>Ga0265292_1000003_pt1 | contig 892155 bp, 909 predicted proteins | sample Munlanlewell296A_FD_189080 | JGI IMG/M metagenome (GOLD analysis project Ga0265292, IMG submission 189080) | Leachate microbial communities from a municipal landfill in Southern Ontario, Canada - Leachate well 296A | ecosystem: Engineered > Solid waste > Landfill > Unclassified | place... | reverse complement strand
TTTGAGTCGAGTGCTATAGAGTGAAATTCAGGTTTTCTAATCATGGTATCGGCTGCGCCCCAACATATCACCTTAATTGATACCATGAAAATTACCATTGATAATGCAAGATACATGATTAAGTAACACAATTATTTATATATAAATCAATTAGTTACAAACCACCCCTACTCCCATTCGATTGTATACGGCGCATTCATCCAATTGATTATAATGGTTTTTAGCGTTTTTCACTTTACCAATACCCCTATTTATACCCTAACTAAAAAACCAGCTTAGGGTGGGAAGCTGAGGTGCTGGACATTGTACACCGCCGTCCGCAGGTACTCTGTCTGTATCAAATTCCGCACACCGATGTCCCATTACACTCAGGAGGCAACAACATGAAACCGAATGAGGGGTGTGCGTTGGAAAAGCTGGTGGACGGCCATTGGCTGCCGGTGGCGTTAAGGTATCAGCGGTTCACAACAGAAGAGCGGCGCGCGCTGGATCGAGGCGCGGAAGTCAGGCGGGATGACGCAGCGTGGCGGCGGTGGGATTGGGCTGAGCGCCAAGCCCTAGCGTACTGCGCCCTTCCCAAATATTGACACAACGTTCGTCCCCTCGAATTCCTTGTGGGCCTCAGTCATTTCGACCGATCGCTTGATCAGATCGCCAAACGACCCGGGAATCTGCTCTCCTTCCACCAGACTGGCGATATCGTCCCTGACGTACTTTGGGGACTGTCCGATGACGTTGGCCAAGCGTTCAGGCCGCATCAGCCCATTCACTACCTCTTGTTGGTCTTCCATGTTCGTTGCGCTCTTTTAAGTGATGCGCAAATTGTATTTCAGAACGCAACATTGCAGATGCTTGAATTTGCAGGCGTATTGAGGCGTTTGGGGAGGTGGTTTGTTTTACCTGCCGCTTTGTCTGTGAAAAGTGCAATTCCTGATAATAGTAGTTATCAGGAATGACGATTGGTTATAAATCGGGAAATTTGGTCGACATGAGCCTTCGGTAGTAATTAAAGGCTTCTGTTTCTGGTGGTGTAGTAGCTACAGATTTGAGCTGACATATATATGATTCACTCCCAGCCCCACATTCTATTGCGCCGCTAAAGAGAGCCACCCTCATCTGAATCGCGTATCCATCTGTGTTGCGAAGTATTCGTTTCTCGGCTAGCCTGTGTTGCATTCGAACCGAATGACACAACTCTGAACTTGAAAAGATTCGGACTAGAACTAGGCCACAGGAGAATGCATGGTACGAATCCGCCGAATCGAAATATCCAACTTTCGATCAATTAGAGGCTTAGACTGGGTGCCATCAGCTGGCGTCAACTGCCTCATCGGACCTGGTGACAGCGGCAAATCCACAATCCTAGATGCTATCGACTTGTGCTTAGGTGCACGTCGGAGTGTGCCATTCAGTGATACTGACTTCTTCCAGCTGGATGTCACTCGGCCCATTGTTATCTCCTTGACGGTGGGTTCCCTGCCCGACACGCTAAAGAATCTGGAGGCCTACGGTGACTTCTTGCGTGGCTTCGATGCATCCACTAAGACGTTCGAGGACGAGCCACGAGCATCCATCGAAACGGTGCTCACCTTGCGTCTCACAGTAGTGAGCGACCTAGAACCTGTCTGGACTTTATTTTCCGAGCGAGCGGCGGCGGCTGGGCTCGAACGGGGTCTTGTCTGGAAGGATCGTGCCGCACTCTCACCTGCGCGCATTGGAGACTACGCAAATACAAATCTCTCTTGGACACGCGGTTCAGTCCTAAATCGGCTGACTGAGGAAAGGGCAAGTCTTGGCGCAGAACTCGCCAAAGCAGCTCGTGAGGCCAGAGCAAACTTCGGTACTCAGGCCGCCACCCAACTTGGTGCTTCGTTGAAGGTCGTCACTGACACAGCCAATGGGCTTGGCGTCCAAGTTGGAGCCTGTGCTCAGGCTTTGCTCGATGCACACTCGATATCCATTGGTGACGGAGCTATCGCGTTGCACAGTGAGTCAGGCATACCACTTCGGTCACTTGGCACCGGCTCATCACGTCTGCTCATCGCAGGCCTTCAACGAGCCGCAGCTGAAGCTGCGACGATTGCCTTGGTGGACGAGGTCGAATACGGCCTTGAGCCTCATCGCCTTATCCGTCTCCTTCACTCTCTCGGTGCAAAAGACTCGACGGTTCCGCTGCAGGTTTTTATGACCACGCATTCACCCGTAGCAGTGCGCGAACTCACTGGCAACCAAGTCTATGCTGTTCGAACAGTACCCAACCAGCACCATGTGCTCGAAGTCGGCATGGACGATGATGTACAAAGCACTCTCAGGGCAGCCCCTGAAGCATTCCTCGCCAAGTCCGTATTGGTTTGTGAAGGAGCTAGCGAGGTTGGATTTGCACGTGGGCTGGACCAATACTGGGTCGGGCTAAAGCAGCAGTCATTCTTTGCTCTTGGTGGGGCCTTTGTTGACGTAGGCGGCGGCGATCCTGATAGATGCTACACGCGTGGAACCGCGCTACTACGGCTTGGCTACCGCGTCCTCGTACTGGTCGATGCCGACAAAGATCCAAAACCGGAGACCGTTGCGGCGTTCGCGGCTGCGGGCGGGGAAGCCATCACCTGGCGCATGGGCCGAGCGCTGGAGGACGAGCTCTTCCTGAGTCTCGACGACGGTGCAATCCACTTGCTTCTTCAACGGGCCGTCGAATTGGCCGAGGAGGACCTTGTCAACTCGCACATTCAGTCTCAGAGCCACGGCAAACTGAACCTGAATAGCGTATTGAGCGAGGGCTTAACAGAAGGCTACTCGATTCCGACGAGATCGCTTCTCGGCCTTGCTTCCCGCAAGGGGAAGAACAGCTGGTTCAAGTCAGTAACCAAATTCGAAGATATTGCCAAGGATATCGTCGGTCCAAGCTTGGCTTCCGCAGACAAAGACTTCGTTACATTGGTCGAGCGGTTGTACAGGTGGATACATGCAGCCTGAGCTTGATCTATTCTCAGTCCAACGGGGTATGGTCACAGCCCCAGCAGGGTGCGGCAAGACCCAACTGATTGCGGACACGCTGAAGTTTCATGTGAGCGACAAACCTATCCTTGTTCTTACCCATACCAACGCAGGCAAGGGGGCTTTGGAGAATCGCCTCACCAAGGCTGAGGTTCCCCAAAGGGCATACCGCGTCTCCACCATTGATAGCTGGGCCATTCGACTGATTTCAAAGTTTCCCGCTCGCAGTGGCCATAAGCCGGAAGTTCTTCGGTTGGAGAACCCTAGCAGCGACTATGAGGCTATACGCAGAGCCGCTTGGAATTTGCTCAGCAAAGGAGACATCAGCGACGCACTCCGTGCCACGTACAGCCGGCTCATTGTTGATGAGTACCAAGATTGCACACTTCCTCAACACCACATCATAGGCTGGGCGGCCAATGTGCTGCCAACCTATGTGCTTGGGGATCCGCTACAGGCTATTTTCGGATTTCGCGAGCCAACAGTGCACTGGGAAAAGGATGTTCAGCAATTCTTTCCGCCAATTGGCGAACTGGAAACTCCCTGGCGTTGGCGCAATGCCGGTGCCGAATCCCTTGGACGCTGGCTTCTTGATGCGCGCCAGCACCTCCTTGCTGGCCGGTCTCTTGATCTTCGAGGTGCCCCATCCGAGGTTTCATGGATCCAACTTCCCGTGGACCCCAATGCTGCGCACATTCAGCGCCTAGAAGCATCTAAGACCATGAGCCCTGTGTCCGACGGTACGATACTTATCATTGGGGACAGCACCAATCCTCAAGGGCAGCGCCAACTTGCCTCCCAGACACCTGGCGCGACCACTGTAGAAGCAGTTGACCTTAGAGACCTGACAGCGTTCGGCCGGACTTTCAACCCCAGTGCTACTGGAGCTCTCAAAACGCTAATCGACTTCGCGTCTGGAATGATGACTAACCTTGGAGCTGCCGAATTGCAGCGCCGCGTCGAGACTTTAGCAAAGGGAACCGCCCGCAAGGAGGCCACGACGGCGGAGGCTGCCGCTCTAGTCTTTATGTCGGCACCATCGTTCCACACTTCTCTGGAGGCACTTCGAGCTTTCGCGGATACCTCTGGCGTCCGTGTTTATCGACCGGAAGTGCTGCATGTCTGCAAATCTGCAATGCAAACTGCGGCTACTGGGGAATGTTCGTTCTACGAGGCGGTAGTCCGCGCACGAGAGAGAAATCGTCACCTTGGCCGGCCGATGACCCGTCGTGCTGTTGGAAGCACCCTCTTGTTGAAAGGGCTTGAGGCGGATGTCGCAGTCGTACTAAATCCTTCCGCCATGAATGCATCACACCTCTACGTGGCGCTTACCCGTGGTGCCAAGAGACTAGTCGTGTGCTCCCAAACGCCTGTCCTTACGCCGTCACGATAAACGAACAGACTGTGTTAAGTAGGCCGCTCAATGTAATCACCTTGTGAATTGGCCGCGAGCGAGCGCCGACCACATACCGCTACGTCTATGCTATATCTTCAAGGTGGCCTTCACTGCTTCCCATTCTTCAGACAACTTCGGGTTCAAGTCATCGAAAATATCCGACGATAGCGTGATTGCCGCGTTGGCCTTGGCCGTCTCGTACATAGTCACGGCATCCAAAGCGTGCGCATTGAACTGTGTGATAGATGCGCGAGACTGGAACAGTCTGAACACATCGTCAAACGTTTTTTCAAAACGCATTCGAAGCCACTCCAATCGAAACCACCTCGACAGAATTTGCTCGCTAAAGATTGCTTGCGAAGCCGCAACAATCCAACTAATGTCTGTGCTGCGGTAGTGCAGTAGGACGAGCCAGATAAGAGCATAAATGGTGACCTTAGCACGTTCACGTCGAGCCATGCGGAGGGTAATCTCTTTGCTGAACAGGCTATTCTCAAGTACCTGTGCAGCCATCCGCTTGATTGGATCCTTGAAGTCGTTGTTGTAGTACCCATCTGTTTGCTGATGTATAAGACTGACGTTGCAGGCGCTGCTGAAAAAGTCCTGTCGGCGCTTGTCTTCAGCCCGTGGTTTCAGGTACAGGCGTAAGCTAATTCCGAGAGCAAACATTGAGACAACCGAAACGCTAAATATGTACATCACAACATCGTAGATGTCGGGGTGAGTTTTTTGATCAACGAGTAGCGTGCAAAACGATAATAGCGCGTTCAGATAGAACAGCCAGTCGGAGACCTGTTCTGCTTGCTGAACGGTGTCAAAATAGTTGGTTCGAATTGGGTCAGAGCGTGACATGCGATCATCCATAGGAGGGAAATTTGTCGCCAAAGACTTGCTTCCAAATCTCGATGGCACCCTTGTGGTCGATTTTGTCGCCATAGGTCTTGCTCCAAGCCGATCGACTCTTATCGATTGCGGTGTCGAACCTCTTCAGTACCTCTTGTCGATCAGGCCAGCTCAAGTAATCGTCGGCGAATCCAAGGTCGTGCCATAAACTGCTTCCAAGTAACAGGCGAGCCTTGTCAAAGAACTGGAAAACGTTCCACGGTGTGTCGTCGATGTTTGAATCGAATACTTTAAGAGCTAGAACTTCGATGTGGTAACTCTGTAGATAGTCGCTGTGAATCATGTTCCAGTGTTTGATCATCTTAATGATCCTCCTGAAGTTGTAGCCACAGTCCGATGACTTCTGTTCAATGACGGCGGCATGTGATTTCGGCTTGGAGCTGATCCAGGTATTGGTGTTTGAATCGGGAACGTTGTAGTGAAGTACGTCACCATTGTCGTTAGTTACCCTGCTTACGGGAACAATGTCAACGTTTGGCCATGTCTCGTAGTACAGGGTGACCGCTTGGCCGTTCTTCCGTGCCCCCGTTCGCCACTCTGCTAATACATCCCGCACGTTCTGCAAGACCTGGGTTGGAGTCTTGCCTTTGATGTGCTTATCGAAATGTAGCGCCACCATCACATCAAGGTCAGCATTACCCTTGAGTGCCGTGTACTTCGGAATCGACCCCGTACTAAACGCTTCCACGATAGAGAATGTCTTACCGAGCGTATTGACGATACCATCACGTCGCTTGTTCGCGGTTTCTCGGTGATCACCTCCCATATTGATACTCTCGTAGAACGCGTCGAATGAGGCCTCGACGGTGTATGGCATGATGCCCCCTTGGAATAAATGTACCTGAAACCAATGTACCCAATTACTCAGGTATCAGTTTCTTGAGTTCGAGTTCGGCTTTTGCAATCATTCCTTGCCGCTCAAAGTCCTTAACCTGCGCAACGTTATCTTTGGCACGAGAAACTGCATCTTTTCGCCATTGCACAAAGTCATACTCAACGGATAAGCTGTCAATAGCGTAGAAGAAATACTCCTTCAGGTTCTTGCATCCTCTGAATGACAAATCAACTATTCGTTTTTCGAGTAAGAAGGAGTCGAACACAAAATCATTCACTGCGTTCCAATATTTTACTAAGCGAATCGTTGGTTTAATAAGATTGGAATGCTCCCTGTTCGTCAGGTTTAGTTTGTCGTTAAAATCATTCGGGTTTGTCCCTCTCCACCCCCCATTGCCATCGGGTATCTTGAAATCGTTCCAGAATGCAGTTCTAGCTGGGACAAGATCAAACTTAATGTGATTCAACTCAAGTACGATGGTCGGACTGGACTGGTATATTTCAGACTTGCTGTAGTAGATCTCCGCAAAGCGTTTTAGGCGATCCAAATAGGTCTGTGGAACGCTGTCATCATCGTTAAAGACAATCAGGTAATCAATGTCTGAATGTTCATTCATTGATCGCGGCAATATGGTCCCACGAGTCGACGATCCAAACTGGAAGTGGTCTTTTAGTCTTCCCTCGAAATTAGTGTTGAGTCGTGCTTTCAATGTTGCAATGGATTTCTTAATGGAGTCTTTCTCCTGAACATCCATCAGGGTGTCACTCGCTCTACTCGTGAGATAGCTCAACACCGACATATCAACTCGCCATATCAGTCATGTAAACGCTCGCCATTGGAAAAGCCCCCATTTGTACGCACGAAGGCTTTGCGCAAATTATTCAAGTCAGTCATATTCTTTTACCTATTGAGTCACTAAGTCCTCAAACTTGGTAGCAACAAGATACTTGGCCGGATTTTCACCCATCGCCAGCGCGTCGAAGTGCGCTCTGCCACATTCTATTTTCGCGCTTTCCTTGTCGCGCAGGTCTTCAGTGAAAAGACTGCTCTTCGTTTCAACAACAAAGTACAGGCGCTCTCCACCATCCTGCTCTACCAATACAGCCCAGTCTGGGTTATAGCTCCCAAGAGGTGTGGGCACCTTGAACCAACCGGGCAATTTGGCATACACCTTGATGGCATTGTTCATCTCCAACTGGCTGGCAAAATCGTGCTCAGTTCCTGAGTCATAAACAACCTGCTCGTACACCGACTTTTCGGCATCGAGCAAATTCTTCAGGTAGCCAGTTAGTTCTTCATTTGCGAATAGCTCTTGAGCGTAGAACTGTTCTTCGCCTAATCGCTGGTACTTAATACCATCCACTAGCGCCATACGTTTCTGACGGTTGATGATCTCACCTGTCAGTTCGATGAATTGCTGCGGGTTGCGTTTGAAGTCATTCAGCCGCCCGCTTTCGGTCAAGATGCGCGTGATGGTCTTGCGGGTAAGCTGGGTGCGGTCTTGCAGGTCGGTCAGCAAGTCCGGCAACTCGATGTCGCCTTCATTCAATGTCACTATGTCAGCGCCCTTCTTCTCTTTGGCATCAACCCCACCCTTACCGATGGAAATATCCGCCTTGCGCCATTGCAGGCGTGTCTTCGCAATCTGGAACTGGTCGCTGCGCAGGACATCCACGCAATTCTGGATCAGCTTCTCGTTGTCGAATTGCACGCGATAGGTCGTCTTGTGCTTGATGCGATCCCACAGCGCCTTGAACTCAGGGCTGTTCAATACGGCTTGGCGGGTGCGTATCTGTTTGCGCTCGTCGGCATTCTTAATCTCCAACTTGCCTGACAGCTTACGCAGCATCTCGGAAATCTGTGCCCGTTGCGCTTCAAACTCGGCTGGCACTATCAGCGCGCCATTCTTTAGCGCCACCTTGAGCGAATCTTGTACCTTGCCCTTGGTGTCGATGTAGCCCTGAGCCTTAAGATGCGCCCATAACACTTTGGATTTTTCGAAACCCAATGGTGCTTCTTTGCCATCATCTCCCTTGACTACCACCGCTGCAAACTGGTGGTCTTGCACAATGCCGAAACGAATCCCGGTATCAGCCTCAATCTCTTTTTGCAGGTTGTCGGCAAACTGCTCATAGCTTTCCGTGGCGATCACCGTCAGCGTATTGATGTCAAATCCCCGCAACCGTTGCCCTTCCTGATTCACGCACAGGCGCAAGCCGCGCCCGATGGTCTGGCGGCGCTCGCGTTCGCTCTGAATGTCGCGAAGTGTGCATATCTGGAACACATTGGGGTTGTCCCATCCCTCGCGCAAAGCTGAGTGCGAAAAGATGAATTTCAGCGGTGTTTCAAAGCCTAGAAGCTTTTCCTTGTCGCGCATAATCAGGTTGTAGGTGTCGTCGTCTGCTTTGGTATCACCGCGCGTGTCTTTGAACACCTCAACCGATTTATTGCCGACCTTTTTCTTGTCGATGGAAAAGTAGCCGTTATGCACTTCTTCGGCAGCAGTTGCCAAATCAACCTCAGTGAACAAACTTTGGTAACCCGGTTGCTTGGCAATACGCCGATACTCTTCCTCAAATATCCGGGCATAGTCACCTTTGACTATGTTGCCGTCAGCATCGTACTGGCGATACTTGTCCACTGCGTCGATGAAGAACAGCGACAGCACCTTGATGCCTTGCGGACGTAACCGTTTTTCTTTATCCAAGTGTTCCTTGATGGTGCGGCGGATCATCTCGCGCTGCATCGCCAATGGCTCCACATCGCCATGCGCTTCACCGATGCTCAAGTACTTCTCTCCGCCGGGATAGCGCAACTCTACAAACGCCTCTCCCTTCCCTGCTTTGATTTCGCCGATTCGGTAGTCGGCATAGATAGCGCGATTAGTTGTCTGCTCCAGGTCATCCCCATCTTCAACTGGGACTTCCTGCCTTTGCACGCCAGCTAGCGTTTCAACATCCAACTCAACTCTGGCAACAGGGACGCCTTTCTTATTGCTTATAGACACGACTCGCACGTAAGGCTTGTTGTTTCCGCCCTGCACAGTCGCCGCTGCCACCTCAATCTGCTTCACCAGCTTGCGCTCGTAGGCATCCACCGCATCGAGGCGATAGATCATGTGATGCTTGTCCACATGGGTAGCCGAATAGCGCAAGGTACAGAGCGGATTCAACTGCTGCATGGCCTTCTTGCCCTTGCCATCCAGACCGCCATCCACCGATTGCGGCTCATCAACGATGACGATGGGACTGGTTGCCCGAATCAAGTCGATGGGGCGCTCGCCGCCCGTCTTCTCACTGTGGCGGTACATCACGTTCTGCGACTTCTGGCGCGCCTTGTTTTCGTCAGACTCTTCGGCCTTTGCCTCGGCTTCATCGCCAAACTTGTTGATTGCGCCAACCGTAACCACCATGATCTGTATATTCGAACTGGTAGCAAAGTTGCGCACCTGCCCCAGCTTGGCAGAATCGTAGATGAAGTAATCCAACGGGACGCCTGCGTAAAGCCCCTTGAAATGCTCTTCGGTGATTTGCAGCGACTTATAAACGCCCTCTTTGATTGCCACCGACGGCACCACAATTACGAACTTGGTAAAGCCGTATCGCTTGTTCAGCTCAAAGATACTGCGCAGATAGACATAGGTCTTGCCTGTGCCAGTCTCCATCTCCACGGTGAAGTCACCAGAAGCCAGCATCCCAGAAGGTGGCAAGCCGCCACGCAACTGAATGGCTTGCAGGTTTTCAGCAATCTCATCATCCAGCAGAGTGAGCTTATTGCCGATACCCAGATCGGACTCCGCCACGCCCAGACTCATTTGCTGTTGCTCAATGGCTGCGCGCATGGTCACAGTGAATTCCGAGCGGCAAATCTCCTGCCCGCGAAACAGATCGCATACCGCTTCAATAGCGGCCAATTGGTAATCAAGGTTGGATTCAAAGTGAAGCTTCATGGTGTTTGCCCTGAGATAGCATCCAGTATTTTTAGTTTGAGCGATTCGTTGTCTTCCTCTTCCATCAGGTGCGCCGTGATGATCTCTAACAGCAACTCCTTGTCGATGTTTCCGGCAGCGACGTGGTAGCTGATATTTTCCATCTCCCTCAGAAAGCTGCTGGCGCAGTACATGTACCCGTTGAACAGCAGCATCTGTGCGCTGAGGGTAATGGCGATCCGCTTATTGCCATCCTGAAAACAATGAAACTTGCACGCGCTAAAAAACAGGTGTGTCAGCTTTTCTTCAAATGTCGGGTAGTAGTCATCGTTCTGGATATTCTGTAGCACGCTATCCAACTTGCCCAGTTCAAGGTGACCCAATGCCCCACCGCCACTGACCTCTACCGTCTTGGCGTGAATGTCGATAGCCTGATCAAGGGTGAGGTAGGTCAACGCCACTATTCGCGCTCCTTGAGCCGCTTCATCACGTCCTTGGCTTCTTCCAAGCGTTCGGACAACTCGCGGCTCTTCTCACCCAAGAAACGCTCATAGTCCTCTCGCTGCACGGGAGCAACGTATTCCTTGAGCTGGAGGTGAAGTGCATCTCGAAACGCCAAATCACGGCTGGCCATTTTCAAACGCGCTTTTTCAATCAGAGGCTTCCAATGAGCCTGCGCTTCAAATGTTTTGAACAGTGCATCAACTTCCAAAGGAGTAAGTTGGCCATCTAGCTCATCAGATTTCCGCTGAAGCATCTCCCCGAAACCGCACTCGTAAGCGGCGATCAAGTCGAGCACTTCGGCATAAAAGGTCTCGCGCACGTTTTCCTTGCTTTCGAGCTTCAGTATTTTCCGGTATTCGTGCGCCTTCTCACGGAAAATGCTGACGTAAATCTTGTCCGTATAAACCGCGTATTTGAAATTTCCCATTGCCACACAATCTTTCAGGGCATCGGTAAACTGCTTGCGGTAGTTTTCCCCGGCAAAGGCGGAATGCAGGAAGTCCTCGTCGCGTTGATTGATATACTTCGTTCCTCCACCGGTGCGACTGTTTATCGTGTCGATCACGATGTCGAGAATCGCTTGGCGCAACAGTTTTGCCCGTTCGCTTTCTGACACCAGCATGGCCAGATTGAGGAAAGCCCGGAAGTCAAAAATACCCAGTTGGGGGGTCTTTGCTATGTTCCCGAAATCGGCTTCGGGAACATCTAAGCCCTGAATGGCTTCCTTGAGCAATTTCAGCCGGTTACCCTTCAATACCTCATAGCCGTTTTTGGATAATTCCTCAGCATTTTGCTCAAGATAGTTCTCGATGGTACGAGTCGTTACCTCAAAAAACGCCGCTACCTGTTCCTTGAGCACCACCGTCTTACCTTCAAAGGGAATGCCCTGAACCCCAGCGGCCTTCTCAATCTCGGCCAATGCATAGGGGTTATTGAGGATATTTTGCCGGTCAACGGCGGAATTGGTCAGGTCTTTGCTCATATCGCCTCCTTACAGGCTCCGCACGTTGGCGATGCCGTACTGTTCCAGAATCGCGGCGAGGTTGCTCTTGGCGATGTCGTTCTCGAAGGCACTGTCGCGGAACACGCAGGTGGTATCGCCAGCCGGAGCAAGTTCCTTGCGCCATGCCACGATGCCTTGTGCCAACTCTTCCACCTCTTTGGTGGTGATGCGTTCGGCGAGGCACGTCAGCAGCACGCCGCCACCGATAGCTCCTACCGTTTTGCCTGCGATGGTGCGCGATTCAATCGGTACGCACAAATCCAGCCCAAGCTTGAGCAGCAGTTCATACACGATGTCCGCTTCCGTTCTGCCTGGCAGGATGTGCTCCTCGTGGTCGAGCAGCGTTTTTTCTAGATTGTCGCGATCAGGGTTCCATGCGCGAATATTGGAAGTGTCCAGCTTGAAGACGCGAAAACCAGTATCACCGGCGAACATCGGATTGTCCATTTTGATCTTGGTGCCAGCGCGTCGTAAACGTTCCTTAGTGAGTTCAGCAATCGTTCTAGGTTTGCAGAGATCGTCACAGAATTCGGCAGGCAATTTCTGTTCCTTATTTTCTGAATCTAACGGCTCAGGAAGTTGGACAAGAATATACCTTAGACTACCTCCAGCAGCAGCGTTTTGCGCCAAAACTGCATGGCCAGACGTACCTGAGCCCGCAAAAAAGTCAATTACGACGTCGTTCGCTCTTGCTCCAGAGAGACTAATCAGGTGTTGAATCAATCCTACCGGCTTAGGGGTGTCAAATGGAACGCTTCCATCAAACAGGTCCTTAATTTCACTCGCCGCATCTCTCGTTGTGCCTACATCTTTACCAAATAAAATAGTTTCCGGGGTTCGACCATCAAGCGTGTTGAGATAGATTTTTCGAATGATTCTTGATTCATCTGATGAAAAAACAATCTCACCAGTTTGGATTTTTGAGGCTACTGTTTCCTTACTCCAACGCCAACCCTTTTCGGGAGGATCTATTGTTTTACCCGATGGTGTTGTTATCTTGTAAATCAGATTTGGACGATATAGCGCATTCCGCACATCACCCGCCCGCCAAGGACCGTTCGGATCATTGTCTGGGTTGGCATAATTCTTATTATGCTCGTCCGTACGATCCATGTTAGCAAGCTCAAAGAATTCGCTTTTTTGATAGCAAAGAACATAGTTGTGATGGACTGAAAAGGTACCGGAATAGCCTTTGGGTTGAAGGCTATGTTGCCAAATAAGAATTCCTTTACAATTTTCTTCGCCAAATATTTCGTCGCAAAGGCTACGGACGTTTGCCACTTCATGATCGTCAATGGTGATAAACATCACGCCATCAGTTTTAAGCAGATTTCTCGCTAGTTTTAACCTTGGATACATCATGTTCAGCCAGTCGGTGTGAAACCTTCCGCTAGCTTCCGTATTGCTGCTGATTTTCTTACCCCCCTCAACCTGTCCAGTCAGCTCCAGATAGTTCTTGATGTTATCCTGAAAATTATCTGGGTATACAAAGTCGGAGCCCGTGTTGTACGGCGGGTCAATAAATATGAGTTGCACCTTGTCCGCATAGCTCTTTTGCAGCAGCTTCAACACTTCAAGGTTATCGCCCTCGATCATCAGGTTTTGCGTAGTGTCCCAGTCCACACTCTCGTCCGGGCTAGGGCGCAATGTGCCGGTGCTGGGTGTCAGCGCGATTTGGCGGGCGCGGCGCTTGCCATACCAGTTGAGGCCGTATTTTTCTTCCGTATCAATGGCGGTCGCATCCCCCACCAGTTGCTTGAGCACGTCCACATTGAGAGCGATGCCATTGGTGCTTTCGGTCAGAAGCTCGGGAAACAGCGCTTTGAGCTGTGCAATGTTCTCTGCCTTGATATTGGTAGACTGGGCTTCTGCATCTTGTGCTGTGAGTTTCTGCATCATGTCTGGATCCTTACTGTTTATAGCAACGCACTTGCTTGGCGATGCCTGTCCTGCAACTGTTTAATTTCGAGATTCAACTCCACTTGGCGGGCCAGTTGTTTTTCCTTCGATGCCGCCGATCTCAGAATGGCAATCTGTTGGTCAATATCCCTACATTCTCGCAGGCTTGCGCGCCTAGCTGCTGCCTGCTCGTCGTTCCGACTCTGAGTAAATGCACCAGTGATCAGCGCGGCCTGAAAAGCCGCCAGTGTATCCAACCAGCCTTGATAGAGCACCATCAAGTTTTCACGTGGCTGACGTGCAATTGATAAAGCACGAAGGAAATCCGAGGTCAATTCTCTCGCGGGAGATGGTTCGCTCAAGTTCACAGCAAGCACTTCACCATCCAGTACCACCTTGCCTGCTTCATTTTGCGCCCAACGAATATGTGCCATTGATACGGTCAATTGGCTTCCTGACGTCATTAGCAACATTAGTGGATAAGGCACTGCTCGGTGCGTGAGTTCCGCGATGCGCGCTGCTTTGGCATCCTGCCGCAATACAATGTGAAGCACGGTAATTTCGAGATACTCGCGGGCTTCATCGCGGTATTCTGGCACGCCAATGGATGAGGATTTTAGCGAAGCAACCCACTGGATTTCTTCTATGCCTTCATTGATGTTGCGCTTGTCGGCGGCAGTAGGAGCGCCATTCTCTACCAGTAACTTCTTGGGTATGCGCTGATCGACGCGACAACTGGCAGGCAGTTCCAGTGCGGCAATCAAGTCTTGCAGACTCATGCAGCGACCTCTGGTAGCACAATCATAAACGCCACCACCTCAAAATCATTACTCCCTGCGAACTCTCCTTTCATGGCGTGTGTTCCACCGGGAGAGAACAAACTGGCAACAGCGCGCTCTTCGCTCTTGCCGACAACTGAGGCGACGGCCGCTGCAAGCAACTGCTGAGCATGATGCATAACTTCGCCTTGTTTGGTTTCTTTATCGTGTCGCGCACAAGCACTAGCGTCTGGCAGGTCTCGCCCCAAGCTCAAGCGCTTGAGACGATCCAGAATGAGCTTAGCTTGGGTGAAGGGCAATAGAACGCTACCATCCTCACCGACATGCACCAGATAGTGAGGTGCGAGTGGGTAGCCAGAATCAGCGATCTTTCCTGCTGCCGCCCCCTCGGCCCGCAGGCAAAACACGATACCAGGAGAGATATCAGCATCTTGGCTGGTGGTGACCGCACATGCACCTAACGGCATGTTTTCCAGCTTCCCGGGATGAGCCTTGAAATACTGTGCAAGGTCGATGCGGAAGTCGGTGAGCGTAAGGTCGGTAATCGAAACGCCGGTTGAGAGGTCTTCAAGATCAATGACGGTGTCTTGCAGCTTGAGCAGTTGTTTGCGGCGGTATTCCAGATCGTTCATCTGGTTGCCTGATTGCTGCTCGATGAGGTTTTCTTCGCCCGTAGCGGAAATATCCAGCAGCACCATGCGCCCGCTTACGCGTTGCTCTAGGTTGATGTATTCCTCCAGCTCCATATTCGGCCAGAAGTTGACAAGCTGGATGCTCTGGTTGGGCGAACCAATTCGGTCTATTCGGCCAAAGCGCTGGATGATGCGCACCGGATTCCAGTGGATGTCATAGTTGATGAGCCAGTCGCAATCCTGAAGGTTTTGTCCTTCGGAAATGCAATCGGTGGCAATCAGCAGGTCCAGCGTGCCTTCGTGCGCGAGATCTTCTGGGCGTTCTTTTGAGCGCGGTGAGAATGCTGTGAGTATGGTGGCCAAATCTTTGCGCATTCCGGGTATGGTGGTTTGATTTCGACCTGAGCCAGTCACCAACGCCGCCTCGATGCCTAAGTCTTTTTTGGCCCACCCTGCGATTTGTTCGTAAAGATATTGCGCCGTATCGCTGAAAGCGGTGAAGACAATCATCTTACGGTTGCCATCGTTGATGGGATTGCGACATTTGTTCTTTATCATTTCCCGCAACTCATGCAACTTGGCGTCCCGGTCAGGATCAACCTGCATGGCAGCGGCAAGCAAGGTGGCGAGGCGGTTGCGGTCTTCGATGAGATCTTGCTTCCAGCGGATTAGGTCAACGTCCCCCAACAGCACTTTCACTTTTCTTCCTACTAGCAAGCTCTCGAATGTCGGATCCTCGATGTCCACATCAGTGATGTCCAACTCTTCGAGTTCTATGGTCTGGGATTCGATGCGTTCCAGCACCGCCTCCACATCTTTCAGTTGCCGTTCAACCGTAAGCCGAAACGATGAGACCGCGCTTTCCATACGCTTGAGTACGTTGACGCGTAGCAAATGAATCAAGCTTTCTTCACGGTCAACTTGGCGGAAGAAGCTCTCGCCGCCACGAACCTGAGTGCTGTATTTAGCATCGTAAGCTGCCTGCTTGTGCGGCAGTACGTAGCGCAATGGGGCGTAGCTGGCTAGGTTCAGGCGGCGGATTTCCATGTTGATGTCACGAATGGAGCGGAATTCCCCTGCCCTGTCCACGTCAGCCTTAATGTTGATAGGCGGCAGGCGATCTGGGAAACGGCCTGTTTCGGTGATGCCGTAGTATTTCTCGATGTGCCTGCGTGAGCGTGCAATGGTGAGATGGTCAAGCAAAGTGAAGTAATCGAAGCCCAGCATCTCGATCAACTTTGCTGGCGTTTTCTCAGCCTCATCCATTTCTAACCAGCGGTTGAACTGCCTTTGCGCCAACCGTGTGGTGCTATCAATACTATCTATGCCATGCTCGGACAACGCCGCATCATCGCCTTCGGTCACGAATGCAATCTGGTTCTTCAGATCAGCCAGCCGGTTGTTGACCGGTGTTGCCGAGAGCATGAGTACGCGCGTCTTTACGCCTTCCTTGATGATGCGGCGCATTAGTCGGTCGTAGCGCGATTCCTTGTCTTTGTGCGTCGCCTTATTACGGAAGTTGTGAGATTCGTCGATAACAACCAGATCGTAATTACCCCAATTCACATGGGACAAGTCGATATCGCCGGAGCTTCCCCCGTCACGCGAAAGGTCAGTGTGATTCAACACATCGTAGTTAAGGCGGTCAGCTGCTAATACATTGCGCTTATCGTTGGTAGTGTAGAGCGTCCAGTTTTCTCGCAGTCGCTTCGGGCAAAGCACCAAAACACGGTCATTGCGAAGCTCGTGGTATTTGATGACCGCTAGTGCCTCGAAAGTTTTCCCCAGACCGACACTGTCCGCAATGATGCACCCACCAAATCGGTTGAGTTTATCAATCGCACCGACAACGCCATCGCGCTGAAACTTGTACAGCTTCTTCCACACCAAAGTGTTGCGGATCCCCGTGGCGGATTTAACGATGCGCTCTTCGTCCATCTCATCACCACTGCTCTGAAACAGGTGATGCAACATCAGCACATAAATGCTGTACGGATCGCGCGAGTCAGTGATTGACTTGAGTTTTGTCAGTAAAGCGGCCTTCGCTTCTGGTTGGTCCTTCAGGCTATTCCATTGGACATCAAACCACTCGTTGAGCCGCCTGCTCTCCTCATCGGTTTCTGATGACTGAATTAGATTAAGGGGGTTGCCAGGTGTGATGCCGAGTCCATCAGTGCTTAAAGAAAATGACCCCATGATGCCGAGTTGAGGTACCGAGTCTGCGTTGCGCAATACAGCCGCCCCCTGAGGCACAGCACCACTGACTCGCCGTAACTCAGATTTTTCTTGTATCCACTGAGCAAGCCGCAGTGCTAACCAACGCACTTGAAGCCGATTGCGTGCACCTCGGTCATGCTCTGTGCCGAACAACTTCAGATCGTGATCTTCACTGGGAAGTAATAGGCGTGTCTTTTGTATCGACGATAGTTCATTGAGTAGTTCGGCAAAGGCGAACAACGACAATGAAGAAGTCGCCATGTCCATGCTGCCGCCCTGTTTCAATAGAGGCTTGATTAAATCAAGTGTTCGCTCAGTTCCAGCGTTGCGTAGGAATTTCATGCTAATTTTGTGAATTCACATGCAAAACGACAACATAAAGCCAATTTAGAGTCATTTTCAACACATCCACCTTAATTTATGTGTCGAATAATACCCTTGAGAGAATGGTCGGTATATAAAAAGCGGCTAGATTTTCAAAACAGTATGAAATCTAGCTCCTGCAGCCATGTTTCTATTGCATCCACACCTCGCACCATATTTCCAGTGCCGCAATATAGCTCCGCGCTCTTCAATCAGTCCTATCCCCGATCGTAGCCCCGTACCGCTTGGCGATCACCAAATTCACCCTCTCTACCAAGTCGGCACGCTTGAACTTCAGGTGCAGGTTGCCGTTTTTGAATGCCTTGGCTGCAAAGTAGTCATCCTCATAGCGTCCGCCATCCTGGATTGCTGTGTTCATGGCGCAGGATAGAGAGCGCTCTACATACCGCTTGCCATCGAATGTCTTGAATACGCGGTCGATGTCGTTGATCTCGTCTTCGCCTTGACCATGGCGCAGCTGCAAACCTCGCCGAAAACTTGGCTCAACCATCCAAGTCATCACCACCTTGTCGCCAATGCGGAAGCCATCATTGGTCATGTATCTATTGGACAGCCGGCGAAACACGTTGACCACGCCATCCTCAAACATCTTTTCGGCGTTTTGGGATAGATCGATGAAGCTCGATTGCACGTTCTCGATGGTGAACTCGGGTGGATTCTCTTGCAGATCCCGGTCGAACTTCTTTTTCGATTGAGCGTCCAGCAGCTGCATCAGGCCGGTGTGGTCGAATGATTGGCGCCAGTACATGCGGTCCAACTCTTTAATCGAATCCTCAAGCCGACCAAGAGGCTCAGAGCTTCTGGGCATCCCGTACTGGTAGAACTTTTTCATTTCAGCTTGGATCAACTGAAAGTGAGCATCATGCTCAGTGAGCAGCTTCACGATGCCGGCGCGGTGGTTGCAGAAATCCACCAACGTCTGGCGCTTGGCCACGAAGGTGTCGAACACGCTCACTTTTTTTCCTTCAGGCCGTCGATGCGACCGCGCAATTCGGCGGCCTCTTCTCTCGCCTTCGCTGCTGACTTTCGCTCGACATCAAGTTCGGCGCGCACCTTTTCAATCTCGGCCTCGATGCGCGGTACTGCCTCAAGCCTCAATTCTGCCTTGGCCAATTGGATGCGAGCCTGTTCCGCAGCTTGGCGCTCAGCCCCCAGCTCTAATATCGTGGTTGTGAGATCGGTAGTAAGCCGCTCAATCTGTCCGGCCAGCTTTGCCCCCTCTTCTTTATGAAAAGCCGCCTCTACAGTCAGATCGCTTATTTCGTTGGATTGGCGCTCGTTCTCCAAAATAACTGAAGCCAATTCGCCCTGCATATCGGCCAAACGCGCAGTGGAATCGCTGATGGCCGTTTGAATCTTGGTGGCGATGTGGGCGTTCAACGCACGGGCTACAGACTGATCAATACTGTCGTCCGTCACTTGGCTTTGCCTAGCTTGGCCAGACTTCCACTGCTCCAGGAACTTGCAGACAGTCGCCATGCTGCCAGTGCCCAGAACCTCTCGCACTGCACGGCTGGTCGGCTTTACGTCTTTTGCTTTGAGTTCGTCGGCGGCGGTTGCGACCTGTTCATACGTGATGTTTGCCTCTCGTGCCATGCTGATCTCCTTTTCTATTTGATATGATACGTTACGATATGATATTACGTTACGATATGAAATAGAGCAAGGAATTTTGGGCAAGAAAAAAGCCAGCACACGAATGTGCTGGCTTCTCTTACTGCCTACTGCTTAACGGCCTTCTTGCGCCGCTTTGGTTTTGCATTCTCATCGTAGCCAAAGCGCTTCCACGCCTCGGGGTCGATGATCAAGGGGGTTACTCTCCCCGACTTGATGTTGACGAACTGGCCATGATGCGTGAGCCGTCCATAACGGAACAACTCCCACAACAGATTGCATGCCGCATTCGCCATCGTGTCGTTGATGAACAGAGACTGCTTCTCCAACGCTTCAGCCAAACTACAGCTGGGCGCATCGTCTGTCGCATCCTTCGACCCGTCGATGATGTCTGGGTAGAGGTCGGCAACGTGAGGCAAGCGATGTTCCCGCTTGTAGCTCTCGCCGAAGATCTCGCCTAGCACCACTTGGCCATCATGTTCACGATTGCCAATATCTAAGTAGTAGCTGGATGAACGGTACACACTGCGTTTTAGCGCCTTGAGTATCGAACCTCTGCCCTTCCTGTTATCGACGCATCCGATCACGATATCTGGCTGATTGAACCGCGAATCGTCAGTGACTTTCGCAATTTCAGCTTGCCAGCTCGTTTGCATCATCATATTGCAGCGGTTGACCAGTATTTCGGCCTTCGGCTGCCCAACATCGGATGGCCAGAAATTCTGCCGACCGACATTCGTTTTTGAAACGGTGTCTGGATCGATCACCAAGACATCCAAACCTTCAGGATGTCCCAGCTCGACCATTGCTAGGTGCATGTTGGCCAAGCGCCGTAAGACGTGTGACCCCGTACCCCCTGCACCGACCAACACCACTTTCACCGCCCGCGTGAGCAGGTCGGATTCGATGTTATGGATCATTTGCTTCCTTCCTGCCCAATAGGGCTTTGAAGAGGAACAAACACCCCATTCGCACAGAGGCGAAAAGATGCTGTCACCTCTGGTTGGTCTAAGTTACCAATGACTCCGGCGATTTTTACTTCGCCTCGGCCATCATCGTAGTTGTCGGTACCGGAAAAGAACGCGTCCAGCAGCCCGTGTGAGTGCAAATCCAAGACCATGTGTTCGTCTTCCCCCAATGTTGGCCGGTCGACTTCGACATGCGCTGGACCTACCGAACGCTCTTCGAGCATCAATAGCTTCCACTCGTTCGTCCGCTGATTCCAGACGACCCAAGCTGCACACTCATTTGGACTGCGAATTCTGGCCACCTCGATAAATTGAGTGACCATCGCTGTCGGTAATTTGCCAAAACCAAATCGCAACTCCTTGCGCACCAGCCCGTAAGGAACCGGAATGCGCGGAGGTAATGCGACCTGCTCGCGCACATACAGCCATGCGCGGCAAACTTCCAGCCAGACACCGTTTGAGGCCATCAGAAGTCGATTGCCCGGTGTGTCCAACTCTTCCAGTTCGGAGTAACTTGGCACCATCACCGTGGGCATCACGAATTGATTCGCAACGTCACGGCTGTCCATGTTTCACCGTCCTTTCAAACGCCTTATCCAGCGTCTCACCGGCGCGCACCAATGATTCAGTCGGAAATGCTCGACCTTTCATCAGGGAACGCCACAGAGAGAAGATCCCGCCGCGATATTTTGTCAGCGCACCTTTTCCATGCTGGTTCGGATGAGTGAAGTAACTCCTGAAAAAAGCCTCTTCCCACGCTTCTGTACTGAATTTCAATCCCCCTTTCGGAGTCTCGATGTTGCCAGTACAAATGCGTCCACCTGCCCATACGTTGAGGTACGGAGCTACATACAGTGGCGTGCTCGATGTTGGACGCTTGTTGCCTTTGACGGCGAACACATGCCAATCTTCCTTGCTGGTGATGAACACCAATCCAGGTTGATGGCAATTTGCGCTTACCTCGTTTCCGATCTCATCGTTTTTGAACCACACATGACGCTTCTGGGGTTTGCAGTACCACACGAGGTAGTCGCTCCCTTTGGCGAGGATGTGATTCCCCAACAGCTCTGCCGGCGCGTAATCCTCCGGCACGAGGGATTGCATCATCTTCACGAGGCCAGCCTTGGAGACCGGAGTTCCCGCTTCGATGGTTGCTACACCCTCTTTGCTTGTTTGAATGTCATGCACCGAAGCAAATACAGTCTGTCCGCCGCGTTCGCTATACAACAGGATCGCTTGAGACATTCCGTACACCTTCTGCGCGCCAGACACGCATGCTGCTTGAACTTGCATGATGCCTCCTTTATTGAACATCGCCGATGCAACGCATCAGGCGATCAAGTTGTGTGTAGAGCGCGAAGCCTTTCTCCATGTCGGACTTCCATTTCAGGAAAGCCTTCTTGTTGAATGCGACCTCGGCCACTCCATACATGTCGGTGTACTCACCGCCATCGCTCGTGCTCTGATAAAAGTCATCAATCACACGACCCAGCATGTCGTCACCTGTCCCCATGTAGCAGGAAAAGTAGACCGGCTCCCCATAGAAATCGTGGAGGTAGGGCAACTTGGCATCCTGATCAATCAAGTCCAAGATGGAAATGATGACCCGCGCCGTTTCGCCTGCCGGTTCAGTGCTGGTTGCGATACGTTGAATCACGTCGCGCTCAAGCTTTTCGCCGCTGACTAGATAGCTTGGAAATGATGCTAAGAACTGGCTTGGCAACAATGTATCGTCGTCAAGTTCGCCCTCTTCACCAATACAGCCCATCTCTTCTTTGTAATCCTCATCGTTATCCATCCCACACCAATACAGGTATGAGGCGTGATGAAGAGCCACTTGCGGCGTGAATGCTGTGAACGTCCGGTAGCTGGCCAATTCCGCGATAGTGACTGCGGTTCGACCGAGACCGGGATGCACCGACTCCAACATCTCGACTTTCGCCTTGACGTTGATGTATGGCGTTGTTTGCTGTGATTGAAAGCCGATGTACAGGCATTTCTTCTCTCGCTCACCCTCGTAATCCAGACCGAAAGCATCTCGTTCCAGACAGGCGATAAGCTCGAATTTATCCAGCACTTGAATATCTGCGCAGTGTTTTGAAGCCCACACAGATAGCGATTGACCGATGATGTCGCGCGCCGATGTGTTGTCATGGATAACGAGTTCGTCATCCTCAACCAATTCAGCGCACAACTTGGCGGTCTGCAACCACTTCCCATCTTCCTCATCGATCACCGATGTAACTGGCACGTGCTGAGAAATGTTGGGAAGAGTCAGAAAACCAGCGGCAGCGCCCCCGAAGGAGGCAGCAACAGGTCTTCTTTCTGTGCACTTTTTGACGAGCGCACGAGTTGAACCAGTGCTGTTACGCATGATTGCTCCTCTTTGGATTCAAACGGGGCTATCTCTAGCCCTGTCTGTTTGGTTGAGGTGTCATCCTTGGATAAGGCTTTGAGCCTTGCCTTCAGTGATGACCCCATGATCAGCCCTTCGTCCCCACGCCCTTTTTGAACGTGTAGACCAAGTTATCCCCCTTCTTTTCTGGTCCCTCGATGGAGGCAGAGATCAGTTCAGGGTAAGTAGCTGCGTAGACATCGCGGACTTCTTCCAGCGATAAACCGCTCCCAGGATCAGGAAGGGTCAAGCCGCTGTACGCAAAGGTGCGCTTCAGTATTGTGGTTTGGATAGCCATTTCGTCATCCTCCCCTTAACCCCACAAGTCCGGAGCCGGTTTAGCGGCATCGGGTGTGGTAGCTGTTGATGAAGGTTCTGCTGAAGACGGCGCAGTGCTGCTTGTGCCGAGTTCATCATCACCGCCAGCCTCATCATCATCTTCCGGATCCTCTGAATTTCCAGCGGTCGAAGCTGATGCGTTTTTAGCTGGCTTGGCGATCGACTTCTTCGCTTTCTCAGCAGATTGCTTCTGTTGCGCTTCCAAAATAGCTTCGGTAGCGGCCAGTTGATCTGCTAAGGTTTCCCGTTTGGCCGTATAACTGGCCAAGTGAGCGGCGAACTTCTCATCAAGTTCGGCGGCGGGGGCTACCATTTGCAAATCGTTATCCAGATTGCAGCCCTTCTTAACTCCAATTGGGCGAACTGTCAGCGTGATAGTGCCGTCTGCGTTTTCAACCATGATGATGGTCAAACTCGCCACGGTGGACAGCAAGGGTTGTAGTGCTTGGAACATGGTGGATCTCCTTTTTACGTGAAACAAAAAAAGGGGACACCATGCCCTTGCGGGATAGTGTCCCCGCTTGGGTTTTAAAAATGCTATACGGTGCAGATGCGACCGTTTAGAAGGTATGTGCTATACCCGTTATGTTTTGCGTGATTGCGTGCTATTTCAGCAGCGGCCTCAAACTTAACTTCACGAATAAGTGTTTCACTTCCTTCTTTTTCATGCTGAATTGCTAGACTGTAAAGCGGTGTCTCATCATCTTCATGTGAACCACCAGACTTTTGAGCTATCGAGTAACGCACCACACAATTCATTGCAAACTACCTGTTGGTGTGAAGTCGTGAAGTGCCTCACCAGATGCCACGTCATAAATTGCCGACCAGTATCCATTGCGAGTCCAGTATTCTGCTTGGCGTGTTGCTGCCTCGCGCGAATCCGTATTCCACACCATTGCGGGATTTGCTCCCTCATCAGTCCGAGGGTTATGAACGGTTGCAACCACACGGAATGTCGCCGAATCACAACGATAAGAATCATAGTTGCGAATCTTTGAACGTCGATCACTGTGATGCTGTTTTAAGACTGGTTTTTCGCCAGTCTTCTGTTGGAATGCCTCGAAAAACATATCCAAATCACAATCTTCTTCGAGGTAGGCCGTGTCACCACGTTGGTAGCTGTATGAGGTGATTTTTGAAGCAATGCCGAGATCTTCAAGCAACTGCTTCTTGACTGCCATCCAGCCGTGGCCAGGATCGGCATAGAACTGAAAGACTTTTTGCATGTTGTGTCTCCTTGAATAAAAATGGGGACACAACCCCGTCGGGGAAGATGCCCCCGTTGGGTGAGTGATGCTTTGGGTGATTCATTGACGATTGCTCGTCTTCCGTTTGTTTTGATTGGTCGGTCGCCAATATCAACTCAACGCATAAGCGCTGGGTGTGAAGCCTTGTTTTCCGAAACGTACTTTCTAATGCGCTTTGGAAAACCACCCCCGAAGGGGTGGGTGAATCTTAATCTACATCGTGCTTAACACCGCTGGAATCTTACCTTCAAAATCGAAGTTTTTGCATTCCATGAGCGCCTTGATGAACTCATCCTTTTTGCCGCCTTTTGCCTTGGCATATTGATCGCCAAGCGCGGCCTTCAGTCCGAGCTCTTCCGCGATAACCTCGATCTCGCTCTTGGTGAGCAAGTCGAGAAATTCCGCGTTCAACTTCCAGTGTTTCGCCAAGTCCACTTCCATGAACTTGAGCATTTCCGGCAAGTGATGCTTCTCGATGCTATCCGTGATCGAAATAACAATCCCAGACAACACCTTTGAGCGCACTGCCTCGTCTGCCTTGGCCACCATCGCCGCAGCTTCCCCGACATTGCTGACGGGGGGCTTTTGCGAAGTTAGCGCCTCGAAACCAGAAGCCAGCTTTGTAGAAGACACATTCGACCCGCCGCGAGTCATCATTACACCGATGAGCAAGCACAGGTTCTTATGCGGATCCTGGAACAACTCTTTCTTCAACGCCTTTCGCCAGACACCGATACGATAGTCCACGACACGCTGAGTGTCTTGAACCGATGTCACGGTAGACTTGGAGGTGGTTGTGGATTTCTCCCCAGCCTTGCCAGCTACAGGCTTTGAACCGGCAGGCTTGGCCGTTGTTGGAGCAGTCGCCGGCTTCGCAGCCGCTTTCTTTTCCGCCAACAGACGTTCACCAACCTTTTTCGTATGACAGGTCGTATCGAAGCAGTGCGATTCATACACGTTACCCACTTTGCCGGGTATCGCGCTGACCGCTGCACCGAACGACTTGCAACTACGACATGCCGCCGCTTGCTCAGCACCAACACCAGTTGCACCATCAGCCGTCAACTTGATGACTGTGTGGTTCTCGCCCTGTCGGACGATGACCACCTTTGGATAGTTCTCAGCCAAAGATTTTGCCTTGGCTTCCAACACATCCTCGGTTTTTCGGTCGAAACACTCGCCATGTGTGCAATGTCCGTCAGAGACGGCATCGGCAAACAATGCTTGCTGGTTCCCACTGTTATGGTGACAGCTTGCACAGTCAGTCTTATCAAAAATCGCTGATGCCATAGAGCGTGAAATCTTCTCCAACCCTGCTTTGAATTCAGCAACGCTTGGGAGCGCTGTTTGAGCAAGGAGGATTGCGATCGCCTTTTCCTGTCTATCTTTTGGTACGGCGGCAAGCAATTCGGCATGACCAAGTTTGATTTTTCGTTCTGTCAGCGCCTTCTTCACGCTTTCAGCACAATTCATCAAAGCAAGCCGCTTATCAAAGTCTGGACGTTTCAGCCCTAAGCGACCAGCAGCTTCATCTCGATCACCGCCGCAACGCCCCAATTCTCTGGCTGCGGCTTCCGCTTCTTCTGTGGGACTCATGGCTGCACGATGGATGTTCTCAATCGTTGCCAATTTTTCCGCCTCTTCGTCCGACATGATTCGGATAAGAACCGGAATTTCATAGTCCTCACCGAACTCTTCGATTGACCCTTGCCGACGACGTGCGCCAGCAACCACCTCGTGGTAGTCATCTACAGGACGAATCAAGATTGGCGTGATGACTCCACCAGCTGCCCGAAGTCCAGAGCGCAATTCAGCCATTTCTTCGGGATCGAAATATGTCCTTGGGTTGTACTTCCCTGGACGGATGTTTCCCACACGCATGCGAGTATTGATATCGCCCTCACGCATCTGTGATGGATTGTTTTGCTGTTCCATTGTGTATCTCCTTTATTGATGAAGCGAATAAAGGGATGCCCTACCCCGCGAGGGATAGGTACATCCCCGTTGGGTGGGTTAAGTTTTCCGCCAATCAGCAGAATCGCCGATGGTGAATGTTTTGATTTACGTCGCCATGTAGAACTGCTGGTACTCAGCGGGACCCATGTGAGTTCGCGCATGCTCCATCAGTTCGTCATAGCCACTCTTGCGCTCAAGTTCAAGCTCAGGGGAAAGATAGCCAAGTTGCAAATGTCGACGATTTATGTCGGCAAATCGCTCACTCAACTTAATCATTCCCAGAGTTTTGGCACCTAGTTGATATGCCTCCCCGTGCGCATTTGTGCTAGTCAAGATAGCCATTTGCCGAATCAGATCGCTTTCGAGTTGATTTTTCAGAGCCTCGATTTCATGGGAACAAAAGTCTTTGCCCAGAAATCCCTCATACGAGGCAGTCGTTAAGTAAACACGACATGGAATCTTGAAATACACCCCGCGACCTGCGCCAGCAACATTGTGATGAAAAATCCAAAACGAGCCTGGCAGCTCTGCGTCTGTCTGTTCCAGCTTGTCTGCCGGTGTACAAGGATTCAATCCGCCACTAAAACTAGCTCCTCCGTTGTTGCACAGAAAAAACGAGCCGCCTGCAGATGTCTGCAAACCATCTCCCCAATCATGGCTGAATCTCTCCAGTTCTCCGGTCGGAAAGCGCACATAGTCACCTATGCGCGGTTCTCCGTTTTGATCGCGAGCGATGATGAGCTTACGGATGATTTCTTGATCTATTGCATCCAGACCATTGGTATCAAATTTCATTTGTGTCTCCTTAATGAATAACGAGACATCCCCCTAACGGAGCGATGCCCCGTCAGGGTTGATTTGTTGCATTTAGTTTGAAGTAGACTCCAAGTGCTCCCTTACCTTCGCGATGATTTTCCTTGCAGCCACACTAGCTAACCCCTGAAGGTCGCTATGTGTAACCTCATCACTGAGTTCGGCAACACTCAGAATTTCGTTCTCTACTTCCATGGCCAGCAACTGATCTTTGGATAGTGGCGTGTTTTGATTGTTCATCTAACAGCCTTTCTCACGAAGTTGTTGCGTGGTCATTGCCCTATCACCATACAGCGCACGCCAGATTGCATCAGAAGCTGCATCGGCTAGTTCTTGTGAAGCATACAAGTTGTCGCGGTGCACACCATACATGGCGAACTCCCGTACATCTTTCGTCGCTCCTACATCCTTCAGTCGATTACCGCGTGACGTGAAGATTGTGAGGTGGCTACGCCCACTTTTTAACTGATTGGTGTCGATATAAACGGCACCGTGCGCTGTAAATAGCCTTACCAAATTAGGATCACTCATTACCCACCTCCCCTGCTTTCGCAGTTTCGGCACCGGCTTTGAGAATCTTGTTGGCTGCTGAAAACACCCGCGCTGCGCTTTTCTTTTTGAACTCTTCGGATTGCTCCTTTGAGTCCAACCAATGTTGAATATACGCGCGGCTTTGTTCAAGCCCCGGCAACTCCAACGTCGCGCAACACAGATATGCAACGCTTTCCGCTTCGGCTTCCTTGATGCACTTCTGCAACATTTCGCCATCAGCCATTTGCGCTTCTGATGAGTGCAACAGGCAGTGCGCCATCTCGTGAAAAGTCGTTTTCCATGGCAACGCCGCAAGCGGGTTGATGGCTAACTTCTTCTCGTTCGGAATCGCGTAGCCTTGAGCGTTGCCGTTCATGTGGCTGAAGCCTTGTTCTGTGATCCCCAGTGCGGCCAAAGCTTTCGCCTTGTCCCATTTCGGAATAACGACTTCGTGCGCATGTTCCGCGCCGTCCGTCTGACACAGTGCAAACCAGTTATTTTTCAGGATGAATATGGTGCGTCCCGAGCTTTTGGCTTGCGTATTTGAACCAGATTCCGTGTTGACCCCACCATCCTCGCCCTCATCTTTCGACTTGGACTTGACGGTAACGGGCATCACGAGGGCAATCGCCTTCTCACCTTTCTTGACCATGCGGCCAAGCTCTTTCCACTTGTTGAAGCTGGCGATGGGTGAAATAGGCAACTTGCGGTCGATCAGTTGGCTTGCGGCCAAGAATGCGTTGCCTAGGCTGTACTCGTAGAAAACCGAATACGCCTTCGACATCACTCCTGGTTGCGTCAGCGCCTGCTCGAACAGCGAGTTCCAGTCTGGCTTGTTTGATTTATCTTGCATGGTGTTCTCCTTGTTAAAAAGGGACACCACGCCCCAGAGGGGAGAGTGTCCCCCGATTGGGTTTTGAAAACTGCCGTGCTAGACTGCCCACATGAAAAACACATGCGCACAGCTCACGGTGATTGATGGTGGTGGTAATGAATTCAGGGAATCCATTGGCCGCCAACTCGTTACTGCGATCCTGCAACGGGATGATGCGGAGTACGACAAGCTTCGTCGCACCCTGCACCCTACCGTTAGCCTCTCTGTTGTGACTTCAACTTGTAATACTCGGCGCGAGCCAGCAATTCCTCATCACACTTCCGAAGAAGAAATTTAAGGTCTGCCGCTACGTTGCCTTCTGGGTCTACGTCCGCAAGAGACTCTTGCACTTTCGCTTTGCTCTTCTTGATCTCCTCGATCGTTGCCTCCGAGAGAAATCTCAAAAAACTTAATACGTCTTCACGATCCATGGTGCTCTCCTTAAAAAGATGGAGACACACCGACCCTGACGGGGATGTGTCCCCGCGTGGGTGGATAGGTATTGCTTGGGTAATTCGTTGACACTCTCGTGTCTTCTGTTTATTTGGATTGGCCAGTCACCAATATCAACCCGAAGCAATAAGCTTCGTGTGTGAATCCTGCTTGTTGCGGCACACTCGTTTGAATGTGCCGTAAAAAGCCCCGGCAAGCGGGGTAAAACGGCCTAGGACTTGCGCTCGCCATTCACATGGGGATTGCAGCCTAAAGCGCGACCGTTTTCATTGCTGACACTTTTAACGTGCCATTCACCACATCAAGCCAATCGACAGACTTCATTCCTTGCGGGATGTCGTTGTCGGGAATCTTGACGGATGCTTTAGTACCTTCACTCCAAAGACGCTTCAGTAGTAATTTTGCCGAACTCTGTCCGTGTCCTTCCGGGTGTTGCTTGGAAGGAAGGTCTTTGTCAGCGTAGATCACCACGTCCACCCCTTTGGGGGGCACAAAGTTTTCCAGCAGGTACGCATTGCCAGTTGGCCATACAGGTATGTTGAAAGCACTCATTACTGCCAGTGCCGTTTCGATACCTTCTGTGACCCCCAACACCTTGCTCTTGCCTATCACTGCAATTTGCATCGCACCAAACAGATTATCGGCACAGTGCCGCATCATCTTTTTGGCCGACTGGACAGGTGCTTTTGTCCCTTCAGGTGTTAGATAGGTACGATGAATGGTTGATGGACAACCATTTGAATCGCACACCATTGTGACAATCGCAGGGTACTTTCCAGTTGACCTGTACTTGCCGGTATTTTCGTCCTCTTCGAAATAGTCCAGCGAAGGAACGAAGCGAATCATCTTGCTATCGATCTTCCGATAGTCAACGTTCGTGATGCCACGGTTCGCAAAATACCGCCTTGCTGGCCGCGCTTCTGGTGATGAGAGAGTCACGCTGTCTTTCCATACATGATTCAGAGAATCACGTATGTCTTCAACGTCCGTCTCTTTCACCTTCTTTGTAACTGGTTTGGTGGACACTGGCGGGAGAGTGATGTTTCCCCCTCCTACCAGCAACACATCTTGCAATGCCTCATGTGTGGTTTTGAAATCCCATCCATTCGCCCACATGAGCAGCGAGTAGCCATCGTGCTTGATACCGCACGTGTTGCATACGCCACCGCCTGTATCGTTGAAATCCTTAAACAACCGGAATCCATCCGTGCCCTCATGCACAGGGCAAGGGACGTGGTGAGGCAGGCGATCTATTGCTTGCCCTAGTTGCGGAGCAAGTCTTGCAATGATGCTTTCCCAGCGGCCAGCGGCCAATTGTTTCAATTCTTTTGCTTCCATGATGCCTCCTTGGTTAGTCCATACGGGACACACCAAAGCACCCCACGGGATGTTTTAGTGTGTCCCGCACAGGTTGGTGGGTGTTAAGCCACCGGCAAGGAAGCATCCCCTAGGGGGATGTTCCCCCTAGGGTGGGTACTTCAGTTAGAACGGTTCCTGATCACTCTTCCCACTCTTCGCACTCTTTGCTGGACCTTTAACGGGTTTCCCCGCTGGTGCCGCGCTCGAATGCTCTTCGTGGTCAGCCTTGTTGTTACCACCGAGCATTTTCATCTCGGAAACAACAATCTTGGTTGTGTAATGATCTACGCCGTCCTTTTCGTACTTCTCGGTTGTCAGTTTGCCCTCGATGTAGATGAGAGCGCCCTTCTTGACATACTCAGCAACCACTTCGGCAAGGCCGCGATAGAACACGAGGTTATGCCACTCGGTTTTCTCTTGTTTATCGCCTGCCTTATCCTTCCATGATTCCGTAGTCGCCAACGAAATGTTGGCCACGGCATCGCCAGAAGTCATGTGACGAACCTCCGGCTCTTTGCCGGTGCGACCGATGAGTTGTACTTTGTTCAACATGGTGAATCTCCTTTTTTGATTGATACATAAAGAAGCGGTCACACCATGCCCCAAGCGGGATATGGTGATCCCGCATTGGGTTGATGCTACTTAGTCGAACAAACCACCTTTGCCTTTGAGGATCGCTTCTTTGCAGGTGCGATATTCAACAAGGATGGATTCGAGTTCGGAATCGCTCAGGATGCTTTCGGCGTGTAGATAAACTTCATCCAAACCCTCAATCGTTTCCGCCTTTTTCAAGGCATCTACGACCTTGCCAACAAGATCCTGTGCTGCCGCTTTCGATGCCTCTTCTGCTTTCGCTTCTGAAGCCTTGCCGTTACCAGCCTTACCGCCATCAGAAACTTCAACAATCTCGCCTGTCGTTTCATCAACAACCGGTGTGAAAACCCCAGCTGCTGCATCATCGACGTTCAAGTGTTGTCGCCCTGCGTTGTCATCCAAGGACAGTGCTGTTGCCAGCTCTGGTGATTTCGGAAGCCACTTGCAGAGACGACGAATGGCAGTTTTCAGGCCCATCGCGCTAAAGTCGGTATCCCATGGGGATTCCTTTTTGTACTTCTTTGCGGCTTGATAGCCTTTGCTGCCGTCACGGACTTTTACGACTTCGGCACGAGACATGGCCACGAACGTTCTACTACCGTCCTTGAGCACGCCCACTGCGTAGAAGCCGACCACTTCACCGCGCTCTTCATCAGACGCTGGAAAGCCGCCTTGAGCCGTGAGTGGTTCGTGTTCCAAGCTTCGCTCCATACCGAGCTTGAGCGCGAACTTGTCATTGACACGCACCGCTTCTGCATAGATATCGACGACCAGACCACTGTTGCGCGCCAACTTCATCAGCCCTGTGTAGCCGGGGATGAGTTGACACTGATTGCCGAATGGAACGAGGTGAGCTTCGCCCATCAAGCCGATCTCCAATCCCAATTGCGAGGACTGGATCACGGCGGCAAACACGCTTCGCGGATCGCATTCAGCCAACTTCGGAGTCATGCGGAACGCGGTGAGCGCAATACGCGCCATGCGGTCAGGGTTGATATGCTTTGGCAGTGCGCGGGCAATTTCGCCCTTGTACTGTTCAAGCATCGCAGGGAAACCGGCTGCTTCTGCTGGCTTATCTGCTGTTGCGGCGTTGGAACGACGGATGTTTTGAAGTGCTTGTGACATGGTGGATCTCCTTATTGTTTGAAACAAAAAAGGGGACACCATGCCCCGAGGGGATGTGTCCCCGTCGGGTGATTACTGCTTTGACTACATCAACGACAATTGGCCTTTGGGAGCGCCTGTTGCGTGATTGGTTACTACTGTTTGCACGATCTTTTCTTCATCCATTCCAGCCTTCAGATAGTCGAAGATTTCAGCTAGCAACGATCTTGCATTGCATTTTCCAAGCGATGGTTCAACTTGGAATGCTTTCAAAGCAAGGCTCATTGTTTTTGCGCGTATGCGCTCAATCGGCCTAATACGTCGCGCAGTCGGATCAGTGCGTCGCATGGTTTTCTCCTCCATCGTGTTTTGCAAAGAGTGTCCAATCGCCCATCGGAAATGAATCCTCTTCAGGATTGAGCGCAGCAACTTTCTGCTTACGCACACGTTTGGTTTTCACCTTCGCGGTCAGCACGGGAAAAGGCATCCCGCGTCGAACGAATGTTGGAGCTTCATAGCCACCCCAATTTTGCTCTGTCGTGACATCCGGCAAAGCTTGTTGAGTTGCTTCTGTCGCTACGACGGCACGTGGCTTGTTGATGAATCTGCCCCACACCCATTTGCCCAGCTGATACAGGCCGATTGAAAAAATTACCAAGATTGCGATTCCCATTTGTGTCTCCTTAAAGTTGATAAGAGGACACAAACCCCGAGGGGAATGTATCCCCATTGGGTTGGTACTACGGTGAATCGGTTACTCCCAATCAGTACGGTTGTATATCTCGATGAAGTCGCTGCCGACATAGACATCGAAACCTGCGCAAAGAATCGCGTAGACAACCAGATTGATTGTGTTATCCCAGCCAACGGAATGAACCATCTGCTCCAGACTGTCAAAACCTTCTGAAATCGACAAATTCACTCCGAGATTTTTCTCCCATGAGGCCAGCACACGCTCTAACTCATCTACCTTGTTTGGCTCGTGCCACTCTTGGTAGTGCGTGTACTCGATCGGTTCTCGATCACCATCTGGTCGAATTGAATAAAGCCTTCCTGCCATGATGCTCTCCTTAAAGTAAAACCGGAGACGCACCATGCCCCGAGGGGAGGTGAGTCCCCGATAGGGTTTTAGTCATTACTTCGGCACGCGTTATTGGTTTCCAGTGAAGATCCAGCTCAATCAAAATGTCCGACTGAACTAACTCTTCAATGCTGATGTACCCCGACTCGGGCCCGAAGCCCAAATCAGCCATGCCGTAAGCTTGAATGGTGCCATCACCTTCCATATCCTTCTCAGTGATGAACCAATGACAGTTGCCGTAAAAATAATGCAGATGAACGATTGCTTGATCACCTAATTCGTCTTGCTGATAGGTGACTGGCATCGTAGTGATGACGCTTCGCAATTCCTCAATCTTTTTGGCAAAGAACTCGCGTTCCTCACCTTGCAGACATTCGGCAATTTGAAAGCACTGGAACTTCGGCAAAAATGGAATCAGAGTTGCATCGATCATTTATGCCTCCAGCTCGAAGTTCGCTGCCCAACGTGGGAGATCAATTGTTTCGATCTCGCCATTCGGTTGATAGCCAGGATACTGATTGTTCTCCTGACACCATTTCAGCAATTCAAGCGCACCGCGATACTTGGCACGCCCCACTTCGATCATCTCTTGACTGGCCTTGTAACAGGCAGTCGTGTACGGCGCTGTCTTCTCTACCGCGATGAAAAAGAAGTCCACCGATTTTCCGGTTACCGCCTTCATGCCGTCGATATAGAACGCCGCCTCAATGTCATACCCGAGGTTGGCTACTACTTTCGCAAAATCGGCCTTGTTCGCAGATACGCAGCTTTTTAGGTCTGCCATTCCGCCTTCAAACCAGTGGTCTGGGCGAACTCTGCACTTCAAGCCGGTGATCTCGTCCGTCCAGAATAGCGACGTTTCGGATTCGCCAGTAACTAGCATTCCCGCCGCGCCAGCGTGCTTGAAAACGCTTTTCCGCATAGCGGTCAGCGCATCCATTTGGTCTTGTTTGAGAATGATTTTGGCCCCGTACAAGCGGCTGTATTCATCTTCACGGAACTTGAACACAGACTCAGTATCAGCCGCCTTGATGGCCAGCTTCAATTCATCCTTATTCAGTGCCTCGAACTTAACACCCAACTGCGTCGCCGCAGCTTTGTAGTCGTCCAGTGTGGCAAGTGTTCCAACCAACTTATCAGCAGTCAGCACAGCAATTTCAGCTTGAACATCTTCGCGGAATTTGAATTTTGATTCGCCGTCGAAAGCCTTGATAGCCTCCTTCAGCTCATCCTTCTTCATTTTGCCGATTGCGATTCCAAGTGATTCGGCAGCTTGCTTGAGTTCATCAAGCGTAGCCAAACTTCCAGCCAGTCTTTCAGCTGAAAATGAGGCAATATCTGCTTGAACATCATCTTTGAATCGAACAGTGAAATTTGTATCAGCCGCCTTGATGGCCAGCTTCAACTCATCCTTATTCAGTGCCTCGAACTTAACGCCCAACTGCGTCGCCGCAGTCTTGTAGTCGTCCAGTGTGGCAAGTGTTCCAGTAAGCGCAGCTTCATCTACAACGGAATACACCGCTGCAAATAACTCAGGCTCCAGGATGAAAGAGTGGAAAGCCGAACCGAACTCCATCGCTGGTGTTGGTTCGTCTTCGCCACTTTTATATTGCAGATAGTGCTCTGGTGACTTGAGCAGCTTGACGATGCCACTGTGAGAAATCTCTTCCCCAGCGTGGTAGTCCTTGATTGGTAGATTGCGTACAAAGCGTTTCATTCTGTGTCTCCTTAAAGAATCAAGGGGACACAACCCCAGCGGGGAGTGCCCCCGATGGGTGAATTTCTGGATTAGAAACCAAGCGACCGCACTGTCCATACCACTGGACGGCTGATTGCATAACCAGTAACGCAGCAAGCAATGATGACTAAACTCATGGTGATCTCCTTATTGTTTGAAACAAAAAAGGGGACACCATGCCCCAATGGGGAACGATGTCCCCGCTTGGGTGGGTGATTTACAACTTGACGATTACTCGCCTTCTGTTTGTTTCAATTGGCCAGCCACCAATATCAGTTCGAGCAATAAGCTGCGAAGTAGATGCGATCAAAATAGCGCGTCACTTATTCGCTGTCAATCACTACCACAGTGATTATTCACCAATCAATTCGCTGAATAATTTCCACACGCACTACAGAGCAACTACAGCACATCTAGCCCAAAGGATGAGCGAGCCACCTTCAGTGATACCGCTCCGATAGCCTGCAAATTTGCAATCTATCGGTGGGATTTTTTCTACTCGCTACGGCAAAGTTGCGCAGATGAAAACCATCAATCTCAAATCACTCAACACAATCGACGCATGGCTGTGGTGCATGGCGCGTCTCGATGCAATGCACGCTCACCTTGTTCGTTATGGCATGGCTTACATCGCACTGCTCTTTGGCTATTGGGCTTTCTCAATGAAGTTCGAGATGAACATCAATGTGAGCAACAGCTTGAGCGGCACGTTGTACCTTGTGGAAAAACGCTCACTGCCATCGCGCGATGACTATGCTGCTTTCTATTACCCGAGCGACTTCATCTACCCAAAGAATGCGCGCTTTTTGAAACGTGTTGTTGGCGTTGCTGGTGACACTGTTGAATCCAAAGATCATCAATTCTTCGTGAATGGCAAACCAGTAGGCAAGGCCATGCCGGTCACATCGGAAGGCAAGCCGATTGATGAGAGCGATTTCAATGGAGTCATTCCAGCAGGTCACTACTACATGATGGGCGACCATCCAAAGAGTCTTGATTCGCGCTACAAGGTGGTCGGGTTGGTATCTGACCAGATGATTATCGGACGCGGATACCGCTTGTTCTGATGCCTACGCTTGTTGATCGCCTATTGGTGAAGTTCGGCATGCTGCCGAAGACGCTGGTTAGCACATCTCCCACGGCTCTGTTCGCCTCCGCTAAGGAAGCAACCTCGCTCGAACATCTGCGCGACATACCGCGCTACCCGCCATTCATGGAGGGGCTGCCCATCTACCCGCCATCCACGTTGCTGGCCACTCAAAAGGAGTTGGTGGACGGTATCCGTCAGATCATCGCCAATGAAGCGCTGCTCGATGAACACTACACGCCCGCGATGATGCGTCTGGCTGCGCTAGTGCAATTGCTGCCCGCCTCACAAGCTCACCATCATCGTGGCGCTGGCGGTATGTTGAGGCATTCACTTGAAGTTGGGTTGTGGGCACTACAGCAGACTGAAGGCAAGCTCATCCGTGGCGTTGTGACACCTCAACAGCGTCGCGTCATAGAACCACGCTGGAAGCTGACCGTGTTCCTCGCTGGCATCTGTCACGACCTCGGCAAAGTAGTAACCGATATTTCCGTTTCCGACCGTTCGAATGAGTTGAAGTGGCGACCATACAACCAAGGATTGTACGAATGGGCGAACAGTCACAAGATCGACAACTACTTTCTGCATTGGCAAGAGGGACGCGGAAAGAAGCACACCAACGTTTCTAGCACGCTCATCAATTCGGTTATTAAAGAGGACACGCTCGACTGGATCAGTGACGGCGGAACGGATGCGGTGATTTGGCTGACCGAATCCCTCAACAACAATCCCGGCTCGACCAACCAGATCCACAACTTTGTGGTGAAGGCCGACCAGTTAAGCGTTGAGCGCGACTTGAAGAGCATGGGTGTGGCCATGGCTGGTTACGAGATCGGCGTGCCTGTTGAGCGGTATCTGACCGACATCATGCGGCGGTTGGTACAGGAAGGCATCTGGCGTATCAACGAACCATCAGCTCGCGTGTGGAATCTTGAAGGTACGACTTATCTGGTCTGGCCGATGGCTGGTGATGAGATCGCGCGCCGCACCAAGGATGAAGACATACCCGGTCTGCCAAAGACGGCTGACGGCATCTTGGACATGATGGTTGAGCGCGAGATCGCTTTCATGCGCGACGGTGATGGCGACCCGTTCTACTACATTGCCCCCGACGTGATCACCGAAAAGATCCCCAACATGCGGATGAAGGCGATTCGTCTGCGCGACCAAGCATTGATCAGTTCGATGCCGATCGCGCCAATCTCGGGAAAAATCCACTCAAGCAAGACGGGAATCAAGGACTCCGCCAGCACCACCACAGAGCGCGCGGATATTCAGGCTGAATTGCCGCTTAATTCTCAGGATGACTACAGCGCACCTGTAGAGCGTGTGGAAATTCCAACCGCAGAGACTATTCCGCCACAAAGCAACTCTAGCGCGTCTGTAGAACGTCTGCCGATGAGTGAGCCTGTAGAGGCTCAAACACAATCCGACAGTGCGCCTCCCGAGGAAATGCCCCCTTCTCTCGTTGTACCTCCCCCTCAAGAGCCACTTGCTTTGAACGAGTTGGATGGAGCGATGGGGGAGTTACTTCGTGTGTTGGTGGGCGACTTCAAGAGTGGAAAGAAATCTTTTGAGGTACTAGGCGTAAAGCATGCCGATGGAAGTGTTTATCTCAAGTGGCCTGATGCGTTCGCCAGTTACGGATTCACGCCCAAACAGATCCTGGTCGAGCTATCCGAATTGGGCTGGCTGATTCCCGCCAGCGAACTCGCGCAGGCCGGTGATGCTGTTTTCTCGGGAGGCGTAGCGAAGTCAATCCGCTTGAGTGCCGTTGTCGGGCATCTGTTCGGATCGACCGCCGATAGAACTTCTCCCGCTCCTGCTCTGCCAAAAGTAGATGAGCCCACCAAGACTGATGCTGTGGCCACCGCCTCAGTCCATCCATCCAGCTTTGAGGAAGTCTTTCAGCTCACCGAAAAGTATGAGCCATCACCGACTGCCAAGAAATCACGGAAACGATCCTCAAAGAAAAAGAAAACCGATGAACACGAGGCGAGCGCCGTCGCGATTCCATCCAGCATCGCAAGAAAGAGAAGTCTGTTGCGCATTCAGTTCACTACATCAAGTAAGGGTAAGTCCATTGTTAAAAGCAATTAAAGCAGAAGTGATCCATGTGTCTGTTGGTCAATACGACAACGGGGATTGGTATGCCACCTCGACCGTGCCATGGCTTGCGGCAGAAGGTAGCAGTCCGAGCAATGTGATGCAGACGATTAAGCAGATTGCGCCTGCGCTGTTGGGCGGGTTGTGCCTTGAAGTGCCATTCGAGTTGAAATGGAGCATGGAGGATACGCCCAAATGAGGCACAGACTTATCACGGCAACGCTTCTCGCTGCGCTACTCCAAATGTCGTCCGCTGTGATGGCTGATGACTTGGGTGTGGTCGGCCCGACCTACGAGATTGTGGAGCGCGACGTACTGGAACTGATCACGTCCAAGCTGAAGCAGATGGAGCAATCGGGGGAGTTGGCCAAGTATCAGGAAGACTACAAGAACAAAGTTGTTGCCAGCATCGAGCATCCAAGACCGCTGACTGGATTCAAAGCTACAGAAACGGCAGAAACACACTACTACGACCCGTCTATGGTGACGCAGAAGGACATCGTGGATGCGACAGGCAAGGTCCTGTATCGGCGTGGAACGAAGGTCAATCCACTGGATTACATCGGCTGGAACACCTATCTGCTGTTTGTGGATGGACGCGATGAAAAACAACTCGCATTCAGCAAGAAGATCGTGGCCACGTCAGACAGGCCAGTGAAGATCGTATTGGTAGCCGGTGAACCGCTGGCTTTGATGCGCAAGTGGAAGTCTTCAGTGTATTTCGACCAAGGCGGCAAATTGATCAAGCGATTTTCCATCGCTCAAGTCCCCGCCATTGTGCGTCAGGAAGGAAAGAGGTTACGGATAGATGAACTACGTTACTAAAATTTTACTCGCCGCAACGTTGGTGTTTGCGCAGAGCGCCAACGCTGGATTGGATTGTCAGGGGAAATTCCCCAATTTGGTCACCGACATCTGTTGGAGTTGCGCCTTCCCCATGAAATTCGGGTCTGGGCCATTGTCTCTACCCGTCTCGACTGGACAGGAAGACACGCCAGATCCCGGAGGTTCGCCTGTTTGCGCTTGCGGCCTGAATGTCGGGCTGAAGGTGAGCTTTTGGGAACCAGTGCGGCACGTCGATGTGGTGCGTAAGCCCTTCTGCTTGAGCGCGATGGGAGGTGTTGAGATCAATCCTGGCTTTGATGCGCCGCATGGTACGCAGACAAAAAAAGACCACGCCGGCACTAGCTCGTTCTATCAGGCGCATTGGTACGTCGATCCCGTGATGGTGGTAGTTGGCGCAGTGTTGGATAGCCCGTGCCTAGAGCAAAACGTATTCGACTTAGCTTATCTGACCGAACTCGATCCCCTATGGAATGACGATGAGATGACCAGCATCCTCAATCCAGACTCATTTCTGTTCGGCAATCTTGTTGCGCGACTCGCTTGTGGTGCTGATTGTGTGGCATCCACCGCTGGGTTTGGCAGTAATGCATTGTTCTGGTGCGCAGGTTGCCAAGGATCTATGTATCCATTGAACGGGCATGTGGCAACGCATATCGGAGGTGTTCAGGCATCCAGTCTTATCACATCGAGATTGATTTCCAAGATGCACCGCGAGGGCTTGATGTGGGCGGCAAACGGGGATGCGGGTTTGTGTGGTTACTACCCACAGATGTTGATGGACAAGACGAACTACAAGTACCAGATGCACTTCCCGCTCGCGCAAAACAAGATCAATGGCAAGTGCTGTCAGCCATTGGGACGCACCTCGATCTTGTGGGGGGCAGGCAAAGAGATACCCGGTGTCGGCGAAGACTTCGCCTACATGATCTTCCGCAAGCGCAATTGCTGTCAGGGGGCGTTCTGATGGCCAAGAACCTTGTGTTGCGCGCCCTACTCTTCTCTTCGCTGACTCTATTGGCGCAACAGGCTTGTGCAGATGCTCCGGTCGAAACTCCTTTGGAGAGGTCGAACAGAGTTTTGAAGGAAGTGAATGCGCAGTTTGAGCAGCACCGCCGAACAGATGCGCCGAAGCTGGACAATTTCCCGAAACCAGAAGTCACGGCATCCCCGTCCGAGTTGGCACAACAGTTCAGCAAACCGCCAGTCTTGCCAATCGTCACGGCCACACACGAGCTGATGGTGTTCGTTTCGTTCTCGATGCCGCCAGAGAGCCTGCAGCGCATCGTTCTGGAATCTGAAAAGTCAGGTGCACACATCGTCTTCAGGGGCTTCAAGGGCGACAAGATGATGGAGATGTCGAAACACATTGCCAATCTCATCGGCAAGCACCGTGTCGAGGTCAGCGTGAACCCTCCCGCCTTTACTCAATATCAAGTGTCCACCGTTCCCGCACTGGTGATCGCGCTGCCAACTGCAAGCGAAGGCATGGATAACGGATGCGCTCAAGCGACTCGATATGTGAAGGTCACGGGCGACGTTGGCCAAGATTACGCGCTCGATCAGATCGAGAGGTCATCACCACAATTTGCATCAGCGGCACAAGTGTTCAATCGCAGAATCGGAGGGGGACTTCAATGAGGGGCTATCGCTTATTGTTTGGAATGATGGCGTGGGGAGCGGTGTCGATCGCAAGTGCAGCCGCCCTTACGCCAGCTCAACAGGCTTTCGCAGACGCGCAGGCGTTGGCGGCAGGTGCTCAAGCTGGTGCAGCGGCTAACGTGTCAGGCGGCAGTGTCGCAACGACGGTAAACCAATTCAATCCCACCTACTACAACTCCAACGGCACTGCGCCGGAGAGCGCACTTTTCCAGAACGGGAACGGCAATACGGTATCGGCTGGGCAAACCAAAGTGTCGGATTGTCAGAACGGCGCACCGAATCCAGATCCTTTTCTGCGCCAAAACTGCGAGGCGATCAATTTGATGGTGAACAACCCATCGAACAGGCCAACGATTGCCATACCTCCAAGCTTGTTTGCCCCATCCAAGGCAATTGTGGCGAATGCTAATACGCTGGCCACCTCTTCTTTGGGTATCGCAGACCCAAATGCTGTTGGTGCGTTCTCAGGATGTGTGAACAGGACGGTAGGACCGGCTCCTACCACCAGAATTTGCAATGAGTTCAAAGGAACTGCTGCACAGCAATGCACAGTTGGGCAGGTTGTGGTTGTGGATGAGTTCACCAATTACAAATGCGACAAAACGGTTGATACTTATTTGCCGCAGACGTGCAATAAGACTGTGAACGTGACAGTTACGCCACAAAATCCTATTCCAACAACCGACAATCCAATTTCTTTAAATGCCGGCGATGTTCCGGGTGGACAGACAAGAACTGTGAGTACCAATCTGGTTGTGGACGCAAACAAACGATATGTAATGACATATTTCCACGGCGACAACTACGGACAGCTATGGGTGAATGGCAGGCTTATTTACGATGCCACTTATTCAATAGGCTTTACTGATATTCGCGGTGCTCGATTAGCAAGTCACTGTGTTGGAAAAGGCCGAAATAAAACTTGTGACACTGAATGGTTGATGACGAACGGCTTATATGCGCCTTATTGGGATGTTGGATGCCCTTGGGGATCCCCATGTATGGGAGTTAGTGCCGCCCTAGATTTGGCGCCACACCTTACAACTGGCGGTGCAAATAATGTAATTGAGTTGGCTTGTGCAAATGTGGGTGGGCCAGGTCCGTGTATTTCAACGATCAGCGTATTCTCGTGCCCCGCGAATTTCACCATAGCAGGAGTTGGGATTGGCGCTACCTGTGTTCCTCCGCCTGTTGTTACTAGCACGATCAACAATGGATGCTCAATTCAGGAGGCCGCCGCATTATGATTCGCTCAATCCTCTTAGCATCACTCCTGCTACTCACCGGAGAGGCATTTGCATTGCAATGCGTCAAAACTGGCTCTGTCTGCACAGATTCCACTCCATGCAAAAAGATCAGCGGCATAGATATCTGTCTAACTGATCCTGCCATCAATGCTACCTGCTGGAAATATACTGACACATACAATTGCCTCGACCAAGCCCCAGTTGATTATTGCTCTGCAATTGGTTCAACTGCTGGATGCCAACAGGTAGATTCTGTTTGCGCTACACCCGGCGCTACACCCGGCGCTACACCTGGCTCTGGTTGCTTGAAGTGGACAAACACATATCGCTGTGGCGCAAGCACGACAACGCGAAGCAATACGGTTGTGCTTAATAGTTCCTACACGGCGGCAACAGACGTTACATCAGCAACACAGTGCGCATCAGCTGCGGACAATCCGACTTGCACCCTCGCCGAGAACGTCAGCGGCGTGCGGTCCTATACGTGCATGTCTCAATCGTCGGATTGTGCGGCTCTTCAAACCCAAGGATGCACTTTGAGCACGTCCACCTGCGTCAGTCCTGCTGGTGGAACTGCCGCTAACTGCATGCTCTACGAAAAGTCATATAGCTGTCCAACAGCTGGGGCTACGTCCACCGTTTTGGATTGCGGCGCACAACAGTATTGTACTGGCGGAAACTGCTTCAATTCAGGTCATGAGCCAGACACGGATTTTGGAGTTGCTATTGCTACTCAAGAGGTTGGTCGGCAGGCCATGACGTATATTGATCCAAACCAACGGTTATTTATTGGCGAAGCTGGAAGTTGTGTTCACAACAGCATTTCTAGGTGTTGCGATTCCTCTGGCGGAGCCGTAAAAAATTCAAGCATGGGAGGAACAATCAAACGCACGGCAGGCGGACAAGTGCTCAAGGCCGGAAGTGCATACATGTACGACATTGGTTCTAGCGCTTATAACGCCTTGCGTGGTGGACAGTCCATGCTTGCTGCCGCCGCTGGTGCCGCAGGAAGTGGGTTCTCGATGGGAGCTTATGGATTAACTATGTCATGGTCGGCCGGAGCAGGATTTTCTTTCGCTTTCGACCCAACATCGTTTGCAATCGCTGTTGCGATTCTTGTAGTGGTGGAAATCACCTCTTGCCCAAAGGATGAGAAAGATCTCGCTCAGAAGAATGGCGCTGGCCTGTGCCGCCAATATAGTTCAACTTGTAATGGTTACTTTTGCCAGTCAGTGACAAGACGCTATTGCTGTTTCAACTCCAAGCTGGCCAAGATCATCAACACAGCCGCTGTTGCTCAGCTTGGCCGCGCCAACTCTGATTGCACAGGGCTGACGATGGCGGAATTTGGGGCGTTGAACTTTGCGGCAATAGACTTGGGAGAGTTCACGGCCGAGATCATGTCCAACATCCAATTACCAACCACAGTGAATGCGGCGGTGTGCGCTGACGGGACTCCACCAGATGTGACGGGTTGCGCCGATGGTTCTGTACCATCCACCCCCCCGAATGGAGTAGATGCAATTAGAACGGACGTGAATAACAGCGTGCAACAGAAGCTTTTGAATTACTACACAACAGGTCAACAATGATGTGTTAAATAGTGCTTGCAGAATAGACCCATTGGGTCTATTGTTCGGGTGTCTGTTTTGGATATATTTACAACATCACAAGGGGTTTCAAATGAACAAGAAAACGATATTTGTAGCAGCAGCAATGCTTCTGGCCATAGGTAGTGCGAACGCAGAAATTACGACGGTCGTAAATAGTGTGACTGGCAACAAGGTTCAGGTACCAAAAAATACTCAGTGTTTTGTGAGTGAACGGGCTTTCTTTGGCAGTGGTGGCGCATCCTCTTTGAGCGTCTTGTTTGCTGAGGGCGGATTGTCGATTTCTAAGGATAAAAAGGCCGATTGTTTGCTTGTCGTTGGAGCGGCAATCACTGTTCAGCACAAGAATAATCCAACCGCCTCCCTTGCTTCTGAAATTGTGTCAGAAGATGCAATTATGAATGAGCCAGAGGCATCTAATGCTGCCGAGCAGGACACACCCAAGAGTACCGTGGGGGAAACAGCGGGGGCTTCAGTTGGCTCTTCATTCGGTCTGGCCGGTGCTGCTGCTGGAGCGATCATTGGATCTGCGCTTGATTCTCGCAAGACAAAATATCTATCGGCAAGCACTGCATCAATCAGGGCTGATTTGAAGTTCAAGGACGCACAAGGCAAGTCGGTAAATATGGAGGTTATTGTCCTAGCGACGGCAGATACTACAGAACGTCCGATCGCCGTGCTCCGTGCCGCTGTGAAGCGTGTTGTTGCAGAGATTCAGACCAAAGATGAAGTTATCAAAACGTTGGGGGCGGAAAAACTCACTTCCGCTATTCCAACCTCAAATGAGGTAACAAAATGAGAAGTAAGCTACTTGCCCTATCCTGTCTCGCCCTGTTTGTAAGCACGGCCAACGCTTCGGAGAGTTACAGCGTCAAGGCGCTGATGATGAAGGCGCTCAATTCACCGATGGGAATGGCCTTCGGAATCATCGAAGGCAAAGAGGCCGACAAAATCCATGAAACGACTGGTTCATACGACCCCTTGCGCGGCGAAGTGAGAACGCTCAAGCGTTTCAAAGAAGAGGGTTGCAGCCGTCTTGCGCTCAAACTCATTCAGCCAAACACACCCACCCAGCAAGGCACCAAGACCGACTTCGCGTTGGACTACGAACTAAATCTGTGCCAAAACGGTATGCCGCCACGCGACGCTACCCAATTCCAATAACCAGTTTGCTACCACCGTGCTGAATTTGAACGGGTTGACCGCCCTAGAACAGGTCGTCTTGGTGATTGCCGCGCTACTGGTTGCATGGGTAGTGTTCAAGATTCTGGCCGGACTGTTACGGATCGTGTTGATCGTCGCCATCGTCGCGTGTTTGTGGGTGTTCGTACTTCAGCCCACTTTGATGCACGATGACACCGGTGGCCAGGTAGTCAAGCTTTCACCTGAAGCTCAATACGCCGTGGCTGAGTTCAGTAGGTGCGTGAATGAGACGCTTGCGACGGTCGGTACTGGTCGCGTATCCGAGTGCAAGCAAAGAGTGATTGGTGTTCTACAACAGAGTCGCGGCGCTGAATATGCAGCAGAAGCATCACGCGCGATCGAGGCATTACTTAACAAATCTCGCCAGCCAACAATGTAGGCCGTAATTCCCAGCCTGCTTTTGCGGCATCCTACCTATCCGTAGTACCCCGTGTTGGCATTCAAAATATTCATCAGGCAATAATAAGTCACAGATGAGTGAGCTAGCTCACGGCGTTGCGGATTATGGGCTTTCCACTTCTTTTTTGAGCCGAAGAATCGTCTGAGAACGCTTCTACGACTTATGTTTAGTTTTACTTCCGTGCAGACTTGCTTGCGAACATTCTTTGATGGGTAGTGCTCAAATACTCGGATATCTATTTGCCTGGAACGGACGTGGCTGAAATGTGATTCAAGCGCCATCTCTACAAGCGTGCCAATCTCATGCGTGATGGGGTGTGAATTTGGAGCTTGAACAAACAACAGAGCGGGCTTACCTCCCACTTGGTCGATGAACAACTCACAATTGGCAATCTTCCCACTCTGCGTGGTGTACTCGAAAATCATTCGTGCCCTGATTAGATGGTAATTTCTGGCATGGCTTCAAACAATTCCAACTTCTGCATGAGTCCCAACGAGATCTGAAACAATTCATCGTTCCCGCTTGTGGCCAGCAGGTTCAGGAGTTCTCTTGCGTGATGTTGGTCGTTTGCAACTTGCACCACGTCCACTTGTATTCCGAGGTTGTGTTTTGATATGCGCTTGATCTTGGCCAGCAGAAGCAATGTTTCGTTGTCGATATTTCTACTGCTCGCGATACCCATTTTTTCCCCGAGTACGCACAATCCTGCGCACTTCCTTCAATGCATCTGATTCGTTCATAAATACTTGCTGTTTGCCACCACCGCGCCTGTTCGACAAACCAAACCAGTGCCGACGCAAGATGAACGCGCCAAATAGATCCACGCTGAGTTCCAGTGTGTAGCCGCGACGTTCTGACCTGAAATCGAGCCTCACTGGATCTCCTTTTGCGCCCTCACGCTTCCTGCGCGCTCGACCGTGCGCCACATGTTCTCGTCCGAGGTGTCGGTATAGATGCTGGTGGTCTGCAAGCTGGCATGGCCAAGCAGACGTTGAACCACATTGAGCGGTACCACGCCCGACAACGCCAAATGACTTCCGCAGGTATGGCGCAACCAATGCACGGTTGCGCGCTCGAATGACTTTGCCTCGATGTGCTTGCCTTCGGCCTGCAATGCCTGCGCCACATCGGCAAAGAACGACCGCAGTGACTTGGCCAGCGCGCTCGTAGTGATCGCCCCAGTGCTGGTCTCGCTTGCGATCAGCGGCGTGTCAGGAGGATTGCTGATGATGTCTGGATTCAGCCCTCGACACTCAAAATAGATCCCCAAGGCTGTCACTGCATCACTCGGCACCGGCACAGCACGCCACTTATTGCCTTTACCTAAGACTTTGAGCATCCAGCGCACCCCTAACCCGTCAGATAGCGGCATGGTGTATATCCGCCCCACACTCGCGTCCACCAGCTCCGAGATGCGCAAGCCGGTTCTGTAGGCAAACGGCAGGACAAAGCGCAACCTCTCGGTTTGTTTGATGGCTGGTCGGCCGGCCAGATAGTTGGTCAGGTAATCCCACTGGCCAACCGAGAAGGCGCGAATGAATTCCACGTCAGGTGCAGATTCATCTGAGTTGACTACCAGCGTTTTAGAAACGCCGACCCATGGATTGAATGCGCAGTACTGCACGCGCACCAGCCACTCGAACAGGCCGCTGACGATGGTGATTGCGAATTTCACGCTGCGAGCCGAAAGCGCACCATCGAACGGCCTCCAATCCTGCTGATGACGTGCTGTGCCCTTGTCACCGAGCCAGGTTGATTGAGGGACGTTGAACGGCCAATCCGCCTCGCCGGTGCGGCCAAGTAGGGATAGCCAATCTCGGTACCGCGCACAATCTTCGACCGTGAGGCTGGATAGCGCCTTACCTCGCTCGATCACCGACCACAGGAGCATCCTTTCAGCTTCCTTCTGGTAGGCGCGGTGGGTGTTAGGGTTGCCCGACTTGGTGGCCAGCCACGAATTGATCGCCTGATAGTCATTTGTCGCATCGACGCGCGGTGCGCCGAGGTAGCGGTTTGACCCGGTACGGCCATCGAGGTCAGCTGGAGTGACGAAGGATTCCAGAGGGACGATTCCAGTACACGTCTGGCGTGTTTGAATCAGTGCGTTGGTGGACATGCTCCGCAACGGCACAAGTGATTGCGCAGGCAACAGACCAAGCGACGATTCATAGCCTTGTAGCCACGCCACGATGCGCGCAGCGCCCTTCTCTCCCAATCTGGGCACACTGACCCACCAGCGATATCCGCTTGATGCGATACGGTCCAGCAGATGGCCTATCGTTGGTAGTCCGGCCAGTCGCAAACGAGTTGAAATCGTTTCGTCGAACCACGCGGCCACCCAGTCTTCGCGCACAGGGTCGGCGGCGATCAGCGGCTCGATCCACTTCAATGCTTCCAGTTGACGATTGACCAGTCGCTGTCTTTTTTGAGCTTGGGTATCGACCGATTGAGGGTGTGCCTCAAGATAGGCTTGGACAAGTTCTTTTTCGGTATAGAAGCCACTCGGGTCAAATTCGGCGCGAAACTCTTCAAGCGATGGCGCGGGAGCGCGGGTATCGGTTGTGCCGTGGATGGCGATGCGCAGACGAATAAGGTGCGCTTCTCGATGCTTGCCGTGCCGTAAGGCGGCTTGACGCAGGGTGTCACGAATCCACACAAGCGTTGTCTTGGCACGGCGAAGATCCATGCCGGTCTCAAGATACTTGTCCGCCATTTGGCCAAGGTCTAAACCCTGAAGACAAGCTCTGAAGAATGCGATGTGGTGTCGCCCAACCTTCCGTTGAACTTGGTTGCCGCTCAAGGAATGGGCAGCAACTCGATTGCCCATATTTGCTTGATGTTCGCTGGCGTTGTTCACAGTCTTATCCACCGATTTTGTGGATAGATTTGAGCGCTGCGTGCGGCATCAGATAGGCTACTTCTGCTCACCATACAACCTAGCTTGGGTATTCACTGGCTGAATGTTCAAGATCGAGAACCATTCTTCGTCAATGCACACATCGCCGTGCGGTATGCCCTTCAACGTATCGTCACCCGACAGCGTATAGCTCACCATGCCGTCGCTTAACGGAGTCTTCTTCTCGATGGTTCCCCATCGGCGAATCCAGAACTCAAACGCCTCGGTATTCCCTCGAAGATCCAGAGTCACGTATTTGGTCGATAGCTGACTCTTGATTTGCTTGAATGTGACCTTGAGGCCACGGCCTTCCACGACTATGTTCATGGTGGCCATGTAGAGGTGAATCAGGATGTCGGCCAAACGGGATGCGATTGCCAATTCGGTCTGTGTGCTTTGTGTTGCTTCCATGCCTGTCCTGAAAGAAGCAAACCCGTCACCTTGATCGCGGAATATCCAGTCAAAGAACTGCCCGTTGGAAAGGACTGTGATCTTCTGACAAGGTGCGCCGTCGTATGCCAGCGATAGCTTCTTTGCAATCAGTCCATTTTGGTCAAACAAACTGCTTGGAACGCGAACTCCAACACGGATTTCGCCCAGGGTGTACCAAAGCGAAAAGAAGATCGGAGCTTCCGCAGCCAGCACTTCAAATGTCAGGCTGCCACCATTGATGCGTATCTCATTAGCCGTTGGAAATGGCAGTGCGTCAGACCAGCGCCATGTAGAGATGCTTTGCTGGATCTTCGCTTGATTGTCGGAGGCGAACGCATCAACCACGTGGCCAAGCAACTTCGATTTCCATTGCTCGATACTGTGGACGCTGTGGTAGATGACTGTAACTTTATTGTTCATATGCATATCTTTCTCAATGTACGTTTGTTCATCACATCACCCTGATCGCAATCGCGTAGATGTCCATTGCGGCAAGGCATCCATTCAAAACCAAGTACGGTCGATGATTCGTCACGATCGAATCAAATATCAGCACCGCATGTCCAACTAGAAACGCTGCAAACACTGGCCACTGTGTCGCCGATGTTTCAAAGGCCGACACGATGAAAGCACCCGCCACCAAGACGGCTGTGCCAAACCACTGCATAACAAAGTGACGGTCGTATCCAAAAATCACTTGGCGTTGCATTCATCCACCTCCAGCCATCGCCTCAGTGCTTCTAGGTGCTCGCCTTGAAAAACACTTTTGTTCATCACGCTCAATCTCCGATAATTCATTTCAGCCAGCGCCTCACACAATCTTTCAGCGTCTGGATGCAACAGCTTCCGCGACGTGTAATCTGGATACGCCTCAGAACATTTCTGTATGGCCTTTCCAAGTTGCTCAAGCGTCACAATGTTTGAATCACTAATTGGTATGTCTCCTAGCGATGCAGGTAATTGAAACGATCAAGGAATTGGTCTTTTGCTGTCTCCGGCGCGAGTGGCCAGATGCGGCCATTCATCGGTTCGGCTGCAACCGGGACTTTGTGAAGTACTCGACCCGCTGGGAATAGATCCCGAACTTCAGTAACGAGCAGGATGTTGTCGGAATCCTTTACAGCCTGACTTGGCTCTTCTGGCAGTCCAAAATGAACGCGAATCGCCCAATCAAATCGCGCCTCGATCACCTTGTAGTCAGGCAACAGGCGCTTGAGCGGTGTCGGAATGTCCTTGATGTAGGCTTCCGCCGCATCGTGCAACAGCGCTTCTACTGCAAACTCTGGAGAGACGATGCGACTGCACAAAACGGAGTGCTGGGCGACGGAATAGAAGTGCGATGCGTGACCTGCATAGCGGCATTCACGCGAAAGCGCAGTGGCAATATCGAAGATGTTGATGTCATCCGGTGACGGGTCGGTGTAATTGACCTTGCAACCAGACCATGTAGTGAGTTGGAACATTATTCGTTGTCCGTTTGCCTGAAAATGCTTTTAGTGATGGAGCGGGCTACCTCACTTGCTCCCGCGCTTGCCGCTTGAGGTGCGACTGCTGGTGATGCATGGGAGCTTGTCGATTCCGCTGGTTCTGCGTCGGCATGGACAGGGTGAGTTGCAATGGAATGGGAACGTCCGTCTCGCATGAACGCCAATCCCATTGCAGCAAGGAAGCGCAACCGCTCGGCCCGCGCACGAGGCGAATGCTTGACCAGCTCCGCTTCCAGTTCGGGGTAGCCCTCGAAATAGTTGATGGTTATGCGCATAGCCGCTCTGACCGACCCGGGTTATTGCGACTCGCCGCCGCGCCAGAAACCGCGCGCGTTGGCAAAAACCGAGTCTTCTGCAATCGTCAGCGGAGTCTTGTCGAAGGCTGCTTTGATGGCGGCTTCAAACAAAGGAGCACCACCACCCACCATCACAATGGCATCGACCTCGGATTCTTCTTTACGCAGGGAGGCTTGCAGTTGAGCGCTCACGATATGTCCGACCGTCGCCGAGGCAGCGACCAGATAAGGGGCGATGTCCACGCGAGTACCGAAAACCGAGACCGTGTTCCGGCCGGAGCGCACCGCGTTTTCCATCTTGCTTCGTCCAGGACCGCTCCCGTGGTCTTTGCCGATCAGGTTGCTCGCCTCATCCAAAATGACAGACGTGGCATCGAGGCTGGTACCGGAAGAGGCGCGCTTGAATTCGCCGTTGACCAACAACACCCAGTCCACCGAGAAAAAGCCGGGGTCAATGACCAGAACAGATGCATCTTCGACTTGCGATGGATCTCCGAGGTGATGGAGGTAGTCCACGAATCCGCCCAGTGGTTGGGGGACGATCTTCACGTCTTTGACGACGATCTTCTTTTTATTGGTGACTTGATGTTCACCCTTCATGGTCTTGACGAGGTGCTTGCGCAAACCTTCGTCGAAGTATTGACTGGTTGGGAGGCCGGTCACCACGCGGTCGATCTCGGTCATACCAGACAGCAGCAGTCCAGCATTGAATAGAGCGCGGTATGAATCGGTCGAGGTGTAGTCTTTATGCAGTTCGCGTGCCCAATTCTCAAGGCGGTCATGGCTACAGCCGGCGACATACTCTTTACCGTCCACCAATACGCGCAATGGATCGTCTGCGCCGGTGGACATGATGCGTTGCCCGATATGTTCGGCAGGGGCGGCACCAGCAGGACGGCTTACAAGCGTGGGTTGTTTCCCCGCTTCTCCAAAGGCCACCTTCAGGTTCGAGTAACCAATATCCATTCCGACAATTTTCAAAGCATTCTCCTTGTGTAATGTGAAAAACCAGAACATCCACAGGCGTACTACAGGGCATCTCGCCTAAATTACCTCTACTAATACAAAGCAACTGCAAAGCATCTGTGGCACGTCTCTCACGCATCAAACAGAGCAAATTCAACGTGCTTTGCGTGCTGTAGTGCGTCTGTGGAACGTGTGGGGATTATTGGATGGGTGGAAATAAAAATCTTTTCGATAGCCTGCAAATTTGCAATCTATCGGAGGGATTTTCTTTTTCGTCTGCGGCAAAGTCATGCTCGCAATACCCATCCCATTCACTCAGAGGAAATCAACATGGCAGACAAAGTGGAAGCAAAGAAATCCGATAAACAGGCTGTGAAACGCAAGGTGGAATTCAGTAATCCATACGTGCTGAAGGCAGTGCCATTGAGTACGACCCCCGCTCAATTGGTTTACGAGACGGCTTTTGATGAGTGCGCGGTGTCGATGCGTAACTTGAGCTCCGTGTTGCCGACGCTGGTTAAGGACCATAGCGACATGATGGCCGTGAACGGTGCCGTCGATCATCTGATCAACAATGCGCTAGCCGAGTTGCGTAAGGAAGCTGCCCAAATCAAGAAGATCGCCGACGACAATGGCATTGAAATGGGCAAGCTCAACTACACCAATGTGGTGCACGCATCCGCCAAACTGACATGCCATAAAGCTGGCCAGTATCTGCAAATCATCACCGAACTCGATGAGCTGATTTGCCTCGTTCACTCTGCATGGTTCGCAGGCTTCATCGCAGACGATGCAAAATCAAGCATGGAGCGCAAATGGCGCAGAAAGGCCATTGGTGTGGCCGCTGAGATCAAGAACATCACCAACCGCGCATTCAAAGCGCACAACAATAAGCATATTGAGTCGGAATCTGATGATGCCGCGCTGTTGGGTGACAAACCGGACAGCAACGCAGACACTGCCGCCGCTGAGAAGCCAAAGCGCCAAAAGAAGGCCGCCGCAAAATCCGCTGAAGCAGTCGCTGCTTGATTGATCTCAATCAACATCAACAACGGGCAATCAACGCCGAAGGTCATTGCTCGATCCTAGCTTGTCCAGGATCGGGCAAAACCAGCGTGCTATCCATGCGCGCCGCCCGCCTCCTCTCTGAAAACAAGACCGGACGGCTGTGTGCCGTCACCTTCACCCGCGATGCAGCCGCCGAGCTTAAAACCCGCACTCTGCAATTGTGCGGTGAGCGCGAGGCGCAGCGCCTTGCGGTAGGTACGTTCCACTCGGTTGCGCTCTCGCAGATTCGCCGCATGAAGCATCTATCGGGTATCAAGCTGTTGTCCGATGGTGAGCGCATGGGCATGTTGAGGCGGTGCTACTCGCAGTACAAATGCGGTGCACCATTCGAGGAAGTGTTATCGGCCATCGACCGCGCCAAATCAAAGCTAGGCGAACCCACCTTCGAGGACGTGTCGATCGAGGACGTGTTCCACGCCTACCAAGGATTGTTGGCCACGGAACGCGGCATGGACTTCTCCGATATCTTGTTGACCGTTGTGAATGGCATACGGGATGAGAGCATCAAGCCACTGTCTATCCGCTGGCTACTTGCAGACGAGTTTCAGGATGCCGATGAGATTCAGGCGCAGTGGGTGATGGAACACGGCAAGACTGGTATCGAAGTCACCATCGTTGGTGATGACGACCAAAGCCTGTATTCATTCCGCAATGCCTTGGGCTACGAAGGTATGCAGCGCGTCACTCGTCAACTTGTCTCCCAAGAGATCACCCTCCCCGTCAATTACCGTTGCGCACCGAACATTCTGGCTCACGCGGCCAGCCTGATCATCCACAACCAGAATCGCGCCAGCAAGACCATCGAGGCCGACCGCACCGCCATTGGCAGCATCAAAGTACACCGCACAGCAGATAGGCTCGATGAGGCTGGACGTGTAGTGAAGGCAATCAAAGCGTCCCCCATGCAAACGTGGGCAGTTCTGGCCAGAACCAACAGCTTGCTTGAGTTCGTCGAGGCGGAATTGCTGGCGAACTCGATTCCATACCGCTTATCTGGCGGACGTTCAATTTGGGATGGCATGGTGGGTAGTGCCTTGGTAGGGCTGTTGAAGAGTTTGCACTCGGACAATTGGACTGGCATGGCCAACGCGCTCTCGATGTGCGGCATCAAGTCAGAACTACTCAACCTGGATCACAGCCACAAGAGTTGCGACCAGATGTTGGAGAAGATCCGCGATCACGTGGCTGACGACGATGCGCGCTCTATCAAGGTCATCGACAGCGTAAGGCGCGGGTGTGGCGACTGGCGCAAGCAAATGGCTGATGGCAACACTTCGCTGGCCATCTATGCGGCAACCAACTGGCTTACTCAATACCTGAAGTCTGATCGAGGCAATCTACTGAAGAAGTTGGCCAACGTCATCGCGAAGTTGAATGGATCTCTTGCGCAGAGACTGAACACGCTATCGAGGCTCAATTCCGACACCACCACTGCCGGCGTTGTTCTTTCCACTCTGCACGGCAGCAAAGGGCTTGAATTCGACTGCGTGTGGATCATCGGCGCGGAAGACAACAACCTGCCGCACCCGGATTCGACGGAAGAAGAAGAACGGCGTTTGTTTTACGTGGGAATGACTCGTGCGAGGGACAGGCTTGAGATAAGCAGCTCGCTTGAGGATGGCGGCGAGTCGAGATTCATTGGTGAGGCGGAACTGAACAGCTAGTATTCAAATGGCCTCGGCGCAGCTACCTGCCAAGTTTGCGAGACTTATCGGGTGTCAACTGAGTCTTGCCGATGCAATTCCACTGTTCGGCGCACGCCCCCGGCCTTCCACCAGCTTCACAGCAACTCGTGAAGCCAATAGCATCTTCTTTATTGCGAAACTCGTATTTAACACCGCCATATTCCACAAATTCAGACATCTATTTCCCCCCCCTGTTTTTGCGCTTGGATGCCGCCGCCATCTTCTTTTTACTCTTCAGTGCCGCGCTCCGTCGAGGTGACACTGTTCTACCCGTACCACTGCTGAATGTGTCATCAATCCTTGGCTGATTCTCTGGTCTACGTGAGAACGCGAGGAATCCTTCGACTCTCTCATCTGGGTATTGTTGTAGGTAGTTCTCGACCGACAGGAATACGCGCGCGCGGATATCGGCATTAGCAAAAATGTACTGTTCCGCAATCTCGCCAGCCACTGCGCGAAACTCTGCTTCATCCGTGAGCAAGGTATTGTCGTCTTCGTCCGCTTTTACTTGCAGACCCAGATCACGAGCTGCGATCAACGAGAATACTTGGCTGTGCGGCGATGAATACGGTTCTGAAACCGCGAATTGGAATTGCGCCATCCCTTGCAACTGAAATAGCTCTGACATAGGTTCTAAGCCTCGCCTCTACCCAGGGCTATCTCGACCTTATTCAAGACATCCTGTGCCGCGCTATTGGCATCAGAATCGCTTGTTTTGGTTGTGTAGACGTATTCGACACCTTGAACAAAGACGGTGATCGCAAAACTCTCCCGATCATCTTTGTTTTCTGACTTAACTGGCTTGATTGACACTCGCTCAACGTCTTGCAATCTCACATACGAAGTCCCTCTCGCGTCAACATGTGACAATCTAATCCAGTTTTTATTTATGTCACTCATCCTTTGATCCTTCTAAATTAGTGGTGGTAGTGACAATGGTGCCCTCGATGTAGTGTTATCTCAGGCACAGCGAGCCTTTACCTTAATGCCCCTTTCGGAGCTAGTCTTACGGCCTTGCCTATCGGCTCAGTTAGTCACAGACGAAGTAGCGCTTGGGGCCGCTGCATTTTCTCGTCACTACCACGGCGGATTGTAATCTATCGTGGTGTACTTTCAGCAATTACGTCAGAGAGCATCGACCGAGAGTAACAAGGCATTAAGCTTCTGTTCATCGAACATCTTTTGTCGCCTGTAGTTGATGATCCAAACGAACAAGTCTTGAGTGGTGTCAGAAAACTTGACCACCTTGCTCATATCGAGAACATCCTTATTCCTACCGGGAGCGGCCATTTTGATGAAGGCTGATTTAAGGAACTGCCCCTCTTCATCATCGCGGCGAATTGCGTTGAGAAGATTGAACGTGTTTGCCTGATAAACAAGTTCAAGATTCTCCCGAAGGATCGTCACGCTAACATTGCGGCCGGCAGCTCGAAGCACTTGGTTGATACTCGTTTCTATCTCTGGCAAAGATGGTGAGCCTGTGGTGTACACCTCGCGCATGTCGATCAATATCTCACTCACGTACTTTTCCTTTTGTGTTTTTGGCATCAGTAATTATCTGTTGATTTGAAATTTCGTCAACGCTCATTTCGAGTGGGAATCCGTCTCTTTGCGAAGCGCCGATAGTGCATGCGCTTCCATCAGTAAAACGCATCACAAATTCAGCATCTCCAGTAGTTTCGTTTGTAACAACACCCGCCCACTCAATCGCTTTCCCAATCAGAAATCCAGTCTCATCTATTACCGCCATATCCACCTCAAAAGCTAATTACGGACACCGCCGTTATTTCGGTTCATCCTTGATCGGAACTTTCAACCAGCAAGGCAGTGGCATTAAGCATGTTTGCAAGCGACCGGCATTCAGCGGGGGTGAGATCAACCCCTTGGCTATTTTCTTCTTCCTCACTGGCTGGCTTGTTGCACGATACATTTAGTCGCGCCAATCCGCGCATACCTGTTTCTATGGAAACAGCAAAAGTATGGCCATCTGGCATTTCATGTTCGGGCATCAACCTGCATTCGCTAAATCCCATATTAATCCTTCGTGATTTTTATTAGTTAGTGATGCTGACTTCAACGTGTTCACTCGCCCCAACGCATTGAGCAAAACTATTTGCCCACCATTTATTTGGCCAAGTGTTTTCATGGTATGGATTGTGGCTGGCTGACTCGCCTCTTTCATAGGCGTATCGCGCTTCAAGTTCGCACAGGGCTTTCTTTTCGCCCCACGTCGAGCGGTACCCATCGGTAATCGGCGAATTCAGATCTGGCTCACCATTACTTGAGATTACTTTCAAATCGGCAGAGGCCACATTGACCTCGAATATCTCTTTCCGAACAGCGTCGGACATTTCAGGACGATTCCCGCGAATTCTTTCAATCATTGCCTGCACTGCTTCGTTTGCCATATCCACCCTTCCTTGCAATTGCGAATGTATGTCAACCAGACGTACCTTGCGATATATTCAATCTGTCAACCAACCTAGTCCAATTCAGTTAAGCAGCCGCCCCAATCTATTTCAAGCAATCCACACAGCTACACGGCTCACTTTCGCGCAATCCTTCGATCGCATCGCGCACCGTATCGAACCCTTGCACATGCCCCTCTGCCACCGGGAATCGCCAACCAGCATTCAGCGACACAATCAACGAATTCCCGTTCGAACGTTCGTCATCCCAATGCTGAATGCGAGGACGGTATTTCATCGGCACTGATTTAGGGAGATTCAAGCTCATGCCTGACTCCCGATGTCCGCCACCCGAGTCTTCAGCTGCTCGAACGTGCTAGGCCACTTCTGCAACGCCTCACTCTCATCATGCAGTAGGCCGTCCACCGAGTCGTAGCGGTAAGCCTGAAACCGCATACAGTTGGCCAACCACTCATGCTCTTCAGGTGTGGCCACGCGCTGATAGAAACGCTTTTCAGGTGTCCAGCCACGGTGCTTGAGGATTCTCGCTGGCCAAGCGCCGAAGGCAATAACAAACCCCGAATTCGCTCCTGACTTGATTTGGTAGTAGCTCACAAGCTGCGCCATTCATTCACCCCGTATGTCTCAATATGAAACAGAATGTGAACATTCTAGTTTCAAAACAAAACATACGCAAGCGCCAATTGCATCAATTTGCTACTTTTTCACATCACCTTTGTTCGCATCACCAACAAGAGCCACAACCTTGCGCGCAGCCTCGCCCGAGAGCAATCCGGCCAGCGAATACACCCAGTACGGCGACACCTCTTCAGCCTCGTATTGGCGCGCAATAGTGGTTCTGGCCACACCCATGATTTCAGCGAAACGCTTCTGGGTGTAACCGGCCGCTTTCACTGCCGCTTCAAATTCTTTGCCTGTCATCACTGATCCTGTCTCACATCAATTGCAAAAACATCCACTGGCATGTCGCCGAAGTGTGGATGCGTTATCTGCCTCTTCACAAAACCCTTCCAAGGAAGCACCAAACGGCGCTCTGCATCGTCTTTGGCTGGATACCCAAGGGTGAGCACCACGCGATCGTATGAGCGCCCTACGAGGCGTTTTTCCCAATACGGTGTGCAGAGGCGGAACTCTTCCCGCTTTTCACCAGAGCGAATCTGCTCGAAGTAGATCCGCTTGAGGGGAAGGATGAGGTCTTTTGGGTTCGTCATGCGACCATTATGGCGGCGATGTGCGACACATTCAACCAACATTTGTTTCGTATTGGCACATTCTAGAAAATCATGGTTGTATGCAGCTATGATTTTTGGCAGCGCGCTTGGCTATATGTGCAACGCCGTCATCAGTGAGGAATAATCGATAGAAAAAGACTCTGCCGCTTCTGTAAACTCGCTCAACGCGCACCCAACCTACCGACTCTAAAAGATTCATTTGGCTACGTCGCATTCCTGACTCATCAAGATATTGTCCTGGGGATTGTTGAATTTCCTTGAGCTTCAGTAGTAATTCATCGCTGGTTAGATTGGCATCGGAGCGGTTTTCTTTATGTTCTGTGCAGTAACGAACGTCTGTCATAGCCATGAGTTCGTTCACCTGCATTTCATTCGGATTCTCAAACCATAAACTTTTCATAGCGCAGCAACCTGGGAAATTGCATGGCGAAAATGTCCGAGCCCACCCGCTATTTTTGTCGTAGATTCCCGCCGCTGATTTAAGTCTCTCAAAGCGTTCAAGAAGAAAGGTCTTGAGTGGTGTGCCACCATTCTTTTCTAAAATGGTTTGCAGAAAGTTTCCATCGCTAAAGTCGGCACCGTCCTGATCTGGCGACCTTGCTGCGTACATTGCAGATAGCTGTTCTTTACTGAGCGAATAGAATTCCTGTTCGGTGATGATGTAAGCCGCCTCTTCTCTATTTATGAGAATCCTGCCTACCGAGTCGTCTGAATCGTCAATGTAAGACCAGACTAAGATTCGACCATCTGCCAGTCTTTCAGCTTCGTACTCATTACCCAAATATTCGCTAAATCCAAACTCGGTGCAATGTACTGGATGACCGCCGCAACTCTTGATCACCTCCCCCAAGCGCAAGTCGATTTCTCTCTGAATTCCCATGAAGTCAATGAACGTGGCCATTTATTAATCCATCAATTCATTGGCAAACATGTGCGCTATATCCTCCAAAACCAACTGCACGTTGGTTTTGTTTGAATATCCCTGCCTGATATTGTGTTCCCGGCATAAATTCAGCGCATGGCTTGAGACGTTGTGATTCACATATTCAGTTAGGAATAAGACGTATTCGCTGTTTTTGATAATGGCAACATCAACCGATTTGGCATCAGGCGAGTAGAAAATGCTGTTGGGCATCTTCCGTCGCAGCTTGTCTGTTAAACCATAGTGACCTCCAATAACAACCCCTCGCTTTAGACATACCTCTGACAGTGAAATCGTTGCAGAATTTTGTTCTATACTGCCCTCTTGCGGCGACAGGATGGCTTTCAATAGTTCTTTGGTCTGGATCAGTTCGTTGGCTTTCATATCCAACTCATCGCGCATTTGTTTAATTTGCCTAATGGACTCGCGCTTATTAGTTTCGGCTTTCTTTGATGAGTTGCTGCCAATGGTGTCTGCGACAATGCGCCCCTGCTGAAGTGCCTGGAGTTTGTTATTGAGATTGGTGTTGACGGATGTGCAACTAGTCAGCGCCCTTTCGGTTTTGGACACTTGGCTCTGCATTTCCTTTATGCGAATCTCGTACGCTTTACTTTGTATTTTGTACCCCTCTACGCACAATGCAGCAATACAGCTAGTCTCTCCAAATTTTGAGCCGACTGACACAAATGTTGCCACGTCCAGCTCGTGTACCTTCATGATGAAATCATTGTATTCACCCCATACTTTTGATTGAGTAATTGCATCACCCACAATATTACGATGCCACTCAATACGTTCAATTGACGTCTGTTTATACGAAGTGCCAGCGGAGCAATTTGCACAATCGCAATCTATTGCCCCATCTTTCATACATAGCCCTTTTTCATCTTCCATGCCTAGGGTTGGATGTACTCCCGACTGATCAACAAAGAGTCTGTAAAGATTAATGGTATTTAGGTATGTCGTTTCCAGCATGGTTTGCAGCATGTACGCCAAATACTTGCTGATACCCTGATTTTTCAGCAACAAGTTGTGTGTTTGTTCTACCGTCCAAGCTTGCATATCTGGCATTAGTTTTAATTGTCTTAACATATCGCGCTTGGTTTCATCACAAGCGACAACATCTTTCAAAGATGTTTTCCAGTAAGTAAGGTAGCGCAGTAGCTCATGAAAAAATATAGTGAGATCTGGATTGTTGGCCAGTGTGGATAGCATCCATTTGCGCCCCTCATTCGGAATGATTGCGACACATCGTTCAGCTAATGCAATCCTTGGATTAACTAGATCCTCTATTGATGGCATCACAGCCAGTCCTTTCCATTGGACTTTAGTGCGCAATAATTCCTCAAATTTCGTTCTTGCAATTATTGTGTGATCTGTCCGCAATAAACTTCTATCACCCTTTGCAATAATTTCAAGCCAACCATAGACTAGTCCACGCATCAACGAATCGTCGTGCGTGAAGTGCTTGAGCTTAGCCTCTGTAATTTTGGCCGCTTCTTTGGCGTGCAGAACGGCAGCTGATTTTGTCGTGTTAGTCATTATTTAATTCTATCCAAACAGTTTATGAATAATCATTGGTGCCAGAATCGCAAAAGTGATGATGGATACAAGCACAACCAGCTTCTCGGCTTTTCGTGCTCGGATGAAGCGCCCATATCCCTGCTCGATATGGCGCTTATAGTGTGCCGTCATATGTTGAGCGGTTTTTGATTTGCCACCTGAAGCCCAGTGCATCCAGTTCTGCTACAAGACCAGCAGGAAGTTTCCCAGCCCAATATTTCTCGCGAAGTTTCCTACACCTACTCCCCAAGGACATGTCTTTGTATTTGCATAACATGGGTACATTCACATGTTGGAATTCATCCCTATATTTCTTCAGATACTGTATTGTCTTGTCATCCCCAAGAGTATCCACATTAAGTACGCTCCATTTGAACCCAAGCACATCGAGTTCATCAATGCGATGCTGGGTGAGCTTTCCTTTCTTTTTGTCTTGGCGCAGCCGGTTGCATCGCGCGCCAAGGCGTTCGCCTCGATAGAGCGTGGTTGCTGTCATATCGATTTTCCCGAATTCAGCCTGATAGGCCTTCAACAAAACAATCGTTTGTAAGAATGATGCGTCAAATAATCTCCATTCAAAACCTATGGCTTCGAGTCGTTTGATGCGATCCGTAGGCAGCGCCAGTTTCCTATAATCTTGGCGCAGTTGATCGCATCGATTCCCAAGTTTTATCCCTTTGTAAATGGTGCCTTTGGGGACGTTGACCGTGCCATATTGATCTTTAAAGTCTTTCAGCATGGCAAATGTATTTTCATAGGCATCATCACGCGGCGACCATTGGAATCCGATGGATTCGAGTTCAAATATTCTGCTCTGTTCTAGTTTTCCAGCTTTGAAAAACTGACGAAGACTCATGCATTTTTGACCGAGGCGAACGCCTCCCGGTGTTATATAGTCGTGATGGACATTGGCATTGCCGAACTCGTCAACATATTTGCGAAAATGCTCCATCCATACATCCCATGAGTATGAAAGCGTATCCACGCACATTGCAAAGATACATTCCCGCAGCATAGATAGGTGTTCCTCGTTACCCTCTATTTCGATGAACTTGCCAAATTCTACCGGCATTCGATTGACTCTCGACCTGACAGCCGTGCGGATGGATGCGTTAACGATTTCATCCTGCTCACGCAGTGCTTCAAGCACATCGAAAATAAAATCGTAGCCAAAATCCCTAAATGCCTCTTCCAACACTTCCTTGGCTATGTCGCCTTTTAGTTCTCCTGGCACGTAGATGGGCAGCAGGATATATCCTGTCTGAACGAACTTGTCGCCCCCCTTTCTTAATGCTCGGCCTAGTGCTTGCACAATATCGATCCGGCTGCCTTTGGGATGGAGAAATGCGACCATATCGATTGCCGGAACGTCGACTCCTTCCGTTAGGCATCTGGAGTTCGTTATCAGCCCGCATGATGCGTTCCTAAATCCCTCCATATACCCTTCCCTCACTGCGGCTGTCATTCCACCATTCACATGAAATGTGTCTATTCCCAATTCTTCACGAATCGCTGTGCTGTGCGAAAAACTTTTGGCATCTTTCACTGTATCGTGGAAGGTAACGATCTTGCTCACTCCGTATTTGTCTATCGCCTTCCTAATCGCGACCGCGTGGGCGAACTTTTCAACATCAACTTGGCTTAGCAAGGATGAGTCGATCAGATCATCAGTTACGATCGACACGAGCACACGGTAATCGCAGATGATTTCACGGCTGATGGCGTCCCGTATTGACAACTTGTAGGCATCTTTACCATACAGCTCCTCGTTGTCCATCGAATAAAGTAATTCTGGCTCCGCGTCCGAGTGTTTTCTGCGCTTTCTGAACGTCATGTGTTTGGGCGTCGCGGTCATAAACACGCGTTTGGCGATCCGAGTATGCGCGTCCTGTAATGGCTGTCCGAATACCTTCCCTGCTTTACCGGCGGTGTTGTGCGCTTCGTCGAAGAAACCAATATCAAATGTGAAACCGGGTGGGCATCCTTGGCTGACAACTTCACTTGAGTGATAGGTCGAAAAAACCACACTGAGCCTTCCTTGTGTACCCGTCAAGAACCGGTGCACCACATCAGCATCCGTGGTTACGGCGATTTCTTTAAACTCCTGTCTAAGTTCGTCGGTAGATACAGTGATTGTGTCCGTCGCCCTGGATGCGGTTTTATCCGAGCAAACGCACAAGAAAGTAATACCTTCCAGCCCTAGTCTTTGCCATTCCCTTAATGTCTGACGGATGAGGGCGATGGATGGAACATAAAGGATGGCATTGCGGACCTGCAATTTCTGGCAGATGGTTGGAGCGACGAAAGTCTTCCCCGTTCCGCAGGCCATGATGACCTTGCAGCGGTCGGCGGTCTCTAGTGCTTTGACCGCGCCTATAACTGCTTCGGCCTGATGAGGTTTTAGGGTAATACCCATAAAAGCCTTCTGCTCTACATCTGCCATTAACACCCCCGTTTAATTAGTTCATTGTCGCATCAAAAAGCGACATATTCAATCTAATAATGTATTAGAACAATACAAGTAGCCAGAAGTAAATATAGGTAAATTTAGGTAAACGTAGGTAACCACAGACAACACCAAATCACCTCAAAGCACATTCGCCATAATCATGTCCGCCACCACGCCCCGATAATGTCCCTTGTCGTAGTACCAGGACTGATTTTGCGTGATGTCACGCGCCACCGAGAAGTCCACCACATCAGGCCGGATCTTCAACACCCGACTTTTGAACTCAAGATAGGACTTCTCCGATATCGTCTCAAGCGTTGGTTGATAGTACGGATGGATGAATAGCTTTGCCTCGATGTTGTTGGCATCAAGCCAGCGGCACAGGTTCTCAAACTCTGTGAATCGTTCATCGATCCAGCGAACTTCAGTGCCACTCCATGCGCCCCCTTGGAAATGTGCCTGGCTGTATTTCGCGCTATCGGCCACACGGTCTTTGTCATATCCGTAAAGGTGGTACATGCCGGTCCCGTCCACGTCGAAGAAGATCGAGGGCGATTCTTTGAAGTGGTGAGCTACCCGTGTCGCACCCTGCATCATCCCCGACGCGAACAGGTAGTACCCGAAGAACGCCGCCTGAGACTCGCCAGACACGGCCGGATGCGCACGCCCCCACGGTGCAACGCCATTTGGACGTTCATAGAACGTGAAGAAATCAATCCCAATCAACACCTCTTTGATTGGCTTGCCTTCGCGCTTGAGCGCACGCAGCGCATCGAATGCTTCGTTAGGCGTTCCAGCCAAGAACGATAAGTTGTAGAACGAATGGCCTGTGAGCCGACTCGCCGTATCCGGGTCGAACACCCCCATCACCGACGAACCAAGGATGTAAGCGTCATAGTGGTCATCAGCCCGCAAAAGATGTTCCACTTTTCGGTACCGCTCGTTGACTGCGTAGCCACTGCGCAGATACGAATGACCGAACACCTCATAGGGATCGACAAAGTAGTTGAATGCCGCGACCAACATCCCGCCGATCAGGAACGTCGCTGCAATCCAATAATTCCATGCACGGTTGCTCATTTTGTTAAAAAAGGCATGGATTTTGGCAAAAAAAGCCAAAATATGGCCCAAAACTGATGATTTGCAGTTGAGCTATCGTCATTTGAGGGGCGCTTATAGAATTATGCAATCAGAACTGGTAGTACAAGAACGTTGTGGGGTGACCAAGTGCCAAGATGCTAGACACCACCATCAAGCCAGTGACCACGGCAGAACGCCAAGTCGGAACGGCAACCTCAAAGGAGGCGCGCTGATGGGTGTTATTGGCACTCATCGCAAACAGTAGAAGTCCGAAAATGAACAGTATCTCGATGCCGTTGATGAAAGGCGAGTGCTGGAACTGAAATGAGCCACTAAACCAAGTCGCATACGCTGAAGGCAGAACAAGCCCCTTCAAACCAAGCATCGTCTGCCAAATAGAGAGCGCGTCATCGACCGATGCGGCGCGGAACATCACCCAAGCGAACAGCACTGCCAAGAAGGTGATCGCCACCGACACCGTGCGCGGCAATGTGATGCCTGTAAAGCCCCATGCGCGATGAATGATCAGATACAGACCGTGCATCAGCCCCCACAACACGAACGTCCACCCTGCACCGTGCCAGAGGCCACCCAGCACCATCACGACCAGCGCGGCAAGCATAGCCCTACCCCATCCGTTTCGATTACCACCAAGCGGGATGTAGAGGTAATCACGCAGGAAACGCCCCAGGGTGATGTGCCACCGCCGCCAGAACTCCGCGATGCTGGCCGACTTGTAGGGAGAATTGAAGTTCACCGGCAGCACCACACCAAAGAGCAATGCCAAGCCCATCGCCATTTCAGAGTACGCCGAGAAGTCAAAATAGAGTTGCAACGAATAGCCCAGCGCCGCCGTCCACGCATCCATGAACTGAAGCTCCGCGACGTGCGCAAAAGGCGCGTCCACGTATTCAGCTAGCCAGTCGGCGATCACCACTTTCTTAAACAGACCAACGGACAGCAGGAACAAGCCAGCGGACACCATGCGCGCATCCGGCAGCAGGCTCTTTTTCTGCAACTGAGGGATGATCTCCGCGTGATGCACGATAGGACCTGCGATGAGTTGCGGAAAAAACATCACGAAGATGGAGAAGCGCAACGGATCTCGGTCGGTCACCAAACCTCGATGGCAATCCACCAAGTAGGCAATCTTCTGGAAGATGAAGAAAGACATGCCCAATGGAAGGATGACTTGCATCAGCGCGTATTGCGTACCAGCCAAGGCATTGACGTTGCCGATGAAGAAATCAGCATATTTGAAGTAGCCCAACACCAGCAGATTGAAGCCAATCCCCACCGTCAGCGCACCAACCGATTTGCGACGTGCCAGCACACCGCCGAGCTGATAATTGAACGCCAGCAAGAGCAACAGCATGGCGAGGTAGCGCCAATCCCAAGCGCCATAGAACACGCAGGAAGCCACCAGCAGCACCCATTGAGCAGATTTAACACCAAAACGAGTGTGAGCCACCCAGAAGGCCAGTAGCGTCACAGGCAGGAAGGCATAGAGGAATAGCGCGGAGTTGAACAACATCGATCAGATCCAACCCAATTGCAGAAGCGCGAAATACGCACCGACCGCGCAAAGGATCGCAGGCAAGGCAACCATCCAATCCTGTCTCGATGGCAGGCTGGCGGCTATGAACGTGCTGGCCACCCAGATATGCACCAGATACCACCCGCCCGATGCCTCTGAATGAGCGACGGCATACCAGATACCCAAAGGGAGTAACCCGAACGGTGCAAGCGCGATGGGAATTCTGGTAAAGATGTTGGGAGAAACGCGAACCGAGCCAAGCACCCAAGTGCTGCCCTCGCGCTTCGGGATGAAGCTAGGCAAAGATGGTTGAGCGCCCAGCACTCGCGCGACAAGCCAGTGACCCAGCTCGTGCGCTACTGTGCCCGGCAATGAAAACAGACTGAATGCCCACATCCCAAGCCGAGGCGCTAAAACGAAGTGGACTGCCAACATGAAGCCGATCAGGAAATGCGTGACGGTCGGAAGTGCGGCGAAGCGTTCAAGCAATCCGTTCATTGCTCTTTCTGAGCTTTGCGCCACTCCCACGGGGGCGTAGGAGACTCTTCCGCCCACACCCCCAGCTTGGCCGCTTGCGCCGCCTTCTGGTCGTTGTACAAGGTGCGGTCGGTAGCATATTTCGCATAGACCATGGCCATGCCGCGTCGGACTTGTTCACGGTTCACATCGATGCCGTCCACCGTGATACCGCATACAAAACGTCCATAGCGGTCGGTATCGCCGCAGGAGGCTGTTACCACCTTGCTAAATGTGAGTGATGCCAGCGATTGCTTGGAATCGTTGCCGAACGGTTGCGATGGCTTGTTTTTGCCGTGCGCAGTCTCCGGCGCGTCGATCTGCGCCAGACGGATGCGATGCTGCGTGTTGGAAGCGTCCAGAATTGTCACGGTGTCCCCATCAGCAACACTGACGACCTTACCGGTGATGGTGTCGGCCATTGCCAACGACGAACTGAACAACAAGGCCAAGATTGGTGCGACAACGGCGGTGGTCTTTACTTTATGCATGAATTCTCCATTTTTATGCGTGATGAACCCTAATTTCACTTGGCTTTGTCGCCCAATATGCGTTTCATCGCCCACCACATGAGTGGATTAACGCGGCGGTTGTTGCCCATATCAAGCGGCGATTCCCACTTTTTGACTGTGTTGATGGTGGTCATCCACCGTGCGGCGGCCTGCTCTTGGGTAAGGCCGTGACGCGTACGCAGAGCGATCACCTCTTCAGGGAGTGGTTGATAGGGTTCAGGAGTTTTAGACATGGTTACACATCGCTTTACATTGCTCGGTAATCGCCATCTGACCAGCCAGCGGACTACCGTAAATATTGCGACTTGCCGAAGAGGATTCCGCCGCAATCCGTTTTATCTGCTCAAAAATCTCGCGCCGCGCTTCAGATTTGTATCCTTTTGACTTTAGATCAGCCTTGAATGCACGATCAATTTGCAGCCCACCATGAGCGTAGTAGAGGCTATATACCCCGCCATCAAACAGCACGGTATCGCCAGACAAAGAAAGCGCTGGTCGCTTATCGCGGGTTGCTGCTATCCCGGCTCGCGCTGCCTTGCGTTGTTTGCGCAGTGCAGTAGATTCAAGCGCTTTACGCTGCATTTCCTGCTCGTACTCTGTCAATTCCGCGTGTCTCATCTATATTCGAAGCTTCCTGTTTTTAGCGATTCTCATGCTTTCCAATCCGAGTTTTTCTCACCCCGAACAATAGACCCAGTGGGTCTATTCAGCAAGCGGAAAATCAACTAATGGCACCCTTCTTGATTCCTGCAAATTCCGGCCTATCCTGCCAATTCGTATTCATCAACCGATGCTCCGCTCGCGCCACAAAGAAGCAATGCTCGGTATCTTCTGGATCGAACTGCTGCCACTTCTGATTAACTGGTGATGGAATTGCTCGATAGCGGTAGCAGTCGTTCTTTTCAGAGCAGCCATTGCCAGTGCACATCGTTATGCTTGCCATAGCTACACCTTCGGACTATTCGATTTTGCCAACTGAATCAGGTTCGGATTCAGACCAACCGACTTCGTACCTTCTACCGCTTTTGCAATCTCATCTTTGGATGGTTTTTTCTTTGAACTGAAGCGCAATGTCGCATAACCCGCTTGGGTGGTCATGGCATCCCGTTTCCCATCCTTCTCGTTTGAGTGGGTTCGGTCATCCAGCTCGATCAGCGCTACGATGTTGAATGCTTTGTCGCACACCACGAAATCCACCATCTTTTGTGAGAACGTCCCACGAATGCGGTAGTAGTTGCTCTTGTCACTTCTGGGTACGGCAGGCATCAGAATCGCGCCCATCGCAACCTGAGGGAACACATGGAAGTCTGGTAATGCCTTGATGAGCCGTCCAAAGAACTCTTTTTCGTTATCGGTCAGGAGCGGCTTTTTCAAATACTCCTGAGCGCCTTGAGAGCGTTGCCCCAAGAAACGCATCAACACCATAAATCCAGCGATTGCCAATACAACGAAGACCACAAAAACAAAGTTCGACATCAATTTCTCCAATTCACTTAAATATCATTCCCGGCACCGACCACGCCACCCAGCCATACATCAACAATCCCAGAATGTACTCACGAAAGTCGCCAGTGCACAACTTTAGAGGCGAAACAAACCGTCTTTTGCTTGGCCACAACAGCGGCACACCTGAATTTGTGAGCCAATCCCCCAACAGATGTGACAGATACCCCGCAGCCATACCAACCAATAGCGGAACAGCAAAGCCTTTGTGCCAATTCGCTTGTTGAAACACCCACCACATGAGCCAAGACATGCCTACTACGGCGATCAGGCTGTGCGTGATGCCTCGATGTCCAAATATCGCAGAAATCGGCAAGGAAAGCGGAAGAACTCGACTTCCAAACGCGCTCTTGGGATGGTCTATGTCAGGAAGGTAACTACCTGCCACGCCACCAGACAGGATGAGTAGCGCTTGAATCGGGCCTGCGTGAAGAGCTTGAGCGACCAACAGCGCGGAGGCAGTGCCAGCAGCAGCGTGGGTGAAGGCCATCATTGCGAAATGGCCTCCATGCCGTGTTTGAGGAGGGTCGTAATAGCGATTCCAGCCTCTTTGCCGCTATTCGTTGCCCGTTCGAGTGTATGTACTGCCCCAAGAGCCGCGTCACCAACGATGAGTATGGCTTTGTTGCCTGGAATGAGCTCCGATAAGTTCGGCAAGCATTGTCCGTCCAGCATGTCTGGAATCACTCGTTCAAAACCGTACATGACAAGGCAGATGTCGTATCGGTTGTCCTGAATTTCGATATACCCACCCATATCTCTCACATCGACATTAGCGACCAATAACAGCGAAGCCCCAGCCGACATTGCCGCCACACGAAGATCTTTTCTGGCCCTGATGCCTCGGGCAAATATGGATGCGGACGAAGCGCCTTTTGACAGCGCGATTGAGGCGTATTCGAATGCGTTATCGCCACCACCAAGGATTGCGACGCGCTTGCCGTTGTAGTCGCGCTCGTATGCTGGCTTGAATGGGCCGATGAGCAGGTTTTCTGATTCAGTGAATCCGCCAGTCCGAGCTTTTGTGCCGGTTGCGATGACCAAATATTGGCAATGGCAGCACCATTCGTCTTGAGTAGTCACTTCCCAATGGGTAGCGAAGCCTTGGATGCTGCGAGCGGTAGTTCGGACGAGATTGATGGGAAAATCCACCACGGACTTGAACCACTCCCTTGAAGACTGGCCGCTCTCGCCCACCCCGTAATCAATATTGGTATGCCCACCCATTGATGGGTCGATGATGACGTAATCCACTTCCAAGGCGGACAACTCTCTGGCACACGCCACGCCAGCCGGACCAGCTCCGATAATCACTACTTGGTATGAATCGTGAACCATTTCAAATACCTTTCCCCCACATTGGGCAGAGAATATTTCGAGATTGCAGCGCGGCGGATACCCTCTCTTTTCTGAAACCCCCACGAACTCACAATCTGAATGCTTGAGGCAGCCGCATCAAGATCGCCAGGCTGAACTACCACCCCATTACTTTCATCGACCAATTCCGTGTTTGCTCCGCAATCCCATGTGAGCACGGGCAATCCAGCACACAATGCTTCTGCTGTGACCATCCCGAATGCTTCCTGAATGTCGCACGCCTGAAGTTGCAGTAACGCGGTAGAGGTGCGCATTTTTTGATGGAGTTTCCCGCGCTCTAGGCAGCCAAGGTAGGTTGCGCCAGAAGTGATCGCTGTACGCAAGTCGGACGCATCCTCTTCATGGCCAGCGACCACCAGCGGGAGTCCTGTTTTTTTCATAACCTTCACTGCGTTAAGAATCCCTTTGGTCTTACATACCCGCCCTGCATACATCAGACGCTCACAACCAATACTGGCGCTCTGTGTGCTTGTTTGAACCGGGCAAAGAAGTGGCTCACTGATAGAGACGCCATAAGAAGCGGCCTGGGCTTTGGATAAAAATCCGAAACGGCCAAGATTTCCGACAATCGACGCATCGACGGCGCAGGACATCCCCTTGCTGAAGGTCACGACATTCAAGAATGCCGGATGGTCTACTGAATATGGCAGTGCATCGTGTCCAAAGTTGATGACACCCGCGTATTGGCCACTCGACAAGCCTCTGATAGCCGCATCAACTATTCCAGAAAGTCCGTCACCGGTTACATATTCCCCATGCACGAGAATGCTTGGCTGTGCTTGCCCGTCAAAAGATTCAACATCGAACAGACTAGACCCCGAACCCATGAGCCCCAAGATCGTCACATCGATGCCGCTCCATTTGAAATACTCGCCAATCTGCTGACACAGAAAGAGTGTGCTGAAATGGGAGTCGTCTTGGTACGGCGTGAATGCCGGTGGGATAAGTGCGATCCTCAATTACTTCACCTTCATATCGCGTTTTAGCTGTCTAGCGGTGTTGCAGATGTCCTGTGCGAGGGTTATCCCATCGGACACGGCCTTTTCAGCATGGCGCTTCATTTCACGCAGCGTGTGACGCATTGGATCTTCGTTGTCCACGTCATCAAGCATCCTTTGGATCTCGCCAAGGGTGTAAACGGTGTCATCAGCAAGGCTTCGTTTGTCACTCATGGTCTTAAATCCGTTTCTGCAAGTTGCTCAACCATACCCAGCTTGAGAATCCAATGGCGATGATGGCCAGCGGTGCGACCACGGACGGTATCGGGAACGGTAAAGCTATCCAGATGGCGATCGCAATAAGTGTTGTGTTGGAAATGATGACGCCCATGCGGTGTTTCATCGGCGACTGTGAAGAGAAGCGGTGCATGCTGATCTCGCGCACACCCCATCCGTCCATGGTGATGGCGATGACGAAGGGAAACAGGATGAAGAAATACAGCAGGAGCATGTAGGCACGATAGGTAATCAAGGAATACCACAGCCATGTGACGATGACGCGCTCCTGCGACCAGTGTTTCATCATCGAGGGTAGCGCTTGGGTGTCTTTGATCGCCGAGGTGGAATCTTTGATGAAGTCCATGCTGGCGGCTATGGACTGGGAATATATCCAGCGATCGGAGTCGATGCCGCCCATCTGAATCGCAAAGGCGCGTTCAGCTTGCAGTGAGTTCATCAGGAATTCAGGCGATATCAGAGACCAGACGGCCATCGCGCCCAATATGACGAACATGGCTACGACTGCGCCGGAACTGCCTTTGTCTTTTTTGTCAGCCATGTTTATACCTTGTCCTGGAGTATCTTGATCTTGCCTTTGATGAGCCTGCCACCAGAGACTTTTGCGAAGAAATGGAGAGGTGCTAATTCACCCAAGATCGAGGGGGGGATGATTGGGGCTTCTTCTTCCATGACGGATTCCGCATAGGACGATTTGTATTCATCCTGTATGTGCGCATCAGCGCCGTGGCCATATCTGAGCGAGATGGATTTGTACTTGAACGTCGGAAGGCTATCGCAGATGTATTTCTGGGTGTCGCCATCGGTCACGCGGAAGATGATGAGGTTGTTGATGTTGCCCAGCACTTGTCGGGCTTTGTTTTCATCGCCAAGACGCGCAGGAAGGTCGGCAATGGTCTGCATCGCCAAGGTGACGCGGAATAACGCGCCGCCGCCCTTGTTCATGAGCTGGATGGTGGGTTGGTTGATGACTTCGGCAGCTTCGTCAATAAACAGGTTCACCGGACGGATGGAGTCGATGCCGTAGTTGTAGCGGTCACCAGCCACAGCAGTTAAGTCCGCCAGCATGATTGACCCGATGGCGCTACCAACCGTGCCATCCGACAAGCTATCGAGTCCAAGGTAGAGGACTTGGTTGTTGTTGATGATCTTGGCCATGTCGGTCGATTGACGCTTACCACCCATTTCTGAGGCCGGAGACAGGAGTTCTGTCAGCGGGTCGGAGGTGAGCATTGATAAAACCGGAATGAGCGAGGCGACCATTTTCTGGAAGTGGTCCCGGTTGTGTTCAAAGGTGGAAATCAGGCCGTCCAAGTCGGATGACTGGGCTTCGTGTATGACGATCTGCTTATAAAACTCGATGTAGGCTTCAAGAACTTTGTCTTTGTGCTTTTTGATGAACCCGCTCGATCTAGATTCCCAATCGGCCACGTGGTCAATGAAGTGGTGACGGAGGGTATTCAGCACAAGGTTGTCAGCGCCGCCCTCGATGTAATGTTTGAGGTGTGAGAGGTTCGGGCTTACGCCTGTGGCCACCAAGCCGTTCACGATGTCGTTCAAAACTTTCCAGCCGAACGCGGCAAACGGGTCTGCGCCTGTCTCGGAGGGAATCAAGGCAGCTACACGGCTCGCCAATTCAGTACGGCGGTTCCAGTTGCGCATAGGGTCGATGGATATCGACTTCTCAGGGTGCGCGGGATGGAAATAGACGAAGCGTTCTGGTTGACCCATCCGTTCGCAGATGCGCTTCATGTTCTTCGGGAGGGCGTGATCGCCTTTGGGGTCGATGACGATGACGCATTCGCCACGAAGAATCGCCTGAGCAATCAGATTTTCCATGGCGCGGGTCTTACCAACGCGGGTCGTTCCAATCAGGCCGGTATGGCCAACAAGGTTTCCTACATCCATGAAGCGGTCAGTCTCTTTGTCGAGACCGTGAAGCCAGTACGCGCCGTTCAGACGGTGTTCGTCGGTAATCTTGCCAATGGTCTTCGCGATACCCATCCCGATCATTGAGTGCATCTTCTGAGCTTCGATATCCGTCCAGTCAAAGCCACCACCAAGCCAGACGGCTTTCTTTTTCATCGCCTGTTCGTTCTTTTGAGCGAGTTCGGTGATGGTCATAAATTCCATACCGAAGTTGGCAAGCCTAGAGCTGTCCACATAGCGGTTGTAAGCGGCTATGCCACGGTATGCTGCCATTCCGGTGCATACGAGCGCTGCGACCGCACTGAACTTCATCGGGATAGGCACGGGCATGTATTTGCCAATGATGAGGGTTGCCGTAGCAGCCCCACCCCACGCAGTCGCCATCTTGGCTTCGATGTTAGGCCGCCAAGGATTCTCCCAGTCGAATGATTTTGACATGCGTTATTCCCGTGTTCTGAGTGTGAGGATGGTTGCGGAGAGGTACACACCGATCAGCGCTTCGATCAGTTGATGGCCGCTTCCGACCAATGCAAGGATGAACATCGCCGGGATGGACAGTAGGAAGACAGCTGACGCGAGGCGTTTGTTAATCCGCACGCTGAAGCCGTCCGTAGCGAACAGCCACAAGGCACACAGCCAGACCACAGGGATTGCCATAGCGACCGCACCACCATACTCAACCCATATCGCCAACACACTCGAAGCGAACGAGAGGATGCCTAGAACGATGCACAGTCCAGTCGAGTCGGGCATGTCTGTCCACTGCCCACGGAACGTATTGAACCGCCACGAGAGGGTTGCAAGGGCTTTGAATAGGTATCCGAGTTCGCTCATTCGGATTCAAGCCGTTCGAGTTGATTCAGGTAGAACAACGCTTTGCTTGTAAAAGCAACTTCACGGCGGATTTCCCTCAGCTTCGGTTCAATGGTTTGAATCATGTCGATTTCCCAAGGTTGGGCTAGCTTGAGTAAGACGGCCATGTTGTAGCCATAATCGCCTTTCTGTTTAACGATGAGCTTCTTTGTCATGCGACGTGTCTTTGCAGTCTTTGACCCATACCACCGAATCTCGTACCAATTCGACGTCAAGCTGTTACCGCGCATCCGCGTCTGCACGAACAACACGCTCTTGTCATCCCATGACTTCAGTTTGTTTTCCGCCATCACAAGATCGAAGTGTTGCTGGCACAATTCCGCAGCCATCACACCAAGTCCCTCGACATGATTCCGCAGGCATTGAATAGCCTTCTCTGTTTTTCCAATTTCCTTCGCTGAATCCATACATCCTCCAAGATTAGTTACACAACCTACATTTCCGCACCGTGCGGATTGACTTGTTTCGGCCTACCTTTACTTCTACGCCATCAGGTTCGGGCGGCGCGGTAAATTGACCGCCCCTGCATCCAACAAAACATCTGACTCGCGGAACTGATGCTCGTAATCAAATCATTGACTTGAGTGCTAAATGAGCGCAAAAACAAAGGGCGGAAAAACTGTCTAGTAGCGGAATTTCTGTCTTGAAACTCACTTACGCCACGCCAGACGGAATTTCCGTCTAGAGTCTTCGGAATAAATATCTGTTTATTTCTCATAATGTTGCGTTCGGAAAAATCGTCCATGTTGCGAGCTTTATTGATCAATGCAGAGAAAAGACAAAGTTTCCGCAGCCCGATTTTCTTCAGAGGAAAATTCCGGTAGCGGCTTGGCCACCAGCTCATTTATGACGGGAAGAAACTTACGCAGAGGTGATGTCGAACCACTCACTTCATGCAATTTTGCAAACGTCACCTGCAACTCTTCGTCGCATCCGCAGTGTTGTTTGAGGAAGAGATAGATCAACCTGCGTGCGGCAGAAAGAGCGAAATAGTCGGGATGGATAGGGGTAAAGAACTCGTTGTGTGCGAGGCAATAAATCCGGTGTGGAATCTTGATCGTGACCGTCTTGAGCCGCCCTACATCATCACGTCCAAGCTGGTATTCCTCGACGACATTGCAGCTTGTTGCATCTAGTCCAATCGGGGTTGTGTTGGTGAGGATATTGGCACCCGAAAGGCGCTCCAATCCTTGAATAAATATGCTCTCGCGCTCACCATTTTGGGCACGTCCAGAGAACGCATAGAAATCATCCACATTGAACTGATACACCGGGCCTACATCATCATCCCGTCCGTCTATAGCTGCATTAGCTATCCAGGTAATGCAATAAGTCAGCACGTCCAAGTCTCTAATGGTTGGTAGCCCTGTTGGACAGGGAGAAAACTGGATAAACCTGTCTTTGTACTCGAATCGGCGTGGCTTCATTTCACCTGTTGAGATCGCGTAGGGTGAGCAATATGGCGTACCGACTAGGAATTCATCGCACATGGCTTCCTGTGCAGCTGGATCGGCTTCAGGGGGAAAGAGTCCTTCATCCTTGATGAAAGAAGAAGCGAATATGTCCAAGGTCGCAATGAACTTGAATGTGGACGGATCTATTTTGATTGCTTGGTGTTGCCCCATGCCGTAACCGCTTCCAGCTATTAAATGACTGGCGGAGTCTAGGATTGTTGAATGTAAAAATCCCACCGATAGATTGCAAATTTGCAGGCTATCGGTGAGGTATCACTGAAGGTGGCTCGCTCATCCTTTGGACTAGATGCGCTGTAGTTGCTCTGTAGCCGATGTGTGTTTTAAATGGAGTTTTTCGCACATGCTCCGCAGAGGTGCTACAAACGCTTTGCATGTGCCTGTAACTTTCTAGGCGCTCTGCTGACGTTCTGTAGATGTTGTGAGTGAATTCACTCTTAGAAACTCGGTTAAACCACCTCCAAGTAAACCCTCCTCATATACGCAATAATATGTATCATCATTGTTGACACGCGATGAGAATGTCTATACAGTATCTACATTGAATCAACATTGGAGAATGAGATGCGCATAATGATCAAAAAATGGGGCAACAGCGCTTCTGTTCGTATTCCGGCTGGAATCATGGAGGCAGCGCGTTTAAGTCTGGATTCGCCGGTGGACGTAAGAGAAGAGGCTGGCCGAATTGTTATTGAGCCAATTCGCGTTGAAGATTTCGATATTAACCACCTGATAGCTGGAATAACGTCAGACAATCTGCACGGTGAGATTGGTTTTGGAGTCCCCGTAGGCAAGGAGCTTTTGTAATGGTGCGCGGATATGTACCTGAAGCTGGTGATGTTGTTTGGCTGCATTTCGATCCACAAGCTGGGCATGAACAAGCTGGACACCGCCCTGCTCTCGTTATCAGCCCAGCGGCTTACAACGGCAAAACTGGTTTGATGCTCTGCTGTCCGATGACAACCCAGATAAAGGGGTATCCCTTTGAGGTGGTAATTGATGGTGATCGCCCAAGTGCGGTGCTATCAGATCAGATTAAAAGTCTTGATTGGGTTGTCCGCAAAGCAAGTCGCAAAGGAAATGTGTCTCGTGATGAATTGAATGAGGTAAGGAAAAAAGCTTCGGCTCTTATTGGTAAGGAGGTATCAAAATGAATACTGTAATGGGAATCGTTCTGTTGGTGGTGTTTGTAATCGGTCTGGCTTCGGTACTGCGGTACTTCGCCAAGCTGTCTGCACGCTTCTTAGGTCGGAATGGCACAACTCAAAGCGCGTCGATCGCTCAAGCTAAGTTTGTTCGAGTGGGTCATGGCAATGTGCTGACAAACTTGAACGACCTGCCTCAGTACAAGGGAGAAACTGGCATCTTTGGCCTCCCTCGCTACCGGGATGTGATTGTTCCCAACAAACACAACTATGCAACTGTGGTGTACATGGATCATCCTGTTAAGCAGTGGGTGTATGACTGTATGGCTTCTTGGAAAGCAGGATTCCACGATAAAGAGAATCCATCAGCACTGTTCTGGACTTTGTGTTTTCTAGCCGTCCCATTCCTTTTCAGTAAAGCGTTGGGAATCGCAATTGTAGTTGTGGCTGTACTGCTGTTTATCTTCAGCGCACCAAGTGGAAATCGTGCAGTAAGACGTATGGCCGAAAACGCCAAGAACTTCACGCCTGATGACTGGAGGAAAATCTACAAGGAAGTGGCTGAGTCACAAGAGCGCGAAGATGAAATGGTTAGGGCGATTCGCCGGAGCGGTGTTAGGCGCTTGTAGCAGTGCAGTAATCCTATAGGAGTAGAGTCCCAATGAATAGAAATTTGCGCAAGGTTTCAACAGGTGTGATGTTGTTAGGATTGTTATTGGTAGCACCTTCGGCGTATGCAGTTAATGCAGGAGGTAAAGCCGCCCTAAAAGATGGAAGAATGTGCATTCAACAGGAAGCTGGGGTAGGTGGTGGCTGGTTGTTTGAATGTGAAAATATGGGGAAAAACCTTTCAATACCAGAAATCTATCGGCGTGGTTGGAGAGTGGTATCAAGCATGGTGAACCATGATTACAAATCAGAGTATGTGACGTTGATAATTGAGGAACAATAAAACCACACAAATCATCTGACAGTTGGCCTACCTAATGCGGCAACTGTCAGATGGTGCTGCCAGTAAGGTTCAGAAATATCATTTACTTCTTATCATCTGGGGCAGGTGCTTGTGTTATTTTTCCGCTACTTACTCTTCCTGGTGCATCCACATTTACCGCTCCAGAGACAATATCAAGCACGGCCGCATCAGTTTTCTTCACAGCATCAATTGCAGGCTGGACGTTTGGTTGGTTAAGCGCTCCACCATCCCCTGTAAGCTGGTTAGCAACTACCCCTCCGGCAGTGCCTCCGCCGATCTTGCCAATCCCTGTTACCGTTTGAGCGGCATCTACCTCAGCTTTCGCACCGGCTTTCGCTGCCGCTTTCTCTGTTGCCTCCCTTGCAGCCGCTGAAGCTTCAGGTGCGGCCATGGTTTCTGCCTTAACTGCTCCTGCTTCAACTGCACCGGCCTTGGACGCTATGCGCTCTTCTGTTTTGGCTGCAACCTTAAGGGCGGTAGCTTCGGCGGCATCGCCAGTTTTGCTTGCAACTTTAGCGAAACCATCAGTCGCCTTCCCTAACACCTTCCCCCCAACCCCGCCTATCGCAAATCCACCAGCAAAGATTGCTGTATCAATAGCCGCATCTGTGAGCGTCCCTTGATATTTATCAGCAGCAGGCTTGGCCACACCTGCATCCTGACTAACGCCCCCTACCGCATCGAGGAGCTTCATCGTTCCATCAGGCAAAACAGATGCAGCGGCATTTTGTGAGGCCAGACCGATATTGTTTTGGCGCGTCGGATCGGTGTTTTGTGTGACCGAATCTTTAATTGGTTTGCCCTCTGATGTAATTTCGCTATTGCCCAAATTGATACTTCTGTCGGCGGCACCCAAAAGGCGTGAAACTTCAGGCGAAACGGTATCCTTTGGACCTTTGCCAATGGTGACACCGGCATTACCTTGCTTGGTTTCTACGGCCTTCTGATTAGAAGCATTGAATGCGGTAACATCTTCCGTTGTTGGAATCGTGCCCTTGTTTGCTTCGTGCTGTGCAGCAACGTTGTTTGTTGGTGTCGGGATCTTGCTTTCGATTTCCGGTACAAGCACTTGATCTGTGAATTTTTGAGCGTACTCACCAAGATCGCCTCGGCGAGACATTTCTTCAACTTCACTTCCGGTGAAATTCTTTCCACTGGTTGGATTTGTTTGCCCCTTCATCCAATCCATAAACTTATTATTGGCGTTGGCCTCAAACCCAGCGGCATTTTCAGTTGTTCTACTTGCGGCATCTTTGAATGAATCCGCTTTCGTGTGATTCGCCGATGCAGAATCCATGTGTGAGCGACTTTCATCAAGGCTTGCCCTGATGCCTTTTGCAGCCTTAGAACCTGCATCTTCACCTTGGGCAAAGTCTTTTTGTCTTGCCGCTGTATTGGTGCTTGTAACCGCCTCCTTGAAATCTTTTTTCTGCGCCAGTTCGTGAGCCAGCTTCTGATTCTGCGATGTCGCTGAGCTGCTTGAACCTGTAGTCTGCACACCTCCAGAGACTGTTGCACCGCCGAACGGCGTTTGCAGTCCGCCAGACGCTTCGGCTCTTGCAAAGGCCTGTACTTGAGCCATCTGCTGCTGATCTAGCTTGTTTTCTTTTGCAAACTTGTCTGCTATAGCTTGTTCTGAAGAATAGGATTTCAAGAATTGTGCGGTGCTGCCGGTAGAATCTGTTGTCCCTGCACGCGTTCCCTTTCCATGATTCTTCTCAAATGCGCCAAATTGGCTTCTGGCGGCAGTCATGTTGTCACTCGCGGTCGTCATATCAGCAAGCGCAGCGCTTTCCAACTTCTCGCTGCTTTTGGTGAGCGCTCCAGCCGTTCTACCACTGGCTTTAAGGTTCATGCCAATGTTTTGCATGGCCGCGCTATTGTTGACGACTTCACCATTTTTTCCATAGAAATGACTAACATTATCGGAGCCAGTTACATTCATCCCACCTTGCGACAGCGTTGGCTTCGCATTCACCTGCCCCATGCTCAAGTTGTCCGCTGATTGATTCCCAAGCGAAGCATTCCCCATGCTGAAGTTACCTTGTGACGCTGCTGTACCCGCCTGTGTGGCTTGTTGAGATGGTGATGAGATAGCGCCCCCCAGAGCAGATGCGCCAACGTCACCCCCCTTCACGATGGCTGATGCAATCATTGGAATGGCGGTGGCCGCAATCATGCCTGCTATTGCTTCGTCGCTGATGTAGGCGTTATTCACTTGACTGTATTCAGCCATCGACAAGCCCATTCCGCTTGTCATGGCCGCCAATTCCTGAGAATGAATCGTCATAATCATGTGCATCACAGCATAGAGTGGTGGCCATAGCTGGACCCATACCAAACTCATCACGTAAGCCTTCAACACCAACCCACCCTTATGGCCAGCCATCAGTATCAACAGCATGATTATCGGAAAAATCGAATACTGCACAACCTCGATGATGTTCTTTATCTTGGGCATCGTGCTTTCACCGACCTTCGCCATCAGCTTGTAGCTTTCACTGGTAGAGCGTATCGCCTGTGCTTGAGCAAGATTTGCCGCCGCACCGGCCGAGTCGCCTATCTGCGCGGGCAGCATGTATTGCGCATCGATCATGAAGTTGCTCATCGCTGTTTGCTTGGTGATGTCCATCGCGCTCTTGGAAATGCCCAACATGTAGTTGGTCGATGTTTGGATAGAGCTTTGCACAGCAGCGTTTGCGGCAGCAGTAGGCAGACCGGGATACAAGCGCTTGCCGAGTGCGTTCATTTGTTGCGTGTTCACATAGGTAATCTGAGTGCCCAAGTGTGTATATGCAACATCACAACCGTAAGTATCAGCCGCTGGAGTAGACCCAGGCACTGCTCGGATCGTTACAAGCCGTCCCGGATTAGTCTTGCCAGATAGGTATGTCCAGATGTCGTTCGATTTAGCCATTTCGCTCGCCACGATGAAGCCTGTAGCGAATTCTGGTGCAACGCATTCTCGATAAAATTCCAAAAGGTTCGAGTTGAGAATGGAGTTATCAAACTTCGTATGCAGGATCTCTTGTTGAACGCGATGGCCAAACAACGTACCATTAGTGCGGAACTGAATGTCGCTCGGCAAAGAAAATGTTGTCTCATAGGTAGTTGTCAGCCAATCACCTATATGGCTAATGGAGTGTGCAAATGCGGCCAGCCCTATCGGCACATTCGCTACGACACGAGGCGCTTCAGTACCCGTGCGATCGGTCAATACAACGGTGACTTTGGGTACCAACAACATACCGTTAAACACAGCCAGCATAATGATCCAGCGGCCAAAGTCAGGGAGTTGACTAAATCCAGCAAGGACCGCCATCGCCATGGACAGCAAACCCACTATCGCCAGAGTTCGCATCAATCCAAGGTAATCACCGCTTCCCACGATTGATGCGACAGCGTTGAACACCATCTCAAGCTCGCGCATGTTCCAGTAGGAAAATATCTCGAATACCATCGTAGAGCCTCTTTAAGTAGCTGATGCGGCCTAATTGAACACTTGCATTGAAGTGAAGGCTTGTGCAGGTATTCCAGCAATCATTGCTTGGTGCTGGAATTGAAGTTGGCGCTCAAGTTCAGCCGCTTTCATGATAGCGCTCGTCTCTTCGACTCTCTTGTTGTGCAGTCTTGTAGAAATGTCGGTGAGTTGAGCAGTTAGCTTTCCAAGCGCTTCTTTTGCATCGGCTGCGGCTGGTTGAACTTGTCCGCTTCTATTGATTTGTTTTGCAATATCCAGCACTCTTTCCACGTAGACATACGCGACATCTACCGCAATGTAGTTTTTGTATTTCTCAATCATTTCTGTGTTGGTAGCAGAACTGGTTGAAAGCATTTTCCAGATTGGAATGTTCGATACTTCGATCAACTTCAGATTCGCTACAGTTTGAGCGCTGCGAGAATTCAAATTGTCGCGCAACGCATCCATTTTGGTGGAAACCATCGCCCTGAATGACGTGATTGTTTTACTGATTACAGTTGGATTTTTACAGTCCACCGCCTCATCGCACTTGAGTATCTTGATTGTTCCAGTCGCTTCATTGGCATACCCGATAAATTCTGAAACATCGCCGATAGTTGGCTCGATGTAGCGCCATGCACCTTCCTTGCTGGCATTACCATTACCAGATCCCGTTGGGTCATCAATGACAATGGCCCCCATCAAGCTCATGATGAATTCCTTATCCTCCGTATCAAGCCCAGATGTTTTACCTAATGCGCGCCACACAACATTGCCTGGCTTATAAAATTCTTTCTTCGTAGGGTCGGCGGCAATCGCGGCGTTGATAGCCTCATTCTGTTTTGCCGAATCGTCCTTGGTAGCCTTCAACGCTTGCATCGAGTCGGTATACAGACTGGTTGTGTTTGCTGAAATCTGTCCAGCTGTTGCGCGCAAGTTTTGAGACAAGCTGCCACCCTCAACTAATGGGACTCCCTTGGTTAGTTGGCAAGTGTTGACGTTCATAGCGTTCGCCTTGGCTGCCGCATCCTGTAGGTACTCGAACAGGCTGGCCATTTCTGGCATAGAAGACTTAATTGCCAAAAGGAAAGCGTACCCAAGCGAAGTGCCTACGTTTTGCAGCATTGCGGTGAGTGCGGCTTCGTTGATATGAGAAAAAGAGCCAGCCGTGAGATCAATACCACCACAACCAATATTGAGGGATGGCGCTTGAGCCGTCATGAGTTGGTAATTTTTGACTGGAGTTCTGGCATAAAACCCACCTCCAGAATAGCCGTTCATCGTCTGCCCTTTGTAGGCTGTAGGTGGTGTTACGTTGGCAAATCCACCTACACTGTTGAACAAGTCATTCATGCCCGTTCCAACGTTGGCGCTGACGGGCATTGAAAAGATCATTGAAGCAGCTACGGCAATGGCAATTGGTTTCTTACAAAACATGATTCTCCCTTTCACAGTTCGCCGGGTTTGGTTTGAGTCAGCACGTAAATTCGTTCTACAAAATCTTGAAGTGAGAGCACACCAGAGCCGATGATGACCATCTTTCCGGTCTTGACGTTTCCAAGCACAAACAATGGAACAACCTCTACACCCAGCTTTTTCGACAGTCCGTTATCCCGGACTGCTGGCGGCAATCCCTCTATCGAAGTTCCATCCATACTGATAGGCAAGATGGTCATGTCATACGAGCGTGTGAGCCATTGCAGTGCGGGAACCATGTGCTTGCAGTATGGGCAGTCGCCCTTGAAAAAAAAGAATATCCCCCACTCTTTGGATAACTCAGTGATGGTGTCTATCTCGGCTTTATCGCGCTCACGATTCTTTACCTTGATGGCCGAATTGTTCATTGGGTTTTTTACCCCAAGGTTCAGTTCGGCGTTTTGCCACAACACGCGACGCCATACGTCTGCGTAGTAGGCCGCACGAACGATCTCTACTTGCTGGGCAGCCATGTACGCCTTAACGTTTTCCTCTGTCGGATGCACCACCGACAGTGCGCGCTTCGCATCGAGGTCTTTACGTATCTGATCCAACTCTTTTACGGCCATTTCTTCCCGCGTTGCGGGTTTGTCCTTTGGCTTGGGAGAACTGTTCGCCTCGGTCTCATCTTTCTCCGAAGCTGGTTCGTCTTCGCAATACCAACTGAATTTCCCCTGCCCATTGCACAACCATTGCGACGAATAGCCCATGCTAGAAGGGTAATCGCGCCCCTCGACCGCAAGTGACGACAGCGGCAATAGTGTCGAAGCCGCCAAAAGTAGTGTGTGCAAAAGCCGCATGACTACTTTTTACCGATGGCCAGTTCTGTAACCCGAGTGGTGTAATCGCGCGTCGCTCCTGAAGGTGCGTCTCTAACGATTGCCGCCGCATTGATAAGGGTACATTTGCACTCGTCCACCACCTGGGCGAGAGCCACATCCAATTGCTTACCGAAGCGCGAGGCTTGGTCTATTAGCGCGGCCTGCGCTTTCTCGTCCATACCGGGCTTCAACTGTGCCGCGAGACTCTTCTGTTGCGATGTGACTATCCCGATGATGTCCACCTTGGCGACTGGCGCTGCTGGATGGAAGTGTTGCCAGCCGATGATTGAGGTGATGGCAACTGTGGCGGCAATAACGCCTGTAGCGATATGGGCATGAATGGACATTTATGTTTTCCTTTTAGGCAACCACGCGGATTTGCAAACCGCGCGTCGTGTCGAAGAATGCAATTTCTTCACACATGCAGAAAGAAGCCACAAACACCTTGTAGCCAGCGGTTTGAAGTTCAGCGGCAATGTCTTTTGCACGCTTCCCTTCCGTCACGCAGCGCTCGATAATGCGTTGAACAACCTTGCGTTTCATGTTCGAGATTTTGTTAGTACCCTTAGTGTCCATAGCATTTTCCTTCGGTTAAATTTCACTATAAATTGCAAGGTCCGACGCTCTGCGCCGTTCAATCTTTTTCTTTTGCTCACCCAACAGCGCAGCGACTGCCTGCTCTGTTGTCATTCCATGTTGCCGTCGCATAGTCTTGATCTTCTCGAAGTCTTCAGCGCGCGTGGAAAACAACATCATCGAGAATGGATCTAAAATGAGTCGCCCCACCCCTGACCCCATCGGGCTATGCACGAATATCTCTGAATAGTTGCCGTGGTCGGTTGTGATGGATGACAACATGCGCTTCATCCATTCGTCGATCATGAGCTTGCCTTCTTTTCCCAGCCGATCGATGTTCTCTGGCTTCTGGCGTAGCAAGAACAGCCAGTCGGCGTTATTGATCGCCGCTTTGGTGGACTCAGACTTGTAGTAGTCCTCAATCGATTGAGTGATAGTGCCGAACGCGCCGCCGTATTTACGTGCACGGCGATAACCAGCTTCAATGAAGTGGCCGGAGCTTCCGCTCCCCATCAAGTCCCACGCCTCATCAATAATCACAATCTTGCGGCGGGAGCGGTCTAGGTACATTTCCTGTGTGATGCGGTACATGATGATTTGCATCACAACGGCCTGAAGATCCTTTTTGCTCTTCAATTCTTCCAGCTCCAATACCACGAAGTCTTTGGTGAATTGGATGTTGGCCTTCCCCTCGAAGTAACTCGCGTAAGCACCGTACTTCGTGAATGGTTCGAGAGCGACCGCCATCTTTGTGAGCTCTTGCTCAATGATGTCCCCCTCCTTAAGCTTGCCGGAGCGCAACAGGTCGTAGATGTTGGTGACAGTAGAGTTTTCGGCTGAAACAGACCACACCTGCTTGATTGCAGACCCAAGTGCCGAGTAGCAATAGTTGTTCAACGGTTCGCGTGGACTAGCCATCTCCGCCAGTAATGGCAGAAGCATTTCCATATCACTGTTGATGTCCTGTACCATCGAGAACGGGTTGAGGCATAGCTTGTTCTCGCGTTCGTCGGCGAACTCGATGAACTCACCATCCATCAGTTCGCACAGGTTTTTATAGGAACGGCCAACGTCGATGATCCACACCTTCGTGTTGGATGCCCTATAGCGATAGGCCATTTCGTTAACAAACACGGATTTCCCCGAGCCGGACAAAGCGGCAACGGCGAAGTTGTAGTTACCACCGGTGTTGTCGAACAGGTCGAACCCCATCGGCTGTCCACGTCGTCCAAACAGGGTGATAAGCGGGTTCTTTGTACCCTTCCACTCGCCCAGCAACGGTGATGTCATCACCGCGTTATCGAGTGTCTTGGTGTACGAGCGGCCAAATGATTTGAGGTCGCTTTGCAGCGGACGGCCTAACGTCATTGGCATCGAGGCGGCGAAAGCTTGATGCTGCAAGTAATAATCTCGGGCAAGGTCAAAACCACGTGCGCGCCAGACAGAGCGAGCCGCATACTCGGCGCGAGAGACATCTTCTTTTTTCGTGAGAAGCAACAACTGATGGTAGAGACGAATCGTGCCCTTCCCTGCATCAAACGCATTCACAACTGATTCCCAATCCCGTTGCTTGTCTTTCAACTCAGGCTGAAACCTTGCCATGTAGGAAGCGGCGTTCTGGGTTGCGCGCGCCGACTTGAGTTGGGCATAGGTACGGGCGGATTCGTGATCTTGAACTATGGCACCCATCGTGATTAAGAAGGGGCATGGCATGGATAGAGCGGCTTGGTACTGATCGCCGATCACGCTTCCCATGTGGCCAAGTCTGCTGTACTTGGGATAGTTCTTTACCGAGAAAAGCTGCATGACCGTTTCAGGTCCGCCGCTCTTGCTGAAACGTATTCCCTCGTCACTCACACAAGACGAAATCTCTCGGTTGGAAAGTTGCTCTCGAAGAATTCTTTCAGGGTCGTAGCTCACATCCAGTTCGTGACGACTCTCGGGTTTGAACACTCGATCGTGATCAAAGAAGTCACCAACAAACTCAAGAAGGTTGTCAGGAGTCCAGTCGAAGCCGCCAAGGTAGGCAGAGCGCAGCGTTGCATGAATGCTTTCTTTCACCCTGATTGCGCTTTCGACATCGCTTGCTTCAAATGGGGATAGTGGCAATGAAACCGACACCACGCACCGAAAATTCCGCAACAAGTAAGTTCTGTTGTTGAAGAGTGACTTGGCTGTTCCTCCCATGTAGAACTTGTTGCGGCGGCTGGCTATACCAGCAAGTTCGGCGACTTGTACCGTACTGGCTTGCTTATCCAACATCGGTTTAATATCGGGTGAAGCGTAGAGCGATATCTGAATTCCAGTATCAGGCACACATGAATCGAAAAGCCCCGTAAGTATCTTCTCCATTTCATCGGTAGCGCCTGTCTGCGGATCGATCTCGATCGAGAACCCAATGGAAAATTGCTCTTTTTGTCCGAAGCCGCCTTGGTCCAGGATGAACATGCGCTCATTCTCCAACCAGCCAACGTAGGGCATAAGTCCGGTCAAGCGCGGTAGGCTCGCGAATTGCTGCATCACATTGAGCGGTATCGCGTCGGGCCGACCATATCTTTCGTGAAGAAAGATTTCTTTGAGTGTTTTAAGGAGCGACACGTTAGTTCACACCATTCTGTTGTGATGAATCACTGATGGGCGGCTGAAATTGAGGCTGGCGTGACTTGGCGTCCTGCGGCTGTGACTTACGAGCTGCGGGAGCAAGAATGCGGTACTGTTCAGCGATTCTCTTTTTGCTGTGTGCAACTTGCCAATGTCCAGGATCGACAACTGCATAGAGATACGCTTGGTCGTGTAACACCTTCCTGCCATCCTCCCAAGGGGCTACCCACACGCGCAGAACGACCGGCGCACTCAGCACTGGTGTACCAGTCTGTGGCGCAACTCCAGTAATGGCATGTTCTTTCTCGGCATCCTTATCGTAGGTGGTCGATTTCTTTACTGGAGATCCCGGCAGATTGTCTTCAATGGCATTGGCGTAAGTTCCAGACAAAGAGGAACATCCGATTCCCTCGGCCGCTTTGCACTTGAAATGGCTCTCGCTATCAACTCCAGCGCATCCAGCAATGAGCAGGCAAACAAGTGGTAATAGAGCGCGCATCAGTTAGTCCCCTTCTTATCCATCCAGCTATCAATTTGCTCTACGGAGGCTGCTCCTGGCATCACGCGACCATCGGCGGCGATCAGTGTTGGCGTGCCGTTGATGCCAAGCTTTTGCCCCAACCGGATATTGCGGTCTATTGGGTTATCGCAGTCCGCTTTGGCAGTCGGCTGCTTGTTGCCGGCCACGTAGTCATGCCATGCAGTCTGTGGTTTTGGTGAGCACCAGATAGACTTTGACTTACGAGGCGCGTCAGGGTGCAATCCTTCAAGCGGAAATGGGAACGTGTAGATCGTGACGTTATCCAGCTTGGGTAGGTCTTGCTCCAACTTTTTGCAGTACGGACAATCTGGATCTGAGAACACCACCAGCGTGCGTTCACCCTTTCCATGCACCTCTTTGATTGCATCCTTGAGGGGCAACTCGGCAAACTTCACCGTATTCAATTCATCAAGGCGCTGTTGAGTAAGGTCTTGGCGAGTCTGCATATCAAACACATGGCCAAACAGGAAGTGACGACCTTCGCTGTTGGTGTAGCCGATGTTCTTACCCATCACCACTTCGAAGATTCCAGCAATCGGAGCTGGGCGAACATCATCAATCTGCGTGGCCGGATACAGCGCGCGCAGGTTGTCTGCAATCATTTTCAGATTCTGATCACCAGCTTCCGCATGGGATGTGATGGCTGCAAATGAAAGCGCCATTGCAAAAATAGTTGATTTCAATTTCATTGGGAATCCTTTCTCAGTTCTGTGGCTTTTGTGTGTTTGCATCATTCATTGGGATTGCATCCCCCATCACCGCTTTAGCTCGTGACCATATATCGCTGTAAGACCCAGACTGTTCGCGCTTGTTGGCTTCCAGAGAAAATCCCTTAGTGAATACGACCTCAACTGTCCGTCCCGCATCGATCTCGATGATTGGAAATAACTTCTCCGCTAGGTCGATGTAGTATTTGCTCAAACGATCTAATGCCTTGCCTACCCCATTGCCAACGCCGGCTTGCAGTTGTTGTCCCTGATTTGTAGTTGAAGTAGTGCCAAGTGCGCTGACAGATTGTGTGGTTGCCCCGGCTTGGAATGCTTGCCCGATACCAGAACCAATGCCTGCCAGTAGTGAGTTGGCCAGTATTTGGCCCTGCTTGCTGATGAGCCGACCGCGCATACCTGCTTTACCGTCTTCGCCGACCACGTATCCCTTTACAGCGACATCAACGGCTGTGCCGTCGTTTCTGACACACGAGATATTTTCGAGACGTGCGATAGCTCTTTCCGAACTGATGTCGCCGTAGCTGGATGCCAGTAGGAAACATTCTTTAATCTCGAACCTGTAGCGGTTGGGCAAGAAAGCGTTGTCCTGTGCGCGCATGAGTATTGGGTGAGGATTGGATTGTGCTTGGCCACCAGTTGGTGCATCGACACCACCTAACAGCGCCACACGAACGAATGTTCCTGCAGGTATGTAACCCAAATTAGTGTCTTGAGCCTCTTCCGTTGGTGCTGGCGCAGCGGCGCTTACCTCGAAGGACGCAATACCGGGTTCTTTGGCAGACTCAGGCTCAATCAAAATCGACGACGGTAACTGCTCGATTGGTTGTTGTTGCTGTGCCATAGGTTGCAATGGGGGGAGCGATGGCAAAATTGTCTCTGCCTGAGCTACGCCAGATTTTGGCCCCATGTCTTTCATCTGATCCCTCAAGCCTTGGATCACATCATTCATCTGCTTCATTTGAGCCGACGACTGTTCCATCCATACGTCTTTAGGGTTGGCAGCAGAACCTGGGGTTGCAATGTTGGTTGCCTCCTGCTCTGTAGATGCCGTTTGAAGCGTTGGTGCAGGATCTCCCATGAGTGAGGCCGAGACTGATGCGAGGATCAATATCACGCCACCTACACCACCCAAAAGAAGGTACTGGCGATTCTTTGGTGTCATCGAGGAAAGTTTATCTGAGATGGCCATTACTCGACCTCGCTCACGATGAAGATGCGGGTTGATTGCCCTGCTTCTAAAGTAGAGCTTTCAATCGTGACTGACTGCACACCATTACGATAGAACTCCCGTTCATCCATGATGATTTGGTTGTCAGATATGTTTGTCAGAATGTAGGTTTCACCACGAATCCCACGGAGTTCAACTACTTTGACCAACTCGAATCTAGTACCCTTCCAAAGCGGGATCGTGTCATGCTTGCTGTCGCCATCGCCATTAAAGAGCGCAATGGTGGTGTTGAGAATGTCATCGTTGCGCGGCTCATTCTTTTTGCTCATCAAAAGAGATGAGACACTCGAAACGCCACGCCCTTTAACGATGATTGTTTCTGCTGGCACATCCTCGACTTTGAGAAGCAACTTGTAATGCTGCCCTTCTTCGTCTGTGATGTATGCGCTCATCATGGGCTTGTCGGATATTGGCTTAATCCACGCAGCGCCAGTGTCTGGTTCTGGCTTTACCGTGAACAACCCCTCTGCGCCATATATGCGACGAATCTTTCGACCATCAACAGTGACCAAATTCGGTTCGTGCCGTGAGACTACGGCAGTCGTTGATTCTGTTGGCGAGCCTTGATAGATAACCTGAGCCGCTTGGCTCTGGATGCTATTGAGCAGTAGCGCCGATACCAAAAATATCTTTTTCATTTGTTTCCTTGAACTCATTAACAAAAAGTTTTCCATTGATGTTTTGGAACGCAATCACATAGACAACAGGCATATTTGAAATACGTTTGTCTTGGACGAAAGTTGCAAGATCGCCAAAGATGGCTACGCGCATAAGCTTTTCATCAGCTTTCAAAGACTGCGCGGTGAACATTGTTGATGCAGAATTCTTTTCCATGAACTCTAATCTGGAAGTCATTTCTGCCGCGAGTTGGGCAGACTTTTGCGGACTTGCGTATTGAAGAAATAATTTCTTCTGGTACTCCCCCGTCGCCTTGGTTGCGGTCAATGCAAGACCTGCGTACCAGTAAGCCATCTGCTCAAGATAGCTCTTCGATACCCCGTCAGCCGAAACCCAAAAACTCTTTTCGATGTTTGGTGGCGTGACGATGGTTTTTTCCATTCCTAGCGTGCGCGAGATCAATAATCCTTCCACTAGACAAAGCACGAGTAATCCACCCACTACGAGTCGAAGGAATGAGATTTCAGCCGCCTTCTTCTTATGCGTTGAATTGATATTTTCAGGAGTCACTTGTAGCCTCTAAATTTAGATCGTTGCTGTCAAAAGGCCGTTCACAACGCCCGGCAGGTAAGCCAAGAACACGGCGAAGCCAATGCCTGCGAGGATTGGCATTGGGCTACCCTTGCCGAGCGACATCAGCGCACCGATGACCACCGCAGCAATGGAGATAGCGCGAGCTGCATAGCCTGTTGCGATACCTAATATCCAGGTGTACAAGGGTTGAAATTGGGCACCCGTCGTTCCCGCATTCGCAGCCACTGGTAGCAGCATCGCAAAAAGCAGAAGCATGCTTAGTTTTGACTTGGTTATTTGTTTCAAAATATTTATCCCAAAAAGTAACGACAATCGGACGGCGGTGTTATTTGTGTCTTGATAGAAATGGAGCTTGGCAACCACCAGTACATCAGGTGAGCAGCAAATTTTTGATGCTTACCAGACTTCAGTTTTCCGTAGAGATATGCAGCCAACCCACCACCAAACAGACCAGTCAGCATCATTCCCAACGACACGCCAAGCCCCACAATTAACACGGCAACAATGAATTGATCGGCCTCCCACAAGAAGAACTTTTCCTGTTGATCTAACGTTCGCGGGATGTAACCAATATTCATTTGTTGTACCTCGCTTACGCTTTAGGAGAATCTGTGCTGGTTGTCGCTGCCGTGCGTTCCATGAACGTCTTGAGGAGCCAACCAATACCAATCCCAGTTGAGATGCCTGTGAGGTTTGCGATAAATGCGGTCATGTCTGTCACTGTTGAGCCAGGCATGAACAAACCAAGCGCGATAAAGATGCCAGCGATGATGAGGTTTTTGATGAATTGTTTATTTTGTGTATTTGAAAGCATTTAATTCTCCAATTTTGTGTAAGTCCCGCCAGCCATAACATCCTTGACCGGCGGGTTGACCATTAGATCGTTGCTGTCAAAAGGCCGTTCACAACGCCCGGCAGGTAAGCCAAGAACACGGCGAAGCCAATGCCTGCGAGGATTGGCATTGGGCTACCCTTGCCGAGCGACATCAGCGCACCGATGACCACCGCAGCAATGGAGATAGCGCGAGCTGCATAGCCTGTTGCGATACCCATGATCCAGTTGTACAGCGCCAAGAACTCGGTACCGGTCGTACCAGCGAAAGCGGAGATTGGAGCGAGCATTGACACTGCCAAGAGCAGTTGCAGTTTTTGTTGATGGAGTTGCTTGATTTTCATTTTTGATTCCTTTGTGAAGTTAATAATGTTGTCCTACTCGAAATATGTTTTCATCCCCGCATTGATGTCCTCCTTATCAATCTAGTGGTGCGAAGTAATTGAGACTCTTCGCATCGCTTTAAGCGTCATTTCTCTTTTGTTATATGGGGCTACGCGGCAGCATTCTTCTTTTGCCGAGATTGTGATCTGCGCATTCACGCCATGCGCTTTAAGCCACGTCTCAACATACAAGGCGCGTTTGTAGGCCAGCTTGCGATTGAAATTCTTTGTGCCGATGTCGTCTGTTTTGCCCACCAATTCAATCTGAGTGGCCTCACGCAGATCAACGCTATTAACGAATCTGCGAAGCTCTTTTTTGCCTTCCTTGTTTGGCTTGCTCATGCCGAAGTCGAAGTAAATATCGAATGTCGGAATTGCGATTGGTGTCTCAATAACTGCCTGCTGTGGTTGAGGTTCTGGTTTGGAAACTGGCTGTGCCAACGGAATCGGCACGGCCTTTTTCATCAACTCATACACAAGAGTTTCGGCTGGCACGGAGTCATCAAGCTCTTTCGGCGTTGGAACTGGGCAGTTCTCGCGGCAGACCTTGTACTTGCCATCCAGATACCCGATGTTTGGCTGGACTCTCTCATCAGCTATGTTGTCCAAATGACTTCTGCAACCCGTGAACGAGGCACTGGCTACAACAATAAGTAATGAAAGGGATGTGCGATGTCCTATCAATTGTGTTCCCCTATTTTTCTGGTTGGTGCGCGTAATGCAGCGGCCACTTTGCGTGTGTAGATCGCAGCTTTAATTGGATTGCGCGCGTTGTATGCGCCGACAGCTTTCCATCCGTAACCCATGCGCGAAATGTTGCTTGCGAGGATCCATGCCCCAATGTAAGTGTTGGTGCATGCGTTCATCAGATGTGTCTTGGTAATCCCATATTTGGAGAGCTTTGGCAGCCAATAGGAGTTGATCTGCATGTGCCCAATATCGGTTGAGCCATTCGTATTTGTGTTGGTAGCCGAATTGTTTCCGCGCGACTCAACGTGAGAAATTGCTCTCAATAGTTCTTCTGGTACACCATAGTGCGATGATGCTTCCTTGAAGCATTTAGCATCACTGGCATCAGCTAGTGCGCTGAAGGACATCAACAGGCCAACCAATATGCAGATGGGTGCGTGCATCATTGGGCAACCTCAAGTGGCTTTTGGTCTTGCGTCCCACAGTAAGGACAGCAATCGGTTTTCTTTGTTTGCTTGGTGTCGAGTAAAAAGCCCGCCTTGCAATTTTTGCAGCAGCCCCACGAAATCAATCCTGTTTTGACATCCCTAACCGCGTACCACGCTGCATTGATGTCGATAGCTGTTGGCCCCTCAGAAAAAAGTCGCGCAGCCTCCCAAGCGACCATAAATGCGTCAACAGGCGATTTGTGTTCTTTCTCGGTGCTCAAATAAACAGATACAACAGTCGCGAGAGCCATCGGTGATTGACCGCTCTTGATATAGGCGATGGTGTCTGTTCTCGCTTTTCTGGGAGGCATCAAATCTGCATGTTGTGCGCTCCATAACTCACGCAACAACCGCCACGAAATGCCAGTGATCGAATGAACAAGCGCAATGCGCATTCCGTCCCGAATCAGGGATGCGGCATGGGATTGGGTTTTGTGGATTGTGTATTCGTTAAGCATGTGACGCGGTTTGAGAAACGAGCACGTTTGTCATATATGCTTTGCGGCGTGAACCGTGCGGCAACTCTTGAACACGCTCAAAGTTGACTTCGTTCATGTTCATGTGAAAGCACGGTGCAATCATGTCTTCGGCAAGCTGGTCGATCTCTTCCAGAGTCATGCCTCTAACCTTGTGTGTCAGCCAGCCAGGAACACTTGCTGAAAGTAATGGATGCTTGGTAGTCGCCATTTGCTGCACGAGCAGGAGATAGCGCCGATTGAGGGTAACGATGTCTTTTTGGAGTGGATTAGTGGAACTCATTTCGCATGTCCTTCCGTCATCTGTTTGCTTAGGAATTCTCTGGTGCGTGCTGGCAGGTGCTTCATTGCCTCTTCAGTGGGGAGTTGCTTGTCCTTCAAAGCGCGATTCATTTCATCGTCATGTTTGGCTTGCTTCTCGCGTGCCGCACGTTGCTGTGCGACGACGATGCCTCTCTCGGGGATGAATGTGCCGTTCAGTGCGCGTTCAGCCATACCGCGCAGGTAGCCAACAGGGTTGTCGATCGTTCTATGCAGTCTCGCGCCAGTTAGCTCATCGAGGATTGATTGCCATTGAGGTTCATTGACACCACTGGCAACCAGTGCGGCTTGGATGGCATCGCGTTCGGTTTGGGGGGTGTTGGTTGGAAAAATTAAATCTGGCACCACCACCACCACCGGTTTTGCCTCTGGGGAGGAGGAGTTAGTGGTGGTGGTGTTACCAGATACAAGATACCCGTTACCGCCAGACCCATCCCCTCCCCCATCTCTAGGGGCATGTGATGGGGCATCAGAACCCTTCTGTTGATGGGTTTGAGTATTCCCTGATGGGGCATCAGGTGCGGCATCTGATGGGGCATGCGATGGGGCATCTAATGCCCCTTGGATGGGATATGGATACCCCATCGCCAAGGTATTGATCCCGACCGCTTCCAAGCTTTTACCGAACTCGATCAGCCATTCAGTCGGAATTGCCGCGCATTGCTTTTTTGCATGGGAAATCAGTTTGGAGTTTGGGTTAAGCGCAACTCCGGGCGAATTGTGTTTCCACCAGATCTTCACCCACACCCATCCGATGTCATTGAACTCCATCAACTCCTTCGCTTTGAGCCGTCTTACAACGACTAGAAGTTGGTCTTTTGTCCAACCCATTTCTGCTGCCGCGATCATCCATACAACCTGATAGCAGCCGATGATGTTCGAGGATGGAGAGGTGAGGAAGTAAAGCAATGTTGCTTTGTCTTCCTGACTCAAATCGGAGATGTCGGGGTCGCGCCAGAAAAAATCGCTGATGGTTCTCTGCCTCATCGAATATTCTCCGATGGTGAGGCAACCAGAACCCAGTTAGCCGATCTGTTGTAATCTTGATGGTGTTGGACGCTCTTGGACTTTTGAGCGGCCTTGAAGAGGTGAACGCGCAGCAGTGTCGCTGTCTGGGGCACCCATACCCCGCGCAACAACTCAGGTAACGTGTCAAGGAGACACCTAAAAATACCGTCCCCTGATTTGCGCGCGTTCATTTGAATTTTACAACTACTCATGATTTTTCCTTGAGTGGTTGTATTGGAGATACAGATTCTTTTGATTCCACCATGAGTTCTGGCCAAATAACTGCCCAATCATCCGGCCTCAGATCTTTACGAGTTACTTGCCCATTTGTGGCTTTCTCGATTGAGACGCAACGTTCCGTAGAAACTGGACGAGTTTTATTAACCCACTGGGAAATCATTCCAAGGCTTACTCCGACGGCGGCTGCAAGCTCGGTTCTTGGGTTTTTCTCTAGATATTCAGATAAGTTCATGCGGCAATAGTAGCAAAGCTATTTGTCTAGCGCAATAGCTTTGCTATTTGTTGCGATCGCCTTAATGAAACATAGTGTTGGTGATGGATATAAACAAACTAGAGAAGTGGCAAATTGATGATGCTGCTAGGCTGAAGCAGATATTTGAACGCTCAGAATATACTCAAGAAGCATTCGGTATCGAGTTCGACATCGGCAATCAGGCGATGGTTGGGCAATATCTAAATGCAAAACGGCCATTAAATCTAGCGGCAGCAGGTAAATTTGCGTATGGGCTGAAAGTGACAATTGATGAGATAAGCCCTAACCTGGCGGCACAGATCAGATCTCTAAGTACATTGCTAACCCATGAAGATGCAGGCTATAAGCCCGTAAGTAAGCGAGCTGAAGCCGCTGCTCGAATTGTTGATGCCATGTCGTCCGCGCAGCAAGATAAGGCTATCAAAATCGTTACTGCACTTGCTGAACCAGAAGGCAACGGTGGCGAAGCACCCAAACACGCATCGCAATAACGTCTCACATATCCAAATCCAGCTTTCTTTCAGCTTTTAACCCAAAGCCGATGCTGTTCCGCGCTTTCTCAAATCATAATTTACTCCGACGCACCCAAATAATAGCATTGCTGTTGCTCTTTCTAACTAGCTTTGCTATTCTGTTTTCCACTTTCACATTCAACGTGGCGGCAGATATGGCATCTTCAAGTGATCGAAAACTATCAATGCATGAAGTGCAAACGCAAGGTAAGGCACTCATTAACCGCAAGCGGCTACTCAATATCGTTCCGTTGTCAGAACGAACTATTCTCAATATGGAGAAGCGCGGAGAATTTCCTAAACGATTCGCCATAACATCGCGCGCTGTCGCATGGGACTTGCAGGAAGTTGAAGCATGGATGGACCAGCAAAAGAACGCGGGCCGCCAGTGCGCCATGCCACAACTCAAGGCTGCTTAGTACACTTGTCTACAATGTCCGCCCAGTCTTGAAGCATAGAGCGACGCTGCTCTGCATACTCCGCCTTGTTATAAACAGCTCGCACGCCCTTCTGTTCATGGGCTAAACACTTCTCAATCCAGTCAGTGTTGTAACCGGCTTCATGCAGCATGGTCGAGGCCGTTCTGCGTAGATCATGCGGCCCGCAATGATCTAGCGCCTTGCCATCTATCTTTGCCGCATCACACGCTGCAGTCATCGTCCGATTAAGCGTAGCTTTGCTCATCTGACGTTCACTATCATAACGGTTCGGAAGTACATACGGCGAGGTGCCGGCGCACATCTTAAGTGCGGTAAATATGTCGAGTGCTTGTTGTGACAGATAGATGTTGTGAGGCTTAGATGCCTTCATGCGGTGCGCAGGAATTGTCCACAAAGCATTCGTAAAACTTATCTCGCTCCACGTCGCGTCAATCAACTCTGACTTTCGAAGCATTGTTAGCAACAGCAGCTTGATCGCCATCTTAATGCTCGGGAAACACGGCTCCTTCTCCACATACTCAAAAAGCACTTTGAGTTCGTCGGCCGACAACACCCTTTCTCGTGGTTTGAAAGTAGCAATTGAAGTTGGCTTGATTAGGTCTGCCGGGTTGATATATTTGTGCCCCTTATCTGCTGCGTACCTATAAATTGATTGGACAATCTCGCGTGCTTGGATAGCGCTGGCTGGCGCTCCGCGAGCCACCACCTTGTCGCAAAGTGAGCGCAACTCTGTTTCGGTAATCTCCGACATTTTGAGCTTGGCAAAAGGCAACTTGAGATCGCGCTCATACCCAGAACGCTTCATGTCGCGCGTTGATTCAGCCATTACATGTTTCTTCAGCCATATTTCTGCCCATTGGCCAAATGTAACTGCCTCCCCTTCCTTTTGCTTATCACGTGCTTTTGTTCGAGCTGGTGATTGCCCGGCAGCAGCCTTCTTTTTGGCCTCGATCAGCTTTTCCCTTGCTTCCGCCAACGAAATTTGTCCGTAACGTCCTAGCGTCAGCGTTTCGTACCTATTGTTAATGAGGTAGTTGTATCGGAAGGAAATCGTTCCGGACGGTAGCACTGCAACGTAGAGCCCATCACGATCAGCGACCTTGTAGAGCTTTTCCTGGGGCTTAAGATTCTTGAGTTTTGTGTCTGTCAGCACTGGATTTATACCCTTTTCGCAAAATGCAATAAATCAACGCCATCTTGTTGTATTTATTTGACTAAAATATTTTTATACCCTTTTTGCACATGTTTTTCACAGAAGGGTATTTGTAAGGTTGTAGGGTATCAGAAAATCAAATACCCCTGTCCATACCCTTAAAAAAAACCTGCTTGGTGCTACTCTTTGTTGCCAGACATTGCCAGACAGAAATAGAAAAAGCCCCGTGGTTGCGGGGCTTTAATGGGATGCGTTGCTTTTTGTTGCCTTTGGTTGCCAGATGCTAAATCACTCCCACTCAATAGTTGCGGGAGGTTTTCCAGAGATATCGTAGACGACGCGGTTGATACCCCGTACTTCGTTGATGATGCGGTTGGAGACTTTGCCAAGCAATTCATATGGCAGATGTGCCCAGTGGGCGGTCATAAAGTCTTGGGTTTGAACTGCGCGCAGAGCAACGACCCATTCATAGGTGCGGCCATCACCCATCACCCCGACAGACTTTACAGGCAGGAACACGGTGAATGCTTGGCTGGTGAGGTCATACCAACTTTTGCCGCTGGCATCTTTGGTATTGCGCAGTTCTTCGATGAAGATGGCATCGGCACGACGAAGCAGGTCGGCGTATTCACGCTTCACTTCGCCGAGGATACGCACACCGAGGCCTGGACCTGGGAAGGGATGGCGATACACCATGTCTGCTGGCAAGCCTAAGGCGACTCCGAGTTCACGCACCTCATCCTTGAAAAGCTCGCGCAAGGGTTCTAGCAGCTTGAGATGCATGGATTCAGGCAATCCGCCGACGTTGTGATGCGACTTGATGGTGTGTGCCTTCTTGGTCTTGGAACCTGCGGATTCGATTACATCAGGATAGATAGTTCCTTGTGCCAACCACTTGGCCTGTTTGAGTTTGGCGGATTCGCGCTGGAACACTTCGACGAACTCGCGCCCGATGATCTTGCGCTTCTGTTCTGGGTCAGTGACGCCTGACAAGAACTTCAAGAACTCGCCGCTCGCATCCACGTGGATGACTTTCATCTTCAAATTCTTGCCGAACATCTCCATCACCTGCTCGCCTTCATTCAGACGAAGCAAGCCGTTATCCACGAACACACAGGTGAGTTGATCGCCAATAGCTCGATGCACAAGTGCTGCCGCTACCGAAGAGTCCACGCCGCCAGACAATCCCAGAATGACTTCTTCATTGCCGACTTGTGCCTTGATCTTAGCGACCGCCTCGGCGATATAGTCAGGCATGTTCCAATCTTGTCCGCAACCGCAGATGTCGTGCACGAAGCGACCGATGATGGCTTTGCCTTGATGCGTGTGAGTGACCTCTGGATGGAACTGCACCGCATAGAAGCGACGAGACTCGTCCGCCATCGCCGCAAACGGTGTCGCCGCATTGGATGCGATGGCCGTGAAGCCTGCTGGCAATGCAGTCACCTTATCACCGTGGCTCATCCATACGTCGAGCAAACCGTGACCTTGAGCATTGGTCTTGTCTTGGATGCCATCGAACAGTTTGGAATGGCCTTGCGCACGGATCTCTGCATAACCGAACTCGCGCACCTTGCCACTTTCGACTTTACCACCCAGTTGCGCCGCCATGGTCTGCATACCGTAGCAGATGCCGAACACGGGAACACCTAATTCAAATACGACTTGCGGCGCTTTAGGCGTCTCATCTTCATACACAGAATTCGGTCCACCCGAGAGGATAATCCCCGTTGGGTCAAAGGCGCGGATATCTGCCTCGCTCATGTCCCAAGGATGCAATTCGCAATAGACATGCGTCTCACGCACGCGGCGAGCGATGAGTTGTGTATATTGAGAACCGAAATCGAGTACGAGGATTTTTTTATGTGACATAGGAATGAACAGGGGCGCTTGCGCGCCCCGTCTTGGTTGGATTAGTCGATGTGATAGTTCGGTGCTTCTTTGGTGATCTGCACGTCATGCACGTGCGACTCACGGATACCTGCGGAGGTGATCTCGACGAATTCCGCTTTAGCATGGATCGTCGCGATGTCTGGGCATCCAAGATAGCCCATGCTAGAACGCAAGCCACCCAATAGTTGATGCACCACAGCTAGCGCACTGCCTTTGTAAGGCACGCGACCTTCCACACCTTCAGGCACCAACTTGTCGTTGTTACCTTCTGCATCTTGGAAATAACGGTCCTTAGAACCTTGCTGCATCGCTCCCAAGCTGCCCATGCCACGGTAAGACTTGTAAGAACGGCCTTGGTACAGCTCGATCTCGCCCGGCGCTTCTTCTGTACCTGCGAACAATCCACCCAGCATCACTGCATGCGCACCCGCCGCGATAGCTTTGGCGATATCACCAGAGAAACGTACGCCACCATCTGCGATCAGCGGCACGCCAGTACCTGCCAGTTCATCCGCCACCAATTGGATAGCGGTGATCTGCGGAACACCTACACCTGCGACCATACGAGTCGTACAGATCGAACCTGGGCCGATACCGACCTTGACACCGTCAGCCCCATGATCGACCAGCGCTCGTGCAGCAGAACCTGTTGCGATATTGCCGCCAATGACTTCGACTTGCGGGAAGTTCTTCTTGACCCATTGCACGCGGCTCAACACGCCTTGTGAATGGCCGTGTGCAGTATCCACTACCAACACATCGACACCCGCCTCCACTAGCAATTCGACACGTTCTTCAGTGCCATCACCCACACCAACGGCAGCGCCTGCACGCAAACGACCCAAGCTGTCTTTGCAAGCCAAAGGATGTTCGCTGGATTTCAGGATGTCTTTGACAGTGATCAAACCGCACAGCTCGAATGCCTCATTCACCACCAAGACACGTTCTATGCGATGCTTGTGCATCAAGTTACGCGCCTCATCACGGTTCGCGTTTTCCTTGACCGTGATCAGACGCTCGCGTGGCGTCATGATGTTGGTGATGGATTGATCGAGATTGCTTTCAAAACGCAAGTCACGGTTGGTGACGATACCAACCACTTGCTTGCCTTGGACCACAGGCAGGCCAGATATCTTATGTTGACGGGTGAGATTGAGCACGTCACGAACAGTCATGTTCGGTGCGATGGTGATGGGATCTTTCACTACACCGCTCTCGAAGCGCTTCACTTTGGAGACTTGAGCCGCCTGCTCCTTCGAGGTCATATTCTTGTGGATGATGCCGATACCGCCTTCTTGCGCCAGCGCAATGGCAAGGCGCGCCTCGGTGACCGTATCCATCGCCGCTGACAGCAAGGGGATGTTCAGGTGGATGTTGCGGGTAAGTTGCGTGCGCAGACTGACATCGCGCGGCAGGATATTGGAATGTGCTGGTAGCAGGAGCACATCGTCGAAAGTGAGGGCTTTTTGAGTGATACGCATGGAATGTTCCTCTGCAAAGCGCGCATTATATCAAAACTTTCCGGCGCGCCCGAGTATGCGTATCACACGTGACTACTGCTTCTTACTCATCACGTAGATGATGTGCTCAAAAAACACCTCACACCAACTCTGATCCGTGGCTTTTAGCGTCTGAAGCAGCTTGTTGACTTCTCCAATGGGCCAGTTCGGGTTGTACTTCACTAGCATGTCATGAGAATAATGGGGCAACATACTTTGCAACTTCGAGCCGCGTTTATTGATCTCCGCCAACATCAATGCCAGATCCTTATCTGAGTCGATCTCAGCCGTCAGGTCTCCGTACATCTTGGGATTCTTCTTGGTGTGCTCGATGAACTGGCTGAGCACATAGAAGAACTCGCCTTGGTTGTTCTGTGTGACGTCATCTCCCAGCACATAGGGGAAAGCTGACAGTTCAAGCCAATAATAATTAAGTTTTGGATTGCGCCATTTACTCACCCCAACATGGCCTTTCCGCTCCTGCGCCCTGTGCACGCAGTCCTCAATGATCAATTTATCCGAGGCCCGTACTGCAAGATCGACATCTTTCAGAACGATTGGCTTGACCAAGAAGAAGTCCGGAAAATCATCGAACAACTTCCCCGTATTTTGATGTGATCGATAATATGAACGGAATAGCTTTAGCACGAGATCTTGATTGCTTTCGACATTCAAGAACTCTTGCTGCATATTCGGCGTTGCTTTCTTTTGTGTCATTTCTCCCCCTCCATCTATTCGATCCTTTTCGCCGATCTTATTATTGACCACGAACGTGCCAGCGTTTTCAGACCAAGCGCAATGATAAATTGACGCGAGTCAAAATAATAGGTAGTTTCTGGCTAAATTTTTCGAGGGATATCGCATGAGAGCCATCTTCATCTTCACCGTCGCTGCACTCTTCAGCCTAAATGCCCAAGCAGGACTCAATAAATGGGTGGACGCTCAAGGTAATGTGCACTACTCCGACACCCCACCACAAAACGTCAAGACACAAAGCGTCCCCAACGTCGCTGGAACGGGACAAGCTGCCGCTCCAGCCACTTACTCCTCCAAGAGCTATGTCGAACGCGAAGCAGAGCTAAAGAAATCAAAACAGGAAAAGACGGAAGCTAACGAAAAGAAGGCTCAGCAAGAAGCTCAAGCCGAAGAGAAGAAGCGCAACTGCACAGCTGCTCAACATAATTTGCGGATGTTAGAAGAAGGGACGCGCATCGTGACCTACGATGCCAATGGCGAGAAGACTTACCTAGACGATGCTGCCCGCGAACAGCGTCTGAGCGAGGCTCGCAAAGCAGCTAGCGACAACTGCAACTAAGCGGGAACCGCAGCCTTACTCGCGCCATCCACACTGAGGCGTAACGCCTCTTCGATATCCACCGACACCACCTTAGAGACACCGCGCTCCTGCATGGTCACGCCAATCAGCTGTTGCGCCATCTCCATTGTGATCTTGTTATGACTGATGTATACGAACTGGGTCTTGTCGGACATCTTCTGGATCAGCTTGCATAGGCGTTCCGTATTGGTGTCATCCAATGGGGCATCAACTTCATCCAGCACGCAGAATGGCGCAGGGTTGAGTTGGAACAACGAGAAAACCAAAGCGATAGCGGTCAGCGCCTTCTCACCACCCGACAGCAGATGGATAGAGGCATTCTTCTTGCCTGGCGGATGTGCCATCACCTGCACGCCGCTGTCGAGGATCTCTTCGCCCGTCAACACCAAGCGCGCTTCGCCGCCACCGAATAAGATCGGGAACAACTCGCCCAAGTGGCGATTCACTTCTTCGTAGGTGGCCATCAACAGGTCGCGCGATTCTTTATCGATGCGACGGATAGCATCTTCCAAAGTCTCGATGGCCTCGTTCAAGTCTTTCGCCTGGGCATCCAAATAGGACTTACGTTCTTGCGCGGTCTGCAACTCTTCTAGCGCGGCCAGGTTCACCGCCCCCAAAGCGGATATCTCGTTACTCAAGCGCGTCAACTCGCTTTGCAAGCCGCCCGCCTTGGCGCCTTCGATCAGCGGGAGCAATGGCTCCTCATCGATTCCCACCAGTTGTTCAGCCCATTGTTCGTATTGCAGTCTCGCCTCTTGCTCCTTGAGCGTGATCTCATTCACCTTCTCACGTAGCGGATTCAGTTTCTGCTCACAAGAGAGACGCTCTTGTTCCATCGCATTCAAACTCACCGTCGCATGTTCCAGCACATTGCGTGCCTCGGCCAACGCTTGCTCGTGCACTTGGCGTTGCTGCAATGCTCCCTGCAACAACTGCTGCGCATCACCGTCACTCAGGTTCGCTTGTTCGCTCTGATTCTGTATCAAAGACTCTTCCAATTGCCCCAAGGTCATGCTGTTGTGCTGCATGTTCTGTTCGATGTCACTCAATTTATCGACGCAGGTCTTGGCAAAGAAGCGCGCTTCTTGCAATTCATGCTGTGCTCGTTGTGCGCGGTCGCGCACATCGCGCAAGGCCAGATCCAATGCACTGGCTTGCTGTCTTGCTTGGTCGCATTCCAGCAGTTGCACCGACGATCTTTCACGCTGGATAGCCATCTGCTCTGCCACTTCTTGCAACTGGCGTTGTTCGCTGTTGGCACGTTCAGCCATCTCTTCCAACTCTTGAACGATCTGCGCATCGCGCTCGGCACTCCGTTCATTCGCCTGAGTCAGCTTAAGTATCTGCATCTGGATCTGGTGCTGGCGTTGTTGTGACTCAGCACCTTCACTACGCAAAGGTCCGATACGCCCCTCGATATTCAGGTAAGCCTCTTCAGCTTGTGAGACCTTGAGTTTCCCCTGCTCCACAGCATCTGCTCTTTGGGATGCCTCGACTTGCAATTGCTCGATCTCGCGTTGGCGCGCCAAGATGCCATGTACTTGTCCATCTGGCGCGTGGAACAACACGCTGTGAGCTCCGACCAAATGGCCTTTGGGAGTCACTAGCCACGCACCTGCCGGCAAGCTAGAACGCAAGCGCAGCGCCTCATCCAGATCAGCCACGGCATACACGCCAGAAAGCCAATCATTGACGACGGGCGCGGCTTGATCATTTTGGTAGCGCACGTAATCTGCCAGCGGGGTCAAATTAGCGTGAGCCGCATTGGCTGTCTGGCGCGCACCATCAGCGGCATAAACTGCCAACTTGGCAGGAGGAACATCGCTCCAGCCCGACGCATCCTCCAAATGATTCAAGGACAATGCATTGATACGTTCACGCAACACCGCTTCCAGCGCATCTTCCCATCCTTGCTCGATGCGGATGGACTGCCACAGACGTGGCGCACTATCCAATTGGTGACGCTCCAACCATGCCTTCAGATTCTTGTCGTTATCCACCTGCGCTTGCAGTTGTTTGAGTGCGCTTAAACGCGCTTCGACTTGGGACAATTGGCGCTCCAACTCCTGCGCCGCATCGCGTGCCACACGTCTGGCCTCATCGGCCAAGGGGAGTTGTTCTTGTAGTTGTGCCAACTGATGCTGCTGCTCTTCATGTCGCATCTGCATCTCAGCCAACTGCTGCTGCGCCTGTTGCAAGCCTTCCTCATCGGCACGCGGCAGATTGTCACGCTCCAACAATAAACGTGAACGACGGCTATCCAGTTGTTGGACGTTGCCTTGGATATGCGCGCGCTGGGTCTCGGCCAGTTGCAGTTGCTGTTGGATCAACAGTTGTTCGCGCTGCATCGCGTTATGACGTTCTTGAGCGACTTTCGCAGCCTCCTCGGCTTGCGGTAGAGATTGAGCTTCAGTTGCTGCGCGCTCCTCGCACACCGTGACGCGCGTACCGCTATCCTCTTGTTGCCTCAACCAATGTTCCTGCAAGGTCTTCAATCCTTGCAGCTGTGATTTTTGTTGCGCGATCTGGCGCTCACCGTTCTGTATCTGTTGCGCCAAGCGGTTACGCTGCTCGACCAAGAAAGAAATCTGCTGCTCTAGTCGAGCGACTTCTGCATTGGAAGCATACAAGTCACCTTGCTTCGCATGTAGCGCATCAGACAATGCGAAATGCTCGGTGCGCGCACCTTCCAACTTACTTTCCACCTCGCGCAACTTAGCGATCTCGAATTCTAGTTCGTTCTTGGTCTTCTCGACTTGTTGCGCATAACGCACACGGCGTGCTTCGGATTCTTGCTTATTCACCAACCACAATAGGCGCTGCGTCGTCTCACGACGCGCCTCCAATTCGCGGTAGGTCTTGGCGATCTCGGCTTGGCCAGTAAGATGGCCTAATTGATTACCCAGTTCGTGCAGGATGTCGGATACGCGGGACAGATTGCCACGCGTATCACCAAGACGAAGTTCGGTCTCGCGGCGACGGTCACGATATTTGGACACACCTGCCGCTTCTTCCAAGAACACCCTCAACTCTTCAGGCTTAGCCTCGATGATGCGCGAGATCATGCCCTGTTCGATGATGGCGTAAGCGCGAGCACCGACGCCGGTGCCTAAGAAGATGTCGGTGATGTCCTTGCGACGGACGTTCTGATTATTGATGTAGTAGTTGGAATCGCCATCACGCTGCAAAACACGCTTGATGGATATCTCGGCATAACTAGCCCATTGGCCACCGACCTTACCCAAGGAGTTGTCGAACACCAGTTCGACACTCGCACGTGACACGGGCTTACGATTGCCAGAACCGTTGAAGATGACATCTTGCATCGATTCGCCACGCAAAGCCGAAGCGCGCGACTCACCCAACACCCAGCGCAAGGCATCGATGACGTTGGACTTTCCGCAACCGTTCGGACCAACGATACCTACCAACTGTCCGGGCAGGGAGATTTGGGTCGGGTCAACGAAGGACTTGAAACCAGCTAATTTGATTTGACTGAGACGCAATTTGGAATCGAGCAAACGTTATAATGCGCGGCATTCTAACTGAACTCCCAAAGGCTACCAAACATGACGACCCAAGCCAGCAAAGCACTGGAGACCTTCCCCAATCCGCAGCCGAATCGTGACTACCACATCCACATGGAAGTGCCTGAATTCACATGCTTATGCCCCAAAACCGGGCAGCCGGACTTCGCCACCCTCATCCTCGACTACATCGCCGACCAGCAATGCGTCGAGCTGAAGAGCCTCAAAATGTACATGTGGTCTTTCCGCAACGAAGGCCACTTCCACGAGGATGTGACCAACCGTATCTTGGACGATCTGGTCGCCGCCACCCAGCCACGCTTCATGCGCCTCACTGCCAAGTTCTACGTGCGCGGCGGCATCTTCACCAATGTCGTGGCTGAACATCGCAAGGCTGGCTGGCAAGCTGCGCCGCTGGTCGAGCTGACCCAGTTCTCTACACAGTCCAACACGCGCGGCTGACATGGAATATCGCCAACTCGGCTCTAGCGACCTAAAAGTATCCGCCCTATCTCTGGGCACGATGACGTTTGGGGAGCAGAACACCGAGGCTGAGGCGCACGCACAGCTCGACTATGCGGTGTCGCGCGGAGTGAACTTCATCGACACCGCCGAGATGTACCCCGTCGCGCCCCGTGCTGAGACTGTCCACCTTACTGAGACTTACATAGGCAACTGGCTCAAACATCAACAGCGCGACAAACTCGTCATTGCCACCAAGATCGCCGGTCCAGCACGTGGCTTCAGCTGGATACGCAATGGCCCGCGCGTGAACCGTGAGCACATCCATGCCGCCATCGATGCCAGCCTGCGGCGCTTACAGACGGACTACGTCGACCTGTACCAGATCCACTGGCCAGACCGCTATGTGCCGATGTTCGGCGCTACTAACTACGACGTGACCCAAGCACGCGACAGCACGCCTATCGCCGAACAATTGTCCGCATTAGCTGAATCAGTCAAAGCAGGAAAAATAAGACACATCGGCTTGAGTAACGAGACCCCTTGGGGCGTCTCCGAATTCGTTCGTATCGCAGATCAGCTTGGCCTACCCAAGATCGCCAGTATCCAGAACGCCTACCACCTGATGAACCGCAGCTTTGAGAGTGGACTATCCGAAGTCTGTCATCAATCGCAAGTCGGCCTACTCGCCTATAGTCCGCTGGCATTCGGTTGGCTCACAGGCAAGTACATCTCCGATCCTGCTGCTCATGGACGCATCACCCTATTCCCAGGTTTCGGTCAACGCTACAACAAGATCAATGTACCTGCGGCAACAAAGGAGTACATGTGGATCGCGCAAGAAGCTGACCTATCCCCTGCCACACTGGCACTTGCCTTTGCTAGAACGCGCTGGTTCACCAGCAGCGTCATCATTGGCGCGACGACACTCAAACAGTTGGAGGAGGATCTGGTTAGCGCCGAAGTGACGCTATCCGCAAAGACGCTGGACAGTATCGAGGATATCCATCGTTTGTATCCCAATCCTGCCCCCTAAATATTCACCTGGCGGCTCGCTTGGGCTATCATGCCGCCGATTTTGATAACTTACTGGAGATGCACATGATCAAGAAAATCGTTGCTGTCGTTCTTATCGTATTAGCGGGTGGCGCATGGATATACCTAGACTATCTGAACAAACAAGAACAGCTCCTCGCCGAGCAGGCACGTCAAGCGATGGTCCAAGCGCGCGAGCAAGCAAAGGCAAGATTCATCGTGCAGATCAAAGAAGATCTGACCAATTGCCTAGCTACCGCAGAAAAGACTAAGACCGATTTCCTCATGCTGAATCAAAAACCAGTACCTCGCAAGCCGGGCGAGTTCACCATCACCCAAGCGGTCGCCGATGAGGCAGTCAAGATGCTGACCGACGCGACAGCAGCATGTCAGCTGACTTTCGACACACGCTCAGCCAGCGGCTACTGATCTACCGTTCTTCATCTTTGGGTAGCAGGCACGCAGGTTCCTTGCACCCAAAGATGGAGAAATAGCGGAACCACACCCACAGCAAGATAGGAAACAACGCAAGCCATACCCAGTTTCCATCTTCCGCCAGCGATACCTCTCCGTTCCACCAGCCCACCGTCACTTTGACGCAGGCGACCAGCAAACCCAGCAGCACCACCAGCAACACCGGACGCAGCAATGCATCTCGCATAGCGTTGCTCATTTCGTAGCTCCGACTTCGGCAGTCAATGAGATGCCCCGGCTGTGATGCGGCAAGGCGAGATAGCGATGGGTCTGCATCTCGGTCAAGCGACTGGCGATACGTTGCGATTCACTGTCGTGCCGGCCTGCCCCATAAAGCGCAGCCTGTTCCACCTCGAACGAAGCCACCAGCTTGACGTGATTGTCGTACAACACATCGATGAGCCAAGTGAAGCGGCGAGCTGCCGCCCCATTCTCGGCAGTCATCTTGGGGATGTTGGACAGGAACACGGTGGGATAGCGATGCGCGATCTCTAGATAATCACTCTGATCATGATTACCCCCGCATAGCTTGCTGAAATCGAACCAGACGACCTCGCGTGCCTTGCGAATGACTGGGATACGAATACTTCCGAGATGGATGTCATCCTGCTCTGAATACATGCCTGCTGTCAGCCGCTGGAACAAGGATTGCATGTGCTGCTCGGTCGTCATGTCGCGCGCATCCATGAACAGTGGATCGCGCACCATCTGCAGCATGCGGTAATCGGTATCACTATCGAGATGGACCACCTTCAACTCGCGCTTCAACAAAGCGATGGCCGGTAAGAAATTCTGCCGCTGCAAACCGTTCGGATACAGACCATCTGGCGGGTAATTTGAGGTGGTGAGTAAAACTACTCCGCGCTCAAGCAGTGCACCCAACAAGCGACCAAGGATCATCGCATCGGCGATGTCATCCACATGGAACTCATCCAGACACAACAGCCGCGTAGAACGCTCGATGTTCTCGGCCAGCGCCATCAACGGGTCTTTCTCATGCGCAAGCCGCTTCATCTCGTGATGGACTTCCGCCATGAAGTTATGGAAATGGATGCGGCGTTTACGACGATACGGCAGGTAATGATAGAAACCATCCATCAGGAAAGTCTTGCCGCGCCCCACGCCGCCCCAGATATACAAACCTTTGGGTACATCAGGGCTCAACAAGCTGCGCCCGAGGAATTGATTGCGTTTGGTTTTGAACTCGACGAGTTGTTGCCACAGCGCTTCCAATTCGTCGATGGCGAGGAGTTGGCGTGAATCACAAACAAAACCTGCACGCTCGCAGGCGGTTTGATACCAAGCCTTAGGACTCATCCCGCTGGCATCCATCACACGGCGACCTCGATGAATTCCAACGCGTTCTGGTCTGGGTCGCGACAGAACAAAGCTCGGCGTCCAGACTGACTCACGGTGTAGCTTATTTTTGCTGCATCCAAACGCGACATCAACTTAGCGAGTCCGCTCACACTGAGCGCGACATGACGGTCACGCCCACCATGTTGTGGACGCTGCAAGCCCGCCTCCGGGTCAGGCAACAACATCAGGTGTATCTGCTGATGGGTACCGACGTCATACCAAATTCCGTCGAAACTCATGGCGGGACGTTTGACATCGGCTTGCAATCCCAACACACCTTCGTAGAACGCACGCGACCTAACCAGGTCAGTGGTGATAAAAGTAGCGTGATGGATCCCTAAGATCATCAGACTTTGACTGGAACGACCTTGCTCGCTGCCAACTTGGCACGAGCACGAGCCTCATCGGTATCTTTACCATTCGCTAAAGCGACACCCATACGACGCTTCTTGAACGATTCCGGCTTTCCGAACAAGCGAATATCCGACTCGGGCACACGCATCGCCTCATCTACGCCGAGGAAAGCGATACCTTTTTCATCCATCTGACCATAGATGACAGCGGACGCACCCATCGCACGCAGCGAGTTATCCACGGGCAGGCCGAGGATGGCACGTGCATGCAACTCGAATTCATTGAGACGTTGGGTACATAGGGTCACCATGCCCGTATCGTGTGGACGCGGACTGACCTCAGAGAACCACACCATGTCGCCCTTGACGAACAGCTCGACCCCAAACAAGCCAAGGCCACCTAGGTCATCCGTGACCTTTTTCGCGATGTCACGTGAACGTTGTAACGCGACTGGCGACATCGCCATCGGCTGCCAACTTTCCACATAATCCCCATGCACCTGCACGTGGCCGATTGGTTCGCAAAAATGTGTCTCTGTGTCACCGTTCGCGCCAAGTGCACGTACCGTGAGTTGGGTTATCTCGTAATCAAAGGGAATGAAACCCTCGACGATGACCCGCCCCTGATCGACACGCGAACCGCTGGCGGCGTATTCCCAAGCTGTCTTCACATCGGATGGGCCATCTAATTTAGACTGCCCCTTACCCGACGAAGACATCACTGGTTTGACGATGCAGGGATAACCGATGCCCGCATCGATGGCGGATTGCAATTCTTCTAAACTGTTCGCGAACTTGTAGGGGGATGTCGGCAGCCCGAGCGTCTCTGCTGCCAGACGACGAATGCCTTCACGGTTCATAGTGAGTTTCGCAGCGCGTGCGGTGGGTATCACGCGAGCCAAGCCTTCTTGCTCGATCTGCACCAGCATGTCGGTTGCGATAGCCTCGATCTCAGGCACGATGATGTGTGGCTTCTCTTTCTCGATGAGGGTTCGCAGTGCTATGCCATCAGCCATATTGATGACATGCGCACGATGCGCCACCTGATGCCCTGGTGCGTTCTCGTAACGATCCACCGCGATGACTTCGACGCCTAGACGCTGCAAGGCGATGATGACTTCCTTGCCTAATTCCCCGCTACCCAACAACATGACTTTGGTGGCGGAAGGTGAAAGAGGCGTGCCTAGAGTGGTGGGTTTCATAGATCAGCAGCCGATGAAAGACTGAACGATATTACTAATTGGTGATCGGCAATGCCTTCGCACATTCGGCGATGCCGTTGCGTTTGAGCATCTTGATATAGTCATCCTCACTCTGTGCAACAACGAGTTCAAGGTAGGCGATGTTCTTTTCGATGGATTCGATATAGTAGTTTCGCCGCTCGCCATAGACATCTTCGAAGTGGTATTCGAGCTTGTGATAGATACCATCCAGTACCCCATCCAACTTCTCACGTGTGACTGTGTAAAAACCCTTGGTCTTACCCAAGAGGTCGAACATACCCTGATAGCTACCGAATTGAGCTTCTTTGAATTCATGGAAGAGGAAGAGCAACTTCTCGATATATTTTCGATCTGCCATCTGCCCCGTGATATCAGCTGTTGCCACGATGCGCGCCAACATGCGGGACCTCTCCGTCGCAAAATCGATCTGCGCGAACGGTCTGAAATGCTCAGTACCTAGGATCATGCCTTTCACATCCACCAAGATGCCGGTGGGTAACATGCGTTCGCCGAAATAATGTTCCATGAATTCGACACCACGTTGTACGTGCGTCTGGGTGAACTGCGCGCCTGTTCCGAACTCCTCACCACGACGTTGGGCATAACCGATGTCGTGCATCAGGATGGCCAGCATCATCAAAGTGAGCTCTTCGTCTGATAGTTTGTCACCTGAACGATGCACACCATGCATCAATCTCACGCCACACATAAATACTTCTAGCGTGTGGGACAGGTCGTGATAGAGCGTCTTGATCGGTGCGTATCCGGGGAACTCACCGTAGAACATGCGCATCACGTCTTTGTAGACCTTATGGACGAGCGTGAAGTCGTAATGCGGGCTGATGCGACGAATGACGATGGTCGCTTTATCCCAAACGATATTAGGGTCTGTGTTATCAAACAGCTCGGACATCTCAGCAGGCGTGGGCGCTTTTTTCATGAGTATTTTGTATTTTCAGACCTTGTCACTAGTCTTGTTCTTTCGTTCTGGCCTCAGTCTACCCCACAGCCTTCTCTGAAGACAATCGTCCGGAGAGCAATGTGGCAGAAATGATCAGCGTCGCACCTATCCAATCACGCATTTCCATCGCCTCGGTGGCAAGGAAATATGAAGAGAACGCGGCTACCACCAACTCGAACAAGAATAGCACCACCGCACGGTTAGCTGACAGATGCGTGACACCGTATTGCACGGCGAAACTGGTGGCACACAACACCAATCCCATCAATGCCAGTATTAGCCAATAGCCTGAATTGATGTGGGTGAATTGCGCTGATATATCACCCTGCCATAACAAGAACGGCAAGGTCAGTGACGCCGTACCCAACCATAGACTGAACGATTTAGCCTCTACCGAAAGATGAGCGGCACGGCGCGAGGTGACATTGGAAAGCGCGAAGCCCATGCCCGCTGACAGCCCCAACCATTCCGACAGATTCTGCGGGACAGGCAACCCCAGACGCGGCTCCCACAGCATGATCATCGCACCCAGCAGGGACAACGCGATCACACCGTAACCGAAGCGATTGAGGCGCTCCCCTAACAACCAGAAAGAGAACAGGATGGTCCACACGGGCGCGAGGTAGAACAACAACAGCACGCGCATCACCTCACCATGCAACATGCCCAGCACGTAACCCAGATTCGCCCAGCCTGCGCTCAATATCAACAGCAACGCCCACCAACCAAAAGTGGAACGTTCGCGCCACACGCGCGGCAGCATGAATACGCCGAAGCCCATCGCCAGCGCGTAAGTGATGAAGGTCGCCAGCGCGCCTGACATCCCAGCCTCTTGCAACACACGATAGGGATACCAGATCAATCCCCACACCAGCGCCCCGCTCAATACGCCGATCACTGGCATGACATTTTGTTTTGATGGCACTCGCACGACCTTTATAATGCGCGCTCTTTAGAGAACGCTGCGTTTTTGCCAATGAACCAAGACCTACAAAAGCTTCAGCCCTACCCCTTCCAGAAACTCGCCAAACTGTTCGGCGAAGTAACACCGAACGCAGCGCTCAAACCGATCAGCCTGCATATCGGCGAGCCCAAGCATGACACGCCGCGATTCATCAAAGATGCCTTGATCGCTGGCTTGGATGGACTTGCTAATTATCCCACAACAGCAGGCAGTGACGGCCTGCGCTCCACCATCGCGCAATGGGTAGGCCGTCGTTATGGCATTCCCGCACCTGATGCCAAGACCCAAGTGCTTCCCGTGAATGGTAGCCGCGAAGCCTTGTTCTCCTTTGCCCAAGCGGTGATCGACCGCAGCAAGCATGATCCTGTCGTGATCTGCCCCAACCCCTTCTATCAGATCTATGAAGGTGCCGCCTTCCTCGCGGGGGCGACTCCGCATTTCTTCAACACGCTGCCTGAAGATGATTTTGCGATGGACTTCGCACAATTGCCTGAAGCGGTGTGGCAGCGTACGCAACTCATCTACGTCTGCTCACCGGGCAACCCGAACGGCCGCGTGATGCCATTGGCAGAGTGGAAAACGCTGTTCGAGATGAGCGACCGCCACGGCTTCGTCATCGCTTCCGACGAGTGTTACTCCGAGATCTATTTTGGTGACGACCAGCCACTGGGCGCACTGCAAGCCGCACAGCAACTGGGGCGTAGCGACTACAAGAACCTGGTCGTGTTCTCCAGCTTGTCCAAACGCTCCAACGTGCCCGGCATGCGTTCGGGTTTCGTCGCTGGCGACGCCAAGGTGTTGGAACGGTTCGCGCTGTATCGCACCTATCACGGCTGCGCCATGAATCCCGCCATCCAAGCGGCGACCATCGCCGCGTGGAACGATGAAGCGCATGTCGCCGAGAACCGTCGCTTGTACGCGGAGAAGTTCGACCAAGTCATCAAACTGCTCTCGCCCGTGTTGACCGTGGCCAAGCCCGATGCCAGCTTCTACCTGTGGATACGCACCCCCATCGCAGACACCGCCTTCGCGCAACAGCTATACCGCGACTATAATGTGTCCGTATTGCCGGGTAGCTTCTTGGCGCGTGAAGCGCACGGAGTCAATCCCGGCAGCAACTTCATCCGCTTGGCGCTGGTCGCCAATCTGGACGAGACACTGGAAGCCGCACGACGTATCACAGCATTCACATCAAAACTCAACTAGGAACTTACAATGCCTCAATTACAAGCCATCATCGAAGAAGCCTTTGAACGCCGCGCAGAGATCACACCACGCAACGTGGATGCGCAACTCAAAGAGACCATCAACACCGTCATCGAATATCTGGACCAAGGCAAACTGCGCGTGGCTGAGAAGATCAATGGCGTTTGGGTCACCCACCAGTGGATCAAGAAAGCAGTGTTGCTGTCCTTCCGTATCGAAGACAACAATTTCATCAAGGGCGGCTTCACCAACTATTTCGACAAAGTGCCATCCAAGTTCGCAGACTACAACTCCAAAGAATTCCGCGAAGGTGGCTTCCGAGTCGTACCACCTGCGGCTGCGCGTCGCGGTGTTTACATCGCCAAGAACGTGGTGCTGATGCCGTCCTACTGCAACATCGGTTCGTATGTGGATGAAGGTACCATGGTGGACACATGGGCAACTGTCGGTTCCTGTGCACAGATCGGCAAGAACGTACACTTGAGCGGTGGCGTAGGTATCGGCGGCGTGTTGGAACCTGTTCAAGCGAACCCGACCATCATCGAAGATAACTGCTTCATCGGCGCGCGCTCAGAAGTGGTCGAAGGTGTGATCGTGGAAGAAGGTTCCGTCATCTCCATGGGCGTGTTCATCGGCCAATCCACCAAGATCCTCGACCGCGAGACAGGCGAGATCATCTACGGCCGCGTACCTGCGGGTTCCGTCGTCGTCAGCGGCAGCATGCCTTCCAAAGATGGCACCCACAGCTTGTATTGCGCGGTCATCGTGAAGAAGGTCGATGCCAAGACATTGGGCAAGACCGGCATCAACGAGTTGTTGCGCGGCATCTAAAGTGAGTTCATGTGCTTCTGAAAATCAAAATGGCTAAGCCAGACAAGGCGCGCGACACAAATCGCAGCGCGGCATATGGTCGATATGTAAGCAAGATTTTTGGAGCGCAACGCCGTATGGCGACGCCATTTTGATTTTAAGGAGTACATGATGATCGTTACACCACTGCTGCAACTCGCCGCCGACAAACAAGCTTCAGACTTGTTCTTCTCCGTCCACGCACCTATCCAGATCAAGATCAACGGTGTGGTGATGCCTGTGAACGCCCAGTCACTGACAGCTGAGAACGTCAAGCAGATCGCCTACGAGATGATGACGCCGGATCAGATTGCCGATTTCGAGATGCATATGGAGATGAACTTCTCCTTCCGTGTCCCAGAGATCGGCAACTTCCGCGTCAACGTGTTCCGCCAGCGCGGCAGCATCGCCATCGTCATCCGTTATGTACGTGCGAATGTGCTGAACGTCGAAGAATTGCACCTCCCCTTGGTGTTGAAAGAACTCATCATGGAGAAGCGCGGACTCGTGCTGATGGTGGGAGCGACAGGCTCAGGCAAATCGACCACCTTGGCTGCGATGATCCAGCATCGAAATGAGACGCAGACCGGTCATATCCTCACCATCGAGGATCCGCTCGAGTACATGTTCAAACACGAGAAGTCCATCGTGAACCAACGCGAGATCGGGACGGATACAGCGGATTACGGTGCAGCGCTGGTGAGTGCCATGCGCGAGGCGCCCGACGTACTGATGATCGGTGAGATACGCGACCGCGACACACTGAAGCATGCGCTGATCTTCGCGCAGACAGGCCACCTCTGCCTCTCCACGCTGCATGCGAACAACAGCTACCACGCGCTGAATCGCATCGTGAACTTCTTCCCCTACGATGCACGCAACAGCATCTTGTCCGACCTGTCACTGTGCTTGCGTGCCGTCATCTCGCAACGACTGATCCGCAATGCTCAAGGGTTGCTCGTACCCGCCGTCGAGGTGTTGCTCAACTCCGCCTTGATCGCCGACCTCATCAAGAACGATCAGATCGACAAGATCCGTGATGCCATCGAACAAAGCGTGTCGCAAGGCTCGCAGACTTTCGAACAGGCGCTCTACAAGCTATACAAAGCTGGTCACATCACCAAGGAAGAGGCATTGAAGAACGCCGACTCGGCTAGCAACCTGTCTTCGCTCATCGACTATTCGCAGACGAGCAAAGTCAAAGCTTATGACCCGAATGCCAATCCGACTGCCATGCCGTCAACTTCGTCATCTCCAGATTTCGGTGGCATCAAACTCAACATCGAGATGCCAGGCAATAGCTAAGAATGCAGTCATTCCTTTTTGAATCGACCTCCTACGAGCCCTCACCCCAACCCTCTCCCGCAAGCGGGCGAGGGGGCGGACGAATTACTGCGTAATCATCATGTCAACGAAGTTATATGGCATCCCCAATTGCGATACAGTCAAGAAATCGCGTGCATGGCTCACGGAACATGGTGTCGCGTACGAGTTCCACGACTTCAAGAAGCATGGCGTAACAGAAGCGCTACTTTCGGATTGGCTGAAACAAGTCGGTTGGCAAAGATTGCTCAAGAAGACAGGGCCAACTTGGTGCAAGCTGCCCGCCGAGGTCAAGGCTTCTATCAAAGATGATGCCTCTGCTTTATCCCTGATGTTGCAACATCCCAATGTCATCAAACGTCCCGTGCTGGTACGCGAGGGGAAAGTGCTGATGACCGGTTTCACACAAAACGATTACGACAACCTTAAACTTTAAGCACAAAGAACATGAGCGCAACTTTAGAACTGACCAAGCAACTCATCTCCCGCAAGTCACTCACCCCTTTGGACGAGGGGTGCATCGACATCATCGGCGCCCGCCTTGCGCCCATGGACTTCAACTTGGAAAAGATGCGCCACGGTGAAGTGGACAATCTGTTCGCACGTCGCGGCGCTGCTTCCCCCATCGTGTGTTTCGCTGGCCATACCGATGTCGTACCGACCGGCCCTGTCGACAAATGGGACAGCGATCCATTTACCCCTACGGTGCGCGATGGCATGTTGTATGGTCGTGGCACGGCGGATATGAAAGGCTCCATCGCCGCCTTCGTCAGCGCCACCGAGCGCTTCGTCGCGTCCTACCCACAACACAAAGGCAGCATCGCACTGCTACTCACCTCAGACGAAGAAGGTATCGCCGTTGACGGTACCGTGCGCGTGGTCGAAGCGCTGAAAGAGCGCAAGGAGTTCTTGGATTACTGCATCGTGGGCGAACCCACTGCTGTGGCTAAGGTCGGCGACACCATCAAGAACGGGCGACGCGGCTCGCTCTCCGCCACCTTGATCGTCAAAGGCGTGCAAGGTCACATCGCGTACCCGCATCTGGTGAAGAACCCCATCCACAAGGCTGCGCCCGCCATCGCCGAATTGGCCGCGACAGAATGGGACAAAGGTAACGAATATTTCCCGCCCACCTCGTGGCAGATCTCCAACATCCACGGTGGCACGGGTGCGACCAACGTCGTACCCGGAACCGTCGAGATCCAGTTCAACTTCCGCCACTCCACCGCCAGCACAGTGGACAGCTTGAAACAACGCATCCACGCCGTCCTCGACAAACATGGCTTGGAATACGACATGCAATGGGAGAACTCTTCCGGCAAACCCTACCTGACACCGCGCGGTGATTTAGTAGATGCAGTCGCGGATGCAATCAAACAAGTCACCGGAATCGATACTGAACTCTCGACCAGCGGCGGCACTTCTGACGGCCGCTTCATCGCCGACATCTGCAAGCAGGTCCTAGAAGTCGGCCCCGTGAACGCGACCATCCATAAACTCAATGAATGTGTATCAGTGGACGACCTCGAAGCTTTATCCGAGATCTATTACCTGACCTTGGTCAAGTTACTCGCAAAATGACGAAGCTGGTACTCATCCTGCTGGTCATCATCCTCATCGTGTGGATCGTCTCTCGCTCCCACCGTGAACGTGATAGAAGCAGTGGTGATGGAAGTAGTACAGGCAGTTCAAGCGATTCCCAATCGTCTGGCTCGAACTGTAAAGACAATGACAGCTGCGATGGCGGCGACGGAGGCGGTGGAGATTAAATGGATATCAATTACTACTCAGAGGCGAATTCCTCACTCAAGACATTGCGCGATTGTTTGCGCTTCGCGGTCAGCCGCTTCAATGAAGCCGAGCTCTTCTTCGGTCATGGCAGCGATGATGCCTACGACGAGGCAGCTTATCTTGTCTTACATACGCTCCACCTCCCTCTGGACAGGCTAGAACCCTTTTTGGATGCGCAACTCACGCAGTCTGAGATCTATGCGGTCATCGACATCATCGAGAAACGTGTGGAGCAACGTATCCCTGCTGCCTATCTGACGAACCAAGCATGGCTGGGCGACCTCTCCTTCTACGTGGACGAACGCGTCATCGTGCCGCGCTCCTTCATCGCCGAATTGTTGCGTGAGGAATTGTCGCCGTGGATCGAGGATGCCGAAGAAGTGACCAGCGTCTTGGATATGTGCACCGGCAGTGGCTGCCTTGCCATCCTAGCCGCACACACCTTCCCTAATGCAAGTGTCGATGCAGTCGATCTCTCCGCCGATGCCTTGGATGTCGCTCAATACAACGTCACGGACTATCATTTGGATGAGCAGATCACCCTCATCGAGTCCGACCTTTTCACCAATCTCGAAGGCAAGCGCTACGACCTCATCATCTGCAACCCACCGTACGTGGATGCACCCTCGGTCGCCGCACTGCCGCCCGAATACAAACATGAACCCGAGCTATCCCTCGGTAGCGGCGACGATGGTCTGGATGCGACACGCATCATCCTTGCCAAGGCAGCCGAACATTTGAATCCGAACGGACTGCTCCTCGTCGAGATCGGTCATAACCGTGACGCGCTCGAAGCGGCATATCCAAAGCTCCCCTTCACTTGGCTGGATGTCGCCGCTGGCGACCAGTTCGTATTCATGCTGCGCCGTGAGGATCTGCTGTAAGCGCATGTCTGTAGAGCACTACGAAAATTTCCCCGTCGCATCGATCTTGATGCCCAAGCGACTGCGCAAGCCAGTCGCCGCCATCTACCACTTCGCGCGCGCAGCAGACGACATCGCCGATGAGGGCGATCTCTCGAATGAAGAGCGACTGCAGCAATTGGATGATTTTCGTGATGAGCTGATCCATATCGCAGCGGACGAGACACCGTTGATGCCCTTGTTCCAACATCTGGCTGTTGAGGTCAAAGCACATGCGCTTCCCTTGCAGCCCATGCATGATCTGCTGGATGCCTTCTCGCAAGACGTCATCAAAAAGCGTTACGCGAACTACGACGAATTGCTCGACTACTGCCGTCGCTCTGCCAATCCCGTGGGTACGCTGCTGTTGCATCTGTACGAAGAAGCCACACCCGTCAACCTCGCCTACTCGGATGCCATCTGCACCTCGCTGCAACTCATCAACTTTTGGCAGGACGTCGCCAAAGACATCACCATCGCACGCATCTATCTGCCACAAGACGACATGGCTCGCTTCGGCGTGACGGAAGAACAGATAGACCAAGCGCGATGCGATGACGCGTGGCGTGCATTGATGAAGTTCCAGATCGAACGTGCTCGCGCATTGATGTTATACGGAAAACCACTCGGGACCATCCTCACTGGGCGCATCGGACTAGAGATGCGCATGATCATCCAAGGCGGCCTACGCATCCTCGACAAGATCGAAGCTGCTGACTACGACGTATTCAACAAGCGCCCAGTATTGCGCCCATTCGACTGGGTTATCATGCTGGCCAAATCTGCCCCCCTCTGAAACCGATGGACTCTTACCAGTACTGCGTAGACAAGACCAAGCAAAGCGGCTCCAGTTTCACCAGCAGCTTCCGTTTCCTCACGCCAGACAGACGGCAAGCCATGACCGTGTTGTATGCCTTCTGCCGCGAGGTTGATGATGTGGTGGATGAATGTTCGGATGCTGACGTGGCGCGCACCACGCTCAATTGGTGGCGTAACGAAGTAGCGGCAGTATTCGGAGGACACCCTACCCATCCAGTCTGCAAAGCATTGATACCCGTCGTTGCAAGATTCAATCTGCCGCAAGAACACCTGCTAGAGATCATCGACGGCATGGAGATGGACCTCGACCAGCCGCGTTATGCCGACTTCAAATCACTGCAACTGTATTGCTATCGCGTCGCCTCGGTGGTCGGCCTGCTGTCGGCTGAAATCTTTGGCTACACGGATCGTGAGACATTGAAATACGCGCACGACCTCGGCATCGCCTTCCAACTCACCAACATCATCCGTGACGTGGGCGAGGATGCGCGACGCAACCGCATCTACCTACCGATGGATGAGATGCAGCAGTTCGGTGTCACCGCTGCCGACATCCTCAATTCACGCGAGACTCCAAATTTCCAAAAGCTGATGGCGTTCCAGATCGAACGCGCGCACCGTTTCTATGACCAAGCACTCGCCCATCTGCCCGCAGTGGATCGCAAAGCACAACGTGCCGGACTCATCATGGCGGCCATCTATCGTGCTGTGCTGGAAGAAGTCGAACGCAGCGGCTGCCATGTGTTGAAAGAGCGGGTCTCGCTCGGCACGGGTTACAAGCTGTGGCTGGCGCTCAAGGCATGGGCCACGAACTGAACGTCGGCATCATCGGCGGTGGCTATGCTGGCATGGCGGCCGCCGCTGAACTCACTGCGCGCGGTATCCAAGTCACTGTCTTTGAAAGCGCCAAGCAACTGGGCGGTCGTGCACGTGGCGTGCTGCACAACGACACCCAGCTCGACAATGGACAACACCTCTTGCTCGGTTGCTACCGCGAGACATTGCGCCTCATCGAATTGGTTGGCGGCGACATAGAAAAAGACTTCCTGTGTCTGCCTTTGCAACTCGACCTACACGGTCAGTTCTCGCTAAAAGCACCCCGCCTGCCCGCCCCGTTACATCTACTCGTCGCCTTGCTCAATGCGCAAGGACTGACGTGGGCCGAACGCATGAAGGCCGCTGGGTTCATGCTCAAGTTGCAAGGAATGAGGTTCCAGCTTGAGCACGATAAGACCGTCAAAGAACTGCTCGTTGAGTTCGGCCAAGATGCAGACCTCACCCTCAAGCTGTGGGAACCGCTGTGTATCGCCGCGTTGAACACGCCTATCCATAAAGCGTCCGCACAGGTATTGCTCAATGTGCTGCGCGATGCGCTCAACCGCAAACGCGCGGATAGCGACATGCTGTTGCCGCGCATCGACTTCACCACATTGTTCCCGCAACGTGCAGCGGACTATGTAGTGCTGCATGGTGGAAAAGTGCATCTCTCATGTGGCGTGGAGTCCATCGAACCAAAACAGGACGGCTTCGAACTGATGACAGTTGAAGGCAGTCAGACCTTCAGCCACGTGATCTGTGCCGCACCGCCCAGCGTTGCCGCCAAGCTGTTACGGCCTATCCCAGAGATGAGCAAAATCGTTTCGCAGATAGATTCATTGGAACAGCAACCCATCTACACCGTGTATCTGCAATACCCAGCGCAAGTACGCCTACCCCATCCCATGATCGGGCTGCATCAGCGCTTCAGCCAATGGTTGTTCGACAAGGGGCAGATCGCCGCCCAGCACGGCTTATTGGCTGCCGTCATCAGCGCGGAAGGCATACACCAGGAATTGAGCCAAGATGAGCTGGCGGAGAAAGTCATCGCCGAACTGCGTGATGAGTTCGGCATCGTTGCAAGGCCGGATTGGTTCAAAGTCATCGCCGAGAAACGTGCGACATTCTGTTGCTCACCGAATCTGGATCGCCCTACCCAACGCACTGCCATCCCCAACCTACTGCTGGCGGGCGACTACACAGACGGCGATTATCCAGCGACGCTGGAAGGTGCGGTGTTGAGTGGTTTGCGTTGCGCTGAACTTTGTCTGCCAGCGCGAAAATAGTCCGTGTTGTCGTAATACGTAGCCACTTCGTTATCCGCACTCCACCCCGGAATACCTAACAAAGGCACAGGCGAAAGCTCACGAGTGTTGCGTGCATTCTCAGCATTCGAAAGATACGCCGCCAACTGCTCATCAAGATGCGCCAATCGCTGGTTTAGCGACCAAGTAAAGAAGGCCTTTTCCACGGGAAGCAGCAAGCCTTGCCCGGTCATTCCGACATAGGGATTCAGCGCCTTTTCGTAGAGCCCGTGTCCGAAGATATAGAAGCCCATGTTTGCATCCAGTTGCTCCCGCCGATGCCAGAACAATTCCTTCCAGCGGAACCCTCGTAGCAGTTCAGCCAAGTCATCGTCCGCATACGGAACGATGACGCCAGACTCATCCTGCAAAGTGATGGCATCGCGCACTGCGCCCCGCTCGCTCGATCCTTCAGGCAGCGCCGCTTGAGTCAACGCGGCGTAATGTCTGCCATTGATCGCCGCTTTGGCTTTAGGGAAGGTCAGCCACACCAGTGCATTCAGCAGATCGTGCCAGTTGTCCGCACGGGTCGGCACTTCCCCCTTCAAATAACAACGCGGCTCGTATTGCGCCTCGAATTCCAGCTTGCCGTATTCCTGTGGGACGAATGAGAGCGACGTTCCGTTATGCACTTTGATGCTCGGCTCATGTGCCAGCAACAGCGCATTGCATTCCGGCAACGTCGGGAAATGTCCTGCATGCATGCGAGCAATGACGGGATGCAACGGCTCGAATGCGGTCGCTTTCAAAAGTGATTCTTTGTCCCACTGTGTGTTGATATCCATAGCGGAAGTTTATCTGAAACGCGCTCTACAACACATATACTGCGGCTTGTGGTAACTTGCGCGCATGTTTGAAATTGGGAGTAGATGATGGACGATCTCGATGCAATCCAAGCCAGCTTAGCCAGCTTCACCCAACGCCTCGACGAAGCCTCGTCGGATCGTTTCAACGAACTGCGCAAGTGCTCCTTCTTCGACCCCATCCCCAGCGAGTGGCTCACCCCCATTTCAGAACATGCCGAGATCAAGACTTTCGCACAAGGCCAAGCGATGACCACCGAAGGCGAAGACATGACCTCTTTCTTCGTTATCCTGTTTGGCACAGCTACCGCCTATTACCGAGGTAAAGCGGTTGGTGTCATCCATAGTGGTGAATGTATCGGCGAGGGAGTCTTCTTTGCCAACGAGACCTTGGAACGTTCTGCGACCGTCACTGCAGATAGCCATCTTGTCGTTGCTGAGTTCAAGAAGACAGGTCTAGACAGCATCAAAGGTGATGCCAAGACATACATAGACAAAGCTTTGCTGACCGCTCTCTTCAAGAAACTGCACGGCGCCAACCGCAAGATCGAGGAGTTGCTGCGCTGACCCCATGAGCATCATCGCTGTATTCAATCAAAAGGGCGGCGTCGGCAAAACCACCACAGCGCTCAACCTTGCAGCAGCACTATTGCGTAGTGGCCGCTCCACCTACGCCATCGATCTAGACCCACAAGCCCAACTCAGCGCCATCACCAATGTCACCGCCAAATCTGGCGACGAAACGGTGTTGGCTGCGTTCCACCACAACCGCCCCCTGCGCGAACTGGTGCACACCTCAGCCAACGGCATGCACGTCATCCCATCCCACACCGAACTTTCCAAGGTGGATGTGTTGTATGGCAAGGGTTACAACGTGGTGAACAAACTCAATACTGCGTTGAGATTAGAAAAGTTCGGCGACAAAGACTCCCCCTTGATCATGGACTGCAGCCCCTTGATCGGCGTGCTTTCCCTGAATGCCATCTTCGCCTGCAACGGACTCATCGTCCCCATCTCCGCAGACCATCTTTCCACCAACGGCGCGATGCAGATCGAAAAGACATTGCATGCCTTAGAGAACGTACTCAAGCGTCGCGTCAAACGACGCTACCTGCTCACCCGTTTCGATGGGCGCAGAAAAATGGCGTGGGATGTATTGAAGCAAGTGGAAGAACACTTCGGTGCAGACGTGTGCCGCACCCGCATCTCAGAGAACGTCAGCTTGGCTGAGAGCCCAGCCTTGAATAAGACTATCTTCGAACATGCGCTAACTAGCCGAGGCGCGCATGACTACAGTGACTTACTGGAAGAACTGATGGCCGATGGGTTTATTGAGTGAGGTGTATCGCTGCAGTTTCGTGAGGTCAACATTGACTTCAATTCTGTCACAGCGGACCTTTAATCCCATTCCTCAGAGCACCCACTTTGCATCTATCCTAGACAGTCGATAAATACTGAAGATGAGGTAATCTGGCAGTTAACTACTCGTGATTCTCTGAATAAAAGCGAATTGAATTCCGTCCTTCTTCCTTGGCCAGATACATTGCAGCATCAGCACGCTTAATGATCTCGTCTTGGTTGTTGTGATCGATGAACATCACCACCCCGATACTTGCCGTGCATCGATGCTCGACTGTTGTTTCTGATCGGTCATCACGAGCGATCATCAATGAATAAGGAGCGGATAAAGTAGCAAGAATCTTTTCAGCGATCAGTTTAGCTAAAGAGGTCGCTGCTGCATTATCAACATCCAGCTCATTGAGTAGCACCACGAATTCATCCCCTCCCAAGCGAGCCACGGTGTCCATTTCGCGCACACATTTCTTTATTCTATTTGCAGCCTCTACCAAAAGTAAGTCGCCTGTAGCATGGCCATGGGCATCATTGAGAGCTTTGAAATTATCCAGATCAAGGAACAAGAGTGCGCCATAACACTTATTTCGCTTGCTAGCAGACATGGATTGAAGCAAACGGTCAAAGAGGAGACGACGGTTCGGCAGATGAGTCAGTGTGTCGTAGAACGCTAATTCGCGTACTTGCTCCTCCATGCGCTTGTGTTCAGTGATATCGCGACTGATTCCGAATAGTCCGACCACTAAATTATCTTGATTGAACAAAGGCCACTTACTTGTGCTGACCCACCCCTTGTTTCCGGCCTTGTCATAGTAAGGATCTTCCTTGTTAAGTAGTGGCTTGCCTTCACTGAATATAGGCAATTCCTCTTCGTAATATATCTGTGCAGTGTCCTTAGGAAATATATCGAAATCATGTTTGCCAACCATGTCCCGCCAACTGGCATGTCCTGTGATATTTGCCAGAGTCTGACTACAAAAACGAATGCGACTGTTCTCATCCTTGAAGTAGATGAAGTCGGTGGTGTTTTCAAGAAACGCAATGAAGTCACGATTCAACTCGACGATCTTGGATTGATTTTCCACACGCTCAGAAATATCCCGGCAAGTCCCAAGAAATAGCTGCTGTCCATCAACTTCTACGATCCTCGAACTTACCTCGACTGGTATCACAGACCCATCTTTACGTATACGTGCGGATTCGAACGTGAAATGCCCCTGCTCTCTGGTTAGCTCGAACCTCTCCTGAACGCCAGACGCAAACTCTGGAGTAATAAAATGTGCAATGGGTTTGCCAACGACCTCCTGTCTGGTACGACCGATCTGTTCATAACCGATTCGATTCATATCAACGATACGACCATCCATGGATATCAGTTCTATCCCATCGTTCACCGAATCAAAGATGTTGCTGAACTTTGCTTTCTCTCGTTCCAACAATGAATAGGGCTCTTCGATTACCTCGACCACGATAGCGCGATAGATGAACAAATACGCTATAACCTTATATATATGGCCTAGAACGTTGTAGCTACCCGTCATGGTCGTATATAGCGTGAAATAGAATTCACTCATCGCCAGAGTGCATGCCGCACCAAAAAGCAACACGACATTCAAGTTTTGCGGCTTTCGCATCTTCGACCACAAAATGACCGCAGTAACCACATTCAAGACGATGATCAAGTATTCGACATTCTTCTTGAATGGTGTGAGTCCCTGTCCTGGAATGAACGTATCAGGCAACCAACCCTGATGAAAGATAACGACCCAATTGATCGCCAGCACCATAACCACAAGTGCCGCAAATATCTGGTTGCGGGTTGTAAGCGAGACGATCTGCTGTGATGGCCTGACCGCAACGACTAGCAGGGCGATACATTCAAAGAATCTAGCTGACAACCAGAAGTTGAGGTGTTTTTGCGCATCATTTGGAGAAATGAAATCTGGCATCCCTCCATAGGAAATTGTGTGAGAAAAATCCAGCAACCCCACCGCAAATGAAGCACAAGCAAGTAGGACAATATTCCCAGAAAGGTTCCGACTATTCGAATTCCATCCAGCAGCAAACACCATCATGGAAGCCACGATGGATACGGATTCTAAGAATGTATGTAACGGAAGGTAGTTAGGAATGCCCTTGAATTCAGGCACGGAAGGTAGCAGCCAAGAAATGAGTTGCAATGCCGCAAGCGCAAGCAAAATCTTCCACATATTGCGCATCGCACTCTGGTATTTCGGGTGAAGCGATAAGACATCTGCGTAATTCATGTTAAGCCAGTGCCAAGTTCAATTCTGACAATTTAAAGCTCTTACTCTCATGTTGCGCGACAAATAGAAACTAGCAGCTACTGGCCAAAATCTTACTCTGTTTTGATCTCAATAACCACGCTTCTCATCGGCGCAGCTCAATACAAAGATACCAATAGTTGGGGGGGGGGTGAGCTCCATTGTGTGTCATTCCCAAAACGAAAGCTCTGAATTCTAATCATGAAGACTGCTTTGGCCGAAGAGCTCGCATTTGGGACCAACTTGCCAACTGATAGTCTTGGCCAACAATTGCTGTTATGCCAATAACTTTACTTAGATATCAACGTGATGATGTCCTCGACGGACATGACTTGAGGTGTCTTGTGGTCGTCCATCTGATTGGCGTTGCAGCTGATGATCTCGCAATGGTGATACATCTGACGTAGCTTGCGTTCTGCATCTTCCTGATCTTTCCCCGCGATGACGACGCTGACGATCTTCTGGCCGTCGCGGGTTTGGATCGAGAAGTTGAATTTCTGCATCAGCACGCTTTCACTCCCTATCAGATGACGCGTTGCCTTCTGGCTTCGTACAGGCATACGCCGGTACTGACGGACACGTTCAGGCTTTCTACGCTGCCTTGCATGGGGATGCGCACCAGTTGGTCGCAGGTCTCTTTGGTCAAGCGTCGCATGCCTTCACCTTCCGCACCCAACACAAAAGCCACTGCGCCTTTGTGTTTCACTTGGTGCAATTCGGTCTCGGCTTCGCCATCCATACCGATGACCCAGATATCGCGTTCCTTCAACTCACGCAGAGTGCGTGCGAGATTGGTGACGGTGATGTAAGGCACGGTCTGCGCTGCACCGCAGGCCACTTTCTCTACCGTGGCGTTGATGCCCACTGCGCGATCTTTGGGAGCGATGACGGCATGTACACCAAATGCATCTGCGCTGCGCAAGCATGCGCCCAGATTGTGTGGGTCTTGCACGCCATCCAACACCAATATCAAAGCCGGCTCGGTCAAGGTATCCAGCACATCATCCAGATGTTGTACTTTTTGTGATGCGTCCACGCGGGCAGCGACACCTTGATGACGTGGCGTTCCTGCCATGCCATCGAGGCGCTTGCCATCGACATTGATGATGCGCACGTCGTTGCTCTCTGCCAACTTCAACAGATCGCGCGCGCGCGGATCTTTGCGGGATGGATCGACGAACACTTCCATCACGCTGTCTGCGTTCTGACGGATGCGGGCGGTGACGGCATGGAAGCCGTGAATGATGCGTGACTCAGCCATGACGTTTTCCTGCCTTCTTACCTTTTGATTCAGCTTTTTTAGGTTCTGCTTTGACTTTCTTCGGGGTGCTTGCGCCCCATGCGCCAACGTTGAGGGTATCGGCAGCGTGAACGACTTCACCCACCAGCGTGAAATCGATCTTGGTGCTTTCCATATCCACACGCACTACTTTGACCTTCACGCGATCGCCCAGACGGTAACGCTTGCCGGTGCGTTCGCCCAACATCTGATGTTTCGCCGCATCGAAGTGGAAGTAGTCCGCGCCCAGTTCGGACACGTGTACCAAACCTTCGACATACAGATCATCCAAGGAGATGAACAGACCAAAACCGGTGACGGAAGAGATGGTTCCTTGGAACTCGCTGCCCAGATGGTCACGCATGTAGAAGCATTTGAGCCACGCTTCCACATCACGCGTCGCATCGTCTGCGCGGCGTTCAGTCATAGAGCAATGCACACCGAGTTCAGCCCACTTGAGTTGCGGTTTGTATTTCTTGCCTTCCAGCACTGCTTTGATGGCGCGATGCACCAGCAGATCGGGATAACGACGGATAGGCGATGTGAAGTGGGCGTAAGCCTCGTAACCCAAACCGAAGTGTCCCAAGTTCTCTTGTGCATACACGGCTTGACGCAGTGAACGCAACATCACCGTCTGCAACAGCCCGGCGTCGGGACGGCCTTTGATCTGTTTGAGCAGTTGGGAATAGTCGCCCGCCTGCGGATCGTCGCCGCCGCCCAGTTGCAGACCGAATTCTTTGAAGAACTCGCGCACGGCTTCCAGTTTCTCCGGTGTTGGACCTTCGTGCACGCGGTACAGGATAGGATGTTCATGCTCTTTCAAGAACGCCGCTGCGCAGACGTTAGCCGCCAACATACATTCCTCGATGAGCTTGTGTGCATCGTTACGCACCACAGGGATGATCTTCTCGATCTTGCCTTGATCATTGAAGATCATCTGTGTCTCGACTGTCTCAAAATCGATGGCGCCGCGTTTCGCACGTGCTTTGAGTAACACTTGGAACAACTTGTACAGATTGTTGATGCGCGGCAAGACAGCCGCATATTCACGCGCGTTCTCGCCTTGCGGATTTTCGATCATGTCGGCGACCTTGGTGTAGGTCAGACGCGCATGCGAGAACATCACAGAGGGATAGAAGCGATGCGATTGGATCTCACCTTCCGCGCTGATCTGCATGTCGCACACCATACACAGGCGTTCGACATTGGGGTTCAGCGAACACAATCCATTCGACAATTCTTCCGGCAACATCGGGATGACTCGACGCGGGAAGTACACCGAGTTGCCGCGATTGATGGCTTCTTTGTCCAGCGCATCGCCCGGCTTCACATAGGCGCTCACATCGGCGATGGCGACCACCAGACGGAATCCTTTGCTGTTCGGTTCGCAATACACCGCATCGTCGAAGTCGCGCGCAGTCTCGCCATCGATGGTGACCAAAGGCAACTTCACGACTGATTCACGACCTGCGTAATCTTCAGCTTTCACCAAAGGCGAGAACGCCTTGGCCTGTTTTTCTGCATCATGAGGGAACTCGTTCGGCAGATCGTGCTTGCGCAGGGCGATCTCGATCTCCATGCCGGGGTCGGCATAGTTGCCCAATACTTCGACGATGCGGCCGATAGGTTGGGCATGTTTGGAAGGCTGTTGCAAGATCTCCAAGATGACGACCTGCCCCGTCTTGGCATCGTTATGTTCGCCAGCGGCCACGAGAAAGTCCTGACTGATACGGCGGTTCTCGGCGACAACGAACTTGATGCCATGCTCTTCGTATATACGACCGACCACGCGCGTGTTGGCATGTTCCAGCACTTCGACGATCTTGGCTTCGCGCCGACCGCGCCTATCTTCTCCGCCGACACGCGCCATCACGGTGTCACCGTGCAGTACGTTGTGCATCTCCTTCTCGCTCAACACCAGATCGGCACTGCCGTCATCGGGAACGAGGAAGCCGAAGCCATCGGGATGTCCTTGTACCTTGCCTTTGACGAGGTCGAGCTTATCGACCACGCAGATGGCGCGTTTTCGGTTACGCATGATCTGACCGTCACGCTCCATCGCCTTCAAGCGACGCGTGAACAGCTCTTCCTCATGCAGTTCGATATGCAGTAGCGCGCAGAGGTCTTCCTGCTCTACCGGCACGCCCTTCTCTGCCAACATCTGCAAGATGTACTCGCGGCTAGGCAATGGGTGTTCGTATTGTTCGCGTTCCCGCTCCAAGAAGGGGTCGAGTTCACGGATGGTTTTTTTCTTTTTCGTCATTGACACAAAATCCTATAGCAATTAAAGTGCGCACCCTCAAGAAGGCCCAGATGGCGGAATTGGTAGACGCGCACGGTTCAGGTCCGTGTGCCGCAAGGTGTGGAGGTTCGAGTCCTCTTCTGGGCACCAAGGTTAAACAAAACGGTTCGCGTAAGCGAGCCGTTTTTGTTTGCAGCACATTCCCTCAAATAAAAACACGCACCGCTATCGCGATGCGTGCCTTTTGTATTTCCCAACTTCATTTAAGCCTTGAACGGGTGACGCAACACGATGGTCTCGTCACGATCAGGCCCAGTCGAAACCATATCGACCGGCACTTCACATATCTCGGCGATACGCTTCAGGTAATTCTGCGCTTCGACTGGCAAGTCTTCGAAACGCTTCACCCCCACGGTCGTACCACTCCAACCCGGCATGTCTTCGTACACTGGCTCGCAACCATCCAACGCTTCCGAACCAACTGGCAGGATGTCGCTGAATTGGCCATCGATCTTGTAACCCACGCCGATACGCACTTGCTCCATGCCGTCCATCACATCCAGCTTGGTGACGCACAGGCCGGACACGCCGTTGATCTGGATGGAACGCTTGAGCGCTGCCGCATCGAACCAACCACAACGGCGTGCACGCCCCGTGGTCGAACCGAATTCATGTCCCTTCTCGGCCAACATCTTGCCGATCGGGTCTTGCTTGGATTCTGCATCGTACAACTCTGTCGGGAACGGACCAGAACCGACACGCGTGGTGTACGCCTTGGTGATGCCCAACACGTAATGCAGGTTCTGTGGGCCGATACCCGCGCCAGCACAGGCAGCACCCGAGATACAGTTGCTGGAAGTGACGAACGGATAGGTGCCGTGATCGATGTCCAGCAACGTGCCTTGCGCACCTTCGAACAGCAAGTTCTGACCCGCTTTGTTGGCCTCATACAAGGCGCGAGGCACGTCCAGAACCAATGGCTTGATACGCTCAGCCAAAGCCAGTGCATCGTCCAGTGTCTTTTGGAAATCTACGGTAGGCGCGTTGAAGTAGTTCTTCAAAACGAAGTTATGGTAATCCAACACTTCGCCCAATTTCGCCGCGAAGCGTTTGCGATGGAACAAGTCTTGTAGACGGATGGCACGGCGTGCGACCTTGTCTTCGTAGGCCGGTCCGATACCACGTCCAGTCGTACCGATCTTGGCTGCGCCTTTGGCGATCTCGCGTGCTTTGTCGATGGCTTCGTGGTACGGCAGAATGAGTGGGCAAGCCTCGGAGATACGCAGACGCTCGTACACCTGCACCCCTGCCGCAGCTAGCTGGTCCATCTCTTTCAACAATGCAGAGGGTGAGAGCACCACACCATTACCGATGTAGCACATCACGTTCTCACGCAGGATGCCTGAAGGGATGAGATGCAGGACGGTCTTCTCGCCACCGATCACCAGCGTGTGCCCCGCATTGTGTCCGCCTTGGAAGCGTACGACCCCTTGAGCATTGTCGGTCAACCAGTCGACGACCTTGCCTTTACCCTCATCACCCCACTGCGTACCGATTACAACGACGTTCCTTGTCATGACTATTTCCGATCCAGACGTATTTAATTCTTCGAAGCGACGACGACCCACTTGCCGTCGCGCAAAACCAACTCTCTATCGCAATTCAACTCGGCATGATGCTCTGACTTACCCAACAGATCGACCACGACCGCCTCACCTTGTTTGCGTAATGCAGCGATGGCTTCTTGCAAAGACGCATCTTGTTTGTGTGGTGCGCGAATCGCTTGCGGCAATGCACGTTTCGCTAACAAACCATGCAACTGACGCAGATCCATGCTGAATCCAGTGGCTGGACGTGCACGCCCGAAGCTCATCCCCACATCATCGTAGCGACCACCCAAGGCGATCGCATCGTGACTGCCTGCGTGATAAGCCGCGAACACCATGCCGCTGTGATAGTGGTAACCACGCAACTCGGCAAGATCGATACCTACATTGCCTGCCAATGTCTTGAGTTGGTTCGCAGCCTGCTCCAACTCGTTCAATGCTGCAACGATTAGAGGAAGATCGGGCAACACCACCTTTGCACGCGCGATCACCTCGACACCACCAGAAAGTTTCGCCAAGGCCAATACCGCAGCTTGCGTATCTTTCGGCAATCCACTCACCAACTGTGTCAATGTGGGAACGTCTTTATGCTGCAATGCATTGAAGAGTTGCTCTTCCAACGCTGAGTCGACCTGAGCGTGATCCATCAATGCACTGAACACGCCCACATGCCCCAAGTCCAGATGCACTTGCTCTATGCCAAGCAGTGTCAGAATCTGCATCATCAGGCGTTGCACTTCAAGATCGCTCTCGATACCGGCGTGTCCATAAAGCTCCGCGCCGATCTGCAAGGGTTCGCGTGTACGCATCAAACCAGCTGGCTGGGTGTGCACGACGCTTCCGGCGTAACACAGACGCGTGATGCCTTTGCGATTCAACAGGTGTGCATCGATACGCGCCACTTGCGGCGTGATGTCTGCGCGCAAAGCCAATGTGCGTCCGCTCAACTGATCGACGAGTTTGAAAGTACGCAGATCCATCTCTGCACTATCGATGATGAGCAACGATTCGGCGTACTCAAGCAAGGGGGGAGCGACTAGCTGATATCCAGACAGGCGTAGGAATTCCAGCACCTCACGGCGCATGCCTTCGATACGCCATGCCTCATCCGGCAGCATGTCTTGAATGTTCTCAGGTAACAACCAATTCATCATTTGATCCAGTAAATCAACAACAGCCCACTCAACATCAATGTGAGCCCAAGAAAACGTACTTGCCCATCTTGGAACTGAGCGACTTTGCGCAAGGTCTCGCGCCATTCAGATGGAAACAGGAACGGCATGATCCCTTCCAGCACCAGCATCAGCCCAAAGGCGATCAGCCAATAATCACCCATCCTTCAGACTATCTGCCGCCGCCCTTGTTCGAACTCTTCAGGTATTTGAAGAAGGAGGAACTTGGATCGAGCACCATCACGTCGCTCTTGTTCTTGAAGGTCTGTTTGTAGGCATCCAAACTACGGTAGAAAGCGTAGAACTCAGAGTTGCGACCGAAGGCGCCGGCATACAGTGATGAGGCCTTTGCGTCGCCTTCACCTTTGATCTTCTGTGCATCACGGTAGGCTTGGGCCAAGATGACTTGGCGTTGACGATCCGCATCCGCACGGATCTTTTCGCTTTCCGCATTACCGGTCGCACGCAGCTCGTTCGCTACACGCTTACGCTCTGCTTCCATACGACGATACACAGAGTCGCTGATCTCGACCGGGAAGTCGACGCGTTTCAAGCGCACATCCAACACTTCGACACCGATCTTGCGTGCATCCCCATCTGTCTTCTCTTGCACGATGCGCATCAATTCATCACGTTTACCAGACACCACATCATGGATGGTCAACTTACCAAACTCTTCACGCATCGCTGAATTGACGGTCTGCATCAAACGAGTCTGCGCACGTGCCTCATCCCCACCAACGCTGATGTAATACTGTTTCACATCAAAGATGCGCCATTTAACGAATGAATCGACCAATACGTTCTTCTTTTCAGCCGTGATGAAACGCTCTGGTTCAGTCGTATCGAATGTCAAGATACGTGAATCAAAATAGCGCACGTTCTGCACCAGCGGCACTTTGAATTTCAGCCCTGGAGTAGTCTCCACGCGCATCACTTCACCCAACTGGAACACGATAGCGGTCTGCCGCTGATCCACGACAAACGCGCTCATGCCCACCAAGATCAGCAAAACAACTGCGCCAACCAATATATTTTTCATTTTCTGATTCATTTAGCGAGCCTCCCGATCACGGCCCAACCCAGTCGTACGTGGTTGCGCGAATTCACTCACTGGGGTCGCCCCCTGCTCTGCCACTTTTGCTACCTGAGCTGCTTGCACAGCCTCTGCAGATGGCGTCGAATTGGTGCTTTGGATCAATTTATCCAAAGGAAGATAGAGCAAGCTACCGTTACCTGTCTTTTGATCGATCAACACTTTGCTGCTACTGGTGAGGATCTGCTGCATCATGTCGATGTACATACGCTCACGCGTCACACTTGGCGCCTTCTCGTATTCGACGAGGATCTGCTTGAAGCGACTCGCGTCACCCTCTGCATTGGCAATCACACTCTGCTTGTAACCATCCGCCTCTTGCATCAGGCGTGCCGCCGCACCTTTGGCTTTCGGCACGACATCGTTGGCATAGGCTTGACCTTCGTTCTTTTGGCGTTCACGGTCTTGTCCCGCTTTCACGGCATCATCGAACGCAGCTTGCACCTGCTCAGGCGGTTGCGCGTTCTGCATGGTGATCTTGCTGATGACGATACCCGACTTGTATTTATCCAAGATGTCTTGCATCAACTTGGTCGTGGATGCGGCGACTTGCTCGCGACCTTCGTACAACACAAAGTCCATCTTGCTTCTGCCGACCACCTCACGGATAGCAGTCTCAGCCGCTTGGCGCACGTTCTCATCCGTCGCACGGTTGTTGAACAGGTATTCGCCAGGGTCTTTCAAGAAATACTGGACTGCGAACTGAATGTCGATGATGTTCTCGTCGTCCGTCAACATCAACGACTCTTTCAACATCTTGTTCTTTACGTTCTCGCGATAACCGATTTCAACAGTACGAACTTGGCTCAGGTTGACCACCTCGACCGTCTCGATCGGGTATGGCAGATGCCAACGCGGTCCAGCCTCGGTCACTTCTACCTGCTTGCCGAAGCGCAACACGACACCGCGCTGACTCGCATCGACGATATAGAAGCCGCTACCGACCCATATCAGTGCGACGATGACTACGATTAAGCCAACACCGCCGAAACCACCACCGCTAGTGCCGCCCGACTTATTGGGAGACCCCCCGCCGGAACCACCTAACAGCGATTGGATCTTCTTATTGAGATTGCGCATCACCTCCTCAAGATCAGGAGGGCCGCCACTGTTGTTCTTACCCCATTGCGGGTCATTCAGTCCCATATTCTTTACCTTCTTCTACTTAATGGTCGTTGAGGGGGTGCCACTCTACTGCTTGTGCCTCGACTCTTGGCCGATCTCTGACCTCGATCAGCGCAGCCCGCAAATCAGACAATCCATCACCTGTTTTTGCGCTTAGATTAACGGACGAGATATTACCATATTCATCACGCTTCACCCCTGCCGCCAAGGCTTGCAGGTCGATCTTGTTATACACCACGATCTGCGGGATCTTCTGCGCACCGATCTCGGCCAAGACCTTATTCACCTCGGCGACTTGGTCGTGGCGCTCGGGGCTGTTCACATCTACGACGTGCAGCAACAGATCGGCTTGCGCCGTCTCTTCGAGCGTGCTCCTAAAAGCAGCCACCAAACCATGCGGCAGATGACGGATAAAGCCTACCGTATCAGACAAAATGACCTGTTTAGGACTGTCTCCATCAAGGAATATCTTGCGCGCCGTGGTATCAAGCGTGGCGAACAGCTGATTGGCGGCGTACACATTAGAATTGGTCAGGCGATTGAACATCGTCGACTTACCCGCATTGGTATAACCCACGATGGAGACAGACATCACATCGGAACGGTCACGGGCTTTACGTTGTAGCTCACGATGGCGCTTGAGCTGCTTTAATCGCTCATTCAGCAGATGCACGCGCCTATCCAATTTTCGCCTATCCAATTCAAGCTGGGTCTCACCGGGACCACGCGCGCCGACAGCGAACTTTTGCTGCCCCATGTCCATGTTCATCCCCACCAGACGCGTGGATAGGTATTTGAGCTGAGCCAACTCGACCTGCACCTTGCCCTCGTGGCTTTGCGCACGCAAGGCGAAGATATCCAAGATCAACATGGTACGGTCGATGACTCGAACCTGCATCTTCGTGGTGAGATTGCGCATCTGCGCCGGCGAAAGATCGTGATTGAAGATGACTAGAGGTGCTTCCAGCTCCTCGACCAAGGCGGCTATCTCGTCGACCTTACCACTTCCCGCGTAGGTGGCCGGATCAGGCCGTTGACGTTTACCTTCGACCAAGGCGAGCGTCCTCACACCCGCACTTTCCGCAAGGAGGCGTAATTCTTCTAGGCTTTCTGCGTAATCGGGAGCGCCGAAGTCGAGACTGACCAATACCGCCGTATTGGCGACGGTGGTTGCCTCAGACATCACTCAGCGTCGAATGGAATGGTGACAGCGCGCGCGGGAACGATAGTGGAGATGGCATGTTTGTACACCATCTGCGTGACCGTGTTCTTCAGAAGCACCACATATTGATCGAATGACTCGACCTGACCTTGCAACTTGATGCCGTTGACGAGGTAGATAGCGACCTGCACATGTTCCTTGCGCAATGCATTCAGGAACGGGTCTTGTAGTTGTTGCCCTTTTGTACTCATGATTATCGACTCTTATGGTGATTAAGACGTTGCCACTCTACTGGATAACCCAGAATTAAGAAAGTGCTGTCAAGTTCAGCCGTACTTGCGACGTCCGCGCTTGCGGGCTGTATGTGCCGCCCTCTCTTCACTCTCCGTCAGTGGCCGGGGAGCCTTGTCAGCAAATGGGTTCTTGCCAGACTTGAATTCGATACGCAACGGCGTGCCTTCCAGCTTGAAAGCATCGCTAAAGCAAGATTCCAGATAGCGCCGATAGGTCTCTGGAACTTTATCCAGCGCACTCCCATGCACCACGATGAGCGGCGGGTTGCTGCCGCCTTGATGGGCGTAACGCATCTTGGGGCGGAAGATGCTACCGCGCGGCGGTTGTTGTTTTTCGACTGCAGCTAGAAGCACGCGTGTCAATTGCGGCGTAGGTAATTTTCTCATCGCCGCTTCATATGCCTGATTCACCGACTTGAGCAAAGCATCCACTCCCGTGCCATTCAGCGCCGAGATGAAGTGGCGCTTGGCAAAACTCAAAAAGTGCAGCTTGCGCTCGATGTCACGTTTGGCGGTATCACGCTTGTATTCGTCTAGCCCGTCCCATTTATTCACTGCCAGCACCAAGGCGCGCCCCGTTTGCAACACGAAATCTGCGAGGTGCGCATCCTGCTCGGTGATCTGGTCGCGCGCATCCACCACCAACACGACCACATTGGCATCTTCGATGGCTTGCAAGGTCTTCACCACAGAGAACTTCTCGATGGCTTCGTCGATCTTGCCACGGCGACGCACACCTGCCGTATCGATGATGGTGTATTGCTTTCCGCTACGTTCGAAATCGATGTAGATGGAATCGCGCGTCGTTCCCGGCTGGTCGTAGGCAATGACGCGCTCCTCACCCAGTATGGCATTGACCAAGGTTGATTTACCGACGTTGGGACGGCCCACGATGACCAACTTAGGATGAGTCGATTTCTCTTCGGCCTCCTCTTCAAAAGCTGGCAACTCATCCAGCGCGAGACCGATCATCTCGGTGACGTTATCACCGTGCGCGGATGAGATGGGAATGGGAGTTCCCAAAGCAAGTTCATGGAACTCGACCGTGGCACGCGCGCTCTGCATGCCCTCAGACTTATTCACCAACAGCATCAATGGGCGACCTGTCTTGCGCAGTTGCGTCGCGATGATGCGATCTTGTGGAGTCAGTCCGGCACGTCCATCCACGATGAACAGCACGAGGTCTGCTTCATCGATAGCTTGGCGCGTCTGCTTCGCCATCTCGTACAGGATGCCTTCTTTGGCGACAGGCTCCAGACCACCTGTATCCACCACCAAGTAAGGACGCTCGCCGACACGGCCTTTGCCGTAGTGGCGGTCGCGTGTCAGTCCGGGTTGATCGGCCACCAATGCATCACGACTGCGCGTGAGGCGATTGAACAAAGTGGATTTGCCGACGTTAGGACGACCGACGAGTACGAGTGTAGGTAACATGAATTTCGTTATTTGATGGCGATGGAATACAGCTCGCCGTCGCTGGTTTGGATCAATGCGCCGTCACCCAATGTGACTGGCGGTGTCAGGATGGCACTGCCATCCGTCTTCTGGCGCGCGACGAAACTGCCATCTTCCCGCTTCAATACATGGATATAGCCTTCGTAGTCACCCACCAATAGGAAGTCATCCAAGGGGAAGGCTGCAGTCGCAGCGCGGTACGACATCTGATCGTTCTTCCACAAGGAACTACCTGTCGTCCTGTCTGCCGCCAGCACATTGCTGTCGCTGTCGGTGATATACAGATTGGCGCCAAACAATGACAAACCCTTGTCGCTAGAGAACTCGCGCGACCACAAGCTGCCGCCTTGTATCGCATCGAAGCAAGCGACGCGACCTTGGAACGCCACGGCGCAGACTTGCGTGTCATCTACCGCAGGCAGGCTGGTGATATCACTGATGCGTTCTAGCTCGGTGTTGCCCCTAGGTTGCGAGACCGCTGATTCCCAGATGACCACGCCCTTGGTCAAGCCGATCGCCGCAACCTTGCCTGCCGCAAAACCCGCGTACACCATACCATTGCGGATCACCACGCCAGCATGGTTACGCACGACCAAAGCGGGCGTGGAACGCTCATACAACCAGATACGTCTTCCATCCTGCGCATCCATCCCAGCGATACGGCCATTACCCGTACGCACCACCACGATGCCGTCGGCGATCTTAGGCGCGCTCAATACCTCGCTGGAAGCTTTCGTCTTCCAACGCAAATTACCTGTCTCATCTTCATAGGCTGCGACTTCACCTTTATCGCCCCCGACTAGAACCAGCCCATCCCCCGCGCCAACTCCACCCGTGATGGTGAAGCCCGGCTCTATACGCCACACCTTCTTGCCGCTGTCGCGGTCGAAGCGATACACATACTTGGTGTCGGCAGCGAATACACCTTCACGCGTCACTGCGGGAGTCAGTACGCTGAAGCCTGCTTCACCGACGCTCTGCTTCCAACGTACATCGACTTTAACGGAGGGCTTGAAGGAGACTAGTTTTGCCGGCTCGACAGCCGCCTTGTCGCTGCTACAAGCAACGAGGGAAACTGATATCGCGAGTGCTAGAAGACGACCGAATCTCATTTTGCAGCGCCCAGACCATCCAACTTCAATTGGATCAGATTGCGGTACATGCTCTTGGCATCGGTCTTATCCAACGCTTGTTGGTAGGCTGCGCGTGCTTCGGCTGTTTTTCCCATCGCGCTCAACACATCTCCCTTCAAATCGGAATACAAACCCGTGAATGAGTCTGGATGTGCGGCATCCAATTGTTTCAAAGCTTCGTCATATTTCTTCTCATCCAACAGCACACTGGCCAACTTCAAACGAGCGGCATCTTGCAGCGCAGTTTCATTGGCGTGTTCGATGACCCAGAACAATTGCGCTTTGGCGTGCGGGATATCTTTAGCTTGGATGCTAGCTTGTGCAGCCAACAATTGAGCACGTGGCGCGTATGCACTGCTGCCGTACTTGCTTGCCAGCGCATCCGCAGCGTCACCGATGCGCTTGGCATCGTTTGTAGAAACCTGCTTCATCACTTCCACATACAGCTTTGCAGCCTCATCCGCCTGACTGGCTTGATGCTTCTTCCAGAACTGTGAACCCGCGAAAGCCAAGAGTGCGACGACCAATACGCCGACCACCCACTTACCATTGTCTTTCCACCATGATTTCAGCGCATCGACCTGTTCTTGTTCATGCAAATCCAACTCTGACATTTTTATTTCCTTTATTTGATCAATTCACGAATCTTTACTTGCAACGCTTCCACACCGATCTTTTGCTGTTCACCACCACCGCGTAATGGCTTGAAAGTGACCGCATTCGCAGCCACTTCGTCATCCCCGATGATAACAGCGCAAGCAGCGGCACTGCCGTCCGCCTTCTTCATCTGAGATTTGAAGCTACCGCCACCGCAATGCAACAGCACTTTTAAGCCGCCATCACGCAAGGTCTCAGCAACTCTCCAAGCCAAGGACTGCGCTTGCTCACCTTGATGCACCACGTACACATCCAAAGGTGCGGCAGGATTCTGCATGCCATCGTCTTGCAACAGCGCCAACAATCTCTCCACACCCATCGCAAATCCGCACGCCGGTGCGGGTTTGCCGCCTATCTGTTCGATCAGTCCATCGTAACGACCGCCCGCGCAGATCGTTCCTTGCGCACCTAGGCGTGTGGTGACCCACTCGAACACAGTGCGGTTGTAATAATCCAAGCCCCGCACCAAACGTGTATTGATCTCGTAAGGGATGCCATGTTGTTGCAAGATAGCCTGCACCGCTTCGAAATGCTTGATCGCTTCCTCATCCAGTTCGTCCATCAACTTCGGTGCAGCACTCACCAAGTCCTGCATCGCAGGGTTCTTGGTATCGAGGATACGTAGCGGATTGCTGTACAAGCGGCGCTGTGCCTCGGCATCCAGCGCATCCTTGTGTTGCTCGAAATAAGCGATGAGCTTCTCACGATGACGTTGGCGCGAAGCGACGTCGCCCAGCGTATTGATCTGCAACGCTACATCGCGGATTCCCAGTTTCTTCCACAAGCGAGCGCACATCACGATCTGTTCGGCATCGATATCTGGCCCAGCAAAACCTAAGGCCTCCACACCGACTTGATGGAATTGGCGATAACGCCCCTTCTGTGGACGCTCGTGACGGAACATCTGGCCTTGGTAATACAAGCGTTGCGGCGCGTTATACAGCAGATTGTGCTGCAATACAGCACGCACGCAGGATGCTGTACCTTCTGGACGCAAGGTGAGTTGGTCGCCGTTGAGACTATCCTCGAAGCTATACATCTCCTTCTCAACGATGTCGGTGACCTCGCCGATGGCACGCTTGAACAGCGCGGTAGGCTCCACCAAAGGCATGCGAATGTTGCGATAACCGTAGCCTTCCAGCCAGTCGCGCACCGTATCCTCGAACCACAGCCACAGCTGCGCCTCGTCCGGCAAAATATCGTTCATGCCTTTTACGGCTTGTAAGGAAGGATTACTCATCTTGAATTAGATCGCTTTTATTTCGATACGCTTGGATGGTTTATCACCCGCCGCGCGCTTTGGATATTTATGGGCAACATAGTCGTCGACGATCTTCTGGAATTCTTCGGCGATGTTCTCACCGCGCAGTGTCACCGTCTTCTCACCATCGACATACACCGGCGCAGAAGGGGTCTCACCCGTTCCCGGCAGGCTGATGCCGATGTTGGCCAACTTACTTTCGCCTGGTCCATTGACGATACAGCCCATCACGGCCACATCCATCTCTTCCACGCCAACATACTGCTCACGCCACACCAGCATCTGCGAACGTAAATAACGCTGGATGTCCTGTGCCAATTCTTGGAACACGGTACTGGTGGTGCGTCCACACCCTGGACAGGCGGTGACCATCGGCGCGAACGAACGCAAGCCCATGGTCTGCAATATCTCCTGCCCCACCACCACTTCTTGCGTGCGATCACCGTTCGGCTCAGGTGTCAAAGAGATACGGATGGTGTCGCCGATGCCGCGTTGCAATAGTACTGACAATGCTGCGGTAGACGCGACGATGCCTTTGGAACCCATCCCCGCTTCGGTCAAACCCAAATGCAAAGGATAGTCGCTACGCGTGGACAATTCGGTGTAGACAGCGATCAAGTCCTGCACCGCACTCACCTTGCACGACAGCACGATGCGGTCATGCGGCAAGCCCAGCTCTTCGGCGCGTTGTGCGCTTTGCAAGGCGGAAACGATGAGCGCCTCGCGCGTCACTTCGTTCGCTTCTTTGGGCTGCGCCAGTTTGGAGTTATCATCCATCATGCGCACGACCAGATCCTGATCCAGACTGCCCCAGTTGACGCCGATACGCACCGGCTTGTCATACTGCTTGGCCACCGCGATCATCATGGCGAATTGGTCTTCACCTTTACGGTTCTTGCCCACGTTGCCTGGGTTGATCCGATATTTCGCCAACGCTTGCGCGCACTCTGGATATTCTGTGAGTAAGCGATGTCCGTTGTAATGGAAATCACCGATGAGCGGCACATCGCAGCCCATGTCATCCAACAAATTGCGGATGATTGGCACTTGAATGGCTGCTTCGGTCGTGTTCACCGTGACGCGCACCAGCTCAGAACCCGCTTGCGCCAATTCGTATACTTGCTTTGCCGTGCCTTCAGCATCAGCCGTATCGGTGTTGGTCATGGATTGGATGACGATGGGTGCATCACCACCGATGTGGATATCGCCGACACGCACTGAAGTCGTCTTTCGACGTTTGATATGAAGATGACTCATTGCTTTATTCCAGCACGAAACGCACAACCCCTGTCTGGTTGTATTTTGACAGATCGACTTCACGACCTCGGTAGAAGACCTTGACCGCTTCGGCTTTGCCAATAGCGACTTGGTATGGTGCACGTCGATTGCCCCCGATCCACTTCTCAGTACCCGCCGCATTCATGCGAGACAGCAAAAGTTCGCCGTTGGCATCCTTGATCTCCATCCAAGAATCTTGAGTAAAGACGATATGGATAGGACGTTTCTTCAACTGTTCGAGAGGAACAGTGGACTTTTCAACGACCGCATTAGGAATCGCCACAACAGCTGGAGGATCGACCAACTTTGGCTTAGCCACCACTGCCGATGCGACGGGTGCCGTTATTTTGGGTGCGACAACAGCTGCTTTAGCTGGCTCGACAACCTTAGGTGCGGGGGGAACTTGCACCGGTTCGACCTCAGCCATAACGACCGCAGAAGCTGCACTCACAGCCGAAGTAGCAGTCACGACTGCAGATGCTGCTTCAATCTCCGGCAAATTGACATCTTGCACGACCACCTTCTCGACGATGGGCTGATCTTTTTTATCCAAAATAAAGAATGCCAAAGCAACGGCGACGCACAAGGCCGCAGCCATTAGATAGAGATTCTTCCTATTCGGGGAATCCTCAGTCACAAACTCAAGACCACCAGCTTGCACTGCACCAACATCCCCATGCAGGCCCTGAAGAGGGGACATACTTGCCAACAATGACACCTCATCGAGATGTAAGGTGCGTGCATAACTTCTTACGAAACCACGCAAGAAAGCACCTTCCGGCAGCCCTTCACTTTTGCCCGACTCTAGCGCTTCCAATTGTTTGACGCTGAATTTTATTCGCTCTGCAACATCGGCGATCGTCAGACCTTGCGCCTCTCTTGCTGCACGCAAGACCGCCCCCACACTCGATGTGGAAGTTTCTGCAATGATGCTGGACGTTTCCGGCACGTTATCCATCACTCACCCATCTGTAATAGTTGCGCTTCACGTGATTCCGGAAAGCGTTTACTCAGTTGTAATGCATAGCTCGCTTCAGAATTACGATCTCGCATCTTGCGTTCGATACGAACCGCCAACCACAATTGCTCGGCATTCATATCCTGAATAGCTTGCTGGAATCGTAATAGATACGCTTTGGCTGACGCGTAGTCGCCCTTCGCAAAGCTGACATCTGCGAATCCGTACAAAGCCTCAGGCATACCTGGTCGCAAAATGAGTGCACGTTGCAAATAACTCTCAGCAGTAGCCAGATCATTCGCTTTGAGAGCACACCCTCCCGCATTGGCATAGGCGACTTCTGGCGTCGCATACAGTGGATTCTTCAAAGCTTCCAAGAACTGAGGTATGGATTCTTCAGCTCGTCCACGCTGACACAAGAACCAACCAAAATTATTGTAGGCATCTGAATAAGTCTTATCGATCTTGATGCTGCGCTTGAAGTCAGACTCAGCCTGCTCATCCTCATGCAAAGCCATACGGATCAAACCGCGCACGTTATATCCTGGCGCATAAGTTGGGTCTGCCTGCAAAGCGATACCTAATTCCTGCAATGCGATGGCATATTGTTCACGACCATAATATGCCGCCGCCAACTCTGTGTGGATGGTGGCGATACCGCGCGCACGTTGGGAGGTAGTCTGCTCACCGTCCCCTTTTGATGCGCATCCCGCCAACGCAAAGACTGCAAGTAAGACGAACATAACCCTCATTGACCTGCCTCCACTAAGCGATGCATCGTTCTCTTGGTCTTGTCTTGCACTTGACCTGCCAATTGACCACATGCTGCGGCGATGTCATCACCGCGCACCTTACGGATGGTGGTGACGATGTTTGCTTGCATCAGCACATCACGGAAACGCTTCACCACTTCCATATCCGAGCGCTGATACGGCGCTTGTGGGAAAGGATTGAATGGGATGAGATTGAACTTGCATGGAACGTCTCGCACCAGCTCGATCAACTCGCGTGCGTGTTGCACACTGTCATTCACTCCAGCCAACATCACATATTCGAAGGTGACGAAATCGCGCGGCGCCTTGGCCAAGTAACGCTGACAAGCAGCCATCAACTCTCGCAACGGATATTTCTGATTGATCGGCACCAACACATTGCGCAAAGCATCTGTAGGTGCATGCAGCGAGATCGCCAATGCCACTGGGCACTCATCGCGCAGTTTATCCATCGCAGGCACGACCCCAGAAGTGGACACCGTCACACGACGACGTGACAAACCATAGGCGTTGTCGTCCAGCATCAGATTCAACGCGCTTACCGTGCTGTCGAAATTCAACAACGGCTCGCCCATACCCATCAGAACCACATTGGTGATCGGCCAATTGCCAGCTGCATTCTTACCAAGCTGGCGGTTCGCCCACCACACTTGACCAATGATCTCGGCAGTAGAAAGATTGCGATTGAAGCCCTGCTTACCCGTGGAGCAGAACGCGCAATCCAGTGCACACCCTGCTTGGGTAGAGACACACAAAGTGCCTCGATCTTCTTCCGGAATGAATACGGTCTCGACCGCATTGCCCGTACCCACATCCAACAACCACTTATGCGTCCCGTCAGAGGCGGTCTCTTCGCGCATCACGGTGGGCGCTTGGATACAGGCTTTTTGTTTCAACATCTCGCGGAGTGACTTAGCCAAGTCACTCATCGCATCGAAATCGGACTCCCCGCTTTTGTAGATCCAGCGCAACACTTGCTTGGCGCGGAAAGGTTTCTCACCTTGTTCCGCGAACCAAGCAGTCAGTTGTTGCACATCAAAATCGAGGAGGTTTTGCTTCATTGAATCAACGCGAGTGAACGTTCTTCGCCGCGAAGAAGTAAGCGATCTCGATCGCTGCGTTTTCAGCAGAGTCAGAGCCGTGAACAGCGTTAGCATCGATGCTGTCTGCGAAATCAGCACGAATGGTGCCTTTGTCTGCCTTCTTAGGATCGGTCGCGCCCATCAGGTCACGGTGCTTAGCGACCGCGTTCTCGCCTTCCAGAACTTGGATCACAACAGGACCAGAGATCATGAAGTCGACCAGATCTTTGAAGAAAGGACGTGCTTTGTGCACAGCGTAGAAGCCTTCTGCTTCAGCGCGGTTCAGGTGACGCATCTGAGCTGCGACGATCTTCAGACCTGCGTTCTCGAAGCGTGAATAGATTTGACCGATGACATTCTTAGCGACTGCATCGGGTTTGATGATTGAAAGTGTGCGTTCGACAGCCATGCTTCTCTCCAAATGATTAATGTGATTCAGAAAATTCTGAGGGGCGCGATTCTAACAGGGTTTGCCCGCCCTGTCGCAGGTGGCGACAGTGACAACCCTGTGAATATTCAAGTGATAAATAGCAAAAAGGCGAAGTTCTCACAGAGAACTTCGCCTAGCCAACCATTCGATCGAGCAAGCCTTTAATTGAACATCAAGTTAGGCAGGAATAGGCTGATCTGCGGCACGTAGGTGACAAGCATCAAGAAGGTCAAAAGTACCGTCAACCAAGGCAATGCCGCCTTGGTCACCTCAACGATACTCATCCCTGTGATGCCGCTGGTGACAAAAAGATTGAGCCCCACGGGCGGCGTCACCATGCCGATCTCCATATTCACTACCATGATGATACCCAGGTGGATCGGGTCGATCCCCAAGTGCGTTGCGATCGGAAAGAAGATCGGCGCGAGGATCAGGATGATGCCTGTGGGCTCCATGAAGTTGCCCGCAATGAGCAAGATGATGTTCACCACCAACAGGAACATCCATGGCGTCATACCGAATGCCATGATGTGCTCGGCGATGGTCTGCGGAATACGTTCGGTTGTCAGCACGTGAGCGAACAACATCGCGTTAGCCACAATGAACATCAGCATCACCGTAGTGCGACTAGCCTCCACAAACACATGCGGCAATTGATGGAACTTCAGGTCCTTGTAGATGAAGACGACCACGATCAAAGCGTACACCGCCGAAACGGCCGCCGCCTCAGTCGGCGTGAACACACCGCCATATATCCCTCCCATGATGATGACGAGCAACGCCAAGCCCCACAAGGACTGGCGAAACTTACTCAAAACCTCACCGAGGCTGGCACGTTCCGTACGCTGCAGATTCAACTTACCCGCACGCCAATACACCGCCATCATCAGCATCAATCCCAGCATGATGCCGGGTATCACACCGGCCATGAACAAACGTCCCACTGAGACCTCTGTCACCGCACAGTAAACCACCATCACGATCGAGGGCGGTATGAGGATGCCCAAGGTACCGGCGTTGCAGATCACTCCCGCCGCGAATTCCTTGGGATAACCATTACGAACCATGCCTGCGATGACAATGGATCCTACGGCCACTACAGTCGCTGGGCTAGAACCGGAGACCGCTGCGAACAACATACATGCCAAGATCGAGGCGATGGCCAAACCACCGCGCAGATGCCCCACCGCTGCGATCGCAAAATCGATCATGCGACGCGCAACACCTCCCGTCGTCATCAGAGCCCCAGCTAAGATAAAGAATGGGATAGCCAGCAGGGTGTAATGTTCACTGGTCTCATACAGCTTGATGGACAAGGAAGCCAAAGAATCTTGCGAGAAGAAAGCAATGGTCAGCAGACTGGATAGTCCTAGACTGATCGCGACCGGCATGCCGATCGCCATGAAGAAGAACAGGCAAGAGAATAGAACGAGCGTATTCATTTGTTCGCCTCCATCGCTTTGAGTTTGAGTGCCTCTTCGACCTCATCAGCCAGATGTAATCTGTCTGATTTGCCAGTGATCAAATTGATCAAGACGGGTAGAAAACGTAATACAAGTAGCACAAAACCCAACGGCAATATCGCCCTCACGATCCACATCGGGATCGCCATATCCTCCAACTCGATCCCCGCCTCTTTCATTTTCAGGACATATTGCATGGATCCGTAAATGACCATGCCTGCGTAGACTAGGCATAGTAAGACAGCCACTATGGATACAGTGCGACGCAGCTTGTTGGGCATCAACTTGACTAAGGCATCGACACCGATGTGAGCTCCCACACGGACGCCATATGAGATACCGATGAATATCATCCCCGCGAACAGAACGGTGGTCATCTCCAAGGCCCACGTGAAACCCGAATTGAACACATAACGCATGACGACTTGCGAGAACGTCAACAAGGTCATAGCAGCCAACAGAATAGCGATGAGCCATTCATCCAGACTTTTAAGGTACTTCATGATCCCTCCCCGCTAAAAAGAAACCCCGGACAGGCCGGGGTAACTTGATGATTGCTGAAGACTACTTCTTATCCGATTTGTGTTCGGACTTCTCTTTCTTGTCTGATTTCTTTTTCTGTGGAGCTGGTTTTTCATTGGCTTGGATCGCAGCGTCGATCAGATCCTTACCGATATCTGCCTCAAACTTGGCCCAAACTGGCTTCATCACTGCGCGCCATTGCTCTCGCTCTGCCATACTTATTGTGATGACTTTGGCTTTATTGTCAGCAACCACCTTAGCTTTGAAATCATCATCTTCGGTCAGAGCGACTTTGTTGCCGTAAGCGATAGATTCCTCCATCGCCTCGGTCAGCCCCTTCTTCACATCCGCAGGCAGTCCATCCCACCATTTGGCATTGGCGATGACCATGTAATCCAATACGCCATGACCGCTTTCGGTGATATAGCCTTGAACCTCATGGAATTTCTTGGTGTAGATATTTGCCCAAGGATTCTCAGCACCGTCTACCACTCCGGATTGCAATGCTTGATACACCTCGGCAAATGCGATCTTTTGTGGGTTCGCATCCAACGCTTTGAATTGTGCTTCCAAGACATCAGAAGCTTGGATACGGAACTTCAAGCCTTTTGCATCGGCAGGTGTACGTAATGGCTTGTTCGCCGAAAAATGCTTCATACCATTGTGAATGTAACCAAAACCGACGATACCTTTGTCGGACATGGAGGTGAACAACTCGCGTCCTTTCGGACTATTCTGGAAGCGGCCAACTGCATCGATGTCATCAAACAAAAAAGGAAGGTCGAAGATCTGGATCTTCTTGGTGTACTTGCCGAACTTAGCAAGCGAAGGTGCGAGGATCTGCACATCACCCAATAGCAAGGCTTCCATCTCCTTACCATCGCCGAACAACTGACTGTTGGGAAACACTTGAACTTCGACTTTGCCTGGCAATTTCTTCTCAGCGATTTCTTTGAACTTCAACGCAGCTTGCCCCTTGGGTGTGGAGTCGGCAACGACGTGACTATATTTGATTACGATGGGATTGGCAGAAACTGACAGAGACAGACTCAACAACAAGGCACCACACAACACGCTTACTTTATTCATGTTTCTCTCCCTGAGTGGATTAGTTACACGGTTGTTACTACTTATTGTCGGCGCATCATAGCCCTATTTTTCCCAAGACACCAACAGGCTTTTTTCATCTTCTTTCGCTTGATATTCGGCATGAATGGCAACCCCGATGATCGCCACTAATTCATCTCCGCGATACAGCAAAGGCAGGCGCTCTCGTTGCCACGGTGGAACCTGCTTCTCTTGCAGGATATTCTTCAAACTGCGATTCGCACCTTTGGAATGAAGGCGCAAGGATTCGCCGCCCGAGCGTAACCGCAAAGAGATACGCTCACCTTTCAACTTCTCAACACTGATGCCGGTGCCGACCAACTCAGAGAACATCAACCTTACTTTCAAGGCAGGCCAAACAAGTTCGGCTTCTCCCGACCATATCAAAACGACAGTGCGATCGAAGTCATCCAAGATCGGAATCACATGGATCCTGCCTTGGTAGCGCCGTACCCCCCACTCGCCGAAGGCCACACATACGGCCGCATCCTCACGCGCCTCGCATAACTGCCGCAACATATCTTCGATCTGCACAGACTGCGGCATCGCCGCGCCACGTACATGCAGGAAATAGCGCAGCAGATTCTTGGCTCTCGACGTACCCAATGAGCGTAGTACCCCCACATCGAGCGTCGCGCCATCGAAAGCTGACGATGCATCTAGTTGCGCAAGCTCATCCATCATCTGAGCAGCTTCCGCAAAATGTCGGGCACTCCGCGCAATCGTCTCTCGATACTGCGGGAAGCACTCCGCCAATTCAGGAAGGATCTGATGTCTTAAGAAATTGCGTGGGTAACGCACATCTGCATTGCTTTCGTCTTCGATCCAAGTCAAACCGTTCTGAGTGGCGTAGTCGTGCAACTGTTCACGTGATGCATCTAGCAAGGGACGCACAGTGGGATGCATCTGATGATTGGCTGGTTTCAGCAAAGGCATCGCCGACACGCCTTTCACGCCAGCGCCTCGCAACAGCTGCAACATCATGGTCTCAACTTGATCATCCGCATGATGAGCCAGCGCAACGAAGTCACACACATGGTTAAAAAAGGCTTTGTGCCGCAACTTGCGCGCAGCCGCCTCGACACCATGCTCGTCTCGCAAACAGGTGATGTCGACACGCTCGACTTGCAAAGGGATGTCGTACTGAGCACACAGTTTTATACAAAACTCAGCCCATGCATCCGCGTTGGGGCTGATGCCGTGATGGACATGGAGTGCGGAGAGTCGCCACCGAAAACGGGGTGCAATGGATTGGAGGAGATGCAACAGAACGACGGAATCCATTCCGCCGCTCAAACCGATGAGGATGTTGCTGTGTGGTGGAAGAAGCGGCGCGAGACGCGCCGCAACAGACTCAGCTAAGCTCGATTTCCTTGAACTTGCCATAACCCATCAAGCGATTGAAACGCTCTTGCAGCAGATCGCCGGTAGGCTTGCTTTGAGCTTGTTTGAGGGCATCGACCAGTGCTTTCTTGACGTTAGCCATAGTCGCTTCGTAATCACGATGCGCACCACCCAAAGGTTCGCTCACGATCTTATCGACCAAGCCCAACGCTTTCAGACGTGTGGCCGTGATCGCCAAGGTGTCGGCAGCTTCTTCCGCTTTGGAAGCGCTCTTCCACAAGATGGAAGCGCAACCTTCTGGTGAGATGACGGAATAAGTGGCGTACTGCAACATCAGCATCGCATCACCTACCGCGACCGCCAACGCACCACCAGAGCCGCCTTCACCAATGATGGTGCAGATGATGGGGGTGCGCAGTTCGGCCATTACATAAAGGTTCTTACCGATAGCTTCAGATTGACCGCGCTCTTCCGCACCCACGCCAGGATAGGCCCCCGGTGTGTCGATGAACGTCATGATGGGGATACCGAACTTCTCGGCCAAGCGCATCAGACGCATCGCCTTACGATATCCCTCGGGACGCGGCATGCCAAAATTGCGGTATTGACGCTCCTTGGTATCACGACCTTTTTGATGGCCGATGACCATCACGCTCTGACCATTGAAACGTGCCAAGCCACCTACGATAGCGGCATCATCAGCATAAGCTCGGTCGCCATGCAATTCTTCGAAATCAGTGAACAGGTGTTCGATGTAGTCCAAGGTGTACGGGCGCTGTGGGTGACGCGACACTTGTGATATCTGCCATGGTGTGAGCTTGGCGTAGATGTCTTTGGTCAGTGTCTGGCTCTTCTTACTCAGGCGATCGATCTCGTCGGAGATGTCCAAAGCAGAATCATCCTGCACATAGCGCAATTGCTCGATCTTATTTTCCAACTCGGAAACGGATTGTTCGAAATCGAGGAATGTTATTTTCATATTCAGTGTCTCTAGGATTCAAAGGCAGGCCGCATGATACAACATGCGGCCTCCGTCGCTAAATATTGAGCGAAAAAAAGCGCTTGATGGTCGCTAGTATCTCGCTACGACTTTGTGATAGGTCACGTTGAGAAGTGGCACCGATATCCTGCGCTACGCTATCCAATTGTGCTGTACGTACCGCAAGGATGTGCGACACCTCATCTGCGATGGAGGGACGCGCCAGCAAGATCTCCTCGAAGGCTTCCTTGTCCAAGCGATAACATTCCACATCCGTTTTCGCCAATACCGAAGCACGGCGTGGCGCCCCGGTCAGCAACGCCATCTCCCCAAAGAAACTGCCTTTGCCGAGCGTGTTGAGCAAACGCTTTCCACCATCCGGTGCGTTCAACAAGACATCCGCCTCGCCGTTGATGATGATGTACAACCAGTGCGAACGCTCGTCCCCTTGTTGCGTGATGATGTTGCCGCGCGAAAATGGTGAATATCGTAAACGCTCTGCCAATGACTTCAACTCTGCATCCGTCATCGCCGAGAACAACTCGACACGGCGCAAGGTCTTGATGCGCAACAACACCTCGCGCTGATGGATCGCCTCGTCGTACTTCTCGTTCTCTTTAGTGATGTGGATGCTCTTCTCTTCCAATGCCAGTTTGAGGCCAGCGCGCTGCAATGCTGTCATGATGTGCCAGCGTATCGCCCCATCGGTAGGATCATCGGGAGCCAGATCGGTCAGCCAGTAGCGCAATGCGTAGCGTGCATATCCTTTGTTATCCATGTCCATCAGCACACAATTCGGCTGCGGGTTCTTGGCTACGTTGGCGATGTCGGTGTTAAGGATGGCGGTCTCGACCACACTGATGACGCGTGAAGGAGAGATATCCAATCCCACGTTGAACCACACCCAGCGCCGCCATTGCACAGGCTCGTCAGTACGTCTGCCCAACACAAGGAACTTGTTCTTCATCAACTGGCTGTTGGGGAACACCACCGTCTCCCAATTGCGCGTCTCGACCAAAGTCGAGCGCCAACGAATATCCACCACCTTGCCAGAGATGTCGTCCACTTTGATCCAGTCACCCACCTCGACTGAGTTATCGAGTTGCAACGCCAATCCGCCTAAGATGTTGCCCAATGTGTCTTGCATGGCGAAGGCGATCACAGCCGTGATCACAGCGGATGTCGCCAAGATGCTACTCAGGTCGAGGCCGGCGTAACGCAGGCGTACCATGAACCAAGCCACGTAAGCCACGATCACGAATAGGTCTTCAGTGATGCGTGGCGGAGTGAGCTTGATCGCTGGCAGGATGAGGCGAAATACGAACTGCCCCAAAAGGCGAATGATCGCGATACCTGCACCGATGATGAAGACCTCATGCAGGATATCCCCCGCGCGCATGAATTCCATCGCATGCAGGATGCCGCTGATGAAGAGTCCGAACAGGCACGCGAAGTAAAAACCTAGTGTATTGAACAAGCTGGCACGGTCTTCATGCCTAAAATAGAAAAGCAACGTGAAGATGCTGAGCACCAGCACCAACAAACTGAAAGACTCTTGTCCCCAGAAGAAACTGATTGCGTTGTTCCAGAAATCCATCACATCCACCCTGTTATTTTTTGGCGATTCTACACAACATAATCTGAGAGCGAGCTTGACCTACGCCAAAGTTTCCAACTTGCTGAGCGATCGAACGCGAATCGGCGCGTCTCGGTTTCGGTCAACACATCCAGCGTCAGCGACTGCAATCGACCTTGCTCGATAGCATCCCACAACAGTCGCGCCAACTCACGTTCCACCCATTCCATAGCATCGCGCCAAGCGTATAGGTCACCGCGTTGCCACGCTGTGGCCAATGCGTTCTCCACCCAAATCCCTGCGTCGCCTTCGACACGCAACATCTCCTCTAGTGAATTGCAGTAAGGGATGGCTGCCACTTTTGAAAAAGGAGAGGCTAGCGCTTCGTCTCCGGCAAGGACGCTGATCTTCGTAGTGATGCCACTTGCAACTCCTCCTCCCCAAAACCACACACTATTGATCGCTTGCATCCCGCGTGCTTCGCGACCTTGGTTGATGGCGTGTCCATGCAACAGCATCTGGACCTCGTTGGATAGGCTACGCCAACGCAAAGCTTCAGCGCCTTGTGGTTGATAAGGTTTCACATCACGCCATGACGCGATGCGCAATGGAGTCGTCTCCACATCGCTAGGTTCATCTAAGCGTACATACCATCGTTTCGGATGCGGGGCGAAGAAAGTGATGCCATCTTGTCCAAAATGTCGATTCAGCACATCACACAAAGCTGCGGACTCTTCCGCGCCGCATTTGACCTCGGGCTGCAAGACCACTTGTGATTGTTGCAGCTCCAAATGGACGGGATCAGCACAGATCCAATAAGCATCACCGACTTCTAACCCATCTGCTACTGCACGTATCGGCGCAAATGCTTGCGCTCCGAACGACTCGCACAAAAAATCCTCTGGCACACCATAGGGCTCGCTCGTTCGAACACTGCGCGCCAATATCTTACTTAGATAAGGCAGCTCCAATCCCGCACTGATCCTCTGCATCGCATCGCGCGGCAACAATAATGCAGGAATGGATATCTGTAGGTGTTTCATGCTGAAGGATGGTTTTTTATTAGTATGTTCGGATTATACCCATAGCTAGAGTCTTCCCGACCTCAATGGACACGAACGTAGATTTGAATCCTCTCACTCAAGGCAATCTGTGCTGTGCAGGTGCCCTAGCAAGCCGACTTATGGCACACTGCCACCCTTTCCAAGACCGAAACAAAACATCTTGCAACCTTACGAACTCTTCATCGGCCTCCGCTACACCCGCGCCAAACGCCGCAACCATTTCATCTCCTTCATCTCGCTCATCTCTATGCTGGGCATCGGGCTGGGGGTGATGGCGTTGATCGTGGTGCTGTCGGTGATGAACGGTTTCCAGAAAGAGATCCGCGCACGCATCCTTGGCGTCACGCCACACCTACAGATCAGTAGCGATGGTGGTCAATTGCTTGATTGGAAGTCCACATTAGGCACCATCGCCAAACATCCCGAAGTCCGCGCCGCTGCCCCGTTCGTCAATGGACAGGGCATGGTGTCAGTGAGCGACCGTGTCGAAGGTGTGATGGTTCGCGGCATCTTGCCGAACTCTGAGCAACGGCTGACCGCGCTCGGCGACAAGATGAAGAGTGGCAGCCTAGATGATCTGCGCTCGGGAGAATTCAACATCGTGCTGGGGGTCGACCTGGCACGCGCGCTGGGTGCGCATGTGGGCGAGACAGTCTTGCTCATCACACCACAAGGTCAAGTCACCCCCGCTGGCATGATGCCGCGCCTGAAACAATTCCACGTGGTCGGCATCTTCGAGATCGGTATGTCGCCTTACGACAATGCGCTCGCACTCATCCACCTTGAAGATGCGCAGAAGCTCTATCGCATGGGCGAATCGGTCAGCGGTATCAGCGGCAGTCTGAACGATCTTGATCGCGCGCCTCAAGTGGCACGCGAGTTAGAAAAACAATTGCCGATGGACACCTACGCCACCGACTGGACACGCCAGAACGCCAACTATTTCGCTGTCGTTGCGATGGAGAAGAAGATGATGTTCATCATCCTCTCACTCATCGTGCTGGTCGCCGCTTTCAACATCGTCTCCACGCTAGTGATGGCTGTCACCGACAAGCAAGCCGACATCGCCATCCTGCGCACGCTGGGTTCCTCCCCCAAGAGCATCATGCAGATATTCATGGTGCAAGGCATGTTGATCGGACTTATCGGCATGGGATTGGGCGTATTGGGCGGCGTGCTGCTCGCTCTCAACATCAGCACCATCGTTCCATTCATCGAACAGCTGTTCGGGGTGCAGTTCCTCTCCAAAGAGTTCTACTACATCAGCGAACTGCCCTCTGATCTGCAGAAGAGCGATGTACTCATCGTCGCGGGGATGTCCTTCCTTATCAGTTTGTTCGCTACGATCTATCCAAGTTGGCGCGCATCCAAGGTGCAACCAGCAGAGGCATTGCGCTATGAATAAGGTCGTCTCTTGCCGTAATCTGAACAAGACCTACTCACAGGGCGACTTGAGCGTCAGCGTGTTGAAGGGTGTCAATCTTGAGGTTGCTCAGGGTGAGCGCATCGCCATCGTCGGCGCATCCGGCTCGGGCAAAAGCACCCTGCTCCATCTGCTTGGCGGACTCGACACACTCACCAGCGGTAGCGTCAGCATCCTAGGTCAAGATGTATCGAAGATGAACGAGACGCAACGCGGCGAGTTGAGGAATAAGTCGCTCGGGTTCGTCTATCAGTTCCACCATCTGCTAGCCGAATTCACCGCATTGGAGAACGTCGCCATGCCCCTGTTGATTCGCGGCATGAAACCTGCCGAAGCGCACCCACAAGCGGCGGCCATGTTGGAACAGGTCGGCCTCGCTCAACGCGTGCGGCACCTACCCGCCGAACTCTCTGGCGGCGAACGTCAACGTGTCGCCGTCGCACGCGCCCTAGTCACTCAACCTGCCTGCGTACTCGCCGACGAACCCACTGGCAATCTAGATCGCGCCAGTGCCAGCGCCCTGTTCGACCTCATGCAGACCCTCAATACAAGACTCAACACCAGTTTCATCATCGTCACCCACGACCTCGAACTCGCCGGCAAGATGCAGCGCCAATTGAAGCTGGTGGACGGCGTGTTGCATGACGCTTAGTTGATTGGAATGCAAATCATGCGCGTCGCAGCTTTGCTCCTAGCACTCTTCAGCTTACCTATCCATGCTGCCGAACCTGTCGCCGCAGATACCTCAACGCAGAAAAAAAGTGAGCCCGAGTCTCTCTCGGAAGTCACCGTGGTGAGCGTGCGCAGCCCTGACCGTGTCAGCAAGAGTGTCATCAGCGCCAAGGTGTTGCGTAAGGTCGCTGGTTCCAGTGGCGATCCGTTAGCCGGGTTGCAAGCATTACCAGGCGTGGTTTCCAGTGGTAATGGTAGTGAACCTGCCGTGCGTGGTTCTGGCCCCGGCGACAATGCCTATTACGTCGATGACTTACCCACAGGAAACATCTTCCACTTCGGCGGCATCAGCGTCTTCAATGCGGACTTGCTCAAAGATTTCAATCTCTATAGTGCCGCGTTCGCCCCACACTATGCCGATGTGACAGGCGCGGTCATCGATGTCGCGTTGCGCGAACCCAGAACGGACCGCATGGGCGGAAAAGTGAATGTGAATCTGCTTGGTGCCGATGCCTTGATCGAAGGGCCGATCAACGAGAACCAGTCTTTCTATTTCGCTGCACGTCGTAGTTATATCGACTTGTTCCTGAAACAGGTCGAGCAAGATGGCATCACGATCCAGATACCGAACTATTCCGACTATCAAGGTAAATATATCTTGAAGATGGGTGATGTTGGGAAGTTGACCCTCCACATGCAGGGCGCTTCCGACACGCTCCGACTCAAGGTCGGCGGCAACTCGGAACTGGCCCAAAAAGAACCCGTACTGGCAGGGAATCTAGCGTTCGATAACAAGAATTCGATGCAGGCTGTCGTGTTTGAGAACGTACTGTTCGGCACCGCGTTCAACAAACTTGCTCTCGAACATCTGGCTTTTGATTTCAGTAATTCAGTGGGTAGCGCCGGCAATCTTTATCTCGCTCAAGATAGTTGGATGGTGCGTGAACACCTGACCCTACCCATTGATGAAGGACACGAATTGGCATTGGGTGCCAATTACGAACGCGCGCTGACCAAGATCGACGCAGATCTGAAGAATGCGACGTGTACACAGTTCAACCCTAGTTGCGATCTGACTAGCGCATCCCAGAAACAATTGGTCGACCAGTTCTATTCGCACGGATGGGATGTGTCGGCACAAGACCGCAAGCGCATCGTACCCACGGTGACATTGGTGACCGGAGTCCGCCACACCTATGAGGATTATCTGCGCAAGTCGTACATCGAACCAAGGCTAGGGATCGAGTGGGACTACTCGCCGAACACCTTGATCACTGCAGGTTGGGGACGACACAACCAGATGCCCATCGGCCAGCAGGTCGCCAAGAATTTTGGCAACCCAAACTTATCCCACTTGCTTGCAGATCACAGCGTACTGGGCGTGTCACACGAAGTGGACACGATGTGGTCTTGGAAGGCCGAGACCTATTACAAGAAATTCAGCGACCTTGTCGTGGATGACACACAGCTCAACTACATCAATGGCGCGAGCGGCAAGGCGTACGGCTTGGAGTTCTTGTTGAAGAAGGAACCCAGCGAGGAACAACTTTCTGGGTGGTTCGCATTGTCGCTATCCAAGTCACTACGCCGCAACGACATCACGGGCGAATCGTTCCGCTTCGAGTTGGATCAACCTATCAACGCCACTGTTGTGACGACCTACAAGTTGGATGATGACTGGACATTGGGTGCAAAGTGGAATGGACACTCAGGCACGCCTTACACCCCGATCAATGGCACTTCGGGAAACTATCCAGATGGTAGACCCATCCCCAATTACGCCGCCATCAATTCTGGCACGCTCCCCTTCTACCATCGCTTAGACGTTCGACTGGATAGGCGACTCAAGATGGATGGCTACCAACTGGAGATGTATTTCGAGTGGAACAACGTGTATCAACAAAAAAATGTAGTGGGCTATAGCTACGACCCCACCTACACAGTGAAGACGCCCGTCTATCCTTTCGTACTTCCTATCTCATTCGGGGTGCAGGCGGAGTTCTAAGAGGACTGTCAGCGCCCAGTCGCACCAGCAGCTTTCAATAGAACCACCAGTTCGTGATCCGTGGTTTCAATATGCGGCATGAGCCAATCTTTGAACGAATGAGTCATCAGGGTGAGGCCTTGAGATTCGGCATTGCTGGGAAGTATCTCATGCAATTGTCGCAGCAGATCTTTGTGCTCGAAGCGATGCTTCTCTTGGTCACTCAAAGCGTAGCGCAACACTAGATCTTCCTCAGTTTTGAAATGATCTTCGGTGAGTTGCAGCAAATATTCTGCTCGCCTTCTCAATCCATTCTCATCTTCATTCCCAGATAGCGAGCGTAGTATCCCGCGTATGCAGGAAACGATCTCTTCGTGTTGTTCATCGATGACCTCGAAGCCTAGTTTGACTGAGTCGATCAAAGGCGTGAGATCATGGCGCGATGATATCTCTGCCATCTGCCCTGTGCTGATGCGATAACCTGAGCCCCCTGCACGTTTGGCTTCGTACATGGCGAAATCAGCCCGCCCCAGCAATTCTTGAATGGATGCCCCATCTTGGGGGCAGAAAGCGATGCCAATACTGATACCGACATTAAGCTCTACACCATCGATGGCGAAAGGATTTGAAATTTCGGCAATGACCTTGCGCAAGACTGTTTCCGCTTCGTTCTCATTATTCACGCCCTGCAGGATCAAAGCAAACTCATCCCCCCCCAAGCGCGAGACCGTATCTACATTGCGTACGCATTCCGTCAATCGCTTAGCCACCATCTTCAACAAGGAATCTCCAGCCGCATGTCCCCTAGCGTCATTGATATCCTTGAAACCATCTAGATCAAGGATGGCGATAGAGAATCCTGCACCTTCTCTATTAAAGCGTGACAAAGATTGGTTGATTCTATCGAACAGTAGGACGCGATTTGGCAGATCCGTAAGGGTGTCATGAAAGGCCAACCTGTCCATCAAACGGCGGATACGCTCTTTCTCCGAGCGCTGATTGATGACGCCAAGAGCCACCGCTTGGTCTCCTATGGACATCCGACTGATCGAAATATCCACCGCTGTCTGTTTGCCTTCCCCGTGGTTCAACTGTAAAGGCAGTCGCGCGACCTCACCAGCCTCTAATGAAAAGATGGTCTTATCCAGAATCAGCTTGTCGCTCTCATGCAACATCTTCTCCAACCCACACGATTTGCAGGTTTTCACATCGCATTCATGTAACTGATGGAATCTTTCATTGCCATAGATGCACTGCCCATCTGCCACGACGAACATGGGTAAAGGCGCAACATGCAACATGTTGCGGAAGAAGTCGGCTGAGTCCTTGATAGATTCGAAGAATTTATTATTCATTGTCCCATCCCCTGTGATGTGGGACTGTATAGCACCCGTAAGATGCCAGAGCAATGAGCTTGACGGCCTATATATTCTTTCTTCTGGCTAGGTTGTTCTATGTGTGATAGGCAATAAAAACCCCCAGTACTTAGGGGTACTGGGGGTTCATGATTCGTGTCGCTTAGATGGAAGCGCTGACAGATGTGAATGCTGGAAGTGCGACGACGAAAGACACTACGCCAGCAACCACCCAACGAACGAACCTTGCGACTCTTTCATAAGCTTTTTTCATTTGATCACCTTTTAGTTTGTTGATACATGTGTCCAGCTTGTTTCACCAGACCTAGTCTCAGAGCTGAGTCATTCAAAATAGTTCCCTACTGTTTTAGTGAGATTTACGATGTTGCCATTTCCACACCACCATCAAGCGCCAGCCCAAACGTACCAGCACATATCCCAGCACAGCCAAACTACTCGCCAAGATCGGAAGTCCGATGAGGATTGGCTCGCCTAACGATAGCAACCAGTTCCACAAGGGATCGAACCAATCATGTAGGTGCAATTCTGGGAATTCGCGAACATTGGCGACATCCCCTTCGCCCAGCACCCACGCACCGATCTGATAGGCGAAAAGATACAAAGGGACGATGGTGAACGGGTTGGTGTAGAACGTCGTGAAGAGTGCTACAGGAAAGTTGACGCGCAACCATATCGCCAACAGTGCCGCCGAAAGCATCTGCAATGGGCCGGGCACCAGCCCGCAGAACAAACCGAGCGCGACACCACCCGCTACCGAACGGCGATGCAGATGCCACAGATTGGGATGGTGCAACCAATGCGCGATTGGCTGTAACCAGCTTATCTTTTGGATGCTGGCCGCGCTTGGCAGTCGACTTCGAATGAATTTTTTCATGGTGTGATTGTAGCCCTTGAAAGTGTCAGTTAGGCTACACACATGGTTTCGTTCGCCCTCTTCTTCACCTTAGGTGTGTGGCTTCTTCAGCAACAAGCAGCATTGCCCACTTTTCCTACGTACTGGCCGCTCCTCTTACTCACTTTTCTAATTCCGCACGTCAACAAAAACACCGCGTTGCGCCTCGCACGGCACGAGCTCGTCCTCATCTGCGCCTTACTTTTCGGCTTCTCATACGCGGCGTGGTTCGCCCAAGCACGTTTCTCCGATTCACTCCCCGATGAATGGCAAGGGCAGAACATCACAATCACTGGCATTGTCGCCGAGATGCCACGCATCCACGAACGCGGCTTACGCTTTGCCTTCGATGTGGAAAGCATACAGACCAAAGCAGCACATGTGCCCAAACACATCCAACTCGCCACTTACGATGGCGATGCATATGTACCTTTAGACATCCACGCAGGCGAGCGTTGGCGCTTCACGGTTCGCTTGAAACAACCCCACGCAACGAGCAATCCCCACGGATTCGATTTCGAAGCATGGGCATTGGAACGCAATCTGCGCGCCACTGGGTATGTGTATGCAAAGGGAGATAAACTGAAACTGGCGGAGACCAGCCGATCTCCTGCCTACCTCATCGAACGATTGCGCGAATCGGTGCGCAGCCATTTCCAACAGACCTTGGGCGACGCACCTTACGCGGGCATCCTCGTCGCCCTCGCCATCGGCGATCAAGCCAGTATCTCGCAGACAGAATGGCAGTTGTTCACGCACACCGGTGTCAACCATCTGATGAGCATCTCTGGCCTACACATCACGATGCTCGCCAGTTTGTTCTTCGCCCTCACCTACTGGCTATGGCGACGCAGTGTGAGATTGATGTTGTATTTTCCCGCGCGTAAAGCGGCGGCCTTGGTTGGATTGTTCGCGGCACTTTGCTACACCCTGATCTCTGGCTTCGAGATACCTGCGCAGCGCACGCTTTTCATGCTGACCACCTTCGCGGCGATGATGTTGCTGTCACGCAATGTCGCCCCCAGTCAGATGCTCGCCGCCGCATTGGTCGTCGTCTTGTTAGCCGATCCTTGGGCGGTGATGTCACCCGGTTTCTGGTTGTCGTTCGGTGCGGTCGCGCTCATCTTCTACGTCACGGCGAACCGCTACGGCAGAAGGCATTGGCTGATGGAGTACGGCAAGGTGCAATGGGCGATGACCATCGGACTCATCCCGCCGCTGCTCGCGCTGTTCCAGCAGTTGTCGCTGGTCTCCCCCATCGCCAACGCTTTCGCCATCCCCTTGGTCAGCTTCGTGGTCGTGCCGCTCACCTTGCTGGGTACGCTGCCACCGTTCGAGTGGATGCTCTATCTCGCGCATCAGGCGATGGCGCTGTGCATCTGGTTGCTACAACAATTGGATGACTTACCCCTGTCGGTATGGACGCAACACCCGCCCCCCCACTTGGACCATCGCTTGCGGCGTGCTGGGTGCACTCTGGATACTCGCTCCGCGCGGGTTCCCGCTACGTAGCTTAGGCATCCTATTCTTGTTGCCGATGTTCCTCATCGCCCCAACCACGCCCACAGAGAACGCCGCCCGCCTCGTCGTGTTCGACGTGGGTCAGGGTTTGGCCGTCGCAGTGCAGACACACAGCCATGCCCTGCTGTATGACGCAGGGCCAGATTTTGCAGGAGAGTCGGATAGTGGCAATCGCATCCTCGTCCCATCCTTACGTAGCCTTGGGATAGCTAAGCTGGATGGCTTGATATTGAGCCACGATGACATCGACCACATCGGCGGCGCGAACTCCGTGATGCAGGCACTCCCTATCGATTGGGTCTCTTCATCACTAAAAGCAGACCATCCGTTACTGAGAACAGTGAAGCAACACAACGTTTGTATAGATGGGCAGAATTGGACATGGGATGGCGTGAGGTTCGATGTACTCCACCCCTCAGACCTCGATGATTCAGACAAGAAACATGACAACGATCAAAGTTGCGTCTTGCGTATCAGCGTGGGCACTCAGTCGATACTGTTGGTTGGCGACATCGAAAAGGCTTCCGTGTCACGCTTACTCGCCCTGCACATGCATGAATTGCTTTCCACCCTGCTGGTCGCGCCCCATCACGGTAGCAAGAGTTCGTCTTCTGACGCTTTCGTGAAGGCGGTTTCCCCCAAACAGGTCGTATTCACTGCGGGCTATCGCAATCGCTTCCATCATCCGCATCCCACCGTATGGCAACGTTATGGAGATGCGGGGGCGGCACGACTGCGCTCGGACGTAGACGGAGCGGTCATCATTTACCTGAGCGCTGAGGATTTGAAGGTGGAAAGCTACCGCAAGACGCACCGCCGTTACTGGACGCATGAGGTAGCCAACTAGTAAGAAAGTAGCTAGCAATACGTATCATCCAGAGTGACGGCACGGGTATAATTTGCACCATCATTCAACCCCAAGGAAATATCGTGTCTCTCTCCACTCGCGTTCAAGCCATCAAACCCTCTCCCACCCTCGCAGTCGCAGCTCGCGCAGCGAAGTTGAAAGCCGAAGGTAAAGACATCATCGGACTGGGTACGGGCGAGCCGGATTTCGATACGCCACAACACATCAAAGACGCCGCCATCGCGGCGATCAACAAGGGTTTCACCAAGTACACCGCTGTTGGTGGCACACCTTCACTCAAGCAAGCCATCATCGCTAAACTAAAACGCGACAACGGATTGGAGTACAACGCGAAACAGATCCTCGTTTCCTGCGGCGGCAAACAAAGCTTCTTCAATCTTGTGTTGGCGACCATCAACCCCGGCGACGAAGTCATCATCACCGCACCGTACTGGGTATCGTATCCAGACATCGTCATCATCGCGGAAGGCAAGCCAGTCATCGTGCAAGCTGACATCGCGCAGGGCTTCAAACTGACGCCCAAGCAACTGGAAGCAGCCATCACAGCAAAGACACGCATGATCGTCATCAATAGCCCAAGCAATCCTTCCGGTGCGGTGTACACACTGGATGATCTGAAGGCACTGGGCGAAGTGTTGCGCAAGCACCCCAACATCCTCATCGCGACAGATGACATGTATGAACACATCGCGCTGACAGACGATAAGTTCGTCAACATCCTTGATGCCTGCCCTGACCTGTATCCTCGCACCATGGTCCTGAACGGAGTATCCAAGGCGTATGCGATGACTGGCTGGCGTATCGGCTATGCCGCTGGTCCCGAGAACATCATCACCGCGATGGAGAACGTGCAATCACAGAGCACTTCCAACCCCACTTCTATCTCACAAGTAGCCGCAGAAGCGGCGCTGAACGGTGACCAGAACTGCCTAGCACCGATGATCAAAGCGTTCCGTGAACGCCATGCCTTCGTAGTCGATGCCTTCAACAAGATTCCCGGTATTAAATGTCTGAATGCTGGCGGTGCGTTCTATGCCTTCCCCGACGCGCGCGGCGCCATCGCCAAACTGCATAAAGAAGGCAAGATCAAAGACACGACTGACATCGCACTGAGCGAATACCTGCTGGCAGAAGCCGGCGTGGCTGTCGTACCCGGCTCAGCCTTCGGTAGCGAAGGCTACTTCCGCATCTCCTTCGCAACCTCTATGGGCAACCTCAAGGATGCTTTAGAGCGCATGGCGAAAGCGTTGAGCTAATAGTAGTTGGATGTGCATATAAAATAAGCCGGCTTGCGCCGGCTTATTTATTTTAACGTGCTCAAAATATGGTTTATCTAGCAACCAGTTTGGGTTCACTCAACGAGCCCGACAATCCCAATGCATTGTTACCCGCACGCATCTTGATCTCTGCACCGAAGCTACCAGATAGTTGGTTAGTCGCTGATACCTCAAAAGAACCCGTGGCACTCAACATCCCTGATGTGATTTTCACCTGACGGAAACGTTTGACATGGTTGTCGATTTGCACTGCGCCAGTCAGCACATCGAAGTGCGTACGACCACCTGGAAGATGTTCGCGGCTGGACAACCTTGCTGTCTCCACCATGTCCATTCCGTTGATGACGCCCTTATTGGCAGAGAAAGAGCCATCCAGTTTAGGTGCCTCTCCAAGTTGTGAAAGCTTTGCGCTTTGCATCGCGAATGCACCATCGGAGAACACCTCACCTGCCAGACCGAACTGTGGGAACATCTTTTCCAACTCCATCGTCTTGGCTTGCATGCGGCCTTGCAGTTGCCAGCCTTTGCGCCAAGAGAGCTTGCCTCTACCTGACAAGATACCGCCATAAGCGAAAGCATCGATCTCGCTAAAATCTATCTCCCCATCACCGATCTCACCTTTGGCGTTGAATTCGCTGAAGGTGACGCCGGACAGCAAGGGAAGTTCTCGTTCTTTGATCCCAAAGCTGAGCTGCCAACGATTCTGAACAGGAACGACCTCTACGTTGAATCTATTGTCTTCGCTATGTAAGACCACGCGTGTGAATTGCCCCTGCGCGATGTCTGCACTTCCACTCAGAGGCGGCAATTCGATACCCTCCGCGCCCACTTTCAAATCTTGAATGGTCAAGTGTCGAATCGGATATCGCGCATCCCCACCCATCCCCTTCAGCGCTGTAGTCAATTGCTCTAGGCGACGGCCATCGACCATTGCAGCTTTGAGCTCGATATTGCTAATCGCTTTCTGCTCTGAGAACAAAGTGAGTGGATCTGCAAAGATAGAGACCGCAGACACTTTGATCTCTTCAGCCGCACCGATGCTCACGTTCTGTAGTTCCACTTTGGGCATAGGCAATATTGCCGCGCTCATGCCACCTATCTTCACTGGTTGTTTGAGTTGCGCCGACATGCGTTGCTCGATCGGTGCAATGAATTCCTGTAGCGGCCACACCAATGGCAACACAAAGATCGCCACGATACTCAGCACCACCAGTCCCATGAATATCTTGCCGATAGGCAGTGGCTTGCGTCGCGCCCTAGGCATTGGATTTTGCGTCGATTTGGCGTGCGAAGCGGCGGCATGCTGAGCAGCGTGTTCGACATTGATATTGGCTTGCAACTTGGCACGTTGCTCCGCTTCGGCCCAGGCACTTGCTTGCTCTGCCGCCAATGCTTGTTCTTCTGCCTTTGCACGCGCTTCTTGTTCAGCACGCAGACGAACCGCTTCCTGCTCTTCTTTCAAGCGTGCTATCTCTTCTGCTGCTTTTTGCTTGGCTTTCTGTTCCTCCATGGCCTTAGCTTCATCAGCTGCACGCTGTGCCGCTTCTTGCTCTGCTTTCAGACGCACATCATCCTGAGAGATTGTTTGTACCGGAGCGGGTGTCATCCCTGCATTCAACACATCCAGATTGATTTGGAATGGAGAGGACGCTGGGGCGACTTGCGCCACCGATGAGGCAAGAGTCTCTTGTTTTGCCAACTGTGCATCGCGCCTAGCCTTCTCTGCTGCTTCAGCGGCTTGTCGTTGGGCAGCCTCTTGTTCTGCCCTGATGCGAGCAGCTTCAGCTTCCGCTTTGATGCGTTCAGCTTCGGCCTTGGCGCGCTCAGCCACCTGTTGTTCTGCTTTGACCTTGGCCGCTTCTTGCTCTGCTTTCAACTGCGCAGCTTCTGCTTCACGCTTCGCACGCTCTTCAGCCAGAGCTTTCGCCTCCGCATCAGCACGCGCTTTGGCTGCCTCCAACTCCGCCTTCGCGATAGCCGCTTCTTGTTCGGCTTTGATGCGTGCAGCTTCAGCCTCCGCCTTGATACGAGCCGTCTCTTCTTCTGCTTTTATCCTTGCAGCTTCTGCTTCTTGCCTAGCTCTTCTCTCATCAGCCTCAGCTTTCGCACGTGCCGCAGCTTCCTGCTCAGCCTTGAGCCGCGCTGCTTCTTGTTCCGCTTTGATCCTTGCAGCCTCTTGCTCGGCTTTAAAGCGCGCCGCTTCTTCCGCTTTGATACGAGCTGCTTCTTGCTCAGCCTTAAGACGAGCCGCTTCTTCTTCCGCTTTGATACGTGCCGCTTCTGCTTCTGCCTTTAAACGAGCCGCCTCAGCTTCCTGCCTTGCTCGCTCTTCAGCCAATGCTTTCGCTTCCGCTTCGGCGCGCGCTTTGGCGGCTTCCAACTCCGCTTTGATTCGTGCAGCTTCCTGCTCAGCTTTGATACGCGCCGCTTCTGCTTCCGCCTTTGCTTTTGCTGCGGCTTCCAATTCAGCTTTGACCCGAGCCGCTTCCTGTTCTGCTTTGATACGGGCTGCTTCCTGTTCTGCTTTCAGTCGCGCTGCTTCGGCTTCCTGTTTGGCTTTTTCTTCAGCCTGTTTGGCTCTTGCTTCCGCCTCTGCACGCGCCTTGGCGGCCTCCATCTCCGTCTTCAACCGTGCCGCTTCTTGCTCAGCTTTGATGCGTGCTGCATCCGCTTCGGCCTTTGCTTTTGCAGCTGCTTCAAGTTCTGCTTTTTTTCGCAAAGCTTCCTGCTCTGCATTCAGTCTCGCCGCTTCCGCATTCTGCTTGGCTTTTAATCTGGCACCTTCCTCCGCCATCGCTGCTGCACTAGGACTTGCGACCATCGAGGTGAAATCAAGCTCCTCATCAAGCGGAGGAGCGACTGGTTTTGGAGTAACGATCTTAGGGGCGACGATCTTGGGAGAAACAACGACTTTATCTTTATCCCGAATCAACTCAGCGTCGATCAGATTTTGAAGTATCTCAGGTAGATCTCCGCGTAAACTAGGTGGTGCGCGCCTAGTGACTTCCTCAACGGTGGACTTATCGTCGATAAGTAACATCACACGTTTCATATCCCCAGATAGGCCAGAAATGGTGACTTCGCCAACCGAAGTTTTGATGAGAACAGTTTTTTTATCCATGATGATGATTGTAATTGAGTTGAACCATTACTTCGTCCTTACGCTACAGAATCTCACCTTAAAAGCGCTTCAAAGGTTGACCGAAATGCCTTCTGCCGTTAGTATAGCGGCCGCATCAATTCCCTGATAGCTCAGTCGGTAGAGCGACGGACTGTTAATCCGCAGGTCCCTGGTTCGAGTCCAGGTCGGGGAGCCAGAACATTGAAGGCCATCTTTCGAGGTGGCCTTTTTATTTTTCGCTTTCAAATCAGTGGGCCCTAGCTCGTAATAGTAGCTACCAAGTCGCAATAAAGATACGAATGGAACAATACCAGTGACAAACGCACAACGCAAAGCTCTCAGCCGAATGGCTGAAATGAATTCATCCAGTAACGTCAGCAAGCCTGAACCAACCCACAGTAGCGCGTTCTGCCCGCATGAGGCAGGCGCGTATTACCTAGCGACGGTGGGGACTGCCGGTAAGATCATCAACCTCTTCGCCAAGGAAATCGAGCCGATCGTTTACACCTACACCATCACCATCGTTCATTTTGAACAGGATCCCGATACAGGCAAATGGGTCTGGTTTGACGGTAAGGAAATGCAATCCCCACGCAAAAACCAGGATGGTTGGCGTCTAGGCAGCAAGAAGTTATATGACTCACGCGAAGACGCGGAGGCAGAGCTTCAGCGCGCGATGGTCAAAAACGGTGACCGGGTGACCAAGGTACATGACCTGCCAGACTGCATGACTCAACTAAGAAAGATCCGTAGTGCCCATCATCCAGACCGCAACAACCCCGATTCAGACCATGATCTCTATCAGGCTGTTATCGAGAAAATTGACAGGATGCGTGCGGTGAGCGCATGAACCACACCGTAGACTGACTACTGATTAGCATGAATCACTTGATCTCTCGCATCTTTAATTGGTTTCAACCCGCAGACCATACGCCTGCCGAGATTCGACGTGCCAAACAACTTATAGCAGCTCTGGATGAAGGTGGGATTCCGCTTGATCCAGCCATCATTGTCAGAATTGCAGAAGACCTCGGACTGGAGGTATCTAAAAAGGCGCGAATGGAAGATACCATTGAGCGTATTCGGAGGGCTTCTGACCGATACTGACTTACCTTCAATATGATCTCACTAGCTCTCCTGTTAGTCCCGCTGGTTCCCTCGTACTTCATGAGGTTTTTGGTGGACGCCTCACATTGTGAGGCGGAGGTGATGAACTTTGTTGTAATTTAAAATCGTAGGGAGTAGATTGGACATCCAGCTTCGCTTCTTCCGCATTTCAAAAGTGTATCTAAAGGAGGTGTGTCATGAAATCTCCACATGTACCTAACAAATCCAGATTTGATGCCGTCAAGGCGACATCTAAGCAAGATGAAACAAAGCTTCTCGTTCGTCGATTAGCTGATATCACTCCTGCAAGTCGAATAATGAGCAAGTCATACGACGTGCCAACTTCTCCTAAACTTCATGAGTTGATAGAGAGAAGCAAATTAAACTGAGCTGTAAGTAAGCTGAGAATCCATAACGCCACAATTCCAGCTTCCCAGTTTCCACTTGCACCACTCCGCCGCTAACGACTCCATCCAGATCTGTTTCTGTTCGGTGAGATTTTTTGCAACTAGATGATTGCGGCGAAGTTAAAATGCGTACCAGCGAGCGATATACAAATTTGGTTCGGTATTGGCTAACGGTTGCAAGAAGTTACTGAAAATCACTTAGAATTCTTTATGAGAGTTGCATGAGTTCAACGTATTGTCCGTACTATTAATCCGCTACCCCCTGATTCGAGTCTGGGTCTGAATCAAATAAAATCTAAAGCTTCGCAGTGATGCGGAGCTTTTCACTTTGTACGGAGCATATCCATGTGCGGCATCTGCGGCGAGTTACGTTTCGACAAACAAACACCTTCCCCTGATGTGATCAGGCGCATGAGCGACAGATTGGCGCGACGCGGCCCTGACTCGCACGGACTTTACAACGATGGTCCGCTCGCATTCGGTCACCGTCGACTGTCGATCATCGACCTCTCCGATCACGCCAAGCAGCCTATGGTGGACGAGACACTCCATCTGACCTTGGTGTTCAACGGCACCATCTACAACTACAAAGAGTTACGCGCTGAATTGGTTGAGATGGAATATGAATTCTTCTCCGAGGGCGATAGCGAGGTCATCCTCAAGGCCTATCATGCTTGGGGGGAACAATGCGTCGAGCGTTTCTACGGCATGTTCGCTTTCGCCATCTGGGATAGGCGCAATCAAATGCTCTTCCTCGCGCGTGACCGCTTCGGCATCAAGCCTTTTTATTACTCAGTGGATGGTGCATCGCTGCGTTTCGCTTCCACCTTGCAGGCGTTGCTGGCTGCAGGCGGAGTGGATACCAGCATCGATCCTGTCGCGCTGCACCACCATCTGACTTTGCACTCCTCCGTACCCGCGCCCCGAACTTTGCTGAATGGCGTGAAAAAATTGCCCCCTGCGACCTGCATGACCTTCACCGCCGATGGCGAAGTGACACACCGACGTTATTGGTCGTTGGATGCGACACGTCCGAGCGTGAACTTGAGCGAGCAAGATTGGTTGGCCGCCACGCGCCATGTTTTATCCAAAGTGGTGGAACGCCATCGCCTCGCTGCCGATGTACCCGTGGGCGTTTTGCTTTCTGGTGGTTTGGATTCCAGTCTCATCGTCGGCTTGCTGGCAGATCATGTGCCAGACCTACACACCTTCTCTATCGGCTTCGAAGACATCGGGGGAGATGCCGAGAAGGGTGATGAGTTCGAATACTCGGACCAAGTGGTTGAGCGTTTCCAAACCACGCACCACAAATATCTCATCCCCAACAGTGAAGTGTTGAAGCGCCTGCCCGAAGCGGTGCGTAGCATGTCCGAGCCGATGGTGAGCCAAGACAATATCGCCTTCTATCTACTGTCGGAGAAAGTCTCTCACGATGTGAAGGTGGTACTCGCAGGACAAGGCGCAGACGAAGTTTTCGGCGGATATTTCTGGTATCCCAAGATGGATGCCACACAAGGTTCGACGCTGGACCGCTTCCGCAGCAACTACTTTGACCGTGACCACGCGGAATATCTGGAGACCGTCACAGTGGCATATCACCTACACGATGTGACCAGTGAATTGGCCCACAACGAATTGACCAAACCTTATGCCGACACTTTCCTAGATGAGGTTTTGCGCTTCGATGTGACGACGCTCATCGTGGATGATCCTGTGAAGCGTATGGACAACATGAGCATGGCATGGGGATTGGAAGCGCGCGTTCCCTTCCTTGATCACGAGCTGGTTGAATTGGCTGCACGCATGCCGCCTGAATTGCGCCTCAAAGAAGGCGGCAAGTTCCCCCTCAAAGCCATCGCGCGCGGCTTGATCCCTGATGCGGTCATCGATAGACCAAAGGGCTACTTCCCTGTCCCTGCGCTCAAATTTGTACGGGGTGAATTCCTAGAGTTCATGCAGAAGATCTTGCTATCTGATGCCTGCATGAAGCGCGGACTGTTCAACCGCGCCTATGTGGAGAAACTGCTTGCTGCGCCCGAGTCTCACTTCACACTCTTGAATGGTAGCAAGTTGTGGCACCTCGCCCTGCTGGAATATTGGTTGCAGCTCAACGTAGATACCGCGAAATAAAAAAGCCGAATCGCAAGATTCGGCTTTTTTGAACGCCCAATGGATCACTGCACTATCTGATCGATCTTCAGGTTCACGCCCTTTGTACCAGGACGCAGTGGCTGGCTCAGTCCTTGTGCATCACCTGCTTCCGGCATCGCCGTGCCTGATCTTGAGATGCGCGCGACGACCACGACCTTATCAAAGGAAGACAGCGTCATCTGCGGCTGCATCGCCATGCTGTCATCCAATTCGAAAGTGATCGGCAGATCACGCACTTGTTTGCGCAAGATCGCTAGCGGCATCTTCGGTCCTTCAGCTGCACGTGCCAATACGAACACGGTGTCATCCGGGCTGTACTTTCCCTTCAGCGAATCGCTCAAAGTGACTTTACCGGTGATGCGTTCTTTTCCACTCGCGGCTGGCTGAGCAGGCGGTGCGATCTGTTCCAGCGCCATCGGTGCTTTCCCACCTTTGATGTGTGACATCATCTGACGCGCTTCTGCCAAGCCGCCTTCGATCATCTTGGCATCTTCGCTATCCGCAGGTAGCAGGCTACGCAATCTTTCCCAATGTTTGATGGCCGCAGCAAAGTCGCCACGCTCCATCGCTGCCGAGCCAGCTAGCGCCAAACCCTTCATGCTGTCCGGGTCGATCTTCAGTGCTTTGTTGATGAGGTCGGTCGGTTTACCACGCAAGCTCTGCCCTTGTGCCATCGCTAGCGCATCGGCGTAGTCCGCCCATATCCACGCTTCGTCAGAGATGTATTGGGTCAGATTCTCGTAGGCTTTGGCGGAATCTGCGAATCGCTCCGCTTCCATATAGGCACGCGCCAACAGCAAAAGGGATTCACCATCAGCGGGATTGGATTCTACTTTTTTCTCCAATGCACTAATGGAAGTGCTTCCACCCACCGAGCTCATTTCGCTCATGCCACCATGCCCAGCACGATTGGAGAATGCATCCAGATCACCCACTTGCGTGTATAGACCGATAGCCATGATCGGCAACAACACGGACAGGGCGATCGCCAATTTCTTATACGGGCTGCGGTGTGTCTCTACTTCTGCGACTTCCCTCACCTCTTCTAATACTCGGCTCTGTAGCTCACTCTTACCTTGCTCGTGCAGATCAGCCGAGAGCAGGCCATTCTTCAGATCAACATCCATCTCGTTGATCTGATCGCGCAATATCTCAAGGTTGGCCGCATCGCGCGCGACGGCGTTGCTTGTTACCGTTCCGCGCCACAGTGGGATGGCGACAAAAAGGATAGCGATGAGCGAGAGCACCGCACAAGTGATCCAGAATAATGTCATTTATTTTCTTCTTTCAGTAGATTGGCTGCGTGCGCTTGTGCTTCGGATGTCAAGGCGACCTCTTTTTGGACGACCGCGCTGCGTTTGCGCAACTGGAAGAACAGCACCACGATACCGAGGAACAGGAAAACGAAAGGGGCAGCCCACAAAGGCATGGTCTCTTTATCGACAGGTGGATCGAACAGCACCGATTTCCCGAATCGTTCTACCAGCATGTCCAATATCTCTTGGTCACTGGCGCCCGCTTTCATCTTGTCGCGCATGATCTGGCGTACGTCGTTCGACCAATCAGAGTGCGAACTGGAGACTGCCTCACTCTGGCACACCAAGCAGCGTACTTTTTCAGCCAGGTCGATCATGCGTCTTTCCATGACAGGATCTTCAGCCAAATCTTTAGCCTCACCTGCGTAAGCAAAGGTAGGCAATACCAACAACAATACGATCAATAAGTTCTTCATTATTTATTTAGCTCCGCAACGAGTGGCAAGATACGGTCACGCAGATTTTGCGGTGTGACCGCGCCGATGATCTTGTCGCGGATGATGCCCTGTTTATCGATGACGTAGGTTTCTGGAACGCCATACACGCCGTAGTCGAAACCCACTTTCCCATCCGCATCAAAAATGGTCAGCGCATAGGGATCGCCCGATTTGCGCAACACAGCCAAACCATCTTCACGTTTGTCTTTGTAGTTCAGTCCCAATACAGGGACGATATTTTTTGTTGATAAATCCATCAACACAGGATGTTCGTCCTTGCATGCGCCACACCATGAAGCCCAAACGTTCAACAGCCAGACCTGCCCCTTCATGTCTTCCGTGGTGAACTGCTTCTTCGTGTCATACAGCAGTGGCAAGCTGAAGGTAGGTGCAGGCTTATCGATCAAAGGTGATGGGACTTCCCTTGGGTCACGCCCGAGGCCAATGTACAAGAACACCGACAATACGACGAACACCACGAATGGCAATATGAAACGCATCATGCTGTTGCCTCCTTAGCTGACTTACCCTTGATACGATAACGACGATCCGTGATAGCCAAGATGCCCCCCAATGCCATCAAGAAGCAACCTGCCCATATCCAATCGACGAAAGGTTTGATGTACACACGCACCGCCCACGCTTCGCTGTCGGGGATAGGCTCGCCCAAAGAGACATATAGGTCACGCAATATGCCTGTTTGAATGGCTGCTTCAGTCATAGGCATGCCGGAAGCGTTGTATTGGCGTTTCTCAGGATTCAACTCGGTCACGAACTTGCCGTCCTTGCTCACGCTGACACGACCTTGTGCGGCGACGTAGTTAGCCCCCTGCACTTCGGTCACGCCATCGAAACGGAACTCATAACCACCCGCCAGCACGGTGTCACCCACGTTCATAAGTACATCGCGCTCTGTCTCGTAGCCCTTCACCATGGTCACGCCAATGATGAACACGGCGATACCGAGGTGGGCGAACTGCATGCCGTAGTAGCTGCGTGTCGGAGTCTTCAAACGTTGCATCAACGTGCCTTCACTACCCATGCGACGACGCAGATCGAGTGCGCCCGTAATGATGAGCCACGCAGCCAACAACAGTCCCAAAGCGATCATGGATGTCCACTTGCCCAACACCAGCGGCAACAACAATGCGATGGCGATGCTGGCACCTAGTGCCCAACGGATGCGCTGCCAGATGTCAGGCAGGCTCGCCTGCTTCCAACGAGCGATAGGGCCCAAGCCCATCATCATCACCATCGGGATCATCAAAGGTACGAACACCGCATTGAAGTAAGGTGCGCCGACGGATAACTTGCCGTAACCCAACGCATCCATGAACAAGGGATACAAGGTACCCAAGAACACGGAGGCCGCTGCCACGGACAGCAACACGTTGTTAGTGAGTAGCATGGTCTCGCGCGAGACCAGTTCGAACTTGCCCCCCAAGCCAATCTTAGGCGCACGCCATGCGAACAGTAATAGCGACGCGCCGATGACGATGACCAAGAACGACAAGATGAAGACACCACGTTTGGGATCGGTAGCGAAAGCATGTACCGATGTCAGCACACCGGAACGTACCAAGAAAGTACCCAACAATGACAATGAGAATGCGGAGATAGCCAACAACATCGTCCAGCTCTTGAAGGCACCGCGCTTCTCAGTCACTGCGAGCGAGTGGATCAATGCCGTGCCAACCAACCAAGGCATGAAAGAGGCGTTCTCGACCGGATCCCAGAACCACCAGCCGCCCCAACCCAATTCGTAATATGCCCACCAGCTACCCAAAGCGATACCGATGGTCATGAACACCCAAGCGACCGTGGTCCACGGACGCGACCAACGCGCCCAAGTGGAATCCAGTTTGCCGCCCAACAGGGCAGACAAGGCGAAAGCGAAAGCGACGGAGAATCCGACATAGCCCATATACAACATCGGTGGATGGATCACTAAGCCGGGGTCTTGTAGCAAAGGATTCAAATCACGTCCATCCATCGCAGCCGGGAACAAGCGATCGAACGGGTTGGATGTGAACAACATGAACAGTAGGAAACCGACAGAGATCAAGCCCATCACACCGATCACGCGCGCCACCATCTCTTGCGGCAGATGTTTGCTGAACATCGCCACCGCGACTGTCCATAGTGTCAAGATGAACGCCCACAACAACAGCGAACCTTCATGCCCCCCCCATACGGCGGCGACACGATAGGCAGTCGGCAATTGCGAGTTGGAATGCTGCGCGACATACATCACGGAGAAGTCATTCGCGATGAAGGAATAGGTCAGGCAAGCTATCGCGATACCAACGAAGAAGAACTGGCCGAACGCCAAGGTACGTGCTGTTTCCATCCAAACCGCATTGCCGCGTACTGCACCGGCAATGGGGAGCACGCCTTGAACGAGCGCGATGAACAATGCAACGACGAGCGTGAAATTACCGATCTCTGGAATCATTCTGGTGCTTTCAAAAATTATTTTGCGACTGGATATTCTGCGGATGAAGCACTACCGGATGATGCTTTGGCGGCCTCAGCTTTGTTGATGGCATCGATCGCTTCGGGCGGCATGTAGTTCTCGTCATGCTTCGCCAAGACCTCTTCAGCGCGAAACACACCATCTGCCTCTATCTTGCCTTGCGCGACCACCCCTTTGCCTTCTTTGAACAGATCGGGAAGGATGCCTTTATAGACAACTGGCATCTTTTGCGCGGTATCGGTGATATTGAAATGGACGGTCAATCCATCCGTCTGACGTTTGACGCTCCCCTCCTCGACCAAACCACCGATGCGGAAGTTGCGACCTTGAGGTGCTTCTTTGTTGAACACCTGCGTCGGAGTGAAATACAAACTCACATTGTTCTTCAGTGCGAACAGCACCAATCCGACTGCGGCAGCGACCAAGGTCACGCCCAATACGATCCAAGTCAATCTCTTCTGTCTAGGCGTCATTACGCTTCTCCACTTTCATTCAACAATCTCAACTGACGCAATGCCAGTGTCCTGCGATGCCTCACCATCAATATCTCAACGATGAACACGAACAGCGCAACGCCATACGAACCCCACACATAGAAGCCATACCCATTCATGGCAAAGAATTCAGACCAGTTCATTTATGCACCTCCGACACGTTACTGGCGTAGCCAGCTGATTGTGGGAGGAGGTGCGATGAGGTCATTCCCGCACCCGTCGCATTCGCGCACTGTGTCATGACCGCACCTCCTTCAATTCTTTGACCCACTGAGTGTTGGACTCACGCTCCAAGATGATGCTGCGCACCCGCGCCAAAGCGACCGCGATGACATACAACCAACAGGCGACCAAGACAGTGAACATGGACTGCTGCATCGCAACATGCATGCTGGTGCCGCTGAATTTGATGGACGAACCTTGATGCAAAGTGTTCCACCACTGCACCGAGTAATAGATGATGGGCACGTTCACCGAACCCACGATAGCCAACAAGGCACTGGCACGGTCTGCGCGGCGAGGGTCTTCGATAGACGCTTGCAAGGCGATGAAACCCAGATACAAGAACAACAAGATCAACTCAGAAGTCAGGCGCGCATCCCACACCCACCAAGCACCCCACATCGGCTTGCCCCACAGCGCCCCCGTCCACAAGGAGATGAACGCGAACAGTGCGCCGGTTGGCGCGAGCGCGGAAGCCATCATGGAAGACAAACGTGTCTTGAAGATCAACCCCAACGCGGCGTATCCCGCCATGATGAGATAGATGAACATGGAAAGGATGGATGCCGGCACATGGATGAACATGATGCGGTAAGCCTCGCTCTGCACTGCATCGGTCGGCGCAACGAAGAAACCGATGTACAGACCGAGCGCGAACAGGATCGCCGCGGGCCAAGCAAAGAAGGGAATGAGTTTTCCTGCCAATCCGTAGAAGGTGGCGGGTGCCGAATATTTAAACCAGTTGATCGCCAATCTCATCACTCCATCGAAATCTTTAACGCCTGTGCCGCCACAAAGGGCGTGAACACCAAGGCAAATAACAAGAACGCGCCCAACAATGACAAATTGGAGATCGCATCCATGCCGCTATTCACTGCTTCAACTGCACCCGCACCGAAGATCAGCACAGGGATACACAAGGGCAACACTAACAATGAAACCAATACGCCACCACCACGCAACCCCAGGGTCAGTGCTGCGCCAATCGCACCGATCATACTCAATACGGGTGTACCCAGAAGCAACGCGAGCATCAACACCCACAGCGCTTGGACCGACATATCGAACTGCAAGCCCAGTACCGGAGCGATCAACACCAGCGGTAGGCCAGACAACATCCAGTGCGCGATGATCTTTCCCAGCACCATCATCGTCAGCGATTGCGGCGCGAGCATCATTTGCTCCAATGTGCCGTCCAAATAATCTGCCGAGAACATGCGCGGCAAGGACAACATGGAAGCCAGCAACGCTGCGACCCACAACACACCTGCCGCCATCTTGCGCAACATATCCGGCTCTGGCCCAACACCTAGTGGGAACAGACTCACCACCATGACGAAGAACACCAGTGTGGTCAGCACGTCGGCGCGTCGGCGCATCGCCAACAACAGGTCACGCCGTATCACCAGCCCCAACAATCCGAACAGGGAGAGCTTGTTCATGTCAGCGCCAACTGTCTGGTCTGTACCCCTGCCACCTGCAAGGGTTGATGTGTCGTGAATATCACCATGCCGCCGTTCGACAGGTGTTCTCCAATAAGTTCCTGCATGAGTCCTACTGCCCCCACATCGAGTGCGGTCAAGGGCTCATCCAATATCCACAATTTAGAATCTCCAACAAGCAAACGACTCAAGGCCACACGTCGGCGCTGACCTTGCGACAACACGCGCACCGGCAGATGTTCCTTGCGACGCAATCCCATGCGGCGTAGCACTGAGATCGCATCCTGCTCACTCACACCGAACCCAGCGAGTCCTGCACTCATCTGTAGATTCTCGATCGCACTCAACTCATCTTTGATGGCATTCAAGTGCCCGAGGTAACACATCTGCTCATGATAGGTATCGCTCCATTCAGCGATGTCCTGCCCTCTCCACAGCACCTTGCCTTCCACCGGCTGAACGAAGCCACACAGCGTGCGCAACAAGGTCGTCTTACCGCTACCGTTCTCGCCTTGCACTTGCATCAACTCACCCGCCGCAAGCTCAAAGCTCAAGCCACTGAACAAGCGCAGATCACCCCGCTCACAAGCGAGGTCGAGGACTTCAAATTTGAATGCCTGTTGCATATGGAAAGGTCGTATATGACACCCGATAAACAGCCTAGGATTATATACGATTGCACCCTCGTGAGGCCCTACCAGATGAGCGCAAAGCCCTAGCGATTCACCGACATAGCGCCCGCTCTAGAACTGCAAAAAAAACGCCGCTACAAGAGCGGCGTTCATCACGACCCCAACGGGGATGATCATTTCTTTTCAGCCGCCGCAAAATCTTTCATCGTGATATCTGCGTTCTTCTTGGCATCTGCCAGATAGGCAGCCAACATCTCTTCACCCGTGATCTGACGGATCTGTTGGGCGTAACGATTGAGTTTCATCTCATCCACGACAGCGACATCTTTGACGGCATCGATACGCGCCAACACATAGCCACGCTGAGCATCTTCTATGCCGACATAAGCTGGTAGCTTGGAAGTATCCGCACCGAACAATGCCTTGGCAGTCTCCTGACTCAGATCTGCGTGTTGAGCACGTGACAGCGACTGTGCAGATTGGAACACAACAGCGGTCTTTTCACCTTTTTGTAATTGCTCTAGCAACTTCTTGCCTTGATCGACCAGCGCCTGCTTTGCCTGTTGCTGTTGCAACTTGCCACGGATCTGGGCAGCCACTTCATTCAAAGGACGCACTGTCGCAGCTTGATATTCAGCCACACGCGCGGCCATCAAGGTGTTCGGTACGATCTCGATAGCGGTCGTGTTGCGCTTGTTCTTCAAGACATCCTCGGAGAACACCGCCTGTACGACTTTCTCATTCCAAGCCGCAGAAGACTGTTTATCCTTGCTCAACCACACACCACCTTGAACAGGCGCTTTCGCCAACTCGGCCGCCGGTTTGAGGCTGTCGCTTTGCTCGTACAGCGTGTTGCTGAACTTCTCAGCCAACTCAGCGAACTTGTCACTGGATTGTTGGAACTTCACGCGCTGAGCGATCATCGCTTTGACTTCACTCAAGGGTTGAACCTTGGGAGCTTTGATCGCAACGAGTTTGATGATGTGATATCCGAAATCAGACTGCACCAGATCGCTGACCTCGCCCACCTTCAAAGCGAACACAGATTCTTCGAACGGCTTGACCATCGCACCCCGGCCAAACATACCCAGATCCCCCCCATTCACAGCAGAGCCGGGGTCTTGCGAATGCTGTTTAGCCAATTCAGCGAACTTGGACGGGGATTGCTTGACCTGCTTGAGGACTTGTTCTGCTTTGTTTTTCGCTTCAGCCTTCTCTGCATCACTCGCTTGATTAGACAGACTAATGAGGATATGTGCAGCTTGGCGTTGTTCTTGCGTGCCAAACTCACTGAGATGCTCTTCGTAGTACGCTTTGATGTCGCTGTCTTTTGCAACGGCCTGTTCCATCAAAGCATCGATGGATAGCGTCACGAATTCGATCTTGGCCCGCTCAGGGATCTGGAAATCCTGAGGATTCTGCTCGAAGTAGACTTTGACTGCAGCATCACTCACTTGAGCTTGCTTGGTGAATGTCGCAAGGTCCAACTTTGCGATCGACACGACTCGCTGCTGCTCATTCAGACGAATCAAATTGGTAGCTACCGCATCAGCAGCATAACCATTTTGTGTGAAAGCATCTGTCAGTTGGCGCGTCGTCAGGTCTTGACGCACACGATATTCGAACATCGCTGGCGTCATACCCTGCGAGCGAAGTGCTGCCTCATATTGCTGCTTGTCGAATTTGCCGTCTTTCTGAAAAGCACCCACTGTCGCAATGATCTGCGCCATCTGCTCATCACTGACGACCAAGCCCGCATCACGCGCACCTTCCATCATCAAGCGCTGGGTCACCAGACCTTCAAGGACAGAATGTTTAATCTCCGGTTTATCAAAGATCGCCGAATCGAAATTGGGGCCAGCCATCTCGCGGATACGTTGGCGTTGTTGCTCCATCGCACTTTCGAATTCCTGCTGACTGATCTTTTCTCCGTTCACTTTCGCGAGAGAGACGACATCACCAGAATTGCGATAGGAGTCCACTCCCCACAACGCAAAGGGCAACACGATGAGCGCCAGTACGATTTGAACCAGACGCTTTCTTTCATGCACGAAATCAAACATAGCAAGCTACCTAAAAATATTCGCCACGAACGGACGATACATATGAAAAAAGGCGAACTCTCGTTCGCCTTTTTCGCCTTCAAATTGGCGGAGTGGACGGGACTCGAACCCGCGACCCCCGGCGTGACAGGCCGGTATTCTAACCAACTGAACTACCACTCCAAAACATCTACAACAAAAACTGGTGGGTGCTGACGGGATCGAACCGCCGACAATCGCCTTGTAAGGGCGGTGCTCTACCAGCTGAGCTAAGCACCCGCGAGAGCGCGGCATTATATAGATACTTCCTTTTTTTGCAATGCCCAGTCTCAAATATTTTCCCACTGCGCTGAAATCGCGCAGCACATCCACAGAAAATCAGTGCTTGATGGCTGTAGTCGTTCCCGCTTCAACGACTGGTGCCGGAACGACCGCAGGTGTGACGACATCAGGCAACGGTTCTGGCTTGCGCTCCAATGCCAATTCCAACACCTGCTCGATCCATTTGACAGGATGTATCTCGAGTTTGTTCTTGACGTTATCGGGGATCTCAACCAAATCCTTGACGTTCTCTTCTGGGATCAGCACCAACTTGATGCCGCCACGTTGAGCCGCCAACAACTTTTCCTTCAATCCGCCGATCGGCAAGACCTCGCCACGCAATGTGATCTCGCCCGTCATCGCCACATCGGCGCGTACAGGTATGCCGGTCAGCGCAGACACCATCGCAGTGCAGATACCTGCACCGGCACTTGGACCATCTTTGGGTGTGGCACCTTCAGGCAAGTGGATGTGTAGGTCACATTTTTCGTAGAAGTTCTCTGCGATACCCAAAGATTTCGCGCGACTACGCACCACACTCAAAGCTGCCTGGATGGACTCTTGCATCACCTCACCCAACTTACCTGTGGTCGTGGTCTTACCTTTGCCCGGCAACACAGCTGTCTCGATGGTGAGCAACTCGCCACCCACTTCAGTCCAAGCTAAACCTGTGACTTGCCCGACTTGATTGTTCTTCTCCGCGATGCCATAGCTGTAGCGACGCACACCGAGGTATTTGTCCAAGTTGCGCGCATTGATCACGACCTTGGTGTCACGACCTTTCAGCAACAACGACTTCACCACCTTGCGGCAGATCTTAGACAGCTCGCGCTCCAGACTACGCACACCCGCTTCGCGCGTGTAGTAACGCAAGATGTCACGGATGGCACTTTCCGATACGCTGATCTCTTCTACTTTCAGGCCGTTGTTCTTGATTGACTTCGGAAGAAGATAGCGCGTGGCGATATTCACCTTCTCATCTTCTGTGTAGCTAGAAACGAAGATGACTTCCATACGGTCCAGCAAGGGTGCCGGTATGTTCATGCTGTTAGACGTCGCAACGAACATCACATCTGATAGGTCATATTCGACTTCGACATAGTGATCGACAAAGGTGTTGTTCTGTTCTGGATCGAGCACCTCCAACAAAGCAGAAGATGGGTCGCCACGGAAGTCCTGCCCCATCTTGTCCACTTCGTCCAACAGGAACAACGGGTTCTTCACGCCGACCTTGCTCATGTTCTGCAAGATCTTGCCGGGCATAGAACCGATGTATGTACGACGGTGACCGCGAATCTCGGATTCGTCACGCACACCGCCCAACGACATGCGCACGAACTTACGGTTGGTAGCGCGCGCGATCGACTGCCCTAACGAGGTCTTACCAACGCCAGGAGGGCCCACCAAGCACAAGATAGGCGCTTTCATCTTTTCGACGCGTTGCTGCACCGCCAGATATTCGACGATGCGTTCTTTTACCTTTTCTAGGCCGTAGTGATCCGCTTCTAAGATATCTTCCGCATGCTTAAGTTGGGTGTCTATCTTGGTTTTCTTCTTCCAAGGCAGCCCAACAAGGATGTCGATGTAGTTACGTACCACAGTCGCTTCAGCTGACATCGGCGACATCAAGCGCAGCTTCTTCAATTCTGCTTCAGCCTTGGCGCGCGCATCCTTAGGCATATGCGCTGCTTTGATCTTTTTCTCGATCTCTTCGATATCCGCGCCGTCTTCACCCTCGCCCAGTTCCTTTTGGATGGCTTTGACTTGCTCGTTCAAGTAATACTCGCGCTGACTCTTCTCCATCTGACGCTTCACACGACCACGGATGCGCTTCTCTACTTGCATGATGTCTAGTTCGGCTTCGAGCAGACCGAGCAGATGTTCGAGGCGTAGACGCACATCGAATATCTCCAGCACTTCCTGCTTCTGCTCCAACTTGAGCGGCAAATGAGCGGCGATGGTATCGGCTAAGCGCCCCGCATCGTCGATACCTGCGAGGGATGTCAAGATCTCAGGCGGGATCTTCTTGTTCAGTTTTACGTATTGATCGAACTGGCTGATGAGTGCACGGCGCATCGCCTCTGCCTCATTACCGATGTTCTCGTCCGCCGGTACGGGCATGATCTCCGCATCCAGATGCGATTTGTCATCGAATATCTTCAATACCTTGGCACGCTGTGTACCCTCAACCAATACCTTCACGGTGCCATCTGGTAGCTTGAGCATCTGCAGGATGTTGGCGATGCTGCCGATACGATAGATGTCTTCTGTGGCAGGTTCGTCTTTGGCAGCGGACTTCTGCGCGACCAGAACGATGCTCTTGCCAGCTTCCATTGCTGCTTCAAGTGCTTTGATGGATTTGGCACGTCCCACGAACAGTGGGATGACCATGTGCGGGAACACCACTACGTCGCGCAGAGGCAACAACGGGTACAAGTCCACATTGGTAGGGATGGGATCGAATTCAGACATGGCGGTTACTCTCAGTTAGGTTAAGAGCGAGATGGGGACTTGCATCAGGAATTCAAGTCCCCGCTGCCCAATGGGTCTCAAGCGACCTTGGGTTCATCCGCATAAATAACGATGGGTTTGATATCTCCCGCACCGTTCTCATCCAGCACGACCTTGCTCACGTTAGTTTCTGAGGGCAGGTCGAACATGGTGTCCAGCAAAGCTTGCTCCAATATCGAGCGCAGACCACGCGCACCAGTCTTGCGTGCCAGCGCCTTCTTCGCGATGGTGTTCAACACACCTTCGCGGAACTCAAGTTCCACACCTTCGAGCGAGAACAGTTTCTGATATTGCTTGGTCAGTGCGTTCTTAGGCTCCGACAATATCTGGATCAGTGCTGCTTCATCCAGACCTTCCAATGTCGCGACCACAGGCAAACGGCCTACGAACTCAGGGATCAAGCCGAATTTGATCAGATCCTCTGGCTCAACACCGTGCAACACCGTACCGATATCTTTGTCGTCCTTACGTTTGGCTAGGTTCGCCGAAAAACCGATGCCGACTTTCTCTGAGCGATTGAGGATGACCTTCTCCAAACCATCGAAAGCACCGCCGCAGATGAATAGGATATTGGTCGTATCCACTTGCAGGAACTCCGTGTTCGGATGCTTGCGTCCACCTTGAGGTGGAATAGATGCCTTCGTACCCTCGATGAGCTTGAGCAATGCTTGCTGTACACCTTCACCCGACACGTCACGCGTGATGGATGGGTTGTCCGACTTGCGCGAGATCTTGTCGATCTCGTCGATGTAGACGATACCGCGCTGCGCTTTCTCCACATCGTATTCGCATGCCTGCAATAGCTTCTGGATGATGTTCTCGACGTCCTCACCCACATAGCCCGCTTCTGTCAGGGTGGTCGCATCTGCCATCACGAACGGAACGTTCAGCAATCTTGCCAGTGTCTGCGCCAGCAATGTCTTACCGGAACCGGTCGGCCCGACCAAGAGGATGTTGCTCTTGGCCAATTCGACGCCATCATCGTTCTTGTATTTCAGACGCTTGTAGTGGTTATACACCGCAACCGACAGGATCTTCTTAGCCTGACGCTGGCCGATCACATACTCGTCCAAGCGCTCGCAGATCTCATGCGGTACAGGGAGGTCATTCTTATCTGACTTCTCCGCGCCGATCGTGCTCTGCGCTTCTTCTTTGATGATGTCGTTACACAAGGCGATGCATTCGTCACACACGAACACCGACGGCCCTGCGATCAGCTTGCGTACCTCGTGCTGGCTCTTGCCACAGAACGAGCAATACAACAGCTTGTCACCCTTGTTTTTATCCGTTGTCATCATCACCTCCGCCTTAATCAATAGGCAGCATCAATATTAAGCCCGCTTATCCAATACTTGGTCGATCAAGCCATACTCCAATGCAGCCTGCGCAGGGAGGAAGTTATCACGCTCACTGTCGCGCGCGATCTCTTCTACCGTACGACCCGTATGGTGCGCCATCAATTTGTACAATTGCTCGCGTAGACTCAAGATGTATTTGGCGTGTATCTCGATATCCGTTGCCTGACCTTGGAAACCGCCGAGTGGCTGGTGGATCATCACGGTCGAGTTAGGCAAAGCGAATCGTTTCCCCTTGGCACCTGCTTGCAACAGGAACGCTCCCATGGATGCCGCCATGCCGATACACAAAGTAGACACTTGAGGCTTGATGAACTGCATGGTGTCGTAGATCGCCATGCCAGCCGAGATGGAGCCCCCTGGTGAATTGATGTACAGGTGGATGTCCTTCTCAGGATTCTCCGATTCCAAGAACAACAACTGCGCCACTACCAGATTCGCCACATGGTCATTGATCGGACCGACCAAGAATATGACGCGCTCCTTCAGCAGGCGCGAAAAGATGTCGTAGGCACGTTCGCCGCGACCACTGGTCTCGACCACCATCGGCACTAGTCCAGAATCCTGAGGCTCAATCAACTTGTTTGTCGCGTCGAACAGCATGCTCACTCTCCCATCAGATCGTTCAGTGCCACAGCTTGGTCAGTCACTTTCGCGCCCGCCATCACCCATGCCACAACATTGTCTTCCAACACCAAGTTCTCTACTTCACGCATACGTGAAGGATCGGCACGATACCAAGACCTGACTTCTTCTGGACGCTCGAAGCTCAATGCATACTCTTCTATCAAAGCAGTCACCTGATCAGGTTTCGCACTCAACTCATTCTTCTTCACCAACTCGGCCAAGATCAAACCTAGTTTGACGCGCTTGGTAGCACGCTCAGCGAACATATCGATCGGCAGCTTCATCCCATTAGGGATCTTCATGCCACGCTGCCCCATGTCTTGCAGCGTCTGCTCCATCAAGCGTTCAGACTCACTATCCAGCAAAGCCTTTGGCACTTCCAATTGAGCCACTTTCAACAACACTTCCATCGCGCTGTCTTTGTTGCGCACTTTGACTCGACGTTGCGCTTCACGACCGATGTTGTCACGTATCTCTTGCTTCAGCTTCTCGACATCACCCTCTGCGACACCCATCGCCTTGGCGAACTCGGCATCTACTTCCGGCAGAACGGGCTCTTCCACGCTGTGTGCAGTGATGGTGAAAGTCACTTGCTTACCCGCGACATCCTTGCCGTGATAATCATCAGGGAAGGTCATATCGAATGATTTCGTCTCGCCCGCCTTCATACCAACGACTGCGGCCTCGAACTCAGGCAGCATGCGCCCCGCACCAGGTACCACGGTGAAATCTTTGGCTTCTCCGCCTTCGAACTTCACCCCATTCAGCGTACCGACGAAGTCGATCTTGACTTGGTCATCCTTCTGCGCTGCACGGTCAGCCTTCTTGAAGACCGCACGTTGCTTACGCAGAGTGGCGATGGTCGCATCAACATCCGCCTCGCTCAACGCGAAGGTGGCCCGTGTAACGCTCTCGCCACCGATGTTGCCGATAGTCACTTCTGGATAGACTTCGAATGTCGCGCTGAATTCGATCTCCGGCGCATTCAAGTCGGCGGTTTTGATCTCGAATTGAGGATAGCCCGCCACTTGCAACTTGTTGGCGATGGCCGCTTCCGCAAAGGAGCGTTGCAAGCTGTCACCCAACACTTCTTGCTGAACTCCAAGACCATATTGTTGCTCCAGCACCTTGAATGGGACTTTGCCCGGACGGAAGCCGTGCACTTTGGCCGTACGACCCAATCGCTTCAAGCGATTCTCGACTTCACCACGAATGACCTGTTGTGGGATGGATGCGTTCAAACGACGTTGCAATCCGCCTAGGGTTTCTACGTTAGACATACTGATACTTCCTTCGATTAGAGAGACTTTGGGAACATAAACACGTGCCGAATGATACATGAAAGCGGGCGGAATGACCCGCCCGCCTGCTTACTCCTGATGCGCTTTGACTTGTGGCAGGTGCCACACATCACGGTTGTAGTCCATGATAGTGCGGTCACTGGAGAATTTGCCGCTGGTCGCCGTATTGATGATGCTCATACGCGTCCAATTCTCTTCGTCCTGGTATGCCACATCCACACGCTTTTGTGCATCCACGTAGCTGCGGAAGTCCGCCAGTGTCAGCCACGGGTCGTGCGGATTGAGGATGGAATGCAGGATAGGCTCGAACAAGCCCGGCTCGAACAGGTTGAAATGGTTGCTCTTCAGCAACTGGATGACGCGCTTCAAATCCTCATCCGCATTCACGATGGCGGTCGGATCATAATGGCCGCGAGTCGCCTCGACCTGCTCGGCAGTCAGCCCGAACAAGAAGAAGTTGTCATCGCCCGCCTCTTCTCGTATCTCGATGTTAGCGCCATCCAATGTACCGATGGTCAGCGCACCGTTCATCATGAACTTCATGTTGCCCGTACCGGAAGCCTCTTTACCTGCAGTCGATATCTGCTCGGACAGATCTGCAGCAGGTGAGATGATCTCCATCGCAGTCACACGATAGTCAGGCAAGAACACTAGTTGCAACAAACCTTTGGTATCTGGATCTTGATTGATGATCTCCGCCACGGCCGTCACCAGACGGATGGTGCGTTTCGCCATCACATAACCTGGGGCAGCCTTGCCACCAATAAGCACACAACGAGGCGTCCAATTTTGTGTGTCACCACGTTTGATGCGGTCATACAGATGGATGACATGCAAAACGTTGAGCAACTGGCGCTTGTATTCGTGGATGCGCTTCACTTGCACATCGAACATGGCATTGGTGTCGAACTTCACGCCGCAATCACGCTCGACCAGTGCCGCCAAGCGCTCCTTGTTACCCAATTTGATCGCGCGCCACTTGGCACGGAACACCTTGTTATCGGCGAACTTAGTCAGCCCACTCAGTTTGGATAGGTCTGTGCGCCATTCATCACCGATGGTGTTGTCGATCAGCTCACTCATGGCAGGATTGCTCCAAGCCACCCAGCGACGTGGTGTCACGCCATTGGTCTTGTTATTGAATTTGTTTGGCCACAACTCGAAGAAATCATGGAACAGATGTTGTTGTAGCAATTTCGAGTGCAACTCAGCGACACCATTGACGGAGTGACAAGCTACGACCGCCAAATAAGCCATACGCACATGTGGCACATGACCTTCTTCGATGATGGACATACGGCGCTGACGCGCCACGTCGCTAGGCCAACGCAAAGCTACTTCGGCCAGATAGCGCGCATTGATCTCGTAAATGATCTCCAGCAGGCGCGGCAACAAACGGCCGAACATACTGACAGGCCACTTTTCCAACGCTTCTGGCAATAGCGTGTGGTTGGTATATGCCATGGTCTTGCTAGTGATCTTCCACGCAGCATCCCAGCCCAGACCTTGCTCATCCATCAACAAACGCATCAGCTCTGCGACTGAACAGGTCGGATGCGTATCGTTCAATTGGAACGCGTTCTTCTCGGCGAAATGCGTGAAGTCCTTACCATGCTTGCTCACCCAACGGCGCAATACGTCTTGCAGACTTGCAGAAGCCAGCAGGTATTGTTGACGCAAGCGCAACTCTTTACCGTTCTCGCTTGCATCGTTCGGGTACAACACCATGGTGATGTGCTCAGCGGCATTCTTCGCAGCGACGGCTTCGGTGTAGCTGCCCGCATTGAATTCTTCCAGATTGAATTCGTCCGTGGCTGTAGATTTCCACAGACGCAGCGTATTTACCGTGCCGTTGCGATAGCCTGGGATAGGCATATCGAAAGGGACAGCCATCACATCCTGCGAATCCACCCAGCGTGCATGTAGCTTGCCGTCAATATCTTTAAATATCTCGCTACGACCGCCGAACTTGATGCGCACCGCATACTCTGGACGCTCGATCTCCCAAGGATTGCCGTTGCGCAACCAATGGTCTGGATCTTCCAACTGCGCGCCGTTCTCCAGGCGCTGACGGAACATGCCGTATTCATATCGCAAACCATACCCAGTCACCGGCAACTGCAAGGTGGCGCAGCTATCCAAGAAACAAGCCGCCAAGCGACCCAGACCGCCATTACCCAGACCCGCATCACTCTCTTGATCTTGCACATCTTCCAGCGCAACGCCGAAGTTGTGCATCGCCTCATTGACCTCTTGCTGCATATCCAGATTGAGCATGGCATTGCCCATCGCTCTTCCCATCAGAAATTCGAGCGAGAGGTAATAAGCTTGCTTGCAATCCGATTCGTCGTAAGCGCGCTGCGTGTTCCTCCAACGCTCGATGAGGCGGTCACGCAACGTCGAAGACAGGGACGAATAGACCGGATAACCCGATAATGTGGACTTCTCCCAACCCAAGGTATGACTGAAATAACGGCGAAAGTCCTCCATCACGCTGATGGAGTCGGTACCCAGTGCGGGCATCTTCAAGATACTGTGTTGTTTGGGGATTGCGGGATTGAGAGGCGTGTTCACGATGACTTCCTAGGACGGTTCGATAATTTAGGGGCGAGATTCTACCAAACTTAGCCCTTAGAGCCGAGTTTTGATTAGGCTCGTTGCCCTGAGAGCATGGCCGCTCCGATGATTCCTGCTTGGTCTTGTGCTCGAGATATGCGGACTATTACTTTGCCCTGCAAGGCGGGTATTAGATCTTCATTCAAACGTTGGTCGAACGCAGCTTTCATCAATGACCACGAGGCGCTCATGCCTCCACCGATAACGATATCGCCCACATCGACCACCTTGGCAATATGGGCAAGTGCGCTGGCAAGATATTCTCCCGCCTGCTCGAAGGCTTTCACTGCTGCGTCATCGTGTTGTCGAGCCGCCAGTGCGATGTCATAAGCACTGAGTGATTTACCAGTCAGATCCGCATAGGTCTGCACCACGCCATTGGTCGAAGCGTACTGCTCCAAACACCCTCGATTGCCGCAGCCACACGAACGACCGCCACGTTCGACAGTGAGGTGCCCGACCTCCATGGCGACACCATGTATGCCTCCATGCAACTTGCCTTGCAACACCAACCCGCCCCCCACCCCCGTACCTAGACCAATGTAAATGAGATTGCCGTTGCTTTGTGGCGACAGCGCGAACTCGCCATAGGCGGCGGCAGACGCGTCGTTCTCTAACACAACAGCAAGACCGCTACGTCGCTCCAAGGGGCCGACGATGTCTGCATTCGAAAGATTAGGAAGATTGGGGGATGAGATGACTTGACGCGAAGCTGGATCGATGAAGCCCGGGAAACCGATGCCGATTGCGCGGACAGACGGATAGGCCAATCGCGCTTCAGTCACCGCATCACTCAGCGTCGCTGTGATTGTCTCTAACGCATCGGCGGCTGATCGCTTACGACACACACCGGAGAAATCGGCTTGGAACCGCTTCTCCCACACCACGCGCATATCTTGAACGACACCTAGTCGAAAATTGGTTCCGCCCACATCGATGCCGATGAATGCATCTGACATGGATCAAGCCACATCTGAGCGGCGCATGGTGCCACCTGCAGCTGGGTCCCCGCCGCCTACGCTGATGACATGCTGCAGATCGACTGGCGCCGGCAACTTGAGCAGGCGATAGAGATTCGCCAAGTTCTGGCGGAACAACAAGTCGAAAGAAGACACGCTCTGTGCAGAGTTGTAATCACCGAACCACCAGAACCAGTCCGAGCCTTCGCAATCGGCGAGTTGCTCCGTTGCCAAACGCAACTCTTCCGCAGTCAATCTTCCGCTGTTGGTCACGATGTCATAGCTGCGTTTCGCTTCACACAACAGATCCCAACCGCGATTCTTGTCCGGCGATCCTATCCACGTGCTGAAGGTGCCATATACCCAACTACCCGAAACAAGTTGCTTCAACTTGCCCGTCTCGGCCGTGGACTTCTTGGACTCTATGCCCTTCACACACTCATTGAATGTCGTGGTTTGGATGAACGGGTGTTTTTCCAACTTAGCGTAAAGTTCGGACAGGAAATAATAGCCGTTGTACGGGAAATACTCCCACGCATTCTCGCCGTCCAAGATCACGGAAACGACTGGATCATGCTCCCCAGATGAATGTCGATAGATCTCTTCCAAATGATGGATCATGTCGGCAGCAGCATCGTCACCTTTCCATTTCGCATATTCGAAACCGATGCGATCGGAAAGTTGATCGTCGCGGAAGAAGGTATACACCGGCTTCGCCATATCCTCCATCACGTAAGGCTTGTACAGATAGGTGGATTTATCGGGCAAGCCATTGCCATTCATCTCTCGCTGGAGGCTGTGCGCGAGCACCGCCTGTCCAGTCGCAGTCCATTTGCATCCGTGCTCACCCAGCAATTTCAGTGTAGGACGCGAAAGACTGCCTTCCGATGGCCACATACCATTCGGCTTGACGCCGAAGTGCTGCAGATGACTCTCCACTGCTTTCGCTAGATGCGCTTGCGCACGACGCAATCCACCGGGGTAGTAGCTGGCTTGAGGCAACGGCGCATTCGGCTCACTTTCGCGCGCCGAATTGAAATCCAACAACAAGGGCAAGATAGGGTGGTTGTAAGGGGTGCTGGATATCTCCACCTGCCCACGATCTGAGAGTGCTTTGTAACGAGGGATGATGCCCACGATCAATTCTCCTATGAGTTTGAACAACTCCATTCGCTCGGCAAATGTGAATTGACTCCCCTTGGTCATCAGACGCGCGACGACCTCACTCTCGCGACGCACACTCTCGCCCATCCACACCAAGTGATACCACACCAGCAAGTCAGCCATATATTGACCAGACAGATAGGTCACAGTCTCGCGTCCTCGGCCTTCCATCATCTTTTGCAGATCGAATAGATGCTGGTATGCGCGGTACGGTTGCAACATCTTGGTGTGATTGCTCTTGAAACAACTATCCAGGATATGCAGACGATCAGGCTCGCTCAGATCATCCAAGCGCTCCATACACAACATCTTGAGCAGACCATCTTTCACCTTGCCAGACTTGAACTGCTGCTCGTAGTCGAGCAGCTGCTCGACCAAGATAGGCACAAAATTCACCACCGCTTTGGCTTGTGGATGCTGTTCCAAGTGATACGCCATGTCGGTGTAATCCTTCATGGCATGCAGGTAAGTCCATGGCAAGACGAACTCGCCCGTCAGGTAGTTTCGATAATCCGGTTGATGCATGTGCCAACACAGCACGAGTTGCAATTTCTTCTCAGAGGCTTTCTTGTTGCGATGAGGCATAGATATTTCCGTTGTTGATTCTTAGCGAACGTGGTGGATAGATTGACCCAACATGTCGGGCGTAACAAGTGTGATGCCACCTTTGGATACATGGAAGCGTTTGGCATCCTCTTCCCGATTGAAGCCGATGTGCATGCCGTCGGGTATCTCGCATCTATTGTCCAACACCACGCGGTGTAGCTTCACGTTACTTCCGATGCGGCAACCAGACAGGATCACAGAATCCGTGACTTCACTACGCTCTCCGACACGAACGTCAGAGAACAAGAGTGTGTGCTGAACGCGCGCACCACTGATGATGCAGCCGCCCGACACCATGGAGTCGATGGCTTCTCCGCGTCTTCCGTCGTCATTGAAGACGAACTTGGCAGGTGGCAGTTGCTCTTGATATGTCCAGATCGGCCATTTCTTGTCATATAGATCGAGGTCTGGAACCACGTTGACCATCTCCATATTGGCTTCCCAATAGGCATCGATGGTTCCCACATCGCGCCAGTAAGCTTGTCCACCTTCTTTGACACCGACGCAGCTATGCTCATAACGATGGGCATAAACACGATAGCGCTCGATCAGGTAAGGGATGATGTCGTGACCGAAGTCGTGCGTCGAAGACTTGGTATCGGCATCACGCACCAGTTGTTCGTATAGGAACTTGGAGTTGAACACATAGATACCCATGCTCGCCAACGCGCGCCCAGGCTTGCCTGGCAACTCGGTCGGATTCGCAGGCTTCTCAGTGAACTTTACGATACGGTCCTCTTCGTTCACCGTCATCACGCCGAAGCCTGTTGCCTCTTCGACTGACACTTCGATGCAACCGATGGTCATATCCGCTTCGCTACGCACGTGTGCGGCCAACATCTCGCCATAGTCCATCTTGTAGATATGATCGCCTGCCAAGATGACGATGTACTCTGGATTGTAACCACGCAAGATGTCGATGTTCTGGAACACCGCATCTGCCGTGCCGCGATACCACTCTTCCTGGATGCGTTGCTGGGCAGGTAGCAAGGCCACGAACTCGTTGAACTCACCGCGCAGGAAACCCCAGCCCTTTTGGATGTGTTCGATCAGACTGTGCGCTTTGTACTGTGTCACCACGCCGATACGGCGGATGCCAGAGTTCATACAGTTCGACAGTGGGAAGTCGATGATGCGGAACTTGCCACCGAACTGGACCGCCGGCTTGGCGTTCCAATCTGTCAGGTTGTGCAAGCGACTCCCGCGCCCGCCTGCCAGAACCAAGGCAACTGTATTTTTCGTGAGTGCGCTGATGAAACGTGGTGAATGCATGTCCTGTGCCATGTTGCTCTCCCTTTTATTTACCTACCCTGTTTGTTCTTAAGAATATCTTCGTAAAGATCCAGATAAAGCCGTGCGCTATGTCGCCATCCCACGTCACGGTGCATACCGTTCAGTTGGATACGACGGAAAGTATTGGGGTCGCGATAACACTCGATGGCCCATTTGATGGTCTGCTGCAATGCTTGTGAGCCGGGATCGTCGAACACGAATCCCGTACCACCATCCAAGCTCGCATTGGTCACTGAATCCGCCAAGCCGCCCGTCCTGCGCACCACGGGTGGCGTGCCATAACGCATACCATACATCTGGTTCAGACCGCACGGTTCGAAACGGGATGGCATCAAGAAGATATCTGCGCCTGCCATGATCTGATGCGACAGGGCTTCGTTGAAGCCGATGGTGACAGAGACTCGGCCAGCATATCGTTGTGCCAACTGCAGATAACGCCGCTCGAACTCTGCGTCACCACTCCCCAATACGGCCAACTGTGCGCCGCTATCGAGAAGGGTCGGTAAGCACTCGAGCAAGAGGTCCAGTCCTTTTTGGAAGGTCAAACGGCTGACCACACCCAACAAAGGCATGTGCTCATTCACCTCCAGACCCAAGCGTTTTTGCAACGCCAATTTACCCTGCGTCTTCTTTGAAAGATCATGCTCGTCATAATTGACTTCAAGATGCTTGTCCGTCGCCGCGTTCCACTCATCTTCATCGATACCATTCAGGATCCCGCTGACATCCATGCGTCGCGCAGTCAACAATCCCTGCATGCCGTAACCCATCTCGGTCGCTTGTATCTCATGTGCATAAGTCGGACTGACCGTAACGATACGATCCGCATATTGCAGACCAGATTTCAGGAAGGACAGATTGCCGTGGAACTCGACGCCATGCATATGGAACATCGATGTAGGGATCTCCAGCGCTTTGAACCAATCGCGGTCGAAGTTACCTTGGAAGGCGATGTTGTGCACCGTCATCACGCTACGTGCGCGAGGTTGATCCATCATCTGTAGATACGCTGGCGTCAGCCCCGTTTGCCAGTCGTTGCAATGCACCAGATCAGCTTGCCAATCGACAGGGGACTGCGTACTGCCCAACATGGCCGCCACTTTGGACAACATACCGAAACGCATCGGATTGTCCGGCCAATCGCCACCGAGGTGATATTGATAAGGCCCAGCGACACGACAGAAATACAGGGGTGCATCCAACACATAGACTGGTACGTTGGTACCGGGCATCTTGGCGCTCAACAACTTCACCTGTGGCTGCCCCGTGAATACGGTGAATGTCGCCACTACCTTCTTCGCCGTCAACGCATCGAGGACTTGTGTGTAGCCTGGTATCAACAGACGCACATCTTGCTTCAACTCTAGCAATGCAGCAGGCAACGATGCGCTCACATCGGCCAAACCACCCGTCTTGATCAGAGGATGAACTTCAGAGGTAGCGAACAGGATGCGAGTCATTTTTTCTGCGCCAAAGATTTGTAATAGTTGATGAGTCCGTTGGTCGAAGAGTCATGTGACGTGACCGCCTCTGAACCCCGCAACTCAGGCTGGATATGCATCGCCAACTGCTTGCCCAACTCGACACCCCATTGGTCATACGAATTGAGGTTCCAGATGATGCCTTGCACGAATATCTTGTGTTCATACAGCGCGACCAAGCGCCCCAAGGTACGGGGTGTCAGCAGATCGAACATGATGGAGCTTGTGGGCTTGTTTCCTGCGAACACCTTGTGCGGCAACAAGGTCGCTATAGCAGCTTCATCCATAGCAGAAGCTTCCAACTCGGCACGTGCTTCAGCCACTGTCTTGCCTTTCATCAACGCTTCAGCTTGTGCGAAGTAGTTCGACAACAGCGTCGCGTGGTGCTCACCGATAGGATGTTGGCTGCGTGCTGGCGCGATGAAATCCGCCGGGATCATCTGCGTGCCTTGGTGGATCAACTGATAGTATGCGTGCTGCCCGTTCGTACCCGTACCGCCCCACAACACTGGGCCCGTCTCATAGTCCACTGTGTTACCTTGACGGTCGACGCTCTTGCCGTTGCTCTCCATGTCAGCTTGCTGGAAATACGCCATGAAGGATTCCAACGATTGGTCATAAGGCAAGATCGCATAACTAGTCGCATCGAAGAAATTGCGATACCACAGACCGATCAACGCCATGATGACGGGCATGTTCTGCTCCAGCGGCGCTTCCCGGAAATGCACATCCATGTCATATCCGCCCATCAACAACTCTTCGAATTTATCCATGCCCACGTACAGCGCGATGGATAGACCGATGGATGACCACAGAGAATAACGACCTCCTACCCAATCCGAGAACTCGAACATATTGGCAGGATCGATCCCGAACTCCGTCACCAGTTTGGCATTGGTGGAGAGCGCGACGAAATGCTTGGCGACTTGCTTCTGATCGGTCGCATGACTCAAGAACCAATCCTTCGCAGAGCGCGCGTTCATCAGCGTCTCCTGCGTAGTGAAGGTCTTGGATGCGATGATGAACAACGTGGTCTCAGGATCGAGCAATGCCAACTTGGTCGCGATGTCAGCACCATCCACGTTGGACACGAAATGCGCGCGCAACTTAGGGCTGGAATAAGGTTGCAATGCTTGGCACACCATCAAGGGACCTAAGAAAGAACCTCCGATACCTATGTTCACCACGTCCGTGATGGGCTTGCCGGTATATCCACGCCAGACACCATTGCGCACGCTGTTGCTGAACAAGCGCATCTTCTCCAGCACATGGCGGATACCGATCAGGACATCGGTCTTTTCCAAACGCAAGGGGGGGTGTTTAGTATCTGTCGCTGCGCGCAAGGCTGTATGTAGTACGGCCCGTTTCTCGGTGAAATTGATCTTCTCACCCGCGAACATCTTCTCTCGCCACTCCTCAACTTTGGCTTGGCGTGCCAAAGCCATCAACAGTGGCATGGTGTCTTGCGTGATGAGGTTCTTGGAATAATCCAGCAATAGATCATCCAAGCGCAAAGAGAATCGCTCGAAGCGTTGCGGATCTGAAACAAAAGCCTCACGCAATGAATATTGCCCGAGGTCTTGTCTATGTTTATGCAGGGCTTGCCATGCTGAAGATTGAGTTAATTGCGACATATCAAAACCTATCTGACCCTGCTTACTTTCGTTTGTATTACACGTCATCCATAACTGAGATTCAACGCATCCTTTCAAGGACGATGCCCGACAGCGGAGGCAAAGTCACCTCGATGGATTGCTCGAAGCCATGGCTCGCGACATCACTTGAATACAGACCGAAGCCATTACCCATGTTGGTGCCACCGTAGAAATGCGAGTCACTGTTGAATATTTCGCGGTAGCCGCCCTTGTTCGGCACGCCGATACGGTATGCTTCGCGCGGGACGGGTGTGAAGTTCAACGCCACGATGACGTATGAACCATCACGCGCCATGCGGCGGAAGATCAACAGGGATTGATCCGCATTGTTGCAATCCAACCATGCGAACCCTTCGTGCGAGAAGTCCAGTTGATGCAAAGCCGGCACATCGCGATATAAGCGATTCACATCGCGCACCATCGCCTTGATACCGCTGTGTTCGTTACGACCTAACAGATACCAATCGATCTCTCCGCCGACCTTCCACTCCTGACCTTGGGCGATCTCATTACCCATGAAGTTCAGTTTCTTACCAGGATTGGTCATCTGGTAGGTGAACAGCAGACGCAGGTTGGCGAACTTCTGCCACGAATCACCCGGCATCTTGTCCAGCAAGGAATGTTTGCCGTGTACCACTTCATCATGCGAGAAAGGCATCACGAAATTCTCTGTATAGGCATACAACTGACCGAAGGTCAGCATGTTCTGGTGATAGCGTCTATGCACCGGATCGTTCTCGATGTACGACAAAGTGTCGTTCATCCAACCCATGTTCCACTTCATTGAGAAGCCCAAGCCCCCCAAATAGGTCGGACGCGACACCATCGGCCACGAAGTCGATTCCTCGGCGATGGTCAAGGAGCCGGGGAAGTGCTGATGCGTCATCACATTCAGTTCGCGGAAGAAATCCACGGCTTCAAGGTTCTCGCGTCCGCCGTACTTGTTCGGTAGCCACTGTCCCGCTTCGCGCGAGTAATCCAAATAGAGCATGGAAGCCACTGCATCCACACGCACACCGTCGATATGGAACTCACTCAACCAGAAATGCGCGTTCGCTAGCAAGAAGTTACGCACTTCGTTGCGACCATAGTTGAATATCAATGTGCCCCAATCTTGGTGCTCACCCAAGCGTGGGTCTTCGTGCTCGTACAAGGCCGTTCCATCGAAGCGCGCCAATGCGAATGCATCTTTTGGAAAGTGCGCAGGAACCCAATCCAATAGCACGCCGATACCCGCCGTATGGCAAGCATCAACAAAATAGCGGAAGTCGTCTGGTGTGCCGAAGCGGCTGGTGACGCCGAAATAACCGGTGGTCTGATAGCCCCACGACTCATCCAAAGGATGCTCGCTGATCGGCATCAATTCGATATGGGTGAAACCCATCTCTTGCACGTAAGGAATAAGACTTTCTGCCAACTCACGGAAGTTGTAGAAGCGACCATCCCAATGTTTGCGCCAAGAGCCCGCGTGGATCTCGTAGATGTTCAGTGGAAGATGTTGCCAATCCTGCACCGCACGCTGTTCCATCCAAGCTTGATCGTTCCATGCGAATCCATCCAGCGTAGTCACACGTGAGGCGGTGCCTGGACGCATCTCGAAACTGAAGCCGTAGGGGTCGGTCTTGGTCAGCAACTCGCCTGTATGGCGATTGCGTAACTCGAATTTGTAGAACTCCCCCAGACCGATGTCCGGCACGAATATCTCCCATACGCCGCTGCTACCCAAAGAGCGCATCGGATGTACACGACCATCCCAACCGTTGAAGTCACCTACGACGCTGACGCGCTCGGCATTGGGCGCCCACACAGCGAAGCGTACGCCCCACACACCTTGCTGCTCCATATGGTGCGCGCCCAGCATGCGATAGGACTGCTCCAAGCGCCCTTGTGAGAACAAGTACAGATCATGCTCGGTGATACTGGTGTTGAAGGTGTAGGCATCGTGCATTTCCAGCACGTGATTGAAGAAATTCAGTTGCAGCTTGCAGGGTGACGGCAGCTTTGTCTTACCACGCCAAGTGAAAAGCCCTGCTGCATCGACACGTTCCAAGGGTTGCCATTTGGAACCATCATGTACGGCTATTTCGGTGGCGTATGGCTGGAATACGCGCAACACCCACTCAGACTTGCTTTGATGTAACCCTAGATATGAAAAAGGATCATGGTGACGCGCTTCTAATACGGCGCGCTTGTTCTCGTTATCATTCGACATGTCTTCGCTCCCTAGGCCGCAATATAGCCTTTTAACGGGAAATGAACAACGAGATTGAAGTAATACATGAGAAAAACTCTGGTGCGAAAGGAGAGACTCGAACTCTCACGCCTCACGGCGCTGGAACCTAAATCCAGTGCGTCTACCAATTCCGCCACTTTCGCATCTCGAAGTCATGACGACCTCGAAGGGCGCGCATTATAACCGAGTGAAATCTACTTGCTAGTGAAATCCACCACATAGCGACCACGAGATGTCCCGCCGATGAGCGATGCGCAAGCTTGAGGCAGTTGAGCCAGCGAGATCCGATGCGCGATCTTTTCGAGGTCGTTGATATGTAGATCTCCGGCAAGTCGCAGCCACATCTGCTTGCGGAGCGGCATCGGCGTCGCAGCCGAATCCACGCCGAGCAACTTCACACCGCGCAAGATGAATGGGAACACCGTGGTGTGTAGCTCAGCGCCACCCGCATTACCGAAGCTAGCGATAGCACCATCCTGTTGCACCGTTCGTGCCAGCCAAGCCAAAGTCTCACCGCCCACTGCATCCAAGGCACCCGCCCACAGCGATTTTTCCAAAGGACGCTTGCTGGTGAGATCGACGTCACTGCGCAACAACACCTCTTTCGCCCCTAAGCCGTGAAGATAATCAGCCTCAGTTGCTTTGCTGGTCAGCGCGACCACGTGGTAACCCTGTTGAGAAAGCATACGTACCGCCAAGCTCCCCACCCCGCCCGTCGCCCCCGTCACGATCACTTTGCCTTTAGCAGGCATCAGCTCGTTCTGTTCTAAACGATGGATCGCCAACGCAGCGGTAAAACCAGCAGTACCGAGCACCATCGAATCGAACAAAGACAGACCCGCTGGAAGTGGTACGACCCAATCAGCAGGCGCACGCACGTACTCAGCAAAACCACCGTCGTGCGCCACCCCCATGTCGTAGCTGGTGACCACCACCTGATCTCCCGCCTTGAAACGAGTGTCTGATGAACTCTCCACCACACCGGAGACATCCACTCCACCCACACAAGGAAAACGACGAATCACCTTGCCGGCCCCCGTCGCAGCGAGTGCATCTTTGTAATTGACCCCAGAGTAATGGGTACGAATAACGACCTCACCCGCGTCTAGCTCATCCAGCGATAACCGAACAAGCTTGCCGACGGATTTGCCGTTCTCTTCGAAAATGCGGAAGGCGTCGAAGCTCTTCATTTACAGATCCAGTAACACGCGCCCTGGATATTCCAGCGCTTCTTTGATGGTGCCCAAGAACTGTACCGCTTCGCGACCATCGATGATGCGGTGGTCATAGGAGAGTGCAAGGTAGTTGATGGGACGGATGACGATCTGGCCGTTCTCGACCACGGGGCGGTCTTTAGTGGCGTGGATGCCCAAGATAGCGCTTTGTGGCGGGTTGATGATCGGAGTAGAGAGCATGGAGCCGAAGACACCACCATTGGTGATGGAGAAGGTGCCACCGCTCAACTCTTCCATGGTCAACTTGCCATCTTTTGCGCGCGCAGCAAAAGCGGCGATCTGTTTCTCGATGTCGGCCAATGACAACTGGTCGGCATTGCGCAGGATAGGTACGACCAATCCGCGTTCGCTGCCGATGGCCATGCCGATGTCAAAGTAACCGTGATAGATGACATCGTTACCATCCACCGAAGCATTCACCACGGGAAATTTCTGCAGAGCGATGACTGCCGCCTTGATGAAGAATGAAGAGAAGCCCAACTTCACGCCGTGCTTCTTTTCGAATGCGTCTTTGTATTTGTTACGCAGATCGATGACAGGCTGCATGTTCACTTCGTTGAATGTAGTGAGGATGGCTGCATTCTGTTGCGATTGCAACAAGCGCTCGGCGATGCGCTGGCGGATACGCGTCATGGGAACGCGCTGTTCGGCCCGATCACCTACTGGCACATTGATAGGTGCTGCGACTGGCTGAGCGACAGCTGCTGGTTGTTGCACTGCACTCAGCACATCCTCTTTGGTCACTAGGCCATGTTTGCCGCTGCCTTGCAAGGTCGCGGTATCTACATCATGAGCATGAGCGAGTTTTCTGGCCGAAGGGGAAGCTGCGGCAGGAGCAGCGGTCGCCACAGGTGCTGCAGCCGTTGGTGCAGGGGCTTGAGCCACCGCCGCAGTATCGATCTGTGCAATGATTTCGTTGCTACCAACTTTGGCACCATCGGCTTTGATGATCTTCACCAGCACACCGCTCTTGATGGCAGGCAGTTCGAGCACGACCTTATCGGTCTCGATGTCGATGAGGTTCTCGCCCTCTTTCACCGCATCGCCGACTTTCTTGTTCCAAGTGATCAGGGTCGCTTCGGAGACGGACTCAGAGAGTTGCGGTACTTTGACTTCAATGATGCTCATGGTGTGCTCCTGGTTTGTTTTTCACGTTTAGGTCGGGACGGAATGCAGCTTCGATCACGGCTTTTTGTTGTTCGTTATGCGTGGCGAGATAGCCCGCCGCAGGGGATGCCGAGGACGGACGTAGCGCATATTCCAATCGCATCTCTGGACGCATCTGACGCAACAAGTAATGCTGGATACGATGCCACGCACCTTGATTACCCGGCTCTTCCTGACACCAGAGGACTTCGGTGGCTTGCGGGTAAGCCGCGATCTGCGCCGCGAACTCTTCGTGCGGGAAAGGATACAACTGCTCCAAGCGGATGATGGCCATGTTGGAGATATTCTTCTCACGACGATGTTTAAGCAGATCGAAATACACCTTACCGCTACACACGATGATGCGACTCACGTTGGAAGCGTCCAAAGTATCTATCTCAGGGATGACGTTTTGGAATCCACCTGTCGTGAACATCTCTAATGGAGACGATGCATCTTTACTACGCAACAGACTCTTGGGCGTGAAAACGATGAGTGGCTTGCGATAGGGACGTACCATCTGACGGCGCAACAGATGGAAGATCTGCGCTGCCGTCGTGGGCACACAGACTTGGATGTTGTAGTCCGCGCAAAGCTGCAAGTAGCGCTCGATACGACCTGATGAGTGCTCAGGCCCTTGGCCTTCATAGCCATGCGGCAACAACATCACCAGCCCACACAACCTGCCCCATTTGGCTTCGCCAGAAGTGATGAATTGATCGATGACCACTTGAGCGCCGTTGGCGAAGTCGCCGAACTGGCCTTCCCACAGGGTCAACGTATCCGGCTCGGCGGTGGCGTATCCATACTCAAACCCGAGCACAGCCTCTTCCGACAGGATGGAATCGATGACGATGAAATCAGCTTGTTCTGGCGCGATATTCTGCAAGGGGATGTGAACGTCTTTGTCCCATTGCTCACGATTCTGATCATGTAACACGGCATGGCGATGGAAGAACGTGCCACGACCGCAATCCTCACCCGATAAGCGGACCGGATAGCCCTGGTTGACCAAACTTGCATAAGCCAAGTTCTCAGCCATGCCCCAATCCAGCGCAAGCTCACCTTTGCTCATAGAGATACGATCAGCCATGATCTTCTCCACACGCGAATGCAATTTGAAACCTTCAGGGATATCCACCAGACGCTGCGCTAACTGTTGCAGACGCTCACTCGACAGACTGGTGACTGCCGGAGTCTTCCATGAGATGTCGCCGACATAAGGCGCCCAACTCACCGCATGTCCGAACTTGTAATCGCTCAATACGGGCTGGATAGGATTGTGACCTGCATCCATCGCTTGCTTGTAGCTCACCACCATCTCGTCAGGCTCGTTGGCAGACAACACACCTTGCTCGACCAAACGTGCGGCATACAGTGCGCGCGTACCTGGATGTTTGTTCACCTTGCGGTACATCAAAGGCTGGGTGACCAGCGGTTCATCCTGCTCGTTGTGCCCCAGCTTGCGGAAACACACCATATCGATGACCACGTCACGATTGAACTGCATGCGGAAATCAAGTGCGATTTCGGTGACCAACAGCACCATCTCCGGATCATCCGCATTCACGTGAAAGATGGGCGCTTCGACCATCTTCGCCACGTCTGTGCAATACAACGAAGAACGCATATCGCGCACATCGGATGTGGTGAAGCCGATCTGGTTGTTGACGACGATATGCACCGTACCACCCGTGCGATAACCGCGCGTCTGCGACAGATTGAACGTCTCCTGATTCACGCCCTGCCCGCCAAATGCGGCATCTCCATGCAGCAAGATAGGCATCACTTGATTACCCTTTTTATCCTTGCGACGATGCTGGCGTGCGCGTACCGAGCCCTCGACCACAGGATTGACGATCTCTAAGTGGGATGGATTGAAAGCCAGCGTCAGATGCATCGCACCGCCCGGTGTGGCGATGTCGGATGAGAAACCTTGGTGGTATTTCACGTCGCCCGATGTCAGATGTTCGGTATGGATACCTTCGAACTCAGCGAACAAAACCTTGGGCAATTTGCCGAGGGTGTTGATCAACACGTTCAAACGACCCCGGTGCGCCATGCCGATGACAGACTCTTTCACGCCTTGTTCACCAGCACGTTGCAACAAATGATCGAGCAATGGGATCAGCGTGTCCCCGCCTTCTAGCGAGAATCGTTTTTGACCTACATATTTGGTGTGCAGGTAACGCTCCAGCCCTTCCGCCGCCGTCAGACGTTCGAGGATGCGCCGCTTCAATTCATTGGGATATTTCGGTTCGCCGCTAGCTCCCTCTAGGCGCGCTTGGATCCAACGCTTCTCAGCGACGTTGCTCATGTACATGTATTCCGCGCCGACACTGCTGCAATAGATGCGCTTCAGCCGCTGCAGGATGTCGCGCAACGTCATACGCGCGCCCCCCACCAATGAACCGGTGAAGAAGGTCGTGTCCATGTCCGCTTCGGTCAAGTTGTAATAAGCGGGATTGAGTTCGACCACCTCAGGCTTAGGGAAACGCTGAAGAGGATCAAGGTCGGCGACACGCGCGCCAAGGAAGCGGTGTGCGTTGATGAGCTGCAGGACTGCCGACTGCTTGCGTTCCAACTCGGCGTGTTGCGAGGTCTCCGGTGCGTGCTGCGCACGAGCCAAGAAACCGCGTTGGATAGGACTATGCGCCACATCTTGCTGCGTGCCGGCCGCTTTCAGTTTATCGAAGTAGGCTCGCCACTCTGCGGGAACGCTATCCGCGCCGTTCAGATAATCTTCGTACAGGCTCTCGACGAACACATTGTTGCCGCCATTCAGCAACGAAGTGTTCTGCATCTCCTGCATGTAGTTCTTTTCGGGGGCATCCATATTCAGCCTTGTAGAACTCAGCGTTTCGTCATTGAGATGTAGTCACGACGGACAGCACCACGATAGAGCTGACGTGGACGACCGATCTTATGCTCCGCATCGGCGATCATCTCGTTCCATTGCGACACCCAACCGATGGTGCGCGCCACAGCGAAGATCACGGTGAACATATTAAGAGGGATGCCGATGGCGCGCAGCACGATGCCAGAATAGAAGTCCACGTTCGGATACAACTTGCGCTCGATGAAGTAAGGATCGTTCAGCGCGGTCTTTTCCAATTCCATCGCCAAAGCGAACAACTTATCGTTCTCAAGGTTCAACTCTTTCAGCACTTCGTAACAGGTCTGGCGCATCACGGCCGCACGTGGATCCATGTTCTTGTATACGCGATGGCCAAAGCCCATCAGTTTGTATTTCTTGTCCTTCACACCTTGAACATACTCTGCGACACGTGATGGGTCGCCGATCTCTTCCAACATCTTCAATGCCGCCTCGTTAGCACCGCCGTGGGCTGGGCCCCACAAAGCGGCGATGCCCGAAGCGATACAGGCGAATGGGTTCGCGCCGCTGGAACCTGCCAAACGAACGGTGGAGGTCGATGCATTCTGTTCGTGGTCGGCATGCAAGATGAGGATGCGTTCCAAGGCACGCACCAAGATCGGATTCGGCACATAGTCTTCCGCTGGCGTGGCGAACATCATATACATGAAGTTCTCCACAAAACCAAACTTGTTCTTGGGGTACATGAACGGCTCGCCGACACTGTATTTGTGCGTCATCGCCGCGATGGTCGGCACTTTCGCCAGCAGGCGTTGCGCCGATATCTCACGATGCTGCGGGTTATTGATGTCGAGCGAATCGTGATAGAACGCGGACAACGCGCCCACCACGCCCACCATCACCGCCATCGGATGTGCGTCACGACGGAAACCATTGAAGAAACGTGCCAACTGGTCGTGCACCATGGTGTGGTGCGTGATGCTGCTGACGAATTTGGCTTTTTGCTCTGTCGTAGGGAGTTCACCGTTCAACAATAGATAGCAGACTTCCAAGAAATCCGACTTCTCGGCCAACTGCTCGATAGGGTAACCACGATAGTAGAGTAAGCCTGCATCACCGTCGATGAAGGTGATGTCGGAGGTACAACTGGAAGTCGCGAAGAACGCTGGGTCATAAGTGAACACCCCCAGCTTGCTCAAAGTGCGGATGTCGATCACATCGGGACCGAGCGTACCGGACAAGATTGGGAACTCGATGCTGCGACCATCATCCAGAGTCAGTGTTGCGACGCGTTTGTTTTCCATATTTCCCTCGCTTCTATCAAGCTTTTTGTAATAGATCCAACACGCTTCGTTGTTGCTCCCGTGTCAGTGTTTTGTTACCCGTCACCAAATCCCATAGTTCGGTGTCTGCCATATCCAAGAGCTCATCGAAAGCGATTCGCTCAGCTTCATCCAAGGTCGGGTAATCCTTGACGACGAAACGTCCCAACACGATATCCAACTCCAACAGCCCGCGCCGACAGCGCCAACGCAGACGCTGCAATTCGACAGGATCTTCCGTGCTCATACCGCGCGTTTCACCATCATGTCTTTGATCTTGCCGATGGCTTCCGTCGGATTCAACTCTTTCGGACAGACATCCGCACAGTTCATGATGGTGTGGCAACGGAACAAGCGATACGGATCTTCAAGATTGTCCAAGCGCGCAGCGGTATCTTGATCACGCGTGTCCGCGATGAAGCGATAAGCCTGCAACAGACCCGCAGGGCCCACGAACTTATCTGGATTCCACCAGAACGACGGACATGCAGTCGTGCAGCAACCGCACAAGATGCACTCGTATAGACCATCCAACTCCAAACGATCCTTGGGGGATTGCAGACGCTCCGTCTCGGGCGGAGGATCATTGTTCACCAGATACGGCTTGATAGAGTGGTACTGCTTGAAGAACTGCGTCATATCGACGATCAAGTCGCGAATGACCGGTAGCCCAGGCAAGGGACGTATCTCGATAGGCTGCTTGAGTGATGAGAGTGAAGTGATACAAGCCAAGCCGTTGCGACCATTGATGTTCATCGCATCAGAACCACACACGCCTTCACGGCAAGATTTACGGAATCCCAAGCTGTCATCTTGCTTGCGCAACATCATCAAAGCATCGAGCAACATGGCGTCGCCTGATTCCATGTTCAGCTCGAAGTCCTGCATGTAGGGTGCCGAATCGACGTCGGGGTTATAGCGGTAGATCTTTAATTTCATCGCCGCCTCCTTAGTAGACACGCGCTTTTAGCGGGAAGGTTTCAACGGTCAGCGGCTTCAGGCGCACCGGCTTGTAATCCAGACGATGTCCTTCACTGTAGTACAGAGAGTGCTTCAACCAATTCTTGTCATCACGCTCTTGGAAGTCTTCACGCGCATGCGCGCCACGGCTTTCCTTGCGCGCTTCCGCTGCTGTCATGGTGGCTTGCGCCACTTCGATCAGGTTATCCAACTCAAGGGCTTCCACACGCGCGGTATTGAATACCTTGCTCTTGTCTGTGATCTCGGTATGACGCACGCGCTCTGCCACTTCACGGATCTTCTTCACACCTTCGACCATCAGATCGGGGAAGCGGAAAACCCCGCAATGCAACTGCATCACTCTGCGCATCTCATCGCCCACGTCGGCGACGCGCTCACCATTCTTTTGCTCTTCCAGACGCGCCAAGCGAGCAAGCGGGCGATCCGTCGCATCAGCTGGCAGTGGTTTGTGGTTGATGTTGGTCTTCAAGTCCTCAATGATCTGGCGTGCAGCCGCGCGACCAAACACGATGAGGTCGAGTAGTGAATTACAGCCCAAGCGGTTCGCTCCATGTACCGATACACATGCGCACTCACCTACCGCATAGAAACCCTGCACCGGCACATCGGGCGCAGTGCCTTGTGGCACCACGACTTGGCCGTGATAGTTGGTGGGGATGCCGCCCATCATGTAGTGCGCAGTCGGCACCACAGGGATAGGAGATTGGGATGGATCGACATGCGCGAACTTGAGTGCGATGTCGCGAATACCAGGCAAGCGATGGCGGATGACTTCATCGCCCAAGTGATCGAGTTTGAGCAAGACGTGGTCGCCATGTGGGCCGCAACCGCGACCTTCTTTGATCTCGGTCGCCATCGCACGCGACACCACGTCGCGGCTCGCCAAGTCCTTGGCGGTCGGCGCATATCGCGGCATGAAACGTTCGCCATCCTTGTTCACCAGATAACCGCCCTCACCGCGCACGCCTTCGGTGATGAGCACGCCAGCACCGTGTACACCTGTCGGGTGGAACTGATAGAACTCCATATCTTCCAGCGGGATACCTGCGCGTGCCGCCATGCCCAGCCCGTCACCGGTATTAATGTAGGCATTGGTGCTAGCGGAGAAGATGCGACCCGCTCCGCCTGTCGCGAACAAGGTCGCGCGGGCTTGCAGGATCATCACTTCGGACGTCTCGATCTCCATCGCGACCACCCCCAACACGTCACCGTCTTGGTCACGGATCAGATCGAGCGCCATCCATTCCACGAAGAAATTGGTATTGGCGCGCACGTTCTGTTGATAGAGGGTGTGCAACAAGGCATGGCCGGTACGGTCAGCGGCGGCACAAGCGCGCGGCACAGGGTTCTTGCCGTAATCCTGCATGTGTCCACCGAAGGGGCGTTGATAGATCTTGCCGCTGTCCAAACGGTCGAAAGGCATACCGAAGTGTTCCAACTCATAGACCACTTCCGGTGCTGCACGACACATGTATTCGATGGCATCTTGGTCGCCAAGATAGTCCGAACCTTTGACAGTGTCGTACATATGCCAGTGCCAGTTGTCTTCGTTGACGTTACCCAACGACGCGGCGATACCCCCCTGTGCCGCAACTGTGTGTGAGCGCGTGGGAAATACTTTAGATAGCACGGCGACTTTGAGCCCCGCCTCCGAGAGCGTAAGTGCGGCACGCATCCCTGCTCCACCCGCACCTACCACCACTACGTCGAACGTTCTTTTTGTTATCGTCATTTCTTTAGAGTCCCCAGAGTATCTGCATAGACCAGATCACGTATAAGATCAGCGCAAGTATCACCGATACATGAATCAATAAACGAACGAACGCAGGCTTCACATAGTCCATCACGATGTCGCGCACGCCGATCCACGCGTGATAGAACAGGCTGAGCAAGAACAGCATGGAGAAGGTGCGCATCAAGTTGCCAGAGAACAACCCAGCCCAAGTGTCATATCCGAATGATGGCTGCATCAGCAATATCACCACGACCACGACGGCATAGATCGCCATCACCACAGCGGTGACACGTTGCACCAACCAGTCGCGCAGACCATAGTGCGCGCCCGTTACGATACGATTCACCATAACTTCACTCCCAACACGGTGGTCAACGAAAGACTCATCAACATCACCCACTTGCTACTGGTGCGTGCCGCCGAGATATGAGAGACCAGATGCAGATCGATGGCGAGATAGCGCAAGCCCGCACAAAAATGATGCAAGAAGGCCCACATCAATCCCAGCAAGGTCAATTTCAAGATCGGATGCGAAAGCACCTCGGTAAGATTGGTGTAAGTCTCGATGGAGCGCAGACTTTGATCGAGTATGAAGAGCAGCAAGGGCAACGCGACGAAGAGTACCGCCCCACTGATGCGATGCAAGATAGAGACGACGCCAGGAAGGGGGAGTTTGATCTTATGGAGGGCTAGATGCTTAGGTCTTATCTTGTTCATTGTCATTTCATCCAGAGCCAAAAAATCGAATGGCGCAATCCTACACCTACGCATGGCGAGTGCAAAGTAATCGGACTATGATGTGGACGAAAATTAATAATCGTATATTCGATTTCCAATACTTCTTGTCGCTATACTTCTTTAACACTCAACCACAGAGAGGGCATCATGAAAGCACCTATCCGCGTCACCATCACCGGAGCAGCAGGACAGATCGGTTACAACATGTTGTTCCGTATCGCCAATGGCGACATGCTTGGTAAAGAACAGCCCGTCATCTTGCAGCTGCTCGACATCCCTGCTGCCCAACAAGCGCTGCGTGGTGTCGCGATGGAGTTGGAAGACTGTGTGTTCCCAATGTTGCAACAAGTCATCACCACCGATGACCCTCGTGTCGCCTTCCGCGACACTGAGGTCGTGCTCTTGGTCGGTGCGCGTCCACGTAGCAAAGGAATGGAACGCAAAGACCTGCTGGAAGCCAACGGCGCTATCTTCTCCGAGCAAGGTCGCATCCTGAATGAGGTCGCAGCACGCCATGTCAAAGTCTTGGTCGTAGGCAACCCAGCCAACACCAACGCGCTGATCTGCATGAAGAACGCCCCCGATCTCGACCCCCGCAACTTCAGCGGCATGATGCGTTTGGACCACAACCGAGCCATCGCACAAGTGGCGCTCAAACTCTTCCAACCGATACAAGACATCAAGAAGATGGTCGTCTGGGGTAACCACTCGGGCACCCAGTATCCAGACCTATCGCACTGCGAGATCCGTGGCCGTAAAGTATTGGATGTGTTGCAGGATCAGGATTGGGTCGAAAGCACATTCATCCCCACCGTGCAAAAACGCGGCGCGGCAGTGATCGAAGCGCGCGGCTTGAGCAGTGCAGCAAGTGCGGCCAATTCGGCCATCTCGCACATGCATGACTGGTTGTTACGCTCCCACCATAACGATTGGGTCACCATGAGCGTTCCGTCCGATGGTAGCTACGGCATTCCGGAAGGCGTCATCTATGGACTCCCTGTGACTTGCCGCAATGGTCACTACACCATCGTGCAAGGCTTAGCCATTAGCGACACAGGACGCAAACACATGATGGATAGTTATGCCGAACTACTTGCCGAGCGCGAGCTAGTGAAACACTTGCTTGGATAATCGTTATAAGTGGTTGTGAAGAAAAAAGGCCGCTTTTATCAAGCGGCCTTTTGATTTAGGTCAACCCCTCCTACTCGATCACTGTACTTCTCGGCGATCTCGATGAACTCGCCTTGTATCGCCACAAAAGCGTCAACGATATCTGGATCAAAATGCTTGCCACTCCCCTCGATGATGATTGCGGTTGCTTCTGCGTACCCCATCCCTGATTTATACACACGCCTGCTCAGCAACGCATCATAGACATCGGCGACTGCCATCAATCGGGCTGGAATTGGAATGTCATCTCCTTTTAGTCCGAATGGATAGCCACTGCCGTCCCATTTCTCATGATGCCCCAGTGCGATCTGGCGCGCGATCCTCAAGAACACGCTCTTGGTACTGATCCTATCTTCAGCTGCTGCGATCGCATTCCCTCCTAGTGCCGCATGGGTCTTCATCACTTCGAACTCCTCAGGTGTCAACTTGCCAGGCTTGAGCAAGATATGGTCTGGGATACCGACCTTACCAATGTCATGCAAAGGAGCCAATTTATAGAGCATCTCAATATTATCGGCAGTGAGAAAATCTTTGAACCGAGGATGGTATCGCAAGCGCAATCCTAGGCTCCTCATGTAGTTCTGAGTGCGTCGAATATGGTTCCCTGTTTCATTATCGCGAGTCTCGGCCAAGGAGGACAAAGCAAGGATGGTCGTCTCTTTAATGGTCTCGATCTCTTCCGTCCTATTCAAGAGTTGTGCAGTACGATCTTGGACCATGGCTTCCAATTTGGAGCTACCGTTCTTCAAAACCAGATTGGCGATCTCGAGACGCATCTTGGCATCTTCGATCTCAACTTTTTGTGCCGAGAGTTGTTGCAGCAGATTCAAATTCTCGAATCGTTGATGCAAAGAAAGCTTGAACGTCTTGTACAAACCTCGTCCTGCGAAACCCATCACGATCGAGAACAATAAAATCATCGAAACCAAAATGTAGTGGGCAGTATCCCCCTCAAGTCCGACCCTTATGATGAGCGGCATCAAGATAGCGACCAAGAAGGCTATCAATGCAGGAGGATGCACAGGGTTCATAGTCACCGCACCAGCAGACACTCCGAGCAGGACACAGATGAGCAAGCTCTGATAGGTCATATCAGCGGGGAAGAACAGGGTCGCAGCGGCACCCCACATCGCTCCCGAAACCAATGATGAGAAAGTGAAATGGCGATGCCATGATTGGCATTGTTCGAGCGTGTGCAACAGCCCCCTATACATCGACCATCTCGCCAGCTCGTAGGCATGCAATACGTAACACAGCGCCAACCAAAGCAGGAGTACCTCGTGCTGAGCATGATCCCAGAACAGCCACACAAAGAGCGGCTCCAACCCAACTTGGCTCAGGATCAGCGAAGGATACATCTCCATGCGCGTACGCAACTGTTCGGCACGGATATTGAGATTATCCGCATCTATGTAAAACCTGAAATTCTTGATTTTTTCAGAGAGGCTCATCGATCGATCTGACTGTTGGTCACACACACGGCCACCATTGCCCCCTCAAAAAAAATGAAGGATCGCCGGTTTTCAGCCGAAAACGTGAACAAGTGTCTTCTCTATCAAATGTCACTGCAATATGCCAAATGGCCTATATATCTATGTCAAAAGATATAGATACCGGCCTATGCCTTTTTGCAGACAAGACCAAAACCCCCGCCCTGTGTGCGGAAGTTAGTGGTTTGCCCTTGGTATAGGCGTACTGCGATAAGTTGGATGTGACCAGCGTAAACGTAACAACGTACGTCATATTTCAACGATAGGGCTTCTTCGCCCACCTTCACAGCGCATTCACCTGGAACGGCCAGCCGTTGCGCCACGTAATCGGACTGCATGATCTCTTCGAACACTCGCTTGGTGACCTTGTCGCCGCGATATGCGCCCTTGCTGCCATATCCACTCATCGGTTTGAAGAACCACTGCTTGCGCTCCGCCCACCATTGCTCTGCCTCTTCGGCTCGGACGACCTTGGTCTCGGGGACACCTGACAGCAAAGCATCGATACCGGATTGCGAGATACCCTCTGCTTGCAAACGATGTAGGTCCGAGAACAACGCCAACTTACGCTTGTCCGCATAACGTCCATAGTGCTCAGGGTTCGGCGTCAATACGACCTGATTCATCTCCCAAGCCGTACGGATGTGCGGATAGCGAGTCAGGTCGAAATCGGTCAGGCGGTTATAGATCAAGTCGATGCGTTGTCCATCGACATATAGATCCTCTTCACGCACATGTAACTTTGCAGGGTCGACGATGTAGGTCGTGATGCCGGCACGTTCGAACATCTGCTTCGCCAAAAGGAATTCCGGATAGAGGAACTGCGATTCTGGGTCCTCATCCACGATGGCGATGGACCCTAGCTGCGCATCGCCGCGTACTCGCCGCCATTCGTTGCGGAACATCTGGATGAAAATCTGCTCAAGGCCCCCATCAGAAGTCATACCTCCACGCTGGCTTTCAATCAGCAGCGCATTGAGAAACGCCCCGCCCGCATTGGTATTGACCTCGATGAGGTGAACACCCTGCTCATTCACATGAAAGTCATAACCATAGAACACACCGAGCGCCGTATTCGATTCCGCTTCGCCCACCACCTCTTCCACTGCCGCAATGACCGCGCGCATCTTGTCGATCTGCGCAGCTTCCAGATGCAGTAAGGCATTTGAGAACAACTGATGTTGGATAGGAGCGACCGCTTGCGCGAACGCTCCTCCTTCAAGAATGATCCTATCGTTGAGCGCTCGCCGATCGATCTCAGCAGGCGAGACTATCGTTCCAGTTACTTGTTCGTTATTTGATCCCAAGCATGTCTTTCTTCAGATCGTTCTGAACAGGGTTCTCACCCAGCCATATCTTCAGTAGAGCGCGATTGATGTTCGCACCCTCCACCACACCACGCTCTTTGCCATTGATGGTCACCTTAGTACCCACTGTTGGCACATAATCCAGATAGATCGTGTCACCAGGACTCACACCCGAGACTGAATCAAAGATCGCATAGAACTTCTTCATCCCCGCATCGATGGCGGTCAGTTCTGCTGGGCTGTGGTTCGCTTCGATGGCGTCTTTGAAGGCACTCAACAACTTCTCCGACTTCATCCCATACAGCATGTGCAATGCCACACGCTTCGCTCCCGCATCGGCGAGCACTGCCTCGGCGCTATTCGTGGTCTTGCCCAGATATAGCGCTGCGACATACACATCGATGATCACCCTGACACGCGTCCCCGCACCGTTCAATTGCAGCGAAGCACCACCCACCTGGGCCGTATCAGGCACGTTCACATCACCCACGAAACGTGCATGCGCATTCAAGCTCAACAACAGACCACAGACCAACACGAGTAATTTATTCATCTTCACCCCTTCACTTAAAGTGCTTCAAAGATTCCCGCTGCGCCCATGCCCGTGCCGATACACATCGTCACCATGCCGTACTTCTGTTTGTGCCTACGCAGACCATGCAACAGCGTCGCGGTGCGGATCGCCCCCGTCGCACCGAGTGGATGCCCCAGCGCGATGGCGCCGCCCAGCGGGTTGACTATCTCAGGGTTCAACCCTAGATCACCGATGACAGCCAGCGATTGCGCGGCAAACGCCTCGTTCAGCTCTATCCAATCCATCTGATTCAGATTCAGCCCAGCCACCTTCAATGCGCGTGGAATCGCCTCTTTCGGGCCGATACCCATGATCTCGGGTGGCACACCCGCCACACTGAAGCTGTGGAACTTACCGATGGGAGTGAGGTTATAACGCTTCAAGGCCGCCTCAGAACACAGCAAAACAGCACCAGCGCCATCTGACATCTGCGAACTGTTACCCGCCGTCACCGAGCCTTTTTGCGCGAACACCGTCTTCAGTTTGCTCAATGCTTCCAAGGTCGTATCCGCACGCGGGCCTTCGTCTTGCACCACATCACGCGCCTTGATCCTAACCTCACGTGTAGTCATATCAGGCACATGGTCAGCGATCTGATACGGCGTGATCTCGTCTTTGAATTCGCCATTGTTGAATGCCGCTATAGCACGCTGATGGCTCTGCAAGGCAAAAGCATCCTGCGCCTCGCGCGACACCTTCCACCGCTCCGCCACCTTCTCCGCCGTCAGCCCCATACCGTAAGCGATGCCGTAGTGCTCGTTCTTGGCGAAGATGGCGGGATTGAACGCGATCTTATTGCCCATCATCGGCACCATGCTCATGCTCTCCACACCCGCCGCGATCATCACATCCGCCTCGCCCAGACGGATACGATCCGCCGCCAATGCCACCGCCTGCACACCGGAAGAACAGAAACGGTTGATGGTCATCCCCGGCACCGTGTTCGGCAACCCCGCCAACAACAACGAGATACGCGCCACGTTCATTCCCTGCTCCGCCTCCGGCATCGCACAACCGACGATCACATCACCTATGCTCGCCGGATCGAGTGACGGCGCTTGCGCCATCACCGCCTTCAATACATGAGCCAGCAGATCATCTGGTCGCGTGTTGCGGAACATACCGCGTGGCGCTTTGCCGACGGGGGTACGCGTAGCGGCGACGATGTAGGCTTCTTGGACTTGTTTGCTCATGTTCGTCTCCTTAATTGCGCAGTGGTTTGCCACTCTTCAACATGTATTCGATACGCGCCTGCGTCTTTTCGGTCGCCAGCAGCTCCATGAAGTTCTTGCGCTCCAAGTCGAGTAGCCATGTCTCATCCACCAGACTACCCGCATCCACATCGCCACCGCACATGCTCTCTGCCACGCGGCAACCGATGTTGTAGTCGTGTTCAGAGATGAAGCCGCCTTCGAGCATGTTCAACATGGATGCCTTGAAGGTGGCGATGCTGGTGCGGCCTGCCACGGGTATCTGATGTTGATGCAAGGGTGGGCGGTAGGCCGTGGCATTGAGCGCTTTGGCCTCTTCTTTGGCGATGTGTAGCAACTCGAACTTGTTAAGAACGATGCGATCCGAGGCACGCAGGTAACCCATCTCACGCGCCATCTCTGCACTCTTGGCTACTTCGCCCATGGCGATGTGTTGGAAGTAGCGTTTCAAGATAGGGAAGATGTCGCCACCTCTTGCTTCGGCGGCGGCACGTTGCGCCATCTCTTTACAGCCACCACCTGCGGGCAACAATCCCACGCCCACTTCGACGAGGCCGATGTAACTTTCCAGCGTGGCGACGATGCGCGTGCAGTGGATAGAGAATTCGCATCCACCACCCAGCGCTAGACCATCGACAGCAGCGATGGTGGGTACTTGTGCATATTTGAGACGCATCGAGGTCTGTTGGAACTTGGCCACCACCTCTTCGACCTTGGGCACGTTGCCGGTCGCCGCATTGAATAGATCACCCATGCCACCACCGCCGGCTGCGGTGTATTTCACACGGCTCACTGCACCTTTGAGTTTGCCGAACAGACCAGACTCTGCTGGTGTCTCTTGCACACCTTGCATCAACTGCAACAGATTCGCACCAGCGGAGAACGGTGCTTCGGTCTGCCAGATGATGAGTGCGCTGAAGTTCGCTTCGGCTTCGTCCACCGCGCGCAACACACCATCCAGCACTTCGTTGTTGACGGTGTGCATCTTGCTCTTGAAGCTGAGGATGGCGATGCCGTCGCCCGTGTGCCACATGCGCACTTCGTCGGTCTCGAACACGGTCTCGCCGTAGTGGTGCGTCTCACCTTGTAGCGCATCGGGGAAGAGTTGACGGCGATAGACGGGAAGAGATGAACGGGGTTGGTCGTTCTGACTAGTTGGCGAATAGGAACCCTGCGCCGAGTGGACCCCAGTGCGCGAAGGCGCAGTCACCCATAGTGGCAACGGTGCACTCGCCATCGCTTTGCCTGCTGCGATGTCGGCGTTGATCCAGCCCGCCACTTGCTGCCAGCCCGCCGCTTGCCAGATCTCGAACGGACCTTTGTCCCAACCGAAACCCCAACGCACGGCAAAATCGACATCGCGTGCATTGTTGGCGATGTCGCCCAGATGTAGTGCACAGTAGTGGAACACATCGCGGAAAGTAGCCCACAGGAACTGCGCCTGTGGGTGTGGGTTCAGGCGCAAGCCTGCGAGCTTCTTTGCCCAGTCACGCTCACGCAGAATGTCTTTGACACCCTCATCCACTTTCGCATCGGATAAGCGATATTCCTTGGTGTGCAGATCTAGCACATGTATCTCTTTGCCGATCTTTTGATAGATGCCGCGCTTGGTCTTCTGCCCCAGCGAACCCTGTTCGACCAGATACTTGAACCAGCTCGGCAACTCATAATGCTTGTGCCACGGATCTTCGCTGAGGTTATCGCGCATGGTGTTGACCACGTGTGCGAACACATCGAGACCGACCACGTCCAGCGTGCGGAAGGTAGCACTCTTGGGACGGCCAAGATAACGACCAGTCAATGCATCCACCATATCGAAACCGAGGTTGAACGCCGCCGCATGATGTTTGGTGGCGATCATAGAGAACACACCGATGCGATTGGCGATGAAGTTAGGCGTGTCTTTGGCGCGCACCACGCCTTTGCCTACGGTGGAGATAAGGAAGGTCTCCAACTGATCCAGCAATCCCGCTTCTGTGCCCTTGCACGGAATGAGTTCGACCAAGTGCATATAGCGTGGCGGATTGAAGAAGTGGATGCCGCAGAAACGATGACGCAGATTCTCAGGGAATGCTTCGGCCAGTTTGTTGATGGAAAGACCGGAGGTGTTGGTCGCGAAGATGGCGTTCGCATTCACGAACGGCGCGACCTTGCGATACAGATCGGACTTCCAATCGATGCGCTCGGCGATGGCTTCGATGATGAGGTCGCAATCGCGCAGCTTGTCTAGATGTTGGTCATAGTTCGCAGCTTGGATGTAGCCGAGCTTGTTGGGACTGGCGATAGGTGCGGGGTCGAGCTTCTTGAGACCATCGAGCGCTTTGTTCACATTGCCGTTCGGATCACCCTCTTTTGCCGGCAACTCGAACAACAAGGTCTCGACATTGGCGTTCACCAGATGCGCGGCGATCTGCGCACCCATCACACCAGCACCCAAGACTGCGACTTTGCGTATCTGCAAGTTACTCATCTTTTTCACTCCTCAATTTTCTGGCGGTACAGAACGTGGCTTACGGTCATCACTCACTGCGACATAGGTCAGTTGCGCCTCAGTCACCTTGTGGCAAGTCGGATTCTCTGGATCACGCTGCACATAGACTTCGACATCCACCGTGATGGAGGTGTTACCCACCTTAACAATATGCGTATAGAAACTCACGATGTCGCCAACAAAGATGGGCTGTTTGAATACAAAGGAATTCACTGCCACCGTGGCGACCCTGCCGCGTGCGCGATGCACGGCAGGAATACTGCCCGCCACATCCACCTGCCCCATCAACCACCCACCAAAGATATCGCCCGTGTAGTTGGCATCCGACGGCATGGCTGCCACACGCAAGGTAGGCTGGCGATCGGGCAAAGTCGTGATCGGTGTTGTCATCTCTAGTGTCCTTTGTACAGTTCGTCTATCTGGGTCGCGAACATCTCGACCACTTTGTTTCGCTTCAAGCTTAACTTGGGCGTGAGCAAACCGTTATCGATGGTCCAAGGGTCGCGCAACAACAAAGCACGGTTCACCTTGGCATACGCAGGGAAGCTACTCAGATTGCGAGCGATGCGGCGCAACACTTTGGCCTCCACTTTGGTGTCAGTGAGCGATTCCGGCATGTCTGGACGGATGCCCATCTTCTCAGCGACCGCCTTCCACACGTCAGGATTTAGCACCACCAACGCGACCAAGTAAGGCTTGCCTTCGCCATACAGCATCACTTGATCGATCAATGGATCGGTCAGGATGGAAGCTTCCATATCGGCTGGTGGGAATTTCTCGCCGTTCGCCAGCACGATGATCTCTTTCAGACGTCCGGTGATATAGACATGCCCCGTCTCGCTGATGCGTGCGACATCACCCGAGTTGAGCCAACCGTCATCATCCAGCACAGCCTTGGTCGCTTCTGGATTGTTCCAGTAACCCATCATCACATTCGGCCCTTTGATGAGCAGCGCGTTCTGCGGCCCCAGTTTCACCTGCACACCGCGTATCGGCTGTCCGACGCTATCAGGGAAGTTGTTGTCCAGCTTGTTACCTGTCGCGATAGGGCTGGTCTCGGTCATCCCGAAGCCTTGTACCACTGGCAAGCCAAGCCCCACGAAGGTATGCGAGATCTCAGCCGTCAAAGCCGCACCGCCGCTCACCGCCGTGCGCAGACGACCACCCAGCCTATCCATCAACTTCTGCGCCACCAACTTCTTCAAGATCGGCCACAACAAGAACGAGAGCTTCCAACCACCGCGCCCTTGGTCGCGCAGGAAGCGCGCCCAACCCACCTCCACCGCTAACAAGAATAGCTTCTTGCGAATGGCTGGGCCTTCATCCAACTTGGCATGCAGTGCCGCATAGATGCGCTCGTAGATGCGCGGCACCGAGATGAGGATGCTCGGCTTGATGGTTTGCAAGTCTTCCGACAACAGCGGGATGGAACGTGCGTACGCCACTGTCGCCCCCGTCATCACTTGCAAGTAGTAACCGCAGGTGCGCTCGAAGGTGTGCGACAAAGGTAGGAAAGACAGCAACAGATCATCGGGATAGATGACGAACGTACCCAGTGCGGCGTGGGTGTTGCTCAGCATGTTGTTGTGACTGAGCATCACCCCCTTGGGCTTACCTGTGGTACCCGAGGTGTAGATGATGCTGGCGAGTTCACCGATCTGAGTCGGCACAGGTGCTTGCAAGGTCGCGCTCGCAGGCAGGTAGCTGTTTGCACCCACCAGACGCGGCTCGTTATGGGAGAAGGTATCGAGCGCGATGAAACGCTGCACACAGCCCATCTGTCCGACCACGTTACTCAATTCTTTCCACTGGTCTGCCGTCTCGAACAACAAGACCTTGCACTGTGAGTCATTGACGATGTAAGCGATGTTCTCGGCGCGATCCACGGTATACAACGGCACGGTGATCAGCCCTAAAGACATCGCCGCCTGATCGAAGATCACCCACTGCGGACAATTGCGCAACATCAAAGCGACGCGGTCACCTTTGGCTAATCCTTCCTTCGCCAACGCTGCCTGCCAGCGCGCCACTTCCGTCAGCATCTGCTTCCATGTCAGCGATATCCAAGTGTTCTTGGCATTGTCGAAATAACGGTAAGCCTCTTTATCGGGAGAGCGTTTGACGCGCTCAAGGAACAATCCGTGCAAGGTACCCGCTTGTTCTGGGGTGATCGCATCTTCGGTATGTGTCGTCATTTTTATCTCCTTTTATCGACGTACTAATCGAGGAACAGGTCTTTGAACGGTGGAACACTTGGATCGACTGCGTAAGATGAGAAATCGGTGATGCCGGCCTCGCGCAACACGTCCTCATCGATAAAGAAGTTGCCACTACACATCGCGCTGTCGCGCATCAGGATGGCATGTGCCGCATCCGCCATGATGGCCGGTTTGCGTGAAGCACGGAGGATAGCTTCGGGGAAATTGAATTCGATGGCGGCGGTGGCGATGGTGGTGTGCGGCCATAGCGCGTTGAAGGCGATACCTTCGGAAGCGAACTCTTTGGCCATCCCCAACATCACCATACTCATGCCGAATTTAGACATGGTGTAGGCGACATGCGGCGCGAACCATTTTGCCTGCATATCCAGCGGTGGCGACAGTGCCAGCACATGCGGATTCACCGCGTTCTTCAGATGCGGGATGCATGCCTGTGAAGTGAGGAAGGTCGCACGCATGTTCACATCCCACATCAGGTCGAGACGTTTAGCGGGTGTCAGCAAAGTCGGCGTGAGTTGGATGGCGCTGGCGTTGTTGACCAACACATCGATACCGCCAAAATGGGCGACCGTCTGCGCGACAGCCGCTGCGATGGCGTTCTCATCACGCACATCCATCTGGATCGCCAACGCCTGCCCACCCGCCGCAACCACCTCCTCGGCGACTGAGTGGATGGTGCCGGGCAACTTGGGATGAGGGTCGACTGTCTTTCCCGTGATGACGACCTTTGCGCCATCCCGCGCACAACGCAGCGCTATCTCGCGACCGATACCCCGGCTGGAGCCGGTGATGAAGACGACCTTGTCGCGCAGGTCGCTCATACTGGGTTCGACCTCAGCACCTCCGGTGCGAAGTCGTCCACCATGATGACTTGGCGACGTAGCGCATAGTCACGCTGCAACTGGGTGACCTGCTCTGGCGTGATAAGACCTTTGTCGCGCGCTTCGGCGACCAATTGCATCTCGTCACGAGATTTGAGTTTGCCTTCCTTGCGCGCCTTCTCCAACTCGGCTTGCAGTGGTTCACACACCAAGGTGCTGGCCAAAGAAGCTTCCAGCGCACCCATCGCATCGGCCTCATCGGTCGGTACGAACATCCCTTCAGTCAGGCGATCACGTGCTGCACCCGGCTTCATCAACAACGAAGCGACTTGGTGCCCGAGATCATCCGAAGGCGCTCTGCGGCATTGCCCCAGCGGGAAGATGAGTGCGCGCATCAGCAAGGCGAAGAAGCGATTGGGGAAGTTCTGCAACACACCATCGAAAGCCGTCTGGATACGGAACAAGGCATCGTCCATCGCCCATTGCATCAACGGCACATCCTCTTCAGGACGACCATCATCTTCGAACTTCTTCAAGGTGGCGGAGCAGATATAGAGTTGACTCAACACATCGCCCAAACGTGCGGAGAGTTTCTCGCGGCGTTTCAGCGCGCCCCCCAAAGACAACATGGCGATATCGGAAGCGAAAGCGAAAGCCGCTGCATAACGCGTCATCTGTTGATAATAACGATGGGTGGCTCCTTCGGTCGGCACTGCGATCAAACGTCCGCCTGAGATGGCGTAGGCCAAAGTACGCACAGCGTTGCTCAAACTAAAACTGATGTGGCCAAAGAAAGCCTCATCGAAATTGCGCACCGCTTTTTTAGCATCCTGCTCATGCGCGGCTTGAATCTCTTTCAACACGTAAGGATGCGCACGCACCGCACCCTGCCCGAAGATGATGAGACTGCGTGTGAGGATGTTCGCCCCTTCCACCGTGATGCCGATAGGTGTCTGCTGATAAGCACGTGCGAGGTAGTTGGATGGCCCCATGCAGATACCCTTGCCTCCATGCACATCCATCGCGTCATTGACCACGATGCGGCCGCGCTCGGTGCAGTGATATTTGACGATGGCAGAGATGACGGAAGGTTTCTCGCCCAAGTCCACCGCCAATGCGGTCATCTTGCGCGCAGCATCCATGGCATAGGCATGGCCACCGATACGTGCCAACGCCTCCTCCACGCCCTCGAACTTACCGACCGGCACATGGAACTGTTTGCGCACACGCCCATAAGCGCCGCTGCTTCGCACACACATCTTGACGCCACCTGTCGCACTCGCAGGTAGCGAGATAGAACGACCAGCCGCCAGACATTCCATCAACATGCGCCAACCTTGGCCGATGCGTTGTGTACCGCCGATGATGTAATCCATCGGGATGAACACATCCTTACCTGTGGTCGGGCCATTGAGGAAGGCAGAGTTGAGCGGGAAGTGGCGGCGACCGATATTCACTCCTGGCGTGTCGGTAGGGATCAACGCCAGCGTGATGCCTCGTGATTGTTCCGCTCCCAACAGATGATCCGGGTCATACAGTTTGAAAGCTAAGCCAAGTAGCGTGGCGACAGGCGCCAAGGTGATGTAACGCTTCTCCCATGTCACCCGCAGGCCGAGCACGTTCTGCTGCCCATTGAATTCGCCGTAACAGACGATACCCACATCGGGAATAGCGCCCGCATCGGAACCCGCCATCGGCCCCGTCAACGCGAAGCAAGGAACTTCCAACCCCTTGGCGAGGCGGTTCAGATATTTGTCTTTTTGTTCCTTGGTACCGTATTTCAACAACAACTCAGCGGGGCCGAGCGAGTTCGGCACCATCACCGTCACCGCTGCCGTGCCACTACGCGAGGCGACCTTGGTCACCACTGCGGAATGCGCCTGCGCCGAGAACTCCAAGCCACCGTACTCCTTCGGAATGATCATGCCGAAGAAACCTTTGTCCTTGATGAACTGCCACGTCTCGGGCGACAAGTCTTGGCGGGTATGGGTGACATCCCAATCGTCGATCATCGCGCACAGTTGCTCGACTTCGTTATCCAGAAAGGATTGTTCCTCTGCGCTGATGCCTGTCTTGGGCATCGCCAACAGCTTCGTCCAACGTGGACGACCACTGAACAACTCGCCATCCCACCACACGGTGCCTGCATCCAGTGCTTCTTGTTCGGTCTGTGAGACTTGCGGGAGTATCTTGCGGAATATCTTGAGGATGAAGCTGCTGATCAACAGGCGACGCAAGAACGGGACGCCGAGTACCAACACAAAGATAGTGAGCGCGATATAGACAGTCTGTAGCGCCTCGCCAGAGATGCGGCTCTCGATGGCGACCACGGGCACGATTACTGTGATGGCGATCAACCAACTCCAGATCGAGGCCCTAAAGAATGCGAGTAAAAGAAGGACTGAGATCACCACTATCGTTATCAGCATCGCCATATCGAACCTCTTATTTTTGTTTGTGGATGTGTCGAACTGTAACGCCAGAGTGAGATACTGACAATGGCTAAATTCCTCCTCTACCAACAGGGGCTCAACTTCACACCGATTGACTATCGCGCAGCACTTTGCCACACTGAGCCCATGTCTCGCCTAACCAGAAAATTCGTTGCTGTACTGATGCTGCTGTGGCTACCGATATTCACCGGTAGCGCGCTCGCCGCGTCGTTGTCCATGCAGCTGCAACGCGGCACCTGCCACGAAGTAGTGGCACCATTGGCCGTGTCGCACGAGGACATGGGAGACCATCATCAGCATCACAGCGAAGCACCTACCGTGACCGACCAGCAAGACACCTCATGCAATGAGTGTGGCCTCTGCCATCTGGCCGGCACTGGCTATCTGATCGCCCCCAACGGTGAAACAGCACCCACGCAAGCATCTTCTCTGGAGAGCACGCCTTTCTTGGTCGTATTCAGCTCCTTCACTTCCGCCCCACTCGATCCTCCCCCTCTCGCCCGCGTCTAACGCAGGACGAGTCCGTCTGTCGTTTCAATAAAGATCCTCGTCCTGCTTCGTTCGGCAGTCGATATCGGCTGTCCGTTTGCATCGCTAAGCAACTGGATGTGGATCATGAAAAACTATTTAAGACTGATGACCTTGGTATGCGGCATGTGGCTATCCAGCAGTCATGCAGCAGAGGTGTTGCCTTTGCAAAACAGCACTGCCCTAAGCCAACAAACCGAGAAGACGGGCGGCACGACCACGCTCGGTAGTGACGTTGAAGGCTTGCTCCGCTACGCGCGCGAACATAACCCCAGCCTCGCCGCAGCTCGCTTTGATGTCGAAGCTGCCTCCCGACGCACAGAACCTTCTGCCGCCTTAGCCGACCCCGTCTTGCGGATCGAGCCGATGGATGTCACCCGAGGCGGTGGCACACGTTATCTCTTGATGCAGAGCGTGCCGTGGTCAGGTAAGCGCGGGCTGCAACGCGAGGTGTCCGAGGCCAAGATGGCACAAGCCGATGGCCAAATGGCCGCGACTTGGACCGACTTGGCGAACCGCATCAAACAGGCTTACGCGATGTATCACTACACCACCGCGAGCGAACGCCTGACACAGCAGACATTGGACTTGCTGGACAACATGGAGCAGATCATCCAGACCCGTTATGCCAATGGTCTAGCCACCCAGCAGGACGTGATACAGGTGCAAGTGGAAAAGACCATGCTACGTGGCGAGCTCATCGCACTGCAGAACGAACATCACCACAGCCATGCCCGACTCAACGCGCTGCTATCGCGCCCGACAAACGCACCTCTCGCCGAGCCAGAACGACTTCGCAACATGCCTTCACCTGCTTCCCTCGACGAGGCGGCCTTGCTGGAACAACTACTCGCGCGCAACCCACAACTGCGCATCGCCGAGGCGGATATCCAAACAGCGGAAAAGAGTCGCGAGCTGAGCTACGCCAAACGCTATCCCGATCTCACCTTTGGCGTCGCACCCACCCAGAGTGGCAACACGATCAAACAATGGGACTTGATGTTGGAGTTGAACATCCCCTTGCAACAGTCAGCACGTCGTTCACAGGAAGGTGAGGCCGAAGCCATGCTGTCCGCCTCGACTGCACGCAAACAGGCACTACTCGATCAGATGCGATCAGAACTCTCCGAGGCATTGTCGGCACTGGAGTCGGCACGCCGCACCGAGACACTGATCACTACGCGCCTGCTACCCCAAGCCGAGTTGACATATCAGTCGGCATTAGCCGGATACGAAACGGGCAAAGTCTCCTTCGGCATGCTCATCGAAGCGCAGAAACAGATCCTCAAGGCCAAACAGCAACACCTGCAAGCGCAGACCGACATGCAATTGCGTCTGGCCGACATCGAGAAGTCCCTAGGAGAAGAATGATGAACACCTTAACCAAACAAATCGCCGCCGCTCTGTTGTTGCTAGCTGTCGCCGTCAGCGCTTACTGGTTAGGCGCACAAAACAGGTTCGAGGAGGAAGGAGCCAGTATCAAGGAAAAGGCGGAAAACAGGATCCTTTACTACCGCAACCCTATGGGCCTGCCGGACACCTCGCCCGTTCCTAAGAAAGATGCGATGGGCATGGACTATGTCGCGGTGTATGCGGGCGATGAACAGGCCACTTCTTCCATCAACATCAGCATCGACAAGGTGCAAAAGCTGGGCGTGAAGAGCGAAGCGGCGACCTTGCGTGAATTGAACAGCACCCTGCGCGTGACCGGGCGTGTAGAGATCGACGAGCGCCGCACCTACACCATCGCGCCGAAATTCGAAGGGTGGGTGGAAAGTCTGCATGTGAACACCACCGGCCAACTCGTCACCAAAGGACAAGCCCTGTTCGATGTGTACAGCCCGGAACTCGTCTCTGCACAACGCGAACAGTCGCTTGCTAAGCAAGGTTTGGCGGCCATGAAAGACGCGGATGAGGAAGCCAAGCTCAGCATGCGACGCTTGGTCGAAGCCAGTGCCACACGCCTGAAGAACTGGGACATCAGCGATGCCAAGCTGAGCGGCGACCGCATCACCTACCACGCCAAGGAAGCTGGCATCGTGCTGGAAAAGAAAGCTGTGCAAGGCATGCGCTTCATGCCGGGCGAGGTGTTGTATCAGATCGCCGACCTCTCCTCTGTCTGGGTCATCGCCGATGTACCCGAACAAGAGATCTGGCAACTCCAACTCGGTAGCATGGCAAAAATTGATATTGATTCGTATCCACAGCACAGCTTCGACGGCAAAGTCGATTTCATCTACCCCACCTTGAACAGCGCGACACGCACGCTACAAGTGCGTATCCAAGTCGCGAATCCAAAGGCTATGCTCAAGCCCGCCATGTTCGCCAACGCGCAGTTAGCCGTAGGCAAAGGCAATAAAGTGCTAGCCATCCCTACCTCAGCCGTCATCGACAGCGGCAAGCGACAAGTGGTGCTAGTGAGATTGGCGGAAGGACGCTTCGAGCCGCGCAACGTCACCCTAGGCGGTCGCAGCAATGACTACATCGAAGTGTTGAACGGCATCACGGAAGGTGAACAGGTCGTCACCTCCGCCAACTTCCTCATCGATTCGGAGAGCAACCTGAAGGCGGCGCTGGGTGGCATGGGCGATGTACCAGCCAAACCGCAAGCGCAGCAGAAGACCGTCGGTCATCAGACACAAGGGGTCCTCGAAGCCATCAACCCAGACGGCACGCTGAGTATCACCCACGATCCCATCCCCGCACTCAAGTGGCCAAGCATGACCATGGACTTCGCGCTGGCGAATCCATCGCTGGTGAGCGGCATTAAACCGGGCAGCACCATCAGCTTCGAGATCGTCGAACGCGGTCAAGGCGAATGGGTGATTACGAAGTTGCAGTCGCAGCATGAGGGGCACTGAAATGTCGAATTCAATAAACCACATCTCCGTCATTCCCGCGCAGGCAGGAATCCAGTTGATTGAAGAGTCCACGCAAAGCGTGTCGACATGCGGTTTTGTCCGCTACGCGGGCTGTGCATTTGAGCTGGATTCCCGCCTGCGCGGGAATGACGAAGTTAAAGGAGACGAGCCATGCTGAACACAATCATTGAGTGGTCGGCGAAAAACCGTTTCCTAGTTCTGCTCGCCACCCTGTTCATCACACTGGCGGGCATCTATGCGCTGGTGAAGACGCCACTCGACGCGCTACCTGATCTCTCCGATGTGCAGGTCATCGTCTATACCGAATATCCCGGCCAAGCGCCGCAGGTGGTGGAAGACCAAGTCACCTATCCGCTCACCACGGCTATGCTGTCGGTGCCGAAATCGAAAGTGGTACGCGGCTTCTCCTTCTTCGGTGCGTCGTTCGTGTATGTGATCTTTGAGGACGGAACAGACATCTACTGGGCGCGGTCGCGTGTGCTGGAATATCTGAACAGCATCGCGGGGCGCATGCCTCAAGGCGTCTCGCCGCAACTGGGGCCGGACGCCAGCGGCGTGGGCTGGGTGTACCAATACGCCGTGTTGAGCGACAAACGCGACCTCGCCGAACTGCGCACCATGCAGGACTGGTATGTGCGCTATCAACTGACCAAGGCGCACGGCGTGGCCGAGGTGGCAAGCATCGGCGGCTTCGTGCAGCAATACCAGGTGACGGTCGACCCGCTGAAGCTGCGTTCCTACGGCATCCCATTGAACAAAGTGTCGCAGGTCATCCGCGACTCCAATCGCGATGTCGGCGGGCGTGTGGTGGAGATGGCCGAGACCGAGTACATGGTGCGCGGCCACGGCTACCTGCGCGGCAAAGCGGATATCGAGAATCTAGTAGTAAAAGCCGAGCGCGGCACGCCGGTGCTGCTACGCGACATCGCGCGTGTGGAACTGGGTCCGGACGAACGACGCGGCCTGACTGAGTTGAATGGTGAAGGCGAAGTAGTGTCCGGCATCGCCATGGCGCGTTACGGCCAGAACGCGCTGGAGGTGATAGCGAACATCAAAGCCAAGATCGCCGAGATCGCGCCCGGCTTGCCCGAGGGCGTGACCATACAGACCGTGTATGACCGCTCCGAGTTGATCCAACGCGCCATAGCCACGCTGAAGCAAACGCTACTGGAAGAAGGATTGATCGTGGCGCTGGTGTGCATGGTGTTTTTGATGCATGCGCGCAGTGCCTTGGTCGCCATCGTGATGCTGCCCATCGGTGTGCTGATCGCCTTCATCGCCATGCGTTTTTTGAATCTGAATTCCAACATCATGAGTCTGGGCGGGATCGCGATCGCCATCGGCGCGATGGTGGATGCGGCGATCGTGATGATCGAGAATGCGCACAAACATCTGGAGCGCATGCGCGAGAATGAGTCGAGATTCGATGCGATAATGGATGCATGTAAAGAAGTCGGCCCCTCCCTCTTCTTCTCCTTGCTCATCATCACCGTTTCTTTCCTGCCGGTGTTCACACTGGAGGCGCAGGAAGGCCGCTTGTTCGCACCACTCGCCTTTACCAAGACCTTCGCCATGGCCGGTGCCGCGCTGCTCTCGGTCACGCTGGTGCCGGTGCTGATGCTGCTGTTCATCAAAGGAAAGATCAAACCGGAATCAGCGAACCCACTCAACCGCTGGCTCATCGCAGGCTACCGTCCATTCATAGCCGCCGTACTGCAGCACAAGAAAACCACGCTTGCCGTCGCCGCCGCCGCGATGCTGGTGAGCATCTATCCCGCCATGAAGCTGGGCAGCGAATTCATGCCGACGCTCAACGAGGGCACATTGTTCTACATGCCGACCGCATTGCCCGGCATGTCGGTGACCAAGGCCGCCGAACTGCTGCAGACGCAGAACAAGATCATCAAGAGTTTCCCCGAGGTCGCGTCGGTGTATGGCAAGGCCGGGCGCGCGCAGACCGCCACCGACCCCGCACCGCTGGAGATGTTCGAGACGGTGATCAACCTCAAACCGCAAGAGGAATGGCGCGACGGCATGGATACGGACAAGCTGATCGCCGAGATGGACAAGGCGCTGCAATTCCCCGGCGTGGCCAACTCGTGGACCATGCCGATCAAGGCGCGCATCGACATGCTCTCCACCGGCATCCGCACGCCCATCGGCATCAAGGTGTATGGCAAGAACCTGGACGAGATGGAACGCGTCGCCAAGCAGATCGAGGGCGTGGTCAAAAAGATTCCGGGCACGACCAGCGCCTACGCCGAGCGCATCACCGGCGGTTTCTATCTCGACATCGAACCAGACCGACTGGCGCTGGCGCGCTACGGACTGACTGTCGGCGAATTGCAGGATGTCATCGCCACCGCACTCGGCGGCGAGATGGTCACCACCACGGTGGAAGGTCTGGAGCGTTTCGGCGTGAGTGTGCGTTATCCGCGCGAACTGCGTGACACGCCGGAACGCATCGCGCGCGAGGTGCTGGTGACCACCATGGAGGGCGCGATGATCCCGCTCGGCCAAATTGCCAAGGCGAGCCTCAGCAAGGGCGCGCCGAGTATCCGCACCGAGAACGCCCTGCTCTCCGCCTACATCTACGTGGACATCCGCGAGCGCGACATCGGTTCGTATGTAGACGAGGCGCGCAAGGCCGTGGCGGCGGAAGTGAAGTTCCCGCCCGGCTACTACGCGACCTGGAGCGGGCAGTTCGAATATATGGAGCGCGCCATCGCCAAGATGAAGATCGTGATCCCCATCACGTTGCTGCTGATCTTCCTGCTGCTGTATCTCAACTTCAAACGCGTCACCGAATCGCTGGTGGTGATGCTGTCAGTACCGTTCGCGCTGGTGGGCGGCGTGTGGCTGCTGTGGCTGCTCGATTACAACTTGAGCGTGGCAGTGGCGGTGGGCTTCATCGCGCTGGCTGGTGTGGCGGCGGAGACGGGTGTGGTGATGCTGATCTATTTGGAGAAGGCATGGCAGGAAGTACGGGCGCGCTGCACCGAGGCTGGCAGAGAACCCTCAGCTCAAGACTTGTACGCCGCCATCATGGAAGGTGCTGTCGAACGCGTGCGCCCCAAGATGATGACCGTGGTCGCCATCATGGCCGGCCTGCTGCCCATCCTGTGGAGCAGCGGCACCGGCTCGGAAGTGATGCGCCGCATCGCCGCCCCCATGGTCGGCGGCATGGTCTCTTCGGCCGTGCTCACGCTGCTCGTGATCCCAGCGATCTACGCATTCATCCAGCAATACCGACTTAAACGATCCACAACCGAAAGGAGAACATCATGAATACACTGACACTCGCATTCATCTTAGCCCTGCTGGCAACCAACACCGCAGCCCACGCCGCATCGCACGAACATGAGCATCAACACGACACGGCTACGCAGCAGACCGCCGCCACTTACGTGGGCATAGGCTTGCTGAAGGCGGTGAATGCCAAAGACGGCAAGGTGCAAATCGCGCATGAACCCATCGCCGAATTGGATTGGCCATCCATGACCATGTGGTTCACGTTGCGCAAACCCTTGGTAAAAGGCCTAAAGGTCGGTGACGCGGTGCGCTTTGAAATGATGCAAGGGGAAAAGAAGCAGTGGGTAATTGAGAAGATCGAACGGAAATAACGATGCACCACACTGCTGTAGGTAAGAGCAGACCGTTTAATTCTATTGTTCTGCTTCTTTTTTTGCCGAATTGCGAACGAGTCTTTCGAAGCCCACGGTCGATACTTGGCTGACATCTAGATATTCGTGTGTGACATCTAGCTCTCTGATCACGTTGTTGTTCTTGCACCAGTTGTACCAAGCCTTATCCGCCGATTTCGAGGTGCCCGGCAAACCATGTAACTGATAGCGACTGCCGCTTTGCGTAGTCAGCATCATCGTTTCCCGATCGAAACTCTTGATGGGGCTGCTGGCACGTCCCACATCCTGCGACACCTCATGCCCACACAGATGGCGAGACACTTCGCCCGTTTTCAATTCGACCTCGACTACCTTCCAGCGGCGAATGGTCAAATGATATGCACCATAGATCCCAGTTGTTGACACTTCTCTCTCCCTTTAACGCATCTTCTCGACCGCTTCATCCACCCTATCCACCGCGATGATGGTCATGCCGTCTATCTTGTGCTTGGGCGCGTTGGCTTTGGGGATGATGGCGTGAGTGAAACCTAATTTCGCTGCTTCTTTCAAACGTTCCTGTCCGCGCTGCACCGGACGCACTTCACCCGCCAAACCCACCTCGCCAAACACCACCATTTTCTCGGGCAAGGGTTTGCTGCGCAATGATGACACGATGGCGAGCAACACAGCCAAGTCAGCCCCCGGCTCGGTGATCTTGACCCCGCCTACCGCGTTGATGAACACGTCCTGATCGAAACAGGCGATGCCTGCGTGACGGTGCAACACGGCCAGCAACATGGCTAAGCGGTTCTGCTCCAACCCCAATGACAGGCGACGCGGTGTGGGTGCATGCGATGCATCCAACAGTGCTTGTATCTCGACCAGCAAGGGGCGCGTGCCTTCTTGCGTGACCATGACGCAAGAACCCGCGACTTGCGTGCCATGTTGAGACAGGAACAGCGCGGATGGATTGCTCACTTCGCGCAGACCTTTTTCGGTCATGGCGAATACGCCCAATTCATTCACCGCACCGAAGCGGTTCTTGAATGCACGGATGAGACGGAAGCTGGAATGGGTGTCACCTTCGAAATACAGGACGGTATCGACGATGTGTTCCAATACGCGCGGCCCCGCCAGCGCGCCTTCTTTGGTGACGTGACCGACGAGGATGATGGTGACACCGTTGCTCTTCGCCAAGCGCGTGAGTTGGGCTGCACATTCGCGCACCTGCGCCACCGAGCCAGGGGCCGAGGTCAGTTGTTCGGAATACACGGTCTGGATGGAGTCGATGACCACGACATCGGGTCTCTCGTTGGCGATGGTGGCTTGGATCTTTTCTAGCTGTATCTCGGGCAACAGATTGACCGAACGCGCATCCAGCGAAAGGCGCTTGGCACGCAAGGCGATCTGCTGCGCTGATTCCTCACCGCTGACGTAGAGGACTTTTTGCGATTGCGAGAGGTGCGCCAACGCTTGCAACAACAAAGTGGATTTGCCGATACCGGGGTCGCCGCCGATGAGTACCACGCCGCCCTCAACCAAGCCTCCGCCCAACACGCGATCGAACTCGGCGATGCCCGTTGGCGTACGCGACACTTCGCTCGCTTCCACCTCGGCCAATTGCTGCAACTTGCCCGACGCCGCCAAGGCGCTGAAACGGTTCTTACCTGCGGCAGGCAGCGCTTCCGCCACCGATTCCACCAGCGTGTTCCAAGCATCACAATGCGGACACTGTCCTTGCCATTTAGGCGATTGCCCTCCGCACTCGGTACAGGAATAGATCGTCTTTGCTTTTGCCATGCTTAGGGATTCTTTATCTTTAACAAGAACAGGCGGTCGATCGCATCTTTCTCGCGGTGACTCGTCTTGGTTTTTAACAGACCATCAATATCAAGTGTCGGTATCGTCACACCGTCGATCTCGATCTTGCGGATATAGGGCTTCAATGTTTCATAGGTCTCGCCATTTGCGGAAAAAAGAATGTCGATCACAAGTTCATCCGCAACCCGAATGTTTTGGATCTCATCCGCATTGGCTTCTTTTGAAAACCACCAAGATTGAAGTTCTTTCGATGACTCAAGGAATTCCAGACTACGAATCAGTCTTGCCCCATTTTCAGCATCAAACGGCACAACCAAGTCGACATCCTCAGTCGCTCGGTTCAATCCATGCAGACGGACCGCCTGCCCACCTACCAAGATGTAATTCACGCCATTCGTTTGTAATGCTTGCAGTAGGCTATGCAGGTCTGGCGTGTTCATTCACCCACTCCCTGATCTTGTTTGCACGTTCTTCATCCATTGCATCAAACATGGATCGCGCCCCGCGAAACACCCCTTTGGGTTGAAAGTCTGGGATCGCCAGCGAGCGACTTTGTGCATCCAGACGCGCACCACGAAGCAATGCCTCCTCAGGCGAGGACGAGATCGGATTCCAGTCTTTATTTCCAACGATGCGCATATGAACCTCCGCCCAGATTGTACCTTGCGCAAGGATAACTCGGACATCATCGGTTAGAATAGTGAGCATGCTAAGACTCACTGAAATCAAGCTTCCGCTCGACCACCCACAACACGCCATCCACGATGCGATCATCAAGCGCCTTGGTATCCGCGTGGACGAATTGAAGGGCTTCACCCTGTTCCGTCGCGGCTACGATGCGCGCAAACCCTCGGCCATCATGTTCATCTACACGCTGGATGTGGAAGTGGCGAACGAAGCCAAAGTACTCCTGCGCTTCAAGAACGACCTGCATGTGAAGGTCGCACCAGACACCAGCTATCACCCTGTAGCCATCGCCCCCAAAGGATTAGCAGAACGTCCGGTCGTCATCGGTACTGGGCCGTGTGGTTTATTCGCCGGATTGATACTGGCGCAGATGGGCTTCCACCCCATCATCCTTGAGCGCGGCAAAGAGGTGCGTGAGCGCACCAAGGACACATGGGGATTGTGGCGCAAACATGAGTTGAATCCAGAATCGAACGTGCAGTTCGGCGAAGGTGGTGCGGGTACGTTCTCTGACGGCAAGTTGTACAGCCAAGTGAAAGACCCCAAACACTACAGCCGCAAGGTGTTGAAGGAATTCATCCTGGCGGGTGCACCTCCTGAGATCGAATACGTGAGCAAACCGCACATCGGCACTTTCCGTTTGGTCGGCATGGTGGAGGTGATGCGCGCGAAGATCATCGAACTCGGCGGTGAGGTACGTTTCCAAAGTCGCGTGAGCGATATCGAGATCGACAATGGACAAGTACACGGCGTGACCTTGGCGAACGGCGACCACATCGCCACACGACATGTGGTGCTGGCCGTCGGCCACAGCGCACGCGATACGGTAGAGATGCTGCACCAGCGTGGCGTGTACATGGAGGCCAAGCCATTCTCCATCGGTTTCCGCATCGAACATCCGCAATCCCTCATCGACGCGGCACGCTTCGGCAGAAACGCAGGCAATCCACTCCTAGGCGCGGCCGATTACAAGTTGGTGCATCACGCCAGCAACGGCCGCTCGGTGTATAGCTTCTGCATGTGCCCCGGCGGCACGGTGGTGGCCGCCACTTCTGAAGAAGGTCGCGTAGTGACCAACGGCATGAGTCAATATTCGCGCAACGAACGCAATGCCAACAGCGGCATCGTGGTGGGCATCACGCCCGCTGACTATCCCGATGGTCCGCTGGCGGGGATAGCGTTCCAGCGTCAGTGGGAGAGTCGCGCTTACGTGTTGGGCGGCAGCAACTACAACGCACCCGCGCAACTGGTCGGCGATTTCATCGCACAGCGTCCTTCTACCAAGCTGGGCGAGGTACTGCCCTCCTACACACCGGGCGTGACACTGGGCGATCTCTCTACCGCATTGCCAGACTATGTGATCGAAGCCGTGCGTGAGGCATTACCTGCGTTCGAGAAGAGCATCAAAGGATTCTCCATGCACGATGCCATCCTCACCGGCGTGGAGACGCGCACCTCTTCCCCCGTCAGCATCAAACGTGACGATAGCTATCAGAGCCTGAACACCAAGGGACTATATCCAGCAGGAGAAGGCGCAGGTTACGCGGGAGGCATCATGTCAGCCGCCATCGATGGCATCGAAGTCGCCGAGGCGGTGGCGTTGAGTATGCTGCGCAATAATCCATAAACATCACACCGTCATTCCCGCGTAGGCGGGAATCCAGTGTGGTTATCAAATATGCCGTGGGTTTGTCCCGCGTTGCGGGAAATAGTGAAAAGACTGGATTCCCGCCTGCGCGGGAATGACGATGAACCTACTAGTGCAGCGTCTTACTCGCTGAGACTGTCGTCGCTTCGATGAACACCGCTTCGGCATCGACTGAGTCGAACACGTAACGTTCATTACAGAATTCGCAGTGCACTTCGATCTCGCCGCGCTCAGCGAGGATAGAGCCGACCTCTTCTCTTCCCAGCATCTGCAACATGCGCCCCACGTTCTCGCGTGAACACGCACACTGGAACACGATGGTCTGGGCGTCGAACAAGCGGATGTCTTCCTCGTGATAGAGGCGATGGATCAACTCATCGGCGGGAAGTTGCAGAAGCTCTTCTGACTTGAGTGTATCGGCCAACTGCCCCGCCCTACCCCACGCATCGGCATCGTGTGATTCGTCTTTCTCGGGAAGCTTCTGCAGCAACATCCCTGCAGCTACTTTGTCATCCGCCGCCAACCACAGCCGCGTCTCCAATTGCTCGGAGCGAGTCATGTAGTTCTGCAATATCTCGGCGATGGTGTCACCTTCGAGGGCGACGATGCCTTGGTAGGCTTGATTGCCGTCCTTCGGATCAAGGGTGATGACGAAGCGGCCATCTCCCACCAACTCTTGCAGCTTGCCTTGCGCCAAGTCGCCTTCCCACTTGGCTGTGGCACGCAACTCCAAGTCACCGGTACATTCGACGACCAACAATTTCACCGCGCCTTTGCCATGGATCTGCAACACCATGGAGCCTTGCAGTTTGAGCGTGGCTGATAGCAGGACGGCGGCGGCACACAGCTCTCCCATCAGGTTCTTCAGCACAGGCGGATAGTCGTGACGCTCGATGACGGACTGCCAGACGTTATCGAGACGCACGATCTCGCCGCGTATCGGCAGGTGTTCGAACAGGAAGCGATGCAGGGTGTCGGTAGGATTTTTCATAGGCCGCGATGATAGCACGCAGCCCAATGACTACGGACGTTGGGGGCACATCTGCTGGATGCGTTCGGCTGTTGCTGGATGGCTAGAGAGGTAGTCCATCGCGACGTCTTGCGCATCATTCTGCGGCGGCATCTTCTCATTGCGTGAACGATGAGCGGCTTCGAGCTTCTCCAATGCCGTTGCCAGCAGACACGGCGATAGACCGTTGAGCTTCAAGGTGCGCTCGGAATATTCATCCGATTCGCGCTCCATGTCGCGCGAGTAGGTGGCTTGCAGGATGACGGTGGGCACGGTCGCCAACAAGGTGCTGACATCGCCCATATACCAAGTCATCACCAAGCCGACCGCAGAACTTTGCAACACCATACGCATGGCGTGGCGCTGCTCGATGTGGCCACGTTCGTGCGCCAACACGGCGACGATCTCATTGTCATCTTGGGTGAGTTCGACCAATTCGTCCAACATCACGATGGTGCCATCGGGCAACGCGAACGCGTTCGGCCCCATACGCGGCGAACTGCGGAACACGATGTGATAACGCATCTGGGAATCGGGCAAGGGCTGCAACTTGGCGTAGGCGGCAGTTAAATCTTGTTGCCGCGTCACATCCAACTTACTCGGTTCTAGCATGAACTTGTCGAAAGTATCCAAGGTCGAGCTACCCATCTTTTGCAGCACGGCATCTGGCACACGCTTGGCGATGACTTCTGCACTCCACGGCAGCACGTAAAGATACGAAGCGACGAAAGTGGCCACGATAGCCACTGAGGCGGCCAATGCCCAGCCCAGACTGTGCTGCATGCCATCCACCCAAGAGCGGCGCACACCTGCAGCAGCCAATATCTGGTCGAGCGCAGCGTGATCTGTGACCTCGCAATGACCACCATCAGAAAAAGTCAGCAAGCGCGGGGTATTGCCTAGACGTTCTGAGAGTTGGGATTGTATAAATGGGTAGCGCAGTTCTAGATCGTCGCCCACCAATACCCATTGATGGCCTTCTAAAGAAAGCTCCACCGCTTTTGCAGCGGTGGTCTTGCCATCGAAATAACGTGCGTTGACCAAGTTAGAGAGAGATGTCCAGATCGAACATCTCGGCAGTCTCTTCACCCATCGCATTGGTTTCTTGCGATTGACCGGCACAGAATTCCGCCAGATCGCCTTGCGCCATCAAGCCCATGTTCTCGATCTTGTAACGCATCATGCGGATCTGCGCGAAAGGTACGTACAGCCCCAGTGTGAGGATGATGCCCAACATGTTGGTGAAGAAGATCCAAACGTAGGGCTTGATCTCCAAGCGGCTATAGAAAGTATGTTCTCCTAAGCCTGTGCCATTCCAGATCAGGTTAGGCAAGCGCACCGCGTAGTAGCCTGCGATAAAGAGGTAAGCCACAGGCAAGAGGACCAAGATAAGCGGCAAACCCACTGCGACCAAGATACCCGACACCACGCCCAGTCCTACGAACATGCCCAACATGCGCAGATAGACTCCGTAAAAACTACCGACCGTGGCATCGAAACTGAAAAAGGTGTCGCCGAATTGGCTATTGCCATGTTGGTATTGCTTGATGCGCTGATGGGTGAACGGGGCTAATCCAGACAAGGTCAGCAAGGTTAGGAAAGGGAACAACAGGAACACGGTGTACGCTGCCGCATCACTGCCTGAGAACGAGAAGCGCAGCCCGCGATAACTACTGTTGCGCAACTTGAAGCGCAAGGAACGCACGATCATCCAAGGAATGATGGCAGCAATGAGCAAGAAAGCGATGATCGCCAACACAGGAGAGATCGCCCCTGCTACGTAATAGATCATCAACAGTCCGAAAGCGATGAGCCGCCCTTTTAGGATGGACATGGGCAAGCCGTGATATTCGAAGCTCGCATCGGCCAAACGGGTGTTGCGGTAGAAATATTGCAGGCGACGTACTTTCGCCCATGCGCTATAGATGCCTAACGTCACGATGCTGAGCAGCAGGTTGACGATCCATATCTTGAAATATTCCCAGCCGTTGCCGGTGAATTCAAAAGCATGTTCTTGCGGTTGTTGATGCATCTGCATATCCATCCCCTATCGACTCAAGTAAGCGCCTCAGTCTTCTCCCAGAACAGCGCCCGCGCACTATAACCGCCAAGACGCGAGAGGACCATATGCCGTTTGGTCTATATCTCGGCCTATATCTGATCGCCTTCACAGCAATAAAAAGGGCAGCCTAAGCTGCCCTTGGTGATTCATCGTTGCGAGACCTTAATCATCCCAATCTGGGAAGTTCGGGATCTTGACGGTGTCTTCATCGAACACGCCTTTGTCAGCTTGTGTGTGACAAGCATCGCAGTAGCTCAATGACTTCACATCCTTGTTACCTTTGATCATGCGTTCTGGGATCTCGTGATGCTTACGCTTGATGTAGCGCACCTCAGTGATGCGCAACGGCGCTTCGATGCCCTCGGTCGCATTGGCGATCTTGCGTGCACGTTTGTAGTAAGACTTGTCTGCCGCATTCGCCATCACGAAGTCGTAGATCTCTGCGAGGTCGGCTTTTTCCAACTCAGCGTTCTCACCAAAGTGATCAGCCAACGCCTTCTCGTTCAGCAGCTTTTCCCACGACTGACTTGGCAACAAGCCGGGTTGGTAGGCGAAGTGGCAGGAGCCACACTCGTCCTTATAAAGTTTGTTACTGACCGGATTCACTTCCTTCTGACGCAGTGGCGTGAACATGGATTCAACCAGACTCTCTTCTGCCACGGCAGGACCGCTGAGTAACAACAAACCAGTGAACAAAGCGGCGATCTTGTATCTCATTTGCATCGTCTATCTCCTAATTATTGAGCGATGAGGAAGGTCAGAAAATCCGCCTTCTCTTGGGCAGTACACTCGCGCCCCCATGCATCTTTACAGTTACGCTTGAACCATTTCTCGATCTTCTTCTCTTCCGTGTAGCGGTCCGCAGTCACCTTGGACGACATCGGCTCGATGACCTTGCCTGTCTTGTGATGCTTGCCAGACTTAGTGTGATCCGTACCGTGACAGCTCGCGCAAGACATCTTCTCGCCATCCACAACGACTTCCAGTGTCCAATCCTTCTTGGCTTTTGCCACGTCCGTCTTGCTCACGCCCTCAGCTTTGTATTTCGCCAATACGGCATCCGATGCAGGCGTCGCAAAGGCACTGGCAACAGAGAGCATCGCTAACAGCCCCAATAATGTGATCGATCTCTTCATCATTCTTCCTTAATCACCAAGTCAACTTGATAGCGACTACCATACCCGCCGCACCCGCCATCGCCAGCCCAGCATGACTTGCTTCACCGGTTTTGACTTTTGCCGAATTCGCTGTAGCCACGGCCATCATCGCCGCGCCTGTTATACCCAACAAGACGTGCAGATTGTCAGGGTCGGTGATGCCATCTTCCAGATGGAAGTCGTCCCAATGTGTGATCACCCCGCTCGCGATGGTTGCAGCAGCCAGTGCCACCGTCGCATACGCCAACTTAGCGTGTGTACCGTTCACATCGCGCGCTACAGGAGTCGGGCCGCAGTTACTCTCACAGCCCTCTTCTGGCGCAGTCATACCGGTCAGTCCTGCCGCCACGATGGTCGCCAGACCTAACGCCATGTGCACGTTGCTACCCGATAACAAGGGAGGCTCATAAGGCTCTTTAGGTGCGGCAGCGACAGTGGCTCCTTCCTTCTTCACCAGCACATCCGCCTCATTCGCAGCCAACATGAACGAGCCCGCATTCTGCACATACGTCTGCGCAGGCAGATTCAAATCGATGTCTTGCGCTTGTGCTACTCCCGCTACGGCAAACAGCGCGATGACTGCCGACCATGATCTAAATAGATGCTTCCCTTGCATTGCTTCCTCCCTTGATACTGTTGATTTATTGATGCGTTGTATCAGTTACTACTTTTTTCATACCCGTGACCATAGACCTAGCCAGATTCTCTTTGTGTTGGATGCTACCCGCGATCACTCCCAGCAAATGGAGTGGTATCAGCAACAATGCGACATCGACAAAGAAGTCATGCGCGTGTCGGAAGAGATAACTAGTGTCATCGCTCACTTGGTTCGCCAAGAACAGCAGCGGACCTTCGTAATCGATGACCGCCAAAGTGACCAAGCCCGACATGGAGATGGATGCCAGCAGCGCCAGCAAACCGAACACCATCAACGCACCCGCCGGATTGTGTCCGTAGTAATGAGTTGCTTTACCGGCACGGATAGCCTTCACGTATCCCAGCGTCTCAGCAGGTGAGAACATGAAAGAACGGAAACGTGAATACTGAGAACCGATGAATCCCCACAGGATGCGGAACACGAACAAGGCGATCAAGAAATACCCGATCAACACATGCGCATCCAAGATGCCGATCTCAGCCGAGACATAGGCGAGTACGAAGCCCAAAACCAAAGACCAATGGAACAGGCGCACAGGCATGTCCCATATCTTGATCAGCTTGTTCTCTTGCTCCATAGATTTCCACTCGTACAAAAACGGGCGCGATTCTAACGCGGTTTTAGGATTTGCAAACTTGACAGTTCATCCGTACTCAACTAGCTCCAATGGCACGGCGACTGCGACCCGCCTAGAACAAAATAGTTCCTGCTTACTTGAGTAGTTTGTTGGTGATCAGTGCTTCAAAGTCCTCGACCGGGACTGGCTTGCTGAATAGATAACCTTGGAAACTGGTACAGCCATAACGGTGCAGCAATTTGAATTGCGCCTCGGTCTCCACCCCTTCTGCTATCACATCCAATTCGAAGTTCATCCCCAGATCGACGATGGTCATCACCATCACCATATCGCCATGATCCGTGGCCAGATCGCGCACGAAGGATTGATCGATCTTCAGCTGAGATAGAGGCAGTCGCTTCAGATAGGACAACGAAGAATATCCCGTGCCGAAGTCATCCATAGAGAAACTCACCCCGATGTCCTTTAGCTCCCTCATCTTGTTGATGGTGTCATCTACGTTGTCCAAAACCAGGCTCTCAGTCAGCTCCAATTTGAGCGACATGGGGTTGATTTCGTGCCGTGTGATCGCCCCTTTGACCTGTGCAACGAAATCTACTTGTCGGAATTGTTTCGCACTCACATTGACGGCTAGAGTCAGATTACGGAATCCTGACTGCCCCTCCCATCGCTTGATCTGCGCGCAGGCCGTCTCCAACACCCATGCACCGATGGGTAGGATCAAACCCGTCTCTTCCGCCAAGGGGATGAACTGGGCAGGTGATACCAAGCCGCGCACAGGATGCACCCAGCGCAACAACACCTCAGCGCCATGTGCTCGATTGTTCGCATTCACCTGGACTTGATAATAGAGCCTGAACTGCCCCATATTCAGCGCGACTCGAAGGTCGCTGTCTAAGGCTGCACGCGTCTCTATCGCGGTCTGCATGGCGGGGTCGAAGAAACGGATGGCATTGCGACCTGCATCCTTGGCCCGATACATCGCCATATCCGTCCACTTCAGCAACTGGTCCAGACTTTCGTCATGATCTCGGAATATGGTGACGCCGATGCTGGATGAACAATGATGTGTGATGGTATCGGAGTCGTCGGCAGCATCAACAAGACGTTTCAGCACATAAGGTCGCGCCAAAGTCTCGCGGATCTTCTCTGCCACCAACTCTGCTTGCACCACTGCTTCCGACATGTGCTCGGACAGCCCCTCCAGCATCAAGACGAACTCATCACCACCAAAGCGTGCGGCGCTGTCCTGCTCGCGAATACAGTGCAGGATACGACTCGACACTTCGATCAATAGCTGGTCACCGATGTCATGACCATGCAAGTCATTGAGCATCTTGAAATGATCCAGATCCAAAAAGAGGAGCGCCCCATGCCTATGGGTGCGTGTACAAGTGACCAGCGCCATACCCAAACGATCGAGCAGCAAACGTCGGTTAGGTAGCCCTGTCAGAGAATCATAGAACGCCAGATCATGCATCTGGTCTTCCAATTGTTTGCGCTCGGTCACGTCATGCACTATCGAGAACAGCAACGCGCGTCCCTCGACATCCACTGGCGAGGAATATACTTCGACAGTACGAACCTCTCCGTCCGCAAGGCGATGTTGGAAAAGGAAATAATTGCGCTCTTGTTTTTGCGCTTGCAGGCGTTCTTTGGCGATCTCATCAGGTGCCTGCGTATTGATGCGTGCGATATTCATACCTTGCATCTCAACGATGGCGTAGCCATAGAACTTACAAGCAGCCAGATTCGCATTCACGATCTCACCGTTGACTGGATCGATCAGCAACATGGGGGACGAGTGGCGCTCGAACATATGTCGAAAACGCATCTCACTTTCCTGCAATTCTTGGGTACGTTGCGAGACTTTGATCTCCAGTGAGGAATTAGCCAATTTCAATTCCTCATCCAACTTATCTCGCTCGATGTAACTATTCCTTAATTGGCGATTCTTTCGAGCCAGATAAAGGGCCAATGCCATCACACCCGACATCACTAAAAGCCCGCCCGCGATCAATTCGATGACGTATTTTTTGATCACGTCGCGCAGAGCGAATTGCTCGCCTCGATCAGGGTTCGTCTTCATACGCAACATCACAGCTTCAACAGGAGCATAGTTCCCTGGCGGTGTGAAGCCGTAGTAGTTACCCTTCTTGGCCGCCTCGTCTTCCGGCTTGATATTCAACAATGCGAGCGACACCGCCTTGATCAGCTTTTCTGGTACGCCTGGCGCAGCTGAGAATGCCCATTCTGGATACAACTCGGTAGAAAGTATCTGCGGGAACTTCTCTGACGGCTGCAAGTTCAACACTTTCAACTCATGCAACTTTATCTTACCCTCGCGCGCCATGCTTTCCAGAATACCTGTGCGCACAAAGCCGACATCAGCCTCACCCTTCAACACCTGAAGCACCGGCTTATCCTGTGGCATGCCTGTGAAATTCACTTTCTTTGCTTCACTGATCTGGATCCCTCGTTCGAACATCGCCCAGCGCTGCACCACGAATCCACCGAAAGAATGCTCCGCCACAGCAGACACGACCTTGCCTCGAATGTCTGCCAGCCGTTTGATGTCATCACGATCGGCTCTAGCAAAGATCACCCCACCAAATGAGTCCACGGGGTGCCCTTCGACCAATGGCATCAAGGTAGCGATGACTGCCAATCCATTATGTTCGCGTGTGGCGACATAATGCTCAGGATTGGTCAGGATGAAATCGAAGCGCTTCTCGTCGATCGCCTTATCCAACTCAGTGAAGTACAGCGGCTCCATCGTAAAGCGATATCCACCCGCCACACGAGCGTTCAGATGATCGTTGGTCGCTTGCCACTGTTGGCGAGTGATCTCGATCTCACGGAACGACAGTACGCCGATGCGCACCACTTTATCTGCCCCGAACGCTGGCAATACCGTCACCACCAGCAACAAAGCTAGCGTGAAACGGAATGCATTGATGAACGAAGGGCTCACAACTTCCTATCCTTAGCGTTACGACGACTCGACACGATTACGACCAGCCGACTTTGCAGCATAAAGCGCTTTATCCACTTGTTGCAGCATCGCATCCAGCGTCTGCGGGGTGCTGGGGTGATGCGCACCGATACTGACCGTGAAGGAGAACGTCTGCGTACCTGTCTCGATACGCAGGATAGAGACGGCCGCGCGGATACGCTCGGCGATATTGAGCAGATCCTCTTTGCTGCACTCAGGCAATAACACCAAGAACTCTTCACCGCCCCAACGACCTGCATGATCGTAACCGCGCCGCATCGAATTCAGGATATTCGCCACGGCACACAGCGCGATGTCACCTGCGGCATGTCCGTAGGTGTCGTTCACGTGTTTGAAATGGTCAAGATCGAGCAACAACAATCCCATCGTCCCGCCTTGCCGCGCCTGACGTGCCACCTCTTTCTCGAAGCGGTCGGTCATGCCACGCCGATTGAGCAATCCTGTGAGCGGGTCTATCTCGGTCAAGCGATGAAGATCTTCCGTACGCTCTCTCACTCGGATCTCCAGATCGTGATTGGTCTTACGCACGACCTCCACCATGTGATGGAACGAGGCTGCCAGTGCGGCGATCTCGCCCTCACCCACCAAGGGCGTATCCACAGCGAGATTCCCATGCTGTATCTCTTCCGTTGCGTGTTGTAACTCACTGATGGGCTTGAGCACCCAACGTTGCAGGAAGAAATTCAATATCAGCAAGGCCACAAGGAAAAGCACCCCGAACACCACAGGCAACCAGATGAAGCCATGCAACACGGCAAGATTCCGCTCATCCATGAGCGTCAAGTCATACCACCCCACTTCAGGGAGGTAAGCGATACCCAGCAGATGCTTCTCGCCGCGATAGTTCACCCAAGTAGTCAACACTTCTCCCTGTTTGGTCGATGCGTGTAGTTTGTCCGCCAATCCTCGAATGAGGGCCACATCTGAAGAGTCATCGAACAGGACATCGATCTTGATGCGTTCACTCGAATCTTTAGCTAGGCTAGCAAAATCGATCAAAGATGTATCGACGGAGAGCTGCACAGCCATGTTCTCGTCCACGAAGAAATTGTGCATGCCCTCCTGCTCCAGACCGACGCTTTCTTTGAGGAAGTCAGTGAGATCTATCCCTGTGCCAATGACGCCGAGCACTTCATCCCCGTTCTTGAGCAAGACATTGATCCACACCTTGACCACACCCAGATGAGTATCAGGATCAATATTGACTTGATAATCCTTCCCATCTTTAAGCGTCGCATAGAACCATTTGTCGTCTTTTTTTTGCGGTGAGAGCGTGTACCGATATTGACGTCCGGTATATCTATTCTCTTCATCGTTGAAGTAATACCTACCACTCTTGGCAAACGCAGCGAAGTAACTGTGATCACGAAAGTCGATACGGTAACGCTCCATCACAGCGATAGCCCGTTGCCGTGCGGCGATGTCGTTCTCGCGCATCGCCATGGCTTTCAAGGCAGGTTCGGCCGCCATCTGGCGTGCCAATTTGATCTCGCGGATGAGGGGGGACAGCGTGCGATATTTATCGAACAACACCTGGCGCTGGGCGAACTGCTTACCCCATTGCTCGTTGATGGTATCGACCATCTCATGAAAGACGATGGCGCATAACACCGCGAACACAAGAAAGATGGCACTGCGCAACAACAAGAATCGGGTATTGAGTCTCATCCCTAGTCGCTGCGGAGCGCCTTCACCGCTGCTTGCATTCATTTGAAACTCCCCCGGATTGCCTTGCAGACATGCTTCCTGCTTGGTCGTTATATTTATATTTCTTATACACCCAATGCCGTCTGCCAACACCTTTGCAGATCTTGATCGACACGCATCACGACATTTCTATCCAACTTTCCGTCATCCACCATCTCGTTGAGTATCTCCATGATCTCATCGGGTTGCAGTGGGTCACGGTAAGGACGCTTCTGCGCCAAAGCTTGGAACACGTCCGCCACCGCCACGATACGCGCCTCTAGCGCCAAAGTCTCGGTACTCAGGTGATACGGGTAGCCAGAGCCATCCGCGCGTTCATGGTGTAACGCCGCCCATTGGGTGACCTTTTCCAATCCTTTGATGTTCTTCAGGATGGTATAGGTATCGAAACTATGGCGCTGGATATGGGCGTATTCCTCGGGCGTCAACTTGCCAGGCTTATCCAACAACTCATCAGGCTGCCTGAGCTTGCCGATGTCATGAAGCAGTCCTGCCAACTCCAACATCTCACAACTCTCTTCCGACAGCTCGAACTCTTTGCCTAGATGACGCGCCAGCCGAGCTACGCCATCCGAGTGGGCTTTGGTGAACGGACTCTTCGCATCGACGATGTAAGAGAAGATGCGCACGACACTACGTAATTCTTCGAATTCCATCTCGCGCAGCTTGGTATCAGAGAGCCAGACCGATACATAGCCCGAGACATGCTCGTTCTCCAATGATAGCCAGAACGCCTCGGAACGCGATATCTGCATGAAGATATCCACCAACTCCGGGCAGAACCAATCTCCGCGCTTCTCGAATATCTTCTTGCGTATCTCTTCGCGCCCAAGCAGTAGATTGGACTGATCCACCAAGAACCCCAAGGACAACACGTCCACCCTATCTACCATATAGATGCAATTGGCAGCGAGCTTCACCTCCTCGGGCAGATCTAAGTCTTTCAGTTCTGACCAATGGGTATGGTGATAGCGGATCACCGGTGCAAGGTGTTCCAGCAAAGGACATGAATTCAGCAACACCGCACCGATCTTGCAGTGGTCTCCTTCCTTCTCCCATTCGAACTGAGCCAGACGAGAATGGACCAAAGTCTTGGAGACCCCGCAGTCGTGCAGGATCGCGGCCTGGAACAGATCGTCCATGCGCGGACCTTTCCACCCCATCTGTTTCCCGCATTCGGCCGCCATATAGGCCACGCGTTTGCCGTGGTGGATGTGGGTGACCCCCACCAGATCGAGTGCGTCCGAAAGGGAATATACGGCCTCGTGCAGATTGATATTGAATTTGGACATTCTTTTCCTTTACACACCTGCTATCGACAGACCCAGTACGACTGAAACGTATACTATTTTGGAACCGAACTAGCTATTCCTTCACCAGATACTTCAGCACCTCTTCCGCCGGCAATGGTCGACTGAAGAGATACCCTTGATACTCTTCGCACATCAGGTCTCGGATGAATTCGAGTTGCTCTTGCGTCTCCACCCCTTCCGCGATGACCCTCATCTCCAAGGCGTGTGCCAATACCGCCGTGGCACTGACGATTGCCTCATCGTTCTCGTCCGTTGCCAGATCCCTGACGAACGATTGATCAATCTTGAGCGACTTGAATGGCAAGTGCTTCAAGCGACTTAAGGACGAATAACCCGTACCGAAATCATCCAGAGAAAGGTCGAAGCCCGCTTCACTGAGTTGCGTCAGCAATTCAACACTGTTCAGCCCCGCTTCCATGAGCAGACTTTCTGTCAACTCGAATTGGATATAGTGCGGCGGGATACCGACCTCACGCAGAATGGTAATGATCTTCTGCACCACATCTTTCTGACTGAATTGACGTGCAGAGAGATTCACCGCGATCGGGACGATACGATACCCCTGTGATTGCCAGATACGTTGTTGCAGTACAGCCTGTCGCACCACCCAATCCCCGATCTCGTTGATGAGACCACTCTCTTCGGCGACGGGTATGAACTGAGCCGGAGAGATCGCACCCAGTTGCGGGTGGAACCAACGCAACAGTGCTTCCATGCCGACCACCGTACCACTGGCCACATTCACTTTGGGTTGATAGTGCAGCGCGAGTTGACCTTTGGTGATGGCGTTGCGTAACTCGCTCTCCAACTGCATGCGTTGTACCGCCTTCACATTCATCTCGGCTTCGTAATACTGGAACTGGTTGCGCCCTGAATCCTTGGCGCGATACATGGCCATATCCGCGTTGCGCAACAATTGCACGGCCGTCTCGCCGTCATCCGGATAGATGCTCACGCCGATGCTCAGCGAGATCGACAATTGCAGCTCACCGATCTTGAACTCACTACGCAACGATTCGATCATCTTCTCCGCAACGAAAGTCACTTCATCCTCCGAGTTCAGATCGCCCAACAAGGCGATGAACTCATCACCGCCTTGGCGCGCGATGGTGTCAGACCGTCTCAAACACGCTTTGAGGCGCTGCGCCACGGCTTTGAGCAGCTCATCGCCGACGTCGTGACCGAGGGAATCATTGATGTTCTTGAAGTGATCCAGATCGATGAACAACACAGCCAACTTCGTCTGGTGACGCTGCGCCAGATTCAGCGCTTGATCCAAACGGTCATTGAGAAGATATCGATTGGGAAGTCCGCTCAACACATCGTAGTTGGCTAGATACTGGATGCGCTCCTCTTCTTTCTTGCGTTCAGTGATGTCTAGGAAGACCGCGATGTAATGAGTGATGGCACCCGCATCGTCACGCAATACGCTCACCGTCGACCACTGCGGGAATATCTCACCATTCTTGCGCTTGTTCCATATCTCACCACGCCACAACCCTGTGCGTTCCAGCGTTGCGTAGAAATTCTGGTAGTAGCTTTGATTCTGTCTTCCGGAAGCGAGGAAGCGTGGGTTCCGGCCGATCGCCTCGACCTCGGAATATCCCGTGATCTGGGTGAAGGCGCGATTCACCGAGACGATCGCGTAATCAGCACCGGTGATCATGATGGCTTCGCTATTCTGCTCGAACACCTTGGCTGACAGCCGCAGGCCATCTTCCGCCTTACGGCGTTGTTTGATCTCACTGGTCAACTTTTCCACCATGTCATGGATCGCAGCGGACAGATGTGCGACCTCACCATCCCCTTGTATCGCTGGAACGTCGTAACTCAACTCTCCAGCTGCCACTTTTTCTGCTGCTAGGCTGATGCGTGTTATCGGTTTTGCGATACGGCCTGCCATCAACCAACCTAACCATGCGAACAAGACACCTAGTACGCCCCCCATCATCAGGATGCGGAAGCGTAACTCACGCGCTGGCGCGAAAGCCTGCGTCACATCCTCGCGCATCAGCGATATCCATCCCATCCCTGGGTAATCACGGTATCCGGATGACTTCGCATAGCCCACGAGGTAGGTCTTGCCGTCGCTCCACTTTTCCAGCAGATAGCCACCGTTGGTGTCACTCTGTTTGATCGCCTGCATCGTCATGGGGGCGAGTTTTGCCAATTCACTGCGTGCCGCTTCAGGGCCTGACAAGACCAATCCATCCTTTGTGAGCAGGAAGATATCTTTTCCCTTGGTCTTCTTACTGTCCAAGACATCCTCTGCCCATTTCCAGAAGATGTGACCACACAACACTCCTTGCAACTTACCCTTCTTATCGATGACAGGCGCTGCCACATCGACCAGATAGAACATCTCTCCACTTGGGTTCGGCAACAACTTGGACAGTAACAATGCATCGTGCATATCACCCAGATAAGTTCGATCACGCCCTTGTGTACACCACGGCCGTTTGCTTAGGTCCTTACCCTCCAGATACTTGCCTGTGCCGACAGAACCGATACCTTTATCATCACAGATACCTATCCATGCATAGGCATTGAAGCTGCTCTGCAAACGCTCCAATATCTCCCGCTTGCGTTCTACGGGAACGCTGGGTTCGCGGATCTCATCAAGACTGGATGCATTCTGTATCTCTCGACTACGTTCGAACATGCCCCTATCCAGTACATCCAATGCGCTTTGCGCACGGCGCATAAAGGATGCCCCCTCGGCCGCCTCGATCTGTTGACGACTGTCCTCGGCAGCGAAATAGCTGAGAGCCAGCGACAACAAGAGCGCGATGCCACCGCTGGCCAAGCTGATCTGTACTCGTAGACTGTTCTTGGGATTCAGTTTGTTCAGCATGTTCATATCCTATGTCCCCTCAAAAAAGCGCACTTGATCACGCCCCTCGCGCTTGGCCTGATACATCGCCTTATCCGCATAATTTAACAGTTCTTGCTCATTGTTCAGGTGATTGATGAATGGCACCACGCCCACGCTGGCAGTACAGCGATGTTGCACGACCACATGCGTCCCATCTTTTAACTTCACGTTCAATTCGTAGGGTTGGCTGATCGCTTCCTTGATCTTCTCAGCCACCGCCCTGCTCTGCTCGATGGCGATATGCGAATCGATGCTCAACTCGGTGAGCATCACCACGAATTCGTCTCCGCCGAAACGCGCCACCGTATCTACTTCACGCAAACATTGTTTGATGCGGTTCGATGCTTCGATGAGGAGCACGTCGCCCACCTCATGACCATGTTCGTCATTGAGTGGCTTGAAGTTGTCCAGATCGAGGAACATCAACGCACCATATTGGTTGCTACGCTTGCTCACTGCCATCGCCTGCGTCAGACGGTCGCTCAGCATGCGACGGTTCGGCAGTCCAGTGAGTGCATCGTAATATGCCAAGTCGCGCATGGCCAGTTCGACCGCCTTGCGTCCGCTGATATCACGGCAGAAAACGAAAAAGGACTGCGCCTCATGCATGAAGGTCGCGGATACCTCGATGTCGATCAGACTGCCATCTTTGCGACGATGTTTCGTCTCGAACAGATCGTGCCCTTGGGCGATGACCTTCATCGCATGGGCCCGTACCACATCCTCATCTTCGTACGCTTCCAGATCGCTGATGCGCATCCGTGTCAGCTCTTCCACCGAATAACCGGTCAGGTTGGAATATGCCTGATTCACCTCTTGGATATTGCCATGCACATCCGTCATCCAAAAACCGTCTTGTGCGGTATCCACGATGACTTTGTGACGTCTGAGTATCTCTTCAGCCTTCTTCCGCTCGGTGATATCGGTGAATATCGCGAACACTTCGAACGGCTCTGACTCACCTTGTTTGAATTGCGGAATGGCGGAGACCGATAGCCAGCGCGTCTCATCCAACAAGGGATTGAACACGCCCATCATCACGTCACACACCTGCTTGCCGGTCCTTAAAGCCTGCATGGCTGGATGCTGGTCACCGGGGAAATCGCTGCCATCTTCATGGATAGTCTTCCAACGCGGATCGAGTGAAGAGCGCCCCTGCATCTGATCCAAGGTCAATCCCAATATCCGCTCCGCCATCGGATTCGCGGCGGTGATCTCGCCGCGTCGGTTCTGGAACACTACGCCATGCAACATGCTCATGAACAACAATCGCATGTGCTCTTCACTCTCCGCTAGGGCGATATTCTTTTCTTTGAGTTCAGTGACATCGCGCAGATAGCCATTCCACAAGATGGAGCCATCGTCTTCTTTGCTGGGGAGCGTATCACCCAGCACCCAAGCGATCTTCCCATCCTCACGTCTCACTCTGAACTCGTGATGCCACTGGGTCATATCGCGCGCGGAGATCTCAGTGGATGCGAGGATGCCGGCGATGTCATCCGGATGCACTGCCGCAAAAGCATGAGCGGCATCATCACGCACCTCATGTGGCTGCACACCGAACAAGTCGAAGAAACGTTCGCTGGCGTACGGGATGCAGGTCGTACCATCCGGCCGCAAGCGATATTGATACACCACACCGGGCGCCATATCGCCCACCATACGCAAGGTGCGCATGGATTCATTCAGTTGCTGCGTGCGCGCTTCGACTGTCGCTTCCAAGCGTTCGTTGGCCTTGGTCAACTCGGCTTTGGATTCATTGATGGTGCTCAGATTGCACAACAACTGCCGGATAGCTAACACCAACAGCACACTGACCACGAACCACACCATCGTGTGGACACTGACCGAATGCGTACGCGCGGTTTCCATCGCAGTGGTGAGTGGATCGACCGACCACTGCACACTCAACCCACCGCGCACATCACCCAGTTTATAGCCCTGCTTCGCGTGACAATTCAGACAGGGTTGCTTGACGTACAAGGGCGCGATGTAACGCGCCACGTCTTTGCCCTCCTTGTGGTCGATGGAGATGCGTTCTTGCGACACCTGTTGTTCAAAGGTGCGTAGTGCGTCTGCCTCCCATTCGTTAGCTTTGTTATTCGGATTGATGGGATTTAAGCTGGTCAGATGGAGCTTGATCCCAGCCTCGCGTTCGATGACGCCGGATATCTGGCGCGTCATGTATGCTGGATTGAGCAAGGTCAATGGCTGCCCCGTGATGGTGGCGGATGCTCGCATCTCTTTGCTCAAATAGGGGTTCGGTGGGTCACGTTCTGTCTGCAACACATAGATGCCGCCATGTTCAGCGTTCCACACGCGCATGGCCTCGACCAAGCGGAACACCTCGCGCCCTTGGGTGGTGGCTACATCAAGTTTGGAATGCTCCAAATTGAGCAAAGACGACCACAGCGACGCGCCGACCAATAGACTCCATAGTAAGAGTGGAAGGAGGCAGAAACGCAGCAATGTCTTTCCGCCACACCTCCCTTCACCATTCAATACCAGACGGATCGGCATCATCTTTCCTTTAGCAGATCAGATTCGAACTGACTCAGTGGAACGGGTCGTCCGAAGTAATAGCCTTGGAAGGTGTGGCAACCACGCTGTTCCAAGAACTCCTGTTGTTCTCTAGTCTCCACCCCCTCGGCGATGACGTTCAAGCCAAGTGCTTCTGTCATGGCGATGATGGTCTGCACGATGGCTGCATCGTTGGGGTCGGTGGCGATGTCGCGCACGAAGCTCTGGTCGATCTTGATTTGATCCAGCGGCAACAACTTCAGATACTGCAGCGACGAGTAGCCCGTGCCGAAGTCGTCCATGGAGAACATGATGCCCAGCAGTTTCAATTCACGCATCTTGGCGATAGTGTCTTCCACGTTCTCCAACACGGTGCTTTCCGTCAGTTCGAGCTTGAGATGGGAAGGCTTCGCACCCGTCTCCACCAACACTCGACGCACTTGATCGACAAAGTCTTTCTTGCGGAATTGTTTGGCGCTCACATTCACCGCAAGCGTCAGATCGCGCGTCGCAGGCGACCTCTGCCAAAGTTTCAATTGAACACAGGCTGAATGGAACACCCACAGACCGACTGGGATGATGATTCCCGTCTCTTCGGCTAACGGAATGAACTGCCCAGGCGACACCATGCCGCGACTCGGATGGTGCCAGCGCAACAGCACCTCAGCGCCCACTGCGCGTCCTTCTGCATCCACCTGCTTCTGGAAATACAGTTGCAATTGCTGACTGTCGATAGCTTTCCTTAGGTCATCCGCCATGGACAGACGTTCTTCCAACTTCGCTTGCATCTTGGGATCGAAGAATCGGATCGTATTGCGCCCTGCTTGCTTGGCCTGATACATGGCCGTATCGGCATGCTGGAGCAAGGAATCGAAGGTATCGTGTGGATCATTGAACAAGACGATACCGATACTGGGTGTGGTGCGCACTTCAAGGGCATCGAAATGGTAGCGTTCACACAAGGCAGTGCGTATCTTTTCGGCCACTAGTTCGGCTTGAGTCGCAGCTTCGTTGGTGATAGTGCTCAGATTCTCTAAGATCACCACGAACTCGTCACCCCCCAATCTCGCTACGGTATCCCCATCGCGCACACTTGCGATGAGTCGCTGCCCGACCTCGACCAATAAACGATCACCCACAGAGTGACCTTTGCTGTCGTTCAGAGACTTGAAATCGTCCAGATCGAGGAAGATGAGCGCACCGTAATGGCGACTGCGTACACTGACGGCCATCGCCTGTTGCAAGCGATCTTGTAACAAGCGACGGTTGGGCAAGTCAGTGAGTGAATCGAAGTAGGCCAACTGGTGTATCTGCATCTCCGCATTCTTCTGCTCGGTGATGTCGTCATACATGCCCAGTATGCCAATGACCTTCCCTTCACCGTCCTGCAAGGGGACTTTGGAGGTGCGTAACCATATCTGCTTGCCGTCGGGTGTGGTCTGCGGTTCTTCGAAGTTCAGTTTGGGCTTTTTGCCTACCATCACTTGGTGATCGTCTTCACGATACAGTGCCGCTTGGTCTTTCCAGCCCATCTGTGTGTCGTCTTTGCCGACCAATTCGTCTGGGCTGTTCAATCCCGCATCATGCGCAAAGGCCGGGTTGCAGCCCAGATATCGAGATTCAGTATCCTTCCAGAAGATGCGTACGGGTACCGTTTCCAGTACGGACCGCAACATGTCGTTCACAGAACGCAGTTGCTGTTCGGAGCGTTTTTGCTCTGTAAGATCGATGAAGAAAGTGAAGGTGCGTGCGCCCTGCTCGGTCTCGACCCGCTTGACAGAGACCATGAAAGGGAACTGCGACCTATCCATGCGCGAACCTATCGTCTCATAGGTGTCAGGAACGGGCTTGCCTTGGGCACGCAACTGGATGCGCTCAATTATCTCTGCGCGTTTCTGCGGTGCGATGAGTTCAGTGAGCGGCTGCCCTTGCAATTGGGTTATCTCGCCATAGCCGAACATCGCCAAGAATGCGGAGTTCCCATCGATAACGATACCATCGCTGGATAATGCGACCCCGATCGGACTCAGTTCGATCAATGAACGGAATTGCGACTCGACTTGCTGGAGAGAGAGCTGCAACTGTCGCTGCTTCTCTCTAGACATTTCTTCTTGTGCATCATGCGTGCGGCACAAGGTGATGGCTTTTGCCAACTGAGTCAGTACGGGTAGCAATATCTGAGGGAGATCGAGGTTCGTATCTGGCAGATGCATCGCCAGCAAGATGATGACGCTATCCTTACCGATTGGGAGACGCAGATAGGATCTGTAGTGACTGTGTGTGGTACTGAGCTGGCTCAGCAGTTCGGTTTGGTCCTTTTCCACACTAGAGCAACCGTAGGCTAATTCGCAGGGGACACTGATGTCTTTATCTATCGCTGCGATCAGATCGAAATCCCCTACCGCCGCTTGGATGCGGACAGTCCTCTTCGCACCCGGCACACCTTCACAAAGTGGCATATCTAGGCAGACGAAACCCGCAGAGAACGAGGTGTGATAGAGCAAGCGCTGGAGCGTACGCGTCAGCAGCGGTCTAACTTTGACCTCAGCGCCTATCGTCACCGAGAGGTCATATAGGACCGGCAGTATCTCCTTGCGCTCCATGATGCGCTACCAGCGGGCTGCCACCAATGTCGCGTTATGGAACAAGGGATAGCCGTGCAAGGTCGAGCCGCCGATCTCGCCTAAAGACAACGCGCCCGCCACTTGGGAGGCGGCAGTACGTTTGTCGAACTCTTGTAACTCTGTGGTCGCCACCTCGGTACCTAGGTGCATGCGTCGCCCCGCGCAATAGAACAGTAGAAGCTCTTTGCCAGCACTGTTCCCGTTCATCGCCTGCAGCCCCTCCACCAACACCCTCAAGGTCGCCTGCGTATCCACTGAAGGACGCTCCAACAATGTCAGAACCGAGTTGGCTGGCACCTCCCCGACACAGAAGAGAGATCCATCATCGTTCAGCATGACTGGGATGCGCACCACCACATGATGGTTGGCCCGCACGATACCAAAGGGGAAGTGCACGGCATGTTCATAGAAATTCGCTTGCGTGATCTCCACACCATATTGCTCGCGTACCATTTCTTGATATACCTCGAACGCGGGGCGCCAATCGATCTGCGAGATGCGATTGCCCGCTGTCGTTGTGGCATACACGATCTTGCGTGGTGCATGGTAGCCATGCTCAAGGATGGCGCCTTTGTGGTTGGGCAACAGTACCAACAAGACACCGTTGCTCACCAAGCGTTTGGCATCGAACAAGCAAGGCATGGGTTGGAAGGTCTCACTGCCCGCGTTCGAACCTGCATAGTGGACGCGATTCGCCAATTGCAGATAGGTCTCATCCAGCAAGGTACCGATGTTGGGTACCATGGCATCGAACAACATGAACAATGTCGCCTCGTCCACGCCATCCAACTTACTCGCCACATGTTGCGCGATCTCGCGCGATTTACTCTCTGCACCTTCGATATCGGTCGGCAGATCAGCGTGCAATGCATAATCCGGCATCACATCGAAACGCAGCAGCCACAACCCCTCGGTCTCGAACTTCCCTCCCACGACCAGCGCAGGAAAGATGCCTCCGACCAAGGGCACGTTCTTTTGCGTGCAGGTGGCTTGCAACACAGCGACGTTCTCTTTTTGTGCTTCTGGTACGAAGGCGCACACCCCCATCTTGGGGAACCGGCCTTGCCATTCATCTAGTATCTGCGCCAGCGATGTCTTGTCTACCTGTCGCAGGTAGCGCATCTTGTTGGTTTCCATCACTTATCCCCCTTGAATCTATTAATAGTTGACTCGTATCCCTTGGTTGGTCGCTAATTGCGGCCCTTCATGTTTTAGCAATGCTTCGAATTCATCGATCGGTACTGGCTTGCCGAATAGATAGCCTTGGAAGGCGTGACAACCTCGCAGATCCAAGAACTCCTGTTGCTCGATGGTCTCGACGCCCTCGGCGATGACGTTCAAGCCAAGTGCTTCTGTCATGGCGATGATGGTCTGCACGATGGCCGCATCGTTGGGATCGGTAGCGATGTCGCGCACAAAGCTCTGGTCGATCTTTATCTGATCCAGCGGCAATCGCTTCAGATATTGCAGAGACGAATAACCTGTGCCGAAGTCGTCCATGGAGAAACTGATACCGAGCAATTTCAGTTCACGCATCTTGGCGATGGTGTCTTCCACGTTCTCCAGCACGGTGCTTTCCGTCAGTTCGAGTTTGAGATGGGAAGGTTTAGCACCCGTCTCCACCAATACTCGACGCACTTGATCGACGAAGTCTTTCTTGCGGAATTGTTTGGCGCTGACGTTGACAGCCAAGGTCAAGTCGCGGGTAGCGATGTCCTGATGCCATTGTTTCAGCTGTGCACACGCAGTACGCAAAGCCCACAAGCCCATCTCGACGATCTGCCCCGTCTCTTCTGCCAAGGGAATGAACTGCGCAGGAGAGACCAAACCACGTTGTGGGTGCACCCAGCGCATCAACACCTCTGCCCCTAGGGCCCGACGACGGCTATCTACTTGTATCTGGTAGAACAGGCGCAATTCGTTATTTTGCAAAGCCTGATCCAACTCGGTCTCTAGTTCGATACGCGCGTCGATGGCTTCTTGCATGGCGGGATCGTAAAAGCGAATGGTGTTGCGTCCCGCCTGCTTGGCTTGATACATGGCGATGTCGGCGTACTTCAACAAGGAATCGAGATCCTCTTGATGCCCCCTGAACAGAACCACGCCGATACTCGGCGAAGTCTGATGGGCGTATTCCTGCAGGACATAACGATTACTCAAAGTGACACGTATCTTCTCCGCCACCAATTCGGCTTGTGTCGCAGCTTCCGCCTGAGAACTGCTCAAGCCCTCAAGGACGACGACGAACTCATCGCCGCCCAAACGAGCGACAGTGTCACCTTCACGCATCGCATCCTGAAGACGTTGGGCGACCTCGCGCAACAACAGATCCCCCACGTCATGCCCTTTTGAATCGTTGAGTTTCTTGAAGTTATCCAGATCCAACAACATCAAAGCACCGTAACGTCCGCTACGCGCGCTGACAGCCAACGCTTGCAGTGCACGCTCCATCAGCAGTCGACGATTAGCCAGATGCGTGAGTGCGTCATAGAAAGCAAGTTGATGGATGTGTTGCTCTTTTTCTTTGCGTTCTGAGATGTCCAGGAAAGTGGCGACCGCACCGATGATCTTGTCTTCCTTCATGATGGGGTGCGACCAGTATTCCACTGGAACAGCTACCCCATCTTTACGCCAGAACACCTCTTGGTCAGAGTTGACGGACTGATTGATCTTGAATGCCTGATACATGATGCAATCTTGTGCCGGATAGTGTTTTCCATCGGCATGTGAATGATGGATCAGCGTGTGGATATGCTTGCCTAACACCTCATCAGCATGCTGGAAACCCAACATGCTCAAGAATGCATTGTTGACGAAGGTGCAATTCCCTTCGGTATCCACCCCATACATCCCCTCGGTGATGGAGTCCATCATGCGCTGCAGATGTTGTTTGGATTCTTCTAACGCATGTTGCGCCGACTTACGGTCACGGATGTCACGACAAGAACCATATACCCTTCCGTTCGGCAATAATACGGCGTTCAATTCCATCGGTATCTTGATGCCGTCTTTGGTGACCAGTCGTATCTCGAACACATGACGCTTGCCTGTGGCGATGATCTGCCTACCGCCATATCGATATCCTTCGCGCCAACCTTCCGGAACGAGATCGAACACGGTCTTGTTATACAACTCATCGCGGTCATAGCCCAGCAGTTCGACGACGTTGTCGTTGACGTACACGATGTGACCGTCCTGCTCGGTGATGAACACCGCATCTGGCGCATTCTGCAAGGTCATACGCATGCGGTCTTCGCTATCACGTAATGCCTGGATCATGGATTCGGACACTTGTTCCGAGTGAGCCGCCAGCTCGCGATGCGCTTTCTCTAGATCCGCCAATTCTTGCGCGTTCTTACGTGCCATGCGCTGATCGAACAGGCTGGCAAGCAGGCCGCCGCCGAACCAGACCAGCACCGTCATCGTCAACATCGAAGCCATCACACCGGGTTCGATGCGCAATGCGTCGGTGAGGCACATACCGCCCTCGGGGATCTCCATCCCCAGCATCGCGGTGTAGTGCATGGATGAGATCGCCATACCCATCACCGTCGCACCCAAGATAGTGCGTGGCAAAGTGGGTAGTTTGACCCAGTCTTGCCTATACATGATGAGCAACGCACCCCACGAAGCGACGATGGCGATGACGACCGAGAGGGTGAACAGCAGCGGCTCATAACTGATAGAAGGCGACATCTTGAGTGCTTCCATGCCCAAGTAATGCATGGTGCTGATACCGACCCCCATGACGATGCCGCTGAAGAGGATGCGCCTAGGTTCGACATGTACATCGCGTAAGACGTGGAAGCCAAGCAGTGCTGCTGCAACTGCGGGGATCAAGGAGATCGCCGTGAGTGGTGTATCGAAACCGATAGGGATAGGCAGATGGAAAGCCAACATGCCCACGAAATGCATAGCCCAGATGGCAACGCCTAGGGTGCTACCGCCCGCCCACATCCAGATCGTGGCAGTACGCCCAGTGTTCTCGCGCATACGCTGAGCATGAGTCAACGCCGTGAACGAACCAAAGAAGGCGATCAACACTGACAAAACGACCAGTGGGATATTCCACGTGATAGGCACAACGTCCCTTTTTTATTGAACTTAGCTTGATGCTAACCCAGTGACCAGCCGTCCTAAATCTTAAGCAAGACTGGCACTCCCCCTCTTTTCCCCTGCTTCAACTCTTTATTCTTAAATGAGCCTAACGACCCTATCGGCAACTTTTCCGAATCCTTTAGGAAAATATCGAGCCATACACAATCTAACTGTAAGGATATTTTCAGCTTGAGGACAGGGCATTTCGACAAGCTCAAGACATGCTTAACCAGCAAGCAAGGGATATAATCGCGCATCGTTTTTCTCTTCTATCTTGGAGCCACCGCCATGTCGCATAACCTGTTCGATTCCCGTCAAAAGCTCACTCTCGCAAACGGAAAGACGTCCACACTGTACTCCCTTCCCGCATTGGAAAAAGCTGGTGTAGGCAAGATCTCGCGCCTGCCTGTCTCTATCCGCATCGTGCTGGAATCGGTGTTGCGCAACTGCGATGGCAAGAAAGTGACGGAACAACATATCCGCGAACTGGCTAACTGGAAGCCGAACGGTGAGCGTACTGAAGAGATTCCCTTTGTCGTCGCACGTATCGTGCTGCAAGACTTCACCGGTGTGCCACTGCTGGCCGACCTGGCTGCCATGCGCGATGCGGCTGCCAAAGCGGGCAAAGACCCCAAGGTGATCGAGCCTTTGGTGCCAGTGAATCTGGTGGTCGACCACTCGGTACAGATCGACAGCTACAACAATCCGAACGCGCTCAAGACCAACATGGAGTTGGAGTTCGAACGCAACACCGAGCGCTATCGCTTCATGAAATGGGGCATGCAGGCCTTTGATACATTCAAGGTCGTGCCACCCGGCATCGGCATCGTGCACCAAGTGAATTTGGAATATCTGGCGCGCGGCGTGATCCAAAAAGATGGCGTGACTTACCCAGATACTTTGGTCGGTACGGACAGCCATACCACCATGATCAACGGTATCGGCGTGGTCGGCTGGGGCGTGGGCGGTATCGAAGCGGAAGCGGGCATGTTGGGTCAGCCTGTGTATTTCCTGACACCTGACGTGGTCGGCGTGAATCTGAAAGGCAAGTTGCGCGAAGGTGTCACCGCCACTGATCTGGTTTTGACCGTGACCGAACTGATGCGCAAACACAAAGTGGTGGGTAAGTTCGTGGAGTTCTTCGGCGAAGGTACCTCCGCCCTCACCCTGCCTGACCGCGCCACCATCGCCAACATGGCACCGGAATACGGCGCGACCATGGGCTTCTTCCCCGTGGATGACGTGACCGTGCAGTTCATGAAGAACACCGGCCGCACTGCGGACGAAGTGGCCGCATTCGAAGCGTACTTCAAGGCACAAGGCCTGTTCGGCATCCCTGCTGCAGGCAGCATCGTCTACAGCAGCGTGGTGGAATTGGACTTGAACAGCATCGTCCCTTCACTCGCCGGTCCGAAGCGTCCGCAAGACCGTATCGCCTTGCCTGCGATGAAAGACACCTTCAACACCCTGTTCAGCAAACCTATCGCTGAGAATGGTTTCAACCAGCCCGCCGATAAGTTGAACACCCGTTACGCCACAGGCAAAGATGGTTTGGAGATCGGCAATGGCGATGTGCTGATCGCTGCGATCACTTCTTGCACCAACACCTCCAACCCCGGCGTACTGCTGGCGGCAGGCTTGCTGGCGAAGAAGGCGGTCGCTAAAGGACTGAAAGTCGCACCACACATCAAGACCTCGCTCGCGCCCGGATCGCGTGTCGTCACCGAATATCTGACCAATGCAGGTCTGTTGCATTCTCTGGAACAACTGGGTTTCAGCGTCGCTGCCTACGGCTGCACCACTTGCATCGGTAACGCTGGCCCATTGCGCGAAGACATCGATAAGACCATCACCGACAACAACCTCATCTGCGCGGCGGTACTCTCCGGCAACCGCAACTTCGAGGCGCGTATCCACCCGAACTTGAAGGCTAACTTCTTGGCATCCCCTCCTTTGGTGGTCGCCTACGCCATCGCGGGCAAGATGAACATCAACCTCGATACCGACCCGCTCGGCACCGGCACCGATGGTCAACCCGTGTACCTGCGCGACATCTGGCCGAACAGTGCCGAAGTGCAGACCGTGATGAAGTTCGCTTCAGACCCTGCCGTGTATCAACGCCTGTACAGTGACCTCACCAAAGACTTGCCACTGTGGAACGCGATCCAAGCCCCAACCGGCAATCTGTATCAGTGGGACGATTCCACTTACATCGCACGCCCACCGTTCTTCGATGCTGCCACGCCAGTGATCGGCGACATCAAGAACGCGAAGGCATTGGCCGTGTTTGGCGACTCCGTCACCACCGACCACATCAGCCCCGCTGGTAGCTTCAAGTCCACCACGCCTGCTGGTAAATATCTGCAAGCACACAAGGTGGAGATAAAAGACTTCAACAGTTACGGCTCACGTCGCGGCAACCACGAAGTGATGATGCGCGGCACGTTCGCCAATGTGCGCGTGAAGAACTTGATGCTTCCCGCCAATTCAGACGGCTCGCGCGTGGAAGGCGGCTACACCCTATACAAGGGCGAACAAGTGGCGATCTACGATGCTGCGATGAAACACATCGCCGATGGCACTTCGACTGTGATCTTTGCAGGTGAAGAATACGGCACAGGCTCTTCGCGCGACTGGGCAGCGAAAGGCACACAACTGTTGGGCGTGAAAGCTGTCATCGCCAAGAGCTACGAACGTATCCACCGCAGCAACTTGGTGGGCATGGGCGTGCTGCCATTGCAATTCAAAGGCAGCGACAGCGTGGCGAGTTTGAATCTGACGGGCGAAGAGAGCTTCGACCTCCTCGGCATCAACGACAATATGAAACCACAACAAGATGTGACGTTGGTCATCACCCGCAAAGACGGCAGCAAACAGAACGTCAGTGTGCTGTTGCGTATCGACACACCGATCGAAGTGGACTACTACAAGAACGGCGGCATCTTGCCATTCGTGTTGAAGGAGTTGGTGGGTTAAGCAACAGCATCCAGTTCACGATGCAAAAAATAAGAAGCCCGCTTTTCGCGGGCTTCTTATTTTCTACTGTTCCATCTATTGCTTTGTGGTTTGCACCGACTTACCACAACCTCTGTGTTCTGGAGAGCCCACACTTTGCGAACCGCTTTTTGCCAATAGATCCAATGCAGCCAGTACGTTGACGCTAGATCTTTCCAAGTCAGCGATAGCTTCAAGACCTTTCTTGAAACGCCCTTCATGGTAATGCGTCACGGCAGCCATACCTTGCTGATGGAATTGCTGATGAGGAAGTTCCATTTCGCGATAGCCCTCCAATTGAGAGAAACAATGCTTGCCTTCACCTTCGTAGTACCACTTGCCTAGTCGGCACGCATGATGACTTGAGAAATCTTCCGGCTTCTTCGAGGATATGCCCAAGAACACTTTGTATATCTCGAACTTATAGACAAGGTGGTCCACTTTGGCGATCTCGATGAAAGTGCGCAATGCGGCGATTCCGATGGTGTTCCGCATCTGCACGGTGACATCCATCAGCCCATGCATGTTGCTTGCCGCCAACTGCCCATCCTTATGGAAACTTTCCGCCTGTTGCGGACTGACTTCCACCATCGCTTTTACATCAGCCGCTTCTTTCTGGATCGCACCGACCAGATGCGCGATCTCGCTCGTGGCGGTGGAAGTCCTTTCGGCGAGTTTGCGCACCTCATCGGCGACGACTGCAAAGCCTCGGCCCTGCTCACCCGCTCTCGCTGCTTCTATCGCTGCGTTCAGCGCTAATAGATTGGTTTGATCTGCGATCTCCTTGATGAGCTTCACGATCCCGCCGATCTGAGAGGTGCGCGCATTCAAATGATCCACACTGACCGCAGTCTCTGCTGTCCTGAGAGCCATCTGTTCTAGATTCGTAGAGATGTGTTCGATGGCCGTCAGATTCATGCTCAACATGCCCGTAGTCTCTTCTATCTGGTCGTGTTCGTGCTTCATGGTCTGAGCCAAGGTGGCCAATGAGGTCTGCACCTCTTTGGTCGAATCACCATATGAGCCCATATGCTGGAAGAGCTCTTGGTGCATCACAAGCTGCCCTGAGGCTTCATTGAACTTCGAAAGAATGGCGTGATGTTCCTGTTGCAGAGAAAGGACGTTGCTTTCTCGCTCGCCGAGCAATTGCTCAAAATCGCGCAACTTCACCTTCATGACTTCCGCTTCTTTGAATCTGCTAATGAATAACATTCCAGTTGCTCCTCATTGGTTGTTTAGGGAAGACCTGTCGCTACTGCAACATCCACATCCACCGGGGGAAGCAATTTATTCCCTTACAAAATTTATGTATATATGCCAAACGGCCTATACCAAGGCCTATGCCTTTCGGCTTAAAGGTCTATATATATCGAGAGGAAGGTATAGATAACAGAGCTATCGGCTTGTTCTGATAGGGGCGACGGGCATCGTAGGCAGCGGTGAGTCTTTGGGTGGCGATTGCGTCACGAATGAAGTCTGGTATGGGATAACGTTCTCATTACATACGTGAAAGCTTGTCCATCGTCATCGCTTTTTCAACGTCTTCCAATTCCAACAAAAGGCGCAAGCGCTCGTGCTTTGCCACCTCTTGCCAATGCACATCCGTCAGCGCGCCCTCCATCGCCCACAGGAGATTTAGGCTTACCTTACCAACCGACTTCACCTGTACATAAGCTCGCACTGCCCCTAATTTTCGCAATTGCTCGACTGTCTTGATGCCAGCCTGCTCCAGTATCAGCTGCGACTTAGGGCCAAAATTGGGAAGGTCTGCGATACTCATAAAATCTGTGTGGCGCAACCCATGAATGCGCCGTAACGTTCTGCAGCTTGTTTGAAGGCAGACATCTCTGCTTTGTTCAAATTGTCGAATGGCATGGCGCTAATGGCGATGACATTCTTTTTGATGGTGCGCTTCCATGTGCCAAGCACTTGCCCGTCGATGACGATGGTGGAAGCGAACATACCGTTGTTGCCGGGGCATATCTTTTCCGCATGTTGCGGATCAAGTACGGCACTGCGGTCTTGGTATCCCAAGATGTATTCGTCGAAACCGGGCAATGCGAATGCGCTGACTTTTTCATTCGGCAACGCGATGTCAGGTGACATCCAGTAGGTGCTCTTGCCTACCGTCTCCGCCACCAACTTAGCTTTGATGTCTTCGAAACCTGCACGCGCTTCTGTCGCGCTCAAGCCTGACCACCAGATGAAATCCTTGATGGTCGCGGGGCCTCGGCTGCTGAAATATCGCCACGCCAATGCAGCCAACGCTTCGTCGCGCGTCTTGGCTTTGACGGGCTTCACCCACTCTTCTAGCAATGCGTAGTTCTGTTCTTTAGCATCCATAGAAGCAAGGCAGATGAGGCCGTGTAGCGCGGCGTTCCATAGGATGTGATAACCGCGCGGCCCTTCGACAGAGATCCCTGCTGCCTCCAATGCGGCATACATCTCGTCTCGGTCCTTTTGTAGACCACCCTGTAAAGTCTTGGTGAAGACTTGATGACACCGGTCGAGTGTCTTGTCGTCTAGCGCCAAAGCATCACGCCGCTTCTGACTGCCTGAGAGATTCTTGGGAGAGGTGAGTGAGAGCATCCAACGTACATCTTCTGCTGCGACGACATGTAAGGTGCCGCGCATGGGCCACGTGCGAATGATCTTGCCTTCATCGAAGGCGCAGTCCACATCACTTTGAACAGCAGCTGGTAGACGTAGTCCGATAGACCATTTCACACCGGGGAGATCTTGACCTTGCATGCCGCCCAGATGAGCGACGATCTGCGCAGGGGTCGCTAGACGCCGACTAGCGACAAGCTGTTGATGCAGGCGCAGTAAGGCGATATCCACACATACCCCTTTGCATGGACTCAGCCCTGCGCCAACGCTTCCATGCGTTTGCGCGCGTCTGCAGAAGCCATCACCATCAAGATGTCCCCCCCATGCAGCAAGTAATCCGATGTGGGTTTGAAGTGCCACTTGCCTTGGGTGTTCACAGCCATCACCAGGCATTCTTCATTGTCTGTATAGAACATATCCAATGTCTTACCGTGTAAGCGTCCTGGGATGATCAGCTCTTCCATGCGCAGATCCCCTTCTGCCCTGCTCATCTCATCCAAGAAGCCGGACACATTGGGGCGCACCATCGCAGAGACCAAACGCTGACCGCCTGCGAAGTCGGGCAACACGATCTCGTCTGCCCCTGCACTCTTGATCTTGCTCACATTCTTCAGTTCATGACAGCGCGCGATGACGCGCACTTCAGGGTTGAGTTGCTTGGCGCTGAGGCTGATGACGAGGTTCTGATTGTCATCATGTGCGACGGCGAAGATGCCGATGGCATGTTTGATACCGGCTGCCAGCAAGGCCTCGTTGTCCGTGGCATCACCCAGCACATAAAGTTGGGCCGGATGTTGCGCGACATAATGTTCCAGATTGGCTCTGTCCTTATCCACCATGACGAAGTGTCGCCCCGTGATGGCCAACTCATGGGCGATGTTGCTACCGATCTGCCCCATGCCACACACGATGTAGTGACCTTTCAATTGTGCGATCTTCTTTTCCATTTTGTTTCTCCGCCTGACTTCATTGAATTCGCCTTCCAGCATGAACGCTGTGACCGTGGACAACACATAGCCCAACACACCGATACCTGTGAGACCGATGAAGATGGTGAACAGCTTGCCGTATTCGTAATTCGTCACATCGACTGACTCGACATAGCCGATGGTCGTGACCGTGATGAAGGTCATGTAGAAGCAATCCAACCAAGAGTATTGCTCACCACCCAACCAACGATAGCCCAGCGTACCGATCAGCATGACCACCACGGCTGCCAGCAATGACCATAACAAATGACGCGAGGTCTTTGATAGTTCGTTCATCATCATTCGTCCTGTTGCTTCTGTCCGGGAAACAGCACTTCAGAGAATCCAAAGTTGCGCATGTCTCGCATCCGCATCGGATACAAGATACCTTCCAGATGGTCACATTCATGCTGCACCACACGCGCATGGAATCCGCTGACTGTGCGATCGATCAGTCCGCCCTTTTCATCGCGGCCTTGATAGCGCAATTGGGTGTGACGCGGCACTAGGCCGCGCATGCCGGGCACGCTCAAACAGCCTTCCCAATCTTCCTCCACCTCCTCCGACAAGGCAGTGAGAACAGGATTGATGAGTACGGTCTGCGGCACGGATTCGGCATCGGGATAACGTGGATTGGCATTCACCTCGAAGATGACTACGCGCAAACTGACACCGATCTGCGGTGCAGCAAGGCCGACACCGTCCAACTCGTGCATGGTGTCGCGCATATCCGCCAGCAAGGCTTGCAGTTCGCGACTACCGAAATTAGTGATGGGCTCCGCGCGCTGTAACAAGCGCGGATCACCCATGCGCAGGACTGTCCTAGCTGCCATCGCGCTCCACCACACCTTCCAATATCTTGCGCACTCTTGCCATCGCCGGTTGGGCGAATGTGCCGATCTCATCCAACGGGACCGCCCTCTCGCTTGCTCCACGTCCTGCCGCATAGTTCACCACGACGGTGATGGCGGCATAATCCAATCCCAGTTCACGCGCTAACGCGGCTTCGGGCATGCCGGTCATACCGACAATGTCTGCCCCATCACGATCAAGCCGATCGATCTCAGCAGCCGTCTCCAAGCGGGGGCCTTGGGTAACAGCATACACACCGCCACTGATACACGCTTCTCCCGCACTTTTTGCCGCATCCAAGATGCGGCGACGTAAAGATTCGGTATAGGGCAAAGTGAAGTCGATATGGGTGACCGAATGCTCGCGGCCATCAAAGAATGTGAAAGCCCGGCCATGGGTGTAATCGATGATCTGGTCCGGCACGACCAATGTCCCCGGCACCAGATCCGAACGGATCCCGCCCACCGATGACACTGAGATGACGCGCTTCGCACCTTGGTCTCGCAAAGCCCAAAGATTGGCGCGGTAGTTCACCATGTGCGGCGGAATGGTGTGGCCGTATCCGTGACGAGCGATGAACATGACTTCGTGTTCGTTGATGGTGCCGAACGTCATCGGACCAGACGGCTCGCCGTAGGGCGTGCGCATCACCTGCCGATGGGTGATCTTGAGATTGCCGAGTTGATTGAGGCCAGTACCGCCAATGATCGCGAGCATCTTAATTTTCCTTTACTGCATAGATAGCAGGCAGATTACGCCATGCGCCATGGATGTCCATACCAAAGCCGAATACGAAGCGGTCGGGCAATTCCATCCCTACGAAATCGGCACTGATCGGTTTGGCCTTGCCGTTCGCTTTATCCGCGAACACGGCACAATAGAATCGCGTTGCCCCCAGCTCCATCACGCGCTGCTTGATGGCCTGCATGGTGTGTCCTTCATCTAGGATATCGTCCAACACCAACACCACTTTACCTTTCACGTTCTCGCGTGGCGCGACCTTCCAATGCAACTCTCCGCCCTGCTTCTCGTTGCCATAGCGCGAGACATGCAGGTAATCGAAGTCCAAAGGAAAATCCAACATCGGCAACAACTGCCCCGTGAAGATGACCGCGCCCCCCATCACGGACAGCACCAGTGGGTGCTGGTCCGCGAGTGTCGTATTGATCTCTTTTGCCACCTGCACCAACGCCGCTTGCACTTCATCTGCGCTGAACAACAGCTCAGCTTCAGACAAGACAGTGCGTGCTTGTTGGTTCGTCAGCATCAGTTCTTCTCCCAATTGCTCAGATGTGTCATAAGTTCGTCCTCGCCCCACACGGGCACATTCAATTCTCTTGCCTTATCTAGCTTGCTTCCCGCCTCCGTCCCCGCGACCACACAGTCCGTCTTCTTGGAGACCGAGCCCGCCACTTTCGCCCCCAAGGCTTCCAGTCGCGATTTTGCCTCATCACGACTGAGGCTGGCGAGTGTTCCTGTGAGTACAAAGGTCTTACCAGTCAGTGGCAACACTTGAGTGCTTGCGCCCTCATGTTCGTCCCACTGCAATCCTAATTCGCGCAACTGTTGCACCACCTCGCGATTGTGTGACTCCGCAAAGAAGGCGACGAGACTCTGTGCGACGACTGGCCCCACATCGGGTACAGCTAACAAGCGCTCTATGTCGGCGTGGATGATGCTATCCAGCTTGCCGAAATGTTTCGCAAGATCTTTCGCAGTGGTCTCGCCCACATGACGTATCCCAAGCGAGAACAAGAAACGATTGAGTGTGGTGTGTTTGCTCTTCTGCAGCGCATCCACGATGTTCTGCGCACTCTTCTCAGCCATGCGATCCAATGCGGCCAAAGTCGACACATCCAAACGGTACAAGTCTGGTAAGGAACGGATGATGTTCTCGTCCACCAACTGCTCCACCAACTTGTCTCCTAGTCCTTCGACATCCATCGCGCGTCGCCCCGCGAAATGCAGAATGGCTTGCTTGCGTTGCGCGGCACAGAACAATCCGCCTGTGCAACGCGCATCAGCCTCATCCTCTTCACGCACCACATGGCTGCCGCAGACTGGACAGACCGTCGGCATGACGAAAGGCTTGGCGTCCGCTGGGCGAAGTTCAGCGATGACACCCACGACCTCAGGAATGACATCTCCCGCACGCCGCACGATGACGGTGTCGCCAATATGTACATCCTTACGACGTATCTCGCCTTCATTGTGCAACGTGGCATTACTCACTGTCGTACCCCCCACGAAGACGGGTTCAAGTTTGGCGACAGGCGTGAGCTTTCCGGTGCGGCCGACTTGCACCTCGATGTCGCGCACGACGGTGAGTTGCTCTTCTGCAGGGAATTTGTGTGCGACCGCCCAACGTGGTTCGCGCGAGACGAAGCCCAGCTCGGCTTGTAGCGCAAGGCTGTTGACCTTGTACACCACGCCGTCGATATCGAAGGGAAGTGAATCTCGTTTGTTGGCGATGCGCTGGTGGAAGGCGACCAATTCATCAGCCCCTTTCGCCACGGCACGTTCGTCACACACTGGCAATCCGAATGACTTCAGTGAGTCCAGGATGGCGCTATGCGTCGATGGTAATTCCCAACCTTTGACTTCACCCAATCCATAGGCGAAGAAGGAAAGCGGTCGTTTGGCGGCCAGCGCTGGGTCAAGCTGACGGATGGTGCCGGCAGCGCCGTTGCGTGGATTGACCAAGGTAGCAAGCCCCAAGTCGCGTTGCTTCTCGTTGTAGCGATCGAAGTCCTTGCGCGACATATACGCTTCGCCGCGCACTTCCAGCACCTCGACATCACAGCCATGCAAGCGCAATGGGATGGATTTGATGGTGCGGATATTCTGCGTCACGTCTTCGCCCGTCTCGCCATCGCCACGGGTCGCGGCTTGCACCAGTACGCCGCGCTCGTAGCGCAGATTGATGGCCAGGCCATCGAACTTGAGTTCGCAGTTGTATTCGATGCCTGCCGTCGAATCCAAGGCGTTCTTGACACGGGTATCGAAGTTGGAAGCGCCACTGGATTCCGTATCCGTCTCGGTACGGATGGATAACATCGGGACGGCATGTTTCACTGGAGTGAAGCCATCCAACACTTTGCCACCTACACGCTGCGTGGGTGAATCCGGTGTGAACAGTTCTGGGTGTTGTGCTTCTAGGGATTGCAACTCACGGAACAGCTTGTCGTATTCCGCATCGGGGATGCTGGGCGCATCCAATACATAGTAGTTGTGATCATGCCGCTCGATGTCGGCACGCAACTGAGCGATACGTTCTGCCGCCCCCATCAGGAGAACAGCCGCAACGCCTGATCGCTTCCGGGAGCGATGCCACCGGCCAACATACTCTTCTCGACCGCCTCCACTTGAGAACGGATACGAGAGATGGCCGTGTTATCCAAGGTGACACGCTGATCATCGACGAGTGTCGCGCGCAAAGTGGTCGCGACTTCCATCGCCAGCAATGTCATCTCGTCCAGACATTTGACCGGATCTTTGACGCGCGGGATGTCGAGCAATAAGGTCATATTGTCGACTTGCATCTGATCCAAAGTGTGGTGTTGGAAAGGTGTGCCGTCGGCCGCACTCAAGGTGAACAAGGTCGCGCCGTCCGCATCGAACTGGTGGAAAGTGCCATCCGCCTGCAAACTCATGCCAACCAACTGTACTGCACGTGCCACTTCGCTGCCGAACAAGACTCGCTCACTATTGGGCACGATATTGATACCGATCATCTGGTCCACTTCGGCACAGAATCTATCCAACTCGCGCGCGCTCTCGATGGCGCTATCCACCATGGGCAACATCATGTCGGCATCCAACTTTTGGCCGATGGAACCCAACAGCTCTCGCAAGTCGGACAGGCGTGTATCGCTGACTGGGCCGTTACGATCCACTAATTGCAGGGCGATCTTGAAGGCACTGTAGGAAGTGCGACTTTCTGGAATGACGCGCTCCCATATACCGGTAGCCGCACTGCACCCCACGGCTTGGATAGTCTTGCCATAGTCGAAACGGCGCTGCCAATAACCATCCAATGCTTCTGCGCTCTGCGGGAACTTGAGTGTCATGCTGACGACGTAGTCAGTCTTTTCATCGAATTGCGGCGAAGTCTCGGGGATAGGCTCGGCGATGTAATGCTGCATCTCAGCCTCATCCGACGCTTGCGACTGTTGGGGCGTCGTTTTACTGACCATGGCAGATGGCTCGAAAGGCTTGCTGAGGCTTCGGCGATAGCGCCATTGCTGCCACAGACCATATAGATACACCGCGACCACAACGACCGCCCCGATGCTCAATAGACTTAACTGGAATTCACTCATTTCTTAGCTGTCACTGACTGAGATCAACGGTTGAGATTCTATACCAAAGGCAGTTCGCCTTCGCGTATCCCAACTTTACTGATGTCTTGTAGGTCTTTGATGAAATCGGGGTCTTCGTGCAACTGCGCGAGCGTCTTGGGATGGTGCTTGCCGTGCATCTGCGCCAGTCTGGCTTTGGTAGGCGCGGACATCTCCCATTTCAGCCCTGCCAATAACTCATCCGCAGACTCTGGTTTATTACAGACCAGTACCATGTCAGCCCCTGCATGGAGTGCCGCCTCGGCACGTTGCACGATGCCACCAGCGACGGTCGCCCCTTCCATGCTCAGATCGTCGCTGAAGATGCAACCTTCAAAACCCAACTCGCCGCGCAGGATGTCCTTCAGCCATATCTTAGAGAATCCGGCAGGACGCGGATCGACTTTGGGGTAGATGACATGTGCGGGCATCACCGCAGTCAACCCAAAATTGACCATCTGGCGGAACGGGATGAGGTCGCACAGCTCGATGTCGGTATAGCTGCGTTCGTCCACTGGGATCTCCAAATGGGAATCTGCGCAGACGTAACCGTGCCCTGGGAAATGTTTGCCTACCGTAGGCATGCCACCCCTTTTCAGACCGATCAATAGACTGTGTGCCAACTCAGCGATGGCTTGTGGCTCAGCATGGAATGCGCGATCACCAATGACACTGCTCGCACCATAATCCACATCCAAAACGGGCGTGAAACTGAAATCGACGCCACAAGCACGCAATTCAGAAGCCAACACGTAACCTACCTGCTCGGCCAGATGTTTGGCTCGTTTGGGATGCTGGTCGTAGAGCTTACCCAGTTCGCGCATCGGCGGGATCTTGGTGAAACCTGTGCGGAAGCGCTGCACCCTGCCACCTTCGTGATCGACAGAGATCAACAATGGCGGCGTGCGCAGAGCACGGATGCTGGCAGTCAATTCGGCAAGTTGGCTAGGGGATTCGTAGTTGCGTGCGAACAGGATGACGCCACCGACTAGAGGATGCTTGAGTCGCGCTTCATCTTCTGGCGTGAGTGTCTTGCCCACTACGTCTAACATCACTGGTCCGATACCCATCAAAACACCTCCATATATTCATTTCTCTGGCGCATCGCTGCGTTGCGCGGTGCTCGCAACCTTCGCCTATCTATACGATATGTCTCGGCTGCTGCGCTCCGTGCGCCTTGCGCTGCATCCATAGAAATCGAATTTCTGAAGGTGTTTAACACTACTCAACCTTCCAAAATAACGAATGCCACAGCCGTATCTTTCTCGTCACTGAGGCTCAGGTGATGACGCGCGATACCCAGCGTGATCAGATGCTCAGCGAGTGCTTCGTCAAACACAAAAATAGGTTTACCCAACTCGTCATGACTGACAGTGATGCGTTGCAAACTGACTGGATGGCGCAATCCATGTCCTGTCGCTTTGGCGAAGGCTTCCTTCGCGGCGAATCGTTTGGCGAGGAATCGTGCAGGGTGAGCCTGCAAGGACAGTTCAAGGTATTCGTGTGTACTCAAGATACGCTTGGCAAAGGCATCACCATGGCGCTGCACCGCCGCTTCGATACGAGCGACCGAGATGATGTCAGTGCCTATTCCAAAGATCATGCGACCAACAGCGCCTTCATGTTCTTGACGGCTTGCTCCAACCCGATGAACACGGCCTCAGCGACGATGGCGTGACCGATGTTGAGTTCCGCGATATGAGGGATGGCGACGATAGGACGCACATTGTGATAATTGAGTCCGTGACCCGCGTTCACCTGCAATCCCAGGCCATGCGCATGCAATGCAGCCCTATGGATGCGCGCCAATTCTGCATCGCGCGCAGGCACGCTGTCGGTATCGGCATATTTCCCAGTATGGATCTCGACGACGGGTGCGCCCGCCTTTTTTGCCGCATCCAATTGACGCTCATCTGCATCGATGAATAAAGACACGCGGATACCCGCCTCGGTGCAACGTTGTGTGGCACGTTGCACGGCATCGAAATGTTTGATGACATCCAAACCACCTTCGGTCGTGAGTTCCTCGCGCTTCTCCGGCACCAGACAGATGTCGTGCGGCTTCACGCGCAAGGCGTTTTCGATCATCTCGTCAGTCACAGCACACTCGAGGTTCATCCGCGTCTGCAACATGCCGCGCAGGATGTCCACATCGGCATCTTGGATGTGACGGCGGTCTTCGCGCAGATGGATGGTGATGGCATCCGCCCCTGCCTCTTCGCAGACTAGTGCGGCTCTGACTAGATTGGGATAACGTGCACCTCGTGCTTGGCGCAAGGTAGCCACATGGTCGATATTGAGTCCAAGCTTGATCATAGTTTCTGCAAATCCCTCATCAGTTCGCGTGTGTGCAACGTCTTTCCAGCCAGATAGTGATCGAGCAATATACGTATCAATTGTTTGCTCTGGCGTGCGCTATTGGCATCACGATAATCATCAGCCGCCATATCCAGCAAGGTCTTGCCTGTGATCGGCATACCTTGCGATGCATCCGGTGTTTCGGCCACCGCACCTAGCTCAAGTATATAGCGGTAGGTCTGTGTCGGGTTTATGGGATTACCGCTGACCGCTTCCGTTTCTAGCTGCAAGGCATAACCCAACTCTTGCAACATATGCTTTTCGAAGCAGCGCAGCGTAAAGGCATGGTCGTCTTCCTGCGCCAATCGCTGCATCGTCTGTTGGTAATAATCGAACAGGCTCTCGTGTGGGTCGTCTCGCGCCATCAGATTGAGCAGTAGTTCGTTCAGATAGAAGCCACACAGCAAGGCCGTTCCTTGCAGCTGCGGTTGGCCACCTTGCCACTCTGCACCGTGCAAGGTGCGCAACTCATGTTTGCCGAACCAACTCAATGATAGTGGCTGAAAACTCATCAGCAACCCACGCAAGGCAGAGCGTGGCCGTCTCGCCCCTCTCGCCACCAAAGGTACACGCCCATGTGTGCGGCTGAACACCTCTAATACAAGGCTGGTCTCACGAAAGGGGTAACTATGCAGAACGAAGGCAAGTTCGTCCTGGATACGTTGTTTAGAAGCCGCGTTACTCATACCCCAAAGACTTCAACATCTGTGCGCTGTCTGCCCATCCGCTGCGAACTTTGACGAACACTTCTAGGAACACCTTGCCATCGAACTGCTTTTCCATATCGAGGCGGGCTTGTGTCGCGATCTCTTTCAACTTCTCACCCTTGCTACCGATGAGCATGGCCTTGTGCGCATCTTTGTCCACGAGAATGGCTGCATGGATACGGCGCAACTTACCTTCGAGCTTGAACTGTTCGATGATGACGCTGACCGAATAAGGCAACTCATCACCGGTAAAACGGAACACCTTCTCGCGCAACAGCTCGGCAGCGAGGAAGCGTTCATTACGATCGGTGATGTCATCTTCGGCATACAGATGCTCGCCTTCCGGCAAGAAGGGACGGATAGCATCTAACAGGGTATCCAGATGTTTATCTTGACGCGCACTGACCGGCACGATGGCGGCGAAATGGCGCAAAGCTGATATCTCTTGAATGAAGGGCAGTAGTTCGTTCTTATCCTGCATCAGGTCTGCTTTGTTGATGACTAGGATCACTGGACGATCCTGAGGCAACAGTTCCAATACTTGCTTGTCGCGCTCATCGAAATGGCGCGCTTCCAATACGAACAGAACGACATTCACTTCACGCAGACTATTGGTGACCACGCGGTTCATGCTGCGATTCAGCGCATTGGTATGTTGCGTCTGGAAACCTGGCGTATCGACGAAGACGAACTGCGTCTTGTCTTCGGTGAGGATGCCAGTGATGCGATGGCGCGTGGTCTGCGCCTTGCGCGAAGTGATGCTGATCTTTTGCCCGATAAGGTGGTTGAGCAATGTCGATTTGCCCACGTTCGGGCGGCCGACGATGGCGATGAAGCCGCTGTGGAGATTTTCTGTTTCAGTCATTTTTGGATTCTCTTATACGCCGCTTCTGCGGCAACTTGTTCTGCGACACGGCGACTGTGACCTTCACCGCGCGTCTTGATCTTCAACTTCTCTATCTCGCATTCGACCTCGAATGTCTGCGCGTGCGCTTCGCCTTTGATCTCAATGACAGAATATTTGGGGAGCGAGAATTTTCGACCTTGCAGATACTCTTGCAATTGCGTCTTAGCATCCTTACCCAAGCTCTGTAGATCCATCTTGGCGATGAAAGGGACATACAAGCCCAGCACTACTTTCTCTGCCGTCTCAAAGTCTGAATCTAGGAGAACGGCGCCGAACACTGCCTCCAAAGCATCTGCAAGGATTGAAGGGCGGCGAGCGCCCGCGCTCTTGAGTTCACCTTCGCCCAATGCAAGCAATTCACCGACATTCAACTGCTGCGCAAGTACAGCCAGTGTTTGTTGGTTGACCAGATTGGAGCGCAGGCGAGACAGATCACCTTCAGGCACGTCTGGATAGGTTTGGTAAAGATATTTGGCGATCGTGCAGTTGAGCACACTATCCCCAAGGAATTCCAATCGCTCGTTATGTGCCGAGCTATAGCTACGGTGCGTCAAAGCACGCTGCAACAAGGCAGATTGGTGGAACTGATATCCAAGCTGCCTACACAGCGCCGCGTGCTTCATTAGATACGTTATTTGTCGCTACTAGGATTGAACTCTAGAAGCAGTGTGATATTGGCCACCAGCGGGATCTTGACTGCGTAGTTAGCGCTCAAACTGAGGTTCGCATTCTCTTTCACCACCTCGATATCATCAGGAGAAATATCGTTGATGGCATTGATATAAGCGCGCCTACTATAAGAGTCTTTGATTTCTTTGATCGAGGCACTCTGCATAGCTGGATCGCTGGCGACAGCTTTAAATATCGAGGATATCTCAGCACTATGGATATATGCCGGCACCAGTTTCATCCCTAATATCGCAACGAAGATCAGCACGAATGCAACCATGATGAACCCCGAAAATGTGATCCCAAGTTGTTTGTTTCTGAAATTCCTCATGCTGATTCCCTTTCTAACTATTCGCTAGTCGATCGACAGACCGATACGATCGAATTCACCAAAATTCATCCAGATGAAGAACGCTTTACCCACGATCATCTCATCTGGCACGAATCCCCAATAGCGACTGTCTCGACTGTTGTCACGATTATCACCCATCATGAAATAGTGACCTGCAGGTACGGTACAGCGCATCTCCTCGGCACTATAACTGCACTGCTCATGCATTGGAAAGGCATCCACATTGGAAAGATGGATAGAAGGCATCTCCGGATTGACCAAGATAGGATGCTTCATACCCGTCAGATCCTCGGTGTAGCTTTCCGTATGAACGAAATTCAAGCCACTCTCCAAGAAATTATAGTCGTCGCCACGCACCCTAGGTTGCTCCACCCCGTTCACCCAAAGGCGCTTATCTCGATAGACCAGCACATCACCGGGTAAGCCCACGGTGCGTTTGATGTAATCGACCGAGGGGTCATTAGGAAAGTGAAAGACCATCACATCTCCACGTTTAGGCTGATTTACCTCAACGATCTTTTTATTCACGATGGGCAGGCGTAAACCGTAGGTGTAACGATTCACCAAGATGAAGTCACCCACGTGCAGGGTCGGCACCATCGAACTGGATGGGATCTTGAAAGGCTCGACCACGAATGAACGCAACACGAAGACGGCGAGGATGACAGGGAAGAAACTCTTGGAGTATTCCACCCACCAAGGTTCTTTAGCATCAGCGGCGCGCTGCGCACGCAGGGCGTACTTATCTAGCAACCAGACTGCACCAGTCACCACCAACAATACGAACATCACTATGGCAAACGTCATCTTGGCTCCGCTTATTTATCATCCACACGCAGGATGGCCAAGAAAGCTTCTTGCGGGATCTCGACGCTGCCTACTTGTTTCATACGTTTCTTACCCGCCTTCTGCTTTTCCAACAGTTTGCGCTTACGCGAGATGTCACCACCGTAACATTTCGCCAGCACATTCTTACGCAAAGCTTTGACGTTCTCACGCGAGATGATATTGGCACCGATAGCAGCTTGGATCGCCACATCGAACATCTGGCGCGGGATCAATTCACGCATCTTTGCGGCCACTTCACGACCACGATATTGGCTGTTTGCACGGTGCACGATGATGGAGAGAGCATCCACTTTCTCGCCATTGATGAGCATGTCCACTTTCACCACATCGGCAGTACGATACTCTTTGAACTCGTAATCCATGGAAGCATAGCCGCGCGACACCGATTTCAGCTTGTCGAAGAAATCCAACACGATCTCGCCCATGGGCATCTCGTATTGCAACAAGACTTGTTTGCCGTGGTAACTCATATCCAGTTGTACGCCACGCTTTTGCGTACACAAAGTGATGACCGCGCCGACGTATTCCTGCGGCATGTAAAGATTCACATGAACGATAGGCTCTCGGATCTCTTCTATCTTAGACACATCTGGTAACTTGGAAGGGTTGTCTACCGTAAGCACAGTACCGTCACGCAATACCACTTCGTAGATCACCGTCGGCGCGGTCGTGATCAAGTCCATATCGAACTCGCGCTCCAAGCGTTCCTGCACGATCTCCATATGCAACAGACCAAGGAAGCCACAGCGGAAGCCAAAACCCAGCGCCTGGGACACTTCTGGCTCGTATTGCAAAGACGCATCGTTCAGCTTCAGCTTTTCCAATGAATCGCGCAGTGCTTCATATTGATTAGATTCGACTGGGAACAATCCCGCGAACACTTGCGGCTGAACTTCTTTGAATCCCGGCAATGCACTGCTGGCCGGGCGTGTGACCGAGGTGACGGTGTCGCCCACCTTGGCATCTTTCAGCTCCTTGATGCCGGCGATCACGAATCCCACTTGCCCTGCGGACAAGGAATCACGGTTCTGCGATTTAGGCGTGAACACGCCCACATGCTCAGTGAGATGCTGCGCGCCGTTCGCCATGAACAATATCTTGTCTTTGGGCTTGAGCGTGCCGTTGACGATACGCACCAGCATCACCACGCCAACATAGTTATCGAACCATGAGTCGATGATCAAGGCTTGCAAAGGAGCCGCTGCGTCACCCTTAGGAGGCGGTACTTTCAAGATAAGTGTTTCCAGCACGTCTTCTACGCCCAAGCCGGTCTTGGCTGAACAACGCACTGCTTCTTGCGCATCGATGCCGATGACGTCTTCGATCTCGGCAATAGCGTTCTCAGGATTGGCAGAGGGCAGGTCTATCTTGTTCAGCACAGGCACGACTTCGACGCCCAGATCGAGTGCGGTATAACAGTTCGCTACCGTCTGCGCTTCGACCCCTTGCGATGCATCAACGACCAACAATGCCCCTTCACATGCAGAAAGTGAACGAGAGACCTCATACGAGAAGTCCACGTGCCCCGGGGTGTCGATCAGATTGAGGTTGTATATCTGGCCATCTCTGGCTTTGTAACTCAGCGCAGCAGTTTGCGCTTTGATGGTGATGCCACGCTCGCGCTCGATATCCATCGAGTCAAGGACTTGTTCTTCCATCTCGCGATCAGACAAGCCTCCACATAAGTGGATGATGCGGTCTGCCAAGGTGGATTTACCGTGGTCGATATGGGCGATGATGGAGAAATTACGGATATGCTGCATGAGGCTCAAAATATAAATACCCCGTCAAATTCGGCGGTTGCGCGAGGCGCGCATTCTAGCCGATTTGACGGGATACGTGGTCAGAGCTTGGCGCTATTGTTTCTCGTCCAAACGGATGGGCACATACACAGTACCGTCGCTACGACGTACCAAGAGGGCGATATTGCGCCCCTGCTCCACTTTTTTGAGTACCTCATTGAATTGCTCGACTGTGCGTAGTTCGATGTTGCCGATAGCAAGGATCACGTCGCCACGTTGCAGCTCACTGCGCGCAGCTGCGCCCTTCACGTCTTCTACCAACAATCCACCGTCGATTTGAAGCTCGGCTTTTTGCTCATCGTTGAGCTGACTTAGCGTCAGCCCAAGACGGCTCACACTTTGCGACTGAGATTGATCTTCTTTGTTGCCCTTGGCCCCAACCTTTTCGGCACTGTCCTGTATCTCGCCCACCACCAAAGGCACTTCCAACACCGCCCCTTTACGCCACAATTGCACCATCACTTTGTTACCCGGCTTGGTTGCGGCAACGATCCTTGGCAGGTCTGCGGATTTGGCAACGACTTTGCCGTCGAATCTAAGGATGACATCACTCGCCTTCACGCCAGCCTTATCAGCCGGCCCGCTCTTCTCGACGCCCGAAATGAGCGCCCCTGATGGCTTAGCCAAACCAAATGAATCCGCCAACTCGCGCGTGACTTCTTGGATACTCACCCCGATACGACCGCGCGTTACTTTACCTGTCACACGCAATTGATTGACCACGTCCATCGCCACATCGATAGGGATGGAGAAAGACAGCCCCATGTAACCGCCCGAACGGCTATATATCTGGGAATTGATCCCCACCACCTCACCCTTCATATTGAACAGAGGGCCACCTGAATTGCCCGGATTGATCGCCACATCGGTCTGAATGAAGGGAACGAAGTTCTCTTGCGGGAGTGAACGCCCCTTGGCACTGACGATGCCAGCGGTGACACTGCTGTCGAATCCGAAAGGCGAACCGATGGCCAACACCCACTCGCCCACTTTGAGCAGATCTGGACTCCCTAGCGTGACTTTGGGTAACCCCGTCGCCTCTATCTTGAGCAGTGCCACATCGGTGCGTTTATCCGCTCCGATCACCTTGGCCTTGAACTCCCTCTTGTCAGATAGGCGCACCGTGATCTGGTCTGCACGATCCACCACGTGCGCATTGGTCAGGATGAAGCCATCTGCACTGATGATGAAGCCAGAACCCAGAGACTGAGATTCCTGTTCACGCGGCATTTGCGGGGCGAATCGTTTGAAGAACTCGTAGAACGGATCGTTCTCTGGAAGGTTAGGCATCCCCTGAAAACCTTGTGGCGCACGAACTATCTGCGTGGTGCTCACGTTCACCACCGCCGCACCTTGCTTTTCCACCAAACCAGTGAAATCAGGCAGGTCTTTAGCCAAAGCGATATGCGTAGTTAAGATGCCTAAAGCCAACACGAGTAGACGCTTGATCATATATTCCTCACGAACAAAGAAATGGGATTAGGAACGGAGTACGACGACAGACTGAACGATGGCTCTTGATTCATTGGAAGCGGGCCAATACTTTCCTACAGCAAACCCGCCCCCCAACCCGACCAAAGCGCCGATCAATGCATAACCATCACGCGTGGCCGCATCGTGGGCGAAAGAAACCCCTAGGAATCCCGCTGCCAACATGAAGAGCAACGGGAGCAGATACATACGCCAAGAACTATGCAGCAGACTGCCTTCTGGCAAAGAGATGATCACTTCGTCCCCCACTTTTGCCTGTGCTTGGTTAAGCACGATAAAACTACGTGGCTGGCTACTGCAGAACATCTTTGTCAACTTACCGCTGCCGCAACCACCTTCGCTATTGCAATTACCGCAACCACCACCGAGCGGGCTGATCTCCGCCTCCCGCCCTTGTATTTTAAGCACGATGGCGCGCATCTCAAGCATCTCAATCTCCTGCGTAGCGCACTGAATCAGCCACCTGAATGACCACTCGGGGTGGCACTTCACCGACGACCGTCACGAGGTTGTCCCCAACCAAGCGGTTATACATGTGTACTGCACCGCGGCCTGACAATCCGGGAGTGTCACTGACATCGCTCACCTTCTCGATGAATACCGAAATGCCCGAAAGGCCATCCGAATATACGATATGAACTACAGGCAACTTCTTGTCCGCGATGAGTCGGCGCATCTCTAATATCTTCTTGAATCCTGCCGGAACCGAATCGACTTGCCAGCCACTAGATGCCTTTTCAAGACTTACAGGAGGAAGTGGGGAGAGACTCTTCTGCCCTGCGATCTGTGCCGCCTCTTTTTCATTTGGGACTATCCACTTGCGGTCGATATTCTTGCCGCCGATCTCTATCTGTGAAAAGGCATATTCCTCGATCACACGATTTCGTTCATCCAAGACCACCGCTTTCAGTAGCAATCCCGACCCACTATGCGCCCACATCTTGCGCGTGTAACGCAAACCATCCTTAGGCTGGAAGATCACCGTGTGCGCGTGGTAATCGGCCACCCTATCTTCTTCACCTTGGCTTATTTGGTAATTTTCTTTCAGCGTCTGTATCTGTTCGGGCAGCAAAGCCGGGAAAGAGCGTTGAGCACGGCGCTTCTCTACCCTGACCTTCTTATCGCCCAGATATAACCAAACTTTGTCGTTGTTGCGGATGACTTCGCGCTTTTGTCCATCTAGCCCCTCCAATCGCTCATGCTCGCCAGTCTTATCGGCAATATGCGTGATGCGCGACATCTCGACCCGCCCACCAGACTGATACACGAATATGCCAGAGTAGTTGGTCTGATGACCAGCGAAAGCCATAGTCTTCAGCCAGTCAGAATCCTCAAGCAAAGGATCGGCACACACGGTGCCTGAAATCAGCAGCAGTGATCCCGCTGCGAGTTTTAGTATTTCGGTTCGCACTATTTCGCTGCCACCGTATGGATATAAGTCGCCGCACCTTGGACATCGGCACTGGGTGATACTTCCTGGTGCGCCATCAGATAATCATTCGCTTGGAAAGACGCCGGACGAATCGAATTGGTCTGTTGGGCCGATGCCATTTGAGGTGCAGGTTCGTTACCGATCTGCATCGACATCCATGCCACGATGGCCAGCGCCATCACAGAAGCTGCCGCAGAAAGCGCGTAATGTCTGACCTTTTGTGGATTGCGACTGTGGGGAGCCAATATGGTCGGCTCTGCTTGCAATCGCTCCCTGAAGGACGCACTCAGGTCTCGATGGATATGATCTGGCTGGCGCAAGGCATCACCGATCAAATGATAGGTCGCCCAATCTTGGCGAACCTCTGGATTTCTCTTTAGCTTATCGAAGAACGCATCCGCCTCATCCTCGAACATCTCGCCATCCATCAATACCGATATCTCTTGTTTCATACTTACCACCTCTTATCTTCGCTTGTTCCCAACAGTGGTCTCAGATTCGTAGCGACCACCTCGCGCGCTCTGAAAATGCGCGACCTGACTGTACCGATCGGGCAATTCATCACCGCCGCGATCTCCTCATAACTCAAGCCCTCTATCTCGCGCAACGTCAACGCGGTACGCAGATCTTCAGGTAATTGCTGCAAGGAGGCGTTCACGACATCCACCACTTGCTTACTCATCAATTCGTTCTCCGGCGTTGCGACTTCATGCAACAACGAAGCATCTTCGAAATCTTCAGCCTCTTCCGTATCAAAAGGTGTACTGGTTGGCGCTTTCCTGCCTTGCGCCAACAAATGGTTCTTAGCCGTATTGATACCGATACGATAGAGCCACGTATAGAAAGCGCTATCACCACGAAAGGCCGGTAACGCCCTATAAGCCTTGATGAAGGCTTCCTGCGTAAGATCCTCGGCCTCGGCAACATTTCGCACGAATCGCGAGATCAGGCGTCCCAAACGGCGTTGGTACTTGACCACGAGCAGTTCGAACGCGTGCTTATCGCCGCGTTGCGCGCGCTCCACCAGCTGTTGATCGACCTCCCTGTCACCCATTCCGTTTCCCGGTCTCTGAATATTAGCCACGTAACGTGGTTGTTAAGTATAACCGGACGGGTGCATATCGTCAGCCTTGCCCGTAACGCGCGGATGGACAACGACAGAAAAAATTAGTTCATTTATCCGATTGGAATGCCTAGATTTGTTATAGTCACATCAATCTAAGTCACCCACTCTCAGCAACGTGTTGCGCTTTGACACTCTCATCATCGGTAGCGGACTCGCCGGACTCTCACTGGCATTGAAACTTGCTGACCATCAAAAAGTCGGCATTGTCACCAAAAAGAACCTATTGGATGGCGCCAGTGCGTGGGCTCAAGGGGGAATCGCTGCCGTACTCAGCCCTGAAGATAGTCACGAAGAACACATCAAGGACACTCAAACGGCTGGCGGCGGCCTATGCGACCCCGTGACCACTCGATTCGTAGTGGAGCGCGGTGCTGCCGCTGTGAATTGGCTGATCGAACAAGGCGTGCCATTCTCTAAGGACGAAAGTGGGAGCAGTGATTATCACCTGACACGCGAGGGAGGACACAGCCACCGCCGCATCATCCATGCAGCAGACGCGACCGGAAAGGCCGTACAGCAGACGCTCTCTGAAAAGGTGCTCGCACATCCCAATGTCACCGTGTTGGAACACCACATCGCTGTCGACCTCATCACTGGGAAGAAGATCGGCCTAGTTGATCAACGCTGCCTTGGTGCTTACGTACTTGATTCTTCCTCTGGGGATGTACTGACCATCTCAGCAGACAACACAGTTCTAGCGACAGGCGGTGCCGGCAAGGTCTATCTGTACACGACCAATCCCGATACCGCCACGGGCGATGGTATTGCCATGGGCTGGCGTGCTGGATGCCGCGTATCCAATATGGAATTCATGCAGTTCCATCCAACCTGTCTCTACCACCCTCATGCAAAATCTTTCTTGATCAGCGAGGCAGTACGGGGCGAAGGTGGCTTGTTGAAACTGCCTGATGGAACACGCTTCATGCCATGGCATGACGAGCGCGCCGAACTCGCCCCGCGCGACATCGTGGCGCGAGCGATTGACTACGAGATGAAGAAACGCGGCATCGACTGCGTCTACTTGGATATCTCACACCAACCAGAATCTTTTTTGCGCGAACATTTTCCAACCATCCACTCGCGCTGCTCAGACCTAGGGATCGATATATCAAAACAACCCATCCCCGTCGTTCCTGCCATGCATTTCACATGCGGTGGACTCATGGTGGATCTTGCTGCACGAACAGATATACCGAATCTCTACGCTATCGGTGAAACAGCCAGCACAGGTTTGCATGGTGCCAATCGACTTGCCAGTAATTCATTACTTGAATGCTTGGTGTTTGCAGATGCGGCTGCGCAAGACATATTAGCGAAGTCGATCAAAGGAACGCCGGCACTACCCGCTTGGGATGAGAGTCGCGTCACAGACGCAGATGAATTGGTGGTCATCTCACACAACTGGGATGAATTGCGTCGCTTCATGTGGGACTACGTTGGCATCGTTCGCACGACGAAACGATTGCAACGTGCCCAGCATCGCATCCGGCTATTACACGAAGAGATCAACGAGTATTACCGCAACTTTCACGTGACTTCGGACCTGCTTGAGCTACGCAACTTGGTTCAAACAGCAGACTTGGTCGTGCAAAGCGCGCTGGCCAGACACGAAAGCAGAGGATTACATTTCAGCAAAGATTTTCCGCAGACACTCAGCGAAGCTAAACCGACGATACTGACCCCTGCCGCTTAACCCTACCTCAGCAAGACTCTCAATCGACGAAAACTGTCGGCATCTGTACTCTCCCCGAACAATACCAGAACACGACTCCCGCTCTGCTCGATGCGAATATTTATCAAGACTACGAACGACAAGATGACTCCCCCTGCCGCCAGCTTATCTGACTGGTAGCGTCCACCGCGCAATATCAGCTAAATATTGTCTTCTGCCTCAAGACGAAATGCGACACAGGAGTTCGCAAAACTCAATCTGGCATCTCTAAAGAAAATGAATGCACATGCCACCAATATAGAAAGACTGATTACAGAGTACACGATCATTTCCAATGGCAACAGGAACAACACTCCCTGGGATAAAAGACAAGCGATGAAAATGAAAGTAGCAAGATACTGAGAGGGGTGAAGCTTGTAATGCCGCTACAAAGTTGCACTCATGGGTGCAAGCACAACTTAGAACACGATGGTAGAGATCAATCCGATCACAACGAGCGCGATGATCGCCAACAGGATATAGCCCCCCCCATTTGAAGGTGTGGCTGATTGACTATAAGGGCGCGAGACAGATGAGCTCTTCAAACCAACATCAGGACGAGGGACAGGGGCCGCACGGTTGATCTCTTCCATGCTGGGACGCTCCATGCGAAAAGTCTTGGACAACTCTTCAACATCTTCCTCACTTGCCGTCATGGCAGCTAGACGCATGGTTGCTTCCATCGAATCGAACGAGGTAGATAATCCCAAAGCTGATACTTGATTGGATTCCTCACCCGTTTCACTCGACAAAGCTCCCGAAACATCCAGACTAGAGGTACTTGATCTCTGCGGAGAAGAGTCAATCACCGAAGCTGAAACAGAGCGCGGTAGCGCATCACGACAAGCACGCAGGTCGTTGGCTAAATCACGTGCATTCTGATAACGGGAATCCAAGTCCTTCGCCAGCGCCTTAGCGACGATGAAATTAAGCATCTCGGGAACATCTGCATTCATCGTGCTGGGTGCTGCAGGCGAAGCATTCAGCGTCTGATACATGATTGCGTTAACGTTCTCCCCCATGAATGGGGCTTGCCCCGTCAACATCTCGTACAGCATCACGCCAAGAGAGAAGATATCGGAACGTTGGTCGGTCAACTTACCCATCACTTGTTCTGGAGACATGTATTTGGGTGACCCCAAGACCATACCTGTTTGAGTCCTAACGGCAGCGGAAGCCATCCGTGCGATACCAAAATCCGTGATCTTCACATGGCCATCGCGTATCACCATCACATTGGATGGCTTGATGTCGCGATGGACGATCTCATGCTCATGCGCGTAAGACAAACCCATAGCAACTTGCGAGATGATATCTATCACCTGTGCTATCGGAAGGATGCGATTGTCATTCAAGATGTCGCGCAGCTCGCGACCATGCAGATATTCCATCGCGATGTAGGCGATATCATCCGTACGACCCACATCGTAGATAGTCACAATATTGGGATGACTGAGCCGTCCTGCTGCTTTTGCCTCTTGGTAGAAACGTGCCTCGTACTCTTCACGCTCTTCCTGAGCCAAACTTAGATTGATCGTCTTGATCGCCACCTCACGATCAATAAGTGGGTCCTTAGCCTTATAGACGACCCCCATCGCCCCTTGGCCAAGCTCACTGATGATCTGATAACGTCCAAGCTCTTTAATCATATCCCCACTATCACTCTAACTACTTATCGAACTTATCTTTGACATTCTTGAATACAGGCCCCCAGATCGGATGACCAGCCTCTGCTGCCGAAAGATTGAATTCAGGATTGATCTCTAGGATGTTTTTAAAGTATTCCCTGCAACTTTTTTCCCGAGAAGATATACAACTGATGAACGCCATATATTTGTTCGCACGAACTTTCTGCGCGCGGCTAGCCGTCTTCGTTGCAAGAACAGCCTCGAGAGCATTCATTGCAGTCACGTAATTCCCTTCCTCATACTCTTTGACAGCGATCTCAAGCTTTTGCTCGACCTGATCCTTGCCAAACAACCTTATCCCGCCACCACCATCGTCGCAGGTACTGACCACATTGCAGCCAGAAAATAACAGTGTGCTTAAGCCCACCAACAACCAACGTGACATCACGTTCTCCTATTCAAAACTTATTTGAAGCTATGTTTTATTTTTATCTTCTCACCAGGCTTAGCCTTGATGACTTCTTTGTATGCCGGGAAACTAGAGTTCCTGATCTCCAACTTGTGTGTACCCGCCACCACTTGTAATTCCAGCAATGGAGGACTGACGCCTTGCAGCTTTCCATCTAGATATATCTCACCCCAAGGCAAGATAGCCAAACTCACGACCGCCGGACCGCCAGTCGTCTCCACCAAAGTACGAACTCGAGAACTCTGCTTGACTCCTTGGACTTTCTTATCAGCCTCAGGAACGACTGGTTGAGACGGTGCAACAACAGCAGAAGCTGGATTCACACCAGACTGAGGAGCCACTACCTGCTTAGCTTCTGGCACGACTGGACGGTGAGCTAATTTATATATTCCCAACGCCATCGAGAGCGCAAGCACGGTGGACACACCAACCACCGTTGCCTTCTGGACTGTCGATGCTTTCCTAAAGGCATCGATACCACGCTGCTCCCAAACAGCCACATTATGAATGAACTCTTCCCAATATATCTTCACTGTAGCGACCGCTTTATGCCAACCTGTCGCATGTTCGATCTCATCCTTCAAAGCGATACTGCGCTGGGTCGAGGTGAAATCGCCCGGATAACCTATGGCATACACTTCATGTTCGCGCACATGCTTGTCGGTACGTGAACCTTGGTAATGGAACATGCCAGCATATTCTTGCGACAAACGTGACACTGCGTCGTAGTAGGAGCGAGAGACAAGAATCTGCCCAGGATCGGCGAAGCCCATCACACGCTGAGCGACATTGATTCCATCCCCAACGATGTTAGGCTGGCCGTTGATATCTTTGACCAAACGTACCGGCCCCAGATTGACACCCATACGCACGAGCAAGGTCGGTTCCATACGAACCCCTTCACCCAACAAGCTACTGCGCATGCTCAACGCCGCTTGTAGTGCATCTTCGATATCGCCCAGAAAACTGATCGCCGCGCCATCTCCTGTATCCAAGATGATGCGATCATTGACGGGTACATCACGAATAGCGATAGAAAGGAAGGCGTTGAAGCGCTCCTTCAATGAAATCTGACCCGCGACGGACTTCTTGGAATATTCGACGATATCCAAGAAGAAGACGCTACAAATGATGGTCTTGTTGTTACGTTGTTCCATTTACCCCGTCCGGCGCATCCAACTAGAGTGGACAAACCATATAAGAATCCTTTTTAACCCCTCGAATTCTAACGATTGTCTGACTTTCTCGCTAGTTCATTTTTCCTTGGTCGCACACGAGAAAGCTTCTTGGCACGCTCATTTTCTGACAACTGTCTGGTATACCCGGCAGGCAATCCGACCCACTCCAAAATCTTTCTGACCTCGACATCTCCCAACTCGGACATCATGCCCCTCTTTATGCGAGGGGGAAGATTGATGATGCCAAAGCGAACACGCATCAATCGACTCACAGGTAGCTCCAGCGCTTCGAAGGTACGGCGCACCACACGATTGCGCCCCTCTTTCAACACCAATCGATACCAGTGATTGAAGCCTTCTCCACCTTCATCGCTCAACTGCTCGAAGCGCACAACGCCATCTTCCAATTCGATACCGTCTTTAGTCATCTTGCGCATCTGCTCAGGTGTCATCGCACCCTGCACACGCACTGCATACTCACGCTCGACCTCGAATCGAGGATGCATCAACCGATTCGCCAATTCGCCCGAAGTCGTGAATATCAACAAACCACTGGTATTGAAATCCAAGCGCCCGATAGCGATCCATTTTTGGCCGCGCAGTTTAGGCAAGCTATCAAAAACGTTCGCGCGCCCCTTGGGGTCGTCTCGACTGACGATCTCCCCCTCTTGCTTGTGATAGATCAACACACGCGGCAAGGCTTGTTCTTCTTCCAAATGGAGCTTAAGGATGCGACCATCGACCATCACCTTGTCGCCCTCGACCACTCTGACCCCAAGGGTCGCCACGGCACCGTTCACCGTCACACGACCAGCGCTGATCCACTCCTCCATCTCTCGGCGTGAACCGATACCTGCTTGTGCAAGTACCTTCTGTAGGCGCTCCCCAGGAAGGCTATTTTCGATTTGTTCGGTCATTCCGTTACCGCTCTTCTTTCCAGCACTGCCTGTGCCAATGTCCCACTATCTACATGCTCCAACTCACCACCCACCGGTAATCCTCTTGCGATACGAGAAACCTTGATGCCATTCGCGCGCAACATCGTCGCGATGTAATGCGACGTCGCTTCCCCCTCGACAGTGAAGTTGGTCGCCAAGATGACTTCGCACGACAGCTCCTGCGCACGTTTGAGCAAGCGCTCCAATGGCAACTCACGCGCCCCCACACCATCCAACGGTGAAAGGCGCCCCATCAATACGAAATACATACCGCGATAGCACTGCGCCTGCTCCATCATCAGCAAATCGGCCGGCATCTCCACTACACAAAGCAAATCGTTTTCGCGCCGACCCGAGCTGCACAAAGAGCAGATCTCTTCTTCGGAAAAATTGTTACATTTGGCGCAATGTTTGACGCTCTCTACCGCATGCTTCAGAGAATGGGATAGATGCAACGCCCCTTGCCGATCTCGCTGCAATAGGTGATACGCCATGCGCTGTGCCGATTTTGGACCGACTCCGGGTAGACAGCGCAATGCGCTGATGAGTTCTTCCAGACTGGAAGGAGACTTGATCAAAATGGCAGACTCATCCCCGGTGGCAATTGAGCGGTAAATCCACTCATGCGTTTTTGAGTCGTGTCGGCAGCTTTTTTATTGGCATCAGTGAATGCAGCAACGATTAGGTCTTCCAACATCTCTTTGTCGTCCATCACGCTTTGGTCCAAACTGACACGACGCACCTCGTGAGAACAGGTCATGACCACTTTGACCATACCCGAACCCGCCTGACCTTCCACTTCAATGGTAGCCAGTTCGTCCTGCGCCTTCTTCATATTGGCTTGCATCTGTTGCGCTTGCTTCATCAAGCCGCCTAATCCGCCCTTCATCATTTCCACTTCCTCCAGTTACACGGGTCGAATGGACCCTTCGATCAATTGTGCGCCCAGTTTTGCCTGAGCTTCCCTTACAAAAATATCTTGCTTGATCGCATCTTCAGCTTGCTGTTGACGCGTTTGCTTGACCTGCTGCTCTACTGCAGCAGGTGTGGCTACATCCTTCGTCGCACCAAGTTCGACCACCAGCCTGAGCGGCTTAGCAAAGTATTCACTCAAGGTCGATTGCAACTTGTCTTGCGCCATCTTGTTACTCTGCATGTGCTTGAACTGCGGCGCTAGATTGAGCACCATGCGTCCATCATCAAAGCTCGCGAGTACACAGTTCTTCGCCAATTCTTTAGCCATCCCTTGCAGGTTGAGCTGCGTCAGCAAGGTGTTCCAATCCAGATCAGCAACATTCGGCGCACTCCGGAGAGGGGCTGCTGCCTGCAGCACGGGGGCGGGTTCTGCAACAACCTGCTTCGCAACAGGAGTCGAAATGGGCACTGGACTTGACCTCACAGGCGCTGTGCGAGGTGCTGACTGCCCGACGCTCGCCGTCGTAGCTTGAGTCGCAAAAGCCAACATACGCAACAACGTCATCGTGAAGCCCGCATATTCATCCGGCGCCAGATCGATCTCACTGCGCCCATGGATGGCGATCTGATAGTTAAGCTGTATCTCTTCAGGAGTGAACTGTTGCGCCAATTCCATCAAACGCGCGCGCTCAGGCTCGTCATCTGAAATCGCTTGCGGAATGGTCTGCGCCAGTGCGATGCGATGCAACAAAGTCGCCAAATCTTGAAGTGCCGCTTCAAACGCGATGCTACGGATCGCCATATCGTCCGCAATGCGTAGCAGCCCCGCACCATCACCCGCGCGCAACAATTGCAACAAGTCGAACAGATAACCTTGGTCGATGGCACCCAGCATGGTGCGCACCAACGATTCGTCCACCTTGCCAGATGAATAAGCGATGGCCTGATCCATCAAACTCAAGGCATCGCGCATACTGCCTTGGGCAGCCCGCGCCACCAGATTCAGTGCGCCATTCTCATAGGGAATGTTCTCTTGTCCCAATACATATTGCAGATGCGAGAAGATCAATGCTGGTGGCATCTGCTTCAGATTGAACTGCAAGCAACGCGACAATACCGTGACGGGGATCTTCTGCGGATCAGTGGTGGCAAGGATGAACTTCACATGTGCGGGCGGCTCTTCCAGCGTCTTCAACATGGCGTTGAATGCCGACTTCGACAACATGTGCACTTCGTCGATGATATAGACCTTGAAGCGTCCGCTGGATGGCGCATACAGCGCACTTTCCAACAACTCACGCATGTTATCGACTTGAGTATTCGAAGCGGCATCCAGCTCGATCAGATCGACGAAACGCCCACTGTCAATCTCGGTGCAGGCACTACACACGCCACACGGCGTGGCAGTGATTCCAGATTCACAATTCAGGGATTTGGCGAAGATACGGGCTATGGTGGTCTTGCCCACACCGCGCGTGCCAGTGAATAGATAAGCATGATGCAGACGATTCTGCGAGAGTGCATTGGTCAATGCTTGAACGACGTGCTCTTGCCCCGCTAACTGTGCGAAGCTCTTCGGACGCCATTTGCGTGCTAACACTGATGTTGCCGACATATCGCCCACCTATAACGTATCGAGTGAAACACCCTCGAAAAATAAGGAGGCGAGCCTTACCCCCGGCACTTGCACCGCTTGGCTGTGGCTGCTTCCTTCCGGACCTGACCAGGTTCACCAAAGTGCAATGCGGGGAGACCCGCCAAACTGCTTAGCGTGTCGCGCCATCGCGCCACGCCTAAATTCAAACTGCTTTGACCGGGATCATGCCGATCCGCTTCTTCCATTCTGCCGGCCCTGTCTCGTGTACCGAGCGACCTTGCGTATCTACCGCCACCGTCACAGGCATATCTTCCACCTCGAACTCGTAGATGGCTTCCATACCGAGATCAGCGAAGGCGACCACTTTTGCACTGCGTATCGCTTTGGACACCAGATAGGCTGCCCCCCCCACCGCCATCAGATATACCGCTTGGTGCTTCTTGATCGCTTCCAGACCAGCCTTGCCGCGTTCCGCTTTGCCGATCATTCCGATCAGGCCAGTCTGCGCCAACATGGTTTCTGTGAACTTATCCATGCGTGTCGCCGTCGTCGGTCCTGCCGGCCCAACCACCTCATCGCGCACGGGGTCAACGGGGCCGACATAGTAAATGAATCGACCATTAAAATCCACGTCCGACGGGAGTTTCTCGCCTTTTGCCAGCATATCCACGATGCGCTTATGCGCCGCGTCACGCCCTGTCAGCAATTTGCCCGAAAGGAGCAGCGTATCGCCAGGTTGCCATTGCGCGATGTCAGCACGCGTCACCGTATTTAGATCAATACTTCGCGCATCCGCCGACGGCTTCCAGTGCACGTCGGGGTAGTCTTCGATCTTGGGCGGCGTGAATGTCGCCACACCACTGCCATCCAACTCAAAATGCGCATGGCGTGTGGCTGCGCAGTTCGGAATGATGGCGACAGGCTTAGAGGCCGCATGCGTCGGGTAATCTAGGATCTTCACATCTAACACCGTGGTCAACCCACCCAATCCTTGTGCGCCGATACCCAACGCATTGACCTTGTCGAATATCTCGATACGCAATTCTTCGATACGATTCCTCGCACCTCGCGTCTTGAGTTCGGTCATATCGATGTCTTCCATCAACGCCTCTTTCGCCAGCAACACAGCCTTCTCTGCCGTGCCACCGATGCCAATACCCAACATACCAGGTGGGCACCAGCCTGCCCCCATCGTCGGCAATTGATTGACCACCCAATCGACGATATCGTCACTCGGGTTGAGCATCGCCATCTTGGATTTGTTCTCAGAACCGCCCCCCTTGGCCGCGATGCGCACGTCCACTTTATCACCGGGAACGATCTCAAAATGCACCACAGCTGGCGAGTTATCTCCCGTATTCTTACGTCGTCCTGCCGGGTCTGACACCACCGAAGCTCGCAGCACATTGTCCGGTAGCAGGTAACCTTTACGCACACCAGCGTTCACCATATCGGTGATGCTCATTGTCGCATCCGCCCAGCGCACATCCATGCCGACTCGTATGAATGCCACCACGATGCCGGTGTCCTGACAGATCGGCCGCTTACCCAACGCACACATGCGCGAGTTGGTCAGTATCTGCGCCATCGCATCCTTCGCAGCTGGCGACTCTTCGCGCGTGTAAGCTGCGGCTAAGGCTTGAATGTAGTCTTGCGGATGGTAGTAGGAGATGAATTGCAACGAGTCGGCGATGCTATCGATGAAGTCCTGCTGGCGAATGGTAGTCATATCGAGACCTCCTGAATGGATAGGCCGATTATGGGAGCGTGAGGAATCAGCGTCAAACGGTTAGAATGCGCGCCCGCCTGTATTTGGGCAAACGAGATTACGAGCATCTAAATGGCAATCCAATGGTTCCCAGGACACATGACCGCCGCCCGCAAGAAGGCGACGGAAACCATGGAACGCATCGATGTGGTCATCGAGGTGTTGGATGCGCGCGTGCCGGAGGCGGGTAGCAACCCGATGCTCCGCGAGATGCGCGAGCATCGGCAGCGCCCCTGCCTTAAGGTGTTGAACAAAGCCGACCTCGCCGATCCCGTCGTCACTAAGGCGTGGCTAGATCACTTCAACAGTCAGAAGAACGTGAAGGCCATCGCCCTTTCCTGCAAGAAACCGGGCGAAGCTGCAAAGATACCCAAGCTGTGCCTACCGCTAGCACCGCATCGAGGCACGACGCTCAAGCCGCTGCGCATGATGGTGATGGGCATCCCCAACGTTGGGAAATCCACCTTCATCAATGCGCTACTAAAGCGCCGCACTGCTGCTGTGGGTGACGAGCCTGCCATCACCAAAAACCTGCAAAATTTCGAACTCAACGACCACATGCAACTCGTCGACACGCCGGGCATGATGTGGCCGAAGATCGAACACGAAAGCGACGGCTTCATGCTCGCCGCCAGCAACCTCATCGGCCGCAATGCCTATGACGAGCAAGAAGTAGCGACCTTCTTAGGCGATCTACTGATGCAACACTATGCGACGCAGGTACAGCAGCGATACAAATGCGACATCACCGATATGGACGGTGTCGGTCTCATCGAGGCCATCGCCCAACTGCGCAGCTTCCGCATTCGCGGCAAAGAGTTCGATTATGAGAAAGCAGCGATCACCTTGCTGCAGGATTTCCGCACGGGAACCTTGGGACAGATCAGCTTGGAAACCCCAACCTCACGAGCAGAGATGATGCAAAGAATATTAGTTCCTGCTTATAATCCTGCCCATTCCGATTCTTAAGTTCGCTCGTATGTCGTCATTGCGCCTCACGCTCCTGCTTGCCAGCCTCACTCTCTCAGGGTGCAGCACGCTACATCTCAGCGCATACACGTTGGACAAAGACCCGCTTGAACCCTTCAATCGCAAGGTCTATGTGTTCAACGACACGCTAGATCAAGCGGTGGTCAAGCCCGTCGCACAAACCTACGCCAATGTCGTGCCCTCGCCCGCGCAAACACTGGTGAACAACTTCTTCTCCAACTTGGATGATGTGACGGTCACCGCGAACGACCTGCTACAGCTCAAATTCAAGCAGGCTGCCAGTGATGGCAGCCGTGTGTTGTTCAATTCTACTTTTGGACTCTTGGGATTCCTCAACGTGACGGACCGCTTGGAGAAACACAATGAGGATTTCGGCCAAACGCTGGGTTACTGGGGCATGCACAGCGGACCTTACCTGATGCTGCCACTATTGGGGCCTAGCTCATTCCGAGACGGCATAGGTTTATACGGCGATAGTTATGTCAGCGTCATTGGCAACACGACACCCACCACCTCACGTTATGCCGCCTATGCCGCAGAAGGATTGAACAAGCGTGTGAACCTACTCGACCAAGAAAAGGTCTTGGATGATGCCACCATCGACCGCTACAGCTCCCTGCGAGACTTCTACCTGTTGCGCCGCCAAAGTCTAGTTTACGACGGCGACCCGCCGCGTGTGAAATATGACGACGAGGATGAGGAAGATGCACCATAAAAACGGCGGGTTTAAAAAAACCCGCCGTTTTTGTTTGTGTTACCGGCCTCAGATCATTGGGCGTTACGCAATGCCTCAATGCGTTCATCCAATGGGGGGTGAGTCATGAACAGTTTAGAGAAACCGCCACCTCCAGAGATCGCTTGGGCTGCCATGTTCTTTGGCAACGCAGCTTCTTCATGGTTGCCCTTCAGGCGCTCTAGCGCAGCGATCATCTTTTGACGACCTGCCAAGTTCGCGGCCCCCGCATCGGCACGGAACTCACGCTGACGCGAGAACCACATCACGATGATGCTAGCCAACACACCCAAGATCAACTGTGCTGCGATCTCGGCAACGAATGCGCCTATACCAGGGCCATCACGTCCATCGTTCTTCAACAGCACGCGATCGACGAAATATCCGAACAACTTGGCAAAGAAGACCACGAAGGTATTCACCACGCCTTGGATCAAAGCCAGGGTGACCATATCTCCGTTTGCCACGTGGCTCACTTCATGCGCCAACACCGCTTCTGCCTCATCCTTGCTCATTGCGTGGAGCAACCCAGTGCTCACCGCCACCAGCGCATTGTTACGGTTCCAACCTGTCGCAAAAGCATTCACATCAGGCGCATCGTAGATCGCCACTTCTGGCATACCGATCCCTGCGGCTTCCGCTTGGCGACGCACGGTATCCACCAACCAACGCTCCGTTGCGTCCTGCGGAATCTCAATGACTTGCGCGCCTACAGATTGTTTCGCCATCCACTTAGACATCAACAGAGAAACGATAGAACCCGCAAAGCCGATAACAGCCGACAACGCCAACAAGGAACCAAAGTTGATGACGCCGTTCGCATCCATCCAGCGGTCCACGCCCAACAGGCGCAAAGTGATACTAATGACCACCAAAACAGCGATATTGGTCAGTAGGAACAAAAAGATACGTTTCATGCGACTCTCTCCAAAGTTAAATTCACGGCACTCAGTTTAACAAGCTTCTTTATCTGCTCGGTTCGCTACATGGGGGTTCTTGTTACATTTTCAAGCCCATCGCTCAGAGCGAATGGCTGGCAATTAGTTCGTCCTCAAAATCAGAAGCTGAGTCTCATGCGCAGACCAAACTCGGTCGTGCGGTTTTCTGGCTCATAGAAGTAATACCAAGCGGTGGACCCATTATGGGTAACTGGCTGTAAGACAGAATCGGATTTACTTATACGCCATATGTTCAAAAAAGGACCGAAGGCCAAATCGTCCATTTCATACATGACATCGGCACGAAAACCGAAGCCCGAGCTCTGCGAATTCGAGACATCTAATGCGCTAGTATATCCAGCGTGACCGACCAAATCAGACAGCCTAGAGACCTGTCGCCCCATCAACAGGTTGTCAAACTCTAGCGTCGTAGCAAGCACAGCCGAATCCTGTAGCACGAAACGATGCGTCAACCCTATAGGGACATAAAGGTAACTACTCTCGCGACGATAACCTATAGCACCCGTACTACTGTAGCCTCGCAGATCGTTGAATAGGTAACGATATCCAATGCCGATGAACGGAGAATAGACAGCATTCCCCAGCTGAAAATCTCGCCCCACCAGTCCTCGTGCATCGACATACCAATCAGGGGCGTCCGATTGGTATCCGGAGCCCACATAATCGACACTGCCATAAGCGAAGCGCAAATCGTCTTTGACGAACCAGTCTCCATCCAACAACTTCGTACCCAAGTGATAAACCCCAAATTTGTCACCCTTATTGGACATCCCTAATGAGGGTTCTTCATAACTGTAGGCAGACACGGATAGCCCGAATTCACTTCTATCACTCGTCTTGACACTCGCCCCAACGGCATGAGCCGAAGACAATGATTCAAGAAAGAGGATGAATATAAAGCTGGCGATGGATAAGCTATGAGGCGATTTCATTTGAAGATAGCTGGCGCGGAATTTTATCGAAGGGAGTCACCCTAGCCCGCACTTGCATCTCAGTCAACATTCACCAAAGAAAAGACCGATGCAGTGTATCGCCACATCGGTCCAGATTAGATCAAACAAAGACTACCAACCTGATTCGCGCTCTGGTGTAGCTGTGATCTTGTGGATGGACAAGTCGGCACCGTTGAATTCTTCTTCGGCATCCAATCGGATCCCGAAAAATTTCTTCATTAATCCATAAACGATGAAACCTCCCGCAAGGGCGATTCCGACACCCATCAATGTGCCGATGAGTTGCGAAATGAAGCTGACCCCCCCCATGCCGCCAAGAGCTTTCGCACCGAATATGCCTGCGGCTATACCTCCCCACGCACCACACAAGCCGTGCAATGGCCACACACCAAGGACATCATCGATCTTCCAACGATTCTGAGTGAGCGTGAACATGACGACGAACAGTGCGCCTGCGATGCCACCCACGATGAGTGCGCCCACGGGATGCATCAAGTCGGAGCCCGCACAGACTGCAACTAAGCCCGCCAGTGGGCCGTTATGTACGAAGCCGGGGTCGTTCTTACCTAACCACAAGGCAGTGAGTGTGCCCCCCACCATCGCCATCAGCGAATTCACCGCGACCAATCCGCTGATACCAGTGATTGTCTGAGCAGACATGACGTTGAAACCGAACCAGCCTACGGTCAGTATCCAAGCACCCAGCGCCAAAAAAGGGATGCTTGAAGGTGGATGCGCGGAGACGCGACCTTCTTTGGTGTAACGACCACGTCGCGCACCTAGCAGTAACACGGCGACCAAGCCGATCCAGCCACCTACCGCATGCACGACGACCGAGCCTGCGAAATCATGGAAGCCCGCACCATAGGTCGTCTTCAACCACTCTTGGATGCCGTAGTGACCGTTCCACGCGATGCCCTCGAAGAAGGGATAGACGAAACCCACCAAGAGGAAGGTGGCGGCTAGTTGCGGATTGAATTTAGCGCGCTCTGCGATACCCCCTGAGACGATCGCCGGAATGGCTGCCGCGAAGGTCATCAGGAAGAAGAATTTGACGAGGTCATAGCCGTTCTTCTGAGCCAGCTCTTCTGCACCCACGAAGAAGTTCACCCCATAGGCGATGCTGTAGCCGATGAAAAAGTAGGCCAACGTAGAAACGGCTAGGTCACTGAGGATCTTCACCAAGGCGTTCACTTGGTTCTTCTTACGGACCGTTCCCAATTCAAGGAACGCGAAACCGGCGTGCATTGCAAGCACCATGATGGCGCCTAACAATACGAACAAGACATCACTACTGAATTTCAACTCTTCCATGCTGCTCTCCTATTGTGCGAACGGCGTACTGATTGCAAGAAGCGTTCCTGATTTATAAGCGATTGAAAGATATAGACTCAGTTCAATTTGTGATCATTACAATAGCCATGAATGAGCCGAAACAGTGCGTTTTTTATGTGTCGCACCACTGTTTTGCACTAATAGAGTGCAACCTATCACTTCCAATCTTTGAGATATTTTTCCAGCCAGAACAAACCAACGATGGTCTTGCTATCGGTGATCTTACCAACTCGTATCCATTCGATGGCCTCACTCAAAGTGAGCTCGAACACCTCAAGGAACTCACCTTCATCTAGCTTGCGACCTTGGTGGGTCAGACCGCGCGCGATGAAATATTCCAAATGTTCGTCAGAGTATCCGATGCACGGGAATGCAGTAGTTAGATGTGTCCATTCGCGCGCGACGTAGCCAGTCTCTTCCAACAGTTCGCGTTGAGCAGTGACGAGGATGTCTTCTCCCTTGTCGATCTTGCCCGCAGGAAGTTCGATGAATTCCTGACGTGGTGGATAGCGGTACTGGCGCTCCATCACTAGATTGCCGTTATCCAACAAGGCCAGCATAACGACTGCACCGGGGTGCGTCAGATATTCACGAGTACTTGTCGAGCCATCTGGTAGCAGCACTCGATCCTTGCGAACTTCAAGAAATCCGCCGTTGTAAATCAGTTCGCTGTCTATCTGTTTTTCCGTGAGGTCCATTTCCACTCCCTACAAAGCAATACTCCCGCCGTAGCGGGAGTATTTGATCATTGAACATTCGATCTCAATGCAGCAACAAAGACTGCTGTACGGCCACCGCGCACACCGACATCAATGCACCAGGCAAGATACCCAAAGCCAGCACAGCAAGGCCGTTGATGGAGATGAGCAAGGCGCTATCGGGTTGCACGTAGATCTTCTCGTGGCTTTCAGGCGCATCGAAGTACATCAACTTGACGATGCGCAAGTAGTAGAACGCACCGATCAAAGAGAACAACACGGCCATGACGACCAATGGGATATGTCCTGCTTGTACGGCTGCGTTCAACACCGAGAACTTGGCATAGAAACCGACGGTAGGTGGCACACCCGCCATGGAGAACATCAGCAACATCATCATGAAGGCCAGCCAAGGGCTGCGTTGGTTGAGTCCTTTGAAGTCATTGATGCTGTCTGCCTCAAAACCTTCGCGCGACAACAACATGATCATGGCGAATCCGCCCAAGCTCATCAACACATAGACCACTGCGTAGAACATCGCCGCACCGTAACCGTCGATGGAGCCGCTCAAGACACCGATCAGCATGAAGCCCATGTGCGCGATGGTGGAGTAAGCGAACATACGTTTCAGATTGGTCTGTGCGATGGCGGTGATGTTACCGACGGCCATAGACAACACCGCCAGCACCATCAGCATACCTGCCCAATGGATCATCATCGGCTGCAATGTCTCGACCAAGATGCGCATGACGAAAGCGAATGCGGCCAACTTAGGTGCGGAGCCGATGAACATGGTCATCGCTGTCGGTGCACCGTGATACACATCAGGCACCCACATATGGAAAGGAACTGCACCTAGCTTGAAGGCCAGACCCGCGACCAAGAACGCGAGACCGAACACCAGCAATGAGACGTTCGGTGTGCCATGTGCGATGACATTGGAGATGGTTTGGATATCGAGCGAACCCGTCGCACCGTAGATCATGGACATGCCGTACAACAGGAAGCCAGAGGCCATCGCGCCGAGGATGAAATACTTCATCGCTGATTCGGTGGCAGTGGCGGAGTCGCGTTGCAATGCGACCATCGCGTACAAGCTCAATGCAAGGATCTCAAGCCCCATGTAGAGAGTGACGAAGTTGCTGGCCGAGATCATCACCATCATGCCCAGCGTAGAGAGCAACACCAGACTGAGGAATTCGCCAGAGAACAATCCGCGTGTGATGAGGTAGCTGCGCGAATACACCAGCATCATCGAGACCGACAGATAGGTCAGCAACTTGAGCACATCGGACATCAGATCGTCTACGAACATGTTGTTGAACAGGTGGGCGACGCCGAACTCGTGTGTCGCCACGGTGATGAGCGAACATCCCAGCAAGGTCACTTGCACCAACAGGTAGGTCATGGTTCTTGTCTTGCCCGGGATGAGAACATCCAGAACCAAGATCACGCTCAACATGATGAGCATGAAGATCTCAGCATAGGCAGGGAATAATGTGGAGATATAAGTCATGACTTCCTCTTAGATTTTTGAGCGTGCCAAGTGGACCAACAGGTCGTTCACCGAAGCATGCATGATCTCGCTCAAAGGCAATGGATAAAGTCCCATCACCAACACGCTGATCGCCAATACTGACATCACCAGGATTTCTCGTGCGCCAATGTCGTGCAGGTGTTTGACGTGGTCGTTTGCTACCGCGCCGAATACGACACGTTTGTACATCCACAAGGTGTAGGCAGCACCAAACACAAGCGTGCTAGCAGCTGCAAAGGCGTACCAGAAGTTCACCTTGACCGCGCCCATGATGACCATGAACTCGCCCACGAAACCGCTGGTTCCCGGCAAGCCGCTGTTAGCCATGGCGAACAGCATGAAGAAGGCGGCGAATATGGGCATGGTGTTGACCACACCACCGTAGTCCACAATCTGGCGGGAATGTACGCGGTCGTACATCACACCGATGCACAAGAACAATGCACCGGCAACGAAGCCGTGCGAGATCATCTGCAACAGCGCCCCTTCCATGCCATAGGCATTGAAGATGAAGAAGCCAAGGGTGACAAAACCCATGTGCGAGATGGATGAATAAGCGATCAACTTCTTCATATCGGCTTGCGTCAAGGCGACCAAGCCGATGTATACCACCGCGATGAGCGACAGTGCGATCATGAATCCTGCCAACTCATGGCTCGCATCCGGTGCGATAGGCATGGAGAAGCGGATAAAACCGTAGGCGCCCACCTTCAACATAATCGCGGCCAGCACCACCGAACCGCCAGTAGGTGCCTCGACGTGCGCATCAGGCAACCAAGTATGGACGGGGAACATCGGCACCTTCACCGCGAAAGCGAAGAAGAATGCGATAAAGATGAGGATCTGCGCATCCAGCGGGATAGGCAGTTGGTGGTAATCCAAGATGGAGAAGCTGCCACCTGAATGCAAGTACAGATACAAGAAGGCAACCAACATCAACAAGGAACCGAGCAATGTATAGAGGAAGAACTTGACCGCCGCATACACGCGGTTCGGACCGCCCCACACGCCGATGATGAGGAACATCGGGATCAACATCGCTTCCCAAAATACGTAGAACAGCATCGCGTCCAGAGCGGCGAACACACCGTTGATAAGGCCGGACATCACCAAGAAGGCCGCCATGTATTGCGCCACGCGCTTCTCGATGACTTGCCATCCTGCGATGACGACGATCACAGTGAAGAAGCTATTGAGCAAGATGAACAGCATGGAGATGCCATCAACGCCCAAGTGATAGTGGATATTGAAGTGGCGGATCCACTCCTTCATCTCGACGAACTGCATCGCGCTCGTCATACGGTCGAAACCTGTATAGAGCGGGAGTGTCACCAACAAACCCAGCACTGCACCTACAAGCGCGATGATGCGCGCCAATGGGGCCTTACGGTCGTTGCCAGTCGCTAGTACCAGCAAGCCAAAGATGATAGGAAGCCAGATGGCGACGCTTAACAGTGGATATCCAAAAATCATGCTTATTCCTTCAGTTCTTCTCTAGTGCTGCGTCATTAGAACCAAGTACGTACCGTCAACAGGAGCGATACTCCGACGATCATCCAAAACGCATAGTGGTAGACATAGCCCGTTTGGAAACCACGCAACACGCCCGAGAACATACCAACCACTTTTGCTGAACCATTGACGAAGAAACCGTCGATCAATTTAACGTCACCAAATTTCCACAGATAGCGACTCGCTCCTCGTGCACCACCTGCAAAGAACCAGTCATTGAAACGGTCGAAGTAGTATTTCTGATCAAGCAAGGTGTACACCCAAGAGAATCTCTTCTGAATGAGTGCGGGGATCTCAGGACGCTTCAGATACAGGAACCATGCAGATGCCACACCGGCCACAGCCAACCAGAACGGCAACGTGGTCATACCATGCAAGGCCATTCCAACTGCACCTTCGTAATGCTCATACATCTCATGCATCGCAGGATGCTCGTCCGAGATGAAGATGGAATCACCAAAATAGTCGGTGTGCAGGAACGTGCCGATGGTGAAGAAGCCGATCGCTACCGACGGGATCGCAAGCAAGATCAAAGGCAAGGTGATGACCCATGATGTCTCATGCGGTTTTTGCCCAGGAGCCAAGCCGTGATGTTCGTCGTGACCGTGGTCATCATGACCGTGGTGTGCTTTGCCAAAACGTTCTTTCCCGTGGAACACCAAGAAGTACATGCGGAAAGAATAGAACGCGGTAACGAACACACCGGCGACGACCGCGAAATACGCGAAGCTCGAACCTGGGATGTTAGTCAGTTGCACCGCCTCGATGATGCTGTCCTTCGAATAGAAACCTGAGAAGAACGGCGTACCGATCAGCGCAAGTGAGCCTATCAATGAGGTGATCCAAGTGATCGGCATGTACTTACGCAAGCCACCCATGTTGCGGATGTCCTGATCGTGATGCATCGCAATGATGACCGAACCAGCAGCCAAGAACAGCAAAGCTTTGAAGAAAGCGTGCGTCATCAAGTGGAAGATCGCGCCCGTGTACATCGAGGCGCCCAACGCTACAGTCATGTAGCCGAGTTGTGACAAAGTCGAGTACGCGACAACACGTTTGATATCGTTCTGAATGATGCCCAAGAAACCCATGAACAAGGCCGTGATCGCACCGATGACCAACACGAACGAAAGTGCTGCATCGGACATCTCGAACAAGGGCGACATACGCGCCACCATGAAGATTCCGGCTGTCACCATGGTCGCCGCATGGATCAATGCAGAGATCGGAGTCGGACCTTCCATTGAGTCGGGCAGCCACACATGCAAGGGGAACTGCGCGCTCTTACCCATCGCACCGATAAATAACAAGATGCAGATCGCCGTGATCAGATTCCAAGACACGCCGGGAATAGGCGCTAGATCGTTAGCATAGTTGTGGGCATTGGCGAACACGGTCTGGTAGTCCAGCGTGCCGAACACCATCAACACCAGCGCAATACCCAACAAGAAGCCAAAGTCACCTACACGATTGACCAAGAAGGCTTTGAGGTTGGCATAGATGGCTGTCGGCTTGGTGTACCAGAAACCGATGAGCAGATAGGAAACCAAACCCACCGCTTCCCAACCGAAGAACAGTTGCATGAAGTTGTTTGCCATCACCAACATCAACATGGAGAAGGTGAACAAAGAGATGTAGCTGAAGAAACGCTGATAACCTGGATCTTCTTCCATGTAGCCGATGGTGTAGATGTGAACCATCAAGGAGACGAAGGTGACGACCAACATCATCGTCACGGTCAACTTGTCGATCAAGAATCCTACTTGAAAACTGGTGTCGCCCGAAGTCAGCCAGGTATAGATAGGGCCGTTGAAGGTATTTCCCGCCAACACATCATTGAAGATCGCCAGGGATGCAAAGAATGACACTGCAACCAATGAGATTGTGATGCGATGAGACCAAGTACGTCCCAGCACCTTGCCAAACAGACCTGCGGCGATGGCACCCAGCAATGGCGCCAGAGGAACGATCAGATACAGACTATGCATATCCATGTGCATCAACCTTTCAAAGTACCTAGATCATCCACGTTGATCGTACGCAGATTGCGGAACAAAACCACGAGGATCGCTAGGCCGATCGCCGCTTCGGCAGCAGCTACGGTCAGGATGAAGAAGACGAATACTTGGCCCGCGGCATCATTCAGATAATGCGAGAAGGCGATGAAGTTGGTGTTCACCGCCAACAGCATCAACTCGATCGCCATCAACAGAACGATCAGGTTCTTACGATTAAGGAAGATACCGACCACGCTGATCGCGAAAAGAATCGCTCCCAACACCAGATAATGCGACAGGCTCAATTGCAACATGGCGTCCCCTTATTTGGCAGCGTGAGCACTTGACTCACCCGCATCTTGTTTTTTAACGGCCGGCATCGAAACGATGCGTACGCGGTCATTACGTTTCACGTTCACTTGCTTACTGATGTCTTGTGTCTTGGTGTCACGACGGCGACGGAAGGTGAGCGCGATCGCTGCGACCATCGCGACCAACAACAACACGGCGGCCAATTCGAATGGATAGACGTAATCGGTGTAGATCAAGCGACCCAATTCTTTGGTGTTGCTGTAATCAGCCGCATGCTTGACGGCAGTCATGCCCGCACCTGTAGACTTATCACCCAACACGTAGACCATCTGCACCCCAATCAGGGCGGCCAACATGGCTCCGACCGGCAACCACTGCCAGAACCCTTTACGCAGTTGCTCGAGATTGATGTCCAGCATCATCACGACGAAGAGGAACAACACCATCACCGCGCCTACGTAGACCAACACCAAGGTGATGGCGAGGAACTCGGCTTCCAACAACAACCAGATACCGGCGCTGCTGACGAAGGCCAATACTAGGAACAGCACGGCGTGCAAGGGGTTGCGCGCTGTGATGACGCGTAAGGCCGCGAACACGGTCACTGCTGCGAACAAGTAGAACAAGATGGTTTCAAAGTTCATGTGGCGTCCTCTATTTACCGATACTTGGCATCGGCGGCACGGTCTTTGGCAATCTGCTCTTCGTGCTTATCGCCTACGGCCAACAACATCTCTTTGGTGTAATACAAGTCGCCGCGCTTCTCGCCGTGATATTCGAATATGCGCGTCTCGACGATGGCGTCGACTGGACAGGACTCTTCACAGAATCCACAGAAGATACATTTGGTCAGATCAATGTCGTACTGGGTCGTACGGCGCGAACCATCGGCACGCTCAGCCACTTCGATCTTGATCGCCAGTGCAGGGCAAACGGCTTCGCACAACTTACAGGCGATGCAACGTTCTTCGCCATTGGCATAACGACGTTGCGCATGCAGACCACGGAAACGGAAGCTCTGCGGTGTCTTCTCTTCTGGGTACTCGACAGTGATGTGGCGTGCAAAGAAATACTTACCCGTCACCGACATGCCTTTGAGCAATTCCAGTAGTAGGAAACTCTTGAAGAATTTGATTAGTTTATTCATGGTTTGTCCCTAAATATCCTGTCCTTGACCGCTTACCACAGCCAATAGGGAGTCTGCATCCACGCCGCGACCACCACGACCCAGATCAGTGTGAGCGGAATGAATACCTTCCAACCCAGACGCATCAACTGGTCATAACGATAACGTGGGAAGGTGGCTCGGAACCACAGGAAGATGAACAGCATGACGGACATCTTGCCCAGCATCCAGATCAATCCGGGTATCGCATCGGTCAACTCACCAAGAACGGGCCATCCATGGAATGGATTGAGCCAACCACCCAAGAACATCACTGATGTCATCGCAGCGATCAGGATCATGTTGGCGTATTCCGCCAAGAAGAAGATGGCGAAGCCCATGCCAGAATATTCAACGTGGAAACCCGCGACGATCTCGGACTCGCCCTCTGCCAAGTCGAATGGTGCACGGTTAGTCTCAGCCACACCTGCGATGAAATACACCACAAACATCGGGAACAGCGGTATCCAGTACCAACCCAGCATGCCCGCATGGTGCGATTGGCCACGCACGATCTCGCCCAGATTCATGCTCTGGGCGGCGAGCAACACGCACACCAGCGCGAAGCCCATCGCCAGCTCGTATGAAACGATCTGTGCTGCAGAGCGCAACGCACCCAAGAATGCATATTTAGAATTGGACGCCCAACCCGCGATGATGATGCCGTACACGCCCAACGAAGTCATTGCCAGCAGATACAGTATGCCCGCATTCACATCCGCCAGCGCACCACCATCGAAGAATGGCACCACCGCCCATGCTGCCAAAGCGGGAGCTAATGCCAAGATCGGCGCAGCAACGAAAAGGAATTTATTCGACCCGGTCGGAATGATGAATTCTTTGGTCAGCAACTTGAGACCATCGGCAACGGGTTGCAGCAATCCCCAATAACCCACACGGTTCGGTCCTGGACGGATCTGCATGAACCCCAGCACCTTGCGTTCTGCCAAGGTCAGGTAAGCCACCCCGCCCATGATCGGCAAGATGATGACCATGATTTTGATGGCGGTCCAAACTGGGAGCCACACAGGTCCTAGCAGGTCCTGCCCCAGCAATTGTAAAGTTTGTAGCAGCTCCATCATGCGCGCTCCACTGTGATCGTTCCGAACATCGCACCCAGTGCTGCGGTCGCTGAATGACCTGCCGCGATTCGCACCACGCCCTTGGGCAACTTATCGTCGGCACGGCACGCCAGTTTGACGCTGCCTGAGCCTTGGCTGACTTTGACGTTCATGCCAGATTTCACACCGATGTTGTTCAACTCTTCGCTATGCATCCAGACTTGCGGGGTCGCAGCATCAGCAGTCGCCTGCAAAGGCGCCGAGCGACGCACGACAGCATCCGTCATATAGATAGGCACATCGCTCACGCGCTGCAGACCCGCTGCAGACGCTTCAACTTTTACTTCGATACCAGTGATGGCATTGTTCAATTTGGTCGACACGTCCACACCGTTGAGTGCTTCATCACGAACAGCCTCGGAGGTGTCGAAATCAAATCCATCAACCTTGAGCAGATTGCCCAACACACGCAACACTTTCCAAGCTGGACGCGCCTCACCCAAAGGTTTCACTGCGCCCTTGAAGCTTTGTACGCGACCTTCAGTGCTGATGAAGGTGCCTGAAGTCTCGGTGAACGGTGCGACTGGCAACAACACGTCGGCGTAATCCAGCGCCTTGTTCTTGTAGGCAGACAACACGATGACGGTATCAGCAGACTGCAACGCGGCCATCGCTTGTTGTGGGTTGGCATAATCCAACTCTGCTTCGACGTTCAACAACACATAGGCTTTACGAGGTGATGCCATCATCGATGCTGCATTCAACCCCTTAGCACCAGGGATGGCTTGGGCGATATAACCACCGACGCTATTCGCAGCTTCTCCCAAGAAACCGAACTTGCCGTGAGTCGCGGTCGCGATCTGTTGCGCCAATGTCTGAATCTGAGCCGCTTGAGGATGTTGTTGTGCGAAGTTACCCAGCAACACCGCGACGCGTTCACCGCTGCTCAAGCTTCCAGCGATACCTTCGGTTTGTTTTGCCGCAACAGCTTGTGCCACTTGCGACAATGTATTCACCAGTGCATCGGGAGCAACGATAGTCTTCTGAGCAACGTGCATCTGTTGATCGTCATCAGCAGAATGGATCAGGCTGACTTGCAGCCCTTTTTTCACTGCTTGTCGGATACGAGCAGCCAGCACAGGATGGTCCTTGCGTAGGAAGCTCCCAACGATCAGCAAGCGATCGGCACGACTGATATCTGCGACCGACAATCCCAACCAAGGGGCGCCTTGTTGTTTTCCATCAGCACTAAAGTCGGACTGACGCAAACGGAAATCGACGTTGTCGCTGCCCATGCCGCGCATGAGTTTTTGCAGCAGATACATCTCTTCCAAGGTAGAGCCACCTGTAGCCAATGCACCGAGCTGTTCAGCCCCTGCACCATTCGCGATGTGACGCAAACCGTTCGCCGCATATTCAAGGGCGACTTGCCATTCGACTTCTTGCCACTTGCCGTCTTGTTTGATCATCGGCTTGGTCAAGCGATCTGCTGTGTTCAGCCCTTCATAGGCGAAACGATCTTTGTCCGACAACCAGCATTCGTTGATGTCTTCGTTATCGATAGGGAGGACACGCAACACTTGATTGTTCTTGGTATGCACCGCCAGATTGGAACCTAGACTGTCATGTGCGCTGATTGAGCGACGACGCGACAATTCCCATGAGCGTGCTTTGTAGCGGAAAGGTTTGCTCGTGAGTGCGCCGACTGGGCACAGGTCGATCATGTTTCCTGACAGTTCGGAATCGACCGTGCCTGAAACAAAGGACATGATCTCGGCATGTTCGGTGCGGAAGGCTTGTCCCAACTCCATCTTGCCTCCGATCTCTTGCCCGAAACGCACACAACGGGTGCAGTTGATGCAACGACTCATCTCTTCGGCCGAAACCAAAGGGCCGATGTCTTTGCTCAACACCATGCGTTTCTCTTCTTGATAGCGCGAATGACCGCCACCATAGCCGACGGACATATCTTGCAACATGCACTCACCGCCTTGGTCGCAGATAGGGCAATCCAAGGGATGGTTGATGAGCAGGAATTCCATCACGCCCTTTTGCGCCTTCACGGCTTGGTCGGAATGCGTGAATACCTTCATGCCTTCTGTAACGGGTGTCGCGCACGCTGGCAAAGGCTTAGGAGCCTTCTCCACTTGCACCAGACACATACGGCAGTTGGCCGCGATAGACAGTTTCTTGTGGTAGCAGAAATGCGGAATGGCGATGCCGGCTTTATGCGCGGCCTCGATCACGGTTGAACCGTTTTCCGTTTCAATGTGCTTGCCGTCAATTTCAATGTTGATCATTGCTCACCCGTCCGTCAGCCTTATACCAAGCAGCGTTTATGCTCGATGTGATATTCGAATTCTTTGCGGTAATGTTTCAGCATGCCTTGTACTGGCCACGCCGCCGCATCTCCCAGTGCACAGATGGTGCGTCCTGCGATGTTGTCACATAGATCCAACAGCAGATCGAGATCCTCTGGTCTGCCCTCACCCTTCTCGATGCGATGCACGATTCGATACAACCAGCCCGTGCCTTCACGGCAAGGCGTGCATTGGCCACACGATTCTTCATGATAGAAATAAGCCAAGCGCTCGAGTGCACGCACCATGCAGGTGGTGTCATCCATCACGATGACCGCACCGGAACCCAGATACGAACCCGCTTTTTGCAAGGAGTCGTAGTCCATGTTCGCTTCCATGATGATCTCGGCTGGTAACACGGGCATGGAAGACCCACCAGGGATGACCGCCTTGAGTTTGTGACCGTGACGCACGCCACCTGCCATCTCCAACAACTTGGAGAAAGGCGTACCCATAGGCACTTCAAAGTTGCCCGGATTGTTCACATGACCAGAGACGGAGAACAATTTGAAACCACCGCTGTTAGGCACGCCGATGTCTGCAAAATTCTTACCGCCTTTAGCGATGATGTAAGGGATGCTGGCTAAAGTCTCAGTATTATTGATGGTGGTTGGCTTGCCATACAAACCGAAGCTAGCAGGGAAAGGTGGCTTGAAGCGTGGCTGACCTTTCTTGCCTTCGATCGATTCCAGCAGTGCCGTCTCTTCACCACAGACGTACGCGCCATAACCTAAGTGGTTGTGCAGATCGAATTCCAGATCGGAACCCAAGATGCCTTTGCCCAGATAACCCGCTTTGCGCGCATCTTCACAGGCCGCCTCCATGACTTCGTAAGCCTCGAAGATCTCACCATGGATGTAGTTGTATCCCGTCTTCGCACCGATGGTATAGGCCGCTATCGCCATCCCCTCGATCAGTGCGTGGGGATTGAAACGCAAGATGTCCCAATCCTTGCAGGTACCTGGCTCGCCTTCATCCGAGTTACAAACGATGTATTTGTCGCCCTGGTAATTGCGTGGCATGAAGCTCCACTTCAAGCCTGTTGGGAAACCCGCACCGCCACGACCACGCAGACCAGAAGCTTTCACTTCGGCAATGATCGCTTCAGGGGACATCTTCTCCGTCAACACTTTGCGCAATGCCTGATAGCCACCCGCCTTGACGTAATTATCCAGATTAGCCATGCCGTCTGCAGCGGTTACAAGAAGGATAGGTTTGCTCATGCTTTCCCCCCTTCCAGATCAGCCAATATCTTGTCGATCTTTGCTGTCGTTAGTTTGCCGCACATCTTTTTATTGTTCAGCGTCAACAAGGGGGCATCGATACACGCGCCCATGCACTCCCCTTCGCGCAAACCGAACTTGCCGTCAGCCGTCACTTCACCCATCCTAATGCCCAGCTTCTTCTCGAGATAGGAGACCGTATCGCCAGAACCGCACAAGGTGCAAGACAGATTTGTACATACTGTCAACGTATGCTTCCCCATCGGCTTCAGGTTGTACATGTGATAGAAGGTGGCGACTTCGTACACTGCCATCTGCTGCATCCCTAGGTAAGCGGCGACATCTGACATATCTTCAGGTGTGATCACACCCTTCTCATCTTGCACGAAACGCAACGCTGCCATCACAGCAGATTGGCGTTGGTCAGCGGGATATTTCTTCAGCTCTTTGTCGATGAGCGTTGTGACTTGTTGGGATAACATCAGCGGTCTATCTCCCCGAAAACGATGTCTTGTGTGCCGATGATGGCAACCACATCAGCGATCATGTGTCCGCGCGCCATCTCATCCAGCCCCGCCAGATGCGGGAAGCCTGGTGCGCGGATCTTCATACGATATGGCTTGTTCGCTCCATCCGATACCAGATAGATCCCAAACTCACCTTTGGGATGCTCCACAGCGGCATAAGCCTCACCTGCTGGTACTTGGAAGCCCTCAGTGAACAGCTTGAAGTGATGGATCAACTCTTCCATGTTCTGCTTCATTGATTCACGCTTGGGCGGAACGAACTTCACACTGTCCGCGATCACTGGTCCGGGGTTCTTGCGCAACCATTCGATACATTGCTTGATGATGCGATTGGATTGGCGCATCTCTTCGATACGCACTAGGTAACGATCGTAGCAATCGCCCTCGACACCGACGGGGATATCGAAATCCAAGCGATCATAAACTTCGTAAGGTTGCTTCTTACGCAGATCCCACACCACGCCGGATCCGCGCAACATCGGGCCTGTGAAGCCCATCGCCATCGCACGCTCAGGGGTCACGACACCGATACCCACTGTACGCTGTTTCCAGATACGGTTGTCAGTCAGCAAGGTCTCGTATTCGTCCACATAACCTGGGAAACGATTAGTGAAGTCATCCAAGAAATCCAGCACGGAACCTTGGCGGTTCTCGTTCATGCGTTTCACATCGGCCGCACTACGGATCTTGTTAGGTTGGTACTGAGGCATCGTATCTGGAAGATCACGATAGACACCACCTGGGCGATAGTAAGCGGCATGCATACGTGCACCAGAAACAGCTTCGTACACGTCGAACAAGTCTTCACGCTCGCGGAATGTGTAGAAGAACATGGTCATCGCACCTAAGTCGATACCCGAAGCGCCCAGCCACAACAGATGATTCAAGATACGCGTGATCTCATCAAACATCACGCGTATGTATTGAGCGCGAAGCGGCACTTGGATACCCGCCATCTTTTCGATCGCCATCACATAAGCATGTTCATTGACCATCATGGACACATAGTCCAAGCGATCCATGTAAGGGACTGACTGCAAGTAAGTCTTATGCTCGGCTAATTTCTCGGTCGCTCGGTGCAGCAACCCGATGTGCGGATCGGCACGTTCCACCACTTCACCATCCAACTCCAGCACCAAGCGCAATACGCCGTGCGCAGCAGGATGCTGTGGACCAAAGTTCATCGTGTAATTTTTAATTTCCGCCATAACGAGCTTTCTCTACGCGATTAGTGACGTCCAAAATTCTCTTCACGCAGCGAACGCGGTGTGACTTCGCGCGGCTCGATCGAGACGGGTTCATAGATCACACGTTGCTGTGCTGCGTCGTAACGCATCTCAACAGTGCCCGATAAAGGGAAGTCCTTGCGGAATGGATTGCCGACGAATCCATAGTCAGTCAAGATACGGCGCAAGTCTGGATGGCCCACGAAGATGATGCCGTAAAGATCGAAAGCTTCACGCTCGTACCAGTTAGCAGCCGACCAAACACCAATCACCGAATCAAGCATCGGCATCTCATCATCTTCAGCGAAGACGCGCACACGCAAACGGATGTTGTGCGTGATCGACAGTAGATGATAGATCGCAGCGAATCTTGAACCAGCACGATCTTTATCGACCAGATATTTCCCGCCATCGGAAGTCTCACTTCCATAGGTCGAGTAATCGATACCGCATACATCAATCAATTCTTCAAAACTGAATTCAGCATCGTTACGCAAACGAGTGAACACGCTCAGCATGTCCGTAGCTTTGACCACTAGGGTCAATTCACCCAACTTCTCTTCCAAACTCACGACCTTATCGGCAAACGCCTCGGTCAGATTGGAACTTAGTATGTTCAGATCTGTGGACATAGTCTTTAGCGCGCGATGGTATTGGTGCGTTTGATCTTGTTCTGCAACTGGATGACACCGTAGAGCAACGCTTCGGCAGTTGGAGGACAACCCGGAACATAGATATCGACTGGAACGATACGGTCGCAGCCACGCACTACAGAGTAGGAATAGTGATAGTAACCACCACCATTGGCACAAGATCCCATCGAAATAACCCAGCGCGGCTCTGCCATCTGGTCATATACCTTACGCAAAGCAGGTGCCATCTTGTTACACAGCGTACCCGCTACGATCATCACGTCAGATTGACGTGGGCTAGGGCGAAAAGCACCCGCTCCGAAACGATCCAAGTCATAGCGCGCCAACGCCAAGTGCATCATCTCAACTGCACAGCACGCCAGACCGAACGTCATCGGCCACAAAGAACCTGTCCGCGCATAATTGATGATGGTGTCGGCAGTCGTAGTGACGACGCCTTTTTCCAAAATGCCTTCTATTCCCATTCCAAGGCCCCTTTCATCCATTCGTAGATAAAACCAACCACAAGGATGGCCAAGAAGACCATCATGGAAACAAAACCAAAGGTGCCGATCTCCTTAAGGACGATCGCCCAAGGGAAGAGGAATGCGATCTCAAGATCGAACAGGATGAACAGGATTGCAACAAGATAGAAACGCACATCGAACTTCATGCGCGCGTCCTCAAAGGCTTCGAAACCACACTCGTAAGGTGACAGCTTCTTCTCATCCGGACGATTAGGGCCGACCAACATCCCCAATACGATGGGAGCGATGCCCATCACCAATGCGATGCCAATGAACAACAGAACTGGAAAGTAATTCTCTAACATATTTGAGTTCCCCCTCCCTTTGAAGGCTCGCAATATCAACTTACTTACTTTATTCGTTCGACCTTCGCCTGTCCGGCCTTGGTTCTTATTTGTAGTTTGGTGCGGGGCAAGGGACTCGAACCCTCACGTCCTTTCGGACACAGCCACCTCAAGGCTGCGCGTCTACCAATTCCGCCAACTCCGCATGATTCTTCTATTACTTCGGTATTTCTTTTGCCTTGGAATCAGACGTGTCAACCACTACTGGCGCATCCTTCTGGATAGCATTGACATCAACTCTATCCATCACACCAGCGGATTGCTGCGGCTGGGAATAAAGGTAGGTCAGCGACAAACTGGTGACAAAGAAAACTGCCGCAGCGTATTTGGTGCTACGACTCAAAAAATTAGCTGAACCGCTGGATCCAAAAAGACTACCCGCCGAACCGGTACCGAAGGCTGCGCCCATATCGGCGCCTTTACCATGCTGGATCAGAACCAAGCCAACCAAGACGACAGCTGTGATGATATGCACTACCCAAACTATTGTTTCCACACTCGACTCCAACCACTAAAAATTATTGCGCAGCGCGACAGATCGCCACGAACTCTTCGGCCACCAATGAGGCGCCGCCAATCAAACCACCATCTATATCCGGCTGAGATAACAATTCTGCCGCATTCCCTGGCTTCATGCTTCCACCGTAAAGAATTCGCAATCCTTGAGCAACTGCTACATCCAACTGAGCGACGCGCTGACGAATGAATGCATGCACTGCCTGGGCTTGCTCAGGAGTCGCCGTCTTGCCAGTTCCAATCGCCCAAACGGGCTCATAAGCGATGACCGATTTGGCTACCGCCTGCGCACCCACATGATTAAGGATGACCTCCAATTGACGTGCGACCACTTGCTCAGTCACACCGCTCTCGCGTTCAGCTAATGTTTCACCAACACAGAAGATCGGCGTCAACCCAGCTTTGATGGCTGTATCGAACTTAGTCGCTGCGATATCGTTGCTCTCATGAAATAGGGCACGACGCTCTGAGTGCCCGATGATGACATACCGACAACCAAAATCGACCAACATGCCGGCTGCAACTGCGCCCGTAAAGGCACCCTGCTCGTTTTGACTCACATTCTGAGCGCCCCAAGCGATGTTACTTCCCTGCAACATTGATTGAGCTTGTGCCAAATATGGATATGGTACGCAGACACCATAATCAGCATTGCGCAACTCACGGACTCCACTGAGCACACCTTCCAGCAACGCCTTGTTGCGTGCCAGATTGCCGTACATCTTCCAGTTCCCCACCACTAACTTGCGACGCATTTGGTTTCTTTTTATACGTTTTGAGGTCTGAGATAGTAACGACGAAACGCATCTCGGTCAATCCGACACTTCGCCACCCCACAAGGAATGGTTGAGCGAAACGACCGGCTATTGGGGAATTCACAGTGTGTGTAATAATTACGTAACAATCATCGAATAGGATGCGACCCGCTTCCTGACAGGGGGAACCAAAGTCAGGCAACCACAAGAATTATTGAGAGATGAACAAGATGAACAGACTCCTACGCGTCGCTGTATTCACTACAGCATTGACATTATCTAACGCCGTATTGGCGACGAACATCACTGGCGCCGGCGCAACCTTCCCTTACCCAATCTATGCAAAATGGGCTGAAGCCTACAAAGCTAAGACGGGTTCCGGCATGAATTACCAATCCATCGGCTCGGGTGGCGGCATCAAACAGATTCAAGCAAAGACCGTCGATTTTGGCGCCTCTGACGCACCTTTGAAACCCGAAGAGCTTACAAAAAGTGGTCTCACTCAATTCCCAACCGTCATCGGTGGTGTCGTCCCCGTGGTCAACCTTGAAGGTATCGCACTCGGCACCCTAAAACTTGAGAGCCAAGTCCTTGCCGACATCTATCAAGGAAAGATCACTAAATGGAATGATGCTCGCATCGCCGCCACCAACTCAGGTCTGGCACTCCCAGATAAAACGATCACTGTCGTTCACCGTGCGGATGGCTCCGGCACGACCTTCATCTTCACCACCTACCTTTCTCAGGTGAGCCCGTCTTGGAAATCCGAGGTGGGCGCGGATAAGGCGGTGAAGTGGCCAGCCGGCACTGGCGGCAAGGGCAACGAAGGGGTCGCCTCTTTCGTGCAAACGATCAAGAATTCCATTGGTTATGTCGAATACGCCTATGCGCTTCAGAACAAGATGAACTTCGTACAGTTGAAGAACCGCGATGGCCAATTCGTCGCCCCCAATGACGACAGCTTCAAGGCTGCTGCCGCGAATGCCAAATGGGATAAGAACAATGGCTTTTACGAGATTCTGACAAATGAACCGGGTAAGGCTAGCTGGCCCATCACAGGCGCGACCTTTGTGCTGATCCCAAAATCTCCAGAAAAGATCGAGAATGCCAAAGAAGTATTGAGATTCTTCGACTGGGCTTTCGCTAACGGCGACAAGATGGCCTCCGACCTAGACTACGTGCCACTCCCCACCAAATTGAAAGCGACCATCCGTGATGCTTGGAAAGAGCAAGTGAAAGACAGCTCTGGCAATCCGCTGTGGAAGTAAATAGCGCGTTATAAGCTACAATCGCGGGGCGCTTAGCCCCCGCCTTACTATAAAAACCAACGACCAAAAATGCCGAATTTCCTGAGTGAATCGCTACACAAACGACAAACATTGCTTGATGCGTTGTTCCGCAATCTGACACGGCTCGCAGCATTCTCCGTACTTGGCTTGCTCGCCGCAATCATTGCATCCCTCGTGATCGGTAGCATGCCGGCGATCCACGCATTTGGTTTCGGCTTTCTCACCAGCTCTGATTGGGACCCAGTCAACGACCAATACGGCGCGCTGATCCCTATCGTCGGCACACTCATCACATCAGGCATCGCGCTGTTGATCGCGATTCCGGTCAGCTTAGGTATCGCGATATTTCTGACGCAGTTGGCCCCTCTATGGTTACGCCGCCCACTTGGCATCGCGATCGAATTGTTAGCAGGCATTCCCAGCATCATCTATGGCATGTGGGGCTTGTTCGTATTCGCCCCCCTCTTCGCAGACCATGTCGAACCTTGGCTCAACGACCACATTGGCACGTGGCCTATCCTAGGCCCGTTCTTCTCCGGCCCACCGATGGGCATCGGCATGCTCACCGCAGGCATCATCCTAGCCATCATGGTCATTCCATTCATCGCTTCGGTGATGCGGGATGTGTTTGATGTCGTCCCCGCAATGCTTAAAGAATCAGCCTATGGCTTGGGCGCAACCACTTGGGAAGTCATGATGAAAGTCGTTTTACCCTACACCAAGATCGGCGTGGTCGGGGGCATCATGTTAGGACTAGGGAGGGCACTGGGTGAGACGATGGCGGTCACCTTCGTCATCGGCAATGCACATGAGTTGAATAAATCCCTTTTGATGCCGGGTAACAGCATCTCCTCCGCACTAGCGAATGAATTTGCAGAAGCTGTGGGGGAGTTATACACCTCAGCCCTCATCGAGTTGGGCTTGATTCTGTTTTTCATCACCTTCGTGGTACTTTCACTAGCTCGCATCATGTTGCACAAGTTGCAGCAACGTGAAGGACATGGAGCCTAATATGTTCGATCTCTATCTACGCCGTCGTGTCATCAATGCTCTGGGCTTGGGAATCTCCGTGCTCGCCATGATGTTCGGCCTGTTCTGGTTAGGTTGGATATTGTGGACGTTGCTTGAGCATGGCCTGCCTGGCTTGGGTATGCATGTGTTCACGCAGACTACTCCTCCTCCAGGTAGCACAGGCGGATTGATCAATGCCATCTTTGGTAGTGTGATGATGGTAATTATCGCGACATTCATCGGAACCCCTATCGGCATCCTCGCTGGAACGTATCTAGCCGAGTTCGGACAACGCGGCTGGCTCGCTCCTGTCACACGCTTCATCAATGACGTATTGTTATCCGCTCCTTCCATCGTCATCGGCCTCTTCGTGTACGAGGTGTATGTGATCAAAGTCGGACACTTCTCTGGCTGGGGAGGTACGTTGGCGCTCTCCATCTTGGTCATTCCCGTGGTGATCCGCACGACCGAAAACATGCTGCGTCTCATTCCTAATAGCCTGCGCGAGGCTGCCGCCGCATTGGGAACGCCGCAATGGAAGATCATCAACTTCGTCACTTTGCGTGCGGCCCGCGCAGGGATATTGACTGGCGTGTTGCTGGCTGTTGCGCGCATCAGCGGCGAGACCGCCCCACTTCTATTCACAGCGCTGAACAATCAGTTCTGGAGCACTGATATGAATCAACCGATGGCCAACCTACCAGTGGTCATCTTCCAGTTCGCAATGAGCCCCTACGCCGATTGGCAAAGCCTTGCTTGGGCAGGCGCATTACTCATCACAATGAGCGTATTACTCTTGAATATCGTGGCGCGAATCATGTTCCGCCAAACCCCCAATAGTCACTAAGGACGAATAGCAATGACAGCCGAAGCTATCACCACAACACCCAAGTTGATCGTGCGCGATCTCAATTTCTTCTATGGAAAAGAACGCGCACTCAAGGACATCAACCTGACCATCCCTGAAAAGATGGTGACCGCATTCATTGGACCTTCTGGCTGCGGAAAATCAACGTTGCTGCGCTCCTTTAATCGCATGTATCAGCTCTATCCCAATCAACGCGCCACAGGAGAAGTCCTGCTGGATGGACAGAACCTGCTCGATAAGAAACAAGACTTGAACACCCTGCGTGCCAAGATCGGCATGGTGTTCCAAAAACCGACTCCGTTCCCGATGTCCATCTACGACAACATCACGTTCGGTGTGAAGCTCTACGAAAAACTCAATCGCAACGAGATGGACGAGCGCGTGGAGTGGGCACTAAAAAAAGCTGCACTATGGGGCGAAGTCAAAGACAAACTCAATCAGAGCGGAACAAGTCTATCTGGTGGTCAGCAACAACGTCTGTGCATCGCCCGTGCCATCGCGGTGAAGCCGCAAGTGCTACTGCTCGATGAGCCCACTTCCGCGCTAGACCCCATCTCGACCGCGCATATCGAGAAACTGATCGATGAACTGAAGAAGGACTTCACCATCGTCATCGTCACCCACAACATGCAACAGGCCGCACGTATCTCCGACTTCACCGCCTATATGTATCTGGGCGATCTGATCGAGTTCGGAGACACCAGCAGTGTGTTCACCAACCCTAAACGCACAGAAACTGAGGACTACATCACTGGTCGCTTCGGTTAATCTGAAATCTCACCTCAAATGCAAAACGCCGAGCGATGCTCGGCGTTTTGCATTTGAGGACATAAAGTGACTTATACCGCCACTGCTTTGACCACCGAAGCGATCTTCTCCGCACACTGTTTCACCAACGCACCATCTTCCCCCTCGACCATTACACGCAATAACGGCTCTGTGCCTGAGGGGCGCAACAGTACGCGACCTTTTCCATTCAATACCTTTTCAGCCTCATCTGATGCAGCTTTGACCTCTGCATGATCCAGCAACTTTGCCGCCTTACCTGTCACACGAACGTTAATAAGTATCTGCGGATACATCACCAGATCTTGCGCAGCTTCAGCAAGATTTTGCTTGCTAGAACGTAATGCTTCCAAAACTTGCAAAGCGGAGACGATGCCATCGCCGGTACTGTGCTTATCCAAACAGATGATGTGACCTGAATTCTCACCGCCCAGTTGCCAGCCCTTTTGCTGTAGCAACTCCATCACATATCGATCGCCCACCTTGGCGCGTGCGAACGGGATACCCAATCTCTGCATGGCATGTTCAAAGGCAAGATTGGTCATCAGCGTACCCACCATACCGCCCTTCATCGTGCCTTGTGCTTGACGGTGCTTAGCGATGACATAGAGCAATTGGTCGCCGTCATAAAGCTTGCCTTGCGCATCAACCATAATGAGTCGATCGCCATCCCCATCCAATGCCAACCCGATATCCGCATTGTTCTCAACGACCGATTTTTGTAGGTTCTGAGGCTTGGTAGCACCGTATCCGTCATTGATGTTCTTGCCGTTCGGTTGCGCGCCGATGGTGACCACGTCCGCACCCAACTCATGAAATACATGACCTGCGATGTGATAGGTAGCCCCATGCGCGCAGTCCACCACGATCTTCAATCCGCGCAGATTCATATCCGCCGGAAAGGTGCTCTTGCAGAATTCGATGTAACGCCCCACTGCGTCGTCGATTCGCTTCGCCTTACCCAAACCATCGGATGCGTTGGTCTGCATCGGCTTGTCTAATTCACCTTCGATCGCGGTCTCGATCGCATCCGGCAATTTAGTCCCATTGCCTGAGAAGAACTTGATGCCATTGTCTTCAAATGGATTGTGAGAAGCCGAGATCACTACGCCCGCCTGCAAACGCAAGGCTCGAGTGAGGTAGGCCACCGCCGGTGTCGGTATCGGACCAGCCAGATAGACATCGATGCCTGCAGCGATCAATCCTGCCTCCAACGCCGATTCCAACATATAGCCTGAGATCCGCGTGTCCTTACCGATGAGCACTCCTGGGCGCTCACCTTGAGTATGTTCAGCACTCGCCAGCACCTTGCCAGCCGCATAACCCAAATGCATCACGAACTGCGGCGTAATGGGATGGTCGCCCACACGACCACGCACGCCATCTGTCCCGAAATATTTTCTGCTCATCGTCTTTCCTCTTTCACTGCTTGCAAAATCTTCAACGCATCGATTGTCTCTCGCACGTCATGCACTCGCACGATGGATGCACCACGCTGTACGGCCATCATCGCCGCAGCGACACTTGCCACCAATCGATCATCGACATCACGCCCCGTGATCGCCCCCAACATGGATTTGCGCGACAACCCTGCCAAGATCGGCACACCAAAAGCATTCAACGCATCCAGATTCCTCAATAGTTCGAGATTATGCTCGATCGTCTTGCCGAACCCGAAACCAGGATCGATGATGATACGCTCGCGTGCCACGCCAGCCACCTCAAGGGCAGTGATACGCTCCCGTAAGAACCCCCCCACCTCTGCCATCACATTTTGATAGACAGGCCTCTGCTGCATCGTATCGGGGCTTCCCTGCTTGTGCATCAAGCACACCGCCGCATCGCCACCCAAGACTGCATCGATCGCACCTTCAGACTGCAATGCATTCACATCATTCACCATGCTCGCTCCCGCCGCCAGTGCGGCTCGCATCACGGAAGGTTTGTAGGTATCGATAGAGATCGGGATTGGCATGTCACGCAATCCTTCTATCACAGGCAACACTCTATCCAGCTCTTCCTGCTCACCGACCATCGCAGCACCAGGACGTGTCGATTCGCCACCGACATCTAGGATGTCGACCCCTTCCGAGATCAATCTCCGCGCATGGACGATAGCCGCTTGAGTCGAAGCATGACGCCCCCCGTCAGAGAAGGAATCCGGCGTGACGTTGACGATGCCCATCACAAGTGGGCGAGAAAGATCGAATTGGAATTTTCCGCAATGGAACATAATGAAACGGGGACCGAAGCCCCCGTGTTGGATCAAACGTTTTCAGCAGGTTGCTCGGCCACCGGCGTCACTGGCGTGTCGTCCTTTGGTGGCTCAGTCGCCTTGATGCTCTGACTAGGCTTAGGCTCACGTGGCGGTTTTCCAGACATGATGTCATCGATCTGGTCGGCATCGATGGTCTCCCACTCCAACAAAGCTTTGGTCATCGCCTCCATCTTGTCGCGATTCTCTTCAATGAGCTTTCTGGCCAAAGCATATTGCTCATCAAGGATGCGACGGATCTCGGCATCCACCTTTTGCATCGTCGTCTCGGAGATGTTCTTGTGCGTCGTGACGGAACGACCTAGGAACACTTCTCCTTCGTTCTCGCCGTACACCATCGTGCCCAGTGCTTCTGACATACCCCATTGGGTGACCATCTTGCGCGCCATATCGGTGGCACGTTCAAAGTCGTTGGATGCACCCGTGGTCATCTGCCCCATGAATATCTCTTCCGCGATACGACCACCGAACAGCACAGCGATGGTGGAAAGGATACGCACCTTATCCATACTGTAACGATCTTCCGAAGGTAGCTGCATGGTCAATCCCAATGCGCGACCACGCGGGATGATGGTGACTTTATGGACTGGATCCGTCTTGGGCATCAAGCGCGCAACTAATGCGTGACCCGATTCGTGGTACGCCGTATTGCGACGCTCTTCCTCTGGCATCACCATGGAACGGCGTTCAGCCCCCATGAATATCTTGTCTTTTGCGGCTTCGAAATCATCCATCTCAACAAAGCGCTTACCGCGTCGTGCTGCGAACAACGCTGCCTCGTTCACCAGATTGGCCAAGTCCGCACCAGACATGCCGGGCGTACCACGTGCCAATACGTTGGCGTTCACATCGGGTGCACACGGCACTTTGCGCATATGCACCATCAGGATCTGCTCACGACCACGAATGTCTGGCAAAGGTACGACCACTTGGCGGTCAAAACGTCCAGGACGCAACAGCGCAGCATCCAACACGTCAGGACGATTGGTCGCTGCAATCACGATCACACCGCTCGCGCCTTCGAATCCATCCATCTCGACCAACAAGGCATTCAATGTTTGTTCGCGTTCGTCGTTACCACCACCCAAGCCTGCGCCACGCTGACGACCTACCGCATCGATCTCATCGATGAAGATGATGCAAGGGGCGTGCTTCTTCGCCTGCTCAAACATATCGCGCACACGTGCCGCGCCGACACCGACGAACATCTCCACGAAGTCAGAACCCGAGATGGAGAAGAACGGCACCTTAGCCTCGCCCGCGATGGCTTTGGCCAGCAAAGTCTTACCGGTACCTGGGCTACCCACCATCAACACGCCTCTAGGAATACGGCCGCCCAAATTCTGGAACTTGGTCGGATCGCGCAGGAAATCGACCAACTCAGAGACTTCTTCTTTAGCTTCATCGCAACCCGCGACATCTGCGAACGTCACACGCTCCTTGGCTTCATCCAACATGCGTGCCTTGCTCTTGCCGAACGAGAACGCACCACCTTTGCCGCCACCTTGCATCTGACGCATGAAGAATATCCATACGCCGATCAGCAGCAGCATGGGGAACCAAGAGATGAACACTTGGCTGAGGAAACTTTGCTCTTCTTCTGGCTTGGCTTCGACCTTCACACCATTTTTAAGCAGATCAGAGACCAACCAGATGTCGCTAGGGGCGAATGTGGTGATGCGCTTACCATCAGTGGTAGTCGCCTTCAAAGTACGGCCTTCGATGACCACTTTGTCTACGTGACCAGCCCGCACCTCATCCAAGAATTGCGAATAATCCAACTGCACCTGCGCCGTCGATTGTTGACGTGCGTTGAATTGGTTGAATACGGTCATCAGCACCAAAGCTACGACCATCCAGATTCCGACACTCTTGAATAGATTGTTCACACTTGCTCCTTACCGAGCGAAAAACGAAGTTGCATTAGACACTGTCCGTGCTTATTTCTCAAGCTTGCCCAGACCGACCAGATACTGTTCACTGCTGCGATCACGCGAGGCTTTCGGCTTACGCGTGACCACTTTCTCAAAGTGGCCTCGTGCCAACTTCAGATAGTCCTCGAACCCGACACCTTGGAATATCTTCACCACGAACGAACCGCCGGGGGCGAGATGTTTAGCGGCAAAATCCAAAGCTAACTCAGCCAGATACATCGAACGCGCCTGATCCGCAGAACCTACGCCACTGATATTGGGGGCCATATCCGACATTACAAGACCAATCTGACGTCCGTCCAGCATCTTTTCGAGCTGAGCCAAGACGCTGTCTTCACGAAAATCGCCTTGGATGAACTCGACTCGAGGAAGCGGATGCAAAGGAAGCAGATCCAACGCGATGATGCGACCATGCATACCCATCTTCTTGGCAACCACCTGACACCAGCCCCCTGGCGTGGCGCCAAGGTCGACCACCACCATGCCGGGCTTGATCAGATTGTCGCGCTCGTCCAACTCCATCAGCTTATAGGCGGCACGCGAACGGTAACCTTCCTTCTGTGCACGCTGCACGTAAGGGTCGTTCACATGCTCTTGCATCCATTGTTTGCTGGTTTTAGTAGCCTTCATCGTTTAGAATCCGCGCCTTAATTGAAGGAATGCCATGTTGAACCTCTCCGTATCCCAGCGCCTCGAACTCAAAGGTCGCGCCCACGCTCTCAAACCCATCGTCATCATCGGCAACGCCGGTCTGACACCCTCCGTGCTGGACGAGATCGAGCGTACCCTTAAAAGCCACGACTTGCTGAAGGTTCGTGTGATGAATGATGACCGCGAAGTGCGCGCCACCATGCTGACTGAGATCTGCGAAGTACTGAATGCAGGGCCTGTGCAACATATCGGCAAGATATTGGTGATCTATCGCCCGCTTGCCGTCGCTATCGCCAAAGCACCTAAGAGACGCTCAGGCAAAGCACTCACCAAGAAGCAGTTGGGAAGTCGTACTTAACTAGATATATTGAACTTCGACGACTTCGTACTCACGCACCCCACCCGGTGCTTGCACTTCCGCAACATCACCGCTGGATTTACCGATCAGCGCACGCGCGATAGGTGAACTGATGGATATCTTGCGCTTCTTGATATCCGCTTCATCATCCCCCACGATCTGGTAGGTCACCACGTCGCCATTGTTCACATCTTCCAACACCACGGTCGAACCGAACACACAGCGACCATCCGCATTCAGCGTCTTGGGATCGATGATCTGAGCGCTGCCCAGCTTGAATTCCAGTTCGATGATGCGCCCTTCAACGAAAGATTGTTTTTCCTTGGCTGCTTCGTATTCCGCGTTCTCTGACAGGTCGCCCTGAGCACGCGCTTCCGAGATGGCGTTGATCACTGCAGGACGCTCGACCGTCTTGAGGTTATGCAATTCTTTGCGCAATGTTTCAGCGCCGACGACCGTCAATGGGACCTTACTCATGGGATGCTTCCTTAATTGAATCGACGGTGCAACGACTGCACGTCATAGACTTGCAACTCGGCCAAATGATGCATACCGAGACATGCTGCACGTGCGCCTGATAGGGTCGTGTAATAAGTGACCCGACCTTGCAATGCGGCATTGCGGATGGAATAGGAATCTTTCATCACAGAAGGCTTGCTATCGACCGTGTTCACGATGAGGTTGACGTCACCATTCTTGATCATGTCGACGATGTGAGGTCGTCCTTCTTGCACCTTATTCACAATGGTCACCTCAACACCAGCAGCCGAGATCACAGAGCCGGTACCGCGCGTCGCCAGTATCGTGAAACCCAATTCCTTGAGGGAACGTGCCACTTCGGCCGCACCAGCCTTATCCGCTTCGCGCACGCTGATGAACACCTTACCGCTCTTTGGCAACTTCACGCTGGCAGCGAGTTGTGACTTGACGAAAGCTTCTGCGAAAGTCTCGCCCACGCCCATCACTTCGCCCGTCGATTTCATCTCTGGACCAAGGATGGTGTCGACACCGGGGAACTTGATGAAGGGGAATACCGCTTCTTTCACCGAGTAGTAAGGTGGAATGACCTCTTTGGTCACGCCTTGCGATGCCAAGCTTTGACCCGCCATGCAACGTGCGGCGATCTTCGCCAACGGCACACCTGTCGCTTTGGAAACATAAGGCACGGTGCGTGATGCGCGCGGATTCACTTCCAGCACATAGACCGTCTCGCCTTGGATGGCGAACTGCACGTTCATCAGTCCGACCACGTTGAGTGACTTCGCCATCGCCACCGTCTGGCGACGCAACTCGTCCTGCATCGCAGAGGAAAGAGAGTACGGCGGCAAAGAACAGGCGGAGTCACCCGAGTGCACACCCGCTTCTTCGATGTGCTCCATGATGCCGCCGATGATGACTTGTTTACCATCGGAGACCGCATCCACATCCACTTCGATCGCATCGTTCAAGAAACGGTCGAGCAAGATAGGCATACGCTCTGGATAGGTCTTGGCCAACTCCTCCGCATCACGCATGTAACGTTCTAGATCTGGCTGTGCATGGATAATCTCCATGCCACGTCCGCCCAACACGTTGGAAGGACGCATCACCAGTGGGAAACCGATCTCGGCCGCACCTGATACCGCATCCAACACATTGCTGGCAGTACGATTCGGTGGCTGCTTCAGATCCAATTCGCGCAACATCGCTTGGAAACGCGCGCGATCTTCTGCCATGTCGATCATATCGACCGAAGTGCCGATGATAGGCACGCCGCTCTTGGCCAAACCATGCGCCAACTTCAACGGAGTCTGCCCGCCATACTGCACGATGACGCCGACAGGTTTTTCGACCGCGACCACTTCCAGCACGTCTTCCAATGTCAGTGGCTCGAAGTACAAACGATCCGACGTGTCGTAGTCGGTGGAAACCGTCTCGGGATTGCAGTTGACCATGATGGTCTCGTAGCCGTCTTCGCGCATCGCCAGCGCGGCATGCACGCAGCAATAGTCGAACTCGATACCTTGGCCGATACGGTTCGGACCACCGCCCAGCACCATGATCTTCTTGTTGTTGGTGGGTTGTGATTCGCACTCTTCTTCGTAAGTGGAATACATGTACGCTGTGTTGGTTGAGAACTCAGCCGCGCAGGTATCTACGCGCTTGAACACAGGACGCACTTTCATCGCATGGCGATACGCGCGCACTGCCGCATCATCCGTCCCCAGCAGGGCCGCGATACGCGCATCGGCGAAACCGCTACGCTTCAACGCACGCAGATCATCCGCCGTCAGACTCTCCAGCGTGCGGCCTGTCAATGTCTTTTCCTGACGCAGGATGTCTTCGATCTGCACCAAGAACCATGGATCGATCTTGCTGATATTGAAGACTTCTTCCACGCTCATACCGATACGGAATGCATCACCCACGGCCCAGATACGATCAGGTCCTGGATTACCCATCTCAGCGCAGATCGCTTCACGATCTGTGCATTTGCTGTCCAATCCGTTCACGCCCACTTCCAAACCGCGCAATGCTTTTTGGAACGACTCTTGGAAGGTGCGGCCGATCGCCATCACCTCACCCACCGACTTCATCTGAGTCGTCAGGCGGTCGTTGGCTTGAGGGAATTTCTCGAAGGCGAAACGCGGGATCTTGGTCACCACGTAGTCGATGGTCGGCTCGAACGAGGCAGGTGTCGCACCACCCGTGATGTCGTTCTTCAACTCGTCCAAGGTGTAACCCACAGCCAACTTCGCAGCCACTTTGGCGATCGGGAAGCCAGTTGCTTTTGATGCCAACGCAGATGAACGCGACACGCGCGGGTTCATCTCGATGACCACCATGCGTCCGTCTACCGGATTGATGGAGAACTGTACGTTGCTACCGCCCGTCTCCACACCGATCTCGCGTAGCACGGCCAAGGAAGCGTCGCGCAATATCTGGTATTCCTTGTCGGTCAATGTCTGCGCTGGAGCGACGGTGATCGAGTCGCCGGTATGCACGCCCATCGGGTCCAAGTTCTCGATGGAACAGATGATGATGCAGTTGTCGTTGCGGTCACGCACGACTTCCATCTCGTATTCTTTCCAACCGAGTAGCGATTCTTCGATCAACAACTCTTTGGTTGGTGATGCCTCCAAACCACGCTCGCAGATCTCTACGAACTCTTGACGGTTATAAGCGATACCACCGCCGCTGCCGCCCATGGTGAAGGACGGACGAATGACGGTTGGGAAGCCCATCACCTGCTGCACTTGGAAAGCCTCTTCCATGCTGTGCGCGATAGCCGAACGTGCCGAAGCCAACCCGATACGAGTCATCGCTTGCTTGAATTTCTCGCGATCTTCCGCCATGTCGATGGCATCACGCGATGCACCGATCATCTCGACCTTGTACTTTTCCAACACGCCGTGCTTCGCCAAGTCCAAGGCGCAGTTCAATGCAGTCTGCCCCCCCATCGTAGGCAGGATCGCATCGGGACGTTCCTTGGCGATGATCTTCTCCACCATCTGCCAAGTGATCGGCTCGATGTAGGTCGCGTCTGCCATATTGGGGTCGGTCATGATGGTCGCCGGGTTCGAGTTCACCAGAATGACGCGGTATCCCTCTTCGCGCAGTGCCTTGCAAGCCTGTGCGCCGGAATAGTCGAACTCGCACGCTTGCCCGATGACGATGGGGCCCGCGCCAATGATCAGGATTGATTTGATGTCAGTACGCTTAGCCATTTACTTACCACCCATCATCGCAACGAAGCGATCGAACAAAACATCCACGTCATGCGGCCCGGGACTCGCCTCGGGGTGACCTTGGAAACAGAATGCTGGCTTATCAGTCAGCTCGAAACCTTGCAGTGTGCCGTCGAACAAAGAGATGTGCGTCACACGCGCATTCTTCGGAAGCGTCGCCGCATCCACCGCGAAACCGTGGTTCTGGCTGGTGATCATCACGCGTTTGGTCTGCGTGTCTTGCACCGGATGGTTCGCACCACGATGGCCGAACTTCATCTTCACTGTCTTCGCACCGGAAGCCAGACCCAATATCTGATGTCCCAAACAGATACCGAACAAAGGCATGCCCACTTCAAGGAACTTTTGCGTTGCCGCGATCGCGTAGTCGCATGGCTCAGGATCACCAGGACCGTTCGAGAGGAACACACCATCCGGTTTCAGTGCCAACACATCGGCAGCAGAAGTCTTCGCAGGGACGACCGTGATGCGACAACCGCGCTCGGCCAGCATGCGCAGAATGTTGCGCTTCACGCCAAAGTCATACGCCACCACATGGAATTTCGATTCGGCGATATCACTATAGCCAACGCCCAACTCCCACTCGCGTTGTTTCCACTCGTAAGATTCTTCGCAGGTGACTACTTGCGCTAGATCCATGCCCGCCAAGCCAGCAAAAGCACGTGCCGCAGCCAATGCCGCTTCCACGTTGTCGCCCGTGGCGATGCAACCACTCTGCGCACCCTTGCTACGCAAGATACGCGTCAACTTACGCGTATCGATGCCCGCGATGGCAACGACGTTGTTGGCTTTGAGATATTCAGGTAGAGATTGCGTCGCGCGGAAATTGCTCACCGTCATCGACAGATCACGGATGATGAGGCCGCTGGCGAACACCTGGCGCGACTCTACATCTTCTGGGTTACAACCGACGTTACCGATATGCGAGTAAGTCAGCGTGACGATCTGGCGGCAATAGGACGGGTCAGTCAGGATCTCTTGGTAACCTGTCATCGAGGTGTTGAACACCACCTCGCCGACGCTGCTACCAGAGGCACCGATGGCAGTTCCGCGAAACACTGTCCCATCGGCTAAAACTAGAATGGCAGGACTTGTTTGCGGCACGGCTTACTCCTCGAATCTGGACATAAAGAAGCGGGATAAGCACTTGGCTCGTCCCGCTTTTGGAATGGCGCGCATTATAGCCGAAACGAGGGGCGGCATCAAACCCAAGTACAAGGCAAAGCACCCAACGTATAATGCAGAACCTCTCAACGCCCCCCCTAAAATAATGTTTGAAGTCATCGTATTAGCCATAGCACTCAGTATGGATGCTTTTGCCGTCTCCATCGGCCTCGGCTCAAAGGGCAACATCAAAGGACTGGGCTTGAAAGCCGGACTTTACTTCGGCTCGTTCCAAGCCTTGATGCCCTTCATCGGCTACCTAGGCGGTCGAGGTGTGCTGGGATGGGTGGATGCTTACGCGCACTGGATTGCCTTTGGATTGCTGGTTTTGATCGGCGCGAAGATGGTCTATGAAGGCATGCAAGAAGGTATCGAAGAAGATATCGCCGCCATCACCCACAAGTTGATGCTAGCCCTCGCCGTTGCCACCAGCATCGATGCCATGGCAGCAGGTTTCAGCTTGACGTTGCTCGATGTGGAAGCATGGCTTGCCTGCCTCATCATCGGCATGACGACATTCGCATTCAGTTGGGCGGGGGTGGCGATCGGTAACCGCAGTGGCACATGGCTGGAAAACAAAGCGGAGATATTTGGTGGGGTGGTGCTGATCCTGATCGGCGTGAAGATGCTTTTTATTTGAGTTTTTGCTGCCATAAGCAGCAGAAACAATTCAACTAAAACGCTGCTGAAGGTAGCGTTTTATCTCTTCTGATTCATACATCCACTGTATACCGCCCTGCGCATCGGCGATGCGCAGGCAAGGTGTTTGGATCTTGCCCCCACCCTGCTCCAACTCGGCACGAGAGCTTGGATCATGTTGTGCGTTGCGCAACTCGATGGGCAAAGATAGTCGTGCCATCTCGTGGCGCACCTTGATGCAGAACGGGCAAGTGGGGAAGTGATACAGCGCCAAGTTCGCACAAGCCGTATCCACCTCACGTTGTGCTTCAGCAGTTCGCATCACCCCCTTGGGTACGCCGAATCTGGCCCAGATCAACATGAATGGCATCAACACCAAACGTAGTGTTCTAAAGAATATCCTGAACAGGGTTCGCATCACGACTGACTAAAAACCAATTACTTCAGGCCCAACACATCTTGCATGTCGTACATCCCAGCTTTGTTTTCGCTGAGGAAGCGCGCGGCGCGTAAAGCACCGAGCGCAAAAGTTGCACGGCTGCTGGCTTTGTGAGTGATCTCGATACGTTCGCCGATGCCAGCATAGAGCACGGTGTGGTCGCCAACGATGTCGCCACCGCGTACGGTGGCGAAGCCGATGGTAGATGGATCGCGTTCACCAGTGACACCTTCGCGGCCGTACACAGCCACCTTGGAAAGGTCACGCCCCAATGTCTTAGCGACGACTTCACCCAAGCCCAATGCGGTGCCTGAAGGCGCATCCACCTTGTGACGGTGATGCGCTTCGATGATCTCGATGTCGTAACCTTTATCGAGCACGCGCGATGCGGTCTCTAGCAACTTGAAGATCAGGTTCACGCCGACGCTCATGTTGGGCGCGAACATGATGCCGATATCTTGTGCGCCGGCACCGAGTTGGGCTTTTTGCTGCGCATCCAATCCCGTCGTTCCGACCACCATGTTGACCTTGTGCTTACGGCAGATGGCTAGATTCTGCATGGTGCCTTCTGGGCGAGTGAAATCAATGAGCACGTCTGCGTCTTTCAGTGCAGCCTCGATGTCGGCGCCGATCTTCACGCCGTCGGTGACGACGTTACCCAACAAGGGGCTACCCGCATGCTCCAGTGCTGCGTGCAACACCAAATCATCAGTCGCAGCGACGCACTCCAACAAGACTTTGCCCATACGACCGCCGCAACCGGCGATGACGACTTTGATCTTGCTCATTATTTCTTCTCCTGTGGCGAGATGGCATTCACAGCAAGCGGAGTCGCATCGTCGATACGAGCCAACACTTCTTGCTCGAAGTACAAGGTCAAACGTTGGTTCTCCACCACTATTCCTTGCACTTCTAAACGATAGAGGTAATCCCAACGATCAGCGTGATAGACGTCATTGATGAGCGGTGCGCCCAACAAGGCTTTCACTTGAGCTGGCGTCATCCCCACTTTGATGCGATCACGCATGTCTTGTGTGATGAGATTGCCTTGGCGGATCTCGATCTTGTGCGGCGTGAAGGTCGGCAGGTAATTGGAGAAGTTGCTGCAAGAAGCGAGCAACACGGAAGTAGAGATGATGAGGATGCGCATTTGATGGATAGCTTTCACAGAACAGGCGGCATCATACCTTAAGCGGCGATGCCTAATAACTCGGCGGCATGTTTGCGCGTGGTCTCGGTGATCTTCACCCCGCCCAACATGCGGGCGATTTCCTCCACGCGTTGCTCGCCCTTCAACACTTGGATATGACTGAGCGTGACGCCCGCCTCCACCGCTTTGCTCACTTGCCATTGATGGTCGGCCTGCGCCGCCACTTGCGGCAGATGGGTGACACACAACACTTGATGACGTTTGCCCAGCTGCTTGAGTAGGCTACCGACGATCTCGGCCACGCGGCCGCCGATGCCACTATCCACCTCATCGAATATCAGGGTAGGTACGCTAGCCGCACTGCTCGCCGCGACTTGGATAGCCAAGCTGATACGGGACAGTTCGCCGCCCGAAGCGACCTTTGCCAAGCTGCGCAACGGCGAACCTTGGTTGGCCGCCACTTGCAGCTCGACACTCTCTAGGCCGTGTCCATTACCTTCCGCCAGCGGCAACAAGGCCACAGCGAACTGCCCACCCTGCATCGCGAGCGTCTGCATGGCAGCGGTGATGTCGTCTGAAAGTTTCTTGGCGGCTTTGGTGCGAGAAGCGCTTAGTTTCTTGGCGGCGGCCAGATAGCTCTCACGCGAAGTCGCTTCTTGTTTAGCCAATTCTGCCAAGTCTGCATCGCCGCCCAATTCATCCAAGCGTGCCACGACGATTTCCAGTGCTTGCGGCAAGGCTTCCGGCTTCACGCGATATTTGCGTGCAGCTTCCATCACATCGGCGATGCGTCGCTCTTGCTCGCGCAACTGCTGCGGATCGGCATCCAGCTTCTCTTGGTAATGGCGCAGCGCGTAGACCGCTTCCTGCAATTCGTTCTGTGAGCTTTCCAGAATGGTCAGTGTATCTTGCAGAACCGCATCGAACTCCAGCCCCGCACGCAGGCGCGTAACTAAGGAATTGAGTTGCGCCAAACAAGCGGTGTCGGATTCGCTCAACACCTCCACACCGAACTGCGCCGTCTCCAAAAGACTGGCTGCATGTGACAAGCGAGAATGATCCGCTTGCAGGGTGTGCCATTCGTCTGCGCTGAAGTTCAATGTCTCCAACTCTCGCCGTTGGAAAGCCAACAACTCGCGCTCCGCAGCTACGGCTTCGGCGTTCTGCTCCAACTGGGTACGGCGGCGATGTAATCCCTGCCACAACTTGAAACTTCCTGCGACCTCGTCCGCCTGCTTGGTCAACCCCGCATGCGTGTCGAGCAAATCACGTTGGGCATCCGCTTTCAGCAACGATTGATGTGCATGCTGGCCATGGATGTCGAGAAGGAATTCCCCTGCCTCGCGCATCTGTTGTTGAGTGGCACTGCTGCCATTGATGAAGCCGCGCGAACGGCCGCTGGCATCTAAAGTGCGGCGCAACAAACAAACACCCTCGTCACCATCCAGCTCTTGTTCTTTCAACCACGCTTGCAAGGCGGGGGAACCAACGATGTCGAATTCGGCCGCGATGTCGGCGCGCTCGCAACCGTTGCGCACCATGCCAGCATCACCGCGCTCGCCCAAGGCTAACGACAACGCATCGATGAGAATGGATTTACCCGCACCCGTCTCGCCGGTCAGCGCAGTGAAGCCGGAAGAGAAATCGAGTTCAAGGGATTCGACGATGACGAAGTCACGGATGGAGAGGAACTTGAGCATGGAATTAAAGCGTTTGATTCCAGAGCAGCTTTTCGCGCAGGGTGTGATAGTAACTATGCCCCTCAGGATGGAGCAGATACACAGGCTTCTCGAAACGAGTGACGATGATCTTGTCGTGCAACTCTAGATCGATATTGGTATGACTGTCGTAACGCACGCAGATGTCGCCGGTACGGTGCATCAGCAACTCCAACACTGACGTGCCTTTGACCACGATAGGGCGGTTACTCAAAGAGTGCGGGCAGACTGGCACGAGCTGCAACACATCCAAGCTCGGATGCAAGATAGAACCTCCGGCAGACATCGCGTAGGCAGTAGAACCCGTCGGCGTCGAGATGATGAGGCCATCAGCACGCTGGTTGTAGAGATACTCACCATCGATGCGCACCTCGAATTCCACCATGCTGCTGATATTGCTGCGATGCACCACGATCTCGTTGAATGCCAGCCCGCTATATATCTCTGCACCGTCTCGCATCACCTTGGCTTCCAGCAGCAGACGTTGCTCAGTGAGGAAGCGGCCATCCAACATATCGGATATCCCCGCCAACATCGTTCCCATCGTCAGATCAGTGAGGAACCCAAGTCGCCCTTTGTTCACCCCGACGATAGGCACGCCATGCGGTGCGAGCGTACGTGCGATGTTGAGCAAAGTGCCATCACCACCGATGACGACCGCGAGATCGACCGTGCGAGCGATCTCATCCAAGCTCAGTGAGGTGAATCGGTGGCCTTTGATATGTTCAGCCGAGAGACCATCCACCACCACACTTACACCACGTTCAGCCAAGAAATCTCCTAGCAAGAGCATGGGTGCAGCGACGTCAGCAGTCTTCTGCTTGCCGATGATGGCGATGGTTTGGAAGGGGAATTTCATAGGCCGCGATTAAACCATATCGGCCGACTACCCGCCATGTCAGGCGGGTACTTCTTCACGCACCCGATACCAAGCCGCATACAAAGCAGGTAGGAACAAACAGGTCAACAGGGTCGCCACCACCAAGCCCCCCATGATGGAAACTGCCATCGGCCCCCAGAACACTTGGCGCGTGAGCGGGATCATGGCGAGGATAGCAGCAGAAGCGGTCAGCACGATGGGACGGAATCGGCGCACGGTGGAACCGATGATGGCTTCCCACTGTGGCTTTCCGGCTTCCTCGTCCTGTCGTATCTGATCAACCAAGATGACGGAGTTACGCATGATCATCCCCGCCAGCGCGATGAATCCCAGATTCGCCACGAAACCGAATGGCACTTGGAACACCAGCAGGGCCATCGCCACCCCGATCAATCCGAGCGGTGCGGTGAGTAGCACGATCACAGTGCGGCTTAGACTCTGCAACTGGATCATCAGCAGCGTGATCACACCCACCAGCATCAAAGGCATCACCGCCATGATGGCAGTCTCGCCCTTGGCGGACTCCTCGATACTGCCGCCCATCTCGACACGGTAGCCACTAGGCAACTTGGCGCGCATCTCATCGAACTGTACGTTCAGTTGTTTCGATACGGTGGCAGGCTGGACTGCGTCCGCCATGTCTGCACGCACGATCATGGTCGGCAGCCGGTTACGTCGCCAGATGATGCCCTCTTCCAATATCGGCACCAGCTTGGCCACCTGTGCCAATTGCACATGACGCCCCCCTGCCAAAGGAATATCCAAATCGGGCAGGCTGTTCAATGAGCGTGTGTCAAGTTCGCCACTGCCACGCCACACCACGTCGATCAACTGGTCGCCCTCACGATATTGCGTGAGCGCGATACCGTTCAACCACGCTTGCAGCGCCTGCGCTACTTCTTGACTGGATGTACCCAGTTGGCGCGCTCTATCCTGGTCCACCTCGACGCGGACGCTCTTCACCTTTTCATTCCAGTCGAAGCTGACGTTCTGCAGATGCGGATCGGCGCGCATCGCTGTCGCCACCTCTCCCGCGATCTTGCGTAGCTCGGTCAGATCATTTCCCGACACTCGGAATTGCACCGGATAACCGATGGGTGGGCCGTTCTCCAAACGCACCACGCGCACTCTGATGTCGGCGAAATCCGCCCCGGCGAAGCGTTCTTCCAATCGACTCTTCAGATCGTCACGCGCCGCCAGATCTTTGGTGACGATGACGAACTGCCCGAAGTTATCAGCGAACAACTGCTGATCCAAGGACAGGAAGAAGCGTGGCGCTCCATTGCCTATGTAGGACGAGAAGGTATCCACAGCGGCATCACCTTGTATCAACTTTTCGATACGTTGCACCTCATGTGAAGTCGCTTTGATGGATGCCCCCTGCGGCAACCACACGTCCACCATCAACTCCAAACGGCTCGCTGAGGGGAAGAACTGCTTCTGCACGAATTTGCCGAATGCCACCATGGACAGCATGAAGACCAGTACCGTCGCAAAGATGACCTTCCAGCGATTGCGCAGACACCAAGTCAATATTTTGCGGAAAGCACGGTAGAACGGCGTGTCGTACACGTCCTCGCCATGCTTCTGTGCCTTGGCGATGAGTGCCTTAGCGTCGAGCAACTTGTAACCGATGTACGGCGTGAACACGACGGCGACCACCCAAGAAGTGAGCAACGCGATGGTGACCACTTGGAAGATGGAGATGGTGTATTCGCTCGCCGCCGACTTGGAGAATCCGACAGGCGTGAAAGCGATAGCGGTGATGAGCGTTCCCGTGAGCATGGGGAACGCCGTCGAAGTGTAGGCGTAAGTCGCCGCTTTGAAGCGATCCCAGCCCTGCTCCATCTTCACCACCATCATCTCGACCGCGATGATGGCATCGTCCACCAATAATCCCAGTGCGATGACCAATGCGCCAAGCGAGATGCGTTGCAAGTCGATGCCGAACACCTTCATCGCAAAGAAAGTGATGGCTAGCACCAGCGGGATGGACAGCGCCACCACCATGCCCGTACGCATCCCCAAACTGAGGAAGGAGACGGCCAATACGATGAGGATAGCCTCGGTGAGTGAACTCTCGAACAAGTGGATGGAACCGTGCACCACTTTCGGCTGATCCGCCACTGTATGGATATCCACGCCGATAGGCAGCTCAGCTCCGATACGCTTCATCTCGGCACTCAAGTTATCACCTAGGCGGATCACGTCACCGCCCTTGTCCATCACCACGCCCACACCGATAGCGGGTTGTCCACTCAGACGCATCTGCGGGCTGGGTGGGTCAGTCAGATCACGACTCACGCGTGCGATGTCACCCAAGCGGAAGTGTTGACCATTGACCAATAGATCGGTGTTGCGCACTCGCTCCACACTGTCGAATCCGCCGCTCACACGCATACGGATACGCGCACTTTCCGTCTCGATGAATCCGGCTGGATTGATAGTGTTCTGCTTCTGCAAAGCATCCGCCACCTGTAGCGGCGTTATCCCCAATGTCGCCATACGATTGGGCGCGACGTCGATGAATATCTTCTCGTCCTGCACGCCGATCAGTTCGACGCGTTTCACATCTTTGATACGACGCAGATCGAGCGCTATACGGTCCGCATAACGACGCAAGGACGCCAAGTCATATCCATCACCCGTCAGCGCGAAGATGTTGATCTGCACATCACCGAACTCGTCATTCGGGAACGGGCCTTGCACGCCCGCCGGCAAAGTGTGGTGAATGTCGTCCAGTTTCTTGCGTACCTGACGCCATGATTCGGGCACTTCGGCCTTGGGCGTGTAGTCTTTGAGCATGACGAAGACCAAAGACTCACCCGGCTTGGAAGCGGAACGCAACACATCCACCCAAGGCGTCTCTTGTAGCTTCTTCTCGATGCGTTCGGTCAGCTCACGTTCCACCTCCTGCGCAGTCGCGCCCGGCCACAGCGTACGCACCACCATCACCTTGAACGTGAAGTTAGGGTCTTCCGCTCGCCCCAGATTGAGGTAAGACAACACACCTGCCACCGTCAATACGATGATGAGATACAGCACCATCTGTTGGTGCTTGAGTGACCACTCGGAAAGGTTAGGCATCTTCATTTTGTGATGCCATGTTCTGCGACGATGACTTTGTCGCCTGCCGTGATCTTATGTACACCCGCACTGATGATGCGCTCACCAGCTGCGACGCCACTGCCGATCAAGGCGCCATCGTCACGATAAGCCAAGACCTCTACCGCGCGCAGCGACACGCTGCGATCTTGCGCCACGATCCACACTGCCGTCTTATCGTTCTGCTGGAAAATGGCAGTTAACGGAACTTTAAATCCACCCGTCTTTTGCGCGCCTCCTTTTCTGCTCTCGTTGATACGTACACGCGCAGTCATACCTAAAGCAATCTTGACGTTGCTCGCATCGAACGACACCCGTGCAGGATAGGTGCGACTAGCAGGGTCGGCGGAAGGCGAGATCTCGCGCACATGCGCGGCGACGGTTTGTCCACCATTACCCGCCACTCCGAATTCGATCTGCGCGGGCATGCCGACCTTGATGGCAGCGAATCGAGATTCGGGGATGGCGATGGACACCTCGCGTTCACCATCTTGGGCGACACGCAGGACTGGCTGCCCCGCACTCACCACCTGCCCCACCTCTGCCAAGGTGGCCGAGACCACACCCGTACGGTCAGACAACAAGCTGGTGTAGGTCGCTTGGTTTCGTGCCAACCCCGCTTGGGCGGCAGCGGCTTTCAATGCCGTCTCCTTCGCATCCAATGCGGATTGGCTGACGAAGCCCTTGTCGCGCAGTTCGCGGTAACGCTTCACCTCATCTTCTGCCAGTCGATACTGCGCATCAGCGGCACTTTCTTGCAGGCCGGTATCGGCCGCATCCAAACGCGCCAGCAACTCACCTTTTTTGACCTTGGCACCCACATCCACGTTGCGAGCGATCAGCTTGCCTCCAATACGAAAACCCAAGACGGTCTCGTAACGCGCACGAACTTCACCGCTGTACACATTGCTTTGGTCTTCACCGATCTCACCCACCACGATGGTGGAAGCTGGACGCTCTACCTTGGCAGGGAGGGGAGATTCTTTACCGCATGCGACCAATAGAAGTGGCAATGCCAACACAAACAGACGATGACTCATTTCTTTTTCTCCCCGGTCAGTAGACCGTTCAACAGCAGTTTCATGTGTGTCTTCAAATACGCTTCTGGATCTTGCTTGCCGCAGTCGCACGGACCTAAGGAATAGCGCCAGATGGTGAACATCATTTGCGGTGCGAGAATGACATCGATAGCGGTCTCGACGTCCATCTCACGGAATTGTTTGGATGCGATACCGCGCTCAAGCACCGTACGTATCAAGCCGCGACCACGCACGATGACATTTTCGTAGTAGAACTGCGCCACGTCAGGGAAATTCCCCGACTCCGAGATCATCAGCTTGGTGATGCCCGCAAGATGGGTAGAACCGACCATCTCCCACCAGCGAAGCAACATCGCCTCAAGCAAGGCGCCGGCATCTCCTTTGAATTGCGAGAGCATCTCCTCGCCTTGATCGAGCGCAGGCAAGATGCCTTGTTGGATGACTGCCTTGAACAACTCTTCTTTACTGGCGAAATACAGATAGAGCGTGCCTTTGGAAACACCCGCTCGTGCAGCGACATCGTCTAATTTGGTCGCAGTGAAACCGCGCTCCACGAACAGCTCAAGCGCTGCCGCCATCAACTCGGCAGGCCGCGCCTCTTTACGCCGCTGACGGCTGGGGGACTCGGATATTTCGGTGGTATTCATTATTTTTACATTACTGACTGACCGGTCAGTAATGTAGTTGGGGAGATTCCTCCTGTCAACCACATCACCCAAATTGTTACTTCACCATGCAACTGCCGTAGCTTCTTAGATAGATATAGGCAGAGTGATAGAATCCGCGCCCATGTTGAATGACCGCGCACAGATACTCTTAAAGACCTTGGTTGAACGCTACATCAGCGATGGTCAACCGGTCGGTTCGCGTGCGCTTCAGCAGTTCTCAGGCTTGGAAGTCAGCCCAGCCACCATCCGCAACGTGATGGCAGACCTAGAGGCGATGGGCTTGGTTGCCAGCCCGCACACTTCTGCAGGGCGCATCCCCACCGCATTAGGTTACCGCTTGTTCATCGACACCTTGATGGTGGTGCAGCCACTTTCCGATGCGCGTGTGTCGCAGATGGAAACGCAGTTGCAACCGGACAACCCTTCGCGCTTGCTGACCCAAGCCTCGAATGTCCTTTCTGAATTGACGCAGTTCGCCGGGGTGGTCGCCACGCCCAAGCGTGCGGTCATCACGGTGCGCCAGATCGAGTTCCTGCGATTGTCCGAACGCCGCGTGTTGCTCATCATCGTGATGCCAGATGGCGAGGTAGAGAACCGTGTGTTGGTGACGCACAAGGATTACACCCAATCGCAACTGACTGAGGCAGGCAATTTCTTGAGCCAGCATTACGCGGGTATCGGTTTCGGCGACATCCACCAACGTGTGCAGAACGAACTTCGCCAGTTGCAGCATGACATGACTGCTTTGATGTCGGCCGCGATGGCCGCGAGTGACGAAGCCATCGCACGCAAGAACGAGGATTACGTCATCAGCGGTGAGCGCAACCTACTCCACATCAACGACCTTTCTGCCAACATGAACCAGTTGCGCAACCTGTTCAACGTGTTCGAACAAAAGACGGAGTTGCTGCAATTGCTGGATGCTAGTCGCCACGCGCAGGGCGTGCACATCTTTGTCGGCAACGAGTCAGGATTGCTCGGATTGGATGAATGCAGTGTGGTGAGCGCCCCCTACACCGCCGACGGCCAGATCATCGGAACCCTCGCCGTGGTCGGCCCTAAACGCATGAACTACGAGCGCGTGGTGCCCATCGTGGACATCACCGCAAAACTATTGAGCAACGCCCTTTCACAACACTAAAACACCATGAGCTTCCAGATCGAACCCAGTTTCATCCACGGCACACCAGAGAAGACAGGCATCCTGCTAGTCAACCTTGGCACGCCCGACGCGCCGACTGCGCAAGCCGTGCGTCCCTATCTCAAAGAATTCTTGAGCGACCCGCGTGTGGTGGAGATCCCGAAACCTATCTGGTGGTTGATCTTGAACGGCATCATCCTCAACGTGCGCCCCAAGAAGTCAGCGGCCAAATACGCCAGCGTGTGGATGCCCGAAGGCTCACCTCTGCGTGTCTATACGGCGAAACAAGCGACTTTGCTGGAAGGTTATCTGAGTGAGCGCACCAAAGCTCCTTTCGTGGTGGACTATGCGATGAGCTACGGCAATCCTTCCATCGCCAGCGTGATGCAAAAACTCAAAGCACAGAACTGCACGCGCATCTTGGTGGTGCCGCTGTATCCACAGTATGCCGCCAGTTCCACGGCCACCGTGTTCGACCGTGTATTCGCCGCTGTGCAATCCATGCGCAACACACCCGCTATCCGCACCATCAAACATTTCCACGATGACGAGGGCTACATCAAAGCGTTGGCTGCGAACGTGAATGAATACTGGATGAAGAACGGTCGCCCTGAAAAACTGGTGATGAGTTTCCACGGTGTGCCGCAATACACGCTAGAAAAAGGCGATCCCTACCATTGCGAATGTCTGAAGACAGGGCGACTGCTCGCGGAAGAACTCGGGCTGAGCAAAGAACAATATGTGGTGAGCTTCCAGTCTCGCTTCGGCAAAGCGGAATGGGTGAAGCCTTACACTACGGCGACTTTGCTTGAATTAGGCAAACAAAAGACTAAGCGCGTGGATGTGGTCTGCCCCGGTTTCGTTGCAGATTGCTTGGAGACGCTGGAAGAGATCGCTATGGAAGGGAAGGAGGATTTCCAACACGCAGGCGGCGGCGAATACAACTACATCCCCTGCCTCAATGACCGCAGCGATTGGATGCACGCTTTCTCCGATCTGGTGATGGACAATCTGCAAGGCTGGTTGATCGAACCGAACGCTGCCGAATCGGAAAAAAGCAGAGTGCGCGCATTGGCACTCGGTGCAAAGCAATAGTTCAGGTCAGGCTGATCTTTTCAGCTTCGAGTTGCACCATGTAACGTTGGACGACGTTACTTGCCCCCCTACCCAGATTCTCGAATTGAAGACCGACGCGGTGAATATGCTCACCGCTCAGCGTCTTGGTGTTTGACCACTCCCCACGTACGCGCAGACTGATCGGAACTCTGCCGATCTCTGGAAAGTCGATGCTGCAACCTTCCAAAATCTCACCTTGAGCGAAGTTGGCGGGTAGCTCACCTCTGATCGTGACGCCGATGCCGCCCACACTCATATTGAACAGCTTAGCTTCGATGATCTCGTTCTCTGTCGGTATCTTGCAGACTAGTGCTTGCTTGCCTGGCGGCGTATCAAGGCGGAAATATTCACGACGCTGGATGCGTTCGATCACCGAGGGGACGTGCATCGAGAATGCATACTTACCATCAGGCATGGTCACCAACTGTAGATGGGTGGAATACCAGCGCACCTTGATGTCGGTTTGCGTCACGAAAGTCACATGCTTGCTATCGACGATACGCGCATTGATCTTGTCATCTGTCGCCACATCAATGCAGACATATTTTTCATCGCCACTGACATAGAACACTGAAGTGACCAACACCACACCATCATGGGTCTCGAGCGTGATAAGAGTCTTCTGCTTGGCTAATCCATCAAGAATGAAAGTGATCTCACGGTGACTATGGATCGCAAAAGGTGAATCGTCTATGGAATGCGTCATTTCTTTGTTCTCATCATCATTGATTGCAGGGTATCTGCTGCTGCTTGCACGCCAGAACCGACCAATGCCGGTTTTCGCTTCGCCGAAAAGGCCCTATCCAGAACCGCTCGCATAGCCCCTTGTTCTAAATCTTCCAGCCCTACCTCTAGCCCTATTCCATTCTGCTGCAACCACTTCACTAGATAAGGCTGTTCTGGCCACTCTCCGCGCGACACATAGATGACCGGCACACCTGAATATGTCGCCTCGACAAAGGTTCCGTAACCAGGCTTCGTCAGCACGGCATCACAAGATGCCAAAAGATCCCTGAAACTCATCCCCATCGTTTCCAATGCGAATGTATCGTCACGTTGAATATTCCATGCTTGCGGAACCAACCAGCGCACGCCAGCGATACAAGGCCACTTTTCCATCTGCAGACGGTAGTCGATGCCGCCCATCGCCACAAGCACCAGCTTGTCGCTCACTTGTCCGCCGCATCTGGATAGTGCCAAAGACCTCTGCGCGACGCCTAATTGCGCAATCGGCGCGATCGTTCGCCCCCTGCTCAGGGTCTCCATCGGCATCGTCGGGCTGACCTTTAGAAAAATCTCCGCGCTGTCGTATGCGGCCAGCATCTGCGCATGGATTGCACGACTCTCGGTGTCGTCGGGTGCGTAGTGATGATAGATATCCGCCCAGTTCAAACAACACATCGCAATGGCGGGAATCCCTGCGACTTTTGCAGCAGCCAGCGACTTGTAGGGGACGTTAGCGAACAGGATGTCTGGCTGCAACTCACACATCTCATGTGCCGACTGCGCCACCTTAGCCTCCCAATCTGCGTGATACTCACGATAGTTGGCCAAGCTACGCTGCACATCCACAGCTACCGCATCGAACATGGTCATTCCAAAGTCGATCGCTAGGGGGATATGTTGGAACGGAATGGTGAATCGTTGTTTTAGATAGGCTGTCGTCGCGGCAGAACGGACGGTGACGCGCAAGTCGGGGAGAAGTCTCACCAGCTCATTGACTACCGGCGCGGTCTGCGCGATGTGGCCGTAGCCGTGCGCAGTGATATCGACCAGCAGGTGCTTCAAGATACTTCGCGCTGATACAACTTGAAGTTATTGCGGCCACTTTGCTTCGCTACGTACATCGCTTCATCTGCACACTTGATGAGTGATTCGGCATTTTCAGCATCGTCTGGGTATATCGCAGCTCCGATACTGAAGGTCACAGTCGTCACATGCTTATCGAGCAGATGTGGGCGCGACATCGCCTCCATGATCTTTGCGGCGATGCGCTCGACATCCTGCGCGGTATTGATGTTCTCCAGTAATATCAGGAACTCGTCCCCACCTTGTCGGCACAAGGTATCCGACTCACGCAAACAATCAGTCAATCGTTCCGCCACGGATTGCAACAACTGGTCGCCCGCAAGATGTCCCAAGGTGTCATTGATCGATTTGAACTTATCCAGATCAAGGAACATCAAGCCGACCTTGGTCTTGTTTCGGGCAGAGATGATCAACGCACGCTGAAGTCTGTCTTGGAACAAAGCGCGGTTCGGCAATTTGGTTAATGAGTCGTAGTGAGCAAGGAACTCGATCCGACGCTCAGCTTCTTTACGCTTAGTGATATCCGAGAAGGAAGAGATGTAGTTGATGACCTGCCCCTTGGCGTTCTTCACAGCACCGATAGAAAGCCATTCCGGATAGATCTCACCGTTCTTGCGCCTGTTCCATATCTCGCCCGACCATTGCCCGGTGACTTCGATCGCTTCCCACATGTGCCTGTAAAAGTCTCCTGTCTGCTTGCCCGAACTCAGCATCTTCGGATTCTGTCCGATCACTTCTTCAAGAGAATATTGGGTGATCTGCACAAAAGCAGGGTTAGCAGCAAGGATGTTCTTATTTGCATCGGTGATGATGATGGCCTCACCACTGTTCTCGAACATCTTGGCGAACAGCTCCAGTCTCTCATTGGCACTTTCCAGACCATCCAATAGCTGATTGAAGCTTTGTGCCATATCGCTGATATCCGCATTCAGCTCATCCACCTCTACCCGTTTAGAAAGGTCGTTGCTACCCCGAATAGCGCGCATGGCGTGCTGTAACTTGCTCACTGGCATCGTGATGTTGCGCTCGATCACAAAGCGTACGAACACTGAGATGAACACCAATAAGATGAGCTGGATAGCCACATGCCCTATCCACAACCAGTTCTTGATCTCGGAGAGCTCCAACTCTTCTGCTGTCAGATCGATAGTCACACTGGCCGCACCGTTCACACCACCTGGACGGTTGGTATGACAGCTAAGACAATTGGTACCTCTAAAATTCTCCTGTGCGATGAAGGGCACCACGACGCGCAATGCCTGCCGCCCATTTTCCGTAGTGACACGATTGAACACAACGCGGCCAGATGAGAGAACTTGCCGGTCTACGTCATCCACAGGCTGCTCTTCTGCCAAGCCAACCCCGTACTGATCGATGATGGCTTGACCGCGAATGATGCGCACATCAAGCACCCCTGGCGAGGCCGCCATCTTTTGTACGAACAACTTACGGTTGTCTGGATCGGATATTTGCCCCGTCAACATGAGCATGTTCATACCGTTGATCAGACCATCGGCTGTTTCCTCGGCACGCGCCTCAGCAGCACGGTGGATCTGCGCCTCGAAACGCGCCTCAACCCACCACATCAATAGGAAAAATACGACGATCAACGCGCCTTGAATGATCAGGTGTAGCTTCCCCTGAACACCTAACGCATGCCATTGTCGTCCTATCAGTTCCACAGTAGTTCCTATGAGGGGCGGCGTATTTCGATCACAACTTCAGGAAATTATCTCGGTAGTGCTTCATCTCGGCGATGGACTCATAGATGTCCGCCAACGCCTCGTGCTTGCCATGCTTCTTCAAGGTGCTTGCCACTTCCGGTTTCCAGCGCTTTGCCAGCTCCTTCAGTGTGCTCACATCAAGGTTGCGGTAGTGAAAGTAGTCTTCCAGCTTTGGCATCCAACGCGCCATAAAGCGACGGTCTTGGCAGATGGAGTTGCCGCAGATAGGGGATGTACGCACTGGTACATGCTCTTTGAGGAATTCGATGAACTGCGCTTCGACTGCCGCCTCATCCAAGGTGGACGCTTTGACCTTGTCGATAAGACCCGACTTTCCGTGGGTGGATTTGTTCCAGTTGTCCATGCCATCCAACACGATATCGGATTGATGAACCACCAGTGTTGGCGCTTCAGCGATGGTGTTCAGATCGCCATCCGTGACGACCATAGCCACTTCGATGATGCGGTCTGTCTCAGGTACAAGTCCGGTCATTTCCATATCGACCCAGACGAGGTAGTTTTGGTTTTGTGCCATAATTCGCCGCGCTTTCAAATGAATGAGGCGCGCATTGTTACATAGCTTGACCACCCTCTCCAACGACTATCCGAACCCATGACCGCATCACAATTCTCTGCTCTGTTCATCGCGGCTTTGCTCAGCAATGCCGTCATCAAACTGTGGCTTGCCTATCGCCAGTTGAATCATGTGGCAGCGAACCGCGCCGAAGTACCCGAGGCTTTCCGCGAGCAGATCAATATCGCAGCGCACCATAAGGCAGCTGATTACACCAGCACCCTCGTGCGTTTTGGTGCACTGACCATCATCTTCGATACTGTATTGCTACTGGTATTCACTGTGGGCGGCGGCATCCAATGGTTGAGCGATGCCACCTCTGGCCTGACCAATAGCCTTTTGTTACAGGGTGTCGCCGTCATCGTGCTGGTGTTGTTCTTGCAATCCATCCTTGAGATGCCTTTCGATCTCTATCGCACCTTCAACATCGAAGCTCGCTTCGGTTTCAACAAGATGACGCTCAAGCTCTATCTGCTTGACGCTGTGAAAGGTACTTTGCTCGGTGTGGTACTGGGCCTGCCTCTGTTGTTCGCGGTGTTATGGATGATGTCCGCTATGGGCGACCTCTGGTGGCTGTATGTGTGGGGCGTGTGGGTCACTTTCAACCTGCTGTTGCTGTTCATCTATCCGACTTACATCGCGCCGATATTCAATAAGTTCGAGCCGCTGCAAGACGAAGCGCAAAAGTTGCGCATCGAATCCTTGCTGGCACGTTGCGGTTTCCAATCGAGCGGCTTGTTCGTGATGGACGGCAGCAAGCGCAGCTCGCACGGCAACGCCTACTTCACCGGCTTCGGCAAGACCAAGCGCATCGTGTTCTATGACACGCTACTGCAACGCCTCAGCCCCGGCGAGATCGACGCGGTGCTGGCGCATGAACTCGGACACTTCAAACATCGCCACGTCATCAAGCGCATCGCCTTCACTTTCGCCGTCAGCTTGGGTTTCTTGTGGGTACTCGCCCAACTATTGCATGCCGAGTGGTTCTATCTGGGAATGGGCGTGACGACTCAATCCACCGCCATCGCACTGCTGCTGTTCTTCATGGCGCTACCCGTGTTCACCTTCCTACTACATCCCCTCACCGCTGCTTACTCGCGCAAGCATGAGTTCGAGGCCGATGCTTACGCCGCACAACAGACGGATGCCAACGAATTGGTGAATGCACTGGTGAAGTTGTACCAAGATAATGCCAAGACACTGACACCCGATCCGCTGTACGCTACCTTCTATGAATCACACCCACCCGCACCGATCCGTATCGCACATCTACAAAAATTAGGAGCCTCCAAATGAAAAATTTCATATTCCTGATGTTGTTCGCTGCCACCAGCTCGATCCAAGCAGCCCCATTCGCCAAGGGCCACGCCGACAACGGCAAGAAGTTGTTCGCTCAATATGAATGCAGCACTTGCCACGAAGGCAAGGTAGGCGGCGACGGTAGCGCCATCTTCACCCGCAAAGACCGCCGAGTGACCAGCGCATCCAACCTCGTCGCCCAGATCGAACAGTGCTCCGGTGCCATCGGCGCGCAACTGAGTGAACAAGAGAAACAGGATCTGGCTGCACACCTCAACCAGACCTATTACAAGTTCAAGTGAGGACGATATGGCGACCTTCTGCGACCTGACTAACAAGAACTGCAAACCCTGCGAAGGTGGTGTACCACCTCTACCGCTGGATGAAGCGACTACACTACTCAAGCAGCTCGACGCATGGGAACTGAATGACAAACGCATCAGCAAGACCTTCACCTTCAAGAACTATTATCAGGTGATGGCATTCGTTAACGCAGTTGCATGGATGACGCATCGTGAAGATCACCATCCAGACATGACCGTCGGCTACAACCAATGCCGAGTCGAATACTCCACCCACGCTATCGGCGGCCTCTCCGAGAACGACTTCATCTGTGCCGCTAAAGTAGACGCACTGTTCAAGCTTTGAGTGAACCGCTAAAAGGACTGATCATTGCCGCCTTCGGGCGTCACTATCTGGCCGAGTTGCCGAGTGGCGAGATCGTGGAGTGCGTACCGCGTGGCAAGAAGAGTGAAGTGGCGTGTGGTGACACCATCACCTTGTCGCGCACTGGCCCAGAACAAGGTGTCATCGATAGCATCACACCGCGCACCTCCCTGCTTTATCGCTCTGACGCTTTCAAGCAAAAGATCATCGCTGCCAACGTCACCCAACTGGTGGTGGTGGTCGCCAGCGAACCTTCGTTCAATGACGAATTGCTCGCACGTTGTCTACTCGCCGGACACGACCAGAAGCTGAACATCCTCATCGTTCTAAACAAGAGCGACCTGCCACAGATCGCTGCCGCACGTGAGCAACTCGCGCCTTACACCAAGATCGGCTATCGCGTACTGGAGCTGAGTGCCAAGCAAGACATCGCACCGCTGCTGCCCTTCTTGCAAGGCAACACCAGCGTGTTCGTCGGCCAATCTGGTATGGGGAAATCCACCCTCATCAACGCCGTCATCCCCGAGGCACACGCCGCCACGCGCGAGATATCCACCGTGCTCGATTCCGGCAAACACACCACCACACACGCCAAGTTGTATCACTTGAATGCCGATAGTCACCTCATCGACTGCCCAGGTGTGCAGTTGTTCGGATTACATCATCTGGATTTTGCGGCGATGGAAAGAAGCTTCCCTGAATTCCTGCCCTACCTCGGCGAATGCCGCTTCGCCAATTGCAGCCACTCGCACGAACCGGATTGCGCGATCCGCAAAGCGACTGCTGAAGGAAAGATCGACGAACGGAGATTGAAGTTGTTTCATCAGATCACCGCGAAGTGATTTACGAGCTACAGGACAGCTTCGAGCATCCCACCTTATCCAACGCCCAGTCGGGGCGTTTTGCAATGAGATCCGCAGGATGATTATCGTCATAAGGATGACGCGCAGCCTGCATGAGTCGTTCGATCATGCTCAAGTCATTTTGCATCACCGCATCGATGGCTTCTTGCGCCAGATAATTCCTTAACACAAAACGCGGGTTCACTTTATTCATACGCACTCGGCGTGAGGCATCGTCATCTTGTTGTTGCCCCAAGCGAGCGACATAACGCCCTAACCACGCCTCGAACAGCGCCGCATGCGATTCATACAATGGATCGCGATAGAACGCCGAGCGCAAGGTCTCCAACCTTGGCGCGTGTTGTTTAACTTCCGCCAATTGCCTGAAGAATTCAGTCATATCCACTTCTGCCTGTTGCATCAGATCGAACACGGTCTCGACCAAAGCGGCATCGTCGTCTTGCCATTCCAGCAAACCGAACTTCGCCGCCAACATCTTGGAGAGTGCAGATTGGAAGGTGTCATCGAAATGCGCCAGACCTTCGTCCAACATCTTGCGCGAAGGGGCGACTGGCATCAGCGCTTCCGCCAAGCGTTCTACATTCCAGCGCGCCACGACTGATTGCTGCCCAAAGCAGTAACGGTGGAACTGTTCATCCGTCGTGTTCGGCGTCCACCCCGGATCGAAGTTATCCACCCAACCGTAGGGACCGTAGTCGATGGTGAGTCCGAGGATGGACATGTTGTCCGTGTTCATCACCCCATGCACGAAGCCGACGCGCATCCACTCCACCATCAGCAAGGCGGTGCGCTCACACACCAAGCGGAACCACTGAGCGAAACGCTCGGCATCCGTTCCCACGATGAACGGAAAATCGCGCGACAAGGTGAAGTCGACCAAGCGTTTCAACAATTCATATTCGCCACGCGCCATCAATATCTCGAAGTGTCCAAAGCGCGTGAACGATGGCGCGACCCGACACACGATGGCACCAGGTTCGACTGCGGGGTTGCCGTCATACAACATGTCGCGAACCACGCCATCCCCCGTCGCCACCAGACTCAAAGCGCGTGTAGTGGGAATACCCAAGTGGTGCATGGCTTCGCTACACAAGAATTCGCGCAAAGAGGAACGCAACACTGCACGACCGTCTGCACGCCTTGAATATGGCGTCATCCCCGCTCCTTTGAGCTGCAACTCCCAGCGCTCACCTTTGGAATTGATGACCTCTCCTAGACCGATCGCACGCCCATCCCCAAGCTGCCCCGCCCATTGTCCGAACTGATGGCCACCATAACGCGTGGCATAGCTCGCCATCCCCTCAAGCAAACGGTTGCCCGCGAATGCCTGCAAGAATTCGGAAGAACGCACATCGACCTCGCTCAGATCGAGCAGGTCCAATACCTCTGACGAGTAGGCCAACAAGAATGGACGACTGACCGAAGTTGGCACGACCGCCGACCAGCAGATGCCTTGTAACGTGCTGCTAGTTCCAGCATCACCCGGTAACTCGCGGATGAATCGGTTATCGAAATGGAGAGTTTTCAATGAATGTCTCGCTCTAGAAGGTTTATTGAAATTCTAGAGGATTGGAGCGAGGCAATAACGGCTAAGTTCTGAGGGTATTGAAGTGAACTAGATTGAAGGGCTGCTCCTAACCATAAGACAAAAGCGGACTCTCAACACAAATCGTCCTGAGACTCTTCAGCGCTTGCAAGGTAAAGTTAAGCGACAGGTCTCCCCGGCTTTATCCGTATGCGTCGAATACCCACCGCCTCGTATTTGTTGGCGCACTACATCATGGTGCCGAAAGACTTATCTTGTGTGTGCGGCGGTAAGGGCAAACCGGCGATTCGGCTGGCCTGACCGACTGGGCCTCGTGGGAACAGTTCATACAGATGCTCGCGCCCGTTATTTTCACAAAATCTCTCTTCCAAGTCATGTAACACATCCCGTGCCGCATCCTTGTTGCCATGTTCGCGGAAGCGTTCTCGCAAGAAGTAGACAACTTCCCAGTGTGCATCGGTCAACTCGATACCTTCAAGTGCTGCTGCGCGATTTGCATGTTGGGGCGACCATGAATCCAAGTCGGCCATATTGCCTTCAGGATCGTGTTCGTAGCGTGATGGATTGCTGATAGCTTTGTTGATGTCGAGCATGATGAACCCTCCTGCTGACTACGGCGTGCAGGGTGCCAGCCGTCAGGAACATCTTCAAACTCCGGAGCATTTTTGTCAACTATTGCTATGGGTGCAGCAGGGAATTTGAGATTGAGGCTGGCGGCCCGTAGCGGGCAAACAGCTCAATCGTTATGTCGGGCTGATTCTGGCCGATTGCGGCCTCCCACCTCACCCTAACAGATTAGCCACCGTCAGCATCATCAGCACGATGAGTTGGAATACCAAAGCTCGCCAAACAAGGCCGATGACACTTTGCATGTAGTCGGCATCGGCATCGTCGCCCGTGCCGATCTCGGGACGGAACACGGGTTCTTCATCCAGTACGATGGTCTGTCCCAGTTTCACACCCAATGCACCTGCGCCGCTGGCGAGCAATATGCCTGCTTCGGCATCCGGCCAAGTGGAGGCTTGGTTGCGCCAGCAGTAGGCGGTGTCTTCAAAGTTCCCCACGATGGCAAAGGTGGACGCAGTGAGACGCAGGGGCAACCATTCCATGATGTGATGCGCTTGGCGTGCGAATGCGCCGAAGTTGCCGAACTCGGCCTCGTCTTGCCTTCCCCATTGCTCGCCCAAGAACAAAGCAAGGCGATAGATGATGGCGCCGATGGGGCCGAATCCCAACATCATGAAGATGACGAACCAGAACACGACGCCGAACACGTTGCGATGGGTTGCGAGTAAGGCGTGTTCGATGGTGACGCGCGCCACTTCTTCGCTGCTCAATTCACGGCATGACTTACCACTCCACTCACCCAACAAGGCGCGTGCTTTATCCAGTTCGTTGTCGCGCAGTGCTTTATGGATGTCGGTGAAGTAATGGCTGAACTTGCGAAAGCCCATGGTGAGATACAGCACCAACACGCTGAACGCCCAAGCGAAGATGGGATTCGCCCCGAGCAATATCCAGTGGATGCCGGTGACCACCACGAGCGGCGCAGCGATGGCGAGTGTCCAAGCGATGCGACCATGCTTATGTTCGCCAGCGTTGAAGTTGCGTTGAAAGAAATCCACATAGGCTGCGAGCCATGTGTAGAGATACTTACGTGAAGACAGCGGTTGTAGCTGCTCCAGCAGGAAGGCGGTGATCAAAGAGAGCAGGCTCATGGCGTCAAAGTGGCATCAGACTCGGATGGGAGAAAGATACCACAAGCCCATCACGAGTTGAGCAGTTAAGGTCGTCGTTCCCGCGCAGGCGGGAGTCTAGTTGTGACGAACAAACTGGATTCCCGCCTGAGCGGGAATGACAGCTCTACTAAGCGATCATGCCAGCCGCCACCGTATTATTCGTCGCCTCGTCGATGACGATGAAGCTGCCCGTGGCGCGGTCGATCTCGTAACTATCGAACACCAAGGGTTGCTGGATCTTGAGCGAGACGCGCACGATGTCGTTCATGTTCACCGTTGGGTTGGCGTGTTTCTCCAAGGTATTCACATCCACGCGGTAGTCGATGCTAGAGAACAGGCACTTCGCCGTGCGTGTGGTGTGCTTGACCAGATACTTGCGATTCTTGTCCAACGCCGCCTCGGACAGCCAGCACAACATCGCGTCGAATGCCTTTTCCACCTTAGGCGGGAGATGATCGGTCTTAACAATCATGTCGCCACGCGAGATGTCGATCTCGTCTGCCAAGGTGATGGTGACGGATTGTGGCGCGAAAGCAGTCTGTAGCTTGCCGTCGTAAGTGACGATCTCTTTGACCTTGGTGGTACGACCCGATGGCAGGATGGTGACTTCATCGCCCACCGATACCTCACCCGCTTCGATACGCCCCGCGAAGCCTCTGAAATCGTGATGCTCTTCGCTCTGAGGACGGCACACCCACTGCACGGGGAAGCGGAAGTCTGTGGTGTTCACGTCGTGGTCGATCTCGACCTTCTCCAGCAGTTCGAGCAATGCAGGGCCTGTGTACCAGCTCAGATTCCCCCCTCTATCAACGACCATGTCGCCGACCAATGCGGACATCGGGATGCAGGTCACATCATGCAGATGCAGTTGCGCAGCGAATGCCTTGTACTCGGCGACGATCTCGTCGAAGCGCGCTTGCGAGTAGTCCACCATGTCCATCTTGTTCACAGCCAGCACGATATGCGGCACGCCGACCAGACTGGCGAGATAAGTATGGCGACGCGTCTGCGTCAACACACCTTTGCGCGCATCGATGAGGATGACGACGAGGTTAGCAGTCGATGCGGCCGTCACCATGTTGCGCGTGTATTGTTCATGACCCGGTGTGTCACCGATGATGAACTTGCGCTTGGGTGTGGCGAAGTAACGATACGCTACGTCGATGGTGATGCCCTGCTCACGCTCGGCTTGCAGACCATCCGTCAACAAAGACAGATCGACCGCCGCCATGCCGCGCTTCTCGCTTGTCTTGGAGATGGCAGAGAACTGGTCTTCGAAGATGGACTTTGAATCGTGCAGCAATCGGCCGATGAGCGTGCTCTTACCGTCATCGACAGAACCAGCGGTGATAAAACGAAGTAGTTGTGTCGTATTGCTCATGATTAGAAATACCCTTCTTTCTTGCGCAACTCCATGGATGCGTCAGATGTTTGATCGTCCATCCGCGTCGCGCCACGTTCGGTGATGCGTGTCGTTGCGGTCTCTTCGATGATCTCGTCCACGGTGCGTGCGTTGGACTCGACAGGCGCGGTACAAGTCACATCGCCCACAGTACGGAAACGCACGGTGACCACTTCCACCTTCTCACCCGGTTTGGGTTGGACCAGATCCGAGATCGGCACCAACATGCCGCCGCGACGCACGATTTCTCTTTCATGCGCGAAGTAGATGCTCGGGATGAACAACTTCTCTCGCCCGATGTATTCCCAGATATCCATCTCGGTCCAATTGCTGATGGGGAACACGCGGATGTTCTCGCCGGCATTGACGCGGGTGTTGTAGGTGTCCCACAACTCTGGACGTTGGTTCTTTGGGTCCCACTGACCGAACTCATCGCGGAAGGAGAAGATGCGCTCCTTGGCACGTGCCTTCTCTTCATCGCGGCGCGCACCGCCCATGCAGGCGTCGAAACCGAACTCGGCGATAGTTTCCAGTAGCGTCACCGATTGGAAGGGATTGCGTGGCTTGCTCTCGTCTTTGATGACGATGCTGCCGCGCTTGATGGAATCTTCCAACGAACGCACGATGAGGCGCTCGCCCAAGTCTGCCGCCAACTTGTCGCGGCAAGCGATGACTTCAGGAAAGTTGTGCTCGGTGTCGATGTGCACCAGCGGGAACGGGAACTTGGCTGGACGGAACGCCTTCTCTGCGATGCGCAACATCACGATGGAATCTTTGCCACCCGAGAACAGCAGCGCCGGATTTTTGCACTCGGCCGCCACCTCGCGCATGATGTGGATGGATTCGCTCTCGAGTGCGTCCAGATGGGTGAATGTGTGTTTGCTCATGTTGTGATCTACCAGTTTCATTTCAAATCTTCCTTTCGCTGCTTCAGATGGCAGCCCCTTCGGTCAGCACCAATCTATCGTCTTGTTTCTTTCGATTGACGTGCAATCCGCATTCCTTGTGTGCAGGGTCTTCCCACCACCAACGCCCAGCACGGATGTCTTCACCCGGCGTGATGGCACGGGTGCAAGGTGCGCAGCCCAAGCTGGGATAGAACTCGTCGTGCAGTTTGTTGTATGGCACGTCGTATCGGCGGATGTAGGCCCACACGTCGTCGTTCGTCCAGTCCAGCAGTGGATTGAACTTCTGAATCCCGTTGTCCGCATCGTAGGATGAGACTTCCATCGTTCCGCGCGTCACCGCCTGATCGCGGCGCATGCCCGTGATCCAAGCTTTGACGCCCTTCAATGCACGGCGCAGCGGTGCCACTTTGCGCACTTGGCAGCATGCTTTGCGTGCCGCCAAACTGTCGTAGAAGCCGTTCACGCCATGCTGTGCGACATACAACTCCACTTGTGCCGCATCAGGGGAATACACGACCAAGGGCACGTTGTAACGATTGCGCACTTGTTGCATCAGGTCATAGGTCTCTTGCGGCAAACGGCCGGTGTCCAAACTGAACATGTCAATGTTGGGTTGATGCTTGGCAATGAGATCGGTGAGCACCATATCCTCCGCCCCTAGGCTGTTAGCGAAGGTCACTGGCGAAAACTCGTTTACGGCCTGCGCCAATATGGCGACGGTCTGCTCTATCTTGTGTTGTAGATCACTCATGCTGCGACTCCTCGTGTGACGCGTTTGAACAGGGGTGCATCGATATCGACCGATGCTTGGTAAGTCAGTGAAAAATCGTTGAAGCCCGCCAGTGCCGCATGCGCATCCTTACCCTCACGCACTGCAAACGTATCGAACCCCACGCGTTTCAAATAGAACAACTGGTCATGCAACACATCACCCATCGCACGCAATTCACCGCGATAGCCCATTTGTTTGCGCAAGCGATACGCCAAGGTGTAACCGCGACCATCGTTATATTTGTGGAAATCGATCGCGATCACTGGGAAGCGATGCACCGCATCGGGAATATCTTCGGCACGGTCAAAACCCGCCAACCACAATCCCAGTTCGGAGCGCCCCTGCAATGCCTCGTACTGGCAATTCCACACGGGCAAGGGCACGATAACTTTGCCTGCGGGAACGGCGATGCGATCAGCGGCTTCTCCGCCATGCATGCGCAATACGGTCCATTCATCCGTCACGATGTTGTTATCTTTGATCAGCATCAGAACCTCGGCGAATAATAGGGAACGTCATAAGGAGTCCCGTGTTGGATCAAGTCGTAATCGGGCAACAGCAGACTCTGCTCTTCCGGCACGGGTGTCGCGTACACATGCTCGACGAAGGGCTCGATGCCGATACGGCGCACGGTGTCGATGAAGCGTTCGTCGGCGAAACGCTCGCGCACATACACCTGCAACAATCGCGCGACCACTTCAGGGATCTGCGCAAAATGGAATGAGCGTCCGATGATCTTGCCGATTGCGGCTGGGCTGCCTTTGGAGCCGCCGAGCGAGACTTGGTACCACTCCTCACCCGACTTATCCACGCCCAAGATGCCGATGTGACCGACGTGATGATGGGCACAGGCGTTCACGCAACCAGATATGTTGAGGTCGATCTCGCCGATGTCCTGCAAGTAATCGATGTCGTCGAAACGCTCGTCCACAGCCTTGGCCAGCGTGATGGAACGCGCATTGGCCAGTGTGCAGAAATCGCCACCGGGGCAGCAGATGATGTCGGTCAGCAAGCCGATATTGGGCGTGGCGAATCCATACACCTTGGTTTCTTCCCACAGCTCGATCAGATCGGATTGCCTAACATCGGCCAGCACTAGGTTCTGCATGTGCGAGATGCGCAATTCACCGAAGCTGTAACGATCAGCCAGATCAGCCGCCGCCGCCATCTGTTCCGCCGTGGCATCGCCGGGTGCCACGCCCGTGCGCTTCAGCGATAGCTCCACTGCCGCATAACCGGGGACCTTGTGAGGTTTGACGTTGCGCTTGAACCAGTTAGCGAACGCCTTGTTCTCACGTCTCAAAACCGTTACTTCGGCGTCACCTTCACGCAGATCCGCATAGTGCGGCGCAGAGAAATGAGCAGCGACACGATCCAACTCAGCCTGTGTGAGCGTGTTCGGACCGTTCTTGCTGAGTACCCATTCTTCGTTCACGCGACGACTGAACTCGTCTATGCCGATGGCCTTCACCAAGATCTTGATGCGCGCTTTGTACAAGTTGTCGCGGCGACCGAATTCGTTGTAGACACGCACGATGGATTCGACGTAGGTGAGCAGGTGTTGCCAAGGCACGAAGGCATCGATCTCAGTACCGATGACAGGCGTACGTCCGAGCCCACCACCCACCAGCACACGGAATCCGACCTCGCCCTGCGCGTTCTTCACCACTTGCAAACCGATATCGTTCACCTCTATCGCCGCTCTGTCTTCAGTCGCCCCTGTGATCGACACTTTGAATTTGCGCGGCAAGAAAGCGAACTCAGGATGGAAGGTGCTCCACTGACGCAATATCTCAGCGAATGGGCGCGGATCGACAATCTCGTCTGTTGCCACACCTGCAAACTCGTCGCTGGTGATACTGCGGATGCAGCTACCCGATGTTTGAATGGCATGGGCTTCCACCGATGCCAGATCAGCCAGAATATCGGGTGTGTCTTGTAACTTGAGCCAATTGAATTGGATGTTTTGGCGCGTGGTGAAATGGCCATAACCACGGTCATACTTGCGCGCGATATGCGCAAACATACGCATCTGCGCAGCGCTCACCAGACCATAGGGGGCGGCGATACGCATCATGTAGGCGTGCACCTGCATGTAGACACCATTTTGCAAGCGCAACACGCGGAACTCGTCTTCCGTCAGTTCACCGGACAGGCGGCGACGCACTTGGCCGCTGAACTGCGCGACGCGTTCGGCGACAAGTTGGTGATCGAATCGGTCGTAGCGATACATGTATTTTCCTTCTGACTAATAACGCTTAGATACGGGTAACAGCAAGGCCGCCTCAAGTGGGAACTTCGCGCCGTAAGCCAAGATGTGCGCGACATCAGAATCTTCATCGTGGCGCAAGGCGGCACCAATGTAGGCGTGTTCGCCTGTTTGCCCCACCACCACACCGACCCGTCCGCCACAGCCGTTGAACCAGCTCACTGATTTGGGTTTGTTTTCGTTGTTCTCACTCATTTCACGCCTCATTCAAATAAACAGTTGTTCTGTATGTGCCAATGGATCGCCTACGTTTAATAGAACACCATCTTCATTCCGATGATGAGCAACATCGTTGCAAGCAATGGGCGCAATACGTTTTCTGGTACTTTCGCGCTTAGATGACTACCGATGTAGATGCCGGGCAAGGAACCCAGCAACAGGCTACCCAGCAACACAAAGTCCACAGTCCCCAGTGCCATGTGTCCCATACCTGCCACTGCCGTGAGCGGCACGGCATGTACGATGTCCGTCCCAACCACTTTGACCGCGGACATACGTGGGTAGAGGAACAAGATGGCGACCGTACCCAACACCCCTGCGCCAACGGAAGAGATCGTCACCAACACTCCCACCACTACACCTGTCGCAATGGTGGCGGCAGGCAAATTGCGATGATGTAATTCATACACAGAGCCGTCATCGCGCCGAGCTATCTTTTTGATCCAGTCCTTCAATAGCAACGCAGCAGCCGTGGCCAACAGCGCCACACTCAGCACACTGGTCACCAAACTACTTAGCGTCTTTTCTTCAAGCGCCAACACCTTGAATGAGGCAATGGTGATGAGCGCGGCGGGGAGGCTGCCCAACGCCAGCAACTTGACCACTTGCCAATCCACCGAGCCTTTGGCGGCATGTACCCAGCCCCCCATACTTTTGGTGATCGAGGCGTACAACAGATCGGTTCCTACCGCAGTCGCGGGTGACACCCCAAAGAACAACACCAACAACGGTGTCATCAATGAACCGCCGCCCACCCCAGTCACGCCGACGATGAGTCCCACAAAAAATCCCGACAGGGTGTATAGCCAATCCATGCTTTCTCCTTCTGATGGGTGCGCATGGTAGGTGATTGCCTTATCTTTATTAAATGGTGATATGTTAAGATGATATAACCGTACGTTATTAGGAGGCACCCCATGAATTTGCAACAATTGCGCTACTTGAATGAGATCGTGAAGAACGATTTGAGTATCTCTGCCGCCGCCGCCACGCTCTACACATCACAACCCGGCATCAGCAAACAGATCAAACTATTGGAAGAGGAACTGGGCGTTGACATATTCGTGCGCAATGGCAAGCGTCTAGCTGCGCTGACCGATCCAGGGAAACTGATCGTCGAAGTCGCAGCGCGCATGTTGCTCGATGCAAACAATTTGAAGCTGCTTGGATCTGAATTCAAGAACCAGCTTGGTGGTGCACTCACCATCGCCACTACGCATACGCAAGCACGCTATGCGCTCCCCTCCGTCGTCAAACAGTTCACACAACAATATCCCGACGTGAAACTTGGTCTGCACCAAGGCAGCCCTACGCAGATCGCAGAGCAAGTGCTGAGTGGCGAGGTCGACATCGGCATCGCCACCGAGAGCTTGGCGCTTTACGATGAGTTAGTGACCTTACCCTGCTACGAATGGCATCACTGCGTGGTGGTACCTCCCAAGCATCCATTGCTGCAAGAAAAACGATTGACGCTGAAGAAGCTCGCGCAATATCCGATCATCACTTACGACTTCGCCTTCACCGGACGTAACAAGATCAACCAAGCTTTCAGTGAAGCCGGAATCACGCCGAACATCGCGCTGACCGCTATCGATGCCGACGTCATCAAGACTTATGTGGAGTTAGGGATGGGCGTGGGGATCGTGGCTCAGATGGCATTCGTACCTGACCGTGACAAACACTTGAAGATGATCGATGCAGGACATCTGTTCGAAGCCAGCACGACACGCATCGCCATTCGTAAGAACCAATATCTGCGCGGGTTCGGCTATGATTTCATCGAGTTGTTCGCACCCCACCTTACGCGCGAGATCGTGAGCAAGGCTCTCCATCAAAACCCACAGGATGCACTATGAACGAGACCATCGAACTCCAACACAGCCACCGCAGCATCCGTAGCTACAAGGCCGAACCAGTCAGCGACGAGATGCTGCAGGCCATCATCGAAGCGGGACATCGCGCCCCAAGCTCGATGAACGCGCAAGAGATATCAGTCATCGTGGTGCGTGACGACGAGCGCAGAGCCAAGATCGCCGAATTGGCGGGCGGACAGGCTTGGATTGCCCAAGCGCCTGTGTTCATCGCACTCGTGGCCGATTACAACAAGACCGACATGGGCGTACGTAAGGTCGGACAGATGCAGATCATCCACGAGAGCATGGAAGGACTGATCGTTGCGGGGATAGATGCAGGATTGGTGTTGGCCAACATGATGGTGGCAGCGCGCTCCTTGGGCTTAGGTATCGTCCCCATCGGCGGCATCCGTCGCAATCCACAAGCCATGGTCGACCTGCTCGGCCTCCCTCCCCTCACCTTCCCACTCGTCGGCTTGAGCATCGGTCACATCGAAAAAGATGCGCCACTCAAACCGCGCATGGAGGTGAGCGCCTTCCGTCATGACGAACGCTACGATGCTTCGCACTACCAAGAAGCCATCGATAGCTACGACACAACCATCATGAAATATTGGAAACAACTGGGACGAACTGATGGACTCACGTGGTCACAGAACCTAGGCAACAATCTGAAGCAGGTCTACTACCCACAGGTGAAGCCTGTGGCGGCAATGCAAGGACTACTCAACGATAAATAACTGTGCGCTGGTAACAGCCATAGAATTTCAACGAGACTGGTCACCTTGTTTCAGTCCAATCGCGATGTTGAAGTTCAAGATTGCGCACTTTAGATACGATTGACGTGTTCGCTGAGAGGCTGCTGCTCGGCCTTAACGGACTGTTGTGATCTGTTTAAAGCACCTACACACTAGGTAGAAACGATGTCCGCATAAAATCCAGAAACGGCCGTTCATAAACAGTGATTTGATTTTGGTTGGGTAATATTTCCTAATCCATCTCGTATGGCCACAATAGGTGTCATTGAGCAATCTGAATTGCGAAGAGTCAACTTTGCCTAACTGAATATCAAAATTACTTTCCCTCTAATAATCTGCGTATTTCAGGAACACATGAGCCGCAGCCGGTACCTGCCTTCGTGCATTGGCCGATCGTTTCGATGTCATTGGCTCCCTGTTCTGTGATCGCTTTGAGGAGGGTCTTTTCACCCACGCTGTGGCAGGCACATATGATACGGCCCGTGTTGGCAGCGCTTCCTTTGGGTGGGCGCGCAGTCAAAAGTCCGGCCAGCTCGGCGGGAGCCAACTGCGGTCGAGCGAATAAGCCGGCCAGCCATTCACGCTCCGGCAAACGTTGATCTGAGGCGATAAAGAACACGGCTTCCAATCTGCCCTCGTTCATGTAGGCAGCGCGATAGCGTCCCATCGCTGCATCACGATATTCCATCCATTCGCCGCCCGTTTCCAAGGAGGCTTGCACCCATGTGCGCCAATCTTTGGGTTGGGTTTCGCCTGCAATCTCATGTCGCCAATATCCCGCCCCTTGTGAACTCGCACAGTAATCGGCATCGACAAGAACCAGCCGTGTCCGACTCAACGCGAATCCCTGCCATGCAGCTCGATAGGGTTCTACCCGCACCGGTGTATGTTTGGATTCTGGCTGACCCGAGAAGAGATCGGTGATTGGTGCGACCAGCGCATCCACCCGGGCTGACTTGGCGAAGACATCGTTCCAGTGCATCGGTACGAACACCGAGCCCTGACGTTGATCCTCGCTGACTTGTACCCGTGCCAACATCGCTCCATGGCGACTGGTCAAGCGCGCCAAACTACCATCCTGCATCTGATGAGCTTGGGCATCCGCTGCATGTATCTGCACGAATGATTCAAATACCTGAGCGTTCAGGCGCGGCACTTTTCCAGTGCGCGTCATGGTGTGCCATTGGTCTCTGATGCGGCCGGTGTTCAGTACAAGCGGGAAATCGCCATCGGTCGCCACAGCAGGCAGTTGCGGGGCAACCGCGACCATGCGCGCTTTGCTGTTGGGTGTATAAAACTTTCCATCGACGAACAAGCGTTGCGTACCGTTCGGTGCAACGCTGTTTATCGGCCACTGTACCGGCTGCAATGCGTCGTATCCCGCATCATCCAACTCAGACAATGCTCTGATGTCGAACGCGCGTTGCCCCGTATTTTCGAACCCGGACAGGCGCGCATGCTCGCGAAAAATCTGCGCTGGTTTGGTATAGGAAAACGCTTCGGCAAAGTTCATGCGTTGCGCCACCTGCGTGATGATCCACCAGTCCGGTTTGGCTTCATCCGTCAGCGCAAGGAATGCGCGCTGGCGCGAGATGCGCCGCTCGGAATTGGTTACCGTGCCGTCCTTCTCACCCCAGCCGGCGGCGGGTAACAGGATATCGGCGCAAGCGGTGGTATCGGTGTGGTGCACGCAGTCGGAGACCACTACCAGCTCGCATCCCAGCAGGGCGGCGCGCACCTTATCGGCATCCGGCAAGCTCACCACCGGATTGGTCCCCATGATCCACACCGCTTTGATTCTTCCATCGGCGATGGCCTGGAACATGTCTACCGCTTTCAGACCGGGAGCTTGCGCCATACGCGGCGCACCCCAAAAACGAGAGACTAGATCGATGCTCGCCGCATCGGAAAAATCCATATGTGCCGCCAGTTGGTTGGCCAGCCCACCCACCTCGCGCCCGCCCATCGCATTCGGTTGGCCGGTGACAGAAAACGGCCCCATACCGGGCCGACCGATACGCCCGGTGGCCAGATGCACGTTGATGATGGCGTTGGCTTTGTCCACGCCGCTGGAGGACTGGTTGATACCTTGCGAGAAGAGGGTCACGCAACGTTCAGTGCGCTCGAACAAGCGGAAGAATTCGCTGACCTGTGTTTCAGCTATCCCGCAAACCTGCGCGACCTTGGGTATCGAACTGACGGAGCGAGCGGCTTCGAAGGCGGCAGCAAAGCCTTCCACATGTGCTTCGACATAGGAGAGGGCTAGCGCATCCTCGCGCCGTAAGTGATGTAGTAGTCCGTTGAACAGATAAGCATCGGCACCGGGGGCGATGGCCAGATGCAGATAGGCAATGTCGCACGTTGCGGTGCGTCGTGGGTCGACCACTACCACCTGCATCTCGGGGCGAGCTTTCTTCGCTGCGGCCAGACGCTGGTATAGCACTGGATGCGCCCACGCATAGTTAGAGCCGACGATGACCACCAGATCGGCGGCCTCGATGTCCTCATAACAGACAGGCACCGCATCCGCCCCGAAGGCGCGCTTGTGCGCCGCCACTGCCGTGGACATGCACAGACGCGAATTGGTGTCGATGTTAGCGCTGCCGATGAATCCCTTCATCAGCTTGTTGGCGACGTAGTAATCCTCGGTCAGTAGTTGCCCAGAGACATAGAAGGCCACGGCATCCGGACCATGTTCGGCGATGACCTTCTTGAAGCCATCGGCGACACGATCAAGCGCCTCATCCCATGTAGTGCGCTGACCATTGACCAGAGGATGCAGCAGCTTTCCCTCGTGATCCAACGTGTCCGCCAGTGCTGTGCCCTTGGAACATAGCCGCCCCAAGTTGGCTGGGTGCTGAGTATCGCCCGATAGCTTCACCCCATCTGACTCGACGTTCACCATCACACCGCATCCCACCCCGCAATAAGGGCAGGTGCTGCGAATAGCCGGAGGGGTGATTACGCTTTGCATACCCCTGCCTCAACTTCGAGAAACAACACACCGTGTGCGATACGTACTTCATGCCGATGGGCGCAGCCCGTGTCGGGGGCGATGGAGGAGCCGGACTCCAGATCGATCACCCAGCTATGCAGCGGGCAGGTGACGCGTTTGCCATGCACGATACCCTGAGCCAGCGGGCCGCCCTTGTGCGGGCAACGGTTGTTGAGTGCGAACACCTGATCGTCCACGCTGCGGAACAATGCGATCTCGCCCGTTGCTGTTTTGACCACGCGCGAACCTTGACGCGGTATATCTTCCAGATTGCCGACTTGTATCCAGTTCATTGTGTTTCTCCTTATCCGATAGTGGCCAGTGCGGTGTATTCATGCGCCTCTTTGCCTTCGGCACGCTCTTTCCACGGGTCGTCCTGCGAGTAACGTTGCGATTCCAGAAAGCGCGCATACAAGGCGGTACGACCTGCCGCATCTTCGACGATGTGTCGTTTGATGTGGGCCAGCCCGACACGCTCTATCCACGGCGCGGTGCGATCCAAATAGTGCGCTTCTTCGCGATACAGCTGCATGAATGCGCCGCAGTATTCCAACACCTCGGCCTCGGTCTCGACCTTGCACAGGAAATCGGTGACGCGCACTTTAACGCCGCCATTACCACCCACGTGTATCTCGTAACCCGAGTCCACACATACCACACCGAAATCCTTGATGGTGGCTTCGGCGCAATTGCGCGGACAGCCAGACACAGCGATCTTGAACTTGTGCGGCGTCCACGAACCCCAGGTCATCTTTTCGATCTGGATGCCCATGGCAGTCGAATCCTGTGTGCCGAAACGACACCACTCCGAACCTACGCAGGTCTTCACTGTGCGCAGCGATTTGCCATAGGCGTGGCCAGAGACGAATCCCGCTTCGACCAGCTCACCCCACATCTTGGGCAGATTCTCTTTGGTGATGCCGTACAGACCGATGCGCTGTCCGCCGGTGATGTGCACGGTGGGAACGTCATAGCGCTCGGCGATCTCCGCGATGGAGCGCAGCTCGGAGGGTGAGGTGACGCCGCCCCAGATACGTGGGATCACCGAGTAGGTGCCGTCCTTCTGGATGTTGGCATGCACGCGCTCGTTGATGAAGCGCGAGCGGCTGTCATCCTCATATTCGCCAGGCCACGCCGCCAGCAAGTAGTAGTTCAGCGCGGGGCGGCAAATGTGGCAGCCATCGGGGGTTTTCCATTGCAGTGCCTGCATCACATCAGGGATGGTCTTCAGGCCGCGCTCGCGTATCGTTTGCTGCATATCCTGATGCGCGTGCTCGGTGCAGGAGCAGATCGGCTTCTTGCTCGGCTTGGCGGAATAATCGCCACCCAGCGTGTTCGCCAGCAACGCTTCCACCAGTCCAGTGCATGAACCGCACGAAGCGGAAGCTTTGGTGTGGGCTTTCACCTCGTCCAGTGTGAAAAGTTTCTTCTCTATGATGGTGTTGACGATGGTGCCCTTGCATACGCCGTTACAGCCGCATATCTCCGCGCTATCCGGCATGTTCGCCACGCTCGCATTCGCACCATGACCAGAATCGCCGATGTGCATCTGCCCGAACAGCAGGTGCTCGCGCATCTCGGACACATCCGTTCCATCGCGCATCATCTGGAAATACCAGGGGCCGTCCACGGTGTCGCCGTACATCACCGCGCCGCGCAGCTTGTTGTCGCGCAGCACCAGTTTCTTGTAGACACCGCGTGCGGCATCCTGCAACAGCAACTCATCATCCCCCGCCACTGGATTGAAATCACCAGCAGAGAACAGATCGATGCCCGTGACCTTGAGCTTGGTGGACACGGATGAACCTTCGTAACGCATCCTGCCGAATTGGGCGAGATGATTCGCCGCCACCTTGGCCTGCTCGAACAGCGGCGCGACCAATCCGTAAGTCTGCCCGCGATGCTGCACGCATTCGCCCACGGCATAAATCTTCGGGTCGTAGGTCTGCATGGTGTCACTCACCACGATGCCGCGTTCGCAATGGATGCCGGCCGATTTGGCCAGCGCGATGTTGGGGCGTATGCCTGCCGACATCACGATCAGATCGGCGGGTATCTCTTCGCCATCTTTGAAGCGCAACCCAGTGACCGAGGTCTCGCCGAGGATGGCTTCCGTTTGGCGCGACAGATAGAATTTCAGACCGCGTTTCTCCAGTGCCCCCTGCAGTAGTCCACCGCCGACCTTGTCCAGTTGGCGCTCCATCGGCCATTCGCACAGATGTACCACCGATACGTCCATGCCGCGTAGCGACAGGCCGTTCGCTGCTTCCAGCCCGAGCAAACCGCCGCCTATCACCACGGCACGCATGCCCTCACCTGTCATACCTAACATGTTCTCCACGTCAGCGATGCTGCGATAGCCCACCACGCCAGGGAGGTCGATGCCGGGAACCGGCAGCATGATGGGGTTGGAACCAGTGGCGATCAGCAAGCGGTCATAAGGCGCGACGATGCCGTCTTCCGTTTCGATCGTGCAGCGCATGCGATCTATCTTGGTCACCGTCTTGCCCGTGTGCAAGGTGATATGGTTTTCCTCGTACCAGCTCCAGTCGTTGAGGATGGTGTCTTTGAAAGACATCTCCCCCGACAGCACTGGCGACAACAGGATACGGTTGTAATTGGGTTGCGGCTCAGCGCCGAACACGGTGATGTCGAACTCGTCCGCCGACATCTTGAGCAATTCTTCAATGGTGCGGATGCCTGCCATGCCGTTGCCGATCACCACTAGACGCATTTTGTTTTTCACCTTCAGACTCCTCTCAATAAAAAACGTCGCCCGACTCTCTCTCATCCGAGGGAATCTAAACGACGCCTTTGTCGTTGAACCACACCCGCCGTTGGGTCCGATCCCTTATTTGACACCACCACAAAACACTCAGCCGACCGTATGCAATGCGTTACATCTCAAAAATCGATTTGCGCGAAAAGATGCCGATCTCATCCCCTACTTTGATGTTGTCCCACAGCATCGCGGGTGCCTGATTGACTGTGCACATCACATGACGGTCATCAAGCTCATACGCCCAGCGGCTGTCACGCGTACGCAAGCTATCGAGCATCTGCCGAAGTGACAGCGGCTCGTTCGGAATAGCGATGCGCTCTGAGGTCATCATCAAAAATTCGCTGGCACGGCCAAAGTACATGACTTCGACTTCATGTCTTTTCTTAAGGCCGCGCAAGAAGAGGGATGCAAAAAGCTTTTGCATGATGCTAGGCCGCTTTCTTCGCCTGCTTCTGATACAGGAACTCCAGCACCGCACCGCGCAGGCTGTGGTAATGCGCATCATTCGCCAACGCCAGACGATTACGAGGTTTGGGCAGATCGACCGTCAATATCTCGCCGATGGTCGCCGCCGGACCGTTGGTCATCATCACGATGCGATCGGACAACAGCACAGCCTCGTCCACATCATGTGTGACCATCACCACTGTGCTGTGGGTGTCTGCGACGATCTTCATCAACTCATCCTGTAGATGTGCGCGGGTCAAGGCATCCAGTGCACCGAACGGCTCATCCATCAGCAATACCTTGGGCTGCATGGAAAGCGCACGCGCGATACCGACACGCTGCTTCATACCGCCGGAGATCTCGTGCGGATATTTTTGTGAGGCATGCGTCAGATGCACCAGTTCGAGGGCCTCGTGCGTGCGTTGCGCGAGTTTCGCTTTATCTTCTGTTTGCCCGAACACCCGCTCGACCGCGAGATGGACGTTCTCGAAACAAGTGAGCCAAGGCAGCAGCGAATGGTTCTGGAACACCACGCCGCGATCCGGCCCTGGGCCAGCGATTTCGCGATCCGCGCAGAGCATGATGCCGTCGGTCGGCATCAGTAGTCCCGCAATCAGGTTGAGCAGGGTGGATTTACCGCAACCCGAGTGCCCGATCAGCGTGATGAACTCGCCCGGATCGATCTTGAGGTCGATATCCTTGAGCGCGACGAACGCACCCTGCTTGGTCTCGAAGGACATCTGCACGTTTTCTATTTGCACATATTTTTTCATGGTGTTCCCGTTCAATAACTGAATCGTTTGGCGATCTGGATCAGCAGCATCTCCAGCAACAGGCCAACGATGCCGACCACGAAGATGGCGATGATGATGTGCTCGACGTTCAGGTTGTTCCACTCGTCCCACACCCAGAATCCGATGCCCACGCCACCGGTCAGCATCTCTGCTGCCACGATGACTAACCAAGCCGTGCCAATGGCCAAGCGTATGCCGGTCAGCATGTAAGGTAGGGTCGCCGGAAACAATATCTTGGTGAACACCTTCCACTCCGACAGGTTGAGCACACGTGCCACGTTCAGATAATCCTGCGGCAACTGACGCACGCCCATCGCGGTGTTGATGATCATTGGCCAGATACTGGAGATGAAGATCACCCAGATCGCGGCTGGATTCGCCGCCTGGAACACCAACAGGCCGATGGGAAGCCAAGCCAGCGGCGATACCGGCCGCAACATGCTCACGATGGGCGAGGTCATTTTGTCGAGGAAGACAAAGCGCCCGATCATGAAGCCGAGCGGGATGCCGATCAGCGCAGCCAGCCCGAAGCCGATACCGACCCGCCCGAGCGAATTCAGGATGTTCCAGCCTATGCCCTGATCGTTAGGCCCGTTCTGATAGAAAGGATCGCTGAACAGTACTACGGCTGAATCCCAGGTCTTGATCGGCCCCGGAAGTGTCTCGTTACCTTGGGCCAACAGGCCCCAAAGCAGGATGAACAACCCGATGCCAAGTGCCGACGGGAGTAAAGACTCGGCAAGGTATCTTCTGAGCTTGATCATGCCTTCACCTTGAAGCTAGCCGCGTATTTCTTCGGATCCTTGCCATCCCACACCGTGCCGTCGATCAACTTGGAAGTGCGCATGACATTCTTGGGCACAGCCACTTTGACTTGTGAGGCAGCCTGTTTATACAACTCGATCTGATTGATCTTCTTGGCGACACCCAGATAGTCCGGATCTTCCTTGAGCAGGCCCCAGCGTTTGTGTTGTGTCAGGAACCACATGCCGTCCGACAGATAAGGGAAGTTGACCGCACCGTCGTTACAGAACTTCATGTAATTTGGGTCGTTCCACTTTTTGCCTAATCCATCCTCGTACTTGCCTTCCAAACGTTGGTCGATCACTTCGACCGGGCAATTGACGTAGGACTTGTCGGCGATGATCTCGGCCACTTTGCGGCGGTTGCCCATCTCGTCGATGTACTTGGATGCTTCCAGCACGGCCATGATCAAAGCGCGTGCGGTGTTCGGATATTTCTGCGCGAACTCAGCGGTGCAACCCAGCACCTTTTCCGGATGGTCTTTCCAGATATCCTGAGATGTGGCTGCGGAGAAACCGATCTTGTCGTAGATGGCACGATTGTTCCAAGGCTCACCCACACAGAAACCGTCCATGTTGCCGACGCGCATATTGGCCACCATCTGTGGCGGAGGTACTGTGATCGTCTTTACATCGCTGAGCGGATTGATGTCGTAGCTGGCCAACCAGTAGTACAACCACATTGCGTGGGTACCAGTCGGGAAAGTCTGCGCGAAGGTGTAGTCGCGCTTCTCGCTATCCACCAGCTTCTTCAAAGATTCGCCTGTGGTAACGCCTTTATCCCTGAGTTGGTTGGAAAGCGTGATACCTTGGCCATTGTTGTTCAGCGTCATCAGAACGGACATATCTTTCTTTTGTCCACCGATGCCGAGGTGGACGCCATACACCAAGCCATATAAGACGTGAGCAGCATGCAGTTCACCGTTCACCATCTTGTCGCGCACGGCGGCCCATGAGGCTTCCTTGGACAGGTTGATCTTGATGCCGTATTTCTCGTCGAACTTCATCACAGAAGCGATAACCAATGAGGCACAATCTGTCAAAGGAATGAAACCCACATTGACCTGTTTAAGTTCCGGCGCATCGGAACCACCTGCCCATGCCGCTGCGCGCGTACTCATTGGCACCATAGACATGATTCCCGCTGCACCTAGTATCTTCATAAAATCCCTCCGGCTATTTAGTTCAGGTGTATCTGCACTCGCAATAATGAGTTCCTGTTTTGGCTTATCCATCTTCAAATCTCCTGTAAGAAAAAATCTGTGGTCCGAAAAATAAGAAAGGCGTCCGACTGCGCTATGCGCAGTGGGACGCCTTTGTCCTTTGTTGCAAATTCTTCGAACCCTCGTTGGTCCGTTGATGGTTACTTCAATGCAACAGTCGTGCCAGCAACTCGTATTTTCAACTTTCCTTATTTAAATCATACAAATGATAAGCCATTGAAAGTTCTCATCCGAACATGCCTCATGCGAATAATGTTCAGATTTGGTGCATCAATTAAGTGCCTATGCATCCGCCGCACCATTTTCACGCACTCAATTCCTTGGCAAAAATGATTGCCTCTGCAATTTCTGCCATACGTTTGTTCTTGCTCATGGCCATATTGCGCATACGCTTATATGCCTCTGGTTCGCTATAGCCGTGATCGCTCATCAATATGCCCTTGGCTCTATCCACCAGTTTGCGTTCGACTAGCTCACTTTTCGCTTCCTTTAGTTCATCACGCAGTCGCTTGTGCTCCAGAAAACGTGCGGCAGCCACGTGGATGATGCCGCTCAGGTCCTCGCCCTGCACCGTATGTGAGACATAGGCACTGACCCCGGCACGCATCGCTTCTTGGATGCTTTGCTGATCTTTTTGCGCACCCAGTACGACCACCGGCTTCTCCAGCGTAGTAGACATCAGGCTGATCTGCTCTAGGGTGTCACGCCCGGGTGCATTGGCATCGACGATGATGACATCGGCCGATGCTGCATGTATCGAGCGTTCGTCCACCTGCTCCCATGCCAGCACGCCAACGACATCGAATTCGGCTAACTCAAGGCTGGCTTTCAACCATGCTGCTCGATCTCTTACATCATCAATGATTAGAATTCGTTTCATGAGACTCCTTATTGTGCAAATTTTACTGAGCAATAATTGAGCCAACCTCATGGCGTAGGGATTGATTGATCATCTGTGAAAAAAATAGATGGAGTGCGCACAACAACAGTGCGCTATTTTTGTATTGGTGAAAAGCATCATCCTGCTTGTACCGAGAACGAGGTCTCCAAAGTTGATCAATAATTAGCTATAGTATCTACACCGAATAGCGTCCCACATCTTGATTCCAGCCCACTAGAACGCGCAGAGTGATGTTCCTTTTACACAAGGAGAGCATCATGGAAACCAATTCTGCAGTTCTTCATCATGAACCATGGAACAAAGGGATACTGGCCGAACTGGTAGCCAGTTCAACAATTCTCTAGTGTCTCTAATAGTCGATGAAGAGTCCGACAGATTCTCGGCCAAAGCGGCTGTTCTAATCTTTGAGATTCCTGTCCGCTTCAAAACTATTGCGGAAGTTCATATCTCTTCTGGCGCTCCAGAGTCGATAAATCTGGAGCACTGGAAAATATCTATTTCACTGCACCAATCTACCGCCGTTTTATACGGTGGGTCCCACTGAGCTTATATTGCGATTCCGACTGATATTAACGATTTGCAGTATTGAAAGGCTTGGATTAGTATCCATCTGCGCGTTTCTTCTGCGGAAACGCGGCGTCTTCCTGTAGGAATACGTGCAAGGCCAATCCGATTTACTCGGTTGGAACCCATGGGGCGTTATGCTTGGCGTGGGGTTCATTTAGAAACTTAAAGGAGCCTCCATGAAAAGCAATATCATCCATCATCGTCATTCTTCTTATATCGCTCAATCCGGCACCTGCTATTACTGTGGATTCCCACTATGGGAAAGCGATCTGAATTCGTTCGCCAAGGCACACAAAATTTCAGTTACGAATGCAGTTCATCTGCAATGCACTGCTGAGCATTTACATGCGCGGCAGGATGGAGGAGGAAACTCAAAACAAAATATTGTTGCAGCCTGCCTTCGCTGTAATCGAACTAGACATAAATTGAAGCCTGCCCCGTCACCGGGCTCTTACCGCATTTTGGTCCAGAAACTTGTTCGGAAAGGGAGGTGGCATAAAAAGGCTCTATTGAACTTGGTCGGCAGCTATCATGAGTGTCCGCAAAGGCCGACTAACCGTCATTCCCATCAATTACTAAACCTCACGGACGATGACAATCTGTCACCGAGTTTTCGATCTTGACTCAAACGTGCTGAACTAAAAATAGAGTGTGTTGCCAGCAATCACGCTACAAGCACCGACAATTCCTCAACGATCTCTTTGAACATGGGACGCGCTTGGTTGGGTGTTTGAACACAGCGCTGCTGCAATGCAGATATAGCATTGAAGCTAGATTGCTCTCTGGATTGAACATCCCAGCGAATCAATAACTCTTCGAGCAAACAACCAAAAGCGCGCACTTCGACACCTTGCAATCCTTGTTTGAGCTCTTCATCGTGCGTCGGCAAGAACGAGGCTGCGCCAAAATCACCCAGCAGGCATTCACCCTTCTCGTTCCACAAGATGTTGTGCGCATACAGATCGCCATGCATCACTCCTTTCGCATGTAGATGTGCTGCTGCCGAAGCGACACCCTGCGCTATCCCCAATAGCTGGGCGAGTGAGAATCTCGCATCGGGCTCATAGATATCTCGTGTGCAGGATTCAAGACTCGGCGGTCCTGCAAGATTGATAAAGCTCGAATCAATGAGTGGCATCACCATACCGATAGCATCAGCGGGATGCCCGTGTAAGCGCCCATGCACCGGAATGAGATTGGGATGTTCCCCTGCCACCATACATGCTGATTTCTCGCTACGCGGCAAACCATCGCTCGTTACAGCCCCTTTGAACACTTTGACCGCGACAGGATGCACTCCTTGCTCTGTCGTGCGATGTGCCCGATAGATGATGCCTGATGCACCTTCGCCCAAGACATGTTGGACAACGAGCGAATTCCAATCGATAGGGTTCACGCGAAGACCGGCCATCACTTCTTTCTCGATGGCATCGCTAAATGGATTCCCCGCAAAAGCCAGCCAAGCGAGACGCGGCAATCGCAGCAACCAATCCGGTAGTCGCTCAAACCTATTCGCCGCGATGCGCAACAATTCTAGGCGAGAGCAGCCTGCCATCTCTTCTGGCAATTCCCGCAATCGATTCCCCGACAGCATGAGTTTTTGCAATTGTGTACACGTACCTATTTCGGCAGGTAACTGTTGCAAACGGTTGTCCGTCAGGATCAGCCAGCGAAGTTTTGAAGGCAATGCTTTAGCCGAGAGATGTGTGATCTGGTTCGCTTTGAACCCGATCATTTCCAGATGGGCACACTGCCCCAGCACTTCGGGCACATGCGTGAATCGATTATCGGAACAAAAGATGATGCGTAGTTTGTGTAGCCGAGAGAGGTCTGGTGGAAGGTCACTCAACAGATTGCCGGAGAGATTGAGCACTTCCAATGAGTCAGCGAGATCGAATATCTCTAAGGGGAACTCAGTCAGGTCGGCTGCAAGATCGAGGCGTTTGATGCCGACTAACTCGCCGGCTCGCAGAGTTTCAAGGGTGTGCATATTTCAACTCAGATCGAAGCCTAACAATGCACAGACTCAACTCGTTCCCCGCTTGGAGAAATCTCTGAGCCTGAATCCAAGTGCGAACAACACAGCGAAATAAACCACTACGCCAGCCACCACCAACCATGTGAGATGGATGATGCGCGCCCAACCTGAGGTGGTGAGCCAATGCTGTTCACTCCCCATGCCGAACCACAACGTCAGCCCCAAAGCGACGACCGCCAGCATGACTTTGAGGAAGAACTTCATCCACCCTGCTTCCGCTTGGTAGATACCCTTCTTGCGCAGGAAATAGAACAGGATGGCTGAGTTGAGGCAGGCGCCCAGACCGATGGAGAGCGCCAACCCGGCATGAGCCATATGAAAACCGAACACGAACAACACGTTCATCGCCTGGGTCGCAATCAAAGTCACGATACCGATCTTCACCGGCGTCTTGATGTCTTGGCGCGCGTAGAAGCCAGGGGCGAGGATCTTCACCAATATCAGCCCAATCAGGCCGACGCTGTAACCCACCAATGCGGCACGCGACATCATCACGTCATTGGCAGTAAATGCCCCATGCTGGAAGAATGTAGCGAGTAAAGGTACGGCGATCATCCCCAACGCCAGTGCTGCCGGCAAGGTCAGCATGATGGTCAGGCGCAATCCCCAGTCCAGCAACTTTGAATACTCAGCCGTGTCGCTGGTCGCATGCGACTTGGAGAGGGATGGCAACAGGATGGTGCTGATGGCGACGCCCAAGATGCCCGTGGGGAATTCCATCAAGCGGTCAGCGTAGTACAACCAAGACACACTCCCTGCAACCAATAGTGAGGCAAAGATGGTGTTGATGATGAGGCTGAGTTGCGCGATGGACACGCCGAATATCGCGGGGCCCATCTGCTTGATGACGCGCCACATTCCCTCATCTGTCCTGCTGAACCGAATGGTCGGCAACATGCCGATCTTTTTGAGGAAAGGGATCTGAAAGGCCAGCTGCACAAAACCTGCCACGAACACCGCCCAAGCGAGCGCCATGATGGGTTGGTCGAAATACGGCGCGCCCCACAGTGCGCCACCGATGAAACACAAGTTCAATAGGATGGGTGCGAAGGCCGGCACCCAGAACTTGTTGTAGGTATTAAGGATGCCGGCAGCGACAGCGACCAAGGAGATGAAGAAGATGTAAGGTGATGTGACGCGCAGCAGTTGCACCGTCAGATCGAATTGCTCTGGATTCTTCACGAAACCAGGTGCACTGATATAGACCAAGATAGGAGCGGCCACGATACCGATAGCGGTGATCACGAACAGGATCAACGCCAGCATGGTCGTGACGTGATCGACCAGTAACTTAGTCTCTTCCTGCCCTCGGCGATTCTTGTATTCACCAAAGATGGGCACGAACGCTTGGGAGAATGCCCCCTCCGCGAACATGCGACGCAATAGGTTGGGCAATTTGAAAGCGACGAAGAAAGCATCCGTCGCCATACCTGCCCCAAAGATGCGCGCGATCAACACATCTCTAGCGAAGGCCAGAATGCGCGAGACCAGCGTCAATCCGCTGATCGTAGCTAGTGCTTTAAGAAGGTTCATCGAGACAACAAGGGGTGCGCTCTAAGAAAACCAAGGATCACCAACCGTTCTTTTGGTGGTGACGACGTTCCATACTGATGGTGGGGAATATCCCAGTTGCGCCCGCATCCATCCTATTGCGGCCAGCACGCACCGTCAGGTGATTGGTGACCACGAACTGTTTGATCAACTCAAAAGCATGAGGGTCTGCTTGCTCCAAGGAAAATCGCACTACGACACAGTGGATCCCTTGGATGACTATTGGACGTACATAAGAAGAATAGACGATACGACCATCTTTACCTGGGGTGCCCAGCATGTCACTCAAACGCTCACCCCAATTGGAAGGACGAAATGGGTGTCCATCTTTGGTGATGCCTTGGATGACGAACTCAGCGAGTTCAGGATGGCGATCTTTTTTATCTAACACGTTGTACGTCTCTCTACAGGTCAAAATGGGCGCGGATTGTAGCATTGCATCGTTATCACCCAGAAAACGGCTGTCTACCAACCTTTATTAGAGATGTCGCGCCGCTCGATGCCCAGCACCGGATGCGGTCCAGTGGCTTCCGCATCTCTGCTCCCACGTCCCGATCTGACCTTCAAACGGTGTTCCGCCACGAACTGCTTGACCATATCGAACGCCTTAGGGTCGACATTTTGCAAAGAAACTCGGATAACGACCGCGGGGACCCCATCAATCATCAAAGGTCGTGCATATGATGAGTAGATCATGCGCCCATCCTGCCCCGCCGTTCCCAGCATATTGCATAAATTCGTCGCCCAATCAGGCTGTTGGAACAACTGACCACCTTCGGTGATGCCTTGGATCACGAATTCTGAGACATTCGACAACATGACTTCCCCTTCACACACGCCTAGTTGACTGGGGATATGATAGCACTGCCTCACCAAGCAGCCCCTTGCTACAAACAACGGGTTGCCAAATCCAAATAGCCTCCCTATAATGCGCGCCTTTTAACGCAAGCCGAATTCCCAAGGAGTCACCATGGCAAACACAGCACAAGCCAGAAAACGCGCAAAACAAGCAGACAAACAGCACGCTCACAACACCACATTACGTTCCGAACTGCGTACAGCAGTGAAGAAGGTGATCAAGGCGATCGAAGCTGGTGATAAAGCCGCTGCACAATCCGTTTTCGCCGCATCCACCAGCGTGGTTGACTCCATCGCAGACAAAAAGATCATCCATAAGAACAAGGCAGCTCGCCACAAGAGCCGCTTGTCCGCCGCTATCAAGGCGATGGCCTGATCTATCGCAGACGATAAGACTGCGAAATATTAAAGGCCGACGATGCAGTCGGCCTTTTTTTGTTTATAGTTCCAGACTCAGCGATACAACAAGACCAGAAAGCTTGCCATGTCACATCTGATGAACACTTACGCTAGACAACCCATCTCGTTCACCCACGGAGAAGGCGCTTGGCTATTCGATGCCGCCGGCAATCGATATCTAGATGGCTTGGCGGGTGTCGCCGTCAATACTCTGGGGCATGCTCACCCCCGCTTCACTGCTGCGCTCAAGGAGCAGATCGACAGCCTCATCCACTGCTCCAACATCTATCAAGTAACAGGACAAGATGCCTTATCGGACAAACTGTGCGCGTTGTCCGGCATGCAAGAGGTCTTCTTCTGCAACTCGGGATGTGAGGCTAACGAAGCAGCAATCAAGCTGGCTCGCATGTATGGGCACAATCGTGGCATCGACAATCCTTCCATCATCGTGATGGAAAAAGCATTCCACGGACGTACATTGGCGACTCTATCCGCCACAGGCAACCGCAAGGTACAGGCTGGCTTTGAACCGCTGGTGAGTGGTTTCGTACGCGTCCCCTACAACGACCTAGAAGCGGTACGCCAAGTGGCGCAACACAACCGTGACGTGGTCGCAGTATTGGTCGAGCCTATCCAAGGTGAAGGTGGCATCCGTACACTAGACATCGCCTATTTGGAGCAGATACGCAAGTTGTGCGATGAGAACGACTGGTTGCTCATGCTGGATGAAGTCCAATGTGGTATCGGGCGCACTGGGAAGTGGTTCGGGTTCCAACATGCAGCCATCCTCCCTGACGTGATGACGCTAGCTAAAGGCTTGGGTTCAGGTGTACCTATCGGCGCCTGCCTTACCGCAGGCAATGCGGTGGGCACCTTCAAACCCGGCAACCACGGCTCCACCTTTGGCGGTAATCCACTGGCCTGCGCTGCTGGTCTGAATACGCTTAACATCCTCGAACAAGATGGATTACTCGCTCACACAGAGCAGATCGGCAAATTCATTCGCGATGGTTTGAGCACTTCGCTACAAGGCGTGAACGGCTTCAAGGAGATACGCGGCCAAGGATTGATGATCGGTATCGAACTGGATAAGCCTTGTGGTGACCTAGTGAAACAAGCTCTTGCCAAAGGCTTGCTCATCAATGTGACAGCCGATACGGTGGTGCGCCTGCTGCCCCCCCTCATCTTGTCGCAAGCGGAGGCTCAACAAATGATCGACATCCTGAGTCCGCTCATCAAAGACTTCTTGCAATCCTGATTGGAAAATCGTCATGCCAGCAAGCATAAAACACTTCTTACAGTTCAAAGACCTGACTCGCGAAGAGCTCGACTACCTGTTTGAGCGCACACGCATCATCAAAGAACGCTTCAAGCGCTACGAGAAATATTGGCCGCTAGAAGACCGCACATTGGTGATGATCTTTGAGAAAGCCAGCACGCGCACGCGCCTATCGTTCGAGGCTGGCATGCACCAACTCGGCGGTTCGGCCATCTATCTGAACACGCGCGACTCGCAACTCGGTCGCGGCGAGCCCGTAGAAGATGCAGGACAGGTGATCTCGCGCATGAGTGACATCGTAATGATCCGCACTTTCGAGCAGGACATCATCGAGCGCTTCGCGCGCAATTCGCGTGTGCCTGTCATCAATGGTCTGACCAACGAATATCATCCATGCCAGATCTTGGCTGACATCTACACCTACATCGAGCATCGCGGCAGCATCCAAGGGAAGACAGTCGCATGGATCGGTGACTCCAACAACATGTGCAACACGTGGCTCCAAGCGGCAGAGATATTGGATTTCAACGTCCACGTTTCCACGCCACCAGGCTACGAAGTCGAGCCCGAACGTGCTGGCTTGTACGGCCACGAACATTACGAAGAATTCAAAGACCCGATGGAAGCTGCTCGTGGTGCCGACTTGGTGACCACCGATGTGTGGACTTCGATGGGCTGGGAAGCTGAGAACGAAGAGCGCATGAAGGATTTTGCAGACTGGCAAGTCGATGCCGACATGATGCGTGTGGCCGCCAAAGATGCTGTGTTCATGCACTGCTTACCAGCACATCGTGGCGAGGAAGTCTCAGCCGAAGTCATCGACGGCGAGCAATCCGTTGTGTGGGATGAAGCGGAGAATCGCCTGCATGTCCAGAAAGCCTTGATGGAATACTTACTACTTGGAAAGATCGCTTGAAATGAAAATCCATCCTCGCCTCACCCCTCTTTTGTTCCCGTTCTTCATGTCGCTGATCATGGCGTTCATCATGACCGCCTTCATCACTTGGATCAACACGGGCATGGGCGACGGTTATATCGGTCGTTGGATGTATTCATTCATCTTCGCATGGCCACTCGCCATGGCCTGCATCGTATTGTTCGCCAACCGTATCCGCATGATGATCGGCAAGCTCACTGCTCAATAATTATCGCTAATAGGAAATCAACATGTCTGACATCAAAAAAGCTGTTCTCGCCTACTCTGGCGGACTCGACACCTCCGTCATCTTAAAGTGGTTGCAAGACACTTATGAATGCGAAGTGGTGACCTTCACGGCCGATCTTGGTCAAGGTGAAGAACTGGAGCCAGCACGCCAGAAGGCGCTCCAATTCGGCATCAAGCCAGAGAACATCTTCATCGAAGATCTGCGCGAAGAGTTCGTGCGTGATTTCGTGTTCCCCATGTTCCGCGCCAACACCGTGTACGAAGGTGAATATCTGCTGGGCACCTCCATCGCGCGTCCTCTGATCGCCAAGCGTCTCGTCGATATCGTGAACCAGACTGGCGCACAAGCCATCTCTCATGGCGCCACAGGTAAAGGTAACGACCAAGTACGTTTCGAGTTGGGTGCGTATGCATTGAAACCAGGCATCAAGATCATCGCACCATGGCGCGAATGGGATCTGTTGTCGCGTGAGAAGTTGATGGCGTATGCAGAGAAGCATGGCATCCCCGTCGACATGAAACACAAGCAAGGAGGCTCGCCTTATTCCATGGACGCGAACCTGCTGCACATCTCCTACGAAGGTCGTCATCTGGAAGACCCAGCGGCTGAGGCTGAAGAGAGCATGTGGCGTTGGACGGTTTCGCCCGAAAAAGCACCAGATGCAGCCGAGTACCTCGATATCGAGTACGTCAACGGCGATATCGTGGCATTGAACGGAACGAAACTCTCCCCAGCACAGATCTTGGCCAAACTGAATGAGCTGGGTGGTAAGCACGGCATCGGCCGTCTGGACTTGGTCGAGAACCGCTACGTCGGCATGAAGTCTCGCGGCTGCTACGAGACTCCAGGTGGAACCATCATGTTGAAGGCGCACCGCGCCATAGAATCCATCACGCTCGATCGTGAAGTCGCCCACTTGAAGGATGACCTGATGCCCCGCTACGCATCCATGATCTACAACGGTTACTGGTGGAGTCCAGAGCGCATCGCCATTCAAACATTGATCGACCACACCCAAGCCAGCGTGAATGGTTGGGTACGCGTCAAGCTATACAAGGGCAACGTCATCGTCGTTGGTCGCGACTCCAAGACGGATTCGCTGTTCGATTCCAGCATCGCCACCTTCGAAGATGACAAGGGAGCCTACGACCAGAAGGATGCCGCCGGCTTCATCAAGTTGAATGCCTTGCGTATGCGCATCGCGGCGAACCTGAAGAGTCGCAAAAAATAAGTGTCCCGTTCCAAAGGAGGCTGAGATGATTCACGAACTAAGTGGCGACATCCTGTTAAGCAGCGCCAAAGCCATTGCCCAAGGCGTTGCCCCCAATGACGACTTCCATCATGGCCTCGCGTTGCAACTGCGCGAACGTATGCCAGCGATGTACAAGGACTTTCGCCACTACTGTCAGACCAAGCATCCCAAGTCTGGCGAATCGTGGACGTGGATGAGTAGCGATGGTCGTTACATCGTCAATCTATTCACTCAAGACGGCGCCTACGACCATGGAAGCAAACCGGGACATGCGACGATCAGCCACGTGAATCACAGCCTGCATTCGTTACGCACCTTCATACAGAAGGAAAAAATCACCAGCCTCGCCCTGCCGCGCCTTGCTTGCGGTGTGACAGGTCTGGATTGGAATGACGTGAAACCACTCATCGAGAAACATCTCGGCGACCTTAACATCCAGATATATGTGTATGCCAATTATCAAAAAGGCATCAAAGCAAACGAACCTTCGAAATAATCAAAAGGAAACTCAGCATGTCAGACAAGATCGATAACGTCAGCGTCGGAAAAAAATCCAATGTGTTCTTCGACGGCAAATGCGTCTCGCATTCCGTGTTCTTCCCAGATGGTTCGCGCAAGACCGTGGGGGTCGTATTGCCAAACAGCCAACTCACTTTCAACGTCGGCGTACCCGAATTGATGGAGATCAGCGCAGGCACCTGCCAAGTGAAGATCGCTGGCGAATCCAGTTTCAAGACCTACGCCGCTGGTAGCAGCTTCAACGTGGCGGCAAACAGTAGCTTCGATATCCATACTGGCTCTGAAGCGGTTGATTACGTTTGCTCGTTTGGTTAAGTCATAGAAATATCCATCAGGAGACACCATGCCCTCATTCGACATCGTTTCAGAAGTAGATAAACCTGAAGTCAAGAACGCCATAGAGCAAACGAACAAAGAAGTCAGCACGCGTTTCGACTTCAAAGGGTCGGATGCGCGCGTCGAGCAAGCAGAGCTGAAGCTTACCGTGTGGGCTGACAACGAATTCCAACTGAATCAAGTTCAAGACATCCTCAACGGCAAGCTCACCAAACGTGGCGTGGATATCAAGTGCCTAGAGATCAGTGACAAGATCGAGAAAGTCAGTGGCAACAAGGTCAAGCGCGGCTGCGAAGTGAAGACAGGCGTCGAGATCGAATTGGCGAAGAAGATCGTCAAACATCTGAAGGACAGCAAGCTGAAGGTACAAGCCAGCATCCAAGGTGACACCGTGCGCGTCACCGGCAAGAACCGCGACGATCTTCAGGAGGCCATCGCCTTCGTCAAAAAAACCATCACCGACTTCCCTTTGCAATATCAGAACTTCCGCGACTGACCATGAAGAATCCGATCAAATCCCTCCTTGCGGCACTGCTCATCTCCTCTTCAAGTAGCGCCTTCTCTGAAGATTCGATCTCGTATCCCGCGATGGTTTGGGATGACATCACTCATGTGTTGTCTGCGCCAACACGCTGGGAAAAGAACGAATGGCAGACCGCTGGGTGGTCGAGCTTGGCCGTACTCGGAACGGTCGCCGTCATCGACAAGCCTGTTCGCGACTACATGGTGAAACAGGATCAGAACAACCAGGCTTGGTTGCAAGTAGAGAAGTTCGGTCGTGAGTATGCGGTCGGTATCACTGGGGCGTTCTTCGTCGCAGGCTTAGTGGGTGATGAGACATCGATGCACGTCGCACAAGACGTTGTTTCAGCTAGCATCATCTCCAGCGCCATCATCGGCGTCGCCACCAAGACTGTGGTCGGACGTAGTCGCCCATTGCAAAACAAAGGCACGACAGACTTCGCCCCGTTCTCCGACATGAACAGCTCGTTCTTTTCTGGGCACACCACGCAAGCCTTTACTTTGGCTGCGGTGATCTCCGAGACTTACGACGAGACATGGATAGACGTGACTGCATACGGACTCGCCACCTTGGCTGGCGTGGCACGCTCCTATCACGACAAACACTTCGCTTCTGATGTGCTGGCAGCCGCCATCGTCGGTACACTCGTCGGTAAGAGCGTGGTCGCCCACAACAAAGATCTACGTAGTAACAAGCTGACTATGCTCCCAGCTCTCTCCCAAGGCATGGTCGGCGTTCAGGTCGTAGGCCGGTTCTGATGCCTAGCGTCCTCCTACCGCTCGCAAATGGTAGTGAAGACCTAGAAGCCATCACTGTGCTCAACATCCTGCGCCGCGCAGGTATCGAGGCTGTCAGCGCTAGCCTCGATGGTCAAGCGATACGCGGCAGTCGCGGCACGCTGTTGATCCCAGATACATCCTTGGATGAGGCGCTCAAGCGCCGATTCGACATGGTGGTATTGCCCGGAGGGCAGCCTGGCACCAACAATCTAAAAGCCGATGCCCGCATCATCAAACTCTTACAAGACATGGCAACTGACGGTCGCTATGTCTGCGCAATCTGTGCGGCGCCTTCTATTCTGGCAACGGCGGGTTTATTAGACGGGAAACGTGCCACTAGCTTTCCAGGCGCCTTAGATGCCTTCCCTCGCGTGTCTCAACAACCACAAACGGTAGTCGAAGATGGAAAGTTCATCACTTCACGCGGGCCCGGCACTGCCATGGATTTCGCGCTGACCTTGGTGGAGCGACTATCCGGCAGATCCAAACGCGATGAAGTCGAAGCAGGCTTGGTGCGCTAAGTGCCCTCCGCACTAAAAAGACTTCCTCCTTCCATCATCGCACTACTGTTGCAAGTCGCTGCATTCGTAGTCGTCATGTTCATCGTGCGTTCAACTCAACTCCAGCTCGCGCCCATCGCGTTCGTCCTATTGTGCGGTGGGCTGGCGGCATGGTTCAGCCATCTCGCCAAGCAGGCTCGCTGGTGGCTCTTAATCCAACTAGTTTTCTTACCGGCGATACTGGCGGCGTACTCACTCGATATCCCGCCCACCCTGTTCCTCATAGCTTTCGTCATCATGCTTGCGGTTTATTGGAGTGCATTCCGCACTCAGGTGCCGCTCTATCTTTCCAGCAACAAGGTATGGCAAGCGCTCGAGACGCAACTCCCGAGTGACCGGCCTTTTAATTTCATCGATCTCGGTTCTGGCATAGGGGGAGTGCTGACCCACCTCGCCAAGGCGCATCCACAAGGTCAATATCATGGCGTTGAATATGCGCCGCTCCCCTGCTTTTGGAGTTGGCTGCGAATCAAATCCGGCAAACATAAGAACTGTACAGTGCAATGGGGCAGCATGTGGGATAGCGATCTGTCGCAGTACGATGTGGTGTTCGCCTATCTATCGCCTGTGCCGATGGAAAAACTCTGGCACAAGGCACGTGCAGAGATGCGCCCTGGTAGCCTGTTCATCAGCAACACTTTCGCAGTGCCAGACCATCCCCCACAGTCGACTCTGACTGTAGACGATCTACACAATTCGACCTTGTACATCTGGAAGATGTGATGTTTACTACTATTAATTTCAATGAGTTACAAGACCCCCACCGAAACACTTCCCAATGCAGAATATTTTGGTTAGGATGCCGTCCTAGTTCAGTTGCACATCTACGCGGCATCAACCGCACGAACACAAAATCCAACAACCTAAACGAGAACCAAACATGAGCGAACACATCCGTTATGTAACCGATGACACATTCACTGCTGAAGTGTTGCAATCCCCCGTACCCGTGCTGGTCGACTACTGGGCTGAGTGGTGTGGTCCTTGCCGCATGATCGCCCCCATCTTGGATGAAGTATCCAAAGAATACGCAGGACGTTTGAACGTCGCTAAGCTGAACGTTGACGAGAACCAAGAGACACCACAAAAATACGGCGTGCGCGGCATCCCGACATTGATGCTGTTCAAGAACGGCAACATCGAAGCGACCAAGGTCGGCGCATTGTCCAAGTCTCAACTGACCGCTTTCATCGACAGCCACATCTAAAAATTTCTATTAGCCCGCCCGACACTGCAACGTTTCTTTCTGAAACAACAACCAAGAGATAATTTTCAGTTCGGTGCGGGACATCTCGCAAAACCCCAAAAAAACCCGTCTCACATCCCTAGCAACTCTCAATAACCTAGCGCTCACGCGCCCCATCCTGACTATGCATCTATCCGACCTCAAGACCAAACACATCACCGAATTAGTGGAAATGGCGACCACCAATCAGATCGACAACGCGAACCGCATGCGCAAGCAAGACTTGATCTTCGCATTGTTGAAGAACCAAGCCAAAAAAGGCGAGAGCATATTCGGTGAGGGCACGCTGGAGGTGCTACCAGACGGTTTCGGATTCTTGCGCTCACCTGACACGTCTTACTTGGCAGGCCCTGATGACATCTACGTCAGCCCGAGCCAAGTGCGTCGCTTCAATCTGCATACAGGCGACTCCATCGAGGGCGAGATCCGCACGCCGAAAGAGGGCGAGCGGTACGTTGCATTAGTCAAAGTAGACAAGGTCAATGGTGAACCACCAGAGAACGCCAAGAACAAGATCCTGTTCGAGAACTTGACACCTCTGTTCCCGACACAACAACTCTCGCTTGAGCGCGACATCCGCGCTGAAGAGAACATCACGGGTCGCATCATCGACATCGTCGCGCCTATCGGTAAAGGACAACGTGGCTTGTTGGTCGCATCCCCTAAGTCGGGTAAGACCGTGATGTTGCAACACATCGCCCATTCCATCTCGGCAAATCATCCCGATGCGATCTTGATCGTATTGCTGATCGATGAGCGCCCAGAAGAAGTGACCGAGATGAGCCGCACCGTACGCGGAGAAGTCGTCGCTTCCACTTTCGACGAGCCAGCTACCCGCCACGTTCAAGTCGCAGAGATGGTTCTAGAAAAAGCCAAGCGCCTGGTCGAACATAAGAAGGATGTCGTCATCCTGCTCGACTCCATCACACGCTTGGCACGTGCTTACAACACTGTCATCCCATCCTCTGGCAAAGTATTGACTGGTGGTGTGGATGCGAATGCCTTACAACGTCCAAAACGCTTCTTCGGCGCAGCACGTAACATCGAAGAAGGCGGCTCACTCACCATCATCGCCACCGCACTGGTCGATACCGGCAGCCGTATGGACGATGTGATCTACGAGGAATTCAAGGGAACCGGCAACATGGAGATCCATTTGGATCGCCGCATGGCCGAAAAGCGCATCTACCCTGCCATAAACGTCAACCGCTCCGGCACCCGCAAGGAAGAGCTGCTCATCAAACAAGATTTGCTGCAACGCATCTGGGTGCTTCGTAAGTTGTTGTATCCAATGGATGAATTGGAAGCGATGGAATTCCTGCTAGATAAGGTGAAAGCCACCAAGAACAACGCAGAATTCTTCGATTCAATGAAGCGCTAAGCCCTGAAAAGGAAAACCAAAAAAGGCTTTTGACGGATGGTGCCCTTTATGTATAATGCGCGCCTTTCGGAAAAGCGTAGTTTTCAGTGAAGGCTAACCATTCGGTTATGCCGCAACTAAAAACCGCATTTAGCGGGTTATGCCCTAACTAGTAACCGCATCAAGCGAGGTCGTTATGTACGCAGTAATCAAAACCGGCGGTAAGCAACACCGCGTAATCTTGGGCGAAACACTCAAGGTCGAATCTATCGTTGGCGAAGTCGGCACATCCTTGGTATTGGATAAAGTGCTGATGGTTGGTAACGGTGACAAAGTTTCTGTTGGTCAGCCCCTGCTGACTGGCGCGACTGTAAAAGCGACCATCGTCGCTAATGGTCGCCACGACAAAGTGACCATCTTCAAGATGCGTCGTCGTAAGCACTATCAAAAGCATCAAGGTCATCGTCAAAACTACACTGAGATCCGCATCGACGGTATCTCGGCTTAATTTCTAAGGAGCTAGAAAATGGCATCGAAAAAAGGCGGAGGTAGTACCAGTAACGGCCGCGACTCGCACTCGAAACGATTGGGTGTTAAGAGTTACGGCGGCGAATTGATCAGCGCAGGTAGCATCATCGTGCGTCAACGCGGTACAGAATTTCACGCTGGCGACAACGTCGGCATGGGCAAAGATCACACCCTGTTCGCTAAGATGACAGGCAAAGTGGTGTTCGCAATCAAAGGCGCGGCTAAACGTAGAACGGTTAGCATCGTCGCTGCTTAAGTATTTGAGCAGTTAAAATGAGCCCTATCGCAAGGTAGGGCTTTTTTATTTTTAGGTCATTCGCAATATGAAATTCATCGACGAATCAAAGATCGAAGTCATCGCAGGCGACGGCGGTAACGGCGCTGCTAGTTTTCGTCGTGAAAAATATATCGAAAAAGGCGGTCCTGACGGTGGTGACGGTGGACGTGGCGGCAGTGTGATCGCCGTCGCTGACCGCAACATCAACACATTGGTCGACTTCCGTTTTGCACGTATGCACCGAGCCAAGAATGGCGAACGTGGTGGTAGTGCGGATTGCTATGGCAAAGGTGCGGATGACATCATCCTGCGCATGCCAGTCGGCACAGTCATCACCGACATCAACAGTGGTCAGATCATTGCCGACCTCACGCACGAAGGTGAGCAGGTCTTGCTAGCCAAGGGCGGCGCAGGCGGCTTGGGCAACCTGCATTTCAAATCCAGCACCAACCGTACACCACGCCAATGCACTCCCGGCGAAGAAGGTGAACGCCGCGAACTGCAACTGGAATTGAAGGTCCTTGCTGACGTGGGTCTATTGGGTATGCCGAATGCCGGCAAGTCCACCTTCATCCGCGCGGTATCTGCCGCACGCCCTAAAGTGGCTGACTACCCTTTCACCACCTTGCATCCGAATCTGGGTGTAGTACGCGTATCTCACGAAAAGAGTTTCGTCATCGCCGACATCCCAGGACTGATCGAAGGCGCAGCAGAAGGTGCTGGACTGGGCCACCAGTTCCTGCGCCATCTGGCTCGTACGCGCTTGTTGTTGCACATCGTGGACATCGCACCGATGCACGAAGGTGTTGATCCAGTACATGAAGCACACGCGATCCTGAACGAACTGAAGAAGTATGACGAAGAGTTGTACAACAAACCGCGCTGGCTGATCTTGAACAAACTCGACCTGTTGCAAGACCGTGACGAGAAGATCGCCGCCTTCCTCAAAGAGTTCGGTGGTGACACACGCCACTTCTGCATCTCTGCCATCAGTGGCGAAGGCTGCAAAGAGTTGACTTACGCCATCATGGAACATTTGCAAGCCGCTGCCGATGCTGAGAAAGAAGCCGTCGCAGAAAGTGCACAAGAATCTGAGATCGTCATTCACGACCCCCTCGCATGAAAACAGTTCTGACCCAATCCAAACGCATCGTCGTAAAAGTCGGCAGTAGCCTTGTCACCAATTCAGGTGAAGGCTTAGACACACGCGCCATCGGGAATTGGGCACAACAGATCAGCACATTGCGTGCAAAAGGCTGTGAAGTGGTCTTAGTGTCTTCTGGCGCGATTGCCGAAGGCATGCAACGACTAGGTTGGAAGCAACGCCCCAGTGCCGTTCACGAACTGCAAGCTGCGGCTGCAGTCGGTCAAATGGGTTTGGTGCAGGTCTATGAGAGCTGTTTCAGCCAACACGGCCTACGCGCCGCACAAGTCTTGTTGACCCATGCCGATCTTGCCGACCGCGAACGTTATCTGAACGCACGCTCTACTCTGCGTACATTGCTCACACTGGGTGTCATCCCCATCATCAACGAGAACGACACCGTCGTGACCGACGAGATCAAGTTCGGCGACAATGACACGCTAGGCGCATTGGTTGCCAATCTCATCGAGGCCGATGCTCTCGTCATCCTTACCGACCAAGTCGGCCTCTTTACCGCCGATCCTCGTAAAGAAGCGAGCGCGACACTCATCAGCGAAGCGCAGGCAGGCGATGCCAAGTTGGAACTGATGGCAGGCGGCGCTGGCAGCAGCATCGGTCGCGGCGGCATGATTACCAAGGTGCTAGCAGCGAAACGTGCTGCTCGTAGTGGTGCACATACCGTCATCGCTTCTGGTCACGAGAATGATGTCCTACCCCGCCTGCTACAAGGCGAGTCCATTGGCACCTTGCTGGTCGCCCCCGCCCTCTCACTGGATGCGCGCAAACAATGGCTGGCTGACCATCTACAAGTCAGTGGCAAAGTGATGCTGGATGCAGGTGCGGTTCGAGTATTAAAGAACGAAGGGAAGAGCTTGTTGCCTATCGGCGTGACGCAAGTCACGGGTGAATTCCAACGTGGTGCAGTCGTCGCGGTACTCGACACAGATGGGCTCGACATCGCACGCGGCCTCATCAACTACAGCGCCGCTGAAGCGCGCCGCATCGCCGGCAAACCTAGCGGCGAGATCGAATCCATCCTCGGCTATGTCGATGAGTCAGAACTGATCCATCGAGACAATCTAGTTCTGTTGTGAAACAACAGAACTAGATTGCGGTGAAGACTAACCTTTAGGTCATGTCGGAACACCAACCTTACCAAACTCACGTCGCTCTAGAAGAGAGTGAACACTCAAACTTCCCCACATCGACCAGAGCGACCACTTCAGCTCCAGAGCCAAGGTATTTCACATTGCCACATAGCTGATGTAGCAACGGAATTCCACGTCCGTGGTGAGTGACACTCTCCAGATCTTTGATCTTTTGCGTGTGATCGAACCCGATGCCGCTATCGCGGACACGAACCCGCAGCAATTGCCTACTACAATTCTTGCACTCTGCGACAGTTGGATTAGCTAGTCTGCTGAAACCAATCTCGATACTCCCCTCCTCCAGGTTCGCCAATCGCAACTCGCGCTCTACGAAATAACGCTCCATGCCATTCACCTCAGATTTGATCTTAGAGTCGAGCATCAGCAGACCGTGCTCAAGTGCGTTATTGAATAGCTCGGACAAAATTATGAAGAGATTATTGTTTGATGCTCCTTCCAATTGCCCAGCGATCCCCAACAAGAACGGGACGACCTCCAATCTGCGCAACTGATGAGCATACAAAGTCACTGAAAAATCCCATTGCGGACGCTCGTCCTCTTGCGCATCGCAAAAATATGATTGATCCTTGATTGGAGACACCTGAAAGTACGAATCATCCTGGCAGTCCTCAGAACAGCCATTCACAGAACAATCCAACTGTATCAGCGCAATATCATCGCTCTGTTCATCATCACCCAACTCTGCTTCCAAGGTTGCCACTAATGAATCGAAAAAGTCGACCGAGTCTGCACACTGGACTTTCTCTAACAAAGTTTGCAGGCCCTGATGACCGCCGCGCGAGTCGGGTAGCTCGGTCACACCATCGGTGCAAAGGAACAATCGACCATCTTCCTCACCGCAGGCATAGTGCTCGATGCTGTTATCGAACTCATCGGGTGCAAGCACCCCCAACGGCAAGTGCCTCGATTTGAATCGATGCACCACGGCACCTCTTTCACGCGTCGTCAATAATACTGGCGGGCAACCGCCGTTCCACACTTGGATCATGCGCTGCTCTACATCCAAAGAAACAAGGATGGCCGCGACGAAACGGGGGAGTCGCAAATAGTCACGCACACGGCGGTTGATCTCACTCGCGATGGAGGAGATATCAAATCCCTTGGCCGTCATTTGTCGGAACGGCTGTGTCAGAGGGATCACCGCCAGCGCAGCTGTCAGGCCATGCCCCGAGCTGTCCGCCAGTAACACGTGCAAGCGTTTATCTGGGGTGCGTGCTACAAAAATGAGGTCGCCACTAAAATGCTCCGCTGCTTGAAGATGGAAACGCACAAGAGGATCGTCGATCTTATCGATGGCGCTCACCTGATTGATCAGCTGCACCGCCAGATCACGCTCTTCTTGAATACGACTCTTGAACACCTGCAACTGCTTATTCTGTTCGTCGATCTGGTCAGCCATGCGCTTGCGCAATATCAGGTTGACCACCTTGGATCTTAACACTTCGAAATCGATCGGCTTGGACAGGAAATCATCCCCTCCGGAGCGCATTCCTTTCACCAAGCCCTCATTGGTGGTATCGGCGGAGACAAAGATGATAGGGACCCATTTGTCGGCCATCCTGCGTATCTCGCTCGCCACACCGAAACCATCTATGCCGGGCATATGCGCATCCAGCACCACGATATCAGGCTGTTGTTGCGCAAACAGTGAGATTGCCTCAGCACCGTCACTGGCCTGACGCTGATCGTTGCATCCCATACGGCTCAACATGGTGGATAACATCAGGCGGTTAACCGCGACATCATCCACCACCAGCGCCGAAAAAGCACCCGTGTCTAACCCCACACTGTCCATAATTTCTGCCAGACTCAACTGATGGTGAACAGCTTATTGAAATTGGCGATCTCGAGAATCCCGCGCACCGCAGCATTCGGGCCGCTCAATATCACTTTCTTCCCCGTGCTGTGCGCACGCTCGCGCAACAGGATCAACATCCCCAGCGCAGAGCTGTCTAGATAATCGACGCCACTCAGATCCAACTCCATCTCGCCTGCGCTGCTTTGCTTCAAGATACTTTCATAGGTCTCTTTGAATACGCGAAAATCGCTGAAATCAAATCTACCTCGCAACTGAATGACTGGGGTCTCCCCTTTGTTGATTGACGTAATCTCCATACTCACTTCTCCTCAAAACCAATTGTAACCAATTTATTAAACTGCCGGTTTGTCACTGCCGATCTACCTAAAGCGCTTTTCCATGATTGCGTGGCGAATATCCCCCAGAGGTAAGATGCGATCCACCGCATCCAACTTGACCGCCTCTTTCGGCATCCCGTAGACCACACACGTGGCCTCATCCTGCGCAACGGTCTTCGCGCCGGCATCACGCATCTCTTTCAATCCGCGCGCACCATCATCCCCCATGCCAGTCATGATGATTCCTAAGACGTTCGAGCCGGCGAACTTTGCTGCAGAGCGGAATAACACATCAACCGATGGTCGGTGACGGTTCACCAACGGACCGTCGACCACATCGACGTGATATTGCGCACCGCTCCGCTTCAACATCATATGCTTGCCACCAGGTGCGATCAGGGCCAACCCTGGCATCACGCGATCTCCATTCTTGGCTTCTCTCACTTCGATCTGGCACAAACTATTCAACCGATTGGCAAAAGCCTCGGTGAATTTCTCAGGCATATGCTGCACGATCACGATACCGGGGCAAATCTTAGGCAATGCGGTCAACACCACCTCAAGCGCTTGGGTTCCACCGGTGGAAGTACCTATAGCCACGATCGCTTCGGTCGTCTGAGCCATCGCATGTCCGCCCGTTGTCCCCGTTAAAACGGCATCGGCCGTCAACTTCGGTGCAACTGCTATCGGCGCAGCCTGCACATTCACTCGACGCATATTGGCCCTTGCCGCAGCTTTGACCGTACTCGCCAGATTATCCGATGCATCCTGCAAGTAACTTTTCAGCCCCGCCTTCGGTTTGGTGACGATGCTGACCGCACCCGCCGCCAACGCCTGCATCGTCGTCTCCGCACCTTTCTCGGTCAACGTGGAACAAATCACGACCGGTGTCGGACGCTCCGCCATGATCTGTTTAAGGAAAGTGATGCCATCCATGCGCGGCATCTCCACATCCAACACCACCACATCCGGCCAATCCTTGCGCATCTTGTCGATAGCGAAGACCGGGTCAGAAGCCACACCTATCACGTCTATCTCTGCATCTTCCGCCAACATCGCCGTCAACACCTGCCTGACGACTGCAGAATCATCTACGATCATTACCCGGATCTTTTTCATTTTCTACTCTTCTCCTGATGCACGAGACTCGATGTGCCGGCCTGTACATGTTTCATCCATGCATAACCGCTCCATACATCGAACAACAACTGGCGATGTCCTTCACCGCCCAAATGTTCAGCGTGGATGGTAAAGCCATATTTTTTTACCAGGTAGTACGCCACCTGATGGTTGCGACAATGCACTTTGTGGCAACTTGAGATCGGATTCTGATAAGCCACTTCCGGGGTACAGCCATCGCAATCGTGTTTGCGCGCACCCGTCTTGGGAAACATATTCCCCGCCCCGAATATCTTCACCTGATACTCAGAAGGATGCGTCTTGGCCGCGCGAATCTCGCCCATGAACATCTCCATTGCCTCATCAGCATATTTACCGTTCAATTCACCGGTCTGCCGATCACCACGAGTCGCCAACATGTAGTGGCACATCCCGCCGATCAACTTTGTCGGGTGCCAGCACACGATAGAGACGCACGATCCCAAGATCGTACGAATACGCGTGTCCCGGTCTCCGAAGTAAAAATCGCCGGGTTGCAAGAATATCTCGATGACATGGTCAGGCTTATGCATCGGGTTTTCGATAAATTGAAGGCGTGATCATTTTTAGTGCGTCTGTGATCCCGTTCAAACTTTCAGAATGACTGACCAAAAAATAGCCCCCAGGACGCAGCAGCGGCAACATACGAGCCACCACTTTTTGCTTGGTCGGCATATCAAAATAGATCATCACATTGCGCAAGAAGATCACATCGAACTCACCCAACTTGGGTAAAGACTCGTTCAGATTGACGTGCATGAAGGAGACTCGATTACGCAAGGACCGTTCGACCAAGAATGTACCGTCCTGCTCACCTACCCCCTTCAGACAGAATCGACTCAGGTAATGACGTGGTATCCCCTCGATTCGTGTCATCGGGTAATGTCCGCCACGCGCCTTCTCCAACACCCGCGTACTGATATCCGAACCGATCACCTCCCAAGCACCTTCACCAAGCACATCGGCCAACACCATCGCTATGGTGTACGGCTCCTCACCAGAAGAACTCGCAGCGCTCCACACGCGAAACGGCCTGCCGGCACGTTGTAGCGCAGGTATCTGCTGGCGAAAGAAATCGAAATGCTTGGGTTCGCGAAAAAAATAAGTCTCATTAGTCGTCAACAGATCGATGGCGACCTGCAACTCATCACTATTGCTCGGCGCGGTGATATGACGGAAATATTCGCCATAACTGCTCATACCGTGATGCACCAGACGCTTGGACAGGCGCCCAGTCACCAACGGTTTTTTGGCGGCGGAAATACTGATCCCCGCAATACGAAAGATCAGCTCTTGGAACTGAATGAACTCCTTCTCTCCAAGATGGGCCTGCGCATTTCCGGACGACTGATGACGTTTCATTTCTAACACTTCTAATTCACCCAGTTCAATTGTTAAACTCGTTTAGACCTTGCCTACGATAGGCAACCAGTTCAGAGCACACCCGTGGCTACCCGCAATTCCGCGAACCAATTTATAAAACGCTCCACATCCTTACCCTGATAGATCGCACCGTGTTGCGGGCACAACATATCGATGTCCATCTTGCTCGCCCGCTCACACCAACTCAGCTTGGCATCGTTAGAACCCATCCAGCGACGGTGGAAATCTTCCGCATAGCGGATATGCTGATCAAAATCACTCACGAACAGATCATCCATTCCCTGCGGCAGCAAAGCCGCACCGACGTCTCCACTAAACAGGATCTTTGCCTTGCTATCGTAAAGGTGGAAATTGCCGGAAGAGTGCAAGTAATGAGCTGCGACCGCTTGTAGCTTGAGACTACCCAGCAAAATCTCCATCCCTGCATCCGGAATATCGATGAAAGTCTTGGCATCACCGCCAAAATGGGGCACAAAAGAATTCCACAGCCAGCTCAAGTAACAACGCAACTCTGGATTGAAATCCAACCATAACGACAATGAAGAAATGATGTCCGGATCCTGATGCGAAGCAAACAGCGACTGTATCTTGCGCGGATCGAATTCCGTACTGATCGCCGAAAAGACGGCCGGAAAGATCTCCATTCCACCCGGGTCGGTCAGCAAAGCATGATCACCATTCACGATCAGATACTCATTGGTATCGATCAGAAAATCCTTTTTCTCCGGATCGCGAGCCACAACCAACCAGCGATGTCTGCCGTCTTCATAGATCGTGTGTATCTTCTTCATACGTCCCTCTCCAATTGTTTTTCCAGTTTCTCCAATGTCTGCAAGATCGCCGAGATAGCGTGTTCCACCCCTTCTGAAACCTGTTTCAAGGCACCCGCCTGTGACTCACCATAGACAGCCTCGATCTTGGCTGAGTACGACAACGACAGACCCATCACGCACAATCTCTTTGCACGGGTGACCGCTGCGACCAACTTGTCATGGTGTTGTTTGCGTGCCGTGTCGCGCTCTGCCAATCCATCCAACTTGCTCTGCACCACGCCACCCAAGCAGGCTGCTTGTTGCGATCCGGCACAAGCGGCCTGTTGCAACTGCAGCACCTTGTTCAAACGGATCTGCCCTGCCATCTCTTGGACCAGCACAGTGACATACCCTAACAACACCTGCATCGCTTCACTCAATTGCGTACTGAAGATCCGCAATTCAGAAGAGACCACGCCGAATCCACTTTTTCCTTTACTGATCTTGTTGGCGATCAACATCGCATTGATAGCCGCCAAGTTGATCTCATTCGAGATGCGCAAGATATCCTTGATCTGCTCGTTGATCTCCACGATCAGCGGCAAGCCGTTACCCGCATGGCTGGCACCAAACTGACTTGAGTTTCCCATTGCTCTCCTTCCCGCCATTGCACCCGATTAGTGGGTATTGCAATTGCATCCTTATGATTGGATGTTATTCATTGCTTATTTCAAACAAGTCCCGCATCACCAGCTACTACCTTACTCTTTGCCGCATCTGCATCAGTCTGGTGACCACTTGCTTGGACACCTCCGCATATTCACCGGCCAAGATCGTTTCCGCCTTGGCGCTTTCCTCTTGCTTGATCGCACGGATCACCTTTGCAGCGCACTTGTGAAACAAAGCATGTTCCTGCCGTAAATCCTGGAACATCACATCTTTCTGCAACTTCGCACCGTCACCATAGATCCACTGCCCCAAACCGCACACATGATCCTTCTCGACCTCAGTCGGATCGGCACATGTCGAAGGATCGTTCATGCACTTTCGCAGTTTCGTTTTCCATTGCGTGTGTGCTTCGATCGCCTTAGTCAACACACTGGCGTCCACATCGATACGACTGACCTCAAGCTGTTTTCGCTGAACTACGACAGCGGCTTGCTGCAAAACAGTGGAGGTTGACTGCCGAATAGTCGTAGTCGTCCCACTTACTTTGAAGAAGCCGACCAGCTGTTGCAGGTTCTCTGCTTGGCTGCTCATCTCTTCTGCGGTGGCAGCCAACTCTTCAGATGCCGAAGCGTTCTGCTGGGTGATCTGGTTCAGATGTCCCATCGCGGTGTTGATCTGGCTCACACCGGAAGACTGTTCGTTCGAGGCTGCTGCGATCTCTTGTACCAAGTCGGAAGTCTTGCCAATCGCGGGAACGATCTCATCCAGCAATTTGCCTGCTGACTCAGCTAGATCGACGCTCACCTTGGCAATCTCACTTATTTCTTGCGCGGCCACTTGCGATCGCTCCGCCAACTTGCGTACTTCGGCTGCAACGACAGCGAAACCTTTGCCTTGTTCGCCAGCACGGGCAGCTTCGATCGCTGCATTGAGTGCCAGCAGGTTTGTCTGGTAAGCGATGTCGTCGATGATGCCGATCTTGTCGGCGATGCTCTTCATCGCGCTGACAGTCTCTTTGACTGCTTTGCCTCCCGCTGTCGCTTGGACCGACGCGTTCTCGGCCATGCCATTGGTGATCTTGGCGTTCTCGGCGTTCTGATTGATGGAAGCGCTCATCTGCTCGACCGAAGCGGAGGTCTCTTCCACGCTGGCTGCTTGTTCGGATGTGGCTTGGCTCATGCTTTGCGCAGTCGCACTCACTTCTTCCGATGCGCTCGATAAGCCATCAGCTGAACTGCGGACTTCACTGATGACCTGCGACAGCTTGTTGGTCATCTCTTGCATCGCTGCCAGCAATTGGCCACTTTCGTCTTTGCTGCCCGCTTCTATCTTCGCAGTCAAATCGCCTGTGGCGATCTTCTGTGCCGCGATCAGCGCCTGCCTGATAGGGCGTACGATCGCTACTGTTATCAGGAATGCCAGCAGTATCATCAATGCCACTGCGACAGCCAGCATCGCCCCCGTGATGACTTTGGCCTTGTCCAATAGCTCACCGAAATGACTACCAGACTCGGCACTATCTTTCTCTACCAGCGCCTGAAGCTTGACGAACGCGTTATAGATAGGCTTATCTGCGCCCTTGATACTTTTATCCATCGCTTCGATGCTCATTCCCTCAGAGCGCAGCTTGACCAACTTTCCCATCGCATCGCGGTAAGCCTCTGCTGCCGCATCGATCTCGCTCAGTAACGCACGTTCCTCACCGCTCAATTTTTCGATTTTCAAATACGCAGCAGCCACACGCTTCAACTCATCAATATCTGAAGCGAACTTCTTATCGTATTCCCCACCGCGCAAAGCGTAATTCTTAAAATGATGGATGGCATCGCCCAAAGCACGGTTACCAACGATCAACAGGTCTTTTTTGGCTATATCGTTAGCCTCAAAACTTGACCACTGCGTATTGGCCTGCTGGAAAGTCGTAAAAGAGACACCGCCGATGATCGCCAAAATAAATATAGCAGCACCGAACCCGATACCCAACTTGACCCCAATCTTAAAGTTGCCAAACATCACATCTCCCTGAAAAAAACTGTCGTCACGTCTGCAAGTTCGCTGAACACCGTTTTCATCACCGTCTCATTTATCGACGGATTTCTTCTGTCAAACTTTCACCTTGAAGAAGCCGACCAACTGTTGCAGGTTCTCTGCTTGGCTGCTCATCTCTTCCGCGGTGGCAGCCAACTCTTCAGATGCCGAGGCGTTCTGCTGGGTGATCTGGTTCAGTTGCCCCATCGCGGTGTTGATCTGACTCACGCCAGAAGACTGCTCGTTCGAGGCTGCTGCAATCTCTTGTACCAAGTCGGAAGTCTTGCCAATCGCGGGAACGATCTCATCCAACAACTTACCTGCTGTCTCGGCCAAGTTGACGCTGCCCTTGGCGACTTCACCGATCTCCTGCGCGGCCACTTGGGCACGTTCAGCCAGTTTGCGCACTTCGGCCGCGACCACGGCAAATCCTTTGCCTTGTTCGCCGGCGCGGGCAGCTTCGATCGCTGCATTGAGTGCCAACAGGTTGGTCTGGTAGGCGATGTCGTCGATGATGCCGATCTTGTCGGCGATGCTCTTCATCGCGCTGACCGTATCTTTGACTGCTTTGCCTCCCGCTGTCGCTTGGACCGACGCGTTCTCGGCCATGCCATTGGTGATCTTGGCGTTCTCGGCGTTCTGATTGATGGAGGCGCTCATCTGCTCGACCGAGGCGGAAGTCTCTTCCACGCTGGCCGCTTGTTCAGAGGTCGCTTGGCTCATGCTCTGCGCAGTCGCACTCACTTCTTCCGATGCGCTCGACAAGCCTTCTGCTGAGCTACGCACTTCGCCCATGATCTGCGACAACTTCTCGGTCATTCTGTTGAAATTTGCCGCCGTATGCGCCAGCTCGTCATTCCCCGAAGCATCCGCTAGCACATCGAGATCGCCTTCCGCCATCGCTCCGGTAGCATGATTCAGGCTGGCCACCGTGCGCGATACCGAGGTGTAGAACGCCGCGTACAAATAGAATGCCAAGGCCAGCACGACCGCTAGAAAACCCAAAACCAGCGTGCGCCGCCAAACAAAATCATCGATACGCGATTGCAATATACCGCTCAACTCGGGTGTGAGCGTGTTGTACAGCGTGAACACTTCGTCAATGGCGGTTGTCGCCTCGGCGAAGTACGCTTTCGAATCGATTGTGATTTCTTTCGGCTTGATCAGTTGCAGTTCTATCGTTTGAACAAAACCGCCAGTCACCGATTTGACCTTATCCAGTTCGGCTTGCACACGATGCGCCAACGCGGGGTTGGCTTTGCCGGCCGTATCGACCGAATGCTCGACAGATAAAAGCAACTCACGAATCCCGTTCTCCATCACCGACAAACGGATACGTTCCTCGATCGCGGGTTCGCCGCCACGGGCCGCCGCCCCCGCTCCCACCGCACGTGCCTGTCCCAATGTCTCGCTTATCGCTGGCAAGCGGGTCACGATGGCATCCATCAGGTAGTAACTGTCGATATCCGGATCTAGTGTTAGATTCGAACCGTCTGCTATCGCCGTCATCAATGCGGAGACTTTAGCGATCAACGCAGTGTGTGCGGCAAAGCTCTCCTTAGGCGTAAAGCCGGAAAGCTTAACGCGCAAGGCTTGCCACTCGTTCTTGATCGCCAGCCATTGCTCTGATACGCCCAACTCCTTACCGTATTGGGCATCCATCGCATCGACTCGATCGGATTGCTCTTGCAGGTGCTTATGCTTCGCCTCCAACTTTACGGCAAACGAAGCATCTCCATTCAACATCGCCGCCGCCATGCCGCGATGTTGCTGCATATCAGCGAACACCTCCTTGAGCGGCAACAGATACGCCACACCGTGCTGTTCTTTTTGTGCGAATCGGATACCGCCATTCACTTCGACGATAAAGAAGTACGACAGCAAAATTATCGGCAGCATGAAGATTAAGCTGATCACACTGAACTTCCATGCGTACTTCAGACGCATCATCAACGCAACACCAGGGGTCAACAAGAATCGCACGATGATTCCTTTCAAATTTATCGAAATCTCTCTACGACTGGTATCCCACGCCGACCGCCACGCCTAGGCATTCCCGCCGCATATCTGCAGCCCCCTCACTCCTACGACGAACGGACGACGACAGGAGTGAAGGAGAAATACGGTTCAAACTAGCACCTACTTAGAATCGCTGGAAATTACTCTCATCCACATTGGATGAAGTCGCGCCTCTGGCTGGAGCAGACTTGGAAACCGAGACCTTGGCCGCTTTTTTGGCAGGTACGTGAGTCGCTGCCGAGCTACCGCCCACCTTGAAGAAGCCGACCAACTGTTGCAGGTTCTCTGCTTGGCTACTCATCTCTTCCGCGGTGGCAGCCAACTCTTCAGACGCCGAAGCGTTCTGCTGGGTGATCTGGTTCAGTTGCCCCATCGCGGTGTTGATCTGACTCACGCCGGAAGACTGCTCGTTCGAGGCTGCTGCAATCTCTTGTACCAAGTCGGAAGTCTTGCCAATCGCAGGAACGATCTCATCCAGCAACTTACCTGCAGTCTCTGCCAAGTTGACACTGCCTTTGGCGACTTCGCCGATCTCCTGCGCGGCCACTTGGGCACGTTCAGCCAGTTTGCGCACTTCGGCCGCGACCACAGCGAATCCTTTGCCGTGTTCGCCGGCGCGGGCAGCTTCGATCGCTGCATTGAGTGCCAACAGGTTGGTCTGGTAGGCGATGTCGTCGATGATGCCGATCTTGTCGGCGATGCTCTTCATCGCGCTGACCGTATCTTTGACTGCTTTGCCTCCCGCTGTCGCTTGGACCGACGCGTTCTCGGCCATGCCATTGGTGATCTTGGCGTTCTCGGCGTTCTGATTGATGGAGGCGCTCATCTGCTCGACCGAGGCGGAAGTCTCTTCCACGCTGGCCGCTTGTTCAGAGGTCGCTTGGCTCATGCTCTGCGCAGTCGCACTCACTTCTTCCGATGCGCTCGACAAGCCTTCTGCTGAGCTACGCACTTCACCGATGACCTGCGACAGCTTGCCGGTCATAGTTTGCATCGCCAACAACAACTGGCCTGTCTCGTCTTTGGAATTCACCTCGATGTTGGCGCTCAGATCGCCTTCGGCCAATTGGTTCGCCACACCGACAGCTATATTCAATGGCTTTGTGATACTGATGGTGACCCACCAAGCGAAGCTGACAGCGATAACGATGGCGGCCAAACCTAGCACTAGGATCAACGTCTGCGTCTGGGTAGCGAGCTGGTTAGCTTCTTCTCCCGCAGTCTTCATTTTATCTGACTGAAAAGCGATCAATTCATTGACGGCCTTGATGTATTCACCCTGCGTCTTACGCATGGTCGAAACCATATGCTCGACGGCCTCGTCGCGCTTCCCCGCTTTCACCAGATCGAGGAATTTAGTCTGATCGGCGACGAACACCTTTCGTACTTCTAGCGCATTAGCCAACACCTTCTTACCGTCTTCCGACTGGATCAACTTCTCCAGCTTGTCGAAATTTGCGACGATCTTCTGGCGCGCATCTTCGACTCGGGCGAGTTCCTTCTGCACGTCATCAGCCTTAGTCACCAGCACGGAGTTGCGTAAAGCGCGCGCGATCACGTTGATATTGTCGATGATCTCGTTGGCGATGACGGTCTTGGGAAATTTATCGTTCACAAGATCACCGATCTGTGTATTGACCTGACCGACTCGTAGATAAGAAGTCGCCGAAATGATGACCAACAAGATCAACACTAGGCCGAAGCCCATTCCCAAGCGCAAACCGATTTTCATGTCTTTAAACATCACATACCTCTCAAATAATTTGGATACTTCAAAAACTTAACCTTGCAGCACTATTGTTAAGCCTCAACTGTCGCCGTGTTGGCCACACCTGCCAGCGTCGCGATCTCGTCCACCGACAGCACCTTTCCCACGTCTAGCAGGATCACGAACTTGCCGTTCACCTTGCCCATTCCCTGTATGAAGTCGGTGCGGATCTTGGCGCCAAAGGCCGGTGCCGGCTCGATCTCGCCGGATGGGATCTCCAACACTTCGCTCACCGCATCCACCACCACGCCGATATCGTGCTTCTCCTCTCCAGTCGGCACCTCGATGATGACGATGCAGGTGCGGCGCGTGATCTGTGTCGCGCTGCGTCCGAAACGAGCGGACAGATCGATCACCGGTACCACCGCTCCGCGCAAATTGATCACCCCGCGAATAAAATCCGGCATCATCGGCACTTCGGTCAACTGACCGTATTCGATGATCTCTTTCACACTCAACGTGCCGACCGCGAACATCTCGCTACCCAGCGCGAAGGTGAGGTACTGCTGGATCGTCGCCACTTGCGCCGTCACAACCGGCTTATCTGTTGTTACCAATGCCCCCATCGCTACCTCCTGATATTGATTCAAACTAAAACTTGTTTGCCACCCAAGGAAAAACCAATCGACTACATCGATTCTTTTTCTACATTCTTATTGCTGGAGATCTGCTGCACCAGACGCGGCACATCCAAGATGAGCGCGACTTCGCCGCTACCCAAGATAGTCGATCCGCCGATGCCGTTGATGTGACTGAAGATGCGTCCCAGCGGTTTGATGACCGTTTGGAACTCGCCTTGCAAGGTATCCACGACCAATCCAGCGCGCGCTTCACCGTATTGCACCACCACGACATTCTCGCGACGCACGGTATTTCCTTTGACATCGAACATGTCGCGCAAACGCATATACGGCAGCACTTGTCCGCGCAATTGAATGTAGCTGCGCTCGTTTGCCGCACGGCGATCTTCATCAGAGAGTTCGATGCACTCGACCACCAGATCAAGCGGGATCACAAAAGACGATGAGCCTACTCCGACCAGGAAGCCGTCGATGATGGCCAGTGTGAGCGGTAGACGGATGCGGATCGTGGTGCCGCGTCCTTCCTCACTTTCGATGTCGATGCTGCCGCGCAACGCGTTGATATTGCGGCGCACCACATCCATGCCGACACCGCGCCCGGAGAGATTGCTCACTACATCGGCGGTAGAGAATCCTGCTTCAAAGATCAGGTTGAATATCTCTTTGTCGCTCAGGTTGGCATCGGGCTGCACCAACCCACGCTCGATGGCTTTGCTTAGGATCTTGTCCTTCTTCAGGCCGCCGCCGTCATCCGACACTTCGATGACGATGCTGCCGGAATCATGATAGGCATTGAGACGTAGCGTACCCTTGGCAGGTTTGCCGTTGGCGATACGCACCTCGGCGGATTCGATACCGTGATCCATCGAATTGCGCACCAGATGGGTGAGCGGATCGCCGATCTTTTCCACCACCGTCTTGTCCAGCTCCGTATCACCGCCGCTGATGACGAGTTCGATGTCCTTGCCGAGTTCTTTGCTGACGTCGCGTACCACGCGCTGGAAGCGGCTGAAAGTGCCACCGATCTGCACCATGCGCAGGGTCAGCGCCGAATCGCGCACCTCTTCCACCAAGCGCGACATGGTCGAAGCGGCTTCCTGCAATTCGGGGATTCCAGTCCGTTGTGCGAACAAGGCGGTACCCGCGCTGGCGATGGTGAGTTCGCCAATGAGGTTGATGAGTTGATCGAGCTTTTCGGAATCGACTCGAATGAGGTTGCTCTCGGCCGCTTTGTTGTCTTTGACTTGCTTCTGCTTTTCCAGCGCGGCTGCGACCACGGCCGGACGCACGATGTTCTGCTCCAGCAACGCTTCACCGATGGGACGTTTTTCCTCTGCCTCATTGCCCGTCTGTTTGCGCAGCGTATGCTCCAATTCGGCCGCTGTCAGACTGCCACACTTGACCAATATCTCTCCCAATCGCATCTCTTGCTCGGGCATATCGTTGATCATGCTGACGTACTCATCGATCTTGCTGTGCGGCGCCAAGATGCGTACCTGACAATCGTCCTGCACGAACTCAAAGGCTCCTTCGATAGCGGCCTTGTCAGCATCGGTCTGGAAGCTGATCTCGAATCCCATGTAGCAGGATTCCGCATCTAAGCTAGACAGCGGAGGCACGGCATCCGCCAGCGTGACGATGTTGACGACCTTGCCGAAAGTGTTGAGGTAACGGATGAAAGAGATCGGATCCATGCCATTGCGCAGCACATCCGGACCAAAACGCAATGAGATGTGCCAGTTATCGGTCTGTACCGTGTTGCCCGCCTCGCGCTCCAACTTGACTTCGTGCGTCACCGGCATCCCCCCCCGGCTGGCCTTAGCCTCGGGTTGATGTCCCAGATAAGTATTCAATCTGGAGATCAGTGCTTTGCTTTGCTGGTTGCTGTCGTGGCTGGGCTCTTCGCCGGCTGCCGCATGATCGACCAGCACACCGATGTGGTCGCGCGACTCCAGCAACACGGCGACCAGATCGGAAGCGATCTTCAGTTCTGCGCTGCGCACCTTGTCCAACACGCTTTCTGCCACATGGGTAAAGGCCACCACGTATTCCAGCCCGAATAGACCGGCCGAACCTTTGATGGTATGCGCCGCTCGGAAGATCGCGTTGATGATCTCAGGATCATCCTGCGCCTGTTCGATGCGCAACAATGCATCTTCCATGCTTTCCAGTAATTCACGGCTTTCGATGATGAACGTCTTGAGTGCTTCGTCGAGATTCATGGCTTTTCCTTAGTGCGCGGTATGGGAGTCGATCACGATCTGATCACCGAAAAATCCACTCAGATCACACAGATCGATCACCTCCAGCACTGGTTTGCTATGACCGATGAAGTGCAGCTGTTTGTTTTGCTTGGCCGCTTCGAGCTTGGCTGCGACCAACAACTGCAAACCGGAAGAATCGATCTCGGTGATCTGCGACAGTTCCAGCTCGATCACGTCGGACCGTCTGATTTGATGGGAGATCACTTCTCTCAATTCAGCTGCGCGGTAGATCGTCATTTCGCCTTCGATGGCGAAGTGGGAGGTGCCGACTTGCGATGTATCTTGTTGCGACATGACTGACTCCAGTTCAGATGAGACCGATGATTAAGGCAGGACCAACTTGGAAACTGCGGTCAGCATCTGCGCTGGCTGGAACGGCTTGACCACCCAAGCCTTGGCACCCGCTGCCTGTCCGGCTTGTTTCTTGTCCTCGCCCGCTTCAGTGGTCAACATGATGACCGGGGTGAATTTGTACTCGGCCTTCTTCTTGGCTTCGGTGACGAAGGTGATGCCATCCATATTGGGCATATTCACGTCACTGATGATGAGATGGATCTTCTGCCCGTTGAGCTTGGTCAGCGCATCCTTACCATCGCATGCTTCGATCACGTCGTAACCGGCGCCTTTCAGCGAGATGCTGACCACCTGCCGCAACGAGACCGAATCGTCCACAACCAGAATTGTCTTTGCCATATATCCTCCTAGAAAAAAGTGATGTCAGATGATTTGTCGGCTGCTGCCGTGTTGCCGCCATGTGCAGCATGTTGCTCAGGCATGGTGTAGGTTCGTGCCAGTTGTTCTAACCAGAGGCGCGCATCGATCTGCGACTGATCCGCGCCGATCGCACGCGCTGATCCATGCTCTTGTAAATAGTCTTCAAGTTTGGCCAGATCATTGCGCACATGACTCAATATCTGGCTGACGCGGTCCTGGAATTGCAAGGCGACCAACACTTCGTTGATCTCACCCCCTATGGCCTGACTTTCTTGACACAAGCTCTCGATCGAACCGGACAGATCCGAGTTGGCACTGTGCAATTGGCCGATGACCCGCTCGAACACTTTTTCGAACTCGACCATCATCTCGTCATCCTGATGCGCATATTGCTCGGAGGCGTGTAGTGTCGAGGCGATCGCCGTATTCACGACCTCAACGGTTTCGGTGATCTTCTTGCCGCTCTCGGCGGACAGATTGGATAGTTTGCGCACTTCGTCGGCGACCACGGCGAAGCCGCGCCCGACCTCACCGGCACGGGCGGCTTCGATCGCCGCATTCAATGCCAACAAGTTGGTCTGGCTGGCGATCTCACCAACGTGCTGCGCCAAGCCTTTCAAAGATCCTGTGAGTTGAGACAGCGAACGGATCTCCTTCATCATGCCGCCCTTCACTTCCAGCGCGGCACGCAAAGAAGCGATGATGGAATACAGACCGATCTGACTATTGTTGATGACGTTGAACAGGCCAGTGCCCTTCTCGGATGAGCCAGCCGTTGTCTGTGAGGTGTTCACTGCCGATTCCAGACGCTGCGAAAGATTGGCAAAACGCATCGCCAGATCATTGATGGCAAGTTCGGTGTGATCACGCGCCATCTCAAGCTGACTGGACCAGACCGGCAATACATCGACACACAGATCACCTAGTCCACTGACGTGTTTGGCACGCTCTTGTTCCAACTCTGTTGCGAACTGGGCGTGCAATCGCGCCTCGCATCGCTGCACCGATTTCGTGTTCGCGGCAAACGACAAGTTGATGGCAGTGACAGTCAAAGTCGCCAGTAGCGCGGATACCCCCAAGGCGGGAAGACCAAACCCACCAAAGAAAATAGCAGCGATTACACCGGATAGCCCCAGCACCACTTGAGGTGCGACCATCCGCATCCGATCATTTGCCGTCATTGATTGCGATACGCTGTTCATCTCGTCTCCTTGACTTTGAAACACCGCAACGTATCGACCTCACCATTAGGTAGCGTTATCGATAGATGTGGCTTTTCAGCATAGTGACGGATGAGGATCGACAAAAACATCAGGCAATCTTGAATCTGCCGTAGGGAGTACGGATGAAGCGGGTAGGGATACTCCTACAAAATTTGCTGAGTGGCAGATTGCGCAGTGGGCTCGGCGGGGAAACACACTTCGACCACCGTACCTTTGCCCGGCACACTCAGGAAGACGATCTCTCCATTCAGCATGTTGCTCAATTCTTCCATCTCAACCAGTCCCAGCGAAGCCTGTTTAGAGCGATCCAAGTCAAAACCGACACCGTCGTCGCGTATCTCCAGACGGTAACCTCCGGCATGCGGTTCCAATGTCAGCAACACGTTTTGTGCAGCCGCATGTTTCACCACATTGGCAATTGCGATCTGGCTGATCTTGTAGATCAAGCGCGTTTGTGTCTCGTCCATCTTCCCTATCGTGCACGCGACATGGACGACATATTGCATGCCTTTGCCTGACAGATATTTGTCGGCCAGCCATTCCAGTGCCAGTCCGCACCCCATGTCCAACACCGAAGGATGGATGGTGGACACCATCGCCCGTGTCTTATTGATGACCTCATCCAGCAACTTGCGCGCCCCAGCCAGTTGCTTTTCGATCTCAGGCTGGTTTGCAGCAAAACGCATCTGCAACATGACGATATTCATACGCAAGGCACTCAATGACTGACCGTAATCTTCATGCATCTCATAAGCGATCGCTTTGTGATTGCGCTCCTCCTCCAGCTCGTGGCGGGTGGTCAACTCGCGCAACAAGGAACGAGACTCGCGCAAACGTCGCTCGGTCTCTTTGAACGCCGTGATGTCACGCCCGATACTGAGCACGCCGTTGATCTCGGCTGCCGTATCGAATTCTGGGATCAGATGGATATGGCTGGTCACTTGTTCGCCAGTCAAGTCTGTCCAGCTACATTCCAACTCTTCTTCCGTTCCGCTCAACAAAACCTGCCGCATCTTGTGCAGATGTTCAGCCCCTAAATAGCCCTGTGCCAACCGCGCGGGATTCACTTTGACAGGCGCCAAGATGAGGCAGTCGAACGCCGGATTGGAATAGATGATCTGCCCAGCAAGGTCAAATCGGGCGATGGTGTCCGGCGTGGTCTCTAGGAAAGCACACAGGTCACGCGCACGCATCGCCGCCACCGGACCATATCCGGCGCGTGACAAAGAGCGCCGGCGTTGCCATTGCATACCCGCAAAGAACAGCACACCACCGGTAGCAAGCAACGCCACACTGATCATCAACAGGGAAATCATCATCAAAGTTCCAAATTTGATCGGGTTTGAACCCGACTTACTTCTTTATATCCCGCGACAAACGGATCATGGCGATCACCTCGTTGCCTTTGCCCAGATACTCAATCGAATCAAAGCTCATCAGGCGCGCCATGGCGATCCCACGACCATGCACATCGAACACTCGCTCCGCACTCATTTCCAGATATGGTTGCCATTCAAAACCTGCACCTTGATCGTAGATATGGAAAAGTATCTCGTTTGGCATCCGCTCAAAACTGACCGTGGCCACTCTGGATGCATATTCATCCATCGCAAGCCGCGCTTCGATCTCGGCCTGCAAACCATCGGCTTTCAACAAACGACTCTTCTCTTCGTAGGAGATCGCCAGATTGCCGTGTTCGACGGCATTCAGCATCAACTCAGATAAGCCTAGGACCACCTTGCTCCCGTCTGGGCAACCATGTGAGAGCAACGCTGCGATATCACGTGCCTGCTTGATGGTTTGAAAAGTGAAAGTGGCTCGCGACAACTGAGACAAGACTGCGACAGTCTTGCCGAACTCTTCCTGCAACTGTTGAAACGTACGGTAGTCTTTGACGGCAGCCTGCACAATCGCAAGCAATGCCACATTATCGAAAGGTTTGGTCAAGTAGTAATGCGCGCCAGCCTTCAGCCCCGCTTGAATATCATCATGGGAAGTCAGTGCCGTTTGCATGATGACTGGGATCCTCGCCATTGCTGGTGATGCTTTGATCTGCGCCAACAAGGACAAGCCATCACCATCCGGCAAATTGCGATCCAGCAATACCGCATCGAACACCTGATCGGAAGTCAAACGCGCCCATGCATCGGCCGCTGTATCCACCACCGTGGTTTGATAGCCCGCCGTACGCAATATCTCTTCAAGTATCGCCTGACTGATGAAATCATCTTCCACGATCAGGATAGATGCATTCACCATCACGCCACCTCCACACACTCGTTCGGCACTTCCGCCCAGCAATGTTTGACCTCTAACATCTTAGGTAAGAGCTCGACGAACAACGCCACTAGATGGGGATCAAAATGTTGCCCAGACTCGCGCTGAATCAGTTCGACAGCGCTTTCCACCGACCATGCTTTTTTGTAGGGGCGTTCGGTAGTGAGCGCGTCGAACACATCCACGACCGCGACGATACGCCCCACAAGGGGGATCGATTCGCCACTCAATCCGTTCGGATACCCGCTTCCGTTCCATTTCTCGTGATGGGTCAACGCAATGATGCGCGCGGTCTGCATCAACTGTGAGTCATCCTCACCGATGATTTCGGCCCCGATTGCGGCATGCTTCTTCATCACCTCCCACTCGTTCGCATCTAGCTTCCCTGGCTTGAGCAGAATATGGTCAGGAATGCCGATCTTGCCGATGTCATGCATGGGGGCGGCATTGAACAACACGTCCGCAGCCTGTTTGGAGAATCCTACTGCTAGTGCCAAGAGTCGGGCATAGTGACTCATGCGGATGACATGCAAGCCAGTCTCGTTGTCCCGATATTCGGCGGCTCGCCCCAAACGCTGAATGATCTGCAAGCGTGTCTCATGCAACTCGGCGGTATTCACCAGAGACAAATGTGTGGCGACTCGCGCTTTGACGATGACGGGACTGAGCGGTTTGGTGATGTAGTCCACGCCCCCTACCTCGAAGCCGTAAGCCTCATTCATCGTTTCGGTCATCGCGGAAACAAAGATGACAGGGATACGTGAGGTCTTGGTATTCTGCTTCAGAGACATACAGACGTCATACCCCGACATCACCGACATCATGACATCCAGCAATACCAGATCCGGCTGTTGCATCTCGCAGATCTCAAGCGCCGTCGCCCCGTCTTTAGCGAAGAGCAATTGATAATCGTCTTGCAGTATCTGCTTTAGCACATGCAGATTGGATGGTTCATCATCAACCAACAGTAGCGTTCTGCGGCTCTTCCAATCCAGAGATTCCATGAAGTTTGACCTATTCACCTAGTTAGCGGCGATTCTCGCGCCACACAACGTATGTACAAATCAGGAAAAGCCGAATTTATTGTAGGGATTTCCCTGTATCGAAGTAGCCCACGGCGACTCACGGGACTATTTTTGTGACACTGCTACGCAGAAGGGCACAACTGTTTGGTCTTGTCCAACAAGGTAAGGACATCGTTTTCAGGGATAGGACGACTGAATAGATAGCCTTGGACTTCGTCGCAGCCATAGTCATCCAGATACGCCAGTTGTGCATCGGTCTCCACCCCTTCGGCGATCACGGTGAGTTGCAGAGTATGTCCCAATTGGATGACGGCTCTAACGATAGCCGCATCCTCGGGATTTTCTGCCATGTTGCGCACGAAAGATTGGTCGATCTTGAGTTTGTCCACGGATAGACGCTGGAGATACGCCAAACTGGAATAACCGGTACCAAAATCATCGATCGATAGCTTGACGCCCATCGATTTCAAACCTTCCAATGTCTTCAGCACCGTATCCATATCCTGCAACAAGATGGATTCGGTCAATTCCAATTCCAACAACTCAGCGGGCAACCGTGAACGCTCCAGTGCGCTGGTCACGCTTTCCAGCAAGTTGCTACGTTTGAATTGCACGGCAGAGAGATTGACCGCCACCACTATGCGATGCCCTCTATCCAGCCAAAGTCGCGCTTGGCGACACGCCTCGTTGAGCACCCAATCGCTGATCGGGATGATGATGCCGCTACGCTCTGCCAGCGGGATGAATTTAGCCGGCGAGATCATGCCGACAGTCGGATTTTGCCAACGCAGCAGTGCCTCGAATCCGATGATCGCACCACTTTTGATATCGATCTGCGGTTGATAGTGCAGCAGCAATTCATGTTGATGCAGTGCACTGCGTAACTGGGTCTGAAGCTGCATCTGCTCCAGTGTGTCGTTGTTCATCTGTCCCGTGTAGAAACGATAAGCATTACGTCCGCTTTCTTTGGCGTAATACATCGCGGAATCCGCTTTCTTGATCAGCGTATCAAATTCAACACCATCGTTCGGGTACACACTGATCCCGATACTGAATGTGGTATTGATCATATTGCCTTCGATCTCCATCGGCTCCGAGACTCGCTCGATGATGTTCTCTGAAATACTACCGATGATGGAAGGATCATGCACATCAGTGATCAAGATGGTGAATTCATCCCCCCCTTGACGGCTGACAGTATCGGTTTCACGCACACTCCCCAGCAGACGCTTCACCACGCGCAACAACAACTCGTCGCCCAATTTATGTCCAAGCGAATCATTGATCAGTTTGAAGTTGTCCAGATCGAGATAAAGGACAGCGACTTTGGAACGCTTACGTTGTGCGACAGTGACCGCTTGATCGAAACGGTCGCGCAATAACAAGCGATTAGGCAGTTGCGTCAGTGGGTCGTGGTACGCCAGATAATTCATCTTTTCTTCGGTCAACTTCTGTGCGGCTCGACCACGCAAGACTTCGACACCATAACTCAAGTCATCCGCCAATTCTTCCAGCAACACTACCTCATCGGTGCCGAAAGCGCTTTCTTGGGAAGAATAGATCGTCAGCACCCCCAGTACGGATGTCTTGCCAGACAGTGGCAAGGCGATGCTGGAACGATACCCGTTCTTAAGTGCAGCCTCGCGCCACGGTGCCATACTGGGACTATCCCAATAATCGTGATTGATGACTGTTTCACCCGTACGGATCGCAGTACCGGTCGGACCGCTCCCACGCTCGGAGTCATCCCAAGTGGCATGGACACCCCTCAGGTAATCCTCGTCATGACCTGCAAATGTCACCACTCGAATACTTTTGGCATCGTCATGTTCAGGGAAACCGACCCAAGCCAGAAGATAACCACCGCGCATCACGATCAGTTGGCAAATCTCGTTCAGCAGTTTGTTTTCGTCATCCGCCCTGACCAGCGCGGCATTGCACTCGCTCAACAGTTGCAATGCGCGATTTAAGCGCTGTGTGTGTGCCTCCTGCTCCCACAGCTCTCGCGTCATTTTGCGGGCTGCTGTCTCGGCACGAACGCGACCAGTCAACAACAGCCAGACTATGAAGCCGATCAGCGCGCTACCCGCCACGCCGATCACACCGATCGTGCGGATATGCGCTGAATCCAGGCTAGTCTCAAGGATCGGTAGTGAACGCACCGCGACAGTCCAGCGATGCCCCCCGATATCGATCGTTTTAGAGGTGCTAAAGATTGAGGTCGAAGTTTGGTTCAGATGCATTTCGGCATTGAAATCGTACAGCGAGGTTGCTGCAGAGACGGTGTCGCCGTCATATATATCAAAGGCGAGGGTATCGCCCGACTCACCGAAATGCTTGCCGAGGATACCGTGCATCAGATCAGACATGCGGAACGTGGCATATACCCATCCGAGCAATGCCCGCCTTTTTTCTTCTTGAGTCGAATGCGGGGAGCCGTTACGGTAAACCGGTTGAAAGACATAAATACCGTTTTGAGCTTCCCCTCCGGCCTCCTGCATCAATCTGACCTTGCCGGAAGCGACCACGCGATCTTGTTCTGCCGCACGCAGCATCGCTTTTTTAAGCACTGGGTCAGCATACATGTCATAGCCGAAGGCGCGCTTGTTGCGCAGATCAAACGGCTCAAAGTAGGTGATCACCGAGTAGCTTTCACGCTTGCCAGAAGGTGTAACTGAGAAGTCGGGGTAGCCTTCCTTGCGCATCTGCCCCACATAGCCCGCCAGTTGATCGCTCTTTAGCAGCTTGGCAAAACCCAATGCCTGAATGCCGGGATAGCTCCGCTGTAGATCAAGGTGACTGACATACTCATAAAATTCATCGCGTTCCACTGACTGCGATGAAGTGAACAAAGCTTGGGTACCGGCTAGGATTTGCTCGTAACTCAGCAAGCGGTTTTCGATACTGACAAAAACTTCTTGGGTACGAAAATCGAAACGCGACTCCACGTTGCGGCGATTCTCCTCGCGCGCTGAATTTTGGATGTGATGCGTGGCAAGTAAGCCCACCACCACGATCATCCACGGCAACAGGGTTGTAGCGCGACTCTTCACTGTGCGTATAATTTCCATCATTGACAATCTTGACAGCAAATGATGCACCGCACCATAGCTCTGTCGAATCAGCCACCCGCTCCAGTTGCGACATCGCCTGCACGCACATCCCACTGGAATCCTTTATTTATCGGGCTTCAACGGCACTCCCCATCCTTTCTTGTCGGAATATCCCTACAGCCAAGACGAATTGCCCTACAGCAAAATCAAGAAGTCCTGATGGCTTAGGCGAAGGTAGGCAGGCACTCTCTTATAATAGGCTGAGTCCCATTGAAAACCCGATAGACAGCAATACCTTATCATCCACCCCGCCGGCCCTTCAGTGATCCGGTCGAAACACGAAAAAGGATGACATGATTAAACTAATGATTGCCGATGACCATGCCATCGTGCGCGAAGGATTAAAACAATTATTCTCTTTGTACTCGGACATCAGTGTCGTGGGCGAGGCCACCAATGGTAGTGATGTGCTGGTGAATCTGCGCACTCAGACAATCGATCTTCTACTACTGGATATGACCATGCCTGGCATCAGTGGCGTGGAACTAATCACCCGGATCCGCGCGCAAAACGCCACCCTACCGATCCTGGTACTCAGCATGCATAACGAGGTGCAGATAGCCAGACGCGCGCTGAGCAACGGCGCATCGGGTTATCTGACCAAAGACAGCGACCCGGAGGTATTGCTTGCCGCCATACGCAAAGTGGCTGGGGGCGGTCGCTTCATCGACCCAGATCTGGCCGAGGCAATGGCCTTCGATAACGGAAAAACGGAACAAGCCGAACCGCACGAATTACTCTCTGAACGTGAATTCCAAATCTTGCGCCTGCTGGTCGGAGGAAAAAGTGTCAACGATATCGCAGACGAACTCTCCATCAGCAACAAGACCGTCAGTACGCACAAGACCCGTTTGATGCAGAAACTGAGTGTCAGCAACAACGCCGAACTGGTGCGTTACGGACTCGACAATGGCTTGATCGACTGATCGCCGTTTCCAACTATCTTAAAGAATCGATGGAGGCGGCTCTATGTTGAATCAGGCCAAATGGCTCATCGCGCCCAAAGGTAATCTCAGCGCATGGCTGTTATTGATGATCGGCTTGTCACTGACACTCAGCGGAAGCTTCGTACTCAAAAGCTCGGCCGAAAAAGAAGCCCGCAAGATCTTTGAGATCGATACCGACCGCGTCACGATAGGGATCGCAGCGCGATTACGCGAGCATAGAAAAGTATTACTCGGCGGGGTGGGTCTGTTTGAAGCTTCCGAACACATCTCACGCAAGGAATGGAAACAGTTCGTCCAACGCTTGCAGATCGACCAGCATTTCCACGGCATACAGGGGCTAGGGTTCGCACAACTCATCCCCAAATCACGTCTCCCTTCGCACATCGCAGAGATCCGCAAGCAGGGATATCCGCAATACAGTGTGCGCCCCGCCGGTGAGCGGGATATCTACACCCCCATCATCTTTCTGGAGCCTTTTGAGGACCGTAATCTGCGCGCCTTCGGCTTCGACATGTACTCCGAACCTGTCCGGCGAGCGGCTATGGCATACGCGCGCGACAACAACGTCACCGCACTCTCCGGCAAGGTCACTCTGGTGCAGGAAAAATCAACGCTGGTACAAGCTGGCACACTGATGTATTCACCGGTGTACCGCAAAGGACTGCCGGTCGAGACCATAGCGCAACGCCGATCAGCATTGATGGGTTGGGTCTATAGCCCTTTCCGCATGGCCGACCTGCTGAATGGCATCCTGACCGAGACGGGTGGGACTGGGATCGATCACCTACGCTTCCGCGTCTATGATGGCAACTCCAATAAAAAAGAAAATCTGCTCTACGACAGCGACCCTGAAACCAGTCTGGACTACGTCGCACCTGAAGCCTTCACGCTGACTCGCCAAGTCGATTTCGATGGTAGCAATTGGACGATCGACTTCGAATTGAACGAACACAGTCTGGGTAACATCGACTATGAGTTGGCTTGGTTCACACTGGTGGGCGGATCACTGTTCAGCATCCTCTTATTCTTTCTTCTGCTTGCTTATGCGAACACCTCTCTTGCAGCGCAACGCATTGCCGACCACCTGAACATAGAAATAAAGAAACGACTGGATGAAGAGCGCAAACTGGTGTCGCGCTTGCAATTGCAAAGCACTGCGATCAACACCAGTGAGAACGCCATCATGATCGCCGATGACACAGGAAGGATCGAATGGGTCAACCCTGCATTCTTGCGTATGACAGGCTATAGCCAGGATGAAGTGACTGGACACAACTACAACGAACTGGTCAGCTCTGGCAAACATACCCAGTCCTACTATAAACAACTGTGGCAAAACATCTTGACGGGAAAACCTTGGCATGGCGAATTGACCAATCGCCGCAAGGATGGCTCCCTGTATCAAGCGGAAATGACGATCACACCACTGAACAATGAAGAGGGAAAGATCAGCCATTTCGTGGTCGTGCAGCAGGATGTGACTGAACGCAGAGCCGCCCAAGATGCTTTGAAGAAATCCGAGGTCCGCCTTCGCACCTTGTATGAATCCACCGGTGATGCAGTGTTGCTGCTGAACGAAAATGGATACTTCGATTGCAATACTGCCGCAGTGCAGCTATTCGGTTGTGCCTCCAAAGAAGCACTCTTCAACTTGCACCCATCGGAACTGTCCCCCCCGCTGCAACTGGATGGTACGGATTCTAGAGTCGCCGCTAATCAGCAGATCGCGCTTGCCATGACTACAGGTAATCATCACTTCGAATGGCTGCACAAACGTGCCGACAGTGACAAAGAATTCTTTGCCGATGTACGGCTCACACGCATGGATATCGATGGCAAGACCGTACTACAAGCAACGGTGCGCGACATAACCGCACAAAAGAACAACGAAAAAGCACTTGCCGCCTACCGCGATCAATTGGAAGAACTGGTGGAGGAACGCACCGCCGAACTCAAACGCGATCAGGCTCGCCTACAATTGATGGCTGACAATGTGGAGGGTTTCGCCACCTTCATGCTGGATGCCCAAGGCTTGGTATGTTCATGGAACATAGGTGCTCAACGCCTCAAAGGTTATACAGCCGAAGAGATCATCGGTCAGCCGATCGAGCGCTTCTACACTCCTGTAGACATCGCTGCAGGCAAGCCGGCACAGGCGCTGGAAAAAGCCCGTCAGCAAGGGGTTTACCATGACGAGGGGTGGCGCCTACGCAAAGATGGTTCTCGCTTGTTCATCGATGTCATCATCTCCGCATTGCGTGATGAAAAGGGCGATGTGACCGGTTACGTCAAGATACATCGTGATATCTCCGGGCGACATCAGTATGAGCAACGCCTACAAACCATCATCCAGTCCGCCCCTATCCCACTCCTGATGGTCAACGCACAAGGTGTCATCGTTCTGGCCAATCATGAAACGGAACACTTGTTCGGATATGAGCCTGACGAACTGCTGGGCCACCCTATCGAACTCCTGATCCCGCCACGCTACCATCACGCACACGTGCACAACCGCGAGCAGTACATGAACGCACCCATATCGCGCGGCATGGGCATCGGACGCGAACTGGTAGGTCGACACAAGAACGGGAAAGAATTCTCTGTCGAAGTCGGTTTGGGCTCGATACAGATCGGCGAAGAAAAACTGGTGATGGCGGCAATCAACGATATGACGGACCGTAAACAGATCGAGTCGCTTCTCACCGATGCAAAAAACAAATCCGAAGCTGCCAATCGCGCCAAGGGCGACTTCCTCGCCAACATGAGTCATGAGATCAGAACGCCGATGAATGCGATCCTCGGCCTGACCCAACTTACACTGGACACGCAGCTCACCCCCAAACAGTACGATCATTTACGCAAGGTCTATACCTCATCCAAAGCGCTGCTGGGCATACTCGACGATATTCTGGATTATTCCAAGATAGAGGCAGGCAAGCTCGATCTGGAGGAAGTCACATTCTCACTCGAAGAGGTGTTGCAGAACGTCTCTGACTTGTTCTCGGCTCAGATCGCGACCAAGGGCTTGGAATCCTTCATCGAGATCGACCCTGCTATCGATCACTTGCTGATCGGCGATCCGCTACGCTTGGGACAGGTACTTAACAATCTGCTCGGTAATGCCATCAAATTCACCGAACACGGTGAGATCCATATCAAAGTAGAACAAGTCAAACTTGCCGATCGGCAAGTCCGCTTGCGCTTCGCGGTACGCGATACCGGTATCGGCATGGATAAGGATCAGGCAGATCGCTTGTTCAATGCATTCACCCAAGCAGATACGTCTATCACCCGCAAATATGGCGGCACTGGATTAGGACTGACCATCTCCAAACGCTTGGTGGAAATGATGGGCGGCGAGTTCACACTCTCCAGCGCCCTTGGGCAAGGTACTACTTTTGCATTCACCGCCCATTTCAGTTTGAGTGAAGAGAAGTCGGCGAGTCACTCTTCCTATCAACTGCACGGCATGCGCGCCCTGATAGTTGACGATCATGAGACATCGCTGGTCATCCTAGAGCACTACTTGGAATCTTGGCAGTTCGATGTCACCGTTGCTAGTTCGGCAGAAATGGCGCTTGAGCTCATCGCCCTAGCAGAACGACAGGGCAACCCCTATGAGATCCTGCTGCTGGATTGGCGCATGCCGGGCATGGACGGTCTGGAACTGGCCAAACGTGTGGATGCAGATGTCAAAGCGGGCAAAATGAAGTTAGCTCCCACCATCATCATGGTCACTTCTCACGATATGGAAGCACTGATCAAAGATGCCGGTGACACGCGTCTCGATAGCGTCTTGGTCAAACCGGTGACTTCCTCCGGCCTATTCAACAGCATCCTGCGCATTCAACAACCTCATATCGCCGCGCGCATGTTGATCGAATCGCGCCGCGTCGACTTGATCGAGATGGCTGCACCGATTCGCGGTTCGCATGTTCTGCTGGTGGAAGACAATGACATCAACCAAGAAGTCGCGATGGAGTTCCTCAACAAAGCCGGGCTGCACGTCACGGTAGCCAATCACGGCGGTGAAGCCGTCGAATGGATGAAGGACAAACACTTCGATGCCATCCTGATGGATATGCAGATGCCCGTGATGGACGGTCTGACCGCCACGCGTTTGATTCGAGAGATGCCGCAAGGCATGAATGTACCTATCATCGCACTCAGCGCTGCCGCGATGGTGCAAGACAAGGAAGCCAGCCAAAAAGCCGGAATGAATGCACATCTGTCTAAACCTATCGATCCGGAAGATCTGATCGCCGTGCTGCTTCAATATATCCGACCCTCGATCGCAGCGACCCGCGAAGTCAATTTCAAGGCGATGCCTCCCTCCACACTCAAGTGCCTTCCCGACGAATTACCAGGTTTTGATTTGCAGGAAGCAATCGCTCGGGTCGGCGGTAATGAGGTGTTACTACACAAGTTGTTGCTTCGCTTTGCGAATGACTATGCTGCTTCACCCAGCCAGATAGACGAGATGCTGCAAGCACAACAAACGAAGCAAGCTTGCGAGTTGCTGCATCGAATCAAAGGAGCATCTTCCAACTTAGGGGCGGATAGCGTCGCCATGGCCGCACAAATGTTCGAGGATGAGATCAGGACACAGAAACCGTTGGCTACTCGGGACAATTTCGCGGCTCGTCTGAGTGAGGCACTGCAATCTGTGCTAAGTCTGATTCAGGAGTGCGAAGGGAAGGGGTATGCGCAAATCGAGCCTTGCCGGGTTGATGCCAGTCTAAGCAAACTCTCCCAAAGTTTGGCAAGGCACGAGATCGTTCCAGACGAACAATTGGCAATGCTGCGTGAAGATCTAGTCGGTTCTGTTCCAGCGGCACTGCTGGCCGAGTTCGATCGTCATTTGAGCAACTTCGATCTACGGGCAGCCAATGCGACTCTGTTGACCCTCATTGAGGTACGCAGGTGTATGTGATCCGAGGCACCACGGCCTGCAACAGATCGTAAACCCTTCTATTTCAGTAACTGCTGGGTCATGGGAATCGAGACAGATATCTTGGTTCCTTTGCCCGGTGCGGTATCGATATCGATGGTGCCCCCCAGAACCAAGGCGCGCTCTCCGATACCAACTAGCCCGAAGGTCTTTTTCTTTAGTAAGGCCGGATCGAAGCCGATTCCGTCATCCTGAACCTCAAGCACATGACGATCCTCACGCTGCAGCAATCTGACGTGCACATGATGCGCTTGCGCATGGCGCATGATGTTGGTGAACGACTCCTGCACGATGCGGAATAACGTCGTCGCCTGTTCTTCTTTCCACTCGGTACCGTTCGAATCGAAAGTGAGTTCACAGGGGATACCGCTGCGATTGGTGAACTCCATCACTTGCCACTCCAACGCGGCCGCGATACCGGCATCCAAAACGGCGGGTCTGAGTTGTGCTGCGACATCACGCACCACTTGGATACTGTTGTCGATGTGCGCCTTGATACCATTCAGACGCTCGACCAATACTGGATTGCCGGGATTATGCTGCATCGCGACAAGTGCGACCTCCATACGCAAGCTGGTCAGCATCTGCCCAAGATCATCATGCAGATCCTGTGCGATGCGCTTACGTTCGGCCTCGCGCGCTTCTTCACGGCGCACGGTCAGATCGCGCAACTGGCTGAGCGTATCTTTGAGATGCTGTTCGGTTTCACGCATGGCCGTGATCTCTTGGTAAGCCCCTAGTATGCCGATCACTTCTCCATCCTTGCCTCGGAGCGGTGCCTTACTGGTCAACAACCAAGTGTCCCTGCCGTCTGCTGTGAGCATCTTTTCTTCAATGTTCGATTTCGGCTTCCCTTGCATCATCACATCCAGATCGTCTGCACGGTAATGTGCTGCCTGATCAGGAGGGAAGAAATCAGAATCGCTTTTTCCGACCAACTGACCGACATCCTGTATCCCAGCATCGCGCAACATGAGATCGTTTGCACCTAAGAACTTGCTCTCCTTATCTTTCCAGAAGATCCGAACCGGGACTGTACTGATGATGGATTGCAGCATCCGTTGTGAGTCCGCAAGCTCATCGCGCATCTGTTTCAATCTAACAAACGGTTCACGCACACTATCGACGAAGACCGCGCGATAAATAAAGATGTAAGCGACGACTTTGTACAAGTGGCCGAGCAAGTTGAACACATCGCTCACCGAGCTATACAAGACAAAACAAAGCTCACTCAGAATAGAGACGAAACAAGCAGCTAGCAGACTGAGCCGGTCAAAACTACCGCCACTCGCTTTTGGCTGCCCAGACTGGTGATAGAACAGGATTGCGGCGATCACAAATAGTGCGATGACTAAATACTCTACTCCGATCTTAAAGGCGGTCAGCCCTTGCCCCTCGATGAATGTGCGCGGCCAATCCCCACCGTGGAACAACACCGACCAATAAACCAGCGCAGTTCCCGCCAGTGCAAGAAACAACATCAGGTAACGGTTGTGCGGTTTATCCAGCGGTCGCCACGAGTACAAAGCCACCGAGAGCAACACGATAGCCATGGTAAAACGTCCGCTCAACCAGAATTGGATCGCCTTCTCGGGACCGCTGGGCGTCACGAAATCAGGCATTCCTTTGAAAGAGAACATATGACCGAAATCCAGCAAGCCGATGGCAAGAAATCCGCAGGCCAATATCAGGGTGTTGATCGCTCTCCCCGCATCATAGGCATTCCAAGTGACTGCGAAAACCATCATGGCGACAATGATCGCGAAGGTCTCCATGGCGACATGCATCGGTAATGGCATGATGTCGATGCCTTGCTCAACCGGAGGCATCGACCACACGAATACGAAAATAGTCGTCAACGCGATCAGTAACCAATGGGTACGACGCAAGGGAAATTGTTGGAAGGTCATTGAAAACTCGTAGTATATGCAACTGTGGCGAGACTATAGTTCACGCAGCCTTTGACGTCCAACCGAACTATCGAACTCTTCTATGTTGGGGAGAATCAGATACCTTGCAGTGAACCATACCAAGGCTAAAACTTGCTACGGGTGGCTATATTAGTTATGCGAACTCAAAGCACACGCCATATTTCCAGTCTCAATTTGAATGGTTGCATGCTCGATCCCATATTCATCATGCAATTTGTTACCAACTCGCGACAAAAAATCATCTTTCAATCGTTCTCCATTCATGACTAAGTGTGCAGTCAAGGCAACCTCTGAGGTACTCATCGCCCACACATGCAAGTCGTGCACTTCAATCACCCCCGGTTGAGCGGCCAAATAGTTGCGCACTGCGTTCAAATCTATGGAATCGGGTACGCCGTCCAACGAGAGATGCAAAGACTGGCGCAGCAACCCCCAAGTTCCCAATAAGATCACGACAGCGATCGCCAAACTGATAGCGGGGTCTAGCCAAGTCCAACCTGTCAAAAGGAATACCGCACCTGCGATGACGACTCCTAACGAGACCAGTGCATCTGCCGTCATGTGCAGGAATGCGCCGCGCAGATTGAGATCATCCTTATTGCCTGACATGAACAACCATGCAGTGATGCCATTGATCACTACACCGATACCCGCCACCCACATCACGATGCCGCCCTGAATCGGAACGGGATGACTAAAGCGGGCAATGGCTTCCCACGCGATGCCGCCGATAGCAACCAACAGAATCAGCGCATTGAACAATGCCGCCAGTATCGTGGCTCGCCCTAAGTCATAGGTGTGCTTCTGATTGGGACGCAGCCTACCCAGATAATAACCACCCCAGGCGATCAGCAGTCCCAGAACATCACTCAGGTTATGGCCTGCATCGGAAAGCAGCGCGAGTGAATCGGCCTGCAAGCCGTAGAAGACTTCCACCAAAACGAAAACGACATTCAGGGTGATACCAATGGCGAAGGCGCGACCGTAGTTCGCGCTGTGGTGGTGATGGTGTCCGCTCATAAATGCATCATTTTGAAAATAGTTGCCACCAGCGTCGACGATTGTTGGGAACGGGCGCATGTGATTCGATGACCTGCGGTGGTGTCACACTGAGTATCCAGCCAGGCGGCGAGGAAGCGGTGCTGCATGACGAACCCATATGACTGGGATCGTACACCTTGATCAGAGTGGGCGAATCGGCATCGTCGGCATAAACGATGCCGCAATAATTCTCATCATGCTCCTGATGCAGTAAGGCATCCAACGCGTCGATGCGTTGCGCCAGCGCCTCGCCCTTCAATGGACTCTGTGGCACCGCTTCACCGAGCTGATAGACATACCACTCGCCTATCTTCACGCGCGACCATAGCGCATCCAATTGTGACCATTGCAGCATGCCCTGAAAGCGGCCATTCAGGCGCGCATGAAATTCATCGACTGATTGGTTCATGGTTGTTGATTCCTAAACTGAGTTACGCCGTCATGCCGAGTGACTTTTTGGACAGTTTGGAGTGCATTCGCCATACAGCGTGAGGGCGTGATCGCTCAGGGTGAAGCCGAGTTTCTCGGATATCACGCGCTGCCGCTCTTCGATGATTTTGTCGTAGAACTCTTCCACCCGTCCGCAACGCACGCAGACGATGTGGTCATGGTGTGGGCCGCGTTCCAGTTCGAACACGGTCTGTCCGCCTTCGAACTGGTGCCGCGTAATCAGCCCCGCTGCCTCGAACTGGGCCAAGGCACGATAGACGGTGGCCAACCCGATCACCTCACCTCCTGTGCTCAACAAGCGGTAGATTGTTTCGGCGGTCATGTGCTTCTCGGTGGATTTTTCTAGCAGGCTCAATATCTTTAGGCGCGGCGTGGTCACTTTGAGACCGACATTGCGCAGTTCTTGGCTTTCCATCTTTTTCACCTATTAGTCTGATTCTACGTTCGCGACTTTAACAAAATTTCTTGCGCATGAGAATCATTATCACTTATAGTGAGAGTCATTCTCATTTGATTACCCCCATCAGCGGCACGAAATGGGCAAATAGCCTGATCAATATCAATCAGTTGAATAGGAGATATACACATGGAACGCAGCCACAAGCACCTGCCTCTCACCGCGCTGACTATGGCCTTGATGGGCATCCTGAGCACTCCCGCCGCCGCAGAGACCAACACCGATGACCGCCTAAAGGCACTGGAACAGCGCCTGAACGCGCTAGAAAGCGAGAACCGCACACTGAAAGACCATGTGACGCAGACCGAACAGAAGATCGAGGCCACCGGCAATCAGATGGACAGGATCGCCAGCCAGGGTGGCGCGAGCAACACCGCCACCAGTATCGGCGGGTATGGCGAGCTACACCTCAACAAGCTGAAGAACCTCAAAGCGGGTGGCACCAACAAGGACGAGCTGGACCTGCACCGCTTCGTGCTGTTCATGAGCCACCAGTTCGACGAGTCGACGCGCTTCTTCTCCGAATTGGAAGTCGAGCATGGCGTGGCCAAGGACACTGCCGCGGGCAGTTCGGGCGTGGTCGCGGTGGAGCAGATGTATCTGGATTTCAGCGTGAGCGATGCGATGTCGGTAAAAGCTGGCCTGATGGTGATGCCGGTCGGCATCATCAGCGAGACGCATGAGCCACCCACCTTCTACGGCGTGGAACGCAACCCGGTGGAGACCAACATCATCCCCACCACCTGGCGCGAGGGTGGTGTCACCGTCACGGCGCGACTGGCGGACAACATCACCGTCGATGGCATGATAAGCAGCGGACTGGCGACGACCGCGGCCAAGAACTTCGCGGTGCGCGATGGCCGCCTGAGCGCTGCCAGCGCCAAGGCCAAGGACCCTGCCTACACCGCGCGCCTGAAATGGACCGGCCTTCCCGGCATCGAACTAGCCACCACGCTACAACGCCAGACCGATATCACCCAGAGCGTGGAAGCCACGGCGGGCGCAGCGACACTATATGAAGCGCATGCCGTGCTGAACCACGGCAGGTTCGGATTGCGCACGCTATATGCCGGATGGAGTCTGGACGGAAGCGGACCCAAAGCGGTCGGTGCCGACAAGCAAAACGGCTGGTATGTGGAACCCTCGTGGAAATTCACCGAGCAATGGGGCGTGTTCGTGCGCCGCAGCACCTGGGACAACCGCGCGGGCGATGTTGCGGACAGCAGCTACAGACAGACCGACGTCGGCGTGAATTTCTGGCCGCATGCCGATGTGGTGATGAAGTTGGATTACCAGAACCAGCAGGTGCCGGGCGGGCAGGACGAGTTCGATGGGTTTAACCTCGGCCTCGGCTACCAGTTCTGATATGGCCTCCCTGCGCACATTGCTGTTGCTCATGTTGGCGTTGCCAGCGTGGGCCGCCGATCAGGAGGCCGAGATCGACCGCTTCCTCGGCGAGACGCTGGGCAGGCCGCCCGCTGCCGAGATGCTATGGCTCGTCGGCGATCTGCAGCATGCCGTGCGCGCCATCCTCGAACACGACTACCCAGCCGCGCGCGTACGCTACTGGCGCGGCGGCACGCGTACCGTGTGGGTGCTGGATGAGATCGGCAAGGAGATGCCGATCACGGTCGGCGTCGCGATCAACAACGGCGCGGTGGAACGCGTTAAGGTGCTGGTGTATCGCGAAAGCCGTGGCTGGGAGGTGAAGAGTCCTGCGTTCATCGCGCAGTTCGCAGGCGCGAAGCTGGCTGAAGGACAAAGACTGGATCGCCATATCGACGGCATCTCCGGCGCGACACTCTCGGTGCGCGCGCTGAGCCGCTTGACTCGGCTCGCCTTGCTGTTCGACCAGCAAGTTAACAAGGGAGCAAAACTATGAGTGCATGGGGCATGCATCTCGGTCCGTCAGCGCGCAGGCAGGTGCTAGCCGCCTGCGCGCTCGTCGCACTGAGCGGTGTACTGTGGATCGTAATCGGCTGGAATCTGGATACCGAGGACTACAGCGACCCGCTGCGCGCATGGCGACACCGTGTGCTAGTGCTGCACGGCGTGGCGGCTTATGTGCTGCTGTGGATAGTGGGCCGTTTGTATGCGCTACATCAACAAGGCAACTGGCGCGCGCAGCGCAACCGCGCGAGTGGGCTGGCGATGTCGGCAGTGTTGTTGTTACTCGCTGGCAGCGGGCTGACGTTGTACTACCCGCCGCACGAGGACTGGCGCGATGCGGTCAGTATGTTGCACCAAGTGTTAGGCGTTGCACTGGTGTTGCTGCTGCCGCTACATGTGTGGCTGGCAAGGAAGGACAGGCAGCAGCGGCGCACGCATCACTGACTCTGGAACGTCTGCCACCAGCACCTGCGATGGATCAGATGGCCGCGCAGTTCTCCTTCATTCGCACACCATACATTGAGGACTCAGGAAAATCACTCAGCGATATCAGCGTTCAGATTGATACCACCCCTGACTCCGTTTCACCAGATACACCACACTCAACATCACGGGCACTTCGATCAGCACCCCCACCACGGTCGCTAGTGCAGCACCTGATTCGAATCCAAACAAGCTGATGGCAGCCGCGACCGCCAATTCGAAGAAGTTGGATGCGCCAATCAAGGCTGAAGGGCCAGCCACGCAATGCGCCTCCCCTACCCGACGATTCAACCAGTAGGCCAATCCTGAGGTGAAATAGACCTGGATGGTGATAGGCACGGCCAGCATCAGGATGATGAGCGGCTGCTCAACGATAGCCTTACCTTGGAAGGCGAACAACAGCACCAAGGTCAACAACAGCGCTGAGATGGAGATTGGCCCCAGTTTCTCTAAAGTGGTTTGAAGCGCTTGTTCGCCGCGCGACAACAACCATTTGCGCCATATTTGCGCAATGAACACAGGCAAAACGATGTAGAGCAGCACAGACACCAGCAAGGTGTCCCACGGCACGATGATGGCAGACATGCCGAGCAACAAGGCCACCAGCGGTGCGAAAGCGAACACCATGATGGCATCGTTGAGTGCGACTTGGCTCAAGGTGAACAACGGCTCTCCATTCACCAACCTGCTCCACACGAAGACCATCGCAGTACAGGGTGCTGCCGCGAGCAAGATCAATCCTGCGATATAGCTATCGAGCTGTTCAGCGGGCAGATACGGCGCGAACAGATGGCGAATGAACAACCAACCTAATAGCGCCATCGAGAACGGTTTTACCGCCCAGTTGATGAACAAGGTGACACCGATACCGCGCCAATGTTTTTTCACTTCATGCAGCGCGCCGAAGTCGATGCGCAACAACATGGGGATGATCATCACCCAGATCAGCAAGCCGACAGGGATGTTGACCTTGGCGACCTCCAAGGTACCGAGCCAATGGAAAGGTGCGGGGATGGCCTGCCCTAACACCACGCCGACGATGATGCAGAGAAATACCCAGAGGGTGAGGTAACGTTCAAAGATGCTCATGATTATTCCTAAGTTTGATTCAGTCTGTTTCAGCTAGTGTTCGCAAAGCATCGATACCAACAGGCTCTTCAGTCTGCACAGGCACGACCGCGATGCGGCTTGCAAATTCCTGCCGGACTGATTCGAGTTGTTTCCATTCCTGCTCAGCTCTCAACGCCAAAAGTCGAGAAGCAGGATGTGCTGCTGCAAGACTTTGGTTGACGATCCATGCCCACGGCTCGATACCTGCACGGCGCAGATCCTCTTGCAGATTCGCGGCCTCCCATACGGGGGTGGTTTCAGCCAGCGTCACGATGAGGATCCGCGTGTGATCCTGATTTTGGAGTTGCATCATCGGTGTGGTGAAACGCGTGCTATCTTTCATGTTGCGCGCGACTTCACGGTGGTATGCACCTGTCGCATCCAGTAGCAATAAGGTATGTCCTGTGGGGGCGGTGTCCATCACTACAAATGCATGATTCGCTTCTCGTATGGCACGCGAGAAGGCTTGGAATACGGCGATCTCTTCAGTACACGGAGAGCGTAGATCCTCTTCCAACAAGGCGCGACCTTGTGGATCCAGATTCTTGCCTTTGGTTTCGAGTACGTGCTGACGATAACGCTCGGTCTCAGCAACAGGATCGATTCGACTCAAGGTGAGATTCGCCGTATCACCCCGCAAGGTGTCTGCCAGATGTGCGGCAGGATCGGAAGTGGTGAGTTGTACTGCGTGGCCACGTGCGGCCAATTCGACAGCGATCGCTGCGGCCATCGTGGTTTTACCTACACCGCCTTTGCCCATCAACATGATCAAGCCATGTCCCGCTTTCTCAATCTCATCGATCAAACCTGATAGTTGTGGCAGTTCCTCTGTTCGATGCTGGACAGCATCGGGCAACTTGATAGTCGCATCGTCAAGTAGCGCGCGCAAGGCATCCACGCCCACCAGATTGAAAGGCATCAGATCTCGCATATCCGTTGGTAATTTGCGTAACACTTCCGGCATGGCAGCTAGCGCACCCTGCTCGCGCTTCAAGATGGCCGATGCCACAGGGTCACTCGCTTCGCTTTCAGGCATGCACCCATTCACCACCAGATGTTGGTGAGAGAAACCGATATGAGCCAATTCTTCACTGGTGCGTGCCGCTTCAATCAAAGTAGAACGCTGAGCACGTGCCACTAGCACCAAACGTGTTCGACGCGAGTCGGCAAGGACGGCGACCGCATCGCTGTAACGTTGGCGTTGTTTCTCCAAGCCAGACAATGGACCGAGACAAGAAGCACCTTCAGGATTGTCGTCTAGGAATCCACTCCAAGCGCCTGGCAGTTGCAGCAAACGGATCGTGTGTCCCGTAGGTGCCGTATCGAAGATGATGTGATCGAAAGGATCGATCATGGCCGGATCAGTAAGCAACTCGGTGAACTCATCGAATGCTGCGATCTCGGTGGTGCAAGCACCAGAGAGCTGTTCCTCGATGCCACGTACGACGGCTTCCGGAAGCACGCCGCGTACTGGTCCCACGATGCGGTCGCGATAAGCTTGCGCTGCTGCCTGAGGATCGATCTCCAATGCAGATAGATTAACGACCAGAGGAATTTGAGTGATGCTGTTGCCAATGGTGACACCGAACACCTGCCCCACGTTCGAAGCGGGATCGGTGCTCACCAGAAGGACACGCCTCCCCTCATCAGCCAATCGCACCGCGGTGGCACAAGCGAGAGAGGTCTTGCCCACTCCACCTTTGCCGGTAAAGAACAGGAATTGAGGAGCGTCTTTTAGCAGCTTCATGTGACTTACCTTGTGGGGTGACTTAACAGCACTTGCTACCCGAACAACATGCGTCTGACTTCACTTCCGACACTGCGATCGCAGCTAAGGCTTCAGACAATCCAGCGAAGCGAGCCAACTCTTTGCGCGTTGGATAGCGTCCAGCCATCGCGATCTCACCGTCGAGCAATATCAACGGCAGACCTTCCGCCCCGGAACGCTCCAAGAATCCTTTGACCACTGCGCTGTCGGCAAAGGCCATCGGTTGCTGCGCGAGGTTGAAACGCTCGATGTGTCCACCGACCTGCTTGAGCCAATCCACATCAGCGCTGAAATCCACCAATGCTTGATCTACTTCAGTTCCGCACACTCCGGTACTACAACAAAGTGCTGGATCGAATATCTGTAGTTTCTTCATGGCGGCCTCTATCAATCTTTGGTTCGACCGATTTCGCTCAACTTGTCTTTCAAGGCCAGCTTGTCGAGTTTCTCGATAGGCAATGCCATGAACAAACCGATACGACGTGCCAACTGTTCTGCTGCTTTATTGAATGCCGCACGACGCTCCTCATCGCCTTCGATATGTGCCGGGTCTGGAATGCCCCAATGCGCTGTCATCGGAGCGCCGTACCACACAGGGCATACCTCGCCCGCTGCGTTATCGCAAACGGTGAATACGAAATCGAATTCAGGTGCTCCTGGAGCTGCGAACTCGTCCCAGCTCTTGCTGCGCAGACCTTCGGTACTGTGGCCATGTGCCTGCAACCACTCGATAGCACCAGGATTGACCTTGCCCGCGGGTTTGCTCCCCGCGCTGTATGCCTTGAATTTCCCTTTGCCCAACACATTGAACAGCACTTCGCCCAACACACTACGGGCAGAATTCCCAGTGCACAGGATCAGTACGTTGTATTGTTTTTCACTCATTTCATTCTTCCTTTGAAGTTATCAACATTTCTTTATGGGTGTCTTGCATACCGCATCGTTACCACCACAACAGTTCTCGGTCAGATAATCCACCATGCCGTTCATCACCGTAAAATTTGCGGCGTAGTAGACGAAGCGGCCATCCTGCTTACTTTCAACCAGCCCTGCATGACTGAGCGTCTTGAAGTGGAAGGACATATTGGCAGGCGACACCTTCAACTTCTCAGCGATCTGCCCCGCCGCCAATCCTTCCGGTCCGCTTGCCACCAACAGTCGGTAGATAGCCAACCGAGTCGGTTGCGCCAGTGCCGCTAATGCTTTGACTACCTGATCGGGTTTCATCATCCTATATTTCAATTGTTAAACGATTGTTAAAATGTTAAGTTATTAAACCACAAGGGTTGCGCATGTTCAACACCAAGCTGGTTTGGGTGGATACAGGCCAGATGCTGACCATCATCCTCCCCTTAAAACTGCCGTGGAATGAGTGAATCTATGGCGCTAGATCAATAAATGCGAATGAATAACATGACACTAGATAAAACATATCAAGCACTGATCACTGACCGAATCTACTTTGGCGGCGCAAAGGATTTACCTGCAATGGTCGAGAACGAAGGGGTTCAGATCGTGGTGGACTTGCGAGAAGAATCTCAAGGCTGTGAATCATCCGATCCCTCGGTGACATGGGTCAAAATCCCTCTTGGTGACAATGCGACAGAGCCAGAAGATAAACTCTTTGCACAGGCGATCCAAGCAGTCGTTTCAGCGTATCAGCAAAAGAAAAAAGTAGCATTCCATTGTGGTGGCGGCAAAGGCAGGACTGGCACTGTCGCTGTCGGCGTGTTACTTGAACTTGGGTTTTGCAAGACCCTAGATGATGCAGAAGCGATGGCGAAAAGTATCCGCCCTGTGATCAATGTAAAACCTGAACAGCGTGCTTCATTGGTGAAATTGTACGGAACAAAAATCTAGTATCTAGAGTGTTTGCAAGTTACCTGAAGCGGGCGGCTTATCGCAATGATCGATCAGCGATAGCGGAAAGAATAAAAGATGTCGAGGGCATCCTCGACACCGGTGCGCGTCACGAGCGTGATACGCGGGGTCAGGGTGTAGGTAAACTTGGTGATGCCGGTATTCGAGGACAGACCTTGCTCATAGCTCAAGTAGGCGCGCGGATTGAGGCGCTTTCCGACGGTCACCACCTGACTTTGCATTGGATCGACTCCACCAGCTTTCTGGTTCAGCGACAGTTCATCTACGCCGACCGCACGCCCGATCTTGGAAGCAGACTGCCCTCCCAAGATATTGGTCGCGGCAGACAGCAACAGTGACGAATCTACCCCACTACTATCGGGCACACGTCCCAATACGATCCAAGAGAGTTTCTCGGCATCAGGTACGTTCGGATTGGATACGAGGCGGATGATGGGCTTACGCGCCGTTCCACTCACTTCAACGCCAGCTTCTACATCCAGCCCTTTGCGATAAGCCAAGATATTCAGTCCGGGGTCGTCTATGCGACCTTGGAAGTTCACCATCCCACGTTCGACTTGCAAGCGCTGCCCATAAGCCTCGAACACGCCATCTTGCGCGTCTATGACGCCCGTCACGCTCAATGCTTCACCTGGCTCTCCGCGCACATCCAGATTACCTTTGAGGCGAGCTTCAAGTCCGGAGGCACGAATGAAGAACTTATCGCCCAGATCGAGCGTGGCCCGCACCTGGTTCTGCTGTTTGACGCTCTCATCCAATTCCTGCCCGACTATCTGAACATCTTCATCAAGCTGTGGACGATCGCTCACAGGTTGATCGATGAGCCCGGCATCGGCACGGATAGCGCCATCCAAGACGAGCGTCTTGCCAGAGAATTTGGCATGCCCCGTCCCCGAAGCGACGACCCAGCGGTCAGAACGTTGCAATAAAGGGAACTGTTGTGCGTTGATCTGCACACCTCCTGTGTCTCCCTTGAGGTCGAGCATGCCACTCGCGCTCAGCTTACCTGCACTGCGACTCAGTTTGAAATCACCCAGCAATTTGTCTTGGGGTTGAGCAAGGTAGGGTGAATCGAACTCGAAGAGATCAAGATGCACGAGATCTTGCTCGAAGCGTGCTTTCAACTGCCCGTTCTCAAGCCTGACGCCCTGATCGAGCATGCCGAAACTCAATCCATCCCCTTGCACCATGCCGCGCAGTCGCGGTGTATGCATGTCACCGACTAGATCAGCGTCCAGTTTCAATCTGCCGCCACTTTGGAAGTTGCTATCCAAGGTCGGGCCTAGCCACGACAGATCATTGGAATCAAGATATAGATGACCTGTCAGCGGCGCATCGGGAGCCACAGTCCAACTCTCACCATCATTGGTGAGTGGCACACTGGCACTCACTTTCATATCACCCAACTTCTCGCCACTGGCGACAAACTCGGTTCGTAATTGGTCGTTGGCGACTTGTGCAGACATGTGCAGATCGCTCAACCCGAACAGGGCGCCCGTCTTAGCATCGACCACCCAATCGCCACTCTCGCGCTGTACTTGTAGGGCCGCGTTCCAATGCGCATCTTTCTTAACATCCCACGAACCACCAAAACGCAAAGTACCCAAGTTATCCATAGCAGGAGGAATGACCTCCACGTTCACTGCGCGGATTCCCAAGCCACTGAAGCTACCGATACTTTGCCAATAAGTAGGCGTCCAAAGGGTGGTTTCCAGATGTGTGCGGCCACCGCCTATCGTGATGTCTGCGACACCTAACTCCGCATTCTCTGCCCCCAGCGTCAGGGAAGTGGTGCCGAGCAATTTCAAAGGTACTGTACCAAGGCCGATGAATTCATCCAGCGAACCTTGCCAACGTGTTGCCCGCCAGCCGTCCTCAAAACCGCTCAAGCCACCCTGTGCTTGCAGTTGCAATTCTTCTCGCACCTGTACACCCTGCTCCACCTTGGCGCGCAGTTTGACGCTGTGATCTGCAGGAGCTCCTTGTATTTCGATACTCCCCTCGGGGATACGAAAAGCATCTCCCACCTTGCCATCCTGCATCACCAGATTGAGTGTCATCGATTGTGCGGAGATGTCTCCTGCCGCATCTACACTGGCTATCGTTTTCCCTGCCGGCAACTTCAACTCTTTGCCGCTGAAGGAGAAGTCGAATAGGGGCTCACCGATGCTCCCCGTGAGTGCGGCACGCCCGTTCAATTGACCGCCCAGATTCGCCTCCACCTGTGACAGATCGGAAGCGGCAAGATCGAAGCGCAATTCGTCCGCACCTAGACCATAACTTCCTTTCACCGAAAGTCGGTTGTCTCCAAGGTGCAACGCCAACTCACCTTTGCCATGTTTGCCATTGATGATTGCCGCCCAGCCTGCACCGCCGATCTCATATCCGGCAAATTGGCTATTGGTCAGCGCGAAGCGCATCTCGGCAGTAGGCTCGGGCAACAGCTCCCCTCTGATCGTCAACTCGGCATTCAGATCGGTTGCTGGCATCGCAGTGAATTCAGCCAGGTCCAACTTGTGCACTTGGCTGGTGAAATTGAACTTCTGACTCTTATCGAGCGCGAACTGACCGCGCCCCTCGATGCTCGTCTCACCGCGTACCAGACGCAGGCTGTTCAAAGAGACCAGCTTTCCTTGTCGAGTCAGATCCCCTGTGAGTTTCGACTCTCCATCTGTCAGCGCCAACACAGCATGCTGCGACTTACCTGCACCATCTAGCGCGACCTTGCCGTTCATGCGGCGTGAAGGTAGGCGACTATGCAATGCCTGCATGTCGATTTCGCGCAAGGTCAATTGCGCATCACCCATCTGCCTTTTCTCATCCCAATCAAGATCACCTGACAGTTGGCCTTCAAGCAATGTCTTAGCTTCAAGCCCCTTGATCTGCCAATGCTCGGCAGATACCTTCAAGTGTGCACGCGCATCGATGATGGGAATGCCACTCTTATCCAAAGTTTCTCCCAAGTCGTTGTGGAGTCGCACGTCGCCCTCTAAACGATCACCTTTAAGACCTCGCGCATCGAGACGGCCGGATAGTCGCGTCTGTGGTGCCTTCTCCAGCAAACGCGACACATCCACCCCTTTGAACTGCATATGGATGCGTTGCAACGGCACTTCGTCGATAGGGAAAAGTAATATCGTTCCATCCACGTGCGCACCCGCACCATCGGCTCTTAGTTTGATATCCAGGCTGCTCAATTGACCCTGTACGTCTGCCTGCACTTTGAGATTCTCATCTCTGGGCGTGGTGGTATCCAAGGTGATTTGCGAACTCACTGCAAAAGGACTGACACTCGCCAACGTCACATCCCCAGCAATCTCGCCGAAGGGTAGATGTGCATTCGAAACTTGTAGATGATGTTGCTGATGGTCACTGTTCAAGCTGGCATCTACCCCACTCACTACGAAATCAGGCTGTGCAGAACCCGCAGCGAACCAGCGGAATTCACCCACATGGATCTTCGCGGCAGTCACATCCAGAGGAAGTTGCAACGTTGCTGGCAGGGTAGGCGCTGTCGCTGTCGAAGCGACCTGCTCTGCATGCAGGTCTATCCGCTGCACATTCACTCGCAACAGATGCAGCTCTTGGCTCAACAACGCGCGTGGTTGCCAATCCACCTGAACCCCACTCGCATCGATACGCTGCGCCTCAGAATCAAACGCGAGATGCTGCGCCGTGAATCCACCGAACAGAGAACCCGTTAGCCCTTCCACCTTGAACGCACCCTGCGTTTGCCTACCCATGATTCCCGCCATCCATGTCATACCAGAGGTGGTACCGAGTAAGTAGTAGCCCACTCCTGCAACTAGAAAGCACGGAGTGAGCAAACCTAGAATGATCTTGCTGCGCAAGGATAGGATGGAGTTCTCTTTCGCCATTAAAAAGCCACCGCGATAGAGAAGTGATAGAACAGGGCTGATACCTTCTTGCTTCGCGCCACATCGAACGCCAACGGTCCGACCGGACTGCGCCAACGCGCACCGAATCCATAACCGATCACCGGTTTCAGCGTTTCGATACTATCTGCCGCATCGCCCGCATCCGAGAAGGCTGCCAACCCCAGCGAAGAGAACCAATGTGTGTACTCCGCACTCGCAGCGACCATCGCTCGGCCACCGACCACGGCATCGCCTTCATGCACCCCCAGACTTTGATAGGCATAGCCTCGCACCGTCTGCGTACCACCGACACGGAACAGATATTCTTGCGGGATGTTCACGCGGGTGGGTGACTTGGTATAGCCCGTTTCGCCACGCAATGAGATGACGTCGCTATCACCTAACTGTATCCATTGCTGACGACGCAGATAGGTCCGGACGAAATCCTCATCTGAAAAGGCCGCCTTGCCCGCTCCACCCAATCTGAATTCGGTCAAAGAGCCAGACATCGGCATCAGTGGATCATCCACGGCACGTTGCATCCAACGCCAGTCAAGCACCAACGCTTGATTGGTCTCGCGTATACCCCCATCAGGGATGCGATGTTCTTGCTGCCAGTTCAACCCGATGTTGAACTCGTTCGCGTACACGGTGTGACTGCGCGTCACGCCGAACTTATCACGTAGCGTCTCCAAACCTTGGATGGTGGTGCGCTCACCACTGGCTAGCCATTGCAACCGATATCCTTGAGGATCAGGCAAAGTGTCGACACCTGCCGACAACGTCTGACGATTGTTCTCCAACACCAAGGCTGTGCTGAAAGCCCAAGCACGTCCGACGAAATTATTATCAAGATAGCTCAACTCGCTGCGCATGCCGTTGTTGGTGCTGTAGCCCAAACCAGTAGACACTTTGCGCGACTGCGCTTCAACGATCTGTACCTTCACTGGCGCGGTGATGACTGCTCCATTCGGGTTTTCCGCAACAGTGGGCATGTCAAGACTGACGATGATGGAACTGAACTGAGACAGGTTCTGCAAGCGGGTCTGAAAGATCATCAGTTGATTGCGATCATAGGGCTCACCCTCTTTGAACGAGGCGTAGCGAGAAACCATCGCTTTCGTGTAACGCTCCAAACCTGTGACTTGCATCGCACCGAAGCGATAGCGCGGGCCAGAATCCAGAACGATTTTCAACTGCGCCGTGGCGGAAGGGATGTCGACTTTTGCAGCACTATCGACGATGCGTGCTGCGGCATATTCCTTGCGCGCCAATTGAGTGAGCAAGTCCGACTTGGCACGATCCCACGCTGCCGCACTGAATCCTTTCCCCTGCGGTAATGACCATTCCTTACGCAATAGCTGTGCACGTTGACCGTCCGCTTGTTCGATGTCTCCGCGAAACTCGATGTTCACTGCACTGACTTTGGTCAACTCCCCCGGCTCGACCACGACCTCAAGTGTCCCCGAACCCATCACCCTACGTAGCGACACTTTGCTGGAAAAATACCCTTCGGTCATCAACAACTCAGGGATCTCGCGCTGTGCACGGCGCATGAACAAGGCGCGTTCGCTTTCAGTCTTCATCAATTCATCAGGTAGGTCGAAATGCTGGGTGAGGATAGGACGAACTACTTCTGGTGCGATCAGGAAGACTGCTGGGATGCTTCCCGACTTCGCTTCCGCGCACGTGACAATGCCAGCAGAAAATATGCAGAGCAAAGACCAAGTTGTCACTAGACGACTCATCGAATTATTGGGCAAAGAAGAATGTTCGTTGGAAGTGACACTGTGTAGGCTCGGATTGTACCTTAGGCATTGAGTTCCCTTGGCGGGGCGACCAGTTAGAATAGCTGCACTTTCACATCATTCGCCGCCATGTTCATCGAGCTCATCATCCTGATCGTCATCGTCGCTGTCGTCGTCATCGCACTCCGTCCACCGCGCCAATGAAAAAGGGGGCTGGAAGCCCCCTTCAACCCGTACTCTCTGATGATCAGCCGCGTCGAATTCGACGGCGGGCTTTCCTTGTTGGTTCTGGTGTTCCTTCCATCCAACGCTTGATGCGATTCGCATCACCTACACGTGTATGGCGCCCCCATGAGTCCAACAACACGATGACCACTGGGCGATTGGATATCTTTGCCTGCATCACCAGACACTTACCCGCTTCGCTGATGTAGCCCGTCTTGCTCAAACCGATGTCCCACGATGAACTTCTCACCAGAGGGTTGGTGTTGCTGAATCGCAGCGAACGACGCGATGAGACCTTAACCGTGTGAGATGTCGATGTACTGAAACGTTCGATCTCTTTATATTCACCCGCCGCACTCACCATCTTGACCAGATCGTGTGCAGTAGAGACATTGCTACTATGCAATCCGGTCGCATCATCGAAGCGTGTGGATCCCATATCGAGTTCGCGTGCCTTCGCATTCATCATAGACAACATCACCTGTGTACCACCAGGATAGGTGCGAGCCAGTGCAGCAGCGGCGACGTTCTCAGAAGACATCAATGCCAGCTTCATCAACTCACCTCGAGTCAATGACATACCGGTACGCAAACGGGAACGCGTACCCTTGAAACGATCACGATCCAACGAACTAATGGTGATGCGTTCATCCATTGGCAAACGCGCGTCCAACACCACCATTGCCGTCATCAGCTTGGTGATGGAAGCGATAGGAACGATATCGTTGGCATTCTTGGTAAATAGGGGGCGTTGAGTCTGCTCGTCGTAGATCATCGCGATGGCAGAACTCAGTCTGGGCGCAGATGTCTTCTTAAAGTCAACATGCTGTTCGCCCTGCTCCAACTCAGCGATCTGTTGGTGGTCTGCGGCCTGCGCTGACAGCGCATAGCTCAACAACATCAGTGCAAAAATAGTGTTACGCATGAAGTCTCCTGTCCAAAACTACGGAACGGGGCGGAGAATACCCCGAAAAACCTAAAATAATCAATGAGTATTTGAGGATAGTTATTGTTCTTCCTGCTGTTGCAATGCCCACATCTGCGCATACACCCCTTGTTGTGATAACAATTCACGATGCGTACCACGCTCTATGATGCGACCTTTGTCCATAACGAGTATCTGGTGCGCGTCCACCACAGTAGACAAACGATGTGCGATGACCAGCGTAGTGCGGTTCTGCGCGATGCTACGCAATTCGTCTTGGATGGCTTTTTCAGACTTGGAATCCAAGGCCGAAGTCGCCTCGTCAAAAATGAGGATGGCTGGATTCTTCAAGATGGCGCGCGCGATCGCCACACGCTGCTTCTCCCCACCCGAAAGTTTCAATCCACGCTCGCCCACCATGCTGTCGTACCCCTGCGGTAACGATTCGATGAAGTGATGGATATGCGCCGATTGGGCGGCACGGATGACCTCATCGCGACTTGCATTGGGATTTCCGTAAGCGATGTTGTAGTAGATGGTATCGTTGAACAGCACGGTATCCTGCGGCACGATGCCTATGCTTGCGCGCAGACTACTCTGCGTCACGTTGCGAATATCCTGACCATCGATGGAGATACAGCCAGAGTCGACATCATAGAATCGGAACAGCAGGCGGGACAGCGTGGACTTACCTGCTCCACTCGACCCCACCACCGCGACTGTATGACCGCTCGGGATCTCAAAGTCCACGCCGTGCAATATCTGGCGTGTCGGATCGTAGGAGAACGTCACCCCCTCGAATCTGACCATGACCTTATCTAATTGAAGTGACGGCGCATCCGGTGCATCTTCGATCTCACGGTTCGCGTCCAACAACCTGAACATCTTTTCCATATCCGCCAGTGCGTTCTTGATCTCACGATAGACGAAGCCCAAGAAATGCAACGGCATATAGAGTTGCAGCATGAACACGTTGACCAACACCAAGTCGCCGACGGTCATATTGCCCTTCACCACCTCGTCCGCCGCCAACAGCATGAGCAAGGTGACACCGATCGCGATGATGATGCTCTGCCCTGCGTTGAGCGCAGCCAGAGAAGTCTGGTTCTTGACCGCAGAGGTCTCCCAATCCTTCATCTGCTCATCGTAGCGCAACACCTCATACTTCTCGTTGCCGAAATACTTCACCGTCTCGTAGTTGATGAGGCTATCGATTGCGCGTGTGTTCGCTTTTGAGTCCTTGTCGTTCATGGTGCGGCGGAACACCATGCGCCACTCGGTGATGATCAGCGTGAAGGCGATATAGAGCACCAAGGTGGCAAACGTGATGATGGCGAACCACGGGTTGTATTTGACGAACAGGATCGCCGCCACCAAGCCGATCTCAAGCAAAGTCGGCAAGATGTTGAAAAGCAAGAAGGTGAGCAAGAAGCTGATGCCGCGCGTACCGCGTTCGATGTCCCGTGACACCCCGCCGGTCTGGCGCTCCAAATGGAAACGTAGGCTCAAACTGTGCAGATGTTCGAACACTTGCAGTGCGACACGACGTATGGCGCGTTGTGTCACTTTTGCGAACAAGGCATCCCGTAACTCACCGAACAGCGTGCTGAACAACCTCAGCAAACCATAGCCAGCGATGAGGAACACCGGGATCGCCAGCATCGCTTGTGGCTTGCTCATCGCATCCACGATCTCTTTCAGTGCCAACGGCACGACCACGTTGGCTAGCTTGGAGGCGACCAACAAGATGATGACGAAGGTCACCCGCCACTTGAACTCAAGCAGGTACGGGACCAAGCTACGGATGACTTTCCAATCGGTACGCGTAGGTGTAGCTGAAGAATGGGATGAATGTGAGCGCATGGCAGGTCGAACGATAGATCAGAGCGACATTATAGCTGTTTGACCTACTGCTTTTTCGACAAGCCCAATAGCCCGATGGCTAGGCGGATAAGACCATAACTGAACCTGGCCAAAATCAGCGAGATCGGATTCAGATCGACCTTATCGACGCGCATCCCCCCTGATTCGATCGCCCTGAACAGACTGGTGCGCAATGATTTTGCAAACACATCATCACGCACAACCAGATTAGCTTCACGCGCAAGGAGGAAACTGAACGGTTCCAGATTCGACGAGCCAACGGTCGCCCATTCGCCATCGATCACGCCCACTTTGGCATGTAAGAAACTGTCACGATATTCGTAGACCTCTATCCCCGCCTCCAGCAATTTCCCATAGAGCGCGAGCGTAGCGTAATGTTGCATGATGTATTCCACCTTGCCCTGGAGCAGTAACACCACACGCACACCGCGCTTCCTCGCATCGATCAAGGCATGACGAAATCCACGTCCAGGAAGGAAGTAAGCATTGGCGATAACGATCTCACGCTGTGCCGATGCGATGGCTTGCAGATACGCATGCTCGATATCTCGGCGATGACGCAGATTGTCTCGCAGCAATAACTCTACGAAAGCTCCCGTTGCTTTTGTACTTCCGCCATTAATCCTTGCTCGCAATCGGCTGATGCGTTTGCGTAGTGAAACCCATTTGACGACATCCCACAACCTGCGCATCGCTTCTTGTACTTCAAGAGCGAACTTGCCCTGCACTCTCACGGTGTAATCCAAACGAGGCGCATCGAAATCGGCCCCCTCGGGTATGTCGTTGAGGATATTGATGCCCCCAATGAATGCGATCTCGCCATCGATCACCGCCAATTTTCGGTGCAAACGACTCAGACGCCGCATACGGCTAGGTTTCATTGTGAAAGGCGATATCTCGCGTCTGAACCATTGCACATCGACACCAGCCTCACGCAACTCATCTATCCACGCCTGCGGCAACTCAGCCGAACCGAAACCATCAATGAGTAAAGTCACCGTCAGATCACGCAAGGCTGCGCGTTGCAAGGCTTGAGAAACCAAGCGCCCTGTCTCGTCCGCCGCGAAGATGTAGGTCTCAAGATGGACGTAGTGCTGCGCCGCATCGATATCTGCACATAATTGCGGAAAGAATCGTGTGCCGTTCTGCAGTAGCGTCAACTTGTTGCGCCCGATCTGAAAGGTGCGATTCATCGTATCTTCAACTCTGCAAGTAAAGCAGCGTGGTCAGATAGCCGTCGACCACCATGTACTTGGCAGTGACCGACATCAAAACCTCTAACGTAGATACGATCGAGCTTGAATAAAGGTAAGGCTGAGGGAAAGCTACGCGCGAGCTTGCCATGTCCCAGTTGAAAAGCATCCCTCACATCCAACTCACTCTCGAACTCCCGACTCAACTGATTTCGCCAATCATTGAAATCGCCAGCGATGACCAAGGGAGAATCGACATCCACCTCGCCTTGCACATGCTCTATCAAAGAACTCATCTGCACACGACGTCCTTTACCAAATAATCCGAAGTGCGCGCAAAAGCAATGGACAGACCGCCCCTTGAAATCGATCTCGCAATGCAACAAGCCGCGCTGCTCGAAGCGATGCGCCGATACATCCTTGTTGAATGTTCTAATGATGGGATAGCGACTCAGGATAGCGTTGCCATGATGCCCCGCCTCATACACCGCGTTCATCCCGTAAGCGTGATGCGCCCAAACCTCATCAGCTAAGAATTCATACTGGGGAGCTACGGGATAGTTGGCATGTTTCTCTGCATGATGCCCATGCTCACCTTGCACCTCCTGCAGGAACACGATGTCCGCATCCAACTCGCGCAACTTTTCGCGCAACTCATGCAGCACGACGCGTCGATTGAACTGCGAAAAACCTTTATGGATGTTATAGGTGGCGATCTTTAGATTTGGCATGGGCGGCATTCTACCCAATCGATACGGATGGAGGCTGAGTCAATCAGAAGTTGTGGGGGGGGCTTTGCTGTCGCTCAGTGGAATACGTCCATCACGAGGGTGCTGTTCGGCCATAAGAGATGTTGGCGATTATCTAAAATGACTGATTGAGCGTTCAGAGTGGATGTCAACTTTTCAATCTGAAGCAGTCGTTGTCAGACCGAAATTTGAAAGCTATCTATGGTCGCTTGCTACGGTAAATCAGTAACGCTTAGACAAGCACTTCAAGACCGTGCTTTTCAACCACGCTCAACAACCGAAGGGCCATCCCGCTTGGACGCTTCTGCCCAGCTTCCCATTTTTGAACCGTAGACTCGCTGGTGTTCAAATAGCGAGCAAATACCGGCTGGCTAACGTGAGCGTCCTCACGAATACGTTTGATATCCTTGGCATTAAATTCGGGAACAGAATCCAAGCAGAGCGCATCGTATTCACGCAGAGTTGTTTTAGTGATCGCGCCAGCACGGTGCAATCCTTGTGCTGCACTATGAATGGCTGCGAATGCATCACTCTTGGTTTTTGCTTTAGTAGCTTTAGTCGTCATGGCAAATCTCCAGTAATCCTTCGTCACTCAACAATGCGGCAATCTTGTCTCCTCCGGCACTCGCATAGTCTTTTGCCAACTTCTTGAATCCTGACAATTCGTCTTGAGTGATGTTCTCTCGGTCTTTCTTGGCAAAGAGGTAGGCATATATCCAGTATTCATCTATCTTGGCCAGAATGATCGAACGGTGCATGTTGTCGTTCAGTCGCTTCTTAAAGACACCGCCGCCAAGATCATCTGCCTGCCCCTGCATGACTTGCTTGATGGCTTTACACAGATCCTCATCAGATATCTTTGCCTTGCGAGCTTCTTTAGCAAACCACGCCGTCTTAAATGCTCGAACTGTTTTGGGTGACTTTTTGGTCATGGCAAATGGTAGCACTAGGTGCTACCATTATCAATCGCAACTATTGGGCCTTATGTATCACCCCACATAAGGCCGAGTTACTGACGCGCAGCCAACACCGCCATAGGTTGGTTCTTGACCGCGCAACTTATGCATTCCCAATCCCCCGAGTCGGCAGATTGATCTGCTTGGCAAAATCCAACATGCGTTGAATCGGCAACACGGCGCGAGGGATGATGTTCGCATCGATGTGTATCTCGTTATGTCCACGCTCTAGCACTTCGGCCAGATTGATCAATCCGTTCATCGCCATCCACGGGCAGTGACTGCAACTCTTGCAGTTAGCACCATTGCCAGCGGTTGGCGCTTCGATGAATATCTTGTCAGGACACAAGGTGCGCATCTTGTGCAGGATGCCGTTGTCGGTGGCGACGATGAATACGTTTGAATCCAGGGTCTGTGCGGCCTTGATGAGTTGCGAAGTGGAACCCACCACGTCGGCCAGCTTGACGATGGCACGCGGCGACTCTGGATGCACCAACACTTTGGCATGAGGATGTTGCGCTTTCAGCTCAATCAACTCTTTTGATTTATATTCATCATGCACGATGCACGAGCCTTGCCATAACAGCATATCCGCGCCCGTCTGCTCTTGGATGTAATTACCAAGGTGGCGGTCAGGCGCCCACAGTATCTTCTCGCCGCGCTCTTTCAGATGTTTAACGATAGGTAAAGCGATGGAGCTGGTCACCATCCAATCCGCACGTGCTTTCACGGCAGCGCTGGTGTTGGCATACACCACCACGGTGCGGTCTGGATGAGCATCGCAAAAAGCTGCGAATTCATCCTCGGGGCAACCTAGATCGAGTGAACATTCTGCTTCGAGGTCGGGCATCAGCACGCGCTTCTCAGGATTCAAGATCTTCGCGGTCTCACCCATGAAGCGCACGCCGGCTACCACGATGGTCTTGGCCGGATGACGATGACCGAAGTTAGCCATGTCAAGTGAGTCTGAAACGATGCCACCCGTCGCCTCTGCGAGGTCTTGCAGGTCGGGATGTACGTAGTAATGCGATACCAGCACCGCATCCTGCTCTATCAACATGCGCTTGATGCGCGCGATCAGCTCCACCTTCTCGCCCACTTCCGGTTCACGCGGCTTCTTCGCCCAAGCGTGAGCGGTGCTGCAGCTCGTCTGTGCTGTGTCAGGATGGTCGTAGTCGATGGTGATGATGTGCTCAGACATGCTGGATTCTTTCTGGCAGTTGCAATATCGCTTCACGATTGCTGGGCGAGAAGACTTTATCTGCTGCCACCTGGTAAGGCAACCATTGGAGATTCAGATGCTCTCGTGGCGAGAGTGTGACATCCATCTGATGGGGTAGTTGCAGACCGAAAACGTGCTCCGCGTTCTGTGTGATGCCTTCGGGATACCGATGCCGCCAGTGCGGATAGATCTCATAGACGTTCTGTAACTGCCAATCGGTGAGGACAAAGCGTGCGCAATCCAAGCCTGTCTCTTCTGCCACTTCGCGCATGGCTGTCTCACGCAAAGTCTCGTCTCCATCGCGACTTCCAGTCACCGATTGCCAATAACCGGGATGGTCGGCACGTTCCAGCAGTAACACATCAAGTGAGGTGGTATAGATTACAACCAGAACGGAGATCGGTTGTTTTTCTCGAGGCATCAGGCGAAGAAGACCCAGAAAGGTTTGCCTTGCATACGCCAGAACTCGACTGTGGCATTGAGGATGTCATCCAAGATGTCTTCACCCGTATGCTCTCCGCGCAACAGCAAGACATAGCCGGGCGCTACGTTCCAAGATAGATCGCCGAGGGCATCAGCCAGTGCATCCCAGTTGTAGCCGAACCAATCCGGTGCCTGGATGGCGCGCGCCATCTCGGCCAACACCTCACCTCTTCCGTGTGCACCGGCGATATCGACTTCGAACAAGGAGAATCCTGCGCGTTGCACGGAATCATGCAGCGCTTCCAACGTGCAGTTGAGGCGGTAGACACCCGCTCCATTCGCATCCTTCAGCAGATAGCAAAGATCATCCATCAGCGTGCCTCCACGATACGTTTGAAAGACTTGTAATGGTCTGCGGTGTAGTAACACTCGGGGACTTCACCACACACGATACGGCGTGGACCACGATGACTGATACCTGGTGTCTTGACGGTGTACTCGTGGTAATAGCCCCGGGCTTGTTTGGGCAAGAGGCGCTCGTAGTTGCCAAACACCACACCGTCCCGCGAATAAGGGAATGGTCCTCCACGCTTGATGAGTTGCAAAGTCTCGCGGCCTTCCTGCGGCAATTGCGTCACCAAGATATGGTCACCCGAGACCTCAGCCCGTGCTGCAGTTCGGGATGATTCGTTGGTCGTGAATTGCGCGGGTTGGTGCGTTTGATGGCTACTGGCTTGTGCCAAAGACAAGACCAGCACCAAGCCAGCCAATATCCACCACCACGCCTTACCCCAGCGCAGCATGCTTACTCCTTAGGCGCCTCGGTCGGCGCTGGTGTGCGCAGACGGATGTGCAACTCACGCAACTGCTTCTCATCCACCGCAGACGGCGCTTGGGTCAGCAGACACTGCGCACGTTGCGTCTTAGGGAAGGCGATCACGTCACGGATGGATTCCGCACCCGTCATCATGGTGACGATGCGATCCAGACCGAAGGCCAAACCGCCGTGAGGTGGCGCGCCGTATTGCAAGGCATCCAACAAGAAGCCGAACTTGAGTTGCGCTTCTTCTGCGCCGATGTTGAGCGCGCGGAACACTTGGCTCTGCACTTCTTCTTTGTGGATACGCACTGAACCACCACCGATCTCCCAACCGTTGAGTGCCAAGTCGTAGGCTTTAGCCAGACATTTACCTGGATCCGTTTCCAAGAATTGCAGATGCTCGTCTTTGGGCGAGGTGAACGGATGGTGACAGGCGTTCCAACGCTTGCCTTCTTCGTCGTATTCGAACATTGGGAAATCAACGACCCACAATGGCTCCCATGCCTTGCCATTCACGTGTCCTTTGGCATGGCCGATCTTGGTACGCAATGCACCCAGCGCATCGTTCACGATCTTGGTCTTGTCTGCGCCGAAGAAGATGATGTCGCCGTTCTGTGCGCCGGTGCGTTCGATGATGGTCTTCAAGGCTGTCTCGTTCAGGTTCTTGACGATAGGTGATTGCAAACCTGTCTCGTTCAATTGCGTGATGTCGTTGACCTTGATGTAAGCCAAACCTTTCGCGCCATAGATGGTGACGAACTTGGTGTACTCGTCGATCTCGCCACGCGAGAAAGCGCCGCCATTCGGTACGCGCAAAGCTGCGACACGGCCGTTGTCAGAATTGGCTACACCCGCGAACACTTTGAATGCGACATCCTTCACTGCGTCGGTGACATCAGTGATCTCTAGTGTCACGCGCAGGTCTGGCTTGTCGGAACCGAAGCGATCCATCGCTTCCGCATATGGCATGCGTGGGAATGGATTTGGCAAGGTCACATTCAGCGCTTCCTTGAACACCACGCGGATCATCTCTTCCATCATCTCCATGATCTGTTCTTCAGTCATGAAGGATGTCTCAACGTCGACTTGTGTGAATTCGGGCTGGCGATCTGCACGCAAGTCTTCGTCGCGGAAACACTTGGTGATCTGGTAGTAGCGATCAAAACCCGCCACCATCAACATCTGCTTGAACAACTGTGGCGATTGCGGCAAAGCGAAGAAGTCTCCCGCATGCACACGTGACGGCACGAGGTAGTCACGTGCACCTTCTGGTGTGGACTTGGTCAGCATCGGAGTCTCGATGTCGATGAAACCTTTGTCATCCAAGAAGCGGCGGAACGCGCGCGCGGTCTTGTAACGCAGCATCATGTTGTTCTGCATCTGCGGGCGACGCAGGTCGATGACGCGATGGGTCAGACGCACGTTCTCGGACAGGTTCTCATCATCCAATTGGAACGGAGGTGTGATCGCGACGTTCAACACTTCGATCTCGTGGCACAGCAACTCGATCTCGCCGCTGGGGATATTCTTGTTCTCAGTACCTTCTGGACGACGACGTACACGCCCTGTGATCTTCAACACGAACTCGTTACGCACGGATTCGGCGATCTTGAACATGTCTACACGATCAGGGTCGCATACGACTTGTGCCAGACCTTCGCGGTCGCGCAGGTCGATGAAGATGACACCACCATGGTCGCGGCGACGATGTGCCCACCCACACAGGGTGACCGTGTTGCCTAAATGATTAACGTTGAGTTGTCCGCAGTAATGAGTTCGCATGATTTGAGATACAGGTAAGGATTACAAAAAAGAAAGGCTTAATGATTGGCTTGTTTGAGTTTGGCGACCGTTTCTGGTGTCGTCACGACCCCCATCGAGACGATGGCTTTGAATGCCGCATCCACGCTGATGTCCAACTCGATGGTTTCGGATTTCTTTACGTAGAAATAGAAACCATTCACTGGACTAGGTGTGGTCGGTACGAATACGCCGACATATGCCTCACCTGCCAATCTGCGTGTCACCTCGGCAGGCACACTAGTCTGGAACGCCAATGACCAAGATTCAGCATGGGGATAACGCACTAGCAATACCTTGCCGAACGCATTACCGCTCTCGGAGAGTAATGTGTCACTGACTTGTTTGACGCTGTTGTAGATGGCATTGACGAAGGGGATGCGACGCAACACATGCTCCCACCAAGACAACAAGCGTTGACCGAACACGTTGCGCACCAGCAGACCAGTGACCAGAACCACCACCACGGTGAGGATGACGCCCAGACCGGGGATATGGACGCCGAGCAGATTATCTGGATGCCAAGCTATTGGCAGCAACAACAGCGATTGATCGAGGATCCCGATGATGAAGCTCAACACCCATAGGGTGATGACTAGGGGGACGAGGACCAAAAGACCGGTAAGTAGATATTTCTTCATTAGTGCATTCCTGCCATAGGACACGTCGAACATGCGCCAGTATCGCAACTATTCGATGTGCTTTTGAATTGAAAACCTGGGGCGCTGAGTTGCTTGGCAAAGGTCTCTTTGCCACACTCAGGACACACCGTGAGCGGCGCATCGCTGTACTTCTGCATCACATCTTTCTGTGAGCCACAGCTACTGCATCGGTATTCGTAAATAGGCATACTTCTCTGCTAGATTCGGAAAGGCGCGCATTATACATTAGCCACCCCCTGCTCGCGCCATTCCCCAGACGCCAAGCCAGATAGCGTCCAATCTCCGATGGAGTAGCGTATCAAGCGCAAGGTGGGGAATCCAACCGCTGCGGTCATACGCCTAACTTGGCGGTTCTTGCCTTCTCGTATGGTGAGTTGCAACCATGAGGTGGGAATGGATTGACGGAATCGCACAGGCGGGTCGCGCAACCATAGATTCGCTGGCTCATCCATCAGCGCCACCTGTGCGGGCAAGGTCATACCATCCTTCAACATCACCCCTTTTTTCAATTGCTCTAGCGCCTTAGCGTCCGGCACACCTTCGACCTGCACCCAGTAGGTCTTGGGCAGTTTGTGCTTGGGATCGGTGATGCGATGTTGCAACTTGCCATCATCAGTGAGCAACAACAGCCCCTCGCTGTCGGTATCCAAGCGACCCGCCGCATAAACCTCGGCAACAGGAATATAATCCGCGAGCGTCGGATGCAATCCGTCACGACTGAATTGGCAAACCACTCCGTAAGGTTTGTTGAACAGCAGGATGCGACTCATTTCATTTACCGCTCTCGTACTTTGAACATCAAGATTGCTTGAAGTATACGAATTTAATCGTGCTGAATATCAACTTAATGAGAAAACCATGACGAACCAAAAGATCATCTACACCCTGACCGATGAAGCGCCCGCGCTCGCAACCTACTCCCTACTCCCCATCGTACAAGCCTTTACCAAGGCGGCTGGCGTTGTGGTCGAGACACGAGACATCTCGCTGGCGGGGCGTATCCTAGCGAACTTTCAGGAGCATCTGACGGCGCAGCAGAAGATATCGGACCAATTGTCCGAATTGGGTGATCTGACGCTGAAGCCTGAAGCGAACATCATCAAGTTGCCCAACGTGAGCGCATCGCTTCCTCAATTGAAAGCAGCCATCAAGGAATTGCAGTCTAAAGGATACAAAGTCCCTGACTATCCCGATGAGGCCAAGACCGACGCGGAAAAAGACATCAAGGCGCGCTATAGCAAAGTGCTGGGAAGTGCCGTGAACCCTGTTCTGCGTGAAGGCAATTCCGATCGCCGCGCTGCCGCCTCCGTCAAACAATTCGCGCGCAAACATCCACACCGCATGGGCAAATGGGAGAAGACCTCGAAGACCCGCGTGGCTCACATGACTAGCGGCGACTTCTACGGTAGCGAAAAATCTGTCTGCGTGCCTGATGCAGTCAACACTCGCATCGAGTTCGTCGCCCGCGATGGCAAAGTCACTGTACTCAAAGACAAGATGGCACTCAAAGCAGGCGAGATCATCGATGCCGCCGTGATGAGTCGCAAGGCACTGCGCAAGTTCTACGCCGAGCAGATCGCTGCAGCCAAGAAGGAAGACGTGCTGCTGTCCCTGCATCTGAAAGCCACCATGATGAAGATCTCCGACCCCATCATGTTCGGCCATGCCGTATCCGTGTTCTTCCAAGAAGCCTTCGACAAGCACAGCGCCCTGCTCAAAGAGTTGAACGTCAATTTGAATAACGGTTTCGGTGACGTGGAAGCGAAGGTCTTCGCCTTACCCGAAGCCAAGCGTGCCGCCATCGTGGCAGATATCGCCGATTGCTTCCGCAAACAGCCTCCATTGGCGATGGTGAATTCCGACAAGGGCATCACCAATCTGCACGTACCAAGCGACGTCATCATCGACGCATCCATGCCTCCGATGATCCGTGACGGCGGCAAGATGTGGGGCGCCGATGGCAAAGCCTACGACACACTGGCGATGATCCCAGACCGTTGCTACGCCACCATCTATGTGGCTGCCGTGGAAGATTGCAAGAAGAACGGCGCGCTCGATCCGGCGACCATGGGTTCTGTGCCGAACGTCGGCCTGATGGCTCAAAAGGCTGAGGAGTATGGCTCGCACGACAAGACCTTCGAAGCGATTGGCGATGGCGCCATCCGTATCGTCGATACCAACGGCAAGGTCCTGCTAGAACAAAAGGTCGAACAAGGCGACATCTTCCGCGCCTGCCAGACAAAAGACGCGCCGATCCAAGATTGGGTCAAACTCGCCGTCACTCGCGCACGCCTCTCAAACACGCCTGCCATCTTCTGGCTGGACAAGAATCGTGGGCACGACGCACAGATCATCGCCAAGGTAGAGAAATACTTGAAGGACCACGACACCAAGGGATTGGACATCCAGATCATGGAGCCATCCGCAGCATGTCGTGCTTCATTGGCACGTATCCGCCAAGGCAAAGACACCATCTCAGTCACTGGCAACGTGTTGCGTGACTACCTCACCGACCTATTCCCTATCTTGGAACTCAATACCAGCGCCAAGATGCTCTCAATCGTGCCATTGATGAATGGCGGCGGTATGTTTGAAACGGGCGCAGGCGGCTCTGCCCCCAAGCACGTGCAGCAGTTCCAACAGGAGAATTACCTACGCTGGGATTCCCTAGGTGAGTTCTTGGCCTTGGGCGTGTCACTGGAACACTTGGCGCAGAAATTCAACAACGCCAAAGCACAAGTGTTGGCGGATACGCTAGACCAAGCGAACGCAAAGATATTGGAGAACAACCGCTCACCAGCTCGCAGAGTCGGTGAGATCGATAATCGTGGCAGTCACTTCTATCTTGCCTTGTATTGGGCACAAGCACTCGCCGCACAGAACAAGGACAAGGAAGTGCAGACTCGTTTCGCACCACTGGCGAAAGCGCTGACCGAGAACGAAGCGAAGATCAATGCAGAACTGATCGCCGCTCAGGGCAAACCCGTAGAGATGGGTGGTTACTACCTACCAGACTTCAACAAGACATCGAATGCGATGCGCCCAAGTGCGACTTTTAACGCCGCACTGAAAGCGATCTAAGTCGGTAGCACAAAACAAAAAGCCCGCCACTTGCGTGGCGGGCTTTTTTCATACAACTCAAGAACCGATTAAGGAGCTTGGATGTTGGATGCTTGCTTGCCTTTAGGACCTTGAACGATGTCAAAAGTCACTTTTTGGCCTTCTTTGAGAGACTTGAAGCCGCTCATGTTGATCGCTGAGAAATGCGCAAACAGATCTTCGCTGCCATCATCTGGAGTGATGAAACCGAAACCTTTTGCATCGTTGAACCATTTAACTGTACCGTTTGCCATGCTATAACTTCCTTACAAAAATACGGGTGGGCACCCGCTAAATTGTTTGAAACCCAAGATCGCACATGGCAAAACCAGTACTGCAGATACTTTGATTCAAACACCCAGACGCTTTTTAACCCAGCCTAACTGACAACGTCAAGCGTTAATTGCAACTATTTTCAAAACAGGGTTGAAAAAGGCGTTCTAATCCTCAAATATGTAGCCGAACTCAATGTGACAATGACCCCAATGGCAACCAAGCAAGAAAACCTTTCTGTACTTGAACGAAGTAAGACCAAACCACCTAAGCTATACAAGGTGCTACTTCTGAACGATGATTACACCACGATGGAGTTCGTGATCGAAGTTCTACAAAGATTCTTCTCGATGGGCACGGAACATGCAATGCAAGTGATGCTCCAAGTACACAATGAGGGTTCTGCGGTATGCGGCGTATACCCCAAGGACATCGCCGAAACGAAAGTGAACCAAGTCGTCAGTTATGCGACACAACATGGGCATCCTTTAAGATGCCTCATGGAGGAAAATTAAGATGATCGCTCAAGAACTTGAAGTAAGCCTCCACCTCGCTTTTGTCGAAGCTCGACACAAGCGCCACGAATTCATCACGGTGGAGCATCTGTTGATGGCGATGCTGGACAACCCCTCCGCATCGCATGTGTTGCGCGCCTGTGGTGCAGACATCGAGGAATTGCGCGCCGTATTGGTGCAACATATCGAATCGCATACGCCCATCGTACCGGGAACGGCTGAAGTCGACACCCAACCCACGGTTGGTTTCCAACGCGTGATCCAGCGCGCCATCCTGCATGTGCAATCCACCAACAAGAAAGAAGTGACTGGTGCGAACATCCTAGTCGCCATGTTCGGAGAGAAAGAATCCCATGCGGTGTTCTTCCTCAACCAACGGGCCATCACTCGTCTCGACGTGGTGAACTACATCGCACATGGCATCAACAAGACTGCCGAAGTACAACCCAACACCCAAAAGTCACAGAACGAAACGGATGCCGAACAAGAATCCACAAAGGAAAGTGCATTGGCGAACTACACGCTCGACCTCAATGCCCATGCCATCGCAGGGAAAGTGGATCCACTGATCGGACGTGAGCTTGAATTGGAGCGAGTCATCCAGACCCTATGCCGCCGCCGCAAGAACAACCCGCTCCTAGTGGGCGAGGCAGGTGTGGGCAAGACCGCCATCGCGGAAGGTCTAGCTAGACGCATCACCGAAGGCGATGTCCCAGAGATATTGAAGGATGCGCAAGTCTATGCGCTCGATATGGGTTCGTTACTCGCTGGCACCAAGTATCGCGGTGATTTCGAGCAACGCTTGAAAGCCGTGCTGAAAGAATTGAAAGATGCCCCCAATGCGGTGTTGTTCATCGATGAGATTCATACCCTCATCGGCGCAGGTGCTGCATCAGGCGGCACCATGGATGCATCCAATCTACTCAAACCAGCCCTCTCCAGTGGCGCGTTGAAATGTATCGGCGCGACGACCTATCAGGAATATCGCGGCATCTTCGAAAAGGATTCCGCACTCTCACGTCGCTTCCAGAAGGTCGATGTACCAGAACCATCTGTTGAACAGACCATCGAGATCCTCAAAGGGCTGAAGTCGCGCTTCGAAGAACACCACAGCATCAAATACAGTGCTGCAGCCCTCACCAGCGCGGCTGAGCTGTCTTCACGTTTCATAAACGACCGTCACCTGCCTGACAAGGCCATCGACGTGCTAGACGAAGCTGGTGCGGCTCAACGCATCCTGCCTAAGTCGAAGCAGAAGAAGATCGTGGGCAAACACGAGATCGAAGAGATCATCGCCAAGATCGCGCGCATCCCGACACGCACCGTGTCCCATGACGACATCAATGCCTTGAAGAATCTGGATCGCGACCTCAAAGCTACCGTGTTCGGCCAAGACAAAGCCATCGATGTGTTGGCACGCGCCATCAAGATGTCGCGCAGCGGTTTGGGCAATCCACAGAAACCCATCGGCAGCTTCCTGTTCTCCGGCCCCACAGGCGTCGGCAAGACTGAAGTCGCGCGCCAATTGGCCTACAGCATGGGAATGCCTATCCATCGTTTCGATATGTCCGAATATATGGAACGTCATGCCGTCTCGCGTCTGATCGGCGCACCACCTGGCTACGTCGGCTTCGACCAAGGTGGGCTGCTCACCGAAGCCATCAGCAAACACCCCCACAGCGTGTTGTTGCTGGACGAGATCGAGAAGGCACATCCAGACATCTTCAACATCCTGCTGCAAGTGATGGATCACGGTACGCTCACCGACAACAATGGTCGCAAGGCAGACTTCCGCAACGTCGTCATCATCATGACCACCAATGCGGGCGCAGAAGCTTTGAACAAGAGCAGCATGGGCTTCACCAAGACCTCATCGGTCGGTGACGAGATGGCAGACATCAAGAAGCTGTTCACCCCAGAGTTCCGCAACCGCTTGGATGCCATCGTCTCCTTCGCCTCTCTCGACAAAGAGGTCATCCTGCGCGTGGTGGACAAATTCCTTATGCAATTGGAAGAACAACTTCACGAGAAGAAAGTCGATGCGATATTTACGGATGCACTCAAGGACCATCTCGCCGAAAACGGCTTCGACCCGCTGATGGGTGCTCGCCCGATGGCGCGACTCATCCAAGACACCATCCGCTCTGCACTGGCTGACGAACTGCTATTCGGCAAGCTGGCAAGTGGTGGCAAGGTCACTGTGGACGTGAAGGATGGCAAGGTCGTACTGGAATTCGAAGAGGAAGCGGTCTCAGCCTAACTGATTGCACTCACTAAAATGAACGGGGCGAGACAGTGATTGTCTCGCCCCAATTTTTCGTCAAGCTGAAATTTAATCTGGCTTTTGGTTTAATGGATCACCTATAGCGCTCACGCGATTCTGTCGGAAAAATATCCGTTATCTCCCCCTCGCATCTCCCCAGCGCAATTCGGTACGGTCATCGCCCACGTAATAGGTCTGCCCTGTGCGGTGTTCCACACAGTAGCTGGGTGAGACGATAGTCTCTTTAAAAGTCTGGCCTGCGCTGATCCGGGTGTACTCCATCAAGATGCTACGGATGACGTTGGCATCTTTGCAGATGTGAGAACCGCGCGTTATCCAAGATGGCCCCACGATCTCAGCCCCCTCCTCGATACATACGCCCGAGTCGATGTATACAGGCCCTTCGATCCTGACTTTGTCCCAATCGATCTTGGTATTGATGCCCACCCATACACCCGGCTTCACTTCTCTACCTGGCATCTTCATGTGGGCGACCTCGCCCTTCAGCACACGTTGCAACACAGACCAGTAATCGGATACATGCCCGATGTCGATCCAGTTGAAGAAACGTTTCTGCGCATAGAAGGGCATACCCTTCTCAGCCAACATAGGAAAGAGTTGACTACCGATGTCAAATACCGTGTCTTTGGGGATGAGGTCGATGACTTCGGGTTCGAAGATATAGATGCCGGTGCTGGCGAAGTTGGAGCGCGCCTCTTCGGGCTTGGGTTTTTCTTGGAAGGCGACGATGCGGCCTTCGCTGTCTGTCTCGACCACGCCGTAATTGCTGACTTCGTTGCGCGGCACTTCCAGCGTGATGACGCTGGCCATTGCTTTTTTAGCTTTGTGTTCGGCCACGGCGGCCTCGATATCCAGATCGATGAGTGCATCACCGCAGATGACGATGGTCGTGGTATCAAAGAATCCGCCGAAATCTTGTATCTTGCGCATACCACCGGCAGAACCCATGGATTTGGGGGTGATCTCGCCGTACTCATACACGCCTTCGTAGGAGTAGCCTATGTTGACGCCCCAGCGACTGCCGTTGCCGAAATAGTTCTCGATCTTCCAGTGTTTATGGGCCACATTGACCATGACGTCTTCGATGCCGTAATGCGCCAAGTGCTCGATGAGGTATTCCATCACGGGTTTGCCGAGGATGGGAATCATAGGCTTGGGTAGATCCTTTGTCAGAGGACGAACACGAGTGCCCTGTCCGGCGGCGAGGATCATTCCCTTTATCTGTGACATTTTGAATCCTTAGCTGTTTTATAAAATTCGCTCACATGAACGAGAAGCTAGTTCATTCTAACTCAGTAGTGTTAAGGATATTTCAAAGCCACATTTCGTTTTATCATCTGCATATGTCACCTATCTATCGCGGGCGCTTCGCTCCCTCTCCTACCGGTCCTTTGCATTTCGGCTCGCTAGTCGCCGCTGTCGGTAGTTACCTCGACGCAAAACATCATCAGGGCATTTGGCTTGTTCGCATGGAAGACCTCGATACGCCGCGTTGCGTGGCTGGTGCGGCGGACGACATCTTGCACACACTCGATGTGTTTGGATTGAAGAGCGATGAGCCAGTGATGTTCCAAAGCCAGCGCACGGCAGCCTACGAAGTGGCGTTACAGCAGCTTAAAGAAAGCGGTGCAGCGTACCCGTGTAGTTGCACGCGCAAGGAGATCGCGGATTCAGGGTTGCATGGGATCGAAGGGTTCGTTTATCCGGGTACGTGCCGCAGTGGTATGGCACATCAAAGGTCAACACCCGCATGGCGGGTACGCACGGACCTCATGCTCCTTCCCCCTTGCAGGGGGAAGGCGGGGATGGGGGTAGAGTCGCGAGAGCAAACTAAGTCTACCCCCACCCTAACCCTCCCCCTGCAAGGGGGAGGGAATATCGAGTTCGACGATGCACTGCAAGGACTCCTCTCGCAGGACCTTGAAACTGAGATCGGTGACTTCGTCGTAAAACGCGCGGATGGCTTGTTCGCGTATCAACTGGCCGTGGTGGTAGACGATGCAAACCAAGGCATCACGCATGTGGTGCGCGGGGCCGACCTGCTCAATTCGACACCGCGCCAGATCCACCTGCAAAGCTTGCTGGGGTTACACACCCCAGCCTACATGCATCTGCCTGTGGCGGTGAATGCGACGGGAGAGAAGCTGAGCAAGCAGACACTAGCCGCGCCCGTGGATGTGTCGCAACCCGTCGCTACTTTGATGCGTGTATTGGACTTTCTAAAGCAGGAACCACCCAATTCGATATTGGATGGCGATGTGAAAAGCGTGTTGGATTGTGCAGTAGCGCATTGGGATGCCAACAAGCTGCAAGGTGTGAAGATGCTTCACACCTAAAGTAAAACGTCTTACTTCGCGATCTGCCTGCGATGTTTTATGAATTCCAAGATAGCTGGAATGAATGACACCACGATGATGACCAAGATCATCAGGGTAAGGTTATTCTTGATGATGGGGATGTTGCCGAAGAAGTACCCGGCGATGGTCAAGCTACCGATCCACGCCACACTACCGATCGCACTGAACATGACGAAGGAACGGTAGTTCATGGTGCCTATGCCCGCCACGAACGGAGCGAAGGTGCGGATGACGGGAAGGAAGCGCGCGAAGATGATGGTCTTGCCGCCATGTTTGTCGAAGAACAGATGGGTCTTCTCTAGGTGTTCGTGCTTGATGAGTTTTTGATTGGCGTGATTGAGTAAGCGCAACCCGAGCAAGCGCCCGACCCAGTAGTTGGTGTTGTCACCACTGAATGCGGCAACGATGAGCAACGGCATCAAAATCTGCAATTCCAGCGAACCCATACCGCACAACGCACCCGTGACGAAGAGCAGCGAATCGCCTGGCAGGAAGGGCGCGACGACTAGACCTGTCTCAGCAAAGATGATGACGAACAGGATGGCATAGACCCACACGCCATACTCTTGCACGAGTGCCAGTAGGTGGGCATCCAGATGCAGGACGATGTCGAGAAAGCCGCTCAGCAGTTCCATGAATTAAGGCAGCACTTCTTCAGCTTCGGTCTTCTCTGGCTTGATGAAGTCTTCGCGTGATACGCCGAACATCATCAACAAGGGACTGGCGACCAGTACCGAGGAGTAGATGCTGAACAGGATGCCGATGGTCAGGGCCAATGCGAAGTAGTGCAAGGTGGCGCCGCCCAAGAACAACATGGAGGTGACCATCATCTGCGTGCTACCGTGGGTGATGATGGTGCGCGACATGGTGCGGGTGATGGCGTTATCGATGATCTCGGAGACTTCGGTCTTGCGCATCTTGCGGAAGTTCTCACGGATCCGGTCGAACACGACCACGGATTCGTTCACCGAGTAACCCAACACGGCCAACACCGCCGCCAATACGGAGAGTGAGAACTCCCATTGGAAGAAGGCGAAAAAGCCCAGGATGATCACCACGTCATGCAAGTTAGCGATGATGGCGGCGAGGCCGAACTTCCACTCGAAGCGAACCCACAGATAACCCACGATACCGAGCGACACCAGCAACAAGGCCATCGCACCGTTCTCGACTAGGTCCTTGCCCACTTGTGGGCCGACGAACTCGACGCGGCGCAGTTCGACGCTCGGATCTTGTGCGCGCAGTGCTTCCAACACGTTATCGGAGAGTTTCGCGCCGACGGTGTTCTGTTTCAGTGGCACTTGGATCAATACATCTTTGCTAGAGCCGAAGTTCTGTACCACAGAATCATGCAGGCCGATCTCTGTCAGTTTGCCGCGAACCTTTTCAAGGTCTGCTGATTCTGAGTAGTGCACTTCCATCACGGTGCCACCGGTGAAGTCCACACCAAAGTTCAATCCCTTGGTTGCCAGAAAGAACACCGCAAACAGGAAGGTGAGCAAGGAGATGCTGGTGGTCACTTTCCCGTAACTCATGAACGGGATGTCTTTTTTTATCCTGAAGAATTCCATGTCTTACCCCTTAGCCGATCGCGACTTTGTTGAGTCGTGACTTACGACCGTAGAACAGATTGACCATCGCACGCGACACCACAACCGAACTGAACATCGAGGTGATGATGCCCAAGCACAACACGACAGCGAAGCCTTTGATGGGGCCGGAGCCGAACATGAACAACGCGATGCCTGCGATGAGGGTGGTGATGTTGGAGTCAAGGATGGTTGCGAACGCGTTTTCGTAACCGGTGTGGATCGCCATCTGCGGCGGTACACCGTTGCGCAACTCTTCACGGATACGCTCGTTGATCAACACGTTGGAGTCGATCGCCATACCCAAGGTCAGCGCGATACCCGCCATGCCCGGCAAGGTTAGCGTGGCTTGCAACATAGAGAGCAAGGCGACCAGCAACAATAGGTTGGCACCCAAGGCCAGAACCGAGATGGTGCCGAACGTTAGGTAGTAAGCGATCATGAAGATGGCGATGGCGATGAAGCCGATCTTGGTGGAATCGAAGCCACGTTGGATGTTGTCCGCACCTAGGCTAGGGCCGACGGTACGTTCTTCGATGATCTCCATCGGCGCAGCCAAAGCACCTGCACGCAATAGCAAGGCGGTGTTCTGCGCTTCGCTGGTGCTCATCTGACCACTGATCTGCACACGACCGCCACCGATCTCTTCACGAATCACAGGGGCAGTCACGATCTCGCCTCGTCCTTTTTCGAACAGGATGATGGCCATGCGTTTGCCCACGTTCTCGCGGGTGGCTTCTTTGAATTTGCGCGCACCCACGGCATCCAGATTGATGTGGACAGCAGGTTCGTTGTTGCGGCTATCGAAACCGGGCTGCGCGTCGTTGATGCGCTCGCCGGTGAGGATGACGCTCTTCTTGACCAAGACGGACGTGCCGTCGCGCTCTTTGAACACTTCGGTACCGAATGGCGCGACGGAGCCTGCGCCCATCTGATGATCGTCATCAACTAGGCGCACTTCCAAAGTGGCGGTACGGCCCAAGATGTCTTTCGCACGTGCTGTATCTTGCACGCCTGGCAGTTGCACCACGACGCGATCCACACCTTGTTGTTGAATGACCGGTTCTGCCACGCCCAATTCGTTCACACGGTTACGCAGAGTGACCAAGTTCTGTTGCACTGCGGACTCTTGGATGCGTGTCTGCTCTTGTGGCTTGAGGGTAGCGACCAGCACTGGCTCACCTGCGACCTCACGTGCCGTGAATTCCAAACCTTGGAAGCGCTGTTTGAGCTCTTCCTCACCTTTGCTACGCGCATCCGTGTCACGGAACTTGGTGGTGATGACAGTGCCATCGCGAGTCACCCCAGCGTAAGGGATATTCGCCTCGCGCAAGGTGCTGCGTATGTCACTGGACGAAGACTCGATCGCTTTGTCCAACGCGGCCTTCATATCCACCTGCATGAGGAAGTGCACACCACCACGCAAGTCCAAGCCGAGGTACATCGGCAAGGCATTGAGGCCGGTGAGCCAATCAGGCGAACGCGACAAGAGGTTCAGTGCGACTACATAGTCCTCGCCTAGCGCTGCGTGCAAGGCGTCTTTTGCTTTGATCTGGCTATCTGTGTCTGCAAAGCGAGCTTTCACACTCGTTGAGTCGAGGGAAAGGATCTCCGGTTCAAGCTGGGCACTCTTCAACGTTTCTTCAACGCGCTGCAACAGGGCTGTATCCGCCTTGAGGTGAGACCTGAGCGGCAAAACCTGCACCGCCGGCGATTCTCCGTACAGGTTCGGCAAGGCATACACCAAGCCGGTGACGAGTGCGAACAGGATCAACAGGTATTTCCAAATCGGATAGTGATTCATTTAAGTACCTTGTTACAGCGTTATGAGGACTCGTGGATCAGAGGTTCTTGATGGTGCCTTTTGGCAACACGGTCTGGATGGCGAACTTCTGGAATTGAACGGTGACGCCTTCAGCCACTTCGACTGCTACGTACTCTTCGCCCACTTTTTCTACACGGCCCAATGCGCCGCCACCGGTGACGACTTCATCGCCTTTTTGCAGCGCTTCCATCATCGCCTTGTGCTCTTTGGCTCGTTTTTGCTGTGGACGCAGGATGAGGAAATAGAACACGGCCAACAAGGCGACCAATGGCAGGAATTCGAGGAAACCACCGCCTGCGGGTGCTGCTGCGCCTTCTGCGTGTGCGTTGCTGATGAAGAATTCAGTGATCATGTAATTACTCTCCGAGATTGATAACAAAAAATTAAGGCGCGCATTCTAGCACGGATGATGTGACCGATTTGCTACGCCCAGTGGGGTTTCAACGGCCTGCGCGGGCTTGGTGGAACTCAGCTTGGAACTCGGCAAAACGCCCCGCTTCGATGGAGGCGCGGATCTGCTGCATCAACTCTTGGTAGTAATGCAGGTTATGGATGGTATTGAGGCGCGCACCCAGTATCTCGCCCAAACGATGCAGGTGATGCAGGTAGGCACGGGTGAAGTTCTGGCAGGTGTAGCACTTACACTGCGGGTCGAGTGGGCCCGTATCCATACGGTATTGCGCGTTCTTGATGCGCACGTCACCAAAGCGAGTGAATAGATGGCCGTTACGCGCGTTACGCGTCGGCATCACGCAGTCGAACATGTCGATGCCTTCTGCGACAGCGGCGACTAGATCTTCAGGGGTACCGACCCCCATCAGGTAGCGCGGCTTCTCTTGCGGCATTTGCGGAGCGGTGTGCTTCAAGATGCGCAACATGTCTTCCTTGGGCTCACCTACCGATAAGCCACCGATGGCGAAGCCGTCGAATCCGATGTCCTTCAATCCCGCCAGCGATTCATCGCGCAGATGCTCGTGCATACCGCCCTGCACGATGCCAAAAAGCGCGTTGGGATTGCCCTCGTGCGCTTTTTTGCTGCGCTCCGCCCAACTTAAACTTAAGCGCATGGAAACGCCCGCGACCTGCTCGTCCGCAGGATACGGCGTGCATTCGTCGAAGATCATCACGATGTCCGAGTTCAAAACACGCTGGATGCGCATGGACTCTTCAGGCGAAAGGAAGCATTTGTCGCCGTTCACAGGCGATCTGAATTCCACGCCACCACCGGTGATCTTGCGTAGCTCACCCAAGCTGAACACTTGGAAGCCCCCCGAGTCAGTAAGGATCGGGCCATCCCAGTTCATGAACTTGTGTAAGCCACCGTGAGCTTCAATGACTTCAAGCCCCGGACGCAGCCACAGATGGAAGGTGTTACCCAAGACGATGTGTGCGTCGATGTCTTTCAATTCCTGCGGGGACATGGCTTTCACGGTGCCATAGGTACCCACCGGCATGAATGCAGGTGTCTCCACCTTGCCGTGCGCCAACTCGATCGTGCCGCGACGAGCCGCACCGGATTGTTTGTGTAATGTGAATTTCATATTTCTCTCTCGATCAGCATCGCATCCCCATAACTGAAGAAACGATACTCGTTTTGCACCGCATGTTGATAAGCAGCAATCAATTTCTGCATCCCGCCAAAGGCACACACCAGCATCAACAGTGTGGAGCGTGGCAGGTGGAAGTTGGTCAGCAGCACATCGATCACTTTGAAGCGATAGCCCGGTGTGATGAAGATGCGCGTCTCACCTGCGCCTGCCTTCAACTCTCCGCCTGCCGCTGCGCTTTCCAATGCACGCAGACTGGTCGTGCCGACTGATACGACGCGCCCACCTTTGGCTTTGGCTTGGCGAATGGCATCCACTGTCGCTTGCGGCACGGTGTACCGCTCGCTATGCATGGTGTGATCTTCGACATTCTCTGCACGCACTGGCTGGAACGTTCCCGCTCCAACATGCAGCGTCACGTAAGCAATGGCCACCCCTTTGGCACGCAAAGTATCCAGCATCGCCTCATCGAAATGCAGACCTGCCGTGGGAGCGGCTACCGCGCCCTGCTCTCTGGCGAACACGGTCTGATAACGTTCGTCGTCTTCCGCATCGGCGGCATGAGTGATGTAGGGTGGCAAAGGTAGCTTACCGTATCGCTCCAACACAGCCTCGACGGGTGCTTCGCAGGCGAAGCGCAGATGGAAGAACTCGTCCTCCCGCCCCAATACTTCGACGGTTACGGCATCGGCCAACTCAAAAGTGCTTCCCGCTTTGGGTGATTTGCTGGCGCGTACCTTTGCCAACACCTCATGCTCACCCAATACGCGCTCAACCATCACTTCGATCTGTCCGCCCGTGGCCTTCTTACCGAACAAGCGAGCTTTGAGGACGCGCGTGTCGTTGAGGATGAGGACGTCGTGCTCGTTCAACAGACTAGGAAGGTCGAAGAAGGTCTTGTCCGCTAACCCTGCCAGACCGACATGCAACAAACGGCTGGCACCACGCTGTTTAGGCGGGTGCTGGGCGATCAATCGCTCAGGCAGTTCGAAGTCAAAATCCTCGGTGCGCATGTCAGACAAAAACGGTCGTAAAAAATAAAGGCGCGCATTGTAGTTGATGAACCAAGGTGTTTCGTGGATAATTCGCGCCCTTCCAAGACGTATCACCTGAACATCGGGTGGCGCGCATAGCAATGACACTCTTGCCGGGGTGATGGAACTGGTAGACGTGCTGGACTCAAAATCCAGTGCCTGAAAGGGCGTGGGGGTTCGATTCCCCCCCCCGGCACCAAACAACTCTTATAATCCGCAGCCCCTGTCAACGTTACCGCTCAAGGTCGCGTTGCTGGGCCCGACACTCATTGTGTCGTCAATCAACTAAAAACTGGAGCCCCATATGAAACTGTTGTCCACACTGATCGCTGCTGCACTCGTTGCTGTTTCTTTCTCAGCTTCCGCCGACAACCATGCTCATGCACCTGCAAATGCGGCTGCTCCTGCAGCACACATGAAAGTCGAGGAGCACAAGCACGAAGCCAAGCAAGAACAAAACGAAGCAGCCAAGGCTGAACGTAAAGCCAAGAAGGAAGCAGAAAAAGCTGCCAAGAAGGCTAAGAAAGACGCTGAAAAGGCTGCAAAAAAAGCCAAGAAAGAAAAGAAAGAGCAAAAAGAAGAACACGAAGAGCATCACGAACACAAGGATGCAGCACCTGCAGCCGTACCCGCTAAGTAATCTAGTAGCATCCCAGAAAGGCAGGGGCGACCCTGCCTTTTTTTATTTCGTTTAAAATCTCGACATGATTTGGAAACCTCACGCCACCGTCGCCGCCGTCCTTGAACAAGATGGCAAGTTCTTACTGGTGGAAGAACATACCCCGCAAGGGCTTCTATTCAACCAACCTGCTGGACACTGGGAAGCGAACGAATCGCTAGCCGCAGGTGCGATCAGAGAAGTGCTGGAAGAATCCGCTTACGACTTCAAACCCGAGTTTCTCATCGGTGTGTATCGCTGGCATTCAGACAAGTCGGACGCGACCTATCTCCGTTTCGCTTTCGGCGGCAAGATACTCGCCCACCATCCCGAGAGAGCGCTAGACAAAGGCATCGTGCGCGCCGTGTGGATGACGCTGGACGAGATACGCGCGACACAAGAACGTCACCGCAGCCCACTCATCCTGCGCTGCGTTGAAGACTACATCGCAGGCAAACGTTATCCGCTCGACTTGATCACTCATTATGAGTAAACAGCACATCGTCGTTGGCATGTCTGGTGGGGTGGATTCCGCCGTCACTGCACTTCTCCTAAAACAGCAAGGTTATGAAGTCACCGGTCTGTTCATGAAGAACTGGGAGGACGATGACGACAGTGAGTATTGTTCTTCTCGCCAAGATCTGATCGATGCAGTCTCGGTGGCGGACACCATCGGCGTCCCTATCGAGGCGGTGAATTTCGCCAAAGAATATAAAGACCGTGTGTTCAGTTATTTCCTGCGCGAGTACGAGGCGGGACGCACGCCCAATCCTGACATCCTGTGCAACTCCGAGATCAAGTTCAAAGCTTTCTTGGATCACGCCATCCGTCTCGGCGCAGACAAGATCGCCACAGGACATTACGCCAAGGTGCGCGAACAGGATGGGCTATTCCAGTTACTCAAGGCGGATGACCATAGCAAAGACCAGAGTTATTTCTTGCATCGCTTGAATCAACTTCAATTATCCAAGTCGATGTTTCCTCTGGGCGACATCCCAAAATCGAAGGTGCGCGAGATCGCACACCAGCACAATCTTTCCAACGCCGCAAAGAAAGACAGCACCGGTATCTGCTTCATCGGTGAGCGCCCTTTCCGTGAGTTCTTGAATCGTTATCTGCCCACTAAACCGGGAGACATGGTGACGCCCGAGGGCAAGGTGATGGGGCAACACATGGGACTGTCGTTCTATACCTACGGTCAGCGCCAAGGACTGGGCATAGGTGGCGGCAAAGAGAGCAATGGCGAGCCGTGGTTCGTGGCGGGAAAAGACATGGCGAAAAACCGCCTCATCGTGGTGCAGGGACACGACCATCCCGCACTACTCGATCCAGAACTGGATGCGCTTGATATGCATTGGATCAGCGGTCGGGCACCCGATGTCTCTCTGCCGTATGCAGCAAAGACCCGTTATCGCCAACAGGATGCGGCTTGCCGTATCACTATCACTTCCAACGACAGCGCCCACTTCACTTTCGATGAAGCGCAATGGGCGGTCACCCCCGGACAATCGGTGGTCGCTTATGACGGTGATGTCTGCCTGGGTGGTGGCATCATTGCGTAGCTTCATCTGGTTAGCGCGGGTAAAATGCGCCCCTACATTTTTTTCGGCTACGACACCATGACTCTTTCCGCCCTTACCGCCTTGTCTCCTCTAGATGGTCGCTATCAAAGCAAGGTCGAATCCTTGCGCGGCTACTTCAGCGAATATGGCTTGATCCGCTATCGCCTCTTGATCGAGATCGAATGGCTCAAAGCCTTGAGTGCTGAAGCGGGCATCAAAGAATTGCCGCCTTTCACCATCGGCACCATCGCCCAACTGGATCAACTCGCCGCCCGATTCTCTGAGGAGGATGCGGAGCAGATCAAAGCTATCGAGCGCCGCACCAACCATGATGTGAAAGCCATCGAATATTGGATGCGAGAGAAGCTGGGCGAAAATCCAGAGACTTCCAAGGCACTCGAATTCATCCACTTCGCCTGTACCTCAGAAGACATCAACAACTTGAGCCACGCGATGATGCTCAATCACTCGCGCAAGGAAGTGATGTTGTCCGGCTTGCAAGCCATCATCGACAAGCTACGCAGCATCGCGCACCAACTGGCGGACGTTCCTATGTTGTGCCGCACCCACGGACAGACTGCGACACCAAGCACCATGGGCAAAGAGATCGCCAACGTGGTTCATCGTCTGCGTCGCGCGCATACTCGTATCGCAGCAGTCGAGATTTTGGGCAAGATCAATGGTGCCGTGGGCAACTACAACGCACATCTTTCTGCTTACCCAGACGTGGATTGGGAGAGCTTCGCCAAACGCTTCGTCGAAGCGCGCGGTATCACCTTCAACCCCTATACTATCCAGATCGAGCCGCACGATTGCATGGCCGAGTTGTATGACGCGTATGCACGTGCCAACACCATCCTCGTCGACCTGAACCGAGACATCTGGGGTTACATCTCACTGGGATACTTCAAACAGAAAGTGGTCGCAGGTGAAGTAGGTTCATCGACCATGCCGCACAAGGTGAATCCGATCGACTTCGAGAACTCGGAAGGTAACCTAGGTTTGGCCAATGCGTTGTTGAAACACCTTTCCGAGAAGCTGCCTGTCTCACGTTGGCAGCGTGACCTCACTGACTCCACCGTGTTGCGCAACATGGGCGTGGCGATGGGTTACACCTTGCTAGCCTATGAATCTTGCTTGAAGGGACTGAACAAGTTGGAAGCGAATCCGCAACGCTTGGCGGATGACTTGAACAACAGCTGGGAAGTGTTGGCTGAACCGATCCAGACCGTGATGCGTCGTTATAACGTGCCCGATGCCTACGACAAACTGAAGGAACTGACCCGCGGCAAAGGCGGTATCAATCGCGAGAGCCTAGCCACCTTCATCCAGACTTTGGAAATCCCGGAGAGCGAGAAACAACGTTTGCAGGATCTGAGTCCGCAGACTTACCTAGGAAAAGCCGCTGAGTTGGCGAAACGTATCTGACGCAGCCTACGCTCCAAAACAAAAGCCCGCATCAGCGGGCTTTTGTACTTTTACCAACCGCAAAACTTAGTGGTGATGACCGCCTTCGCCGTGTACGTGACCGTGTGTCAGTTCTTCTGCAGAAGCAGCGCGAACACCTGTGACCGTACCAGAGAAGACCAATGATTTGCCTGCCAATGGATGGTTACCATCGACCGTCACTTCATCATCAGTCACTTCAGTGACGGTGTAGAGCATGAAGTCTTCGTCATCATCACCTTCTGCGCCACCTTCGAACTGCATACCGACCGCGACTTCCTTAGGAAACATGTCACGTGGTTCGGCACGCACGAGTTCGTGTTCGTATTCGCCAAATGCGTCGTCCGGCTCCATGCTGACAGAGAATGTATCGCCGATGTTCTTGCCTTCCAATGCCTCTTCCACAGTCGGGAAGATACCGTCATAACCGCCATGCAGGTAGCTGATCGGGTCGCCTGCTTTTTCGATCAAGGTGCCGTCAGCATCCGCGAGTTGATAGGTGAGCGAGACTACTGCGTTCTTTGCGATCTTCATTTCATTTCCTTTACCAGTTTAAGAATATCTTGAGCATGTCCGTGCGCATGCACGTCATACAGAGCGTGGCGTAACTTGCCCTGCTTGTCGATGATGAAGGTGGAGCGCAGGATGGACTGTTTCTTGTGTCCATCCACTTCCTTTTCATACATCACGCCATACTTCTTGCAAACACGTGCTTCCGTGTCTGACAACAACAACACTGAGAGGCCATGTTTGTCGCGAAACGATGCATGACTGATGCAATCGTCTCGACTCACACCGACCACGATGGTGTCGTACTTGGCGAAGTCCTCTTCATGGTCGCTGAACTCATTCGCTTCCATGGTACAGCCCGGGGTGTCGTCCCTCGGATAGAAGTAAAGGACCACGTTGTGTTTGCCTTGTTGCGCGACCGACTTGAAAGTTTCCATATCGGCATCAGGCAACTCGAAATGGGGGGCATCTATTCCCGCTTTCAGTGGTGTATTTTGTAGTTGTGGCATGCCGTCCTCCTGTCGCGCATTCTATCTAATTTTGTCCGCGAGGCAGGGCTGAATTTGCTGTTCAAGGCTTGTCACAAGGCTATAATCTGCGTATGAAAAACACACTACTCGGCGGACTCACTCCGCAACAATTCCTGCGTGATTATTGGCAAAAGAAACCTTTGCTGATCCGTCAGGCCGTGCCTGGATTTAAAGGATTACTCGATCCGAAAGGGTTGATCGATCTCGCCTGCACTGAAGATGCGCAAGCGCGCCTAGTCACCCAACAGCGCGGCAAGTTCGGTCTGCAACATTCACCGTTCACACATGATGATTTCAAAGACTTCGGCAAAGCCAAGTGGTCGGTACTGGTACAGGGTGTGAATCACTTCTTGCCTGAAGCGACTGAGTTGATCAAACGCTTCAATTTCATCCCGCACGCTCGACTCGATGACCTGATGGTGAGCTATGCACCAAAGGGCGGTGGAGTCGGCCCCCACTTCGACATCTATGATGTCTTCCTATTGCAGGGCCATGGCCACCGCCGCTGGCAGATATCCACCCAAGCCGACCAGACATTGATCGAAGGTGCGCCGCTACGCATCCTGAAGGATTTCAAAGTCGAACAAGAGTGGGTGTTGGAGCCGGGTGACATGCTGTATCTACCACCACAGTGCGCGCACAACGGCATCGCGGAGGACGACTGCATGACCTACTCGATCGGCTTCCGCACACCGTGGTATCAAGAGCTGGCAGAACAATTCTTGGTCTATCTGCAAGATCGTATCGAGATCAAAGGTACATATGCCGACCCCGATCTGAAACTGCAAAAGCACCCCTCCGAGATCGGTCCCGAGATGCTCAAGCAGGTCGCCGACACCATCCGCAAGGTGAAATGGGATGACGAGGATGTAGCGAACTTCTTAGGCTGCTATCTTTCCGAGCCCAAGTCACACATCTTCTTTGATACACCGAACAAACCTTTGTCCGAAGCCAAGTTCGTGCAGGCCGTAGATAAGTCTGGCGTGACACTCGACCTGAAGACGCAGATGCAATGCTATGGCAGTACCGTATTCATGAATGGAGATGCGTGCCCTGTTAGCAAGGCTGATTATCGACTGCTCCGTGTATTGGCCGACACACGCTCGCTACCTGCCGGCACTAAACTTAGCACTGGTAGCAACGGCTTATTGTATGAATGGTATCTGGACGGATTCTTGGCACCCACAAGGAGGCGTTGATCATGAGTGAAGATGCGCTACAGCACACGTTGTTCGATGGTGTGATCGACTACATTGCCGCACTCGACACTGTGTGCGCTTCGGCTCGACATTCACTGAACATCTTTGAGCAGGATTTTTCAGACATCGGGTTCAATTCAGAGGCTCGTTATGATGCACTGCGCCACTTCCTGCTAGGTAGCCCCAACAATCGCTTGAGGTTACTGGCGCACGATCCGCAACATCTGGTTCGATTCTGTCCACGCATGATGATGTTGTTGCGCGAGTTCAGTCATAGCATGGAGATATTCCAGACGCCCGCTCACATGAAGGGCGTCACCGAACCTTTTGCGGTAGCCGATAATGCAAACTTCGTGCGCCGGTATCACTTCGATGATGCGCGCGGATTACTGGCTACGAACGACCCAGAAGGCGCTCGCTTGCTCAATTCTCGCTTCCAAGAGATGTGGCAAGCATCCCACCCTGGCGCGACCCCAACCAGATTGGGGCTATGATCCCCTAGCATTTCCGCATAGAGTTGGTAGAATGTTGCGCCTTTTGCGGTGGGAGGGTGGCCGCAATGGTTACTGATGACCCTCACTTGATGACTTAAAATTGACTCTAGGAAATAACATGAAATCTGCTCTGATCGCTGTTCTGGTTGCTCTGTCTCTCGTTGCTTGTGGCGAAAAGCCAGCTGTTGACGCAGCTGCTGTTGCTGCTTCCGCTGCTGCTGCTGCTCCAGTTGTTGCTGATGCTGCTTCTAGCGTTGCTGCCGCTGCTTCCAGCGTTGCAGGCGCTGCTGCTGAAGTTGCTGCTCCAGCAAAGCACTAATCTTTGCTTCTACAGCATCGATATAAAGCCGACGCAAGTCGGCTTTTTTACGCCTGTCATTCTCAAGCTATCTCACGCCAATCCAACCCCTGCTGTTGATCAGCCACGGCGACCCAATCCTCATTACATCCCAGGACTCCGCTCAATGCGGCTACCGCCAGTGCAGGTAGATTGTTCTGCTGACTCAAGTGTGCGGCCACGATGTGTTGCAAGCTGCTGTTATCCAAGTGCGACAACAAGGTGGCTGCTTGCTCGTTGTTCAAATGTCCGTAACGCCCGCCCACGCGCTGCTTGAGACTTGCTGGATAACGTCCGTTACGCAGCATCTCTTCGTCGTGATTGCACTCTAAGATCAGTGCGTGACATCCCGAAAGAACAGTTTCGATATGAGGTGTGGCATGACCCGTGTCAGTCAACACGCCCAACCTGCGAGCACCATCACTAAATACATATTGCACTGGCTCACCCGCATCATGCGGAACAAGGATGGGGCGTACTTCGACATCGCCGACAGAGAAAGTTGAATGGGGATTAATTTCGGTCACCGTTGTACCGGCGAAAGCGGCATGCTGAAAACGCAATGTGCCATGCGTCATCCAAACAGGGATATCGAACTTACGCGCCAGCCTAGCTACACCCGCGATGTGATCGCCGTGTTCGTGCGTGACTAGGATGCCATCTATTTGTTCTGCTTGTAGCCCGAGGCGGGCTAGACGAGTGACAGTCTCGCTGACGGAGAATCCGCAATCCATCAGTACCGTGGTCGAACCGACTTGAACTACGAGGGCGTTACCTTCGCTACCACTGCCCAGAAGTGCAAAGCGAATCACTGGATCTTATTTTTCCAGATTCTGGAACAACGCATCAAGTAAGCGTGAAGCCTCTTTACTGTTCAGATCGTTACCTTCTTTTACAGTGATATCGCTCACGCCATTGGCTTCATGCACCAACACTTGCACATCAGCGCTCTTCTTGTCTTTGGAGACGTTCTTCAAGTAGTAGATGCCCTTGCTTCTATCCATATCAGAGACGGCGATGCCTGCCTTTTCCAGTGCTAGGCCCGTCTTACGCCAGACGCGATCAAAGGACTCTGTCACCAAGACGAAACGCACGCCACCGACCGTGAGCAATTGAGTAGTCAGAGCCGCAGCCGTAGAGACAGGTGCGCTAACAGCTTGGGCACAGGGTTCGGCAGCCTTGTCACGTGTGAAATCTGAATACTTGGCCACTTGCGTACCATCTGCAGTAGGGATCGCAAAACGTTGGTCTGCCGCACTCTTGGTCAGATCAGGCGGCACTTCCAGCGCGGGCGCTTCCACTGCGCCTGATTTGTAGTCGACCTGCTTACGTTCGAAGATGCTGCAGCCCCCCAACAATGTGATTGCAACCAGACCGACGACGATGTTGCGTGTGTTCATAGTGTTTCCCATCTCTCAAATGACTCCGGCCTGACGCATCGCCGCTTCAACGACAGGTTGTGCACCTGTGGAAAGCGGAGTGAGCGGCAAACGCAATGTGTTCTTCATCTTACCCATACGCGCCACCGCCCATTTGACTGGGATCGGATTGGCTTCGACGAACAGGTGGCGGTGCAATCCCAGCAAGCGGAAATTGATCTCGCGTGCTTTTACGACCTCCCCTTTCATCGCAGCGACACACATCTCGTGCATCAACTTTGGTGCGACGTTAGCGGTCACTGAGATCGTGCCGTGAGCACCCAACAACATCAATGCCAGCGTGCTCGCATCATCGCCACTATAGATAGCAAAGTCCTTAGGTGCACGCTGCAACAAGTCGCTACCGCGCTCGATACCGCCCGTTGCATCCTTGATGCCGACGATGTTCTTGATCTGCGCCAAGCGCAGCACGGTGTCGTTGCTCATATCCGCCCCCGTACGGCCGGGGACGTTGTACAGGATATGCGGCATATCCACCGCCTCGGCGATGGCTTTGAAGTGTTGGTACAGACCTTCTTGAGTCGGCTTGTTGTAGTAAGGCACGACAGTGAGGGAGGCGGCGGCACCAGCCTTCTTCGAGAAAGCCGCGAGTTCGATGGCTTCCTTCGTCGAGTTAGCCCCTGTACCAGCGATGATGGGAACGCGCCCAGCAGCATGCTCTACCGCGACTTGGATGAGTTGTTCATGTTCTTCCACATCCACAGTGGGGGATTCACCCGTCGTACCGACGACAACGATGGCGTCTGTTCCTTCGGCGATATGGAAATCGATCAATGCGCGAAACGCCACCAAGTCGAGACTTCCGTCTTCGTGCATGGGGGTGACGATCGCAACGAGGCTACCTGTAATCATGATGTCAGCGGCGTTTTTGGGAGCGCGCATTCTAACCGATTCGACTGATTATTTGTCCGCAAGCGTGTGAGCTATGAAATAATCCGAGCACTGTGAACGCCAACGACTTCAATCCTCATACCCCCTTGTCTAGCCTTGCCCCCGGCATGCGCGGAACCATCACCGATATCCACACGGATGACGCCTTACGCCAACGCTTGCAGGCATTAGGGTTCCGCTCAGGCAAGGATATCGAGATCATCCGCAAAGCCAGCTTTGGCGGTCCTGTGCAAGTGCGCATCGGCACCACGGACATCCTGTTGCGCCAAGCTGAAGCCTCACTGATCGAGGTCAGGACAGAATGAAACGTATCGCCCTGCTTGGCATGCCCAACACGGGCAAATCGACGTTATTCAATCGCCTCACTGGCGGCGCAGCGCGTGTAGGCAACTGGCCTGGCATCACCGTAGAGCTGCTCACAGGCAAGATATTGCTCGGCGGCGACATGGCCGAGATCATCGACCTTCCGGGAATCTATGACATCCACGGCTTCTCGGAGGATGAGCAGGTCGTGCGTCACTTCCTACATGACAACGTGCCCGATCTTGCCGTCGTCGTGCTCAACGCTACGCAGATCGAACGACAACTGAGCCTGTTGATCCAATTGAAGCAACTCAACCTGAACATGGTGGTGTTGCTCAATATGTCTGATGAAGCGAAGAAGTTCGGCATCACCATCGATGGCGACAAGATGTCGGAATTGCTGGGCATGCCCATCCACCTCATCAGCGCCAAATACGGGCAGGGACAACCCGAGGCGATGCAAGCCATCACCAAAGCATTACGCTACCCCACTCCCGGAATGGCAGAGGCATTAAGGACTCAACTGGAGCAGGACGCACATATCGAATTCGAGATGGCGCGCGTATTGAGTGGCGCAGTACAGGTCCCCGCTCGATTATCCGACACGCGAACAGATAAGCTCGACAGCGTGATGTTGCACCCATTGATGGGGTTGCCGATATTCTTCGGCATCATGTATCTGCTGTTCCAAGGCATCTTTTTCTTCGGGCAACCCTTGCAGGGTGGCGTTGCCGATCTACTTGGATGGGTGCGCGAGACCTTCCTTGACCCAGCTTGTGCCGGGCTGCCCACTTGGATGTCAGGGCTGCTGCTAGATGGCATCTACAACGGTGTCTCCACTGTCGCCGCATTCGTCCCCATCATCATCTTGTTCTTCTTGTTCATGGCCATAGTGGAAGACACAGGCTATCTATCCCGGGCTGCTTTTTTGATGGATGCATTGATGGCAAAGATGGGATTGGATGGTCGCAGCTTCGTCATGTTGCTGATGGGATTCGGTTGTAACGTCCCCGCCCTGATGGGCACTCGCGTGATGCGCTCACGCAGCCTGCGCATGTTGTCGATGCTGGTGATCCCGTTCTCTCTCTGCTCGGCACGGCTACAGGTGTTCGTATTCATCACCGCCGCACTTTTCTCTCCTAAGGCTGCACCTTTGGTACTGTTCAGCCTGTATCTTTTCAGCTTTGCCGCCGCCATCATCACCGCGCTGTTGTTCAAGCGACAGTTCGCCAATACAGAACCTTTTGTTTTGGAGCTGCCACCTTATCGATTCCCCACAGGACGTCAGATGTTGCTGCGCGGTTGGCATGAGGTGACCCATTTCCTGCGTCGCGCCTCTCAATTCATCATCGCTGGCGTCGTATTGGTCTGGCTACTCACCAATCTCCCCGCTTCAGCGACTCCAGCGAGTGCAGATACGCTGGCAGGGATGATCGGCACATGGTTGCATCCATTATTCGCCCCTATCGGCATCAACGAACAGCTCACCATCGCACTGATCTTCGGTTTTGTAGCGAAAGAGATCGTCATCGGATCACTGGCTGTGATCTATGGAATGAGCGGAGATGCCCTCGGTGGCGCACTTGGACAGCAGTTGGATTGGGTGCAGGCATACAGTTTCATGCTGTTCACACTCATCTACACACCCTGCCTTTCCACGATCGCCACCTTGCGTAACGAATCAAAGAACAATGGATTCACTTTGTTCGTACTCGCATGGTCCTTAGGATTGGCATGGTTGGTCAGCTTCCTGTTCTATCAGGGCGCACGCGCACTAGGCTATTAAGCAAAACGCCCCAGACTAGCTGGGGCGTTTTGCTTGTTTGATACGAGTCAGATCAGCGCTGTTTCCATGCTTGATCTAGAACGGACTGCGCCTTGTCCAACTTGGCTTTTGCCGTTTCCAGCTTCACCTTCGAGGCTTCTACTTGCTTTTTGTCATCAGCAACTTGCTTCTGCGCTTCAGCCAGTTCTTTTTCCGACTCAGCCAATCTCTTCAGATTGTCTTGATGTTCCGCATCGATCTTCTGCACGACATCGCGTGCGTATTCGACACCCGCCTGCTGAGCCGATACATCCTTGGCATGCACCATGCTCGACATCGCAACAGTCATCCCGCCCAATAGTCCGATCGTCATCAACAGTCTCAACATGATTTCTCCTGCTCAGCTCTTGGCATCAGAATGCGAGGCGAACACCGATATGCGCACCGTCGTCCAGTACGCCATCTTTCAGATTGTTGTTTGAGTAGAACTTGGTAGTACGATAGCCAACATAAGCCTGAGTCAATGCTGAGACAGCGAACTCAGCACGCACAGCAGCTTGTGCGAAGTGGTCCGCATCACCAAATGTGATGATCTTAGGCGCGTAGTGATATTCGCCTGAGAAAGCGAAGCGGCGATCCGCAGGTATTTCGAAGCGAAGTTGCGCTCCCAATGCCGCACCGGATGCACTCAAGCGATTGACGGCCACGTTTTTCAAGGTGGCGATCACCGCCTTTGCGCCGATACCAACCGACAAGCCTGGAATAGAACCTTCTTCATTCAGAACCAGCAAGCCAGCCTCGCCCATCACGCTATTCACATCGTTGTACATTACAGAAGCGAACAATTCAGATTTACCTGCGACACCACTTGGCAGGCTATATTTGAACTGCGCTGCTGAATTGCTGAGGTTGATGTCCAGATTGTCCGCAAAAGCAACGGAACTGATGGAAAGTAAAGATACCGCGATGAATCGACGTAGCATTTGATGACCCCTTAATACGTATTTGGCGGAGGCGGTGAGATTCGAACCCTTATCTAAACCACCTACCTAATTTTGATAAATCCCCTTATATAAATAAAAGGATTTCTAGTTGCAATATTGTGCAACTGGCGGAAGGTCAGGGATTCGAACCCTGGAGGGCCTCTCGACCCTGCCGGTTTTCCTTACCACTATAGCTTTCGCTACCAAACATTGCTTTGTTTGTGGTCTGGACTTTGCCTTCACCATAGCTTTACAAGCATTAGGTGGGAGCCGTCAAGTCTCTACACGTTTCTGACATAAACTGTCAGACTTCGCTCGGCGTTACCTCAGCTAACATTAACTTAACTAGGGGCTTCTCCGAATTTGACTCCTTACATTTATCGCGTTTCCACAATAAAGCTCGATTTAACAAGACCGGTGCCTTCAACCGCTCGGCCAACCTTCCGTAACTTCGAATTGTAACTTATTCAGATGATGTCCGCACTACCGCTCAAAACGCAATAAATATAAACTCGAGTTGCATAATTCTCAATATTTAGTTCACCATAAGTAAACCTAATTCATTTTTCAACGACAACATGAATTTTTCAGAGGAATTTATTGAACAGAGCAACTTACTAGAGTTTAAGTGTGATGCGCTGGACTTCGGCCCCGAGGGCACCCTCCCGTACAACCTTTCAGATACATGGCTTAGAAAGATTGATAGAGACATGCGGATGCTTATGAAAAATGATGGGGATAGCGGAAACCTGACTGTGCCTTTAGCGATGGTTACCCATCTTTTGTTCTGGAAGCGACGAGAAGATGAGAATACTGTTTCATTTTCAGAGCAAGAACTATTCAACTATATTGAACAGCTTCACTTCGAGATCACACTTGAATTGTTCCGCCGAATTTCTGGGGAAGATATAGTGCCTGCAACACTTGAGACTATCTTCTCTGAGAACAGATACTCAAGCTGAAGTAAAGTAAAACAGAAAAGCCTGCGTGAAGAAAACACCAACAACCCCATTTGCCAAATGGGTTCGGTGAATTTCCAACCTTATAGTGGGACGCCTTGCTTGATGGCAAATCTCATTGCATTACTCAACAGCGAGCTATCAACCTGATTTGATTTTTCTTTAAGTATCCGAGCAGACACAATAGAAAAGTCGCGATACAAATTATCCGCATTCTTGAATATTGATGATGAAAAATGCTCCCCATCAAATTCACCCACAAAATATCTATTCGACTTAGAGCCGTGTGCCAATAGAAGGTCGAACAATACCTTTCCCTTAATTTTACGGCGCTTCAAATCTCGCTCAACCTTCGCAATGCATTCCATAGGACTCATTACTCCAGCTGCAATCACAGCAGCCGAGTAGTCAGTTAATGGGTGTGACGATATTAAAAATGTGGATTTCATGAGCACAATGATTTGCTTGAAACCTCGATCGATTCAAAAACCTCAAAAACAATTCTCTTTGCATCTTCCAAGGAGCCAAGGATACGCGATGCTTCTATACTTGCATCCATATGAAATACTCCATGTCGCTGATTGAAATACAAGGTATAACTATCACCCAACACTCGAGTGCAGGTATCACCTACGTGAGCAGCATAATCACTACGTAACGCGAAATGCCCAATAACTTTGTTCTGCTCGAAATACTCACCAATGTTCTGTTTATCGGCAGGCTTTAACCCACCTTTACAAAGAACTTGTTTGATAAATCCTTCAAGTCCTCTTAAAGCGGGGAACGCCACCGCTCCATAATCCTCTAGCGGCACAGCCATTTTGCATAACATGAGCGCAGATGACAACTGTTTGCGCACAACATCTTCAATAAAACTATGCGCCACAGGGATTCTGGCTGCCAATTCACTTTTTATCTCAGCAACTGTAATGTCCACGTTATAAACTTTACTCTGCTTTGCTATAGCATCTTCCAGTGAAAGTACGTTGTACAGATAATCCCAAATCAGAGAAGCCACATGTGCATTCTTCCCTTGGAACTGCACCGTTCCATTCTTAAAGCCCTTCACGACGACAGCATCCCCTTGGGGCCCTATCCATCTAGATTGAGTCCCTCCATATTCCAACTCTCTTCTATCGCCAACTTTTGCCCCTTCACTTTCCAGATAGGCAAATAGATTCCTAAGATTTTCATCTGAGAAATCCGGAATAGACAGCTCCAACCTTACCTCTTCCGAATAAGCGCAACGCCTAACTACCTCATCGGCCAACAACTCGAATAACTCCCTATCGCGCCCCGCAGCATGACCGATCGAAGTGCTTCCATCTTTATTTTCGAAGACATTGATTAGGACATCCTTGCCTTCATAGGTACCTCTTAAATGGTATTGCGATCCACTTACGTGAGTGTAAGAACAGTTCTTCACACCAAACTCAGTCAAACACACTGAAATTTGACCACGATCCAAATTTTTATTTTTGTATTCTTTAGTCATGCCGGACGCCGTGATTAGCGCTGCCAAACGCAGCCAATAATTTGTCGCAATACTATTTCGTAGGTTGCTTTGTCTAAGGAGTGTTGAATGGTTTGATGCGCACCGTACAAGCCGACCGAGAACTCACGATGTAAATTCTATCAAACCCTTCGCTATAACAAAGATCCACCATTTTTTTGTTGATCGCCATTATCGCTACTGGCGGGACTCTTCGTGTCCGCTTCGAATTTCTTGCCAAAGCCGTTTTCACAGGTATTTCAAATTGATATCCGAAAATTGTATACCCCGCTGCTCTAGCCAAGACAATATACCTTGCTCTGTCCTCAACTAAGGGATTCGTATTATCAACAACAACTTTTTCGCCTCGCTTAATTACGTCCGAAAATAAATCATTTTCCGCTTCGCGAGTCTTTACTAAATCTAGACTAACTACAGAATGCGATGATCGAAGCCGTTCGCTATAGAAAGTAGATTTTCCAGATGCAGGAATTCCGCTAAAAATTACTAGTTCCACTCAGCTTCTCACTAGGCTATAAAGTCAAATATTCAGTTAGATGTAGTAACCATATCGAATTTGCAGCAAGTCGCCATCTTCAAGATACTTCATGGCCCCCCCAATCTTGCGGGCACAATCGCCACAGGATACTTCCCATCAAACTGAGTGTTGTTTCCGTTAATTTTTGACAAGCAACTTTTTTGCGTTAAATTCTGGCGACTCTTCATATCTGCTAGGAGGTTGGAAGACAGAAGGTGGTTCAAGAATTAAGGACATCGTTGATCGGTTGATTGCTTGACTGCCTGTAGCCGATTCCGTGGCTATTCATCGGTGAGTCATCTCACTAATTCAATCTCGCCAAATCATCAATCATCATGAAATCACAATCATTGTTTAGTTGTGGAACTTTTTAAGTTAGCGAGAGCTTGGAATTTTGCTTGCAGCAAGGCAAAAGGCACGGGCTTGATAAAAACTGTGCAGTTGTCTGGGACCCCGCCCATTTCCTCAATTCGTCGCGTGTCCAGACCAGTCACAACGACAATCTCGATATCGTTGTTGGCTGGGTTCTGGCGTAGCTTTCTTAGCATTGCTATCCCGTCCATTCCTGGCATGCTGATGTCGGTGATAATGATGTCGGGTTTTTCACTTCCAATCATCATCAGGGCATCAAATCCATCTTTTGAGCACCTCATGGATACTGGGATCCCCCATTTACTGATGGTCGCTTGGTAGAGTTTGGTCAGCATTGAGTCATCTTCAACGACTAATACACTTAAAGTCGCAGAGCGAACATTTTCTTTTATTTTAAGTGCGCGCAAATCCAATTTTTTGGTGATTGATGCAAGGCTTATCCGCCGGTGTCCACCGTCTGTTTTCCAAGCTAGCAGACTCCCATTCTCGACCCACAACTGTACCGTCCTTAACGAAACCCCAAGCATTCTTGCTGCTTCACGAGTGGTGCACACCGAGCGTTCGGAAGGGTTGTGTTCAGAATTAATGTGATTGATTAGTTCGATATCTTTTTTCATACCGCCGATTGTATTACCTTTTTGATAATGCCTCATATCAGTATGAATACAAGGGATTGTTTGAGATGCGGATTAAGAGTTTTTTACAAAGATAGTCGATTTGGACGGCTGTTTTAATAAGACATTACATAATGATATAATCAGTAAAAATGGTAATAAAATTATAAGGGATGAATTCGGCGAATTGAATCGGGTTGCTGTGCTTGCCAACAAGTTGGGCACCAGCAGGCGTTAATCCCTCGTCTTTGGTCGTCGATTCATTGGGGTGATTCCTATACTTATCGGGTATCTGACTTATCTAATACACCATCCAATGGGCTCAATATTTATGCAATTTCACCAACAGATGGAAGGCTGGTCAAAACTGAAGCGGCTAATACCAACGGCCTCAACCGATGGGAATTGCATTTGCAAAGTGAATCTGGTTCAGTTTAGGTGGTGTATTATGGCATAAATGATAAATATGATATTCTGGGTTATCGGAAAATTTAGCGATGGTGACCTGCCTCGATTGTTCGGGTTGCGCAAGGAAGATCAATGAAGTTTCTGGTGAGTTATCGCGGGTAGGTAACGTGGCTGTCGGTAGTGTGGTCTAGTTTCTGTTTTGAATGGAGGCTCGGGTGCGAGTGCCTCATATCAGTTGCATTTTCCGCCCTAATTAGGAGAGGCAGTGGTGAGGCATAGTGTGAACAATTACGGCACAAGTTGGCTTGTGATGCTATCCAGGCGAATTAAAGAGTTCAATAGGTTGCGCAGAAGTGGTCTAGGTATTCGGTCTGCGTTTCGTTGTGCGGCACATTGCAATTTGAAGTATGGAGAGGGTGATGAATGAAGCTGAATCGGAAGATGATTCCGCGTTGCGGAAATATAGACTCAGCGATGGTTTATTAGATTGATTAGAGATGCAAATGACATGTGAAGTAACCGTGGTATCGATGTAAATCATTGTAGTGACAAGTTGCGTATTGAACAGGTGGGCGGTGTTCTAGCGGGTGTCAGGTTTTTGAAATTTGTACCTTTTGCGCTGATACAGGAATGGATTCAGGAAATTGCGAACTGTAATCTAGGAGAAATACATGCTTAACCCAAAACAGACGGCAATCGTGTTGATTGGCTACCAGAACGATTATTTTGCGGCGGACGGAATTCTTAATTCGGCACTGGAAGACAAAGTACAAGTTTCCTATGCATTGATTAACACAATTGAACTACTGAATGAGCTTTTCCTAACGCCAGTGGCGTTTATTACGGCTCCTATTATTTTCACCCCTTCATACGAAGAATTGCCCGATCCCGTGGGAATACTGAAAATTATCAAAGAGGTTGGTGCATTCAAGGCTGGGACAGCTGGAGCAGAACTAATAGATGAGATGAAGCGTTTTGGTGATCGAATCATCAACGTGCCCGGTAAACGCGGCCTGAACGCTTTTTCAAATACGGATCTGCATTCGGTACTGCAAAAACGCGGTATCCGGAATGTGGTTTTCGCCGGGATTGTCACCTCGCTCTGTATTGATTCGTCGGCGCGCCAGGCTGCAGATTCAGGCTATAGAGCTTATGTATTGACCGACTGCACTGCGGGGCGGACGAGCATAGAGCAGGATTTTTACTGTAAAGAAGTGTTCCCTCTTTATGCCAATGTGATAACCAAGGATGCACTGCTTCAGGCATTGAATCAGTGAAGCAAAACAGTCTATAGAGAGTGAATCAAGTGACAGCCAGTCTCAATATCGCCGAGCTAGAGGTGCAGGTGCAGGTGAACCAGCGCATGGTAGACGCGATGGCATCGCTCGAGCGACGCTATGAGCGGCTGATAGCACGCATGCACGAGATTGTTATCATCATAAATAGCGATGGCGTTTTGTTGTATATGAATCAGGCTTGGGAGAAAACCCTAGGTTATAAGAATATCGACAGTTTGGGGAAGTCCATTTTTTCCTTCGTGGCAGACGGAAGTATAGAAAAAACACGAGAGAGACTCACATATAAACAATCCGAACCTGGCAGGGAATCTGAAGTCCTGTTCGTTAGCAAGAGCGGTTCCGATAAGTGGGTCGAGTTGTTGATTTCCGATATGCCAGAAGAAAAGTTACTAATGGGCTTGATGGTGGACATCACCGCACGCAAACTGGCGGAGGAAACTGTACGCAGCAGCGAAGAAAGGTTGAGCTATGTCTTGGCCGCAACCGGCGAAGGAGTGTGGGACTGGGATTGCCATAGCAACCTGGTCCGACATAACAGGCAATGGTGCACTATGCTCGGTCTGGGAGACGATTTTCTGGAGCATAACCTGTCAGAATTTTCCGGACGTATTCACGAGGATGACCGCGCGGCGGTCATGGTGCGCATTCAGGATTGCCTAGAGGGGCGCGGTCCCTATTACAGCGAGCATCGGATGGTGCGGGCAGATGGTTCGTTAATCTGGGTAGCGGACCGAGGCGATGTCGTTGCCAAAGACGAAGGGGGGGCTTCGTTGCGGATGGTTGGCAGCTTTGCGGATGTCACCGAACGCAAACAGGCGGAGGACGCGCTTGCCACGAGTGAAGAAAATCTGCGTAGGATATTGTCCATCAGCCCAGAAGGCGTGCTGGCGTTTAGCTCTGACCATCAAATCTCCTTTTGCAACGAGCGGCTGATTGATGTGCTGGGTGTTAGTCTTGGTGACAATGACCGTGTGCAGATGCCGCAAATTATCGGACACCTTGTCGAGAATTGGGGCATGTCCAAAATACTGGATTTGCGGGAGGCTGTACTTGGTGGTGCCAAGGAAGGAATACTCAACTTTGTTGAACCTACGCGCATCATTAAATGGGATGCGCGTGAACTCGACACTCCGTTGCTGCACCAAATCCTGTTCTTTCGCGATATTACCCGCGAGACCGAAGTTGACCGCATGAAAAGCGAATTTCTCGCCACTGCCGCGCACGAATTGCGTACGCCCATGTCCAGCGTGTACGGTTTCGTCGAGTTGTTGCTGACCCGCGACTTCGCGCGGGACGAGCGCCAGGAGTATCTCGAAATCATCTACGAGCAAACTCAGGGCCTAATCAGAATGCTAAACGAGTTGCTCGACCTCGCGCGTATCGAAGCGCGTGCGGGCAAAGACTTCAAGTTTTTCCTGTGCGATGTTTTGGCAGTCGCCAGAAAATCACTGTCCGAATTGAAGGTGCATCGCGATCATCGCCAGGTGCGCGTGGATATTACAGATACCGCATTGCCGCCGGTGATGATTGATAAAGAGAAAATCAAACAGGTGTTTACCAATATCTTCAGTAATGCCTACAAATTTTCACCGAATGGCGGCGAAATCGTTTTGGATTGCCTGGGGCGTGAAGATAAAACCGGAAAGTGGCTCGGGATGCGGGTCACCGATCACGGCATCGGCATGACACAAGATCAATTATCCAAAATATTCGAGCGATTCTATCGTGCCAATGTCTCAGGAAATATTCCTGGCACCGGGCTGGGAATGTCGCTGATCAACGAGATCATGCAGATGCATGGTGGAAAGGTAGAAGTATCGAGCATTTATGGAGAGGGATCCCGTGTGGTTGTCTGGTTTCCGTTAAGCGATACCGGATTGCCGCTCACCAAAGAAAATGAGCCGACTCAATCAAATTGCGGAGGGCTGCAATCGGCTTACAGAGGAATGTTGTCAGTCCCCCTCGCGCATTAGGCTAAACGAGCAAAACCAAGCTAAAAAGAAAGGAGTTATCAATGCGATACAAGAATAATCTGCCACGTGACGATAATCACAAAAAACTGCTGATTGTGGATGATGAAAGCAGTATAAGAAAATTGCTGTTTGTGACGCTGGGATATGGCCGTTACCAGATTTATTTCGCTATTAATGGAGCGGAGGCGCTCGAGTTTGCAGAAACAATACAGCCTGAGGTGATTGTTCTAGACATCAGAATGCCAGGTGATATCGATGGTTTTGAGGTGTGCAGGCGCATTAAGGAAGACCTAAAACTCAAGAATACATACGTCGTGTTATTGACGGGACTCGCTAGGGATGGAGACAGGGAGGCGGCGATGGCTGCTCATGCGGACGCCTACATGGTTAAACCATTCTCGCCCGAAAAGCTAATTGAACTGATTGAGACAAACGCCAGTAGTTGCTAGTGAGGCAAATAGTAAATTTCTGTATGAAAGGCAAAATATGAAGAATAGACATGTGCCCACTATATTAATTGTCGATGACGAAAGAAACCTGCGCAGACTCTTACAGGTTACGTTGGAACACCAGAAATACAAGCTTTATGAGGCAACCAACGGGTTGGATGCGATTAGCTTGGCGGTTGAGCATAAACCAGATGTCATTCTGTTGGACGTTATGATGCCTGGTGGCATTGATGGTGTTGAAGTGTGCAAGCGAATCAAGTCAACGCCCATGCTCGCTAACTCCTACGTCATACTCTTGACAGCTTTGGGCCAAGAAAGAGATCGCGAGGCGGGATTGTGGGCGAAGGCGGATGCCTACATAACCAAACCTTTTTCTCCTATCCATTTGCTTTCGATGATAGATGGGTACTTGTCAAAACAAGTGGAGGAGAAACCATGATAACTCTTGATGATTTGAGATCGAGGGCGGAATACAGGGTTGCTGCGCTAGAGACATTAGTTGAATTGCAACGCTATCAGATTGAGTTGTTGTATTGTCAACTTGAAAAATATGCATCCGATATTAACACGATACTAGCCATTGATTCCGAATTGGAGAAAGACGGGGGAGAGAGGCTGAACTTGAAAGATTGCCGCGCGTTTATATTTCCCCACGCTGATTAACCGAACCTATGAATCGGGGGCGCCTTATTACGAGGGCATGCTTTCTATTTTAGTGAGCTAACCCCCCAGCTATAGCCGCCTTGGGTGGATCACGATTTTATCGGCCCCTTTGAGGGGTTGGCCTAATATGCCTCCTGCTTTGCCGGAGGTCATTTAACTTGTTAATCCTATGACTCGTTCTGAATTGGTAGTACGCTTGTTCAACTCTCACCGACAACTACAAATCGCGGACGTTGATTTGGCAGTCAAGTTGATAATAACAAGTATTTCCTATCGACTTGCAACAGGGGGGAGGGTTGAAATTCGCAGTTTTGGAACTTTTTGTTTGAAGTATCGGCCGTCAAGGTCTGGTCGAAATCCAAAAAGTGGTGAGCAAGTGGACGTTCCATCTAAGTACGTGCCTCACTTCAGAGCTGGTCAGAAACTTAAGAGGGGAGTGAATGAAGACACTCCATGAACAAATCTAAGAAATTTTGACCACGGCAACAGCGTATATAACGGCCTGCTTAAAGGATTTGTTAAGCTGCAGTTGATCTCTGACGGGTAAACTCAAAACTCAATGTAAACGTGATTAGTGCGCGTGTCCAAATTTTAAAGTGAGGAGAGTTCACTCCGCTACAGTTGCATTCAGAGTGAGTAAATCCATATTGCTGAGAGGAATTAGATCGTGCATAAAAAGATATTTGACCTAATCATATACATCGTTACCAGCATGCTACTAAGTATATGTGCACCTTTGTATGCAGGAGATTTGCCGACTGCAAAAAGCTACACTTTTGGTATCGTGCCGCAACAGACTGCAAGCAAACTCGCCGAAGAATGGGGGCCGCTGCTAGCCGAGATAGGCAAACGTTCTGGGGTTATTCTTGTATTCCGCACCGCACCCAATATTCCGGTATTTGAGGAGCGTCTGGGGCAAGGCGAATACGACTTCGCCTACATGAATCCCTACCACTATGTAGTGTTCCATAAGGAAATGCGCTATCAGGCTTTCTCCCGAGAGAAGGACAAAAAATTAAAGGGAATCCTAGTGGTCAGAAAAGATAGTCGCTACCAAAAGCCTGCCGATCTTGCAGGTAAGACCGTCGTATTTCCGGCACCAGCTGCATTTGCGGCTAGCATCCTGCCGCAGGCGGAACTGAACCGTTTGCATGTGCCTATCGAAGTGAAGTTTGTCTCTTCACATGACTCTGTCTATCGGGCAGTCGCCTCCGGTCTCCATGAAGCTGGTGGTGGCATTGAGCGCACGTTTGAAGCAAGTCCGCCAGAGATTCGCAGTATGTTGCGAGTGCTTTCTGAAACCTCCATGTTCACTCCGCATGCATTCGCTGCTCATCCGCGCGTACCAGCGGACATCGTAGCCAAAGTTCTAACTGCTATGCAGTCGCTGGAAAAGGATGACATTGGGCAGAAATTGTTACAGCCATTGGCATTCAAGGGATTTACAGCAGCTCAGGACAAGGACTGGGACGATATTCGGGAGCTGAACATCAAACAGCTGGATTTATACAGAAAACACTAGGCACAAAATAATGCGTTTTCGCACCAAAACCATTATCGGCATCGCAGCAATCGAAATGGTACTGTTGACTGTACTGGTTAGTAGCGTCTTGTCTATTCTGCGTGAATCCAACGAGTCAGAGCTTGTGCGCAGGGCCCAGCTTGGCGGAACTATTCTTGCGGCCAGTGCAAAAGATGCGGTCATCTCACAGGATCTAGCCACACTTGACAGCTTGGTCGAAGAAGCCATGCTTACTGGTCAGATTGACGTTATCAAAATCCTTGATGCTAACGGTGAGATATTGACCGAGCGAGGAGATAGCAATGTATTGTTGCGCTCCTTCCACCAGGAGTCGCATGTTGGACAAGTGAGCGATGGTATATTCGACTGGTCGGCTCCGGTAATTGTAGGGGGCATTAAATATGGCGAGGTGCAACTTGGTGTCTCCACTCAGCCATTGAGTGTCCTGTTGAAGTCGGCACAGCAATGGGCAGCCGGTATCGCCGGATTGGAAATGTTGCTGGTTGCCATATTTTCATGGTTGCTGGGAAATTATTTAGTGCGGCAATTGAAAGAGTTGCGTGATGCCAACAATAACTTTGCCGCAGGTGATTTCAAACTCCGGATTAAGGTGAAAGGAAATGATGAGTTGGCACAGACAGCCATAGCTTTCAATCGTATGGCGCAGCTAATCGGGGAAAGCCAAGAATTACTTAAAAATGAAAATCAGGAGCGGCTGAAAGCTCAGCAACTTGCGGCATTTGAGAAATCCCAAGCTAATGATCGTAGCGAACGGTTAAGCACAATTTTTGAGTTGAGCCCAGACGGATATGTTTCATTTTGCGCTCAACATCGAGTTATCCATGTCAGTCCAGCATTTTCGAAATTGACTGGGCTGAGAGCAGAAGAAATAGTTGGGCTAGACGAAGAGGCTTTCATCAATCGTTTATCTTCGAGTTGCGTAGGTGACACCTGTTTTCTCGCAATCAACAAACTTCGCACATCGTCGGTTTCGGACAATTCACTCCTTCCGCGCCAGAAAATTGAAATCGACGGTGCCGAAAAGCGCATTCTCGAAGTAGGATTGTGCGAGTCAAAAACTGCCAGTATTTCACAGGTGATGTTTTTTAGAGACATCACACGTGAATCAGAAGTAGATCGTATGAAGAGTGAATTCCTATCAACGGCCGCGCATGAGTTGCGCACTCCAATGGCAAGCATTTATGGCTTCTCTGCATTATTGAAGTCAATGGAATTTACCGCATCCGAGCGACAGGAGTTTCTGGACATTATCTTTACACAATCCGAATTGATGAACTCCATCATCAGTGAATTGCTCGACCTTGCGCTTATCGAGGAAAGGCGTGGTAAGGATTTTGTAATGGCCACAATGAATATTTGCGAGTTAATCCGAGAGGTTGTCGCAAATCACAAGGTGTCCGGCAATGACCATTCCCCAGAATTGATTAATACTTTTGAGCCTATTTGGATAGTCGCCGATCGCAAAAAGATGACACAGGTACTCAATAACATCATTTCCAATTCATACAAATATTCCCCCAATGGAGGGCTGGTTAGCATAGAGCTTAAGCTGCAAGCATCAAAAGATTCAGTTTCACAAGAAAGCATACCGACGCGCATTGGTATCCGTATTTCCGATAATGGAATCGGTATGACGAGAGAGCAGTTGGCGCGGGTGTTTGATAGGTTCTATAGGGCGAATTCTTCGGACGGCCCCCCGGGTGCCGGTCTGGGCATGAGTATCGTTAAGGAGATTGTTGAAATTCATGGTGGACAGGTAACAGTGGAAAGTGCCTATGGCGTAGGTACAGCGGTAACCATCTGGCTGGTCTGTAGTAGCTAAATTGATTTCGACCAACCTGCGGCCCAAAGAAGTTCCCCCTAAATAGCCAGTCTAGAATTCTGGATTTATGGTTATTGGGCATCAACAACGGGGGTGATACACAAGTTGTTCCCAGTGCTCCTCGAAAACGCCAACGAGTCGTTCTTAGCGTTCGACCAGCATCGCTGGCATCCACGTATCTTCCGACCTAACGCCCTGCGTCAAGATGAATGTTTATGCCGCGCCCTTGCCCTTGAAGTACACACGTTTTTCTTGGTGGCCAAGTCATAGTTGCTGGCAGCGGAGTTCTTACGGACGTGCAAGGGGACTAGATTGGCCATCCGGTGCCTCCATGCGTCGCGCTCATTTTCTTCGTCATGTGCTTCAAGTGTCTTTGCCATAATTTATTCCTATAAAGCACGCTCTACAAGTTTCGATACACAAGTACTAATAGAGCCATCAAATTCGATTCGAAAATCCCCGTAGCAATGACTCGTGTTCTTTTAGCCAATTTATATAAGCCTCCGTACGGGGATGGCCTGAAATTACTCTATCTTTAGGTTTGGCAGCCAAATCTACGATTGCCTTGCTATCAAGATCAATCGTAATGGTATCCTTTAACCGCTCTATAAGTGCAGTCAAGACCATTGCCGTATCTACAAACGCCAAGTAATCGTTTTCATTTGGGGCACTATCTTGGCACTTGCCGTATTCTGGCAGTGTGGGAGTCTCTTGCTTAACTATTAGAGCTTTAAACCGCTTGATTTGCGCTTTAAGATTTGAAATTTCGAGTTGCGCCGCCAACAATCGAGAATGGAGAACTTCAGGGGAAGACCCATCAGAGTCGCTTGGATATACCCCTCTTTGGTGGGCGAGGTGTGAAACCAGTAAAGATTTATATTTTATGTTACGTGTCAGAGTTGTTCGATGAATATCCGTGACACTTGCAATGTACTCAGCCAGGTTCCCAATTGATTTAAATTGCATCTTCCTCTTCTTGGATTTTTTTAGCTCTTCTTGAATTAGAGGAATGTAACGTTCTTCACGTTCGGAGTTAAATAGACGTAGATTTGATGCTCCGCGCTCAGACATCATTTTCATTCCCTTTAATCTGGAAAGTATTTGCCTTGGGTAGTCGAATCTGATTATCAGTTAGTATTCCGCCCAGTTCTTTCACGCTCAGATTGCTGGCAATCATAACTGTCTTTAACAAAGAGGCAGCCACGTTAACATCATCATGCTTTGGAATATCTGACATCAAATCAGGAATAGACTTTCCCGCTCTCAGCTTTCGTCGAATATTGGCTGCAACTGCTTGGATTTGCGGAGTTTGCATTGAGGGATAAGCGTTTGCCTCTGCGATACGTTGAAGTAAAAATTCCGCCTGATCAGTTTTGCGAACCACACGCTGCAAGTGTCGCCGAACAATATCAGGACGCTCTACGTGATATATCAATTCATCATTATTTGTGTTTGAACTTTGAATTTTCTCCTGATATATACGAGCAAGAATCTCTTCACTTAGCTGCCATCCCATTAATTCGTTTGTATCCAAATCGATTTCTTCCCAGATATCCTCCGCAGAGGAATTTTCACCAGCCGCCTCCAAAGATTCCCGCTGTTTTGTTAGGTATTGAATACGTTCAAGCAAAATATGTTTTTTTGCAGCAATGCCTGGCAGATGATCAATGCATTTCACTGCCAGCGAACAAAGTCCACATCGGCGAAAACCACCAATCAATTGGACGATGTCAGATGGACATTCCTCCCCAACAGGGCAAATATGTGTGTCACGAAACCGTATTAAGCTCATCGGACCTTCACGTAGAATTGTTATTCCATCATCATCAAGCCGTTCTGACTCTTCAGCAGACCACAACGAAACAATCGGCATAAAACCAAAACTTCTAATCGTTTCATCTCTATTTGCCCTAAAACTTTTTACGAGCGCGCTATCTTGCCTATCAGGGCGAACGTAGCGTGCGTCATCCTTATCGAAGGCTTGGTAACTTTCGAATAGTTCACGATCGCTCACCTCAAGTTTATAGTTAAGGTCTTCAGTTCGCGGAGACTGGTAATAGGCTGTCACTTCAACACTCTCATGCCCCAGTAAATCTGCAATATCCGATGTCTCTAGTATCCCTTGCCTATTTGTTGCGAAAGTTGCACGGCATGCGTGAGGAGTATTTATTGCGACGATAGATACTGGGCAATATTCAGCACCAGACTCTAGGTCAATCTTAATTTTTACTTCCCCACCTCTGGGCACAACTTTTACATACAGAGTTCCCGCACCATTCATCTGCCTATAAAAACTTTGGAATCCGGATAAAAATGAAACCCAATATCGTTGATAAGTAGCTTCAATTATCGGGGAGGCACACTTGGCAGAACGGAAGAGTGGCACAATTTTCCCAAAACGCGAGTGTTCTCTATTTGCATAAGGTACCTCTTCATCAATATTGGACTCATCAATTGACAACTGGAACTTTTGCTCGCGCAACATCATGCTTCGTACGCGAAAAACAACGCTAGTAACCCACGCTGCATCTTTTGTCTTATCTGTACTTACGTTAAGCTCATATACATATTTATCAGTGGGGTAATATGAAAATTGACTAATATTGGGTGCGCCAACATTTCCCAAGTCCCAAGTTCTGCGATCCAACCACCTTAACCCCATGAGTCGCAATCCAACCTCAATAGCTGAAAGCAATAAACGCAGGATAGTAAGATGCGGAGTCAACCTCTCTTCGCTTGGTAAATCATCTCGCCTCATTAACCTACTTTCCATTACGAACATATTTGGTATGTTCATCAATGGAGTAAGCTTCCCTCTGTAACTCACTATAGGAATAAATCCATATTTCTCGGTAGCAAGCCAACGTGATTTAGACAACTCGCCCAATTCGATCTGGCTAAACCCATTTTCCATGCATCGAGCCTGAAGATATTCCCCAAAAGCTTCTACCGCGTATCCGTAGTAAATCAAATATCCATATGAGTTTTTAGGAAAAACAATTTTTGATGTTTTGGCGCGCTTCTTTACTCTTGGAAGGTCAAACTCAGGATAGATCGGACTCCTGAAATTTGCACCAGCCATACGCTCATCATCAGCATAGTTTTGTTCAACATATTTAAAAAAAAGCTGAAGATATTTTATTACTTGGTATTGCGAGTCCGCAGAAAACCTGCGCAGCTTGATTACTTCGATAATGGTGGCGGGGTATTTCTCAATTCTTTCTGGAGAACTTCTATGTACAAAGTTGAAGCGACCAAAATGCTTGGGAGCGATGGGTATTTCAATATCTGAATCAGAAAACAGCTCCTTCCACCAAGGTATATAAAGGAATATGTAGTCCGCAAGCACATTCAATGAGGTTGTTACGGATTTATCTGACTCATACCCTTTCACTGTTTTCCGATAATGGACAAATGAGATGAAAGCATCTCTCCATAACCGTGAGTTTATTGTGTTATCAACATGCTCACGCCCAGGATAAGTTGGGGCAGACTCCAGCCAATCAAAACCACGTCGAGGCTTACCAACTAACTTTGAAAAATATTCAAGAGCAGCTTCGTGTGAATTCTGGCTAACTAGTTGTTCAAAATCTTGTACATTTTGAAGATTAACCTTAGACACTCTATGCTGCCTTGCTCGTTGCTTTTTACTGGCAGGAGTGAACTCTGAGAAAGGATATTCCGTTGCTTTCCGGCTGTTTAACCACTGTGAGTATTGCTTCAAATTGTCAATGGAATACCCAACCCGCGTAGGAAATTGCTGATGCAGCTCCGTCAGAAAGAGTGACCATGGCACAGCTTCTGACGATATTGTCGGGACTGTCGATTTACCATTCAAGTATAGAAGCTGGGATCGCTGAAGATCAGCGAGCTCATTAATCGACACATCTTCGATCGTCCGCCAATTCGTAGCCCACAGAATTCTAGGCATATAAAAGAATAATCTTCTGGCGTTACCACTTACCCCTCTTGCAGTTTGTTGTTGACCCTGGTCTTTCGGCTCAAAACTTCTGATGAATGAGTAAAGTTCATTAACAATCGGGACCGAATTAAAGTGGCTACCCGCCGAAAATATCGTAGGTAAAAGAATAATTTGCTTATGCCAAAGCTCAACAAGAAGAAGCTTTATTCCCTGCTTAAGCGATGGTATGCCTGTTGCAGATGTCGCTGAACCTTCAATATATCCACGAAGGTCATTTAGGAAATCTGACACCCCTTGGTTTCTGCTATTTGTGAGTACGAACTGTAACGCCTCCTGAAGAAATCCTTCACCAAACTTTGCTCCCTGCCTAATATTTGTCTTGCGAAACATATGCTGAAAAACATGGGGGGAGTCCCACGAAACTTGATCAGGCGCCTGCCCATATCGTGACTCAAGATGAGCCAATACTGAGTCAAGTCCCAATCTGATGGATCTATCCAAATTTAAATCGGACACCACAAGAATCTTGTCAGTTGTGTTTATCAATTTGGATCACTTACTTGCTCTGAGGTGAGCCAATTTTGAGGGGTTGAAACTGATGGCTTGCATCCATCCCTAACAACTTGAGATCTGCCTGTTCAAGCTTACTAGCAAGATTGCGCCTCTTTTTTCTTGCGTAATGCCGAGTGCTGCTGATATTTGCATGCCCCATTAACATTTGCACCTCAACCAGGTCTAAACCATACTTTCCAGCGGAAATATCGATCGGGTAATCATTCAACATATAAACACCATAGAGGTGGCGCAACGAATGAATAGTCCATTTCTTCGTGTTTGAAGGTTGTTGACCATTTATTTCTGCTCGACTGCAAGCGCTTTGGAAGTTGGAATTAAGTGCGGCATCTGAAACCCCAACATAAGGAGTCCCCCTGCGTTGAGACTCGACATATTGAAATACGTAACTTTCTCTCCCCGCGCCTCTCAGTGGAACGTATTCGCATTTCACGTATTGCTCTAACGCCTGAAAAAAGTTCTGTCTAAAAGGCTGAATTAAGTACGTCATTGAAACAGTTCTACCCTTGAATCTGGTTCGCTCGAGTGGAGTCATGTCACCTCCAAATCTCCGACCATTCGGATCCAAAACAAAGACTTTCTGATTTTCAATATCAATGTCCGACCATCTCAAATTCAGAGCTTCACTTACTCTGATCCCTGATGCCGCAAGGAGCAACCACAATGCTTTATCTCTCCAAGAAATGGTTGCATTAACCAACCGCATAACAGACTCAATTGGAAAATCTAAGTGGTGCGTCCCCTGTTGAGGAGCATCAGTTATTGTCTTCAATCTGCGAGGCCTAGTTAATCCTTCCCCTTTAAATCGAATTACGCTTCCTAGCATTGAGTTTTGTCTCAACTTCCGCTTCTCTGCTTCAGAAAGTACATCCGCCCCTGACAGCGCACCTATCAGGTTTTGAAAATGATTATCGTGTTTAATTCCAGCGATAGATGCTCGTTCAAAAGCTTCAATTGCTAGCGACTCAGACAAACGGAGAAAGCGATTTATTGCGGCCAAAATGTTACTGAAACTACTTGGCTTTAGTGGTGGCTTTGTTAACTCTTGAGCCACAACAAGAAGCCACAAATCCTCGGGGTGATCTTTGACAGACTGCATTAGGCGAGAACAAAGCAAATCTGACCCATCCCGAAGAAACACTGGATAAGCGTCAATAACAGCATTTAGATGGCTTTTTGTAGCAGGCTGACCAAAGACGTTTGATTCAATCAGGTAGTCAATGAATTGCGATACGACTTCAGCATAGCGTTTTTGAGTTGCATATGCGTAACTAGAGTTCTTCTCGCAGAAATGAGAAAAGGCCTCAATTGGTGATCCTGCGTTATCAAGCAATATCCAAGTTTTTTGGCCAAACCTAGTTGTTTCTACGCGGGTGACATTTTTCAAAACAGCCATTGGAGCCTACCTTGCCAACTTGACACGCGAAGTATAGCGCCACTAGTCGCACTATAAAATAGTCTGACAACATATTGTTTTAATTTGAATTCCAGTATTTGTCAGATGCACAACAAATATGGTTAAGATAAGAACTCACGAAGGACTCTCATCCTCGCCAGTTTTCAAGACTGGTGCCTTCAACCGCTCGGCCACACCTCCAGAATTATTTTTGCATCCTCTCGAAAGCCGCACTATGGCTGCCACTTCTCCGATAAGTTCCCGCAAGAACCCATTACCCGCAAAAACAATGGCGCGCATGATACCCGAAAATCCCCCCTTCCCAAAGACAGTCTTAGCATCACGGTTGCAACTTTTATAATGCTTCGGTAGTCTCATGCTCGTCGTGCAATAAACTGCACGTCTTCAATAGGAGAAAACCATGCAATACCAGACAGCACAGATCGGCACACTTGCCACCGAACAGAACAAAGTCCTGCGCAACACCTACACCCTGCTTGCGCTGACCATGATCCCGACCATCATCGGCGCTTTCATCGGCACATCCATCAGCTTCTCCTTCATGACCGAACACCCAATCATCGGATCTCTGCTGATGTTCGGCGTGATGATGGGCATGCTGTTTGCTGTCGCCGCCTTGCGTAACAGCGTATGGGGCATCGTCGCTCTGCTTGGCTTCACTTTCGTCGCAGGGGTATTCCTTGGCCCTATCCTGCAACACGCTCTGCACTTCACTAACGGCGCGCAACTGGTAGGCATGGCTGCGGGCGGCACCGGCATCATCTTCTTCACCTTGGCGACCATCGCCACCGTGACCAAGAAGGATTTCAGCTTCATGGGCAAGTTCTTGTTCATCGGCTTGATTCTGCTCATCGTCGCATCGCTGGCCAATCTGTTCTTCCAGATCCCCGCACTGTCACTGACCATCTCCGCTATCGCAGTGATGATCTTCTCTGCCTACATCCTGTACGACGTGAGTCAGATCGTACATGGCGGTGAGACCAATTACGTGATGGCGACATTGAGCCTGTACATGAACATCTACAACCTGTTCATCAACCTGCTCAATCTGTTGATGGCATTCACGGGCGAACGCGAATAACGCGATCAACACCCAACAAAAAGGCGGCCTAGGCCGCCTTTTTTATCGCGTGCAGAATGTCCGTCACAGGGGACGCTCGAACACCGCGATGGATTCCACATGTGATGTCTGCGGGAACATATTCATCACGCCAGCGGATTTCAAAACATAGCCTTTCGTATTCACCAGCACATCCGCATCACGCGCTAACGTGCCCGGATTGCAACTCACATATACGATGCGACTGGGAGCAGTCTCTTCGCTGATGGATTTCACCAATTCGAATGCACCATCACGTGGCGGATCGATCAACCATTTGTCGAACTTACCCATCCCCAGCAATACGCTCTCGGTCATCTCGAACAGATTCATCGAGCGAAACTCTGTGTTGGCGCTCAAGCCGTTGTACTCGGCACTCTGCAACGCACGACGTACCAAAGCATCACTGCCTTCGATACCCATCACTTTGGCACCACTGCGTGCGATAGGTAGCGTGAAGTTGCCTAGGCCACAGAAGAAATCCGCGATGCGTTCGTTCGCGTGTGGCTTCAATAGGCGCATGGCACGGCTGACCATCAAGCGGTTCAAATCGCTGTTCACTTGCGTGAACTCAGTCGGCGCGAATGGCATGGTGATGCCGAATTCCGGCAGGCTATAACTCAGCACAGGTGCATCCAATGGATAGAACGGTTTGACCGTATCCACCCCGCCCGTCTGCGTCCAAAACTGCACATGATGTTCATCAGCAAAGGCTCTGATGGCCGCTTCATCCGAAGGTGTCAGGGCATCCATGATGCGCAGCACGAGCACCTCGACATCATCGCCCACCGCCACTTCGATCTGCGGCAGGATGTCGCGCTTGGTGAAACGTTCGTTCAATTCGCCCAACAGGGGCAGCAAGTTCGCGATCTTGGGCGTCAATATCTCGCAGTGCGGGATATCAGCGACGTACTTTCCATTGGTTTCGCGAAAACCCACCAGCGTCTTCTCTTTCTTCAACACATGGCGTACCGACAGACGCGCGCGCTGACGATATGCCCAAGGTTGCCCGTAGATAGGGGGCAGTATCACTTCCGGCTTGACCTTGCCGATGCGTTGCAAATTATCTTCCAGCACACGCTGTTTGACCGCGACCTGCGCTTGTGGATCGAGATGCTGCATGGAACAACCGCCACACACCCCGAAACTGGCGCACTTGGGCTGCACACGCATGAAGGATTTTTTCAGTATCTGACCGACCTTGGCTTGTTCGAAATTATTCTTCTTGCGATAAGTCGAGTAGGTGACGAGTTCGCGCGTGAGCGCACCTTCTATGAAGATGACTTTGCCATCGGCATGCGCGATGCCGCGACCTTCGTGGTCAAGTGATTCAATGAGGACGGTGTTATGTGTTTTTTGCATTTTGTTCCAACTTCATCAAGATGCATCCCATCTGGGTATGCGCCAAACCAAACCCTACCAACACACCTGTCGTATTCGCCAGCATGTCGGCATATTCAAAATATCGGTAACCACTTAAACCTTGCAGTATCTCGATACACACCCCCATGACCACAAGGGCAAGCATCAAATACACCCGTGAGAATTTCTGCACGATCACCTGACAGAACCACAGCATGAGCATGGTGTAGGTAAGCGCATGTTCCAGCTTGTCCACGCCATCGAAATGGATCGGCTCAGGAGGATTCGACATCAACGAGACATAAAAAACGACAGCGACCCACAACCACCCCAGGACCAACCAGATGTTGCGCAACATCTAAGCTTTGTTCCAAGCCGCCAAGTATTCCGCCCAATGTGCTTCGGTGGATTTCCCTAATGTGCTGCGCACCAATTCGACCTCTTGTTCGTAGCGTGCCTTGGTGAACTGTCCACGCATCAATTGGAAGCGTGCGAACACCAACCACGTGTTCACCACATCGGTCTCACAATAGTTGCGGATCTCAGCCAACTTGCCTTGCTGATATGCATCCCATACTTTGCTGCCATCCATCCCCAGTTTGCCGGGGAAGCCGATGAGTTTCGCCAGTTCGTCTAACGGCGCATTAGCGCGCCCTGTGTACATCGCCAGCAAGTCCATCAAGTCCAGATGGCGCGAGTGATAACGACTGATGTAGTTGTTCCACTTGAATTCCTTGTCGTCCTCGCCCTGATTCCAATAACGCGGTGATTGGATGCCATGGATCAACCCGCGATAGTGCAATACGGGCAGGTCGAATCCGCTTCCGTTCCAACTCACGATCTGTGGCGTGTATTTCTCGATACCGTCGAAGAAGCGCTGGATGATGCTGCCCTCATCCTCACCCATCTCGCCCAACGACCACACTTTGAAGTTATCACCTTCGCGCAACACACAAGAGATGGCAGCGACACGTTGCAAGTGATGTGGCAAGAAATCACTGCCCGTCTTCTGGCGGCGCATCTGGAATGCCACCTCCGCCACCTCGTTATCACTCACGGCGCTGTCAAGCTCATATAAAGCACGCAAACCCGTGATGTCAGGGATGGTTTCGATGTCGAAGACAAGGGTCGGATTCATGGCGAAAAGGGTCTGGCTTTCAATGGGATGCGCATGATACCCGAGCCCCCCGCAAGTTCCTACATTCAGCGCTTGACGGACTGGCGAGGAAGGCAAAGAATCATCCCCGTTGCAGCGTCCTATCTAACCCATCTACCTACGGGAGAGACCATGAACAAGATCCTCAGCGCAATCCTACCCATCCTCGCCATCGTATTCAGCGCATCTGCAGTATCAGCTCCAGGAGAGTATTGGGAAGTGACCAACAAGATGGAAATGGAAGGTATGCCTTTCGCCATGCCCGGAATGACCCAAAAGGTCTGCGTACCCAAAGGTGGCGAGAACGATCCCAGCAAGACCACGGGTGATAAAGACTGCAAGATGACCGACATCAAGTCCTCGGGCAACAAAACGACTTGGAAGGCTCGTTGTGTGCGCGACGGAGAGGTGATGACGGGCGTCGGCGAACAGACCACAAGCGCAAAAGGCTACGAAGGCAAGATGCAGTTCTCCGGCAAGTCGCAAGGTGAGAACGTGAGCATGAAAATGTCCTACAGCGGCAAACGAATCGGCGGAAGTTGTGACTCCGAAGAGATGATGAACAAGGTCAAATCACAAGCGTGCGACAAATCTCAATACGACACCACGGCTGCATGGATCAGTGGCGCTGATAACATCGTAGGTAAGAATGCGATGTGCGCAGATCAGCGCGCCCAACTTTGCGACAGGGTGCGTAAAGACACCCCCAAGGATGCGGATGCCTACAACGCATTACTTCTGCACGACCAACAGCTCTCGACTGGTGTATCTGTTGCAAAGGAATGCAAATTGGATATGGCAGCCACGACCAAGTCGATCTGCAAGAAGCTGAACGGAAAGAACTACAGTCAGCTTGCGAAACACTGCCCATCTGAGGCCAAGACCTATCGGGAAGTGCAACGCCGCAAAGATTGTGAAGGCCGCAGCTATACCGCAGAGACTCGCGCGGCCGATATCAAGAAATGCATGAGTGGTCAAAGCGACTCCTCTTATGAAGAAGATGAGGAACCCGCACCAAGCAAGGCCAGCAAATCGAGTAAACCTGCGACTGACAACTCCGCTCAAGAGATGTTGGAAAGTGCGAAGAAGCTCAAGGGCATGTTTAGTTTCTAAGTGCGCGCACTATTCTTGATCGGGCTGTGTTGCTACTCCCTCATTGCGGGGGCGGCAACTCAGCCCGACCCGTTTCCGCAAGTCGCCCACGCCTATCTTGTCGAAGTAGATGGCACTATGTTGTGGGAGAAAAAAACAGCCCAGAGACTTCCCCCCGCCAGCCTGACCAAACTGATGACCGCACTGCTAGTGCTGGAGCAGAACCAACTGCAAGCCACGGTCAACATCAGCGCAGCCGCCACGCGTGAGACAGGCTCGCGCCTTCACCTCAAAACGAATGAACGCTTCCTAGTGCAAGACCTGCTTGCCGCGACACTGATGCAATCAGCTAACGATGCATGTCATGCCTTAGCCGACCACCTTTCGGGGAGTGAAACCGCCTTCGTGAAACTGATGAATCGTCGTGCACAAGAACTCGGCTTGAATGACACACACTTTCAGAACGCCTGTGGACACGATGCACCACAACACCTTTCTACCGCAACGGATCTCACCCGCCTTGCACATGAGTTACTCAAACATCCCGAGGTCATCGCCATCACCTCACAAGCTACGACCCGCATCACTTCATTAGAAGGAAAGTCGTACAAGGTATCCAACAAGAATGCCTTGATCGGTCGTTATCCAGGCGCGCTTGGATTGAAGACGGGGTACACACCCAATGCGGGTAAATGTCTGATCGCTTACGCCAAACGCAAAGACAAAGAAGTGTTGTTGGTGATTCTGCACGGGCAAGACCGCTGGTGGGACGCGGTGGACATACTCGACCTTGCTTTTGAACATGCCACACACACGCCCTGACTCAACGCTGTACACCCTGATGTGGCTGGCGCTCGCCGTCGCTATCAGCTATGCCAACGTGCTCGCTGGCAGTTTTCAATTCGATGACTACAACGTCATCGTCAACGAGGCGCAGGTTCATAGTTGGGCGAACTGGTACGCATCATTAGGCAGCGGTATCCGCCCCTTACTCAAACTGAGCTACACCGCGAACTGGACGATGGGTTTAGGGGTGCTTGGTTTCCATCTCACCAACCTGCTCATCCATCTGGTGAATGCCTACCTGGTGTATCGCCTGACGCAACTCTTCGTACAACAGCAGGCCCGCTCTGCCGCATTGCACCATGTTCCTCTGCTAGCCGCCCTGCTGTTCGCCGCACATCCCATCCATACCGAAGCGGTGAGCTACATCAGCGGACGCTCTGCCTCGTTGATGACACTGTTCTATCTCGCCGCAATACTGAGCTATGTAGTCGGTCGCACACGACACGAACCGCTCTACACGCATGTCGTCACACCGCTCTTTTTTTTACTTGCCCTTGCAGTGAAAGAGACGGCCGTGACGTTGCCATTGGCACTACTGCTATGGGAAGTGAGTTGTGGCGGCAGATGGCGCTTTGAATTCAAACCCCAGTGGACCAGTTGGTTGCTACTTTTCATCGCTGCCGTGTTCTTCCTCTTCAGCGACCACTACCTCTCGCAAATGGAGCGCAGCGCACAACTCAACGGACTACAAGGCAACCTCGCGACACAACTGACTGGTTTCATATATCTGTTGCAACAGTTCGTCTTGCCGCTATGGCAGAACATCGATCCTGACTTGCCACTTCTTCACGAGCTCTCAGAGGCGACATTCCCACTCACTATCACTATCGCGCTGCTCGGGCTGATGATCGCTTTTTTGCGTAGACGTCCATGGATCAGCTTTGCGCTCGGCTGGATGCTGCTGCACTTGATACCGCTCTACATCCTGTTACCGCGCATCGACACCGCCAACGAACGTCAACTCTACCTAGCCGCCTGGCCATTACTGCTCGCACTCGCGATCGAACTGACTTTGTTTTTGGATGGAAAGAGATGGCGACTCGTCGCAGCAGGATTACTCATCGCCTGCATCGCCCTCACCGTGTCGCGCAATCAGGTCTATCAGAGCGAGGTGACCCTTTGGGAAGACACCGTTGCGAAGTCGCCCAACAAAGCGCGAGCGCATAACAACTTGGGCTACGCCTATCTATTGGCACAGTGCAAAGAAGAAGCGCGACGGGAACTCACCGTCGCGCTTCAATTAGACCCACAGCTTTATCAAGCGCGTTACAACTTGCGCAGACTGGATGAGGAGCTTACTTCTTCACCTTGAGCAAACGCTTCTCTAGCGTCAGTCCTTTGACACGATCGAAACGATCGCCCATCGCACCACCGAGTTTATTCAGGCGGTCTTCAGGTAGTGGATGCGTCTTGAATAGCAGGGCGACACGATCGTCATCTTTCGCCGCATGTCCGATCAGTTGCAATACGCTCGGCAATCCATAAGCATCGTAACCGGCACGCGTCGCCAGCACGACACCGATACGGTCCGCCTCGAACTCAGCATCCTTATCCAAACCTCGTGCGACGATCTCTGCCCCACTGCCGATGAGCTGTTGCACCTTGTCGTTACCACCCACTGATTTTGAAAGTGCCTTGCCACCAGCATCTACCAGCTTGCTCTGTTGCAAGATCTTCAAGTGATGCTGACGGATGACGTGTCCGATCTCGTGCCCCAACACACCGGCCAGATCCGCTTCACTTTGGAAGGTGCGATACAACCCTAGCGTGATGAAGATGTAGCCGCCCGGTGCTGCGAAGGCATTCACGTCTTCCGATTGGATGACACCGAAATGCCAAGGCAAGTCTGGACGCTCGCTTTGCGTCGCAACCCAGCGTCCGATACGGTTCACATATTTCTGCAACTTATCGTCTTTGACCAAAGGCGCAGCGCCCAGCAGATTGCCTGCGATCTGCCGGCCGATGGCGATCTCTTCACTCTCGCTCGGGCCTTTGATCTCTTTCACCGCTTCGGTGAGCTTGGGATTGACTGGCGGGATGGATGCTTTAGCCGCATCTACCTTACCCTTCAGTTCACCCAGATCGAATGCACAGGCACTCACAGATACCAAACACAATGAGGACAGCAATATTTGTACTGATCTTTTCATGTCGCCCCCCCTCACTTCGCAGGCAGGTAATCGAACGAGCGCGCGACCAGCTTGCCCTGTTTAGCGAATGCCGCCGCATCTGACTTGCTCGATGCATTGGCTTCCGCACGTTTCAATTCTGCTTCGTTGAAAGTCGCTGCTTTCAGCTCTTCTTCGTTCAAGCCGCGCACCCCCGTCGTTGCTACTACTTTGCCAGTTCCAGCGCGTCCCGAAGAAAGTGCCAGCAAACCAGATGCCTGATTTGCCCCCTTTTTCGCATCGCCTTTACGAACACTCAGCATATGCACCCAACCAGTCGCTTTGCCCACCTTCACCTTGAACCAGCCGCCCTGTTTGCTCAGGATGTCCAACTTCTCACCAACGGCGAGTGCCTTCACCGATTTCGCGTCACGGAAAGGTTCAGCCTTCATCTCATCCGCTTTCGACATCGCGCCTGCTTCTCCCGCGAGCGCCATTCCACTCTGCATCGAAGCGCATACCATCAGCGCCATCAACCATCCACTACGCTTGTTCATTACGTTTCCCTTCTTCATCCCATTTGATCAATGCCTCGGCGAACATCACTCGCCAACCTTGGGCCGCCTGCTCGCCACCGTGCAATCTACCCTCATGCACGACATGACTCGTCGCTCCATCCACATGCAATACGAAGCGGCTTAACAGCGCTGGCAAACCTTGCATCACCGTAAGCACATCAGCTTGTATCGATGCACACGTCTCTGCGTCATCCACATCCGCCGCCCATGAGATGGCGATGGTCTTCTCGAACAATCCCCACAAGCCCTTCTGCGAACCGCTCAATATCTCCACACTCTTTTGTGACGAACCGATACGCTTCAAACCTAAGCGGATTTTTTCCAACATCGCATCGGGAATCACGTTGAGCTTGGTATCGAAACGAACGAGCAACAGTGTCGCCTGCACATCGCCCTGCCGCGCCGTTGCCGAGCGCACCATGTTTTGCTCCAACGCCTTGCCGGTCGCATTGGCATACATACGTGCCAGTGAGAAGTAAGCGATGCCCAACACCACTGGCCCGGCCAGATTGATGTATGTGTTGGAGAAGTTGATGCTGGCGAACGAGAAGCCGATCAGGATGATCTGGGATAGACCGAACAGCTTGTCGATGTTGGCACGTCCATCCTCGCGATAGAACGCCCATGCCGTTCCCCAGATGAGTGCCAAAGTGATGAGCAGATACCAGATGCGGCCTTCAGGAAAACGCAATGAATCGCCATGCTTGTTGTTGTCGATGGCTGTCGCCAAAACTTCCACTCCGGGATGCATCTTCGCCATGGGCGTCGCGCGCAGATCGAACAGCCCTGGTGCGGTGGAACCGATGATGACGATCTTGTCTTTGAACTCATCCTGCGCACGCTGCTTGTTCTTGCTGCCCATGTCCGTATAGACATCGGAAAAGCTCACGTAGTGATAGCTGAACGGCTTGCCGCGCCAGTTGAGCAATATCTGCTCGGTAGAAGGTTCCGGCCAGCCCAAGTCTTTACCGATGCGTGAAGGCAGTGAAGGCACCTTCCAACCATAGCTCGGGATGTACACCGGATACTTGCGCACCACACCGTCACTATCCAGCACCACGTTGTGCGTACCCAAACGACCACTTTCGATAGCTGCTTGGAAGTGCGGCAGGATGACGGCAAGCGTCGCATCCTTCTGCTGCTCTTCATCTTCCATCGGTAACACACCCGGGATTTGCTCGACCTTGATCTGACTCAACGCATCGGCACTCGGATCGAGACGCAACATGGGGAAGTAGATATTGTTGGCAGACGCGATGGCTGCATCGAAATAGGCATCACTATCTGTGTTGTAGATATCCGCATCGCTGAACAGGATGTCGAACACCACCGCTTTCGGCTGTTGTTTCTCGATGTTCTCCACGAACTCGCCCAACACCTGACGCGGCCACGGCCAACGCCCGTAGTCTTTGGATAGTGCAGCCAGACTCGCCTCGTTGATATCCACGATGACGATGTCCGGATCAGGCTTAGGCGGTGAAATGCGGTACCGCACCATGGCATCGAACGCCGCAGTGCGCATCTCACTGGTGATGTGCAACACCGTAGTGTCCAACACCGCGAACACAGAGAAGATACCCGCTAGATAGAAATAGAAGCTGCGTTTCCACACGCGGGCAAGGAATTCAGTGAATGCCTCGAAAGCGAAACGCAGGCGACTGGTAAGAGAGAGTAGGCGATTGTTCATGGGCGGATTTTATCAGTCAGGCGCTTCAAAATAATAAAAAGCCCAGCACAAGGCTGGGCTAGTTTGATGCGAACTTAGATCTCTTAAGCGAAGTTCTTCGCAGCGAAATCCCAGTTCACCAAGCTCGCCAAGAAAGTCTCAACGAACTTAGGACGCATGTTGCGGTAGTCGATGTAGTAAGCGTGTTCCCATACGTCAACGCACAACAGTGCTTTGTCGCCTGTGGTCAGCGGTGTACCGGCTGCGCCCATGTTGACGATGTCCAAAGAACCATCAGCCTTCTTTACCAGCCATGTCCAGCCAGAACCGAAGTTGCCGACTGCGGAAGTTTGGAACGCCTTTTTGAAATCATCGACGCTACCCCATTTCTTGGTGATGGCATCAGCCAACGCACCGGTTGGAGCACCGCCACCGTTTGGCTTCATGCAATTCCAGAAGAAAGTGTGGTTCCACACTTGAGCGGAGTTGTTGTAGATGCCGCCAGCCGGTGCCTTCTTCACGATGGCTTCCAGATCGAGGTTCTCGTACTCAGTGCCCTTGATGAGGTTGTTCAAGTTGGTGACATATGCCTGATGGTGCTTGGCGTAGTGGTAATCGAATGTCTCAGCAGACATGTGCGGCGCAAGTGCGTCTTTAGCGTAAGGCAGAGCGGGCAGTTGATGTTCCATTTGTTTCTCCTAGTAAAAAATCGGTTGGGTCTGAATGCAATAACCACAGGCAGAAATATACCATAGCTTTATGCTTGGGTATTAAGGATGCTTGTGAAAGCTTCACAAAAATCACCGAGACGGATGTAGTGCAAGGCGCACGGAACGCAGACACCGAGACATACCGCGTTGGTAGGCGAGGAGTCGAGTACCGCGCAACGCCGCAATGCGCCGTCGCAGGTATTTTTATGAAGCTTTCCTTTACAATGCGCGACCTATGAGTGATACCCACAAACAAACTGGTGCGGCCAAGACGGCGCGCAACCCCATCAAAATCGTCCCCTTGCAACAACGCCTGCGCAAACCCGAGTGGATCCGCGTCAAATCAGGCAGCGGTCAGGGCTATCACGACGTTAAGCGAATGTTGCGCGAGCACAATCTGCACACCGTGTGCGAGGAAGCGTCCTGCCCCAACATCGGCGAATGCTTCGGCAAAGGCACGGCTACTTTCATGATCTTGGGCGACGTGTGTACCCGTCGTTGTCCTTTCTGCGACGTGGCCCACGGCAAACCGTCACCACCTGATGCCAATGAGCCCAAACAACTGGCGCATTCCATCGCTTTGCTCAATCTGAAGTATGTCGTCATCACTAGCGTGGATAGAGACGATCTGCGCGATGGGGGCGCACAACATTTCACCGATTGCCTCACTGCCATCCGCACCTCTTCACCCAATACGAAACTGGAGACGCTGGTGCCTGATTTCCGTGGTCGCCTAGATATCGCCCTTGATGCAATGGCGCCTAGCCTGCCCGATGTGTTGAACCACAACCTAGAGACCGTGCCACGTCTGTATACCTTGGCTCGACCTGGAGCTGACTACGCGCATTCACTCAAGCTACTGAAAGAGTTCAAGGCGCGCTTCCCTAAGGTGATGACCAAGTCAGGACTGATGTTGGGTTTGGGTGAGACCGACGAAGAGGTACTACAAGTGATGCGCGACCTGCGCGCGCACGATGTCGAGATGCTGACCTTGGGCCAATACCTGCAACCTTCCGATGGTCATCTACCTGTGTTGCGCTACGTCACGCCAGATGCATTCAAGATATTCGAAGATGCCGCTAAGGAGATGGGGTTCTCGCATGCCGCTTGCGGCCCCATGGTGCGCTCCAGCTACTTCGCGGACGTTCAGGCGGAAAGCGCAGGAGTCTAAGTCCCCCGCTCTGCCCCATGCTCACCCGAGATCAAATCGACGCGTTCTTTGCCGCCTTCATGTCGAAAGACTTGGCTGTCGTGATGGGGCATTTTGCCGATGATGCGGTGATGATCGACCCGCACTACCCCCAATCAGTGATGCATGGTCGTACCGAGATTGAACGCGGATTGGCTTGGAGTTTTAGGAATCTGGTGAAACCCGGTTTCGACATACGTCAAGTATGGATAGAGGGAGATAGTGCCAGCATCGAGGTGGCTACCCATCATGAATTCAAAGGGGGGCTGGTCATGCACTTTGACCAAGTCTTCGTAGTCGAGACACACGATGGCAAGATCACTCGTCTACAAACTTATGCACCTTATGCGCCTCAAAGCATCACGGGCATCTTCACCCGACTGACCCGTTTGGTGTGGTGGCTACAAGGTAGGCTCTGAAGCGAATTGAAACCAATGAAAAGGGCGCGGCCTATTAAGACCACGCCCTCTTTTTCGTCCACCTAGATTTCAGGCTTTTACGTTGATGACAGAGCCCACCGTCTGACCTTGCGTGTTCACGGTTGGTTTCGGCGCTTCTTGCTGCGCAGTCACAACCTTGGCGACGTTGTCGCGCTCATTATCGTTTGGTTTCTCTTTAACTCTTTCCACATACGTCTGCGGCTGGGGCTGCACCTGCGAGACGTAGTTACTTCCTGAATTCACACCAGCGACTGCCATTTTCGGCCTCCTTTCGGTCTACAAACACTCTACGACTTGTCTTCAAACCTCTTATCGGCAGCACTTTAGATTCCTTTAATCTTTTTTTACATCTCCCCCTTAATCCCAGATTTCAGGATTGAAACAGGACGGGGTGGCTGTTATTCTCGCGCCGCTAAAAACCACAATAATCAACATCCTAAAAGGAATCGGTATGCTCGCACCAATGCTCATCGCCAAGAACGACAAAATGGAACTCGGGCTGTTGCCTAACATGGCGAACCGACACGGCCTCATCACCGGGGCGACGGGTACGGGCAAGACGGTCACCTTGCAATCTTTGGCTGAATCCTTCAGCCGCATCGGGGTACCGGTATTCATGTCCGACATCAAAGGCGACCTATCTGGACTCGCCAAGATCGGCGGCGGCAATGCCAAGGTGCAAGCGCGCGTAGAACAGTTGAAACTAGAAGGGTTCGAGCATCGCGCCTATCCAGTGACTTTCTGGGATGTGTTCGGTGAGATGGGACATCCTGTACGCGCTACCATCTCTGACATGGGCCCCTTGTTGTTGGGACGCATGTTGAACCTGAACGATGTGCAACAAGGTGTGATGTCACTGATCTTCAAGATCGCGGACGACAGCGGACTGATGTTGCTCGATTTCAAAGACCTGCGCGCGATGGTGCAACACGTGGGCGAGAATGCTAAAGATTTCACCACCGAATACGGCAACGTCTCCACCGCCAGCATCGGTGCGATCCAACGCGGCCTGCTAGAACTGGAGAACCAAGGTGCGGAGAAGTTCTTCGGCGAGCCCATGCTCAACATCGAAGACCTGATGCAGACTGACAGCAAGGGGGCGGGCATGGTCAACATCCTTGCTGCCGACAAGCTGATGCAATCTCCAAAGGTCTATTCGACCATGCTGCTGTGGATGTTGTCCGAATTGTTCGAGAACCTGCCCGAGGCAGGCGACCTAGAGAAACCTAAGCTAGTCTTCTTCTTCGACGAAGCACATTTGCTGTTCAGTGATGCGCCTACGGCTCTGGTCGATAAGATCGAACAGGTCGTGCGCCTTATCCGTTCCAAAGGCGTAGGTGTCTATTTCATCACGCAGAACCCAGCCGACGTACCCGACAAGATCCTGGGCCAACTGGGTAATCGCGTTCAACACGCTTTGCGCGCCTTCTCCACCCGCGACCAGAAGGCTGTGCGTGCCGCTGCCGAGACCATGCGCGACAACCCTGACTTGGATGAACAAGCTGTAATCACCGAACTCGGTGTAGGCGAAGCCTTGGTCTCCCTGTTGGATGAGAAAGGCCGCCCCAGCATCGTTGAGCGTGCACTCATCGTGCCGCCCCAAGCACAGATTGGCCCCATCACACCGGAAGAACGTAGCGCCATCCGCAGCAAATCCCTCGTCGCAGGACATTACGAGAAGGAAGTGGATCGTGAGTCTGCTTACGAGAAGTTAAAAGGGCGCGCCGCAGAGAAGCAAGCGGAGGTCACTGCTGCAGCAGAAGAGAAGGAATCCGCAAACAGTGGCATCGGCGGGATGCTAGGGGGAATCTTCGGCAGTGGCACGGGTGGCACCACGTCTCGCCGCCAGAGCGTTGGCGAGACGCTGGTGAAGACGGTCGTACGCACAGTTGGCTCGGAAGTAGGAAGGCAGATCGTACGCGGCGTGCTGGGTTCTCTACTCGGCAAGCGCCGTTAAGTCATGCCTAGCGCAGTCCGTCTCAGCGCAGCGCTACGCGCCCTCGCCTCACCTGAGCTTGTCGCACTGCAGCAACGTTTTTTCAAGACAGGACCTGGGCAATACGGAGAAGGGGATGTTTTCCTTGGCATCAAAGTGCCGCCTGTGCGTGCGTTAGCAAAACGACACCATGATGTAGAGCTAGACACCATCACCACACTGTTGCACTCCAAGTATCACGAAGAGCGCCTGTTCGCCTTGCTGTTGCTCATGCAGTTCTATGAACGTGCATCAGACAAAGACCGCATCGCAGCATTCGATCTCTATCTAGGGAACACGTCTCATATCAACAATTGGGATCTGGTGGATGTATCTTCACCACATATCGTCGGCCGTCACTTGGCTGATCGACCGCGCAAAGTGTTACATCGTATGGCCAGATCATCCTCGCTGTGGGAACGCCGCATCGCCATCATCTCGACGTTCTATTTCATTCGCAACAACGATTTCGATGACACTTTAAGCATCGCAAAGACCTTGTTACACGATGAACAGGATTTGATGCATAAAGCGGTAGGCTGGATGTTGCGTGAGGTCGGCAAACGCGACCTAGAAGCTGAAGAGACTTTCTTGCTCCAGCATTATCAAGACATGCCGCGCACCATGCTGCGCTATGCCATCGAGCGCTTCCCTGAGCAGCGCCGCCAGCAGTATCTGAAAGGCACTGCATGAATCGAACAAGGGGTATAGCGTTTCCTTGATTCTTATTAGTTGTTTCTATAGAGTTGCGAAAAACATCCAAACTAAAGTGTTCATGGGTAAATTCACGGTCCTACAGTTCAATATGCAGTTCGGTCAGGGTTGGGATGAAACCAACCCCGATGGTGCGCCTATTGATCTACAACAGACCATCGCAGAGATCAAACGCCTGAACGCCGACATCGTGTTACTCCAAGAAGTGGAACACGCCCTGCCAAATGGCAAGCAAGTGGAACCCCCGCCAAACTTCACACAGATAAGACAGGCTTTACCTGGCTATCACGGATATTTCTCCTATCCGAAGTCAGATGCGCGTGAACTTCCTTTTGGCATCGGCTTGGCCATCTTGTCAAAGACACCGCTGTACGATGAATTTCGCCTCGAACTCCCGTCACCGAACATCGAGTTCGATTTCTTCGGCGAGACCAAGACACCGACCGATCGTCTGCTCATCGGCGCCAAGACCACCATCCACGGCCACGAGATTCAGCTATACGATACTCATCTATTGGCTTTCTTCATGCTCAAAGCCAGTAGCAAAGTGCATTCAGAACAACGTCAGTTGGTGTTGCAGCAACTCAAGAAGTCGCGCATCCCAACGATATTGGGCGGAGATTTCAACGTCAGCAACCACACCGCCTTGGTCGACCAATATGCGCAAGAAGGTTTCAGGACTGCACAGACCAGAGATATCACGTGGCGACGTATGCCTTACGTGCTGGATCACATCTTCTTCGATCGCCAATTGAAGTTAGTGGATTTCGATGTCATCCCCACGATGGCTTCAGACCACCATCTGCTCATCTCCCAGTTCGAGTTCAACTCCTAACTGAAAGACTCAGCCCGCAGGTTTCAACGTCACCCGCTCCACCTGCACACTCGCCGCACCATCACTTAACCACACTTGCCCGTCTTGGATGATGCATTGCAGATTCATCGTGCGCTGCGCTAATTGGGCGAGCGATTTGGTCGTTTCGACAGGAAGATTGATGATGGTCAAATTCTTCTGGCGCTCGAACTGAGCTCGCTCTTTTTCGAACCACATGTCTACGACCCGCCCACCATAGGCATACACCACCACTTGCCTAGAACGACCACAGGCTTTGCGGATGAGTTTCTCATCGGGGATGCCCACGTCGATCCACAGGTCGATAGAACCTGTCAGGTCTTTCTGCCACACATCTGCTTCTTCATCGTTGTTCATACCTTGACCGAACTCGAGGTATTCATGGGCGTGGATGGCGAACGCCAGCAGACGCACCATCATGCGCTCATCAGTCTCCGAAGGATGGCGGGCCAATGTGAGTTGATGGTCTTTGTAGTAGTAACGCTCCATATCTGCGATCTGCAGATTGGCTTTGAAGATGGTCGCTTTGATTGCCATGTGTTACTCCGTCACCCTTCCACGCAAAGACTTCATCGTCGCGTGTTTGGTCTTGCTTTCCAAACGTTTCTTTTGTGAACTACGTGTCGGCTTGGTGGCGACACGCGGTTTGGGTTTGATCGCCACCGAGAGCATCATCGCCTTCAAGCGTCGTAATGCCTCGTTGCGGTTCTGTTCTTGGTTGCGGTATTCCTGAGCTTTGATGACGACCACGCCATCTTTGGTGATGCGCTGGTCGTTGAGTTGAAGCAAGCGATCTTTGAACTCTTGAGGAAGTGACGACGCGTTGATATCGAAGCGCAGATGCATCGCGCTCGACACCTTGTTCACATTCTGCCCTCCCGCCCCTTGCGCACGCACGGCCGTCAGTTCGATCTCGCGCTCTGGAATGATGACGTTGTGCGCGATGTACAACATGACTAAGCGATCACTCGGATCTCGATGTCGCCCAACTCCACCACCTGTCCCGCGCGTATCTTGGCTGTCTTGCGCAGTTCGATCTGCCCATCGACGGACACCACACCTTCAGCCACCAGCGCCTTACCTGCGCCGCCACTGTCAGCAACACCGGTGAGCTTGAGCAAGTTACATAGCTCGATGAACTCACCGCGCAATTGGAATTCGAGTCGCTGCGTCATAACTTAACAGCGTGTTCGCGTGTCGTATGGAAGACGACTTTCGGCCAACGCTCTTGCGTCAATTTCAGGTTCACGCTGTTGGGCGCGAGGTAAGCCAAGTTGCCTGCCGCATCGATGGAAAGGTTGTGCGACAACGCCTTCTGGAAATCAGCGAACACCTTGGCATCATCACAAGTCACCCAGCGTGCGGTATTGACGCTGGCGCTCTCGAACATCGCATCCACGCCGTATTCGCCTTGCAAACGACTCGCCACCACATCGAACTGCAACATACCAACTGCGCCCAGGATCAGATCGCCGCTATCCAGCGGCTTAAAGACCTGAACCGCACCCTCTTCGCCCAACTGTTGCAATCCCTTGTGCAACTGTTTCACCTTAAGCGGGTTACGGATACGCACCGAGCGGAAGAAGTCCGGCGCGAAATACGGGATGCCGGTGTATTGCAGCAACTCGCCTTCGGAGAAGCTATCGCCGATCTGCATATTGCCGTGGTTAGGCAGGCCGATGATATCGCCCGCGTAAGCCTCTTCCACCTGCTCACGCGAATTCGCCATGAAGGTGACCACGCTAGACACGCGTATCTCTTTGCCGATGCGCAGATGCTTGACCTTCATACCTCGCTCGAAATGTCCGGAGCACACGCGCAAGAAGGCGATGCGGTCGCGGTGGTTGGCATCCATGTTCGCTTGTATCTTGAACACGAAACCTGAGAACGGTTGCTCGGCTGGTGAAACGACGCGCACCGAGGCATCGCGTTCGCGCGGTGCGGGCGCCCAATCCAGCAAAGCATTCAATATCTCGCGCACACCGAAGTTGTTGATGGCAGACCCGAAGAACACCGGCGTTTGTTTGCCTTCGAGGAAACGTTGCAGATCGAAGGGATGCGATGCGCCGTGCACCAATTCCACTTCCATCTTGAGCTGTTCGATCTCCAAGGGGAAACGCTGCGCAAGGATAGGATTGTCGATGCCCTTGATGACTTCCACATCACCATCGGCTTTTTCTTCGCCCGGCGTGAACAGCAGGATCTCGTCGCGCAGCAGGTGATACACACCACGGAAGGTCTTGCCCATGCCGAGTGGCCAAGTAACGGGTGCGCACTGGATGTTGAGCACCGATTCCACTTCGTCCAACAGTTCCAATGAATCGCGCACCTCGCGGTCCATCTTGTTCATGAAGGTGACGATAGGTGTGTTGCGCATACGGCACACGTTGAGCAGCTTGATGGTCTGCGCCTCCACACCCTTGGCCGCATCGATCACCATCAGCGCAGAGTCCACAGCCGTCAACACTCGGTACGTATCTTCCGAGAAGTCTTGGTGTCCCGGTGTATCCAACAGATTCACCACGTGGTCGCGGTACTCGAACTGCATCACCGATGAAGCCACCGAGATACCGCGTTGCTTTTCGATTTCGAGGAAGTCGGAAGTGGCATGACGACCGCTCTTGCGCGCCTTCACCGCACCCGCCATCTGGATCGCTCCGGAGAACAGCAACAGCTTTTCGGTGAGCGTGGTCTTCCCCGCATCGGGGTGGGAAATGATGCCGAAGGTACGGCGGCGCGCCACTTCACGCGCGATCTTGTCGCGCGGAACGGCTGCGGGTTCTTGGATGGTCTGGTCGATGGCGTCGGACATGATACTTGCCTGTGCAAAAAAGGCCGCAAGTCTAATGATTTACGGGGGGAATGTCTAACTTTGACCACCCGAAAAAGGTGTCCCGCTTGACGAAAAACCTAATGCGCGGAGAATCTGTAGCAAATCACTCAACAATGCTCCGCCAAAAGGAGAACGTCATGCTCAAACCCATCCTCACCCTTATCGTTTTGACCATCATCGTCATCCTGATTTACGCCTCCACGCGCCCAGATACTTTCCGTGTGGAACGGAGCGCCACTTTCAAAGCACCGCCAGAGAAAGTTTTCGCTCAGATCAATGATTTTCACAACTGGGCCGCTTGGTCGGCTTGGGAGCGTATGGATCCAACCATGAGTAAGACCTACGGTGGTGCTGCCAGCGGTGTCGGAGCAAATTACGCTTGGCAAGGCAACAACAAGGTAGGGCAAGGCAGCATGGAGATCACCGAGTCCATCCCCAATAGCAAAGTGGTGGTCAAGCTGGACTTCTTCTCCCCCATGGAAGCGCACAACATCGCTGAATTCACCATCCAGTCCGACGGCGATGGCACACACCTCACGTGGGCGATGTTCGGTCCCGCTCCCTTCATCAGCAAGCTGTTCGGAGTGTTTGTGAACATGGACAAGATGATCGGCAAGGATTTCGAGACTAGTCTCGCCAACCTCAAATCCGTGGTAAGCAAATAAGGATTGGAAATCACGCCGCCGAGACAGACATGGCCATTCATCTCGACCACACCATCGTGCCTTCACGCAACCAGATCGCATCGGCGAAACTCTTGGCAGAGTTGCTTGGAGTTCCTTGGGCGGCAACAGGCGCCGGACCATTTTCTCCAGTCTATGTGAATGACGGATTGACACTCGACTTCCAGGATACGGACGAAGCATTCCCCATCTATCACTTCTGCTTCCGCGTCAGTCCACAAGACTTCGATGCCATCTTGGGACGCATCAAGGCAGCAGGTATCAAATATCGCAGCACGGTGAGCGGGGCTATGGATATGCAGGTAAACACGCAATATGGAAATATCTATTGGGACGAACCAGAAGGTCATCGTTGGGAGATGTTGACTGTCAGTTATGCACGAGAAAACGTTTGATTCTGATTAGGAGAACATAATGAAATCACTCCACTTTTCCATCACCATCCACGCACCAAAAGCACGGGTGCATCAACTCATGTTGGCAGATCAAACATACCGCGAGTGGACATCCGCTTTTGCCGAAGGCTCAAGCTACCAAGGCTCGTGGGAGAAGGGTGCAAAAATCCTATTCGGTGACGGGCAGGGTTCAGGCATGAGTGCGCGCATCGCCGAACATCGCCCTGCCGAGTTCGTTTCCATCGAGATGTTGTCTGAGGTGAAAGACGGAGTGCCCATTAAAGAACAGCAATGGCATGACGTGTTCGAGAACTACACTTTCACTGAGACGAATGGCGTCACCACCCTACAGGTGGACATCACCGCCATGCCCGATGAGTATGTGGATTTTATGAGCGAAAGTTGGCGCAAAGCCTTGGACAAGCTCAAGGCGATTTGCGAACACTCTTGAAAGGAGGGCATCATGGCTTCGACCAGCATCTACCTCAATTTCGCACGCAACACCGAAGAGGCGTTCAACTTCTACCGGTCGGTTTTCAAGACCGAATTCTCTTGGCCCATTTCGCGCATGGGTGATGCGCCAGCCGCTCCAGGGCAGCCACCGCTTTCCGATGCAGACAAGAAGTTGGTCATGCACGTCGCCTTACCATTGATGGGCGGTGTCGAACTGATGGGTACGGATGCACCGGAGACAATGGGCTTCAAGTTGAACCCTGGCAACAACGTCTATATCAATCTACAACCCGATACACGTGTGGAAGCAGATCGTCTCTTCAATGCGCTGTCGGAAGGTGGAAGAATCGATATGCCACTGAGCGACATGTTCTGGGGCGCTTACTTCGGCAGCCTCACGGATAGATTCGGTGTGCAATGGATGATCAATTGCGAAAGTAAAAACTGAAAGGAGATCATCATGGAAACACTCGACCCAAAACTAGACCTTTCGTTCGAACGTATCGTGGACGCTCCTAGAGAACTCATCTGGAAAGCTTGGACGACTCCTAAACATCTCATGCCGTGGTTCTGTCCTGCGCCTTGGAGTGTCGTCGAGTGCGAGATCGATCTACGCCCTGGCGGTCGTTTCTACACTGTGATGCAATCACCAGAGGGCCAGCGATTCCCAGGTGATGGCTGCTATCTAGAGGTACTGGATAACACGAGACTGACATGGACGAATGCGCTGTTGCCCAATTTCCGCCCACTCGCAGCTATTGTACAAACAGAATCCACCGTCGACTTCAAGTTCACCGCGACCATCCAGTTGGAGACCCTCGGTACAAGTACACGCTATATCGCCACCGTGCGTCACGGAGACGAAGCTGCCTGCAAGCAACATGCAGACATGGGATTTTACGAAGGCTGGGGCATCGCACTGGATCAGCTCATCGCCTATACCAAAACGATGTGAGACTGCGATGAAAGAAGCTTCGACGACACCTGCCAACATCGACGACTACATCGCCACCTTCCCACAAAAACTGCAGGTGACACTCGAAAAGCTAAGGCAGACGATATGCAAAGCCGCCCCCGATGCCACCGAGAAGATCAGCTATCAGATGCCGACCTTCTATCTGGATGGCAATCTCGTACATTTCGCAGCGTTCAAAAAGCATATTGGCTTCTATCCAGCACCGAGTGGCATCAGCGCATTCCAAGATGAACTGATGAAATACAAGACCTCGAAAGGTGCGATCCAATTCCCCATCGACACGGCGATACCCTACACGCTGGTGAAGAAGATCGTGCAGTTCCGCGTCAAAGAGAATCTGGCAAAGAAACTCAAGTGATGGCTACCAAAGTACACAGACTCGAAGATATCCCAAACATCGGCAGCTCCATCGCCAGCGATCTGCGCTCGCTTGGGATCTACACTCCTGAAGGACTCGCCCGCCTCGATCCGTTGCGAACTTATCTTTTACTCTCAGACAACATGGGTAAGCGTCACGACCCGTGTGTGTTGTACACATTGATGGCGGCCAAACATTTTCTGGAAAGTGGCGAATCTATCGCGTGGTGGAAATTCACCCAAGCTGGAAAAGACCTGCTCAAAACACTGAAATGAACTCTGTAGCCCTAACGCGGTCTGTGGGCTACAGTTTTACTTATCAACCCACTAGGAAATTCACGATGAACTTCAACAAGTCTTCCCTCGCCTTCCTGATCACTTGCACCTTCACCTCTACTGCAATCGCTGCCGATGAGATTCGTAGCACGCTCAAAGAGCAACAATCTGTCGCAGTGACCATCTACAACGGCGACCTCGCCCTAGTGAAAGACCAGCGTAAAGTGAAGTTGCAGAACGGGCTGAACGACCTTGCATTACGTGATGTCAGCGCGCAGATACGCCCCGAGACAGCGCTATTGCGCAGCATCAGCCATATTGGGAGCTTCTCTACGTTGGAACAGAACTTCGATTTCGACTTGCTCACCCCAGAGAAACTGTTGGAGAAGTATGTCGGAAAGAACGTGCTAGTGGTGAAGATGCATCCGACCACGGGTGCTGAGACTTCTGAGCAAGCCACCGTGCTCTCTGCCAACAATGGCGTGGTGCTGAAGATCGGCAACCGCATCGAGACGGGCATCCCTGGTCGTATCGTGTATGCCGACGTACCCGCCAATCTGCGTGATCGCCCTACCCTCGTCACCAAGCTCCACAACAAGACTGCCGCCGAGCAGACCATCGAACTTAGCTACCTCACCGGTGGTTTGGATTGGAAGGCGGACTATGTCGCAGAGTTGAGCCCGAAAGAAGACAGCCTGGACCTATCCGGCTGGGTGACGCTCACCAACACCAGTGGTGCGACGTACAACAATGCAAAACTGCAATTAGTGGCGGGTGACGTGAATCGTGTTCAACAATACGTACGACCAATGGTGAAAGCGATGCGCGCAGAGGTAATGATGGCTGACGCTTCCGCACCCATGGCCGAAGAATCCCTGCTTGAATATCACCTCTACACACTTGACCGCCCTACCACCATCGCCGAGAACCAGACCAAGCAAGTCGCATTGCTTTCCGCCAGTGGCGTACCTGCACGTAAAGAACTGTTGCTACGCGGCGCGGATTATTACTACAGCAGCAGTTATGGCGACCTAGGTCAGAAGATGAAGGTGAGTGTGTTCGTCGAATTCGACAACAAGGAAGCCACCAAGATGGGCATGCCCTTACCTAAAGGTACGATGCGTGTGTACAAAAAAGATAGCCAAGGCAACGCTCAGTTCGTAGGGGAAGACCACATCGACCACACACCAAAGAACGAGACCATACGCTTGAAACTAGGGGAAGCCTTCGACGTGACCGCCGACAAGAAACAGACAGACTTCAAGACACTACCCCGCCCCTCAAAAGGCAACAGCGCATTCGAGAGCGCCTATGAGATTGTGTTGAAGAACGCGAAGAAAGAACGCGTGACCGTCACCGTACAAGAACCCATCCCTGCCGACTGGAAGATCGTAAGCGAGAGCCACACCAGCACCAAGGTGGCCAGCAACACCGCTACGTGGAAAATCGACATCCCTGCCGAAGGCAAGACGGCGCTAAGCTATCGAGTGCAAGTGAAATATTGATCCACGAAAGGACGAGCCCCTCATGTTCACAAAAGCCACTTTGAGTTTTCTGGACGAACTTGCCGCCAATAACAACAAGGCATGGTTCGAAGAAAATAAGCCGCGTTATGAAGCTCTGGTGCGAGAGCCTGCTTTTGACTTCATCGAAGCTATGGAACCCGCTCTCAAGTCCTTCGCCCCCAAGTTCCGCGCAGAACCAAAGAAGGTCGGCGGTTCACTGATGCGAGTGTTCCGCGACACGCGTTTCTCGCGCGACAAGACACCATACAAGACCAATATCGGCATCCAGTTCCGTCACGCTCTCGGCAAAGATATTCACGCCCCGGGCTTCTACGTGCACATCGCAACCGACGAATGTTTTTTGGCGGTAGGGAGTTGGCATCCCGAAGCAGACCAACTCGGAAAATATCGCGATCTCATCGCCAAAAAATCGGAGAAATGGTTCGCTGCCAAGAACGACAAGGCATTCACTGCGCAATGGGAGATGTGGGGTGAGTGTCTGACACGCACACCACGCGGCTACGATATAAACCATCCCGCCATCGAAGACATCAAACGTAAAGACTTTGTCGCCATGACACCGCTGACGCTCAAACAAGTCACCAGTAAAGGCTTGGTCGAATTAGCTGAAGCACGCTTCAGTGAAACCAAGCCCTTGATGAAGTTCCTCTGCGAAGCCATCGAGGTTCCGTATTGAAGATCGGCTTGCATTCGCAACACTAGCCGTCCAAAATCTAAACGCAGATCCGCAGCAATCCGCTTTCAACCTTTCAAGGAGAACGACCATGGCAAAAGGACAACAGCGCAAGAACAAAGAAGTGAAGAAACCAAAGAAGAAGCCAACACCGGCCATCTAAGCAACCAAATGATCCGCTAGCCGGTAATCAATAATGCACAGGTGCGTCCGTCAAATAACTGTTAAGCGTCTAAACGGAGGCAACGATGACACGAGTTCGCGTTGAGGGCTTCACCATCTCGCTCGATGGATATGGAGCCGGTCCAAATCAAGACATCAACAATCCGCTCGGCATCGGTGGGACGGATCTGCACCAGTGGTTATTTCCAACATGCACGCTCCAGCGTACCTTGTTCGGCAAGGAAGGCGGCACGACTGGGATAGACGATGATTTCGCTGCCCGTGGCTTTCAAAATGTTGGTGCCTGGATCCTTGGAAGGAACATGTTCAGTCCCCATCGTGGATCTTGGTCGAACATGAACTGGAAAGGCTGGTGGGGAGACAATCCTCCATATCACGTTCCGACTTTCATTTTGACTCATCACCCGCGCCCACCCATCGAGATGGAAGGAGGCACGACGTTCCATTTCGTCACGGGCGGCATTCGCGAAGCGCTGGACCGAGCACGTGAGGCGGCCGGAGGAATGGACGTGCGGATCGGTGGTGGGGCTAACACGATCCAGCAGTTTCTTCGTGAGGGCCTAATTGATGAACTGCACATCGCCATTGCGCCTGTCCTATTAGGCCGAGGAGAACCGTTTTTCGAAGGGGTTGACTTGCGGGCTCTTGGATACGAATGCGTTGAATTTGTAGCGTCGGAGAAAGCCACGCATGTCGTCCTACGGCGCCAAGGGTGTGCGGACGCTTAACAACCGAGAAGTTGCTTGCAGCCACAACCCCTATCACTTTGATGACATCAGAAAGGTGAAACCATGTTCTTCAGCCCACTGAGTCGCAGCATCTTCCTCATCACCTGCTCTCTCGTGATCTTCAGTGCTGAGGCTACCGAAAAGAAAGCGGTGAAAGCCATGAGTGAATTCAATCCTACAACCCTCAACATCGAACGCCAACTCATCGTCTTCGAGGGGGTCGACTGTGGTTACTGCCGCAAATTCAAAGCCGATGTGTTGGATAGTTGGAAATCACCTGTGCCGATCTCACGCACATTGGGATTCAATCCTCCGCCTAATTGGTCTCTAGAGAAACCCTTGTTCGCTACGCCCACCATCGTGCTTTTCGAGAAAGGGAAAGAGGTCTCACGTTACACGGGCTACAACGGTGAGAAGGTGCGCTTCTGGGAATGGCTGGGTTATCAACTGCTGACACCCGCACAGCAAAAGATCGCTTTCGAGCAAGGTACGGAGCGCGCTTTCACGGGATCGAATCTGGATGAGAAACGCCCCGGCACTTTCGTCGATCCCATCACGGGTGTCGCATTGTTCCGTAGCGACAGCAAGTTCGAGAGCGGCACCGGCTGGCCCAGCTTCTTCACGCCGCTACCGGGTTCTGTCACGACACATGAAGACATCAGCCACGGCATGAAGCGCGTGGAGGTGCGCAGTGCCAGTTCAGGCATCCACCTCGGCCATGTGTTCGATGATGGACCCGCACCGACCTACAAGCGTTACTGCATCAACGGTAATGTCTTGAAGTTCGTTCCCGATGCTGGAAAATGATCATGTGCTAGTAGGTGGCTTGCGTTGGAACAAGGCAGGGATAGCCGCCTTGGGTTTGCTCAAGGCAGACACTTCTGGCTTCTTGATTGGTGCGGCAGGTGCACTGATGTTAGGCACATAAGGTTGATCGAACCAAGGATCGTGGTGCGGCTTCTTCGGTGCGGGTGCGTGATATCCACGGCTAGGTTCAGTCTGCGCCGGACGTTCAGTTCGCTCTGGACGCTCCGAACGCTCAGGGCGTGCTTCACGTTGTGGTCTAGCTGAATGTTGCGGTAAGTCAGCCTTCTCTTTTTTGATCTCAGTCTTGATGAGTTTCTCGATATCGACCAGATATCTCTCTTCTTCTGGCGACACCAATGAGATCGCTGTTCCACTCGCGCCGGCACGGCCGGTACGACCGATGCGGTGAACGTAATCTTCGGCCGCATGGGGTATCTCGTAGTTGATGACCATAGGCAGATGGTCGATATCCAAACCGCGCGCCGCCACATCGGTGGCGATCAATACGCTGACCTTACCCTGTTTGAATGAATCAAGCGCTTGCATGCGTTCGAGCTGACTCTTATCACCGTGGATCGCATCGGCGGACACACCTTCGCGCTGAAGTTGGCGTGCCAAACGACTGGCCGTCAGTTTGGTCTTGGTGAACACGATGACTTGTTTTGCGTCATCGCCTTTCAGCAACTTCGCCAACAATTGATGTTTGTCTTCACTTGCGACCAAGTAGACCTTCTGTGTGATGTTGTCAGAGGTGGCATTGCTGCGTGCCACTTCGATCAGGGTCGGGTAGTTCATGAACTCTTCCGACAGCTTCTTGATCTCGTCAGAGAACGTCGCAGAGAACATCAGGCTCTGTCGCTGGCGTGGCAACAAGGCAAGGATGCGCTTCAAGGCAGGCATGAAGCCCATGTCCAACATGCGATCCGCTTCGTCTAACACCAACACTTGCACGGTATTCAACAACACGGACTTTTGCTCGATGTGGTCGAGCAAACGCCCCGGTGTCGCAACCAAGATCTCTACACCTGTCTTCAGATGCGGGGTTTGCGTCTTGATATCTACGCCGCCGTACACCACCAAAGAACGCAGGTGGGTGTATTTGGCATAAGCCTTGACACTCTCCTCCACCTGCACCGCCAGCTCGCGCGTGGGGACAAGGATGAGCGCACGCACGGGATGTTTCGCCGGTGAGGTACTTGGACTGGCGTGCGGTAACAATTTTTGCAGCAGAGGCAATGCGAATGCAGCCGTCTTACCCGTACCTGTCTGCGCACCCGCCATCAGGTCGTTACCCTCCAGCACCAAGGGAATGGCTTGTGCTTGGATGGGGGTGGGCGTGGTGTAACCAGACTCGGTGAGCGCTTTAAGTATCTGCGGGGCAAGCTTCAGGTCGGCAAAACTGACTGTGTTCAATGTAGTGTTCTCTTGGTTAGGGCTGCATTCAAAGTGGGCGCATTATACGCTCAATGAGTTTTAGCCCGTCGCGTCTATGTGTTGTGGGCTTATAGCCTACGTAACATCATGCGCGTAGCCACCCCCGCGATCACAACCCAAACCACCGAGCGCATGGCCATCGCAACCACTGTCCGCTGCTCGTAAGCGCCGCCAGAGTTGATATGCATGCCAAAGGCTGCGAATGTAAGCAGGATTGCAACAGCGATCGCCAGTGCTAGCCAAACGGCCCAACGTTGTTGGAGCCATAGTCCAACGCCAGCAGCGATGTAGGCAAAACCCGACATAAAGTTGAACCACAGCACAAAGGGAACGTAGTTTCCAGCAGCAGTCACAGCAGCCTCATTGCCCAGCAATACCGAACCACCTTCCTTGATCGTCATCAAACCAAATAACACGGCTACTACAGAGACTGTGATTATGAGCCAGCTTCGGGGTTGCTTAAGTATGGTCATGTGTTTCACCTTAGATTATTTAGTTTCTTCTACGAAGCGATACATCTCGTGACACGCGATGCAGTTATTCATCGCGACGCTCAATTTACTCACCACCAGATTGCTGTCTTTGGATTTCGCAGCTTCCACAGCGATCTCATCGAACTTGCTACGAGTGTCAAAACCCAGCGTCTTCATCTCGACCGGGATCTTTCTGAACAACGAACCCGGCGTGTCTGCCTCGGCTTCCATACCGGAGGCTTTGGCCGACTTGATGACCGCATCGAAATCCTTCACCGAAGCTGCCGCCAATATCCCTTGCGAGCTTTGTAGCCACACGCGCATTTCCAGCAACAGAGCATTACGTTCATCCTTACTCAACATGACAGCCTGCCGCCCATCATCAGAGGGCTGCACATTACCCACCGTGAATTTGTATCCCAACGCAGCCACGATCACTGACAGCACGGCGACTAACATCCAGCTCAATTTGCAATTCTTCATTCAAACTTCTCCTTAGGTGATGATGCGCTAATAGCCTTTTTACTTACTTGCAGTGCCGTAAAAATGTTCCACGAATTTGCTTCGGAATGTCTGATGGCAATTCAAGCAAGTGGTTTGTACCTGCTGAAAGGCCACGATGACTTTGTGTCCGTCTTTTTCGTGTGCCGCATGTTCAAGACCATGGGCAGCCTCATGCGTCTCGCCATCGAATGCTTTGAACTTGGACATCTCTGGCCCCATGAATTTCATGATGCGCATCTTTTCAGAAACAGGGGGCTGGGGATGAGCAGCGATCAGTGGGGCTGTCTTGGCAACCAACTCCCAATCTTCACGCGATATACCATCCGTGATCACCTGCATATTCTTACCCAGTTCTTTCATCACTTTTTGCAGCTCCAAGGGTTCTGCGGCTTGTGCATGGAAAGCTGTCAGCCCAAAAGTGGCAAGGACTAGAGCTAGGATTGTTTGCTTCTTCATAATGACTCCTTGTGGGGGTTGATAATCAACTGCGGGTTTTGACACCGTATAAAAAGATCGGAAATGTTTTTGCTGCCTGTTGCTGGAGAGAGTGTTTTCCTCCAAATATTGATGACTGCATGACTAAGCCTTGAATCATGCCTATATAGAGAACTGCCGCACTCTGAGTATCCAAATCATTTGGCACCAAGGATTGCGCCTTGGCGGCTTCAAGCAACCCTGCGATCTTGGCCTCGTAACCAGAGATGATCCCTTCGATCAATTGACGCAACTTGCCGTTCTTCTTATGCAGCAACTCGGAGAACAGCAATCGAGGAATGGCGGGATGTTTACTGATGAATGTGATGTGTGCGAAGAACATGCGCTCGATCGCATTCAATGGATCAGTGGCATCTGTAGCCGCCTTGTCCAAAACCTTCATCAGACGTTCGCGCACCCAAACGATGACAGCGAACCAGATGTCATCTTTGGTAGCGAAGTGACGAAAGATCGCGCCTTGGGTGAGATTCATGGCATCGGCCATATCTTGTGTAGTCACACTGTCCACACCTTTATCGGCCGCCAACTCTACCGCCACGCGAATGATCTCGCCTTGACGCTCTTCCGAGCTCATGCGTTTTTTTACTATTTCTTGATTCAAGATTTCTCTCCTTCTAATAGGCCGTTAAACATGTCTGCCTTCGCCAGCCTCTTCATACGTGCGCCCGTCACGAATGTGATAGATGCGCTTGAATGTGGGGATGATCTTTTCGTCATGGGTGACGACGATGATTGCGGTTTGATACTGCTCTGCCATCTGATTCAGGATGCGCACTACGTTGAGCGCACGTTCACTATCCAGCGGCGCGGTCGGCTCATCGGCAAGAATGACGGGCGGATGATTCGCTAATGCCCGCGCGATGGAGACACGCTGCTGCTCGCCTCCCGATAGCTGGGATACAGCTGCCTTGGAACGGTGACCGACATCCAGTGCATCCAACAATTCTTGCGCGCGGATACGCGAATCGGTATTCGAGACTCCTGCCAACATCGGCAACAAAGCTACGTTGTCGGTCACATCCAGGAATGGGATGAGGTAGGGCGCTTGAAAGATGAATCCGATGCGGTCGCGGCGCAGGGTACGTAAGTCTTCGATCTTCCACTGCTCGTCAAAGATCGTTTGGCCGCCCAACGTCATGCGCCCTGCGGTGGGTTCAATCACGGCACCCAAACATTTGAGCAAGGTGCTCTTGCCTGAGCCGCTAGGGCCAACGAGCCCCACCACTTCACCCGGCCAGATAGTCATGTCCACGCCTTTGAGCGCATCCACGGCGGTATCACCTTCGCCGTAGCGCTTCTTCAAATTCTCGATGTGGATGGCGGGTTCGCTCATCTCACCCTCCAATCGCCGTGGCAGGATCTATTCGTAGTGCGGCACGAATCGCAAAGACACTGGCTAGTGCACACATGAGCATCACAAGGAAGAAACCCAAGATGGCATCGCCCGACAGTAGTAGTACGTACTTGGGGAACAACGGTGCCCAAAACGTCGCCGACAACTTGCCAACCAAGAAACCGATCAAGCCAAGCCCCAAAGCCTGCTGCAGGATCATGCCGCTGATGGTGCTGTTGGTCGCTCCGATCAGTTTGAGTACGGCGATCTCGCGCACCTTGTTCATGGTCATCGTGAAAATAATGAAGGCAACGATAGCCGCGCTGACGATGGCGAGAATGACGAGGAACATGAATATCTGTTTGGACGAAGTGGCGATCAAGCGCGCCACCAAAATCTCATCCATCTGATCTTTGGAATAGGCTTGCAGATGTTTCCAGCGCACGATCTGTTCAGACACAGCCTCTTCGCTTCCTTGCACAGTGCGCACCAACACGGCATTCACGAAGCGGCTGGAGGTCTGGCTGGCTTGTATCGCCTCCAGTAATCCTGGAACACCGGGACGATTGAAGGCGGGGTTTGCAGCGGTACGCGCACGTTCATTGATGAGCGAATCGTTATCTTTAAGGAACTGCACTTCCTGCGCGTCTTTCAGTGGGATGAAGATCATCGGATCGCCACCGGAGGAAACCATGCGGCGCGTCAAACCTACAACGGTGTATTCGTGACGGCGAATAGTGACGGTATCACCCACGACAAGTCCGGTCTTGATGTCAGCCAACGCTTCATAGTGAGAACGGGTGATCGGACGACCTGCCACAAGATAGGCTGGCTCACCCGGCTTACCCGTTTCGAACCCCACCACCATCACGCGGATGTCTTTGCTGTTATGACGGATCTGCATGGTCAGATAAGTGACATTACCCGCTTCTCGTATGCCCGGAATACCCAGCAAGTCTTTAGCCACATCATCATGCACGCTAGAAGGTTCGGCATATGGCCCCAAAGTGCCCTGCTGCACCACCCAAAGATCAGCCCCCGCGTTCTCGATCAGCACGCGCGCATCATCGACCATTCCGCGATACACCCCCGCCATGGTCAACGTCACGCCGATCAGCAAACCCAAGCCGATGCCGGTGAATACGAATTTTCCCCATCCATGCAAAATGTCCCGGCTCGCTAAGTTGATCACGACTTAGCCTTTTACCAGCTCTGAAACGGCTTTGACTTTGAGACCCTCGCGCATGGCTTGTTGGCTATACACGATCACCTCATCACCCTCTTCCAGACCATCCAATATCTGAGTCCGCCCATCCATCGTAGAGAAGCCTACCTTGACGGGCTTGAACACTACCTCGCCCTTCTGCAAGACCCACACGCCACTCACTTTATCCACTCGCTTTACGGCAGCGCTAGAGATACTGCGCACGTCATTCAAGTCGGGCAACTTAAGCGTGACTTCCGCATATTCACCGATACTGGCATTTGCATTTGAAAGTGAGACATTGACGATGCGTTCTTCAGTTACCGCGTCGCTCACCATATCGATACGAGCCACCTTGCCTGCGACCTGGGTGTGCGCCTGTGATCGCAGCACGACCTCGGCCACTTGTCCGACACGCACCAATCCCGCTTGTTGTTGCGGGATGCGCGTTTCCACCCACAGACTATTCGGATCGACCACCTGAATAACGACCTGCCCGCCAACCACCGTGCTACCCGGCTCCGCTAACCTGACTGCAACGACACCATTGATAGGGCTGATCAAACGCGTCTGCGCACGCGCCTTGCCGATGCCGCGCGCATCAGCTTGTGCTCGTGAATGTTCATCGCGGGCGATAGCGAGATTCGCCGAAGCTGCAGCCAACGCAGAAGCAGCAGCGTTCTTTTCGTGCACCTTCGCATCGAACATCTCTTGACTGACAAAGCCACCTTCCCGCAACTCCTGATACCGAGTCAATGTGGCGGTGATGGTTTTTAGACGGCTTTGTGCTTCACTCTCTTGCGCTTGACCAGCTTTGATCGCACTCGCCGTTTTCTCTACCACGCGCTGGCTACCCGCCAATTTGTCATCTAGATCGACGGGATCCATTTCGGCTAGCACCTGCCCCGCAACGACTTCTTCCCCCTGATCGACCAAAACGTTTTTGACTCGACTCGTCATGATGGGTGCTAAGTTGTAACTACGTCTAGCCTTCACCGTGCCAATGCCGAACACCTCATTACCCAGATTGCCGATTTGGATTTTTTCGACGGTGACTTTGACGGGTGCCAACGGCCCTTGCGTCAAGATGACCCACATGAAAACCATAAGCACCCCAACACCGATAGCCATAAATTTGAATCTTTGCCCAGACATTGAATAACACCAAGTTAGTAATTGACTACTATCTTAAATGCCATTGCATATAAAAGCAATGCAACATTATCCTATTGTTTATTTGCGTATTTAATCCATTAGAACGGAACAAACGAACTTTGACACGAAGGTGCTCAGATACGATATCCAATATCTTTGGCTAGAGTAGGATGCGCTGCCGCAGTAGCCGTATTGTTGGCGGTATGTTGAAGATGATGCAGATATAAAATCAGCGAATCTCCAACTGAACCTCTCTCCCAAAATAAGAAATTTCTATTTGCGCCCAATCGAGTCGGTCGATAACTCTGCCTTTACATTTGGCGCCACTTCATCCCCCTTTGCCTCATCGAGCTAAAGGGTTGTGCACCACATCACACCTTATACACAGCGACAGAATTTCTCAGTTGTAATGCAAGCCCATCCAACTCAGATGCGGTCGTATTGTTGGCAGTAGAAGCATTGTTGTTGCTCTCTGTCATTTGAGCGATTTGTTCGATATTGACAGCGATTTGGCGAATAGCGGCATCTTGTTCAGCCAGCGCATTGGAAATGCTCATCACATCGTTGGAGACCTCAACATCATCCTTGTCGATCTGTTGAAGTGCATCTGCTGATTTGTTGACGAGTTCCAAACTTGAAGCCGCATTCATATTGGCTTGTTGCATTGAAACTACAGTTCCACCGATATCATCCTGAATAGCTTTGATCAAAGCAGCAATCTCACCAGTTGCCAACCCAGTGCGCTCTGCCAACTTTCTTACCTCATCCGCCACCACTGCAAACCCTCGGCCTTGCTCTCCGGCGCGGGCGGCTTCAATCGCCGCATTCAAAGCAAGTAGATTTGTTTGATCAGCGATCTCTTTGATGACTTGAACGATGTGTCCGATCTTCTGTGAGCTTTCATCAAGGTGATGCACGCTATCACCAGAGTCTCGTATCAACTTTGCGACATCATCCATCTTGACGACAGTCTCCTGCATGATCCTCCCCGCATTCTCACTATCCTTACGAGCGTGGATCACCAATTCGGCAGCAGCTTGTGCATTGTTAGCCGTTTCGCTGATGCTGACTGAGGACTCTTCAACAGCGGCAGCAACAGACTCCGCAGCACTAGACTGTACGATTGAGTTTTCTTTGACTTCATTGCTCGAAATAGCCAGCACATGTGCCGCCTCAGTGATCTGCTCACTCGAATTTTTTGTCTCCAAGATTATCTTGCGGAATTTCTCGATGAGATGGTTCAAAGCTTTACCTGTGCGAACGACTTCGGAGGCACCATGCTCAGGCACTTTGCCAGAGAAGTCGTTATCGGCAATGGCCTTTTCGGTGAAGCTCACCATCTCATTAAGCGGAGTGCCAATACTCTTAGCCACCCAATAAGAAACCACAATGGTCAATAAGACCGCGACTAGCCCCCCAAGCAGGACGGCAATTAGTTGAGTCCGACTAGCTTGCTGAAGTGCGGCGGCATCCCTGTATATTTTTTTGGTGACTAGCTCTTCGGTTGAGTGAAGTTCTTCTATCTTAGTTGTGATCGTTTTGAACCATTGCGTAGGCTCAACTCCAAAATCGCCTTCAGACGACTTGCTTATAAGTGTCTCGCGATAGCCTGCCACCTCCTTTGCTGCAACACCTTCTAAAACTGCAACAAGTGAAGCGTTTATTTCAGCATTGCTGATACTGCGAAAGTCATTCAGATAGGCTTCTTGATGATTGATCTTGGTCAAGATGGCTCTGTATTGCGCGGGCTCGATCTTGTTGGCAGCAAAAGCTGCAGTGATCAATGCACGTTCCTGCCCTGCGTTTTCCTTGGCGCGAATGAAACTGAGGTACGCGATCATCTGTTGAGAAATGGAGGCATCACTATTCAGTTCGACACCTACCCCCATTGCATCGATCAACTGAAATATCGTTCCCGTGTAATACGCCACTTCCTCTGGTACGGTTAGCGAAAAATCACTCGAACGTTGACGCATATCGGCAAGCTTTTTAAGACTGTCTTGTGCTTTAGAGACCGCATCAACCAACTTAGGCATTTGTCCTGGATCGATCATAGCGACTTCTTTCGCTAGATCCGCAACGCGCTCATTCGTCTTAATTCGGATATCTGGCAATACATCCGAGAATTTTTGCCCTTTCGATTGTAGGAAACCGGCTGTTGCCCCGCGCTCTATCTGCAGCGTGTGGATCAAATTTCCCGCACTGACCGAAAGGCTCATGAGTTGATGCGTTTGGATACTGTTTCGATACGTCGTGTAGGCTTGGATTACCAGTAAACTGGCTAAGACAGTCAGTGCAATGAGTGGCACCATGACGAGCAGCACCAGCCTTTGGCTTATTGAAGATAGTTTCATTGCGTACTCCCTTATTTATAGTTTTACGTGCCACAACCTGTACTGCGTAAATGAATTGAGCCTACTTAGAAAATGTAGACTCACTCAATTGAATATATATTCAGTTTCAATGCATGTATTGTCGGCGCATCAAGGAATATCTTTAGATGGAAAGTGAAATAGTTAGGGCAATAGAATCAGTGATCTAAAATCAATTTTCTGTTTGAAAATTCGAGTTATTTTGATCGGGGTATTGCACTGATCTCAACCCGGCTGCCCATCTGCACGAGGTCTCCAAAATGCAGGAAGATATCGCCACACCCACGGTGAGAAGCAGGCCAACCATCCAATTGCTGAAACGACATACCAGACGTAGCTATTTTGTACCGGCAACACATCCGCCATCACCCGCAACAATGTTACTAACTGCATGCCGAGGAACATCAGCTTGATCGAAGTGCCTATATTGAACGGCAGACCGGAATGCCCAAGAGTGACGCGCGTCCCCATCCCGATCATCAAGGTGGCGTAGCAGCCGATGGTGAGCGCATGCAATGGTGCCAATGCCCAGATATATTCTCCGCTAATGAAGGCGACCAAACTCTGCGTGGTAAAAAACAGCATGGCGATCCCCATCCACGCGAAGCCCACATGCAACACTGCCAACAGCGGGTTACTCAAACTGCGGCGAAATCCCCATAGATAGCTCAGATACAAAGCAGATGCCGCAATCGGTGCATCGCACAACCATAACCAATTCGTCGATCCTGAGAATGACAAGACACCATGCACGACGCTCCCCGCCAACATCGTCCACCACGGCCAGAAGGGACGCGGCACATCACGTTGCGACAAGGCATTGCTAGTGAAGAAGGGAATCATGCGATGCGCGACACTGGCGAACAGTGGCATGAGGAAGAACCACAATCCGCTCTGAATCGAGAAGTTATAAAACACAGATTCGTCGGTGAGCAACCAGCCCAGAAAACTCGCAAGACCACACCACCCCATCGCAAGGGAGATGGCCAATGCGATGGGGTGACGTTTGTCGCCGGGACGGGTATCCATCAACACACGCACCAAGGAATACAGCGCGACGCCCCATCCAGCCAAGGCAGATGCGACAGCCACAACCAAGATCGCCACGCTGATGACCATGCCAACATAGAACAGCACAGCACCAAGGAACATGAATCCGAATGCAGTGACATAGAGCTTCGGAGTGATCTCTTTGCCCGCCATCCAGCGAGGGAAAGTCGTCATCAAGAATCCAAACATGAAGAACGGCAACATGCTGTAGATCATCAGAAAGACGTGTGCAGCACTCGGTGCGACAGCCCAACTGATCGGCAGGCCGACGATGCCGTAGCGCATCGCTAATTCCATCGTCCACCACAACATGACGGCGATGGCTTGCAGAGCACCGCCGAAGAACATGACGCGATGAGGTGCTGCGGTGAAATTTTTTAGCATAGTTTTTTCATTTGTAAGTTGCGAGGAGTACACATAAATTCATGTGTGCCGTCATCAGAAATTGAAATCCAATTCGGCAGTGAGATTACGCCTAGGCAGTAAAAAGTAGGAATAGGCTTTGGTATCCATCAGATTGTTGATGGCGATCGAAGTTGTCACGTTCTTATTGAATGCATATCCCAGCTTGGCATTCACCATGGTGTGCGCGTCATAACTTCCGGGCACGCCCTCCACTACGTCGGTGTTCTGCGCGTTCCAAAAGATGTGGCTCACATAGCGCGCATTCAAATTCGCCGAACAGTCACCACGCTGTGCCGTCATACCTACACCGATGATGTTTCTTGGTGCATCCGTCAGTCGCTTCCCGATACTCAACGGGTCAGCGGCGTTCTCTAGGATTTTGGAATCGATATAAGCGTAGTTGGCATCCAGCGCTAACCAACTCATCAACTCGTGAGATGCTCCCAACTCTACGCCGCGTACTCTCGCCTTACCCGCGTTGATGCGATTAGAAATCGTGGCGGAGACTTGTTTCAAATAAATCAGATCGCTGAATTGCGTCTCGTAAACAGTCGCCGTCAACTTGATTCCCGTGCCAGCGCGCCATTCGCCGCCCAATTCCAAGGTCTCCGCCCGCTCAGGCTGCAGATTTGGGTCGCCAGTCGTCGTTCTTCCGCGACTGGTAGATGAACTGTATAGGTCTTGATTGGTCGGTGCGCGGAAAGAGCGCCCGAAAGAAGTGCGCAACACCAGTGACTCCATTGGTTTATAAGTCGCAGAAACCTTGGGACTGAATGCAGAGACCTTGCGCTCGGCGAATCTCGTTGTACTGGTAGCGGTGAAGTTATCTCCCTGTGCGCGCCAGTCATCCCAGCGCCCGCCCAGATAGACCTTCAGCGCCTCTGTCGCACTGAATTCATCCTGCACAAAAATGGAAGTCGTGGTCGAGTGGCCGTTGTATCCGCTACTCAGCGCCGTCTTGGTAGACGAGTCACGCCAATTGGAGAGTGTGTAGATCTTCTGTTTCACGTCGTCTTTGTGCAACGCCAACCCTGTGACCACAAAATGCGCATCGCTCAACGGGAAGCTCAACTGTGCTATGCCATCGACACCGTTGTTGGGCGTGTCAGACCACGAACCTGTACCGCCATACCAATTCGCTGAGGTGCCGGCTGCCGAGAAATTGTATGCGCGCTCGATCTTGGAAAGGTCTAGCTTCAACAGGAAGTCATTTCCTAGGCTGCCGTCGTAACCAACAGCATATCGAGTTGATGCCTCGTATAGCGGCAATGCTGAGAACGCAGTGAAACTAGAAACAACTGGCTGCCCATTGATATCTAACAAGCCATTCAAGACAGGCACTCCCGTAGAGGAATTTGTAAGGCTGCTGTTATGTTGGCTGTAACCCACTTTGGTTTCTTGATGATTTACTCCAAAGAACATCTTGTCTCTGGAACTCAAGTCGTAAAACACTTTCGCGGTGGCATTGGTGGAATTCCAAGGTGTCTTGCCTAAATTCCCCAGCAGGTAAGCGTCATCGCCTTCTCTTGTGGTGATCGCTTGAGCACCTGTCACTGGCGTAAGCGGCGCACAGGGTGCCGGTGCTGGTGGGCAACCTGGCTTTGCTACGACATAGTCGTTCACATAGCTATCGCGTATCTGCCTCCCTACCCCTCCCGCAAAACCAAGCCCATTTTCCATCTTGTCGCGGAAATACACGCTGGCGTCCTCACCACTGGCATCACCCCAGCCCTTCTTGATCTTGGCCGTCAATTCGCGCTTGGCTGGTTGCTTGGTGATGATGTTGACCACACCGCCGATGGCATTGCTCCCGTACAAGGAGGAGAAAGCCCCCGGCACCACTTCAATGCGCTCGATATCTTCCATAAAGGGTGTACGCCAATTCACCTTTCCTGTTGCCGCATCTTGTATGGGCTGACCGTCTAGTAGAACGAGCGTCCTTGTTTGATCGATGCCGCGCAAAGACATGCCGCTAGTACCCACCGTACCTTGGGACTGCCCGAGTGCACCGCCGCGCAGGTAGAGACTTGGCACTTGATCCAGTGCATCTCCCAAGCGAGATGCGTTCTTATTCTGTATATCGTTTGCTTTGATCACCGTCACTGCGGCAGGTGCATCAGAAGCCGTCACACCCGTCCGAGTCGCGGTCACGACCACTTCATCCAAGGATGATTGAATGCTGCCCTCTGCTGCCCACGCCACCATGGGCGTTATAGCAATGAACGGCAACAAGAAAATTGTGGGGGTTAAACTCGATTGGGTTTTCATGATTCTTTTGTGCCGAAAAAAAGGGCGGGATGAACCCGCCCTTTGCGGGACTTCCTACGGCTTAATAGATATCTTCCTGCGTATTCCAGATATTGAATTTTCCCGTCGGTGTGATGAGACGTGGGTCTTTGATGACCGCTTTCACTTTGCGTGTCTTGTCATCCATGATGACGATAGCCGACTGCTCCGTCTTACCAGCCCACAGTGAGAACCAAACTTCATCACCTGCCATGTTGTACTCGGCATGCACCACACGTTTCACCGCCTTACTCTCTGGCAAGCCAGACAGTTTGACGAGATTGATCACTTCGGGTTTCTTATCCAGATTCTGGATGTCGTACACCGTCACCGATTGCGATACATCCTTATCCGGATTCAACGGTGCATCTGCCCAGAGATTCTTGGACTTCGGATGCGTCTTCACGAACAGCGAACCGCCACCGTGATTCTGCAATTCCTGCACCACTTTCCAAGCTTGCTTCGGATGTTTCACTGGATCGGTTCCGATCAAAGTGATCACGTCTGCACCCAGATGGGATGTCGCCCACACCGGACCGAACTTAGGATGCACGAAGTTAGCGCCACGACCTGGATGCGGTTTGGGCTGAGTCTCGACCAACGCAGTCAGTTTTCCCAGCTTGGTATCCACTACGGCCACCTTGTTGGAAGCATTGGCCGCCACCAAGAAATAGCGCTTGGTCGAATCCCATCCGCCATCATGCAAGAACTTGGCTGACTCGATGGTGGTCGTCTTCAAGTTCTTGATGTCGGAGTAATCCACCAACTGGATCATGCCGGTCTCTTTGAGGTTGATGACCCACTCTGGCTTGTGTGGCGACGCAACGATGGAGGCGACGCGTGGCTCGGGATGGTATTCGCCATCCACCGTCATGCCGCGCGAGGAGACGATCTTCAATGGCTTGAGTGTGTCGCCCTCAGTGATGACGTATTGAGGCGGCCAGTAAGAACCCGCGACCGCGTATTTATCTTCGAATCCTTTAAATTTTGACGTCTCGACGGAACGCGCCTCGATTCCCACTTTGAGTGTTGCCACCACGGTAGGTTGTTCGTACCACATGTCGATCAGGTCCAACTTGCCGTCGCGTCCGATGACATACACATACCGTCCCGATGCTGAGACACGCGAGATGTGAACCGCATACCCCGTCTTGACGATACCCCAGATTTGTTTGGTATCACCATCGATCAGCGCCACTTCACCCGCATCACGCAAGGTCACCGAGAACACGTTCTTCAAGTTGACCTTGTTCATCTTCTTCTTGGGCCTATCTTCAGGCTTGACGACCAACTTCCAACTATTGTTCATCTCTTTCATGCCCCACTCTGGCGGCACTGGCGGTTCTTGTTGAAGATAACGCGCCATCAGATCGACCTCAGCCTCGGTGAAATCACCCGAAGTCAGGAAGTTGGGCATACCGCCGGGGGATCCATAGCCGATGAAGGCCTTGAGATACTCCGTGCCTTGACCGATTGTTGTGCTTGGCGTCAGCGGCTTACCGGTAGCACCCTTGCGTAGCACACCATGGCAACCTGCACATCGCTCAAAGTAAAGTTGGCGCGCCTCATCGAATTCAGCGGCAGTCATCTTGGGTGCATCCGCATTGGCATTCTTATGCATGACCACGGCACCCACAGGTGAACTGCCTGCATGGTGTGCGCCGACCTCAGGTGCGACTCGTGATGCGTCAGCCGCGTAAGCAGCAAAGGGCAACGCAGCCAAGACGGCCAATGCTGTCAGCGTTTTATTGAATCTTGTTCTCATCTTCATCTCCTCGATTTGAAAAGTGAATCACAGTTACTACTTGTATATTTCATAAAAAAGCCCACCTGAAAAAAATTCCAAGTGGGCTATTAACTTTCTTACTAAATCAATTCTCCGATGCTGCGGGCTGCATGGCGCGGCTCTCACCCTTGCCGATGGTCAGCAAGTCCCACACCAACAAGATGAAGCCGACGAGGAACATCACGCCGAACACTTCACGCCACCACATACCTTGAACGAACCAAGGATGTATCTGTGCCGCGAAATATCCCATCCAAGTCGAGCCTTCGATGGCACGCTCGATCTGCGACTGCACGTAACCAGAGACCAGCATGGAGACAGTCATACCGACCATGCCGAGATTGAGCAGACCCAACGACCACTTCCATTTCCAGCCATTGCCAGGCAGATCGCCTGACATCCAAGTGCCGCCGCGCCAACGTTGTATGCCAAGGTAGAACATGGCGATGATGATGGTGGCGTAGGCACCGAAGAATGCGAGGTGACCGTGCGATGCTGACCATTGGGTGCCGTGGGTATACAGATTGATCTGCGGCAAGGTGTGCATGAAGCCCCACACACCTGCACCGAAGAAGTTACCGAAGGCATGCGCGATCAACCAAGCCATAGCCGGATGGTTCGAGTTCTTGGCATGGCGCGCACCTGCGTCGAATACGGCATGCACCACCATCGCGACGAGCGGGATAGGTTCGAGTGCTGAGAAGAAGCCACCGATGCTGAACCAGTATTCAGGCGTACCGATCCAGAAGTAGTGGTGACCCAGCCCCAAGATGCCAGAACCGAACATCAGGGCGACTTCGATATACAACCAAGTCTCCACGATCTTGCGGCTCACACCTAACACCTTCATCAGACCATAGGCCATGATGCAGGCGACCATCACTTCCCATGTCGCTTCTACCCACAAGTGGATGACCCACCACCACCAGTATTGATCGATGGATATGTTGGTCGTATAGAACATGCCGGCCAGATAGATGCCGAACAGAGCCAACATATCCAACACCAATACCCCAGCGATACCCGTATAGCGTCCTTTGGAGAAGGTAGCAGCGACGTTGAAGAACACCACCAACACACTGACCACGATGCCGATGTCTGCCCAACGCGGTGCCTCGATGTATTCGCGGCCTTCGTTGATGAGCCAGAGGGAAGACTCCTTACCGGGACCGATCTGCACGAACAGGTACACCAGCACCACGACGGTGACAGCGGCTGTGAGCACCCAGTAGATCAGATTTCCGAGCTTGAGTCCGACCACCTCATGTTGTGACTCTTCTTCCAGCAGCCAATATACCGAGCCTAAGAATCCATACAGCAACCACACCACCAGCGCATTGATGTGCACCATGCGGTTGACGCTGAAATCAAGCACTCCGTACAAAAAGTCTGGATACAGGTATTGCAAGCCTGAGAGCAGACCGAACAACACTTGTGCGCCAAATAACACGATCGCCACGGTGAAATATTTCACCGCCAGCTTCTGCCCACCGTTCAGGTTGGCACTATCCAACATTCCTAGCGTCGCCATGATCAATTCTCCTGTTCGATGGATTTGAAGTTATAGGGGAAGCCGTTGGTGTCGATGCTGGACATCCATTTCAGGAAAGCCACCACGCCGCGCGCTTCTTCATCCGTGATCTCAAGCTTGGGCATGCGCCGTCCCATGCTGTTATGAACTTTGTCCGAGGGATCTTTGATGAACTCGAGCATCTGCACCTCGCGCACCTCTTTGGTACCCCAATACTGATCAAGCCATGACTTGGTCAGATCAGGTGCGTAGTAAGCACCGTTACCCAACAAGGTATGGCAGTTCATGCAGTTCTTCGACTGCGTAGTCAACTTACCTAGTTTGACCAACGCTTCGGCCTCCTCTTCGTTCAGCTCTTTACCGAACAAAGGTTCTTTTGCACCGATGACTGGCACTTGGACGTGACGCGTCTCGTCGAATTTGTATGAGATGCGATAGTTGATGACCGAGTACGCCGGAACACGTTTTGATCCAGTGGATATTTGCGGAATCGTGTCCATCGTCAATAAGATCAACGCGACGAACGACCCGCCGGTGACCCAGATGGCCGTCTTGCGCCAGAATGATTCAGATGCCCACCACTGACTTGTCGCCATGGTTTTCTCCCTTACTTAACGTTAAAAATCTTTAACCGGCTCCACCTCAACATGCTCTGCGGCATGTGTGCCTACGCACAAATGCCAGATTGCATGAGGTGCGAGCAGATACCCCACCAACATGAATGCCACGATGACTGTCCAAAAAGGATGTTTCAGTAGATTGGCTGCATCAGCCAGGAAGAGCGTGGAGATGAGCAACCCTGCATAGGAAAGATAGGCCAAGGGCATCAGCCGCTTATCACCCTTGAGGCGCGAGAAGGCGAATAGCAACGCATACAACGCGCCCAACATGATGACCATCGCGGATGTGAAGAAGATGGTGAAGAAATTCCCAAGGCTGGCGGGTTCGATCATGTTGATAGACCTAGCTCAATTAAAGATTCATTGGAAAGCAATGTATTCTATATTTTATAAAGATGCAACTATTTTGAATGTATTATGATTCAGCCTGGATATGCGGCAGAATGTCATCCAGACATATCAGCATCCATGGATACAGGTAACCCACTATGCAACTCAATCTTTCCACCGATATCGCGCTGCGCACTCTGATCTACTTAGGTCAAAAGGATGGGCCAGCCACTATCGCCGAGGTCTCTGATGCCTTCGATATCGTCAAGACACACTTGATGAAAGTCGTCATGCAATTAGTCGCGGCGGGCGTGGTAGTCAGTGAACGCGGTAGGAACGGCGGCATCCGACTAGCGAGGGATGCTTCAGAGATCGTGGTCGGTGATGTGGTGCGATTGATGGAAAACAATCTGGCGCTCCTTTACTGCATGAAAGAAGACGCGATTGATGATTGTTGCCCACTGATGCCAAATTGCCGCTTAAGGAAACTTTTCTTCAACGCGCAAAAAGCATTCTTGGACACGCTTGATGGAAGCACATTGGCCGATCTACTGCCAGGCACAAAGGTTAAGTTCAAGAAATGAGTATCGATTCCTTCATCAGATCTTTCGCACCGCAAAAAGGCGTTGCCTCTTTGGCAGAAAAAGTCCGCAGTGGCATTGCTGGCGGTGTCGCCATCATGCTATTGGCATGGGTTCTCTACGCTTCTCCACAGCCAGACTTCCCTTTACTGCTGTTAGGCTCGATGGCGGCATCTGCTGTGTTGCTGTTCGCAGCTCCGCATAGCCCATTCGCGCAACCTTGGAATCTGGTCGGTGGGCATCTTTTCTCTGCCCTAGCAGGTTGGGCATGTAGCCTTCTCATCTCCGACCAAGTCTTGGCAGCAGGCATGGCTGTCGGCACAGCAATATTCCTGATGCATTACTTGGACTGTCTACACCCCCCGGGAGCTGCGACAGCATTGACACTGGTTTTGGCCGCAGGACAGTTTCACGAGATGGGCTGGCAATGGGTAGCCGTGATCGTCACCGCGAACACGTTTATCTCATTGGTACTAGCTCTAGTCATCAACAACCTCTTGCCAGGCAGAAGTTATCCTTCCCGCCCCATAGCTCCCGCTCCACCCACTCCTGAGCCTAAGGTTATACCCGAACAAGAAGACATCCAATGGGCTTTGGCGCAGATGGATAGTGTGATCGACGTGAGCGCCGCTGATCTTTCCCTCATCTTCGACAAGGCGCAGTCACATGCGCAAGCGCGACTAGACAGCGAACTTAAGAAATAATGCTGAAGACTATTCACATCACATGCGTCTTCCTTAGCTTCAGCCTGTTCTTCTTGCGCGGCATCTGGCTGTTGCGTGAGTCATCTATCATGCAACAACGCTGGGTGAGGATCGCTCCGCACAGTATCGATACCGTACTACTTATCAGCGCTATTCTGCTGGCTTGGCAACTGGGTTATTCCCCATTCAACTCACCCTGGTTGGCTGCAAAGATCATCGCACTCCTCTTCTACATCGGTCTTGGCATGCTGGCATTCCGCTTCGCCAAAACGAAAGGATCGCGACTCTACGCATGGCTGGCCGCTCTACTCACCTTCGCCTACATCGTGGCGGCTGCGACCACACACGACCCCTTACTCACCGTCTGACTCACTTTGATGAACTCTTTGATCGGTAGTGCTGCCGCCCCCACATTCGACGATCCACTGGAGATGCTACGCGCTTGTCACGGCCGGATCGAAGCACAATGCGTCACACTCAGTCGATTGGGCGAACACCTATCGAAGCAAGGGTGTGACGAACAGGCAGTGCAGGCTGCACGCGCCATCCTGCGGTATTTCGATACAGCCGGGCAGCACCACCATCAAGATGAAGAACGCGATCTATTCCCACGACTCATCGCGACACACGATCAGAAGGTGACAGCGCTCATCACTAGCTTGTTGCAGGAACACCAGCGCATGGAAGCGGCATGGAACAATCTGCGCCCATTGCTTTTCGCTATCGCCGAGGATCACAAGGCATCGCTTGATATGCATATCGCCCAACACTTCATCGACGTCTATGCGACACACATCGAGACTGAGAATGGGAAGCTGCTACCGTTAGCACAGACCTTGTTGACTGCCGAACAACTTCAAGCCATCGGTCTCAGTATGGCAGCCCGACGTGGGGTATCTACTTGACCTCTACGCTACACACTCAGACGGTCGCCATCATTGGTGGCGGCCCCGCTGGATTGATGGCGGCAGAGGTGTTGTCTCAAGCCGGTATTCAAGTTGATGTATATGACGCGATGCCCAGTGTGGCGCGCAAATTCCTGATGGCGGGGAAAGGCGGCATGAACATCACGCACTCCGAACCCTTGCCTGACTTCCTGACGCGCTATGGCTCACGCCGTGAACATATCGAACCGCTGCTGCAAACCTTCTCACCTGATGCGCTGCGTGAATGGATACATGGACTCGGTGTAGATACCTTCGTCGGCACGTCAGGACGCGTGTTCCCGACAGACATGAAGGCTGCACCCTTGCTTCGCGCTTGGTTGCACCGCTTACGCGAGCAGGGTGTGCGATTCCACATGCGACATCGCTGGATGGGATGGAATGAGGACGATGAACTGCGATTCACCACCCCGACGGGAGAGATAGGCATCAAAGCACAAACGACCGTGTTGGCATTGGGCGGCGGCAGTTGGCCTCAGCTTGGCTCTGATGGCGCATGGGTCCCGTTGCTTGCACGACAAGGCGCCAACGTCGCCCCGCTACGTCCGAGCAACTGTGGATTCGAGGTCGCTTGGAGCCATCACTTCCGCGAGCGCTTTGTCGGCGAACCGCTTAAATCAGTTGCAGCCAGTTTCGGCGCACTACGCAAACAAGGTGAATGCCTCATCACCGAACATGGCATCGAAGGCGGACTCATCTACGCCCTTTCTGCTCCATTGCGAGACGAGATAGAAAGTAAAGAGAGTGCCACATTGCACCTTGATCTACTTCCTGATTGGTCAGAACAGCGCGTACTCACCGAAGTCTCTCACCCGCGGGGTTCGCGCTCCTTGTCCAGTCATCTGCAAAGTCGCTTGGGATTGAAAGGCGTAAAGGCGAATCTGTTGCGTGAAGCCTTGAGTGCAGAGCAAATGAACGATGCCTCTCTACTCGCGGCCACCATCAAATATTTACCGCTCAAACTCAGCGCCACTCGTCCTCTGCGCGAAGCGATCAGCAGTGCAGGTGGAGTCACCTTCGACTCGCTCGATGCGAATCTGATGCTAAAGAGATCGCCCGGCATATTCTGCGCGGGCGAGATGTTGGATTGGGAGGCGCCAACAGGCGGTTATTTGCTATCCGCTTGTTTCGCCAGTGGGCGTGCTGCGGGATCAGGTGCGCTGGATTGGCTTAGAAGCCGATCTTGAATTCGACACGCTCGATCACAGGTTGGCGATGACCACCTAGCACCACGACTGCGTGACCGTTACTACGCACGCTCACATGCTCATGACGATGATGGCGATGGCTACGATGACGCAGGTCTTCACGCATCTCACGACGCTCATGAGGTGACATCTTCTCGAAACGTTCGTGCATCTTTTCACGCATCTCACGACGTTGTAGAGGTGCGGCGTCATGATGTTCTCTGCGCATCTCCTGACGCAGGTCTTGACGTTCAGCAGGGCGCATCTGTTCGAACTTCTCGCGCTTCTGTTCACGGTTATCTTGTTTACGCTCGTCCGCATAAGCATTCATGCTGAACGAAGCGACCATACTTACAGCGATGAGCGATTTAACGATGGCATTCATTTCATTCTCCTGTGGGGTATTCCCCAAATCCGCCTCATTGGCGTGGTGAGGATGTTGGGATTGAAATGTAAGACAGATGTGTATGGCAAACACTAAATTGTAAATAATTGTTTCAGGGATGGCGGCAACACACAAATTCTCACAGTTTCGTACCAGCTCCCGTTTATTATTGCTCCATGAACGATCAAAACCGAATTCTCATCATCGACGACGACGTGCGCTTGCGCGACCTGTTGTTACGCTATCTCTCAGAGCAAGGTTTCGACACCAAAGCCGTAGGTGATGGTGAAGCCATGGATGCCGCGCTGCGCATGGGGCGATTCCATCTACTGGTGCTTGATCTGATGCTCCCCAAGGAAGACGGACTATCCATCCTGCGCCGTTTGCGCGGTACTGGAGAGAACGTTCCGGTCATCTTGCTCACCGCTAAAGGCGACGAGATCGACCGCATCGTTGGCCTAGAGATGGGCGCGGACGATTACCTGCCCAAACCTTTCAACCCGCGTGAGTTGGTGGCACGTATCAACGCCGTGCTCCGCCGCAAAGGCTCCCAGCCCGCAGGCGCACCTGATCCTATCGATACGATCATCACATTCAGCGACTGTGAACTCAATCTAGGCACGCGTGAGTTAAAGCGTGCGGGACAGCCAGTCTCACTCACTACGGGTGAGTTCGCCTTGCTCAAGACGCTGGTGACACATGCCCGCCACCCCCTATCGCGCGACCAGCTCATGGAATTGTCACGTGGGCGGGACCACGAACCGTTCGACCGCGCCATCGATGTACAGATATCACGCCTACGCAAACTCATCGAACCCGACACAGACAAACCTAGGTTCATCCAAACGGTCTGGGGACATGGCTATGTGTTCGTTCCCGACGGTGTGAAGTCATGATGCCGAAGACACTGCTCATTCGTTCTTTCCTGCTGATCTCAGCTTTGATCGTGCTGTCACTGGCGACACTGGTGTGGGTATTCAGACAGGCATCTGAGGCGCCGCGGGCTCAACAGAAAGCACAACTGGTGGTGTCGACCATCAACCTGACTCGAGCAGCTATCTTGTCTGCGGCACCACAATGGCGGGGCGCTTTGTTGGCTGAGTTGCGTGTAGCTGAAGGGATGCGAGTCGAGATCGGTGAACCCACCGATACCAGTACGCCTCTGGATGAAGCCAGCACTGAACTGCATCTGATGATGGAAGCCGTGCGCGCCAAACTAGGCAAAGAGACCCACTTCGCCTCCACCCGTAACGACATCGACGACCTGTGGGTGAGCTTTCACATCGGACAGGATGAATTCTGGGTGGCGATTCCCAGGACTCGTATCGAACAACCCATGTCACGCATCTTGCTCTTAGGTGGCGGTGTCGCGTTCGTGTTCGCCCTCCTCGGTGCGTATCTGATCGCACGCCAAGTCGCGCGACCATTGCAACGTTTATCCAAAGCCGCGCAGCAGATAGGGCAAGGAAGATCACTCACGCCGCTTCCCGAGGAAGGTACGCAAGAGATCGTCGCGGTATCGCGTGCTTTCAACCAGATGTCCTTTGACCTAGAGACCAACGACAAAGAACGTGCCTTGGTGTTGGCCGGTATCTCGCACGATTTGCGTACGCCGCTGGCTCGAATGCGCATCGCCGCTGAATTGAGCAAGGATGAATCACTACGAGCAGACATCGAAGCGGACGTGATGCAGATGGACGGCATCATCCAACAGTTCCTTGATTACGCCAGACTGGATGCGCAGGAACAAACCGTTGCCACAGACCTCACCGCTTTGGTGAGCGAAGTCGTCCAACGTTACGAGTCTCACAATGTCCGCATCGACCTAGCCGACTTAGCTCCTCAAAATGTACGGCCTACGCTTCTTAAACGCGCGCTGTCCAACTTGCTGGATAACGCAGTCAAATATGGCGACGGTGAGATAGCCGTGAACCTTAGACAAGCGGGTGATCACATCGAGCTATCGGTGTCGGATCGTGGCGCAGGCATCCCCCACGAACATCTCGAATCAGTGCTTCGTCCCTTCGTGCGACTTGAGAGTGCGCGTAGTGACGCTAGTGGTTCTGGCTTAGGACTAGCCATCGTCGAACGCGTGGCCCGTGCACATCACGGTGAATTGATATTGGCCACACGTGACGGTGGAGGGTTGGTCGCGACCTTACGCATGCCCCTAATGTCACAGTCTGGACAGGGCTGATTTTTTCAAACATTCCGTTAAAATGCGCGGGCTTTTTTTCTACAGGAGAACCACATGAAGCAATACAGCAAACGTACCGCCCTGATGCACTGGCTCATCTTCGTCCTCGTCATCGTCGCTTTCTATCTGGGACATGAAGTTGCAGAGAGCAAAGACGCGGCAGGTAAACTCGCGATGTACCCCGCGCACTTCCTCATCGGCGACCTGATCCTGTTACTCACATTGGTACGTATTTGGTTCCGCAAGAAAGATGGCGCCCCAGCAGATGCCAATACGAATCCGATGTTGAACAAAGTTGCTTCTCTTACTCACCTAGGCTTGAATCTGGTGATACTGGCGACAGCGATCTCCGGCTTCATCACGGTAGTCACTTCTGGCTTGTTAGAGGCATTCAAAGCGAATGACCCAAGCTTGATCCCAGACTTCCACAACGTACCTGCCAAAGAATTCCATGAACTGTTCATCGGCATCATGGTGCTGCTAGTGTTGTTCCACGTCGCGGCTGCGCTGTATCACCAGTTCGTCGTGAAAGACAACCTGCTGCGCAGGATCATGATCAAACGCTTCGAAGACTGATCGAACCAATCTTCATCAACAAAAAAGCAGGCTTCGGTCTGCTTTTTTTATGCATGCCTCAGACTGCATTCACGCATCCCTAGTTCTCCACTTTAAGAACAGTGGCGTCGGCAACGGTTCGAGCAGTAGCGCACCTGTTCCCAATCGCGCGCTAGTTTCTTACGCCACACAAAAGGTCTGCCGCACACGGCACAACACTTTTGAGGCAGATCTGATTTAGCAACACCGCGTGGCATAAGCGGTCAACGCAACATCGGTAGCAGGACTTTCATCACCCGTTCTTCGTCTGGTTCCACAGCGGTGGCAAAACTATGCACGGTCTTGCCGTCCGGCGCGATCAGGTACTTATGGAAATTCCAACTCGGTGCTTCTCCTGTTGACTGAGCCAATGCTTTGAACAGAGGATTAGCCTGAGTACCAGTCACACTAGATGGCTCACTCATCGGGAATTTCACTTTGTAGGTGAGCTTGCAGAATTTGGCGATCTCACCGTTGCTAGCCAATTCCTGACGGAAGTCGTTAGAAGGGAAACCAACCACCAACAGACCTTGTTCACGATATTGGCTGTACATCGCTTCCAGTTTTTCAAACTGGGGGGTATAGCCGCATTTGCTAGCGGTGTTCACCACGAGGATCGGCTTGCCTGCGTATTCGCACAGGTTGATCTTGTTGCCTTGCAAGGTGGTGATGGTGCGGTCAAGCAACGGTGAACAGGGCGTTGCATAAGCCATAGGTGAGAGTGTCAGTGCAAGTAGCATAAACAGGGTTTTCATCGTCATCTCCTTTTAGATCATCCACGCGCCTTGCGTTTGATGAAGCGCATCATGCTTCCCAACACGGGGATCTTTTCATACAACTCTTCGGCTGCATCCCAGTAATCGCGGTGGTATGCAACCTTCCCCGCTGTGTTGAATCGCACATGGGAAGAGCCGTGAATCGTTTGCAACTGTTTTGTGCCGCGCATATTGAATTCAAAATCCCACACGATGAATGCATCTTCATCCTGCAAAATGGATTGCTTGATGATGAAGTGTGGCGCATCCACCTGTCTGAACATGTGCTCGAAGATGTGAATGATGTTCGCCTGTCCCCGCACCTCATTGAATGGGTCTTTGAAGTACGCATCCGCGTCGTATAACGCTGCGATCTCCTTCACACTTTGCGGAGACACATTCTCAAAGAAGTGCAACACCTTATCTAGCGCAGTTCGATTCATCATAGTCCAGTCACCTTATGGATCAACCAAAAATATAGTCGGTACGGCAAGAGTCGCAACACGCGTAGCCAATTGGTGAAGCGACGCGGAAAGTGAATGTGGAACTCGCCGCTCTCGATACCGCGCACGATCTGATGAGCTGCCGTTTCTGCTGAAATCAGCGCGGGCATCGAGAAATCGTTCTTGGCGGTCAAGGGCGTGGCTACAAAGCCGGGGTTGATGAGATACACCGCGAGGCCGCGCGCATGCAGGTCAAGATAGAGCGACTCGCACAGATTGATGAGTGCAGCCTTGGTCGGACCGTATATCAAGGCTTGCGGTAAACCGCTCAAACCCGCTACCGATGCGACGATACCAATACCACCATGACCTTGCGCGAGCAAAGTCGGCAACACGGCATCAAGACAATTCAAGGTCCCATTCAGGTTCGTTTCCACCAGTTGCTTGGCTGCGGTCAGATCGAAATCATCAGCGCGCATCTTTTGATACGTGCCAGCGACGACCAGCACCAGATCGATGCCACCCCACTTCGCCAATATCTCATCGCGTGCCAGTAGCGCTCCTGCCGCTTGGGTGATGTCGAATGGCAATACCAGCGCACTCACATCATCAGCCACAACCAACTGCAACGCCTCGATGTTACGCGCGGACAAGGCCAACTTTGCCCCACGCCCACGCAACTCACGCGCCAAGGCTGCACCGATGCCGCTTGATGCACCAATGATCCACACACGTCGCTCACGCCAATCTTGAAGTCTTGGATTCATGGCCGTTTGCGGAACGACAAGGTGACCTCACCTAGCTTAAAGCCGAACTTGCTCATCACCGCACGATTCAGCATCACTTTATCGTCCATCAGGATCATCCAATCGTCAAAGTTGACGTTGTAGACTTTGTCATCCACCGGCAACGCCAACACGTACTTCCAGTTCAGAGCATTGCCAGAAACGATACCGACCGCCTCACCCACCACATCGTCTGCCGTACCGATGTACTGACCATTCGGCTGCTTCTTCAATGTCCACACACGTTTTTGCTTGGTGCCATCGGAATAGATGAAATCTTCATCCAGTGTGCCGACGTCACCTTGCCAACTGCACTGGATGACCACGTTGAAACGCTTCACCACTTCGCCTTTTCGATTCTGGAACATGCCCCACGCATCGACCGTACCATTGAAATACTGCTGCATATCCAGCGCAGGTTTCTCTTTGGCATACAGCGCCATATCGGTAGTGCTACAAGCGGATAACATCAGCATCCCCATTACTAGTGCAATACGATCTCTCCAATTCATTTTGCGTCTCCTTCACGGTTATATTCCATCCAATGGTGCACGCCACAGCAACAATGCGGCACATAGTTTCAATACACAAGGCAACAGCGCATAACCCACCGCCAGCGCATGCAAACCGACCTCATCCGTCGTTCCGTTTTGATACCCTAGCCACTGCAAAAGCGGCAATGAGATGCCTGCTGCCAAAGCCAGATTCAATTTCGTCGCCCAGTTCCACAATCCGAAGTACGCCCCCTCATGTTTGCCGACATGCTTGGCTTTCCCAATCACTGCAGCGAGTAATGCAGGGGGTAAAGCGAGATCGGCAGCAAGTGCTGCGCCTGACAAGGTGCAGATGGCGGCGAATCCAGCGATGTCTCCTGCACCTAAAAAGTAGGCCCACGCAAAACTGGCGATGGCGAGCCACATCGCCAAAAGCCAAGCTTGTTTTTCACCTTTACGTTTTGCAATGGCCACCCATAGCGGCATGGCTAGCGCAGCGGCCAAAAAATACAGGATCAAAAATCCGCCGGCGTATGGCGCGAGTAGCAAGCGATCTTGGGTGAAGAACAGAAACAAGGTGGCGGGGATGGCTGCTGCGATACCGTTCAACATGAATACCGCGAACAACCAACGAAAGTTCACATTGTTCAATGGTCGCAGCAAACCTGCTAACCCAGCACCTTGGTGGCGTATGGGGGCAACTCGCGGGGCGCGGCGCAACAAAAAGTAGGCAGCGATCAGTAGCGACGACACAAAGAAGGCAGACAGCATGCTGACCGAGGTGAATGTGGGTAAAGCGGCAGCGATGATGACACCGAGCAGAGCACAAACCTCACGCACCGCCGTGAGTGAAGAGCGCTGTTCGCGCGATTGGGTAAGTGCCGCGCCCCAACTTTGGTAGGCGATACTGGCCAGACTGAAACCCAGATAGACCACGACAAGGCTAGCAAGAAACCATGCCATCGCCTGTATACCGAAGACTGCTGGCGGATGGAACAAGGCGACGAACCCCAACACCAGCAGTGGCAGCGATAACAGGATGGCATGCGAGTAGCCTCGTTGCTGGGTGTCCAGCCACAAGCCGATGAGAGGATCAACGAAGGCATCCAGCACACGTGCGAAGAGCAGGATAGCGCCTATCATCGCCAGCGACAGGCCGAGCTGACTCGCATAGAACTGTGGCACATAGACATAGATGGGTAAAGCCACCAAGGCGAGGGGTAAGCCGAACAAGCCGTAGTGCCACAAACCACTTCGGCTCAAGGCGATCACGATGTCTGCCCCAATAGCTGCTTACGTAAGCTCGGCGCACTGGTACGTTCATCCAGCCAGATAGAAAAGAATGCGCGCGCAAATTCAGCATCTTTGATCTCTTTGAGCAACACCCCATCACGGTAGAAGCGCACACCCTGTCCAGCCTGATACACACCGCTCAAACGGGTGCCCTCTTGCACATCTGGAAACACCTGTCGCATCAGACTCAACCACGCTGCGTGCTGATCTGGCGAACCCATATTGAGCTTGCGTATCTCATCAATGCTGGATGCAGCGATCCTTTCACCTTGAAGATCCCGCGCATACACCAACTCCAAGATGAATCGTCCATCAAGCAGGGTCGTTTCGGCACGCACTCCCTTTTCCTGCCAAAGGTAAGCCTCATACAACTTGATGCCGAACCAACGATAGCTCCCCTTCCCTGCTAGCTGCGCCTGCCCAAGCTCTTCCTGAAAATTTGAGTCACCTGCCTGCACCGTCCCGCTGCACAGCATCAAAAGGGCGATCACGGTGGCAAGGATTCGACTCATGCTTTTTCCAGAGTGAAATGCATGACGTTGGTGCTTCCCGCACGGAAGGCAGCCTCGCAGTAACACAAGTAGAACTCCCATGTGTGCACGAATCGTTCGTCGAAACCTTGTGCACGTACTTGTCGCAACTTCTCATGGAATGCACTACGCCACTCGACCAGTGTGCGTGCGTAATCCAAACCAAAAGCGAACTCATCCACCACCTTCAAGCCTTGTCTTTCTGCTTGCTCACCAAACACTTGAGGGGATGGCAACATACCGCCGGGGAAGATGTACTGCTGGATGAAATCGGTGCTACTGCGATAGCGCTCGAATAGTTCATCGGCAATGACGATGGTCTGGATACAAGCGCGACCGCCTTGTTTCAAGTTGCGTGCGATGCACTCGAAGTAGGTCGGCCAGTAAGCTTCACCTACCGCCTCGAACATCTCGATCGAGGCGATAGCATCGTACTCACCATTGCAGTCGCGGTAGTCCATCATCCTCAGCTCGGTGCGCTGAGCCAGCTTCGCAGCGGCTAAACGTCGCTCCGCGAAATTGAGTTGCTCGGTGGATAGCGTCAGACCCGTGACACGCACCCCTGCTTCTTGCGCTGCCACTTCCGCAAATCCACCCCAACCACAACCGATCTCCAGCACACTGTCACCCCGTTTCAAACTCAGTTGTTGCACGATACGGCGGTACTTGGCGAGTTGCCCCGCGTGCAGATCGTCCATATTCGTGTGGTCGAACAAGGCGCTGGAATAAGTCATCGATGGATCCAACCACAGACGATAGAAGTCATTGCCGATGTCATAGTGCGCATGGATGTTCTTGCGACTGCCACTTCTACTGTTGCGATTGAATAGATGGCGGGCTCTATAAAGAAGATTGCCCCACCATTTGCCATATATGAGGGATTCGACCTGGTCTCGATTGCGGATGAACAACTCGATCAACCCAGTCAGATTGTCGGTAGTCCAGCCGTCTGCGATGTAAGTCTCTGCAAAGCCGATGTCGCCGGACTTCATCACTGCGTCGAACATCGTCCAATCGCGTAGATGTAATGTGATGGGATAGGAGTCATCGCCGAAATGTGCCGACTGTCCATCTGGCAATTGCAAATGCAAAGCACCGTGTTTGAGTTGGCTCAATAGCTTAATAATGAATCGTACGCGGGATGGATAGTCTTGCGTATCCAGTGCATGCGATGCACGTTTGACTATGGTCTGGTTGGCTGTCAGCGTTTGAGTGTTCATTTGCTTAGCTCCTCTATGGGTGGAGTGGGTTTACGATAGAAAGGCACGCGTTTGATCCACAACTTGAGGGCCTGCCAATGGATGCGAGCGATGACCATGAATGTCATCAAGGGATAACGTAGAAGCGCTAGCACGATGTTTGCGTCCGACAATGAACGTGAACTACCGCTGATATTGGTGAGCAGCAATGCCCCTGCATCGGTGTAGTAGTCGATACGCGCCAAGGTGTCTTCATGCGTAGCACGTTGATTTTTGATGAACTGGAAGCGATAGCTTCCCTCCACCGGGCAAAAAGGCGATACATGAAATATTTTTTTCGCACTCATTTCAGTCGCGTTCGCGATTGGCCCGCCCTCATCCAGAAGGTAGCAATGGCGCTCGCCGAAAGTGTTGCTGACTTCGCACAAGATGGCGCGCAATTCACCGTCTCGACGATGGCAGAACCAGAACGACACGGGATTGAAAACATAGCCCAGCACACGGGGAAATGTCTGCAACCACACTTCGCCATCGGCATCGTGAATACCTTGCGCGTTGAGCAATGAATCGATCCATTGCAACAAAGGTTGCTTACCATCGCCGTGGTCTTTTTCGTGATGCGAGAGCAGATTGAAGCGGTTGCGTGAAAATAGTTTGGTCCGTATCGGATGGTCTTCTAATTCACGCAAAGGGAGTCGCAAAAAATATACGCCATAGTTAAAACTGTTACGCGCAAGACTCAAGCGGGTGTGATGCACGTTGCCAAAGCAGAGTTGCGCGTTAGACATGATTTGTTCCCAATGCTGCAATGGCACGTGCGACGACCAAGCCTGATTTCAATCCGTCTTCATGGAAACCGTAACCCGTCCATGCACCTGCGAACCATGTGTTGCGTACACCTTGAATCTGATCCAATTCTCCTTGCGCTGCGGTGGCTGTAGCGTCGAAGACTGGGTGCGCGTAGTCATAACTTGCGATCACTTTTGCAGGATCGGGCTGGTCGATCGGATTCAATGAAACAATGACAGACTCTTTGAATGGCAGCGGTTGTAGCTTGTTGATGAGGTAATGCACACACACCTGCGGCTCTGCACCACTCCTGCTTTGGTAATTCCATGCCGACCACGTCTTTTGGTTTTCAGGTAAGCAAGAATCGTCGGTGTGCAACACAGCTCGATTGGCCTGATAGCTAACAGCAGACAGTATGCGTCGCTCATCCTCTGAACCGTCTCTCAACAAACTCAATGATTGATCGCTGTGTCCAGCCATCACCACATGGTCGAAAATTTCATTTCCTGCATCACTCTCGACACAAATCTGCTTTTTCGACGTTGCATCGGTGCGGGTCACAGCGTGTACAGCACAGTTCAATCTTTTGTCAGGGATCGTAGCGAGTATCTTTTCCACATATTGGCGCGCGCCACCTTTGACCGTTCGCCATTGCGGTCTGCCATTCACTTGCAACAGTCCGTGGTTGTGGCAAAAACGTACAAAGGTCGAAAGAGGGAACGCCATCATCTGCGAGGTAGGGCAAGACCAGATACAGCCCGCCATCGGTAACAGATACCAATCACGGAATTCGGCACTGTAGTCATGGGCGCTCAAGTAGTCCCCTAGGGAGTGTGCATGATCTTGATGTCCTGAATTTATGGCCAGCGCAGTCGTCTCTTCATTGAATCGCAGAATGTCGCGCAACATACGGATGAAGCGCGGATTGAACAGATTTTGTCGCTGCGCGAACACGGTATCCAAGTTGCCACCAGACCATTCAAGCGTTCGCTTTTCCAATGGGAACTTGACCGAGAACGACATATCAGTAGCGACGGTTTCAACATCCAACTCCCGAAACAGAGCGACTAGGTTTGGGTAGGTCTTGTGGTTGAAAACCAAAAATCCCGTATCCACGCCATAGGTCACTCCGCCGAGAGTCACATCAACGGTGTGCGTATGACCACCAAAGTAGTTAGCCGCCTCGAATAAGGTGACTTGATAGCCAAGTTGTCGTAGACGATAGGCGGCTGACAGACCGGAAATGCCCGAGCCTATTACTGCGATTTTTATGCTTGAAGTACCATTTCTCATCATTACGTCCTAGACAAATATCCGTTTGTGGAGCGAGAATAGGTTAAATCTGTTTTAATTGTCAAATCTGTCTAGGACAAACTAATGAAAACGACTGATCAATTTTTCGACATCGCTTCTGTGGAACGCGAAACTGGCATAGGAAAAGACACACTACGCGTGTGGGAAAAACGCTATGGATTCCCTATCCCTGTGCGTGCAGAGCGCGATGAGCGCCTCTACCCGAACTCACAGGTAGAGCAACTAAGATTGATAAAACGCTTGATAGGCAATGGGTTGCGACCATCCAAGGTGGTCGGACTAGCTACGAGTGAGCTCGATGCACTGCTTGCAGGAGCAAAGACCAATGTCGCAGATCATCCAGCGCATGTCGTGCACTTTGTTGAACTCATCAAGGCACACAAGGCCAGTGCGTTGCGCATCGCACTTGGACGCGCACTACTTGAGCATGGACTGGATGAATTTTTGTCCAAGACAATCGCCCCCCTCAACCAATTAGTGGGGGAATCTTGGATGCGCGGGGAGATACGAATCTTTGAAGAACATCTCTACAGCGAGCAGATTACCAACGTTTTGCGCAATGCCATCTCGACGATGCGCGATCCTGATGCGTCACCGCGAGTCCTGCTGACCACCCTCCCAGGGGAAGAACACGCTCTCGGCCTGATGATGGCCGAAGCAACGTTGAGTCTACGTGGCGCTAGCTGTGTCAATTTAGGCGTACAAACCCCTACGCAAGAGATCGTCTCGGCGGCAGCAGCACATCGTTCAGACATCATCGTACTTTCTTTCAGCGAAGCCATTCCCGCACCACAGGTCAAAACTGGATTACAACAGGCGCGTACTGCGATCCCTGCCCATGTCGCCTTGTGGGCAGGTGGCTCGGGGGTGTTGAAACAGCCCCCATCCATTGACGGGGTCGCACTGATGGGGCCGCTCACGGATCTGCGCGATGCAGTCGATAGCTGGCGCGAGGCTTTCTCTCTTCCGCTCACCTCCCAATTCAAATGAAAGTGTCCTCAATGAGAAATTACAAAATATTCGTCAGTTTGCTGTTGCTACTTCCGTCTATCACCCAGGCACAATCGCTTGCAACTGTTGAACATGTCGATCTGAATCGCTATCTCGGCAAGTGGTACGAGATAGCCAGCATCCCGCAATATTTTCAACGTCAATGCGTGCGCGATGTCACGGCTGAATACGCACTCAAGAATGGTGCGATAACGGTCATCAACCGTTGCACCACTGCATCAGGCGAAATATCGGAAGCAGAAGGACAAGCACGCATCGTGGACACGCTTAGCAATGCAAAACTGGAAGTGACTTTTGTGAAGCTATTTGGGTGGCGATATCTATTCGGCGGCGACTATTGGGTCATTGATCTTGCACCCGATTATCGCTATGCAGTCGTCGGCCATCCCAGTCGAAAATACGCATGGGTATTGGCCAAAACTGCACAAATATCATCACAAGACCTTTCTGCTATCGAGGGACGCTTGAAAGTGAATGGCTACGACACATGTGGTTTGCTGACAACTGCACAAGCACCTGCAGTTTCGGTGAGGTTGCCCTTGTGCGAAGCGGTCAAAGAAAAATGAATGAGGATTCATCTTTCATCATCGACGACAGAGTTCGTGGTGATGGGTATGCAAACAACGGTAAGCCATGGCGTGCTGTGACCGATACAGTCATGGGCGGAATCTCAAAGGCTGATCTACGAGCAACGACAGTTTCAGGGAAACCTTGTCTGCGTTTAAAAGGTGAAGTGCATTTAGAGAACAACGGCGGTTTCGTTCAAGCAAGCCTTGATCTAGGTGCAGAGGGATTACTTGATGCCAGCGACTTTGTGGGACTCGAGATCGAGGTGTGCGGAAATAATGAAAGTTATAACATTCATCTACGGACTGGTGATACGCAAATGGTTTGGCAGTCCTATCGCCACAGCTTTACTGCAGACACTAAATGGAAAACACTCCGCATCCCCTTCGCCGATTTCATGCCACACCGGATTCAGCTTGGATTGGATACGAGACACCTGCGCCGTATAGGCATTGTCGCTATCGGCAGAAAGATGGAAGCAGATATCTGCTTCAGTCGGATCGCGTTGTACCGTTAGAGACTAGACTTTTTGACGGCGATGAATATCGCCAAGACACCCAAGATCACATACCAAGTCATCGCCAGTTCAGGTAGCCCTAAACCGAGGAACGTCCAGCCTTTGGTTGCACACTCGCCCGAACCGTGCATCAGCTCTTGCCACACTTCTGCCATCGGAAAGTGCTGCAACATGAATTCCAGACCGGGACCACACGCAGGCACTTGGTCCTTTGGCAGATGTTGCAACCAGATGTGGCGCGATGCGACTGCCACACCACCCAATGCCGTCAGCGCGATCAAAGAGGAATACACCCAACGTCCGATGCGTCCCGCGTTGTGAAAGGCTGCGATGAAGAACAACACACCGATGGCAATAAATATTACGCGCTGGACCATGCACAAGGGACAGGGGTCTTCACGCATACCATACTGCAGAAACAACGCTCCCCCGATCAAACCGAGGACGATGAGCACACCGACGGAGTAGAACCAACGGCTAGAGACGTTGCGCCAATCCTTAAGCATCACTCTACCTCTTCGATCCAAGTCGCCTGGATGGCTTCCAACACCTTCTCGCCCCCACGAGTATGGTCGTCATCGAAACCGTCCAGATCGACCACCAAGTTGTGCAACTCGACGAAATTCACTTTGAGCGGATCAACTTCTGGATGCTTTTCCACCAATGCGACAGCAATATCGCGAACGTCTATCCATTTCATTTGGAGTGCCCCTCCTTTGTCATGTTGATGGAATACTTGGGGATCTCGACGACCAGTGGTGCATCAGCCACCTTGGCTTGGCAACTCAAGCGAGAGTTCGGCTCCAACCCCCAAGCTTTGTCCAACATATCCTCTTCCAGTTCCGTCGCTTCTTCCAAGCTACGGAAACCTTCGCGCACGATGACGTGACAAGTGGTGCAAGCGCAGGATTTCTCACAAGCATGTTCGATGTCGATGTCATGTTCCAGCAATGCATCGCAGATGGAGGTACCCGGTGTCGCTTCGATCAACGCACCCTTCGGGCATAGCTCCTCATGCGGCAAGATGATGATTTGTGTCATGACGAACTACCCTTCCAATTCCGATAGGTTGTGACCTTTGAGCGCGGTGGATACGCTACGATCCATGCGTGCTTGCGCAAAGATGACGGTCGCTTGATTCAAGGCTTCGACAGCACGTTTGATGGCCGAGTTGTCACTTCCACTCACTACACCGCGCAAAGCTTCCATACTGTTACGGATGCGCAATTGTGATTCTGCATCCAACAAAGCTTCTCCATCCAATTGCAATGCGTTATCCACGGCTTCCAACAATTGTGCCGCCTCAGTCTGTAGTTCACGCAAGGCTCGCGCTTGCATGTCATCGCGCGCGTGTTGATTGCCGTCTTGCAACATGCGGGTGATCTCGCCTTCGCTCAAACCGTAGGATGGCTTCACCGTGACTGAGGATTCCACACCGCTGTTCATCTCGCGTGCAGTCACGCTCAACAGACCGTCCGCATCCACTTGGAAGGTGACACGGATACGCGCGCTTCCCGCCACCATTGCAGGGATACCGCGCAACTCGAACTTCGCCAAGGAGCGGCAATCACTCACCAATTCGCGCTCGCCCTGTACCACATGGATGCTCATCGCAGTCTGACCATCCTTGAAGGTGGTGAACTCTTGCGCACGCGCACTGGGGATGGTGCTGTTACGCGGAATGACTTTTTCGGAAAGACCGCCCATCGTCTCGATACCGAGCGAAAGTGGGATCACATCCAGCAACAACCAATCATCTGCACTGCGATTACCGGCCAGCACGTTAGCTTGGATCGCAGCACCTAGTGCTACCACCTTGTCTGGATCGAGATTGGTGAGAGGAGTCTGCTTGAACAGTTCTGCTACGGCACGTTGCACCTGAGGCATACGTGTCGAGCCTCCCACCATCACCACCCCTTTGACCTCTTCCACGCTCAGCTTCGCATCACGCAAGGCTTTGCGTGTCGGTTGCAGGGTACGGGCCAGCAGGTTCTGCGTCATCGCATAGAAATCATCACGCGTGAGAGTGACATCGACCAACTCACCGCCACTCAATACGGCCGTTACCTGCGTTTGCACATGTTCTGTCAGTTGTTCTTTGGCGGCACGAGAGTGGGTCAGCAGCAGGCGCGTATCTTTCGCATCCAGTTGCGATAGTCCCGCCTTCTCTAAGATCCAGCAATAGATGCGCTGATCGAAATCGTCACCGCCCAAGGCTGAGTCACCATTGGTCGCCAACACTTCGAACACGCCTTTAGATAGACGCAGGATGGAGACATCGAATGTGCCACCACCCAAGTCATACACGGCATATACGCCTTCAGAAGCATTGTCCAAACCATAGGCGATGGCAGCGGCAGTGGGTTCGTTAAGCAGACGCAGCACATTCAATCCGGCTAGTTTGGCTGCATCTTTTGTGGCTTGTCGTTGTGCATCATCGAAATAAGCAGGAACAGTGATGACTGCGCCGACCAACTCTCCACCTAGCGAACGTTCCGCACGATCGCGCAAGACATTCAATATCTCAGCAGACACCTCGACCGGACTTTTCACCCCAGCCACCGTGCGCAACTGCACCATGCCAGGCGAATCCACAAAACGATAGGGAAGGTCGATGACCTCACCCACATCTTTCAGTCCGCGCCCCATGAATCGCTTGACCGACACGATGGTGTTCTGGGGATCTGTGCTTTGTTGGGCTTGCGCAGTGATACCGACTTGCACAATGCCGTCTTCCAGATAACGCACCACCGAGGGCAACAACGCAGAGCCTTGCTCATCGTTCAATACCACGCTGATACCATTACGCACCGTTGCCACAAGTGAATTGGTCGTTCCCAAGTCTATGCCCACCGCCAAACGATGCTGATGTGGAGCGGCGCTTAAACCTGGTTCAGAAATTTGTAGCAGTGCCATGTCAGGAATCTATTTCATCGTAAGCGGAAGATATCTCTTCCGCGAGTTTTTCTAGGAAACGCAATTTTCGCACAGAGCCTGCGGCAGCGAGATGATCATGTGACTCATCGAGTTGCGCCCCCAATTGCTGTTGCAACATCGCCGTTTCTTTTCGATTGTTGTCATTCAACACATCAAGTGCATCCATATCCTTGGCTTCTATCGCATCCTGCAACGCTTCGCGCCACTCCATCTGCTGCATCAAGAATTCCAGCGGCATCGCCGTATTCGTCTCTTCTTGCGTGTCCACTCCTTGCAAGGAAAGTAGGTAACGCCCTCGTGCCAACGGGCTACGCAAAGTCTGATACCCCTCGTTGATGCGTGTTGACCACTGCATGGAAAGGCGCTGCTCAGATTCAGAAAGATGTGAGAACTTGTCAGGATGGACTTGCGACTGCAAGTCGCGGTAACGCTGATCGAGTGCGGCGTTATCGATGGCAAAACGTGGCGGAATCTCGAACAACCGGAAGAAATCCTGCTGGAAATCGAGAGACTTCATATGGAAAAACCCATCAGACCTTAAAGCTCTCTCCACATCCACACGCATCCTTCACGTTAGGATTGTTGAACTTGAAGCCCTCATTCAGCCCTTCGCGTGTGTAGTCCAACTCCATGCCGTCGATGTAGGGCAAACTCTGTGGATCGACCAACACCGTCACGCCGTGGCTGTTGAATTGCAGATCGTCACCATCCACCGCATCCGCGAACTCCAATTTGTAAGCCATCCCTGAGCAACCGCTGGTGCGCACGCCCAAGCGCAGACCGACGCCTTTGCCGCGTTTCACCAAGAAATTCTGCACATGCTTGGCAGCGTTCTCCGTCAACGTGATGCTCATGTTTCGCTCCTATTTGTTTCCGGTGCAGGCAGCCGTTTCAACGTTGGCGCCGTGTTTGGATTTGTAATCAGCCACAGCCGCTTTGATCGCGTCTTCCGCCAAGATCGAGCAGTGGATCTTCACGGGTGGCAATGCCAACTCTTCCGCGATGTGTGTGTTCTTGATCGCCAACGCTTGATCGACAGTCTTGCCCTTGACCCATTCGGTCACTAAGGAACTTGATGCGATCGCCGAACCGCAACCATAGGTCTTGAACTTCGCATCTTCGATGATGCCGTCTTTGCCGACTTTGATCTGCAACTTCATCACGTCGCCACAAGCTGGTGCACCGACCATGCCTGTACCCACAAAGGAGTCGCTCTTATCCATCGAGCCCACGTTACGTGGATTCTCGTAGTGATCTAGTAATTTTTCGCTGTATGCCATTTTGTCCTCCTACGCTATTAATGCGCAGCCCATTGAACGGTGTTCAGATCGATACCGTCCTGGTGCATCTCCCACAAGGGTGAGAGTTCGCGCAATTTTCCAATCTTATCGTGTAGCAACTTGATGGTGTAATCCACTTCCTCCACAGTAGTGAAACGACCTACCGTGAAACGGATAGAGCTATGTGCCAACTCGTCGTTACGCCCCAAAGCGCGCAACACGTACGATGGCTCCAAGCTCGCTGATGTACATGCAGAGCCGCTGGATACCGCGATGTCTTTCACCGCCATGATGAGCGACTCACCTTCCACGAAGTTGAAGCTCACGTTCAGATTGTGCGGAACGCGACTATCTAGATCTCCGTTCAGATAGACCTCTTCCATGCTCGACAGTCCCGCCCACAAGCGGTCACGCAACATGCGGATGCGCTCGTTCTCGGTCGCCATCTCTTCTTTTGCCAGACGGAAAGCCTCGCCCATGCCAACGATCTGGTGTGTAGCCAATGTGCCAGAACGGAAACCACGCTCGTGACCACCACCATGCATCTGCGCTTCCAGACGCACACGCGGTTTACGACGTACGTAAAGCGCGCCGATGCCTTTTGGGCCATAGGTCTTGTGTGCAGAGAACGACATCAGATCGACCTTGAGCTTTTGCAGATCGATGACGACTTTACCAGTCGCTTGTGCCGCATCCACATGGAACAGGATGCCGCGTGCACGACACATCTCGCCGATGGCGGCGATGTCTTGGATGACGCCGATCTCGTTGTTCACCAACATCACCGACACGATGACCGTATCAGGACGCAATGCCGCTTCAAGTTTTTTCAGATCGAGCAAACCGTTCGGCTCAGGATCAAGATAAGTCGCAGAGAAACCTTGACGCTCCAACTCACGCACCGTATCCAAGATGGCTTTGTGCTCGGTCTTCACCGTGACGATATGCTTGCCTTTATCGGCGTAGAAATTCGCAGCGCCTTTCAAAGCCAAGTTGTTCGACTCGGTCGCACCTGATGTCCACACGATCTCTTTCGGGTCGGCATTCACTAACGCTGCCACCTGCTCACGCGCACGCTCCACCGCCTCATCCGCCGTCCAACCAAAAGAATGTGAACGCGATGCCGGATTGCCGAACTTCTCGGTCAGATACGGGATCATCACCTCAGCCACGCGCGGGTCCACCGGCGTGGTCGCCGAGTAATCCATATAGATAGGTAAATGCAGCGTCATCTCTGTTCCTTCGTTTCTATCAGGCGATAGCCGACATCTTCTGGATAGATTTATTCATTATGATGGGTGCGGTATCTGATCTAGCTTGCTTTGCGTTGCCATCAGCCACTTGTTGCAAGCTCACCTGCTGCAAGTATTCATGGATCTTTTCGCTCAGACCGAACCACAGATCATGCGTCGAACAAGGTTCGCCGTCTTTACAATTTCCCATGCGATCGCAATTGGTGGCATCCAAAGGTTCATCCACCGCGATGACGATGTCGGCGATGCTGATCTTGTTAGCCGGACGTGCCAGACAATAGCCACCGCCTGGGCCGCGCACACTGGCGACGACATTGTTCTTACGTAGCTTGGAGAACAACTGCTCCAGATACGAGAGCGATATCTTTTGACGCTCACTGATAGCTGCCAACGTGACAGGGCCTTTACCCCCACGCTGAGTCAGGTCGACCATCGCGGTCACTGCGAAACGTCCTTTGGTAGTCAGGCGCATATTCTTCCCCTTACATTGTTTATATGGATGGTGCGGTCAGGTCGGCCTAGATTCGAGGCATCCGAACTCGCGCTGTTTGGAATAGTAAAATACCCTACGTATTTAATCAACAATCTTATTTAGATGGTTCGGGTCGAACTTATCGGCGGTAGCACGCTCCTCCTCCACCCTGACCCCCATCTTTTCTAGCTGTTGCAGAATGAAATCAATACGTTGATCGACAGTGACACTGTGCCCGATAAGGCCATGCAATGCCTTGTTCACGGGATCGTTATGGTCGTTGCCGATGCCATAGGCGTTGAATCCGTGCGAGACCTTCTTCTCTTCGTCCAGTATGCGCGCGGGGATACCTGCCGCCGTCGCCCCTGCCGGCACGTCCTTCACCACCACCGCATTTGAGCCGATCTTCGCACCGTCACCGATATGGATAGGCCCCAGTATCTTGGCGCCCGCACCCACCACCACACCATTACCCAAGGTCGGATGGCGCTTACCTTCCTTCCACGACGTACCACCTAAAGTCACACCGTGATACAGCGTCACATCATCACCGATCTCCGCAGTCTCGCCGATGACGACCCCCATACCGTGGTCGATGAAGAAACGGCGTCCGATGGTCGCTCCAGGATGGATCTCGATACCTGTCAACGCACGACCGATGTGCGAAGTGAAACGTCCCAACCATTTCAAGCCCATATGCCAAAAGGTGTTCGACATGCGATGAAAGACACGCGCGTGCAACCCCGGATAGCAGGTCAACACCTCAAAGGTGCTGCGTGCGGCGGGATCGCGGTCAAATACGCTGGCGATGTCTTCTCGGATATTTTTAAACATCTTTATGCTCTTCTAAGTAGCGTTGTCTAAGTCGAGCATTGTACTCGGTTGTTTTTGTCAGGATGCCACGCAGTAGGTTGACTTCTTCATCTTCCAAACGACTGCGCGAGTAAAGCCGACGCAGTCGCTTCATCAGACGTTCTGGATTCTGTGTCGTAAAAAATCCGATGTCGAACAATGTCTTTTCGAGTTGCCCGTATAGCCCTTCTAAACGCTCATGCGTCGCGGCGGGGAATTCAGCCTGTTCGGCTGGGATGAAACTTTGCGTAGCCACAGCCAACTCATAGCTCACCACCTGCACCGCAGCCGCGATATTGAGTGAAGAGAAATCAGGATGCGACGGAATGTTCACGCCTAGTTGAGCTTTACCCATCTCCTCATTGGTCAGCCCAGACATCTCGGTGCCAAACAACAAGGCAACGTGTTGTGCGGTCGCCCTTTGTAGAACCTCTGGCATCGCCTCGCGCGGCGTCTGCACCTTAAGCGAGATGTCACGCAATCTAGCGGTCATCGCCACAGTGAACGCAACCCCGTGCAATGCCTCATCGATGGAACTGCATACCACCGCGTTCTGCAACACATCGTCCGCCCCCGCCGCCATCGCGCTGGCTTGCGGATCGGGAAAATGCTTGGGATTGATGAGATATAGATGACGCAAGCCCATCGTCTTCATCGCCCGCGCAGCCGCACCGATGTTACCGGGATGGGAGGTATGGCTAAGGACGACTCTGATGTTCTCGAAAGGATTAGGTTTATTCAAAACGCGATTCCAACTAAAATAGGCGCTGGTTACTTCAATTATGAACTTTGAGAGCCATCGCGCAGTAGGTCGGTCAAAGTTCAATGCTCATTAAAAAGGTCGTACTGATATGCACCCCATGCTCAACATCGCGGTGAAGGCCGCTCGTCGCGCCGGAAACTTGATCCACCGTGCCGCAGACAATTTGGACCACCTCTCAATCCAAAAGAAATCCCATGCGGATTACGTCAGCGAAGTGGATCGCGCGGCGGAGAACATCATCGTACAGACCTTGTTGGATGCCTATCCGACCCATGCGATTCTAGCAGAAGAGGGCGGCGCTCAAGGCCAGTCCGAGTATGTTTGGATCATCGATCCGCTGGATGGTACGACCAATTTCCTACACGGCATCCCTCAGTACGCGGTATCTATCGCACTGCAACACAACGGCGTACTCACCCAGTCCGTCGTGTATGACCCTACCAAGAACGACCTGTTCACCGCCACACGCGGTCGTGGTGCTTACCTCAACGACAAACGCCTACGCGTAAGCAAACGCAAAGAGATGGAAGACAGCCTCATCGGCACCGGCTTCCCATACACGCGCTTCGAACACATGGGCGCTTACATGGACATCTTCCAAGACCTGATGCAAAAGACCGCTGGCCTGCGTCGCCCCGGTGCGGCCTCGCTCGATCTGGCATGGACTGCGGCAGGTCGTTACGACGGCTTCTTTGAGACCGGACTGAAACCTTGGGACATCGCAGGGGGCGCACTGCTCATCTCCGAAGCGGGCGGTATCGTCAGCGACCTTGCTGGTAATCAGAATCAACTCACCAGCGGCCACATCTGCGCAGGCAACCCGTTCATCCACGAACAACTGCTCAAGATCATCGCGCCACACCTGACTGAGGGATTGAAGAACTAACTTCCGGCAGCATCCCACATGGACACCTTGCTCATACTCGCGATCACGACCATCGTCATCGTCTTGATCTTCGAGTACACCAACGGTTTCCATGACGCTGCCAACATCATCGCCACCGTCATCGCCTCGCGCGCGATGACACCGGTACAAGCGGTCTTACTGGTCGCTTTCTTCGAGTTCCTCGGCCCATTGCTGGGCGGCACCGCCGTCGCCAACACCATCGGCAAATTCATCACGCTTGACGACATCGACCGCGTACTCGCACTCACCATCGTGCTGTGCGGCCTGCTTGGCGCCATCGCTTGGAACCTGCTGACTTGGTGGAAAGGCATCCCCTCTTCTTCTTCACACGCGCTGGTCGGCGGCTTGGCAGGAGTGGTCATGGTGGCTGCGGGTTCCAACCATGTCGTATGGGGCTTCGGCGATCTGCTGCACGGCCAACTGAGCGGCGTCGCCAAAGTCATCGTCGCCCTCATCCTCTCGCCCATCATCGGTTTCTGGGTCGGCTTCGCGCTGCACCGCACCATGCTGCGTCTGCTACGCGGGGCACACCCCTCAATCAACCGCGACTTGCGTCATCTGCAATACGTCACCTCGGCAGGTTTGGCTTTTTCGCACGGCGCCAACGATGCGCAGAAGAGTATGGGTATCCTCACACTGGTGCTGCTGATCGGCGGCTTCATCCCCACCTTCGAAGTGCCGTTCTGGGTGATGCTGGCCTGCTCGCTCACCATCGTCCTCGGCATCCTGACGGGTGGCTGGCAGATTGTACGCACGCTGGGCTTCTCCATCTACAAGATCCGCCCCCTGCATGCGTTAGATTCGCAGATGACCGCCGCCGGTGTGATCTTCAGTTCGTCGATGTTCGGCGCGCCAGTCTCTACCACCCACGTGGTCGCCTCCTCCATCATGGGCATCGGCGCTTCCGAGCGCCCCAAGGCCGTGCGCTGGGGCAAAGCGACCGAGATCGTCACCACTTGGCTCATCACCATTCCCGGTGCGGCATTGATGTCGATTACCTGCTATCTTCTCGTCCGCACATTTATCTGACCGACTGCCATGCCTGAAGCCTCCAAGACACTGCTCGCGATCATTCTGGATAGGGTATTCCCCAAGGTGCCCGACTTCTTCACCATGCTCACCGAGCAGGCGAACAAGGTCACCCATACCGTCGATCTGCTGGTCGAGTACATGGAACACAACGACCCCATGATCGCGGACGAACTCAAGCAGAACGTACACGAGGCCGACCTCATCAAGGTGCGCAACCTGCACGAACTGAACGATGCATTCTCCACGCCTATCGACCGCGAAGACATCTACCGCGCTATCATCGCGCTGGACGACATCGTGATGTACTGCAAGACCACCGTTCATGAGATGGATGTACTCGACGTGAAGCCAGACGAGTTCATGCGCGACATCTCGCACTGCATCAAGGAAGGTGTGGACACGCTGGCCAAGGGATTCGCCAAACTCGGCACCACGCCTGCAGAAGCGGCAAACAATGCGAATCAAGCGCGCCAATCTGAGCGTCATGCCGAGAAACTCTATCGCAAGGCGCTGCCCATCCTGTTCGAGGGCACCGACTACATCAACATGTTCAAACGGCGCGAGATCTACCGTCACCTGACCAATGCGGCACAGCACATGGCGCTGTGCGCCAATCGTCTGCACGACATCGTGGTCAAGATCAGCTGAAGCCATGATGCGTACGACCGACACCCTCAACCAGTTCCTGCAAGAACACATCCCCCTCACCGGTGCGATGCAGTTGCAAGCGAGCGCCTACGATGGACAGACCTTGCACCTCACCGCCCCGCTCGCCCCCAACGTGAACGACAAGGGCACTGCGTTCGGCGGCAGTCTGTACAACATCGCGGTGCTATGCGGCTGGAGCCTGCTGCGTCTCAAGCTCAACGAAGCCGGTCTGAACAAGAAGAACATCGTCATCCAAGAAGCGCATACGCGCTATCTGCTGCCGGTCACCGGCGAACTGCGCGCCACATGCACCCTCACATCCGACGTACTGACTGAGTTCATGCATCCGCTGCAAAACAAAGGTCGTGCGCGCATCACACTGACCGTCACGATCCATCAACAAGATAAGACCGCCGTGGAATTCACCGGCAACTATGTCGCCCTCGATTAGAGACATGAAAGATACCGCCCCCGAAAAACAGACACCCATGATGCAACAGTACCTGCGCATCAAAGCGGAACACACCGACAAGCTGCTGTTCTATCGCATGGGCGATTTCTACGAATTGTTCATGGACGATGCCGTGCGCGTCGCCAAGCTGCTCGACATCACCCTCACCCAACGCGGCGCATCCAATGGCCAACCAATCAAGATGGCGGGTGTGCCTTATCACGCGGCCGAGCAGTACCTCGCGCGCTTGGTGAAGATGGGCGAGTCCGTCGCCATCTGTGAACAGATCGGCGACCCAGCCACCAGCAAAGGCCCAGTCGAACGCAAAGTAGTACGCATCGTCACACCGGGTACGGTGACTGATTCCGCCTTGCTAGAAGAGAAGCGCGACAACCTGCTGCTCGCGCTGCACCAGCGCAACAACGAAGTGGGCCTTGCTTGGCTCAACCTCGCTTCGGGGCAATTCACTCTCGCCGAAGTCGCCGCCAAACAATTGCCTGCGGAACTCGAACGCCTGCAACCTTCTGAGATATTGGTCGCAGAAAGTGTCGCTGCACCGCAGTTCAAGAACGCCGCGAACAAATCGTTACCAGATTGGCACTTCGACCGCGACACAGCACACCGTGCGCTGTGCCAACAATTCGCCACGCGCGACCTCGCCGGTTTTGGCTGCGATGATTTCACTGTGGGATTGGAAGCCGCAGGCGCATTGCTCGGCTACGCCAAACTCACACAAGGACAAAGCATCGCCCACATCCGCAGCGCGCAGGTGTATCACGCTGATGAGTTCGTGCGCATGGATGCCGCCACCCGCCGCAATCTGGAGATCACCCAGACCCTGCGCGGCGAAGCTGCCCCCACCCTGCTCTCGCTGCTAGACACCTGCGCTACCAACATGGGCAGTCGCCTGTTGGCGCACTGGCTGCACCACCCACTGCGCGACCGCGCGACATTGGGCGCAAGGCTGGAAGCCGTCGAACAACTAAGCACCTTATATCGCAATGCACACGACCACCTCAAACCCAGCGTGGACGTAGAACGTATCACCGCACGCATCGCTTTGCGCTCGGCTCGTCCACGCGACCTGTCTGGCCTGCGTGACACCTTGCTCACCTTGCCGCAGCTACACAGCACCTTGGCGAAGTGCGATGCCGCACTCATCAAGCGACTGACCGATGCACTACAAGCCGACGCATCGCTGGTCGAGTTGTTGCAAAAGATGTTGAAGGCCGAACCTTCTTCCGTATTGCGTGAAGGCGGCGTCATCGCTGACGGCTTCGATGCCGAGTTAGACGAACTGCGCGGCATCCAGACCAACTGCGGCGATTTCTTGTTGGAGTTGGAAGCACGCGAACGCGCGCGCACTGGCATCAACACACTGAAAGTGGAATACAACCGCGTGCACGGTTTCTACATCGAGGTGAGCATCGCGCAATCGGTAAACGTGCCGGACGACTATCGCCGCCGCCAGACCTTGAAGAACGCCGAGCGTTACATCACGCCCGAGTTGAAGACCTTCGAAGACAAAGCGCTCTCTGCCAACGACCGCGCACTAGCGCGCGAGAAGATGCTCTACGAACAACTGTTGGATGCACTCGCACCCAGCATCCCGCAACTGCAAGCCATCGCTGCCGCCATCGCCGAGCTGGATGTACTCGCCACCTTTGCCGAACGTGCCGCCACGTTGAATTTCTGCGCACCACAGTTCCGCAACGATGCACGCATAGACATCAAGCAAGGTCGCCATCCAGTAGTCGAAGCACAAGTGGACACCTTCACCCCGAACGACTGCACGCTCAACGACACGCGCCGCACGTTGCTGATCACTGGTCCGAACATGGGGGGTAAATCGACCTACATGCGGCAGACCGCCATCATCGCGTTGCTCGCCCATGTCGGCTGCTTCGTGCCTGCACAACAAGCGGTGCTGGGCGAGATCGACCAGATATTCACGCGAATCGGCGCATCGGATGACTTAGCCTCGGGCCGCTCCACCTTCATGGTCGAGATGACTGAGGCCGCCAACATCCTGCACAACGCCACCGACAAGAGCCTAGTGCTGGTGGACGAGATCGGGCGTGGCACCAGCACCTTCGACGGCCTCGCCCTCGCCTACGCCATCGCGCGCCACCTGCTGGAGATCAACCGTAGCTACACCTTGTTTGCGACGCACTATTTCGAACTCACGCGCCTAGACGAAGAGTTCAAACAACTCGCCAACGTCCACCTCGCCGCCATCGAGCACCAACACAGTATCGTCTTTCTGCACAGTGTGAACGAAGGCGCCGCCAGTCAAAGCTACGGCCTGCAAGTCGCTGCCCTCGCGGGCGTGCCGAACAGCGTCATCCGCAGCGCGAAGAAACAGTTAGTAAAGTTGGAACAGAACAGCGCCGCGCAAAGCCCGCAAGGCGACCTCTTTGCTGCATCGGAAGCCCCAGAGCCGGAAGAACATCCGCTGATCTCTGCACTACGCGATCTGCAGCCGGATGAGATGAGTCCGAAGGAAGCGTTGGAGAGGATTTATCAGTTGAAGAAGTTAGTGTGAGGATTAGTTGAAGACAGTCTCATCGACACGGCTGATTTACTAATTAAAGGAATGTTTGATGATTGAAAGTTCGCTTCCCGAAATCCAAAGCGTGTCCGTCGCCATCCGCGATGCCGTTGCCCCCGTATTCTTGTTGACGGGTGTGGGCTCTATCCTCTCTGTGCTGGTGAACCGACTTGGCCGTGCGATCGACCGTGCTCGTGCGCTACACACGATGAATGAAGACCAACGTGCCAAGCATGTGGATGAGTTCGAGATCATTGTGCGGCGTACTGCTTGGATTCGCAGGTCTATCGGATTGATCACGCTGGCGGCATTGAGTGTGTGTACTTCTATCGCATCACTCTTCGTCGAAGTGAAGATGGGTTTGAACATGCCGGACATCGTTGCCAGAACATTCTTCGCAGCCATGTTCTTTCTCATACTTGGTCTGCTGTGTTTCTTGCGTGAGATCTCTTTGGCTTCAAGAGAGTTGAGCTTCTTGAATAAGTCGAGTTAGTCGGCAAGAAGCACGGATTGAAGCTATGGAGATTCTGATCTGGGCTTTCATCGGCGGCATCGTGGGTGCTGTACTGATGGATGTCACTGAGACTTACGCAGCGAAGGTCGGCATCACCAGCGGGGTGAACATCGCGTTGGTGGGGCGCTGGTTCTTGGGCTTGCTGCACGGGCGCTTCACTTATTCCAACATTCTCGATTCCGCCTCGCTGCCTGCAGAGGTGAAAGCTGGGTGGGCGTTCCATTTCTTGGTAGGGGGCGGTGGTGTGGCGATGTTGTATCCGCTCTTTTTCCAAGCCACCGATCTACCCTTGCCTAGCGATCATTTACTCGGCGGTGCACTGTTTGGCTTGGCCACTTCTGCGCTGCCTTGGTTCATTCTGCTACCTTCGTTCGGCTGGGGGATGTTCGGGCGACGCGGTCCGCGTGGCTCGAATGCTTTACTGGCGAGTACGCTTTCTCACCTGCCGTATGGACTTGGCGTAGGCGCGGTGATCGCATTGGGGGCGAATTTCTAAAGAGGTCGAGTTTGGACAGTGCGTTAATGGGTTCAGCTTCGCATTACCTTGCGCGCCCTCACTCCAATATCTGATAAGGCTCCATCGTGACTGATTCAACACGTTCACCTACCATGATGATTTCCCCTTCTCTTCGGCTGTTTCCCGTTTCGGTGAATTCAAAACGATAGGTACGGCGCAGTATGCGGCGGCCAGATGCATCGCGATCAAGCGCGAGGTTGATGCTGGCGACCGTGTCATCTAGAAACTGCAGCTCTTCTCTGGCGCAGGCGCATCTGCCCGCATCACGTGCAATCTCTAAGATGCGGATGCTGTGTAGCCAGTACCATCCCAAGGCGATGATGACCAACAGTGCGAGTAAGCTCAAGATGTCCATTTTGGTTTGCTATCTAACGAGGGGTGGATTCTAACTTGCCGCCAGATAACGGGGCTAATTAGGTTGTCGGCTGGTGCATTTGAACGAAATGTTATGTCTCGAATTTCCATCCGCTCAAAGCAAAGCGTAAAATTCCTCCGCCTTTCACCTGAGGGCATTCCAATAATAAAAGGGAGATGTTTGATGCAACGAATCACGACGAAGATCGCATTCCTATTTGCTGCTTTCATGGCCACTGCTGCGCAGGCGCAAGATGGCCGATTTTATTTAGGGATAGATGCGGTGATGCCTTACGGTGCGACTTGGAAGGTTGGAAGTGCGGCTGATGAGAAGCTCTCTGTGGGCACACAGGTCAAGCCAACTCTTGGGTACACGTTCAATGATCGTTGGGCGATCGAGGTCAGCGGATTTTCTGCCAAAGCTTCTAAGGGCGGTGCATCTGAATCGATAACGGTCGTTCCAGTCAATCTGGTCTATGCCATTCCTTTTTCAACTCAGACGAGTTTGTTGCTCAAAGGTGGATTGGCCCCATTCGAAGGAAAGTTCAAAAACCCGGATTTCGATTCAACTGATTTCCTGATCGGCGCATCACTGGGTGTTGGGGTCAAACATCAGTTCACAGAATCTCTCGGGCTGGAAGGTGGCATCAATTACCTGAGTGGCTATAGATTCAAGATATCAAATGGGGATCGGTATGACTTGAGCCCAGCCCATGCCTATCTGGGATTGCGATTCGGTTTCTAAATGGTTATTCAACAAGCCTTCACACCACTTCCCGATTCAGCGATAGCCATCGCTGAAAAACACGTGCGCGATATTTTGACTATCGCTTTTGAGCATGATTCGACGCATGCGGCGCTAGTGGTGTGGGATGGTCAGTGTGCTTTGTCGCTGGCGCTGGCGGCGGCTTATCGGCGTTGTTTGCCGGAGGCGACGTTCATCGACTTCGATGCTGTCACGCCAGACTTCGTGCGCACGGCATTCGAACGATTGGCACCGTCTGATCTAGTGGTGCTGATCCAATCGAGCAGTTTCAGGTTGGATGCGTTCCGTTTGCGTGTGGAGCTTTTCAAGCGCGAACTCAAGGTGATCGAACACCCACACCTGAGCCGCATGCCGGGTGACGAGGCGTTGCTCTACATCGATTCGCTAGCCTATGACCCCAACTATGTGCGCCGCGTGGGCAACGGCTTAAAGACGTATATCGACTGCGCCGCAACGGGTGTGATCGACAGCGGTGGCGCGCAGCTGATCTTTGCGGCGGGATTCGAACCAGCGAAGTTGAACATCGGTGATTACAGCGAGATGAACAACGTGGGTGGACAATTCCCAATCGGTGAGGTGTTCACAGAATCTCTCGACCTAGAAGCGGTGAATGGCCGTGTGCGCATCTATGTGTTCGGCGACACGCAATTCAGAGTGAACAAACCGGAGCGCCCCATCACGCTGGTAATCAGCAAGGGCCGCGTGGTTGATGTCATCGACTCGACGCCCGAGTTCGACTTGGTGTTGTCGCAGATTCGCAAGGACGAAGGCGAGATATGGTTGCGCGAGGTAGGCTTCGGGCTGAATCGCACGTTCACCCGCGATGTGTTGGTGAGCGACATCGGCACGTATGAGCGCATGTGTGGCATCCACCTATCTCTCGGCATGAAACACGGAAGTTATGCCAAGCCGCAGATCAGACGCGCGGATGCTCGATATCACGTGGATGTGTTCGCCATCACCGAGAGCGTCACGCTGGGTGATGCGGTGGTGTATCGCGATGAGGCTTGGGTGGTCTGATACGCATACCTAAGTAACAGCAGTCCCCCACTCCATAACTGCTAGACTCCGGCGCTTATGGATATCGCAAAGATCTCCTATCAGCTGGAACATTCCGGCTACATCGTTCTGGCTAAACCGCTGGTCGCTGATCTGTTGGCTGATTTATTCACGCGTTGCCACGATGACGACTCCTCTCGCTTTCATGCCGCCCAAGTAGGGCGCGGTCCAGGCAAACAACTCAGCGGGATTCGCGGTGATGTGATCGATTGGCTGGATGAAGGCAATTCCACTGACCAAGCGTATCTCGCCTGTATGGAAAAGCTGCGCTTGGGTTTGAACGAGTCGCTGTTCTTGGGCTTGTTCGATTACGAGTGTCATTACGCGATCTATGGCAAGGGCGATGGTTACGCGAAACATTCTGATGTGTTGCAAGGCCAGAAGAATCGCATCCTCACGACGGTTCTATATCTGAACGAAGATTGGCATACACGCGATGGCGGTGAGTTGGTGGTGTTCGAATCTACTGGCAAGTCCATCGTCACTACGGTGAGCCCGACCTTTGGCACGATGATCATCTTCTTGAGCGAATCATTTCCGCACGAGGTCTTACTCTCGCATGCCACGCGCCGCAGCATCGCGGGGTGGTTTCGGGTGAGTGGCAGTTGATCGTGTTCTGTTCACAGCCATTCGCACTAACAACCCTATTGCTGATACCCATTTTTATCGTCAAATCAGAAGCGTAGGATGATTTCACCGGATGGGGCTAAATCAGCTCCGCCGTTCGTTCATTCTTGTGAAGGAGATGATCATGAGTACAGCAGACATGTTGATCCATGTGCAACCCGAATTGGATCCGCAGGTGAGAAAGGATCTAGAAAGAAAGCTGTTGGGGCGTGTCGGTGTGGAATGTGCCGAGTTCGAACATAAGCCGCATCCGCATGAAATCACGGTGAGATACGATCCAGACGAGATCGCAGGAATGGCGATCTTACAGGTCGTGCAAAAGATCGATCCAAACGCTTCGAATGTGCGAATGTGACGCCGACCTGCCGCAAGATATGCAGATGAGTCCTAAGGTGTCATCGCCCTAGTATCAAACGAAGCCCGCGTATGCGGGCTTCTCAATTCTGCCGCGCCAGATTCTGCCGCTCGGATTAACATGTGTCCGCCAAACCACAACCATCACAACGGAGGTTCCCATGAAAAACCTGTTGCTCTCTCTCGCTCTGCTCTGCCTTTCTGTTCCCGCTTTCGCTGCCGTGCATGGTAAAGAGGTTAGCTATGCAGCTAATGGCACGACGATGAAGGGGTACATCGCCTATGACGATACGGTGAAGGGCAAGCGCCCTGCCGTGTTGGTAGTGCATGAATGGTGGGGGCACAACGACTACGCTCGCAAACGCGCCAATATGTTGGCGGAGTTGGGCTATGTAGCATTAGCAGTAGATATGTACGGCGATGGAAAACAAGCGCTGCATCCCGCTGATGCAGGTAAGTTCGCTGGCGAAGTATCGAAGAACAAGCAGATGACGAAAGCCCGTTTCGAAGCGGCGATGAAGGTGTTGCGCAAAGACAAGCGTGTGGATCCGCACAAGCTGGCTGCAGTGGGTTATTGCTTCGGCGGTTCGGTGGTGCTGAACATGGCACGCGAAGGCGAGGATTTGAAAGGTGTAGCGAGCTTCCACGGTGGGCTAGGTACGGATACCCCCGCAGAAATTGGCAAGGTGAAAGCGCAAGTGCGCTCCTTCACGGGGGCGGACGACAAGATGATTCCCGCTGCTCAAGTGGAAGGGTTCAAACAAGAGATGGAAAAAGCGGGTGTGAACTACAAGACGGTGGTGTACCCCGGCGTGATGCACAGCTTCACCAATCCAGATGCGGATGAATACGCGAAGAAGTTCAACCTGCCATTGGCCTACGACGCGGAAGCGGATAAGGATTCATGGGCACAGTTGCAGGTGTTCCTGGCAGACGTACTGAGATAGGACTACAAGATGAGACTGCGTGTATTGATCTTAGGATATGGCGAGATGGGGCACGCCATGGAGTATCTCTTGGCGACGCGGCACGATGTGCGCATCTGGAACATCGGCACGGTCGTGAAAGGTTGCCATGCCACATTGGAGGAGGAAGTCGCGGAGGCGCAGGTGGTTCTGTTCTGCCTGCCTGCGAATCCGCACTTTGAGATCGCTACCCGCATCGCCCCATATCTGCCTAAAGAGAGCGTGTGTCTTTCCATCGCCAAGGGATTGGACGAATCGGGTCGCACAGCCGCGCAAGTCTTCGAGCGCGTGTTAGGGGAGCATCACTATGGTGTGATCTACGGGCCGATGATCTCTGAGGAGATACGCGCAGGACACCACGCTTTCTCTGATGCGGTGTTGTCCGATACGGCGGATTTCGAGGTGATACACAGTTTGTTCCGCGGCAGCACTTTGGTATGTCAGCAGGCAAGTGATATGCATGGCCGTAGTTGGTCGGTGATCTTAAAGAACGTGTATGCGATCTTGTTCGGCGTTGCCGATGAATTGAAGCTGGGTGACAACATGCGCGGCTATCTGGTGGTGACTGCCATGGCAGAGTTGAGCGGCATCGTGCAATCGTTCGGCGGGCAGGCTCACACACCCTACAGTTACGCAGGGCTGGGAGATCTGATGACGACGGCGACCAGCGCGGATTCGCATCACCACGAGTTAGGCTGCAAGCTGGTGCGGGGCGACTTTGGTGACATCTCCGGTGAAGGTGTGCATACATTGCGCATGGTGGAGAAATATCAGCCCTTTGATTGGCGCGCTTATCCGCTGTTCACGTTGTCGCATGACATGGTGAGCCAACCGGAAAGATTGCGCGAACGTGTAGATGAATATCTGGAGTGGTTGCGCGGGATGGAAAGTTGCCCGATCTGAATCGCCCCGCGCTTCGCTATGAAGCTAGCTTTGTCGATATCACTCCTTTCGGGTGATTGCTTTCGAAAGCCTCACAAGGCAGGATGCTTTGCCCAATCTTCTACTTTGAACACCATGATCGAGTACATATTCTTTGACGCGACGTTACGCGATAGATTCGTGACCTACGCCGAGCAACGCGGTGTGCCTTGTATCGCGACCGATGATCCGATGGGGATGGTAGTAGAGATTTCCGAGGACATCACCGACGAAGCATCGGACGCGATCGAAGCCTTTTATGACACGCTAGAAAAGGAACAGGAAGCGATCAGCAAGGAAGACGGGAGTCTGAATCGGCTCGCTGGATTCCGCTTCAACCTGCCCGATGGTCAGTCGCGCATGCTGCCTGTCGAGCCAGAGATCGCTAATCGACTGATGGCAAATTTCACTTTGGAAGAGATACAACATCTGTTGGATGATGTGGCGCACTGCACGCTATTTCCGAACGATGAGCATCTGTGCAAGATATTAGCCGCTCGCAGAGAAGCACGCTGATCCACAAAAGCACAAAGCCCGCTGTTGCGGGCTTTGTGCTTTCTACTATTTTCAGCGTCGCTTCACTTCTCAGCAACCACCTTTGCTGCCTCTGCGATACTAACAATCTTACCGAAGACACCAGAGAGGTCTTTCAATTTGGCCTCCAGCGCCGCGATCTCTTGTAACTTTGCTTCGAGCTGAACACCGCTGTCCGCAATCTCTGACGACCTAGCTTTTTCTTGTTTCAGTTTCTCTTTTAGCTCTTCGATATTGCGCAATAGTTCGAGCGAATATTTCTTTTCTTCTTCGATCTGTGCGTTGCGCTTGGCGATCTGACTCTCTTCCAATGCAGCCAGCTTGCTCAGCTTTTCTTCGAGTTGGACAACTTTGGCCGCTTGCTCAGCCGATCTAGCTTGTTCTTGTTTTAGGCTTTCGCGCAGTTGTACGACGTTCTTCAACAACTCGAGTGATTTGTTCCGCTCCTCATCTAGTTGCGCTTGTTTTTGCTCTAGCTCAAGGGCAGCGAACTTATTTTTCACGATGTTCACTTGCGGCGCCTCCGCTTTGGCTGGAGCACTGTAGGCGCTGATCTTTACTGTTTTATCCATGTCGATTTCTTGTTAGTTAGGGCTGTGTGTGCAACATAGTGGCGACATTCTATCTTGCTCTGAAACAACAAGCCCGCTTTCGCGGGCTTTGTTTTTGTTGCTCTTGAAATCGCTCACTGTAGCTTGCTGTAATCCACCATATCGTAGCCGCTTGAATGGCGAGTCACCGCTTCAGGCATGACAGTCCGCACTTCATCTGCCATGACACCCGTGGCATGTTCACCCCACACATAGTCGAACTCGTAGATGCCGATGCCAAGAGGATGTGTGCCGACACGCTTGATGTTGGTCTTCAAACGACGATCCGAAAAGGTGGTGATCGGCTGGATCGTGGTCGTGATCGGTTGGATCGTGGTAGTGATCGGCTGGATCGTGGTGGTGATCGGTTGGATCGTAGTCGTGATCGGCTGGATCGTGGTAGTGATCGGCTGGATCGTGGTAGTGATCGGCTGGATCGTGGTAGTGATCGGCTGGATCGTGGTAGTGATCGGCTGGATCGTAGTAGTGATCGGCTGGATCGTGGTAGTGATCGGCTGGATCGTGGTAGTGATCGGCTGGATCGTGGTAGGTGCGACTAGCGTGGTCGATAACGATTTTGTCGGGTAAGTGACAGCAGGAGTCGTCGTCTGGAGTGGCGTGGTTGCCCCCCCCGTAAGCAATGCACCTGACTTCAACGTCGTCGTAGGGCTGATTACCCCGCCAATTGTCTTAGCTGTACCTAGCGTAGCTCCTGCTCCGCCGGTTGCCAGCGGTGCGCGTCCACCTTTTGCACCAAGCGACTGTTTCGTATTCGTCCCCTCCCCTTCCTTCAGACCAGCTCCCGTCTGCGGAACGATCTTAGGCTCATCCTTGCTCGGTGCCGTCCTCAAGAAAGCAGGGATGGTCGCCAATATCTTAGGCGCCGCATTGCCGATGTTCGGCACGAAACCCGCTTGATCTGGATTGATGATGATCATGCCGTTCGCGTTGGAAAGTACCGCTGCGCCGCTATTCACCTTATCGTAAGTTCCTGGCTCTGCGATGGCCACCTGTCCTGGTGCGGGATTGGGGATGAAGGTCGGCTCATGGTCGGTGCCTCGGATTCCGATGGTGGCAGTCGGTGTCTCGATCTTGTAGTTATCTTTGTTAACACGCCCAATAGCGCCAGTGATGGCGCGGAAGCCACCCTTGAACAATGAGATGAAGCTACGCTCTGAGCCGTCTGTCTTGCCGCTATATAGGAAGGTGGTGATGCGTAATTTGGTATCCGGACGCACGACGATCAAACCGTCGTCCTCCATCTTGATTTGCGCAGATGCGGAAGGAGAGGTGACGACACTCTCCCCTTCGCTCACTTCTGAACCTTTGCTCGCACTACGCTCCTTACCGTTCGCCGCAACGACTTTCACATCGCCATTGACGAATTGGAAGCGCCCCGCAACAGCTGCCTCAGCAACTTGTGCGAACACGAAAAAAACCGCGCCGATAAGTATGGATACTCTCTTCATTGTTTAAATCCCTATCACACGATTCCTGTTCAAGCTCAGCATGTCCCGAGTAATTTGCAACGCGAAATCGGCGTCGTAGTCACAGGCTGCGTAATAACAGGGGGAACAAATATCGGCGGCTTCACGACTGTCACGGGTGGTGTGTACACAGGTGGTGGTGGGGTTGGCGTAAACACGGGGGGAGGTGCTATAGCCACTGGCGGAACCACAGGCGAGATCACGGGTGGTGCGATTGCGACAGGCGGTGTGATGGGTGCAATGACAGGCGGCGCGATCGGTTTAACCACAGGTGGCGCAATAGCCAGTGGTGGTGCTGTCACGACAGGAGCAATTGGTTTAGGTGCGACCATCGTCGGCATCGTGCTGATAGTTGGGCTCGGCGCGACGACTGGGGCAGGTGCTGGTGCTATCAGCACTTTGGGGCTCGTCATAGGTACGATCGTTGTGGTGAGTGGCTTCACCGGAGCGAGCGATGGGTTCAATGGAGCCGTAGGTGCATTGCTCACTGCCGGCATTGGCTTGAGTTGCCTGGCTGGTGGCTGGTTATTTCCTTGCGGACCGTTCTGAGGAGTTACTTCAGCACCACGTTTCTTTACCACCTTGTTCATTTCGCCTTCAGGTTTGGCGGCATCTTCTGCGTAGGCCACCGATACCAACCCTAAACTCAATCCGATACTGATAAATAATGAAGTCATTTTCATGGCACACCTCCGATCTTAAACGTACTACTTGAATTCCCTTTTTACACTGACACTCAATTCGGTCTTTTGGAACCCATACAACGCAATGTTCGATTTGTTATTTATATGCATGAGTTGCGGCTTGACCAGCCAGTTGGTGGCAGGTCGCCAGTTCACACCCAACATAGCCACTTGCATGTCGTCGCTACCCAATTCGACCAAGTTGCTTCGCGCATATGGCTTGCTATCTCGACGCATGCTGAGCATCCACATGGCGGTGATGTCTGCGTTTGGCACTGGAGTATATTGGGTATAGAAGATGACTGCATTGGTGTTGCGACTCATATCTGTCGGTGTCACACCGTCGTTCAATTGCATGCTCGACTTGATCGCTTTGTCGCGCGTGTGAGTCACCGCGAGGTAGATCATCGGAGAACCCGCTGCAGAGTACACATGGGTGTAATTCGTACCGAGAACGATCTGGTTGGTATCTTGTGTATCCGTGGTTGGGTAGCGCGGCATGTTGTATTGCAACGACACTCCGAGATAATCGCGCTCGGTCAATCCGAAGCGCGCATCACTATTGACAGAATTCTGTGTGCTGTTGGCGGTGTAACCCAGACTAGCCGATGTGCCAAGTTGTCGATAGTCACGTTTGGAGACATCGAATCGGTAGTTGTTCATCCCAGACTGTACGTTGACGCCCCCCTTCACTGTATTCGCATGCGAGTTCATCATGCTTTGCTTGGCATAGACACGATTGGTCGAATCGAACGAGGCGAAGGCATAAGTACCCGCACTAGAGAATGGAACGCGGCCTTCTAGATTCCCATTCACTAGAGCATAACGAGCAGAGACGTTGCTCGGCGGAAGTGGCGGCGATGGAGCGACGCTGAATGAAGTGGTGTAGGCATCGACATAATTCTTGGGGCCGCTGGTGATATTGCTATCTCCCCCGAAACCGAATTCGGCCATCCCGACCAGATATGGCTGCTTAGCTTTCTTCTCTGCCAATGCTTTAGCGTCATCTTGTTGCTTGATGGCTGCAAGGTATTGATCTGCAGTGCCCTTGGATTGCGCCGACAGATTGGTCTGCTTCAGCAGACCTTCAAATGCTTTTTTAGAACGCCCGCTGTCTCCTGATTGGAAGTATGCGATACCCAACCACAGACGGACATCTCCATATTGAGGTGAGACAGACTCGACACGCTCTAATGCTAATGTAGCGCGATCTGGTTTGCCCGCATTGACGGCACTGATACCCAAGAGATAGTCATAGGTGATGTCACCTGACTTTTCGAATTCATAAGGCTCCATCAAAGCGTAAGCATCGGCATACTTGCCGGCATTAACCAATGCCTGAGCATCCTTCATCATCTTGATAGATTTCGCAGTCACCTTCACCTCCGCTGCAATAGCAGTTTGAAAGACGAACACGCCAACCAGCACCAACGCCAAACCCAAAGATTTTTTCAACATTCCGACTCGCTTATTTCGATTGATTTGGATGACAAACATTACTCGGCATAAACCTTAAGGTCAATATGCAAAAAAGACTTTAATCCCAAGCCGTTAGCAGGTTTAGGAGCTGACTACTTGATTTTTTGTTAGATCGTGCCGAACTGCTCAGGCAGCTTGCACAGGGATGCGTTCGCGATGCGCGATAATGCGATTGTGTTCGTCCACATAGACGAGGGATGGGTGATATTTCTGCAATTCCAGCTCTGAGTAAGCTGAATAGGCAGCGATGATAAGGATGTCCCCAGGACCAGCCTTATGAGCTGCTGCGCCATTCACAGAGATGGTGCGTGAGCCGCGTTGGGCGCGGATAGCGTAGGTGGTGAAACGCTCACCGTTGGTGACGTTGTAGATGTCGATCTGTTGGTATTCCTTGATGCCGGATGCTTCCAGCAGGTCGTCGTCGATGGCGCAAGAACCCTCGTAATGCAGTTCAGACTGCGTCACGCGCACACGGTGCAATTTGGCTTGTAGCATGGTTCGTTGCATGGTCACATCCTCCTCCCCTATCCGCTAGGGGCGCGCATTATAAACAACGATGCCCTAAAGACAAACCTCAAGGTTATCGATCAAGCGTGTCTTACCGAGCCTCGCCGCCGCAACCACCACCAATTTCCGCTCTGTCACTACGGGCTGAAGCAAGCCGTTCTGGCTGCGGATAGCCACATATTCCACTTGCCACCCACGATTTGCAAGGGCTTGGCTGGCTTTCAACTCGATCTTAGTAAGGTCTTTCGCGCCTACCTTCAACTCATTGGCGACCTCAACAAGCGTTAGATGCATTTGTACGGCTTCGGTTCGCTCCTCAGGTGAAAGATATTGGTTTCGTGAACTCAGGGCCAGCCCGTCCACGGCGCGCGCAGTCTCGGCTCCCAGTATCTCGATTGGCAAATTGAACTGGGTGACCATCTGCCGAATGATGGCGAGTTGCTGGTAGTCCTTTTTGCCGAAGATGGCGATCTGCGGCTGCACCAAGTTGAAAAGTTTGAGCACCACGGTCGCCATGCCACGGAAATGACCGGGGCGGAACGCGCCACACAATTCGTTGGCGATGGGAGGAGGTTCGACATAGATCGTCTGCTGCTCTGGATACATGTCATCGACATCAGGTGCAAAGACCACATCTGCCAAGCCTTGAAGCTTGGCGCAGTCCGCCTCAAGCGTACGCGGATATTTATCGAAGTCCTCATTGGGACCGAACTGCAACGGATTGACGAAGATACTTACCACCACGCAGCTACCACGCTGTTTCGCCATACGCACCAACTCGATATGTCCTTCGTGCAGATTGCCCATCGTCGGCACGAAGGCAATAGCTCGTTCTTGCGCCAGACGGGCGCGTAGTTCGGCTACGGAATGGATGAGTCGTATCAAAAGGAATGTTCCGCGGTTGGGAATGCGCCTGACTTCACTTCGGCGACATAGTTGGCGACCGCTTGCGCGATGGATCCTGCTCCCGGCATGAAGTCCTTCACGAAGCGCGCCTTCTTACCGGGATAGATACCGAGCATGTCGTGCAAGACCAACACCTGCCCAGAACACCCTGCGCCCGCACCGATGCCGATGGTGGGGATGGAAAGGTGTTGGGTGATGTCTGTCGCCAGTGCGGCGGGCACCGCTTCCATCACGATCATGCCAGCACCCGCTTGTTGCAAAGCCATTGCATCTTCACGCAGTCGCTGTGCCGCAGCATCGCCTCTGCCCTGCACTCGATAGCCGCCCAGTTGATGCACCGACTGTGGTGTGAGGCCGATATGTGCGCAAACGGGGATGCCGCGTGAGGTGAGGAAATGGATGGTCTCGGCCATCTCGACACCGCCTTCGAGCTTGACCATCTCTGCACCCGCCTGCATCAATTGCACAGCATGTGAAAAAGTTTCGCGTGCGGAGAATTGGGAAGTACCGAAAGGCATGTCGGCGATGATGAAGGCTTGCTGCGCACCCGCCGCCACGCAAGCGGTGTGGTAAGCCATCTGCTCGATGGTGACAGGCAAGGTACTCTCGCGACCTTGGATGACCATGCCAAGCGAGTCACCTACTAGTAGCACATCGACACCGTTGTTCTCCAACAGCGTGGCAAAGCTGGCGTCGTAGCAGGTCAGCACGGCGATCTTCTCGTCCTTGCCACGCATGTTCTGCAATGTGGTGAGCGTCTTACGCATCAAGCCCTCTCAATTCCCGCCGACGTTGAAGTATTCGCGTCGCCCACGCATCTTGTCGATACGATCCAGCAACAGTTTGAAGTCGTTGTCATTATCCACAAAATTCAGATACTCGCTATTCACCACCAACACGGGCGCTACCTCATAGTGATGGAAGAACTCGCCATAGGCATCTGACAAGCGAGTCAGGTAGTCATCCGATATCGCGCGCTCATAACGATGTCCGCGACGCCTGACGCGCTCGATCAGGGATTCGGTGGTGGCTTGTAAGTAGATCACCAAGTCCGGCTTTGGCGCCTGTGGTGCCAGACTTTGGTAGATGGATTGGTAGAGTTTGTATTCGTCATCGCTCAACGTGAGGCTTGCGAACAAAGAGTCTTTCTCGAACAGATAGTCGGAGATGGTGCGGCTACGAAACATGTCCATCTGCGCCAGATCACGCACTTCATTGATGCGCTGGAACAAGAAGAACAGTTGCGTGGGTAGCGCATAGCGCGTCGCATCATCATAGAAACGCGCCAGGAAAGGGTTCTCCTGCGGCTTTTCCAACAACATCTGCGCATCGGCATAGTCAGCCAGACGCTTTGTCAAGCTGGTCTTGCCGACACCGATGGGCCCTTCGACGACGATGTATCGATATTTACTCAGTGACATTCAGCCGCTCCAGAGATTGTCCTGCGCATCGCTGTGATGCTTCGTCCGCCCTGCCGACACCAGGTATCACGCTATCAGGAGCGATCTCCACCAACGGTTGCAGCACGAACGCTCGCAAATGCATCTGCGGATGCGGAATGGTCAAGCCATGCTCATGATGCATGAGGTCGTCATACATCAACACATCCAGATCCAATGTTCGCGGTGCATTGAGGAACTCGCGAGTACGGCCACATTCCAGCTCCAATGCCAGCAAGGCTTCCAGCAAGCCCCTAGGTGTCAATCCTGTTTCGACCTGCACCACGGCATTGATGAAATCAGGCTGGTCGAGATAGCCAACGGGGGCGCTGCGATACATCGATGAGCACTTCATCACACGTGTATGTGGCAACCCATCCAGCGCCGCAATAGCATGCGCGACCTGTGATAAGGGCTCAGATAGATTGCTACCTAGACCAACGAAAGCGACGTGCCTCATCAATCTATCGGCAGTTCCGCCTGTACGGCATTAGAAGGTTTTTTGGTACGGCGGCGACGTTTCTTGGGACCTGCAGTATCTGGCAACAACATCTCCGCACGGCGTTCTTCGCTGGCATGTTGGAACTCTTCCCACCATGTTCCCAACTCGACTTCTGCCTCACCACTCTGGCAACGCAACAACATGAAGTCGTAGGCGGCACGGAAACGGGGCAAAGCCAACAAACGCATCGGACGTTGTCCACCGCGTTGCTCGAAGCGAGGCTGAAGTAACCACAACTCTTTCATCACGGTATCGTAACGACGCGGTATGGCAAGCTGTGCGCGTTGACGTTCCAGCACCTCATCCATCGCGGCATGCATCGCGGCGATGGGGCGCTCACCCGCATCTTGTTTGATCTTCCAAGTCGCCAACACCTCGTGCCACAACAGCGCTGCGAACAAGAAGGCTGGGGATGTCGGTTTATCTGCAGCGATGCGATCATCCGTGTTCTTCAACGCCGACATCACGAACTTCTCGCCCATCGGTTGTTCCAGGATAACGTCCAGCATGGGCAACATGCCGTGATGCAACTCCATCTGACGCAGCTTCTTGATGCACTCCAAAGCATGGCCGGACAACAACAACTTGAGCATCTCGTCGAACATGCGTGCTTCGGGTACGTTGCTCAACAGGTCTTTCATCTTGGAGATGGGTGCGGATGTAGCAGGATCGAGCTTCATCCCCAACTTGGCAGACAAACGCACCGCACGCAACATACGCACTGGGTCTTCGCGGTAACGCACCTCTGGATCACCGATCATGCGCAAGATGTTGGCGCGAATATCGGCATAGCCATTGTGATAGTCGAATATCTCTTGGGTGGTAGGGTCGAAGAACAAGGCATTGGCGGTGAAGTCGCGACGCGCTGCATCTTGCTGTTGGTCGCCGAATTCGTTGTCGCGCAGGATGCGGCCATGATCGTCCGTCTCCGCATCTTCCGCATCGATGGCGCGACGGAAGGTGGAAACTTCGACCGTCTCTTCGCCGAACATCACATGCACCAATTTGAAACGGCGTCCGATGATGCGTGCGCGACGGAACACACGACGCACCTCCTCAGGCGTGGCATCCGTCGCCACATCGAAATCTTTGGGTTGTTTGTCCAGTAGCAGGTCGCGCACAGCACCACCTACCACAAAGGCTTTGAATCCTGCGGCTTGCAGCCCATCGGTGACGCGCTTGGCACCGAAGCTGATGCCATCGCGGCTCACTTTATGCGCCTCGAAAGGGATCACCAGCGCAGCGCCTACAGCGCGTGTAGCAGCCGACATGCCGAATACTCGTTTGATCAGTCTTTTTATCATTGTCTAGAAAGTGAAGTCGCCGCAAAGGGTGCGGCGACGCTGTGGATTATACACCCCCACCTCAGACCGGGAATCAGCGCAGGGAAAGTACCGGCCAGCCTTGCTTCTCAGCATGGGCACGTAATGTCGCATCGGGATCGACGGCCACAGGGTGCTTCACCTTGGACAACAAAGGCAGGTCATTCAAGGAATCGCTATAGAACCACGATTGCTCGAAACTCGCCCAGTCCCAACCACGCTCTGCCAACCACTGTTCCATGCGCACCACCTTGCCTTCGCGAAAGCTCGGCACCCCAGCCACGCCCCCAGTGAATTCACCGTTCTTATGTTCTGGGTCGGTAGCGATCAGATGCTCGACACCGAACTCGCGCGCGATGGGTGCGGTGACGAAGCTGTTGGTCGCGGTGACGATCATGCAGATGTCTCCTGCCACACGATGCTTCTCCACCAAGGCTTGCGCTTTTGCACCCATCATAGGACGCACCTTGATACGCATGAACTCTTCGTGCCATCCATCCAACACCTTGCGTGAGTGACGGGACAAGGGTTTGAGTTGGAATTCAAGGAACTCTTGGATGTCCAAAGTTCCCGCTTTGTATTGCTCGTAGAAAGCGAGGTTCTTCGCCTCGAACAACTCACGGTCGAGTATCCCCTGCTCGACCAAGAACTGCGACCATTCGAAGTCGCTATCGCCGCTCAACAATGTATTGTCCAGATCGAATAAAGCCAGATTCACCATCACTCCTCATCTCAAAAAATGAGGCCAGCATCACTGCTGGCCCTCTAAGTTTCTATATCACGTATCACTCAGAACGCGTAACCGATACCGAATGAAAACACGGGGTATATCTTGAAATCCTTCAGATCTGAATTCAATTGGCTCTGAGAGTCTGTTGTCAAACTTGGCTGGCTCGCCCAAGCCCCTGTAGCAGTCACTGTAGCCTTAGGGGAACCTTGGAACAAGATGCCAATATCTGAGCTCAGCGAGAAACCTTTGTTTTTTGGCTGTCCACTCCAGCCGAATCCTAAGTAAGGGGATACTTTATTGAATTCTACGGAGGTGGTGAGCGTGTCCCCCCCGCTAGCCGTATAGTTAACGCCGTTGATGTTATAAGTACCCGCAGCAGCAGTTGCTTTCATAGCAAGCTTGTTACTGTTAAAGACCAATCCAGCAGTCAAGTGCGTGACACCACTCCAAGGGCGCCAGTCGGCAAGAGCTGACACACTGGAGAGCTTCAAGTCACCCTTGTAGTTCAATCCGCTTGAAGCTTGGTCTGCACTGATCGTGAAAGTGTTGAAACCAACACGAGCATCGAATTTTTCAGCCATTGGAATAGCCAATTCAAGTCCGCCACCCAAGGTGGAAATATGACCACCGACACGCGCTTTAAAATCAGCGGCAATAGAATGCATAGGTAGTGCTGCCAAAGCCAATACAACTATTACTTTCTTGCTTTTCATCAAAATCTCCCTTTTTGTGCAGACAAAACAACGTAGAAACTAAAATGGCGGTGGATTCTCCCAAATTCGCTACTACCCCGCCATGACTTCTTTCAGAATCGGCACACTTGCACCCCTCTTCAATCTCAAACAACGTTCATCCAACGCATCCAATGTGACTAAGAGGGATGGTAGATCGCGCCTTCCGTGGCGCAACAGATAGCTCGTCACCTCATTGGGCAATTCGAATCCACGTGCTTGCGCGTGTTGACGCAAGGCTTCCGCCTTCTCTGCATCAGTCAATGCGTGCACCTGATAGACCAGCCCCCAACCTAGACGGGTGCGTAGATCATCGCGTAACTTCAAGAAGGCAGGCGCTTGCTTGCCACTCACCAACAACAGTCCTCCGCTTTCGCGCATACGGTTATACAAGGCGAACAGCGCGATCTGTGCATCCTCATCGAGCGTCTCGACATCATCCACCGCGACCACGTCCATCGCCTGCGGCACAGCGCCACACAGGCACATGGCAGACTTACCCGCACTGCGAGCACTGACTGTGATGGCTTGCAACAAATGAGTCTTGCCGCTCCCCGCCTCGCCCCAGATGTAGAGGCAGCGTTCTCCTTGAGACGAAGTCAAGGCGTGGCGTAAGGCAGACAGCAATTCCACATTGCGTCCTGCGACGAAATTCTCTAGGGAAGGAATCCACTCAGGCGCGATGCCCAATAACATTTGGGTCATGGCTTTTTGTACATCGCGCTATTCAGATAACGCTCGCGTGAATGACGCAACACGACCAATAGGATGGCGGCCAGCGGCAATGCCAGCAACACACCAAAGAAGCCGAACAATTGGCCAAAGGCTAGTAAAGCGAAGATGACTGCCAGTGGATGTAGGCCAATACGCTCGCCCACCAGCCAAGGTGTGACCACCATGCCTTCCAACAATTGTCCTGCACCAAACACTACCCACACCAGCGCCACATCACTCAATGCAGTGAACTGCATGGCTGCCGCTAAAGTCGCCAAGCCCAACCCCAACACCATGCCGAGGTAAGGCACGAACACCAGCGCTCCAGCGACAATACCGATAGGTAGTGCGAACTCCAGCCCGACAAGCCAAAGTGCGACCACATAGAAAGCACTCATCAGCAGCATCACTGACAACTGCCCGCGCAGGAACTCGGCCAACACATCGTCCACCTCGCTCGCGATCTCTGCGACTTTGGCATGCCAGTGGCGAGGGATCATGTGGTCGATACGATGGATGATGTCGTTCCAATCACGCAACAGATAGAACATCACTACGGGGATGAGCAATAGATTGACCAGAAGGCCGAGCAACATACCGCCGCCGCTCCCCAACCAAGGTAGCAACTTGGCTGCCACCCCTCCTGCGCTCTGCCAATGAGTGATCAACATATCCTTCAATGCCTGTACGTCCCACTCCAGATCGATGCCGAGCCACTGATGTAATAGAGGGAGCAGGCGCACACGTGCCGTCTCCAGCCACTCCGGTACACGCACCATCAGCAAGGCGATCTCTTTCTGCAGCAGCGGCAACATGATGAGCATCAAAGACACGAATGCGAGTACCAGCCCCAGCATCACCAGCACCACAGCCAATGTGCGTGAGAGCTTCCATGCACATAAGCGCTTCACCAAGGGGTTGCAGATATAGGCAAGGATGGCCGCAGCCACAAAGGGGGCTAGGATCGGGCCAAGCAGATACAGCGCCCCGAACAGGACGACGGCAACAGCCAACCATTGCATTGCAGCAGAGCGGGATACGGTCATTTCGGGTAAAATTCGGCTTTGGAAAATTGTCCGCACTTTACAGTTTAGAAAGCGAGAACTCAACTTGAACACCCCATCCAATTCCCTTTCCTACCGCGACGCGGGCGTAGATATCGATGCTGGCGACCAACTAGTCGAGAACATCAAGCCCTTTGCCAAACGCACCATGCGCCCCGAAGTCTTGTCCGGCATCGGCGGATTCGGTGGTCTGGTCGAGATCTCAAAGAAATTCAAAGAACCTGTGCTGGTGTCCGGCACTGACGGCGTTGGCACCAAACTCAAGTTGGCATTCGAACTGAACCGCCACGACACAGTCGGCATCGATCTCGTCGCCATGAGTGTGAACGACATATTGGTACAAGGCGCCGAGCCCCTGTTCTTTCTCGACTATTTCGCCTGCGGCAAGTTGGACGTACCTGCGGCGACTGAAGTGATCAAAGGCATCGCCAAGGGGTGTGAAGATTCCGGTTGTGCACTGATCGGTGGCGAGACTGCCGAGATGCCTGGTATGTATCCAGTTGGTGAATACGACCTCGCAGGCTTCGCAGTGGGTGTGGTGGAAAAATCCAAGATCATCACAGGCGAACACATCAAGGCTGGAGACGTGGTGCTGGGACTGGCTTCCAATGGCGCACATTCAAACGGTTACTCTCTGGTGCGCAAGATCATCGAGCGTAGCAAACCTGACTTGAACGCCAAGTTCGACGGCGACCGTTCACTGGCCGACTGCATCATGGCGCCGACACGATTGTACGTGAAGCCAATGCTCTCCCTCATGCAAGCGATCACCGTCAAAGGCATGGCGCACATCACCGGCGGCGGTATCACCGAGAACGTGCCGCGCGTATTACCAGCCAACGTGGTCGCAGACATCGACAGCAAGACATGGAAGATGCCGAAACTGTTCGATTGGTTGCGTGAAGGCGGCAACGTCGAAGCGCAAGAGATGTTCCGCACCTTCAACTGCGGCATCGGCATGGTCGTCGTGGTTGCAGCACAAGATGCGGATGCCGCTATCGAGCATCTGCATTCCACTGGAGAGACCGTGTCGCGTATCGGTGTCATCCGCGCACGTAACGGTGATGAACACCAGACGCAGGTACGTTAAGCAGTGAAGCGTATCGTCATCCTCATCTCTGGCCGTGGCAGCAACATGGAAGCGTTGCTGAAGTCGAAGTTGCCTTGTGAGGTCGCAGCTGTCATCAGTAACAAAGCGGATGCTGCTGGACTTGCGATCGCCCAGCAACACGGTGTCTCCACCGTAGCGATCTCACACAAGGATTTCGCCAACCGTGAAGCTTTCGATGCCGCACTCGCACAAGAGATCGACCGTTTCCAACCAGACCTCGTCGTACTTGCAGGCTTCATGCGCATCTTGACTGCAGGTTTCGTCAATCACTATGCCGGTCGCCTCATCAACATCCACCCTTCCCTACTCCCAGCCTACACGGGCGTGGATACACACGAGCGGGCATTGAAGGATGGTGTGAAGATCCACGGCTGCACCGTGCACTTCGTAACCGCAGATTTGGACCATGGCCCCATCATCATCCAAGCCGCAGTCCCTGTACGTCAGGACGACACCCCTGCGACATTGTCCGCGCGCGTGCTACATGAGGAACATCGTGTATTCCCCCAAGCGGTGCGTTGGTTCTGCAATGGCAATATTCGCCTGAACGCCCAAGGACGTGTGGAGACGGACCGTCACGAACAGCGTGGTACGACTCTCATCTCTCCTGGGTTAGACTAACGGACATGCGCGCCCTCCTCACATTCTCTTTGCTGTGTATCTCGACCGCACTCTCTGCGGTTGAGATTCCACATCGCATCGAAGCGAATTACGATCTGCAAGTAAAGGGCGTGACCTTAGCCAAAGTGCGTGAGGTCTTCATACACGATGGGGGGCATTACCACATCGAGTCCATCACCAAGCCAGTCGGACTGCTCGCTTTATTCAAGCCTGAGACCATCGTGGCCACTAGCGAAGGTGATATCGGTGAGCACGGACTGCTTCCCATCAAGTACACCCACAGGCGCGCGCAGGACAGCCACAAGAACAGTGCTGCCGAGTTCGACTGGGCAAGGCGCGAACTTATCCATCGCGACAACGGTGGCATCCGACAACTTCCGCTCGCGGAAGGCACGCAAGACCGATTGAGCATGATGTATCAGTTCGTGGTCGAGCCCCCACGTGGACGTTTAGAGATCAAGCTAGATATGTCCAACGGCAGCATGATCGAAAAGATGCACTATCAAGTGAAGCCCGAACAGACCGTCACCACCTCGTTCGGCACCATGCGTAGTTACAACCTGACCTCGCTCCCGCTGAACATCCCAAAAAGATCGAACGTGTGGCTAGCCATCGACCACAACTTCGTTCCTTGCAAAGTCGTCTTCACCGAAGATGGAAGCAACTCACTGGTACAAGTTCTTACCGACCTCAAGATCTTTCCGTGAACGTTTCGTTGTCCACGCTCCAACAGCGCATCATCGCCGCACTCGCGGTATCACTTTGCGTTCACGCGATATTCCTATGGCTACCTGATATCGAGCTGCCTGCCATGGAGCGCGACCTGCCCCCCCTGATGGCCAAATTGGAGCCGATCGCACGACAAGCGAGATCGCCCTCACCAAAGAAACCACGTAGCAAGCCGCCCACACCTGCACCTGTAGAACAGCCTCCTGTCATCGAAAAGACAGAGATGAAAGAAGTGTCAGCCGAAAGTGATGTCGTTGCTGCAAGCAGCGTGGCTGAGGCAGATAGCTTGGAAGAACTCGCGACTGAGACTCCTGACATTGTGAGTGCCGTTGTTGCCGCCAGTAGCGTGGCCGAAGCGACAACGGCCGCCCCACCTCGTCCTCCACTCCCCAAACACGCCCGTCTCAGATTCGAAGTGAAGTTGGGCAACGATGGCATGGTCGTTGGTGAGACGATCCACATCCTCGAATTCGACGATGGACAATACAAGCTGGACTCGACGACGCGAACGATCGGACTCGCTAGTATCGTGAAGACTTTCACGCTGAAGCAGAGCAGCTGGGGCATGTCGGATGGATATCTGTTGTCGCCCAGTAAGTTCACAGAGGATAAGACCGATGAGAACGGCACCAAGACGTACCAAGCGACCTTTGACCGAGATAAGGGCAAGCTGATCTTTGGGGATGGCAAAGAGATCGATTTGCCACCTGATGCACAAGACATGCTGAGCATCCTGTATCAATTCCCGCCACTACCGGCCGAAGGGGATGTGTTACCGATCGCTGTGACCAATGGACGTAATCTGGACAGGCATCGTTTCGAAGTGACTACCAATGAGACATTGATCACCCGCATGGGCAAGCTACACACGGTACACTTCCGCAAAATAACTCCCGCCGGAAAAGAAGGCTTAGAGATCTGGTTCTCGCAAGAATATCGGTTACTCCCCGTCAAGGTCCGTCACATCGAACCAAGCGGCAAGGTCGGCGGAGAAGCCATCATCACCGAGATACGTCTCTCGGATAATTAAGAAAGTCACATCATGCTACTCACTGAATATCGCCTCGACCTCACCATCCAAGCCGTGCGTGCCGCGCTCAAGATGGAGCACCCTGCGGATGCCGTTCTGCGACATTTTTTCCAAGAGGAACGCATCGGCTCCAACGAGCGCTCCTTAGTTGCAGAGACCTTGTTCGGCGTGTTACGCCATCGCCTATTCCTAGAACACGCTTGTACGCTAGAAGAGAAAGGGCTCGCCTCCGCACGTCGCATCACGCTGGCGTACTGGGTGAGGTTCGGCGGCTACAATCTGCGCGAACTGAAGCCCTTACTCAAAGTGAAAGAAGAGGAATGGTTAGGTAGTGTGAAGAGCATCAATATGGAAGCGCTACCGCTTTCTATCCAAGCGGAACTACCAGACTGGATCGTGGAGAAACTGCGTGCACATCACAGCGATGCAGAGATATTAGAGATCGGCCGCTCCATGCAACAAGTCGCCCCGCTCGATTTGCGCGTGAACACCTTACTCGCAGGGCGCGACGAAGTGTTGCAGTCACTCCAATCCGAAGGCATGGATGCAAAGGCCACGCCTTACTCTCCAATGGGCATCCGCCTAAAATACAAACCCGCATTGAACAAACATGCGCTGTTTCTCACTGGCAAGTTCGAGGTGCAAGACGAAGGCAGTCAGTTGCTCGGACTCATGTTGTCGCCCAAACGCAACGACATGGTAGTGGACTTCTGCGCAGGCGCGGGCGGTAAGACATTGATGCTGGGCGCGATGATGAATTCACAAGGCCGCTTGTATGCTTGGGATATCTCGGAGAAACGCCTCACCAATCTTAAGCCGCGTTTGAAACGCTCGGGTCTATCCAACGTACAACCGCAACTCATCGCACACGAGAACGATGCCAAGGTGAAACGCCTAGCGGGCAAGATAGATCGCGTATTGGTGGATGCTCCGTGCAGTGGGATGGGGACGCTGCGCCGCAATCCCGATCTGAAATACCGCCAATCGGAACAGAGCGTAGCCGAACTGAATGTGAAGCAAGCAGCCATCCTAGCCTCTGCTGCGCGTCTGCTCAAAAAAGGCGGACGCTTGGTGTATGCCACATGCAGTCTGCTGCATGAAGAGAACCAAGGCATCGTGCAAGCCTTCTTGGCGGCACATCCCGACTACTCGCTGGTACCTGCTGGAGAAGTGTTAAAGCAACATCACATCGACATGACTATGGGCGACTACCTGCAACTCACCCCGCAACAACACAATACAGATGGTTTCTTTGCAGCTGTCTTGGAAAGGCGCGATTCGGCTGAATAAATTCAAAATAAGGCATAGAATGCCAATAAGAGCTCAAAGAAAAAGAGCCAAAGTAGTTCGTAGGGAGATTAGATGTTGTCGCAACTCAACACATGGATTCACTGGGGAGTCGATTCTCATCTCGACTACACCACCAAGCGCAAGGTATTGTTCACCAATATCGCAGCGTTATTGGCCGTACTGTCTTATTCATTCTATGTCTTGTTATATCTATTCATCGGCAACTCGGCACTTAACAACGCCATCCTCTTACTGATACCTTTCTTCCCGCTACAAGCGCTAGTTCTGTACTTGAATCGAAAAGGGAATTACTCCCAAGCCCGTTGGCTTCTTGTGTTCGCTGTGATGGGTTCGCAACTTAGCGTCAGTTTTATCTGGTTCGGCTCTTTTCTTAATTCGTACTACTCATACATCCTATTCGCGTTAGTTGCTATCGTCGTCTTCCCGTTAGAACGTTGGAAATCGATCCTCTTCCTGTTCGCTGTCAATATCGGCCTCTACCTCTACTTTGAGTTCAACTGGATTGAGCCTGCCCCAGCATTGCTGGATCTCGATAACGATATCGTCAGATATATTCGGCACCTCTACCCCACCACGTCACTTCTCTCAGTGCTTTTATTCATGGGTATGGTCGAATACGTAGCAGCTCGCGGGGAACGCAAATTAGAGCGCCTAAGTGTCACCGACCCACTCACCATGTTGCCCAACCGTCGCTATTTCGAACACACCTTCAAGCTCGAAGCAGCTCAGAATCAGCGAAGCCAAAACCACTTGTCATTAGCCATATTAGACATAGACCACTTCAAACAAGTGAATGACAACTACGGACACGACGTGGGAGACCAGGTATTGATACACATCGCAGAGTTACTTCGTCGCTCGACTCGCGCTGGCAATGTGATCGCTCGCGTAGGTGGAGAAGAATTCGCGCTACTGTTGCCCAACACGAGACAGAGTGAAGCACTTGAGATGGCCGAACGTATCCGCATCAACATCGAAGGTGCCTCATATTTCCACGATGGTAAGCGGATACCGCTCACTATCAGCATCGGCATCGCCGAGGTGGATTGCGATTCACCCCTCGAAAATTCATATCGACTCGCTGACGAAGCGCTTTATGAAGCAAAACGTAATGGACGTAACCGTGTGGAGGCCCACACCGCAGAGATCCATTCACTAGTCGCGGCTTAGCTAAAACTCGATGGTTTGATACACCACCTGCACCACCACCAACTCTTCCACGCCATCCGGTAACGGTAACCTCACGGTATCGTCCTCACGCGCTTTGAGTAGGACGCGCGCCAAGGGCGACACCCAACTGATGTGACCCTTGCTCGCATTCGCCTCATCGATACCGACGATGCTATAGGTACGTTCCACGCCATCACCGTGACACACCGTCACCGTCGCACCGAAGAACACTTGATCGCAATCGCCGCGTTGCGCAGGATCGAGCACGAGTGAATTCTCCATACGCTTGGCGAGGAAACGTAAGCGACGGTCGATCTCGCGCAGACGCTTCTTGCCATAGATGTAATCACCGTTCTCGGAGCGGTCGCCATTCCCCGCCGCCCACGATACCGTCTGCACCAGCGCTGGCCGCTCCACATCCAGCAGATGCATGTACTCCTCCTTCAGGCGACGATAGCCCTCAGGGGTCATGTAGTTCTTAGTACCTAATGGCAAAGCAGGTAACGACGGTGAATCCTCATCGTCGTCAGCGTCATCGTTCTCGCGTGTGAAGGCTTTGCTCATGGTTCCTTAAATCAAGAAAGGTCGCCAAGTTGACGACCTTTCGGATGATACAAACGAAAACACATTCCGTCAGAACGGGATGTCGTCGTCGAAGTTATCGAAGTTACCCTTGGCAGCGGGTGCCGCAGGTTTAGCGGCAGGTGCGCTACGTGCGGGTGCGGAAGACTGGTTCTCCACCACTTCGAAGCTACCGCCACCGGCTGACTTGCTACCCAACATGGTCATCTCATTGACGACGATCTCGGTGGTGTAGCGGTCTTTACCTTCTTTGTCTTGCCATTTACGTGTCTGGATGCGGCCTTCGACGTAGATCATGGAGCCCTTCTTCAGGTACTCACCCGCGATCTCAGCCAAGCGACGATAGAACACGAGGTTGTGCCATTCGGTGCGCTCTTGCTTCTCACCGCTCTTGTCTTTGTAGTTTTCGGATGTCGCCAGCGACACGTTGGTCACCGCTTCGCCGCTGGTCATATAACGCGTCTCTGGATCTTTGCCCAAACGACCGATCAAAATTGCCTTGTTCACTGACATCTCAAACCCCTTTCACTAGATATTCCACTCCGTCTTCGTCGAACCCGCTGATCTCCACCTTGAGACAGGCGATCTGTTCGCTCGCGACGATCAATACTTCCCCCACACCGCGTAATTGTGCCAGAGACTGCTTCAATGTGCGCGCCTCCTCTTCGGTCATCTCACGCAAGTGATACATCTTGGTCATCAATGGCTTGGGTGGCTGCATGCTGGAAGCGATGAACAGCCACAGCATCAACATGAAGACGGCAAAGATGAGGACGGCATCGCCGCCGTACACCTGCATCAGCAACCCGCCCATGGCTGAGCCGAAGAACGCTCCCAAGAACTGCACGCTGCTGAACACGCCCATCGCGGTGCCTTTGGCATCCAATGGCGCGATCTTGCTGACGATGGAGGGTTGGGTGGCTTCCAGCACGTTGAACGCGGTGAAGAACACCAGCAAGGAGATCGCCACGCCCCACACGCTATCTTGCAAGAACAGGATGCCCAGTTGCGCCACTGCGGCAAGAACGATCGCAATCATGAACACCTGCTTCAGCTTGGCTTTCTTCTCCGCGATGATGATGGGCGGAACCATGAGTGCGAAGGCGATGAGCATCACAGGCAGATACACTACCCATTGATGATGGATGTCCAAACCGTTCGCACGCAGGATGAAGGGCACTTGCATGAACACTGACATCAGGATGGCATGCAGTGTGAACACACCGAAGTCCATTCGCAGCAGGTCTTTATTGCGCAACACATCCTTGAATTTGCTGGTGTTGGCTTCGGTATCAGAATGGAAGCGCGTGATGGCGGGGTTAGGGATGAACCACATCACCATGGCGATGGAGACGAAAGCCAACACGCCCGTCAGCGTGAAGATTCCCGACATGCCGATGAATTTGTACAGAATGGGGGATAGCACCATCGAGATCGAGAATGTGATGCCGATGGTGATACCGATCATGGCCATCGCCTTGGTGCGATGCTCTTCGCGCGTCAAGTCGGCTGTCAGCGCCATCACCGCCGCGTTGATCGCGCCTGCTCCTTGGATGACACGGCCCGCGATGATCCAGTAGATGTCATCTGCCGAGGCGGCGATGAAACTACCCGCCGCAAACAACAACAAGCCGACGATGATGATGGGCTTGCGTCCGTAACGGTCAGACAGCCAGCCCGCTGGTATCTGCAAGATGGCTTGTGTCAGGCCATACGCCCCAAGAGCCACGCCGATGAGGAAATGACTGTGTCCGCCCGGCAAGTCTTCGGCATACAGCGCGAAGATGGGCAGGATGATGAACAGACCCAACATGCGCAGGCCATAGATGCTCGCCAAACCGATACTGGCGCGGCGCTCAAAGGGGTTCATTGCGGAATCTGAAGCGGACATGAAGCGGAACGTGAACTTTGATGAGGCGCGCATCTTAACAGTTCGCCCCCAGCCTCGTCAGCCGTCATACCGCCCTCCCCCTATTCCTTGGCACACTATTCGCTATATCTCCTGCAAATAACTACACGGGAGAACTTCATGGATATCGCTTCGACTGAATATGCCGCTGTCACGGCCTATGACGAGCTGTTGGATCACAGCCTGAAACCACGATCCGCCGCGCAGCCGTTCTTTGATTATTTGAATTCATTGGATTCCGATGAGCTATTGGCGCGCCGCGAGGCGGTCGAGGCCACCATCATGGCGATGGGCATCACCTTCACCATCTACAGCGAGGCCGGCAATATCGACAGGGCGTGGCCATTCGATGTGATCCCGCGTGTGATGGGACGTAGCGAATGGGACCCCATCCAAGCCGGATTGAAACAAAGATTGAAAGCGCTCAATCTATTTATCAACGATCTGTATAACGAGCAGCGCATCATCAAGGACGGTATCTTCCCAGCCGAGGTGCTGGAAGGCTCGGTGAACTTCCGCAAACAGTGCATTGGCGTGACGCCCCGTTTTGGCGTATGGGCCCATGTATGCGGCACCGACTTGGTGCGCGACAAGGACGGCACCGTTTATGTGCTGGAAGATAATCTGCGTGTGCCTTCAGGCGTGTCTTACATGCTGGAGAATCGTCAGATCATGAAGCGCATCTTCCCCGAGGTGTTCCGCACGACGAACATCTTGCCGGTCGACGATTACCCTACCCAGCTCTATCACACATTGGCCGCACTTTCGCCGCGCCCGAGTGACCAGCCCGTCATCGCCGTATTGACGCCCGGCATCTACAACTCGGCCTATTTCGAACACAGCTACCTCGCGCAACAGATGGGTGCGTGCTTGGTCGAAGGGCAAGACCTGTTGGTAGGCGTGGACGATGTGGTGTACATGAAGAACATCTTCGGCTTGCAACGCGTGGATGTGATCTATCGCCGCATAGACGACAACTTCCTCGACCCCGAAGCATTCAGCCCCGACTCCATCCTCGGTGTACCCGGACTGATGCGTGCATGGCGTAAAGGCAATGTCGGTATCGCCAATGCACCCGGCGCTGGTGTGGCAGATGACAAGGTGGTGTATGCCTTCGTGCCGCAGATAATCAAATACTATCTGGATGAGGAGCCCATCCTCGCCAACGTGCCGAGTTATCTGTGTATGTATCCAGACCAATGCGAATACGTGCTGCAGAATCTGGACAAGTTGGTGGTGAAGCCCGCGAACGAATCCGGCGGCTACGGCATGCTCATCGGCCCGCGCGCCACACAGGAGGAACGTGATCAATTCGCTAAACTCATCCGTGCTAATCCGCGTAATTACATGGCGCAACCGACGCTGGAGATCTCTACTGCACCGACTCTGATCGATGGCGAATTAGCACCGCGTCATTTGGACCTGCGCCCCTTCGTGCTGCAATCCGACAAACTCTATGCGACGACAGGTGGGCTGACACGCGTGGCACTGCGCAAAGGTTCATTGGTGGTGAACTCATCACAAGGCGGTGGCAGCAAAGACACTTGGATCGTGGAGGACACATCATGCTAGCCCGCGCCGCAGAGAATCTGTATTGGATGGCGCGATATCTGGAACGCGCCGAGAACACCGCACGCCTCATCAACAGCACCACCGACGTGCTGCTGGACTTACCGCATGGTGCGACACTGGGATGGGACACGCTGATCAAAGTCGCCGGATTGGATGAATCGTTCAGCAAGCTGTACAAGACAGCCAACGAAGATTCCATCATGCGTTTCATGATCGAGGATGAGCGTAATCCCAGCTCTATCTTGTCGTGTGTGAAATATGCGAGAGAGAACACGCGCACCCTGCGTGAGTTGTTGCCCGAGGAATTGTGGGAACGTATCAACAGTCTGTACCTGTATCTGAAAGACAATGCCAATCAGACGCTGAACAGTCGGCGCGAACGTTACATCGTATTGCAGAACGTGGTCGCGCAACGGCATGCCATCGTCGGCTTGATCTCAGGTGTGATGGCGCACGATCTGGCCTATCAATTCATCCGCCTCGGTCGCAACATCGAACGCGCGGATATGACCACACGTATCCTCGACATCAACTTCGCCGTGTCCATTCCCAAAGACATGCCGCTGTATGAAGTGAGTGTGGAGCGTCTGTGGATGAGCACACTCAAAGCCTTGTCCGCGTACCAAACCTATCGTCGCCTCAAGGCCGTGCATGTCACTGGCACGGGGGTGATCGAGTTCCTCATCAATGACGAACGCTTCCCGCGCAGCTTGGAGTATTGCTTGAAAGAAGCGGAGTCTTGCTTGCAAGCGATGCCATTCAGTGGCGTAGTATTGAGCAGCGTGCAGTCTGCCCGCATGAACTTGCAGCGATTGAATGCGAAAGATTTGGATTCGGGTGAGTTGCACGAGCTGCTTGATGTGACGCAAAAAGAATTGGGGCTGATCAATAGCGCCCTCGCCACACAATATTTCCACGCTTACGATGATCCGAGCAAGACATCCGCCGTGCAGACCCAACAACAAGCTTAGATATCGACCATGACCTATTGCCTAGCCATCAACACCAACGAGGGGTTGGTATTCTGTTCGGACTCTCGCACAAACGCGGGGTTCGACAATGTATCGACCTATACTAAGATGCATTCTTTCGTCTGGCCACAAGATCGATTCATCGTCTTATTGTCGGCAGGAAATCTGGCCACAACGCAGTCGGTCGTCAAGCGCATCAATGCCGACCTTGAGAAGTCGCTCCTGCCCAATCTGCTGTCAGTCACCAATATGCACGAGGCAGCAGACTATGTGGCTTCGGTGAGTACCGAGGTGCAGAAACAGCAATCGATACGCGATAGCTCGGGTAGCACCTACGAAGCCACATTCATCTTGGGCGGACAGATCGGTAGCGCTACGCCAGAGACGCTATTGATCTACGCACAGGGCAACTACATCCACGAATCGAGCGCACATCCCTTCCTGCAAATAGGCGAGATCAAATACGGCAAGCCCATACTCGACCGCGTCATCCAACGAACGACTCATTTGGAAGCGGCAGCGCGTTGTGCACTGGTGTCGATGAACTCGACCATGCGCAGTAATCTGACCGTCGGCCCACCTGTGGATATGATGATCTACGAAAAGGATTCACTGAATGGCGGACGGCGCTTCAACCTGACCGAAGACGACCCGTTCGCGAAGAACATCTCACAATCGTGGAATGCGGGGTTGACGCAAGCACTGGAAAATCTACCTCGCTTCCCGTGGGAAAGCGAAACAGCGAAATAAAGCCCAGGTAGTTCAGCTCATCACAGTGGCTAGATGCGAGGAAGAAGCGAAGTTCGGGTCACCCTGTCGCATCTGCGGTTCAACATCGTTGCAAACAAGGCGCTGATTGAGCGCACGCATCTCACCACTCACTAGACGCAAGCGCCCATGCACATAACGCGTGATGCCAAGGGTCAGGCGGTACACCAACGCGGGGTGGGTATAGAGATGCTCCTCTAGCTTGCTGCGATCCAAACGCAGGACGCTAGTGTCTCCATCCGCATACAACCTCGAATCGACACCATTCCTGCCGCCGCCCATAAAGGCGATGGTGTTGGCGATGTCTCCGGGCTTGGCTGCATGTAGCGTCAGTACACCTTCGCGGCTGGTCAATCTCACTTCGATACCGCCGCTCATCACGATGAACAGACTGTCTTGATAGATCCCTTTAGGTAAACACATCAGGTCACCCGCAGAAAAGTGGCCGACGACAAGCATGTCACTCAAGAGATCGACTTCGGCATCACTCAGTTCTTCTGTGATGGGTGAATGGTGTAATAGCGAACGTATCTGTTTCATGGGGTCACCTCTTCAGTCCTGTACTCTTCATCTCGACACTTCCAAAGTCAGTGCCAAAAAAGTGGGCGTCCCGGGGGACGCCCGAATCAGAGAGGAGAGAAATGAAAGTAACTCGCACTTGCTGTACAAGCACTCTCGCTTTGTTATCAGCAAGCTACATGCCAGTCATGTGCACCTATATTTATCAGTAGCTTAGGCGTTATCGATGGACTGAATGATGTGATCTTTCGCACCATACTGTTGCTTAGCGCACAGCATTGGTGAATAGAGAGGTGTCAAATCGTATGGATGCAAACTCGCATCTGTGTGATGTTTCATGCAGTGGGAAACGTTTGCCGCCCAGCGAGGCACATGCTACTGTTTCGCCAATCGTTGCTCACAGCAGCACACGCACTCCAAGTTAAGGAAGAACATGACTTATTGTTTGGCCATCAACACCGATACAGGCTTCGTCCTTTGTTCAGATTCGCGCACCAATGCCGGGTTCGACAACATCTCCACCTATTCCAAGATGCACACCTTCGTGTGGCCGCACAGTCGTGTGTTCGCGTTGCTGTCTGCGGGAAATCTGGCTACCACGCAATTGGTGGTCAAACGTATCAAGGCCGACTTAGATAACCATGCGACACCCAACCTACTTTCTGTGAACAGCATGCAAGAGGCTGCCGATTACGTCGCCACAGTGAGTATGAGTGTGCAGAACCTGCATGTCGTGCGCGACACGGGCAACACCAGTTTCGAAGCCACCTTCATCTTGGCTGGGCAGATCGGCGCGTCACGCCACGAGACCCTGATGATCTACCCGCAAGGCAACTACATCCACGAGTCCGATGCGCATCCCTTCCTGCAGATCGGCGAAATCAAATACGGCAAACCCATCTTGGATCGCGTGATCAAACGCGACACACAATTGAACCCAGCCGCGCGTTGTGCGTTGGTGTCTATGAACTCTACCGTACGCAGTAATCTGACCGTGGGTGCGCCCATCGACCTGCTGATCTACGAGAAGGACAGCTTGAGTTTCTCCCATCAGATGTGTTTGACGGAAGAAGACCCTTTCGCCAAACAATTGTCCGAGGCTTGGAACAAGGGCTTGGTGGCGGCACTGGATAATCTGCCCAGGTTCTACTGGGAATCCAGCGCGAACGAGACGACGACGGAAGCGATCCCGTTGCGTAAATAGTCGTCGCTCTCGTCTGTATCGTTTTATAAAGACCGCAACAGCCAAACGCTGTTGCGGTCTTTTTCATGCACCACGCGATTCTATAGCGCCCTGTTTCAGTGCGCACCATCCAGATGCACCCCACAAACACAGTGATAAAACGAATGAATCCATCTGGCTTAGTTCGTGCTTGATAGAAGCTATAACTAATATAGCCGCATTCAAGAACAGGAAAGATGCCAGATGACTATCCGTGTCGCACTGAATCACCAGACCACTTACCGCTTCGATCGGGCTGTGAAATTATGGCCGCACGAGATCAGGTTGCGACCTGCTGCGCATAGCCGCACGCCGATACATAGCTACTCACTCAATGTCGAACCCGAGGGACACTTTCTGAATTGGCAGCAAGATCCTTTCGGCAACTGGGTGGCACGTTTGGTGTTCCCAGAGAAGACCAAAGCGTTGAAGGTCACTGTCGACCTCATCGCCGACATGACTGTCATCAACCCTTTCGATTTCTTCATCGAAGATTACGCGGAGAATTTCCCTTTTGCCTACCCCGAAGCGTTGGGACGCGAGCTCGTACCTTATCTGGAGAAAGAAGAAACGACCCCTTTGTTGGCTGCTTGGATAGCGCTGGCGCGTAAAGAGTTTTTGAATAAAGAGATGCGCACCATCGACATGTTGGTCGGCATCAATCAGCGTGTGCAAAGCGATGTGGGTTACATCGTACGGCTTGAGGCGGGCGTACAGACACCGGAGCAGACGCTGGAACTGAAACGTGGATCGTGCCGAGATTCGGCGTGGTTGCTGGTTCAGGTTTTGCGTCATCTCGGTTTGGCTGCGCGTTTTGCTTCCGGGTATTTGATCCAACTCAAAGCCGATGTGAAAGCCTTGGATGGCCCCTCTGGGACAGAAGTCGATTTCACCGACCTGCATGCATGGACGGAAGTGTATATCCCCGGCGCAGGATGGATCGGCCTTGATGCCACATCAGGTTTGTTAGCTGGTGAAGGACATATCCCGCTGGCTTGTACCGCGAAGCCTTCCTCGGCCGCACCGGTGATCGGTGCCACTGAGGTATGCGAGACCGCGTTCGACTTCTCCATGAAAGTGACGCGCATCCACGAAGACCCGCGCGTCACACAGCCCTACACCGAAGCACAGTGGCAAGCCATCCAAGACTTAGGTCATCAAGTCGATGTCGAACTGAAGAAACAAGATGTGCGACTGACCATGGGCGGCGAACCGACCTTCGTCTCTATCGACGACATGGATGGACCCGAGTGGAACTTCACCGCATTGTCGGACAAGAAACGTACGCTCGCGGGCGACCTCCTCACGCGATTGCAAGGCCACTTCGCCAAAGGTGCGATGTTGCATTTCGGTCAGGGCAAGTGGTATCCCGGCGAGCCGCTACCACGCTGGGCTCTAGGTTGTTACTGGCGTACGGATGGCGAGCCGTTATGGAAAGACCGAACGTTGTTAGTAACGACGGATGACGGTGGTAAACACAGCACGACGGATGCGCTGCGCTTCATGCAAGGGCTGACTCAGCAACTTACCTTAGATGAAAGATTCATCATCCCTGCCTTCGAAGACGTGACACAGGTCATCAACGAAGAACAACGCTGGCCGGAGAACTTCGATCCGCATTCAGCAGATCTGAAGAATACCGATGAGCGAAAACGTTTAGCCAAACTCATCGAACGCGGACTGGGTGAGGCTGTGGGTTATGTGCTGCCTTTGAAAGCACTGTCCCCAGCCACACCTCAACGCGCAGCTAAGGCCATCGTCGCGAGCGGTTTCCGCTCTAGTCCGTGGCCACTCAAGCGCGAGCATCTGTACCTCATCGCAGGCGACTCACCACTCGGTCTGCGCCTGCCATTGGCTTCGCTGCCGTGGGTGTTACCTGAAGACAAAGAGGAAGCGTTCGGACGTGACCCCTTCGATGCGACACACGAAGCGCCCGCCGCAAAAGCCACTGGTAAGAAATCAAAAACTGCGACCAGCAAAGAGAAATCCGACCCGCGCGAAGTGGTGCACACCGCTTTGTGTGCCGAGGTGCGAAAAGGTGTGCTGTGTGTGTTCTTGCCCCCCGTTCCCTTACTTGAGGATTTCATCGTGTTGCTCGACGCGATCGAAGCTACCGCCGCCTCCTTGAGAATGCCGCTACGACTGGAAGGTTACACACCACCTTCCGATGCACGCGTGAAGGAGTTCCGCATCACGCCTGACCCCGGCGTGATCGAAGTGAACATTCACCCTTCCAGCACATGGGAACAATTGGTGGCGAACACGCAGACGCTTTACGAAGAGGCACGACAAACACGGTTGGGCACAGAGAAATTCATGCTGGATGGTCGCCACACGGGTACTGGCGGCGGCAACCATGTGACATTGGGGGCGGCCACTCCCGCCGATTCACCGTGCTTGCGTCGCCCCGATGTGTTGATGAGCCTCATCACTTATTGGCAACATCACCCCGCGTTGTCGTATCTATTCTCAGGCATGTTCATCGGCCCTACCAGCCAAGCGCCGCGCGTGGATGAAGCACGGCACGAGAGCTTGTACGAGCTGGAGATCGCCTTTCAGCAGATGGCAGAGAAATTAAAACCGGGTGAAGAGAACCAGCAGCCGTGGCTAGTGGATAGATTGCTGCGCAACTTGTTGGTCGATCTTTCCGGCAACACACATCGTGCGGAATTCTGCATCGACAAACTGTATTCACCCGATAGCGCGACAGGACGTTTGGGATTGGTCGAGTTCCGAGGCTTCGAGATGCCGCCGCATGCGCAGATGTCGCTGTTGCAAATGTTGCTGCTACGCGCGCTCGTCGCCCGTTTCTGGAAGACACCTTACAGCGGCAATCTAAATCGCTGGGGAACAGAGTTGCATGACCGCTTCATGTTGCCTCACTTCGTGGCGCAAGACATGCGCGACGTGGTGCTCGATCTGCAACGCGCGGGATATGCCTTCGAGTTCGATTGGTTCGCGCCCTTCCTTGAATTCCGCTTCCCACGTTTCGGCACGGTCGCTTATCACGGCATCGAGATGGAACTGCGCCAAGCCATCGAGCCGTGGCACGTGTTGGGCGAAGAAGTCAGCGCAGGTGGCACCGCACGATATGTGGATTCCTCCATCGAACGTATGCAGATCAAAGTCAGCCACATGAACGACAACCGCCATATCGTCACCTGCAATGGCCGTCCTCTTCCCCTCACCCCCACGGGCACACGTGGCGAATATGTGGCTGCAGTGCGTTACCGCGCTTGGTGCCCACCTTCAGGTTTGCATCCCACCATCGGCGTACAAGCACCTCTGGTATTCGACTTGGTGGATAGCTGGAGCGGTCGCTCCATCGGCGGCTGTACTTATCATGTGGCACATCCGGGCGGCCGCAACTACGACACCTTCCCCGTGAACGCCAACGAAGCCGAGGCACGCCGTGTGGCGCGTTTCTGGAACCACGGCCACACACCGGGTGAGATGCATATCCGCCGCGAAGGTCGCAATCCCGACTACCCGTTCACGCTGGATCTGCGCCGTGCACCGGAGCCGATGATGGAAAATGCGGCGATTAAACCCAGCGAACCTAAGACTTCCTAACAATTTTTTTGCCACGGCATAGTACTAACGCGCTTCCTAAAAGTGGTTTTTAAGGTTTGGGGAAGCCCCCGTTTTCGCGTATATTGACGAGTCGTTTTTCGGACTCACTTTCCAGCATGGAATACATCAAGATTCGCGGTGCTCGCACCCATAACCTGAAGAACATCAGCCTCGATCTGCCACGTAATCAGTTGGTGGTTATCACGGGGCTGTCGGGCTCGGGCAAGTCCTCTCTCGCGTTCGACACGCTGTATGCCGAGGGGCAGCGGCGTTATGTGGAATCGCTGTCGGCGTATGCGCGTCAGTTCTTGCAGTTGATGGAGAAGCCGGATGTGGACCTCATCGAAGGTCTTTCCCCCGCTATCGCCATCGAACAGAAAGCCACTTCACACAATCCACGCTCGACGGTAGGTACGGTCACCGAGATACACGATTACTTGCGCCTGTTGTTCGCGCGCGCGGGTGATCCTTACTGCCCACAACATGACATCGTGTTGCAGGCGCAGTCGGTCGGGCAGATGGTCGATCATGTGTTGGCACTCCCTGCAGACACCAAGGTGATGATCCTGTCGCCCATCGTGGTGGAACGCAAAGGTGAGCAGGAAGATCTGTTCGATGAGTTACGCGCACAAGGTTTCGTGCGTCTGCGCGTGAACGGCAAGATCTGCGAGATGGATGCGCTGCCAAAACTGGCAAAGAACTCGAAGCACACCATCGAGATCGTGGTGGACAGATTGAAGGTGTCACTGGACATCAAACAACGTTTGGCTGAATCGTTCGAGACGGCGTTGCGTCATGCCGATGGTCGCGCGCTGGCGGTAGAGATGGATTCCGGCAAAGAGCATCTGTTCTCTGCCAAGTTCGCCTGCCCCATCTGTAACTATTCGCTGCAAGAGTTAGAGCCACGCCTGTTCTCGTTCAACAGCCCGATGGGCGCGTGTCCGAAGTGTGATGGCTTGGGTGTCATCTCCTTCTTCGATCCAGCACGTATCGTAGTCTTCCCTTCGCTCTCGCTCTCTAGCGGTGCGATCAAGGGATGGGACAAACGCAACCAGTTCTATTTCCAGATGTTGGATAGCTTGGCTAAGCATTACGACTTCGACTTGGAGCGGCCTTTTGAGAGCCTGCCGGAGAAGATCCAACAGGTGGTGTTGTACGGTAGCGGGCACGAAGAGATCCCTTTCCAATACGTGAATGAGCGTGGCAAGAAGATGACGCGCGAACATGCCTTCGAGGGCATCGTGAATAATCTGGAGCGTCGCTACAAAGAGACCGACTCCCCTACCGTGCGCGAGGAGTTGGCGAAGTATCTGAACAGTTGCTCCTGTCCTGAATGCAAAGGTACACGCCTGCGTGAAGAAGCACGCCACGTGCGCGTGGCCGACCGCGCCATCTTTGAGTTGAACGCCTTGCCGCTGAAGCAGGCACTGACTTTCTTCCAGAACGTGACACTACCGGGCAACAAGCAAGCCATCGCCGAGAAGATCGTGCAGGAGATCGCCAGCCGCCTCACTTTCCTTAACAACGTGGGGCTGGAATATCTGTCGTTGGACCGTTCTGCCGAGACGCTATCCGGCGGAGAGGCACAGCGTATCCGCTTGGCTTCTCAGATCGGCTCGGGTCTAACGGGCGTGATGTATGTACTGGACGAACCCTCCATCGGCCTGCATCAACGCGACAACGACCGCTTGCTGGACACATTGAAACGTCTGCGCGACATGGGCAACAGCGTGATCGTGGTAGAACACGACGAGGATGCCATCCTAACGGCTGACTACGTGGTCGATATGGGACCGGGTGCGGGCGAACACGGAGGTATCGTGATCGCTCAAGGAACGCCACAGGAAGTGATCGCTAACCCGCAATCCATAACGGGCGATTATCTGTCAGGTCGGCGCAGCATCGCCGCTCCCAAGTCTTATCGCAAGCCGGACAAAGAACGCAAACTGAAGATCATCGGTGCGAGCGGTAACAACCTTAAAGATGTGACACTCGACCTTCCCGTGGGCCTGCTCACCTGTATCGCTGGTGTGTCTGGCTCTGGTAAGTCCACACTCATCAATGACACGTTGTACAACGCGGTGGCGAAACATCTATACGGCAGCAATGCCGAGCCTGCACCGTATCGTGAGATCGAAGGCTTGGAGCATTTCGACAAGGTCATCAGCGTGGACCAGTCGCCCATCGGACGCACACCGCGCTCCAATCCTGCGACCTACACAGGACTGTTCACACCGATACGCGACCTATTCTCGGGCGTGCCCACTGCGCGTGAGCGCGGCTATGGTCCAGGCCGCTTCTCGTTCAACGTGAAGGGTGGTCGCTGCGAATCCTGCCAAGGCGATGGTGTCATCAAGGTGGAGATGCATTTCCTGCCCGACGTGTACGTACCCTGCGACGTGTGCCACGGCCACCGCTACAACCGCGAGACATTGGAAGTCCAATACAAGGGCAAGAATATCCACCAAGTATTGAACATGACGGTGGAACAAGCGCACGAGTTCTTCTCGGCCGTGCCTATCCTCGCGCGCAAGTTGAAGACATTGCTAGACGTTGGCTTGGGATACATCACACTCGGCCAAAGTGCGACAACGTTGTCTGGCGGTGAAGCACAACGCGTGAAGTTGTCACTGGAACTCTCCAAACGCGACACCGGCCGCACCTTGTACATCTTGGATGAGCCGACCACCGGCCTGCACTTCCACGACATCGACATGCTACTCAAGGTCATCCACACGCTGCGCGACCAAGGCAACACGCTGGTCGTCATCGAGCACAATCTGGATGTCATCAAGACGGCGGATTGGGTGATCGACTTAGGCCCTGAAGGTGGGGACGGCGGCGGCATCATCGTGGCGCAAGGCTCGCCCAAGGATGTCGCTGCGAACAAAGACAGCGTGACGGGGCCGTATCTGAAGAAACTGCTGGGGAAATAATGAAGCGCGTATTTCTGCTGTGCATGCTCCCTGCACTTTCTGCGCAAGCCGCAGAGTTCGATACCAGCGTGATGCTCGACGCTCATAACCAGTGGCGCGCAAAGGTGGGCACGCCAGCGCTCATCTACTCGTCCGAGCTTGCCGCCTCATCTCAACGTTGGGCTGACCATTTAAAAGCGACGAACCAGTGCAAGATGCAGCACAGCAAGCCAGATGGTAACTATGGTGAGAATCTGTATTGGGCGAGTGCGATCCGTTGGTCCGACGGTAAACGTGAAGTACAACAGATCAGCCCGCAGAAAGTTGTGGATGCTTGGGGAAGCGAACTTAAAGACTACGACTACGCACACAACACCTGCGCCCAAGGCAAGATGTGCGGACATTACACGCAAGTCGTATGGAAGAGCACACGCAGCGTAGGTTGTGCCTTTGCAGTATGTGAAGACTCAAAAGAGCAAGTTTGGGTGTGCCAGTACCAGACCCCAGGTAATTGGGTTGGAGAAAAACCGTACTGATGTTTGAAACTGACCCAGAAAACAACAAGGCCGGGATGAACCCGGCCTTATGTTTTTTTCATATACTTTGTCAGCTTACTCGCCAGCGACTTCCACTGGTTGAGCTTCTGCTGGACGGTCCAACAGTTCGACCAATGCCATAGGAGCATTGTCACCCTTGCGGAAACCGAACTTCAGGATGCGGGAGTAACCGCCGTTACGCGCTGCGTAGCGTGGGCCGAGTTCGTCGAACAACTTGGTGACGATCTCACGGTCACGCAGGCGAGCAAACGCCAAACGACGATTAGCCAAGCTTGGGTTCTTACCCAGCGTCAGGATAGGTTCTGCGACGCGGCGCAGTTCCTTAGCCTTTGGCAGAGTCGTCTTGATGACTTCGTGACGCAACAGCGAAACGGTCATGTTGCGCAACATCGCCAAACGGTGGCTGCTGCTGAGATTGAGTTTTCTAAGTCCTAAACGATGACGCATGATTTTCCTCTTTTGCTTTCTGGCCTGGCGTTAACCAAGCGAGCTTTATTTCTCGGCTACTGCCGACCAGTTTTCCAATTTCATGCCCAGTGACAGGTCGTGTTCGGCCAGCACTTGCTTGATCTCATTGAGCGATTTACGACCCAAGTTAGGGGTGCGCAACAAGTCCGCTTCGGTGTACTGAATCAGATCGCCGATGTAATGGATGCTTTGAGCTTTCAGGCAGTTCGAAGAACGTGGAGTCAACTCCAAGTCATCGACTGGACGCAACAACATCGGATCGACCTTAGGCGCAGATGGCTTCTCGACTGGTGCTGGTGTGCCTTCCAGTGCAGCGAATACAGAGAACTGCTCAACCAAGATGCGTGCGGCATAACGGATGGCTTCTTCTGGATCGATCGCGCTGTTGGTCTCGATGTCCATGATCAGCTTGTCGAGGTCGGTACGCTGTTCAACACGTGCGCTCTCAACAGCATAGCTTACGCGAGAGATCGGGCTGAACGAAGAGTCCAGAGCGATGTGTCCTACTGGACGTGTCGCACCCGGTTGTTGGCGAGAGATGGCGGATACGTAACCGCGACCTTGCTCGACCTTGATCTCCATGTCCAACTTACCACCAGCAGTCAGGTGGGCGATGATGTGACCAGGATTGATGACTTCAGTGTCAGCATCGACTTCGATGTCAGCAGCAGTCACGACGCCAGCGCCAGATTTATTCAGGCGCAGGGTAGCTTCACGCTGACCGTGCAACTTCAATACCAGACCCTTGAGGTTCAACAGGATCTCGACCACGTCTTCTTGCACGCCGTCGATAGATGAGTATTCGTGCAACACACCTGCGATCTTGACTTCGGTCACAGCGTAACCGGGCATAGAAGACAACAGAATGCGACGCAGGGCATTGCCCAGCGTGTGGCCGTAGCCACGCTCGAACGGCTCCATCACCACCTTGGCTTGTGTCGCCGAGATGCGTTGAACGTCAATGATGCGAGGCTTCAACAGATTATTGTTAGGCATATTCGACTCCGCGTGGATTACTTGGAATACAACTCGACCACGAGATGCTCGTTGATCGTTGCAGGCAGTTCAGAACGTTGAGGCACAGCCTTGAATGTTCCTTTGAAGCCCTTGGTATCCACATCGATCCACTCTGGGAAACCGCGTTGTTCAGCAGCAGCCAAAGAAGACTTCAAGCGCAGTTGGTTCTTAGCGGCTTCAACCACTTCGACCACATCACCTGGCTTAACTGTGTAAGACGGGATGTTCACACGCTTGCCGTTGACCAATACGCCATTGTGGCGAACTGTCTGACGAGCTTCTGCGCGGGAACCACCGAAGCCCATACGATAGGCGACGTTGTCCAAACGAGATTCCAGGATCTGCAACAGGCTTTCGCCGGTGATGCCACGTGCCTTTTCAGCGCGCTTGTAGGTCAGACGGAACTGGCCTTCCAGAACGCCGTAGATACGACGCAGCTTTTGTTTTTCACGCAACTGACCGCCGTACTCGGACTGACGGGAGTTCTTCTTCTGACCGTGTTGGCCTGGAGCGTAAGCACGACGCTCTACAGCACATTTTTCAGTGAAGCATTTCTCAGCTTTGAGGAACAGCTTCTCGCCTTCACGGCGGCACTTACGGCACTTTGCATCAAGATTTCTAGCCAAGATCTACTCCTTAAATACGACGCTTTTTCGGAGGACGGCAACCGTTGTGCGGTACCGGCGTGATGTCCGAAATGCTGGTGATTTTGAAACCTGCGGCATTCAGTGCGCGCACTGCGGATTCGCGACCTGGGCCTGGACCCTTGATGCGAACTTCCAAGTTCTTGACGCCGCATTCAACAGCAGATTTACCAACCACTTCGGCGGCGATCTGAGCTGCGAAAGGCGTACTCTTACGAGAACCCTTGAAACCTTGCGCGCCACTGGTCGACCAAGCCAAGGTGTTACCTTGACGATCGGTGATGGTCACGATGGTGTTGTTGAAGGAAGCATGAACGTGCGCGATACCTTCTGCGACGCTCTTCTTGACTTTTTTACGCACTTTCGTGCTGGGCTTTGCCATAGTTACTGTCCTCTACTAGATTACTTCTTCGCGCCAGCGATAGACTTACGCGGGCCTTTACGAGTACGTGCGTTGGTACGTGTGCGCTGGCCACGGCACGGCAAGCCGCGACGATGACGCAGACCACGGTAGCAACCCAAGTCCATCAGACGTTTGATGTTCATGGAGATCTCACGGCGGAGGTCACCCTCGACTGTGAACTTCGCGACTTCGTCGCGCAGCTTTTCCATATCTGTATCGTTGATATCTTTGACCTTGGTGGTCGTCTTCACGCCTGCTGCAGCACAGATCTCCTGTGAGCGTGTGCGGCCGATGCCATAAATGGCAGTCAACGCGATCACAGCGTGTTGATGGTTTGGAATGTTTACACCGGCAATACGAGCCATGCAGCTACCCTATCGTTCAAAAAGTTGCGAATTCTATCATCCAGAGTCGATTTATCTCAATCAACCTTGGCGCTGTTTATGGCGTGGATCACTACTACAGATCACGCGGACTACACGGTTGCGACGCACGATCTTGCAGTTGCGACACACTTTCTTTACGGATGCTTGGACTTTCATTTGCTTCTCCTTGCTTCTTTCAACTTAATCATCTTCACTTTGCGCGGAATACGATACGAGCTTTGCTCAGATCGTAAGGCGATACCTCAACCGTTACCTTGTCCCCAACTAGGATGCGAATGTAATGCATACGCATCTTGCCGGAGATATGACCTAGTACAACGAATCCGTTTTCGAGTTTCACGCGAAAGGTCGCGTTTGGCAGAGTCTCTTCAACGACCCCCTGCATCTCTATGACGTCCTCTTTTGCCATTACCGCGCCAAGCCACCCTTGAAGTTCGCTTTCTTCAACAGATTTTCATACTGATGAGTCATTAAGTAGGACTGCACCTGAGCCATGAAATCCATTGTCACCACCACCAAGATCAGCAGCGATGTTCCACCAAAATAAAACGGTACGTTCCATTTGACTACCAAGAACTCAGGTAGCAAACACACTAGCGTGATGTAGATGGCACCGATCAAAGTCAAACGCAACATGATCTTTTCTACATATTTCGCGGTCTGATCACCAGGACGGATCCCAGGCAAGAACGCGCCGCTCTTCTTCAAATTATCTGCCGTCTCTTTTGGGCTGAATACCAGCGCCGTGTAGAAGAAGCAGAAGAATATGATCGCTGCCGCATACAACAACACATAGATCGGTTGACCCGGCGACAACTTGTCGCTGATGTCCTTCAACCACAACATGCCCTCACCCGAACCAAACATGCCCGCCAGCGTCGCTGGGAACAAGATGATGCTCGATGCGAAGATCGGTGGGATGACCCCTGCCATGTTCAATTTCAAAGGCAGGTGAGAGCTTTGCCCGCCATAAACCTTGTTACCCACTTGACGCTTGGCGTAATTCACTAGGATCTTGCGTTGACCGCGCTCTACGAACACCACCAATGCAGTCACTAAGATCGCACCGAAGAACAACGCTAACACCAGCGGTATAGAGAATGCGCCGGTACGCGCCATCTCCAAGGTGTTGCCGATCGCACTTGGCAAACCAGCAGCGATACCTGCGAAGATGATCAACGAGATACCGTTACCTAAACCACGCTCGGTGATCTGCTCACCCAACCACATCAAGAACATCGTTCCTGTCACCAAAGTCACCACTGTGGTGATCTGGAACATCGGGCCTGGGTTCAACACCAAACCAGATTGTGACTGCAACATCACAGAGATACCGAACGCTTGGAAGAACGCCAGAACCAGCGTGCCGTAACGTGTGTACTGCGTGATCTTGCGACGACCTGCGTCGCCTTCCTTCTTCAGCTGCTCAAGATGAGGCACCGCGATCGACGCCAATTGCATGATGATCGAAGCCGAGATGTACGGCATGATTCCCAATGCTAGGATCGTGAAACGCTCCAATGCACCACCCGAGAACATGTTGAACATGCCCAGAATGCCATCCTTCTGCGTCTTAAAAAGATCTGCCAATACGGTCGGATCGATTCCAGGAACAGGGATGTGTGCACCGATTCGATAGACGATCAGCGCCAGCAACAGGAACCAGAGACGCTGGCCCAAATCACCGTACTTACCTTTAGCGACAGCTGTGCTCACAGACGACCTTACTCAGCGATGCTACCGCCAGCAGCTTCCACCGCAGCGCGTGCACCCTTAGTCAACAGCAAGCCTTGCAACTTGACTGAGCGAGTGATCTCACCAGCCAGCACCACCTTCGCGCTCAATGCATTAGCGTGAACGACGCCAGCTTGCTTCAAAGCCAACAGATCGATCGTGTCGACAGGCAGAGCTTGCAGGTCGGACAAACGAACTTCAGCAGTGTCATTGCGCGTCAACGATACGAAGCCTCGCTTTGGCAGGCGACGTTGCAAAGGCATCTGACCGCCTTCAAAACCGACTTTATGGAAACCGCCTGAACGAGACTTTTGACCCTTGTGACCGCGACCTGCAGTCTTGCCCAGACCAGAACCAATGCCGCGACCTACGCGACGCTTGGAATGCTTGGCACCTTCGCCAGGTTTAATTTGATTGAGTTGCATTTATGCCTCGCACTTGACCAGGTAATACACTTTGTTAATCATGCCGCGCACAGCAGGTGTGTCTTCCAACATCACTGTGTGGTTGATGCGACGCAAGCCCAGACCACGCACGGTGGCACGGTGTGTCTGCTTGGTTCCGTTGGTGCTCTTCACCAACGTCACTTTCAATGTTTTTGCGAGTGCCATGATTTACCCCGTGATCTCTTCTACGCTCTTGCCGCGCTTTGCAGCGATCTCGGCAGGAGAATTCAATGACTGCAAGCCATTCAATGTTGCACGAACGACGTTGTAAGGATTGCTGGAACCGATACATTTAGCCAAAACGTTACGCACACCGACCGCCTCGAACACAGCGCGCATCGCGCCACCAGCGATAATGCCTGTACCTTCAGAAGCTGGAAGCATCACAACCTTAGCTGCGCCGTGACGACCGATCACCGCATGATGCAATGTACCGTCCTTCAGATTGACCTTGACCAGCTTGCGGCGGCACTCTTCCATCGATTTTTGTACGGCTACTGGCACTTCCTTAGACTTGCCTTTGCCCATACCGATGCGACCATCACCATCACCCACCACGGTCAGTGCGGCGAAACCCATGATACGTCCGCCCTTCACCACCTTGGTGACGCGATTGACGTGGATCATCTTCTCGATGAGACCGTCGCCCTTGTCTTCTACTTGCTGATTCTTACCTTGTTTAGCTTGTGCCATGATTCACCCCAGATTAGAACTGCAAGCCATTTTCGCGCGCTGCATCTGCCAGCGCCTTGATGCGACCATGGTACTTGTGACCTGAACGGTCGAATGCCACTGCCGTCACGCCGGCGAGCTTTGCTTTTTCAGCGATACGCTTACCGACCGCCGCTGCTGCCGCTGCATTACCACCGTTACCGACGGTCTTGCGAACTTCAGCCTCTAGCGTGGAGGCACTTGCCAAAATCTTACCGCCGTCAGCCGAGATCACCTGTGCATAGATATGCAAGTTGGTGCGATGGATCGCCAGACGAATCGCTTTTTGTTCAGCGATCCTTGCTCGGGTCTTACGTGATCTGCGCAGACGCGCTTCATTCTTATTCAACATATCAACCTCGATTATTTCTTCTTGGTTTCTTTGAGGATCACTACTTCGTCGGAATAACGCACACCCTTGCCTTTGTAAGGCTCTGGTTGACGATATGCACGAATCTCAGCAGCAACTTGACCGACTTGCTGCCTATCGGCACCAGTCAATACGATTTCGGTCTGTGTCGGTGTAGCGACTTTCACACCCTTTGGCATCTTATGCACGACAGGATGCGAGTAACCCAGCGTCAGATTGACAGCGTCACCGGCAGCAGCAGCACGATAACCCACGCCAACCAAAGTCAGCTTACGTTCAAAACCTTTGCTAACACCTGTGACCATATTGGCCACCAGCGCGCGGATGGTTCCAGATTGAGCGTCAGCTTGAGCGGAGTCATCAGTAGCTTTGCACAACAGCTTATCGCCATCACGCTCAACCTTGACATCACCTTTCAACACTTGAGTCAAAGTACCCAATGGGCCTTTAACGGAGATCTTGTCAGCAGCGACCGTCACTTCGACACCGGACGGAACTACGATAGGATTTTTAGCGACTCTAGACATGTTTCCTCCTTAAGCGACGATGCAGAGAACTTCGCCGCCAATACCATTGGCACGAGCACTGCGATCAGTCATCAGACCTTTGGAGGTGGAAACGATCGCAATACCCAGACCGTTCATCACACGTGGAATATCTTCGCTGCCCTTGTAGACACGCAGACCTGGTCGGCTCACGCGCTGGATCTTCTCGATCACAGGACGATCAGCGTAGTACTTCAAGCCGATTTCCAATGTAGGCTTGCCATCATGGTCAGTGACCTTGAAGCCGTCTACATAGCCTTCGTCTTGTAACACTTTAGCAATCGCCGTCTTGATCTTCGAAGAAGGCATTGAAACCGTTATTTTTTCCGCCATTTGCGCATTACGAATGCGCGTCAACATGTCGGAGATCGGATCACTCATACTCATAGATTCACCCTTACCAGCTGGCCTTAACTACACCGGGAATTTCACCGCGCATCGCGTATTCACGCAACTTGGTGCGCCCCAAACCGAACTTACGGAACGTGCCACGTGGACGACCCGTTAGTGCGCAACGATTACGCAGACGTACCGGGCTAGAATCACGCGGCAACGCTTGCAATTTTTGACGAGCAGCAAAACGCTCTTCATCGCTCAACGACATATTTGTCGCAATCGCATTCAACTCAGCACGCTTAGCAGCGAATTTCTTCACTATTTCACGGCGCTTTAGATCGCGGTTAGATACAGCTATCTTTGCCATTTTGCACTCAGCCTTTCAATGGGAATTTGAATGCCAACAACAACGCCTTGGCTTCTTCATCACTTTTCGCGGTCGTTGTGATGGTGATGTTCATACCACGCAACGCATCGATCTTGTCATACTCGATCTCTGGGAAAATGATCTGCTCTTTGATACCCATGTTGTAGTTGCCACGGCCATCAAAAGACTTACCGGAGATACCACGGAAGTCACGGATACGAGGAATCGCAACAGTCACCAAGCGATCCAAGAATTCGAACATGCGATCACGGCGCAAAGTCACTTTGCAACCAACCGGATAGTTCTCACGGATCTTGAAACCCGCGATGGATTTCTTGGATTTGGTCACAACGGGTTTTTGACCTGCGATCTTCTGCATATCGGAAACCGCATGATCCATCACCTTCTTGTCAGCAACCGCTTCGCCCACACCCATGTTCAGAGTGATCTTGTCGATGCGCGGCACTTCCATCACAGACTTGTAGCCGAACTGTTTCATCAGTTGCGGCGCAACGGTCTTCGTGTAGTAGTCGTTTAAACGAGCCATTTAATACCCCTTACGCAATCACTTCGCCACTGGACTTGAACACGCGCACTTTGCGACCGTCCTCCAGCGACTTCACGCCAACACGATCCGCCTTTTTGGTGGACGCGTTATAGATGGCGATATTGGAAATATGGATCGGCTTCTCGATTTCAACGATGCCGCCAGTCGTACCCTTCACCGGATTCGGCTTCTGGTGTTTCTTGACTTTGTTGATGCCACTCACCAGCACAAATTCATCTGCAACGCTCAACACGCTGCCACGATTACCTTTGTCTTTACCGGCCAAGACGATCACATCGTCATTCTTTTTGATCTTGCGCATGATTTATCCTCGACTATCGCTTACAGCACTTCCGGCGCCAGGGACACGATCTTCATGAAGCGCTCAGTGCGCAATTCACGAGTGACTGGTCCGAAGATACGCGTTCCGATCGGCTCCAACTTGTTGTTAAGCAACACTGCTGCATTGCCATCGAACTTGATCAGAGAACCGTCAGAGCGACGAACGCCCTTGGCAGTACGCACCACAACCGCGCTGTACACTTCGCCTTTTTTGACGCGTGAACGAGGAGCCGCATCACGGATGCTGACCTTGATCACATCGCCTACGCTAGCGTAACGACGCTTGGAACCGCCCAACACTTTGATGCACATAACAGAGCGTGCGCCGGTGTTGTCAGCTACATTCAAAACAGACTGCATTTGTATCATTTATCAATCTCCAACTTTGTCCGCCCGCGGCGGCTAGTTTTGGAACCCGTTCGGGTTAGGCCGCCGCAAGCGACGGTGAAACGAAGCCGCGCATTCTATTCAAACTTGCCTACATGCGCAAGCACTAAATGAAAATTTATGCTTCTTGAGCTTTCTCAAGTAGTTTGGTCACGCGCCAAGACTTGGTCTTGGACAGCGGGCGAGTCTCTTCGATAGTGACCACATCGCCCTGACCGAACTCATTGTTCTCGGCATGTGCGTGGTATTTCTTGGAAACACGGACGATCTTACCCAAGACTGGATGCTTGACCTTGCGCTCAACCAACACAGTGACGGTCTTGTCCATCTTGTTGCTGACCACAGTTCCGGTCAGCGCACGTTTCAGAGTGGTTTCGCTCATTGCTGCACACCTTTTTCAGTCAATACTGTTTTTACACGCGCGATGTCGCGACGCACTTTGCTCAACTGACTTGTGTTGCTCAGTTGCTGTGTCGCCAATTGCATACGCATACCGAACTGCGCCTTATTCAAGGACAGCAACTCTTCTTGCAGATCGGCTACCGATTTGTTCTTCAGTTCACTCGCCTTCATGATCACGCCCCTACCTGTCTAACTACAAATGTCGTGGCGATCGGCAATTTTGCAGAGGCCAACAAGAACGCTTCGCGCGCCAACTTCTCATCCACACCGTCCATCTCGTACAACATCTTGCCTGGACGTATCTCGGCGACGTAGTACTCAGGATTACCCTTACCGTTACCCATACGGACTTCGGCAGGTTTCTGCGAGATCGGCTTGTCTGGGAAGATACGGATCCAGATACGACCACCGCGCTTGATGTGACGAGTCATGGCACGACGTGCCGCTTCGATCTGGCGCGCAGTCAAACGACCACGTGCAACGGCTTTCAGACCGAACTCACCGAAGCTCACTTTATTGCCGCGAGTAGCAACGCCTGTATTACGGCCTTTTTGCTCTTTGCGGTACTTTCTTCTAGCTGGCTGTAGCATGTTTAGCTCCCGACTTTCTTACTTTCTTTTCTGGCTCAGCCGCAACTGGTGCAGCGACTTCTTGCTGTGAATTTGCATCGCCCTTGTAGACCCACACCTTGACACCGATGATGCCGTAGGTGGTCTTTGCTTCAGAGAAGCCGTAGTCGATATCAGCACGCAGTGTATGCAATGGCACACGGCCTTCGCGATACCACTCGGTACGTGCGATCTCGATACCATTCAGACGACCGCCACTCATGATCTTGATGCCCTGAGCGCCCAGACGCATTGCGTTCTGCATAGCGCGTTTCATCGCACGACGGAACATGATGCGCTTTTCCAACTGCTGAGTGATGGACTCGGAGATCAGTTGAGCATCGATCTCAGGCTTGCGCACTTCTTCGATGTTCAGACCAACGTCTGGCAGACCCATACGCTTCTTCAGCTCATTGCGCAGATGTTCGATGTCTTCACCTTTCTTGCCGATCACCACACCAGGACGTGCTGTGTATATAGTGATCTTGGCGTTCTTGGCTGGACGCTCGATGACGATCTTGGAAACGCCAGCGCCTGCCAGCTTCTTCTTCAGATAGTCACGAACCTCGATGTCTTTGAGCAACAACTCGGAGAAGTTCTTGCTGTTGGAATACCACTTGGATGTCCAGTTCTTTTGGACGCTCAGGCGAAATCCGATTGGATGAATTTTCTGACCCATGGCTTAGCTCCCGACGGTGATCGTGATGTGGCAGGACTGCTTCTCGATGCCTGTACCGCGGCCTTTAGCGCGCGGGATCATGCGCTTCAGAGAAGTGCCCTTATCCACGTAGATTGTTGTGACTTTCAATTCGTCGATGTCTGCACCGTCATTGTGCTCTGCATTAGCGATAGCGGATTCCAATGCTTTCTTGACGATACCGCCAGCTTTCTTAGGACTGAAAGTAAGAATGTTCAGCGCTTGTGCGACGGGCAAACCACGAATCTGGTCAGCGACCAAACGCGTTTTTTGCGCCGAGATACGAACACCACGGATGACTGCTTTTGTACTCATCTATGTCTCCTTATTTCTTAGCGACTGCTTTTTTATCAGCAGCGTGGCCTTTGAAGGTGCGAGTCAAAGAGAACTCACCCAGTTTGTGGCCAACCATGTTTTCGGAAACATAAACGGGCACATGCTGCTTGCCGTTATGCACTGCGATAGTCAAGCCGACGAAGTCAGGCAACACGGTAGAACGACGAGACCAAGTCTTGACTGGGCGCTTGTCGTTGGTTGCACGAACTGTTTCCACTTTCTTCAGCAGATGCAGGTCGACGAACGGGCCTTTTTTGATTGAACGTGCCATATCTGATTACCCCTTAAGCCTGAAAGCGACGGCGAACGATCATACCGGTCGTACGCTTGTTGCGACGTGTACGGAAGCCCTTGGCTGGTACACCCCATGGACTGACTGGATGACGACCTGCTGCGGTCTTACCTTCACCACCACCGTGTGGGTGATCGACTGGGTTCATCACCACACCGCGCACGGTTGGACGGATACCGCGCCAACGATTCGCACCGGCTTTACCGATGGAGCGCAGAGAGTGTTCGCCGTTACCGACTTCGCCCAAAGTTGCGCGGCAGTCGATGTGGACCTTACGGATCTCACCAGAACGCAGACGCAATTGAGCGTAGCTGCCTTCACGCGCCAACAACTGCACTGATGCACCTGCGGAACGCGCCAACTGAGCACCTTTGCCTGGCAACATCTCGATCGCATGGATGGTAGAACCGACTGGGATGTTGCGCAGCGGCAAAGCATTACCCGCTTTGATCGGCGCTTCAGAACCACTGATCAGTTGCGCACCAGCAGAGATACCCTTAGGAGCGATGATGTAACGACGCTCACCGTCTGCGTACACCAGCAATGCCAAGTGTGCCGTACGGTTAGGGTCATACTCCAAGCGCTCGACTGTCGCTGGAATACCATCTTTGTCGCGCTTGAAATCGACGAGACGGTAATGTTTCTTGTGTCCACCACCCATGTGACGGGTAGTGATATGACCGTTGTTGTTACGGCCAGCGGTACGTGTCTTCTTTTCCAGCAAAGACGCCTCAGGTTTACCCTTGTGCAGTTCTTTGTTGACCACACGCACAACGGCGCGGGTACCAGGAGAAGTTGGTTTTAGTTTAATCAGTGCCATGTTTTACCCCTGCTCGCTTGCGGCAAAGTTGATCTCTTGACCCGCTGCCAGACATACGTAGGCCTTCTTCCAGTCTTGACGACGACCGATGGAACGACCAAAACGCTTTTGCTTGCCTTTGACATTGCTGATCTGAACGCTATCGACTGTGACGTTGAACAATTTCTCGACAGCGGCCTTCACTTCAGGCTTGGTCGCATCGTTAACGACACGGAAGATCACTTGCTCGTTCTTCTCCGCGACAAAAGTCGCTTTTTCAGAGATTTGCGGAGCCAGCAAGATGTTCAGCAGACGCTCTTCATTGAATTTTGGTGTGCTCATGCCAGCAACTCCTCGATTTTCGCGATCGCGCCACGTGTCACCAAGACATTGGAGAAACGCACCAGACTCACTGGGTCAGCTTGATGAGCTTCGACCACCAGCACGTTTGGCAGATTGCGCGATGACAGATACAGGTTCTCATCGATGTTGTCGGTGATGATCAACAGGCGAGCGTCTTGCAGCCCCATGCCCTTGATCTTATCGGCCAACAGCTTGGTCTTAGGTGCAGAGACCGACAATCCGTCGATCACGCTCAAACGACCATCGCTCACCAATTTGGAGAAGATGGATGCCAGACCAGCGCGATACATCTTGCGGTTGATCTTTTGTGTGTAGTTTTGATCTGGGCTGTTCGGGAAGATCTTACCGCCACCACGCCACAATGGGCTGGATGCCATACCCGCACGAGCACGACCTGTACCCTTTTGCGCGAATGGCTTGCGAGTGGACTTAGCGATCTCACTACGACCCTTTTGCTTGCTGTTGGCAGAACGAGCGTTGGCTTGATAAGCCGTCACCAGTTGATGCACCAGCGCTTCGTTGTATTCACGACCGAACAAGTCGTCGGATGCATTCATGCTCGCACCGGCCTTCCCGTTTTCGTTGATAACCTTGAGTTCCATTATGCCCCCACTTTCACAGCTGGACGCACGACCACGTCGCCACCAGGCGCACCAGGCACGGCACCACGCACCAACAACAACTGGCGCTCAGCATCGATACGAACGATTTGGAGATTCTGCACAGTGCGCTGCACGTCACCCAAGTGACCAGTCATGCGCTTACCAGGAAACACGCGGCCTGGATCTTGCGCCATACCGATAGAACCTGGAACGTTGTGAGACTTTGAGTTACCGTGTGTCGCACGGCCAGATTTGAAGTGGTGACGCTTGATGGTACCGGCATAGCCTTTACCGATCGTCACGCCGGTCACATCGACTTTTTGGCCGACTTGGAACAGGTCCACGCCGACGCTTCCGCCCAACGTCAAAGCAGAGAGTTGCTCAGGCGTAGCGGTGAATTCTTTCAAGATGCTGCCAGCCTCGACACCTGCTTTAGCGTAATGCCCAGCAGCTGCCTTGGTCACACGGCTTGCACGGCGCGTACCATACGCGACCTGCACTGCACTGTAACCATCGGTGGAAGCAGTTTTGATTTGGGTGACACGATTATTGGACACGTCCAATACCGTCACTGGCAACGATGTACCGTCGTCAGTAAAGATACGGGTCATGCCAATCTTGCGACCGACAAGTCCTAAACTCATTTTAATTTCCTTTATTAAGGGGCTGACTTCAATTGGTCAGCCGATCCATACTGCAAATACTACGAACCACTAAAAAAAACCGAACTACTTAAAGCGATTACTGCAACTTGATCTCTACGTCCACACCTGCTGGCAGATCGAGCTTCATCAATGCATCAACCGTCTTATCAGTCGGATCGATGATGTCCATCAAACGCAAGTGAGTGCGAATCTCGAACTGATCACGCGAAGTCTTGTTCACGTGTGGCGAACGCAACACGTCGAAACGCTCGATCTTGGTTGGCAATGGAACCGGACCTTTGACCACAGCGCCTGTGCGCTTTGCCGTATCCACGATTTGCAACGCGGATTGGTCGATCAAACGATAGTCGAACGCCTTGAGGCGAATGCGAATTTTTTGACTTTGCATAATCTTCTCTTGCTTCTACGCGGTAGAACCGCTGGTTTAAAGAACGAAAACGCGAGGCCGCAGCCTCGCGAGGGCGCGCATTGTATCTTTACTCGATGATCTTAGCAACCACACCCGCACCGACGGTACGACCGCCTTCACGGATAGCGAAACGCAGACCTTCTTCCATCGCGATCGGGTTGATCAGCGCAACTGTGATCGATACGTTGTCGCCTGGCATCACCATTTCGGTGCCTGCTGGCAATTCAACTGCACCAGTCACGTCAGTCGTACGGAAGTAGAACTGTGGACGGTAGCCTTGGAAGAATGGAGTGTGACGACCACCTTCATCTTTGCCCAGCACATAGATCTCTGCTGTGAACTTGGTGTGTGGCTTGATGGAACCTGGTTTGCACAGTACTTGGCCGCGCTCAACTTCTTCACGCTTGGTACCACGCAACAGAACGCCGACGTTGTCGCCTGCTTGACCTTGGTCGAGCAGTTTGCGGAACATCTCGACGCCGGTGCAAGTTGTCTTCAAGGTTGGCTTGATACCAACGATCTCCAACTCTTCGCCGACTTTGACGATACCGCGCTCGATACGACCTGTAACAACAGTACCGCGACCAGAGATGGAGAATACGTCTTCGACTGGCATCAAGAAGGTGCCGTCCAGTGCGCGCTCTGGTTGTGGGATGTACGCATCCAGTGCATCAGCCAAGCGGAAGATGGATGGCTCGCCGTATTCGCTTTGGTCACCTTCGACTGCCAGCTTAGCGCTACCGTGGATGATCGGTGTGTCGTCGCCTGGGAAGTCGTATTTGCTGAGCAATTCACGGATTTCCATTTCAACGAGTTCGAGCAACTCTGCGTCGTCGACCATGTCGCACTTGTTCATGAAGACGATGATGTATGGAACGCCAACTTGACGTGCCAACAGGATGTGTTCACGGGTCTGTGGCATTGGGCCGTCAGCTGCGGATACGACCAAGATTGCGCCGTCCATCTGAGCTGCGCCGGTGATCATGTTCTTGACGTAGTCGGCGTGGCCTGGGCAGTCAACGTGGGCGTAGTGACGTGTGGCTGTCTCGTACTCGACGTGGGCGGTGTTGATGGTGATGCCGCGTGCCTTTTCTTCTGGCGCTGCGTCGATCTGGTCATATGCCTTAGCTTCGCCACCGAACTTCTTCGACAACACCATAGTGATCGCCGCTGTCAATGTGGTCTTGCCGTGGTCGACGTGGCCGATCGTGCCTACGTTCACGTGGGGTTTGCTACGTTCAAATTTGCTCTTTGCCATGATTGATTTCTCCGACTAGTCTTAAATTCGTTAATTATTTCTTGTTACTCATGATCGCTTCAGCGACGCTCTTGGGTGCTTCAGTGTAGTGCTTGAACTCCATGGTGTATGTCGCACGACCTTGTGTCGCAGAACGCAACGATGTCGAGTAACCAAACATCTCCGACAGCGGCACTTCAGCCTTGACAGTCTTGCCACCACCGATCATGTCGTCCATGCCTTGCACCATGCCGCGACGAGAAGACAAGTCACCCATAACAGTACCGGTGTAGTCTTCTGGTGTCTCGACTTCAACAGACATCATTGGCTCCAGCAACACTGGGCTCGCCTTGCGCATACCATCCTTGAATGCCATCGAAGCAGCCATCTTGAAGGCGTTTTCGTTGGAGTCGACATCATGGTAAGAACCGTCGAACAAAGTGACCTTCACATCTACGACAGGGAAGCCAGCCAACACACCGCTAGGCAACGACTCGCGCAAACCCTTTTCCACGGCAGGGATGAATTCGCGCGGAACAGTACCGCCCTTGATGGCATCAATGAATTCGAAACCCTTGCCTGTCTCGTTTGGCTCCATCTTGATCCACACGTGACCGAACTGACCACGACCACCGGTTTGCTTAGCGTACTTACCTTCGACTTCGACAGGCTTACGGATCGCTTCGCGATAAGCAACTTGTGGTGCACCCACGTTCGCCTCAACGCCAAATTCACGCTTCATGCGATCGACCAGAATCTCCAGATGTAACTCACCCATGCCGGACATGATGGTCTGACCAGACTCTTCATCTGTACGGATACGGAACGAAGGATCCTCAGCAGCCAGACGACCCAGCGCGATACCCATCTTTTCTTGGTCGACTTTGGTCTTTGGCTCAACCGCAACGTGGATCACTGGCTCAGGGAATACCATGCGCTCAAGAATGATTGGCTTGTTCACGTCACACAGCGATTCGCCAGTGGTGACGTCTTTCAAACCGATACAAGCGGCGATGTCGCCAGCCAAGATCTCATCCACTTCCAAACGGTCATTCGCGTGCATCTGCACGATACGACCGATACGCTCTTTTTTGCCACGGATCGGGTTGTAGACCGTATCGCCTTTTTTCAGCACGCCGGAATAGACACGCACGAAGGTCAATTGACCAACGAAGGGGTCTGTCATCAACTTGAACGCCAAAGCCGAGAAACTTTCGTTGTCATCCGCCTTACGAGAGATGTGTTCGCCTGTCTCTGTCTCACCTGTGACATCAGGGATGTCCACTGGTGATGGCAAGAACATGATGACCGCATCCAACATACGCTGAACACCTTTGTTCTTGAACGCAGAACCGCACAACATCGGCTGGATCTCGCATGCGATGGTACGTGTACGGATACCGAAGATGATCTGCTCTTCAGTAAGGTCGCCGTTTTCCAGATACTGATTCATCAGATCTTCAGATGCCTCAGCGGCTGTCTCGACCATCTTTGCGCGCCACTCGTTAGCAGTCGCAACCAGATCCGCCGGGATCTCTTGATATTCGAACTTCATGCCCTGAGAAGCTTCATCCCAGATGATCGCTCTCATCTTGATCAGATCCACAACACCCGTGAAACCCTCTTCTGCGCCGATAGGGATCACCAACGGAACTGGGTTTGCACGCAGACGTGTTTGCATCTGAGTAACGACCTTGAAGAAGTTCGCACCCGTACGGTCCATCTTATTGACGAACGCCAAACGTGGGACTTTGTACTTGTTAGCCTGACGCCAAACAGTCTCAGACTGAGGTTGCACACCACCAACCGCGCAATACACCATACAAGCGCCATCCAACACGCGCATAGAACGCTCGACTTCGATCGTGAAGTCAACGTGTCCCGGCGTATCGATGATGTTGAAACGATGCTCCGGATAGGAATTGTCCATACCCTTCCAGAAGCAGGTCGTTGCAGCGGAAGTGATGGTGATGCCGCGTTCTTGCTCTTGCTCCATCCAGTCCATCGTGGCCGCACCATCGTGCACCTCACCGATCTTATGGCTCACACCTGTATAGAACAGGATGCGCTCGGTAGTGGTTGTCTTACCTGCATCAATGTGCGCACTGATGCCGATGTTGCGATAGCGGTCGATTGGTGTTTTGCGTGCCACGATAAATTACCTAAATGAATATTCTTATTAGAAACGGAAGTGCGAGAACGCCTTGTTAGCGTCAGCCATGCGGTGAACTTCTTCACGCTTCTTGACTGCACCACCACGACCTTCGGACGCATCGATCAGCTCACCGGCCAAACGCATGCCCATGGACTTCTCACCACGCTTACGCGCGAACTCTTTCAACCAACGCATCGCCAAAGCCATACGACGGGAAGGACGCACTTCGACTGGCACCTGATAGTTGGCACCACCGACGCGACGACTCTTCACTTCGACTTGAGGCTTAGCATTATTGATTGCCAGATTGAACACCTCGATCGGGTCTTTGCCACTCTTTTTGGCAACTTGCTCCAGCGCGCCATAAAGGATGCGCTCAGCAACCGATTTCTTGCCTGCCGTCATCAACACATTGACGAACTTGGACAGGTCTTGGTTGCCGAATTTTGGATCGGGAAGAACTTCGCGCTTGGGGACTTCTCTGCGTCTTGGCATATCTATACCTCAGTTATATCTGTGATTCGGAATTACGCTTTTTTCGGGCGCTTCGCACCGTACTTGGAGCGAGACTGCTTACGATCCTTCACGCCAGCCGTATCCAAGCTGCCGCGCACCATGTGGTAACGCACACCTGGCAAGTCCTTCACACGACCACCGCGCAACAAGACTACGCTGTGCTCTTGCAAGTTGTGACCTTCACCGCCGATGTAGGAAATGACCTCAAAACCGTTAGTGAGGCGCACTTTCGCGACCTTACGCAAGGCAGAGTTCGGCTTTTTCGGTGTCGTTGTATACACACGGGTACAAACGCCGCGTTTTTGCGGACTTCCCGCAAGCGCAGGGACCTTGCTCTTGATGACTTCCGTCGTACGAGGCTTGCGCACTAACTGGTTGATAGTTGGCATTATTTATCTTCGCTTCCTGAAAACTTGGTTATTTAAACGTTACTTTTTCAATACAAAACTGCTCTAAACCGGCATTCGGACTACGCTGAACAGAAATGCGCGGACTAAAAAGACCGCGCATTCTATTGACGTAGCCTATACCTGTCAAGACAACTAGACGCCTTCTTGTGCTTCTGTCGTGCTTTCCACTACTGCTGGCGCTGAAGTTGCCGCCACATCCAAGCCTAAACGCTGCTTGCGACGCAGTACGTGGTAAGCCAAGCCGGTACCGGCTGGAATCAAACGACCCACGATGACGTTCTCTTTCAGACCGCGCAACTCGTCCTTCTTGCCCATGATGGCCGCCTCGGTCAACACGCGTGTCGTCTCTTGGAAAGACGCAGCGGAGATGAACGAATCGGTAGACAAGGATGCCTTGGTGATACCTAGCAACATGTACTGGAAGGTCGCTGGCTCTTTGCCCATCGCAACGACGCGCTCGTTCTCTTGCAACAACTCTGCACGCTCGACCTGTTCTTTCGGAATGAAGGTCGTGTCGCCTTCATCCACGATCGCCACACGACGCAACATCTGACGCACGATGACTTCGATGTGCTTGTCGTTGATCTTCACGCCTTGCAAGCGATAGACGTCCTGCACTTCGTCGGTGATATAACGTGCCAGCGCTTCGATACCAAGCAAACGCAGGATGTCGTGCGGATCAGCTGGACCGTCCACGATCATTTCGCCTTGGTTCACAACTTGGCCGTCGTGCACCAAAACATGCTTGTCCTTAGGTATCAAGAACTCATGTGGTGTACCCGTCGTGTCGGTGATGACCAGACGTTGTTTACCCTTGGTCTCTTTACCGAACGATGCGGTACCAGTGACTTCAGCCAACATACCTGCATCTTTAGGCGAGCGAGCTTCGAACAATTCAGCGACGCGCGGCAGACCACCGGTGATGTCACGTGTCTTCGAACTTTCTTGCGGGATACGTGCCAGCACGTCACCCACGCCCACTTGCATGCCATCTTCCACCGTGATGATGGAGCCGACTTGGAACGTGACGGAAATAGCCGTTTCAGTTCCAGCGATCTTGATCTCTTGACCCTTATCGTCCAACAGACGAACCAGAGGACGCACTCCCTTGCCGGATGTTGCGCGCTTAGGATCGATGACGACCAAGGTGGACAGACCAGTGACTTCATCGATCTGCTTAGCGACAGTAGAGCCTTCTTCGATATTCTCGAAGCGCACCTTACCAGCGTATTCAGTGACGATCGGACGTGTATGCGGATCCCAAGTCGCCAATACCACACCCGCCTTGACGGTTGCGCCTTCACGTTCGGTCAGGTTGGCACCGTAAGGCACCTTGTGACGCTCACGCTCGCGACCGTGGTCGTCGGTGACCATGATCTCGCCGGAACGCGCCACGACCACCAACTCACCGCGTGCCGTGGTGACGGTACGCATGTTCGGGCTGTACTTGATGATACCGTTCGATTTACTTTCAACTTGGCTAGCCACAACGGTACGCGAAGCTGCACCACCGATGTGGAATGTACGCATGGTCAACTGAGTACCTGGCTCACCGATGGACTGCGCAGCGATCACACCCACTGCCTCACCCACGTTGATCAGACCGCCACGACCCAAGTCGCGACCGTAGCACTTGGCACACAGACCATAGCGCGTGTCACAAGTCAGCGGTGTGCGCACGCGCACTTCATCGATACCCAAAGATTCGATGAGTTCTACTTTGTCTTCGTTGAGCAAAGTATTGGCTTCGTACACGGTCTCGCCTGTCTCAGGATTGACCACGTCAGCAGCGATCACACGACCCAAGATGCGTTCACGCAAGGCTTCGATGACTTCACCACCTTCAACGAGTGCCTTCATTGAACGACCCTTGTCGGTGCCGCAGTCGTCCTCGATGACCACCAAGTCTTGCGTCACATCGACCAAACGACGTGTCAGGTAACCCGAGTTCGCTGTCTTCAACGCCGTATCCGCCAGACCCTTACGTGCACCGTGGGTGGAGATGAAGTACTGCAACATGTTCAGACCTTCGCGGAAGTTCGCGGTGATGGGTGTCTCGATGATGGAGCCATCCGGCTTCGCCATCAGACCGCGCATACCGGACAACTGACGGATCTGAGCAGCAGAACCACGCGCGCCCGAGTCGGCCATCATGTAGATGGAGTTGAACGACTCTTGATTGACCGCCTTGCCCTTCTTGTCGAACAACGCTTGGCCGGTCAAACGATCCACTACAGGCTCAACGCCCAATTGGTCCATCATGGCCTTAGCCACTTGGTCACCGGTACGACCCCAGATGTCGACCACCTTGTTGTAACGCTCGCCTTGAGTGACCAGACCAGATGTGTACTGAGTCTGGATCTCGTGCACTTCTTTTTCCGCTGCGCCGATCAACTCGTTCTTCTGTTGCGGCACCAGCATGTCATCCACACAGATGGAGATACCTGCGCGTGTCGCATAGGCGAAACCTGTGTACATCAGTTGGTCAGCCATGATGACCGTGTCGCGCAGACCGCAACGACGGAAGCTGGCGTTGATGAGACGCGATATCTCTTTCTTCTTCAGCGTCTTGTTGACGAAGCTGAATGGCAGATTCGCTGGCAACAACTCAGACAGGATGGCGCGACCAACAGTCGTCTCGTAACGCGTGAACTTGTCTTCCTTCTCGCCGGCTTCGTTGGTGACCACTTCTTTGATACGCACCAGCACCTTGGCTTGCAGATCGACTTGTTGCGAGCGATACGCGCGCAACACTTCAGATACGTCAGCGAACATGGAGCCTTCACCCAACGCCGCTTCTTTAGCACGCGACATGTAGTACAGACCCAACACGATATCCTGCGAAGGAACGATGATCGGCTCGCCGTTGGCTGGAGACAACACGTTGTTGGAGGCCAGCATCAAAGTGCGGGCTTCCATCTGTGCTTCCAACGACAACGGAACGTGAACAGCCATTTGGTCACCGTCGAAGTCGGCGTTGAATGCCGAGCAGACCAGCGGATGCAATTGGATCGCCTTACCTTCGATGAGGATCGGCTCGAACGCTTGGATACCCAAACGGTGCAGCGTTGGCGCACGGTTCAGCATCACAGGATGTTCGCGGATAACTTCTTCCAAGATGTCCCAAACGATAGGCTCTTCCGCCTCGACCATGCGCTTACCCGCCTTGATCGTGGTTGCCAGACCCATCTTTTCCAGACGTTCGAAGATGAACGGCTTGAACAGTTCCAACGCCATCTTCTTAGGCAGACCGCATTGATGCAGTTTCAGTTGTGGACCGACCACGATCACGGAACGACCGGAGTAGTCGACGCGTTTACCCAGCAAGTTCTGACGGAAACGACCGCCTTTACCCTTGATCATGTCAGCCAATGACTTCAGCGGACGCTTGTTCGCGCCAGTCATCGCTTTGCCGCGACGACCGTTGTCCAGCAAGGAGTCCACGGACTCTTGCAACATACGTTTTTCGTTGCGTACGATGATGTCCGGGGCCTTCAATTCCAACAGGCGACGCAGACGGTTGTTACGGTTGATGACACGACGATACAGATCGTTCAGGTCGGAGGTCGCGAAACGGCCACCATCCAACGGCACCAATGGGCGCAATTCAGGTGGCAACACAGGCAACACTTCCATCACCATCCAGTCAGGCTTGATACCAGACTGCATGAACGCTTCCAACACCTTCAGGCGTTTTGCGTATTTCTTGATCTTGGTCTCGGAGCTGGTGGCTTCCAATTCAGCGCGGATCTTCTCGACTTCAGAAGGCACGTCCAAGGCACGCAACAAAGCACGCACACCTTCCGCACCCATGAATGCGGTGAAGTCATCGCCGTACTCTTCGATCTTGGCGATGTAGTCATCTTCCGACAACAACTGACCGCGATTGAGCGGTGTCATGCCAGGCTCAGTGACGACGTAGGCTTCGAAGTACAACACGCGTTCGATGTCACGCAATGTCATGTCCAACACCATACCCAGACGGGATGGCAGAGACTTCAAGAACCAGATGTGCGCGACTGGTGAGGCCAACTCGATGTGACCCATGCGCTCACGACGTACTTTTGACAGCGTGACTTCGACGCCGCACTTCTCACAGATCACACCGCGATGCTTCAGACGCTTGTATTTACCGCACAAGCATTCGTAGTCTTTTACTGGGCCAAAGATCTTGGCGCAGAACAGACCATCGCGCTCTGGCTTGAAGGTACGATAGTTGATGGTCTCAGGCTTCTTCACTTCGCCGTAAGACCACGAACGGATCTTCTCGGGAGAGGCCAGACCGATCTTGATCGCGTCGAACTCTTCCTTTTGCGTGACTTGCTTGAACAGATCCAAAATTGATTTCATGTGGTAGCTCCTTGTTTAGCTTTGTACGCGGCGGTCTTAGTGACGTTCCAGATCGATGTCGATACCCAGAGAACGGATCTCCTTGGTCAACACGTTGAAGGACTCAGGCATGCCTGCGTCGATCTTGTGATCGCCCTTGACGATGTTCTCGTACACCTTGGTACGACCGTTCACGTCATCGGACTTCACAGTCAACATCTCTTGCAGGATGTAAGCGGCACCGTAAGCTTCCAATGCCCAAACTTCCATCTCACCGAAGCGCTGACCACCGAACTGAGCTTTACCTCCCAACGGTTGTTGTGTGACCAAGCTGTACGGACCTGTCGAACGTGCGTGCATCTTGTCATCGACCAAGTGGTGTAGCTTCAGCACGTGCATGTAGCCGATGGTGACCTTACGATCGAAAGCATCGCCGGTGCGTCCGTCATACAACTGGATCTGACCGGAGGTTGGGAGATCAGCCAATTCCAACAGCTCCTTGATCTCTTCTTCGCTCGCGCCGTCGAATACTGGGGTCGCGAATGGCACACCTGCGCGCAGGTTTCGGCTCATCTCGATCACTTCTTCATCGGTGAAGGTGGCGATCTCTTCAGCCTGCTCGCCCTTGTAGATCTTGCCCAAGAACTTGCGCACGTCAGCGACCTTGGCTTGCTCTTCCAACATCTTGGCGATCTTCTTGCCCAGACCTTTGGCTGCCCAACCCAAGTGCACTTCCAGTACCTGACCGATGTTCATACGTGACGGAACGCCCAATGGGTTCAGCACGATATCCACGGGTGAGCCATCCGCCATGTGCGGCATGTCTTCCACTGGGACGATGCGTGAGACCACACCCTTGTTACCGTGACGGCCGGCCATCTTGTCACCAGGTTGTAGACGACGTTTCACCGCCACATACACCTTGACCATCTTCTGCACGCCGGCTTGCAACTCATCACCTTGCGTCAGTTTCTTCTTCTTCAGCTCGAACGCAGCGTCGAACTCGACACGTTTCTGTGCTAGACCTTCTTTGATCTGCTCCATCTGCGCAGCGACTTCATCGTCAGCCACACGGATGTCGAACCATTGATGATGCTCGACGCTAGTGAGATATTCCTTGTTCAACTTGGTGCCCTTGGCCAGCTTCTTAGGACCGCCGTTTGCCACCTTGTTGTGCAACATCTTTTCCAAACGAGAGAAGGCATCCACTTCAACGATACGCATCTGGTCGGCCAAGTCTTTCTTGTAGCGTGACAGTTCATCGTCGATGATCTGTTGCGCACGTTTGTCGCGTTGCAGACCTTCGCGCGTGAACACTTGCACGTCGATGACGGTACCGGAGATACCGGCCTTCACGCGCAAACTGGTGTCCTTCACATCGGAAGCCTTCTCACCGAAGATCGCACGCAGCAATTTCTCTTCTGGCGTCAGTTGTGTCTCGCCCTTAGGAGTGACTTTACCGACCAACACGTCACCCACACCGACTTCTGCACCGATGTGCACGATGCCGCACTCATCCAGACGCGCCATCTGCGCTTCGGACAAGTTAGGGATGTCGCGTGTGATCTCTTCCGTACCCAGCTTGGTGTCACGTGCCATCACGGTCAGCTCTTCGATATGGATCGAAGTGAATCGGTCTTCGGCAACGACGCGTTCGGAGATCATGATCGAGTCTTCGAAGTTGTAACCATTCCAAGGCATGAACGCGATCATCATGTTCTGACCCAGTGCCAATTCGCCCATATCGGTCGATGCACCGTCAGCCACCACGTCGCCGCGAGCGATGACATCACCGACACGCACTAGCGGACGCTGGTTGATGTTGGTGTTCTGGTTGGAACGGGTGTACTTGGTCAAGTTGTAGATGTCCACACCGACTTCGCCTGCCACTGTCTCGTCGTCGTTCACACGCACCACGATACGGGCTGAATCGACGTAATCGACACGGCCACCACGCCATGCTTGCACTGCCGTACCAGAGTCGACCGCAACCGTACGCTCGATGCCTGTACCCACCAGCGGCTTCTCAGCACGCAACACGGGCACTGCTTGACGTGACATGTTGGCACCCATCAACGCACGGTTCGCGTCATCGTGTTCCAAGAACGGAATCAGCGAAGCAGCGACGGACACGACCTGTGCAGGCGCAACGTCCATGTATTCGATGTTCTCTGGCTCAGCCAAGACGAATTCATTGTGCTGACGTGCAGACACGATGTCGTTGGTGAAGTTACCTTTCTTGTCCAACTCGGCGTTCGCTTGAGCGATGGTGAAGTTACCTTCCTCGATCGCAGATAGGTAGCTCACGTCATCCGTCGCGCGGCTCTTGGAGACCTTGCGATACGGTGTCTCGATGAAACCATATTCGTTGGTGCGTGCGTACAGCGCCAATGAGTTGATCAGACCGATGTTCGGACCTTCCGGTGTCTCGATAGGACAGACACGACCGTAGTGAGTCGGATGCACGTCGCGCACTTCGAAGCCTGCGCGTTCGCGAGTCAGGCCGCCTGGGCCCAGTGCAGAGATACGACGCTTGTGCGTCACTTCTGCCAGCGGGTTGGTTTGGTCCATGAACTGCGACAATTGAGAAGAACCGAAGAACTCCTTCACTGCAGCCGAGATAGGCTTAGCATTGATCAGATCGTGCGGCATCAAGTTGTCTGCTTCGGCTTGACCCAAGCGTTCTTTCACAGCGCGCTCTACACGTGCCAGACCAACGCGGAACTGATTCTCTGCCAACTCGCCCACGGCACGCACACGACGGTTACCCAAATGGTCGATGTCATCGATCTCGCCGCGACCATTGCGCAACTCGACCAATATCTTCACTACTTCGACAATATCTTCATATGAAAGGGTCACAGCACCTGTCAACTCAGGACGACCGATACGACGATTGAACTTCATACGACCGACGCTAGACAGGTCATAACGCTCTTCGTTGAAGAACAGACCGCCAAACAATGCCTCTACTGCATCCTCGGTAGGGGGCTCGCCAGGACGCATCATGCGATAGATAGCCACGCGCGCAGTCCATTGATCGGTCGTCTCATCGGTACGCAGTGTTTGCGAGATGAATGCGCCCTGATCCAATTCGTTGGTGTACAGGGTGTTGATCTTGGTGATGCCCGCTGCTTGCAATTGACCCAATAGAGTCTCGGTGATCTCGTCGTTGGCATTCGCGATGACTTCGCCGCTGTCTTTGTCCACGATGTTCTGTGCCAACACACGACCCAACAAGAAATCTTCGGCGACAGTCAATTTATCCAAGCCTGCTTCTTGCATCTCGCGGATGTGGCGTACGGTGATGCGCTTGTCCTTGGCGACGATGAGTTTGCCCTTCGCTTCGATATCGAAACGCGCGATCTCACCGCGCAGACGCTCTGCGACCACTTCGAATTGGATGCCCTTCTTACCGAAGTGGAAGGTATCGAATTGGAAGAACATCGAAAGGATCTGCTCTGGCGTATAACCCAAAGACTTCAGCAGGATGGTGACTGGCAGCTTGCGACGACGGTCGATACGGAAATAGACGAAGTCTTTCGCGTCGAATTCGAAGTCCAACCAGGAGCCACGGTAAGGAATGACACGTGCGGAGAACAGCAACTTGCCGGAAGCATGGGTCTTGCCGCGGTCATGCTCAAAGAACACGCCAGGCGAACGGTGCAGCTGCGACACGATGACGCGCTCGGTACCGTTGATGACGAAAGAACCTGTATTGGTCATCAATGGGATCTCGCCCATGTAGACTTCTTGCTCTTTCACTTCTTTGACTGTGGGCTTGGAAGCCTCTTTGTCCAAGATGGTCAGACGCACACGTGCGCGCAATGGAGAAGCATAGGTCAGGCCGCGTTGTTGGCACTCGCGCACATCGAACGGAGGCATACCCAGTTGATAGCTGACGAAGTCCAGACGGGCGAATTTATTGTGACTCTCGATCGGGAAGATGGAATTGAACGCGGCTTGCAAGCCTTCGTTCTTGCGTTGCTCAGGCGCATTCCAAGCTTGCAGAAAAGCGCTATACGACTCCAACTGTGTAGATAACAAGAACGGTACGGGCAAAGCACCTTTGCGTTTTGCAAAGCTTTTGCGAATACGTTTTTTTTCGGTGAAAGAGTAACTCATAAAATCTCCACGACAGTTGGAAAACAAAGTTTGCAAATCTGCATCTCGCGATGAAGACCAGCATCAATCTCTACAGCTCGATCGGGCATCTCAGGCCGATCAGAACTAAACAACAAGGGGCAAAGAACGCATCAATCGTTCGCTAACCTTTGTTTTCTAATCCCCAAAACACATCCGCTTCCAGAAGCGGCAAAAGGCTGACGGGTTACCCGTCAGCCTTTTACACACACAAATGCTTACTTGATTTCAGCAGTTGCGCCAGCTTCGATCAGTTGCTTAGCGATGGAGTCGGCGTCAGCCTTGTTCACGCCTTCTTTCACTGTCTTAGGCGCGCCGTCTACCAAGTCCTTAGCTTCTTTCAAGCCCAGACCAGTGATCGCACGAACCACCTTGATCACGTTGACCTTGGCTTCGCCAGCGGACTTCAAGATCACGGTGAATTCGGATTGCTCAGCAGCGGCAACAGCACCGCCGGCAGCGCCGCCAGCAGCAGGTGCGGCCATCGCAGCAGCTGATACGCCGAACTTCTCTTCGATCGCCTTTACCAGCTCGTTAAGTTCCAATACGGACATGCTGTCCAATGATGTCAAGAATGCGTCTTTATCAAATGCCATTTTGTATTTTCCTGAATGTAAGAGTTTGTGAAATTAAGCAGCGGTAGCAGCTTGCTTCTCAGCCACAGCAACGAGTACGCGTGCCAAGCCAGAAACAGGCGATTGCAACAGACCGCACAATTGCGCCAGCAGCACTTCTTTGGAAGGTACGGTCGCCAGTGCCGAAACACCCGATACGTCCAATACTTTACCGTTGTAAGCACCTGCTTTGATCACCAGCTTATCGTTCGTCTTGGCGAAGTCATAAACGACCTTCGCAGCAGCGACAGCATCAGCGCTGATCCCGTAAACCAAAGGACCAACCATCTTGTCTGCCAACGCTTCGAACGGAGTACCTTGCACTGCACGACGCGCCAACGTATTTTTCAATACGCGAACATACACACCCGACTTACGCGCGTTAGCACGCAAATTGGTGATGTCTGCAACGGCGATGCCGCGATACTCAGCCAATACGATGGTCTGAGCCTGTGCCACTTGAGCACTGACTTCAGCAACGACCGCTTGCTTTTCTTGCAGATTTAGACTCAAAGTCTTTCTCCATTTTGATTAGGGAACATCTCACTCATGTGTGACGTTCCCGATTAACGACCGCGTCCTCAAGACAGGAAAAACCAAACTCCTGCTCGCGGGCACACCATCTACGTGGGCCGACGAAACTTCCGTCGATTAGATCTCCAGCTGACTGCGCCTTCGACACCTACGGTCTTTGATAATCTGCTAATCCCGCCAGCAGTCAAAGAACAAGTGGCGACGTAGCCGGAGCTGCGTCGCCAAATTCAAAACTTAAGCTACCAGGCTAGCCTGCTCGACGCGAATACCGACACCCATGGTGCTGGAGATCGCTACCTTCTTCAGGTATACACCTTTAGAAGATGCTGGTTTAGCCTTGTTCAATGCATCGATCAAGGTCAGCAAGTTTTCGCGCAGTGCTTCTGGCGCGAAAGAGGCACGACCGATAGTGCATTGAATGATGCCGTTCTTGTCGGTACGGTATTGCACTTGACCGGCTTTAGCGTTCTTCACCGCGCCAGCAACATCAGCAGTCACTGTGCCGACCTTTGGGTTAGGCATCAAACCGCGTGGGCCCAGGATCTGGCCCAATTGACCAACGATACGCATCGCATCTGGAGAAGCGATCACGACGTCGAAGTCCATCTTGCCTGCTTTGATGGTCTCAGCCAGATCGTCGAAACCGACGATGTCTGCACCGGCAGCCTTAGCTTCTTCAGCCTTAGCACCTTGCGCGAACACTGCGACGCGCATGGTCTTACCTGTACCTTTAGGCAGAACGACGGAACCACGCACCAATTGGTCGGACTTCTTCGCATCGATACCCAGATTCACCGCAACGTCGATGGACTCATCGAACTTCGCTTTTGCAGTCTCTTTGACCAGCTTCAACGCCTCATCCAGCGCGTACAGCTTGTTACGATCAACCTTGGCAGCCAGTGCCTTATAACGTTTAGAGAGTGCCATATTATTTAACCCCTTCCACTGTGATGCCCATGCTGCGTGCGCTACCAGCGATGGTGCGTACGGCGGCATCCAGATCAGCCGCTGTCAGGTCAGGTTGTTTTGCTTTTGCGATGTCTTCCGCTTGCTTACGTGTCAACTTACCGACTTTATCGGTATGAGGTGTCTTGCTGCCTTTTTGAACGCCTGCTGCCTTCTTGATCAGAATGGTCGCAGGAGGAGTCTTCATCACAAAGGTGAAGCTCTTGTCTGCGAACGCTGTGATCACCACTGGAATCGGCAGACCTGGCTCTACGCCTTGAGTCTGGGCGTTGAACGCCTTACAGAATTCCATGATGTTCAAGCCGCGCTGACCCAGTGCTGGGCCGATAGGAGGACTTGGATTTGCTTTGCCCGCAGGCACTTGCAGCTTGATAAAGCCGATGATCTTCTTTGCCACGTTACTACTCCTTGTTTTGGGTTAAACGCCTATCGCAACTGCCCCGACAAGCTCCCCGTTACTTAATGCCGGAAAATCCGGCGCTCAACATCAGGCTTTTTCGACTTGCCCGAAATTCAGTTCTACAGGTGTGGATCGACCAAAGATGGTGACCGACACACGTAGCTTGCTCTTGTCGTAGTTGACGTCTTCCACCATACCATTGAAGTCGGTGAATGGACCTTCCTTGACGCGCACCGCCTCGCCCACTTCGAACAACACTTTTGGACGCGGCTTCTCAACACCCGCTTGCATCTGCTGCATGATGTTGTCGACTTCTTTTTGAGTGATTGGGGATGGCTTCATCGCCGAGCCACCCAAGAAACCTGTGACCTTAGGTGTGTTCTTCACCAGATGCCACGTCTCGTCAGTCATCTCCATCTCGACCAAGAGATATCCCGGGAAGAATTTGCGCTCGCTGATAGTCTTTTGACCACCCTTCAACTCGACGACCTCTTCTACTGGAACAAGGATCTGACCAAACAAGTCTTGCACCCCAGTACGTTCGATACGCTCTAGCAAAGCGCGCTGTACGCTCTTCTCGAATTGGGAGTACGTATGCACCACATACCAACGCTTAGCCATCAGTCACCCCGTCCCATCAAAAGATTCACGATCGCCATCAGACTCGCGTCAACAGCCCACAAGAACAGGGACATCACAACTGCAAACAGAACAACCACGCCCGTGGTCTGCATCGTCTCTTTACGAGTCGGCCACACCACGCGCTTTGATTCGGCGACAGCGTCCTTGGAAAAACCAAAGAACTGCTTACCCATAGTGCTGGTCCAGAACACACCAGCCGCAGCCAGCACACCGAACATCACCATCAGGACACGCAACACTGCAGCGCTATCGCTCAAAGCGTAGTAACCGACCACACCCGCAGCGATGAGCAGCAGGGCAACCAGTATTTTGATCTTGTCAGCCATGTACGTCCGTTCTACTAATTAACTGGCAGGCCAGGAGGGTCTCGAACCCCCAACCCTCGGTTTTGGAGACCGATACTCTACCAATTGAGCTACTGGCCTATTAACCTCTACAAACGACAACGGCGGAGCGAACTTCGCTCCGCCAGAATCGCTACTTATTACTCGATGATCTTAGCAACCACACCCGCACCGACGGTACGACCGCCTTCACGGATAGCAAAACGCAGACCTTCTTCCATCGCGATCGGGTTGATCAGCGCAACTGTGATCGATACGTTGTCGCCTGGCATCACCATTTCGGTGCCTGCTGGCAATTCAACTGCACCAGTCACGTCAGTCGTACGGAAGTAGAACTGTGGACGGTAGCCTTGGAAGAATGGAGTGTGACGACCACCTTCATCTTTGCCCAGCACATAGATCTCTGCTGTGAACTTGGTGTGTGGCTTGATGGAACCTGGTTTGCACAGTACTTGGCCGCGCTCAACTTCTTCACGCTTGGTACCACGCAACAGAACGCCGACGTTGTCGCCTGCTTGACCTTGGTCGAGCAGTTTGCGGAACATCTCGACGCCGGTGCAAGTTGTCTTCAAGGTTGGCTTGATACCAACGATCTCCAACTCTTCGCCGACTTTGACGATACCGCGCTCGATACGACCTGTAACAACAGTACCGCGACCAGAGATGGAGAATACGTCTTCGACTGGCATCAAGAAGGTGCCGTCCAGTGCGCGCTCTGGTTGTGGGATGTACGCATCCAGTGCATCAGCCAAGCGGAAGATGGATGGCTCGCCGTATTCGCTTTGGTCACCTTCGACTGCCAGCTTAGCGCTACCGTGGATGATCGGTGTGTCGTCGCCTGGGAAGTCGTATTTGCTGAGCAATTCACGGATTTCCATTTCAACGAGTTCGAGCAACTCTGCGTCGTCGACCATGTCGCACTTGTTCATGAAGACGATGATGTATGGAACGCCAACTTGACGTGCCAACAGGATGTGTTCACGGGTCTGTGGCATTGGGCCGTCAGCTGCGGATACGACCAAGATTGCGCCGTCCATCTGAGCTGCGCCGGTGATCATGTTCTTGACGTAGTCGGCGTGGCCTGGGCAGTCAACGTGGGCGTAGTGACGTGTGGCTGTCTCGTACTCGACGTGGGCGGTGTTGATGGTGATGCCGCGTGCCTTTTCTTCTGGCGCTGCGTCGATCTGGTCATATGCCTTAGCTTCGCCACCGAACTTCTTCGACAACACCATAGTGATCGCCGCTGTCAATGTGGTCTTGCCGTGGTCGACGTGGCCGATCGTACCTACGTTCACGTGGGGTTTGCTACGTTCAAATTTGCTCTTTGCCATGATTTATCTCCATCAACCCGAATTAACGAAAGAACCTCTAAATTTAAAACTTGGTGCCCATGGCGAGAATCGGACTCGCGACCTCTCCCTTACCAAGGGAGTGCTCTACCACTGAGCCACATGGGCCTAACTTATGGAGCGGGTGAAGGGAATCGAACCCTCGTCATAAGCTTGGAAGGCTTCAGCTCTACCATTGAGCTACACCCGCACAACTACCTGCACCAGCCCACTTGATACAACAGCAAACTGCTAAATAATTCTGGTGGAGGGGGAAGGATTCGAACCTTCGTACTCTAAGAGGTCAGATTTACAGTCTGATGCCTTTAACCACTCGGCCACCCCTCCAAAAAGAGCGCGCGATTATCCATAGAACGGCATAGCCTGTCAAAGGGAAATTACGTAGAGAGGTGAAATCACATCTTAGGAAGCGAGGAATGCGGAGAACTTGGGACTACAAACAAGCCTTTCTCTGCGAATGACAGATAACCCGCCCCTGCCGCGATAAAATGATTCAGCATCCGCACATCTATTAAAGCAAGCGCCTTAGCCATGTGTAGCTCTTTCTTGTTAAGATGCGCGACACTATGGAACAAGCCCCGACAAAACGTATCGTGCTCGGCATCACTGGCGGCATCGCTGCCTACAAGGCGGCCGAATTGGCGCGCCTGCTGGTGAAACAAGGAATCACGGTACAAGTCGTGATGACGGAAGCGGCGACACACTTCATCACACCTGCCACCATGCAAGCCCTCACCGGCAATCCCGTACTCGTCGACCAATGGCAGGATGACAAAGGCATGGCGCACATCCATTCCAGCCGCATCGCCGATGCCATCGTCATTGCACCCGCGACCGCCGATTTCATCGCCAAGCTGGCGCATGGTCTCGCGGACGACTTGCTCTCCACCTTATGCCTCGCTCGCGATTGCCCACTGATCGTCGCACCTGCCATGAATAAGCAGATGTGGAGCAATGCTTCGACACAGCGCAATGTGCAACACCTACTAACAGATGGCGTCACCCTGCTTGGCCCTGCCAACGGCCTACAAGCGTGCGGCGAAGAGGGGATGGGACGCATGCTAGAAGCCGAAGCACTGGCGCGGGACATCGTTGCCATTTTCAGCCCCCAAGAGCTCAAAGGACGCAAGGTGCTCATCACGGCGGGGCCGACTTACGAAGCGATCGATGCAGTACGTGGCATCACCAACCGTAGCAGCGGCAAGATGGGCTATGCCATCGCGCAAGCCGCTGCCGAGATGGGCGCCGAGGTCACCCTTGTTTCAGGGCCGACTGCACTCACCAAGCCGAACGGTACACAAAGGATGGATGTCACCAGCGCGAGCGAGATGTTCGATGCGGTAAAACAACATGTCGCCACTGCAGATATCTTCATCGCCGTAGCAGCGGTGGCCGACTATCGCGTAGCACGTCCCAATGAACACAAGATCAAAAAGAGCGATACCGCGCTGGCCTTGGAGCTGATACCGAACCCAGACATCCTCGCCTACGTCGCCAACCTGCCTACCCCCCCCTTCTGCGTGGGCTTTGCCGCAGAGAGCGAGAAGCTGCGCGAACATGCGAACGAGAAACGCAAGAAGAAGAACCTCCCACTGCTGGCCGCCAACTTGGCGCAAAACGCTATCGGAAGTGATGAGAACGAATTGGTGTTGTTCGACGATGCGGGTGAGCATGAACTACCTCGCGCCGACAAACTGACCTTGGCACGTGCACTGTTGCGCCACGCCACCTCGCTCTACCTGAAAGGAAATACCCAATGAAAAAAGTGGATGTGAAAGTACTCGACCCGCGCCTGCATGAGAATCCGCCGTCTTACGCCACACCCGGCTCTGCCGGCATCGACCTGCGCGCATGCATCGAGACCAGCATGACGATCCAGCCTGGGCAATGCGAACTCATCCCCAGCGGCATCGCACTACACTTGAACGACCCACACTACGCCGCGATGATCCTCCCCCGCTCGGGCTTAGGTCATAAACATGGCATCGTGCTGGGCAATCTGGTCGGGCTCATCGACTCCGACTATCAGGGACAGATATTCATCTCCATCTGGAACCGCGGACACCATCCATTCAATCTGATGCCGATGGAGCGCATCGCCCAACTGGTGATCGTCCCTGTGGCACAAGTCCAGTTCAATCTCGTGGATGAATTCCCTATCAGCCACCGTGGCACAGGCGGGTTCGGCAGCACCGGAAAACACTGACCGTCACCCCAAAAAGAAATAGCCTCGCATCGCTGCGAGGCTATTTTCATTCCAACATCCTCAATCAACGCTGAAGCTTGATATCCATCTCGGTCGCATCGCCCTTGCGAACAGACACTTTCTCGCTAGATGTCTGATAACCATCCAGCTTGATGCTCACATCATGTATCCCGGCACTAAATTCGGCACGCAACGGGGTAAGTCCAAAGTAGACGCCGTCCACGTACACCTTGGCTCGTGACGGACTGGAACTGATCGCAAGCGTGCCATTAGCAATCACGCCCTCTGAAGGGGCGGCGACAGGCACGACCGCAGGGGCCGCACTACCTGCCGAGTTGGAATAGACCGTCACCCCTTGTACGGGTTTGATACCTACGACCATATTGAACATCTCAGGACGAGTCGCCATCAGCACCGACATGATGGATTCCGTAGTCTTTGTTGAAACCACACCCAGCTTCCACCTCAAGAAATCAGCGACATCTTTTTTCCCATTGCCAGAAGTGCCTGCAAACCGTTCTGCACGCTCTACGACCAATCCAGACCAAATGACCTTGCCACTTGCCACCTCAGTCAGCGTGGATTCGATGGCGATGTTCACGTGGTCGCGATCTTTGATATCTATACTTAGTTCCTTCACCGTGCCCCCCAGTTGGAACTGCGCGTTTGTCGCATCACCAGCCAATACTTGCAGACCCGCATCACCCAGACGTTTCTTCATCGACTCAGCTACCACCTCGGTCGCATCCCGATCAGACATGATGTCTTTGCCTGTCAGACCCGTGATGCGCGCGTTAGAAGTACCTACAAGACGTGGACTATCGACCTGACGACCATCGGCATATCCGGCCATGCGTATAGTGATCTGATATTTCTCCGGCCGCGCATTTGGACTAGGCTTAGCATCCTCGCGAATATGCAATTCATTTCCTGAATCTGCAGCAGATCCCAATATATTGGCGCAACCAGCAACACCAAGTGAGAGCAGGGAAATCACGATCAGCGAGCGAACTTTAAGCATTAGCTATCCTTTGAATGTCTGAATGAAAAGAGCGAATGAACGTCAAGCGTGCATTCGCTCTTATCTGCTTGCGATGTATCAACCGCGTGCGATGGCCGCTTCGATCTCATCAAGCGTGCGAGCCAACTCGAAGCTCTGCACCTGCGCGCCCAATTGACGAGCGATCTGTGTAATGGAGAATAGACCACACACAGATTGGCGACCATCGACCTCGGATGCCACCAAAGAGTGTTGGCGATTGGCTTGTTTCAAGCTAGCCACGATATCGCCCACGGTCGCGCCTTTCACGTCTTGGATGTTCAACACTTCCAATTCGCGCTGAGTCGTCATGATGTCACGCACCATGATGTCGGCATGCGTACCGCCCATGTTTTGCAGGAAACGCATAGGTTTCTCACCCAAGATATCGCTCGCAGTGATCAAGCCTGCGATCTGCTCGTTATCATCCAACACCAACAGCATACGCACACCGTACTTGATCATCTTTGCGTTAGCACGATCCATCGAAGTCTTGGCGCGCACGCTGACGACAGAGATCTTGGTCAGATCGGTCATCACATCAGCGGCGGGGCTACCCAGCTTGACGCGCTCTGGCAGATTCTGGACTGGGCGCACGAATGAAGAGCCTGTCTTCAAAGGGGCGGATTGAAGGGCTTTGAACTGAGTTGGCATGTTTCCTCCTGTTGATTTAATGGATTTTCACCCTTGAGGGTGATTTTGAATCTGTGGTGCCGTATTCCTTATTGCCGGTAGATAACGCACCAATTCGTTCAGTGCCAAACGATAGACATCTCGTTTGAACTCGATGACGGAGTCTAATTCCACCCAATATTCGTTCCAACGCCACGCATCGAACTCGGGATGTTCACAAGCACGCAAGCAGACATCCGTGTCGCGTCCGACCAATCGCAGCAAGAACCATATCTGCTTCTGGCCTTTGTAATGCGAGCGCGACTCTTTCTTACCCCAACTTTGCGGCACATCGTAACGCATCCAATCACGGGTACGTCCAAGTATCTGGACATGTTCAGACAATAAGCCGACTTCCTCATGCAACTCGCGGTACATCGCTTGCTCTGGCGTTTCGCCATGCTGGATGCCGCCCTGCGGGAATTGCCATGCATCCTGGCGGATGCGTTTGCCCCAAAATACCTGATTCTTTGCGTTAGTCAGAATGATGCCGACATTCGGGCGATAACCTTCTCGGTCTATCATGATTCGCCCCATACAGTTTTTCAATGGGGCGGATTGTTCCACATTTCGCCCCCACTGGAAAGACGGACGAGCCTCCTTACAGTAGAATCGCGCCCTCTAAACCAGCTCGAAGAGTCCTGAACATGCGCGTTTCACAATTTTTCATCTCCACCATCAAAGAAGCACCTACCGAAGCTGAACTTCCCAGCCACCGCCTGATGTTGCGTGCGGGCTATATCCGCAAACTAGCTAGCGGCCTATACACCTGGATGCCCCTGGGCTTACGTGTGTTACGCAAAGTCGAGAATATCGTGCGCGAAGAGATGAACAAGAGCGGCGGCATCGAACTGTTGATGCCTGCCGTGCAGCCTGCGGAACTATGGCAAGAGACAGGACGCTGGGAAGTCTTCGGTCCACAGATGTTGAAGATCAAAGATCGCCACGACAACCAGTTCTGCTTCGGCCCTACCCATGAGGAAGTCATCACCGACATCGCACGCCGTGAAGTGAAGAGCTATCGCCAACTCCCGCTGAACTTCTACCAGATACAGACCAAATTCCGCGATGAGGTGCGTCCCCGTTTCGGCGTCATGCGTGCGCGTGAGTTCATGATGAAGGACGCCTACTCATTCCATAGCAGCTTTGATAGTTTGGAACAGACCTACAAGGTGATGTACGAGACCTATAGCCGCATCTTCACGCGCCTAGGGTTGCAGTTCCGTGCCGTCGCTGCCGACACTGGCGCTATCGGTGGTAGCGGTTCACACGAGTTCCATGTGCTAGCCGATTCCGGCGAAGATGCGCTGGCTTACTGCCCGACCTCTGACTTCGCCGCCAACGTGGAATTGGCTGAAGCGCTCTCACCGACCACGCCACGTGCCGCGCCGACCGATGCGATGCGCAATGTAGAGACACCTAAACAGACCACCTGCGAAGATGTCGCCGCCCTGCTCGGATTGCCACTGCAACGCACTGTCAAACTCATCGCGCTCATGGCGAACGACAAGCTGCACATCGTTCTGTTGCGCGGTGACCACTCACTAAATGAAGTCAAAGTCGGCAAATTGGAAGGCTTGGCAGATTTCCGCTTCGCACGCGAGGACGAGATTCGCGCCTTCTTCAATTGCCCCCCCGGATTCCTTGGACCGGTCGGTATCGATCGCAGCCGGGTTCGCGTCATCGCAGACCGCACCGTGGCCGCCATGAGCGACTTCGTAACGGGTGCCAACGTCGCCAAATTCCACACTGCAGGTGTGAACTGGGGGCGTGATCTACCGGAGCCGGATGTCGTCGCGGATGTGCGCAATGTCGTCACCGGCGATGCATCCCCAGATGGCAAAGGAACGCTGGAGATCTGTCGCGGCATCGAGGTCGGCCATATCTTTCAATTGCGCACCAAATATTCGGAAGCACTGAAAGCCACCTACCTTGATGAGAACGGCAAGGCGCAAGTGATGGAGATGGGTTGCTACGGCATCGGTGTCTCGCGCATCGTCGCAGCCGCAATTGAGCAGAACTTCGACGAACGTGGCATCAGCATCCCAGTCGGCATGGCACCATTCCAAGTCGCCATAGCACCTATCGGCATCAAGAAGAGCGAAGCTGTGCGTAACGCAGCAGAACAACTCTATGCCGAACTCACTGCTGCAGGCATCGAAGTGCTTATGGATGACCGCGACGAACGTCCTGGCGTGATGTTCGCCGACCTCGAACTGATCGGCATTCCGCATCGCATCGTCATCGGCGACCGTGGATTGAAGGAAGGCAATGTGGAATACCAAGGTCGCAAAGATGCCCAAGCCCAAACCATCTCCTTGCAAGATGTGAGCAAGCTCGTACAATCGAAGCTATGAAACTGCCCACCACACTTCACAGACCACTGCTTACGCTCTCGCTAGCGACGCTGGGTTTGTGTTGTGCCGGTTCCGCCAACGCAGGAGCGCAAAGAGAAGAAGCGTTATCCGCCAGCGTTCGCTCCATGTTGCATCGCGCAGTATCCGACCAGGCCGTTCCTAAATTGGCCTTTTCTTCACAGCAAGAAGCACAAGCTTGGCTGGATGAGATGTCGGCGCGACTTGCGAAGAAGATCCCTGATGCGGAATATCGTTTCGATCTGCTGAGCACAGTACATTACGAAGCCACGCGAGCTGGCCTTGACCCTCACATGGTGCTGGGCTTGATCGAAGTGGAGAGTGGATTCAGGAAATACGCCGTTTCTAAGGTCGGCGCACGTGGCTACATGCAGGTGATGCCATTCTGGAAAAGAGCGATAGGCGCAAACGACCACAACCTATTTCATCTACGCACCAACCTTCGCTACGGTTGCACTATCTTGAGACACTATCTGGATATCGAAAAAGGCGACTTATATCGCGCCTTGGGACGTTACAACGGTAGCTTGGGAAAACCGGAATATCCGAACTTGGTGAAGGCCGCTTGGCACAAACATTGGGTACCTAGCCGTCGCACAACCAGCTGACTATTTCTTAGCTTTGCTCTTGATATAAGACTCCACGCTCTCGCGTGACAACAGACCTTCCTGATAGCTCACCAACTCACCTTGCGGATTGTAGAGATAAGAAGTCGGTAGTACCTCTACTTGCCCCACCTGCTCTGCCATGTCGTAATCACCCAGCACGATAGGGTAAGTGACGTTCCGCTTTGTTACAAAAGCTTTGACTGACTTCTCGGTCGAATCCAGTGCGACACCGATCACGACCAAATCTGTATTTTTGTGCGCTTCGTGAAGTGAAACTAGATCAGGCACCTCTTCTAGACAGGGCGGACACCAGGTCGCCCAGAAATTCACTAGCACCCACTTGCCGCGATAGTCGCTCAGACGCTGGGCATTACCCTGCATATCCCTGAACTCAAAGGGCTGCGCACCTGCAAGGGCGGTGCAGCACATCAACAGTGCCGCACCTAGCAGACGAAACGACGGGGACATCAATGACCTGACTTATCTTCGTGCTGCACGTCTGTCACGTGCGCATCAGCTTCTGACGAATGTCCGTCGGCCGCATGTGTCAGATACAGCGCCAGTGCGATCAATGCGATGGCAGCGCCGAAGTAGACCAGATCGAGTGGTGAACTCATTTGCATGGAGATGGATTCTTCAAACAGGGTAACGATCATGATCATCAAGATCACTTTTGCCAGCTTGGATTTCAAATCATCCAAATTATTGATGACCAAGATCTTGCTTGCAGCTTTGCTGCCGTGCGCCTGATCGATATCGCTGATGAACAATTCGTACAATCCCAATGAAAAGATCAACATCACAGTTGCCAAGAGATATCCGTCAACCACTTCGACGATATGGGACACGGTGCTGTCATGCAAAGCTTTGCGTGCCTCCTCGTTCAGATTGGCATCGGCATAGTGCAAAGCATGCTGGAACACATACACCACATCCACTGTCGCGATATAAAAGATCGCAATTCCAGCGAGCAAGCTACCAATTACTGCAGCCAAAATAACAAAGCGGCTATTCCACAATGCGCCTTCGAATAGTTTTTCAAACATGCCCATTACATATCTCCTTAGATTTTTCATCCGCCACACAAACTGGCCGCGCATTAGAGCTGAAAAGCCCCACTACGGCAACCGTCCAAAATCATTTATCCCATACTTCTCTCAAGGTCGGGTTGCTGCTCTCGGCAAGATGTTTCTCCAAGCCATTGAACCAAGCACGGATGTCGGCATCGCCTGATTGCTTGGGCAACAAAGCCACATCCAACAAGAACATCCGTGTGAGTTCAGACAACTGGATACGCTCTGGCGCACGCACCATGTTCCAGCCTTGCCCAGAAAGTTTGGCGACGATCTTCGCACTCACCAATTTGTTCAAGATGCGCTCCACATCCTCATAGCCGATATGCAACTGCCGCGACAGACCGACCAAGTCTTGCACCTCACCGCTCTGCAAACTCTTGTGCATCAACTTGAGCATCGCTAAGGCAAAATAAAGTTGTGCCGCTTGGTCGAGTTTCAGTGCATGCGTGCTGCGCCAATGCGAGATGGAGGCCGTGATGATGGCACCGAACAGCAGGGTCAACCACGACAGATATATCCACAGCAGGAAGATTGGCAGACTAGCGAACGCGCCGTACACCAACTTGTAAGTGGGAAAGTGTGAGATGTAATAGGCAAAAGCTTGATTCATCGACTCGAAAGCGATCGCAGCGATGACACCGCCGATCACGGCGTGGCGCATCGGGACATAACGGTTCGGCACCACACGGAACAACAAAGTGAAAGCCGCCGTCGTCAACACGACTGGGATCAGCTTGAGCATCTCGATGCCAAACGCTGGGATCTGCTTCGCATAACCGACCGACAGACCGATCAACCAAGAGGTCAATGAAAGACTGCCGCCAATGAGCAATGGTGCTAGGGTGATGACCGCCCAATACACCAACACCCGTTGCAACATATTGCGCTGGCGCGATACGCGAAAGATGCGATGGAAAGCATTGTCGATGGTGACCAACATCCACATCGCCGTGATCGCCAAAAAAACGATACCAACAGCCGTAAGACGGGACGCACTCTCTGCGAACTGCTCCATGTAGCGCGAGATCATCTTGCCCCCCGTTTCGGGCAACATGTTCGACAAAATGAATTCCTTGAGGTGGGTCGACAAGTCTGTGAAGACCGGGAATGCCGAGAACACCGTCAACATGATGGTGAGTAACGGCACCAACGACAGCAAAGTCGTAAAAGTCAGACTCGCCGCCATCTCGGTACAGCGATCTTGTTGCAGACGCACGGCTACGAAGCGCAAGAAGCGCAGCGAATCCATCACGCCCAAATTCGGAAGTTTCATATCCAGCGGTATCCCAATACAATGTCCGGCATGATAACCGACAACCCTCAATCACAAAGCAACGCCCGCACTGCCCGCATGATGTTGCGCGCGCACCGCTACGGCGCACTCTCCACCCTATCCAAGAAGTTCGATGGACACCCTTTCGGCTCCATCACCCCCTACATGGTGGATCATGATGGTAGCCTGCTCATCCTCATCAGCGGACTGGCTGAACACACCAAGAATATATTGAGTGATTCGCGCGTCAGCCTCATCACACATGACCAGAACGACCCGCACATCCAAACCCAAGGCCGAGTGACTTTGGTTGGCAATGCCACATTGGATCCAGAGCGTGAGCGTTGCGGCATGCGTTATCTGCGTTACTTCCCGGAAGCGCAGACCTACTTCGACATGGCGGATTTCAACTTCTTTCGCATCGTTCCCTTCGCCATCCGTTACATCGGTGGATTCGGCGACATCCATTGGGTCAAAGCCGACAACTATCGCCTTCCGATCTACCCACTGATATCGGAAGAGACTGCATTGATTGGCGAACTCGATACCGAGCAGCGGAACGCGCTGGCACGATCACTTGGACTCGCTGAAACTAAGGAGATCTCAATGATGGGTGTGGATTGCGACGGATTCGACTTGCGCATCGATGACAAGACATATCGAAGTGATTTTACAGAAGTGGTACTTGATTCGGCTCGGGCACGTGCCGCTATTCTGGCGCAAGCAAACAAGAACTAACCGCGAACACCTTTCAACTCCAAAGGCGGCGCCATCATCTCAACAGGAATGCTCTCTTGTTTGAGGATGGGCTCACCAGTCACACTGGGTTCTTCCACTCGCGACTTCTCCGTCGCACTGTTGGAAACCACGTCAGGCTTAACCGGTACACGCTTGACCTGTTGCCGTTGTGCCTTACCCGTTTTATTGGCGACTCGCCCTTCAGAAGCCAGTACAAGATTCGATGCCAATGTCACAGCGCAAAACGCCGCCACCTTCAACCCTGTATCGAACCTCATACCGCCTCCTTTCGGAATCGCTTGTTTGGATCACACCTGAGGATGCGCCCTATCCATCCCGGTATCCAACTTGTTCAAGGCATTCAGATAAGCCTTGGCAGACGCCACCACGATGTCGGTATCCGCGCCCTGGCCATTGACCACACGCCCGCCCTTGGCCAAGCGCACAGTCACTTCGCCCTGTGCGTCCGTGCCGCTGGTGATGTTGTTCACTGAATACAACAACAACTCGGTCTCACTCTTCACGATCTGCTCGATGGCTTTGAATGTCGCATCCACCGGGCCACCGCCTTGTGCATCAGCTTGATGCTCTTTTCCACCGACGCTCATGATCACGCGTGCCACGGGCAACTTACCCGTCTCGGAGTGCGCACCCATGGAAACCAAGCGGAAATAGTCACTCAGTTGCGTGACCTCCTCATCACTCACCAAGGCTTGGATATCCTCATCGAATATCTCGCTCTTGCGATCCGCCAAGTCTTTGAAACGTGCAAAAGCGGCGTTCAACGCATCTTCGCTACCCAACACGATGCCCAATTCCTGCAAGCGGGTACGGAAGGCATTGCGGCCAGACAACTTGCCCAAAGACAACTTGTTCGCGCCCCAACCCACATCCTCGGCACGCATGATCTCGTAGGTCTCGCGATGCTTCAGCACGCCGTCTTGATGGATGCCGGACTCGTGCGCGAACGCGTTCGCGCCTACGATGGCTTTGTTCGGCTGCACCGGATAACCCGTGATGCTAGATACCAGTTTCGATGTCGGCACGATCTGAGTGGTGTCGATGTTCGTGTCGCAAGTGAACACATCGCGGCGCGTCTTCACCGCCATCACGATCTCTTCCAGCGAAGCATTACCTGCACGTTCACCCAAACCGTTGATGGTGCACTCCACCTGACGTGCGCCGTTCATCACCGCTGCCAGCGAATTGGCCGAAGCCATGCCCAAGTCGTTGTGACAATGGGTGGACCAGATGACCTTGTCGCTGTTCGGCACACGCGCGATCAATTGCTTGAAGCGCTCGCCCCACAACAGCGGGATGCTGTAACCCACGGTGTCCGGCACGTTCAATGTCTTCGCCCCCGCCTTGATGACTTCATCGAAGATGCGCACCAAGAAATCGATATCGGAACGCACTGCATCCTCGGCAGAGAACTCCACGTCATCGGTGTATTCACGCGCCCACTTTACCGCTTGCACCGCACGTGCCACCACTTCGTCGGGGGACATACGCAACTTGTGTTGCATGTGGATGGGTGAAGTGGCGATGAAGGTATGGATACGACCATGCTTGGCAGGCTTGATGGCCTCGCCTGCCGCACGCACATCCTTCTCACTGGCACGTGCCAAGGAACACACGGTAGAGCGCTCGATCACCTTGGCGATGCTATTGATGGCATCCGCATCACCGGGGCTAGCAGCGGCAAAACCTGCCTCGATGACATCCACGCCCAGCTTGTCCAACTGGCGTGCGATGCGCAACTTCTCTTCTTTGGTCATGGATGCGCCCGGGCTTTGCTCGCCGTCCCGCAATGTCGTGTCGAATATGATCAATTTGTCAGTCATTTTTTACTCCGATGCAATTGTTCTTCCACGGCTCAACACCAACCGAGCCGCCTGCTTTGAAACTATTGGGGTGGGTTTAGTTTGCGCGCGAGCGCAGCTTCAGCGCGGCCAGCAGGCTGAAGGTGGAATGCGATTGCGAGATGTGTCTAGAGAAGTGCATGGGCAGGAATATAGCGGCTTTTATTTGGGGGCGCAACCGCAGCCTTAATTGAACTGGCTTCTAATGATTCCCCACTGCTGCGGCCATTGCGCCATGGGGTCTTTGGCATAGCCGCTCTTGCCGAACTGGTTCCAACGTCCGACCACGAAACACAGCAGCAGATTGGCATGTGCGCCGAAGTCGGCATCGGCTTCCAACTTGCCTTGCGTGGCGGCGATGCGCAGGGATTGTTTGAGGGTCGCTTCCACGCGATCTAGCAGTTGGTTGATACGTTGTTGCAGGCGCTCGTCTTCATTGACTAGTGCGTCGCCGATGAGGACACGCGTCATGCCGCGATTCTTTTTGGCGAAACCCAGCAACAGCCCAACGATACCTTCGATCTGTTTCATGCCATCTTGCTCTTCGGTGCTGATCTTGTTGATGAGTCCGAACACGGTCTGCTCGATGAAGTCGATCAAACCTTGGTACATCATGAATTTGCTGGGGAAGTGGCGATACAGCGCCGCCTCTGAAAGGTCGAGGCGCGCAGCCAGCGCAGCGGTAGTGATCTTCTCGCCCTTGGGTTGCTCCAGCATCTCAACGATGGTTTGAAGGATCTGTAGTTTGCGTTCGCCCGGTTTCGCTGCCATGTCGTTTCCTTTTTAAAGTTTGGAGACTGCGCGCGGCAGCTCCAACACATCACGTATCTTTACATCCACAAAGCTCGGAGCGCGCAACGCATCGCTCACCCACACGGTACGCATACCCAACCGTTTTGCCGTCTTCAGATTCTCTGCACTGTCTTCCACCATCACACACTGCGATGCCTTGATGTGATGCTTGCGCAACAAGCGCCTGAAACCTGCTGTCTGCGGCTTGGGCATGTAGCGCGAATGCTCGATGGAGAACACATCATCGAACAGGTCATCCACACGCAACAATTCCAACACCGCCTGCGCGTAATGGATAGGCGCATTCGAGAACACGATCTTGCTTCCCGCCAGATTTTTCAACGCATGGCGCAATCTCGGCTCACGCACCACCATCTTTCCCAATTCTGGGAACTGGTGTGTATGCCACAAAAAATGATCCGGATCGGTACCGTGATGCTTCATCAAGCCCGTGAGGGTCGCACCATAGCGTTGCCAGTAATCCACGCGCAAGGCATTCGCCGCTTCCTCATCCAACTGCAGATGTTCTTGCAGGTACGCCGTCATACTGCGGTTGATGTGCGGAAAGATGTGCGGCGTCGCGTTATGCAGCGTGTTATCTAAGTCGAAGAGCCAGACGCGTTCGTTCACTTGCTTTTGATCAGAGTGCCGACGCCTTCGTCGGTCAGGATCTCAAGCAACAACGCATGTTCCACGCGCCCGTCGATGATATGTACCGCTTTCACACCACCGCGAGCTGCATCCAGCGCCGAGCCGATCTTGGGCAACATGCCACCGGAAAGAGTGCCATCCGCCACCAGATCGTCGATCTGCTTGGGCGTCAGTCCAGTTAACAGATTGCCGTCCTTATCCAACACGCCTGGCGTATTGGTCAGCAGCACCAACTTCTCCGCACGCAACACTTCCGCCAGTTTGCCTGCCACCACGTCAGCGTTGATGTTCAATGTCTCACCATCAGGCGACACACCGATAGGTGCGATGACTGGGATGAAATCGCCTGAATCAAGGAAGGTGATGATGGAGGGGTCGATCTTGTTGATGTCGCCGACTAGGCCGATATCCAGCATCTTGCCGGGCTCAGCAATGCTTTCCAGCAATAACTTCTCGGCGCGGATGAAGCCTCCATCCTGACCGGTCAGGCCGACTGCCTTACCACCGTAGCGATTGATGAGATTGACGATGTCCTTATTGACTTTGCCCAACACCATCTCGACCACGTCCATGGTCTCCTCATCGGTGACACGCATGCCTTGGATGAATTCGCCCTTCTTGCCGACCTTTTGCAATAAGTCGTTGATCTGTGGGCCGCCGCCATGTACGACCACGGGATTCATCCCGACCAGCTTGAGCAACACCACATCGCGCGCGAAACCCTCTTGCAGCTTGGGGTCGGTCATGGCGTTGCCGCCGTATTTGATGACGATGGTCTTGTCGAAGAAGCGCTGGATATAGGGCAGCGCTTCGGACAGGGTATGGGCTTTCTGGGCGGCGGTAGCGGCGGTCAATGGCATGTCTTCATCCTTAAATAAATTCGCCGCGAATTCTACTCCAGCCCAAAACAAAACGGGCGGCATCAAGCCGCCCGTAAGTGCAAAACAATGCTTACTGAATGACCAGCTTCTTGGCTGTGACTGCCACCTTCTTGGGCAAGGTCAATTCCAACACACCATCGTGGTACTTTGCCTGTGACGCGCCCTCGTCGACATCCTGCCCCAAGGATAACGCACGTGACACACTGCCGTAATAACGTTCACTACGCAGCAATTTTTCGCCCTCCTTGACCTCTTTCTCGTTCTTCACTTCCGCACTGATCGACACCTGATTGCCGTCGATATGCACATGAATGTCCTCCTTCTTCACACCGGGTATCTCGGCATGGACCTTGTACGATTTATCATCTTCACTCACGTCCATCTTAATCTGGACATCCGGCTGGCCCTCGAATCGCACTGGGCGCATGAAGAAACCTCGAAACAAATCATCCAACGCTTCATTGGCTGGGTTGAATCGCGTGATATTTGCCATTTTCATCTCCTTAACATTTCAGTTTCAGATTCGCGGGTAGCCCCCGCTTGACGCCAAGATATGGGCTTATGTTCTTTTTTCAAGGGTAAAAAAAGGGCGGCAAAAGCCGCCCCTTCATCAATTCTCTAACTACTGACTATCTATGGTCTTTCACCGTCGGATCGTTGTAATGCTTATAACTCAATTCCAGCGCTTTCACTTCAGCCTCAAGATCGACGGTTTGTCTCTTGCCACCCATCTCGATGACCAGACTGACTGGCACACGGTCGCCGATATTCAGGCTCTGCTTCAAACCGTTCAACACCAGATATATACCGCGATTACCAAAGATGAGCGTGCTGTTGGGCACGAGTTTCAGGCTATCCACGGTAGAGGTCTGCATCTTTCCGTGGCGCTTCTCCACGTTCTGTATCTCACCCGATGTCGCGAGCGGGCTGCTCACTGACAACAGGCGTGCAGGCTTGGTCACATAGAGGTTCATCTGCACAGTGACAGATTGCTGGCCGGGCACACTCTCGCGCATCCACACCTTATCCACCATCACGTCATTGGCGCCCGCCCATGCTTGAGTCACAAATACCAGCAACGCCACACTTAACAGTTTTCGCAACATGACGAACCTCCCTTACGGATCAATGATGATGCATATGCTCGTGATGCGCCGCTTGCGCCATCGGCATGACCTTGGCGCTCAACTGCACCTTGGTATCTTTGCCGTCAGCCGCGCGCACGATCATCTCGCAATGGGTCTTCTTGCCCGCCACGAGCGGCTGCTTCAAGCCGATCAACATCAGGTGATAGCCTGCGGCGCCCAAGTCCACCGCTTTGCCCGCAGGTAGCTCGATGGCATCCACTTGGCGCATCTTCATCAAATCACCTTCCATCACCATGCTGTGCAATTCAGCCGTGGTCGCATCCTTGCAAGCGACACTCACCAATTTGGCAGCCTTCTTACTCGTGATGACAGCTTGCACCATCGCACTGTCTTGACCGGGCGCAGTGGCACGCGACCAAGCGTCTTTCACTTTCACATCACTCGCATAAGCGGATGTCATCGCAGTCATCGCCAACAAAATCGTCATCAGAATTCTTTTCATTGCTTTCTCCTCAAATTGAAACGCGCCACACCCTGCGATGCGGCGCGTCATTCTAGCCCGAAACTACCGATCAGAAATCGGCGTTCACCTTCACCCACAGATTGCGCCCCACCTCGTTCACACGGGTGGTCTGCGTGAATCCACTCACCATTGCACCCGCACGGCTGATGTGTTCCGCATAAGTCTTGTTGAGCAAGTTATCCACACCCGCCGTCATTTGCACGGCCTTGTTGATACGCCATCCGCCGTTCAAAGACAAAACAGCGAATCCTTTCGAAGCGGCGATGTCCTGCCCTGCGATATTGCCTTGATTCACGGCCACGCGATCTTGCGCCGCAACACCGCGCACCAAACCGCCCAACGACCACACCTTATTGTCATAGTTCACACCGATACGTGCTTCTAATGGCGACATCTGCCCCAAGGCTGTGCCATCGGTGTCGTTGTTACCATGCACATAGGCCAGACTGCCATCGACCTTGATGTTCTCAGCCAACTGATAGACCAATCCAGCTTCAGCGCCGTAGGTGGTTGCATCCACATTGCGAGTAATGGTTATGGTCCGCACAGGGCCTGTCTTGGCGACACCCGACTGGATCAGGATGAAATCATTGACTTTGCTATAGAAAGCCGAGACCGATCCTGACAGCGCGCCTTCCCTGAAGTGCAGCCCGGCATCCAGTTGGGTGGTCTTTTCCGGATTGGTGTTGAAAGCGCTGGCCGTGGTCAGACTTTCCTTATTCGCCGATATCAGTTCCCAATAATCAGGGAAGCGTTCGGTGTGACCGATACCAGCATAGAAGGTAGCAGTTGTAGCAGCGAGGTCTCGTTCAAGACGGACGAAGCCGCTGTTCAACAATTTGTCACGACTTTGACCTGAAGTCGGGTTGGCAACGGTGTATGCCACGTTATTTGCATCTCTTGCCATCAGCATGGCAGCCCTCTTATCTACCGAATGCCAACTATCCATGCGCAGACCAGCGATGACCCGACCACTGTCATTCACGTCGTATGTCGCTTCACCGAACACGCCGTAATTGCGGAAATTGGCATCCTCGGTTCGTGTCATCACTTCATAGGGCGTCGTAGCCTGATTCATGGTCGAACGCAGCGTATGCTTGTTACTCTGGAAATCCACGCCCACCTTGGCGCGCACAGCCTCGCTTATAGACAGACCTAACACCGAACGCAACCCTGAGGTCTCGCGATCAGGATTGCTGACCATTTTCGTCGCGGCGGTCTGCGTGCGCAGACTGTAGTTATCCATTACGTGATCCACATAGTTGTAATACACCTGCGCTTCGACACTATCCAGCACCCCACCCATGTGTCGCTTATCAAGCTTCAGACCTAAGTTGTCGCGCTCAAACTTGACACCGTCCATACTTCGATCCGCGTAGGCTGCGTGTCCGTCACTCTTGGCAGCTGTTAATTCTAGGCGGGTATTGTCATCCGGCGTCCAGCCCACAGCACCATTAGCACTCCAGCGTGTATAAGCAGAATGTACGGCCTTGCCGTTACCGTCCTGGTAGTCGTCGGAATCGGTTCTTGTCGCTCCTGCGCGCAGGTAGTAGTTCGCACCGCCTGTTTTTACATCCAGCATTTCATCATTACGACCAAAACTACCGAGCATGAGAGAACTCTGAACTGTGGTTCCCGCCTGTTCGGTGCGATCAATGACGCGCTCGAACAACACCGCACCGGCCGAGTTGCCCGGCCCGTATAGCACTGTTTGCGGTCCTTTAAGTATTGTGATGCGATCATATGAAGCAGGAAAAACGTATGCCGTCGGCGGATCCATGCGCATCCCGCATCCGCCAAGGATCTGCTCCCCGTCCAACAAGATGTTCAGTCGCGAACCTGCCATACCGCGCAGTACCGGATCACCATCCGTGCCACCTTTGCGAATGACTGAAAAACCCGGGATGGTCTTCAGATAATCCGCGCCGTCGTGCGCAGGAACGGGTTGGCGCGGCTTCTTGGGGTCGGTCTTCACGGTCAGCGGCTGCGTACTTTGGGGCGCAGTCACCACCACCTCATCCAAGCTTGCCGTTTCGGCAGCGTAGGTCGCACCAGTCATTGCCAACAACACAGCGGCCACGATCATCTTTTGTTGCATGCTTTCTCTCCTGTGAAAAATTTCGTCGCGGATTGTAGGGAAGTTTTTCGCGACGACTCTGCGGCATTTTGTCGCACCCCAATAACGGCGGGCTTCCAGTAGAATCCGCCACCATGAACCCATCCTTACTTTCCACCCAGACAGGTCACTCGCATCTGCGCCGTTTGTTCATGCTGCGCAACTGGGCCATCCTCGCGCAATTCGCGACCTTGATCTTGGTGCATCGATTCCTTAGCACGGATTTCGCGTGGACGCCGATGATCGGCACGGTGGTGTTCTTGGTGTTGGTCAACTTGCTCACGTGGTGGCGCTTGTCGCTCGACTATCCGGTCGGCAACCTCGAATTGTTCTTGCAGTTGTGTCTGGATGTGAACGCGCTGACGGTGCTGTTGTACTTCGGCGGCGGTTCGACCAATCCTTTCGTCTCGCTCTATCTATTGCCCTTGGTGCTGGCTGCAGCCACCTTGCCGCGCCGCTACACATGGGGCATGGCCGCATTGACCGTGGCGTGTTACAGCCTGTTGATGGTGTGGTATGTGCCGCTTCCGACCGGTGATGCCCACGCTCAACATGCTGCTGCCGCAACTACAGCTTCTGCGCCTGTGCACGACCATGCCGCGATGACGATGGACCACAGCCAGCATCAGATGCATCAACCAGAGACCACACCGCCCAACTACTGCCGCACCGAGCCGGAATCTGCGCCCACCATTGCAACTGTCGACACCTCGCCCCTAAGTGATGCCTTCAACGCGCATGTGCTTGGTATGTGGCTGGGCTTCGTCATCAGCGCGACGGTGATCGCCTATTTCGCGGTAGAGATGGCGGCGGCGGTTCGTTTGCGCGAGGCGCAGCTCACCCAAGTGCGCGAAGAGACTTTGCGCAACGAACGTATCGTGTCTTTGGGTACGCTGGCCGCCAGTGCGGCACATGAATTAGGCACGCCCTTATCCACCCTCTCCGTAGTGATCGGTGAGATGCAGAACGACTGTGAATCGCCTGAGCAGAAAGAGAACCTCACCCTGCTCGACGGCCAAGTGCGCAACTGCAAACGCATCCTCAACTCCTTGGTGAACCATGCACAAGCGACGCCGGAAGTGATGAGCATCGAAGATTTTTTGCTGGCGGTATTGGACGAATGGCAGCTGTTGCGACCCACCGTGCATTACAACTACCAGATCAGTGGCACTCAACCCGCACCGCGCCTGCGTCCAGACCCCGCCTTGCGAGCAGCCCTACTCAATCTATTGAACAATGCGGCAGATGCCTCCTCGGAAGGGATGGAGATCCTGTTGCATTGGAACGAAAGACACATCGTGCTGGAGATACAAGACCAAGGGCCAGGGCTCACTGCCGAGGCGGCTTCACGCGCGGGTTCGGCTTTCTTCACTACCAAGGAGGAAGGTCGCGGATTGGGCTTGTTCCTCGCCAATGCCACGCTGGAAAGGCTGGGCGGCAGTGTGCGTCTGTTCAACCGCGACGGCGGTGGTGCCACCACCGAAGTGACACTCCCACTGCAAGGGCTTGCCGCATGAATCAGAACAGCAACGACACGCCGACTTTGTTGTTAGTGGATGACGATGACACCTTTCGCAGCGTGCTTGGACGCGCCTTGGAGAAACGCGGCTTCAGCGTGACCACGGCCGACAGCGTCGAGAGTGCCTTACCACTGGCACAAGCCAATCCACCCGAGTTCGCCGTCATCGACCTCAAGATGCACGGCGCTTCTGGGCTGGTACTGGTGCAGACCCTGCACGAACTCGATCCCGCCACTCGTATCGTCATGCTCACGGGTTACGCCAGCATCGCCACGGCGGTGGAAGCCATCAAATTGGGCGCGACCCAATACCTGTCCAAACCCGCAAACGCCGATGAGATCGTGGCCGCCTTCGGTCATAACGCCAATACCGACACGCCAGTGGAAGCGCAACCCGTCTCTGTGGATAAGCTGGAATGGGAACACATCAACCGCATACTGCACGAACAAAAGGGCAACATCTCCAACACCGCGCGTGTACTCAATATGCACCGTCGTACCTTGCAGCGAAAACTCGCCAAACGTCCCACCCAAGTATAAAAATCGGCTAAAGCCCCCCTCTTTTCTGCCGTAATATTGCCGACGCTGGACACAAAAAATCCATTAGGGGGAATCCAATGAAACAGCCTATCAACTTGAAAGAAGCCATCCAGAACTTGGATAGCCTGCCCGCCATGCCTGTCATCGCCCAGAAGATACTGACCCTCTCTCTGGATACCGATGCAGGAGAACTCCAGTTACTGAAGTTGATCGAGAAAGACCCGCAGATCTCCGCACGCATCATCGGCCTTGCCAACACCCCCCTGTTCGGTGCCTCGAAACAGGTCACCTCCATCCAAGATGCTTCCATGCTATTGGGCCTCACCCGCGTGAAGTCAGTCGCGGTCGGTATCGCGGTGATGTCCACACTGACCAAACACCCTTCCGGATTGCTCGACATCCAGCGTCTGTGGCTACACAGTTTAGGCATCGCTCTCGGGATGCGCGCTTTGTCACGTGCCATGCCCAGTCGCACTCGGCCGCTAGAAGATGAGATCTTCCTTGCTGGGCTACTACATGACATCGGCTTCATGGTGCTGAACTATCTGGATACTGAACTGAGTGACAAATTGCAACGCAAACTCAGCGCCGAGCCTGAACGACCTGTCTCCGAAGTGGAGCTGGAAGTGGTCGACGTCAGCCACAGTGCACTCGGTGCAGAACTGGCGCGTCATTGGGACCTGCCGGATCGGATCGTTGCGGTATTGCGCTATCACCATATGCCGGATGCTGAAGAAGCTGCAGCTGGACAGCCACTGGTAGCACTCCTCCACCTATCTGAAAGATTACTGCCCAATTTCGGCATCGACGAGCCCGTTGCTGGCGAGATCACTGAGGAGGATTGGCTATCACTCGGCATCGATCCCGCCCGAGCAGAAGAATTGACCGCAGCCGTAATTGAACAAGCGGAACACGCGAAACAACTTGCCAACACTTTCTGAGCCTCACCCCATGACGATCGCAGATGAACTGAGACTAGCCGTACGCCAACTGAACAACCTACCCGCGATGCCTGTCATCGCACACAAGTTGCTCGCACTGAAACTGGATACCGACGAAGGCGAGCGGCAGATGATGTTACTCATCGAGCAAGACCCTCTCATCTCCGCACGCATCATCGGGCTGGGGAATTCCCCACTGTTAGGCGCATCTCGCAAAGTCGCCACGGTCAAAGAGGCTGCGTTGTTGCTCGGGCTGACCAAAGTGAAATCCATCGCCACCGGTATCGCGATGATGTCGCTGACGAGTAAACCCATCGGCCGCCTCGACCCACAAGAGTTCTGGCTACACAACATGGCCGTTGCCTTTGCCATGCTGCCCGTAGTGCGCTCCATGCCCTTCAAACTGCGCCCAGCCGACGACCTGATCTTCCTTACAGGCATGTTGCACGACATCGGCTTCCTTGCTTTGGCGCATTTGAACAGTCAACTCAGCGACGACCTACTCACCCGCATGCTCATCGAACATGAACGCCCAGTGACATCGATCGAAGAGGAGTTGATGGGGATATCACACGCCGAGTTGGGTGCTGAATTCGCAAAACATTGGGGATTGCCTAGCGAGATCGTTGCCGTATTGCGCTACCACCACACACCTGATGCAGAAGGTGCTGAAGAAGGATCGCCCCTAGCGCGCATCATCAACGTCACCGAGAAGTTACTCAGCGCGACCGGTATGCACGAGTTCGTCGGCCATCAAGTGAGCGACGCGGAATGGGAAGCACTCGGCATCGATCCCGACCAAGGGAGTGAGATCGCCTTGCAGGCTGCGGAGCAGGCTGACCAAGCGATGCAGTTCGGCGCCAGCTTCTAACGCTTTACACCAATTCGCATCAAGGCTTTTGTACCGCCCACACTGGGCGCGCCTGTATAATCGCGCCCGTCTAATCAACACACAACATCATGAAAATCGTTCTACGACTTCTACTCGTTCTGCCTTTATTCTTTACCGTCGCACACGCCTACCCGTCTGACCCTTTACTCGCCGCCAAGCATTACGCGCTCTACGATGCCAGCAGCCAGCAGATGCTGATCGAGCACGATGCGAACACCCGCATCGCTCCCGGATCGTTGACCAAACTGATGACCGCCTATGTCGTGTTCGATGCGCTGAAACAGAACAAGCTCTCGCTGCGCCAGACGTTGGAACCCACCGCCTATGCTTTGCGCCTGCAAAACGAAGAGCCACGCATGTTCTTGGAAGTGGGCAAAGAAGTGAAAGTGGAAGAGTTGTTGCGCGGGCTCATCGTGCAATCTGCCAACGATGCCGCTCGTTTGTTGGCAGAAGCAATCGCCAACCATGAGGTCGCCTTCGCCGACCTGATGAACAAACAAGCGCAACGACTAGGTATGCGAAACACCCGCTTCGCCAACGCCACGGGCGTCCCCGAAGAGCAGCACTACAGCAGCGCCCATGACCTCACCTTACTCGCCGCCGCTCTGGTGCGCGACTTCCCTGATTTCTATGCCCTGTACGCCCTGCGCGAATACAAGTACAACAACATCAACCAGTTCAACCGCAACCGATTGTTGTGGCTAGACCCCTACGTGGACGGCATGCAGACCGCACATGACGAAGCAGTCGGATTCTCTCTGGTCGCCTCAGCCATGCGTGACGGTCGCCGTCTCATCTCGGTCGTGCTGGGAACGGAGAAAGAGAACCTGCGCAGCTCGGAGAGCCAACGCCTGCTGAACCTCGGCTTCAAAGACTTCGAATCGGTGATCCTGTACCGCAAGGATCAACCTGTCAGTACCTTGCGCTTGTGGAAAGGCACCGAACATCAAGTCGAGATCGGCTTCCGCGAGGATCGCTACATCACCGTACCCGTCGGCGAGCGCGACCTGTTGCGCGCCAAACTAGAGACCAAGCAACCGCTCATCGCCCCTGTGAATGCAGGTCAGAGCATCGGCACGCTACATCTATCTTTGAATGGCACGCCTTACTTGGACCTACCCGTTGTCGTGCAAGAAAGCGTACCCTTGGCTAACGTGTTCTCGCGTGGCGTGGATGCGATACGGTTGTTCTTCGAATAAGGAGTCTGCGATGACGGTGTTTCTGAACGGTGAGTTCATGCCGATCGACGAAGCCAAGGTGCCCGTGCTGGACCGCGGCTTCATCTTCGGTGATGGTGTGTATGAAGTCATCCCCGTCTATTCGCGCCGCGCCTTTCGACTAGCCGAACATCTGCAACGCCTGCAACACAGTCTCGACGGCATCCAACTGAAGAACCCGCACAGCGAGAGTGAGTGGATGACCCTCCTCAACGAACTCATTCGTCGCAACGCGCCCGAAGATCAATACCTCTACCTGCATGTGACACGCGGCGCAGCCAAGCGCGACCACGCCTTTCCCGTTCCCGCCCCCACGCCCACCGTGTTCGTGATGAGCAACCCACTCACCACGCCGAGCACAGAACTGTTAAAGAGCGGCATCGCCTGCATCACCGTGGTGGACAACCGCTGGTTGCGATGCGACATCAAAGCCATCGCGCTATTACCCAACGTGTTGTTACGCCAAGCGGCAGTCGCAGCAGGATGTTCCGAGGCCATCCTCATCCGTAATGACGAATTCATGACCGAGGGCGCGGCGAGCAACATCTTCGTGGTGAAGAACGGCAGACTCCTCGCCCCCCCGAAAGACAATCTGATGCTGCCTGGCATCACCTACGACGTGATACTGGAGATCGCCGCCGCGAACGGCATCCCTTGCGAGATACGCCGTGTGATGAAAGAGGAAGTGTTCGGCGCGGATGAACTGCTAATGACTTCCTCCACCAAGGAAGTGATGGCCATCACCACGCTGGATGGCAAACCGGTGGGCAATGGCAAACCCGGTGCGATGTTCGCCAAGCTACACACGCTCTACCAAACATTCAAACAGGAAGTGATGCGCAAATGACCGTGACTGAAGACTCCCTCATCGAATACCCCTGTGACTTTCCTATCAAGGTGTTCGGCTCCGCACATCCCGATTTCGTGAACGCCATCACCCAAGTCGTGCAGGCGCATTCACCCACCTTCACGAGCGACAACATCGAATCACGCAACAGTAGCGCGGCGAAATACACCAGCCTCACCTGCACCGTTCACATCACCTCGCGTGAACAACTCGACGATCTGTATCGCGATCTGTCATCGCATCCAATGGTAAAAATGGTCTTATGACCTTCCATCCGCCCATCCACGTGCGCGCACTCGGCATGGTCGAATACGAACCGACTTGGCGCGCTATGCAGCGCTTCACGGTGGAGCGCACCTCCGATACGACGGATGAGATATGGCTAGTACAACATCCTCCCACCTTCACCCAAGGCCAAGCTGGGTTACCCGAACATCTGCTGCGCACCTCGCACATCCCCGTGGTGAAGATAGATCGCGGCGGCCAGATCACCTACCACGGACCCGGTCAGATCGTGGCTTACCTGCTGCTCGACTTACACCGTTGGAAGATCAACGTACGTGAATTGGTGCGCCTGATGGAACAAGCCGTCATCGACCTACTCGCAGAATACGGCGTGAAATCAGCCGGACGCGAGGATGCGCCTGGCGTGTATGTGGGTGATGCCAAGATCGCAGCACTTGGATTGAAGATCAAGAACGGCTGCTGTTTCCACGGCCTATCGTTCAATGTGGATATGGACCTGAGCCCTTTCGCCCACATCAACCCTTGCGGTTATCAAGGACTGCGCGTGACGCAATGTGTAGAACAAGGGATCATCGTACCGATAGAAGAGTTGCAAGCCGAGCTGACTCAGAATCTGGTGCATGGCTTGCAGGGACACATAAGCAACCGTCAATAGAACCTTACGCAGTGCTCTATACCTCTTCACCATCCTCATCTAAATAAAACTCATTCAGAGCGCGTTCCACCTCGGCCATATGGGTCAATACAGGTCCGCCCCCCATCATGATGCCGATAGTGCAGACCTCCATGATCTCTTCTAGCGTGACACCTGCCTGCTTACACGAACGGACATGTAAAGCGATACAGTAATGACATTGCTGCGTCATCGCCATACCCAGCGCGATGCGCTCTTTTTCCTTTTTATCCAACACACCCGGCAGCATCGCCTCCGCCATGAATGCTTGCACCTTCCCCATTAATTTTGGTTTGTATTCCGTGATCAGTTGCAAACCTCGGTGTGCATGTTCAAGCACCTTGCGTTCACTATCCGAGCCTTTAGTTTTCTTAGTCGCAGCCATGACTTCTCCATTATTTACGCACTGCAAAGCCCAAACATTTGGGCGATCTGATTCGCCCGCACATTGTAGTCCTCGCCGGCATCACATGTAGGCAAAGCTAACCTACTTGGTCAGTGATGTAAGAATCGAATGTGTTGCATGCGACTGAGCGAGTGTTTAGCATGAAAACCATGCTTTCAAACCACCTGACTCTCACTTCCTTGAGCCAATGACATGAATTGGATATTCGGGTTACTTAACGACAAGACACGCGAGACGCTCTCGTTACGCTGGTTCGGCCTCACCAAGATCCCCGTGCTGTTCTATTTCGGCGTATCGGTGACCGAGATAACGAAAGAGCGCATGGTCGTACGCATCCCTTTACGGCGCAGGACCAAGAACCACTTAGGCTCCATGTACTTCGGCGCGCTCTGCGCAGGGGCGGACTGCGCGGCTGGTGCATTCGCCATGCACCTCATCAAACAGCAACCCAAGCACGTCTCACTCGTATTCAAAGACTTCAGCGCCGAGTTCCTCAAACGCGCGGAAGGGGACGTTGATTTTTGTTGTGATCAAGGCATAGAGATCGCCGAACTCGTCGCGCGAGCCTTGGCATCGGATGAGCGTGTCGAACGGCAGCTGGATGTCGTTGCGACTGTGCCATCGTTGAGTGATGAGCCTGTGGCCAGATTCAAATTGACGCTATCGCTAAAGAAACGACTTTGACTCTGCCCTCACAGACGAACACAGATGAATTTTTAAAAATCCCCTCCCAAATCAACCAACTTTTTTTATAAGTTAGGGCACAATACCCCCACAATAAAAAATACTAAGAACTAGACACATTATTCCAAGGTCGGGGAGACGGAATGAATAAAGAAGAGGAGCTGCTAGCCATTCGGAAGCTGGTTTATGAGCTCACGATAGCAAGCAATATCAATAGCGACCTAGATTCATTGTTGGCACACATGTTCTCCATGTTGGGGAGCGTGCCCGATTTGCCACTGCAGCAGCGCGGCGTCATCCTGTTGCTCAACCCTCGCGGTCAGTATTTCCAAGTCGCCCAGTTCGGCGTTTCTCCGGCTTGGGAAAAGCCCGCTTCCTGGGATTCTGATTCACTCAAGAATCGCACGGTATCCAAACATTGTCTGATCGAAGATATCCGATTTGGCGACGACTCCACATTGACCCGCATGGTGCTATTACCTTTGCACACGGGAAACCATGGGATCGGCTACGTCGTTCTTTTCACATCTCCCGACTACGTGATGGGAAAGATCCACGCTGACTTCTTCAACGATCTTGCACGAGCCTTATCCGGCTTGGTTCAGCGCGCTTTGATCAACGAGACCTTGTGCGTTCGCGAGCTCGAATTGGAAGAGGCGCGTGCAGAAGCGATCCGTAGCCTAGGTATCGCCTCTGAATACCGTGACAATGAGACCGGCTGGCACATCATGCGCATGACGAACTTTGCGCTCGCTATCGCCAAAGCGATGCATCTGCCAGAAGAGCAGCGTGATCTGCTCGTCGTAGCAGCCCCCATGCACGATGTCGGCAAGATCGGGATCGCCGATTCAGTCTTACTCAAACCTGGGAAGCTGACCCCCGAAGAATTCGAGGTCATGAAGGGTCACGCGAGTATCGGCGCCAAGATACTTGAAGGAAAAGATACGCTCATCGTAGCTGCTCGCAACATCGCCAACTCACATCACGAACGCTGGGATGGCAATGGATATCCGGATGGACTCGCAGGTGAGGACATCCCCTTGCTGGCACGTATTTGTGCGGTCGCCGATGTGTTCGATGCGCTCACCTCGACGCGCCCATACAAAGAGCCGTGGCCAGTGGATACCGCCTACGACTGGGTCGTCTCCGAATCAGGGAAGCATTTCGACCCCGCCATTGTCAGTGCGTTCGTCGACGCGAAACCCGAGATACTGCGCATCCGTGAACTCTATCGCGATGACATCATCGACCCCAAACAAGTGCTGACCCTCCCCCCCATCCGGCGTCGAGAGAACGTGTGGGCTCCTTGGAATGATAAGTTGAACATCGGCATCGACATCATCGACGAACACCATCGATATTTGTTCGACTTGATCAACGACCTGTATGCCGTCGTCGTGAACAAACGCGGCACTCGACAAGTGGCTCGTCTGATCAAATCATTGGACGCTTACGCCAAAGTGCATTTCCGAGCTGAAGAGCAGATGATGGAACACTATGGTTATACGGGGATGGGACGCCAACTGAACCAACATCACGCCTTCGAAGCAAAGGTCGCAGAGTTCTATGAAGAATTGCACGTGAATCCTTTGGTCGCACAATTCGACATCCTCTCTTATATGAGGGACTGGCTGATCCACCATATCAATGTAGAGGATGCTCAGTTAGCCAGTCTGGCTAAAAGATAGCACCGAAAGCCGCCCCACTCGGCCTGCCGCACCATCCCTGCCGCAAACACCAGCACACGGCCCCTCCTCGATGTGCCGTGCGCTGGCATTCGACATACCTGCAACGCTGAGACTTTATCCAGCCATACCCCCCGTTCGCGCATCCTGATCAAGCTGAAGACACGATCGAAGCAAGCGATGTATGTGTCCCAACAGACATACCCGCCTCAAGCAAGCTCCTAACATTTGTCCGTGAATCGATGAACCCAGCTCACTTAGGAGAAGCAAATGTCCAACCCTGACCACCCAGATCCCATAGCAAGTCTTTCAGTGAAGACTCAGGACATGCACCGCGCGATCGTTTCTTTGACGGAAGAATTGGTGGCGATCGATTGCTACAACCAGCGTGCTGAGGCATGCAAGAACAAAGGGTTGCGCGCCATCTTCGAACACAATCGCGATGAAGAAAAAGAACACGCCTCCATGTTGCTGGAATGGATACGTCGCCACGACCCTCGCTTCTCCCAAGAGCTGAAAGAAAATCTCTTCACTGAGCGCGCCATCCGCAAAGACCATGAGTGATTCCCCTAGCATGTTGAACAGCATTGCCTTGCGCATCTCGGAAAGTCGCTATCGTCGACTGTTCGAGACGGCAAGGGACGGGATACTGCTACTCAATGCCGATACAGCCCAGATCGAAGATGTCAATCCTTACTTGATCGAGATGTTGGGATACACACACGCTGAATTCCTCGGCAAGAAACTATGGGAAGTCGGCGCATTTTCGGACAGAGCGGAAAGCAAAGATATGTTCGCCGTGTTACAAGCGAAAGGATATGTTCGCTACGACGACCTGCCGCTCAAGACCAAAGGCGGCACAGAGATCGCGGTGGAATTCGTCAGCAACAGCTACGATTGTGCGGGCATCAAAGTCATTCAATGCAATATCCGCAACATCTCAGAACGCAAAGCAGACCTTGCCAAGATCGAGCGACATACCCAACTGTATGCGGCCTTGAGCCAATGCAACAAGGCCATCGTCTACGCTTCTAGCCAAGAAGAGTTGTTCCAACAGGTGTGCCACGCGGCTGTCGAGTTCGGCGGGATGCAGATGGCGTGGATAGGCATCATCGATACTGAGACTAAACGCGTCATACCTGTGGCGAGTTTCGGTAAAGGTGTCGAATACTTGCGCGACATCGAGGTTTCGGCAGATATTCATAGCGGCTATGGCAACGGACCGATCGGTACCGCCATTCGGGAAAGAAAGCCTTTCTGGTGCCAAGACTTCAGGAACGACCCCATCACTGCTCCTTGGCAAGAACCGGGGATCCAGTATGGATGGGCCTCCTCTGCCTCGCTCCCACTTCATCAGAGTGAGGGAGTGATCGGTGTATTCGTGTTGTATTCAGACAAGCTCAACGCTTTCGATGCCTCAGCACGAAACCTATTGAGTGAGATGGCTGATGACATCGGTTTCGCTCTCGACAATTTCGCACGTGAGACGGCACGCCAAGCGACAGAGCAAGAACTGCGCATCGCCGCTACTGCATTCGAAGCTCAAGAAGCCATCCTCGTCACCGATGCACACAAAGTGATCCTGCGCGCCAATCAATCCTTTATAACGATGACCGGATACGAAGCGGATGAGATCATCGGCAAAACTCCAGCTATCCTGCATTCAGGAAAACATACGAATACGTTCTATAGCGAGATGTGGGCTACGCTTTCCAACGATCACTATTGGCATGGCGAATTATGGAACCGCCACAAGAATGGCGAGATATTCCCGGTATGGACCACCATCACGGCCGTCACTGATCAAAAAGGCAAGATCTGCAACTACGTCAGTTTCTACTCTGACCTGTCGCGGCACAAAAAAGACGAGGATTCTATCCACAGCTTGGCGTTTTATGATCCGCTCACTCAATTGCCAAATAGGCGTTTGCTGACTGAACGTATCCAGCACACATACGCAGGCAGCAGACATCATCGACACTATGTTGCCGTCATGTTCATCGATATCGACAATTTCAAGACGCTCAACGACACCATGGGGCATAACGTCGGCGATCTGCTGCTGCTAGAAGTCACGAAACGTCTACAGAGCTGCGTACGCGAAGGCGATACCGTAGCCAGATTCGGCGGAGATGATTTCGTCGTGATGCTGGAAGACCTGAGTGAGCACATGCGACAAGCGGCTGCTCAGGTCGAGATGGTGGGTCAGAAGATCCTCACCGCCTTGGCCATGTCCTATGAATTGGCTGGATACGAGCACCATTGCTCCGCCAGCATCGGCATCAGCCTGCTGCACGATCAAGATGTCGCTGTGGATGAATTGCTCAAACGCGCCGATACCGCTTTGTACCAAGCCAAGAATGCTGGGCGCAATACCTTGCGTTTCTATGATCCCGCCATGCAAATCACCTTAGAGTCACGCACTGCACTCGAACGTGACCTGCGCAACGCTCTGGCAAAGAAACAGTTCACACTCTATTACCAATCCCAAGTGGATGGCCGTGGGAAGATCATGGGGGCAGAGGTGTTGATACGCTGGCTTCATCCAGAAAAGAATATCGTCACGCCTGCCGCATTCATTCCACTGGCAGAAGAAACTGGTCTGATCATACCCATTGGCCATTGGGTGTTAGAGGCTGCATGCCAACAATTGAAAGCATGGGCGTCCGACATGTCTACGCGCCATCTGCTGCTCGCAGTCAACATCAGCGTCAAACAATTCCAACAGAACGATTTTGTCGAGCAAGTGGTGCAAGTGCTCGAACAAACTGGGGCCGACCCCGCTCTACTCAAGTTGGAACTGACTGAGAGCATGCTGGTGGACGACATCGACGCGACCATCATCAAGATGGACACATTGAAAGCAAAAGGGATCCGATTCTCGCTAGATGACTTTGGTACGGGCTTCTCTTCACTTTCCTATTTGAAGAAGCTACCGCTAGACCAACTCAAGATCGACCAATCCTTTGTGCGCGACGTCAACAAAGGCCCTAGCAATGCAGCCATCGTCAGAACGGTGATCGCATTAGGGCAAAATCTAGGTTTGGCAGTGATCGCAGAGGGCGTTGAGACGGACGAGCAAAGGGATCTTCTTGCCGTGCTGGGTTGTACCCAATTCCAAGGATATCTATTCGGAAGGCCGGTCCCGCTTGCAGAATTCGAGGCCCTCCTCAATAAATCATAAGATCACGCTGATAACCGTTGCGCGAGCATCTTCTCCAACTTGACCTGATCGACGGTGAAACCACGGATGCCTTCGGCCAGCTTCTCTGTCGCCATCGCATCCTGATTCATCTCCCAGCGGAACTCAGGCTCACTCATCGCATCAGGTCTCTGCTTGACCTCATCAGTCGCTCGTAAGCGACGTATCAAATCTCCCTCTGTCTTCTGCAACTCCTCTAGCAAGTTCGGACTGATGGTGAGCCGATCACATCCGGCTAGCGCCAATATCTCGCCCATATTGCGGAATGAAGCGCCCATCACCGTAGTCGGATAGCCGTACGTCTTGAAATATTCGTAGATACGTCGCACCGAGAGTACGCCCATGTCTTCTTCTGCGGGGATCTCTGAGCGTCCTTCTTTGGCTTTTTGCCAATCGAAGATGCGCCCGACAAAAGGCGAGATGAGTGTCACGCCCGCCTCTGCACTGCAACGTGCTTGCGCGAAGCCGAACATCAGGGTGAGATTGCAATGGATGCCTTCACGTTCCAGCGATTCACCCGCACGTATCCCCTCCCACGTGGCCGCGATCTTGATGAGTACTCGCTCATTCGCGATGCCCGCAGCGTTGTAGAGTCGGATCAACTTGCGCGCTTTTTCCACAGTCGCCGCGGTGTCGAATGACAGCCTGGCATCCACCTCCGTCGATATCCGTCCTGGCACGATCTTCAATATCTCGACGCCGATGTTTACCGCCAACTTATCCATCGCATCGTGAGCTTGTTGTATCGGATCGCTACTTTGTGACTGCGCCCATGCGATGGCATCGGCGATCAAGGGCTGGTATTCAGGCAGTGTGACGACCTTCAACAACAGCGAAGGATTGGTGGTGGCATCTTCTGAACGATGGTTACGAATGGCATCGATATCAGCGCTATCCACAACGATGTGGGTCATCGCCTTTAACTGCGTCAACAGGTCAATCTTGGACATTCTGCCTCCCTATCTATGGTGCTACGCCTCAATCCAAATCTCATCACATGGCTGGATAAGAAGCCAATGTAAAACTGAATATCCCTGGTGATAGCTCGGGTCCGATGTGATGTAACAAGTTCGATAGATTCTCTTTTTGATCGGGTGCCGCTTGCGCCGTGCCATTGAAAGTCAGCGCTTGCCCAACTTGCATCTGCCCATTTCCTGCCAGATGTAACTTGCCTGTCAACGTGGTGAGCGAGACTTTCAGTTCAGCACCCGCGCCTTGCAGGAGGATGCGGTAATCGCCCAACGGTGCGATGTCAGTCAACCCTGAAGTCGCTTGCGTCCAATCCAGCGTGATCGTACCGCTGTTTGAATCAGGCGTGATAAGGAAATGCTCTGTCGACAAATTCAATTCGCCACTCAATCGATAGGGAAGTAACTGCGGTGAGAATACCGACAACAATTGAGCGGGTAATGACACCTGCGCCCGAGACACCTCTGCCTCATTGCGCCAAGGTGAGATAAGTAGCTGCGTAGGCGTATCACTCCCCGTATCGACTGAGACAGCGATCTGACTCAGGTCCACCGCAGGACTGATGCACCATGCGTAACGCCCCAAAGGTAGGAATCTATTGTCATGCCGAAGTAACAACACGCCAGCCCCACGCCACACGGTGCCTTCGGCCTGCGCCAACGACAATCTGCCTGCGGTCGCACGCTCCAATAGACCCGTTATCAAAGAGGCGGGTGCAAGAACGGTGATGACCGCAAGGAATACGATCCAAAATAGAGAAATCTGCACCCAACGTGAGCGCGTCATTCTGGCGCTCCATTGACCAAGGTTGCATTCACTTTGACCATGCCACTCGTCGGTGACGGCGTGACCGTCAATGTATCAGCGCGGATGTGGTGTGCGGTATCGAGTTCACGCAGGAACTTGATCCAACTTGCGAATGCGATGTTCTCAGCATTGACACGCACCGCCTGCTTGTCGACTTGTTCGATGACGAACATGGGTGCCCCCCAACCCGACGCTCCTGCCGCATCTGTAACGATACGTTGCAAGGCAGCCCCCTCCAACATGGCTGGGTGTGCACCCTGCCGCAGTGTCTGCACCTCCACCGCTTGCGCCTGTATCTGTGCCAACTGCGCGCGTAACTGCGGTACGCTCGTTCGTAGTTTCGCCACATTGGTATGCGCGGATTGCCACAGCATGAGATAGAACAAGATCGGCAGGACGACGGCTGCACCCCACTTGACCATGTTTTGTTCACTGGCCGGCAAGGCCGCCCAGCGTGACTTCATCTGCATCAAGATGTCCGACTTCATCGCGCACCTCCCGTGGAGATACGCAGATGTGCTTCGACACCTTCACCACTCTCGCTCACATCCAGTACCTGCACACTCAAGCCCTGCTCGCTCAATCGTCGTGCAAGCGCATCCACATCAGCACGACCAGATGCCCTCACTTCGATATCGAGCTGCCCCTCGGCGTAACGCAGACCCTTGACCTGACTACCTATTTGAACAGCCAACTCAGCTGACACACGCTCCAACAACGGCAGAAAGTCCGCCTCATCAGAGACACCCACCGCATGACGCGCACGTGCCAAATTACGTTGCATCTGTAACGAAGCATCCATCACCTCGACCTCGTTGCCAAAGGTCTCTTGGAACACGGCGTTCATGGACTGTTTGATATCTTGCTTCTCGTGCGCCAACGACCACCACTGCAAGTTGTGACCCAGTGCCTCGATACATAACGCGATGACGATGATCCAGAACAGGGGACGCACCTGCGGCCACCATTCTTGCAAACGGATAGGTGGCTTGAACTTTCCCCACAAGAGATCCGGTGTGTCTGACATCAGCGATGCAGTACGCCAATCAAACGTCTCATCCGCGCGAACCAGTGGTATACCCGGCCATTGCGGCATCTTGTCAGACGTAGTAAAGACCTTCACTTTGCTGGGTAAAACTAAAGACGCCTGCCATTGCAAACTAAAGACTGCAGGAGCCAGCCCACCGTCTCCATTCCCTAAGGACAGACCTTGTGCAAAAGGCATCGCCAAGAAACCGTTCTCACCATCCCAAGCCATGCTCCACTCATCCGCACCGACACTCAACAGACAATATTCAGGTACGACATGCCGCAAGCGGATGGTGGCGCCTGCACACGCTTCGACGAATCGGCGCAACCGCACTTTGTCCATGGCATACAACACGGTTGCGCCATCACTCCTCGTCACGCCCGGCACGACATGCTGATCATCCGCATCGCCCAGCATGGATTCTTCTATCGCCAGTGGCAGCGCCACTTCCAACTGGCTGGATCTTATCTTCGGTAAGGTCTTGGCAAGACAGAGCACTTGCGATGCAGTAACGACTGCGACGCACTCATCTGCGATAGGCATGCTGGCCAGTTCGCCAGACCCCGAACTCGTGATCGCACCAGTAGCATCTAGCAACGCCCAATCGCATAGGGAAGAAGCGTCCTGCCAGTCGTGTTTAATATAGATACGTAATTGACTCATTGCACACTCTGCCTGACAACGGTAGCCCAAGTCGCTTGGCGATGCAGCAACGCCTGAGCGACATACTCGCCCTGCGCCAAGGTGGCATGACCATTCACTAAAAAGAATTCACTGCTCACACCAATCTCTCCACGACTGCTTTCCCCGACACCGCTCGGCAAGTTTTGCATGAATTCGGCGACCGACTTGAAAGACGTCTCTTTGCGATACGTCACTAGCTGCCGCGCCTGTTGCAAGGTCAAGCCATCCACTACTGCGGACAACACTTCCGCCGATGCGAAATTGAGGTTGATCTGAGTTCGTTGTGGCAACACGCTGACATACCCCTTCAATCGCTGGAGGATCCGCGTATCAAAGCCTCGCACCCACAGCAACTCAGAGAGTTCCGACAAAGGTAGGTTCGCCGCGCGATAAGGTTTGATCTGGTTCAGATAATACCCAGCTTCTGCACCACCCGCAGTGGCAGGTGTGTCATCCCTATCCATCCAATCAGCCAGCGAATAAGCCAATTCCTGCGGCAGCCCCAGCGTGATGAGCAAGCGTTGAAAACGCGCCACATCCAACGCGCTGGTCGCTCCGTTCACCACCAGATTGTTGAGATTGAACAGTCCTTGCTGATCCTCGATCACCCCTTGGATCTCACCGCCCTCGACCGGGATGGCAGGCAATCGCATCGCCCACATCTCACGCGGGGTGTCATAACTATTGTTGGCCTTATCGTCCGCTAACACAGCGCGCGCCCAATCGACTCCCGCTTGGGCGATATAGGAAGCTTGCACCCTGTCGCGCCCGTTGATCATCTCGCGTTGCCAGAATGCCTGCTGCTGTGCCATGAACGCCATGACCGTCGTTGCCATCGCCACGATGAGCAAGACAGTCACCAAAGCTACGCCGCGTTGTTTCTTCATGGTAGGTTCACCACACGCACGATCTTCTCTCCGCTAACCAACTGCAGCGAGACCTCCACCGCTCTAGGTAAAGGCACGCCAATCAAACTTGCGGCCCATTGCCTCTCCCACACCATTGAAAGAGAAAGGTAGCGCAACTCGAATGCACGCACCCCTTGCAGCACCACATCTACTTTGGGTTCGGCACCAGGCGCTTGATCTAGATGTTCCCAACGCAACAACTCGACCGCATGGTTGCGTAAGCGAAAACCGACGCGCTGCGGTACGACCCAACCTCCCGCCGCATCGACACCACCGCCACGTGTGAACAACATCTGTGCATCCAGCGAACCGTTCGTCTCGCTGGCAAAGCCCATGAAGGCCGATTGCTCGCGACCATCGCTCAGATGGACAGGTCGGCGACTCGCTTGTGCCAACTGTCCCTCCAGACGGGAGAAGAATTGCCCCAAGTCCTGATACTTGCGCGTCTCTGCATCTAAGTGGTTGCGCGTATCCAGCACACTCTGCAAGCCACCATAACCCGCGATAGCGAGCAGACTGAAGACCAGCATCGCGACTAACAACTCGACTAGGGTGAAGCCTTCTAGATGGCGTGAACGGCTCATCTTGGATACTGCGCCACATATGATGTCATCTGGCGCAAGGAATATTGAGCATCGTCTGGTGAATAGACATTCACTACGATGCGACGCAAGGTCGGATTCGGCGTGGCGAATATCTCTTCACGCCAAGTGAAACGTCTCCCCGCCTGTTCTTCCGTACCGTTCTGGATACCCACAGGCAACCAATCACCGCGCGCCGCATGCAACGCCAAGCGATTCTGCGCGACCCAATCCGCCAGCACCCGTTCGCGCACTGCATCCGCATGTTGCACACTGGAACTCGCTGCGCGCCCTATCGCCCCTAAGGTGACGGCCAGTATGGCCAATGCCACAAGGACTTCGAGCAGGGTGAATCCAGATGTATATATGCGTGTCATTGTTTGACGACCCTGACATTGCCCAAACCATCTCCCAGCAGGTGCAATGATCCAGCTGCACTCGATAGTCGTAGCTCGAACTCCGGTGCACCCAGCTCTGGACTCAAAGCCAACATATCCAAGGCTTTGGCGGGTTTACCAGCGATGTTCACCAACGTCACGCGCATATCGTCTGGCAAGCTGCGGGGATGCAACAGATCATCCTGCTCTACGCGCCGCCACTCTCCTTGTTCGTTCTTCTTCCAAAAACGGTGCTCGCGCCCAGAGGCGGACCAAGCCAAAGGTTGCCCTCCGATGCGCGCAGTCTTCCCTGCCTGCTCCAGCAGATAAGCTAGCCGCTCGCCTTCGTCATGCAGCGCTCGCTGCTCATCAGGAAAAAGATTGATAGCGACCATAGACAACATGATGCTGGCCAGCACGAGCACCACCAACATCTCAAGCAACGTGAAGCCGCGTTGAGCGATCCTGAGAATCACTATTCCCAAGACCCTATGTCCGCATCATTGCCCTCACCACCCACTTCGCCATCCGCACCCAGACTCACGATGTCGATATCACCATGCACGCCAGGTTGCAGATAGCGATAAACATGACCCCAAGGATCCTTAGGCACACGCTCCAGATAGCCATTGCCTTTCCAATTCTCAGGGACTGGCGCAGCGGTAGGTTTCTTGACCAATGCTGGCAGTCCCTGCTCGGTGTTTGGATAGCGATGGTTGTCCAACTTGTAGAGATTCAAAGCTTGCTTGATGGAGGCGATGTCTGTACGTGCCGCCGTGGCACGCGCTTCGTCGGGTCGACTCATCACCTTGGGTACGATCAGTGCCGCCAGCACACCGATGATGACGATGACCACCATCACCTCGATCAATGTGAAGCCACGCAATGATCGATTGGAAGATATTGAACTGCGAATATTTTTAATGGGGTTTGACATGCTGTCAGAGTACCCCTCCTCCCCATAATGTATGTTCGATAGCGAACATATCTGCTTCTGATGAAGTGCTATAAACCCACACATGACGCTGACACAGGATCTTCTATCTCATCAGAAATCGCCGCAGCGTGACTACACCACGACACGAAAAATGATACGTAGACAGTACTTCTGGAACACCGTGGCTACGATCGTCTTTGCAGTCTTGTTAGCACAGTGGGCTTGGGTATTCTTGGCCCCCAAGGACGCAGCCTTACCAACCACGGCCGCATGGAAAAAGACTTCCGCGGCAGATCGTTTGTTTGGTGATATCCCAGCAACTGGCACTAGTTCATCTCATCGAGATCGCATATCGTCGCAAAAAGCTAGTTCAAGCGATCAGCGAGCAACGGACTGATTTATCCGATTTGGTCCGACAATGGAGGAAACCTCTTGCACTGGCTGATTCTGGACTTAAGGCGGTCCATGTGATGCGCAATCACCCTGCTTGGGTGGCGGGTGGCGTCACGGCCTTGCTGGCTTGGCGCCTCAAAGGGATCGTAGGTTTGGCCAAGAGTGGATGGCGACTTGCTTACCTTTACCCATCCGCGATATTCGCGGGTTACAAATATCTTTCTGCGCTCAGCTCTAACCGAGACGCAAAGCCTGACTAAGCTGATGGCGATCCTGAAGTCGGGGAGTATTCACAGCCTTCCCCTCCTCCTACACTTCGCTCAAAATCCCATCTGCAAACACCAGCGCGCAGCGCACCGTTTTACCCACATGCACTGATTGCATCGCCACCTGATATTCACGCATCTGCATTTGGTGACGCGAGGCATCTTCACTATCACCTAGCTTGTAATCCAGCACCCACACTTCATCATCGAACTCCACCAGACGGTCGATGCGTTTCAGTTCGCCCTTGGCATTGATATAAGGCATCTCGTTGTAGGCGTTGCGGTATTGCTGTGCGTCGAAGAAACGCACGAGATGGGGAGCGGCCAGGATGTGTTGGGCTTGTTGGTAGAGGGCATCTATCTCTTCCTCAGGCATGGAAAGTCTTTGCTGAAGCATCTCCCTCGGCCCATCTGTCATAGAACGCGTGGTGATCTCGGTGAGGAACTGCAACATTGAATGTAGCCAGATACCTCGCTGTTGTTGTGCCGTATTGCGGGTGGTACGTTTTCCTGTGGGGAGGATGACTGGGATCGCCACATTCTGTTCAGCACTTCGCTCAGTGTCGTGTGCTGTGGCAGCGACCGTATTCAATGGATTCGCCTGCTCACCCTGCACCGATGCGATGCGTCCGTACCACGTAAGTTGTTTGGTCTCTTTCGAACCTTGGTTACCACTGATGATGAGCGCTTGTTGCGCGCGTGTCATGGCGACGTAGAGTAGGTTCATCTCTTCGCGTGCTTGTTGTGCGGCATCAAGTTCGAATAGCGGTGCGCGTTCCTTGCCGCGTGAGGCTTGATCTGTGTAGAGAGAAAAATGTAGCGGGCGCTCATCGTGCGTCGGCCAATCCAATATCACGTCGTTGCCATCTCTATTCTTCTTCTCCGCGTTCGCATCCAGCAGCCAGACGATGGGCGCTTCCAGTCCTTTCGATTCATGCACGGTGTAGATCCGCACGGCATCACCCGCTGTGCCCAGCTTGCCTTCATCCGGCGCATCATCGTTGCTGTCGCGCAGCTCACTCAATTCTTGCAAGAAACGGGGCAGGCTGGGGTAACGCCCCGCATCGACACTCAGCGCGATCTCTATGAAGGCGTGCAAGTTAGCGGTGACTTTTGCTCGCATCTCATGTGGCAGCACGGCGCTGTAACGCGCGATGACATCGCCCTCGAAATAGATGCGATCTAGCAGGTCATGCACCGGGAGTTTGTCGGCAAGGGCAAGCCAGCGTTGCAGGAGTTCGACTGCACGTTGCAGTGCGGGGGAAGGTTCGGATAGTTGTTGCAGGCGTTGCCACCAACTTGTCTTTTCACCTGTTGCCAAACTCACCAAGTCGGCATCGCTGCACGCAAAGATAGGCGTGCGTAACACTTGCGCCAGCGCGAGATCGGCGAAGGGGGTGATGAGGAACATCAGCAGCGCCTGCACGTCTTCCGCTTCCAATGTATCAAGCAAGCCACCGCGACGCGAGCTGATGAAGGGGATGTGCTTGGCGCGCAATGCTTCTTCGTATACCGCAAGGTGGGTGCGACTACGCACCAGCACCATGATGTCGCCGTAGCTGGCGCGGCGCATATTGCCTTCATCGTTCACCGACCAATCGCTGACGATGGTCTTGAGCTGATCGGCGAATTGGACTGCTTCGAGGTGGCGCGCACCGTCCTCGGCTTCTGTGCGTGGTGTGGTCAATGGATCGCGCAAGGTGAGCACCCCACCCTCTTCCGCAACCGCTTCACGCTGTTCAGCGACCGCGAGTGGTAACACCAGCACATGCCCCGGCAATTCTGTTTGATGCGTCTTGTGTTCGACGAACTCGAAGCCGTCCGGCTGTTCGCGGAACACGGCATTCACTGCATCGACGATGGGCTGTGCGTTACGGCGCGTGAGGCTGTTGCCCAAGGTCTCGGCATTGAAATGTTCTTGCAGGTATTCGCGCGCCACACCGAACAAGCGTGCATCGGCACGGCGGAAACGATAGATGGATTGTTTGGGGTCGCCCACGACGAACACGGTGGGTTGCGATTGCACCGCCACCGCTGCATCGAACCACGCGCGCAATATCTGCCACTGCAGCGGGTTGGTATCTTGGAACTCGTCCAGCAACACATGGCGATAGCGGCTGTCGAGTTTGTACTGCATGGTCTCGGCGTGTTCGCTCTGTTGTAACAGACGACACAGCTGCCATTCCAGATCAGAGAAATCCATCTGCTGCTTTTGCGCCTTGAGTGCTTGGTAGCGACCAAGCAATGCCACACCACAATGCAGCACGGCTTCGTTCAGGCGATAGGCTTGTTGCTCGGCTTGTGTGTCGATCACTTCTTGCAGGGTATCGAACAGCGCTGCACAGGTGACGAGAAAAACTTCTTTATCTTGTTTCTTCGTCGGCTTGAAACTGCGCGGCTCGCCTGCTTGTGTGAACAACAAAGGTTGCACGGTATCGAAACGGGATTCTGCTTTGGCATCCGTCCATGCCTTCTCCAACTCACTCGCTTTACCCTGTTGCACCTCGGTGCCGTTGCTGGTGAGTTGGCGCACGAAGGCGAAGAATGCCTCTTCGTTGTTGCCGCACATACCCCAATCGGCGACCGCATCGAATCCCAAATCCACCGCCAGATCATTACGCAGCGTATCGAGTGCGAACGTTAGAGCATCTTTCTGCCCTTGGGTATACGCCCACCACTCGGCACGTTTGCCTAGGAAGTTGAACAGCAACTTGCGTGTGGTGAATAGACCGCATGCATCGAACAGCCACTGCATGTGCTGCGCATCCACGCCGTCTGGCTGCTTGCGCATCTGTTCCAATAACTCTTCCCACGCTTCATCTTGTTCCGCCCCCGCACGTTCCAACAAGGTCATGCCATGCATCACATCCGCATTCAGCGGTGCACGCTGCATCACTTGCATGAACCAACCGTGGAAGGTGCTGATGGTGATAGCGGGTTGCGCCAACAACACAGTGCTGTATAGGCTGCGCGCAAGCGCGACCTGCTCGTCGCTCAACATTGCGATTCCGCGCTCGGCGCAGAAGGTGCGCACCCACTGCTCGTCCTTCATCGCCAGATCGCGTAACCATTCCTGCAGACGTGCTTGCATCTCTTGCGCTGCTTTTCGAGTGAAAGTGATAGCGAGGATCTGTGAAGGTTGTGCGCCATCCAATAACAGACGCACGATACGCGACACCAGCAGCCAAGTCTTACCGCTGCCTGCACAGGCTTCGACGACGACGCTACGACGAGGATCGAGGGCGATGCTCATGTCCATTCACCCTTCCTACACACGCCGCGAATCTCACAATAGCCACACACCGCATCGATACCATTCGCAGGCAAGCCCGCTCCATCTCGTAGCGCGCCCATCACATGCTCTAGGCGCTCGACGTTGAGCTGCGCAAGTTGCGCTGCATCCTCTTTCGGCGCGACCGACTTCACCTTGCCGCTATCGATGCTGACGAAAGCGACATCCGCCGCCTCGTGTGCATAGGCGTAGCAAGCGAGCTGCACGTCTTCGCCCGGCTCTTTGAGTTTGTTGCGCAGCACGATGTCGCTCTGCGTCTTGTAGTCGAGTACGCGTTTCTCTTCACCGCGTACATCCAAGCGGTCGATACGTCCGCGCAAGTTCACCCCTTCCAGCGGCCAGTCGAATTTCGTCTCGGCTTCGGCATAGCGCCAACCCTCGGCTTCGCCTTCTTGCTGCCATGCCAGATACGCTGGCAATGATTTATTCCAGCGCGCCAACCATGCACGCGCGGCGAAATCGTGTGCCAGCAGATCGGCGAACACCTGCTCGCTGATGTCGCGTAAGGCGGCTTCCATCTTCGTGATGTCTTGTCCGCTCACCTGCGGATAAGACTCATGGAAGCGTTGCAACACTTCATGCACGCGCTCGCCGTAATCGCTCTTCTCGATGGTTTCTTGCACCTCGTCGAGTTCGTTCAATCTCAAGATGTGGCGTGCATAGAATTGATAGGGGCAGGCGACCAACGAGTTATAGCCGCTGATGGAGACACTGACAGGCACAGCATCTGTCGCCACACTCGGCACAGGTTGCGCTGACGGCGACAACGAGACGTGACGTGCATCTTCTGCCGTGAGGTAGGCATGCAACTCAGTCTCGGCGAGATCGTCTCCACGCAATTTCTCATAGTCATCGCGCAGCATCTGCAAGAAAGGACTCAACAGACGCGCTTCGCCGCTCTTATCTTTCTGCCAAGTGACCAGCACGGTATCGTTCAGCGCCAGCAATGCCATCAGGTCGGCACGTTGTCGCGTGGCGTGGGTGGCACGTGTGGGCAAGTTCAACACCGAGCGCACCGCATCGTTGAACCAGCGCCCGCTATCACCCGCACTCGGCAGATGATCGGCATCACATCCCAGCAACAACACCGCATCGAAGTTGCGCCAGCGCGTCGCTGCCAGATGGGTGAAGCGCACAGGGCTATCGATGCTGCTGTCGCGATAGGTCTGCACATCCAGTTGTTGCGCCAACCAGCGACGCCATTCGTGGAAGGCGTAGCGTCCACCGTCGTTCGCCAGTTCTTGCTGCCAAGTCTCAAGCGCACCCAGCAGTTGCTGACCCGCATCGTCTTGTTGCAATCCTTTGTCTATGCTCAACACGCCCAAGCTCTCGCGCAGCGCGGCGAGCCATTCGGTGAGTGTGCGTTTCTTACTTTGATCTAACAATGCGGCAGCCTGCCGCAAGCGCGCCAGTGGTACATGCAAAGCCACCTCATGCGGCACGAGATCGATGAACTTCTCTAGATCAGCAACCACACCATGCTTGCGTAGCAGTTGCTCTAATTCATACACGGCAGACTTGCGTTCGCTCGGACTCATGTCGGCAAAGATGAACGGCGATTTGAGTAGATCGAGCAAGTCGTGATGGTAGAAATCGCTCTGCAGGGCGGTGAGCCAACGGTCTAACACCGTACTGACGGAAAGTGTGGCGAAGGTCCACCCCGTCTCGTCCGCCACCAACACTTCGGCGCGTTCCAGCAAAGCTCGCATGCGGCGTGCGACGACACGGTCTTGCGCCACGATGGCAATGTCGCGTTTGCCCGCTTGCAACCACAGGCGCACTTGCATGGCAGCGGCGCGGGCTTCTTGTTCGAGGGAGTTGGCGGCGAAAAAACGAGGGGCTGAAGGTCGCGCATCCATCTCCCGCAGATCGAACACCTTCACCATCGCACGCTGTTCATATTCTTCAAGGAAGCGTTTCTCTACCGCCTCCCACTCCGACGCCATCAACACATACAGGGGCAACTGCGCTTGTACCGCCAGTTTCGCCAAGCGTTGCTGGTAGGCGCGCGCCGCATCCAACTCCGCACCCGCTTGCATGGCGTGCCATAACTCGAACACCAAGCGCGCTTCGAGTTGCAGTGTGGTGTTCTGCCGCGCTTGGTAGGCGCGCTCCACGGCTGCGATGAATGCAGCTTCATCGTCGGGCAAGGCATCCATCGCATGAGTGAGTTCGTCGAAGAGTTTGAGCAACTCCTGCGTCATGTTCCACAGGTCGGCGTTGTCGAACCATTGGCGCTGCTTCAATTCACCGTAAAGCAATGCACTGCGTTGGCTATCGGTGACGATGGGGGCATCAAGCGCGATGTCCTGCGCCCATTGATTGAGCGTGACCATCTGCGGCAACAGGATGGCCGGTGTCTTAGCTACACGGATCAATGCCTGCGCAAGCGGTTGCGCCGCATGGAAGTTGGGCAGCAGGATAGTGATGCCGCGCAGGTCGGGTGCGGGATGCGCGGCTAAGATGCGCCGCGCGACGGCATCAAAATATTGCGTGGACGTACTCACCGTTCGAGCAGATGGGATTTATCTTTGACTTCGCGCCACTCGTCCGCATCGACTGGTGCGGCTATCTTCTGAGTGATGATCTTCCACTGCTTCGCCAACTCCGCATTGATAGCGATGAACTGTTTCTCAGCTTCAGGCACATCGTCGGCAGCATAGATGGCGTTGGCAGGACATTCGAGCACACACAGTGCGCAGTCGATGCATTCATCAGGATCGATGACGAGGAAGTTAGGCCCTTCGCGAAAACAATCCACCGGGCACACTTCGACACAGTCGGTGTATTTGCATTTGATGCAATTCTCGCTCACTACAAAGGTCATTCGGCACTCACGCTCTCTTAGTTATTCGAATCGAATTGTACACGCCAGCCTTTCGCTTCCCACAATGAAAAACGCGCCTTGCGGCGCGCTCTTCGTACTACATCGTTACACGCTTACGCGCTCAAACAGGACTTCATGAAGTCTTTATGTTCCTGACCTTTTAGCGCCTTGTTCTTCGCTTCAGCAGAACATGACTTCATCTTGTTCTGCTGCGAAGCAGGGACTGCGGCAGTATCCAATGCCGCATCCTTCTTCAAGCAATCTTTCATGAAGGCTTTGCGTTCCTCCCCTTTCAATGCCTGTTCTTTGGCATCGGCATTACACGCCTTCATCTTGTCTTGTTGAGCGCCTGCGAAGGCAGGTGCAGATACCGCAAGTGCAATTCCCAAACTGACCAGAGCAATCAATTTTTTCATGTGAATCTCCTTGTTGAAGTAGTTGAGTAGCCTGCACGACCCCTCTGCAGGTAGAGGGAGTCTACGCTTGAGATTTTGGGCTGCAATTAGACCAAGTACCTAGAAAGGCTAGTGTGCGATGCCCCGCAACCAGTGGCGATAGAGCTGTTCGGCGACGTGATGGAGTTGTGGCAACTTATCTGACATCTGCTGTTGCATGACTTGAGCAGACTGAACGACGGGACTGCTGCTGGCTGCTCTGACCTCGTCCGCACCGACCTCACACCAGTCGCGGATCATCGGCTCCGTCATCTCGACATGGCATTGCATAGCGAGGTGTTTGCCGATGACATAGGCTTGGTTCGCGCAATGCTTGCTCGATAAAAGATGGACTGCGCCTTGTGGCAACGAGAAAGTCTCGCCATGCCAATGGAAGGAATCGAATCGTTCGATGTCACCGAACCATTGACGCGCGATCTCGTTATGCGCGACCTCGACCTCGCCCCAGCCGATCTCTTTCACGGGATTCTTGCTCACCACGCCACCAAGTGCTTTGGAGATGAGTTGACCACCGAGGCAGTGACCCAACAAAGGGATGTCTTGGGCGTGTGCGTCTCGAATGAGTTGGAGTACGGGCGGAATCCACGGCAGGTCGTCGTTGACGCTCATCGGCCCACCCATGAACACCAGCCCGCTGAAAGCACTAGCATCAGCAGGTACTGCCTCTCCCCGATCGATGTGGATCATCTGCCAAGGGATGCAGTGTTGGGTGAGGAACAGCGCGAAATAGCCTGCGCCTTCGACAGGCGAGTGGCGGAAGATGGCGATAGGTTTCATGGTGTTTCAGCGGGAAATGATGTCTTATTTTAGGAGGCTTTGAAGATCGCCGCCATGTGTCACCAAGGTAGACAGCATTAAGAACTGGGATTATTTTGAAATAAACCTTGAGATACTTGAACACACCTCATCTGACCATGACCACATGAATGAATGTCCCATTTCCAAAATATGCAGTTGCGAATCGGGTATGTTCTTCGCAAGAAATTCGGCATGAGCAATAGGAAAACAGGGGTCGTAGAGCCCATGAATGATCAGCGTTGGAACACCGATCAACTTCACTGATTCCAGACGGTCTGGCGATGCCAAAACAGCGAGTGCATGATTAAAAGCAGAAGATGGGTTTGTAGCGCGCATCGCACTAAGTCGTATGGTCTGAGTGATCTGCGCTTTTGGAAATGGCCTCGTTCCTCCATAAGTCACTTCCCATCCATGAATCATATTTTCTTCCAACTCTTCGGCTGTTTGAGGAGGCTTGGCAACCGTGGCACGAATGTAATCGAGGAACCTATTTTCAGGTGCAGGAAGATTGAAATCTTCGCCACCTTTGCCCATTGTTGCAGCCATGTAGGGGCGATGGTCCGCTGATGTTGAAATCAATATGAGTCTATCTACATAACTGGAATGATCGATCGCGACGAGCTGCGCTATATAGCCGCCCATTGATAACCCTACAACCGCAGCTTTCTGTATTCCGTACCCTTTAAGTACCGCAACAGCATCCTGTGTGAGCCTATCCAAATCGTAGGGGTGCTTCTGAAAATCGACGGTCGAGGATTTACCTGTATCACGATGATCGTATCGAATTACGAAATTACGTCGTTCTGCTAACGATTGACAAAACTCTTCCGGCCAGACGACCCCCTGATTCATCGCTCCCATGATCAGCAAGACAGCGGGATCAGCGGGATCCCCAAAGGCTTCAGACCATATACTCAATCCATCCTCTGTTGAAATCAGCTTTTCCATTTGACTAATAGTTGAGCACGAGTGATTTCGACATATTTGCATGCCAAGTCTGTGGGATCAGTAGGCAGTCAAACCTTGCCCATAGAACGGTGGCCTGCGCCGTTTCAGCCATTCCAGCATGATGAGTTCGTCGTCGGTGTGGTTGGCGACTTCGGCATGTGCCATGGACGGCATGCCGGTGTCGTGGTGGATGTAGATGGGATGATCGTGGTGCTTAGTAACGATGCGCTCCACGCGCCCGGGCTCCGCACTGGGCTCGACTTCGGCTGTGCCATAGCAAAGACAGAAATACACCTTCTTCGGCTCAGCCTCTATGTAGCATGCCGTGCCGCGAATGCCGATGACGGCAGTCGGTACCGCCAGTCTCTTCTCGCCGTGATCGAACACTGACAGGATGCGGCCGCTGACGACGCGGAAGAATTCTTTGGTCGTATCCTTGCCGAATTGCACCACGCTGTTGCTACGTTGCAGGAAGGCATCGCGGCCGATGACATAGATCGCCTCGCCGTTCGCGCCGGTGGTGACTTTGTCTCCCGGCAACACGGGTTGCCCTTCGCGTGCCGGCTGTCCATTGATACGTACGTCACCTTTGATCTTGTGCATGCCCTGCACGGAAGGGTAGTTTCCGGCAGCCAGTGCATCACGGATCAAGCCGGTGATACCCATGCCGGACAGCAGCCCCAAGGCTGTGAGTTGTTGCAACAGACGACGGCGCGATCTATTCATCTCAGTCACTCCCATATGAGGTTCATGCAGCTTGATGGTAGCAGAGTCCGCGTAGGACGGAAGATATTCACCCCAACGAGAAGGCTCATAAAATGGCCGCTGGAGATTCATTCGAAGCAAAAAAACGGGCTTCCGAAGAAGCCCGTTTTTGATTGTTGCTCACGATCTGCGGCTCACTTACCCATTTCCAACATGAGCTGGTTGATGCGTTTCACGAAGCCAGCGGGATCATCCAACTGCCCACCTTCCGCCAACATCGCTTGGTCGAACAGCACTGCCGTCCAATCATCGAAGTGAGTACTCTCCGCTTGCAGGCGTGTCACCACGGGATGGGTCGGATTGATCTCAAGGATGGGTTGTGAGTTCGGTGCTTTTTGCCCTGCCGCTTTCAGCAGGCGTGCAAGGTTACCGCTCATATCGTGCTCGTCCGCCACCAAGCAGGCAGGGGAATCGGTGAGTCGATGCGTGATGCGCACTTCCTTCACTTTGTCGCCCAAGCTCGCTTTGATCTTTTCGGTGAGTGGCTTGAATTCATCAGCCTGTTTCTCTTGCGCTTGCTTCTCGGCTGCGTCTTCCAATGCGCCCAGATCGAGGCCGCCCTTGGCGACCGAGGACAACGATTTGCCTTCGAATTCGAACAGATTGTTCACCACCCATTCATCTACACGGTTAGACAGCAGCAGCACTTCGATGCCCTTCTTACGGAACACTTCGAGGTGCGGACTGTTCTTGGCGGCATTGAAGCTATCCGCAGTGACGTAATAGATCTTCTCTTGGCCATCCTTCATGCGCGCGATGTAGTCGCGTAGCGAGACGGTCTCCTCTGCATTGTCTGCATGCGTAGAAGCGAAACGAGCAAGTGCTGCGATCTTGTCTTTGTTGGCAGCATCTTCACCGATACCTTCTTTCAGCACTTGGCCGAACTGCCCCCAGAACGTGGCGTACTTGTCTTTGTCGTTCTCAGCCATGTCAGACAACATACCCAGCACCTTGCCGGTACAGCCTTTGCGGATCGTTTCGATGTCTTTCGATTCTTGCAGGATCTCGCGCGACACATTGAGTGGCAGATCGGCAGAATCCACGATGCCGCGCACGAAGCGCAGATAGCTAGGCATCAGCTGCTCGGCATCATCCATGATGAATACGCGACGCACATACAGCTTGATGCCGTGACGTGCCTGACGGTCATACAGATCGAATGGCGCACGTGCGGGGATGTACAGCAGTTGTGTGTATTCCTGACGACCTTCGACACGCGCATGGCTCCACGCCAGCGGATCGCCGTAGTCATGTCCTACGTGCTTATAGAATTCCTTGTACTCTTCCTCCGTGATGTCGTTCTTGCTGCGCGCCCACAAAGCAGATGCCTGATTGACGGTCTCGTCTTCTGCCAGTGTCTCGTATTTGCCGTCCTTCCACTCCTCTTTGTTCATGAAGATAGGTTGCACGATGTGATTGGAGTATTTGCGGATGATCTCGCGCAGCTTGTATCCTGCCAACAAGTCGTCTTGGTCTGCGCGCAGATGCAGGGTGATCTCGGTGCCGCGTGTCGCTTTCTCCACCATCTCGATAGAGAACTCGCCGCCGCCGTCGGATTCCCAACGCACGCCTTGGTCGGACTTCTCACCCGCACGGCGGGTCAGTACGGAAACCTTCTCGGCTACGATGAACGCAGAGTAGAAACCCACACCGAACTGACCGATGAGGTGCGCGTCTTTTTGTTGGTCGCCAGATAGTTTGCTGAAGAAGTCGCGCGTGCCAGATTTGGCGATGGTGCCGAGGTTGGCGATCACTTCGTCGCGACTCATGCCGATACCGCTGTCGCTGATGGTCAGCGTGCGCGCGGCTTTGTCGAAACTGACGCGGATGTAAAGGTCGGATTGGTTCTCGTACAGCGCATCGTTATGCAGCGCTTCGAAGCGTAGCTTGTCGCAGGCATCGGATGCGTTGGAGATCAGCTCTCTTAGGAATATCTCGCGGTTGGAATACAGCGAGTGGATCATCAGCTGCAGCAGCTGTTTGACTTCGGTCTGGAAGCCTAGGGTTTCACGGCTGGCGTTACTTTCGGTCATCTTTCATCTCCTGTTGCATGGTTGTTACAAGGTGCGCAGGAGATTGGGATGGTCAGGCAGGATTTCAAGGGGGCTATTCACCCCCTTTAAACTCAATCTTTGCTCTTGTCACGCTCGATCAGCGCATAGGCTGAGTGATTGTGGATAGATTCGAAGTTCTCAGATTCGACCACAAAAGCTTCGATGCGGTCATCGGCATTCAGTGCGGCGGCTACGTCACGCACCATGTCTTCAACGAACTTGGGGTTATCGTAGGCACGCTCGGTGACGAACTTCTCATCAGGCCGTTTCAACAAGCCATACAGCTCACTCGATGCCTGATCTTCAGCATAACGCACCAACTCTTCGATCCACACCACCCCCTTGGTTCGTACAGACAGGGTGACGTGCGAACGCTGATTGTGAGCGCCGCGCTCGGATATCTCTTTGGAGCAAGGGCACAAGCTAGTCACCGGGATCAGCACTTTCATGGTGAAGCGATATTCACCTTCGACGATCTCGCCGATGAAGGTAACGTCGTAATCGAGGAGGCTCTGCACACCGGATATAGGAGCAGTCTTGTTCACGAAATACGGGAACGACATCTCGATGTAACCCGATTGCGCTTCCAATTTTTCAGTCATCTCACGCAAGATGCTCTCAAACGATTCGACCGAGATCTCGCGACCGTGCTGGTTCAATATCTGCACGAAACGCGACATGTGCGTGCCTTTGAAGTTATGCGGCAGATGCACATACATGTTGAATGTGGCGATGGTGTGTTGCACGCCGATACTCTTGTCTTTGACGATGACAGGATGACGGATCCCCTTGATGCCGACCTTATTGATCGCCAGATGACGAGTATCTGCACTGCTCTGTACGTCTGGAATAACTTCGGTAGGTTTCATGGCTTACTTCCTGAAAGATTTATGAGGCCGGATTGTATTCAATCCCGACTAATATACTCAAGCTATTTTCTTGCAGCCCGAGCTTGAATGGAACGAAGGATGCCCGCAGCATCCAAACCGGCATCCGCAAGTAATTGTTTGTGCTCGCCTTGTTCGATGAAATGATCCGGCAGACCAAGGTGCAACATCGATACCGCCCCCCCCTGTTTGGCCAAACATTCTGCAACTGCACTACCGGCTCCACCTTGAATGGTGTTCTCTTCCACCGTCACGATGAGTGTGTGCTCACGCGCCAACTGCATCACCAACTCTTCATCCAAAGGCTTGACGAAACGCATGTTGGCGACCGTGGCGCCTAACTGCTTACCCGCCTCCAAGGCCGGCTCCAGCATAGAGCCAAAAGCGAGGATGGCGATGTCTTTACCTGCAAGGCGCACTTCACCTTTGCCGACAGGGATCGTCTTCAGGTCTTTCTCGGTCGCCACGCCAGGGCCTGAACCGCGCGGATAACGCACTGCAGTCGGCGTTGACATCTTGTAGGCGGTGCTGAGCATCATCCGACATTCGTTCTCATCGCTTGGCGTCATCACCGTCATGTTGGGGATGCAACGCAGGAAGCTCAGATCGAAACTCCCCGCGTGCGTCGCACCATCCGCCCCGACCAGACCACCACGGTCGATGGCGAGCATCACAGGTAGATTCTGGATGGTGATGTCGTGTATGAGTTGGTCGTAGGCGCGCTGCAAGAAGGTGGAGTAGATCGCCACTACAGGTTTGTAGCCTTCACATGCCATGCCCGCCGCGAAGGTGAGTGCATGCTGTTCCGCGATGCCCACATCGAAATAGCGTTGCGGGAACTTCTCGGCGAACTCGGGCATGCCCGAGCCCTCGCACATCGCGGGCGTGATTCCGACCAACTTCTCATCTGCTGCCGCCATGTCGCACAGCCAATCACCGAACACCTGCGTGTAGGTCTGCTGTTTGGTTGGCTTGGGAACGATACCGCTGGTGCGGTCGAACTTGGATACGCCGTGGTAGAGCAGACAATCCGCTTCCGCCTTGTCGTAGCCCTTACCCTTCTGCGTGACGATGTGCAGGAACTGTGGGCCTTCCAATTTGCGGATGTTGCTCAGTGTGTCGAGCAATACATCGATGTCATGTCCGTCGATGGGGCCGATGTAGTTGAAGCCGAATTCCTCGAACATCGTGCCGGGAATGACCATGCCTTTGAGGTGTTCCTCGGTGCGCTTGGCGAACTCCAGAACAGGCGGCATGCCCTTGAGCATCTTCTCGCTGCGGCTACGCACGGCAGCGTAAAAACGCCCCGACATCAGCTTCGCCAGATAGTTGTTAAGTGCGCCGACCGGGCGCGAGATGGACATGTCGTTGTCGTTCAAGATGACGAGGACGTTGGCATCCATCGCGCCCGCATTGTTCAAGGCTTCGAATGCCATACCACCCGTCATCGCGCCATCGCCGATGATGGCGACCGCACGCTCATCGGAGCCGCGCAACTTGGCCGCAGCCGCCATACCCAGCGCTGCCGAGATGGATGTACTGGAATGCCCTGTGCCGAACGTGTCGTAAGGGCTTTCTTCGCGCTTGGGGAAACCCGCGATGCCACCTTTCATGCGTAGCGTGCTCATCGCCGCACGACGCCCCGTCAATATCTTGTGCACGTAAGTCTGGTGGCCCACATCCCACACCAACTTGTCTTGTGGCGTATTGAAGATGGTATGCAAGGCGATGGTCAACTCGACCGTGCCGAGATTGGACGACAAGTGGCCACCCGTCTTGCTCACCGACTCGACCAAGAACTCGCGCAACTCCGCAGCGAGTTGTGGCAACTGATCGCGCTCTAGCTTGCGCAGATCTTCGGGAGATTTGATCGTATCGAGAAGTGTGTACATCAGAATTTCCGTAGCACGATGAAGTCGGCCAACTCACGCAAACGCTTTGCTGACTCACCGAATTCGCTCAATGCTGCCAACGCCTCACTGTGCAGTCTTTGCGCCATCGCTTTGGCTTCTTGCAAGCCCAACAAGCTCACGTAGGTCGGCTTGTCGTTGTCCGCATCCTTGCCTGCGGTCTTACCCAAGGTCGCGGTATCTGCTTCGCAATCGAGTACATCATCCACCACTTGGAAGGCCAAGCCGATGAGCTTACCGAAGCGATCCAACTTATCGAGCTGCGCATCATTCAATCCATTGCCGCAATGGGCACCCAGCAGAATAGCCGCGCGTATCAGCGCGCCCGTCTTGTGGATGTGCATCTGCTCCAACTCGGGCAACGTCAGTTGCTTACCTACGCTGGCGAGATCGATGGCCTGACCGCCCGCCATACCGCGTGAACCAGATGCCACCGCCAAGAACTTCACCATCTGCAATTGTTTGCTTGGCTCATCGCTCAGACGTTGTTCAGACAGGAATTGGAATGCCAGACTTTGCAGCGCATCGCCCACCAGCAGCGCGGTGGCTTCGTCGTATTCCACATGACAGGTCGGCTTGCCACGACGCAACACGTCGTCGTCCATGCAAGGCATGTCGTCGTGCACCAAGGAGTAGGCGTGGATGAGTTCGACGGCAGCGGCAGCGTAGTTCACGCGCGCCACGTCTGCACCGGCCAACTCACCTGCCGCAAAAGCCAATAAAGGACGCACTCGCTTGCCGCCATCCAATACGCTGTAGCGCATCGCGGCATGCAAACGTTGTGGCGCGACCTCTGCTGAGGGCAGCAGATCGCGCAACACATCTTCGAATCGGGATTGCTGGTGGGCGACCCAGCTGGAGAATTCTTTAGCTATCACGCGTCAATACCCGCGGAGAAATCTTTTAGCACACCGTCTTCCAACACACGCACTTGTTGTTGGGCATCGTCCAGCTTGCTACGGCAGAAGGACAACAACTCTGCACCGCGTTTATAGGCCGCCAAGGAGTCTTCCAAAGACAGCTTCCCGCCTTCCATGTCTGCGACGAGTTGATCCAACTCGGTCATCGCCGCTTCGAAACTGACTGTTTTTTGTGCTTTACCGGCCATGAAAGATGCCCTGCTTGCGAAAGGCCGCCATTTTACCCAAGCCCCAATGCTTGAGCCAATTATTGTTGCCCCACCTTCTGAATTCGGGGACAATCCCTGCCCCGTTTAACCCGTATTCACAGAGGAATCGTGGGTATGTCCGAAATAGCCAAGACTCAGCAGTTCAATCCCGTCATCGCGCAACCTCCGATGAGCTGGTACTTCGATCCAAAAGTATTGGAGACAGAGCGCCGCGTGCTTTTTGAGAATGGGCCGAACTACGTCGGACATGAGCTGATGGTCCCGAACCTCGGCGACTATCACGTGCTGGACGGCAATGCGCAGATGCTGGTGCGCAACCCGAATGGCGTGGAGCTGCTATCCAACATCTGCCGCCACCGCCAAGCGACGATGCTGGAAGGGCGCGGCAATGCCAAGACCATCGTGTGTCCGCTCCATCGCTGGACTTACAAGAACGATGGCGAGTTGATGGGCGCACCACATTTCCCGCAGAACCCTTGCCTGCACCTGAACAAATCCCCACTGCAGAGCTGGAACGGCTTGCTGTTCTCGGGCAAGCGCGACATCGCGAAAGACCTTGCCAACATGGGCGTTATGAAAGATTTGGACTTCTCCGGCTACATGCTGGATCGCATCCAAGTGGATGAATACGCCTTCAACTGGAAGACTTTCATCGAGGTGTATCTGGAGGACTACCACGTCGTACCGTTCCACCCCGGACTAGGTAACTTCGTGGATTGCGACGACCTCAAGTGGCAGTTCGGCGAACAGTACAGCGTACAGACCGTAGGCATCAGCAACGCACTGCGCAAGGTCGGCAGTCCGGTCTACGGCAAATGGCAGGAACAGGTGTTGCGCTACTACGGCGACAAACTGCCCAAGTACGGCGCGATCTGGCTCACCTACTATCCCAACATCACGGTCGAGTGGTATCCCGGCACACTGGTCATCAGTACGCTCATCCCACGCGGAACGGAAGCGTGCACCAACGTGGTCGAGTTCTACTACTTGGAAGAGATCGCGATGTTCGAACGTGATTTCGTTGAAGCAGAACAGAAGGCTTACAACGAGACGGCTGTGGAAGACGACATCATCTGCCACCGCATGCACCAAGGTCGCAAGTCGCTCTATCAACGCGGCATCGAAGAAGCCGGGCCTTACCAGTCGCCGACCGAAGACGGCATGTTGCACTTCCATGAATATCTGAAGCGCAACCTCGCACCGCATCTGTGACCGTCGTTCCCGCTTAACAATGGGTTCGTTATGGATGCTCGTCGCAGGTCTGCTCTTCGCCTGCATGGGCTCGCTGGTCAAACTCGGCGGTGCTGATTTCACTAGTAGCGAGCTCGTCTTCTACCGTTCCTTCTTCGGACTCGCCATCGTGTACGCGATGTTGCATCGTTCCAAACTCTCGTTCGCCACGCCCCATTGGCGCGGCCATATCTGGCGTGGCTTGTCTGGCACCATCGCCATGTTGCTGTTCTTCTACTGCATCAGCGTATTGCCGCTGGCGACCGCCATCACCCTCAACTACACCTCGTCCTTGTTCCTATCCGTCTTCACCGTACTGGTGTTGAAAGACAAGTTCCATGCGCCTCTCACGAGCGCATTGGTGATCGGCTTCGCTGGCATCATCCTGCTGTTGCACCCGACGCTGGAACAAGATCAACTCTTCCCCGGTTTGCTCGGCCTCATCTCGGGCGTGTTGGCGGGTGTCGCTTTACTCAACGTGCGTCAACTCGGTATGGCAGGCGAGTCTGGCACACGCGTAGTGTTCTATTTCAATCTCATCGCCACGCTCATCAGCGGCGCATGGATGTTCACCGACAGCCTCCACGCACTCACCCTCGGCGACCTGCCCTTGCTCATCGCCATCGGCGCATCCGCCACCTTCGCCCAACTCTTCATGACGCGCGCCTACCGTACTGGACAGACGCTGGTCGTCGGTAGCTTGGCGTATAGCACCGTGGTGTTCTCTGCCCTGTTCGGATTGATATTTTGGAATGAGTCGTTGAGCGTCAGCGCGTGGCTGGGTATCGCACTCGTCATCGCCAGCGGCATGTTAAGCTTGCGCCTAGCCCCAACCAACACAGAGGTAAGCAAATGATCACCATCGAAGACAAGTCCAATCTCGTCAACATCGCCGTCATGGGCGACTTCACCCTCGCCGATTTCAAGCAGTTCGAAGAGCACGCGCTATACAAACTCAAGAGTGGCGACCAGACAAACCTGATATTCGACCTCCGCGGCATGATCGACTACACGACGGATGTCGCGTGGGAAGAGATCAAATTCTTCAGCCGTACGCACAATCACGATTTCAATAAGATTGCCGTCGTCACCGATGACCAATGGCTCACTTGGCAGGCGTGGCTGTCTCGCTTGTTCGTGGATGCGGACATTCGGGTCTTCAACGAATACGCGGCCGCTCAGGAATGGGTAAAAGCCTAGATTTAGATTAGCCCAAAACAAAAAACCCGCATCGCTGCGGGTTTTTTGTTTTGCTTACTGGCACTTCACTGAATCACTTCAGCTTGGTTTCCTTGTATGCGACGTGCTTGCGCACCACTGGATCGAATTTCATGAATTCGAGCTTTTCTGGTGTGGTGCGTTTATTTTTATTAGTGGTGTAGAAATGCCCTGTACCAGCAGAGGATTCCAACTTGATCTTTTCGCGAGCGCCTTTTGCCATGACTGTTCCCCTTAAATCTTCTCGCCGCGAGCACGCATCTCGAACAGCACAGCATCAATGCCGTTCTTGTCGATAGTGCGCAATGCAGCATTCGTTATACGCATAGAAACCCAACGATTTTCAGATTCCACCCACAAACGGCGTTGTTGCAGATTCGGCAAGAAACGACGCTTGGTTTTATTGTTCGCGTGGGAGATATTGTTCCCAACCATCGGGGCTTTCCCCGTTACTTGACAGACGCGTGCCATGACTAACTCCAGACCAGTTGCAAAAATGAGGCGCGGATTCTACCCCAAACCTTGAAAAATACACAACCTAAAGTTTCCTAGCTGTTCTTTCTATACAAAGCCGACTGCGCGTGGGCCTGCAAACCTTCGCCAAAAGCCAGGGTGGATGCGATGGCACCTAGGGTTTGCGCGCCTTTGGCAGAGACTTGGATGAGGCTACTGCGCTTTTGGAAGTCATACACCCCCAACGGCGAGGAGAATCGCGCCGTGCCTGAGGTGGGTAGGACGTGATTCGGGCCTGCGCAGTAGTCGCCCAGTGACTCGGAGGTGTAACGCCCCATGAAGATGGCTCCCGCGTGCTTGAGCTTGGGCAGCCATGCTTGTGGATCAGCCACGGACAGTTCCAAGTGTTCAGGCGCGATACGGTTGCTGATTCGGCAGGCTTCATCCATGTCTTTCACATGGATCAAGGCGCCACGATTCTCCAGCGCTGTCTTGATGATGTCCTTGCGTGGCATCTGTTCCAACAGCTTGTTGGCACTCGCCGCCACCGCCTCGATGAACTTCGCATCGGGCGACAACAAGATGGCTTGCGCTAGTTCGTCGTGCTCGGCTTGCGAGAACAAGTCCATGGCCACCCAGTCCGGATCGGTACCGCCATCGCAGATGACTAGTATCTCGGAAGGGCCGGCGATCATGTCGATACCGCACACGCCGAACACACGGCGCTTGGCGGAAGCGACATAGGCATTGCCAGGACCGACGATCTTGTCCACCTTGGGGATGGTCGCTGTGCCATAGGCCAGCGCGCCCACAGCCTGTGCGCCACCGATGGTGAACACGCGATCCACCTTGGACAGATAGGCCGCAGCCAGCACCAATTGGTTCTTCACACCATCAGGGGTGGGTACGACCATGATGAGTTCATCCACGCCTGCCACTTTGGCAGGCAAGGCATTCATCAACACGGAAGACGGGTAGGCCGCTTTGCCGCCCGGGACGTAGAGGCCGACACGATCCAACGGCGTGACTTGCTGACCGAGCATGGTGCCGTCATCGTCCAGATAGCTCCACGAAGCCTGTACTTGCTTTTTGTGGTACGAGGTGACGCGCTGAGCGGCTTGCTCCAAAGCGAGCTTCTGATCGGCAGGCAAACCCTCGAATGCCGCCTTCAACTCGGACTGTGGCAATTCCATCGAAGCTTCAGTGATCGAAGGCAGACGGTCGAACTTGCGGGTGTATTCCAACACAGCATCGTTGCCACGCTTCTTCACATCCGCGAGGATGGTGGCAACAGTGGCTTCTAGCTTGTCATCTGCGGTTTCTTCAAATGCCAACAACTTGGTCAGCGTGGCATCAAAGTCGTCTTGCTGGGTAGAAAGTCTTGTGATGTTCATAGATCGTCTCTTTACTTTATAGCTCCTGCAAATGCATCTAGCATCGGTTGCAGGATATTTCGTTTGAGTTTGAGCGACGCTTGATTGACCACCAAGCGGGATGATATCTGCGCGATCTCTTCTACTGCGACGAGGTTGTTCGCCTTCAAGGTCGCCCCACTGCTCACCAAATCGACGATGGCGTCGGATAGTCCGACCAGCGGTGCCAGCTCCATCGAACCGTACAGCTTGATGAGGTCGACGTGCACGCCTTTAGAGGCGAAGTGTTCACGTGCCGTCTTCACATATTTGGTTGCCACGCGAATCCGTGCGCCCTGCTTCACGGCGGATTCGTAATCAAAGTCGCTGCGCACCGCGACCATCATGCGACACTTGGCGATATTCAGATCAAGCGGTTGATACAGACCGTCGCCGCCATGTTCGTTCAGCACATCTTTACCCGCCACCCCGATGTCGGCAGCGCCGTATTGAACATAGGTCGGAACATCCGATGCGCGCACGATGATGAGTCGCACATCGTCACGATTCGTTGGAAGAATCAGTTTGCGCGAAGACTCTGGGTCTTCCAGTGGCGTGATGCCTGCCGCTTTGAGTAGCGGCAAGGTCTCTTCAAAGATGCGACCTTTTGAAAGGGCGATGGTGATCATGTTCGATTCCTAATAGGGCGCGGCATTTGCGCCGATTTATTTGTGATTACTTCACTCGACGAATGTTAGCACCGAGCTTGCCGAGCTTGCTTTCGATGTGTTCGTAGCCACGATCCAGATGATAGATGCGATCGATGATCGTCTCACCCTGCGCCACCAGACCCGCGATGACCAAACATGCCGAGGCGCGCAGATCGGTCGCCATCACAGTTGCGCCTTCCAAATGATCCACACCACGCACGACGGAAGTGTTTCCTTCCACATCGATCTGCGCACCGAGACGACGCAACTCTTGTACGTGCATGAAGCGGTTCTCGAAGATGGTCTCGATGACCATGGCACTGCCTTCAGCGATGCAGTTGAGTGCCATGAACTGGGCTTGCATGTCAGTAGGGAAAGCGGGGTGAGGTGCGGTACGCACGTTCACCGCTTTCGGACGACCACTCATCTCCAGATGGATGCTGTCGCCCTCGACCTTGATCTTCGCGCCCGCTTCGGTCAGCTTCTCCAGCACCGTCTCCAAAATGTCGGCACGTGTCTCGCGCAGAGTGATGCTACCGCCCGTCGCAGCAGCCGCCACGAGGAATGTCCCGCTCTCGATACGGTCGGGCATGATGTGGTGCGTCGCACCGTGCAATTTCTCAACCCCTGTGATGGTGATGTTGTCTGTGCCGTCGCCCGTGATCTTGGCGCCCATCGCGCGCAGGCAATTCGCCAAGTCGATGACTTCGGGTTCACGCGCAGCGTTCTCCAGCACGGTCACGCCATCCGCCAATGCAGCCGCCATCATCAGATTCTCCGTCCCCGTCACGCTGACGATATCGAAGAAGATGCGTGCGCCTTTGAGCTTCTTGGCCTTGGCATGGATGTAGCCATGTTCGATAGTGATCTCCGCACCCATCGCTTGCAGGCCTTTGATGTGTAGATCGACGGGGCGTGAACCGATGGCGCAGCCTCCAGGCAAAGAGACCTTGGCATCACCGAAGCGCGCCACCAATGGGCCGAGTACCAGAATGGCCGCACGCATGGTCTTCACCATGTCATACGGTGCTTCCCACTTGTCGATCTTGTCACCTTTGAAGGTGATCTCGTTCGTTGCCGTCTCAGCTGCCACACCCATCTGTTGCAACAATTTACGCATGGTGCCGACGTCATGCAGGTCGGGCAGATTAGTCAAATGCAAAGTGTCTGCGGTCAGCAGGCTGGCGCACATGATGGGCAACGCCGCGTTCTTCGCTCCAGAGATTCGCACTTCACCGCGTAATGGATTGCCGCCTTGGATGGCTAGTTTTTGCATGGATGGTCACTCATTACTGATTAGGAATAATTCAAGGGCAAGACTTCGGTCAGCCCGTAAAGGTCGACCAAGCTCTGCAGATTCATCGGAACGTGGATGAACGAAATCTCCAAATTCCGGACTTTCGCTTGGCGAAGCCAAGACAACATCAAGCTGACGGCAGCAGAATCGACGATGTCGACTTGCTCCAGATTCACCACCAAGGGGCCACTTACAGTTTTTTGATCGAATGGAAACCGCTGATGCCCCCTGACCGTATCGATAGTCAAAGGTCCAGAAACCGAGAACATGTTGTCAGCCCACACGATCACTTCGCTTGCGCCCTTTTTGCACTTGCGGTGCTTGCATTACGATTGGTCTCTGCCAACTTCTGAATCAAACCATCGACTCCGGTCTGTTGGATCTGATCGCCGAACGAGCCGCGATAACTGGTGACCAGACTCACCCCTTCCAAGGTGACGTCGAATGCCTTCCATCCCGTTGGCGTCTTTTGCATCTCGTACTCGATTTTAGCGGAGCGACCATCGCTAAAACTGATGATGGTCTTCACTGGGATCTCGTCTACGCCTGCCGCCACCTGAACGTGCTTGGTCTCTACCTTAGGATTCTTATAGGTAGTGAACACCTTGGTGTAGGTGCGCACCAGCATGGTACGGAACTCGTTGGTCAGGGATTGTTTCTGCTCTGGCGTCGCAGTACGCCAAGCTTTGCCGACGGCCAGCTTGGTCATGCGGCCAAAATCAAAGTGCGGCAGTATCTTCGCATCGACCAGTTCGAGCAGCCGCTTTTCATCGGTCAGCAAAGCGCTGTCCTTCTTGATGATCTCTAGCACCTCATGCATGGTCTGTTCGATCAGCACGTCAGGCGGCGTCACTTCTTCCGCCATTGCCGACGCTGGCAACACGCTTATCGCCAGCAACGCCATCACTGCAATCAACTTACTCATAATCAATTCGAGCTCTCCGATTTATTGAACATGAATTTCCCGATCAACTCTTCCACCACGATGGCCGATTGTGTCTTCTTAAATTCACCACCATCTGCCAACATCACGTCATCCCCGCCTGGCAACAATCCGATGTACTGCTCACCCAACAAACCAGAGGTCAGGATGTTCGCGAATGTATCGCTGGGAAACTGGTAACGCTTGTCTATGCTCATCGTCACCTTCGCCTCATAACGCTCGGTATCCAAGGTGATGCTGGTGACGCGACCGACCAATACGCCTGCACTGCGCACCGAAGCTGTCGCCTTCAAGCCGCCAACGTTGTTAAAGTAGGCTTGCAACTGGTACGTCTCGGATACGTTGTAGGTACTTAGGTTCCCCACCTTTAACGCCAGCACCACCAGCGCGGCGATACCTGCCACCACGAAAGCACCTACCCATAGATCCAATTTAGTACGTTCCATCTTTATGCTCCTCGAAACATGAACGCGGTCAATATGACATCCAACATCAATATCGCCAACGAAGATTGCACCACGGTACGTGTCGTCGCGCCCGATACCCCTTCCGCCGTCGGCGGCGCATCGAAACCTTCGAACAAGGCGATCACCGTGACCGCAAAACCGAACACGAAACTCTTGATCACACCATTCAAGATATCTTCCTGAAAATCGACTGTCGCCTGCATCTGCGACCAGAATGAACCTTCATCCACACCGATCAGCACCACCCCCACCACGTAGCCGCCGAACACACCCATCGCAGAGAAGATGGCGGCTAACAATGGCATAGAGATGACACCTGCCCAGAAGCGAGGTGCAACCACACGTGCGATGGGGCTCACAGCCATCATCTCCATCGCGGCGATCTGCTCGGTCGCTTTCATCAGCCCGATCTCAGCCGTCATCGCCGACCCCGCCCGACTAGCGAACAAGAGCGCTGCCAACACAGGCCCCAACTCGCGCACCAGACTCAAGGCGACCAAAGACCCTAGCGCCGACTCCGAACCATAACGCTTCAGTGTCTCGAAACCCTGCAAGCCCAACACCATACCGACAAACATACCCGCCACGCCGATGATGACCAGCGACATCACTCCGCTGGCGAACAATTCTTTCACCACCAGATCGAAGCGGCGGAAGCTCATGCCGGACTGCAACAAGGTCTGGAACAAGAAACGCGATGCCACGCCGATACGCCAGACGACGTTCACCGTCCGATGTCCTACTGCGCGCACGCTCTTAACTAAAGGCATCAGACGCTCACTTTCAGGTCTTGCGCATAGCTGGTCGCGCCAGGGTAGTGGAACGGGATAGGACCATCCATCTCGCCATGCACGAATTGATGCACGAAAGGCTTGTCTGAAGCGCGTATCTCATCGGGCGTCCCTTCTGCCACGATGACGCCATCTGCGATGAAGTAAACGTAATCCACGATCTTCAAGGATTCCTGCACATCATGCGTCACCACCACCGAGGTCGCCCCCAGCGCATCGTTCAATCTGCGGATAAGTTGCCCGACCACGCTCAATGAGATCGGATCAAGTCCCGCAAACGGCTCGTCATAGAGAATGAGCATCGGGTCGAGTGCGACCGTGCGCGCCAATGCCACGCGACGTGCCATACCACCAGACAACTCGGCCGGCATCAGGTCGTGCGTGCCGCGCAAACCAACGGCATGTAACTTCAGCATCACCAAGTCATGGATGATCTCTTCGGGTAGATTCGTATGTTCGCGCATCTGGAACGCAACGTTGTCGAACACAGACATGTCTGTGAACAGTGCGCCGAACTGGAATAGCACGCCCATCTTGCGACGCATCTCGTATAGACCGCGTTCATCCAATTCATGGATGACTTGACCGTCGATCTTGATCTCGCCTCGCGTGGGCTTGAGCGCGCCGCCGATCAATCGGAATAGCGTGGTCTTGCCGCAACCACTCCCCCCCATCACGGCGATCACCTTGCCCTTACCAAAGGACATATTGATACCCTTCAGGATGGCGCGCTGATCGTACGAGAAGTTGACGTCGTTGATTTCTACTAGTGCAGACACAATGGCTTTTTGCTTTTCACAAATTTCAAGGCGCGCATTCTAACATCACCCCAGCACGAGTTCTCTCCTCCATCGCCCTTGAGCTTATCGGCATTAGTGGCTATCCTGCGCGCGTAATTATTTCAGCCATAACGATATCTTGAACAAAGACAAGCTTCCCACCCTTCTTCTCGTGGATGACGACCCGCTCATTCGCGACTCGCTGAATCTGGTCCTATCGGATGAGTTCGACATCGTCCTAGCGGAAGACCGCGAGCACGCGATTCGTATCGTCCGTGATCTGCCCACGCCCCCCAATTTGGCACTGGTCGACCTTGGACTTCCGCCCACACCGCATCGCCCACAAGAGGGTTTCAGGCTCATCACGGAATTGTTGGCGCACTCGCCCCAGATCAAGATCATCACATTATCAGGCCAGAGCGAAGAGAGTAATGCCCGCCATGCTCGAACGTTGGGTGCATTCGAGTTCGTCGCCAAACCCTGCAAGCCCGACGACATACGCGCCCAATTACGCGCAGCCCTCATCGCCCAGCACAGCGAGGAACGTACCGCCGCATTGAGTCAGTCGCAACTCGGCATCGTTGGCGAAAGCCCCGTCATCCAGACCCTGCGTGAACAGATCAAGCTCTACGCGAGCACGCCTTATCCCGTACTCATCCAAGGTGAATCGGGAAGTGGCAAGGAGTTGGTCGCACTGGCCTTGCAAAACCTGAGCAGGAACCCGAATTCTCCGTTCATCGCCATCAACTGCGCTGCCATCGCCCCCAACCTATTGGAATCGACTCTTTTCGGCCACGCCAAAGGGGCATTCACTGGTGCGACTGCCGCACAGATAGGATTTTTCGAAAAAGCCGAGAACGGCACTCTGTTCTTGGATGAGATCGGCGAATTGCCACAAGAACTGCAAGCCAAGCTGTTGCGCGTATTAGAGAACGGCGAATATCAGCGTGTAGGCGAGACTGCGACGCGCAAGAGTAACGCACGCATCATCGCCGCGACCAATCTGGTGCTGGCACAAGCCGTTCGCAGCGGCAACTTCCGCGCAGATCTGTTCCATCGCATGAGCGTGTTCACCATCAATGTGCCACCGCTGAACACGATGGGCAGCGACAAGGTGTTGTTGTTAGAACATTTCCGCGATTTCTATACAAAGCAGATGCAGCGCAAACCCTTCGCACTGGATGAAGCAGCTCAAATCGCCTGGAAGAACTATCCATTCCCCGGCAACACGCGCGAGCTGCGCAACATCGTCATCCGCTTAGTCACCAAATATGCTGGTGTAACAGTCAGTCCGTCACAACTTGAGGCCGAGTTCGAACAACAATTCGCCGACATGGGGGGAGCTGCTGCTAAAGAATCACCGAGCGACTTGAAGCGCGTCTTGCAGCAAGGTGGATTCAATCTTGACGATATGCTGATGGGCTACACTCAAAAGTATGTCGATACCGCAATGGAACTGGCTCAAGGAAATGTCAGCGAAGCCGCTAAACTGCTGGGGATAGCACGTACCACGCTGTATAGCCGCATGGAAGCTTTGCAAAAACACAGGGCGAACCAATAAGGGGAATCGGATGTACCTAGAGCATTTCGGACTGAACGAACCACCTTTCAAGATCACCCCCGTCACTGATTTCTTCTTCTCAGGAGCGAATCGTGGCGAGATCTTGGATGCATTGGTCTATGCGATCACAGACGGCGAAGGCATCGTCAAGATCAGCGGTGAGGTCGGCAGCGGCAAGACCATGTTATGCCGCATGTTGCTAGAAAAACTCCCCACCAACATCAAAGCCATCTATCTCGCCAATCCCAGCTTATCGCGTGACGAATTGCTCTACGCCATCGCCGACCGCCTCGGTCTCGATCTGGAAGGTCAACGTGTCAGCGTCATCCTGCAAAATCTGCAAAATGACCTAGAAGCTAAATATGCGAAAGGCGAGCGTTGTGTGGTGCTAGTAGATGAAGCCCATGCCATGCCTTTGGATACATTGGAAGAATTGCGCCTGCTCTACAACCTGCAGGTGGGCAAGCACAAACTTCTGCAGATCGTACTGTTCGGACAGCCCGAACTTGATGAAAAATTGTCGCAAAGCAACATGCGCCAACTGAAGGACCGAATCGTCCATCACTTCACTATCCTGCCCATCTCGCAGAAAGTCATCCACACCTATCTGATGTTCCGCATGCGTGCCGCCGGCTACAAAGGACCAGATAATTTCTCACCTGCCGCAGAAAAGCTAATCGGCAAAGCCTCACATGGCTTGATGCGGCGCGTTAACATCTTGGCGGACAAGGCGCTACTAGCCGCGTTCGTCGAAAATACTCACACCATAAAGGAACACCACGTCCAAGCAGCCATCCGTGACAGCGAGATGACTCCCATGCACAAGTGGAGCACCCGTCGCAGTTTAAGCATGGTTGGGGGATTAACCTTATTCGCCGCCATACTCGCAGGTGCGGGATGGTTCATGGGACGCGAACACCAAGATGCTCTGACAATCGATCAGACGCCAGCTGTCGTCAGTCGATCAGCAGCAATGAGTGTGGCTGCCGTACCCGCTGAGACTTCCCCAACATCGACCGCCGCCCCTTCCACCACCTTGGACAGCGCGACACCTGCAGCGGCATCGGTCGCCCCCCCCCAGGTCGCGGCACCAGCCAATGTGGTTACTACGACACAGCCCGCAGCAAAAGCAGTGGTCGCACCCAGTATCACGACATCACCCGAAAAAACCAATGCGACTCCTTCCCGTCCTGCAGTCGCATCGAATAGTCTGCTACAACAAAGACTAGATGCGACTCATGCAATGTTGAGCTCCACCTCCAAGGGAAGCGTAAGCATCCAACTGTTCTACACCGAGAACGCTCAGCCTGAACGCATGGAGGGATTCCTCAAACGCGCAGACAAACTAGGCGTGCTGAACGAGATATATGTCTTACCTATCAGATTGAATGGGCGGAATGCGTATCGCACCATCTTTGGCGTATACCCAAACAGCGACGCCGCTCTCAATGCCATCGCCTCTTTGCCACAACGATACCGAGAAGCGTTCGCACCGACTCTGCACTTGCTAGATAACTCGCAGAAGATGCCTTAACCCAATGAAACAATAAAATATATAGGCCAAATAGCATGTTGCTTGAGTCGACTATTTAGTGTTACCTTGCGTTTAAAGCTGTTAAGACCAAAGGCTATAAAGGGGAAATACGCAATGAAGTTAAACCATGCAGTGACATTCGGATGCGCTTGCGCCATGCTTGCTGCGTGCGGCACCAAAGCCATCAAGCCCTCGGACAAACATATCCAACAGACGCCAGATACCATAAAGCAAGGTAGCGGCCTCATCCCTCAGACCAGTAAGAATGCAGTCGTTCTGCCTCCTCCAGCGCCAGCTAAGAAGATCGAAACCTACACAGTAATTTTCAGTGAGGGCGTCACGATCAAAGATGCATTATTTGCTTTAGCCCGCGATGCAAAGATCAACATTGATATCAAAGACGGCGATTCAGAAGAGATGCAGCAAAAGATCACTCTGAATGCGATCAATCAAACACTTCCCCAAATCCTTGAACGTGTCGCAAAACAGGCTGATATCCGCTACGAAACGGATGGCAGTGGCAACCTGATGGTCATGCCTGACAAGCCTTTCATGAAGACATACAAGATCGATTTCATCAATATGTCTCGCACGGTAAAGAGTTCTGTATTCACCACCAGTCAAATCGGCGGCTCCGCTGGGGGGGCAACGGGGAACACAGCATCTACTTCTGTTGCTAGCGAGACCAAGAATAATCTGATGGATAGCATCGTTGATAACGTCAAGGCCATCATCACGGATGAAGATCGTATACAACATAACGAACGTAACGCGAGAATACAAAACGAGCAGGTCGCCGCCAACAGACGAGATGAAATCGCTCTCAACAACAGAGACTCTGAAAAAGAAGGCGCATCCGCTTCTAACCGCCAAGGTGGTGCTGCTTCTCAATCTACTTCCGCAGCACAGACGTCTGCATATGTCCCTGCTGTGAACATCAATGCCAATAAAGAAACAGGCGTATTGTTGGTACGTGCGACTGGACGCCAACATAAGAAGATCCAAGAATTCATCGACAAAGTCATGACGACTGCACGTCGTCAGGTGATGATTGAGGCGACCATCGCTGAAGTGAGCCTTAACAGCAACTACCAACAAGGTGTCGATTGGTCCAGCCTTCGCACCGGCGCCAAAGGATTTAACATATCTCAAGCCGGAACTGCGGGGCTTGCTTCAGCAAACACCGGGAAGATGTTCCTGCTAAATTACGCAAATCCAACAAGCAATCTTGGCAACCTCGCTGCCAGCGTCCAGCTTCTGGATTCATTTGGAGATGTGAAAGTCCTCTCCAGCCCAAAACTTAGTGTGATGAACAATCAAACGGCCACCCTAAAAGTGGTTGATAACAGAGTGTATTTCACCATTACGGTCACCCCCGGTTCGACCACTGGTACAACCATCACGCCAGCGACGTATTCGACCACACCGGTTCCCGTCTCTGTTGGCTTCACCATGAACGTCACACCAGAAATCAACGATACTGATTATGTGACCATCAATGTGCGTCCAACCATCACCCGCATCATCGGATATGTGAGCGACCCTAATCCATCTCTGGGAGCTGTGGTGAATAGGGTGCCAGAGATCCGAACGCGCGAGATGGAGTCGATCATTCGCGTCAGTAGCGGTCAAATTGCGGTTTTGGGCGGGCTCATGCAAGATGAGCTGAATAATCTCAATGATGGGATCCCATTGCTTGACGATATTCCAGTCGCAGGCAGTATCTTCAAGAATCGGAATGAAACAAAGACAAAAACAGAGCTAGTGATCTTCCTTCGCCCGATCGTCATCAAAGACGCAAGCCTCGAAGGCGATTACAGCGATTACCGTAATAACCTGCCAAACAATGACTTTCTGAAGTCAGAAGATGAGAAAGCACAAAGATGAGCCTACTCCTCGACGCGATGAAGAAATCAGGAGACAAGTCCCAAAGCACGGGATTGTCAGGTATGTCTTTGGAAGAGGTTGCGCCCGCGACATCGCGTAGCACGCCGACACCGGATGCAGGCAACACCTCAGCTTCTCGCGCCGCAGGTCAGACTTTGTTCGCCGCCAAGAAGAAAAAAGAAGCACCCAAATTTCGATGGAAGTTGGGACTCGTGCCCACGACATTCATCATCTGCTCCATCATCGGTAGCATCTATGGCTATTACGTTTGGCGAGAGTTGAATCCACCAGTCCAGCGTGTTGCAGAACGCCCTCCAACACCACCTGTACCAACGCCGATCACTGCACCCGCACCTCCGGCATTGGTAGCGAATCTACCGCCCGCGGTCGCAACTCCTCAACCACCCGTTACAGAGACACCCCCTGTCGCAACAGCACCTACGGTAGAAAAACCCGTAGCACTGAATTACACCATTGCAAAGCCTCGCGCAAAAAGCACCGCCAAGCCAGCTAAACCAAAAGCACCTGCCAGCATGTCCATCGAACGCCAACAAGCGACAGATACGATCACACCGGCGTTGCAAGATGCTTATCAGTCTTATCAGCGTGGCGACTATGCGACCGCCTCGCAAGGCTACAAGGAAGTGCTGAAACAGGATGGTCGCAACCGCGATGCATTGCTCGGCCTCGGCGCTATCGCCCAACAACAGGGGCAAGATCAGGCAGCACAACACTACTATCGCCAAGTGCTACTGCTTGATCCGCGCGACCCTGTCGCGCTTGGCGCGATGACCGCTTACAGCGCCGGTAGTGGTGTAGATACCGAGAGCCAATTGAAGCAGATGCTGACGGAACAGCCTCGCTCCGCCGCATTGAATTACGCGCTGGGCAATGTATATGCCGACCAATCGCGCTGGGGTGATGCGCAGCAAGCGTATTTCAACGCACGTATGCTGGAACCCTCCAACGCCCAATTCACTTACAACTTGGCAGTGAGTCTCGACCATCTTGGGCAAAGCAAATTGGCAGCACAGTATTACCAACAAGCACTGCAACTCGACCCTGCTAGCAATGCCGGATTCGATCATGCCCAAGCGCAACGGCGCCTGAATGAACTGAGCCCCTCTAACTAAGGACGACGATGGCAGTCCCGCAACAACAGATCCAGCAGCCTATCGGACAATTGCTCATCGCTAAAGGCGTCATCAGCGAAGACCAACTGCGCATCGCCACACAGGAGCAAACAAAATCCCCACAGCCTCTTGGGCGCTTATTGGTGCGATTGGGATTCTTGTCTGAAGCGACCATCCGTGACGTACTCTCTGAGAACCTAGGCCAAGAAAGCGTCGATCTTGCCAGCGTGGTGGTCGACTCTGCCGCTGTCTCGATGATCCCCAAAGAGGTGGCGCGTCGCTATCTCTTAGTGCCTTTGTCAGTCGATCTCGCCAACAAGCATCTCACGCTGGCCATCGCAGATCCCGACAACATCATCGCGCTCGACCAAGTGCGCGCATTGCTACGTGACGAGTATCGACTTATCACCCTCCTCGCCAGCGAATCGGACATCCTGCGCGCTATCGATCAGTACTATGGATTCGAACTCTCCATCGATGGCATCTTGCATGAGATCGAGCCAGGCGAACTCGAACACCAAGGCCTTCAGCAGGGCGTCAACGAATTCAGTCAGCCGGTCGTACGACTGATCGACGCGTTGCTCACTGAAGCGGTACAACAGAACGCCTCCGACATCCACTTCGAACCAGAGAACAGTTTCCTACGCATCCGCTATCGTGTGGATGGCGTGTTGCGCCAAGTGCGTAGCTTGCACAAGAGCTTCTGGCCAGCGATGGTCGTGCGCATGAAGGTGATGAGTGGCATGAACATCGCAGAGACGCGCGCACCGCAAGATGGGCGTATATCGTTGCGACTGTCTGGCCGCCCTATCGACTTTCGTGTCGCTTCGCACCCGACTTCCTACGGCGAGAATCTGGTACTGCGTATCCTGGATCGCCAAAAAGGCATCGTGCCGGTCAATCAGATCGGCTTGGATGATGCGGCTTTATCCACCCTGCTTTCCATCATCTCCAAGCCTGAAGGCATCGTGCTGGTGACAGGTCCGACGGGTAGCGGTAAGACGACCACGCTGTATTCCGTGCTGAACCACGTGAACACCGAGTCAGTGAACATCATGACGTTGGAAGACCCAGTGGAATACCCTATCCCACTGATACGTCAAAGCTCGGTGAACGAAGCTGCCAAGCTCGACTTCGCCAGCGGTATCCGCTCCTTGATGCGTCAAGACCCAGACATCATTCTCGTTGGTGAGATACGCGACCATCCGACCGCCGAGATGGCGTTCCGCGCAGCGATGACAGGTCACCAAGTCTATTCGACGCTACACACCAACTCAGCAGTCGGCGCCATCCCGCGCTTGCTCGACATCGGCATCCTGCCCGACATCTTGGCAGGCAACATCATTGGCATCGTGGCACAGCGTCTGATCCGCATTCTGTGCAAGCATTGCAAATATCCTTACCAACCCGATACGGTAGAGCGCAAGTTGCTCGGCCTAGTCCACAACGAAGAAGTGACACTGTACCGCGCTGCGGGTTGCGAACATTGCCGCCATCAAGGCTACACGGGACGCCAAGCGATCATGGAGATCCTCAAGATGGACTCGGAGATCGACGATCTGGTGGCACGCCGCGCCAGTATCCGCGACATCAAACATGCGGCATTGGAGGCTGGATTCCGCCCGCTGGCACAAGACGGTATACGTCGAATATTGCAAGGCGCGACTTCTGTGGCTGAAGTATCGCGCGTAGTCGATCTGACCGATCGCCGCTAACAGACGCTCATGGCACTCTATTCCTACAAGGCGATCGACGGCAACGGCAAGTCCGTCAAAGGCATGCAGGATGCAGCCAATCTGATCGACTTGGAGATGCGCCTGAAACGGGGCGGCCTCGACCTCATCAGCGGCAAAGAAGAAGAGAGCAGCGCTTCGTTCGGTGCCAGCAAAGTCAAACGTATCGACCTCATCACCTTCTTCTTTAACCTAGGCCAACTCAGCCGTGCAGGCGTGCCATTGTTGGAATGTTTGGGCGATCTGCGCGATACGATGGAAGAAGCCAAATTCCGCGAGATCATCGCCAGCATGGTGGAATCCATCGAGAACGGCAAGAAGCTCTCTCAGGCGATGGCAGAGAACCCCAATGCTTTCGACAAGATCACCATCAATCTGACTAAAGCCGGAGAAGATAGCGGACGCTTGGTCGAGGTGTTCGAGCATCTGACTGAGTCACTTAAATGGCAGGACGAGATGGCTTCGCAGACCAAGAACATGTTGATCTATCCGCTGTTCGTCGGCACCATCGTACTGGCCATCACTTTCTTCCTGATGATCTATCTGGTGCCGCAACTGGTGGGCTTCATCAAAGGCATGGGCGGGGAACTCCCTATCCAGACGCGCATGTTGCTTGCCACCTCCAATTTCTTCGTCAACTTTTGGTATGTGATCCTGCTAGCACCGCCCTTGATCTTCGGTGCTTATAAGGCGGCGCTGATCTCCAATCCAAAATTGCAGTACCACGTCGACAATCTAAAGTTGAACATCTGGCCGACAGGCCCTATCTTGCGCAAGATCATCTTGGCGCGCTTCGCCAATACCTTCGCCATGATGTACAGTTCGGGCATCACCATTCTGGACTGCATCGCCAATTCGCGCGACTTGGTAGACAACCAAGTCATCGCACAAAGCCTGCAGAACGTGATGAAAGAGATCGAATCTGGTAAGAATCTGACACAGAGCTTCCAACAGACAGGCATCTTCCCGCCACTGGTGGTGCGCATGCTCAAAGTAGGTGAGGCGACCGGACAACTCGACCAAGCCCTTCTCAATGTCAGTTACTTCTATGATCGTGACGTCAAAGATTCCATCAAGAAGGTACAAGTGATGATCGAACCCATGATGACAGTCATCCTCGGTGCACTGCTAGGCTGGGTGATGCTGTCTGTGCTATCGCCGATCTACGACATCATCGGCAAGGTGCAACTGTAATGACACGCACCCTACTCTTCCTCAGCGCTGAATCGTTCCAAGCCTTCGTTTGGAAAGGCTCGAATCTCGCTGTAACGCGTAATTTCTCCAACGACTCCGATGGTAGAGAGCAATTCTCTGCGTTCCTAGAACGCTATCGTTACCCCGCATACATGTTGGTCGATATCATCGAAGAGGATTTTCATTTAGAGACCATCCCTCACTTGATGGGCCCTAGCCGTACCGCACTGCTAGCCCGCAAATTCGAACAGTACTATCGCAGCACGCCATTCCATCAAGCCACGCTATTGGGACGCCAAGAAGATGGTCGCCGTGATGATGAGTTCTTATTCTCCGCACTGACAAACCCGCAACGCATCACGCCTTGGCTAGAGACTTTGCTGGCGAAAAAGATCCCGCTAGCGGGCATCTTCTCCGTTCCCAACATCAGCACCCCGTTGTTGAAAGAGATCGCCTCTGAACACGTGCTTCTGCTCACATGGGAAAAAGGTGCAGGATTACGTCAGACATATTTCAAGCATAAACAACTGCACTTCTCTCGATTGATCCCGATCAATCAGAACAGCACGTTCAGCCAATCCGTTGCCAGCGAGACCCCGCGCACCCAACAATACTTGAAGAGCCTTTCGCTCCCACCTGCAGGTGAGGCGCTTGATGTACATATCATCTGCCATGCGAATGACATGGCTGAGTTGCAATCACATTTGACTGGGGATAGCGATCTTCACTTCAACTATATCGACATCGCCGAATTCGCCAAACGTAACAAGTGCAAACACGAATTCACCGATTCCGATGCCACACCACTCCTGCTGAGCCTACTAGCGACCAAGCAGCCGTCTGCGCACTACGCCAACGCGGACCACACGCACTATTATCTCTTGTGGCAACTACGCCGCATCTTCACAGCACTTGCCGCCCTGACGCTACTCGCGGGTGCCACTTGGAGCAGTCTTTCTTTCTTGCAAGGAAAAGAATTCGTCGAGCAGACTGAGCCCATCAAGATGCAGACGGAACGCATGCAACAGCAGGCTCTCCAAGTGCAGCGTAGCTTTGGTAACACCACGGTACCTGCGGCGGACATGAAGACTGCCGTCGTTCTGGCACGCAACTTGGCCCAATACTCACATCCGCCGCGCGAGATCCTGTATGAATTGAGTGCTGTGATGGATAGCTACCCGCGCATCAAACTACAAAAACTAGAGTGGAGCGCCAGCCCCGCCGATGCAGCACCTTCCCCATACCCAGCTCAAGTCATCCTCTTCGAGGGCGAGCTGACTGACTTTGGAAGTGATCATCGCAGCTCATTGGACTACCTCGCCAGATTCCAACAAGCACTTAGTCAACACGGCTACACTGTCAGTGCTGAAAGCATGCCGCTGGACATCAGTTCCAAGGGCAGTATCAGTGGTGAGGCGAGTATAAATAATGGCCAACACGCGCAATTCAAATTGAAGATCATCTGGAGGCACTCATGAGCTTCTCATCTTCAGACGTCTCTCAGATTAAGTGGAGCCTAGGCGCATTCCTTGTGAGCATAGGCATCTCAGCTTGGCTCATCAGCTTCAGTGAAGACTACAAACATGATGCGCAACGAGAAAGGCAATCCGCGCAAGAACAACTTTCTAAAGCTCAAGCTCAACTCGCCACTGCTCAGAACGATTTCGAGAACATGGCGACCTACAAATTGGAGTACGAAGCACTAGAGACACAAAAGGTCATCGGCAACGAACAGCGCCTAGACTGGATCGAAGGGTTGGAAAAGATACGCAAACAAGCAGTCGTCCTTGATTTCAAATACTCCATCGAGCCACAACAAAGTTACGCGCCCAATCCGCCACTTGATGCTGGCAACTTCGCGCTCAACCTCAGCCCGATGACCCTACAGATCGACCTTCTACACGAAGAGCAAATAGATCGTCTCTTCTCCGCCATGATGACGCAGATGGAAGGTTGGTTCATATTGGATCGCTGCACTTTATCTGCAGGGGGGGCACAAGCATCTGGATTGTCATCACTCAAAGCGGATTGTGCAGGCGGGTGGTTCACCATGAAGAACCGGAGTGCACCATGAAAGTGCCCTTAAAACCACTTCACCTTACACTGCTGCTGACATTGGCCTTGATGACCACCTCTGTCCATGTAAGTGCCAGCGAACTCGGTCGCTTGTTCTACACACCACAAGAACGAGCACAACTCGAAGCACAACAAAAAAGCGGCGCGACCACGGACGGAGTCAAGCGCAACTTCATCATAGTCAACGGCGTCATCCAGAAACAAGGCGGAAACCGTATCGTTTGGTTGAACGGGGAAGCGCAGTCAGCAGTGCGCTCCAATGACAATCCAGCAAGCATCGATGTCGCGGTACCCGGAAAATCAAAGCATGTTCCATTGAAGGTCGGTCAAAGGCTATTGCTTGAAACACCCACACCTGAAGTACCGCTGGAATAACCATGAATCCCTCCGACCACAAGCCAACCTGCATGCAACATCAGCGTGGCGGAGTGCTGTTGGTCATGCTCGTCATTCTGGTGATGGGCATCACGACCGTATTCGTCACCTCCCTTAGTGGTACGGCCATTCTGAACCACCGCAACCATTCCGCGGCAGATGCGCTGGCACTAGCTAAAGAGGCGCTGATCGGCTACGCAGTGACATATGGAGATACTCACCCCGGCAAATCACATGGTTACTTGCCTTGCCCAGATCCGAATGGTGATGCCGGCAGTCCTACCCTCAAAGAGGGCTCTTCCGAACTATGCGGTACTGATGCGACTTCACATGCCATCGGTAGGCTACCTTGGCGCACGCTTGACCTTCCTGCTCTGTTTGATGGTTCTAGCGAATGCCTGTGGTATGCAGTATCCGGCAATTACAAGAGCACACAGACTGCCAATCCAACCATGAACTGGGACACTGCGGCTCAACTGCATGTCTATGGCAGCGACGGCATTGAGATCGCACCGGGCGAAATCGTCGCGTTAGTGATCTCCCCAGGAGCGCCCTTAAGCAGTAATAATGACCGTTCCGGCAGTGCCGCCCCCACCTGCGGCGGCAATTATGACGCTTCCGCATATCTTGAGAACGACACCCTCCACAGCATCAACAACACCGATGTCGCCACCGGCAAGTTCATCCTGCCGCACGAACACCGCGACGCGAACGGCAGCGTCACGCTGAGCGTGAACGACAAGTTCATCTATATCACCCGCCAAGATATCTGGAACGGCATACAGAAACGCATCGCGCGTCAAGCCAAGATGTGCCTGGATGATTATGCCGCCCATGCTGACAATCCAAACCACAAATACCCATGGGCAGTCCAAATCAGTGATGTGACAGCATCACCTGGCCGCACTGGCACGCCAGACGTCCGATTCGGACGTTTTCCTGATACACCCAACATCGGTACTTCCGGTGGCTCCGGTTCATGCCCAAGTAGTTCAAGCCCCCTGAGTAGTTTCAGCGCCGCGCAGATCACCGCACTGAATAATGCCATCCAGCAAGTGCAAAATGCGCTGACTGCTTACACAGGCCCCGGTGCAACAGGAGAGGTATTGAATGATGCGGGCGACAACCTGAAGGACCTCGCCCAAAATTCGCCTTACAACCTGCCTTGGACTGATCCAATACGAGCAGCCGGTAAATATGTAGACGATTATTGCAGCGGTACGCCCAAGACTTGCACCAACATTTCAACGATGCAAACCAAGCTGAATGCAGCTTTTAGCGAAATCACTAACTGCACAGGCAGTGGCGGCGGCACCGACGCTACAATGCTTAGTAGCTGGAGCGTCATCCCATCCTGCCAACAACTTGTGAGCTCGGACTCATGGTCGGCATGGCGGGACTGGGTATTCTTGCAAATCGCAGACGGCTACCAACCCGGCGGCTCTGGAAGTTGCACAACTGGTACAACATGCTTGAGCATCACTGGAACTGGCCATACCAATGCCGGTTCCGGGAGCTACCATGCAGTCGTGGTCGCAGCGTCAAAAACCCTGTCAGCGCAGAACCGCAGCGCGGTCGACACTGTCTCGAATTTTCTGGAAGGGGCTAACGGGACCGGGAAAGCCTCCACCCCCACCACGACAAGCTTTGAAACCTATCGGGTTTCCGAGCCCAGCTACAACACTGTCAACGACGTGGTGTTGTGCATTGATGGAAGAAACAATTGCCCATGATTCAAATGACTCATCATTCAATACATGAAAGAGGTTTCACGCTGGTCGAGATGGCCATGGTACTGGCCATCGTCACCCTGCTATTGACCGGACTGGTCCCGACCATTTCAGGCCAATTGGAACAGCAGCGCGTGACAGAAACGAGAAGACAACTCAACGAGATACAGCAAGCGTTGATCGGCTTTGCCATCATCAATGGCCGCCTGCCCTGCCCTGCGAGTTCTGGCAGCAACGGTATTGAAAGCCCGGCTGGAGGAGCGTGCACCAATTTCCATAATGGATTCGTACCCGGGGCGACTCTGGGTCTTAACTCGCTGAATGAGAACGGGCAGGTGCTGGATGCTTGGGACAACCCGATCCGCTATGCAGTAACTTCTTGGGACAGCACTAGTCCGGTACAGAGCGACGTCTATACCACGGCAAACGGTATGGCAAACACCGGCATGTCCACCCTCAGCCCCAATCTGCTGGTGTGCGCGACTGCGACAGGCATTGGAAGCAGTTGCGCCTCCGGCCAAGCGTTGACAGCAGACCCAGGTGTACCCGCAGTGCTGTACTCAACAGGTAAGAATGGCACCAGCGGCGGAACGGGGACCGACGAGGCGGAGAATCTGGACAACGACAGATTCTTCGTCAGTCATACGCCTACCGCTTCTGCGGCCACGAACGGCGAATTCGACGACATGGTGGTATGGATATCCAACCAAGTATTACTCAGCCGACTAGTGAATGCCGGCAAACTTCCCTAAGCCCTGCGCCAAGTCGTTCCCTGCGCCGTATCCTCCAGCACGATTCCCGCGTCCATCAATTCTTTGCGGATGCGATCAGCCTCAGCGAAGTTCTTGGATTTCTTGGCGGCGATTCGCGCTTCGATCTGAGCATTGATCGCCGCATCGTCCATCCCACTCTCAACTGATCCACCTTGCAAGAATTCCTGCGCTTCACGCTGTAACAACCCCAATGTTCCTGCCAGTGCTTTCATTTGAGTGACGGCTTGTATGGACTGTGTGCGATTCACTTCATTGGCCAAGTCAAACAAGACAGCCACCGCCTCTGGCGTATTGAAATCATCATCCATCGCCGCTTTGAAGCGTTGCGCGTAAGGCTCATTCCAATCCACAGCTTTAACTTCAGCAGCTGCGTTTTTCAATGCCGTGTAGAGCCGAGTCAGCGCGCCCTTGGCATCATCCAGATGCTGATCGGAATAATTCAACGGGCTACGGTAGTGTGCGCGCAGGATGAAGAATCTCACCACTTCGGCATCGTATTTCTTCAGCACTTCGCGGATGGTGAAGAAGTTGCCGAGCGACTTCGACATCTTCTCGTTGTCCACCCGCACGAAGCCGTTGTGCATCCAGTAGTTCACGTACTGGCATTGGTGTGCACCTTCGCTCTGTGCGATCTCGTTCTCGTGATGGGGGAACTGCAGATCTGCACCGCCACCGTGGATGTCGAATTGATCACCGAGCAACTCAGACCCCATCGCGGAACATTCGATGTGCCAACCGGGACGACCTTTGCCCCACTTGGAATCCCACTTCACTTCGTCGGCTTCGCTCTCTTTGGCGGATTTCCACAGCACGAAATCGAGTGGGTCGTTCTTGTCCGTCGCTACGTCCACACGTTCACCCGCACGCAGATCTTCCAGCGACTTACCAGAAAGTTTGCCGTAGCCCTCGAACTTGCGCACCGCGTAGTTCACATCGCCATCGGCAGCTTGATAGGCCAGCCCGTTCTTCTCCAGCGTCTCGATCATCTCCAGCATCTGCGGCACATATTGCGTGGCACGCGGCTCATGGTCTGGGCGCTGTACGCCCAGCGCATCGGCGTCTTGGTGCATCGCGTCGATGAAACGTTGCGTGAGCGCGTGGATGGATTCCTTGTTCTCGGCGGCGCGCTTGATGATCTTATCGTCGATGTCGGTGATGTTGCGCACGTAGGTCACGTCGTAACCACTGGCCTTGAGCCAGCGCTGCACCATGTCGAACACCACCATCACGCGAGCATGGCCGAGGTGACAGTAGTCGTACACCGTCATGCCGCAGACGTACATGCGAACGGTGTTCGGGATGATGGGTTTAAAGTCCTGCTTATCGCGGGAGAGGGTGTTGTAGATTTTCAGCATATGTTTCTTCAGACAGGCATGGGTTTGCCGTCGTTGAGATAGAGCCAGCCTTTGACGATGCGGTAGATCATCCAGCACAAGCCCGCGAACAGTACGAGGAAGCCGATCAAGATCACCAACGTCAACCAACCGATGATGCACCACAGCAAGCCGTACCAGAAGGTGCGTATCTGCCAAGTGAAATGGCTTTCCAGCCACGTGCCTTGCGCATCGTCACGCTTCACATAGTTGATGATGATGCCCACGATGCCGGTGATACCGGTGAAATAGGACAGCGCATAAAGCACGTACACCACTTGAGTGAGGGTCTTCAGCGACTTGATCTGATCCTCGTGAGGAATGATGAACTCTTCTTTCATGCCTATTCCTTCGTCCAAGAATCTTTCAAAGTCACGGTGCGGTTGAACACCAGCTTGCTACCCGCTTGATGGTCGCGGCGGTCGGTGCAGAAATAGCCGATACGCTCGAACTGGTAACGTGTCTCAGGCGCAGCATCTTTCACACTGGCCTCCACCCAACCTTGCACCACAGTGAGCGAAGTCGGATTCATGTGGGTGAGGAAATCTACATCCTTGTCACCGTCTGGCTCTGCTACGTTGAACAAGCGGTCATACAGACGGATCTCCGCAGGGAGTGCGTGCTCACGTGACAAGAAGTGGATGACGCCTTTCACTTTGCGTCCTTCTGGATTCTTACCCAGCGTGGCATGGTCGATACTGCATTTGAGTTCGATGACATTGCCTGCCGCATCTTTCAACACCTCGTCGCAACGCATCACGTAGCTATGACGCAGGCGTATCTCACCACCTAGCGTCAGGCGCTTCCAACCTGCGGGAGGCACTTCGGCAAAGTCATCCGCCTCGATCAGCAGATCTTTGGAGAATGGCACGACACGCTTGCCCAACTCTGGCACGTTCGGATGGAAATCCGCTTCACGCGTCTGCGCGCCGTCCGCATTGGTGATGGTGACTTTGAGCGGATTGATGATGGCCATCACACGAGGTGCGCGCAGTTCCAAATCTTCGCGGATCGCACCTTCCATGATCGCCATGTCCACACTGTTCTCGCTCTTGGAGACGCCGATGCGTTTGGCGAACTCGCGAATGCCTTCGGGTGTGTAACCGCGACGGCGCATGCCGCTGATGGTGGGCATACGCGGGTCGTCCCAACCGCTCACCTTCTTCTCGTTCACCAGTTGCAGCAGCTTGCGCTTGCTGGTGATGGTGTAGTGCAACTCAAGGCGCGAGAACTCGTACTGGCGCGGGTGGCAGGGGATGGTGATGTTGTCCAACACCCAGTCGTACAAGGGGCGGTGGTCTTCGAATTCCAGCGTGCAGATGGAATGCGTGATGCCTTCCAGCGCGTCGGAGATGCAGTGGGTGTAGTCGTACATCGGGTAGATGCACCACTTGTCGCCAGTGCGGATGTGATGCGCACGACGGATACGATAGATGGCGGGGTCGCGCATGTTCATGTTGGGCGAAGCCATGTCGATCTTGGCGCGCAGCACCATCGCACCGTCGGCGAATTCTCCGTTCTTCATGCGCGTGAACAGGTCGAGGTTCTCTGCGACTGAGCGCGAACGATTCGGGCTGTTCTTGCCCGGCTCTTTCAAGGTGCCGCGATATTCGCGCATCTGCTCCGGCGTCAGATCGTCTACATAAGCCAAACCTTTGTTGATGAGTTCCACCGCAAAATCGTACAGCGCATCGAAATAATCCGACGCCCAGCGCACCTCGCCATTCCACTGGAAACCCAACCACTGCACGTCGTCTTGGATGGATTGGGCGTATTCGTTGCTCTCTTTTTCTGGGTTCGTGTCGTCGAAACGCAGGTTGCACAAGCCGTTGTAGTCCTTGGCCAAGCCAAAGTTGAGGCAGATGGATTTGGCGTGGCCGACGTGCAAATACCCGTTCGGCTCGGGCGGGAACCGGGTCTGTATGGCGCTGTGCTTGCCGGAGGCCAGATCTGCATCGATGATGGTGCGTATGAAATTGGAAACGGGGGCGGCGGAAACAGGGGTATTGCTGCTCATTTTGTGTCCGAAAATGTACGTAGAAGAAGGTGCGGGATTTTACCCGAAACCAGCGCTTGCCAGACGCCCTGTTCGACACACAGTCAAACCGTGTAAGTCCGCGTCTTCTTTGGTAGAATCGCGCCCTGCCGACGGACGTCCCCGTCAAGTAACCAATCACGAAAAAACATACGATGGCTATGCTCAATAAATTCACTCTGACTGCCGCACTTTGTGCGTTGATCTCTTTCAGCCCCCTCAGCTTCGCTGACGAAATCCAAGACGCCAACAAACTGTTCAAGCAAGGACAGAATGCGCAAGCGCTAGAGAAGGTGAATGCCTTCCTCGCCTCCAAGCCAAAAGATGCACAAGCGCGCTTCCTTAAAGGCTTGATCGTCAACGAACAGGGCAATGCTACCGAGGCGATCAGCATCTTCACAGGACTGACTGACGACTATCCAGAACTGCCCGAGCCCTACAACAACCTCGCTGTGCTCTATGCCAGCCAAGGCCAATACGAAAAAGCCAAGATCGCGCTTGAGATGGCTATCCGCACCCATCCGAGCTATTCCACCGCGCACGAGAACCTAGGCGACATCTACGCAAAGATGGCCAGCCAAGCCTACGACCGCGCATTGCAATTGGACAAGAGCAACACCAGCACCCAAACCAAGCTGGCTCTGATCCGCGACCTGTTCAGCAAGACACCACGCACCACCAAACCAACGACTGTCGCAGCAGTGACCGCCCCAGCCGAGACTGTTAGCACCCCCGCTGCAGCAAGCCCAGTTTCACCAACGCCCGCTGTAACGACCGCTCCTCCGGCTGTTGTCGTCAGCAAACCGATCGTGGTCGCTGCGGCACCAACACCCGCTGCTGCGACCAAAGCTCCCGCCAAAGCAGAGCCTGCTGTCGATGTCAGCGCCGAAGTATTGAAAGCCACGCGCGAATGGGCTGCCGCATGGTCCGCTCAAAAGACCGACAAATACCTCTCCTTCTACGCCAAAGATTTCATCACGCCAGATGGTATGGGGCGTAGCGCTTGGGAAGCTCAGCGCAAAGAGCGCATCGCAAAACCAAAATCGATCAAGGTCGAGGTGCTGGATGCGAAAGTGAAAGAACAAGACAGCAAACATGCAAGCGCCAGCTTCAAACAAAACTACCGTGCTAGCCATCTAAAGAGCTCATCGATGAAGACGCTGGTATGGGTGAAGAATGATGGGCGTTGGCAGATCATGGAAGAACGCTCTTCCAATTGATCAACATGAAGATGAGTCATTGGCTTACTGCACTGATACTCTGCGCTGGCATCTCTGCTTCAGCATCAGCAGAGCAAGCTTCGCGCGACATGGAGCAGGCGCTAGCTAAGAGTCTGCAGGCGGTTGGCAACAACCGTCTCGACATCGCACTGAACGAAGTCGATTCATTGCTCAAGACACATCCTAATTTCAAGTTGGCGCAACTGGTGCGAGGCGACCTGTTGATGGCGCGCTCGAAACCCATCAGTAGTTTCGGCGATGCACCCAACGCACCGCGTGACCGCGTGCAAGACCTGCGTGAAGAAGCCAACGCACGTCTGCATCGTGTGCAGCAACAGCAACCCATCGCCGTCCCAAAGTACCTCTGGCAATTGAATGACCAGCAACGTTTCGCCGTCGTGGTGGATACCAGCAAATCTACGCTCTACCTCTACGAGAACATCAAGGGCGAACCGCGCTATGTAGCGGATTACTACATCAGCGTCGGCAAAAAAGGTTCTGCCAAGGTCAGCGAAGGTGATCAAAAGACTCCGCTCGGCGTGTATTTCGTCGATGAGCATATCCCCTCGGCCAAACTCACCGATTTCTACGGCCCCGGTGCCTACCCCATCAATTACCCCAACGAGTGGGACAAACGCCAGGGACGCAACGGCCACGGCATCTGGCTACATGGCACACCGAGCAATACCTATAGCCGCCCACCCCGAGCTAGCAACGGTTGCGTCGTACTCGCTAATAACGACTTCACCCATCTGGGAAAGAACATCCAAGTTGGCGTGACACCCGTCATCATCACCAACCACATGGAGTGGAGCGATGAGAACGATGCGAACGAACGCGCTGACCTCATGAGCTCTATCGAAAAGTGGCGCAATGATTGGGAGAGCCGCAAGACTGAAGACTACCTCACGCATTACGCGCGCGACTTCTCCACTGGCAGTACCGCACTTAAAGCATTCGCCGACCAGAAGCGCAAGGTCAACTCAGGAAAGACATGGATCAAGGTGAAACTGTCCAAGCTCAGCGTCTTCCCCTACCCTAGCCAAGAGGGCTTGGTGGTAGTCAACTTCGAACAGGACTATTCGAGCAACAATCTGTCCAACCGTATGCTCAAGCGTCAGTACTGGATGAAACAGGATGGGCGCTGGAAGATCATTTACGAAGGCTCCGCATAAATGAAGATCATCCGTCTCATCACATCGATATTTTTGGCCGCGCTATTTGCGTTGCCAGTTCACGCCGCTTCTACAACCCAAGGAAAAACCAAGATGGTCAAGCTCCACACCAACCACGGCATCATCACTATTCAACTCGACGCTGAAAAAGCGCCGATCTCCACTCAGAACTTCCTCGACTACGTGAACGCCGGCTTCTACAGCAACGTCGTGTTCCACCGCGTCATCCCTAACTTCATGATCCAAGGCGGCGGTTTCGAGCCCGGCATGAAACAAAAGGCAGTGAATGCACCAATCAAGAACGAAGCGGCGAACGGCCTGAAGAACGACAAATACACCATCGCCATGGCACGCACTGGCGACCCGCACTCTGCGACCGCGCAGTTCTTCATCAACACCAAGAACAACAGCTTCCTTGACTATCCAGGACAAGACGGCTGGGGCTACTGCGTATTCGGCAAAGTCATCGAAGGCACGGAAGTGGTCGATGCTATCGCCAAAGTGAAGACAGGCAGCAGCGGCTTCCACCAAGACGTTCCTAAAGAAGACGTCATCATCATCAAGGCTGAAGTCGTAGCAAAATAAAAAACGGCGCTTCGGCGCCGTTTTACTTTCATGCCCCACACTTTATTCATCTCCGACCTACACCTGAGCAACGAACATCCGCTCAGCACCGAGCTGTTCTACCTTTTCGTCGCGGACACCGCGCCTAAGGCAGAAGCGCTCTACATCTTGGGCGACCTGTTCGAATATTGGGCTGGCGATGATGACCTGAACGACACATTCCACCTATCCATCTGCTCTGCATTGAAAGCACTGAGTGAGAACGGCACGCGCATCTTTATCATGCATGGCAACCGCGACTTCTTGATGGACGCACAACTCGCCACCGCATGTGGTGCGACACTCCTGGCAGACCCGACACTACTCGACCTCTACGGCACGCCCACCCTACTCACCCACGGTGATGCCCTATGCACCGACGATGCCAGCTACCAACAATTCCGCGCCATGGTGCGTAGCGACACATGGCGCGCCGACTTCCTCGCGCAACCACTTGCGCAACGCAAAGCGCAGATCGAACAACTGCGCGCGCAAAGCGAACAGTCGAAACGCATCAAAACCATGGACATCATGGATGTGAACATCGAAGCGGTGAACGACCTACTACGCCAACACCACTACCCTCGCCTCATCCACGGACACACCCATCGCCCCGCCCAACACACGCATAAAGTGGATGGACACGACTGCGAACGATGGGTGCTAGGCGACTGGGATAGCGGCACTGCACGCACGCTGCGTTGCGATGTGGGTGGGTTGCATTGGGAAGAGATTTGAACCTAAATTCATCACACCACTTCCATTCGACCCAGAACCCAGACTAGAATTGGCTTAACGCATGGGGGACCATCATGCACGCCAAAACACACTTAGCTACACTTTCTCTGCTCACCGCATGCCTCGCGGCTTCCACGCCCGCTTATTGCGAAACATTCGACTGGAGTATCGGAGGTTACGCAGGCCAACATTACGACACAGCACCCGCTTGGATATTGGAGGGGGATGCCAGGTTCGCAAAACACTATATGGTCGCAGTCACTGCCAGCAAGACCTTCTGGCGCGCTGAGACATGGCCTTTATCATTCGAACTTGACGGAATGATCGGGCATCAATCTGGCGTGGCGACTTTGCAAGAGATCGGTATCGCGCCCGTTGCACGATGGGATGGCTTCCCTTGGAATGAGACCTTGCGCACAAGCCTGCGCCTAGCACCTCTCGGTATCTCGTACACCACCTCCGTCAATCCATTGGAGCGCGGACCAACTGGCAAAGGCAGCCGCACACTCAACCTGCTATTGATCGAATTGGGATTCTCGCTTCCTTCGATGAGTTCGGAAGAAGTCTTCGTGCGGCTTCATCATCGCTGCAGCATCTACAACCTGCTGAACGACTACGGCGCGAATGGTGAGGACTTCCTCGCCTTCGGTTACCGCCACCGTTTTTGAAATAGACGCATCACTCCAACACTCCGCACAGACTTTCACACGGGATGCCATCTTTGTTGGTGTCCAAGCGTTGGACACCACACACCGTCAGATAGAAATGCGCATCGTCACAGGTGACCATCTGTGAGCAGTAGTTCTTCTTGCCGCAGGCCAAGTTGCTGAACTTCTCCGGCTTTTCAGTTTGCGGCTGTGACTTATGTGGCTGCTGATGTGCATGCTTGGTTGGTTCGGAGGGGTGCAGCTTGCGCCACTGTGCGGGCGACTGCGGATTTGCTTGCTGCCATAGTCCGCGCTTAGCTTGCTGTGCTTCGCTCTGTAATCTGGCGTAGGCTATACCTTCACGCGAACGCGAGTACGCCCACGCCATGCCGCGCCGCACTTGCTCTTCGTTCACGTTGATATCGCCGATACTGATGACCGCGATGGTGCGCCCGAATTTATCCACCGCTTTGCTTTCGACATGGATGATTTTCCCTCCGACGAGGGACTGCAACGATTCTTGCGATTGTTTGCCGTAAGGCTGGTCTTTCTCAGGCGCATCGATATTCACCAGCCTGAGCTTTGCTTTGAATGGACCACTCTGAACAAACACGGTGTCGCCATCCATCACCGCCAAGACTTTTGCCTCAAACGATTCCCCCTGTACGTTCAGCGCAACGAGAGCGAACAGTGCGGCGAGGAATCTCAAGGTCGCCTCAAGTGAGTGCAATCTTGATGACAGCGAGACACAGCAAGGCGTAACCCGCTGCGAGAAGGTCGTCGAACATGACACCCAATCCACCATGCCAGTGCGAATCGAAATGGCGGATGGGTTGCGGCTTGACGATGTCGAAGAAACGGAAGAGCGAGAAGGCAAGCACTTGCCAGAAGAATCCTTCGGGCGTGAAGAACAGCACCAGCATGAAGGCAACGATCTCGTCCCACACGATGCCGCCGTAATCGCCCACACCCAGTTCTTTACCCGTCTTGTCGCACACCCACACGCCGATGGCGAACGCCCAGATGAGAACGAAGAGGAACATGGCATCACTCAAGCGCGGCGCCAAGAACCAATACATGGGGAAGGCGACTAGCGTGCCCGCTGTGCCCGGCCCTTTCTTCACCAGACCTGCGCCAAAACCGAACGAAAGCAGATGCGCGGGATGGCTGAACAAGAACTTCCAGTTAGGCGTGATCTTCAATTCGTCATGCAAAGTGGTCATAGCCGCCTTTCTCCATCTTCATCGCTTTGCCTTCGCCATCACGCACCACACACCCAAGCTCTGCTTTGATGTGACCGATGCGTGTGAGCGGGAATTTGAGTTGTTCAGCGAGCGCCATCAATACATCGCGCTGACTTTCTGGCGCGGTGAAACACAGTTCGTAATCATCACCACCCGCCAGCGCACATTGTTGCGCGACATCTTTCTCGACGCCGTCATCCACGATGGGGAGCGCTTCGACCTCTAACTCTGCGCCGACATTCGAGCGTTCCAAGATGTGACCTAGGTCGGCGAGCAAGCCATCCGAGATGTCGATGGCACTGTTGGCGATGCCGCGCAGCGCCAACCCCAAAGACACGCGCGGTTGCGGTTGATGTAATGCCTTGAGGCATTCATCGCGCACCTCGCCATAGAATTTGAACTTGCCTTGCAGGTTCGCCAAGCCGAGTGCAGCTTGCCCCAGCTTACCCGACACCCAGATGTCATCGCCCACCTGAGCACCATCGCGGCGCAAAGCTTTGCCACGCGGCACTTCGCCCATGATGGTGACGCACAGATTGAGCGGTCCGCGTGTGGTGTCGCCACCGACGAGTTCGACACCGTTGTCGTCTGCCAAGGTAAAGAACCCTTCACTGAAACGCTTCAACCATTCTTCATCCACGGTTGGAAGAGAAAGCGAAAGCGTCGCCCAGCGCGGCACAGCACCCATCGCCGCGAGATCGGAAAGATTCACCGCGAGCGTCTTATGTCCTAATTGAAAGGGATCGGCATCGGGAAAGAAATGTGTGCCACTCACCAGCATGTCGGTGGAGATGGCGAGTTCTTTGCCGTCTGCCACACGCAGCAATGCGGCATCATCCCCCACTCCAAGCTCTGCGCTCGGAGTGGAACGGGTGAAATATTTATTAATGAGATCGAATTCCGACATCTGGGTATCTCTATAAATCCAAACTTCGTCGCAATACCGCGTTGCTCACAAAAATTCACTCCTTAAATATCTCGACATATGCCGCGTCGCGATTTATTGCTCGCGCCTTGTCTTGCTTAGAATTTTGAATTTCTAGTGACACCCATTCGTCAAAACCGAATCGGCTGCTTACTTGGCTTTGACTTCGACTGCACGGACTTGCGCCGCTAGTTTGTCGAGTACGCCGTTGACGAACTTGTGACCGTCGCTACCACCGAAAGTCTTTGCGAGTTCGACCGCTTCGTTGATGACGACGCGATAAGGCACTTCAGGTTGATGGATCAATTCATACGCCCCCAACAACAGCACGGAGAATTCCACGGGGCTGAGTTCACTGACGGGACGATCTAGATGTGGCGTGAGGCGCTCCGCCAGATTGTCACTTTCCGCGATGACACCACGCAACAATTGGCAGAACAGCTCCAAGTCGTAACGCCCGATGCTCTTTTCTGCCAATGTCGCTTTTTCGATCAACGATGCAGGCTTTGCAGACAAGCGCCATTCATACACGCCTTGCATCGCCAGTTCGCGTGCGCGGTGGCGCAGGCTCTTGGCGGGAGTCACTGTCTTGTTCTCGCTCATGCGATATCCTTAAGCAAGTTCACCATCTCGATGGCGACCAATGCTGCTTCCGCACCTTTGATGTTCATGCGCACTTCGGCTTGTTCATCGGTATCGGTGGTGAGGATCGCGTTGGCGATCGGTACACCGCTGTGCAACTGCACCTCGCCCACACCACGTGCTGACTCGTTGCATACGATCTCGAAGTGGAAGGTGTCGCCACGGATGACCGCACCCAACGCGATGAGCGCGTCGAATCTTCCCGACTGCGCCATCGTCTGCAACACCAGCGGTATCTCCAGCGCACCCGGGACGGTCGCTAGTGTGATGTCATTCTCGCTCACGCCACTCTTCACGAGTTGCATGCAGCAAGATGCCAGCAGTCCTTCACAAACGGTGGGGTTGAAACGGCTCTGCACGACGCCGATGCGCATGCCTTTGCCATTCAGGTTCTTTTCGATCTCTCTCATGTTTATTCCTTCGCAGAACAGTAACTGACGACTTCCAATCCGAAGCCGGCCATGCTGGGCATCTTGCGTGGCGTGGCGATGAGGCACATCTTGCCAACGCCGACGTCACGCAATATCTGCGCGCCGATGCCATAGCTCTTGGGATCCCACTTTGCGGTGTGATGTTCGGCAGGCGTATCCAATGCACGTGCGAGCAAGGCCTGGGGTGTCTCATCTTGATGCATCAACACCAACACACCGCTTGAAGCCGCGCTGATCTTGTTCAGCGCGTCATGCACGCTGGTGCTCTTATCGAAGCTAGCCTGCTCCATGAAGTCCATCACAGACAATGGCTCATGCACACGCACCAATGTTTCAAATTCCGGCTTGATATCACCCTTGACCAACGCTAGGTGCGTACGCTGCGTACTCTTATCAGAATAAGCGAACAACTCGAACTCACCATAGGCGGTCTGGATCGTACGCTTGCCCACGCGCTCGACCAGCGTCTCGTTGTGGATACGGTATTCGATCAGGTCGGCGATGGTGCCGATCTTCAAGCCGTGTTGTTTAGCAAAGGGGATGAGGTCGGGCAAGCGCGCCATCTCACCATCTTCCTTCAATATCTCGCAGATGACTGCCGCAGGTGTCACCCCAGCCAGTTGTGACAGATCACATCCCGCCTCGGTGTGACCTGCGCGCACCAACACACCCCCATCACGCGCCATGAGCGGGAAGATGTGACCGGGTTGCACGATGTCGCTAGACTTCGCATGTTTGTTCGCAGCAGCGAGTACGGTGCGCGCACGGTCAGCCGCCGAGATACCGGTGGTGACACCTGTCGCCGCTTCGATACTCAAGGTGAAGTTGGTCGCCAAAGGCAAGCCGTTCTCGCGCACCATCAAGGGCAGATCGAGTTGCTTGCAGTGTGCTTGCGTCAAGGTGAGGCAGATCAATCCACGCGCATGCTTGGCCATGAAGTTGATCATGTCTGGCGTGGCGAATTCGGCTGCGAACACGAGGTCGCCTTCGTTCTCGCGGTCTTCCTCATCCACCAGCACGACCATGCGGCCGGCGCGGATCTCTTCGATGATCTCGGTGATCGGTGCTACGTCTGTCATTTCGATTGTTCTTTCTCTGCTTGCAGCATACGTTCCACGTAACGTGCGATGAGGTCTATCTCTAGATTCACGCGCGCGCCTGTTTTCAATTCATTCAATGTCGTTACTTCCAAAGTGTGCGGAATGAGGTTCACTTCGAACTCATGACCGGCGACACGATTCACAGTCAGGCTCACCCCATTGATGGTGATAGAGCCTTTCGTGGCGATGTATTTGGAAAGGGCTTCGGGTGCACGCACGATCAAACGCCAGCTCTCGCCGATGTCGTTGAATGCGACCACTTCGCCCACACCATCCACATGTCCACTCACCAGGTGCCCACCCAGTCGGTCGGAAAGGCGCATCGCTTTCTCCAGATTGACGTGCTTGCCGTTCTCTTCCAAACCGGTGGTGCAATTCAGCGTCTCGCGCGATACATCGACGACAAAGTCATTGCCATCGATCTGCACCACGGTCAGGCATACGCCGTTCACCGCGATGCTATCTCCAAGCTGTACGTCATCCATACCCAGCACTTCGGTCGCCACGGTCAGGCGCAATCCGCCCTCTCTGTCTTGCACCGATTTGATGAGACCTGCGTCCGCAATGATTCCACTAAACATGTTTCACCCTCGCTGTGATTCGAATGTCGTTACCGACGTGGCGTACATCCTGCCAATCCAACTCCATTCGCTGTTCCAATTGCGTCAATTCACCCAGATCCGCCAAGCCGCGCGCCGCATCACCCAACAATTGCGGCGCGAGATACAGCACCAACTCATCGACCAGTCCCGCTTTCAACAATGCACCATTCAAGGTCTTGCCCGCCTCCACCAACACTTCGTTGATGCCACGCTTGGCTAAGTCACCTAACACTGCAGAGAGTGACGATCCATCTTTTACTGTTTGCATCACCACCACGTCGGCACCACGTCCTCGCAAAGTATCTTGCTTTGCCACATCTGTCGAAGCGGTGTAGATCAGCACGTTCCCACCCTGCAATATCTTCGCATCCACCGAGATACGCAGCTCGGTATCTAACACCACTCGCAGCGGCTGCCTCGTCGCACCGCTATCGCGCACATTGAGTTGCGGATCATCCGCCAACACCGTGCCGATACCGGTGAGCACCGCACAAGAACGTGCGCGCCACTGTTGCACGTCCTGCCGCGCCGCGCTACCGGTGATCCACTTGCTCACCCCGTTCGCCAAAGCGGTTCGACCATCCAGACTCGCCGCGATCTTGCTACGGACCCACGGTGTGCCTCGTGTCATACGTGCGACAAAACCGATGTTGAGCTCACGTGCTGCCGCCTCCATCAATCCACATTCGACTGCGATACCTGCCGCTCTCAATTTGGCGACACCACGCCCTGCTACCAAAGGGTTCGGGTCTTGCATCGCCACCACCACACGCGTCACACCAGCAGCGATGAGCGCATCCGCACAAGGCGGTGTACGTCCGTGGTGACTGCACGGCTCTAGCGTGACATAAGCTGTCGCGCCACGAGCTGTCTTACCTGCTGCTCGCAAGGCATGTACTTCCGCATGGGGTTCGCCCGCACGCTCATGCCAACCTTCACCGATGTTCTTTCCGCCTTTGACCAACACACAGCCCACGCGCGGATTGGGCGAGGTCGTATGCAAGCCACGTTCTGCCAATTGCAACGCACGCGCCATCCAAGCTGCGTCAGCCGCAAGCGTCATGATTTATCCGTCTGACGCCGACGCGCCGGGGTCTTGCGGACCGCATCCACCGCATCGGTGAAATCGTCCACGTCTTGGAAACTCTTGTACACCGAGGCGAAGCGGATGTACGCCACCTTGTCGAGCTTCAACAATTCCTTCATCACCATCTCACCGATCTGGCGTGAACCGATCTCGCGCTCACCGAAGGCGAACACCTTCTGCGTGATGTGATCGATGGCGGCATCGACCAGTTCGGTCGGTACCGGACGTTTATGCAAGGCGCGATTGAAGCTGGTACGCAACTTCTCTTCATCGAATGCGCTACGCATGCCGTTCTGCTTCACCACCTGCGGCATGCGCAACTCCACCATCTCGAAGGTGGTGAAACGTTTGTCGCACGACAGACAACGACGACGACGACGGATATTGTCGCCTTCCTCGCCAAGTCGTGTATCGACGACTTGGGTGTCAGGATGTTTACAGAAAGGACATTTCATCCGAAATCTCCATTAATCTACTGCGCAGCCCGATTGCCGCGTCGCGTGCTCGTTCAATCCTCGCCTACCTGCGAGATATGTGGCTTCGACATAACCTAAAGGTAAGTCTGCGCCGAAACCACAGGTTTTCTCGTCATTCACTGCGCGGCTCCTTGCACTCGGGCTTGCTCGCTACGATTACTGGAGATTTCGCCAGCCAATTGATTACGAGCCGTAAACTGGGAAAGCCGTCGTCAGTTTCTTCACTTCACCGACCACGCGGGCGATCACGGCTTCATCGTTCGGCGCATCCAATACATCGGCGATGAGGTGAGCCAATTTCTCGGCTTCCAATTCTTTGAAGCCGCGTGTCGTCATCGCTGGTGAACCGATACGGATGCCGGAGGTGACGAATGGCTTCTCTGGATCGTTAGGGATGGCGTTCTTGTTCACAGTGATGTGTGCTTTGCCCAAAGCGGCTTCAGCATCTTTGCCGGTCAGCTTCTTGGCGCGCAGATCGACGAGGAACACGTGACTGTCGGTACGGCCAGACACGATGCGTACACCGCGCTCAGTCAACACCTTCGCCATCACGCGCGCGTTGTCGATGACTTGTTTCTGGTAGGCCTTGAATTCGCTACTCGCCGCTTCTTTGAATGCCACTGCCTTGGCCGCGATGACGTGCATCAACGGCCCACCTTGCAGTTGCGGGAAGATGGCGGAGTTCAATGCTTTTTCGTGTTCCGCTTTAGCCAAGATCAAACCGCCGCGAGGACCGCGCAAAGTCTTGTGTGTGGTGGTAGTCACGAAGTCAGCGATGCCGACTGGGCTTGGGTAGTAACCCGCCGCGATCAGACCCGCGTAGTGCGCCATGTCCACGAACAGATAAGCACCCACGCTGTCGGCGATCGCGCGGAAGCGCTTCCAGTCGATGACCAGTGCGTAAGCAGAAGCACCTGCCACGATCATCTTGGGTTTGTGTTGGGTCGCCAGACGTTGTACTTCGTCGTAGTCGATCTCTTCTTTGTCGTTGAGACCGTACTGGATGGCGTTGTACAACTTGCCGCTGATATTCACCGTCGCACCGTGGGTCAAGTGCCCGCCATGTGCCAAGCTCATGCCAAGGATGGTGTCACCCGGCTTCAACACCGACACATACACGCCTTGGTTAGCCTGAGAACCGGAGTGCGGTTGCACGTTGGCGTATTCAGCGCCGAACAACGCCTTGGCGCGGTCGATAGCCAGTTGTTCCGCGATATCCACGTACTCGCAACCGCCGTAGTAACGCTTGGCGGGATAACCTTCCGCATACTTGTTGGTGAGTTGGCTACCTTGCGCCTCCATCACCGCTGGGCTGGTGTAGTTTTCAGAAGCGATCAGTTCGATGTGATCTTCTTGACGTTTGGTTTCTTGTTGAATTGCATTCCACAATTCAGGATCGACGACAGCAAGGGTGTTTTTACGCGAGAACATGGCAAGCCTTCCAGATAAAGGTGAACAAAGAAAGGCGCGCATTTTATCACGGCGACCACCCCTGCCGCAGACAAGAAAACGCCGCCCATGGAGGGCGGCGTGACTGGGCAGAACGAGGTGTCACCTGGGCGCTTCGAACATCATCGGCACGTCCCATGTATCGGTGACGCCACCGCTGAACACTTGGCGTACCCGCATGAAATATTGCCCCGGCTTAGGACGGGCGATCTCGACCAAGTTATCGGAGGTCTTCACATCCAGCATGGGGCTATTGAATTGTTGGTTGTCGGCGATCTGCACCTGATAGCCGCCCCCCTCTTTACGCCCCACCCAGCGCAGTTGCAGGCCGCTGCCCGTGACGTACACCTTGGTCATCGCGAATTTACGAGGAGGCACATTGACTGAGAACGAGACCTTGGCCTCGCGCCCCTGCAGACCATGACTATCCACCGCCCTCAAGCGCAGCCAATAACGGCCATTCGGCAGATCGATCAGAACGACCTTGCGCTTCTTAGTGCGCACCGACACCAGATGATCGGAGAATTCCTCATCGCGCGCCAACTCGCCAAAGAATCCAGTCGCCCCATCCTGCTCGGGCATGACCCACTGGATGTAGGGCGTGTCGAATGCGGCCGGCAAGGCAGGGAAAGTGGGGGGCGGCAACAGATCGATCACTTCGGCGGCATGTTCGCCGTCCGCGACCGAGCCCTGACCGCCCGCCAATGCCAGCACTATCGGCGTCTTTTGCGCATCGTAGCTGACAAGACCTTGTTCGATCTCGGCGTAGGCACGCCCCCCTTCTTCACGCATACGGAAATGCGTCCCACGTACACCTATCGTCGCAGTCTTGGCCCGTATCGCTAGGTCGGCTGTACCTTCTGGGTATTTCTTTTTGAACGCCTCGACCTGCCCCGTCACCAATCTGAACAAGGATGTGAATGCGTTACCTTGCTTATGTTCGAGCTTCTCGACTTCGACTTCGGCACCTTCCATCATGTTCAGCAGAGAACCTTCAGGCATGCGCAAACGCAGAGCAGAACCTGTCGCCGTCTTCAGCTTTGCGCCCTGAGTCACCTCATCACCAACTTGTAACAGCCTGCCATCTGCAGTGACTTCACCCGTCAAGGCTTCGATCTTGAGCTTACCCATGCGCGCCTTCAACCACGGCAGTTGGATACTCAGATGCTGCCCTGGCTCGATGCGATTCGCGTCTGCGAGCTGGTTGTACTTGGCCACGTCTTTCCAGCGTTTTGAATGATCCAACATCTCGTTCGCCAACTTACCTAAGGTATCGCCAGGCTTCACCTCATAGACGAAATCCGAAGTCTGTTCGACCGCTTCTTCGGCGAATGCGAACTGACTGACCAACAGCCCCAACAACAATGCAACGACCTTCATACTTCCGCTCCTCACTCCACTCAACTTCCGGCGATAGACATACGTTCCACCAACACCGAACCGCATTGGCGTGAACCCTGGATCAGTACGTCATTGCCGATCGCCACGATCTGCTTGTACATCTCTTTCAGATTGCCTGCGATGGTGATCTCTTCGACAGGAAACTGTATCTCGCCGTGTTCGACCCAAAAGCCCGCCGCACCGCGCGAATAATCGCCGGTGACGGGATTGACGCCGTGTCCCAACAATTCGGTGACGACCAATCCGCGCTGCATCTTGCGCAACAGACCAGCGAAATCCAGATCACCGTGACGCACGACTAGATTGTGTGTGCCGCCAGCATTACCTGTGGTCTGCATCCCCAATTTGCGTCCGCTGTAGCTACCCAAAAAATATCCACGCAACATTCCGTCTTCAACGATGGTGCGGCGCTGCGCACGCACGCCTTCATCATCGAACACGCTGCTCGCCAAACCGCGCGGGATATCGGGGATGTCATCGATGCGCACGATGTCGGAGAAGACTTGTTTATCCATCTGATCCAACAAGAAGGAGGATTTGCGGTACAGACTGCCGCCACTGACCGCCCCCACGAAGTGGCCGAACAGACTGGCAGCGATAGGCGCCTCGAATAGGACGGGGCATTGCGTAGTGGCCAATTTGCGTGCTTTCAAACGACGTACGGTGCGCTCGGCGGCGATGCGACCGATCTCGTCCACACGTAATATCTCTTTGGCATCGCGCGCTACGCTGTACCAGTAGTCACGCTGCATCCCGTCGCCCTTACCGCCGATGACGGAACAACTCACGCTATGGCGCGAAGCAGGATAGCCACCGACGAACCCCAAGCTGTTGGCATGGATGAAGTTCGATTCATTCACGTTGACGCTCGCGCCCTCGGAATTGACGATGCGCTTGTCTGTCTTGAAGGCCGCTTCTTCGCACTCACAAGCCAACTCGATGGCTTGCTCGACACTCAACTGCCACGGGTGATAGAGGTCTAGATCTGGGAATCTCGTCGCCAGCATGTCCTTTTCTGGCAAGCCCGCACAATCGTCTTCAGCGGTGAAGCGCGCGATATTGAGCGCCGCATCCACCGTGTCACGCACCGCTTGCGGGGAAAAGTCGGAGGTGCTGGCATTGCCGCGCTTTTTTCCCAAGAACACGTTGACACTCAGTCCCTTGTCGCGGTTGTACTCGATCGTCTCGACCACGCCTTGACGCACGCTGATGGTCTTACCCAAGCCTTCCGAGACATCACACGCACTGGCTGACGCGCCTTGTTTCTTGGCGTAGGCGACGATATCTGCTGCCAATTGAGTCAAGTTAGACTGCTTCGAAGAAGATGATTTTGCGGAGGGATGCATAAATTTTGGTCAAGGGAAACCTGCAAGGGCGCTATCATAACAACATCCTTTGTTATTCCAGAATAGATGATGAGACCGCACCAACAACACGAAGACGACTTGGAAGAGTTGCCCCCCAGCAAGACCAAGGTCAAGAAACAGATGATCGAACTGCAAGAGTTAGGCGAAGTGATCGCCAACTTGCCCAAGGATAAGCTGCGCCAATTAGAGCTTCCCGAGAATCTGATGGAAGCCTGCACCGAATATAAACGCATCACCAAGTTCGGCGCCATCAAACGCCAAATGCTCTACATCGGACGCTTGATGCGCGATATCGACACTGCGCCCATCCTGGCCAAGATGGAAGCGTGGAGCGGCACCTCACGCCAACATACCGCCTGGTTGCACCAAGTCGAGCAATGGCGCGACCGTTTGATCGAAGACGACGATGCCCTGACCGAATTGCTGGCCGCCTACCCTGAGGCAGACGCCCAACATCTGCGCACATTGATCCGCAACGCGAAAAAAGAGAAAGAACTCGCGAAGCCGCCAAAGAATTACCGCGAGATATTCCAAGTATTGAGAGAGATCATTCCACAACCATGACATCCAAGAGTTGAGAGAGATCATCCCGTAACTATGAGTCCGGTTTTGCCGCACATCACCCTGCAAACGGGGAAAGACCCGTATTACAGCATCATCTGGCTACACGGCTTGGGCGCGAACGGTTCTGACTTCGTCCCCATTGTGGACGAGATAAAGTTACCTCATGCCGTTCGCTATATCTTCCCGCACGCGCCCAAACGCCCTGTGACCATTAATGGCGGATTCATCATGCCTGCGTGGTACGACATTCGCACCGACGATATCAATGAAGAACAAGATGCGGAAGGCATCCGCGAATCACAACGTGATGTGGATGCTCTGATCGCACAGGAAGTCTCGGCAGGCATCGCGCCATCCAACATCTTCTTGGCTGGATTCTCGCAAGGCGGTGCGATCGCCTTACATTGCGGCTTGCGCTCCGCACAAGGCTTGGGCGGCATACTCGCACTGTCGACTTATCTACCTTTAGCTGAAACCGTCGCTGCAGAGGCACATCCATCCGCAGCAGCAACGCCCATCTTCATGGCGCACGGACGCAGCGACCCGATCGTGCCTTACGTCCTAGGTAAGGCTTCATTGGAAAGATTAACTGCGCTGGGTTACAGCGTGGAATGGCACGAATATGCGATGCCGCATACCGTGTGTATGGAAGAGATCGAAGAAATAGAACAGTGGCTGAAAACTAGGATGTAAAGCTACGCTCACGCGAACTCACTCATCCTCTCCTTTGTCTTGCTCCATCATGCGATAGCGCGCGAGATCGTAATCCTCACCCCGCTCGATCAGCGCCAACGGCAACAACAGATATTCCTTGTCATCCAGTTGCATCACTAGGCTGCGGTTATTGGCGAAGGTCTCGACCTTCATCAACAACCAAGCTTCACCACTCGTATCGGCAGGACGATTCAGGTAAAGACCCAACATCCCAGCATCCGCACCTGATCGAGCACGGTCAGTGAGCGGCACGCCAACAAAACGAGAGCTCAATACTTCGACGCCGATATGCAGGTTGTTCTGTGCATCTCGACTCAAGCGACGCACTACGCCCGCGCCCCAGTGGGAAACGCTCTCTGGCCTACTTCCCACCAAGGTACCGATCTTCACCCCTTCCGCACGAGCTAAAGGCACGACACTACGGAATCCGGTCGCACTGATGTCTTCGACTTCCCAAGCCTCGCTCTCATCGGCCCCGAAATTCAGCCCTACATCAGTCTGCTCCAACATCTTGAAGAAGCCACTCGCAACTTTTAAGTTGACCTTGATCTGGCGGCGTGGATTGCGCCGTGTCGGGGGGGGCAAGGTAAGACTTTGCATCAACGAGCTAGCGATATCGCGCACCAACGTCGCTTCGTATTTGGCGCCATACAGATTAAGTGTTTCGGGAATGATGCCTTTTTCCAATGTCTTGACCAAGCCATCCAATTGTTGGCGCACCCCTTCGGCCTCGATGAAACGTAGCGCAGGATGGATGGTCGCTTCAGCAGTGGCGCGCATCGGCGGCGTTGGCTGGGCCATATCGAAGGCGAATATGCCGATGCCGTTGTACGACTTGGCGATCTGCAAACCTTTCCCAAGATAACTGAACAGACGCTCGGTGATATGTTCATGCAAAGGGATCATCGTGCCCGAGGTCGTGCCATACCACGTGTTCAGAACGCAGAATTCTTGCGCTACCGAGGTGTTCACTCCGGGATACAAGATCACGCTTTCCGATTGGATGCCTTGCGTCTCCGCCAAACTATAGTAAGCGGCGACATGCCGCCACAAAGAGGGATCGACCAATGTGTAACGCGCAGCGGTCATCTTGAGGAGCCCTATGTTCGCTGCGATGCCGCGGGCACACAACAAGGGAAGGTCGGACTTGATAGCGGAAGCGCCTTTGGCGCCATCCCGATAGCGGGTCAGCACATCGTGATGACACAGTTCCGATTGGGTATAAAAAGTATCGAGCAAAGTCCACAGACGATTCTCTTGGAACTTCGATAGCGGCTGCAGCGGGAAATAATCGTGCAGCAGTTTGCGCACATGGGACTGCGCGGCTTGGTCGAACATGCGCAGAACGGCCCACTGATGATCGAGTTTGAAGTCGTTGGCCTGCTCGCGGATGGACTCTATCCATTCGCTCAATTCTTGCAGAGCTTTGAGTGAATCCGTCTTAGGGATGTCGTCCAACAGTAGCTGGGCAGTCTTCAAGTCTGCCAAGGGGTGATCCGATTTTTTTCCAAACAATCCTAGTACCACCGCTGCCTCCCACGCGCTTTAGCGCCTTGTCGGGCGTAATATTACGCCCATAAGATGTGCAAACCCATCAGGGGACCGAACAGCTTCTGCTCAGTCCATTAGTCGGTAATTAGCAATGTTCGTACCATACATAACAAAAGCTGCTGCCACAGGCCTTTATATCCTATCGATCGGCCATACTGTCGGGACGCTGACACCGATTGACGGCGGAGAGACAGAAACATGATTCCCTTTTTGCGAGGTAATGACCGCTTTCCGCCCGTAGCAAGTGCGCTGGCCGCACCTAACGGCCTTCTGGCCGCAGGTAGCGACCTATCTCCAGAACGACTGCTCGAAGCCTATCGAAACGGCATCTTTCCATGGTTCAGCCCAGGTGACCCCATTCTGTGGTGGAGTCCGGATCCGCGCATGGTGCTATTCCCACCCGATCTCAAGTTATCGGCTTCGCTCAAGAAAACTTTAAAGCGAGCTCGTTTCAAGGTGACGACGGATCAAGCCTTCGAGCAAGTGGTCCGAGCTTGCGCCGCGCCGCGCCCAGGTGAGAACGGAACTTGGATCGTAGAGGAAATGATCGCGGCCTATTGCGAGTTGCACCGCTTGGGGCATGCACATTCGGTGGAAGTTTGGATGGAAGACGAACTAGTGGGTGGGCTCTACGGCGTCGCACTCGGCAAGATGTTCTACGGCGAATCCATGTTCAGCAAACGCACGGACGGATCGAAGATCGCATTTGCCCACATGGCGCGACAACTCGAACAGTGGGGATTCGGCATGATCGACTGTCAGATGTACACCCCACATCTCGCTTCTTTGGGCGCTCGAGAGATACCTCGTGCAGAGTTCGTCGCGCGCCTGCAAGACTTGATAAACTGCGAACCCGTGCAGCATTTCCGATTCGATACCGACCTGTTCTGATGAGCCTACTGAACGACATCCCGCTCTCTTCCATCCAGCTATATCTGACTGCGCCCTACCCTTGCAGTTATTTGGCTGACCTGGAGGCGCGCTCACAAGTCGCCACCCCTGCGTTCCTCATCACGACGCCGATATACTCGGAGTTGGTTCGTCACGGCTTTCGCCGTAGCGGCACCTTCACCTACCGCCCCCGCTGCGACACCTGCCGCCAATGCGTACCTGCGCGCGTGGTGGTGGCCGACTTCAAAGCTTCTCGCTCGCAACGTAGGAGTTGGAAACGCCACCACGACCTGCAAGTCCACATCTTGCCCTTGCAAGACAAAGCAGAATATTTCGATCTGTATCGCCGCTATCAGCAGACTCGTCATGCCGAAGGTGGGATGAAGGACGACGACCCAGAGCAGTACCGCAACTTCCTATTACAAAGTCATGTGGACTCGCTGCTGGTGGAGTTTCGCGAAGACGATGCATTGCGCATGGTGAGCATCGTCGATGTTTTGGAAGATGGTTTATCCGCCGTCTATACGTTCTATGACACAGAAATAGCCAATGCCAGCTTCGGCACGTTCAATGTGTTGTGGCAGATCGAGCTGTGCCGCAAACTCGGCCTGCCTTTCCTCTATCTGGGATACTGGATTCGCGATTCACAGAAGATGGCCTACAAAGCCAAGTTCCAACCCTTGCAAGGTTTGCAAGATGATGAATGGCGACCGATCGCACCTACCCAAAGGAATGAACCATGAAGACCCGTCTCGCTATTTTCGTCATCACTTTGCTGCTCCTTCCCTATATGGGCTTGCTGTTGAGTGATGGGCAACTCAATGGATCGGCGCTCCCCCTCGATACCCGCTTGCTGCCCCTCATCGCCGCCGTGTCAGTCATCTTGCTACTTGCATTGATGAGCAACTACTGGGGCGCATCGCGCAGTGGCAACAACTTGTTTCGCCTGCAACGTAACTACTATTTGGCTATGGCACTCGCGAGTGGCATGCTGGGTTGGTTGCTGGTCTATCTGAATATTTATACCCACAGCTGGCTAGACACCGGGGACAGCAGTGTCGCAAGCTTACTCATCCAATCCCTACTCTTCGCTACGCTCGCTCCAGCCATCTTGAGCATTCGCGCCTTGCTCGGTTCTTTCGCTAGTTTGCTCAAGTTGCTCTCTCGCAATCTTGCAGTGCCATCCCCAGCGCATGACACCGCGACTTTCATCCTCATCCCGCTCGCATTCATAGGCTTGCTCGGTGGTGCTGCTTGGCCTGCCACATTGTTCTGGCTGTTTTGGCTCTCACCGCTGTTGTTACTGATCGCATTGCAATTGCTGTGGCATGAAAGTTCGATCTTCGCTGGGCTCACCAATGGCGATTGGAGTCGCATCGTGACTGCCGCGATATCAGGTCTCATCGTATGTAATGCCACGCTGATCACATTCGAGTTTGCTGGAGGCACCTTGCTCATCGAGCTGCCCAACATGGTGTTCCAGCAACTAGGCTTCGCCCTCTTCGGCTTGATCTGCCTACAGCTGGGCGATGTCATCGCCGAAGCCTGGCGCGGTAAGACGCGTGCACAAGTATCCAAGAAAAAAACCTTTCCTATCCCTGTCGTGGTCAAAAAATGAATCCCTACAACCTACTTCGCCCAGCACTTTTCACACTTGATCCAGAGACGGCACACGATGCCACGCTGACCTCGCTCAACACGGCACACTGCCTCGGACTTTCGCGCCTGATCCCCAAACCACAGGACGACCCGCGTAACGTGATGGGTTTGAACTTTCCTAATCCGGTGGGCCTTGCAGCCGGCTTGGACAAGAACGGTGATTGCATCAACGGCCTTGCTGCACTCGGCTTTGGTTTCATCGAGATCGGCACCATCACCCCGCGTCCACAACCTGGCAATCCGCGTCCGCGCTTGTTCCGCCTGCCTGAAGCGAAAGCGATCATCAACCGCATGGGGTTCAACAATCACGGCGTGGATGCACTGGTGGCGAACGTCGAGCGTGCGAACTTCAAAGGGGTGCTGGGCATCAACATCGGCAAGAATGCCGACACCCCCATCGAGAGAGCGGCGGACGACTACCTCATCTGTTTGCGTAAGGTGTATGCCCACGCCAGTTATGTGACGGTGAACATTTCCTCGCCCAACACCAAGAACCTGCGTCAATTGCAAGGCGGCGATGAGTTGGATGCCTTGCTCACGCAACTCAAATCGGAACAAGAGAAGTTGGCCCAACAGCAGGGTAGATATGTGCCGCTGACTTTGAAGATCGCGCCTGATCTGGATGCAGAGCAGATCAAACAGATCGCTTCTCTGCTCATCAAACATCGTATCGATGGTGTGATCGCCACCAACACCACCTTGTCACGTGAAGGGGTGGAAGGGCTCGTTCATGGTAATGAGACAGGTGGATTGAGTGGCGCGCCAGTGAAAGACAGATCGACTGCGGTGATTCGCGCATTGTCCGCCGAACTCGGCGGCGCACTCCCTATCATCGGCGTGGGCGGCATCTCAAGCGGAGCAGATGCTTTAGAGAAGATGCAGGCGGGCGCATCCTTGGTGCAGATCTACAGTGGCTTGATCTATCGCGGCCAATCGCTTGTGACCGAGGCCGCAGAGGCGATCAGAAAAGGCATCAAGGTGTAGGGTCGAGGATGATGCGGTTGCGGCCAGCTTCCTTCGCTGCATACAGATTATTGTCGGCACGGATCAACAAGGCTTCCAACGTGGTGATTGTCTCGCTCTTCTCCGCCACACCGATACTCACCGTCATCTTATGTTCGCCGCCACCCTGCAAGCGCAGACCTTGAGCGGCGATATTGATACGCAAGCGCTCGGCGCATAACACAGCAGCCTGCCCATCGGTATCAGGACAGATCACCAAGAACTCCTCACCGCCATAACGACACACCACATCTTGCGTGCGTGCCGCGCGGCGCAAGGTGTCGGCGACCAACTTCAAAGCTTCATCCCCCACCTGATGGCCGAATCGATCATTGATGGATTTGAAATGATCGACGTCGACCATCAAACATGAGAGCGCCCTGTCTCCGCGTTTGGTCAGCGCCCATTCCTGCTCTAGCCGTTCCATCGCAAAACGACGGTTGGGCAATCCTGTCAGCGCATCCGACAGTGCTTGCCCCTGCAAACGCTCATTGGCAGCAGAGAGTTCTGCCGAGAAACGCATCAACTGTTCGCGATCGAAAGCGAGTTCTTCTTGCAACTGCACCACGCGCTGTCCCGCTCGCAATCGCGCGAAGAACACCTTGGGCGTGATGGGCTTGGTGAGATAGTCATCCGCACCCGCCTCGAACGCCTCGACCAGTTTATCCGCCGACTCTTGCATCGTGACGATGATCACATAGATACTGCGATTCTCCGGCTTGCTACGCAACTCGCGACACAGTGCGATGCCATCCATCTGCGGCATGAGCCAATCCGTGACGATGAGTTGCGGCTGTTCTTTTTCGATCATGCTCAACGCTTCTATCCCGTTCGAAGCGATGAGCACATGATGCCCGGCGGCGACCAGCATCTTTTGTAGCAATGCCCGCATGGAACGATCATCGTCAACCACCAACACGCGCATCTTGTAATCATGGTTAGCATGCGGCCATTGCGGAATGACGATCTCTTCAGGCTCGTTATCGATCTGCACAAAGAGTTCCGCCAAGGAGGGGAGGTGGCGCGCCCCCATATTCAACAAGGTCGCCCATTCCATCCATTCACGCCCGCACTCTTCGGCCACTTGCACCAAAGAAGCCTCTTCGATGGCGACCAAAGCGGCATCTGCCCTTAATCTACGTAACGATCTATTACGTTCAGCGGGACTACTCAGACTCACATCGGCCATCAACGATGCCAGATGCAATATATTCACCAGCTTCCACTCGCGCGTCCCCTCGACGACCCGACTGGATTCTGGCTGCGGAAAATCATGGATCAAAGTCTGGAAGATGGAAGGAAAGTTCATGTCAGCCAAGATCGCCGCGCTCAATTCTGCCTGTTCGAAACCGAATTGTTCTCGTTCTTTACGATAGATATCTTCTAAAGATTGTCGTTCAGAGACAGAGAGTATTTTGCCGAACTCATCCGGATAGACAGTCGCCATCGCCAATTGTCCGATGCCTCCCAGCAATCCGATAACGAATATCTCTTCTACCGCAGCCAAACGCGAAAGCGCGGCGAGGTGCCGGACATACACTCCAGTCAGCAACGAATGCGCCCAGAAATAGGAGTAATTGAATTGTTTGCATGGGCCATGCTGGTGGTCGACGATAAGTGCGATCCCAAGGACGAGCTGGCGTAGTGCGCGCGACCCCAAGACAGTGACCGCATCCGAGATGGTGACGATAGGACGCGAGGAGCTAGACAGAAGGACGTTCGCCGCCTTGATGACGCGCACACTCAAAGCCGGATCTGCGCTGATGAGCCTGACGATGTCCTGATTGGAGGCGTCCTCACGCTGCGTGAGATTGATGACCTCCAGCGCCACTCCTTTAGGAGTAGGCAGGCGGCCACTGAGCTTGAGCTTGGCCAATATGTTGTTCTGGTTCGGTGTCACCGATTTCCCCCTAGACAGGCAGATTCTAAACCTATTTCAGCGGCCTAGAATGGGCATCTCAGGTTATATCCTTATAATGCCTTCTTGGTTGAAGCGAGCACCAATCGGGCGCATAATCCGCGCCTATTTCCGCTCTATATCGGCAAGCTTTTGAATGTCTGAATATCTTTTGATACTCGTTGGTACGGTGTTCGTGAACAACATCGTCATGGTCAAGATCCTTGGCCTGTGCCCGTTCATGGGCGTTTCCAGGAAACTGGAGACCTCCTTGGGCATGGGGGCCGCGACGACTTTCGTGCTCACCTTGGCCTCGGGTGCGAGTTACCTCATCAGTCATTACTTGCTTGGGCCCGAACTGGCTTATCTCACTACCTTGTCCTTCATCGTAGCCATTGCTGGCATCGTGCAATTCACCGAGATGGCGATCAAGAAGACTAGCCCAGAGCTGTATCAGGTGCTGGGCATCTATCTTCCCCTTATCACTACCAACTGCGCTGTGCTTGGCATCCCTTTGCTCAACGTCCAGGCCGAGCACGATTTCATGGAATCTTTGCTGTTCGGCTTCGGTGGCGCGGTCGGCTTCACTTTGGTGATGGTCTTGTTCGCAGGCATCCGTGAGCGATTAGAAGGCGCGGATGTGCCTGGCGTGTTCAAGGGTTCAGCCATCGCCATGGTCACGGCGGGGCTGATGAGCTTAGCCTTTATGGGTTTTTCGGGCTTGGTGAAATGATCACCGCACTGTGGGTGATGATCGCACTCGCGGCGCTGTTGGGTCTCGTATTGGGCTTCTCAGCCGTTCGCTTCAAGATCGAAGGCAACCCTCTCGTTGAGAAGATCGACGCAGTCTTGCCGCAGACACAATGTGGCCAATGCGGCTATCCCGGATGCAAACCTTACGCAGAAGCCATCGCCAAAGGCGAAGCAGATATCAATCTGTGCCCACCGGGCGGTGATGATGGCATCCACAAACTGGCTGACTTGCTCGGCGTGGAATACAAACCCTTTGGTGGCGATGCAAAACCCAAAGCCAAAGCGGTCGCCTTCATCGACGAACAGACCTGCATCGGCTGCACGCTGTGCATCCAAGCGTGCCCCGTAGATGCCATCGTTGGCGCAGCCAAACAGATGCACACTGTCATCGCATCGGAATGCACGGGTTGCGAGCTGTGCCTGCCACCTTGCCCAGTCGATTGCATCAGCATGCCAGTTATAGAAGAGAGACTGACGGATTGGAAATGGAAACATCCCGTGATCACGCTGAGGAAGATCGCATGAGGACGCTCCATCATTTCCATGGTGGCATCCACCCCACCTCCCACAAGTCCCTATCCACGCATCAGTCGATAGCACGAGCCCCGTTACCCAAAAGCTTGGTCATACCGTTGCGCCAACATGCTGGGGAGGCCGCCAAACCCTGCGTGAACGTAGGCGATCACGTGTTGAAAGGTCAACGTATCGGCACGCCGAGCGCCACGCTATCCAGTTCCATCCACGCCCCCACCTCGGGCACCATCGCATCCATCGCCTTGCATCAGATCGCCCACCCCTCGGCTTTGCCCGACCTGTGCATCACGCTGATCCCAGACGGCAAAGACACTTGGATCGAACGCGAAGCGGTGGATTTCCTAGCGCTCTCTGCGAACGAAATGCAACAACACTTGCGTGATTTCGGTATCGTTGGCTTGGGTGGAGCTACGTTCCCGAGTGACTTGAAACTGCGTCATCCCATCAAGGTGGACACGCTGATCTTGAACGGGGCGGAGTGCGAACCCTTCATCACCTGTGATGACATGCTGATGCGTGAACGCGCTAATGAGATCGTGCGCGGTATCGTCATATTGCGCCATGCGCTCGAAGCGGGCGAGGTGCTGATCGGTATCGAAGACAACAAGCCCGAAGCTATCGCCGCGATGCACGAAGCGGTGAGCGCGGCCCAACTAGACTACGCAGTTGTCGCCGTACCCACCATCTACCCCGGGGGTAGCGCTAAACATCTCATCAAGGTGCTCACGGGTCTCGAAGTCCCTTCAGGCAAACTCCCCACCGACATCGGTGTTCAGTGTTTCAACGTGGCGACGGCGCTCAGCATCAAACGCGCTTTGGATGATGGCGAGCCACTCATCTCGCGCATCGTCACCATCACCGGCAACGTGGAACATCCCCGCAACTATGAAGCGCTGATCGGTACGGCATTCTCCGACTTGATCGACTTGAGTGTGGCCAAGCGCGACACCAATCGCTACATCATGGGCGGCCCCATGATGGGAGTGGTATTGCCCGCGGTGAACGTGCCCTTGGTCAAATCCAGTAATTGCGTGATCGCCGCATCGGATACGCTCTTCCCGCCCGCTCCACCAGCATTACCTTGCATCCGCTGCACACGTTGCGCTCAGGTTTGTCCTGCCGAACTACAACCGCAGGACCTCTACTGGTTCGCCAAATCCAACAACTTTGGTAAGGCGCAGGAGTACAGTCTTGCAGATTGCATCGAGTGTGGCGTTTGCGCCTATGTATGCCCAAGCCACATCCCATTGGTGCAGTATTACCGTTACGCCAAGAGCGAGATACGAGAACGCTCAGCCGAGAAACTAGCTGCCGATAAAGCACGTGAAAGGCATGAGTACCGCCAGTTCCGCATCGAACGTGAGAAACAGGAAAAAGCCGAGAAGTTGGCTCAGCGTGAGGCCGCTTCCAAAGCTGCGGCAATTGTCGCCCCCAGCACGCCTAGCGTAGATGACACGCAGCAGATACGCATCAACGAAGCGATCGAACGCGCCAAAGCGCAAGCCGCCGAGTCGCACCCCAAGAACACAGACGGGCTCACTCCTGAGCAGCAGGCAGAGATCGCCAGCATCGAGGCGCGCCGCGCCAAGATTCGTGAACTGGCGACAGACGCCGGCGCGGACGATGAACCGCACAAGACCAGTTGAGGTATCTAGCCAAATGTTGAGCTCCCCTTTCATCACCACTCCGACCAGCGTCAATCAGATCATGTTGCGCGTATTGCTCGCGCTCATTCCTGGCATCGCGTTGTACGTTTGGTATTTCGGCCCGGCCATCTTGGTGTCTATCACGCTCGCATCGATCACAGCCTTGGCGACCGAGGCGGTGATGCTCAAGTTGCGAGATCGCCCGATCAAACCTTTCCTGTCCGATCACAGCGCATTGCTCACCGCGTGGTTGCTCGCCCTCTCCATCCCACCGCTGGCACCTTGGTGGCTGGTCGTCGTGGGCACTGCCTTCGCTATCGTCGTCGCCAAACATCTATACGGCGGCTTGGGTAGCAATGCGTTCAACCCAGCGATGATCGGTTATGCCGTCCTCATCATCTCCTTCCCAGCACACATGACGCACTGGCTCACACCGCATGCGCTGGGCGGCATAGAGTTGGACTTCGCACAGCAATTGAGCTACATCTTTCACGGTACGTTACCCGCTGGATTGACCTTGGATGCAGTGACCATGGCGACCCCACTCGACACGCTGAAGACGCAACTCCATCTCGGCCTATCGGTGAGCGAGATCCGCGACATGCCTATCTATGGTCGCTTGGCGGGCCATGGGAGCGAGATGGTGGCACTCGGTTTCGCCATCGGCGGCCTGTATCTCTTGTTCACACGGATCATCTCTTGGCACCTTCCTCTGGTGTACTTAGGTACCTTGTTCGCAGTAGCGGGACTCTTCCATGTGTTCGACCCCGCCCACTACGTCACCCCCTTGTTCCACTGGTTCTCGGGTGCAGCCATGATCGGGGCGTTCTTCATCCTCACCGACCCCGTCACCTCACCTACGACGGCAAAAGGCAAGATCATCTTCGCCGCCGGTGCAGCTCTGCTCACCTATTTGATCCGTGTGTTCGGCGGCTTCCCCGATGGCATGGCGTTCGCCACCATCTTGATGAACATCTGCGTCCCCTTGATCGACCTCTACACACAACCCAAAGTGTTCGGCAAGAAGGATGATTTGAAATGAGACGCATCGTCCGCTCCACCTTGCAGACTGCCGCCAATCTGGTGTTCTTCGCCATCATCGGCACGACCATCCTGGCGGCCACCTATGGCATGACCCACGAGGTAATCGAACGCACGGTCGAAGCTGAGAAATTGAAACTGATCTCGCAGATCGTCCCTCCAGCGAGTTACGACAACGACATCTTGAAAGATGAGAGACACATCGAGGCTGATGCCTTGTTGGGTACGACCACCCAGACCGTAGCCCACGTCGCGCGCCGCAAAGGTGAACCTGTGGCAGTCGTGCTGGAATCGGTCGCACCCGACGGCTACTCTGGCAAGATCGCACTCATCCTTGCCATCCGCGCGAACGGCGAACTAGCTGGTGTGCGCGTAGTCTCCCACAAGGAAACACCTGGGCTAGGTGATTACATCGAGATCGCGAAGAATCCTTGGATCACCTCGTTCGATGGCAAGTCACGCAACACTTGGGGTGACCAAGAATGGCAAGTTAAGAAAGATGGCGGTCAATTCGAACACATGGCGGGAGCGACCATCACGCCGCGCGCGATCGTAAAAGCGGTGAACAGATCACTGCTTTATTTCGCCGCACACCGTGATGAGTTGTTCGCCGAGAACATCACCGCCACTCACGCAGGAGGCAAACCATGAACGCAAACGAATTCAAAGAGATCGTTCATAACGGACTGTGGAAACAGAACCCCGGCCTTGTGCAACTGCTCGGACTGTGCCCCTTGCTTGCGATCAGTAATTCATTGGTGAACGCCGTGAGTCTGGGTCTTGCCACCACGCTCGTGATGACACTGAGTAGCGCCTCCATCGCTCCTGTGCGTAGCTATGTACCGAACGAGATACGCATCCCCGTGTTCGTCCTCATCATCGCGGTATTGGTCACCGTCGTGCAATATCTGATGAACGCCTATATGTATGGACTTTATGTCGTACTCGGTATCTTCATCCCATTGATCGTGACCAACTGTATCGTGTTGGCACGCGCCGAGTCGTTCGCCTCCAAGAACCCACCCCTGGCATCCGCCTTGGACGGTTTCATGATGGGGTTAGGACTGACTGCGGTACTCGCCGTATTAGGTGGCGTACGCGAACTCATCGGCAAAGGCACTTTACTTTCCGGGATCGATCTCGCGCTGGGGGATGGCGCCAAGGACTGGGTCATCCATGTCATTCCTGATTATCACGGCTTCCTACTCGCCATCCTGCCACCCGGTGCGTTCATCGGATTAGGCTTGCTCATCGCGGGTAAGAACTGGCTGAATCTACGCGCGGAAGCCAAGGCGCGCAGCAATCCCGCACCTTTGAGCAACGAGGCTGTGCAAGGATGAATGCGGCTAAACGGCGCGAGATATTCTTGCGCCTGCAAGCGGTGAATCCTCACCCTACGACCGAACTGGAACATGCATCGCCATTTGAATTGCTGGTGGCAGTCATCCTCTCCGCACAAGCCACCGACAAGAGCGTCAACCTCGCCACCCGCGAACTCTTCCCTGTCGCCAATACACCGCAAAAGATAGTCGACCTCGGCGAAGACGAACTGCGTGGATACGTACAACGCATCGGCCTCTACCAGACCAAGAGCAAACACATAATCCAGATGTGTGGCATCCTGCTGGAACAACACGATGGACAAGTGCCACAGACGCGCGAAGCGCTGGAAGCCCTACCCGGCGTGGGACGCAAGACGGCTAATGTGATCTTGAACACCGCCTTCGGCCAACCCACCATCGCCGTCGACACCCACATCTTCCGCATCAGCAACCGTATCGGCTTAGCACTCGGCAAAGATGTGCAAGAGGTCGAAAAGAAACTATTGAAGTTCGTGCCGGATGAATTCAAACTCGACGCACACCATTGGCTCATCCTGCACGGGCGCTACACCTGCGTTGCACGTAAACCGAAGTGTGGCGAGTGCGTCATCCAAGATCTATGTGAATACAAAGAGAAGGTGCTGTGATGTTCAATCCGACCCGCGATGAAGCGCGACTGTTCCTGTTCGAATCTTGGCGCAAGCGCTGCGCTAAAGAATTGTTGTCGCCGCTGGAAGACCTGACGGCGCAGCTCATCGACAAGCATCCGGAGTATCACGCCATCTTCAACGATCCCGAGAAGAACCAAGATAAGGATTTTGCCGCTGATGGTTCCGTCGTGAACCCATTCCTGCATCTGATGATGCACCTGACCATCGAAGAACAGATCTCCATCGGACAGCCGCACGGCATCCGCGAACAGTTCGTTCGTCTCACACAAAAATATGAATCCGAGCATGAAGCGCAACACGCGATGATGGATTGCCTAGGCGAGATGATCTGGCAGGCGCAACGCAACAAGACTGCGCCCGATGCGACGATCTATATCGGCTGCTTGGAGAAACAGTGATGGCAGACCGCTTGAGCGACATCGTGACTCGCACAGGAGATGACGGCACAACAGGATTGGCCGATGGTTCGCGTCTGAGCAAAGACAGTGCGCGCATCAATGCGCTGGGTAGTGTGGATGAACTCAACAGCCATCTCGGTGTATTGCTCGCTGAGCCATTGCCACAAGCGATTCGGGAAGAGTTGCTGCGCATCCAGAACGACTTGTTCGATCTGGGCTCTACCTTAGCCTTGCCCGGCACCGACTTCCCGCAAGAGAAACTGCTGCGCTTGGATGAGGCTATCGCACGTTACAACGCTAGTCTTCCTCCACTCAAAGAATTCATCCTACCTGGCGGCGGACGGGCGGCGGCGTTATGCCATGTCGCACGCAGTGTGGCACGACGCGCAGAACGCGACCATTGCCACCTCGCACAAAGCGATATCGTGAGCAACGACGGAGGACGCTACCTCAATCGGCTGTCTGACCTACTGTTTGTGTTGTGCCGCGTACTCAACCAGGCGACAGGGCAAAATGAAACGCTGTGGCAGCGTGATTAAGGCAGTGTCGGTGGCGTAGTTGATCTGGGTTTGCGCAGATCCATTATCGCCATCACATAACCAGACAAGCAGTACCCTAGGAACAGCAAGAACAGGTGCAATGGTGGGTCCACTGACACCAAGATGAAGAACAGCGCGAACAAGAAGATGACGATGAACGGCACGCTCTTGCGCATGTTGATGGACTTGAAGCTGTAGTACTTGAGACTGCTCACCATGCTCAAGCCGGCGAAAACTGTCAGTGCCGCGGCGTACCAACGCAACTCATACCCGGTGAATTTGTTGTCCAACATCACCCACACGAAGCCTGCGACCAAAGCAGCCGCAGCCGGGCTGGGCAGTCCTTGGAAGTAACGCTTGTCGACCACATCGATGTTGGTGTTGAAACGCGCCAAACGCAGCGCCGCACTCGCGCAATAGATGAAAGCGGCGAACCACCCCCACTTACCCAGATCGCGGAACGCCCACTCGTACATCAGGATGGAGGGCGCGACACCGAACGAGACCATGTCCGAAAGGCTATCGTACTCCGCACCGAACTCACTTTGCGTATGCGTCATACGCGCCACGCGACCATCCAAGCCATCCAACACCATCGCGATGAAGATAGCCACTGCGGCGATCTCATAGCGACCATTCATCGATTGAATGATTGCATAGAAGCCTGCGAACAAGGCGGCCGTAGTGAACAAGTTAGGCAACAAGTAGATGCTGCGCCTACGCAGGTTCATTCGTTCACGCTGTTTGGTCTCGATCATAGGTTTGGATTCATGCCAAGGAAGTGGGCGTTACGGACACTTTATCACCGATGGTGACTTTGACGTAGTACGAAAGATCGGGGGCGGGTTAGAGCGCGAAAGTTCGCCCACTAGCCCGCCCCCGCACATTGCTTAGTTCTTAGATTGGTCGACCAGTTTGTTCTTGGCGATCCAAGGCATCATGGAACGCAACTGTCCGCCCACGACTTCGATCGGATGCTCTGCGTTCAAACGACGACGTGCAGTCATCTCTGGATAGTTGGTACGACCTTCCAAGATGAACTGTTTCGCGTAAGAACCGTTCTGGATGTTCTTCAGGCATTCCTTCATCGCAGCACGTGCTTCATCAGCGATCACGCGATGACCCGTGACGTACTCACCGTACTCCGCATTGTTGGAGATAGAGTAGTTCATGTTGGCGATGCCGCCTTCATACATCAGGTCAACGATCAGCTTCAGTTCGTGCAAGCACTCGAAGTAAGCCATCTCTGGTGCATAACCCGCTTCGGTCAATGTCTCGAAGCCAGCCTTAACCAACTCGACCGCACCACCGCACAACACAGCTTGTTCGCCGAACAAGTCTGTCTCTGTCTCTTCGCGGAAGTTGGTCTCGATCACGCCGCCCTTGGTGCCGCCGTTAGCTGCTGCGTAAGACAATGCGATGTCTTTAGCCTTGCCTGTCTTGTCTTGGTACACAGCGATCAGTGTGGGTACGCCGCCACCCTTCAGGTATTCGGAACGCACGGTGTGGCCAGGTCCTTTAGGCGCGATCATGATCACGTCCACGTCAGCACGTGGCACGACTTGGTTGTAGTGCACGTTGAAGCCGTGAGCGAATGCCAACGCAGCGCCCGCCTTCATGTTCGGCGCGACGTCTTTGTTGTACACATCAGGGATGTTCTCGTCTGGCAACAACATCATCACGACGTCAGCGTTCTTCACTGCATCAGCCACTTCGGCGACCTTGATACCAGCCGCTTCGACCTTCTTCCAAGAAGCACCGTTCTTGCGCAGACCGACAGTCACGTTGACGCCGGACTCTTTCAGATTTTGCGCATGGGCATGGCCTTGGGAGCCGTAGCCGATGATGGTCACTTGTTTGCCCTTGATCAGGGAAAGGTCTGCGTCTTTGTCGTAATAAACTTTCATGTTGGCCTCGTCGTAAAAATCAGTGATTAAAAGATAGTTGTTAAAGTTTCAAAACTCGTTCGCCACGCCCGATACCTGAAGAACCGGTACGGACGGTCTCGATGATGAGACCGTGATCGATGGCTTGCAGGAAGCTGTCCAGCTTGGAACCTGTGCCGGTCAACTCGATGGTGTAACTGGTGCTGGATACGTCGATGATGCGACCACGGAAGATGTCGGTGATGCGCTTCAGCTCTTCGCGCGCCTCGCCCACCGCACTCACCTTCAACAGCATCAACTCGCGCTCCAGATGATCGCCGTCGGTCAGATCCATCACGGCAACGACATCCACCAATTTGTTGAGTTGCTTCTTGATCTGTTCGATGATCTCGTCCGAACCGCGCGTGACGATCGTCATACGCGACATGGTCGTATCTTCGGTCGGCGCGACCGTCAACGATTCGATGTTGTATCCGCGCGCAGAGAACAGACCCGCAACACGCGACAACGCACCTGCTTCGTTCTCCATCAATAAAGAGATGATGTGACGCATCACAAGTCCTCCGCCAAGATCACTTCAGACAAACCCTTGCCGCCAGGAACCATCGGATAGACGTTCTCTGTCGAGTCGGTACGGAAGTCGAGGAACACCAGATCATCCTTGCGCGCGAACGCTTCCTTCAAAGCGCCTTCCACATCGGAAGGTTTGTCCACACGGATCCCCACGTGACCATACGCCTCGGCCAGTTTCGCAAAATCTGGCAGCGCATCCATATAGGAATGCGAATAACGATTGCCGTGGAAGAACTCTTGCCACTGGCGCACCATGCCCAGATAACGGTTGTTCAACGCGATGATCTTGATGGGGATGTTGTATTGCTTGCAGGTGGACAGTTCCTGGATGTTCATCTGGATGCTGCCCTCACCTGTCACACAGGCCACGGCTGCGCCTGGATGAGCGAGTTGCACCCCCATCGCGGCAGGCAAACCAAAGCCCATCGTGCCCAAACCGCCGGAATTGATCCATTGGCGCGGCTTATCGAACTTGTAGTACTGAGCCGCCCACATCTGATGTTGCCCCACGTCAGATGTGATGAATGCTTCACCACGAGTGATCTCGTACAACTTCTCGATGACGTACTGCGGCTTGATCAGCTCGTCGGAGTTCTTGTAGGTGAGCGACTTGCGACTACGCCACGTATCGATCTGCTGCCACCAAGTCTTCAGATTAGTCGCATCAGGTTTCTGTTTGCTCGCGGCCAACACGCCCAGCATGTCAGTCAACACTTGCTTCACATCACCCACGATAGGCACATCCACCTTCACACGCTTGGCGATGGTGGCTGGATCGATGTCGATATGGATGATCTTGCGCGGCACCGAAGTGAAATGTTTCACATTGCCGACGACGCGATCATCGAAGCGTGCGCCGACTGCCAACAAAACGTCGCAGTCCTGCATCGCCAGATTGGCTTCGTACGTGCCGTGCATGCCCAACATGCCGAGATTCTGTTTATCCGTCGCAGGATAGCCGCCCAAACCCATCAAGGTATTGGTGACAGGGAAGCCTAATTTACGAACCAGATCGGTCAATTGTGTCGATGCATCACCCAACACCACACCACCACCGGCATACACCATCGGACGTTTAGCTTCCAACAACAACTTCACAGCCTCTTTGATCGCCCCCATGTCGCCATGCGTCTGGGGGTTATACGAGCGGATGCTTACGGACTCGGGATAGAAGAATTCGGTCTTGGTGTTGGAAACATCCTTAGGGATATCCACCAGCACAGGGCCCGGACGTCCCGACTTCGCCAGATAGAACGCCTTCTTCAGCGTGACCGCGAGGTCTTTGACATCCTTGACTAGGAAATTGTGTTTGACACAAGGACGTGTGATGCCGACCGCATCCACTTCTTGGAACGCATCTTCGCCGATGTAGCTGGTCGGCACTTGGCCGCTGATGACTACCATCGGGATGGAATCCATATAGGCAGTGGCGATTCCCGTCACCGCATTGGTCAAACCGGGGCCGGAAGTGACCAATGCCACGCCGACCTTGTCTGTAGAACGTGAATAGCCGTCGGCCGCATGCACAGCCGCCTGCTCATGGCGCACCAAGACGTGCTTCACCTTCTCCTGCTGGAACAGTGCGTCATAAATGAACAGCACTGCGCCGCCAGGGTAGCCAAAGACGTACTCGACGCCCTCTTCCTGCAAACATTTGATGGTTATTTCTGCGCCGGTCAGTTCCATGAGCGAAAACCTATGAATTGCTTCGAATTAAAGACCGAGCAAGATAAAGGCTGGCGGCGTTTTGGTCAACCCCAATCAAGCCCAAAATCGCCGAAAACCCTTGTCACTACAGGAATTTGCTATCATGCGCCGCCTCTAGGAGACCCACCTTGTCCACCCGCGAACAACTATCCGATTTCCTCGCCAGCATCGAACGACGTGCCTACAAGCACGCGATGTTCGCTGTACGCGATGAAGCCGCCGCGCTGGATATCGTGCAGGAAGCCATGATGAAACTGGCAGAAAGGTACGGCGACAAGCCTGCCGAGGAGTTTCCGATGCTCTTCCATCGCATCCTGCAGAACACCGTCACCGACCACTTCCGCAGGCAGAAGGTGCGTACCTCTTGGTTCACCCTGTTCTCCTCGTTCTCCCCACAACACGCCGACGAGGAGTTCGACCCGCTTGACGTGCTGGAGGATGAGAAAAGCCCGAGCAACCACCTGCAACCCGATGCCGATTTGCAGCAGAACCAGACATTGGCGAGCATCGAAGCCGCACTGTTACGCTTACCTGACCGTCAACGAGAAGCATTCCTGCTGCGTTACTGGGACGGATTAGATACAGCAGAGACAGCGTCCGCGATGGGGTGTAGCGAAGGTAGCGTCAAGACCCATTGTTCAAGAGCGACACACGCTTTAGCCGAGACACTGAGACAGAAAGGAATAGACCTATCATGGGAATCAAACTGAAGATCGAGGACATCCAGCACTTGCTGAATCGTTCAGCAAGCGACCTCAGCCCTGACACCCTGGATAAACTGCAGCGCGCGCGCCGCACGGCACTTCAGCATCAACAAACCCAACAGCCGACAGCCGTGCACGCATGGTTGAGCCAGCACGGGGTCATTGGTCATCATCCATCATCGCAACACAGAATCCTCAATTGGGGGCTTGCGGCGGTGTTCGCTGTCGTACTGGTGAGTGGCGTCAGCTACTGGCAACACAACTCCGAACGCGACCATAGCGCGATCGACATCGCCATCCTCACGGACGACTTGCCCGTCCATATGTATGTCGATTAAGGGTAGCCAGAATATGCTGATGCGCCATTTTAAACTTCTCTTAACCGTCGCCTTAATGGCTCCACTCGGTGTTCTTGCAGCCCCTTGGAACAGCCTGAATGCAGACCAACGGCAAGTGCTGGCTCCTCTTTCTACAACTTGGAACTCCCTACCTGAAAGCGAGCAGAAGAGCTTCGTAGGCATCGCCGACGGATACACGAAACTCACTCCCGACAAACAACAGCGTCTGCAAGAGCAGTTGGAAGCGTGGGGGAAATTGACGACCGAACAGCGCCACCGCGCCAGAGAGAAATTTACCGCCTTCAGCAAAGTGCCCGAGGAAAAACGTGAGGCAGTGAAACAGATGGTGCGCGAACAACAGGCCGAACCGGCAAGCCCTACGAAATAAGATCCAGGGTCAGCGGCGCTCAGTGCGCCAGAGCATCACCAGTGCCAACCCAAGGAATGCCCACATCATCGCGGTCGCACTGAATACCGGCCACCAATCCTTGAGCGTCCCCAGATTAGCGAACAAACGGCTAGCGAAGTGGAATCCCAGTCCGAGCACGACCCCTAGAAAAATCTTGCTACTCACCCCGCCCTCGCGCTTGTTGTAGGAAGAGAATGGCAAGGCCAAAAGCATCATCACCAACACTGCGAATGGGTAAGCCATCTTGTTCCACATGGCGATCTCATAGCGCGACGTCTTCTGCTTATTGTCATCCAGATGCCGGATATATTGATACAGACCCCACGCGGACATCTGCTCCGGCTCGATCAACAGCACCGTGAAGATGTTCGGATTCAATGATGAACGCCACTCCATCGCGCCTAACTGATTGACCGTTGCCCCCGTTTCACTGAACTTGGTTTGCTTGACTCCCGTCAGCTCCCAGCTCTGCCCCTTCTGATAAGTCGCACGTTCCGCCGCAGTGATGCTACGCAATTGATAGCGTTCATCGAACTGATAGATACTGATACCCAACAAGGTCGTATCGTGCAACACAGCCTTCACATTGACGAAGCTGCCTTCGTCCTTCACCCACACGCCAGAACGGAACTCCATCAGACTCACATTCTCGTTCTTGGCTTTCAGTTTGATCTGTTTGGCTAGGTGTTGACTCGGTGGCGCGATGAACTCGCCCACCACGAAACAGGCGATCATGAATGGCAGACCGATTCGTAGCAGCGCATTGATCATCTGTTTCAATGACACACCCGAAGCGCGATACACGGTCAGTTCTGAATTAGCCGCCATCTGCACCAAAGCGAAGATGGTGCCGATCAACACCGCCACCGGAAAGAGTTCGTAGATGTGATTGGGGGCGGTCAACAACACGAACAGCAACACATAACCCATGTGATAGCCGCTGCTCTCACCCATCTCGTTCATCTGATTGATGAGGTCGAGCAGCTCGAACAACATGAGCAGCGCCGCGAACACCATGAGCACGCTGAGATAGATCTCCTTTGCCAAGTAGCGCGTCAGCAGATTCATCGACGCCACCTTTGCCAAGAGAAGGGCGAACTACGGTGATAGAAATACACGATCGTCCCCACCAGCAATACCAGATGGATGCCCCACAGACCGACCAGCATGCTGACCTTCTCACGCGCCACCCATGAGACTGCGATGGTCGACATATTGTTATAGAACATATAGAGCACGATGGCCGCGATCAGACTGTATGAACGGCCCGCACGCGGATTCACATAACTCAACGGTATCGCCAACAACGCCAACATGAACGCACCCAAGGGCATGCTGATGCGCTCTACCAGTTGCGATTGGTTTGAAGGGTCAGGATGTTGGATCAAATAGAGCGTGGAGTACGCTCTGCGATTACTCGTGTTTTGCGGCAGATCCACTGGTTCGATGCGAATGGAATAGCGATCGAACTCCGCGATCTTGAAATCCGCCTGACCTGGCACGCCTTCATAGCGAGAACCCTTCAGCAACACAAGGAAGCGATCACCGTTAGCCGCGATCTCCTGATAGCCCTCTTTCGCCACCATGGTGCCGTCCTTACCGTTCTGCACCGACTGCACGAAGATGTTCTGCACGCGCTTCTTTTCCGTATCCACCTCTTCTAGGAAGAACACGCGATCTGCCTGCTTGGATTCGCGGAACACCCCCGGCGCGGCAGACGAGACATCGTCACGACTGTTCAACCTGCGCTTGAACTCATCCGCCATCGACCATGCCCACGGCGACAACACCAGACTCATCAATGCGATGATGAACACCACCGGTATCGTATACGCCATCACAGGGCGAATGAAACGTGTCAGCCCGACCCCAGAAGAGAACCACACCACCATCTCACTGTCGCGGTAGATGCGCGACAAGGTGAGCAACACCGAGAGGAACAGACTGATAGAGAGCAACACAGGAATGAAACTCAACGCGCTGAAACCCAACATCACCAACACACCATCCACTGCCAGCCCACCGTTCACCGATTCACCCAGCAATTTGATGAGTTGAGTAAAAACGACGATACCCATCAGAACGGAGAATATGAGAAGACCCGAGCTCGCGAACTCGCGCACCAGCGACCAATAGAAGATACCCCGCACGATTCGAGGCGAACGCTTCTTTGACTTTATGCCTTGAGATTGCGGATAATCGGCCATTGCAGGTTAATCGATGGATATTAAGGAGCGACACGTGGAATTTAGCATAAAACAAGGTACCCCGGACTCGATGAAGAGCGGCTGTGTCGTCGTTGGTGTGTTCGATGGCGGCAAATTATCCAAGGCAGGACAAGCACTCGACAAAGCTGCGAAACACGCACTGAGCGACCTCATCGCGCGTGGCGACATGACGGGCAAAGCTGCCACCACCTTGCTCCTACACAAACTCACCGGAATCACTGCCGAGCGCGTGTTGCTCGTCGGATTGGGCAAAGCGAGTGAACTGAACAACAAAGTCAGCCTCGATATCCTCAGTGCGATGTTCAAAGCACTGAACGCCACACCTGCAAAAGATGCGGCGCTGTTCATCACTGACGAAGGTTTCGGCAAGAACGCGAACTGGGTCATCAAACAAGCCGTATTCACCGCCGCTGAACAAGCCTTCCGCGCTGACGGTCTGAAGAGCGAACCCGCGAAACCCGCGACACTCAAGCATGTCGTGTTCGCCACACTCGACAAGTCCGCGGCCGAGCTCAAGACCACACTAGAACAATCCGCCGCCATCGCCAATGGGATGGAACTGACCAAGACATTGGGCAACCTGCCCGGCAACATCTGCACCCCAACTTATCTTTCTGCGCACGCATTGGCGTTGGACAAAGCACACAAGAAGATCAAGACCACCGTGCTGGAAGAGAAGGACATGCAGAAGTTGGGCATGGGCTCTTTCCTCTCCGTCACACGCGGTAGCGAGCAACCTGCAAAACTCATCACCCTTGAATACAAGGGCGGAGACAAGAAACAGAAGCCCATCGTGCTGGTCGGCAAAGGCATCACCTTCGACACCGGCGGCATCTCGCTCAAACCGGGCGCAGAGATGGACGAGATGAAGTACGACATGTGCGGCGCAGCCAGCGTGCTCGGCACCATGCAAGCCATCGCCGAGATGGGCTTGGAGCTGAACGTGGTCGGCGTCATCCCCACTTGCGAGAACATGCCCTCCGGCATCGCCACCAAACCGGGCGACATCGTCACCTCCATGTCCGGCCAGACCATCGAGATCTTGAACACCGACGCTGAAGGTCGCCTCATCCTGTGTGACGCACTCACCTACTCCGCCAAGTTCGAGCCCGACACCGTCATCGACATCGCCACATTGACCGGTGCATGCGTCATCGCCTTGGGTCACGTTGCACACGGCCTGTTCGCCAACGAAGACAAACTGGCGAAGGAACTGCTAGCCGCCGGCGAACAATCGCACGATCGCGCATGGCAACTACCGCTGTGGGACGACTACCAACCACTGCTCGATAGCAACTTCGCCGACATGCAGAACATCGGCGGACGTGCAGGTGGCACCATCACCGCCGCCTGCTTCTTGGCGCGCTTCACCAAGGAATATCGCTGGGCGCACTTGGACATCGCAGGTACCGCGTGGTTGTCTGGCAAACAAAAAGGCGCAACAGGCCGTCCTGTGCCGATGCTCACGCAGTACCTCATCAACCGCGCAGCAGCTAAGTGACTAAAGTAGATTTCTATACTGGTTCTGAAGACAAGCTGCGCACCGCTTGTCAGCTCAGCCAAAAAGCGATGCAGAATGGTCTGCGTGTGTTGTTGCATGTGCCGAACGACGACACCGCAGACAAGTTGGACAAACTGCTGTGGCATTACCCCGCCACCGCTTTCCTGCCGCACTGTCATAGCCACGAAGCCGATGCGGCGACCATTCCAGTCGTCATCGGGCGCGACGAGAATTTCCCGCATTCGGAACTGCTCATCAGCTTGCATGATGAATGCACCACCTTCTTCAGCCGTTTCGAACGCGTCATCGAGATCGTCGGCAGCAACGACGAGGATGCCAAGCTGGGCCGCGCACGCTTCAAGTTCTACAAAGACCGTGGCTACGATGTGGGCCATACCGACCTAGCGAAACTGCGCGCATGACGACCGACCACTACCTACCGCAAGACATACCCGTGCTCACCGAAGTGGTCGACGAGCCGAACTCGGCCGTACCCACACTCACCGAGATCGTAGAAGCCCCCGCCCCGCTCGACCTTGATGACACGATAAAGATCGAAGTGGAATCCCTCGCGCCGATCTCCACCGAGTCCGCCGATGTCCTCCTTCCCGAAGAGATGCCTCTCGACATCTCGCCGCAACTGTTGAGCCACCTCGAGACACACCTTGAGGATGTGTTGGCGCAACGCCTGCAACGACGCTTGGCCGATGCCCAGCAACAGGTCATCGCAGAGACCCTGGCCGAATTGAAAGCCGAACTGCCCGAGCTCATCCGCAAAGCCCTAGCAACTCCGCAAGATCCTTCCTAAATCCTCGTCATTGCCGCGAAGGCGGGAATCCCGTTAAATTGACAAACTAGATTCCCGCCTTCGCGGCAATGACGTGTTTTGAGTCTGAAGCACCTTCTGAATTGCTATAATCGCGCCCCTCCAAAGCCGCAAGGCTGATACACACTCCGCACGATCATGACTCAAAAAGAACTCGCAAAAAGTTTCGACCCCAAAGACATCGAAGCACGTTGGTATCCCGAGTGGGAAGCCGCTGGCTACTTCAAGGCTGGTCTCGCCGCCGACAAGACAGAATCGTTCTGCATCCAACTGCCACCGCCCAACGTCACCGGCACCTTGCACATGGGCCACGGCTTCAACCAGACCTTGATGGATGCGCTCACGCGTTACCACCGCATGCGCGGGGACAACACCCTGTGGCAACCGGGCACCGACCACGCAGGTATCGCCACGCAGATCGTCGTCGAGCGCCAACTCGATGCGCAAGGTGTATCGCGCCATGACCTCGGTCGCGAGAAGTTCATCGAGAAGGTGTGGGAGTGGAAGAAATTCTCTGGCGACACCATCACACGTCAGATGCGCCGCCTCGGCACCTCGCCCGATTGGTCGCGCGAACGTTTCACCATGGACCCCGCGCTGAACAAGACCGTCACCGAGACATTCGTGCGCCTATTCAACGAAGGCCTCATTTATCGCGGCAAGCGTCTGGTGAACTGGGACCCGAAATTACACACCGCAGTAAGCGACCTCGAAGTCGTGCAGGAGGAAGAAGACGGTTTCATGTATCACATCCGTTATCCGCTGGCTGATGGCAGTGGTCACCTCACGGTCGCCACCACTCGCCCCGAGACCATGATGGGCGACGTCGCCGTGATGGTGCATCCCGAAGACGAGCGCTACAAACACCTCATCGGCAAACAAGTCACGCTGCCCTTATGCGACCGCACTATCCCCATCATCGCGGATGAATATGTCGATAAAGAATTCGGCACCGGCGTAGTCAAGGTCACCCCTGCACACGACTTCAACGACTACGCCGTCGGTCAGCGTCACAAGTTGGAGATGATCTCCATCCTCACACTGGATGCGAAGATCAACGAGAACGCGCCCAAGCAATACCAAGGTATGGATAGATTCGCCGCACGCAAACAGATCGTGGCCGATCTGGAGACAGCAGGCGTATTCGACAAAGCCGAGAAACACAAACTCAAAGTGCCGCGCGGCGACCGCACCGGCGTGGTCATCGAACCGATGCTCACCGACCAATGGTTCGTCGCCATGAGCAAGCCCAGCGACAACGGCAAGAGCATCACTGAACAAGCACTGGAATGTGTGAGTTCCGGCGAGATCAAGTTCCATCCTGAGAACTGGGTGAACACCTACAACCAGTGGCTCAACAACATCCAAGACTGGTGCATCTCGCGCCAACTGTGGTGGGGTCATCAGATCCCCGCATGGTACGGCGTGAACGGCGAAGTGTTCGTCGCGCATGACGCAGACGAAGCGCGCAAGCTGGCCGACAAGGCTGGCTACGCCGGACAACTCGACCGCGACAACGACGTGCTCGACACTTGGTTCTCTTCCGCGCTGTGGCCGTTCTCCACACTGGATTGGGACATGAGCAAACCATTCGATGCGCAGAACGAGTTCGTGCAGAAATATCTGCCCTCTACCGTTCTTGTCACTGGCTTCGACATCATCTTCTTCTGGGTGGCGCGCATGGTGATGATGACCAAGCACATCACTGGCAAGATCCCGTTCAAAGACGTGTACGTGCACGGCCTCATCCGCGATGCGGAAGGCCAGAAGATGTCCAAGTCCAAGGGCAACGTGCTCGACCCTATCGACCTCATCGACGGTATCGGCATCGAAGAGCTGGTGAAGAAACGCACCACCGGCCTGATGAACCCGAAAGACGCCGAGAAGATAGAGAAGCGCACGCGCAAAGAATTCCCCGAAGGCATCACCGCATTCGGCACCGATGCATTGCGCTTCACCTTTGCTTCGCTCGCATCACCCGGCCGCGACATCAAGTTCGACATGCAACGTTGTGAGGGTTATCGCAACTTCTGCAACAAGCTGTGGAACGCCACACGTTTCGTGCTGATGAATTGCGAAAGCAAGGACGTTGGTCAGGATGAGAGTTTGCCGCTTGAATTCTCCGCCGCCGACAAGTGGATGATCAGCTTGCTGCAACAGACTGAAGCTGAGATGGCGAACAACTTCGCCGACTACCGTTTCGACATGGCCGCACGTGCGGTGTACGAACTGGTGTGGAACACTTACTGCGACTGGTACGTGGAACTGGCAAAGGTACAGATCGCCAACGGTAACGACGCACAACAACGCGCCACCCGTCGCACCTTGGTGCGCGTGTTAGAGACCATCCTGCGTCTCGCACATCCCATCATCCCGTTCATCACCGAAGAGTTGTGGCAATCAGTCGCACCGATGGCGAATGCAAAAGGCAGCAGCATCATGCTGCAAGCCTATCCAAAATCAGACGACGGCAAGATCGACGATGCCGCTATCGCGCAGATCGGTTTGCTACAAGAACTCATCACCGCATGCCGCAGCTTGCGTAGCGAGATGAACCTGTCGCCTGCCGCACGTGTGCCACTCATCGCCGCTGGTGATGCGACGGTGCTGAACGCGCTCGCGCCTTACATCAGCAGCCTTTCCAAGTTGAGCGAAGTGAACGTGGTGGCTGAGTTGCCAGAGGGCGATGCGCCCGTTTCCATCGTCGGCAATTTCAAACTGATGCTGAAGGTGGAGATCGACGTGGCTGCCGAGCGCGTACGTCTGGATAAAGAGATCGATCGATTAACTAACGAAGTCGCCAAGACACAAGCCAAGTTGGGCAATGAGAGTTTCGTCGCCCGTGCGCCCGCAGCCGTGGTGGAGCAAGAGAAGAAACGCATGGAAGACTTCGGCGCGACACTGGTGCAGTTGCAGGCACAACGCAAGAAGTTAAGCTAAGGAGGTTGATCATGCTGCACGAATTCTTAGTTGAAGTCATCGCCTATATCGTGCCGCTCACCGAGCTACTCGGTGCTGCCGTGGTCACTTGGGGAAGCGTGCATGGACTGGCTCTGTTGGTGCGCAGGGCATGGCGATATTTCCAAAACCTAGCACTGGAAGGATCTCTGCGCGATATTCGCATCGCTATCGGAGAGAAGATGGCACTCGGTCTGGACTTCTTCTTGGCGGGTGACATCATCGGCACCATCGTCATCCCCAGCCAAGAATCGCTGATGATCTTGGGCGGGATCGTGGTGATACGAACCGTGATGGCTTACTTCCTGGCGCAAGAGATCGAGAAGAAGAACGCTTCGGAGTGAATCTGACTAGCGGCGACGAATATGGAAGATGAATTCGTCGCCCTTTTCTTCTGACGACAACAACTCATTCCCTGTCTTACTGCAGAAATCCAAAAAGTCTTTGGGCGAGCCTTTGTCTGTCGCCACCAACTTCAATACCTGACCACTCGTCATCGGCGACAGCGCTTTCTTAGCTCGCAGGATAGGCAGTGGACACGCCAACTGCCGCACATCCAACTCCACATCGAACGCCATCTCGCTCATGCGACGACCTCGCCACCGGAGTGATACCAAGCAGTGATGCCCCCTTGCAGATTGGCCGCACCACGCAAGCCTTGAGCTGATGCGAACGCAGCTGCCTGCGCGGAACGTCCGCCCATCTGGCAATAAAACACGGTGGTCTTCTGCGCATCCAGTTCGCTCAGGCGCAACGGCAACAGATGCAATGGCAAACTGATCGCCCCTTTGATGCGACCACGCGCGATCTCGGCATCGGTGCGCACATCCACCAATTGCACGTTGCCACTGGCGATGAGGTCGGGTAATTCAGCTGCGGTGATGTTCTTAAAATCTGACACTTCTACTTCTCCAATTACTAGGTTGATTATTGATTATTGTTCGTCGCCGTGATCACTGAGCAGACGTGAGATGCGCGTATTGGCCACGCTCAAGCGCCTCACCAACATACGCAAGAAAGCTTCGGCGAATTGGAAGCGGCAGTTGGCTGTCGCCAGTGCCAACACTTCTGGGTCGATCTCGATGAGCTTCACATCGGTCTTGGCGAACACATCGGTCGTGCGCTTCGCATCCTTACCGCTCAGGTGCGCCATCTCGCCGAAGCAATCGCCTTTGTGCAACAGGCTCAACAACCTGCCCTGCTTCACGATACGCACCGAACCATGCGCCACGATGAAGAACTTCTGGCCCGGCTCACCCTCGCCGATGATCTTCTCGTCCTTGGGTACTTTGCGCCATTCGCTGATGCGCAACACCTCCCACAACTCCACATCGCTGAAGTCGGTGAAGAACGGCAGCGCACGCACGGTATCGAACTTCTCGGTATCGAATATCTGCTCCTGCTGCGGCACTTCGTAACTGATGAACGACACCAGATCGCGCGCGAACTCATCCCAAGATTGATAACGATACGCCACATCCTTGCACATGGCGCGTTGCACGATGGCATCCAAGGCGGGCGGAATCTCAGGACGGAACGTGCTGGCAGCGGGTGGTTCGATGTTCATGATCTGGTAGATCATGCTGTAGTTGTTAGCGGCCTCGAACGGTAGCTTGCCGGTGAGCATGCGATACATCGTCACCCCCAGCGAATAGATATCCGTCTGGTGCGACAGCGTCTGCTCTTTGATCTGCTCGGGCGACATGTACGCGGGCGAACCCACACCGCTAACCTGCGTGGTCTGCTGGTTCTCCAACATCGCCGCACCGAAGTCGGAGATCTTGATGTCGCTCTCGCCTTTGATGAGGATGTTGGCGGGCTTGATGTCGCGATGGATGACGCCCTGATACTGCGCATACTCCAAGGCCTTACAACACTTGTAGATGATCTCGGCGATGCGCCCCAGCGACAGCAGATGGTCCACCTCGGCGTAACGTTCCAGCGTCTCGCCCTCGACGTATTCCATCACCATGTAATTCTGTTCGCCCTCCATCACCGCATCGAATATCTTCACGATGTGCGGATGCGAGAGCTTGCCCGCGAGCGACGCCTCGGTGAGCAACAGCTTGCGGAAGGCTTTGCCGCTACCCGTGTTCTGCATCACCGTCGGATTGAACAGCTTGAGCGCCACCTGCTGGCCATTGAACGAGTCGAGCGCCAAGTACACGGTGCTGGTCGCACCATGTCCGAGTTCTTTCACGATCTGATATTTGCCGATGGGATCCATGCAAGTCTTTGCTTTACAAGGCCGACATTCTGCGGGTTTGAAGCATCACTGTCCAGTTCGCATGCGCTCAAAGGAACCTAAACGAGCGGGTGTTATCATAGCCGCCATGCGCAAAATATCCCTAGCTCTACTCCTGTTGCTCCCCCTACATCTCAACGCGGACGGCCTGCCCGATCTGGGCGACGTGTCGCAGACCATGGTGTCTCCGCAGATGGAACGCCAGATCGGCGAGCAGAGCATGTTCCGCATCCGCGCCAGTGAGAGCTATCTGGACGACCCCGAGATCACCGATTATCTGAACGCCTTGGGCGGACGCTTGGTCGCGAACAGCAGCGAGCCCAGCCAACCTTTCGAGTTCTTCGTCATCAACGACAACGCCGTCAACGCCTTTGCCTTACCCGGCGGATTCATCGGCGTGAACACCGGCCTCATCTTGCTCTCGCAGAGTGAATCCGAACTCGCTTCTGTGTTGAGCCACGAGATATCGCACGTCACCCAGCACCACTTGGCACGCATGGTATCGGGACAGAAATACGACTCCCTCGCCGCCATGGCCACCATGGCTATCGCCATCCTTGCCGCGCGTGACAACCCGCAAACCGCCAGCGCCGCCATCGTGGGCGCACAAGGCGGCATGATGCAACGCCAACTCGACTTCACCCGCGAACACGAGAAAGAAGCAGACCGCATCGGCCTTGGCATCTTGGAAAAGAGCGGCTTCGACACACGCGGCATGCCGCTCTTCTTCGAACGTCTGCAAAAAGCCACGCAGCTACTCGAAGGCGACACTCCCACCTACCTGCGCACCCACCCGCTCACCACCGAACGTGTGGCCGACGTGGGCGGCCGCGTGCAACAGATTCCTTTCAAGCTCGTACCCGACAGTCTCGAATTCCAGCTGATGCGTGCCCGTGTGCATGCCCTGCAAAAGACACCGCGCGATGCCGTCGCCTTCTTTAACGGAGCATTGGGCGAACAACGTTTTGGAAATCCCGTCGCACAACGTTACGGCTTGGTCATCTCACTGATGCGCGACAAACAAGACGCACTCGCCATCCAAGAATTCCAAACGCTTTACAAGAGCGCACCACACAACGCCACCATCGAGACACTGGCCGGACAGATCAAACGTTTGGACAAGAAAGACAAAGACACCCCCACCTTCTATCGCAAAGCGTTGAAACAATTCCCACGCCATCGCGCACTCATCTACGACTACGCCGAGCTGATGCTGGAAGAGAAACAATATGTGAACGCGCTGAAACTACTGGACTACGAAGTGCTGCTCAACGGCAACGACCCCAAACTGTACGAGATGCAAGCGCGCGCCTATGGCTCGCTAGGCCGCCACCAAGAAGAACACCACGTACTGTCTTACTACCAGATACTGCACGGCAACCTGCGCGGCGCCATCGAACAACTGGAACTCGCAAAACGCGCGGGCAACGACTACTACCAACTCTCCACCATCGAGACCGAGTTGAAACAGTACCGCGAGATCATCGAAGCACAACGCAGCAAGAAGAAATAACACACACCATGACCGAAGAACGCCTAGAGAACATCGAAACAAAACTCAGTTTCCAAGAAGACCTGCTGGAAGAACTGAACAAGACCGTGTATCAGCAACAACAAAAGATCGAACGACTGGAAGCCATGTGCCAATCACTCGCGCAACACGTGCAATCACTATCCGCAACAAGGAATGATGGCGGCATGCTGGCGAACGAGAGGCCGCCGCATTATTGAGTGACAGTTTTACCGCGCAAAACAAAAAGCCTCGCATCCCTGCGAGGCTTTCGTTTTTTTTGTGCGCTGGCACTTTTAATGTTGCAGGGCTTTTTCCAGCGAGTGGTGAAACTTCTCGGCGTCGTGTTGGGTGACGCGATACTTCACGGTCTCGCCCGTCATCAGTTTGGAGCAAGAGTTCACGAGTTCCATGGCGATGGGGTATTTGCCGACGGCGATGGCTTCTTTGAGGAAGGTCAGTCTGTTCGCAGCGTCTTCTAAGGTAAGACAGAAGTGATGTTCTTCGTCGGTGATGCTGACGCTCTTGATGCCTGCATGAACGACCGATTGGCAGTGAAACCGTTTCTTGGACATCTTTTTCTCCTGTGCGTGTTTTGTGAATGCGCGGCAGTCTGCGCCGCCCTAACTTGTGTGTCAAAGACTTCCCTTGCTTATTGCTTGATGCTGTTTGAAAAACCAGTGCATTAGTTCGCGCTTAGGCGTAATTTACGAATCTGCATCACCCATCATCCTCAGATGATCAACCTAGACGAAGGAGAGAACCATGGCTAAAGACAGCGTTTATCGCATCACCGAAATCGTGGGAACGAGTAAGAAATCTTGGGAGGATGCCGCTGCGAATGCGGTAGCGACGGCTTCAAAGACACTACGCGACTTGCGTGTGGCAGAGGTGATGAAGTTGGATATGGTGGTGAAGGATGGCAAGGTGTCTGCCTATCGTGCGCGGGTGGCTTTGTCGTTCAAGTACGATCCAAAGAGCTGACCTCCCTTCGATACACCCGCTACGCGGGTTACTCTGGGCGAACGGTTTGTTGCCACCCCGTTCGCTCCAAACAAAAAGCCTCGCATCGCTGCGAGGCTTTCGTTTTTGGTGGGCCCTCCCGGACTTGAACCGGGGACCAAAGGATTATGAGTCCTCTGCTCTAACCAACTGAGCTAAAGGCCCGTAAGGCTTAGCTCTCGCCGTCGAGGAAGCTCTTGAGCTTCTCGGAGCGTGAAGGGTGACGCAGTTTGCGCAGTGCCTTGGCTTCGATCTGGCGGATACGTTCGCGGGTGACGTCGAATTGTTTGCCGACTTCTTCGAGTGTGTGGTCGGTGTTCATTTCGATGCCGAAGCGCATACGCAGCACTTTGGCTTCGCGCGCGGTGAGCGAATCCAAGATGTCTTTGGTGACGTTGCGCAGGCTGTCGTATACGGCCGCTTCGATCGGTGCGAGTGAGTTGCCGTCTTCGATGAAGTCGCCCAAGTGGGAGTCGTCGTCATCGCCCACGGGTGTTTCCATGGAGATAGGCTCTTTCGCGATCTTGAGGATCTTGCGGATCTTGTCTTCCGGCATCTCCATCTTGACGGCCAAGGTGGCGGCATCGGCATCCATTCCAGTCTCTTGCAAGATCTGGCGCGAGATACGATTCATCTTGTTGATGGTCTCGATCATGTGCACTGGGATACGGATGGTGCGTGCTTGGTCGGCGATGGAGCGGGTGATGGCCTGACGGATCCACCATGTCGCGTACGTCGAGAATTTGTAACCGCGACGGTATTCGAATTTATCCACGGCCTTCATCAAGCCGATGTTGCCTTCTTGGATGAGGTCGAGGAACTGCAAGCCACGGTTGGTGTATTTTTTGGCGATGGAGATGACGAGACGCAAGTTGGCCTCGATCATGTCGCGCTTCGCACGGCGGGCTTTCGCTTCGCCGTTGGTCATTTGTTTGTTGATGTCTTTCAGGTCAAGGATGGGGATGCCCACGCGTTGTTGCAGGGCGAACAACTTCTTCTGTTGATCGACGATGGCGTGTTGATGACGTACGAGGAATTCGCTGTACGGCTTCTTGGCGGCCATCTCGTGCTTGACCCAATCCAAGTTCTGCTCGTTCTGCGGGAACACTTTGATGAAGTGCGGACGCGGCATGTGTGCTTTGGTGACGCACAGGTCTTGGATGGTACGTTCGCAACTGCGCACTTCTTCTACGAGGCCGCGCATGGTGTCGCACAGGGCATCCACTTGCTTGGCAGCGAAGCGGAATTGCATCAACTCGGTAGAGATCTGTTCTTGCAGTTTGTCGTATTGCTTGCTGCGGTAGCCGTATTTCTCATAGGCCTTGCCCAGCTTGGCGAACAGATCGCCGATGAGGTCGAAGCGTACCAGCGCGTCTTCTTTCAACTGCGCTAGGTTAGCGGCGGCGGCGGCGGCGGTGGCTTCTTCGTCTTCTTCTTCGTCAGCCACTTCGACTTCTGGCTCTTCGGCATCAGCATCTTCGTCGTCGTCATCGCCGATCTGCGCTTCGTCTTCGCTATCCACGAAGCCGTCGATGACTTCGTCGATCTTGATCTGGTCGGTGCGCACCTTGTCGGCCAACATCAGGATCTCGGCGATGGTGGCTGGGCAGGCAGAGATCGCCATGATCATGTGCTTCAGGCCATCTTCGATGCGCTTGGCGATCTCGATCTCGTCCTGACGAGTGAGCAGGTTGACCACGCCCATCTCGCGCATGTACATACGCACAGGGTCTGTGGTACGACCGAATTCGGATTCAACAGTGGAGATGGCGGCTTCAGCTTCTTCGGCTGCATCGTCATCCGCTGCGGCGGGTGCGGTCTCGTTCAAGCCCAAGCCATCGGACTCAGGCGCAACGTCACATACGGTGATGCCCATGCCGTTGATCATGCTGACGACACCTTCGACTTGCTCGACTTCGAGCATCTCTGGCAAATGGTCGTTGATCTCGGCGTAAGTCAGGTAGCCGCGCTCTTTACCCAGCAGCAGCAGTTCTTTCAGGCGCGTGCGGCGCGCTTCGATATCTTGTGCGGGATCGGCTGTTCCAACGGCTGCGGCCGCATCAGCTTTCTCTTTGGCTTTTTCTTTTGCGGTCTGTTTGACGACTGGCTTCACCACCGCTTTGGCGGGTGCGGGAGCGACCTTCGCTGGTGCTTCGACAGCAGCGACGACTTTGGTCGTTTTTGCAGCAGGTGCTTTAGTTTTAGTTGTCGCTGCGGCTGGTTTTGCTGGAGCGGTTTTTTTGGTTTGTTTCGGAGTCGCCATTTTATGGATTTCCAAAGTTGATTCGTATTTGCATCAAGCGACCAAAAAAGAAAGGCCGCCGAAAAGGGTCGCGGATTATACCAGATTACCAAGATATTTCCGAGGCTTAGCTACTTTTTGCCGAGTTGGAGCAACTGCAAATAACGTGCCTGCTCCTCTTTGCTGAGGCTAGAAAGGCCCCCAGCGCCAGTGCGCATCTTGGCATTCAAAGTCTCCAGTTCGGCATCCATCACATCACGCCGCACCTTTTGCAGCGTGTCGGCGAACTCGGCGCCCACATCGAAGTCTTCGCCCCACTGCATCACATCACCCTGGGCAGCGGCGAACACGGCCTCGTGCATGCCGCCTTGGAAGTGCTGGATCATGGCGGCCGTACTGAGTTCGTCGGCCGATTCGTTCAGCCAATCCACCAGCGCATGGATGGCCGCGCCTTCGGCGCCCTCGCCCTGCCAATCTTTCGGTAACTCACGCGCCAGCTCTGGCTTCATCACGAGGCAACGCAACAAGGTGCGCATGCCAGAGGGCGCGGCGCGCTTGGCCTTGGGCGGTGCTGAGGGGCCACGTGGCGGAGCGGCCACGGGCTTGATGGACCACAACGCTTCCAATTCGGCTTGCGTCACCCCTGCCAGCGCGGCGATCTCTTTGCGCAACAAGAGAGCTGTTGTCGGCGCGGTGATGGCGGTGAGTAGCGGTTGCGCGTTCTTGAGCAAAGCACTGCGACCTTCTTGCGTCTTCAGATCGACTTGCGCGGTGAGTTCGCGCAACAGGTAGCCGGAGAGTGGCAGCGAGTTCTCGACTTCGTGCTCGAAGGCATCGCGACCGTATTCGCGGATATAGGTGTCGGGGTCGTGCTCTTCGGGTAGGAACAAGAAGCCGATGCGCTTGCCGTCTTGCAGTTGCGGCAATGCGTTCTCCAACGCGCGCCACGCGGCTTTTTGGCCGGGCTTGTCGCCATCGAAACAGAACACGATCTGTTCACACAGACGTAGCAGTTTTTGCACATGGAAGGGTGTGGTCGCTGTGCCCAAGGTGGCGACGGCGTATTCGACACCGTTCTGCGCCAAGGCCACCACGTCCATGTAACCCTCGACGACGATGACGCGCTGCTGCGCGCGGATAGCCTTCTGCGCTTGATACAGACCGTAGAGTTCGTGACCTTTTTCGAACAAGGTGGTCTCGGGCGAGTTGAGATATTTCGGTTCGCCTTTGTCCAACACGCGCCCACCAAAACCGATGATCTGGCCTTTCACGTTGACGATAGGGAACATGATGCGATCGCGGAAACGATCGTAACGTTTGCCACCCTCACCTTCGATCACCAGCCCCGTCTCGACGAGACTGGCATCTTGGTAATTAGAAACAGCTGCGCGCAAATTCTGCCAATCGTCGGGCGAATAGCCGATGCCGAAACGTGCAGCGACCTCGCCGCTCAAGCCGCGCTTCTTCAAATATTCGATGGCGCGCGGCGTGACTTTGAGTTGATCGCGGTAGTAACGCGTGGCGGATTGCATGAGATCGTAAAGATCCGGTGCGACTTTGACTTGCGTGATGTTGGAGGCCTCCTGTGGCACGGCAAGACCGATACCTTTGGCGAGGTCTTCGATGGCTTCGACGAAGCCCATGCCCGTATGCTCCATGACGAAGCCGATGGCCGTGCCATGCGCGCCGCAACCGAAGCAGTGATAGAACTGTTTGGATTGGCTGACGGTGAACGACGGGGATTTTTCAGTGTGGAACGGACAGCAGGCGACGAAGTTGGTGCCGGCTTTTTTGAGCGGTACGTAACGCTCGATGACATCGACGATGTCGAGGCGATTGAGCAGATCCTGAATGAAACTTTTTGGAATCACTCCGCCCTCCCGCTAAGTTAAGAAAACAGAAATCTATCGTGAAACTTGAAAACCGTAGCGAGCGGCTGGAGTGCAAGGCGCACGGAGCGCAGAAACCGGAATGTGCTTAAGGCCTGTCGCTTCGCGCCCCCGGATTTCGAGCACCGCGCAACGCCGCAATCTGGTCGCGCAGTAGGTTTTCTCTATTTTGTCAGTTGAGCTTTGATGAGGCCTGATACTTTGCCCATATCAGCGCGGCCTGCCAGCTTAGCTTTGACCACGCCCATCACTTTGCCCATGTCTTGCGGGCCTGCTGCGCCTGTGGAAGCGATAGCCTCTGCGATGGCGGAGACGATCTCGGCTTCGCTCAGTTGCTGCGGCATGTAGGTCTGCAAGATGGAGACTTCGAACTCTTCGACATCGACCAAGTCTTGACGATTGGCTGTCTTGTATTGGCTGATGGAGTCGCGACGTTGCTTCAACATCTTTTCGATGATGCTCACTACGTCGGCATCGGTCAGTTCGATGCGTTCATCGACTTCGCGTTGCTTCATGGCTGAAAGCAAAAGACGAATTGCCCCGAGACGCGCCGTTTCCTTGGCGCGCATCGCGGTCTTCATGTCTTCAGTGATTTTCTCTTTTAAGCTCATGTCGCCTCCGACCACAAAAGCAAACGCCGCAATCACTGAGGATTGCGGCGTTGCTCAAGATACTAGATTAGTAGAGCTTTGGTGGCAGTGTTTGGCTGCGCAGACGCTTGTAGTGACGTTTGACAGCAGCAGCCAGCTTGCGCTTGCGCTCTGCAGTTGGCTTCTCGTAGAACTCACGAGCGCGCAACTCGGTCAACAGACCAGTCTTTTCTACGGAACGCTTGAAGCGACGCATTGCTACTTCGAACGGCTCATTCTCTTTTACACGTACGGTTGTCATGAACAAACTACCTTCTACCAAAAATTTGAGGGCGCGATTCTACAAAACAACGCCCCAATACACAACCGCTATTTACTGAACCGTGATTCGGCCGAATTTGCGCTTGCCCACTTGGGCCACCACGACGGCCCCCGCCTTGATCTGCAAGGCTTTATCGCTGATCTTCTCGCCATCCAGCTTGACCGCGCCCGAATCGATCATGCGCATAGCTTCGGAGGTGCTGGCGACCAATCCGGCCGATTTCAGCAGATTACCGATGCCGATCTGACCATCCGTGCTGGCGAGGGTGATTTCGGGCATATCGTCCGGCAACACGCCTTTTTGGAAGCGGGCTTCGAATTCGGCCAGTACGTCGACTGCGGCCTGCTTGTCATGGAAGCGGGCGACGATCTCTTGGCCGAGCAGGACTTTGATGTCGCGCGGGTTACGTCCGCCTGCCACATCTTGTTTCCACTTGGCGATGGTCGCCAGACTCTCAAACGAGAGCAGTTCGAGGTAACGCCACATGAGGTCGTCAGAAACGGACATCAATTTGCCGAACATCTCGGTCGGGGTGTCGGTGACCCCGATGTAGTTGCCCAAGGATTTGGACATCTTGTTCACGCCGTCCAGGCCTTCCAACAACGGCATGGTGAGCACGCACTGCGGTGCTTGGCCGTGATGTTTTTGTAGCTCACGCCCCATCAGCAGGTTGAATTTCTGGTCGGTACCACCTAGTTCGATGTCTGCCTTGAGGGCGACGGAGTCGTAACCCTGCACCAGCGGATAGACGAATTCGTGGATGGCGATGGGTTGACTGTTCTTATAGCGCTTGGAGAAGTCGTCGCGCTCTAGCATCTGCGCCACGGTATGGGTGGCGGCAAGGCGGATGAGGTCAACGGCGCTGAACTTGTCCATCCAGGTGGAGTTGAACACGACTTCGGTCTTGTTCGGGTCGAGCACCTTGAATACTTGTTCTTTATAACTCTGCGCATTGGCGAGCACCTGCTCACGCGTCAAGGGTGGGCGGGTCGCGTTCTTGCCGGTGGGGTCGCCGATCATGCCGGTGAAGTCGCCAATGAGGAACAGGGCGTGGTGACCTAGGTCCTGCAACTGGCGCATCTTATTCAGAAGAACGGTGTGGCCGAGGTGCAGGTCGGGCGCGGTGGGGTCGAAGCCCGCCTTGATGCGCAAGGGGCGACCCAGCTCCAGTTTCTTGACGAGTTCTGCCTCGATCAGCAACTCTTCTGAGCCGCGCTTGATGATCTCTAAGGTTTCTTGTTGATTCATAATGAGTTTTATCGATCCAAACCGCTCGTCGGTCAGGGCAAATCGACCGAACGGGTTTTGAGGGGGTATCGCTTTCTGTTAAAGTCCGCTCCCGATTCAGTGATGCGACCAGTCTGCCGATTTCCAGCTGACAGAAGCTCACGAGTTAACCGCCTAGGGAGGCGCGAATGTTACAACAAAACTCTTTATTGAACGCACACAAGTTAAAGGTACGCTGGTTCGTTACCTTGTCTACGCTGCCCTTGCTGGGCGTGGTCACTGCGTTCGGTATCATGCCTCAGTCCGACGTTCTGACTGGGCCACAAAAGACCATCGTTCAAGAGATCGCGCTACCGACCGCTGCCCAAGCTGCTCCCTCCACTACGACTTTCTGGCGCAATGAGCGCGTGCAACGTGGCGACACCGTCGTTGAGTTGTTGCGTCGCCTGAACGTGGAAGACGAAGCGGCCAGCGAATATCTGCGCAACTTCAATCCCGCTTCTTCGTTCCGCCAATTGAGCGTGGGCAAGGAAGTGCAAGCCGAGACGAACGCAGTAGGCGCTTTGCTGGCGTTGCGCTATCTGGATAACGAGAGCAATCAAGTCATCATCGCCAAGGACGGCGACAGCTTCAAAGTGGACGTGAAACCCGCCTTGGTCGAGCAACGCACCTTCGTGCGAACCGGCGAGATCCAAAGCAGCCTGTTCGCAGCGACCGACGAAGCGGGACTGCCCGACCCAGCCGCTAACCAATTGGCCGAGATATTCGGTGGCGACATCGACTTCCACCGCGATCTGCGCAAGGGCGACAAGTTCAGCGTGATCTACGAGATGACTTACATCAACGGCGAAGCCGCGCGTACTGGCCGTATCCTCGCCGCTGAGTTCATCAACCAAGGTCACACTTACCGTGCTGTGTATTTCCAGACCACTAGCTTCTCTGGCGATTATTACTCACCTGATGGCAAGAGCATGCGCAAAGCCTTCTTGCGCTCACCGATCGAGTTCTCGCGTGTGAGTTCCGGTTTCACCAACTCCCGCTTCCACCCCGTATTGAACAAGTGGCGCGCACATAAAGGCGTGGACTACGCCTCTCCGATCGGCACCAAAGTGAAGGTGACCGCAGATGGCGTGGTTGAGTTCGTTGGGAAAAAAGGTGGTTACGGCAATGTCGTGATGATCAATCATCAAGGTCGTTACGAAACCGTTTACGGCCACCTGTCTCGCTTCGGCAACATTCGTAAAGGCCAACGCGTGAGCCAAGGTGAAGTCATCGGCTACGTCGGCATGACCGGTGTCACCAGCGGCCCTCACCTGCACTATGAGTTCAAACAAGCCGGCGTACATCGTGACCCATTGAAGGTGGCACTGCCTGATGGCAAACCTGTGAGCGAAGCGCAGAAGATGGTGTTTGTCGAATCGACACGCGACCTTCACACTCGCCTCTCGTTGTTGCGCAACACTCGTATCGCGAAACTCGATTAAGTTGCATTGAGCCCCGCACCCGACCTCTACATCGGCATCATGTCCGGCACCAGCCTGGACGGTGTCGATGCCGCGTTGGTCGATCTATCGCAAGCTGTACCCCTCCTCGTCGCCAGCCAATATCAGCCATATCCGCAACCGTTGAAGGATGCGCTACTCGCGCTACATCAGCCTGCGCACAATGAGTTGCATCAAGCCCAGCTCATCGCCAATCAGCTCGCGCGTGAATATGCAGATGCGACGCAACGTCTATTGAAGAAAGTCGGCGTGGCCGCAACGCAAGTGCAAGCCATCGGCTGTCATGGCCAGACCATTCGCCATCGCCCCGAACACGGCTATACCATCCAACTGAACAACTCCGCCTTGCTCGCAGAGCTGACCGGCATCCATGTGGTGAGCGACTTCCGTTCGCGCGACATCGCAGCGGGTGGCCAAGGTGCGCCACTGGTGCCCGCCTTCCACGACAAGGTGCTGCGCCATCCTAATATCCATCGCGTCATCCTCAACATCGGCGGCATCGCCAATGTGACTGACTTGCCTGTCGGCAAACAAACGCTTGGTTTCGATACCGGACCCGGTAATCTGCTGATGGATGCTTGGATCGCCAAACATCAAGGCAAGTCTTACGACAAAGATGGTGCATGGGCAACTAGCGGGAAGGTCATCCCTGAGTTACTGCAAAGATTACTGGCCGAGGCGTTCTTTGCTGCAAAACCGCCCAAGAGCACAGGTCGTGACCTATTCAATCTGGATTGGCTGACGCAACGCTTGAGCGGAAATGAGGCACCTGCAGATGTACAGGCGACACTGCTCGCGCTGACAGGCGACAGCATCGCGCATGCGGTGCTTCGTTTTTGTACGGGAGTTGAAGAAGTCTATGTTTGCGGCGGCGGAGCTCACAACAACAGGCTCATGTCGCATCTGCAACTTGCACTGCCACAATGCACGATCAAGAAGTCAGACTCTGTGGGCATCGATGCCGACTGGATGGAGGCGATCGCCTTCGCTTGGCTGGCCCAACAGACCATGACGTTGCGCCCTAGCAATCTTCCTGCAGTCACTGGCGCAAAACATCCATGCGTCTTGGGCGCGATCCATCCCGCCTAAGGGCGCTTCCATAAATCCAATTTATAGTTACGACATAACCTGAAGGTTAGTCTTCACTGAAACTTCGTTTTCGTCGCCATACGTCGTTGCTCACGAAAAATGACTCCTTACATATTAGCTATATGCTGCGTCCTCATTTTTCGTTCACGCCTTGTCTGGCTTAGACACTTGAACTTCTAGAAGCGCCCTTGCAAAATAAAACAGGGCGCTTTCGCGCCCTGTTCTTTAAAACAACTGCCTGTTCGATCAAGCCGAGAACGAAGAACCGCAACCGCAAGTCGTCGTTGCATTCGGATTCTTGATGACGAACTGAGAACCTTCCAAGCCTTCGGTGTAGTCGATCTCCGCGCCAACCAGATATTGGAAACTCATCGGGTCGATCAACAGCTGCACGCCGTTCTTGCTCATCACGGTGTCGTCTTCGTTAGCCACTTCGTCGAAGGTGAAGCCGTATTGGAAGCCAGAACATCCACCGCCGCTGACGAACACGCGCAGCTTCAACTCAGCATTGCCCTCTTCTTCGATCAATTGCTTCACTTTGTTAGCCGCGTTGTCGGTGAACAACAGCGGATCTTGCATTTCGGTCACTGCATTCATGGTCTCTCTCCTTGCTGATTATTTCGATTCGGTACCGCTCAACTTGAGCGACACCACTTTTTCCGATGATTCATTGATGTGAACCAACTTACCTTCTACGATCGCGCCCAACTGTATCTCAAGTTTCTTGTACTTCACGTCACCTGTGACCTTGGCCTTGCTTTGCAGTTCCAAATACTCGGCGGCGAAGATAGGGCCAGTGACGATGCCATTCACCACGAGGTGGGTCACACGGATCTCGCCATCCACACGCGCATGTTCACTCAAAACTAGCGTACTCGCTTTGGAAGGATCGGCGATCACATTGCCACTGATCTCACCATCCACACGTAAGCCGCCGACGAAATTGACGTCGCCCTTGACCTTAGTGCCTAAACCGATCAAAGAGTCGATACGGTTTTGTGGTTTGCTGTGCTTTTCAAACATGGGGACTCTCCGTTATGAAAGCAAGACCGTCTGTTTGACTTTGGGCTCTTGCATACCCTTCTCGAACACTCTGATCTCTACGCTATCGATATGCAACTCGGCGGGCAATCTGAACACACGATCTACACGTTGGTAGTACTTGAAGTTCAGGTGATGCGCGGCCACCTCTGTCGCGGTCTTCTGCGGGAATTGTAACACCACTTTTTGGCCGTCCTGCTCACCGTTAACCACAATCTGCAGGTCACCATCGAACACGCCACCGCGCCGCTGCACCCCTTGCACCAGCAACATCCTGCAATGGTATTCACCTGGTAGGCTACCCGCCTCCAACTTCAGACTATGGATGGACAAGTCGGCATCACGCCCACTGGTAAGAGGGAGATTCTGGAAGAAAGTAAGGTCTTCCTTAAGGCGAAGATTCTCCTCGTTCAGCGCCTTGAACTGCTCCTGCACTTCGTCAGCCGAGGCTTGCTGCATCTGAGCTTGACGCTCACCCACGGCAAGCAAGCTAGCTTGGTTCGCATTCTCTGCTTCCAGGGTGGCGACGCGATCACGCAACGCGGTAATCTCCTGTTCGGCCTTGCCGCGATGGAATCCAGCCAGCTCCATACCGGCATCGTAAGACCACCAGATCAGGAAACCCGCCAAGAAGAAGAACGGCAACGTGATGGCCCAGCGCACATACCATGGCACATGTGGACGCACCGCAAGACGCGGGGCCGAGATGCTGAATCTGCGCTTTAGGCTTCGTATCATCACTTATGGCAATAAGGGGATCATGCCGATACCGGCCGCTTCAGGCAGACCGAACATGATGTTCATATTCTGCACGGCCTGACCTGCTGCACCTTTGACCAGATTGTCGATCACTGACAGCACGACCACCGTGTCACCACCTTGCGGCCTATGCACTGCGATGCGGCATGTGTTGGAGCCACGCACGGAACGCGTCTCTGGCATGCTACCCAGCGGCATCACATCCACGAAAGCTTCTTTGGCATAACGCTGTTCGTACAACGCCTGCAGATCGACATCCTTTTTCAGGCGTGCGTACAAGGTGGCGTGTATGCCACGGATGAGTGGTGTCAGGTGAGGCACGAAAGTCAGCCCGACTGGATGACCCGACACATTCGCCAGACCTTGCTTGATCTCTGGCAGATGTCTATGACCCGCGACACCGTATGCCTTGAAGTTATCAGAGGCTTCCGAGAATAAGGAATGCACCTCTGCCTTGCGTCCAGCACCCGACACACCTGACTTGGAGTCGGCGATCAGCGAACCCTCTTCGATGACACCTGCTTCCAGCAAAGGTATGAAGCCGAGTTGTACAGCGGTCGGATAGCAACCAGGATTAGCAACCAAACGCGCTTGCTTGATCTGCGCGCGATTCACTTCGGGTAAACCGTAGACCGCTTCCGCCACTAGGTCTGGGCAGGCATGCGTCATGCCGTACCACTTCTCCCATTCGGCGATATCTTTGATACGAAAGTCCGCTGCAAGGTCGATGACTTTGACGCCTGCATCCAGCAAGGCGCGCGTCTGCTGCATCGCGATACCGTTGGGTGTGGCGAAGAAGACCACATCACATTTATCCAAGCCCGCTTCGTCAGGATGAGAGAAGTTCAGATCGACATGACCACGTAGGCTGGGAAACATCTGGCTGACGGGCATTCCCGCATCGGCGCGCGAAGTGATGGCGCGCAACTCCACCTGCGGATGTGCCGCCAGCAAGCGAAGCAGCTCCACTCCGGTATAACCTGTGCCCCCTACGATACCGACCTTGACCACATTGAACTCCTTGTAAGTGTCCGAATGATAAATGAAAAAGCCGCCATAAGGCGGCTTTCCCAATCTCCCACAAGCTTAACGCTTGGAGAATTGTTTCCTGCGACGCGCCTTGCGCAAACCGACTTTTTTACGTTCGACTTCGCGTGCATCACGTGTGACCAGACCAGCTTTGCTCAATGTTGGCTTGAGGCTTGCATCGTATTCGATCAGCGCACGAGTGATACCGTGACGAACCGCACCTGCTTGGCCAGATTCGCCGCCGCCAGATACGTTGACCATGATGTCGAACTTGCCAGACATCTCAGTCAGTTCCAGAGGTTGACGCACGACCATACGGCCTGTCTCGCGAGAGAAGAATACGTCCAGTGGCTTTTCGTTGACAGTGATGTCGCCTTTGCCCGGCTTGATGAACACACGTGCTACCGCGCTCTTGCGACGGCCTGTTCCGTAGTTGTAAGTTGTGCTCATGATTATGCTTTCAACAGTTCAGTTGGTTTCGGTTGCTGCGCGCTGTGCGGATGAGTCGCACCGCCGTATACCTTCAGCTTAGCGAGCATCGCGTAGCCCAACGGTCCTTTTGGCAACATGCCGCGAACGGCCTTTTGCAGAACACGTTGTGGATGACGCTGTTGCAACTTGGTGAAGTTGGTTTCGAAGATACCGCCTGGATAACCAGTGTGGCGGTAATACATCTTGTCTTGTGCCTTGTTACCAGTCACGCGAACCTTGTCGGCGTTGACGACAACGACGAAGTCACCCGTATCTACGTGTGGTGTGAAGATGGCTTTATGCTTGCCGCGCAAGCGGTAAGCGATCTGGCTGGCCAAACGGCCCAGCACTTTGTCGGCTGCGTCAACGAGGATCCAGTCGTGCTGGACTTCGTGAGACTTGGCGGAAAATGTTTTCATGGCATTTCCTAAAACTAAAAAATAAATAACGGACTGCGAAGGGCGCGCATTCTATGTCAGGCACCTACCCCTGTCAAACATAAACTACACCGCCAAATCAGCTAACCTCTTTAATGCTTTCCAGACATCCATAACCCACTGTCTTGGCGCATCTTTTCCTCGTCCCAGCCCAGCTCGGCGGCCAAGGTGGAGATGATCCTTACCAGCTCTTCTTGGCGCAATTTAGCCAAGATGAGCAAGGGCAAACGGTTTCTAAGTAGATTGTACAGGCTGATGACCATCTCATTGGTTGCGCAAAACACCAAGTCAGCATAGATGAATGGGAGGTCCACGACGATGCGCTCAGCAAATTCAGGCTTTGTCACGACTAACTCAAGGATTGATTCGACCCGCGCACCATGCCGGCGCAACAAACACTGCGCGCTTTCTGTGTCGACACCCAAACGTTGCGCACGCGCGAGCATCTCCTTTGACCATACTACATAAGAATGTGAAGGCTTCCACGGAAGATCGCGACCTTGGGTGGCGCAAGGCGCAGATATCCCCAGATGCGCACACACCACATCCACCACCTCGCTCGCATCCTCGCGCGCCGAAGTGAGTTTGCCGCCGATGATGTGATGGACATGATCGGCGGTCGTCCGCAATTCCCAATCACGACTCGCAGCAGAAGGATTTGCGGCATCGCTCTGCTTCATCACACGCAGACCTGCGTAACTCGCGATGACATCCTGCTGCGTCCATGCCGTCTTGAAATAATGATTAGCGGCATCCAACAGATAGGCGACATCCGCATCCTCGACTCTCACCTTATCGATGTCACCGCCATAGTCCGTATCCGTCGTGCCAATGATCGTGCGCCCATACCACGGGATGATGAAGAACACGCGCCCATCCTCTTTTGCAGTGAGCAGGATGGCCTGATCGGACGGCAAGGCTGGCATCACCAGATGCACGCCTTTACTCAGACGCACCGCTTGCGTCTTGCTGGCCCAGCGCCCTGTGGCATCGACATACTGCCTGGCATGCACACGTTTCGATTCGCCACCGACTTGGTCATGCACCAACGCTGCGCAGACACGTCCTTTATCTTGTTGCCATTCGACCAGTTTGGCGTAGTTCACGCACACCGCCCCTTGCGCCATCGCACCAGAGACCAACTCGAGCACCAAGCGCGCATCATCTGTCTGTGCATCGCCGTAGGTGAAACCACCGCTTAGCTCATCCACATCAAGGAAGGGGAACTGCGCTGAGAAACCCAGCTTGTCGAAACGGCGATGCGCCATCGGCGCTTCTGGAAAACCCGCGAGTGCGTCGTACAACGTCAGACCCGCCTTCATCTTCAACATGCCATTACGACTGTCTTTATAGACGGGCACGCCAAAGCGCAGTGGCCACACCCGATGCGGCGCGGCACGCAACAACATCTTTCGCTCTTTGAGCGCCTTGCGCACCAGCTTGAAATCGTAGGTCTCCAAATAACGCAGTCCGCCGTGGATGAGTTTGCTCGATGCAGAAGAGGTGCCGCTGGCCCAATCACCCTGATCGATGAGCGCCACCTTCAATCCGCGCAGTGCCGCATCGTATGCCGTCCACGCACCGTAGACACCGCCGCCACAGACCAGCAGATCGAACTCGCCCTCAAGCGTTGCGAAATCGCGCTTCATCTATCCCTCATCCCCAATGCCTTCTGCGGATAGTCGCTGATGAGGATATCCACCCCCAAGGTCAAAGCACGACCGATCTGCTCATCCGTATTGCAGGTATAGACCGCGATGGATTTTCCACGCCCGCGCACCACACTCATCATCGTCTCATCCAAGGTCGAGATATGTACACACAAGCCATGCAAGAAAGCATGCTCGTCTAACACGCGCGCCGCAAAAGCTGCATCATGCTCTGGTTCTAAATTGAACACTAAAGGGAACTGCGGCGCGACGTGGCGCGCGAAGAGCAAACTATCTAGATCGAATGATGAAGCGAGGATATGTGACGCATCCGGCGTACCAGCCAGCGCCAAGGTCTCTCGCACTTTGATGTGCTGACGCACATCCAGCTCACCGGGATAACGCTTTATCTCCAACAACAAGCGGCAACGCGCACGATAGCTGGCGACAAAATCGTCTAGCAACATCACGCCTTCTTTATCTGCGCCCGCGAAGTGCGCGGCGAAATCCATCGCCTGCAACTGCGCACGATCCAGATCATCGATGCGCTTGTCGGGCAAGCCAAGTTTCTCCAGATCATCGTCATGCCACAGCACCGCCACTTCATCACGCGACAGCTGGATGTCGGTCTCGATGCCGTCGATGGCATAGCGCAAGGCTTTATCGAATGCGGTGCGGGTGTTCTCTGCCGCCTCTTTGTTCGCACCGCGATGGGCGAAAATCTGGGTACGCATCAACTGATCTCCTTGATGAATCTCTGCATGGACACCTCCAACTCGGCGAAGTGTGGATTGAAAGTCAGTCGGCGTAGCAATCCATGCTGCAAGTTGTGCTCGTTCACTTCACCCAAGCTGACATCCTGCTTGTCTTTCAAACACATGACGTAACGTTCTTCTTCGCTGCCGTGATAGTGCAGGCAATTCTTATACTCGCCCTCCGCACCATAATGTTCATCCTCCGGCGGCATGACGACCGCAGTGTGTGCACTGCTCAATATCTTTCGCTCTGGTATCGCGCTATCCACCCACTCGACTTTGCGCTGCGACATCTGCTTTGTTGAATACCACACCAAGGTGCTCGCAGGATGCTGCGCACGCTGAATGAAACGCAGCGTGGCGTTCGAATGAACCGTAGCATCATCCGCACTAGCCGCAATGAATACAGGGATATGGATGTCGTTTTGGGGTAAGACCTTGGTCAGCGCATACATCTGAGCGGCGGCGTTCTTGCAGAAGGATTCGTACTTGTAGATATCTTGATCAGGCATCACGCTCACCCACGCAGCAGCGGGAATCATCCAGCTATACAGCTTATGTAGGCGCGCCCACCTTGCGCGCGAAGTGATCTCAAGTGCGGGCGAGAACAAGAACAACCCGCGTACCCGCTTGTCGAGCGCAGCGTGATACAAGCTCAGTGCTGCGCCCGCAGAGAAGCCGGCCAAATAGACTTCCTCAACTTCTTCAGACAGCCTATCCACGCCATACGCCACCGTCTTCGCCCATTCTTTCCAACTCACGCCCAACAAATCTCCAGGCTGCGTACCGTGTCCCGGCAACAGGACCGCCATCACACGAAAGCCGTTGCGTTGAAAGAACGCCGCCAGATGTCGCATATGGTAAGGAGAATCAGACAGTCCATGCGTGAGCAAAACACCGCGCTTATAGCGCTTGTCCTGTCCACGCTCAAAGTCGCCCTCTGGATATGACTCGAAAGGCACATTACCTTCAACGACCCGCTCAACATCATTCACCCCAGCGCGCGCCTGCTCCAGCATCGCTCGTGTCTGCGCCACATACTCTGCAAAAGACAGCCTTGCATCGGGCGAGTGCACATGATGCCCTGAAGACTGATGCCTCAACCCCCTTTGGATTTTTTTGAACATGTTCATACCCCATTGTACCCGTAGCGATATGGCTTTAAAGCACTCTTCGGGCTTATGATGCGCAACCTTTTTACTCGGACAATCACATGTCTTGGTTCATCACCAATCTCATCAGCGCCTTCTTGCTACCGCCTCTTAACCTACTCATCGTGGCGGGCATCGGGCTTTGGCTGTGGCACAAGCGCCCGCTGATCGCACGCACACTCATCACACTCGCATTCGTTGGCCTGTGGCTACTTTCAACTCCCTACATCTCTGACGCGCTGATGCACAGTTTAGAGGGCGAACCCTACGTCACCGACACCCAGAAGCCGCTCGCCGATGCCATCGTGGTCTTGGGTGGGGGTACCTATTTCCACGCACCCGAATATGGTGGCGACACCATCAGTCATGCGACATTGGAACGTCTGCGTTTTGCCGCAAAACTACACCGTGAGACCGGCAAACCCATCCTAGTCACGGGAGGCAAACCGCTGGGGAACAGCGCTTCCGAAGCAGTACAGATGCGCCAAGTACTGGAAAAAGAATTCAACGTGCCGGTTAAGTGGGTCGAGGGTGAATCGGATAACACACTCGAGAATGCACGCATGACCCGCATGGCACTTAAAGAAGCGGGCATCACCCGCATCTATCTCGTCACCCACGCGTGGCACATGCCGCGCACAGTCCAAGCATTCCAAAGCGCAGGCTTCCAAGTCGTGCCTGCACCCACTGCTTACACCACGCGTTATGAGACCACCCTGCTGACCTTCCTCCCAACTGCTGAAGCACTACTGGATAGCCGCTGGCTCTTCCACGAGATGATAGGCATGTTGTGGTATCAGTTAAAATCCAAATATTGAGAACAAACGAGGTAACGAAATGAAAGCACGTATCAAATGGGTAGACGGCATGACCTTCATCGGCGAGAGCGAGAGCGGCCACGGGATCGTGATGGATGCCTCCCCTGAAGTCGGAGGACGCAACCTAGGACCGCGCCCGATGGAGATGTTGTTGTTGGGTACGGGCGGATGTAGCAGCATCGACGTGATGATGATCCTGAAGAAATCACGCCAAGCCGTATCGGATTGCTACGTTGAAATGAGCGCAGAACGTGCCGAGACCGATCCCAAAGTCTTCACCAAGATACACATGCACTTCGTCGTGAAGGGCAAAGACATCAAACCAGAAGCGGTGGAAAAAGCGGTGAAACTATCCGCAGAGAAGTATTGCTCAGCCTCCATCATGTTGGGAGCGACTGCTGAGATGACGCATGATTTTGAGGTGGTGCAGGAGTAAAACCAATATTTCGTCGCCATACGTCGTTGCACTCAGCAAATCTTGCTTGCATACGACACAGTATGCGGCGCGGCGATTTCCTTCGTGCGCCTAGTCTGGCTTAGAACTATTGATTTTCTTAAGGCGGGTTTAAACCCAATACACCGTCTTCGTCATCACCTGAGACATCCCGCGCATCGCCACCTTCACTGGTAACGGCAACTCAGCCGCGCCCAGCTCCACCGCCATATCGGCATGCCCGACCTCATCGGTGAACATCTGCTGTGCCACGGCGCGGCTCTTGGCATCTTGCGGCGGCAAAGTATCCAGATGGTGTTGCAAGTGCGCGCCGACTTGGCGCTCGGTCTCAGCCAAGAAGCCTAGGTTCCACTTATCCCCCAATGCGCCCGCTAACGCGCCCATGGCCAAGGAACTGGTGTACCAAAAGGGATTGAGCAGACTCAAACGTCCGCCCAGCTCATACACACGGTGCGATGTCCAAGCCAAGTGCTCGGTCTCTTCCCATGCAGCATGGTTCAACTTCGCCTCCACCGCAGGGTCTTTTGCCGTCAGCGCTTGGCCTTGATACAGCGCCTGTGCGCAGATCTCACCGGTGTGGTTGATGCGCATCAACGCGGCGGCATGCTTCTTCTCCGCCTCCGTCATGGCGGCATCGTCGATGTTGGCATCGGGATAGGGGCGTGCGGTCGGCGCTTTGGCGAACAAAGTGCGCAGACCTTTATCGAATTCGATGATGAGACGGTCTAAATCAGGCATGACGTGCTCCCTTGTTTTTCACGGACTAGAGATTACTGGATTCCGACCTTTACCCGCAAGGAGTACGCCGTGGCTGTACGGAGCATTCGCTCCTACACCGCACGCAGCGCGGGAATGACCTGCAAATAAAAACGGGCATCCGAAGATGCCCGTCTCACTCTAAAACTAACGGTTAAGTCAGATTTAGAACTTCTTGCGCAGACCAACACCGATCAAGCTAGAGCTGCCACCAGCTGTCAGGGTATTAGCGCCAACTGCACCTAAGCTACCCAGCACGTTGCCGGAAACGCTATAGCCGTTTGTGCCAGAACCATTCTTCACGCTAGAGACGACCAAATAACCAGTCGTGTTCTTAGTGAAGGTATGCAAATAACCAGCTGTGATCGCAGTTGCACTAACCGCTGAGTTTTCTTGATTGCTGTTTGCACCGTACATCACGGCGACCGCACCAGTAGCCACAGGCATCACACCAGCCAAGGAGTACACGATGTCATTCTTAGCACTGCTAGATGTCTTGGAAGATTGGTATGTACCCATCAACTTAGCTACACCGAGGTCGTAAGAACCACCGAAAGCGAACTCAGCTGTTGTAGCACCACCTGCATTGTCATTGCCTGTCTTCGCGTAAACAGCACCAACTGACAAGGCATCGACTGCATAGTTAGCGGACAACAGAACCGCAGTGGATTTCAAACCAGCTGTTGCGCCACTTGCTGCTGTCAAATTACCCAAGCCAGCCAACGCTGTAGCGTAGTTCACGGCAAAAGTCATACCGTTGATGTTTGGCGAGATGTAAGCAACTGCACGCTGTGCACGCTGTGCTGTGGAACCAACCAAGTGACCTGCAGCTACGATGGAGTGTGCAGAAGAACCAGAACCGTAGATCGGGTCGTATTTAGCCAAGAAATCATAGGCAGCAGTTTGTAGGTAACCAGAAGCAACCGTACCGAAATCACCCGCCACAGCCAACATCAGTTGACGCGCGACGAGAGGATTCACTGCTGTTGGTTTTGCACCAACAAGTGCGTTTGCTGAGCTGACTGTACCAACACTGCTAGCACCAGCTTCTGTATCGATACCATATTCAACTACAGCAACACCTGTCAGACCATTGCCCAGATCTTCAGTGGCTTTCACGCCCAAACGGGATTGAGAAGCAGCACCAGAAGTCGCGATCAGGTCGCTCTTTTGGCCACTACCGGAAATGGTTGCAACAGCAGCATCAACGATGCCGTAGAAGCCGACGTCAGCGAAAGCTGGGGTGGAGAAAGCAGCAGCAACAGCCAGTGCGATGATTTTCTTTTGCATGTAGAACTCCTCAATGATTAAAGTTTATTTTCTAGCCATGAAGACGATTGCCTCAACCCCTCATCCGTCTCGTGGCAAAACGTACTACCCACAACTTACGACATGCTTACAGTGTCACAAAGCCATTTCTCATGACTTTCCGTGGCTTTCACCACAAACTCCTAATGCGAGTTCGGAGCGGATTCTGCATCAACAATTCCTGTGCAAATTGACCTGCATCAATTATTTAACAATTCTGTAGCAAATTTACAACACATCAAACACGCGTGCCAATTCGACACCCGGCTCTTCTGCCCGCATGAAGGCTTCGCCCACGAGAAAGGTGTGGACTTGATGGTCGCGCATGAGCTTCATGTCGTTCGCGGTAAAGATGCCGCTCTCGGTGACGACGATGCGATCGGCGGGGATGCGTGACAGCAGATCGAGCGTGGTCTGCAAGGTGACATCGAAGGTGCGCAGGTTGCGATTGTTGATGCCGATGAGTGGCGTCTTCAGGTTAAGCGCCACTTCCAGCTCCGCCCCGTCGTGCACTTCCACCAACACCGCCATCCCTAGCTTTTGTGCCAGTTGCTCGAACGCCGCCATCTGGCTCAAGGTCAAGGCGGAGGCGATCAGTAGGATGGCATCTGCCCCCATCGCACGTGCTTGGTAGATCTGATACTCGTTGACCATGAAGTCTTTGCGCAACACGGGCAAGGCGCAGGCAGCACGGGCTTGCTTCAGATAGTCCGCATTGCCTTGAAAGAACTGCTCGTCGGTGAGGACGGAAAGACAGGCTGCACCATGTTGCTCGTAGCTCTTAGCGATGTCGGCTGGGCGGAAATCCTCGCGGATGACCCCTTTGCTGGGGCTGGCTTTTTTGATCTCGGCGATGACCGCAGACTTTCCTGCGGCGATCTTGCTACGGATAGCTCCCACGAAATCACGGGTGGGCGCAGCTTGCTCTGCCTCGGCACGGATGGCAGGGAGGGATTTGGCGGACAGCGCGGCGGCGACTTCTTGCGCCTTCACTGCCAATATCTTTTTGAGGATGTCGGACATGCGATGCTCTTTCGAATGAGGCGCGCATTCTACACTGCCGTCATTCCCGCGAAGGCGGGAATCCAGTAAACTCCGCGCCCTATGCAACCCGCCGTTTATATTCTTGCCAGCCAACCTTACGGCACGCTGTACACTGGGGTTACAAGTGATTTGCCCAAACGCATTTGGGAACATAAGAACGATTGCGCCGATGGCTTCACTAAACGGTATGGAGTACATGTTCTCGTTTATTTCGAAATGCACGAAGACATGATTTCGGCCATCAATCGCGAGAAGCAAATCAAGAAATGGAATCGTGCTTGGAAAATTCGACTGATTGAATCTACGAATTCCGAATGGCGCGATTTGTGGAATGGAATAATCTAGTTTGTCGTTCCCATTTAAGTGGGAACCTAGTTTCATAAATTAACTAGATTCCCGCCTACGCGGGAATGACGGTGCACTTAATAACACGCCGCAGCCTGCCCCCGAATGGGGTAGTCGGGGGCGGGAATGACGGGATTGTGATGGACGACATCAAGCAATACATGAAAGGTGTGGGACAGCAGGCACGTGCCGCTTCTCGCATCGTGGCGCAAGCCGACACCAACGCGAAGAACCACGCGCTAGAGAACATCGCCACCGCCATCCTGCTCAACACCAGCAAACTCCTCACCGAGAACGCAAAGGATGTCTCTTCTGCAAAAGCCAACGGTCTCGACGACGCGTCTATCGATCGCCTCACCTTGACCGAGAAGACCATCAAAGGCATGGCCGAAGGTCTGCGCCAGATCGCCGCACTGGCCGATCCTATCGGCGAGATATCCGACATGAAATATCGTCCTTCAGGCATCCAAGTCGGCAAGATGCGCGTGCCGCTGGGCGTCATCGGCATCATCTACGAATCTCGTCCGAACGTGACGGCGGATGCCGCTGGGCTGTGCCTGAAGTCGGGCAACGCCGCCATCCTACGCGGCGGTTCGGAAGCCATCCATTCCAACCAAGCCATCGCGGCGTGCGTGCATCAAGGGCTGCGCGAAGCAGGGCTGCCCGAGACAGCCGTACAAGTGGTGAACACCACCGACCGCGCGGCGGTAGGCGAGCTCATCACCATGAAAGAGTATGTGGATGTGATCGTGCCGCGCGGCGGCAAAGGCCTCATCGAACGCATCTCTGCCGATGCCAAGGTACCGGTCATCAAACATCTGGACGGTATCTGCCACGTATACATCGACGACGAAGCCGATCTGAAGAACGCCATCCGCATCGCCGACAACGCCAAGACGCACCGTTACGGCGTATGCAATGCGATGGAGACGCTGCTGGTGAATGCCAATGTCGCCGCACAGGTGTTGCCTGAGCTGTGCGCCATCTACACCAAGAAAGGTGTGGAGTTGCGCGGCGATGACGCTTCGCAAAGATTAGTGGCAGTGATGAAAGCGGCAACGGAAGAAGATTGGCACACCGAATATCTCGCGCCCATCTTGAGCGTGCGTATCGTGGCGAACTTGGATGAGGCCATCAACCACATCAACACCTACAGCTCGCAACACACGGACAGCATCGTCACCGAGAACTACACCAAGGCGATGCGCTTCCTGCGTGAAGTGGATTCCGCCAGTGTGATGGTGAACGCCTCCACACGTTTCGCAGATGGTTTTGAGTACGGTCTGGGGGCAGAGATCGGCATCTCCACCGACAAGATCCACGCGCGCGGACCAGTCGGGCTGGAAGGATTGACGTCACAGAAATTTATTGTTTTAGGAAATGGGCAGATCAGGGTTTAACGACCGTCATTCCCGCGAAAGCGGGAATCCAGTCAATAAATTGATTTCTCCGCAACGCGGAGACAACACAAGGCATCTTAAATAAAAGCCCTGGATTCCCGCTTTCGCGGGAATGACAAGGCAAGTAACGTGGAGAAAAATAACATGAGCCAAACTATCGAAATCAAAGTACCGGATATCGGCGGATTCAAAGGCGTCGCTGTCATCGAGATCAGCGTCAAAGTGGGCGACACCGTTGAGCAGGAGCAAGCGCTCATCTCTCTGGAGACAGATAAAGCCACGATGGAAGTACCCTCCCCCGCCGCTGGCGTGGTGAAGGAATTGAAAGTGAAGTTGGGCGACAAGGTGTCGGAAGGCTCTGTCATCTTGATGCTGGAAAGCAGTGCGGAAGCACCTGCGCCCGCTGCGAGCAAGCCTGCTCCGCAAGCCGCCCCAGCACCTGTTGCCGCACCACAAGTCGCGCCTACGCCAGCCTCCGCTGTCACCAAAGGCGACATCCACGCTGAAGTGGTGGTGCTGGGCGCTGGCCCCGGCGGATACACCGCTGCGTTCCGCGCAGCCGATCTCGGCAAGCAAGTCGTGCTGATCGAGAAGCATGCCTCGTTGGGTGGCGTGTGTCTGAACGTAGGTTGCATCCCCTCCAAAGCTTTGCTGCATGTCTCCAAAGTCATCAGCGAAGCAGAAGAGGTATCGCATCACGGTGTGACTTTCGCGAAACCTAAGATCGACATCGATGCGATCCGCACGTGGAAAGAGAGCGTCATCGGCAAGCTCACCGGCGGTCTCGCGGGTCTGGCGAAACAACGCAAGGTACAAGTGGTACGCGGCGTGGCGAAGTTCACCTCGCCCAACAGTCTTGAAGTCGAGACGGCTGAAGGCAAGAAGATCGTCACCTTCGACAACTGTATCGTTGCCGCAGGTTCTAGCGTGGCACGCATCCCCGGCTTCCCTTACGACGATGAACGCATCATCGATTCCACCGGCGCGTTGGCATTGAAGGATGTTCCAAAACGTATGTTGGTCATCGGTGGCGGCATCATCGGCTTGGAGATGGCGACGGTGTATGACGCGCTCGGCTCTAAGATCTCCGTGGTCGAGTTGATGGACCAACTGATGCCAGGCGCAGACAAAGACATGGTGAAACCGCTGCATACCCGCATCGGCAAACGTTACGAAGCCATCATGTTGAAGACCAAGGTCACCAAGATCGAAGCGACCAAGGCGGGTTTGAAGGTCACCTTCGAAGGCGAACAAGCACCTGCTGAACCTCAGGTGTATGACCGCGTGTTGATGGCGGTCGGTCGCAGCCCCAATGGTCGCCTCATCAATGCTGAAGCAGCAGGACTCATCGTGAACGAGCGCGGCTTCATCCCCGTCGACAAACAGATGCGCACCAACGTACCGCACATCTTCGCCATCGGCGACATCGTGGGCAACCCGATGTTGGCGCACAAGGCGGTACACGAAGGCAAAGTGGCGGCAGAGAACATCGCCGGACACAAAGCGTTCTTCGAACCACTCACCATCCCATCCGTGGCGTACACCGACCCCGAAGTGGCATGGATGGGCCTGACCGAGACCGAGGCGAAAGCCAAAGGCATCGAATACGAAAAGGGTGCGTTCCCTTGGGCAGCATCGGGTCGCGCACTCTCTATCGCACGCGAAGAAGGCATGACCAAAGTGCTGCTCGATCCAAAATCCCGCCGTATCTTGGGCGCAGGTATCGTGGGCGTGAACGCAGGCGAACTCATCGCCGAAGCGGTGTTGGCCTTGGAGATGGGCGCGGACATGCACGACATCGGCCTCACCATCCATCCGCACCCTACCCTGTCGGAGACGTTCAACTTCGCAGCCGAGATGGCGGAAGGCACGATCACCGACCTGTTGCCACCCAAAAAGAGATAAGACGAGACACGGGATGAGCACACTCAAGAACACCGTGGGTCTCGTGATGATGGCCTGCTCTCTGCACGCAAATGCTTTCGACCTTGGCGGGTTCATCAATCAAAAGCTAGGGCAACAAACTGCGGCGGCACCTGCTGAAACACAGGCGACGCCTGCTTCGGCCGTCACCGCACCGACTGCAGCGCCCATCGACCTTTCGATGTTCACCAACAAGGATCAGATCGGCAGTTTGAAGCAAGCCCTGACCCAAGGTGCGCAGAATGCGGTGAAGGATCTCGCCAAGACGGATGGCTTCCTCGGCAATGAAAAAGTGCGCATCCCACTGCCAGACAATTTGAAGAAGGTCGACGCCACGATGCGTCAGTTCGGCATGGGCAAATACGCCGATGAACTGAACACGACGATGAACCGCGCCGCCGAGGCCGCCGTGCCGGAAGCACAAGCATTGTTGGTCGGCGCGATCTCTAAGATGTCAGTGAAAGATGCGACCGATATAATCACAGGAAAGGAAGATGCGGCCACGCAATATTTCCGCAGCAATACCGAAGCGGCACTCGCAAGCAAGTTCCAACCTATCGTGGCGAAGTCCATGAAGAAGGTGAAACTCAGCGACAAGTACAACCAATTCGCAAGCAAGGGAGCTCAGTTCGGCTTGGTCGACCCCAAGAATGCGAACTTGAACGACTACATCACGCGCAAAGCGATGGATGGTCTGTTCATCATGATGGCCGAGCAAGAAAAGAACATCCGCGCGAATCCAGCACAAGCGACTGGCGACCTCGCCAAAAAAGTCTTCGGCGCTTTGCTGAATAAATGACCCCCATCATTCCCGCGTAAGCGGGAATGACGTCGAGATGGACACCCTCACCCAATTCTTCGCCAGCGACCTCAGCCTGTGGGGCTTGTTCATTTCCAGCTTGCTCGGCGCGACCTTACTTCCGGGCGGGTCCGAACTCATCCTCATTGGCACCTTAAACGCGCAGCCTGAATTATTTTGGCCGGCGCTCATCATCGGCACACTCGGCAATACGATCGGCGGGATGATGTCGTTCGGCATGGGTTGGCTGTTACCGATGACTCAGCAACTCAAGCATGTGGAGAAGGTGCGCAATTACGGCACACCGGCGCTGTTGTTCGCATGGCTGCCATTCATCGGTGATGCACTGTGTATCGCAGCGGGTTGGTTGCGCTTGAATCCGTGGAAGGCAGCGCTATTCATGGCGGCGGGTAAGTTCGCGCGCTATTGGCTGGTCGCTGTGTCTGTCTGATCAGAAGTAATGGAAGTAAGCCAGTTGCACGTCGGAATAACTATCCAATACATCGCCACCCTTGCTCGTTGTTTGACGTGAGGCATTGAGTCGGACGTTGTTCTGATTATCGAACACATCCCACGCGACTCCGGCGGTCAAACGATAGACCCCGGTATCGCGGCGACCACCTGCTGCATTCCAGAAAGCCCCCGCACTCGCTTCTGCGCGCCATCTTGCTTCGGGTTGCCACAGCCATCCCGCGACAGGACCGGCCGCCAAACGTGATGCGCCGCCTCGTAGCCGCGTGATGGTGTCAGCGATGATGTACATCTGACTACGTTCACCGAGTCGATAGCCTTCCCCCCCGCCCAACTCGATACGCAACGCGGTGGGCGATAACACATCGCCACGTTGAATCTCCCGACGAATTGAGAGGTTGGCTTTGATCGTCAGTGGTCGATACCAATCTGTGCGCACCGATGGTAAGAACACCTCGAATAGATCGAGACGCTCGAACCGCAACTTTTTGTCGTTCATACGCAGATACAGATCACCCATCTTGGAGCTCGCACCAGGAGAGAAGCCCGCGTGTGGGTCTAGCCCATCGTGATAGCCCAAGCGCACATTGACTTGGCCATACCCCACCCCATCCGTCTGCCCGAATGCCGCGCCCATACGCAATGAGTCATGCCCTTGGTCAGGACTTTCCACAGGTGGCGGCGCTGGCAGATAGGCAGCAGGCGCATCGACACGACTACGCACTCCCGCGAGTTTTAATTGGAACCCACTCAACGCTGCGGCTTCCTGCGCCGAGTTCTTTTGATTACGTTCGTACTCCAATATACCGAGTGCAAGATCAAGGATGCGTGCTTGCTCTGACGCATCGGCACCCAATTCTGAAGTGGGCAGCTGCATGCCATGCGCCAGCGTGACTGCCTGTGCACGGTGGCTGGCTGGGGCATGAGCCACATTAGCCATCAAGGTGCTGTACTGCGAGGGACGATAGTGCTTCTTCGTCACCAATCCTGCATCTCGCATCACCTTCACGGTATCCAGCGGGGCGATCCATGGCTTTGCAGACGACACCAGATCCAACGCTGGTCGCCCAGCCTCCAAGGTCGCCAACAACATCAATGCGCAGTTGTCATCGAAGAAATAATAATCGGCATAGGTGAAGCTCTGCTGCCAAATGAAGGCATGCATCTTGTCGATCTCTTCTGGGCTGAAGTCGGTCTGGTATTCCCACAGGTCACGGTTCTCCAGATCAGCGTATTCACGCACCTTCATGAAATAGGGAACGGAGACGAAGCTCCCCGGAAAACCGCCCATCAAGCTATTGGCTAAGAACATCGGACCGAAGTCGCCATCACTGTTCACCGTGTATCCCACTGTCGTGTCATTGAGGCGATTGAATTCACCTGTCTTCGCGCTATCGAAACGCATGAAGATATGGCCGTACATCGATGCTGGGCTATTGAGATAGATGGAGGCGAACACCATCGAGACGTGATCACGCGCAAGGCTGGATTTCCAACGCTCGAAACCAACACAACGCGGCGCGGGATAGTCGAATCCCAAGGCTTCCATGCTGCGATTCAGATATTGATAGCGTGCCACCCAGCGGCACTGCTTGGGCTGCCCACTTTGTACAGCCATGTCTGCGTCGAAGGCCGCACGGATGGTCGCTTCCAATTCGGCTTGCGGATCGCGTTTCCCCTCTCTTGCAAGAAAGAAGCTGGGGTCATCCACGCGGCTTTTCACGCCACCCAACGTAGGGTGGTATTGATTGATCTTGTGCCACTCGGCACTTTGACTTAGTTGCGCCTGATCAGCCAGCCGCAACATCGTGTCGATCTGCGCTTGCTGTGCTAAGGGTTCTTGCGCGTGACAAGTCACCACAAACAAGCCTAAGACTGCCGCCAACAGAGCACTAGAAATGAAAAAGTAGGTGCGCATTTACTTTATGAATCCCCAACAAAAAGCCGAGGTGTTTAGCCTCGGCTTTTTTGATACCACAAGCGATCTTAGGAAACGAACGCTTGGAGAGTCTGAGTCACAGCAGCTTGGATCTCAGCAGTCGTTGAGCCGCTGAAGATGGAAGCTTGCTTGGCCTTCAGTGCGCTGGTCGCAGCTGCGCGATCAGATTCCTTCACGCCGTACATATCGACCAATGCTGCCAGATGCTCACCTTGACCTTGTGCGGTCTCAACAGCCAACTGTTGTTTGTTGAAATCGATGAAAGTCGCGATCTTGCCCTTGATGGAAGCAGATTCTGGGCAGTTCAGGATACCCATCGTCATCGAGATCGTGCCGGACAGATAACCGTTGGTCGTAGCAGCCATCAGGCTGTAAACCAGACCAGACTTATCCTTGAATATCATCGTACCTACACCGCAACCCGCTGCATCTTGAGTTGTCGATGCATTCGCACCCATAGCAGCCACGGACAAAGACAAAGCCAACAGCGTTTTCTTCATTGCAGATTTCATATGAATCCCCCTTAGAGAGTTAATGGACTTGCGAACAATGCCTTTTCAAACGGCGATTCCATAGTAGCAAAACGGTTATAGAAAAATCAACGTGAATTAAGGCCTATATATTCTTTCAGCTTGACACGCTTATCCTTGAAGCATACGCAAGCCCCACGCCACACCGAATCCATTCACCTCACTCGCCACCGCGCCCAGCCCGCCTTCACAGCGGCTGGCCGACAAGTCGACGTGCAACCACGGCGTATCTTTCTCAACGAAACGTTTTAGGAAACGAGTCGCCAAGATGTGGTCGGCATCACCATCCAATGTGCATTGTTTGATGTCTGCCACTTTGGAATCCAGCGCGGGTTCGTAATCTTCATCTTGCGGAAAGGCGCACAGACGCTCGCCCACTTGTTTGCTCGTACTCACCGCACGCTGTGCCAATTCGTCTGTCGTCGCGAACACCCCGCTGTAGCGCGCGCCCAAGGCCATCGCCATGCTGCCAGTGAGTGTCGCAAAGTCGATCATCAGATCGGGCTTGGCGCGTGACGCCAAGGTCAAGGTATCCGCCAACACCATGCGCCCTTCGGCATCGGTATGCATCACTTCGATGTGCGTACCATTCAGCGCCTTCACGATGTCGTTCTGCTTGTAGGCTTTGGGGCTGATGTGGTTCTGCGCCAGCGCCAACCAGCAGTCGATGTTCACAGCTAGCTTCTGTTGCGAAGCCGCTAGCAGGATGCCCAGACTCACCGCCGAGCCGTTCATGTCCTCATGCATATTGAGCATGTAACGCGACGGCTTCAGATTGTGGCCGCCCGTATCGAAGCAGATGCCTTTACCCACCAGGGCGACGGTCTGTTTCGCTTTGGGGTGTTTGTACGTGAGATGGACGATGGCGGCGTCTTCATCATGGCTGCCCTGCGCGACGGCTACGAATGCCCCCGCGCCCATCTTGCGCAGCGCCTTCATATCGAACTCTTCGTGCTTCCACTTGTTCTCTTGCGCCAACTTCTTCACGCGCTGACGATAGGCGCCCGGCGTCAATTCGTTGGGCGGCAACACTGTCAATTCGCGGCACAGCAAGTTGCCTGCAGCTTGAGCTTTCAAGGCGTCAAATGCCTTATTGTCGCCACACCCGTACAGCGCGATCTTCTGCAACGCCTTACGCTCATCTTTCTTCTTACTCACAGGCAGCAATGCACCATTGACCCAAGCACCGTAGACGGCAAGCTCTGCTTCGCGCTGCGCATTCATCCCGGTGACGACGATGCTCAATTCTTTGGGATGCTCATCCAACAAAGGTTGCATCGCTTTACGCACCTGAGTCTGCAAGCCAAAGGTGTCCTTCGCCGCATCCATCATCGCCCACACCACCAGCGCGCCTTTCTCCGTGTTAGCAGCAACGGGAGACTTCGCGAGTTCTTCCGCTTTCATATCGCGTCGTTTGAGCGTCGCAGCCAGTAGGTCACCGTAGGGAATGTCTTTTTGTAGCGTCTTTGCCTTGGGCATCAGCACCAGCAGATGAGTAGCGCTGAAGGTCTTTGGCAGGGCAGGGAACAGGGTCAATTGTGCTAGCATTGCATCCTCGAATTAAGTCACAGAACGCCGCGATTATAAGGGCTACACCATGCGCCAATACCTAGATTTGATGCAGCACGTCCAAACGAACGGAACCTACAAATCCGACCGCACCGGCACCGGCACCACCAGCGTGTTCGGCTATCAGATGCGCTTCGATCTGCAAGCGGGTTTCCCGCTGGTCACCACCAAGAAGTGCCACCTCAAATCCATCGTGCATGAGTTGCTGTGGTTCCTGCAGGGCAGCACCAACACCAAGTATCTGAAAGAGAACGGCGTCAGCATCTGGGACGAATGGGCGGATGAGAACGGCAACCTCGGCCCGGTGTACGGCAAGCAGTGGCGCTCGTGGGAGACCATAGACGGTCGCGTCATCGACCAGATCAAGGTGGCTGTCGAACAGATCAAGAACAATCCCGATTCGCGCCGCATCATCGTCTCCGCGTGGAACGTGGGCGAGTTGGACAAGATGGCGCTGGCACCTTGCCATGCTTTCTTCCAGTTCTACGTGGCAGACGGAAAACTCTCTTGCCAGCTCTACCAGCGCAGCGCCGACATCTTCCTCGGCGTGCCGTTCAACATCGCCAGCTATGCGCTACTGACCATGATGATGGCGCAAGTGTGTGGGCTGAAGGCGGGCGATTTCGTACACACCTTCGGCGACGCGCACCTGTATTCCAACCACATGGAACAGACTGCATTGCAACTCTCACGCGAACCGCGCGCGCTGCCAACCATGAAGATCAATCCTGATGTGAAAGACATCTTCAGCTTCAAGTTCGAAGACTTCACGCTCGAAGGTTATGACCCGCACCCTGCGATCAAGGCGCCAGTCGCGATCTGACCGACCATCGTGAGCGTATCGAAGCATTCCGCAGACGACATCGACGAACAGCAGCTCACAAAGTTGCTACGTGAGTTGAGGCATTTCCGAACGGAGACGGAAAAGACACAACAGGATCTGCTGAAGAATTGGCAGCCTCACATCCACGATCAGGATTTCCTTTCCTCCGCCGGCAACATGGCTGCCTACATCGGATTACGTCGCCAAGATCTGCGAGAGATACAGACACTGTTGGCCTCCATCGGTCTGTCTTCATTGGGACGTACAGAAGGTCATGTACTCGCCAACCTCGACGCGGTGATCCATGCCGTAGAGGCACTCACCGGCACGCCGACCCATTTGAAGAAGCTATTGGCTGCCGCGCGCACCTTTTGCGAGATCGGCAATCAGCTCAGCCTTCGTACCAATCATTTGTTCGGCGCCGAACCCAAGCATCGCTCAGTACGCATCATGGTGACCTTTCCTAGTGAAGCGGCGACCGACTATGAGTTCGTGAAAGAGTTGGTGCGACGCGGCATGGACTGCGCCCGCATCAATTGCGCGCATGATTCAGCCGAGGTATGGAAGCAGATGGTCACCTTCGTGCGTCGCGCAGAACAAGAGGTTGGTCGCAACTGCAAAGTGATGATGGACTTGGCCGGCCCTAAGTTACGCACAGGTGCGGTCGAATTGAATCAGAGCATCGTGCACCTAAAACCTGTCCGCAACGACAGGGGAACCATCACCGCCCCTGCCACCGTGATACTCGATGCAAGTGGCAAGCAGGGTTGCAACGCCAGCAAAGACGGCTTGGGACGCAGACTTCCGGCACGTCTCAGCGTCCCTCTGGATTGGCTGCAACGCCTACAGCAAGACGACCAGATCAAATTCACCGACTTGCGCGGTAAGGATGGTGTCTTCACCGTCACCGAGAAGCTCTCCAAGTTCGAGGTCATCGTCTCTTGCGATGGCACTGCCTATCTGGAGGAGAACCTCTCGCTCTCACACCTCGCCCAATCCAAGCACGGTCACCCTGTGTTCGCCACGTTCATTGGCGCTATCGCTGCTACTCCGATGACCATTCTGTTACACGAGGGCGACCTACTCAAGTTGACGCACGCCGCCACTCCCGGAGAACCCGCCGAGATCGACGAAGCCGATAACAGTATCATCCCTGCCCACATCGCTTGCGCCCAACCTACGGTGCTCGACCACCTAAAACCCGGACAACGCGTGCTCATCGACGATGGTCACATCAGTACCGTCGTGGAATCAATTGACGCTGAAGGCGCGCTGTTGCGCGTGACTCGTGCCAAAGCTTTGGGGTCGAAATTGATGGCTGAGAAAGGTCTGAATTTCCCCGACACCGACCTGTCGCTGCCTGCGCTGACCTCAAAGGATATGCACGATCTGGACTTTGTCGCCGCCCATGCGGACATCGTCGGCTACTCCTTCGTGCAGTCTGCGACCGACATGGAAGCGCTCATCAAGGAATTGGCGCACCGCGACGCGAGCAAGATCGGCATCGTTGCCAAGATCGAGACGAAAAAAGGATTGAAGAACCTGCCCGAGATCATCGTACGCGGAGCGGGTGCCCACCCTTTCGGTGTGATGATCGCGCGCGGCGATCTGGCGGTCGAGATCGGCTACGAGAAACTCGCCGAGACCCAGGAAGAGATCATGTGGCTGTGCGAGTCCGCTCATGTGCCGGTCATCTGGGCGACACAGGTACTTGAAGGACTGGTAAAAGAGAACATGCCATCACGCGCAGAAGTGACCGATGCGGCGATGGCCGAGCGTGCCGAGTGCATCATGCTCAACAAGGGCCCTTTCGTGCTTGATGCCATCGACGTGCTTGACCACGTTGTGGCACGTATGCAATCGCATCAACAGAAGAAGAGTTCGCGCATGCGGACGCTACATTGGTAAATAGAATGAGCAAGCTATCCATCATCGTCGCCATGGCGCAGAACCGCACCATCGGCGTGAACAACACGCTACCCTGGCGTTGTCCCGAAGACCTGAAACATTTCAAGGCGCTGACCATGGGCCATCACATGATCATGGGGCGTAAGACTTTTGACTCCATCGGCAAGCCGTTGCCGGGGCGCACCACGGTGGTCGTCACCCGCGACAAAGAATTGAAGATCGATGGCTGCATCGTCACCCATTCCTTGCAAGAAGCCATCGCTGCCTGTGCGGATGACACCGAGGTGTTCATCGTCGGCGGCGCGGATATCTACTCTCAGTCGCTAAAACTCGCCGACACGCTCTACATCACCGAGATCCAGCAAGATGTGGAAGGCGACGCGCACTTCCCAGATCTCGATAAGCGCGCATGGCATGAGACCGCTCGTGAAGTACATTCACAAGAGACACCGCAACCTTTGCATTATCATTTCGTCACGTATCAACGTATCAAGGAGTCCGCATGAAATACCTAACGTCAGAACTACCTATCGCCATCGCCCTCTTCATCCTCGGCCTTGGTTTTGCACTTGAACACGGCGCAGTCGAACACGGCGGGATCGCATTGTGGGGACTGCTGTTGGTCATCTTGGCCGCCATCATCGGCGTCGCTTTCCGCATCGCACACCATGCCGAGGTGTTGGCCGTACGTTTTGGCGAACCCTATGGCACGTTGATATTGACGCTCGCCGCCGTGTCGGTGGAAGTGGTCATCCTAGTGGTGTTGTTGATGGGTGAACCGAACCCGACGCTGGCGCGCGATACCGTTTTCGCCGCCGTCATGTTCGACATCAACGGCATCTTGGGATTAGCTGCCATCGTAGGCGGGATGAAACATGGCAGCAGTAAGTACAACGTCGATTCCGGCAACTCGTTCATCGCCATGTTGTTGGTCGCCATCGGCGTTGGCATGTTCATTCCCGATTTCGTGCCCGATGATAAATGGCACATCTATTCCATCTTCTCCATCGGCATCATGGCGGTGATGTATATGGGTTTCCTACGTTTGCAGACCGTAGAGCATCGCACCTTCTTCGAATATTCCAGCGCTACGGATGAGGAAGCGCACGATGAGGTACACAGCCCTAACAGCCTTCACGTCGGCATCATGCTGGGCGCGATCGTGCTGGTCGGATTGCTATCGGAAGTACTGTCGGTATTGCTGGATGCCGGACTCGCTGGTAGCAGTCTACCCAAGTCCATCCCTGCGGTATTGGTCGCACTCATCTCCGCCAGCCCCGAGATCCTCACCGCACTGCGCGCTGCGCAGAGCAACCGTATGCAGACCACGGTCAACATCGCCTTGGGTGCCTCACTGGCTACCGTGCTACTCACATTACCAGTGATCGAAGCCATCGCGCTATTCAATGGCGAACGCATCGTCATGGCATTGACGCCGATACAAGGAGGTATGTTGTTGCTCACCTTCCTCACTGTGATGAACAACTTGCACGACGGCGAAACGAACGCCATCGAAGGTATCAGCCACTTCGTGCTGTTCGCAGCTTTCATCGCGCTGGTGGTGATGGGATTGATATGAAGCGTCAGGTGCGGACCTAGGTAGCAAAAAGTACTCATCTCCCGCGCTGGTCCGCAGCGGGAGACTGCATCAAAAGAATAAAGCTTCCCTACAGATATCAAAGTCGGGAAGTAAACGATCCGTTTACGGAATAGGATGAGCATGTCGAAATCGCTTTCTACTTTTAGCGCCCGCCTATGGGCGGCGCTCTCAGCTGTCTTTGCGCTATGGTTGGTCGCTGCGTGGCTCATCACTGGGGCGTACCAAACATTTCGCAGTGATGCCTTGCTCAAAGACAGATCTGCGAAAGTCGAACATCTGGCACAAGGCCTCGCTGATGACATCCAGCGCGATCTGGCACGTTTGCACGACATACCGAAGATGGTCGCCAACGATCATGCCATCAAAAAGACTCTTCCCCGCTGGCAGAATCTGCTGCAAACCGCACCGTCGGCTATAGAACGACGTAAAAATATCTGGACCGCCGATACCACGTTGCGGCAATTGAACCGGGAATTAGTCCTATTCAACGACTCACTGCAAACCAGTGTGATCTTCGTCATGAACGCAGCGGGCGACTGCCTCGCTTCCAGCAACGCTGATATGGATGACAGCTTCGTCGGCTCGAACTACGCGAGCCGCGATTACTTCAAAGACGCGATGATGGGCAAGAAAGCCCATCAGTTCGCCGTCGGCAAGACGAGCAACATCCCAGGGCTCTACTTCAGCGCACCCATCGAACAGGGTGGACGCATAGTCGGCGTGGTGGCCGTCAAGATCAACTTGCCTGCGCAACCTCATTGGGTCAATCCAGCTGGCGTATTCCTCAGCGATGCCAACGGTGTGATCATCCTAGCGCATGACAAGACATTGGAGATGCGTTCACTTCCGGGTTCGAGCGTCAGCCAGCTCACGGATGACCAGCGACTATCTACCTATAAACGCAGCGAACTCCCGACCGTCGCTCTCACCGCATGGTCGCACGCATCCATTCCTCCTTTATATTCTCTAGATGATGGGCAATTGCCGCTCCTGTGGGCCCAAAAGAAGATGGAGCGGGAATCGCTCGGGCTACACGTACTTGAACCTGCCCCAGAGCTCGTCGAACTCGCACAGCACCGTCTCGATCAATTCGCATCCCTAGTATTCATGGGAGCGGCCGTCTTGCTTCTGATCGCAGGACGCATCGCTTTCATGCGCGAACACAAACGCGACCAGAAACATCTCAAGGAAAGCGAACAGCGCTACCACTTCTTGTTCGACAACAACCCGATGCCGATGTTCGTGTTCGCCGAAGATTCGCTCAGATTCATCGAAGTGAACGACCGCGCGATAGCGCATTACGGCTATTCGCGTGAAGAATTCAACCGGATGTCATTGACCGACATACGTCCGCAAGAAGACATCCCTATCCTCAAGCAAGTCTTAAAGACCTCCCCTTCTGGCGTCGTCGAAGTCGAAGCAAGGCATCTGAAGAAAGATGGAGAGGTGATCGACGTATCGATCAGCACCATGCCGATGAGGTACGACGGGGTGATCGCAAGGATCGCTCTCATCCAAGACATCACCCTGCGCAAAAGGGCTGAGGCCGGCATACATCAGCAGTTGATCTTCTCTCGCGCCTTGAACGACATCGCCAAAGGTGTCGTCGAGCAGGACACCCCTTCTTCCATCCTTGAGAGCGCGGTTCATGTCATCAGTGAGACCTTGGGGACTGATCGCGCATTGATCTACGACGTATCTTTCAGCAAACATCAAGCCATCGGCATGACCGAATGGCTGAATCCACGACACCCCGAGATCTCGCCTACCAAAGCCGACTACCCTCTCGACATCTTCCTCGATGGCGCGCGCGCTGTACGCCAATCAAGACATTGGCTCGTCAGTCACAGCGACGATGTCTGCGAGCATCTGTTGCATGATGGGTCTGGAGACCTCTTGCACGATCAGATGAAGATACGCAGTCTGCTGTGGTATCCCGTCTCCTTCCGTGAGGATGGTTACTATCTACTTACGCTGAACCATATCTATTCGCATAAGGAATGGTCATCTGCAGAGATCGACTTCTTGGACTCAGTGAGCCAACTCGTGAGCGTCGCCATCGAGAAGATCCGCCTGTTGACGGAACATGACATTGCCACGAACAGCCTACGCATCGCAGCGACCGCTTTCGAATCGCAAGAAGGGATGATCATCACGGATGCGGACAACCTCATCTTGCGGGTGAACAGTGCTTTCACCAGGATCACCGGATACACAGCCGAAGAGGTCATCGGCAAGAACCCGCGCATCGTCAGCTCAGGGCGTCACGGCAAGGAATTCTTTGCCGAAATGTGGGATCGCATCCTGACCACAGGAGAGTGGGAAGGCGAAGTGTGGAACCGCCGCAAGAACGGCGAGATATTCCCAGAGTATCTAACGATCGCTACCGTCAAAGATAGCGCCGGCAACATCACCAATCACGTCGGCTCGCTGTCGGACATCACGCTGCGCAAAGAAGCAGAAGAAGAGATCCGCAATCTGGCCTTCTTCGACCCTCTCACACGACTCCCCAATCGACGCTTGCTGTTGGATAGGCTGCAACAGGCTTGGGCATCGAGTACGCGTAGCGGGCGTGAAGGCGCTCTGCTGTTCATCGATCTGGATAACTTCAAGACGCTCAACGACACACTCGGACACGATATCGGAGACTTGCTGCTACAACAGGTCGCACAGCGGCTCTTATTCTGCGTGCGTGAGAATGACACCGTCGCGCGACTCGGCGGGGATGAATTCGTGGTGATGCTGGAGGATCTGAGTGAAGACAGGCTCGATGCAGCTGCGCAGACCGAAGCGGTAGGGGAGAAGATACTTGCCACACTCAATCAGGCTTACCAACTCGCTGGGCATGAATATCGCAACACCCCCAGTATCGGCGCCACCCTGTTCCACGACCATCAACAAGCGACCGAGGATCTGTTCAAGCATGCAGACATCGCCATGTACCAAGCGAAGAAGGCGGGCAAGAACACGATACGCTTCTTCGACCCGAAGATGCAGGATGCCATCAACAATCGCGCTTTGCTGGAACACGATCTACGCATAGGCCTGGAGAAACATCAGTTCCACTTGTACTACCAGATACAGGTAGACGATCAACGCCGCCCGCTGGGAGCAGAATCCCTCATCCGCTGGATACATCCGGTCCACGGACTGATACCACCGTCCCATTTCATCCCATTGGCAGAAGAGACAGGGTTGATCCTGCCGTTAGGTCACTGGGTATTGCAGACCGCCTGCGCCCAACTCAAAGCATGGCAGGCTGATATCTCCACGCGCAACCTGTTGCTGGCGGTCAACGTGAGCGCCAAACAGTTCCGCCAAGAGGATTTCGTCGACCAAGTGAAGTCGCTCGTTCAAGAGAGCGGCATCGATCCGACCTTACTCAAGCTCGAACTGACCGAGAGCATGTTGCAGGACAACATCAAAGAGACCATCGCGACCATGATCGAACTGAAGAAGTTCGGCGTGCAATTCTCCTTGGACGATTTCGGTACAGGCTACTCGTCTCTGCAATATCTCAAGCAGTTGCCGCTAGATCAACTCAAGATCGACCAATCCTTCGTGCGCGACATCGCAGACGACAGCAGCGATCGGGCCATCGTACGCACCATCATCGCGATGGCGCAGGAACTCAGCTTGGACGTCATCGCAGAGGGAGTGGAGACGGAAGCACAACGTGCACCACTGTTGCGCAAAGGCTGCGTGCACTATCAAGGTTATCTCTTCGGCAAGCCTGTACCGATCGAAGAGTTCAACCAACTGTTGAGCCAGTTATGAACACGTGATGCAGGCCGTAGCCTGCGTCACCCCTCCGGTATAATCCACGCGCCATGTCACCCATTCCCCCAGCTCTCGAACTCCTCGCCCCCGCCAAGACTGCCGCCATCGGTCGCGAAGCCATCCTGCATGGTGCGGACGCCGTCTACATCGGAGGCCCTTCGTTCGGTGCACGCGAGAAAGCGGGCAACTCGATAGCAGACCTCACCGCGTTAGTCGAATTCGCACATCGCTTCCATGCCAAGATATTCGTCACCCTCAACACCATCTTGCACGATGCCGAGTTGGAGTCGGCACGCAAACTGGCTTGGGATTGTTACGACGCGGGGGTGGATGCGCTCATCGTGCAGGACATGGGGCTGTTGCAGATCGATCTGCCGCCTATCGATCTGCACGCCTCCACCCAGTGCGACATCCGCACACCGGAGAAGGCTCGCTTCCTTGCCGATGTCGGCTTCTCACAATTGGTGCTGGCGCGCGAACTCACCATCCAAGAGATCGCCAAGGTGCGCGCTGCCGTGCCGAACGATACCGTCATCGAACACTTCATCCACGGCGCGTTGTGCGTCGCCTATTCCGGTCAATGCAACATCAGTCACGCACACACGGGACGTAGTGCGAATCGCGGCGATTGCTCGCAAGCCTGTCGTCTGCCCTACACTCTGGAAGATAACAAAGGCCAAGTCGTCGCCTTCGAAAAGCATCTGCTGTCGGTGAAGGACAACAACCAGAGCGACAACCTGCGCGCGCTCATCGATGCCGGCGTACGCAGTTTCAAGATCGAAGGGCGCTATAAAGAGGCAGCCTACGTGAAGAACATCACAGGTCACTATCGCCAACTGCTCGACGAGATATTGAACGAGCGTCCCGAGTTACACGCTTCTTCCAGCGGCAAGACGAAACTGCTGTTCACCCCCAACCCGGACAAGACCTTCCATCGCGGCGCGACGGATTACTTCTCGCAAGGTCGCAAAGCCGACATCGGCGCATTCGACACACCCACCTTCGTCGGATTGGAGTTGGGTTGCGTGACCAAGGTCGGCGACAAATGGTTCGAGATGGAGTCGAACGAAGACCTCGCCAACAGCGACGGTCTGAACTACATCCACAAACGCGAAGTCATCGGCCTGCAGGCGAACGTGGTGGAGCGCAAAGGTAACGTATGGCGTGTGTTCCCCAACGAACCCATACACACTTTGACTGGTTTACGTGCTGGCCTCACCATCAGCCGCAATCGCGATCACGCGTGGGAGCAAGCGCTCAACAAAAAGTCGGCCGAACGACGCATCAGTCTCTATGCAACCTTTGCTGAAACCGCAGAAGGTTTTGCGCTGACCTTGCAAGATGAAGACGGTATCAGCGTCACCACAACAGCAGCTTTCGACAAGCAGCCCGCGAAGAGTCCTGATGAAGCGGAAACCAGTGTGCGCGAACAACTCGCACGTTTCGGCAACACCGATTTCGAGTTGCACGAACTGACCATAGCCTGGAAGCAACCGTGGTTCGTGCCAAGTTCGTTGGCAAACAAACTACGCCGCGACGCAGTCGAGCAACTGGAAGTGGCACGCCTAGCGGCATACACCCGACTGCCACGCAAAGCTGCTGTCGAACCTCCCGCGAAATATCCGGAAGAATCGCTCTCCTTCCTTGCCAACGTCTATAACCAAGCGGCGAATGATTTTTACAAGAAGCACGGCGTACGACTCATCGCCGCCGCCTATGAATCACACAAAGAAGAAGGTGATGTGTCGCTGATGATCACGCGCCACTGCATCCGCTACTCCTTGAGCCTATGCCCCAAGCAAGCGAAAGGTGTGATCGGCGTACAGGGTCAAGTGCGCGCCGAACCGATGACACTCATCAACGGCAGTGAAAGATTACGTTTGGAATTCGATTGCAAAGCGTGCGAGATGCACGTGATGGGAAAGATGAAGAAACATGTCTTGAGATCAGCTCCGCCGAGCGTGGTGCCGATCACTTTCCATCAGCATCGCTAAGAGAAGATCACAGACCTGCCCACCACAGTCTCAGCCTGAGTCCTATCTCTGTCGTGTAACCCACTTCGACGAACTGTATCTTTCCGTCCGGCGCGATGATGAAGCTGGCGGGTACGGCGTGCACGCCCCACGTTTCGGAGATGCTGCCATCAGGATCGTTCACTGTGGGAAAGTCGATTCCCTGCTCCTGCATGTATCGCTTCACTTCGTTGGTGAGTCCGCTGTTCATCGCAACGGTGATGGTGTTCGGATAGTCATGCGCGATGGCGGCGATCGTGCCCTGTTCAGTGCGACAGATAGGACACCATGTCGCCCAGAAGTGCACCAATGTGGGTTTGTCTGGATGTGCGGGCAGTTCGTAAAGCTGCTGCGTCAAGGTCACGCCTTTCAATACGGGCGCTGCGCCACTCACCATATCGCGCTGTTGCCATAGGCGAATGGCTGTCACGACCACGATGATGATGAGTGCATTGATGGCATAGCGCCGCCATTTGCTCGAAGGTGGGCGCGACTCTGTCATCTACTCGAAATCTCCCCATGGACTCTTGGATTTACTCTTGGTGCGTGTCTCAAACTTTTCAATGTCGCGCCTATCTCGCTTAGTGGGTCGACCTTTGAATGTGGGGAGAGGAAGTGCTTTGTTCTGCTCGGCGATGACAGCACGGCGTGCTTTGCTCTCGTCCGTCTCGCGGTAGAGCTTCTGCGCTTCAGGCGCGCCGCCACGTTTGTTGGAAAGACCCAATACTTCGACGTCGTAATAGATCTGTCCTTGGCGAACGAGCAACCTATCCCCCACACCGATGGTCTTGGCAGGTTTGATGCGCGCTTCGTTCATGGTCACTTTGCCGCTCTCAACGGCATCGGAGGCGATGCTGCGCGTCTTGTAAAAACGCGCAGCCCACAGCCATTTGTCGACACGAAGTTTGTCAGCGGAGTCGGTCATTGCATTCAATACACATGTTGTCATTCCCGCGCAAGCGAGAATGACAACACATCATTGCTTCACGCAATCCACATAATAGAAACGCGCCCCATCACGATTCTCTGCAACCAGTCCGTGGATGTCCGTCTCGAACCCAGGGAACTTCTTATTGAAGTCACGTGCGAATCTGAGGTAATTCATGATCGTCTTGTTAAAGACTTCACCGGGGATGAGCAAGGGGATGCCGGGCGGATAAGGTGTGAGCAACACGGCGGTGATACGACCTTCCAAGTCGTCGATCGCCACACGTTCGATCTCGCCATGCGCCATCTTGGCGAAGGCATCCGACGGTTTCATCGCAGGGACCATGTCGGACAGATACATCTCGGTGGTGAGTTTCGCCACATCGTTGGCTTTATAGATGCCGTGGATCTGGTCGCACAGGTCGCGCAGACCGATCTTCTCGTAGCGTGGGTTCTTGGCGATGAACTCGGGCAACACACGCCATAGCGGCTGGTTCTTGTCGTAGTCGTCTTTGAACTGTTGCAACTCGGTCACCATGCTGTTCCAGCGACCTTTGGTGATGCCGATGGTGAACATGATGAAGAAGGAATACAGACCGCACTTCTCCACTACCACACCGTGCTCGGACAGATATTTGGTGACGATGCTGGCGGGGATGCCGCTGTCGGCGAAGTCGCCATCAACGTCCAAGCCCGGCGTGACGACGGTCGCTTTGATCGGGTCGAGCATATTGAACCCTTCGGCCAGATTGCCGAAACCGTGCCAACGATCATCCGCGCGCAACACCCAATCCTCGCGGTCGGCCATCCCTTCTTCCGACAGGTAATCTGGCCCCCACACCTTGAACCACCAGTCCGCGCCCCACTCCTCATCCACCTTGCGCATGGCGCGGCGGAAGTCGAGTGCCTCTGCGATGCTTTCTTCCACCAGCGCAGTGCCGCCGGGTGGTTCCATCATCGCAGCGGCCACGTCGCACGAGGCGATGATGGCGTATTGCGGCGAGGTGGAGGTGTGCATCAGATAGGCTTCGTTGAAGCAGTCGCGATCGAGCTTGCGCGTCTCACTATCGCGCACCAAGATCTGCGAGGCTTGCGACAGACCTGCCAACAACTTATGCGTGGATTGTGTAGCGAAGATCATCGATTCTTTTGCACGTGGACGGTCTTTACCGATGGCGTGCATGTCTTTGTAGAAATCATGAAAGGCCGCATGCGGCAACCATGCTTCGTCGAAGTGCAAGGTATCGATCTTGCCGTCGAGCAGTTTCTTCAGCGTCTCCACGTTGTACAACACGCCGTCGTAAGTGCTTTGCGTGATGGTCAACACGCGAGGTTTGCGTGTCTTGTCTTTGATGAACGGATTCGCATCGATCTTGCGTTGGATCTCTTCCGGCTGGAATTCGCTCAAAGGGATAGGACCGATGATGCCGAAGTTGTTACGCGTCGGACGCAAGAAGACGGGCACTGCACCGGTCATCATGATCGCGTGCAGGATGGACTTGTGACAGTTGCGATCCACCACCACGATGTCATCGGGCGCCACCGTGGAGTGCCACACGATCTTGTTCGAAGTGGATGTACCGTTGGTGACGAAGAACAAATGATCCGCATTGAAGATGCGCGCCGCATTGCGCTCGGATGCGGCAACCGGACCTGTGTGGTCAAGCAACTGCCCCAATTCATCTACCGCATTACACACGTCGGCACGCAACATGTTCTCGCCAAAGAATTGATGGAACATGCGCCCCACAGGCGATTTCAGGAATGCCACACCACCCGAGTGTCCGGGGCAATGCCAAGAATAGGAACCGTCTTGAGCATAACCTACCAATGCACGGAAGAAAGGCGGCGCGAGTGAATCCATGTAGGACTTGGCTTCACGGATGATGTGACGCGCCACGAACTCCGGCGTGTCCTCATGCATGTGGATGAAGCCATGCAATTCGCGCAGGATGTCGTTAGGGATGTGGCGCGAAGTGCGCGTCTCGCCATACAGATAGATGGGGATGTCAGCGTTCTTGTAGCGGATCTCTTCCACGAAGGCGCGCAAGGTACGTAGCGCGACTTCCGTCTCTTCTGCACTCCCCGCACCGAACTCTTCATCGTCGATGGACAACACGAAAGCGGAAGCGCGGCTCTGTTGTTGCGCGAACGAAGTCAGGTCGCCGTAGCTGGTCATACCGACCACTTCGATACCTTCTTTTTCTAACGCGTCGGCCAGATCACGGATACCGTGACCGCTGGCGTTCTCCGAACGGTAGTCTTCGTCGATGATGATGATGGGAAAATTAAACTTCATAGCGGCATCCTAAATAAGAGGAAACATGATGTTGAACAATAGCACCCTGTAACGGAGCTCAGATGAAGTTTAATTTCAGTGCAGGCTCATATTGGCCGTAGGTCAATGTGATGCCGTAACTAAAATTGAATTTCATGTGCGACTCCCTAAGGGATGTTACAAATTAAGAATGGTGCGGATCTTCGCAGTCTAGCGGTGATTTGTTACAAGGGATGACTATCCCTGTGGTGGATATGCACTCTCAAGGTTGTTCATCAACTCGATGAACACGGCGCGAATCTGCTGCTCGTCGCATCCCATGAGGACTGCATCTTCAAAGGCGTCTTGGCAGACTTGGCGTATCTCGACGAGGTTCTCTTGCAAGACTTTGTTCTTTTCCACGCAAGCGATGACATCGCCAGTGGGAGAACGCCAGATGATCTGCTTACGGTGGGGCATTTAGATCTTTGGCAGGGTGACACCGACCTGGCCTTGATACTTGCCGCCACGGTCTTTGTAAGAGGTCTCGCACACTTCGTCGCTCTCGAAGAACAGCACTTGCGCCACGCCTTCGTTGGCGTAGATCTTGGCAGGTAGTGGTGTGGTGTTGGAGAACTCCAACGTCACATAGCCTTCCCACTCTGGCTCGAACGGAGTGACGTTGACGATGATGCCGCAACGCGCGTAGGTGGATTTACCCAAGCACACCGTCAGCACACTACGCGGGATACGGAAGTATTCGACCGTACGCGCCAAGGCGAAGGAATTGGGCGGGATGATGCAATAGTCTGCCTCGACGTTCACAAAGGAACTCGGATCGAAGTTCTTGGGATCGACGATGGTGCTGTTGATGTTGGTGAACAGCTTGAATTCGCGCGAGCAGCGGATGTCGTAACCGTAGCTCGATGTGCCGTAAGACACGATCTTCTGCCCGTTCACTTCCTTCACTTGGTTTGGCTCGAACGGCTCGATCATGCCGTGCTGTTCGCACATGCGGCGTATCCACTTGTCTGACTTGATGCTCATCCTGATTCCTTGAGGGGTTTGTGCGGGCGCGATTTTACCCAAATTCCTCGGCGGTGCGTGGGTTTTGCTACAATCGCGCCTCGTTAAAGGAAGCCTGCAAAATGACCCGCAAGATATTAGTGACATCCGCCCTGCCCTACGCCAACGGCAGCATCCACCTCGGCCACCTCGTTGAATATATCCAGACCGATATCTGGGTGCGCTTCCAGAAGATGCGCGGCAACACTTGCCACTACGTGTGTGCCGACGACACACATGGCACGCCCATCATGTTGCGTGCCGATAACGAAGGCATCACCCCAGAGCAACTCATCGCCCGCGTATGGCAAGAGCACTACGACGATTTTGCCGCTTTTCATGTGGCGTTCGATAACTACGGCTCGACCAACTCCAACGAGACCAAGGAGTTCGCGCAGGGCATCTATCGCACATTGAGAGCGAACGACCTCATCGATGTGCGCTCCATCGAGCAATATTACGACCCGGTCAAGAACATGTTCCTGCCGGACCGCTTCATCAAAGGCGAATGTCCGAAGTGCCATGCCAAAGACCAATACGGCGACAACTGCGAAGTGTGCGGCGCGGCGTATGCACCCACTGACCTCATCGAGCCCTTCTCTGCGGTATCGGGTGCGAAACCTGAACTGCGCAATTCCGACCATTACTTCTTCAAGCTATCTGCCGACTCCTGCCAGAAGTTCTTGCGCGAATGGACACGGAGCGGTTCGCTACAGAACGAAGCAGCGAACAAGATGCAGGAGTGGCTGGGCGCAGAAGGCGAGAACAAGCTGACCGACTGGGACATCTCGCGTGATGCACCTTACTTCGGCTTTGAGATCCCTGATGCACCGGGCAAATATTTCTATGTATGGCTGGATGCGCCCGTCGGCTACATGGGCAGCTTCAAGCAACTCTGCAACAAGACCGGCATCGATTTCAACGACTACTGGAAGCAAGGCTCAGATGCCGAGCTGTACCACTTCATCGGCAAGGACATCCTGTATTTCCACGCGTTGTTCTGGCCAGCGATGTTGCAACACGCTGGCTTCCGCACACCGACCAAACTTTTCTCGCACGGCTTCCTCACGGTGAACGGCGAGAAGATGAGCAAATCACGCGGCACCTTCATCACCGCGCGCAGCTACATCGACCACATCAAGAACACCGAATATCTGCGTTACTACTACGCTGCCAAATTGAATGGCTCGATGGAAGACCTCGACCTCAACCTCGACGACTTCGTGGCAAAGGTGAACAGCGACTTGATCGGAAAGTACATCAACATCGCGAGTCGTTGCGCCGGGTTCATCAGTAAGAAATTCGACGGCAAGCTTGGTAGCACCGACTCCGCAGCGACTGCAGAATTCAAGTCATCTTTCGACCATGGCGAGATCGCTCGGTGTTACGAAGAGCGCGACTACGCCCGTGCACTGCGCGAGATCATGCGTCTAGCCGATGTGGCGAACCAATACATCGCCGAGAAACAACCATGGGCGATGGCTAAACTCGAAGGTAAGGAAGCGGAATTGCACCAAGTGTGTTCCACCGCCATGACCATGTTCCGCGACCTCACGCTCTATTTGAAACCCGTGTTGCCAGAGCTAGCTGCGCAGGTCGAGAACTTCCTGAACATCGCACCACTGACTTGGAGTGGCACATGGCAAGCGCTGCCTTCTGCTCACACTATCAACACCTACCAACATCTTGCGACACGCCTCGACCCTAAACTCATCGAAGGCATGATCGCTGCCAACCAAGAAAGTTTGAAATCTATGACCGAAACTACTGCCGTCGCCAAACCCGCCATCGCCCCTATCGCCGAGACCATCAGCATCGAGGATTTCAGCAAGATCGACTTACGGGTGGCGCGCATCGCCAATGCCGAACACGTGGAAGGCGCAGAGAAATTGCTGAAGCTGACGCTGGACATCGGCGAAGAGAATCCGCGCACCGTGTTCGCTGGCATCAAGTCGGCATACGACCCTGAGAAGTTGAAAGGTCGCATGACGGTGATGGTGGCTAACCTCGCGCCACGCAAGATGAAGTTCGGCATGAGCGAAGGCATGGTGCTGGCCGCTTCGGGCGAGACACCGGGCTTGTTCATCTTGTCGCCGGATGACGGCGCACAACCCGGCATGCGCATCAAATAATCGCACCTCACAATTCGGGCTACGCACATGGACTATGACATCCTCATCATCGGCTCCGGCCCTGCCGGACAACATGCTGCGTGGCAAGCCGCACGGATGGGGAAGCGTGCGGCCATCATCGAACGCAAACCCAAGATCGGTGGCGCTGGATTACAGACCGGCACCATCCCTAGCAAAGCGATGCGCGAAGTGGCGTATCTGCTCTCGCGCTCTGGTGGTATGCGTCAGGCGCTGGCTCCGGACAGTCGAGGTCGCCACGGTCTGTTAGCCGATGCGGTACGACGCAAAGAAGGTGTCATCGCGCAGCAGGAATCGGTCATCTTGCAACGTTTGTTGCGCCACGGCGTGGCACTCATTCCCGGCGAAGCCTCCTTCGTTGACGCACACACATTGCAAGTCGTGGATGCCAGCGGTAACACGCGCAAGCTCTCCGCCGAAGTCATCCTGCTCGCCAGTGGCTCGCGCCCACGTCGCCCTAACAACATCCCTTTCGACAAGAAGACCGTCCTCGACTCCACCTCTATTCTGAATCTGCGCCATCTGCCAGATAGTCTGCTCGTCGTGGGTGGCGGCGTCATCGCTTGCGAATTCGTCTCCATCTTCGCCGCACTCGGCGTGCAGGTCTGTGTGGTGGATAGCCACGCACAGCTGCTCGAATATCTGAGTGAAGACGTGGTGGGTGTATTGGCTGATAGCTTCCTCGGCATGGGTGTGACATTCCACATGCAAGAACGCGTGGCGGAGATCCGCAAAGAGGGCAACGGCACGCTCACCATCTTGGAGAGCGGAAAACAGATCCGTACCGAAGCCGTACTTTACGCACAAGGCAGGGAACCCAACAGCGGCGGCTTGAATGTGGAGCGCGCCGGCGTTGCCGCACAAGAGGGTTGGATCGCGGTCAACACCCATTTCCAAACCAATGTGCCGCACATCTTTGCCGTGGGCGACCTCATCGGACGCCCTGCACTCGCCTCGACCGGAATGGAGCAAGGCCGCGCTGCCGTACTGCACGCCTTTGGCGGCGAGCAACATGTGAGCGCAGAGAATCTGCCGATGGCGGTGTACACCATCCCCGAGATCTCTTACGTTGGCAAGACCGAAAAAGAAGTGCAGAAGGAGAACACGCCTTACATCATCGGTCGCGCCTATTTCAAAGACAGCGCACGTGGTCAGATCATTGGTGATGCTCAGGGCATGCTCAAACTCATCGTGGATGCACGTAATGAGAAGTTATTGGGCGTGCACATCGTGGGCGAACAGGCGAGTGAACTAGTGCACATCGGACAACTGGTGATGAATCTGAACGGCACCGTGCGCGACCTCATCAGCAATGTATTCAACTATCCGACTTTGGCGGAATGTTACAAACTCGCCGCGCTGGATTGCACGCATCAACTTGAACAACGTAAGTCATAACAACGAGGTGACCAAGTAACATCTATGGACTATTCCCTGCTGGCTAGGTTCTCTAAATATTTCCGTCCACGCCTGATCGATGCGCTCCACGGCTACGACAAGTCTCGCTTCACCACCGACGTCACCGCCGGCATCACGGTTGGCGTGGTCGCTCTACCCCTAGCCATCGCTTTCGCCATCGCCTCTGGCGCTAAACCCGAAGCAGGTATCGTCACCGCCATCATCGCCGGCTTCATCATTTCTGCGCTCGGTGGATCACGCGTACAGATCGGCGGGCCAACTGGCGCGTTCATCGTCATCGTGTTCGGCATCATCGCGCAGTACGGCTACGCCAACCTACTCATCTGCACCATCATGGCGGGTGTCATGCTCATCTTGATGGGCGCGTTCCAACTCGGCAGTCTGCTCAAATATTTTCCGCGTCCGCTCATCATCGGTTTCACCAACGGCATCGCGGTATTGATCGTACTGAGTGAACTAAAAGACTTTCTCGGATTGCAGACTGTGTCCTTGCCCGCCGAGTTCTTCCACAAAGTCGCCGTGTTGTGGCACGCCATCCCCACCTTCGATATCCTGACCTTCACGCTTGCCACCTTGAGTGCGCTGTTCATCTGGTTCTATCCAAAAAGCTGGGCGAAACGCTTTCCCTCACCCATCGTCGCGTTGATGCTGGGCACCATCGTAGTGACCTTACTCGAACTGCCGGTGGAGACCATCGGTTCACGCTTCGGCGGCATCCCGCAGGGTATGCCCGACTTCGTCATGCCAGAATTCTCCATCGCGGAATTACGCCACCTCATCATGCCCGCGTTCACTATCGCTTTGCTGGGCGCGATCGAATCGATACTCTCCGCAGCAGTGGCTGACGGCATGATCGACGACAAACATGATCCGAATCAGGAGTTGATGGCGCAAGGTATCGCCAACATCGTCGTGCCGTTCTTCGGTGGCATCCCAGCTACCGGGGCCATCGCCCGCACCGCGACCAATGTGCGCTCGGGTGCGACCAGTCCCATCTCAGGTATGGTGCATGCGCTCACTTTGCTACTCATCGTGCTGATAGCCGCCCCCTTGGCGCAATACATCCCGCTAGCGTCACTTGCCTCCATCTTGCTCATCGTGGCCATCAACATGGGCGAATGGGGGGTGTTCAAACGTCTTAAGGGGTATCCCCGCCATGATGCGGTGGTGCTGATGGTGACGTTCCTATTCACCGTGATATTCGACCTGACCGTCGCGGTGGAAGTCGGTTTGTTACTTGCCGCCATCTTCTTCATCCGCAACATGACCGAGCTTTCTCATGTGCGACTTTCGGAGGAACACACGCTGATGCCGGACGATGGCGAAGCGACCCGCGCGCGCAAGATGGCGCCACCCGGCGTGCTTATTTATCGTCTCTACGGTGCGCTGTTCTTCGGTGTGGCCGACAAGCTAGAGAGTGTGTTGCACCAGCAACATACTGAGCCAGAAGTATTGGTGCTGAACATGAGCGAGGTCATCAGCATGGATGCGAGCGCACTGCATGTGCTAGAAGACCTGCATGGGAAGCTAAAGAAACGCGGCAAACATCTCATCTTGTGCGGCCCGCATACACAGCCTTATTTCCTGATGCATCAGGCTGGCTTCTTCCAACAGATCGGTGCGGAGAACGTGACAGCGAACATCGAAGCGGCGATACAACGCGCAAAGCAAGTTCTCGGGTAAAACCCAACTGAATCAGCACGCTTCTTGATACTTATCGTTTGCGACAATGGAAGCGATTCTTTCCATTCTGCTTAGCGACGTACATCGAATGGTCGGCGTTCTTCAACAAGGTCTCGCCATCCTTCCCATCTTCTGGATAGAAGGCGACGCCGACGCTGGCGGAAACGACTACCGAATACTCGCCCAATTGGACAGGACTGGCGATCGTCTGCATGAGTCGCTCCAATATCTGGAAACACTCTTTCTCATGCGCCAGATCATTGAATAAGACCGTGAACTCATCCCCTCCCAATCGAGCCACGGTATCGCCAGCACGCAATTCTTGCTGGATTCGGCGCGTGACCTCAACCAGCAACTGGTCGCCCTTCTCGTGACCATACAGGTCGTTGACTTCCTTGAAACCATCGAGATCGATGTAACAGATAGCAAGTGTCCTGCCGCCACGTTGCGCGACAGCGACCGCCTGGCCGAGCCGGTCTGCTAACAATCTTCGATTGGGTATGCCCGTCAATAAATCATAGTTGGCGACATGGCTCAATTCGGCTTCGTGCTCTTTGATATTGGTTATATCGGAAAACACGCCGACGTAGCGCTGCGCCTGCCCGCTCTCGTCCGTGATGGTCGTGATGGAAAGCAGTTCCGCGAAAAGCTCCCCCTCCTTGCGTCGATTCCACAATTCGCCACGCCAGCTACCCGTCTCTCCGAGCGCCTTCCACATCTCCACATAGAACGCTTTGTCCTGCCTACCTGAACTCAATATCTTCGGATCTCTCCCCATCACCTCTTCGTGCCCATAACCGGTGATGCGCGTGAATGCCGGATTGACATCGATGATGCGATTGTCGGAGTCTGTGATGATGATGGCTTCCTGTGTGGTTTCGAACACACTGGCGGTGATGCGCAGATTCTCTTCACTGCGTTTACGCTCATTGATGTCTCGCCCTATACCCAGCGCCCCGACGACAACCCCCTCTTTGTTCAATTCGGGAACGAAGATGACGTGATGCCAATGCATACTGCCATCAGGATGCTTCATCTCGAATTCGGTCTCTACTCGTTCGCCGCTATCCATGACTTGCTCGACCATCCTTTGCAAGTCGCGTATCAGAGAAGAGTCAGGGCAGGCATCTACAGGCAGTTCACCTACTGAAGGCAACAATTCCGGGTTGATCGTGCGCGCCATCGAGGGATTCATGTAATGCACCCGACAATCCCGGTCATAGCGAATGATGTTGTCCGGCAGATTTTCAGCCAGCGTGCGAAATTCTCGTTCGCTCTCTGCCAGCGTGTACTTGATCCGCTCGCGCTCGGTGATGTCGCGCCCAACGCCGAGCACGCCGATCAACTTACCTTTGCTATCGCACATCGGCGTCTTCACGACCTCGAACAATCCGCGATATCCATCCGTGGAAAACGTAAGCCATTCCTCACTCACACCAGGCTGCCCCTTCGCCATCACCTTGCGATCATTTTCGCGGAAGAAATCCGCCTGTTCCTTTTCCACAAAGTCGTAATCGGTCTTGCCGATGATCTCTGATTCGTGAACGCCAAAGAACATCTCGAAGCGGCGATTACATGCCAGATAGACCCCCTGCTCGTCTTTCAGCCAGACTAGATCAGGGAGTGTATCGAGGAGTATGCGTAGGAAGCTCTCTTCTATCCCGGCACGTTCCTCCGTTAGACCGCCGACCATGATCTGTGTCAGATCGTGTTCACTCACCAATCCGGCCATGCGCCCGTCGTCATCCACCGCCACCAGATGACGCACCTTGCGAGCCAACATCTCTTCAGCCGCCTGATGGGTCGTCGCGTTGCGTGAGATGGTCAACACGGGGGCGACCATCACTTGCCCCAGCTCAAGCTCGGCATATGATCTGTCGCCGGAATAGAGCCGAACCATGTCTCGCTCAGTGATGATGCCGATCGGTCTTTCGTTCTCGACCACGATCACACAACTCTTGCGCTGGACTTGCATCAACTCTATCGCTTGCGTCAATGCACAACTAGGCGGTAACGCAATGGCTGAATGCTTGGCTAGCGAAGAGATCTTGCGGCGCCCAGCCAAGACAGTCAGACCAAGATGCGAGCGGAAATCTGTCTCGCTGACCACGCCGCTGACCACATCTCGTTCATCCACCAACACCAAATGACGGATCCCGGCGCGCAGACATTCCTGATACGCCTCAAGACAGTCCTTGTCACCGCGCATGGTGATGACCGGCGCCGACATGCCGTCCCGCAATGGACTATCCAGCGTCACTCTGTCGTGCATCACTTTGAGGATGTTGCGTTCGGTGACGATGCCTACTGGATGCCGACTCTCATCGATGACCACGATGGAGGAGAAGCGCCGTTGCGCCATCAGGTTCGCAGCTTCTCCCAATGTCGCCGCGACAGAGAGACAAGCGACATCACGTGTGGCGATGTCTTCTAGCGATATGGTTCGATCAGTCATATCTATGCTACTTTCGTGTCAATGATAGCCATGACCATCTATCAATGTGGCCTGCCCAGTAGGCGCGTGAATTCAGATTTCACCACGCCATAACATTCACAGCAGATCTTCTTAAGACCCGCACGATCCAACACCTTGATGCGCCCTCGGTTATAAGCGATCAAGCCTTGATTGCGTAAATCACTCGCCACCTCTGACACGCTCTCTCTCCGCACGCCTAGCATGTTTGCGATGGCTTCATGGGTGAGCACGAAGTCATCGGCTAACGATTTGTCGCTGATCAATAACAAGTGTTGGCAGAGTTGCTGGATCAAGGAGTGATGTTTCTCGCACACCACCGTTTGCGATATCTGCGTCATCGAGGCTTGCGCATAGAGCAAGAACACATTGCGCAAACCATCGATGCTGGCAGACAAGTGGGCCAAGGGTTGTGATTCGATCTGGAACACATGGCCGGCAGTCTCGACCACCGCCCAATATGGGATGGTATTCCCGCCCAGCACCTGAGCCACACCGAACATCCCTTCGTTACCAATGACTGCGACACCTGCAGATGAGCCACTCTCCAAACGATAGAACAAAGAGATCGCGCTATCGACAGGGAAATAGATATGGCTGAGCGGTTTACCAGACTCGGCAAGGATCTCACCCGCCTTAAGATGGGTGATCTTTAAATGTGGTTGTAATTCTTGAAGTTCATGCGGCTGCAAAGCGGCAAGTACGCGATTCTGAAGAAATGCGTGATGATGTGGCATGGGTGTTTCCAGTCTCTCGTTTGGTTCGGGTCAACTACTTCCTGTGGAAATTCCAGCCTATCCTCTGAAATGAGATACCGAAAACATGTCGATCCAAACTGATGCCCTTGCATCGACTAAGACTCTTAGGTCCTTCTTATTGCAAGCTTAACAAATCAACCCCAAAACGCTTTGTACGGTAACCCACACAAAGCGGCGACACATCGATTGGTTTTACCAAAGTATGGTTATCCGTAGATGACTCTGACGTTCTCACTACCGCACAAACCACGCAGACCTTCCAACAATTCGTCCGGCAGCGTGACTTGCCAGTCGTCACTCAGTCGCAACGGCGCACTACCGATGAGGTTGGTATAGTTGATCTGGATGGGACATTTTCCGCCGCGATAGGGCGAGAGCAGTTCGGCCAACTTGGGCACGCGCACTTCACCATCGATCGAGCAGTGGATGTCTAGGCGTTTAGCGAAAGCGGCACGTGCCGAAGCAAAGTCATAAAGTTCATCGGCGGTGACCCGCATGCTGCCGGAGTAGGCATCCAACTCCGCTTTGCCGTTCACCACCAACAACTCGTCGTCCCGCATCCAGTTTCGGTTGGCATCATAAAGTTCACTGAACACCACCACTTCCAACGCGGCACTGCCATCATCCAGTGTCAGCACGGCCATCTTGCCGCGCCGTGTCTGCAAGATACGTACGCCGCTCACCATGCCTGCCAGCACGATGGCTTTCGCATTGTTGCGACGACCACCACCGTTACCATTTCCGTAGCCACCGCCGTTGCCGCTCGCGGGCGTGATGATGTCCGGTGTCACATCGATCAACTTATGCTTCACGAAGTGGGACAACTCGGCTGCAAATTCTTGATAGGGATGCCCGCTCAGGTAGAAACCGAGCGCGGTCTTTTCCTGCGCCAATTCTTCGCGCATCTTCCAGCGCGGCACATCGGCCATCTGGACGGGCATATCGCCGCCATCGTCATCACCGAACAAGCTGTTCTGGTTCGCCGCGCGCGCATGTTGCTCGGCACTGCCCAGCGCCGCATCCAGCGAGGCTAGTAATTGGTAGCGATGATCGTTGATACCGTCGAACGCACCCGCGCGTATCAACGCTTCGATGGAACGACGATTGACGATGCGCTTGTCCACACGACGACAGAAATCGAACAGGTCTTTGAAGGGGCCATCCTTGCGCGCAGCCACGATGTTCTCTACCGCTGCCTCACCTGTGCCTTTGACTGCCCCCAGTCCGTAGGCGATGGTCTTGGCATCCACTGGCTGGAAGCGGAAGCAGGAGGAGTTGATGTCCGGCGCCAAGATGGTCAGCCCTTGCTGCACGGTGTCTTGGTAGAAGAAGCTGACCTTGTCGGTGTTCACCATTTCCGAAGTCATGGTGGATGCCATGAACGCAGCGGGATAGTGACACTTGAGATAGGCCGTCTGATACGCAACGACCGAGTACGCTGCCGCGTGTGACTTGTTGAAGCCGTAGCCAGCGAACTTCTCCATCGTGTCGAAAATCTCGTTCGCCTTCTTTTCTTCGATGTTGTTCTTAGCCGCACCGGCAACGAAGATGCTGCGCTGCTCAGCCATCTCTTCAGCCTTTTTCTTACCCATCGCGCGGCGCAACATGTCCGCACCACCCAACGTATAGCCCGCCACCACCTGCGCCGCCTGCATCACCTGCTCTTGATAGACCATGATGCCGTAAGTCGCCCCCACCACTTTCTCCAAACAAGGGTGCGGAATGATGACCTGTTCTTTGCCGTGCTTGCGATTGATGTAGTCTGGAATGAAATCCATCGGACCGGGGCGGTACAACGCGTTCAGAGCGATCAAGTCGTCGATGCAATCCGGCTTCGCCTTGACCAGCGTGTCCTTCATCCCACGCGATTCGAACTGGAACACTGCAGTCGTATTCGCCGTCTTGAATATCTTGTCGTAGGTCGGCTTGTCGTCCAGCGGGATGGTGTCGATGTTGAAATCTTGCGCGCCGTCGATGCCGGAACCTTTTATGTAACGTACCGCCCAGTCGATGATGGTCAAGGTACGCAAGCCCAAGAAGTCGAACTTCACCAGACCGACCGCCTCCACGTCGTCCTTGTCGTACTGGCTGACGGTGCTCTCGCTGCCCTCGGCACAATACAAGGGACAGAAGTCGGTGAGTTTGCCCGGCGCGATCAACACCCCGCCGGCGTGCATACCGACGTTGCGGGTCAAGTCTTCCAAGCACATGCCCAGCTCCATCAACTCTTCCACCCCTTCTTCACTGGCGATGACAGCGTTGAACTCGGGCTCCATCTCGCGCGCCTTAGCCAGCGACACTGGCTTCACACCTTCCACCGGCACCAGCTTGGATAACTTGTCGCACAGCATGTAGGGAAAATCCAACACACGTCCTACATCGCGGATGACGCCCTTCGATGCCATGGTGCCGAAGGTGGCGATCTGCGATACGTTCTGCTGCCCGTAATGATGGCGCACATATTCGATGACGCGCTCACGCCCGTCTTGGCAGAAGTCCACGTCGAAGTCGGGCATGGACACACGCTCGGGATTCAAGAAGCGTTCGAACAGCAGCTCATAACGCAAGGGATCGAGGTCGGTGATGCCGAGTGAATACGCCACCAGCGAACCCGCACCGGAACCACGCCCCGGCCCCACAGGGACTCCGTTGGGGAACTTCTCATCGCGGAAGGATTTCGCCCAACGGATGAAGTCAGCCACGATGAGGAAGTAGCCGGGGAACTTCATGTTGATGATGGTATTCACTTCGAAGTCGAGGCGCGCCTGATATTCCGGCATCTTGGCTGCACGCTGCGTTTCGTCTGGATACAGATGCACCATGCGCTGCTCCAGTCCACGCTGAGATTCGCTGCGCAGGAAATCATCCAGCGATTCGCCATTGGGCGTGGGGAAGTCCGGCAAGTGCGGCTTGCCCAACTTGAGCGTGAGGTTGCATCGCTTGGCGATCTCCACACTGTTCTGTAATGCCTCGGGCAGATCGGCGAACAGTCCCGCCATCTCCGCCTGTGTCTTGAAATATTGTTGCGCGGTGAATTGCTTCACACGACGTTTATCGTTGAGTACGTAACCTTCCGCGATGCAAACGCGCGCCTCGTGAGCCTTGAAGTCATCGCGCGCGAGGAATTGCACGGGGTGCGTCGCCACCACAGGCAGCGACAACTCCGCAGCCAGCTTCACCGTCTCACGCAAGATCATCTCTTCGCGAGGCGCACCAAAACGTTGCACTTCAAGATAGAAACGATTCGGGAAAAGTTGCGCGTACTCTTGCGCCGTCATCAACGCGGCACCTGCACTGCCGTTTGCTAACGCCATACCGACCTCGCCCATGCGCGCGCCTGACAAGGCGATCAATCCTTCCGTCCCTTCGCGTAGCCATTGCTTGCGGATCTCAGGACGGCCGCGATATTGGTTCTCCAGATAGGCACGGGTGATGAGTTCGCACAGGCGCAGATAACCCGCATGGGATTGGCATAACAGCAGGAGACGGAAAGGTTGGTCGCGTGAGGCATCGTTACTCACGAACACATCGCAGCCGATGACCGGCTTGATGCCTGCACCGCGCGCCTCTTTGTAGAACTTCACCAGCCCGAACACATTGGACAGATCGGTGAGCGCCAGTGCGGGCATGGAATCGGCTTTCGCCGCGCCCACAGCTTCACCTATGCGTACGATGCCATCGGCGATGGAATATTCGCTATGAAGCCTGAGGTGGACGAAGGAGGGTTGCATGATGCTCGCGAAGAAAATCTCGCGAGGATTTTACCACTTGGACAATACCGATTCAGCAGGAATTATTTCGCGCGAGCAACCACCACACCCGCAAAATTATCCCGTAGCTATTGGCTTCCAGCCCTATTGCGCTCATGGAACACACGTTCTACGGCAACCGCCAAGACGGCGATGTCTTGCAGATGAAGATCTGGGAACGCCTCATGCAGAGCGACGCGCAAAAAATGATTCGAAGCAGAAGGTCGTTGCGGGTCGAGCAAGCGGAATGCGATGCCATAAGCTTGATCGAAGACACCGCGTAAGCGTGTATTCGTTCTACGTTCTGCCGATTGGCTAGGGATAGCATCCTCGACCATGATGCGTCCTATTGGATGATGAAGGTCTCGAACAACACATCTGCCACACCTTCTGCCGCTTCCAAGCCGATCGCTTTGTTGACCGCCGATCTGGACTCCTCGAGCAAACGCTGCTTGCCTTGCATGTTGCTGATCTCTTCCGCAGATTTCTCACTCAGCAGATAGATCATGTTGTTGCGAATGGCGGGCATGTGCAGCTTGACCTTTCCACTCGCCTCTGGCTTAGCCAGCTTGAGCGTGATCGACACTTGCAGATACTGCTGCTGTCCACCACTCAAGTTGACCGTCAATGGCTCCACATACTCGTAATTGGCCCCACCCTCACCTCCGCCTCCGCCACCACCAGATGCATTAGCATTCATGGAAAGTAAGGTGATCGCAAACAAGCCAAGTACAACGTGCAGGGTGAAATGTATCGATTTACGCATAAAGATTTCCGCTTTCAACATGCTTCTTCGATGAAGTCAATGTGGGCGCTGCAATGATCATCAGCGCAGTTCAATTGGCGGAGAGGGAGGGATTCGAACCCTCGATACCTTGCGGTATGCCTGATTTCGAGTCAGGTACATTCGACCACTCTGCCACCTCTCCGAGACTCGATTCGCTTTAGGCACAAGGTATTACGTGCAGCCCATCGCGAAGGGCGCGCATTTTACCAGCAACATCGGAATTTCGGGCAGAATGATCACATGTGGAATCTACTTCCTCTGCGACTCGCTGTCGTGATCGGCCTCTGTGCTTGGGGGCTGATCAAACTCATGTCAGCGCACCCCTTGCCTGATTGGCGTCAGGGTGAGTTAGTCGTGGTCGTTCCCAATATTGAAATGGAAACCGACACTGCGTTCGAAACAGATTTGGTCGAGCTGTTCGCTAAGCGCAACAATCTTAAGGTACGTCTTTTACATCAAACCACGGATGAAGCCGTCAACAGCCTGAACGAGGGTCTTGCACATCTGGCGACTGGCATTCGTGCCAACTCCCATCGTTCATTGCGCTACAGCAAGAGCTATCAATCGCTCGACGAACGTATCGTTTGCAACAACGACTCACCCAAACATATAGACGATGTCTACACGCATCTCATCGCGGTGGCGACTGGCTCGGCACAAGAAGCGGCGTTGCGCGTCGTGCGCGACAAGTACGATGAACTGACGTGGGAGTCCCGCAAGGGCAGTTCGCCTATCGAATTGTTGCAAGAGGTCGCCATGGACGAGTTGGAATGCACAGTCGCCAACGAAGAGCAGATCGCCAGCATGCGCAACTACTATCCAGACCTCAGTTCACGTTTGAGCTTGAATTCGCCTTCACAGATGAGTTGGGCGATCAGCAGCGAAGATGAATTGCTGACTAAGGTGGATAGATTCATGGATGAGATCAAGCGTGACAACGCCCTAGTCCACGCAATCGATCGCCACTACGGGCATAACGAACGCTTGGGAGCAGTGGATACCGAAACCTTCATTGCCCATACACAATCGAAATTACCGCACTATCGCCAATGGTTCGAGGATGCCGCCGACCTGACTGGGTTGGACTGGAGACTACTCGCCGCACTCGCCTATCGCGAATCGCGCTGGGATCCGTACGCCACCTCTTTCACTAACGTCCGCGGCATGATGATGCTCACCGAAGCAACCGCTGATCGCATGGGTGTGCAGAACCGCCTAGATGCAAAGGCCAGCATCATGGCGGGTGCACGCTATCTGCAACTACTCAAAGAGCAATTACCTCTACGCATCTCAGAACAGAATCGCCTGTGGATGGCGCTGGCCGCATACAACCAAGGCATGGGGCATCTAGAGGATGCACGCATCCTCGCAGCTCGCTCAGGCTTGAATCCTGATGTGTGGGCCGACGTGAAGCGCGTGATGCCTTTGCTGTCGCGGGAAGAACATTACGCAAATACGAAATATGGAAAAGCGCGCGGCGGGGAAGCCGTCATCCACGTGGAGACGGTGCGTCTTTACCAAGACATGTTGAAACGCTTAGATAGCCAGCATGCCTTGGGCTACACCCCGCAAGCGCTCCAGCGCGGCTTCATGGGTTTGTTCAAAAGCAAACTCGGACTTCAACCGCAAAAGAAGTGACTCACTTCGTGCCGTAAGTCTGCCGCGCCCATTCCACCGTGGCACGTGCGGCTTCATCTTCACGTATAGGCTTCATATTAAAACTTGCGCGGAAACGGCTATCGTCCACGATGAAGGGTTCGTCCCATTGATACGCCATCTCCTTGATCTCACGCACCATCGGCACGAACAAGGCGAGTAGATTCATCATAAAACGCGGCATCACGTTGAGCTGGATGGTGTGGCCCACGGCAGGCTCGAAACGACGCACCATCTCGCGCGTGGTCACCGCTGGCTGGCAGGGCAACATCCACAGTGCCTGGTCACCGAGCTGTTCGTCTGTCGCACAGCCTAGCGTAGCAAGTCCGTGAGCCACATCGGGGATGTAATGATAGGTGTGAGGCGTGTCGGCATTCCCCAATGACATACCCGCTTTGCGCGCCAAAACAGGCTTCCAGAAATATTCACCGAACATGGTGAGTGCCCCGCGTGGACCGTAGAAATCTGCCGCTCGACCGCACACCGCACGCACTTCACCGCTACGTTGCGCCTCGAACAACCTCTCGGCGACCCTCGCACGTATCGCCCCTTTCTTGCTGCAGGGATTCGCTGGGGTGTCTTCATTCATCGGCTTGCCGCCCGTGCGACCCAGCATGTAGAGGTTGTCCAATACGACGAGGCGTGCGCCGACCTTGCTTGCTGCCGCGATGAGGTTATCCATGTAGCGCGGCAAAGTGGCTGCCCACAGTTTGGTGTCATACGCCGGGTTCATGCAGTGATAGACCACGCTCGCACCGACGCATGCCTCATGGCAAAAAGATTCCTTACTCGCATCCCCCAGCATCACCTCTGCACCCTCAGGCACATCGCCTTGGCTACGTTTCACTACGCGTACACGTTTGCCCGCCTCTAATAATTTCTGCGCCAGCGGATGACCGACTTGGCCAGAACCGAACACCACATGTAATTCATTTTCCATTCTTCACTCCAATGTTTCAGCCACGTCGCGCTAGCAATACTTTGTTGACTGCCAGTGAGATCACCGCTGGCCCTAGCTTTGGCCCAATCGCAAACAACTTATTCACGAATCCCGGCACCACTTCACCTCGCCCCCTTTGCATGCCGCGATAACCCGCCAACGCAACCGTCTTTGCATCCATCGGCTTGGACCATTTGAACAGCAGAGTATTCTGTGCACCCGCCGTTTGCTCGAACTCGGTTGCCGTCGCGCCGGGACACAACACTGTCACGCTCACGCCACTCGGTTCAAGTTCGCTGCGAATGGCGCGCGAGAACGCCAACACATAGCTCTTCGTAGCGTAATACACCGCCATGCCTGGGCCGCCGGGTTGATAACCCGCCAGTGATGCGACGTTCAATACCTTGCCGCTGCCGCGCAACACCATCTGCGGCAAAACATGGCGCGTGAGTGCAGTGAGCGTGGAGATATTAAGATGGATCATGCGCTCGATGACCTCGGGCGATTCAGCCGAGAAATCACCCGCATCACCCACGCCCGCATTGTTGACCAACACTTCGATGTTAGGCGTGATGTCGCTGATCGCCTTCCATAGCGCGGCGCCCGCACAAGGTTGCGCGATATCCATTTGGATGATGTTCACGCTCGTGCCGTGGGCTTTGTTCAACTCATCGGACAAGCTCTGCAACAAGTCCGCACGTCGCGCCGTCACGATCAAGTCATAACCATCTGCCGCGAACAATCGCGCCAACTCCATCCCGATGCCGCTGGATGCACCTGTGATGACGGCTGTATTTTTATACATATCTCAAAGAGTCCTTAAGTCGATGATCACATCATGCACACAAAACGTTCGCGCGCGCATTCCAATCGGAATATATGTAGGAATTCTTCCTACATACGTAATCTATACAGCGGTGTAATCTTCGCCCCGCTCTCAGGGGAATATCCATGAAAATTATAAAGCTGTCGCTGCTGACCTGCGTGTGTCTAGCATCTGTCATCGCGCACGCCTCGAACGAGGTGAGCGAGCTCGATTATTACCAAGATCTACCGGTGGTATTGAGCGCATCTCGTCTATCCCAACCTCTTTCTGAAGCGCCGAACGCCATGACGGTGATCGATCGCAAAATGATCATCGCCTCTGGATTCAGAACAATCCCAGACCTTTTCAAGCTCGTCCCCGGCATGTATGTCAGCTACTACAAGGGTAGCCAAGCATTCGTCTCCTATCATGGCGCGACTGATCAATATGCCCGCCGGATGCAGGTGATGATCGACGGTCGCAGTGTGTATATGCCCCCCGTCAGCACAGTGGATTGGGCTGATCTTCCCATCACAGTGGATGACATCGAACGTATCGAAGTGATACGCGGCCCAGCCGCCGCATCCCATGGAGCCAACTCGACCCAAGGGGTGATCAGCATCGTAACAAGGGATGCAGGAGACTTGGATGGCGGGAGTGTGTCGTTCACCCGAGGCAACAAGGGGGTCAACGATATTTCCACACGTTTTGGCAAGCGCGGCGAAAAATACGATTACCGCATGACCTTGGCTTACAGCGCAGACCATGGCTATGACAATCTCACCGCAGCCCCTCCGGGAAAAGCGATCACCCAGTCTCAAGTGCCCACATTGCTGAACAATAGCTTTGACAACAATCAGGCGAGACTATTGAACTACCGCGCTGACTACCATCCCAATAATGCAGACAACTTTGACATCCAGTTCGGATTCAATCACGACGTGCAAACGGTTGGCTGGACAGACAAAAACATCGGTACGAATTTCAACACGACACATGACTTACTCTCTGACGCAGGGTTTTTTCAGCTGGGATGGACACGACAGATGGAGGATGATTCTGTGCTCGATCTTCGTTATTACCACATACGTCACAACAAACGAGAGAGCCTCCCCTACTATCTGGGAGGTACGTTCCACATAGGCCCTATCACACAGTCCCTGACGACTGAACGCGATGAGGTCGAAGCACAGCATACGATTCACACTGCCTCAAATAATCGCCTTGTGTATGGCGCTGCTTGGCGCAAAGACAGTGTCGATGGAAATGCGACTTACGACAATCTTTACCCCACCCACTCATTTTCAACTGCACGTGACGAGTATCGGATATTCGCGCATGACGAATGGCGCATCACGCAGTCGCTGTTGCTAAATACTGGTGGTATGTATGAAAGAGACAGCATGGGGAATGCAAACACGTCCCCTCGCATCGCACTGAATCTGCACATCACACCACGCCGCACGGTTCGAATCGGCTCTTCTGTTGCTTATCGAACCCCCGCTTTAGTCGAGGCACAACTCCCAACTTTGCAACCAGGTGATCTGTTCATACCCAGCTCGACGGTGAATTCTCCGGGATTGATCCCTGAAAGATTGCTCGCGCGAGAAGTTGGCTATCTAGAGAATTTTGATGTATCGACCACACTTGATCTGCGCGTCTTCAGTGAGCAACTTAGTGACGGGATCTACAAGAGCGCGACCAGTAAATTTGTGAATGGTATGCGTGCAAAAAGAGAGGGCATGGAGATCACGTTGAAACATTCTGTGAATGACGTGAGCGATCTCACATTGAATTTCGCACATCAAGCTGGTAGCAGCAACGCCCCCGCACTCTTCGCGGCAGGCAATACCTCTCTAAAGCCTGCCAGCCCATCGATCACCGATGTCTACAGTGGCAGCATTCCACGCAATAGCGCTAGCGCACTTTATGCACGACACACAGGCGATGGCTTCTCCTATAGTGTCTCCTATTACTTTCAAGATGCTCTCCAACCTTTCGATCGTGGCTCTGTCGACTATCAACCCGTGCAAAGAAGAATGGATGTGCGCATCGCACAAACGTTTCGAGAGTTCGGCGGCTCCAACGGTGAGGTGGCAGTCGTGATACAGAATCTCTTCGACCAAGGCTATACCGAGTATGTCGCCAACAATGTGTTCGACCGACGTGGCTATCTCACGCTGAGGTTAGATTGGTGATCGAAGCTTGAAAGTGATGACGATACTCAGAACCCTGTGTCTCGCACTCTTTGGTTTGTTGTGCCTCTGCACAACAGCCAAAGCAGTAGAGGTGCCGAAGGTCACCTTGGTACTCAGCGACGACACGCCGCTATACCAGAACTTTGCAGCAAGTCTCAAGCTGGATCTAAGAGAGCGGTTACAGATGGATGTGCTGCATCGCGTAGAAGACTTCTCTTCGACAGCAGCAGCACCGGATCTGATCGTGACCGTCGGACTGAAAGCCGCCAACTGGGTCGCACCTCGGACGCAGACTCCTATGTTGGCCACCCTCATACCGCAGAGCCAATATGCCGAGTTGTCTCGCCAACGTCCTAAAGGCACGGTCACTTCTGCCATATTCCTCAATCAACCCATCGAGCGACAGATCGACCTGCTACATACGGCGCTACCCGAAAGTAAGAAAGTAGGCCTACTCCACTCGCCCGAGATCAAGCTAGATATCGATGAAGTGCGTTCTGTCTTGGCTCGACACGGCATGACCTTGATCTCAAGGAGCTCCTCCTCACCCGATACTCTCCATAAGGATCTAGAGTTCGTATTGGATAGGAGCGATGTATTGCTGGTCATCCCCGACAACGGTATCTATAGCAGCAACACCATTCGCAACATCTTGCTACAAAGTTATCGGCAGGACGTTCCTCTAGTGGGTTATTCACAAGCACTCGTGAAGTCGGGAGCATTATGTGCCGTGTATTCTTCCCCTGAGCAGATCGCGACCCAAACAAGTGTGATGGTGTCGCAATTCTTCAAGAATGAGACGCTCCCCATTCCGCAGCACCCTCAGTTCTTCAGTATCGCGGTCAACTCGGATGTGGCTAAGTCGATGGGGATCTCTATCCCCTCTGCAGAATCGCTCAAGAACAGGATCGCCAAGCTGCAAGGAGGTCGCCGATGACTCCACAAAAATTCGGCATTCGTAGATATTTCTCGCTACTGACCTTACTCCCGTTACTCGTGATGGCGGCCAGCCTAGAGACCTACTTCCTAGTAGATCGCTTCAGAGACTTGGATCAGGACCTATTGTTGCGCGGCCAATTGCTGTCTCGTCAACTAGCAGCAAGTAGCGAGTTCGGCGTGTTCACCAATAATCGAGACAATCTGAATGATCTTGCGGCCAGCACGCTACGCGAGTCGGATGTGAAAGCTGTGTTCATCCTCAAAGAGGAAAGCATCCTCATCGCAGCCGGCGAGGTGAAATCATCCAAGCTCAAAGAGCTGGCGCGGATGAATCCGAGCAATCGGATCATGAATGACAGACACTCGATCTTGATATACGAACCCATCTATTCCACTCAGATCTTGCTCGATGAGATGGCACTTGAATCCGTGCCCGTACAGGCCGGCGCGGTACTCATCGAGATGAGCTGGAAAAGGACGGGTGCGCTCAAGGCTAGATTGTTGGCTACTTCCATCTTAGGCACGTTGCTTATCTTCATCATCACAGCCTATGTGACACACAAAGCGAGCCGCCGCATCATCGAGCCCATACAAAAACTAAGCGAAGCAGTCGATGCGATCGCCGCAGGCGACCTGACCACACATGTTGGTGAGAAGAACTGCATCAACGAACTTTGCACACTGACAGATGGCGTCAATGTGATGGCGACAGAGTTACTTAAAGATCGCCTTGACCTGCAAAGTAAGATCGATGACGCAACAGAACAGCTACGACAGCTAGCCTTCTACGACACGCTTACCCACTTGCCCAATCGGCGACTGTTGCAAGATAGGCTTTCCAATGCGTTCGCCGCCTCCAAACGGAGCGAACGCTACGGTGCACTGATGTTCTTGGACTTGGATAACTTCAAACCACTCAACGATCAGCATGGGCACGCCGTTGGAGACCTCTTGCTGATCGAAGCCGCCAGACGCATCACCGACTGTTTGCGCGAGATCGACACGGTGGCGCGTTTCGGCGGGGACGAGTTCGTCGTCATGCTGAGCGAGTTGGATCTCGATGAAAGAAGATCAATATTGATCGCTAGGCTCATTGCAGAAAAGATCCTGGCTGCATTGTCTGCCCCCTACCATCTGACCTATCAACAAGAAGGAATGCCTGCAGCCACCATCACCCATTCCTGCACTGCAAGCATCGGCGTGAACCTCTTCCAAAGCTACTCGACTTCACCTGAAGACGCACTCGCCGGCGCGGACGGCGCCATGTACATCGCAAAACAACAAGGCAGGAATTCCATCCACTTCAACACAAAGAAGTGATCGGCAAGCTCAAATGCTGCGAACATGAAGGAGGATCAGGAAGCAATCGGGACTTGAGGGGGCTAGCGTAAAGCGACGAAACGCAGAAAACGAGACGAGTTGCTTTTTAGTTTGTCATTCCCGCGCAGGCGGGAATCCAGTTGGTCTATTCAAAATGCCTTGGGTGTTACCCTTGCTGTGCATAGTGATTTTTTCTAACTGGATTCTCGCTTCTGCGGGAATGACGGCAACTTAGATCGCGTTGACAGAGGTCAGGCCACCCATGTAAGGACGTAAGACTTCAGGCACTTTGACGCTGCCGTCGGCTTGTTGGTAGTTTTCAAGAACGGCGACCAAAGTGCGACCAACAGCCAATCCAGAACCGTTCAATGTGTGTAGCAACTCCGGCTTGCCAGCCGCATTGCGGAAGCGAGCTTGCATACGACGCGCTTGGAACGCTTCGAAGTTTGAGCAGGAAGAGATCTCGCGGTAAGTGTTCTGCGCGGGCAACCACACTTCGATGTCGTAGGTGGTCGCCGAGGAGAAGCCCATGTCGCCCGTGCACAGCTTCACCACACGGTATGGCAAGCCCAATGCTTTCAGGATGGTCTCAGCATGTCCGAGCAGACCTTCCAGCGCTTCGTATGACTTCTCTGGATGCACCATCTGCACCAGCTCCACTTTCTCGAACTGATGCTGACGTATCATGCCGCGCGTATCGCGGCCATAAGAACCTGCCTCACTGCGGAAACAGGGGGTGTGCGCGACGTACTTCATCGGCAGTTTTTCCAATGGGGTGATCGTGTCGCGCACCATATTGGTCACTGGGACTTCGGCGGTAGGAATAAGATAAAAATTCTTTTGCTGTCCTTCAAACGAGCTTGCGCCTGCGCTCTGAATGTTCGCTACTTCAGCGGCAGTTGGCTCTGGCAAACCAAATGGAATCTTGAACAGGTCTTCCTCGAACTTCGGCAACTGCCCCGTACCGCGCATCGATTCCGCATTCACCATGAACGGCACATAGGTCTCGGTATAGCCGTGCTTCTCGGTGTGTGTATCCAACATGAACTGCGCCAAGGCGCGATGCATACGCGCCAAGGGGCCTTTCAACAAAGTGAAGCGTGCACCTGCGATCTTGGTCGCCGTCTCGAAATCCAAACCGCCCAGCCCTTCGCCGATGCTGACGTGGTCCTTCACTTCGAAATCGAACTTGGGCACTTCGCCGACTTTGCGCACTTCGACGTTGTCCGCTTCCGACTTGCCGACTGGCACGGTGGAATGAGGAACGTTCGGAATGACTGCGAGGAAGGCGTCCATATCGGCTAGCACTTGTGGCAACTTCGCTTCGAGCTGCTTCAACTCATCACCCAGTGCACCCACTTCCGCCATGATGGCGGTCGTATCTTCACCTTTAGCCTTGGCTTGGCCGATGAGCTTGGAGGAAGCATTGCGTTTCGCTTGCAACTCTTGCGTGCGTGTCTGAATGGTCTTGCGCTCGGCTTCCAATTGCTCGAATTTCGAGGTGTCGAGTGTGTAACCGCGTGTCGCCAAACGAGCGGCAACACCTGACAAATCATTACGTAGTGTTTGAATATCCAACATGCTGCTTATCCTTTTTTGTTTTTTGCTGCCTCATCGAGTTGCCTCAGATGATTCAACTTCTCTGAAATCTTCGCCTCCAAGCCTCGCTCGGTAGGTTCATAAAAACTCACGGCTGGCATACCATCGGGAAAGTAGTTCTCACCCGCCGCATAACCGCCTTCTTCATTGTGCGCGTAACGGTAATCCTTGCCGTAATCAAGTTGCTTCATCAGCTTGGTCGGCGCATTGCGCAAGTGCAGCGGCACTTCACGCGAACCATCCTGAGCGACGAAAGCGCGGGCGGCATTATACGCGACGTATCCCGCGTTCGACTTGGCCGCGACCGCCATGTACAACACGGCTTGTGCCAGCGCCAACTCGCCTTCGGGAGAGCCCAGTCGTTCGTAAGTCTGCGCCGCGTCGTTGCACAGCTGGATGGCACGCGGATCGGCGAGGCCGATGTCTTCCCATGCCATGCGCACGATGCGTCGTGCCAGATAACGCGGATCGGCACCCCCATCCAACATACGCACCAACCAATACAGTGCGGCATCAGGATTGGAACCGCGCACTGACTTGTGCAGCGCGGATATCTGATCGTAGAAGGCTTCACCGCCCTTGTCGAAACGGCGCATCTTTTGCGCTAGCGTGGCATCGAGGAACTTCGTGTCTATCTTGTTGAGTTTGGCCGCGCTCGCCGCCGTTTGTAATTGCTCCAGCACATTGAGCAAACGCCGTGCATCACCATCGGCATAACCGATGATTCGTTCCTGCGCTGCCACATCGAAGGTGATGCCTTGCAAGGCTTCCTGCTGCGCGCGCGCAAACAATTGCCCCATCTCTACTTCCGACAACGATTGCAACACATACACTTGTGCGCGCGACAACAGCGCGTTGTTCAACTCGAAGGAAGGGTTCTCGGTGGTCGCGCCGATGAAGGTGACCAAGCCTTGTTCGACGTAGGGCAGGAAAGCATCTTGCTGCGACTTGTTGAAACGATGCACCTCGTCCACGAACAAGATGGTGTGGCGACCATTCTGTTGCAGCGTGAGTTCGGCTTGGGCGATGGCTTCGCGAATATCTTTTACGCCGGACAACACCGCCGACAGCGGCACGAACTCGGCGTCGAAAGCCGATGCCATCAAGCGCGCCAGCGTAGTCTTACCCACACCCGGCGGCCCCCACAAGATCATGGAGTGCAACTTGCCCGATTGGAACGCGAGACGCAGTGGCTTGCCTTCACCCAGCAGATGCGACTGTCCGATGACTTCGTCGATGTGTTGCGGGCGCAGACGTTCCGCGAGGGGAGCGGCTGGTTGATGGGGTGCGAACAGGTCAGACATTTATTCGCCTAAGACATCCGCCCCTTTTGGCGGTACGAACTTGAAACGTTGCGGCGACATCGGTGGATTGTTCATCAATTCAGAGAAGCGCAACACGGTGTGATTGCCGAATGCGTCGTGTAGCTCCATCACTACCAACTGCGATTTGGAATCGAACGCCATGAGTATCTTCTCGAATGTCGTTTCATTGGATTTGGGTTTGGCTTGTAGCCATTCCAAGCCATTGCGTCCTTCGATGTTGGAAAGCGCAAATCCGCGCTCGATCTCGTTGCTACCCGAAAGCAATGCGGCAGGGCTGCTGCCTAACGCAGCATCCAAACGCTTCACCGTGACTTGGTTGAGGTCGACGTCGTACATCCAGAACTTCTGCCCATCCCCCACGATGATTTGCGCGTAAGGCTTGCGGTATTCCCAACGGAACTTGCCTGGGCGCACGAACTGCATGGTGCCAGACGCGGACTGCAAGACTTTGCCGTTCTTGTCTTGCACTTCTTGGGTGAAGTTGGCTTGCGCAGAACGTGTGGCGGCGATGAAGGATTTGAGCTTGTCGGTAGCGGCAGCATGCGCTTCCAACGCTGCCACGCACAATGCAGCCACAAGGATTTTTCGGGTCATCTTATTCCTGCCTTGCAGGTGCGAGGACTTCGCGGTTGCCGTTCGACTGCATGGTCGACACCAACCCTGCCGTCTCCATCGCTTCGATGAGGCGCGCAGCACGGTTGTAGCCAATGCGCAGATGGCGCTGTACCAAGGAAATGGAAGGGCGGCGTGTCTTCAGCACGATCTCTACGGCTTGGTCATACAGCGGGTCGGCCTCGGCGTTCGCACCACCATCCAACTCACCGCCGCCATCACTCGCCTCATCCAGCGAATTCAATACGCCGTCGATGTAGTTGGCTTCGCCTTGTGACTTGAGATATTCGATGACGCGATGCACTTCTTGGTCGGACACGAACGCACCATGCACACGTTGCGGATAGCCGGTTCCCGGTGGCAGATAGAGCATGTCGCCTTGCCCTAACAAGGCTTCCGCACCCATCTGGTCGAGGATGGTACGTGAGTCGATCTTGCTCGACACTTGGAATGCGACACGTGTCGGCACGTTGGCTTTGATGAGACCCGTGATGACGTCCACGGAAGGACGTTGTGTCGCCAGCACCAGATGGATACCCGATGCGCGCGCCTTCTGTGCTAGACGTGCGATGAGTTCTTCCACTTTCTTACCCACCACCATCATCAGGTCGGCCAACTCGTCGATGAACACGACGATGAAGGGCAGCTCCTCCAAGGCTTCTGGATTCTCAGGTGTGAGTGTGAACGGATTGGTCAGCGGTGCGCCTGCCTTGATCGCATCGCGTACTTGCTGGTTGTAGCCCGCGATGTTGCGCACGCCGAGCGAGGCCATCAGCTTGTAACGCTTGTCCATCTCTTGCACACACCAGTTAAGCCCCGATGCAGCTTGGCGCATGTCGGTGACCACGGGAGCCAACAAATGGGGGATGCCTTCATAAACGGAGAGCTCGAGCATCTTGGGATCGATGAGCAACAAGCGCACTTCTTGTGGCGTGGATTTGTAGAGGATGCTCAGGATCATGGCATTGATGCCCACAGACTTACCTGAGCCCGTCGTACCCGCCACCAGCACGTGCGGCATCTTGCCTAGGTCAGCCACGATGGGCTTGCCTGAGATGTCTTTACCCATCGCCATAGTGAGCGGCGAATGCATGTCGGCATACACCTTGGAACCCAATATCTCGGAGAGGTGCACCATCTGGCGTTTCGGGTTAGGCAACTCCAAAGCCATGTAACTCTTGCCCGGAATGGTCTCGACCAAACGGATGCTGACGACTGACAATGCGCGAGCCAAGTCGCGCACGAGGTTGGTGATCTGGCTACCCTTCACGCCCACATCGGGATCGATCTCGTAACGGGTGATGACGGGGCCGGGATAAGCGCCCACCACTTTCACGTTCACGCCAAAATCTTTGAGCTTGCGTTCGATGAGTCGCGAGGTGAACTCGAGTGTCTCCGCACTGACCAGTTCCACCTGCTGTGTCGCTTCATCTAACAGATGCAAAGGCGGCAAAGGGGAGTCCGGCATATCGGAGAACAGAGAGACTTGTTTTTCTTTTTCCACGCGAGTGGACTTCTGCACCTCGACGACGGGCATCTCGATGTAGATAGGCTGATGGTCCTCTACCCGCTTCTTCTCTTCTTCCACGATGGCATCACGCTCTTGCATGGCTTGTGCACCTATGCGTTTGTCTTGACGTGTCTGCCAAGCATTGCGTGCCCACACATAAGCGGTCTCCAGTGTGGCGCCCAACCAATCGATGAAGCGCAGCCACGACAACCCAGTGAACAGACTGAAGCTCACCGCCATCAACGACAGCAACAACAAGGTCGCGCCAGTGAAACCGATGGCATGAGAGAGAGCGCCACCCAATATCGCCCCCAACATACCGCCGGGCGCCAAGGGCAGTTCGACCGACCATGTGTAGAGGCGCAATGCCTCCAATGTGCTGCTGGCAAAGAGCAACACGAAGAATCCCGACAACGAGACCCACAAAGCGCGTTGATCGAACAGACTGTCTGAACGCATACGGCGATAGCTCGCCCACACGCGCTGCAACATCAGCACGACCAGCCACCATGCAGAGAAACCGAACAGATAGAGCAACACATCGGACAACCAAGCACCCACCACACCACCGGGATTGCCGGTGACGGCCGACGTTGCTGTATGCGACCACGAAGGATCGTTACGGTCGAACCCGAACAGGATGAGAAGTAGATAGAGTGCGACAGCGACCAGCAACAACCAGCGTGATTCACGCAACAGTGCAAGCAATCTTTCGGGCAGAGGAGCGCGCGGAGCGTCGTGCATTGCCATCAAGCGTCCTTGGACGATTCTGGCGCTTCAGCACCATCGGCGATGAAGCCGAAACGACGCGCTGCGGTGACCGCATCCAAGCGCGTACCCACATGCAATGCCTGATAGATGGCAGCGACGTGAATCTTGACGGTGCCTTCGGCCAGATCGAGTTGCTTGGAGATGTCTTTGTTGCTGAGCCCCTCGCCCATCAACTGCAAGACCTCGGATTGACGCGGGGTGAGTCCGTACTTGCTGGCACGCTGACTGCGTTTGTCAGAGAGCGCTTGCCCTACTTCCAACTTCGCTACGGCTTGTTGCAGCAATTGCGGTGGTACATAAACGCCACCATCCAACACGATACGCAAGGCAGACAACATCACTTTGCTAGCAGACATCTTGGAGATGAAGCCCATCGCGCCTAGGTTCATCACGTTCTCGATATCGTCGCGCTGATCCGACCCAGAGACGATGACGAGTGGGATATCAGGGAAACGCTGATGGAAGTGTTGCAAGGAAGGTACGCCTTCGCTGTCTGGCATGTTCAGATCGAGCAAAGCGAGATCGATATCGGTATGCTCTTGCGCAAGCTTCAATGCTTCGCTGAAATTACCGGTATCCAAGATCTCGACCTCATCGGCGAGCTGCTGCAAGACGTAGCGCATCCCGTCACGGAACAACGCGTGATCATCCACCAGCAGTACTTTGATTTTCATTCAATCCTCCCAGATCACAACACTTGCATCATACCATTCACTGCGACTTACTCGCCCCCTGCATGGCTAGGAACATCATGGAGCGCAGGCGGGTCGGGGCGATGGGCTTATGTAACAGGCTAGCGCCACTCTGCTGGATGGCCTGCAAGGCCTCAGCCCCCGTATCGCCCGTGACGATCAGTACGGGCAGATCGCCCCAATAGTCGCGCATCTCGCGCATCACATCGAGAGCGGTCTGCTTATTGGGCAAGCGGAAATCGCAGACCAACAGATCGGGCCTGAGGGCGGCTGTATCCAACAAGCGCATCACGACAGCGCCATTTTCTCCAGCGAAGACACGGCAACCCCACTCCTGCATGATCTCGACCGTGAATTCGCGGATGTCCGCATCGTCTTCGACGAAAGCGATGACCTTGTTGCTGACATCTTGACGCGATTGGGTGATGACGTAAGGACGTGCCAACACGGCAGCATCCCCATTCTTCACTGAGAACTTAAAGCTGGATCCCTGCTCTGGCACGGATTCCACCTCGACCCGATAGCCCAATAACTCTTCCACACGGCGCACGATTGCCAAGCCCAAACCCAAGCCTTTGCGGCGGTCACGATGGGGGTTGTCCACTTGGTAATACTCTTCAAAGATATGCGGCAACACTTCAGTGCGGATACCGATCCCGGTATCTTGCACGCAGATCTCCACCACCTCTGGCAAGCACCGGCATTTCACTTCGACCATACCTTTGTCGGTATAACGGATGGCATTGGAAATAAGGTTGCGCATCATTCGTTCCAATAAGAACGGGTCACTGTAGACGATGGCATTGCACTGTGGGCCGCCCATGCCACTCGCATTGCAACATGGTAGCTCGAGCGTCAATCCTTTTGCCTTGGCCAATGGTTCGAAATCCACATACAAGCGGTCGAACAGATCGAATAACTCAAAATGCTGCCAACGTGGTTGGATGATGCCCGCATCAAGGCGAGACACATCGAGCAGATCGTCGAACATATCCACCAATGCATTCACAGACTTGCCTATCTGCCCTGCCAAGCGCTGACTCTCCGGATCTTTTGCGACATCCTGTAACGCCTCGGTGAAAAGTCGCAGTGCCTGCAAGGGTTGGCGCAGATCATGGCTGGCCGTTGCCAGGAACTTGGATTTAGCGCGATTAGCTTGTTCGGCAGCCTCCAACGCTTTCGCAATCTCTTCCTCGCGCACGCGCAACTCATGCAACAAAGATTCTTTCTCGAAGCGCTGCCGCAAAGAAGTCTCGAAAGTGAACATCAACTTGATGCCCGAATCCAACAGAAAGCCCACGTAAGTGAGCAGCATGAACGCCAATATCCAGTGCGTAACATCACCTTCCATCGCAACGCGCACGATGAGCGGTGACAGCAATACGCCCAGATAGATGAACAAGGCCGGACGATAGATAGGATTGATGGTGACGGCACCTGCTGACATCCCCATCGCCACGCAGATCAGCAGCGCTTGATAACCGAGATCTGCGGGAATGAACATCACGATCCATCCCAACCCCCATGCCGCCGCCGCAAGGCCAGTTTGGAATTTGAAACGCACATCCCATCTACGACAACTGCTCACATCATCAACATGATCCTTGGCGCGCCACCAGACGACCAACTCGAACAGATGGATAGCGTATACCAGCGCTAGCCAGCCCAGCAGTGTGTCGTGTGCCACCACCTCCCACATCATCCAAACCAGCAATACCGCCACCATCAGCTGACTGCCTATCATGGTGGGATACATCGCTAACCGTGCGCGCACCTGTTCGCGGCGAACTGGCAGGTTCGTCTCGTCGATATCGAAGTGCCAGCTGTTTCGCAGTGAGGTCATTTCAACGCCAATAGCAACCGAATATCTTGCAACAACGCCTCCGGACGCTGCGCAAATGGAGACAGCAGGATCGTCTTGCCCGAGGGAGAGATCAGATAGGTACCCGCAGAGTGGTCCACGGTGTAGCTCCCACTCTTGGTGGGCTGCTTCTGATAGATGATGCCGAAGGCTTTGGCCGCTTGCTCCGTGGCAGCGATATCTCCTGACAAGCCGATGAACGTGGGGTAGAAGGCGGGCGGATACTGAGCCAGCAGTTCGCGCGTATCGCGCTCTGGGTCGACGGTCACGAACAACACCTGCACCCTGTCCGCATCTTTACCCAGCTTATCCATCACACTCGCCATGTCGGCCATCGTCGTCGGGCACACATCGGGACAATGGGTGTAGCCAAAGAAGAGCGCGACCACCTTGCCTCGATAATCCACCAAGCTACGCGGCTTGCCTGTCGCATCAAAGAGATGGAAATCGGCTTGTGCATATTTGGAGGTGACGTCACTCGCTTTGAAGGGCGAGGGCAGTTTCGGCTCACCACACGCAACGAGCGTGAACCCTAACACTATGAGAAACAGTCTATGCAGCAACATGGCACGCCCCAGACCAACCGTGTGTATAAAACGTGTAACTGACTTTGAACAAACCGTAGAGGCCGAACGATACCACCATAGCACCCGCCGCTAATCGTACGTGGGGGGACTGCACCCAACCTTTGATGCTCTCCCAGAACAATCCTATCGCCAGCAAGTTCGGTAGTGTACCCAATCCGAAGGCGGTCATGATGAGTGCGCCCTGCAAAGCACTTCCGCTCGCCAAGGCGGTGATGAGGACGCTGTACACCAGCCCACAGGGCAACCACCCCCACAACGCGCCCAGCCCCAGCGCACGCGGCACGGTGTTCACCGGCAACAGCTTGGCGGTGAAAGGTTGTAGATGTTTCCACAGGCCTGCGCCCATCTGCTCCAGGCGGCGTACCGCGCCCCACAATCCCGCGAGATAGAGTCCCAACAAAATGAGCATGACGCTGGATAGCGCAAATAGGATGTGTTGGATAGGCACGGCATCCCGCATCACCATGCCCGCCTGTCCGATCGCACCGACCAAGGCGCCCGCCACTGCGTAACTGGCGATACGCCCACTGCTGTAGGCCAGATGGAATGGCCAGCGTGATGCTTCTTTGGGCACTTGCGTTGTGAAGATACCGACGATGCTGCCGCACATGCCGAGGCAGTGCACACCGCCGAGCAGGCCGACCAAGAACACGGCAAAGATGCTGAACTCAGACATCAGTCTCTATCGCCGCAAGAGATGACACATCCAGATGTGTAGCGGCTGCGCGAGCATCAGGTTGGAACTGGAACGGGATGACACCCAACAGCGGCGCTTGGATGCGCTCGCGCAGCGTGTCGATGTTCTCTTGCAACGCAGGCATGTCAGCATCCAGTACGTTGGCGACCCAGCCCGCACATTCGATCTGCGCGTCCGCGATGGCGCGCAGAGTCAACAATGCATGATTGAGACAGCCCAAGCGCATACCTACGACCAAGATGACGGGGATATCCAATTGCTTGGTCAGATCGACACTGTCTTGTTTCTCATTCAGCGGGACACAGAAGCCGCCGACACCTTCGACGATGACTTCATCTGATTGACCTGCCAATTCATCATAGGAAGCGAAGATGCGGGAAAAGTCGATACGCGATCCGGCATGACGCGCGGACAGATGCGGCGCGATGGGATGGGGGAAACAATAGGGATTGATCTGACCATAGGACGCACGCACTGTACTGGCATCGCGCAGTTGTATGGCATCTTCGTTATGGTCATCCTCATCACAACCTGCGGCCACCGGTTTGAATCCGACGACCCGCTTACCTTGTGCGGCAAAGGCATGTAACAGCGCACAGCTGACGAGCGTCTTGCCCACTCCAGTATCTGTCCCTGTCACAAAATAGCTCATAGTTTGAAATCCGTCTTGATGATAGCGCGTCCGTCTTGGATCACTTTGGGTGCAGGCTTCCATGCGTGACCATAGATGATCTCGAAAGTGGCCGGCAATTTACCATCTTGGCGCAGTTTCTCGTAGTTCTGTGTGATGCGTTGCCAAGTCGCTTTACCCATCATGCCGGTGGCACGGCCCGCGGTCGCATTGTTCGCGCCTATGCTCTTCAGGTCTTGCATCACGGCACGCACGTCGTCGTAAGTGAGTGTGAGCTTCTCCATCTCCATCACCGGATCGGCGAAGCCCGCCGCGACCAACATGTCCCCGATGTCGTGCATGTCGGCGAAACGGTTCACGTGGTTGTATCCATCCACCCCATCGAAGGCGACACGCAACTCGTGCAAGGTATCCACCCCAAAGGTCGAGAACATCAGCAAGCCTTCGGTCTTAAGGATGCGATTCAACTCGACGAAGGTCGCGGGCAGATCGTTGCACCATTGCAAGGCCAGATTCGACCACACCATCTCGACACTATCGCTTGCGATAGGCAGCGCCTCGACATCGGCGCACAGATAGCTCTCGCGCGGCGTGGTGAATATCTTCTTCCACCAGCTCGATGTACCACGCGACACCTGCAACATACCAAGTGCGATGTCGAGCGAAGTGATGTCCGCCTTGGGATAACGTTCGCCGAGCTGGCGCGTCCCCCATCCCGTACCGCTGCCCACATCCAACAAACGTGCTGGTTTTAGCAAGATGTAATCGAGCTTCTCCAACATGCGGATGCAGACTTCGCGTTGCAACACAGCGGAAGCATCGTATTGCGTCGCGGCGCGACTGAACGCGCGGCGTACTTGTTTTTTATCTATCTCGAATTCATTCATTGAGGAAACTCTTTACATGTTCGATGAAAACTTCTGGGTGAGATAAGAACGGCGTATGTGCTGCGCCTTCGATCTCGACCAGTCTTGCATTCGGAATGACCTGCGCCAGATAGTGCGACGCTTCAGGCGGCGTCAGCTTGTCGCGTTGCCCTGCGATCACCAGCGTCTGCTGTTGGATGCCTGACACTTCGAGGCGCTGATCCGCATCACGCAATATCTCCAAGCCACCACGCAGTGCGCTCATATCTGGCTCGCCACGACTGAATAGTTGCTCGCGCAACTTGGTGAGCAATTCGCGTTCGTTCTCGCTGCCGCGCAATTGTAGAGAGATGAAACGACGCAAGGTCGTTGCATGGTTCTGCTCCAACTCAGTAGCGAACTTCTCCAACACTTCGCTCGGCAACCCGAACGGCCAATCTTCTCGATTGGTGAAGCACGGCGTACTCGTCACCACGATGAGTTTGTCCACTTTGGTCGGTTCGCGTACCGCCCAATGCATCGCCACCTGCCCGCCCAACGACCAACCGCACACGCTCACCGGCTCCATGAAATGCTCAGACAGTGATCGAACCAACGAGTCCAGATCGGTCTTGGGTAATGAAGTGCTAGCACCAAACCCCGGGAGATCTACACAATGCACTTGGAAACATTGCGACAGTCTTTGTGCGACATCGCCCCACACACCGCCATGCATGCCCCACCCGTGGAGAAGTACGAGAGGTGCTCCGCTCCCTATCGTCTCAACATGCAAGCTCATGCAATGCTCCTACCAGTCTGTCCACATCGGATTCACCATGTTCCGCCGACAAGGTGATGCGCAGACGCGCTGTGCCTTGAGGAACGGTGGGCGGGCGGATGGCGGCGACCCAGATGCCTTGCTCGCGCAAGGCGGCGCTCAATTCCAATGCGCGCTGATTGTCGCCGATGAGCAAGGGTTGGATAGCCGTATCCGATTCCATCAACGCCCAAGGCAGCCCTGCCAAACCATTACGCAATCTTGCGACCAGATGCTGTAGATGCGCGCGTCGTTCATCGCCTTGCTCGATCAACTGCAAACTTTGCTGCAATGCACTCGACAGCGCAGGTGGCGTCGCCGTCGTGTAGACATAGCTGTTGGCGTGATTGATGAGTGTATCGATGACCACCTGCTCTGCTGCGACGAATGCACCCGACACGCCAGCCGCCTTACCCAATGTCGCCATGTAGATGATGCGGGAGGATTCGATGCCAAAATGCGCCAGCGAACCGCGCCCCCGCTCCCCCAACACACCGAAGCCATGCGCGTCATCCACATACAACCAGGCATCGTGCCGTTCACACAATGCCAACATCTCGCGCAACGGCGCGATGTCGCCATCCATGCTGAAGACGGCATCGGTGATGATGAGCTTGCGTCCACTCTTAGTTTGTTCGAGCGACCTCGCGAGTTGTTCCATGTCGCCATGTCGATAACGTTTCACTCCGGCGCGCGACAGCGTCATCGCATCATTGAGCGAAGCGTGATTGAGTTTGTCCGCGAAGACCGTATCGCCCCTGCCTACCAAAGCCTGCACCACACCCAAGTTGGCCATGTAGCCTGTCGAGAAGAGTAGCGCCGCAGGTTTTCCGACGAAGGCAGCGAGCTGTTGTTCGAGGCGATGATGCGGCTCGAAATGCCCACTCACCAGATGTGCCGCACCTGCACCCACGCCCCATTGCGCAGCACCTTGCTGCAATGCTGCTATGAGTTGCGGATGGTTCGCTAGGCCGAGATAGTCGTTGCTACAGAAGGCAAGGTATTCCTTGCCGTCCACGATGATGTGCGGGGATTGCGGCGTGTTCAACGTGCGGCGTGAGCGCAGCAAACCTTGCGCGGCACGCTCAGCCAACTCCTTGTGCAATTCTGCAAATAGCATGCGAGGAAAGCTATCTAGGCCTCAGTTGATTTGAGTGAGGCGCTTTTAGTGTTTGTCAGCGAATGGATACATTCCCAGCTTATCCATCAGCGCACGGTCACGCTCCACATCGGGGTTGCCTGTGGTCAGCAACTGGTCGCCGTAGAAGATGGAATTGGCACCCGCCAAAAAACACAGCGCTTGGATGGCATCACTCATCTGCTGGCGTCCCGCAGAGAGGCGCACGCGCGCGGTCGGCATGGTGATGCGCGCAACAGCGATGGTACGCACGAAATCGAGCGGGTCGAGTTCTGCTGTGTCAGCTAATGGTGTGCCTTCGACTTTGACGAGATTGTTGATGGGCACGCTTTCAGGGTAGGGCTCCATGTTGGCGAGTTGCGCGACGAGCCCCGCACGTTGCGTCAGATCCTCTCCCATGCCGACGATGCCGCCGCTGCACACATGCATCCCTGCTTTGCGTACACGCTCCAAGGTGTCGAGACGGTCTTGATAGTCACGCGTGCTGATGATGTCGCCGTAGAATTCGGGCGAGGTGTCGAGGTTGTGGTTGTAGTAGTCCAGACCGGCTTGGCGCAGTTGCTCGGTCTGCTCATCGTTCAACATACCCAAGGTGGCGCAGGTCTCCATGCCCAAGCCACGTACTGCCTTCACCATCTCCACCACGGATTCCATATCTTCTTTGGAAGGCTCGCGCCAAGCTGCCCCCATACAGAAGCGATCCGCGCCCGCTTCTTGTGCTGCCTTGGCCGCCCTCACCACTTCACTCACCTCCAACATCTTGCGGTTCTCGACTCCCGCATCATGGAAGGCGGATTGTGGGCAGTAGCCGCAGTCTTCAGAACAACCGCCCGTCTTGATGGACAGCAGGGTCGATAGCTGTACAGCGTTGGGATCGAAATGTTCGCGATGGATCTGTTGCGCACGGAACATCAAGTCAGTGAAGGGCAGCTTGAACAATTCCTCTACGGCCTCCACGCTCCAGCGTTGCGGAGTGGTCTTGGGCTTGATAGGACGGACGAATTCGACGGTTTGAGTTTGCATAAGAGTGATGGCCTGCTATTAGAATGATGGAACGAACCGCGCCCCTTGATTCAGGACTGGAACGACTTGTCTATTTTATCGTATCGCCTACTTAACATCGGCTCGAAATTTGGTCGCCTACTGCCGGCGCAGCCCTGTCTGCTCTGCGGTGCGCTCAGTCGTGACGGTCTGTGTTGCAAGGCTTGCGATGACGAGTTACCGCGATTGTCCGCAGCGCATTGCCCAAGTTGCGCGCTACCGACACCCACAGGCGAAGTGTGCGGCAGATGTCTGCAACATCCCCCCGCCTTCGATCACGCCGTTGCGGCATTCAGCTACAGCTTCCCCATAGACCAACTCATCAAGGCGCTGAAATTCCATGAACGCCTGATCTTGATTGATTTTCTCGCGGATGAGTTGGCGTCACGCATCACAATAAAACCCGACTGCCTCATCGCCATTCCGTTGCACCCGACACGTTTGCGCGAGCGTGGCTTCAATCAATCACAACTGCTGGCAGCACGTATCTCAAAACGGCTAGGCATCCCACTTCTCACCGAAGCATGCCAACGCGTACGTGACACGCCGCCACAATCTTCTTTACCGTGGAAGGAGCGCGACAAGAACATGCGAGATGCATTCGCCGTATCTTCCAGCGCAGATTTCGTAGACAGTCATGTAGCTATCGTGGACGACGTGATGACGACAGGTGCCTCACTAGGGGAACTGGCCCGCACATTGAAGAAAGCCGGGGCGCGAGAGGTAAGCGTGTGGGTGGTGGCGCGCACGTTACCGCACCAGGATACGAATTAAAGGCCTTTGAGTTTCTGCTCGACGAATGCGGTCAGCTCTGGGGTCAACGTCTGTGTGGCAAGTGCTCTCTTGAAAGCGACTTTCGCATCTTCGTTTCTTTGCACTTCCTGAAGCGAGATGCCATAACCCATCCACCAGACTCCATTGCTGGGTACCAGATCCGTCGCGATCTGATAATGATTGAGCGCCTCTTTATGGCGTCCTTTACGCTGCAATAGCGCCGCATAAAAAGATTGGTAGTCCGCCTTGTCATCCGCCTTCGACAGATTCTTCTGCATGGTGGCGAGTGCCCGATCGATACCACCTTGTTCGACTTGGACGCGCGCAAGCGCCATACTGAAACCTAGGTGGTTCGCGCGCAACTTCAATCCATCCTGCAGGATCCTCTCGGCATCCCCGCCGCGCTTGCTCTCCAAGAGGAGCGCCGCATAAGCCAGACGCGCCGCTTCATGTTGTGGGTTCAATCTCAGCGCGACTTCGTAACCAGCAAGCGCCTCATGCACACGCCCTTGTTGTTGCAAGACAGCAGCCTTGCGAAATTCGGCATCAGCCTGTTGCGTCTGGCTGACCTGCTTGAGCGGAATGGGCACATTAGCCACGATAGGAGGAACAGTTGGCTTCTCTTCAGTTCGCTTTTCTGCAGCCTGGGCGGGGCGTATCGGTGCAGTTGTGGCAGGCTTTTCTGGTTTGGCTTGACTTAGCTTTTCTGCGACTTTCTCTCGCAACGCATCAGGTAATGGAGTAGCGCTCAATTCATAGCTGAGCTTGGATGCTGGCATCTCGGACAAATTCGATGCTTCTTCGACCAACTTCACTAACTGAACAGGAGGTACCTCTCTAGGTTTCTCTTCGACTTGTAGCTCACTCCGTAATAAGCGCATCGAATAGATCACAGCCACCAGACTCAAGATGCCCAATCCGATCCAGACATACTTCAGCCAATTCTTTTCAACTGGCGTAGAAACAGCACGAACCTGTGTCTGATGCGGCGATGCATGTACACCACGCTGCTCTAACTGATTCAGCACCTCGTTGATCAGACTCATTGCAATACCAACCAGGTCGTGACGCCCACGATCAAAGTAGTGACAGCACCCCACATCACCCAAGTGTGCCAATCGCGGCGCACCTCAGGCGTATCCGATCCGGCAAGTCCGATATGCTTGCTGGTGATCTGTTGGCGACCTTCCGCAAAGGCCAGCATCAACGCTTTGTGAGCCACGATATTGATGAGCCTTGGCGTACCCCCCGTGATGCGATGCAATTTAGCGACCGCACGCTTATTGAATAAGGTATCCCCCACATAACCAGCCACCGCCAACCGATGTCTCAGGTAGCGCTCCAGTTCGTCTTGGCGCAGGCCTTTCAATTCGTATTGGAAGCTTATCCGCTGGCGTAACTGACGCACCGAGTGATGCTGTAGATGGTCATTCAACTCAGGTTGGCCGAATAGAACGACCTGTAACAATTTGCGCTTTTCAGTCTCCAGATTGGTCAGTAACCGCAAGACTTCCATACTCTCCAGCGGCATCGCCTGTGCCTCATCCAGACAGACCAGCACTCTTTTTCCCTCGCGTGCAAAGTTCAACAGGGCGCGAGTGATCTCTTTCAGCAGATGATGCTGATCTACCGAATCATCAAGTTCGATACGAAACTCGTCTGCCAGCGCCAGCAAAAGACTGCGCGGCTCAAGATAGGGATTGGGGAGGTAGGCCGTGACGAAATGCAGGCCTTCTTTAGCTTGCGACTGCTCGTCTTGAGTACCGATGAGGGTGGTAGCTTGTTTACCTTGATTGAGCGTAGCGAGGAATTTTCGGCACAGCAGAGTCTTGCCGTTTCCAACTTCGCCCGTGATCTTGATGAATCCTTCTCCGTTACGAGCGGCCACCAACAGGGTGTTCAAACCCTCTTGATAATTCGAACAGGCGAAGAAAAAACTTGTATCTGGCGTCAGTGAGAACGGGACTTCGCGCAGGCCAAAATGACGCAGATACATTCTTATCTGGACATACTATTGATGCGATCGCGACTACGAGTGATATCTTCCGACCAGTCTTTATCGCTATTTACGACTGTTGGCTTGATCATGATCACCAATTCACGCTTCTCAGTACGCTGACTCACCTGACCAAATATTGATTTTGGCAATCCAGGCAAACCAGAACGGTCATCGAATGAAGCTTGACGCATCAAACCACCGATCACCACGATCTGACCGCCTCGCGCACGAACGATACTATCGGTCTCGGAAACCGAGCTTGAGGCCAAAGGCAAGTTATAGATGTTAGAGGTCCCACCTGACGTCCCCAGATTCACCGTCTTATTCACTGTAGTGACGGTACTGACAGAAGGATGGACGTGCAAGATGATGTCATCGTTCTCATCGATACGCGGTGTCACATCCAAGGCGATACCTGAGAAGAATGGCTGCACTTTGACCGTAGGTGAAGTGCCAGCTATCGCGGTCGTAGATTGAGTGCCGCCAGTCACTTCGGTGACGAAGAACTCATCGGTTCCCACCTTAAGTACGGCTTTTTGATTGTTCAAAGTCGCGATGCGCGGACTAGAAAGCACATGTACATCGCCTTGCGACTCAAGCATGTTGAGTAGCGCAGCAAAATTGCTCGTCTGGAATGCTAGGCCGAACATGGTCCCAGCGACCGCTCCTGTCGGCAAGGCTGTCGCCGCAGTCGCTACGAGATCCGTACCGACATTCGAATTTAGCACCGAGTTCGATAGCGATGTACCCGTAGCAGATGTCAGCGTACTACCCGAAGTTATCATGCCGCCGCTTGCGCGTTTGGCTGCACCGTTGGCAAACGCTGCCCAGTTCACGCCAGATTGAAAGGAATCATTCAACTGCACTTCAACGATCTTTGCCTCAAGAATGACTTGGCGTTCTATGGAGATCTGCGACGCCTTCAAATAAGCCGCGATATTCTTCATCTCTTCAGGCGTCGCACGCACCACGATCACGCCAGACATAGGACTGATGACCACGCTACGCCCTTTTTCTGCCCCCACGATAGCCTTGAGCGCTTCGCTCAGTTCTTCCCAGAAATCAGACTTGGAGGTCATACTGACCTTGCTGCTATCACGGTTAGCCGAATTTCCTGCAGTCGTAGTATTGGTAGCACCCGAGCTCCCTAATGCCGAATCCGCAACAGAGCCAGAAGCAACACGCAGACTCGATTTACCATCTCTTTGACCCGTCAAATAGTTCACGTGGAAGATACGTGTCTGCAATCCGAGTGGCTGGATATAGATACGATTACCATCCATCTTGTACTCGTAGCCGTACATCTCGCGAATCGCTTCAAGTGCATCGAATACCGTCACATCTTTCAGATTGAGAGAGACATTCCCACTGACCTCAGGATGCAAAAGCATGCTGTAACGCGTACCAGAAACGATCGCCATGAAAACTTGCTGAGCTGGTGTGTTGCTCACGGCCAGATCGAACTTAGCCTCAACTGGTGCACCATTAGTGTTATCTGCGGGCGCGACTGCTAGGGGCGGCAATAAGGCATTATCGACTTCGTCCTGTTTGCTTGGTTGCGCGGAGCTCTGAGCAGCAATATCCATTTGCGCTTTGATCTCGTTCTTTACTCCCTGTTTGGCTCCGTCAGTAGCACACGCAGAAAGTAGAAGTACACACAGTAAAAAGACTAGTCGTTTCATTTATTACTCCCATCCTTGATTGCTTCGGGTGCACAAACTACTGGAGTTTTTTTAGCCCGAGGCTTCTTCTTGATCCCACTTTTTACCGCCTTCACCGCTTTCGCCTTGATGACTGGCTTCATGGGCTGGCTTTTTACGCAGGCCAATTCATTCTTGCTCATGTTCACCGTCGGGAACATATGCATCACTTGACGACCTTGCGGACCCATTAGAACCACGCACGTCTCATTCACAACGATCAGTTCCGCATCTCCATATTTGCCACCGCGCTCGACTTCAGCACCATTGATGATGGCTGCCTCGCGCGAGGGTGAAATGATCACAGACTGCAAGCCAGCTGGTGGCACTTCTATCTTTTCCGTTAAATCGCCAGCGCCGGACGATAATCCTGGCACCAGATCAAAAGCCGGCCGTGTCGGATCGTTGAACTGCTCTGCCGCTTGGGCGTTGTTAAACAAGCACAACGCGCAAACGCTAATTGTGAAAAGGCCTCTCATACCTGTAGCCATGTCTTATCCAAGCTTAGGGTGTACAGCGTCAACGTCAACTCCGCATTGGGGTATTGCACCACACTCATTTTCGCCATCCCCCAGAACATCTGTGTCGGCATCTTTTCCAACGCAGTCAGATATTGCATCAGGTCTGCATAACTACCACGCACTGTCATCTGTACGCCATGCTTGAATATCTGCTTTTCTTGAACTCCCGCATTCGCTGCTTGGTCTGTCGACGGTTCGATGAACAACGAAACAGGTAATGTGTTCAATGCCACCAACTGTAGACGAACGTTCTTGGCTAGCACTTGCTCTAACAATGCCGCCATCTTTTCGGGTGGCACTAACTTGTCTTGCGTCGCTTTCAGATAGGCGTCACCCTCTGCGATCTGTGTTTGCAATTGGCTGATTCGTTCACGCTGTGGCGCATGCTCGTCCGCTTGTTTAGCTTGCAACAATGCGGCAAGTTGGGCCTGAGTCTCTTTCATCCTCTCTTGCTGCTGCACGACCTGAGAAGACAATCGTTTTTGTTGTGCCAGTAGCGGATCAAGAAAGAATGTGTTGATGAGCGATACGACTGCGAAAGCCGCAGCTGCAAAGATCATCGCACGTTCGCGCAATGACATGCCGTCTACTTTTGCAATGGCTTGAGCTAGTTTCTCTTTCATCACTTAGCACCTCCATCAGTGGGAGTCGATTGCAAGCTGAACTCGACATATCCACGCGCGGCCGATGGATTATCCGTCACTGATTTAGGTTGGCTCATCCGCAGCGTTGCAAATGACTTTCCGCGCATGACCGATTCCTGACTCAAGCGTTGGATATATGCCGGCAACAACTGAGGCCCTGTCGCTGCACCCTGTAGAACCATTTGCGCTCCGTCGCCATTGATATCGAATCCAGTCAGCCACAGACCATTAACCGACTGGCGCGCGAATGCACGCATGTATTCCGAATAACCTTGTGTGTTACCGATCGCACCACTTCTCAATGTATCAAGCAGACTTGTTTGCGCTGCGGCCTGCGCTTCTAACGCTTGCAACTCCTCATTCAGCATCTGCGTAGAACGCTGTGGCGAGAATTCATTGGCATAATTGACCAATCGCTTCTGCTCCGACTCATAGCGTTTTGTCATTTCCTGAGTCTGCTTAGCCAATTGCTGTACTTGATACCAGGCATAGCCATAGAACAACGTCGAACCCAACACGATCATCCCGAGTGCCTGCATCATCGTCGCAACAGAGAAATATTTCTTCTGCTTGAGGAAGATTGGATTGAATAGATTGATCTGTTGGCTCATAGCGCCTTCTTCTCCAAGCGCAAAGCTGCACCCAAGGCATGCAAGGCATAACTCGCATACTCGCTATCGGCCAACTCGGGAATGCCGATGATATCCATGCCTTCAGCCAGATCTAGAGGCGCAACTGTTATTCCAAGATTAGCTGCCAACATAGGAACCAATCCTAGTTCGGTCGGCGCCGACACCAGCATTCTTTCAACGGGGATGTGATGGAACTGACGATCAAAGTAATCTAGCGAACGTTGCACTTCCAACTCAACGCGATCTTGGTATTGTTGACGCAGACTTTCATCGGCATCGGTCAACTGCCCCAACGTGATATCGATGCGCCTTGCCAAGAACAATTCACCATCGCACGTCATCGTCAACAGACCACCCTCATCATCGAAGGCTAAGAAGGCCAAGCCGCGCCCCTCTGTTTCGTATAGGGCTGCGATGTTGCGCTGCGCCATCTCAGCGATATCGATCACCGACAAGTCGAACTTAGCCTTCTCGAACAGAGAGATTCGCTTGCGAATCGTTTCATTGGATGCAGCTATCGCATACAAGGATTGAGGGCGATCACTGCCGTATTTGTTTGAAGGGATCTGGAGCACATCGATAGTCGCGTCATCGATGTGGAAATTAAGCGAGTCTTTTATCTTCCAACGTATAGCCGTCTTAAGTTCATCAACCGGCACACTAGGCGCTTCGACCATCATCAACTGATACTCATTCGATCCGAGTATCGTCGTGTAACGACCACCTTCGAGCCCTGCTTCTTTTCGAATCTTTTCCAACGTCGCAGAATTCACTTCACCTACAGGGTAGAACGCACATCGCGTCACTTGCGGACGCGCGCCGACATACTTCGCCTCAGCAATGTAAACACCCTTGTTTCCCAAGGACACCGAAACCCAACCAACATCGCGGCTGCTTCGATTAAACAGAGAGAAAATTTGCGGAAATCCCATAATTAGCGTGAACTTAATTTATTAACCCATTGCTGTCAATGGATTATTTCTCTTAATGCGCCGATATTCCATCATCTGAATGATGGAATATCGACATCTCCCCCCTATTTCCAATAAAGCAGGACGTTTACAAGCTGTCGAACTTCAGTCGATTAATATGCCTCGCGCTGATAGATAAAGTTGTTGTTACCTTTGTAAATACCAAACGTCGCGGTACCGGATGTGACCGGCAAATAGCTTGGTGCAGTTGGACTGATAGTCACAGCTCCCGACGCGCCTCCGCTCGGCTTGCCGAGCTTGATGGTCAGCAAACCATTGGATAGATCACCAATCGAAGGTGTCAACGTCACCGCTGTCGTTCCCGCACCGACTGTATAAGTCGCAGCCAGCGTCAGATGCGTGACGCTATCAGTGATGCTAGGCACCCATCCATTCGCCGTGTAGTACTGCGCCGAAGCTATCAATGATAACGGAAGTAGATTGGATCCATAAGCATTCGCCACTTTGATGCGACCACTTACCACGGTCACGCCCGCCTCGACCGAAGTCGCAGTCGGATCCGTCAATCGCTTAGAACTCACCTCACCATCATCTGCACGGATGTGAATATTGGTCGGCACTGTATCGGTAGCGGTGAATGTGTATTTTTCGACCGTCGTACTGGCTACACCCGCTGAGAAAGCATTGACGCTAAGCACATCCATAGCTCCTGCACCGGTTGGAGCTGTATCCGCACCCAACACACCCAAGGCACTCAAAGTGGTCGCATTGGAAAAGCCAGTCGTCGTGTTGTAGTTGGCCGTTGCCGTGCCACCGACATTCATCGCCGTCACTGTCAGACCGAATGGCTGGCCAGAGTAAACTATGCCTACTCCAGAACAAGACAAGCCTGATGGACAAGTCATCGGCACACCTGAGACCGAGTCGATCTCCGTATCGAAATGATCTGGGTAGAAACGGCCCACATTACCGCTGGCCGTTCCTGTCACATCTCCCGCACCTAAATAATTTCCATCTTTGATCATTGGCGTCAGCGTGATGATGCCAACCTCACTCCATGTGAAGGCCGTACCCGTGGAGACGCCATTGTTGAATGAAGCAAAATCCCCCAGCACATCTGGTGGCGTCACCATCCCTGCAGTCACATTGGCCGGGTCTAACAACACGCTTTCCGGAACCTTCTCTTTGCCGAAGTTTGGTGTCGCATTGCCCGCACTATTCAACGCCGTCACAGTCACGCTAAAGTCCTCACCCGCCCGCACGAATGCCGCACCTGCTGGGCTTGCCGCTGCTGGATTGGCAAAGTTATCACTGCTACGTTTGATCGCTGACAGTACAAACCCAGCGGGTTTGACCACGAACTTGTTGCTGGTCGCTTTCTGCGCAGTCGCTGCCGCATTGCGCGCAAACAGCTCTACTTCACCCACATCAGCATAAGTGAATGCGTAAGAAGTCGCGACACTGGGTGAACCTGCAGGGAAACTCAGGTTAGTCGTTGCGGACCAATCAGAAGTGGCTGAAGGCTCGGCACCGTTGCCCGTGCACAAAGGCAAAGTGGCTGAGGAAGCAGCTGTGAAACTTGCTTGCACTCCGGCATTGGCTATGGGGTCATGACAAGTCATGCCGAATTGAAAACCCACCGTGGTAGCCGAACCTGCACTCAAACGGGTGGGCACACCGGAAGCATCCACCGACGTGATGAAGATACCCGTCTTCGAAGTCCCCGCGATTTGATTCGACCAGTTCACCAAATTACATGGATTGACTCCTGCTCCAATAGCCACGCCATGCGCACATGCTTTATCCGTGAAAACATAGGCAGGAACAAAGTTACCCGAAGTGTAGGACGAAGTATTGTTACCAGGCACATTGTCGACCACCGTTCCCGTAACAGAGGCGGTATTAGTAATAGACCCTGTGACTCCAGCACCTACAGAAGCAGTCAACAACAGGTCAGGGGCTGCTAGCCCATTGGCCAATGTTCCTGTCCAATCACACGTTACGGTCTGCCCAACGGCGCTACAAGACCAATTCGTCCCACTCCCCGCCAAAAAGCTCAATCCGGTGGGTAGGGTATCAACGATCTGCATCGAACCGGATAAAGTGCCTGGGCCGTTATTCGTGACTCGGAGGGTGTAGGTAGTATTCGTTCCCGGAACCACCGTATCTCCCGTTTTCACAAGCGACAGATCTGCAGTAGGTATGGGATCTCCTACGCAAACGTCATCAAGATGCCAATAGTCCATGTCATATTTGCTACCCGCCAGCTGGCGGAAACGCAACCTGAACGAACTATGTTTAGCGTCGCTTGGAATGGCATGAGTACCGTTATATACAGTGCCAGCTGCCGCAGAGCCTAGATAAGTCGCGAGATTGGTCCAAACACCCGCGCTATTCAAATATTCCACCACCATATCCTCACCTGCATCAGGGTCGAAATTGGCCGTTACTCCGCTCTTCAGCCAATAGGTGATATTCCCAGTCACGCCCGTCATATCTGTCTTAAAGGTAGAAGCGGATACATAGCCCCAGCGTGTGCTTAAAGATTGTGTCGCAGACAAGAAATTAAGTGTGCTGACATTGGCATCTCCGATATTCCCACCTACAGGCATGCCTTCAGCGCTGACACTCCAACGCCCCAAACCTGCTTCAAAGTTGTCGCAGAACGCGCCCACGTAGCTGGGGGCGGTTGATTTGTCACGCACGATCACATTGTCCATGTGCCAGTAGTCATAACCCACCACGCCCGGCGCACCACCCGCTCCCGTTTTACCGCTGCCGGAGGGTTGGTAGAACTGCATAGCGAAGTTGGCATGGAAAGCATCTGCCGGCAACTCGATGGTCGGCGTATAAACGATCCCGGCACCGCACAAAGCTGCGGAAGGTGCAGAAGGATATTGCGCCAACACCTTCCACGTACCATCACTGGCGCGGTAGTTGACCAGATAGTTCTCACCCGCTGCTTCTGGGCACTCACTGAAGGTATCGCTACCGCGACGCATCCAAAAACTTAACTGTGCCGCTGTCTTGCCCGCCAAGTTGATAGTCGGGCTTTGTACCGTGACGATATTCCAACGCGTGAACATGGCACGGGTAGGATTGGCTCGATTCGTCGTGGCATTGAAAGGCGGGATGTCAGTATCGACCCCAGCACATCCGGTGTTGCCTGCCGCACCAGTGCAATTGTTGACGTTAGCCGGCGTCACCGTCCATCCATTACCCACCACGCCCGGATTAGCGCGCTCAAAATCATCACAGAAAAGAATGTCGGCCGCACCTGTACAGCCAGAAGCCAACAGGGTGTAGAACTGTCCAGTGAAATTGCCGTTAGCCGCGCCAGGGCCACCCAAAACAAAACCGCCAGAACTGATACTGTCGTTATCCACCAAATTGAGGCCTAAAGAACCTGCGGTACCCGTGCCTGTGTTCGCAGTGACCGTGTAGGTCGTACCACTTCCCGCCACAGAGGTGATCGATGCACCAGTCACACCACCTGACTGCGCCAATACGAAGTCGTTGACATCCACACCCGTGACGCTGGTATTGAATGTCACCGTCCAAACTACTGCTGTATTGGCGGCTGTTGGGTCGAAACTGGCACGTGTGATGGAAACAACCGTAGGCGCGATACACGCTGAGGTAATAAAGCTCAGATCACCCCCATTGGTCGTTCCTACGCTGTTCACCCCCTTCACTCTGAAGTGATAGGTGGTGGCACAGCTCAAACCAGTCACGGCAGCGGAAACTGCGGTATTACCCGCATTCGCCGCCAACGGACTTGCAGTGGCTGTAGCGGTGCTTCCGTAGCTGGTATTCAAACCGTAATCAAAAGTGACTGTCGTGATGGCACCATTGCTGCGCACCGTACCATTCAGGGTGGCGCCTGAGTCCGTCAAAGACGTTGCAGCATTAGTTGTGACAGTCGGCGCTGTAGGTGGCGCGACACAGACTGGAGGAGCCGAACAGCTTGACCCAGGAGAATTGGTCCAAGTGCCGGTGCCTGCTGTTGTCAGTGCTTGCAACGAAACACTGCCGCTATTTGTCGCTACGCCGCCAGTCCTGATCTCCCCCACCGAGTTAGGCGCATCGATCACACCCGTAGCACCGATGTTTAAAGTGGCAGGGGAATTATCTACACGCAGGATGCGGTTGCCGGCAGTTTGCCCTGCTCCAGAGATCGTTCCATTCAGATTGAGTGTGCCGTTGACGCGTATCTCACTGTCCTGCGTGAAGGTTAAATTGCTACCTGCCGGAATAGTCACACTACCATTGATCTCTACACGTTTAATGTCGATGAATGTTCCTGTACCAGACAGTGTTTTTCCTGTACCTGACATGATCAGACTACCATTGCTGCCACTACCATCGTAAGTTCCATTGACCACGACGTTGCCAGAAACTGTCAAATCTTGACCATCGTCAATCAGCGTGCCGCCAGCGTTGATAGTCAGCGCGGACGCGCTTCGATTGTTGCCATTGAGATTGACCGTATAAGGAGAGGTGATGATGACCGTATCCCCAGCCCCCGGGGTCTTGTTGCAACTCCAAGTACCGTTACTGTTCCAGTTGCCATTCGCGATGCTCGTACAAGTGGCCGCCTCGGCCACCCCAGCTGTCGCAACAAGCATCAACACACCCCATACACCCGCTTCGAATCTTTTGCTCATGTTTACTCCATCACACCTTGATAACACTTAATCTTTCACTCTCGCTGGCGAAACCGCGCGCATTATATGTTTTGTTAGCAATGTGTGTGCCACGTTGCGCGCACTGCTCCTATACGCAGTGTGCGTCCAACAAACCATTTCCAACACAAATGCCTGACGAACTTGGAACAGGACTGACGAATTCCTAACACTGACTTTCAAATTGCCGGATTAAAAGAACCATATCAGTTCGCGATACTCACCCGAATTTGGCGCTCCACAAAGCCCACTTGACCAACCGCACCCTGATTTGCCGTCGAAGTCAATTCATAGACTGACACCGGATTAGTCGTCGCGCTCACATCGCTGTGCGCAAATGACTGACAGAGCACTACAACATTCAAGCCGTTTAGAGTTGACCCCGCAGGAGCTGCGACCGGACTCGATGTTGGCCCGGGTCGACATGCCGTTGCAAACGCCGCTGCCGGATTAACCAACACTTGGTAAGCCCCCCAATCGATCCCCGCTCTCGCCGCTTGATAAGCTCGTGAACCCATCACATCCATGGCTGAACTTTGGTGTTGCGATGTTGAAAGCGTCACCATCGCCACTCCCAAAAACGACAACACCACTAGTAAAAAGATGGCTGTGATGATGCTAAATCCATGTTGAAGTTTTTTCATGGCAGATTATTCACATGAGCTGAGTTATACAGACTGACGTTTTCGCCCGCATCGCTGATCGTCAATCGCATCGTCACCAGTCCTGAGCGCTGCGATATTTGTTCGTAATTAAAATTACAAACGGTGACTTTAGTCGCCAACCTTGACGCCGTGCCACCTGCTGGCAACGCAGTAGGCTGCCCAGCTTGGATTGCATAGCCTTGCCAACGCGTGAGCGTTTGTGCCGCTGGGTCACAAACATATGTGACAGGCTGTTGCACCACTTGGAATCGGCACCCACCGATCACATTTCCTGTGTCGTCATACACACATGAGTCCAAAGGGAGTCGCGCTGCTGATGCAATAGAAAGGCTACCAGCTCCTACAGCAGATATAGATCTTCTGTTATGTGTCGCCGCTGTATTCCCTGCATAGGCATCCGCCCCAACTTGTCCGGTGTTGTACACCACGACCTGATCGCCAATCGCAACTGTCGGCATCAGACCAAAGACATCGAAAGTCTGGTTGGTTGCAGAATCAAAATCCAATATATTGCCACCTCCCAAACCATCACCACCCGATCGATAACGGCCACCACCGATCGTTGGTATGAATTCCAAATAGCAAGTGGATGCACCATTACACGTCCCTGTGCGACGAACACTGTTTGGCAAAGCCAATCGAATATCGCGCGCAACGCGACGGAAGGCTGTGTCGGCAATATCAGTCAACTCGGCGCGCCGCGCACTATCTACATATCCTTGGACTGGCGCTTTGATAAACATGGCGACGATGCCACCAATGATGCCGGTGATAACGATCACGATGATCATTTCGACAAGTGTGAATCCCTTGCTGGAGGCGGATTGCGGAATACAGGATGTAGGCAGGATTCCCCCCCGTACTCCTACCTCCACAGGACGCGAGAAATGCTCAATCCGCCGATCCAACTTGGCTTTCATCATGGGCCACTCCTTGGGGCGTAACGTGTACGAATCCCCTCCAGCACGATGTCGTTACCTGCAGGGTCAGTAACCGTTACCGTAATTAGCAAGGCATCACCACTTGCGGCCGTAATACCCTCAAAATCTGTAGCTGCGACAGTAATGGGTCTTAGCCTATAGCCCACCAACCCCGTATTTGAATTGGTTACATCCATGATGGCGCCCGCGACCATCTCAAACCCGTGGTAATCGCTGACATTGTCGTATGGCGTAGTTATTGAATAGCGCGTTTCACCCGCCTCAGGGCCGATCACAGTGCTTTCCTCATTTGCAACCAACGCGCAAGTGCCAGTTGGTGCTGCTGCCGTTACCGCACTCGCATCATCTGGATCACAATATGTGAAGGGCATCAATTCGACCTCTTCCAGAATCGACTCTGCAATCGCCAGAGCCTGCTTACGTAGGATCGGGTCCGCGCTATGCGCGGTCACTTGATTCATCACCAACAGAATGCCGGTGAGCGCAATACTGATGATGACGATGAAGATGATGAGCTCGATGAGGCTGATGCCGCGCTGCTTGCTCTCCACCGTCGATAACAAATTCTGCACGCGAACTCCTCCTTGCCTTGCAAGCGCAGGATTCTGCCTCCACCTCTCGATAAAGAATTCTCTCATCTCATCGGATCTGTTCAGACGTGCCAGCATGACCGCCTCAGTCAACACGCACTTGCTCCCAATTTCCGATTCATTTATTGGAGCCTTCTCCGCGCCTGATCTTCTCCAGCGCCGCATCCAGCTTGTCTTTTCCTCGATTGATACCTTGGCGACTCTCATGGGCACGCCGCAACACTATGTACATAGCCAGTCTCGGCTTCTACTTTGATGGTGTTATTGCCACTCACTGTGATGCAGCTCATCGAACTGGGCCTACCAAGTGCATCAAAACTTAAAACTGTTGCACCCACGTTCACGCCATTGGGCGCAGCCACACAATACTCACCATTGTGCAAAGCATTACAATCATCCCCCCCATCAAAAGTTCTTGGCAGCGGGGTGCCACAAGCATTAGTCGCACCTTGGGACAATAAAATTGTATTTGCGGCAGTATTCACACACACGAAGCGATGCTGTGCGATTGCCACTTTTTGCGCGTAACGCAAACTCGAAATGACTTGGTCGTTGAAGCCGCGACTCTGAAATGTATTTGCATCAAAAAACCTAGGCAACACCGCCACCGCCAAGATTCCCACGATTACCATCACCGTGATCAGCTCAACCAATGTGAAACCGCGCTGTCTATTTCGCCCTGTAACAACTGACGCCCGAGCGTGAGCTCCAAGCTCAATCCGCCCTAGTTGATTAATTTTGTTGGCGCTTGATCGCATGAGTTATTGATATATCTAACTAGAATTCGTGCGGGGCGCATTGTAACAAATGCATCCAACCCGCTTCAAAAACAAAGGAGGCCGAAGCCTCCCCTGTTCAATGTCGCAATTTGTTCAACCTCGATGAGCTGAGGGTAAAGGGTCGGTTGTTATTAATTCTAGCCTGACGCCTTTAAGTTGCCCTAATTTACAGGCAGTTCGCTGCCGTAGCAGTCAAAGTGATCGTTGGGGATGTGTTCGCTGCAGCTGGCGCTGTATATGCAACATTACATGTGGCTGCAGTCGCTCCGACTGGAGAGTATGTACGAGGGCCAGCTCCCGCAATGGTATAGCCAGTGGAACCCACCAAACCAGCGGCGACATCAATACCATCAGCTGCGGCAGTAGGGTAACCATTCACCATAGCAACGGCAGTACCTTCCATTGTGACAGTTGTTGCTGCAGCCGAGCCCGCCATCAACCAAGCAGCATGTGCCAGATTTGCTCCAGAGCTAATCGCGCCCTCTGCACCGCGCACACTTGCGAAGCGCGCATCCCCTTGCAAGTTCACAAAACGTGGCAATGCTGTCGCAGCCAAGATACCCAGAATAACGATGACGACGATGAGTTCGATCAGTGTAAAACCTTGTTGTTTCTTCATTTCACTCTCCTAGAGATTTATGAGGCCGCAGCCCCGTTGGTGTCACTTCATTACCTATGCTACGCACCGTCGCAACAGCACACACCCATAGACGGAGCGCAATATAATCGAATAAACACAGGGTTAGCAAGCTTTTATTATGCGAATTATACCCAGCGGTAGCTGAATTACGACGAACGGTCGGCTTACTGCCAACTGATTCGAGTAAATGAATATGCCAGCAACACCAAGGTATAAAGACTGCCCAATAATAAGAAGGTACCTACTTGGCGGGTGTAACGCTGAACATATCTTTCAACATTATCTCGCGGCACCTCCATCGGTTTGAGGGCTCTACGCAGCGACAACCACTGATTGGCGATGTCTTCAAAACCTCGCAAAAGACTGGGGCGAAGCATCAGACTCAAGGCCACAAAAATGGCACAAAGTGCGCCCAACAACGAACTCAATACCAAGGCATCCAACAAACCACCCACAATCGACGGGTAGTAATTGAAGTGCTTGGCTAGCCCCTCTAAGGTGGCAGTTCTGTCTAATTGCACGGTGAAATAGAACAATACGAACAATGCCCCGATCAGGATGGCAGCACCAGTCCAGTGTCGATAGCGGTACAACCACGGATCGAAAGAGAAGCTGCTTTCCAACGACTTATCCAAAGAGCGCGTGGATATCCAACGGTTAAGCATCAAACTCAAAGAATCGAATAGTTGTGGCCGAAATACCAAAAGAGCACCTACCAACAAACCTGACACGCTACCGACGAGGAGAAAGATGATCGCCGATTGGATGAACCAAGATTGGATAAGTGGGTGCATATTCAATCTAGCCAATGATAAGGCTCGATTGGTTCAAATAAGGTGGAGACTAATTCTTTGCCCGATTCTGGGCGCCCCAATATCTTTTCGTAATCAACATGCACGCGAAAACGTATCCAATTCTTGCCATCCTTTCCCGGCTTGAAATAATCAGCGTGATCAATGACGTAAATGAGTTCGCGCGACTTTAGATCGAACATCCAGTTGCCTGGCGCAACGGAGCGCGGGCTTGGATCGTAGTATTCACCCTTGTAGTTTGGAGGCATCTTTTGCAACCAATTGATGGGATTGTCGGTCGCAAGGATGCTCAGCTCTCTTTCATTCGCAACTCCGCGCGTCATCAGCGCTCCGTAGCGCAAGACCAAGGAGCTCTGTAGAGCTCCTTCCACTTGCTGCATGGCGGCCTTTTCTGCTTGTGCTTGGTAGAGAGGCACACGTGACAGGAAGATACCCGCCAACACCACGATGATGATGATGACCACGATGAGTTCGATGAGGGTGAACCCTTTTGAGGATTGAGTAAAACTATCCGCTCGACGTGCCACGCATCGCCGTTCCTCGATCCTCGATCCTCGATCCTCGATCCAATTCATCATCAGTGCAACGCCGCCTTGCCCAAGTCCCACATCGGCAGAAAGATACCCAGCGCGAGTACTAGCACCATTCCCCCCAAAACAACGATCATGACAGGCTCAATCTGTGCACTCAGGTTCTTGACCTCATACTCCACATCGCGCTCGTACATCCCCGCCACTTCGAACATGAGGCCGTCCATATCGCCCGTCTCTTCGCCCACGGCGATCATCTGCATGACAGTTGGATTGAATACACCCGTAGCGTGTGCTGTGCGCAAGATGCTTTCACCACGCTCAACGCCATCGCGCATCTGTTCGACTTTGCTACGCATAAATTCGTTATCCACCACCATGCCTACGGTATTGAGCGCCTGCACGATGGGGATGCCACTCTTGAATGACAGCGCCAAGCTACGTGCGAATCGAGCCAGTGTGCCTTTCTTGATGATTGGGCCCGCAATTGGCAATTCGAACTTGTAACGATCCCATTTGTAGCGACCATCCACTGTTTTGACCCATGACCGAAAGCCGACCACGGCACCGATGAGGATGGCCAAAAGCACCGGCCAGCTCGCCACCATGAAGTGTGAGAAACCAAGCAAGACCTTGGTCATCATCGGTAGCTCGGTATGAAACCCTTCGAACACCTTGGCGAAGGCAGGAATGACAAAAAGATTGACCACCACCAATGCGATTGCCATCGCGATCACCACAAAGGTCGGATAGCGCAAGGCCGACTTGATGCGTTCGCGCATCTCTTTCTCGAATTCGAGATGCTCATACAGACGCATGAAGGTCTGATCCAACATACCCGTCATCTCACCCACTTGCACCATGCTCACGTAGAAGTGGGAGAAGACTTTGGGATGACGCCGCATCGCCGTGGATAACTCACGACCACTATCCAGACTCTCGCGCAGATCTTGGATCATGGTTGCGAACAACTGATTCTGGGTTGATTCTTGAAGTCCGGCCAACGCACGCATGATGGGCACCCCCGCCTTGAGCAGTGTGTACATCTGGCGCGAAAACAGCATCACTTCAAGCGGATCGACGCTCTGGTCCTGTGACAACCGTCTCCATAGGCTGGGAGCTCCAGATTTGCTAGCACTACTGCGCGAAACTTTGATCTCGATCGGTGTGATGCCGGTATTGATCAATTGATCAGCGATCACCCCGCTATCAGCGCCTTCTAGAGAGCCCTGCACCAAGTCACCACGACCACTGCGACCTTTGTATGTGAAGACTGGCACGCTTAATCCTCTACTTGATTACTGATGCGCATCACTTCAGCGACGCTGGTATGTCCCAGCTTCATTTCGCTCAATGCCGCATCGACCAAGGTCTTGCCTTTAAGGTAGTTGCGAGCAGCTTGCATGAAGTGCGTATTGTCTTCATGCGCGGCGGCGTCCACTAATGCTTGGTTCATCTCCAGCATCTCGTAAACGCCCATGCGTCCGTGGTAACCAGTGCCGTTACAGTGCGAACAACCACGACCATGCATCAGCGTACCCCACTCACCGCGCGCCACCCCCTCCGACTCAAGCCACTCCACTTCCTGAGGCGTAGGCTGATGAACTTCACTGCAACTTTCGCAGACACGGCGCAACAAGCGCTGCGCCAAGACAGCTTGTACCGAAGACGCCACCATGTATTTCGGCACATCCATATCCACTAAACGGAACAAGGTACCTGCTGAATCGCGAGTGTGTAGTGTGGAGAAAACCAAGTGACCCGTCATCGCGGCGCGCATACCAATCTGTGCAGTTTCGGCATCGCGCATCTCACCGATGAGGATGACATCTGGGTCTTGCCGCATGGCAGAACGCAACACCTTAGAGAAGGTGAGTTCGATCTTCTCGTTCACCTGCACCTGGTTGATGCCGGGCAAGCGATATTCAACTGGGTCTTCGACCGTGATGATCTTCTGATCGACGGTATTGATCTCAGCTAAACCTGCGTACAGAGTGGTCGTCTTACCTGAACCAGTCGGACCTGTGACCAGCACCATACCGTTGCTACGCTGAATAATCTCGCGGAAGCGTTTCAACATCACCGGCGGCATGCCCAGCTTATCGAGAGTAAGGAAGCTGCCACTTTGGTTCAGCAGACGCATGACGACTGACTCACCATATTGGGTGGGCATGGTAGAGATACGCACGTCCACAGCCTGTTCGCGCACACGGATATTGAAGCGTCCGTCTTGTGGCAAGCGTTTCTCGGAAATATCCAGACCCGACATCAGCTTCAAACGCAACGCGATGGAACCGGCAATCTTGCTATCGGCTTCCGTCTGCAAATGCAAAGCGCCATCGATGCGGAAGCGAATCTGCAAACGTGTCTCCTGCGGCTCGATGTGCACGTCGGATGCGCCGACCTGCGCGGCATCTTCGAACATGGTCTGCAACAGCTTTACGACAGGCGCTTCTTCCGTGCCGACGGTATCGCTCAGCGCACCAAAGTCAATATAACTCTCACCCAAGTCTTCGGATATCTCGCGAGCCAAGCCGCTGATCTCATCGGTACGGCGATAGACGCGGTCGATGGTCTCAAGCAGTTGACCTTCAGTGACCACTGCCACGTCGATGTCTCGCTTGAGGATGCGCGATATCTCGTCGAATGCGAAGAGGTCGGTCGGATCAGTCATACCGATGAGTAAAGCGCCGTTACGCTCTTCCAGTGCGATAGCACGGAAGCGCCGTGCCTGATTCTCAGGCAAGCGGCGCACGATCTCTAAGTTGGGGTTGTAATACTTAAGATTGATGTAGGGGATGTTGAGCTGCTTAGCCAACGCTTCAGATATCTGGTCTTCGGTGATGAAGCCATTGTCCACCAGCACACGACCCAGTTTTCGGCCCGTGCGTTTCTGCTGCTCCAACGCAAACTGCAACTGGTCGAGCGAGATGAGTTTTTGCTGTACCAGCAAGTCGCCCAAGCGAACTTTTTCCGGACGCGCCATAATTCCCCCTGAAGTTATTCCATCACATCCAACAAACGGGGCGAAAGTTAGCTGTTTTCCCGTTTCCTGACAAGGCTTTTCACAATATCCATCAAGGCGTTTCTCATGTTCGAAGTCATTCTGTACCAACCAGAGATACCCCCCAACACTGGCAACGTCATCCGCCTTTGCGCCAACACGGGAGCACACCTACATCTGATTCGTCCTTTGGGATTCAATCTGGATGACAAGCAATTAAAACGTGCGGGGCTGGATTACCACGAATATGCCTCGATGAAAGTGCATGACAGCTTACAAGAGTGTCTACAGACTTTGCCGAATTCACGCCTATTCGCCTTCACCACTAAAGGTTCGCACCCCTTCCACGAGGTACGCTACCAAGCAGGCGATGCCTTCTTGTTCGGGCCTGAGAGTCGTGGCTTACCCATCGAGATATTGGAATCATTGACCCCAGAACAGCGTTTGAGGTTGCCGATGCTGCCTAACAACCGTAGCCTGAATCTTTCCAATACGGTCGCTATCGCGGTGTATGAAGCATGGCGGCAATGCGGATTCGAGGCGAGTTGATCACTGCTGCGCGCGATATTGCCCGGTACTGGAGAACTCTTCTCCGGGTTGGCGACTAAGCAATGCTTCCACCGCTTTATCCGCCGCCAGATTCTCATACAACACACGATATACGGCTTGGCAGATAGGCATCTCGACACCTTGCTGCTGAGCGATACGCTGTACCTCACGCGCGGTATAGACACCTTCCGCTACGTGACCGAGTTCGCCCAAGATGGTGGACAGTGAATGTCGCTGTGCGAGCAACATGCCGACTTGTCGATTGCGCGAGAGGTCGCCCGTACACGTAAGGATAAGGTCGCCCACTCCCGACAATCCACCCAGCGTCTCCGCGCGACCGCCCATCTGCAAGCCGAGGCGCGACATCTCAGCCAAGCCTCGTGTGAGCAACGCAGCGCGTGCGTTCAAACCCATCTGCATGCCGTCACAGATACCTGCGGCGATCGCCAACACGTTTTTGATCGCGCCACCGATCTCTACCCCAACCACATCCGTGCTGGAATAGATACGCAAGCGTGAGTGATGCAATGCTTTGGCCGTGCGTTGCGCGAACTCGCCATCGGTAGAGGCCAGTGTCAGCGCCGTCGGTAAGCCACGCGCAACTTCTTGCGCGAAGCTGGGGCCCGTCAACGCACCGCGCGGGAAAACCGCAGGTAATGTCTCGCTGACGATCTGATGAGGTAGTAATGAGGTGATGGTCTCAATGCCTTTGCACAGCCAGATGACGCCAGGGTGCCGTTCACTCATCGCAAAATGAGTGGCGATCTGCTGCATCACCGTGCGCAGACCTGAAACAGGAACGGCAGCGATGATCAGTTCGACATCCTGCAGCGCTACAGTGAGGTCGGAAGTCACAGCAAGATTATTTGGAAGTTGAATATCTGGCAGGTAGCGCTGGTTGCGATGTGTGTCGCGTATCGCAGTCGCTTGTATCTCATCTCGCGCCCAAAGAGATACCTCGTGCCGCGCAGCGAAACTGATCGCCAGTGCCGTACCCCATGCGCCAGAACCGAGAACAGCGATCCGCATCAGTGTCCCCAGACGTCTTTGCTTTTCACGTAACCAGTCGTGCCATCACGATGGCGCACTTTGACCCACCCCGCACCCGCGTTGCCCAGCCATTCCAAACCGAGCTGGCGCGGAGCGATGAATGCGACCGCAGCGCTGTCATCCCAATTGGTACGCACGGTCGTGGTCTCTGCCGTCACCACCACATAGCGCTTGCTGCTGAGATTGCGCTTCTCGATCCAGAATATCTTGCCACCGGAATCGCGCACCTTGACCCAGTTCTCCAACACGACGATCTGCTCCAGCGGCAGATAGCGGGTAGCGACGAACAGCTTGTTCGCCTTGAGAGAATTCGCGTCGTAAAGGATCGCGGGTTCCACCACCGACACGTACTCGAACGCCGCAGCCGTTTGACTGACGACGAAAAGTAACAATGCAGTGGCGAGGTGTTTCATCAGTGTTTGACGGTTGCCGCCGCTTCAGCTTGGGCTTGCGCCTGTTGCTTTTGCTGTTGGTAGATGACATCGAAGTTGATCGGATTGAGCAGCACCGGCGCGAAACCGCCACGCACGGCGACGTCAGACACCACTTCGCGCAGATACGGATAGAGAAGGTTCGGACACATCACAGCCAATACGCTCTCCATCTCTTCTGCCGGGATGTTGCGTATCTGGAAGATACCCGCTTGTTTGGCTTCGATGAGGAACATGGTCTTATCTTGCTCGGGCAACTTCGCTGTCACGGTGATGGTGACCACGACTTCGAATATCCCCTCATCGATGGACGCCGCTTGCGTCTGCAACTGCAAATCGATCTGTGGATTGACGCGCTCCAAAAAGATAGCTGGCGCGTTCGGGATCTCCAACGACAGGTCTTTCACATAGAGCTTCTCGATATTGAATACGGGTACTGCGGGTTGAGTTGCGGCTTCAGTCATTTCTATTCCTTGGTTATTTGTTCAATAGTGGCATCAGGCCGCCTGCACGATCCAACGCATAGAGATCATCGCATCCGCCCACGTGCGTCTCGTCGATATAGATCTGCGGCACGGTGCGACGCCCTGTCTTGGCTTCCATCAGTTCACGTTGTTCTGGCTGCAAGTCGATGCGTATCTTCTCTATCTCTGTCACCCCTTTGCTCAATAACAAGCGTTCTGCATTGACGCAGTAGGGACACACGGCGGTGCAGAACATGACGACCTTAGCCATGGCTCATCGCTCCAAGGGCAGATTGGCTTTTTGCCAAGCCATGACGCCGCCTGTCAGCAGGTGCGTCTTGAATCCTTGTTTGTTCAAGAAAACGGTCGCACCTGCGGCACGCGCACCACTGCGACATACGACGACGATGGGGCGTTCGCGATACTTCTCCAACTCGCCGATACGATCCTTCAATTGTCCTGTAGGGATCAAGCGGCTGTTGATGATGTGCCCAGCATCATATTCACCTTGCTCTCGTACATCCAACACGACCGCGTTCTGACGGTTGATCAGATTCATCGCATTCAGGGTATCCACCTCTGTGATGCCGCGCAGCTTGTTGCCGTAGTACGACCAGAACAGCATGTAACCGCTGATGAAGGTGATAGAGACGGTGAGAACGTTATTTTCTAGGAACTGCAGCACGCTGGTACTCCTCGTAATTTTGGGTGGCGAATTCTAACAGAGGGCCGAAGCGGGCTGAATCCAGCTTCACCAATTGATCGAACTCTGTCTTGACTGCTGGGAACTCGAAGGGATACGACCAGATCGCATCAGCAATCATCGCCTTTGCCTCTTCGGGACGATCTGACCATGCCAAGAATAGCGCTTGATGGTAGACAACGGGGGAGTTCGGAATGTAGCGCAAAGCGCGCTCGTTCAACTCGAGCTTGTCTTTCAGATGCTCCGCACTTGGTTCCATCATGTTGGCGATGAACAATTCTGCATAAGAACTCAATAATGGGTAGCGGTAAGCTACCAACAGTTCATCGCGCGCCATGGGAATGTAGTTAGGATCTTTGCTCGCAGCCACACGCAGTGCCAAGGCCTCCTCAAGATGCTTGTATCCTTGGTACGCCTGAAACAGAGAGATGGCGCCTAACAAGACGATGACGGCGACCGCGAGACGACCCATCTTACGCAGTTCCAACTGATAACTATCCTTGTCGAACAACCCGAGCAATACCGCTGCGATGCCGATGAAATAGAGATACCAGAGCGGATATTCCAACTGGCTGTGGATGGCGATGACGGCAAGCGCGCCATAGGCCCACCAGTGCTCGATATCGAACTGTGTCTTGCGCACGACTGATTGCCAGAACCACATACCGACCGCCCCCAACAGAACTGCCAGGCCCGCCAGTCCTGACTCGGCAGCGATCTGCATGACGATGTTGTGAGCGTTGTTATATAGCCCCGTGATCCCTGGATTCTTTAGTTCACTGCCAAGCAGGAGATGCTCATAAGCGAACTGACCTAGGCCCGCTCCTAAAAATGGGAACTGCGCAAAGATGAGTAACGCCTCGTGCCATAAGTGGGTACGAATACTGTTGGTGCCTGCCTCGCCAAACAAGCGCTCAGCAGAAGTGACACTCTCTGTCGTTACCGCTAGCCAAGGCAACTGCACGACAAAATGCATCACGATGAAACCCAGCCACAGCACAAGTGCGAAGTGCCACAACGGACGCAAGGCCACATCACGTCGCTGCCAGAACCAAGCCAGCACGAGCGCAAAAGTAAGATAGAGCCAACTGCTGCGAGAACCAGACAACACCAACACGAACAGCAATGGCGCTGCCAGCAACACCGTGTGCCATGAACGTAGGATACGTTTTGCATACAACAACCCAAGCGAGAGTAAGCCAATCGCGATGAAATTGGCGAAATGATTCGGCTGAGCCGTGTTCCCATAAACTGCGCCGGTAGTCTTGACTGTAACGACCGAATTAAAGATAGTGTCCCAACGATAGTGCTGCAAGAAACCCGCCAAAGCGTTCAGCTCAGCTCCCGCCAATAGAAAGGCCGCCAGCACTGTGACGACAAATGACAAACCCAATTCTTCGCGCAAGCGTTGCCCCAACATCATCAGCAAGGCAGCAAACAAGAAATAAAGGGAAAGCAACAATAAGTGATCGAAGTGAGAGACGCGCCCAATGAGGAATTGCACCATCAATATCATCATCAATCCGATTGGCAGCAAAACGATGCGGGGCACTTCCGGTGCCTGCCAATATCTAGCGGTCAACAACAACGGTAATGCACAAACACCCAACAACGCAGCGCTCCACTCTTGATGGAAAGTGGTGATAGGGAAAGCGTGGTGATAATTCAGAAAAGGCAAAACCCACATCAGGCCTACTAAGGCCAAACTGATGTGGGCGAGTTTGAACGAGGCGGGAAGAAATCTATTTAGCAACTACCTTTGACTCCAAAGCGCGCGAGGATGCTATTCAAAGGGCACACTTGTGTGAAACCGCTCTGGAACAGGTTCAAACCGACGAATGCGGTGAAGAACAAGAAATAGCTACTGACAAAGATAGGGCTGGCTTCTGCGCCCAATGCCAAAGACAGTAAAACGAAAAAACCGGCGACGATGCGGACGATGCGTTCTGCGTTCATATTTGAAACTCCTTAAGGGTGGTGGATTCTACTCGAAAATGAAACAAGCCCTTAACCCCTCGTAAGGAGATAAGGGCTTATCGTTTATGGGTACTTCTTATACAGTGATGCGTAATACAACACAGGGATGACGACCAATGTCAGCATGGTGGACACCAAGATACCGAAGATCAACGACAGCGCCAGACCATTGAAGATCGGGTCATCCAGGATGAACAACGCGCCCAACATCGCAGCCAATCCCGTCAAGATGATGGGTTTGGCACGCGCGCTGGCGGCAGCGATCACCGCATGTTGCGGATCGACTCCATCACGCAACTGCAAGTTGATGAAGTCCACCAGTAGGATGGAGTTGCGCACGATGATACCCGCCAAAGCGATCATGCCGATCATCGAAGTCGCGGTGAATTGCGAACCAAAGAGGGCATGCCCTGGCATCACACCGATGATGGTGAGCGGAATAGGCGCCATGATGATAAGCGGTACGGTATAACTCTTGAACTGTGCCACCACCAACAGATAGATCAGGATCAATCCCACGCCGTAGGCGATGCCCATGTCGCGGAACGTCTCGAACGTGACCTGCCATTCACCATCCCACTTTAAGGCATAGCTCTTGTAGGGATCAGACGGCTGATGGAAGAACCACGACTGCAATTCACCGCCTTGCGTCAGCGCCATGTCACCCGTCTTGCCGTTGATGTCGAACATGCCGTACAACGGACTATCCAAGTCCCCCGCCATGTCGCCCGTCACGAACACCACGGGCAACAGATCCTTGTGATAGATAGGGTAGTCGCGCTGCATCTGCACCACTTGCACCAACTCGGACAAGGACACCAACACGCCGTCCTTGGCGCGCACTTTGAGTTTCAGCACATCATCGATACGACTACGTTTCTCCGCAGGCAATGCCATGCGCAATGGAGGCGCGTACTTGGAATCCTCTTCATGCAGAGTGGTCACATCCTGCCCCGCCAATGCGACTTGGATAGTATCGGCGATGTCGCGCGTGGATACGCCCAAGATAGCGGCTTTGCTTTGCATCACACGCAACATCAACTTAGGCGCAGTCTCCGTCACCGTGTCGTCGATACCTACGATGTCGGCCGTCTTGACGAACTGTTCGCGCACCTTGCCCGCCACTTCGCGTGCACCTTGGTAGTCAGGGCCGTATATCTCAGCCACGATAGGTGACATCACCGGTGGTCCGGGCGGCACTTCCACCACTTTCACCTTTGCGTTCCATTTCTTGGCAATCGCCTCGATAGGCTCACGCACCGAGGTGGCGATCTCATGGCTGCTACGGTCACGCTGGTGCTTGTCTTGCAGATTGACTTGGATGTCGCCCTGCTCTGGCGCATTACGCAGATAGTACTGACGAACCAGACCGTTGAAATTGATCGGCGAAGCTGTGCCCGCATACGCTTGATAGTCGGTCACTTCCGGCACGGTCGCCAGATATTCCCCCATCTCACGCATCGCACCTGCCGTCTGTTCGAGCGCGGTGCCACTCGGCATGTCCACCACCACTTGGAATTCGGATTTGTTGTCGAACGGCAACATCTTCAACACGACCAGTTTCACCAGCGTGAGCGAAACGGCGATCAGCAACGCCGCCAAGATGCCCAACCACAACTTGCGACGCGCAGGTATGCCATGCACGCCGTTCAAGAAGGGCGTGAGCAGATTGCGGAAGAAGTGTGCGATCTTGGTGTCGCGCTCATCCTTCACCACCGCATGATGCGCATCGGAAAGTTTATGCGCCAACCACGGCGTGACGACGAAGGCGATAGCGAGTGAGATCAACATGCCCATGCTGGCATTGATTGGAATAGGGCTCATGTACGGCCCCATCAATCCGCTCACAAAGGCCATCGGCAGCAAAGCGGCAATGACAGTGAAGGTCGCCAAGATGGTCGGACTACCCACTTCATCCACCGCTTCGGGGATGATCTCTGACAACGGTTGATGTTGCGCTAGCTCACGACGACGATGGATGTTCTCCACCACCACGATGGCATCATCCACCAAGATACCGATGGAGAAGATGAGCGCGAACAGCGACACACGATTGAGTGTGAAGCCGTAGGCCCAAGAAGCAAACAATGTCAGCGCCAAGGTCAACAGCACGGCGATACCGACGATGACCGCCTCGCGCCTACCCAGTGCGAACCACACCAAAGCGACGACCGCGAATGTCGCGAAGAACAGCTTGGTGATGAGTTTCATCGCCTTGTCATTGGCAGTCTCACCATAGTTGCGGGTGACCGTGACCTTGACGTCATCAGGAATGACGCTTCCCTTCAACTCCTCCACGCGCTGCAATAACTTCTCAGCGACATCGACCGCATTCTCTCCTGGCTTCTTGGTGACACTCACTGTGACCGCAGTGAACTCACCCTGTTCTTTGATGGCTTTGTCAGCAGCGGCCGCACCTGTCCCCATCCACACGTAATTGCTTGGCACTTCCGCCTCGTCGCGCACCTGCGCCACATCGTGCAAGAACACGGGTTTGCCTTCGAAGGTGCCGATGACCAGATGACGGACTTCGACCGCATCACTCAAGAAGTTGTTGGTCTGTACGAGGACTTCGCGATTGTTCTGCACCAAGGTGCCCGCGCTTTGCGACACGTTCGCCGCTTGTAACGCAGCGCGCACTTCCTGCAAAGACAGTTGATAAGCGTTCAGCGCCTCAGGATTGAGCAGGATACGCACTGCGCGTTGGCTCCCACCCAAGGTGGCCACTTCGCGCGTCCCTTTCACCCGCTTCAATTCGGACTCCATGGCATGAGCCACTTGTGTCAGCGCTAAGCCGCCACCCGCAGATTGTTCACGCCACAAGGTCAACGCCAAGATAGGCACATCGTCGATACCGTGCGCCTTGATGATGGGCTGCATCACCCCCAAGGTGGGCGGCAACCAATCGGAATGGGAATTGATGACATCATAAAGTTTCACCAGCGACGAGACGTGCTCCTCGCCCACCTTGAATTGCACGGTGATGACTGACATCCCGTGTTGCGACACGGAGTACACATGATCCACACCCGCGATCTGCGACAACACCTGCTCTGCCGGCGTAGATACCGTGCGTGCGACATCCTGTGAGGAAGCGCCTGGGTAAGGGATCATCACGTTCGCCATGGTGACGTTGATCTGCGGCTCTTCCTCGCGCGGCGTAACCACCACGGCGAAGATGCCCAGCAACATCGCCACTAACGCCAGTAACGGCGTCATCTGCGAATGTAAGAAGATGCGGGCGATACGCCCTGAGATGCCCATCATTTCTTCACCGCCATGCCAGCTTTGACCGGATCGGTCGCGACGCGCTCACCCACAGTCAATCCTGCCAATACTTCGACCTCGCCCTGCTCGGTCGTTTCACCCAAACGGATCTGGCGCAAGCGCGGTTGCTCCTTGTCGTCGATGACATACACAGCCACCACTTCGCTACGACGTACCACCGCTGAGGCAGGGATCAATAATTTCTTTTCCTTACCCACGACAAAATGCGTGCGCACGAACATACCTGGGTAGATACCTTTTTGATTCGCAGGCAGATTCACACGCACTTGTGTGCTGTGCGTGCGGGGGTCAGCGGAAGGTTGCACCGTGATGCTGGCGACTTTCAACCAGCGATGTAGTTCTGGCACTTCGACACTCGCCGACGGACGAGAACCTATCTCAGCCAACTTGTATTGCGGCACATTGGCGATGATGCGCAACGCGGAAGGATCGAAACCTGTCATCAACGGCTTGCCCACGGTGACCATCTCACCCATCTCCACCATACGCGCTGATACCACACCCGCATAAGGCGCTACGACCGAGGTGTAGCTCTTAGCCAGAGCGGACTGTTGCGCACCGGCTGCACTGGCGCGTGCTTGTGCTACAGCCATGTCGTAATCGGCTTTAGCTTTGTCCAACGCTGCTTGGCTGATGAACTTCTGCTCGAACAGTTGTTTTGAACGCTCGTAGTTCAATTTGGCATTGCTCAATGCGGCTTCTGATTGCGCGACTTGAGCGTTACTTCCCGCGAGCGCTTGATTGGCTTCGCTCTCGTCGATGCGCAAGATGACCTGACCTTTGCTCACGCGGTCACCCACATCGAACATCACCGCTTTCACGCGGCCTGAGATCTGCGCCGACACTGTCGCCTGATTTGTCGCCTCGACCACGCCATCCACGCTATAGGTCTGCGCGACTTCGCGCTCTTGGGCGACCACTGCCTGTATCGGTTCAGCCGCTTGCACAGCCGTCATCAATGAAAGCCCCACCAACAATCCGATTTTCTGTCTCATAGTCCACCCGCAAAAATAAAGAGCGCGCATATTAGCGATTTCTAATATTGTGCGCAAGCCACGATATGGCGATTGGGCGCAAGATGCGCCACTCAAGTCTAACCGATTGATTTAGAAGAATGTGGTGTTATACCGCACAGAACACATCCCGCATCATGCCCACCAGCTTCACCGTGCGGGGGTCGTTGATGCGGTAAAAGACACGATTGGCGTCTTTGGTAGTGACCAGTACGCCTTTGTCTCGCAGGATGGCGAGATGTTGTGAGATGTTGCTCTGGGTGGTGCCGACTTGATCGACGATGTCTTGCACACTTAATTCCCCTGCTGCCAACACACATAGGATCTTCAAGCGCAAAGGATGTGCCATGGCCTTCATGGATTCCGCTGCGAGGATGATGTGCTCTTCTTTGTCGATCAGCTTTTTAGCCATGTGAACCCCCTGAATGTCTTTCCGCTCTAATGTCGGTTGGTGAAATCGGCTAAAATCTATAGCCAAGTGAATTAGTGAATCCTTATTTTGATAGCTTACTAGAGAAAAAGCCAGCATGACCAACCTTTCTACTCCGACAATCAAGCCTGTCCTTCTACTGATCTTGGATGGCTTCGGCTATCGCGAAGATACCGATTTCAACGCGGTCGCCTATGCGCGCAAACCCAATTGGGACAGGCTGTGGAGCACTTACCCGCATACTCTCATCCACACCTCCGAATTACACGTCGGTCTGCCCAAGGGGCAAATGGGCAACTCTGAGGTCGGCCATCTGAACATCGGCGCGGGTCGTATCGTGTACCAAGACCTGTCCAAGGTGGACTTCGGTATCGAGGACGGCACCTTCTACAACAACCCAGCGCTGGTACAAGCAGTGGAGAGTGCAAAGCAAGGCGGTAAAGCATTACACATCATGGGACTGCTCTCAGCCGGTGGCGTTCATAGTCACGAATCCCACATCCATGCGATGGTAGAACTGGCGGTACGCGCAGGATTGAAGAAGGTTTTCATCCACGCCTTCCTCGATGGGCGTGACACGCCACCTCGCAGTGCGGCGCAATCGTTACAGTTGCTGCAAGACAAATGCACTCAACTGGGCGCAGGCCGCATCGCCACCATCGTCGGACGCTTCTTCGCGATGGACCGTGACAACCGTTGGGACCGCGTGCAGATCGCCTACGACATGCTGACATCTGGCACAGCCCCTTTCAGCGCTGCTTCTGCACAAGCTGGCCTAGATGCCGCCTATGCGCGTGGCGAGAACGATGAGTTCGTGCAAGCCACCGTCATCGGTGAACCTGCCGCGATGCAGGATGGTGATGCAGTGGTATTCATGAACTTCCGCGCCGACCGTGCACGCGAGATCAGCCGCGCGTTGACTGATACGGATTTCAATGGCTTCACCCGTGCCCGCTTCCCCAAGTTGTCGAACTACACGACCTTGAGCAGCTACGGCGAAGACTTTCATTACCCCTGCGCTTACACGTCCGACACCATCCATAACGGTTTCGGCGAATATCTTTCCAGCTTAGGCCTGAAACAACTGCGCATCGCCGAGACTGAAAAATACGCACACGTGACTTACTTCATGAACGGCGGCAAAGAACAACCTTACGCAGGTGAGGACCGTATTCTCGTGCCTTCGCCCAAGGTTGCGACCTACGACCTCAAACCCGAGATGAGCGCATTCGAGGTGACCGACAAACTGGAAGCTGCCATCCGTAGCAAACAATATCAAGCCATCCTATGCAACTACGCTAACGGCGATATGGTGGGGCACAGCGGCATCATGGACGCGGCGGTCAAAGCCGTCGAAGCGTTGGATACTTGCATCGGTCGTGTAGTGGATGCGATGTTGGAAAGTGGAGGCGAAGTACTCATCACGGCCGACCACGGCAATGCCGAGCAAATGATCGATCGCACCACCAACCAAGCACACACTGCACACACACTCAACCTCGTGCCTTTCCTCTACATCGGGCGCAAAGCCGAGATGGCCGAAATAGGTGCAGGCGCGCTGCAAGATGTCGCCCCCACTCTGCTGGCGATGATGGGCGTACCACAACCCGCCGAAATGACCGGCAAATCCCTCATCAAACTGCTGTGATCTTCGCAATGCGTCTGGCGCTGTTGACGTTGTTACTGACGTCGGCTGTCTCCTTCGCATCGCAACAAGACGACTTAGAGAAACTGCGCCAGCGCATCACTTCTCTGCAAAAGGATTTCGAGAAAGCGAACGAATCAAAAGCGGAAGTCGCTGACGACCTGCGCGAATCGGAACGCGCGATCAGCGACAGCAACCGCGCGCTCGAACAATTGGCACAACAACAACGTGCCGCCAAGAAAGACCTCGCCGGATTGCAGCAACGAGCCAGCACCTTGCGCAGCGAGATGCGCGAACAACAAGCGCTGTTGGGACGTCTGCTCTATCGCCAATATCTCGAAGGGGGCGACCGCGACCACCTCAAGCTATTGCTGAACGATGTGGACGCGAACCAACTCGCGCGAGACCTGCAGTACTACCAATACATCGCACGTAGTCGTGCCGACACGATGAAGTCGATACGCAGCAACTTGGACAAACTGCGTGAGGTCACTGCTGAAGTGCGCGGAAAAAGTGAAGAGGTCGCTGCGCTACAAGCTGAAGAGCTGAAAGGTCTGCAAAAGCTGGAGCGCGACAAACGAGCACGCCAACAGACGCTGAGCAAAATCGCCGCGCAGCTCAAGCAACAGCGACGCGAGATCGGGCGCTTGCAACGCAACGAGAATCATCTGTCGCAGTTGGTTGCAAAACTCGCGCATATGTTGCCCAACATCGATGGCAAGCCATTCAAATCCCTCAAAGGTAAGCTGACTCTCCCCGTCAAAGGCAAGAAGACGAACAAGTTCGGCGTACGCCGAGCTGAGAACAATCTGAAGTGGACGGGTTGGTTCTTGCGTGCTCCCGCCAATCAATCGGTGAAAGCCGTCGCAGGTGGGCGCGTCGTTTATGCCGACTGGCTACGTGGCTTCGGCAACCTCCTCATCCTCGATCACGGCCAAGGCTACATGAGCCTCTACGGCAACAATGAGACACTCTACAAACAGGTCGGAGACAGCGTGCGCGCTGGGGACACCATCTCCACTGTGGGCAACAGCGGCGGCAACGAGGATTCGGGTTTATACTTCGAACTCAGGTTCGAGGGTAAGCCGATCGACCCCGCCAAATGGGTAAGAAGTTAATTGAGGAAAATCAAATGAGTCGTCGCTTCAAAGAATACGGTCTTGTCAGCATCGGCCTGGTCGCGGGTATCTTGATCAGTTTGCACTTCTCTGCGGTCGCGGAGAAAGACACACAGTTGCCTCTGCCCGTCGAAGAGCTGCGCGCGTTCGCTGATGTGTTCGGCCGCATCAAGAGCGATTACGTCGAGCCTGTGAGCGACAAGAAACTCATCACCGAAGCCATCAACGGCATGTTGAGCGGGCTCGATCCACACTCCGCCTATCTGGATGCAGAAGGCTTCAAAGAATTGCAGGTCGGCACACAAGGCGAATTCGGCGGTCTGGGTATCGAAGTCGGCATGGAAGATGGTCTGGTCAAAGTCATCTCCCCCATAGAGGACACACCTGCATTCAATGCCGGCATCAAGAGCGGCGACCTCATCATCAAGCTGGATGACACGCTGGTCAAAGGTTTGACTTTGAACGATGCAGTGAAGCGTATGCGCGGCAAACCCGGCAGCGACATCATGCTGACCATCGTGCGCAAGAACGAGACCAAGCCGTTGCAGATCAAAGTCACTCGCGCCGTCATCAAGGTACAGAGTGTCAAATCGAAACTGGTCGACCCCGGCTACGGCTTCGTGCGCATCACACAATTCCAAGAACACACGGGCGAGAACCTTGCGACTGCGTTGCAGAACCTGCGCAAACAGAACAACGGCCCTTTGCAAGGTCTCGTGCTAGACCTGCGTAATGACCCCGGTGGTTTGTTGACGGGCGCAGTCGGCGTATCCGCCGCCTTCCTACCCAAGGATGCGCTGGTTGTGTACACCGAGGGCCGCACCGAAGATGCCAAGATGCGTCTGATGGCGAATCCTGATTTCTATCTGCGCGGGAGCGGCAAAGAGGATTACCTGAAAGAACTGCCGGGCGAGTACAAGAACCTGCCGATGGTGGTGCTGGTGAATGGTGGCTCTGCCTCCGCTTCCGAGATCGTCGCGGGTGCACTGCAAGACCACAAACGTGCTGTCATTATGGGTACGCAATCCTTCGGCAAGGGCTCGGTACAGACCATCTTGCCGCTAGGCAACAACACCGCCATCAAACTGACCACCGCGCGTTACTACACACCGAGCGGTCGCTCCATCCAAGCCAAAGGCATCGTCCCCGACATCGTGGTGGAAGACCCGGCCACAGCAGCGATGGACAGCACCTTCCGTTTGCGCGAAGCTGATTTGGACAAGCATCTAACAAACGGCCAACCCGAAGTGAAGGTCGAATCTGCAAAACCTGCAAGCAAGTCTGCGCCAAAAGACAAAGAGACCGATGGCAACAAACCAGAGGTCGCCGAGTTCGGCTCCAAGAATGACTACCAGCTGAATCGCGCGCTCGATTTACTGAAAGGCGCGAGCATATTGCGAGGGAAATGAAGCCATGAACCCGTTCGAACTGCATAAACAACGTGTGTTGGTATTCGCCGACCAACCGGAGAATCAGGTCGAACAAGCATTCTTGCTATTGAGCGGCCTGGATAACATGCAGGTCGAGAACGGCCCCACCTCGAACAGCCTGATCATTCGCTATAGCGTAAGGCATTACTCACTCGAGGGCTTGGAGAAAGCGCTTATCAAAGAAGGATTCATCTTCAATTATGGCTGGCTCCGTAAACTGAAGAATGGATTCGTCCATTATTGCGAGGACGTGCAGTATCACAATCTAAAATCCCCTGAACCGCGCACAAAAAACAACTCTCAAGAAGTCTTTGTTAAAGCCTACGAACATCATCCGCATGGCGATCATGACGATACGCCCTTAGATACCCGCGAAGCAAAATGATGCAGCATGGATAATCAACAACTGCTGCGCTACAGCCGCCATATCCTCCTGTCGGAGATAGGCATCGAAGGTCAACAAAAGCTAACGGATGCTCACGCACTGATCATCGGCGCAGGGGGTCTCGGTTCACCCGCTTCGCTTTTCCTCGCTGCCAGCGGTGTCGGCACGATCACTTTGTGTGACAACGACAGCGTCGACCTCACCAACCTGCAACGCCAGATCGCTCATCGCACTGCCAGCATCGGCAAGGCAAAAGTCACTTCCGCAAAAGAGACGCTGGCAGAGATCAATCCTGATGTGAATGTGGTGACGCTGATAGAACGCGCGGATGAGATTCGACTCGCCGAATTGGCGAAGCAAGCTGATGTGGTCGTGGATTGCAGCGACAACTTCCCCACCCGTTACGCCCTCAACCGTGTCTGTCATACGCTCAAAAAACCGCTCGTATCGGGAGCTGCCACGCGCTTCGACGGACAAGTGAGTGTGTTCGATTTTCGCCGCGACGACACGCCCTGCTACGAATGTCTATACCCAGAACGCATGGAAAGTGAAGAGACGCGTTGCGCCGAGATGGGTGTCTTCGCGCCGCTGGTGGGGATCGTGGGGAGCATGCAAGCAGCGGAAGCGCTCAAACTGTTGATGGGTATCGATACGACGCTGTGCGGTAGATTGTTGACGCTGAACGCGCTCAACATGGAGATGCGTACGATGAGACTTTCAAAAGACGCGGACTGCGCGGTCTGCCGCCACGGCTGACCACGCAGCCAAAGACTAATCGGGCAACGCGATCTTGTTGCCTGTGCTGAACTGGTAATCCTTGAAGATGTGCTCCGCACTCAACGACTGGTACGTCCCATCCGCCGCCTTGCGCGTGGTGTCTTTCAAACGGTAGGTCAGATGTCCGCACGTCCAGCATTTGAAGTTGCGCATGTGGGTGCATAGACAGGTCTTATCCATGACGACGACTTTCTTGTCGTTCGGATGTGCGGCGACTTCTCGGTTGTAGGCATCGATGTAGTCGCAGCGACCATTCGCATCCAATAGATACCCGTAAGACTCACAACCCGGGCGTATACCTGAACCGATGGAAGGGCTGTTCTTCAACATGCGCATCGGATAGCCCGTGGGCGAGGTACCGTTGACTTCGATATCGACTTCGCTGGCCTTGAAATATTCCTGCTGTACATCCGCGGGCAATCCACATTCTTTGGCAACGGTGAAGCGTGTCGCCACTTGTACGGCGCCTGCGCCCTCTTGCAGGAAGCTTGTCGCATCGCTCCCTGTGAAGATGCCGCCCGCAGGGATCACGGGGATATCCAACTTCTCAGCTTTCAAGTACGCATGGATCTCATTAGTGATGGTGCGCAGATCATATTGCGCCCAGTCCATGCCGAAACCCAAATGGCCGCCTGCCAACGGGCCTTCGACCACGATGTAGTCGGGAAGACGATTGGTCTTCACGTTCTTACGTAGGAACAACTGAAGTGCGCGCAAAGATGACACGATGATGCCCAACTTCACATCACGGAAACGCGGGTGGTCTTCCATCAGACCGAACGATCCCAAGTGTAGGCCCGCCGCCAAGGTGATGCCGTCGATGCCCGCGCTCATAGCCTCATGCAGACGCACCCGCAGGGTGTCGCGCGGCGAGTTCATGGTGAGTTTTTCCATGACGTTGATGAACACCATGCCGGAACCTCGTTTGCGCTCCATGGTGTTACTCACGTGCAGGCGGGTAGATTCGGCGATGTGACCGAGGTCGAATTTGACCAAGGACTTGTCGGAATTATCGATATTGGCTTTGTACTGCTGGAGCTTCTCTTTGACGAAACCGGTGTCGTAACGACGGTCAGATACGGTCGGCAACATGGCATCGGAGATGTGACCTACGCCACCTAGGCGCGCCGCCTCCAATGCGAGGTCGGCGGTGGAGATGTCCACGCCCATACCGCCGATCATGATGGGGACCAACTCGTGTTTGCCCAACTTCAGGCGGTAATCATCTACTTTTTTTGTCATCATCTCCCCAGCGCTTTGGGGGGCTCCTCCGTCATCTTATGTGCCGATCATTGAGTCGGCCTTATGGCGCTATATTACCTTGGAATAGCGCGCATGTTCGGTACGCGTGCGCAGATATTTGTCGAACACCATACAGATGTTACGGATGAGCATGCGTCCCTTGGGGGTGACGGTGATCCACTGTGGCGACAACTTCAGCAAGCCCTCTTTCTCATACTCGGCCAGCTCCTTCATCTCAGTGGCGAAGTATTCGTCGAAATTCACCAGATAGGCGATACCCAATGACTCTTTCGATATCTCGAAGTGGCACATCAGCGCTTGGATGATGGCACGGCGTACAAGATCATCCGCATTCAGCTCTAAGCCACGCATGATGGGTAATTGGTCACGATCGATCGCATCGTAATAGTCTTCCAGCTCACGATAGTTCTGACTGTAAGTGGGGCCGACCTTACCAATGGCGCTCACGCCCAGCGCGACCAGATCGCAATCGGAATGTGTTGAGTAACCTTGGAAGTTGCGGTGCAAACGTCCCTGGCGCTGCGCCACTGCCAACTCATCTTCCGGTTTGGCGAAGTGGTCCATACCGATGTACACATAGCCTGCGCCCGTGAGTTTGTTCACAGCCATACTCAAGATATCTAGCTTAGTCTGTGCGGCTGGCAGTTCATCTTCATTGATGCGGCGTTGTGGCTTGAAGATGGTCGGCATGTGCGCGTAATTGTAGATGGACAAGCGGTCAGGATCGGCTGCGATCACACGATCCAGCGTGCGCCCAAAACCTTCAAGCGTCTGCCTAGGCAGGCCATAGATCAGATCGATGCTCACCGACTTAAAGCCATTGGCGCGCGAAGCTTTGATAACGCGCAAGGTCTCCTCTTCGCTCTGGATGCGGTTCACCGCTTTTTGCACGTCGTCATCAAAATCTTGCACGCCCACGCTGATGCGATTGAAGCCAGCCTGCCCGAGTAAGGCGATGGTCTCGTCGCTGACTTTGCGCGGATCGATCTCGATGGAGTATTCGCCATCTGGGATCAATCTGAAGTGCTTGCCGATCGCCGTCATCACTTCGCGAATCTCATCATCACTCAAAAAAGTAGGTGTGCCACCGCCGAAATGCAGTTGCTCGACGACTTGGCGTTCGCCCAAGAGTTTGGCCTGCATCTCCATCTCTTTGATGAGGTAACGCACGTATTCCGCCGCTTTACTCTTATCTTTGGTGATGACTTTATTGCACGCACAGTAGAAACACAGCGTGTTGCAGAAGGGGATGTGGATGTACAAAGACAATGGACGGCTGACACCGCCGATCTCACGCTTGGCCACCCATTGGCTATAACTCTCCGCATTGAAGGCTTCGATGAAACGATCTGCGGTGGGATACGAGGTGTAGCGCGGGCCATTCTTGTCCAGCCTGCGTATCAGTTCTAGGTCCACCACCAATTGATTGACTGCGTCGTTCATCACTGCCTCCATAAATGAGGCGCGTACTATGCCATCACCCTGCCTGCAAGACTTGATATATGTCAAAATGACTGGGTATAAACCCTCCGCATCCTGCGGCTATAAGTGAAAAGACCGTGCCACCCGATACCTCCACAGAACTGAAAGTCGCCTGCTCCAATTGCAACCTGCGCGAGATATGTCTGCCTGTCGAACTGACTGCAGGAGAGATGCATCGACTGGAAGAATTGAGCAACAACAAACGCAGTTATCCCTCCGGCGGCTATCTCTATCGTACCGGTGATCGCTTCAAGTCCCTGCACGCCATTCGCAGCGGCTCCTTCAAGACACGCGTCCTGCACGAAGATGGCCGCGAACAAGTGACTGGCTTTTTGATGGCGGGAGAGATCATCGGATTAGATGCCATCAGCACGGACCTACACACCTGCGAAGCAGTGGCGATGGAGGACAGCGAAGTATGCGAACTGCCCTTCGTCAAACTGGAAGAGCTCAGCCGCGAGATACCCAGTTTGCAACGCCATCTGCATAAGATAATGAGTCGCGAGATCGTACGCGACCAAGGCATCATGCTGTTGCTGGGTTCGATGCGGGCGGAGGAACGACTGGCCGCTTTTTTGCTAAACCTGTCTCAGCGCAATGCGGCACACGGTATGTCAGGCACTCAACTCAAATTGCGCATGTCGCGACTTGAGATCGGTAGCTATCTGGGTTTGAAGTTGGAGACGGTCAGCCGAGCCTTCTCACATTTCCAGGAAGATGGCTTGATACAAGTCAAAGCGCGTGCCGTCGAACTACTTGACCTGCCTCGCCTACGTACACTCGTAGGAAAATCCTAATACAGATGACTGACACGTTCCTTTATTGGACTGAAATAGGTATCCTGCGCACCGCGACAAAACCACAATCAGGGAGATGACATGACACAACCATACCAAGCCACGCCGGAAGAGATGACTCGCGCCAAATGGCCGCATGAGATCTTCCTCATCAATCTGGTGTTCAACCACATCTTAGTGTTCGCCTCCACCTTCGGTGTGTTCAGCACTTTCCCCTTGATGGTGATGATCGTGCCTCTGACTTCATTCATCATCACCGCCTATATCGCGATCAAGGCTAAGAAAGTCGCTACCGGAAGCGATACAGCCTTCGTGAAAGCACACTGGGTCGTCGCCAACAAACGTAACACGCACTTCATGTGGTTGCTGACCATCACCTGCATCATCATCGGTGGTGGATTCTGGTTATCGAAGATCATGGGGTGGTCAAAGATCGCCACTATCGCGCTGCTAGGCGGTGTCGGCCTGCTGCCATTCATGGTGTCATTGCTGGTGCTGATCGTGCTGGGCAATGACTCGATGTATCAAGCCCGCCACCATAAGTTCCCGCGCGGTACGACACCACCAGTCGATGCTGCTTAACCATTCACTTATAAAATGAAAACTGAAAACAAGATCTACTGGGGCGTCGGCATCTTCTCCGTCGTCATCATCCTTGGCGCGTTCTTGATACCTGGCGACCGCCCAGACAAGCACGATCTGCCTTGGCATATCGAACACCCCACGGCCGAATCCGTTCGTGTCTTTGGACTTACCCTTGGTAGTTCAACGCCTGCAGAAGCGGAGTTGCGATTCAAGGAAAAGGCAGAACCTAGCCTATTCAAATCTCCTGAAGGAGTGATGAGTGCCGAGGTGTTCTTCGAGCAGATCAATCTGGCTGGCTTACGCTCCCGCGTGGTGTTGACCGTGGACATCCCCGAGCCGGAAATGAAAGAGATGTATGCGCGAGGTTTGCGCATGGCAGGTACAGGAAGTGGCAAGAAGATCACGCTGACGCCAGAGGATGTAGCCCATTTGCGTAGTCTGCCCATCAGCAGCATGACTTATATGCCTGGAGTTCGCGTAGAAGAACCTCTGTTCCTGAAACGTTTTGGCAAGCCTGCGCAGATCGTCAAAGAAACCAAGACGGGTGCCATCCATTGGCTCTATCCTCAGAACGGGCTGGATCTAACGCTGGGTGGTGGGGAAAAACCGGTATTGCAGTACGTGTCGCCGAACAAGTTCGACGCGCTAGTAAAGCCGTTGTTAGCCAACGGCGAGTTGCTCACTCAGTAGTCTTTTTGTCCGCATCTGAACGCTTCGGAGTCGGATGCGGCATCATATCTTCATCGTCATCCATTAGGATGCGATTGCCGTTCCCTTCCATATCCTCATACTGGCCTTTCTTGACCGAAAAGATCAGGACGACCACGAGAATGACGCCAAAGAACATCATTCCGGGAATCAAGCTGTAGATCACTTCCATTGTTTCATCTCACTTTCGAATTTGTTTTGGCATCGTCTTTGAACAAAGTACGGATGCGTGCCGCATTGCCGATCACGATCAGGGAGCTGATAGGCATGGTGATCGCTGCCGCCAACGGTGTCACTTTGGCCATCATGGCCAAGGGCACCATGATGATGTTATAGACGAATGATAGTCCGATGTTCTGCTTGATGGTGCGCAAAGTGCGTCGCGATAACTGAGTGGCTTGTAGCACCTTATTGAGTTCGTTGTGCATCAACACGATGTCGGCGCTTTCCACAGAGACATCCGTACCAGAACCCAGGGCGATTCCCACATTCGCACGAATCAATGCAGGCGCATCGTTCACCCCATCACCCACCATCGCTACGATCGCTCCGTCCTGCTGTAGCTGTTGAATGACTCTATCCTTGTCTTGCGGCAACACCTCAGCGATGACTTCCATGCCTCCCAATTGGCGCGCGATCGCCTCGGCCACAGGACGACGGTCACCACTCAATAAAGTCATCTTGATGCCGCTAGCGCGCAACTCATCCACCAATTGCTGAGCATCGCCGCGCAAGCGGTCTGCCAACGCGATGATCGCAACATGCTTGTTGCCATGAGCCACGAAAACGCAACTCATCGCCTCAGCCTCTAATTTATGCGCTTGCGCTTGCAACGCGGCATCTAGCTCGATGCCACATTGCATCAGCCAATTCGCACTGCCCAATAAGATGCGAGCCCCGCTCACCTGCGCCTCGATACCCAGACCTGCTGTGGCGTGGAAATCCTTCACTTCCACATCACGATAAAGATATTGCTGCTCTTCGGCATAACGCGTGATGGCACGTGCCACACCATGTTCGCTCAGGCGTTCTGCTGCAGCGGCATGGCGCATGACCTCTTCGAGGTTCACATCTTCTGCGGCCCTCACCTGTGCGACGCTCATCATGCCCTGGGTGAGAGTGCCTGTCTTATCGAACACGAAGTGGGTGACTTTGGATAAGGTCTCCAACACTAGGCCATTCTTGACCAAGATGCCATGCTTGGCTCCAAGTCCTGATGCGACAGCGATAGACATCGGTGTCGCCATGCCCAACGCACAAGGGCAGGTGATGATGAGTACCGAAGTCGCCGCCATCAGTGCAATCTCAAAATCGTGTGCGTTCCAAATAAAGAATGTCGTCACCGCACACACCATCGTCACCAATACGAACCACGGCACGATAGTGTCGGCAAGGCGTTGGATGGGCGCTTTGGATGATTGCGCCTCTTCTACCAGTTTGATTATCTTCGACAGCGTGGTGTCTTGCACCTGGGTCCTCACCTCGACCAGCAATGCCCCGCTGGTATTCACCGTGCCCGCCGAGACTGATGCGCCTACATGCTTGGTCACCGGCAATGACTCTCCGCTCAGCATCGATTCATCCACCGCACTGTGACCTTCTAGCACGACACCGTCGACTGGCACGGTATAGCCTGGTTTGATGAGGACTTGATCCCCCAACTTCACACCACGTATCGGTGTCATTTGCTCTACGCCATCACGCATCACTAAGGCAACTCTGGGTTGCAATTCCATCAGGCGCTTAGTTGCGGAAACAGCCTGATGGCGGAACATTCCTTCCAGATAGCGGCCGATGAGGATGATGAAAGTCAGGTTTGTCACTGTGTCGAAATACACCTCACCATGCTGGTTGTTGGTCAAGGTGACGTAGAGTGAATAGGCATAGGTGACACTCAATCCGACGGCGATGGGCATATCCATGGTCAGATGACCAGCGCGCAGACCACCAATTGCTCCGCGGAAGAAGGGGTAACCAGAGTAGAGCAATGTCGGCGTCGCCAACAGCAAGCCCATCCAATGGAAGAAGCTGCGGAACTCGTCTTGGTTCGCTCCGCTATACAAAGCGATGGCGATCCACATCATGTTCATCGCGGCGAATCCTGCAAAGAACAGGCGGAACAACATGGCGCGGTTGGTCTTTTTGATAGAACCCTCGGCGCTTTCAGGATCATAGGGGACGGCCGAATAGCCGATGCGCGCAAGCGCTCGAATCAAGTCTGACAACTTGCTCTTACTATTATCCCAACGCAGATGTAGCCGCTTACCGGCGAGATTCACTTCGGCTGCTTGCACACCTGGCGCTCGATTCAAGCCGCGCTCGATGAGCCACACACAAGCAGCGCAGTGAATGCCTTCGACCAGCAGATGGATGTCTCGCACATCACCTGAGCAGGTGGTGAATTCCTGCTGCACTTCGTCGAAATCGTAGATCTCTATATCTTTAGGAGGTTCGGGCGGCGGACCTAGCAGCACGCCTTCCGGTGTGCGCTGGTAGTAGCCTTGCAGACCGGATTCGTAGATGGCGTTGCAAACGGATTGGCAGCCCAAGCAACAGAACTCGCGCTCACGCTGCTCTATCTCCGATTTGAAATGGACATCTGCGGGGATAGGCAACCCACAGTGAAAACAGTCATGCAAGGCGTGATGGCTGGCTTGCGTCATTGATACACGCTACCAGTTAAGAGGCTTCAGCGACTTTGAAGCGATCCGTGTTCACAGTGAAATCTTCGTTGCCGCGCTTCAAGTGAATGTGCAACTCCCAATATCCTTTCAAAGGGAAGGTGACATAACCTTGATAGGTTCCAGTCGCCACCTCCTTGAAGGCGGTAGTGAAATCCTTGCTCGCATCTGCAGCGCGGTAGGCTTCGACTTCCATCTCACCACTCACAGGCTTACCGGCTTTATCTACCACACTGATCTCGTACATCGTCGGTTGATTCAACACGAGTGCTTTTGGTTTATTGATGGTGGTTTGCCAAGCCAGCGCTTGCTGATTTCCCAACTCACTCAAAATCTGCGTGTTGGTTTTCCGATCCTTCGTTTTGTATTCACGATCTACCAACATAGACTTGTTATGTGTAGCGAACCAGATAAAAGTGGCATTCACCGCAAGCACAAGCAGGATCAAACCGATCAAGCTCAACATCCACGGGTTTCGGAGTCCGGATTTTTGGTCTTGCGAGATCATCTTATTTCCACCTTATTTCTTAGGAGCATAGAACTGGCTCGTATATTCAGCGAACACCATCGGATCTTCAACACTCTCGACCCTGAACTGAATTGGCGTCGCATCCTTGTTCGCATAAATTCCTGGCGCTTTGACGAAGATGGTGAACGATGTACCGCGGCCATGGTGTATCAAAGGTTGATGCTCCGCACCAATGATGACTTGATCCTTGATGCCACCCTCAGCTGTCACTTTGACCTTGAAATCCTTACTAGTCTTGTTCAGCAACTTGAAGTCGTATTTATTCTGGATGGAGCCATCACTCATGCTCACGTATAGCGGCTGACGTTCATGTATCACTTTTAAGGTCATCGAACCAAGATGAGTCAGCCCCCATACGATGCCGCCCAATGCCAAAAGGATGATCCCTATGTACACCAAAGTGCGCGGGTGTTGATACATCTTCTTGGCTGGTTTGCCAGACAGTTCATCCAAGGAGGCGTAACGGATCAAACCATGCGGCTTGCCGATCTTATCCATGATCGAATCACAAGCATCGATACAAAGACCACAAGTGATACAGCCAAGTTGCTGACCATTACGGATGTCTACACCCGTTGGGCAAACTTGCACACACTGGAAACAATCGATGCAATCGCCTTGCGGTGCAACGACTTCACCGCCACGACGAATCTTCCCGCGCGGTTCGCCACGTGTGTAGTCATACGTAGGCAGAATTGTCTGTGAATCGTTCATCACCGCCTGAATGCGTGCGTATGGACACAACCAGATGCAGGTCTGCTCACGCAGGAATCCGGCCAAGATGTATGTGCCTATGAAAAACATGACCAACACCACCCAGCCAACCATCGGCAATTGCAGATGGATTAGGTTGTTCCAATAATCAAATGCATCCACGAACCAGATTGAGAAACTGATACCTGTAAACAGTGCAAGAGCGGCCCACGCAACGTGTTTTAAGCCCTTTTTCTTGATTTTGTCTGCATCCCAAGGTGCAGCTTCCAATTTGCGACGAGCAGTAGGATTACCCTCTATCTTCTCCTCGATCCATGTGAACCAATCCGTCCAAGCCGTTTGAAAACAGAAGTAACCACACCATACGCGCGAGGCGACCGAAGTCACTGCAAACAACGTCATCGCCGCCACCAATAGAAGCAGCGACAACATCCAGATGTCTTGTGGCAGGACGGTTAGGCTAAAAAAGTGAAATTGACGATGATCGATATCGAACAATATCGCCTGCTTGTCATTCCAGCGCAAATAGGGCAAGAAGAAGAATGGCAGCCACAATGCAAGCTGAGCACGATCTTTAAAGGTACGGAAAAACCCAGGCATACGCTTCGCATGGATGGTCTTATCACCCATGTTGACCGTCCACGTCCACGTTTCGAATTCATTGTAGATCGTAGTGACTTCGCCAACTTCTTTCTTGGCTGGTGCTGACTTATCAACTTCTTGGTTCACGCTCGCACTCCTAAATGGAAGGGATTTATCCAATCTCTAGCTGGACTTCAAAATAACATCGTTTCGATTCTACTGCTTGAGCAAAACCACTTCAGTGATATTTTGCACAGAATGAAAAAGGAGGAGAGCGAACTCTCCTCCTTTTTCAAATGCTAATTCTTACTTTCCTGCTTTTTCAGCTTCAGCTTTCTTGGCATTACTAATAGCCTTGTAGATCAGCCACACCGGAACAATGAAGGATATGGCAACGCTAATAATCACCCCCCACAACACAGCATCATTATTGATGGAATTCATCATCACACTCCTTCTTCAGATTCTAAGGACCTGCACGGGATCGCCCCGTGCAGACTTTTACATCTTACTGAGCTGCCGGAGCGTCAGCCTGACCGCCGCCGAACTTGTACACATAGACAGCCAGCTTCTTGATCTCTGCATCTGACAACTTAGCACCTTGGAATGCTGGCATCACTGCCACGCGAGTCTCAGGTGTGCCTGCATTGACACCGTTCTTGATGGTGTACTTGATGCCTTCAACCGAGCTGTCGAAACGCCACACGCTGTCAGTCAGATTGGCAGAGCCCATCGCTTGCATTCCCTTACCATCTTCACCGTGACATGCGGTACAACCTTTTTCCGCAAACAATGGAGTGGAAGTCGGCTTACCTGATGCAACGGCATTAGCCAATGTGTCGATTTCAGTCTCTGACAACATATCCTTGTGCGCCATCATCATACCTTGGCGACCACCAACGATCGTTGTATGGATGTCGTCGATCTTGCCGCCGAACAGCCAGTCATCGTCATTCAAGATCGGTGCGAACAGACCTTGTTTGTCATGTGTGCCAACGCCATTCGTACCGTGACAGGCTGCACAGTTGTCGCCGAACAACACTTTGCCGGAGCGAGTGACGTATTCTGTCAACTCGCTGTCAGCCAAGATAGCAGCCGGAGTCATATCCTTGAGCTTGGCTTCATACTTGCCGCGCACTTCGTCTACGATGCTCTTATCCGCTTCCATCTCGTTGATGGCTGTCCAGCCAGCAACACCTTTGAACCAAGTACCGCCATTAGACAGAGGAATTGATGGATAGTACAAGAAGTACACCACACACCAGATAGCACTGGCTGTCAGTCCCAACATCCACCACTTAGGGGGCTGGTTGATGTAGTCACCCAAATCATCATCCCAAACGTGGCCAGTGGTCGGCACGTCACCTGCATTATGTTTATCACTCATCTTTTTTCTCCCGATTTGATAGGGTCTTCGTCATCCAGCGCCATCGAGGCCTGGGATTCGAATCGTTCCTTGTTGGACGGCCGGAATACCATGAAATAGGTCACCACCATACCGACCGCCGCGACCAGCAGGAAGAAGACTCCCAGCCAGTCGTTCGTGGTCATGGCCTGAGCATCCATACCAAGGTATTCCAACAGTTTAATCACGGTAGTTCACACCTTCTTCGAACTTGACGTGATTGCCCATACTTTGCAGATAGGCGATCAGCGCATCCATGTCAGTCTTACCTTCCAACTCAGCCGATGCACCAGCGATGTACTCATCGGTATAGATGGTCTTAGGCACTGGGTTGAATGGCATGATCGTCAGAACCTTCATGGTTTGAACGGTCTCTGCCACATCGACAGATTTACCTTCCAACCAGAAGTAGTTCGGCATGACCGACTCTTGCACCACTTCGCGAGGATATTTCAGATGGCGACGATGCCACTCATCTGAATACTTGCCTGCCAAACGAGCCAAGTCAGGTCCTGTACGCTTGGAACCCCACTGATAGGTGTGGTCGTACATCGACTCTTCAGCGATCGAGTAGTGACCATAACGATCCTTCTCATCACGGAATGGACGAATCATCTGCGAGTGGCACAGGAAACAACCTTCGCGGATATAGACGTTACGACCAGCCAATTCCAACGGCTTGTAAGGACGCACGCCATCGCCAGGTACCCAGTCGTTCAGCGTCTTGTGCGCTGAAGTCTCAGGATTCCAGATGATCTTGTCCATCGGGATCACATTGCCATTGGCATCTTTGTGTTGCGTGTTGTTACAAGTTGGATCGTTCTGGCACATCGCCGTGTTAGGCAGATAGAACAACGGAACGATTTCCACGATACCGCCGATCGCCACAGCGATCGCGGTCATGACAAACATCAGGAGCGTGCTACGTTCGATCTTGTCCTGAAATTTTGTCGAGTACAGTGTGTCGTGATCAGACATTTTTCACTCCTTATGCGTTAGCTGGAACAGCGTTAGCACTGCGCGCCGCACTTGCCGTGCGCACAGTCATCACGATGTTGTAGAGAGCGATCCAGGTACCGATGTTGAAGATCAGACCGCCGATAGCACGCATCGCGTAGTACGGATGCATAGCGGAAACTGATTCAACGAAGGTATAGGTCAGCGTGCCGTACTCGTCATAGTCGCGCCACATCAGACCCTGCATGATTCCAGAGACCCACATCGCTACGACATAGATTACGGTACCGATAGTCGCCAACCAGAAGTGGACGTTAACCAGACCTTCAGAGTACATCTTCTCTACGCCCCACAGCTTTTTAACCATATGGTACATCGCGCCGTAGGCAACCATCGCCATCCAGCCCAACGCGCCAGAGTGAACGTGACCAACCGTCCAGTCAGTGTAGTGAGACAGTGCGTTCACAGTCTTGATGGACATCACTGGACCTTCGAAGGTGGACATCGCGTAGAACGCCAAAGCCACAACCAAGAAGCGCAAGATGTAGTCAGTACGCAATTTGTCCCATGCGCCGGACAAAGTCATCATACCGTTCATCGCGCCACCCCAAGATGGGATGATCATCGCCAGAGAGACTGCGGCGCCAAGGGAGCCAGTCCAGTCAGGCAATGCTGTGTATTGCAAGTGGTGCGCGCCCAACCAAACGTAACCGAAAGACAGTGCCCAGAAGTGCAACACAGACAAACGATACGAGAACACTGGCTTGCCAGCTTGCTTAGGAACGAAGTAGTACATGATGGCCAAGAAGCCGCCAGTCAAGTAGAAACCCACCGCATTGTGACCCCACCACCATTGGATCATAGCGTCTTGAACGCCAGAGTAGATGGAGAAGGAGTTAGTCATGCTGACCGGGATCGCCATGCTGTTCACAACGTGCAGATACGTGATCATCACGATCATGCCCATAGTGAACCAGTTAGACACATAGATATGCGAAGTCTTGCGGATGCCGATGGTCATGATGTAGTTGAAGCCGTACATCAACCAAACGACCGCGATCGCGATATCGATAGGCCATTCCAATTCAGCGTATTCCTTACCGGATGTCCAGCCCAGAGGCAGAGTGACGACTGCGGATACGATGATCAGATTCCAACCAATGAACGTCGCCCATGCCAGCTTGTTGCTCCACAGAGCAGTCGAGCCAGTACGTTGAACGATGTAAAAACCTGTTGCCATCAGCGCGCAACCACCGAACGCAAAGATCACAGCGTTGGTGTGTAATGGACGCAAACGACCGAATGTGATCCATTCAAGGTCAAAGTTTAAGAACGGCCACGCCAATTCGGATGCCACATACACACCGACCAACGTGCCCACAACTGCATAAATGGCGGCGGCGATGGTAAACCAACGCACTACCTCCATGTCGTACTTTACTGGTGTCGCTTGAGTAGCTGCCACAGTAATCTCCTCCCCAGAGCAAGTTAAAAAACCAATGCGCCCAACACACCAATGAACTGGAATGCGTGGCGCACCCTTTTACTACCTATTTCTAAAGCGCGGCAAATTGTCGCAGTGCGACGGCGACAAGTAAAGCCAAAACTAGTTCCACACCTCACATACCCCACTAAAACTGTCGGGATGGCATAACAACACATGGTCGAATACTAGGGAATATCCCTATTGCGGGATTTGATATAAATCAAAAAGTGTCAAGGCTGAATATTGCAGGGTATATACACAGGATGGAGCGGGTGAAGGGGATCGAACCCTCGTATGCAGCTTGGGAAGCTGCCGTTCTACCATTGAACTACACCCGCATATAGTAGAATGCGGCGCGGATTCTAACACGAGCGATTTGAGCAAAGTGATCACCCTCATCATCAATGGCGTATCGCGCCAACTTCCCTTGAACACAACTGTCGCAGCACTCATCGAGGAGATGGGCTTTGCTGGAAAGCGTATCGCCATTGAAAGAAATGGCGATATCGTGCCGCGTAGCACATTCCCCACACAGACGCTGGTTGACGGTGACAAACTAGAAATCGTCGTCGCAGTAGGCGGCGGCTAGTACACCAAACAGGTACACAATCATGAACGACAAACTCATCATCGCAGGCAAAAGCTATTCGTCCCGACTGTTGGTCGGCACTGGCAAATATAAGGACTTCACCGAGACGCGCGCCGCATTGGATGCCAGCGGCACCGAGATCGTCACCGTGGCGATCCGCCGCACCAATCTCGGCCAGAACGCGAATGAGCCCAATCTGCTCGATGCCGTACCCCCCTCGAAGTTCACCTACCTGCCCAATACCGCAGGTTGCTACACCGCAGAAGATGCCGTGCGCACATTACGCCTGGCGCGCGAACTACTAGACGGACATAGCTTGGTCAAACTCGAAGTGCTGGGCGATCCGCAATCGCTGTATCCCAATGTGATCGAGACCCTCGCTGCCGCAAAGACTTTGGTGGCGGAAGGTTTTCAGGTGATGGTGTACACCTCGGATGACCCCATCATCGCCAAACAACTGGAAGACATCGGCTGTGTCGCCATCATGCCGCTGGCCTCACTCATCGGCTCCGGCATGGGCATCCTCAATCCGTGGAACCTGCAACTCATCATGAATAGAGTGAGCGTACCTGTGATCGTCGATGCAGGCGTAGGCACCGCGTCCGATGCCGCCATTGCTATGGAACTGGGTTGTGCAGGCGTGCTTATGAATACCGCCATCGCAGGTGCGCAGAACCCTGTGCTGATGGCGAGTGCGATGAAGAAGGGGGTAGAAGCAGGACGCGAAGCTTATTTGGCAGGACGTATGCCTAAGAAGTTGTACAGCGCCAGTCCGAGTTCGCCCACCACTGGCATCATCTCATCGGCACGTACTTAAAATGGACGAGTCAGAAGACCTGAGCAAGCGTCACATACGTAGCTTCGTGCTGCGCCAAGGTCGCGTATCTGTCGCACAGCAACGTGCGATCGACACCTTGTTGCCACGCTATGGCATTCCGTATTCGGCGCATCCGATGGACCTTGATGCAGCCTTCCGCCGCAGCGCGCCCAAGATCCTAGAGATCGGTTTCGGCATGGGCGATAGCACTGCGACCATCGCACAGGCGAATCCCGATACCGATTATCTTGCGCTGGAGGTTCATACACCCGGTGTTGGCAACCTGCTCAAATTGATCGAGCAGGAGAACTTGGAGAACATCCGCATCATGCAGCACGATGCAGTCGAAGTTCTGCGCGACATGATCGCTGATGCCAGTTTGGATGGCGTACACATCTTCTTCCCCGACCCGTGGCACAAGGCACGTCACAACAAGCGACGTCTCATCCAGTCGCCGTTCATCGCGCAACTCGTAAAGAAGATAAAAGTCGGCGGCTACATCCACGTCGCCACCGACTGGCAGGACTACGCCGAGCAAGTACTTAGAGTGTTCGAAGCCGAGGTCTTGCTAGAGAACACAGCGACCGATTACGCACCGCGCCCAAGCTACCGCCCGCTCACCAAATTCGAGAAGCGCGGCCTCAACCTTGGACACGGCGTTTGGGACTTAGTCTTCCACCGTAAGGAATAACTCCAACAAGTCGTTCAAGAATCGCTGCCCCAACAGAGTCGGCGCGATACGTTGATGATCCCGTGACAACAATCCTCGTCGCTCAGCTTCTAGCAATTCATTCTGAATAGACAGTAGCGACAAGCTTGTTCGCTCCCCGAACAAGCTGCTATCGAACCCTTCGTTCAACCGAAGAGCGTTCATCATGAACTCGAACGGAAGCGCATCGACACCGACCTCATTCTCAGATTGGACCGGCACGCCTGCTGCCACCTGCTGCATATATGCTTGCGGTTGTTTGTAGCGGGCTTGGCGTAACACCTTGTCGGGAAAGCTCAGCTTGCTATGCGCTCCCGCACCGATCCCTAGATAGTCACCGAACTGCCAATAATTGAGATTGTGTTTGGCGCGTCGCTTGGGTCGCGCGAAGGCCGAAGTCTCATAGTGCTCATAACCATGAGCTGCCAATAATGTTTCGATGCTTTGCTGCATCTCCGCACTCGCATCATCATCGGGCAACACCGGCGGATTGTGATGGAACTGCGTGTTCGGCTCTAGGGTCAGGTGGTAGCAAGACAGGTGTTGCGGCTTGTATTGCAACGCAGTCTGCACATCCAACAAGGCTTCATCCATTGTCTGTGTAGGCAACGCGTACATCAGATCGAGATTGATGTTGTCGAAATGCTGTTGTGCGATCTGGATCGCGCGCTTGGCTTCGTCTGCCGAGTGGATACGCCCCAAAGCCTGTAGATGTTTGTCGTTGAAACTCTGGATACCCATCGATAGGCGATTCACACCAGCGTCACGAAAGGCAGCGAACTTATCCGCTTCCACCGTACCTGGGTTCGCCTCCAACGTGATCTCGGCATTCATATCTAATGGCAACAACATACGCACGTTGCGCAAGATCTCGCCCACCGCTTCGCCACTCAACAAGCTGGGAGTCCCGCCGCCAAAGAACACTGTATAGACCTTGCGCCCCCATATCTGAGGCAACGCCATCTCTAAGTCGCGCACCAAAGCCGCTACATATTCTTTTTCCGGGAATGTGCCGCCCTTCGACAAGCTCAGGACAGGCTTAGCCTCATGCGAGTTGAAATCGCAGTAAGGACATTTGCGCACGCACCAAGGGATGTGGATATATAAGGACAGCGGAGGTAAGGCTTGGAAGGCTACGCCGCTAGAACGTAGCCCGATTGCTTGCAACGGTTGCATTGTCATTCGATGCCGCGAGCCTTCAACTTCTCCAACAATACTTTCATCGCCTTACCGCGATGGCTGATGGCGTGTTTCTCCTCGTGCGTCAGCTCCGCACTCATCTTGCCTAACTCAGGCAACCAGAAATACGGGTCATAACCAAAACCGCCCGCACCACGCGCTTCGCGTGCGATCTCACCATGCCATTCGCCTTCCGCGATGAGAGGTTGCGCATCACCCGCCCAGTTCACCAATACCAATACACAGTAGTAATGCGCGCGGCGGTCATCATGCGTCTTCATCGCTTCTAGCAATGCTTGGTTGTTGCGTTCGTCCGAACGTGGAAGACCAGAAAAGCGGGCAGAGATCACACCGGGCATTCCTTTGAGCGCATCCACACAGATGCCAGAATCATCTGCTAGCGCGGGTAGTCCACTCTCACGGCTCGCGTGGCGCGCCTTCTCCAAGGCGTTCTCCACGAAGGTGATGTGCGGCTCTTCGGCTTCAGAAATACCCAATTGCGACTGTGTCACCACCTCGATACCGAGCGGCGCGAGCATCTGCTGGAACTCGCGCAACTTGCCCGCATTGTTGGAAGCGATGACCAGCTTTTTCATTTCTTCAGCGCCTCACGTTGCAAAGCGATCAATTCGGTGATGCCCTTGTGCGCCAGACCCAGCAACACATCCATCTCAGCACGTGAGAAGGCATGACCTTCTGCCGTACCCTGCACTTCGACGAAGTTTCCGTTACCCAGCATCACTACGTTCATATCCGTATCGCAGGCGGAGTCTTCGACGTAATCCAGATCGAGCACGGGTGTGCCTTCATAGATGCCGACCGAGATGGCGGCGATTGAGTCTTTGAGTGGACTCTCTTTGACTAAGCCCTTTTGCATCAAGCTCGTCACCGCATCGTGCAGAGCAACGAATGCGCCCGTGATGCTGGCTGTGCGCGTCCCGCCATCGGCTTGGATGACATCGCAATCCAAGGTGATGGTGCGCTCACCCAACTTACCCAGATCGACCACCGCACGCAGGCTACGACCGATCAAACGCTGGATCTCTTGTGTGCGCCCAGACTGCTTACCTTTGGCGGCTTCACGCCCCATGCGCTCACCCGTGGAGCGCGGCAACATACCGTATTCCGCCGTCACCCAGCCTTCGCCACTGCCTTTTTTGTGGGGAGGCACGCGCTCTTCCACGCTGGCAGTACAGATGACCTTGGTGTCGCCACACTCGATGAGTACCGAGCCTTCGGCGTGTTTGGTGTAGTTACGGGTGATACGGATCGCACGAAGTTGATCGGGCTGACGCTGACTAGGACGCATGGTGGAACCTCTTAAATGTAAGGAGAATCTGAAAAACTTAGATAGGGGTCTGACGCTCGTCCAGGATGATACAGATAGGCGACTCAGTGCCATGTTCTTGCTCGGTATCGCCCAAACGCGCGACCACAGCTGTGGTGTTATCAGCACGCGCCCCTTCGCGGAAGACGGCCACTTCCACCAATTCGACCAACAAGTGGCCGATCGGCTGAGCAGAAACAAGCTTCACCAACTCCTCTCGCAGCAGCGGACTCCAGAAGCCATCGCTACACAGCAGCAGGGTGTCTCCGCTCATCGCCTCGACACTGGGCGACACTTCGACATAGAACATGTCTTCCACGCCACCCAAGCAGTTGGTGATCTTGTTGCGATCAGGATGGGTCTTCATCTCGTCTTCTGTGATGATCCCCCAATCCGCCCATTGCTGTACGACGGAGTGGTCTTTAGTCACATTGGCAACAGTGTCACCACGCAACAGATAGAAGCGCGAATCGCCCGCATGCGCGAACCATACTTTGCCATCCTGCACCAAAGCCACGACGCAGGTCGTACCTGGATTGCCACCCAATTGGTTCTCACGGGCATAGTCGATGATCGCGTCGTGACCAGCACGCATGGTGGCGCGCAAGAACACCTCGGGCTCTTTCGCGCGCCCCTGTTCTAAGCGACTGAACGCGCGCATGAAAGTATAGACCGCTATCTGCGCAGCGATCTCTCCATGCAAGTGTCCTCCCATGCCATCGGCCAGCACCAACAGCAGAGCATCATTGGTATAGGCGTAACCCACCCTATCTTGGTTGTATTTGCGACCTCCGATGTGGTTGGCCTGATGGACAGCGAACTTCATTGTTTTCCTGATTATTTAGTCGTCAGCAACGCCGTGTTCAACGGTGACGGTGTGCAATCGTAATATAATGCGCGCCATTCAGCCCGTGTTTTTTCCATCCCTCTGGAGTCTCGATGATCTACAGCATGACCGGCTTTGCCGTCGCATCCGCCGAACTTGATAGCGGCTCACTCACGCTAGAGCTACGCGCCGTCAATCATCGCTATCTCGATCTGCAGTTGCGCATGCCCGATGAGTTGCGTTCACAAGAATCCGCTTTGCGCGAAGCGATCTCGGGTCAATTGACCCGAGGCAAGGTGGAATGTCGTATCGGCTACGCGCCACGCGCCTCCGCTCAAAATCCGGCCCACTTGAATCAAGACATGGTGCAACAGTTAGCAGCATGGAGCACCAAAGTGCGTGAAGTGATGCCCGATGCGCGACTTTTATCCGTTGCCGATGTCCTGCGCTGGAACGGGGTATTAGAAAGCCCGGCCCTGTCTGCCGACACGATGCAAGCGACGTTGCAGAGCATGATGAAACAGGTGCTTCATGATTTTGCCGCCGCTCGTCAACGCGAGGGAGAGAAACTCAAGAGCTTCCTGCTGGAACGGGTCGCTCAGATCGAGGCATTACGCATCAGCGTCGCCCCACGCATCCCTAATGCGATCGTGGCTTACGAAACCAAGTTGCGTGCGAAGTTGCTGGAAGCTTTAGGCAGCGAGGATGACGAGCGCGTGCGCCAAGAGATCACACTGTATGCCAGCAAGGTCGATGTGGACGAAGAGTTGTCGCGCTTGCTGACCCATCTGGATGAGGTGAAGCGCGTATTGAGCAAAGGCGGCGCTGTCGGCAAACGCTTGGACTTCTTGATGCAAGAACTGCACCGCGAAGCCAACACACTCGGCTCTAAATCAGTGGACGCCGAAGTCTCGCGCTGCGCGATGGAGATCAAGATCCTCATCGAACAGATGCGCGAACAAGTACAGAACATCGAATAAGAGAGGTATCCATTATGTCCGGCAGTCTTTTCGTCATCAGCGCGCCGTCTGGCGCAGGCAAGACCAGTTTGGTGCATGCCTTACTCAACATCAATCCGCAGATCGACTTGTCGGTGTCATACACCACACGCCAGCCGCGCGCAGGCGAAGTCGACGGCAAGGATTACCACTTCGTCACACGCGAGACATTCCTCAGCATGGCGCAACGCGGAGAATTCTTGGAGAGTGCCGAGGTGTATGGCAATCTCTACGGCACATCACAGAGTTGGATCACCCAAGAGAATGCAAAAGACAGGGACATCCTGCTGGAGATCGATTGGCAAGGTGCGGCACAAGTTCGTAAGCTGTTCCCACTGTGCGTCAGCATCTTCATCCTCCCGCCTTCGATAGAGGCGCTTGAACAACGATTGAAGGGGCGCGGCAAAGATGAAGCCGCAGTCATCGAGAAGCGCTTGTCCGCCGCGCGCGAGGATGTATCCCATGTCTCTGAATTCGATTATGTTATTATCAACGACAACCTGAACGAGGCCTTACGCGAGCTCAATTCTGTCGTGCTTGCCGCCCGTTTGCGAGGGTCTAGCCAACTGGCGAGACATCAGCAGCTCATCAACCAATTACAGACATCGGAGAAATAAACCATGGCACGTATCACTGTCGAAGATTGCATGCAATACATCCCTAACCGTTTCGAACTGACACTGGCTGCCGCTTATCGCGCACGTCAATTGGCGAACGGTGCCAACCATCTGGTCGAAAGCGGTAAAGACAAGCCCACCGTCGTCGCGCTACGCGAGATCAGCGAAGGTAAGGTCGGCATCGAGATCCTGAATCGCGGTATGGCCTAATGCCATTGCCGCCGAACATTTCGGCGGCACTTTCCCTACATGTCGCAAGTCGATGCTGACGCACTCCTGCAAGAGGTTTCCGCCTACCTGAAATCCGAGGACGTGGCGCTGATCCGATCTGCGCTTGATTTCAGCCACGCCGCTCATGAAGGCCAGTTGCGCGAATCGGGCGCGCCCTACGTAACACACCCCATCGCGGTCGCCCGCATCCTCACCCCGTTACACCTAGATGTACACGCCATCACAGCGGCGTTGCTACATGACGTAGCAGAAGACACCAACGTCACCATCGAACAGATCTCGATCCGTTTCGGCAAACAAGTGGCTGACTTGGTCGATGGCCTGAGCAAGATCGACAAGCTACAGTTCGAGACTAAAGAAGATGCGCAAGCGGAGAACTTCCGCAAGATGTTGATGGCGATGGCACGCGATGTACGCGTCATCCTCATCAAACTCGCCGACCGCCTTCATAACATGCGCACATTAGGTTCGGTGTCCAAAGGGAAGAGCGAGCGCATCGCGCACGAAACGATGGACATCTATGCACCCATCGCCAATCGTCTTGGCCTGAACAATGTCTACCAGGAACTGGAAGACCTCAGCTTCAAGTACCTACACCCCAACCGCTATTCGGTGCTTTCAAAAGCGCTCAAAGTCGCTCGCGGCAATCGGCGCGAGGTGGTCAGCAAGATACTAGAAGCCATCAGCCAGCGGCTGGCTGACAACCACCTGAAAGCTGAAGTCAAAGGCCGCGAGAAACATCTGTACGGCATCTACGAAAAGATGCAATCGAAGTCGCTGGCTTTCGCACAAGTGTTGGATATCTACGGATTCCGCATCTTGGTGGATGACGTGCCCTCCTGCTATCTCGCGCTGGGTGTTCTGCATGGTCTATACAAGCCGTTCCCCGGCAAGTTCAAAGACTACATCGCGATTCCCAAAGCTAACGGCTATCAGTCCCTGCATACCGCCCTGTTCGGCCCGTTCGGCACACCGATCGAGGTACAGATCCGTACGCATGAGATGAACAAGTTGGCAGAGAGCGGTGTCGCATCTCACTGGCTATATAAGACATCCGAAACGCAGATCAATGAGTTGCACCAGAAGACACACCAATGGTTGCAAAGTCTGCTGGAAAGCCTTGCGCAGAGTGGCGATTCGGTCGAGTTCCTAGAACATCTCAAGGTCGACCTATTCCCCGATGAGGTCTATGTGTTCTCGCCCAAAGGTAAGATATTCGCCATGCCTCGCGGTGCGACCACAGTCGATTTCGCCTATGCGGTTCACACCGATATCGGCAATCGCTGCGTGGCGACCAAAGTAAATTCGGAACTCGTACCACTGCGCACCGAGTTGCATAACGGTGACCGCGTAGAGATCGTCACCGCGCCACACGCGCACCCGAATCCCGCATGGTTGGGCTACGTCGTCACCAGCAAGGCGCGCAGCGAGATCCGCCATGCATTGAAGACCATGCATCTTGATGAATCTTCCAAGTTGGGCGAGCGACTGCTTGGTCAAGCGCTCTCCTCACTCAGCATCAAACTCCAAGACATCCCTGATGTCTGCTGGGATAGGGTATTGAAGGAGACTGGAAGTAAATCACGGCAAGATCTGCTTACAGATATCGGGCTAGGTCGTCGCCTGAACATGGTCATCGCTAAACAACTCGCCAAGATGAGCGACGGTGAGAGCTCCAGATCCGATACGAATTCGGGCGGTGTCATCACCCTGCTTGGCAATGAGGGCATGGCGATCCAATACGCGAAATGTTGCCGCCCTATCCCTGGCGACCCCATCATCGGCGTCATCAAGAGCGGCCAAGGACTCATCGTCCACACCCATGATTGCCCAACGCTACGTAAAGGTCGAAGTGGGGATGAATGGCTGGATGTGGTGTGGGATAAGAACATCACTCGCCCGTTCGATGTCAGCCTCAAACTCATCGTGGCCAATCGTCGTGGCGTACTCGCCAAGGTGGCCGCTGCCATTGCGGAGGCGGACTCGAACATCGAGAACGTCAACTTCACCAACGAGGGTGAGTACACCGCCACCTACTTCACCTTGCAAGTGAACAATCGCTTGCATCTGGCCACCATCATGCGCAACCTGCGCAAGATACAGGAAGTGATCCGCATCATCCGTGTGAAGAATACAGGCTGACCTTGTTTTAGATTTACTTCGATGAACAGGAGGCAACATGAAAGATACACTTAGGCCAGGCATTCGGTACGAACATAGATTTCTCGTCCCCTCATCCAAGACCGTGCCTGCTTTATATCCCGAGGCAGACGAATTCTTGGCGATGCCAGAGGTGTTCGCAACGGGTTTCATGGTGGGCTTCTTGGAATGGGCGTGTATCAAATGCATCAACCCTCATCTCGACTGGCCCAAAGAGCAGACCGTCGGCACACATGTGAATGTGAGTCACCAAGCTGCAACACCACCCGGCTTGGAAGTCACCGCTACCGTGGAGCTGATCGAAGTCGATGGCAAGCGATTGGTATTCAGCGTCGAAGCGCATGACGGCATCGATGTCATATCCAAAGGTAGGCATGAACGCTTCATCATCAACAGAGAGAGGTTCGATTCGAAGGTGGAAGAAAAACTAAAACGTTGACCCGCCGAAGCGCTGCATCAGATTCAGCATAGCGGATGCCTTATCCAAGGTTTCTTGATACTCGGCGTCACATTCAGAGTCGGCCACGATGCCACCACCTGCCCAGCAGGATAACTCCCCGTCTGCAAACGTCATCGTGCGGATCGCAATGTTGGTGTCCATATTGCCGTCGAACCCGACATATCCTATCGCTCCGCAATATATCCCGCGACGTTGCGACTCCAATTCCTCGATGATCTGCATCGCCCTCAGCTTGGGCGCGCCCGTGATGGATCCCCCTGGAAAACAATCACGCAGCACATCAAGCGCATCATGCTTACCGGACAATCGACCTTCGACCGTACTCACCAAGTGATGCACATTGGCGAAACTTTCGACCTCGAACAACTTGGGAGCCCGCACCGATCCTACTTCACAACTCCTGCTCAGGTCGTTGCGCAATAGATCGACGATCATCAGATTCTCCGCTCGGTCCTTTGGGTGATTGCGCAATTCATCTGACAAGCGACGATCTTCGCCCGCATCATCACTGCGCGGTCGCGTTCCCTTGATAGGTTTAGTCTCCACCCTGTCTTGCTGCACTTTAAGGAAACGCTCAGGCGAGGCACACAGTATCTTCAGGTCGGGATACTCCAGATAGGCCGAGTAGGGTGCGGGATTCGAGATGCGCATCGCTCGATATGCCTCGAATGCGTCTCCTTTCGCTTCTGCCGAGAATCTTTGCGCCAGATTGACTTGATAACAGTCGCCCTCTTTTAGGTACGTTTTGACCCTATCAAAGGCAGCTCGATAGCATTCAATACCAAAGTCTGGGCGAATCTGCCCCATCACATTAAACGGCACCTTCTGTCGCGCCGCCCATTCCGCCATTGCCAAGATACGCGCGCTGATCCTTTTAAGGTTCTGCTCTGTCTCCGGATAACGCAAACGCGATAATAATCTCGCTGTCGCCTGTTGATGATCGATGACGATGGCCCAATCGAAAATGCCAATCACCATCTCGGGCGGTTCGTTATTGGACGATATTTCATCTGACACCTGATGATAACGACGCCCAAGATCGTAACTCCAATATCCTAATGCGCCGCCAGCAAAGGGGACCTCAGGAACCTCATCAAGCTTGCGGCCCAATTGCTCCTGCAACAAAGCGAAGGGATCATCCAAGGATTCATTGATTTGCTCACCCTTTTTGATCTCAGTGACCCGACCGCGTGTTTCCAAGGTGGCCACAGGTTGCGCAACGATGATGTCGTACCTATCTCGGCCACCACTATCCAACCAAGCCGCCCACGGCAGATCGCGCACCGCCTCGAAATAGGCGCCGCTATCGGCCAGATAGGGCAAAGGAGTGCTATAAAGCATCGGTGTTAGAATCAAAGAAAGACTTAATTGGGATACTCAATATGACCACGATCGTCGCAGTTAAAAAGAATGGCTATGTCGCCATCGCCGCCGACACACTGACCACCTTCGGCAACACCCGCTTGCACGCCATCAAGGATGCTTCACACGACAAGATACTGCGTGTGGGTGATAACTTCGTCGGCGTATGTGGCAGCGCCGCTCACCATCTCGTACTCGCCAGCCTGCTCGCGAAGATGCCTGATGTACAGCTTAACAGCAAGGAATCTATCTTTGAAACTTTCAAGAAGTTACACCCCATCTTGAAAGAAGAATGCTTCCTGAACCCGAAGGAAGACGAAGAAGACCCGTATGAATCCAGCCAGATCACTGCTTTGATCGCCAATGCCAACGGGATATTCGGGATCTACTCGATGAGAGAGGTATTTGAGTTCACCCAGTTCTGGGCGATCGGCTCTGGACACGAGTTCGCCTTAGGCGCCATGCATCAAGCTTATCTGCGCGAGGAAAATGCATCTGATATCGCACGAGCTGGCGTTGAAACAGGTATCGCTTTCGACAAGAACAGTGATACTCCCATCACATCCTACGTCGTCAAGCTGAATTGATCCTCAGCACTCCCATCTAGAACGAGCTGAGATTTATTTAGGGGGTGCGAAACTCTCCAAAGAATTGGATGCTTGCTTACCACCCGATTCGTAGAGGGCACAAGCCCCTCCACATCACGCGGTAAAAAATTTGGAACTTGCCGTCAGATAGCGGTGCGAGCCTTAACGCAACGCAGACGAACCACGATACGCCAACCTAAAACAACGCATTACCAATTTCAGGGGACAACGTCCCGCGCACTATTCCTAGTGCGAACAAATACGACTCCGAGCCTGTCCAGCCCGCCACCCGACAACCGTGAATCAGCCCCTAACTACAACGTCTTGATCGGGGCCGCCTTCACAGCCTTTCAAACACCTTAGTTTGGCTTGCTGATGCCTGGTGTTGGGAAAGGCCAAGTCGCAGCTGGACGCACAGGAGCAGGTGCGGAAGGAGCCGGAGCGGCAGCCGGTGCAACTGCTGGCTTTGCTGCTACTGGTTTCTTCGCTACAGCTTTTTTCGCAGCTGGTTTCTTAGCTGCAGGTTTCTTAGCTGCAGGTTTTGCCGCTGCTTTTGCAACTGGCTTTGCCGCTGGTTTAGCTGCTACTTTTTTAGCTGCTGGCTTCTTAGCAACGGCCTTTTTAGCTGCTGGCTTTTTAGCGACAGCTTTTTTCGCAGCTGGTTTCTTAGCTGCTACTTTTTTAGCTGCTGGCTTCTTAGCAA